>CABFVJ010000001.1_pt1 | contig 1161224 bp, 1044 predicted proteins | sample 7065501 | NCBI WGS metagenome assembly CABFVJ01 (sample SAMEA5704812, study PRJEB33009) | decomposition metagenome | isolation source: culture collections or soil | reverse complement strand
CCACCGCCAGGCTGTCGGCGTCGGCGTCCGAATAGACCACCACCGTGGCGATCCCCAGCCGACGACACGTCTTGATCACCCGGACCGCGATCTCGCCACGATTGGCGATCAACAGCTTCTTGAACATCCGGTCGTCCCTACGCTTTTCATTATCTCGTTGGACAGGGACTAGCAGTCCCCTGGAGGTTTGCAACGCCGCCGCCGCGTGACATTGTCCATGACACCGGTTTCCAGACGAACCGCGACATCCCTGACGCACGCGGTTTCGTCGGCTTACGTGAACGACGCTGGCCGCCCGACACTGAGACAAGAGGAAACCGCCGATGCTCCGTCCCGCCCTCGCGCCCTTGCTGGCCCTGACCGTCGGCCAGGGTTACCGAGCGGCCGTAGGGCGGGGTTGGCGCCGCCGAGGCCGAGGCTCGCAAGCAGGGCTGGTCGATGGTCATCGTGGTGGTCGAGCCGAACGGCGCGCTGGTGATGAGCGAGAAGATGGACGGAACCCAGTACGGCTCCAACGACGTGGCCCGTCGCAAGGCCGAGACCAGCGCCAATTTCCGCCGCCCGACATCCTCGTTCCAGGAGGCGGTGAAGGGCGGCACGCTGAACGCCATCTTCACCGGCGCCCTGGCCGTCGAGGGCGGCGAGTTGCTGATCGTCGACGGCAAGATCGTCGGGGCCATCGGCGTCTCGGGCGGGAGCGCCGCCCAGGACGGGTCGGTGGCCCGCATCGGCGTGGCGGCGCTGAAATGAGCCTTTCCTCCGCTCATCCCGGCGAGCGCCGGGACGGGCGGATCAAGACGCCGCGAACTCCCGGGCGAACATCGCCAGATATTCGTCGTGCTTGTCGCCGGCCTCCGGCGCGACCAGCCGGCAGATGGCGGCGCTGAAGGTCACCGGGGCCAGGCCCGAGGCCGTGACCAGCCTGCCGTCGGTCACCGCCTTGGGGGTGTCGACATAGCCCTCGGCCCCGGCATAGCCCGGCGCGACCGTGTTGAACCATTCGCGATCGTTGGAGGTGTGGGCCCGGCCCGCCAGCAGCCCGGCGCGCGCGGCCGCCACGGTCCCGGCGCAGATCGCCCCGACGATCTTGCCGTCGGCCAGCGACTGGCGCAGCAGGCCGAACAGCGCCGGATCCTCGTAGTCCGCCCAGGCGTCCGAGCCGATCAGCAGGAAGACGTCGGCGTCGGTCAGCACCGGATCGGCGAACCTGTAGTCGGCGGCGGCCAGCAGCCCGCCGATCGAGGTCTGCGGCTCGCCGTCCGGCGTGGCGATCTCGATCTGCACGCCGTAATATTCGCGAAGGGCGGCCAGGACGGGCCCGGCCTCCCAGTCGGCCCAGCCCGGTTGCAGGAAAACGACGGCGATGGTCATGAGGATCTCCCGGGCGGCTCGAACGCGAACGCGGCGGGCAGTCTTATGCTCCACGGCGCCGGCCCTTGTCAGCAGGCTTCGCCCTCTACCGCAGACCGCTTCGAGCCCCTAGATTGTCGCCATGACCGACACAGCCCCCCTCTCCGCCCCGCGTTCGTCCAGCGGCTTTGACCTGACCCCGCCGACCGAGCCGGAACGCCAGCGCCTGGAGGCCGACCTGACGGCCGAGGAAGCCCGCGTCCTGCTGCATCACGGCACCGAGGCCCCGTTCTGCGGGGGCCTGCTGGGCGAGAAGAACCCCGGTGTCTATTGCTGCCGCGAATGCGGCCTGCCGCTGTTCGAATACAAGACCAAGTTCGAGAGCGGCACGGGCTGGCCCAGCTTCTACGCCCCGTTCGACGAGGCCCATGTCAAGGAGGTGCGCGACACCTCGTACGGCATGCTGCGCATCGAGACCCTGTGCGCCCGCTGCGACAGCCACCAGGGCCACGTCTTCCCGGACGGTCCAGCCCCCACGCGGCTGCGCTACTGCATCAATTCGGTGTCGCTGCAGTTCGTGAAGGCCGGCGATCCCCTGCCCGATCCGCTGCACCGCGGCGACAAGATCGCGAGCTAGCTCAGCTGGGGACATGCCCTCGCGGCGTGTCCCCAATTCAGGCGCGGCGTTTGCAAGTGGGGACACGCCTCGAGGGCATCTCCCCGATCAGCGCGCCGCGTCCTAGCGAGACACCAGGTTGCCGCCTTCGGTGACCATCGGGTTGCTGTAGGTGAGATAGCCGCGCTCGACCATGCGCCGCATGGCCTCGTAGACCTCGGCCAGCTCCTCGTAGGCGGTGCGCAGGGTGGCCAGGCGTGCGGTCTGGTCGGGCGTGATCGCCGCGCCGCTTTCGGTCATGGCCACCGCCTCGGCCACCCAGCGGGCCCGGGCCAGGGCCGCCGCAACCGCCATGCGCTGGAACTTGCCGGCGTCGCTCTTGCCGACGACCTGGGCGATCACCGCGGTGTTGGAGGCGAAGGCGGTGTAGTCGATCTGCTCCAGCTGGCCGCGCAGGCGGCGCTGGGTCTGGGGGTCGGTGTCCTGCGGCTCGAAATGGTCGTGCGAGCGCCGAAAGCTGGATGTCACGGTCGAGGACATGACGGTCTTCCCTGGCTCCGCCCTGCTGGCGGTTAGCCATATCCTGCGCTCGCCGCCTTAACGGCCGATTGAGACGCTGACGCCCCGTCAGTCGGGGGTGAAGATCCCCTGCAGGCCGACGATCATGGCGATGATCCCGAACACCGCCAGCACCAGGCCCGACCCCTGCGACCCGCTGGCCGGCAGGTCGCGCCCGGCCAACCGCCCGGCGCGCAGGCGATCCCACAGCAGCAGCACCCCGACGGCGATCCCGACGATCTCGAAATGGAAGACGTGCGGCCCGCTGACCAGGTGGACGATCAGGAAATAGCCGCCGCAGACCAGGGCCACGACGCCGACGATCCAGCGGAACGGCGACAGCCGCTCGGCGAACCGGCTCAGCGTGTCGCCGGCGTTGGGGATCAGCGCCAGCAGGCCGACCGCCAGCAGGAAGCCGCCGAGAATGTTGCAGAGGTCGAGGAGCAGGGCGAGCATGGCTGTGGAATGCCGTGGCGGGCTCGCCGTTCCAAGATCCCCTCAGACGCTCACGCCTTTTGCGTCGCGGGTTTGACGCGTTCGGCCAGCCCCCGCGCCAGCCAGCGCCGGACCGGAATGTCGTAGAGCTTCAGGGCCCCATAGGCGATCGCGACCGCCGTCACGAACACGCCCAGGCCGACCAGGGCGCCCTGCGCCACCGGGACCTTCTTGTCCACAACCCAGCCGGTATAGGCGTAGATCAGCGGATAGTGGGTGATGTACAGCGGATAGGAGAGGTCGCCGAAGAACCGCGCGATCCTCACCGAAGGCCCGTCCGCGTCCTTCTCGCCCGCGCCGATGGCCACGATCAGCGGAAACAGCACGATGACGCAGGCCGCCTCGTAGAGACCGTTCAGCCATAGGTGCTGGGTTCCGCCAAAGCGCGGCAGCGCCATCGCCAGGATCAGCAACAGGCTGCACACCGCGAAGCCGTGGCGGACCTTGATCCGCTTGCCCAGCCGCATCAGCAGGATCCCCGCGAAGAACGGGAACATCACCCGCGTGAGGCCGATGTGGAGGCCCTTGGCGTCCAGGGCCCATCCGCCGACGACGTCGCCCCGAGGACCCAGGACCAGCAGGCCGACCAGGGCCGCGGCGGCGACGGCCACCAGGACGCCCAGCCAGCGGTTCGACAGCTTCCGCAGCCCGGCCGCGTAGAGGATGTTGGCGATATATTCGTAGAACAGCGACCACTGCGGGCCGTTCAGCGGGTAAATCTCGCCCCAGCCCCGGATTTCCGCCGACGGCCGCAGGGGGATCATCGCAAAGCTCAGCAGCATCACCCCCACGACCTGCCAGGTGGTGACCGTCTGCAGCTTGGGGAAGATCGAATAGTGCTGCAGGCCGATGAAGGCCGCGCCGATCAGGCCGCCCATGATGATCATCGGCTGCAGGCGGGTAAGGCGACGCTTGTAGAAGTCCCACTGGCTCATGCCCGCCCAGCGATCGTCATAGGCGTAGGCGATCACGAAGCCCGACAGCAGGAAGAAGAAGTCCACGGCCAGGTAGCCGTGATTGATGATCTGCCTTTGCGGATCCCCCCCCGCCCAGGCCTCGAATAGGTGAAACGCCACCACCATCAGCGAGGCGACCCCGCGTAGCCCGTCGAGGACGACGTAGTGGCTCTTGGCCGGCGCCCCGGCGCCAGTGGAAGTCGCGATGGTCGATGACGTCATGTTTCCCCCTTCGCGCCAAATTTGGTCGCGCCGAAGCCATGGGAGGTTTAACGTTAAACCGCAAGCGCGCTTGATCGTGCTCCTATGTTCGGATCCGTCGGCGATGCAGCGCTCCAGAGCTTCCCGCGAAGGCGGCAAGGTGACGATCAAGACGGTCGCCGCGCGGGCCGGCGTCTCGGCCATGACCGTCTCGAACGTCTTCAACGACACCGGCAAGTTCAGCCCCGACACCCGCGAGCGGGTGCTCGCCGCGATCCACGAATTGGGCTACGTCCCCAACTCCGCGGCGCGACGGCTGGTCCAGGCGACGCCGGCCCGCATCGGCCTGATCTATTCCGGCGTCGACAGCATGTTCATCGACGGGGTGCTCGCGGCCGCCGCCGTGGCCAGCGCCGAACGCGGACTTCAGCTTCTGTGTCGCAAGGCCGAGGGACCCGCTGACGCGCTGGCGGTGGCGCGGGCGCTGGAGACTTCCGGCGCCGACGGGCTCTTGGTGTTGCCGCCGTTCGACCTGGCGCTGAGCGGATCGGCCGCCTTCCAGGCGCTGAACTTGGTCACGGCCGCCGTGGCCACCGCCGCGCCGCTGCCCGACATGTTCACGGTGCGGATCGACAACCGGGCCGCGGCCCGCGAGGCCACCGAGCTGCTGATCGCGAAAGGCCGGCGGCGCATCGCGCTGATCACCGGCCCGCAGGATCATTCGGATGGCCAGGAGCGATTGAACGGCTGCCGCGAGGCGCTGGCGGCCCACGGCCTGCCCCTGCCGAACGACTACGTGATCGAGGGCCGTTTCACCTTCGAAACCGGGCTGGAGGCGGCGGAACGTCTGCTGGCCCTGCCCTCCCCGCCGGACGCGATCGTCGCCGCCAATGACGACATGGCGGCCGCGGCGCTGTGGAGCGCGCATCGACGCGGTCTCGACGTGCCGCGCGACCTGTCGGTGGTGGGGTTCGACAACACCTTGCTGGCGACCCGCGTCTGGCCGCCGCTGACCACGGTGCGCCAACCGATCGACGAGATGACCGGCAAGGCGCTGGACCTGCTGCTCGAGGCCTTGCGAAGCCCCGCCGGCCGGATCGCCCCGATCGACGTTCTTCAGGCGCACCGGCTCATCGAACGGGCGTCGACCTAGGGCGCAAGGCGGGGGTCAACGCTCGATCTTGACCCCGTGCAGCGCCTTCCAGCCGAAGGTCAGCAGCGGGCGCGCATCGGCCACGAAATCGGCGATGATCTCGGGCAGGCCTTCGTCGCCGATCTCGACGCCGGTCAAGGGACGACGAACCAGCCAGCGCGTGCGTTTCAGGGCCGGCTCCAGCGCGGCGCCGGCGTGCGCCTCGAAGCCCTTGGGCATGCGCTTGGTCGGCTCGCCGGGCTCAAGCGGCAGGCCCCTGGCGGCCAAGGCCTTCTCCACCGCCGCCCAGCCCTTGGGATCGGCGACGATGGCCCGGCGGAACGCGTCGATATGCGGGCGTTCGGAAAGATAGAACCCCGCCGCCGCGAACGGTCCGCTCCCCGCATAGCCGGCCTCGGCCTCCTGGGCCGACGGCAGGGTCGAGGGATCCAGCGGGTCGATGGTCTCGGGATCGAAGGCCGGGAGCGGACCGCCCTCGGGCTCGATGTGCACATAGACCAGGCCCGGCGACAGCTTCTGCCAAGTTCCATCAGGATTGGCGCGCGTCAGGGTGGCCGAGACATGGGTCTTGTAGGGCCGCTTGTCCTTGGAGAACCGCACGTCGCGGTGGATGCGGAACACGCTCTTCTTCGGGTCGCCAGCCAGCGGCAGGTCGCGCGCCGCGAACGCGCCGTTCAGGGCGTCGATCAGGGCCGACAGCGCCGGCTTCAGCCGCTCGTCGTAGACGGCGCGGTTGGCGGTGAACCATTCGCGGTCGTTGTGGGCGGCCAGGCCGGTCAGGAAGGTCAGGTCGGCGGCGGCGAAGCCGGGAAAGGACGTGCGAGTCATGGCGCGAGGCTAGACCGGAAGACGACCGCCTGTCCCTGCTGACACAGCCTGTCAGCAACCGTGCGAAATGGGAACATATCAGAAACAAACTCTCTTGCGTCGAGGGTCCAGGCGGTAGACCGTCGCCGCCGATCGCGCCTCAACCCAGGAGCCTGACATGAGCATCCAAGACATCGCCGCCGACCTCGTCGCCCTCTGCCGGCAAGGCAAGTTCGGCGAGTCCGGCGAGAAATACTGGGCTGACGACGTCGTCAGCATCGAGGCCATGCCCGGCGACATGGCTCGCATCGCCGGCAAGGCCGCCGTGCGCGGCAAGGGCGAATGGTGGGCCGCCAACAACGAGGTCCACGGCTTCGACATCACCGGTCCGTTCGTCAACGGCGACCAGTTCGTCGTCGGCTTCAAGATGGACGTGACGCCCAAGGCCACCGGCCAGCGCACCACCCTGGACGAGGTGGGCGTCTACACTGTCCGCGACGGCAAGATCGCCGAGGAGCGGTTCTTCTACTGAAAGTCTGGCGCCCTCTCCCGTGGGGAGAGGGTTTCGCCCCCCTTACAGCTCCAGGAACGCCTCGAAGCCGCCGAAGATCATCCGCTTGGCGTCGAACGGCATGTCCGCCATGTAGGCCTTCAAGCGCTCGTCGGCCATGACCTTGGCCACGATCTCATCGCGCGAAGCCTTGTCCTTGTAGGTGACCCACGAGAACACCACCGTCTCGTCGTCCTTGGCTTGGACCGCGCGCGGGAACGAGGTGAGCTCGCCATAGGGCACGTCGTCGGCCAGGGTCTCGACATAGGACAACGCGCCATATTCCATCCACACTTGGCCGCCCAGTTGGGCCATCTTCTTGTAGTCCTCGATCCTGGCCTTGGGGACCGCGATCACGAAGCCATCGACATAGGACATGGCGTCCTCCTCTGCTGGGTTGCGGGACAGAGGACGCGCGACGGCGCGGCGTTCCGACAGGACGAGGCGAAAAGGACGGCCCGTGGCGCGCTTCCGTCGGATCAGGGCTGGACCGTGTAGCCCGCCGACGGCGGCACCCACATCAGGGTGTCGCTCATATCCGGCCGCGCGACGCCGTCCATCGTCACCTCGGCGATCCACCAGTCGCCGCTGCGCCGGTAGGTCGTGCAGACCTCCTTGCCGAGCATCGACGCCATCGACTGCATCAGCTGAGCGCGGATCGGCGCGGCGTCCGCCTCTGGCAGCCGACGGCCGCGCACGGCGATCTGGGCCTTGTCGACACCCGACAGCGGACCGCAGACCGCGCCGTCGCGCAGCGTCACCGGCGAAACCGTGGTCATGGTCACCAGCGGCGCGTCCTGAAGAACCACATCGGCCTTGTTCAGGACCTGGCCGTCGGCCGCGAAGCTGTAGCCGCCCATGGCCCGACAGGTCCTGCGAACCGGATCGGCGCCGTAGCACTGCAGGTCGCCGATCCGGGCCGGGGCCAGCGGATCGGCGGCGGCCGGCGCGGCGGCGGCCTGCACCGCCGCCGCCAGGATGACCCCCAGCACCCTAGCCTTCCGTCTTCAGATAGATCTCCGACCCCTGCTCGCGGAACTTGTCGCTCATCTCGGCCATCCCCTGTTCGATCGAGTTCGGGGCCATGCCGGCCGCGAATTCGCGGACTTCCTGACTGATCTTCATCGAGCAGAACTTGGGACCGCACATCGAGCAGAAGTGCGCGGTCTTGTGCGCCTCCTTGGGCAGGGTCTCGTCGTGGAAGGCCCGGGCGGTCTCGGGGTCCAGGCCCAGGTTGAACTGGTCTTCCCAGCGGAACTCGAACCGCGCCCGGCTGATGGCGTCGTCCCACATGGCCGCGCCGGGGTGACCCTTGGCCAGGTCGGCGGCGTGGGCGGCCAGCTTGTAGGTGATGACGCCGGTCTTGACGTCGTCGCGGTCGGGAAGGCCCAGGTGCTCCTTGGGCGTGACGTAGCAGAGCATGGCCGTGCCGAACCAGCCGATCATCGCCGCCCCGATCGCGCTGGTGATGTGGTCGTAGCCAGGGGCGATGTCGGTGGTCAACGGGCCGAGGGTGTAGAACGGGGCCTCGTGGCAATGCTTGAGCTGCTCGTCCATGTTGGCCTTGATCTTGTGCATGGCCACGTGGCCCGGCCCCTCGATCATCACCTGCACGCCGTGCTTCCAGGCCACCTTGGTCAGCTCGCCCAGGGTGCGCAGCTCGGCGAACTGGGCCTCGTCGTTGGCGTCGGCGGTCGAGCCCGGACGCAGGCCGTCGCCCAGCGAGAACGACACGTCATAGGCGCGCATGATCTCGCAGATCTCTTCGAACCGCTCGTAGAGGAAGTTCTCCTTGTGGTGCGCCAGGCACCACTTGGCCATGATCGAGCCGCCGCGCGAGACGATGCCCGTCACCCGCTTGGCCGTCAGCGGGATGAACGGCAGGCGCACGCCGGCGTGGATGGTGAAGTAGTCCACCCCCTGTTCGGCCTGCTCGATCAGGGTGTCGCGGAACACCTCCCAGTTCAGGTCCTCGGCCACGCCGTTGACCTTCTCCAGCGCCTGGTAGATCGGCACCGTGCCGATCGGCACCGGGCTGTTGCGGATGATCCAGTCGCGGATGTTGTGGATGTTGCGCCCCGTGGACAGGTCCATGACCGTGTCGGCGCCCCAGCGGGTGGCCCAGACCAGCTTGTCGACCTCGTCGGCGACGGTGGAGAGCACCGCGCTGTTGCCGATATTGGCGTTGATCTTGACCAGGAAGTTGCGGCCGATCGCCATCGGCTCCAACTCGCCGTGGTTGATGTTGGCCGGGATGATGGCCCGGCCGCGCGCCACTTCCTGGCGGACGAACTCGGGGGTTACGAAGTCGGGGATGCTGGCGCCGAAGTCCTCGCCGTCGCGGACGCACGGACGGTCCTGCTCGCGGCGCAGGTTCTCGCGGATGGCGACATATTCCATCTCGGCGGTGATGATCCCGGCGCGGGCGTATTCCAGCTGGGTCACCAGCTTGCCCCGTGCGCCCTTGAAGATCGGCCGCTTGGCGGTGAACTGCGGGGCCAGGTGCTTGCCCTGGGCGAAGCCGTTGTCCTCGGGCTTCACCTCGCGGGGATTGAGCACCGGTTCGATATCGCCGCGGGCGATGATCCAGGGCTCGCGCACCCGTTCCAGCCCTTTCTCGATGTCGATCCTGGCGCGGGGGTCAGTGTAGGGGCCGGAAGGGTCATAGATGGTGACCGGCGGCTCGTTGGCCGACGGGTGGACCTCGACCTCGCGGAACGGCACGCGGATGTCAGGGAACAGAGTACCGGCCTGGTAGACCTTGCGCGAACCAGGGCGTTCGCCCGTCGGGATCGCGCCAATAGCGTCTTTGATGGGCAGTTGAACGTTCATTTCGGGCGCTCCTCAAGCGTTAAGGAGACCCGGACGTGTCGCGCTAAGTCGGTTTACGGGCTGGGCTTCTAGGCGCAGACCGCGTTCCCTCCCTTCGCCGGCATGACCCGGATCAGGTTCGACGGGTCAGGGCTGGCGCCCAATCTCAGCCGCGCGAAGCGGCCCCCCGGTGAACGGGGGGACACTAGGCCGACTGACGTAAGGGTCAAGGGCTCAAGTCCCTACGGTTCGCTCCTTCCGAACATACGTCACAATAGCACCGACTACACCGAGGATCAGGCCTGGCAAAACGCCCACATAGGCCAGCCCAACCGGCTGCAATCCAAGGCGAAAGAGGTTGACGGCGATGTAAAAAGCCGCGCCGCTGAGGATTGCGCCGAGCACTACACCGCTGGCCAGATGAAAAGGCCGGCCAAATTTCGACAAGGATTCCGAAAGAGTCCACAAGATCACTGAGACAACCAACAAGATCACCAGCGCGATCCAGCCCATCAGTGAAAAAAGAAGCGCTACGGCGATCGGGACAGCCCCAAGCAGGCTGACAACCACATAGATGACTTCCAGAACTCCCGGCGGCATGCCGGCGTCCATGTACAAGCTGCGGAGGCAAAGCAGCAGATAGACGCCAGCCGCGCCTATGTAGCCGGCCGCGCCCGTCACGATGACCGGCAATAGACCGCGACTTGCGAACGATTTCATGCGCGGCTCCCGCTCGAGCGTCCAAGCTGGACCACGCTCGGACTTGCGGCAACCGTTTACAACGTCGCCGCCTGGAAGGTATCGCAGGCCCCCGGATCACCCGCGTCATAGCCCTTGCCGAACCACCGCATGCGCTGAGCGGACGTGCCGTGGGTGAAGCTGTCGGGCATGACCCGGCCCTGGGTCTGCTCCTGGATGGCGTCGTCGCCGACCGCCGAGGCCGCGCCCAGGCCGTCCTGAATGTCGGCCTTGGAGATCTGGATGCCGCCGTTCGAGGCCTCGGGCGCGTGGCGGGCCCAGACGCCCGCGTAGCAGTCGGCCTGCAGCTCCAGCCGCACCGAGCCGCTTTCCGCGCCCCGCGCGCCCAGACGCCGGGCCTCGTCCGCCGCGCCGGTCAGGCTCTGGATGTGGTGGCCGATCTCGTGGCTGATCACATAGGCGCGGGCGAACTCGCCCTTGGCGCCGAACCGGGTCTCCAGTTCGTTCCAGAAGCTGGTGTCCAGATAGACCTTGTTGTCGGCCGGACAATAGAACGGCCCCATGGCCGACTGGCCCGTGCCGCAGCCCGTGCCGGTGGCCTGGCTGTACAGCACCACGGCCTGGGGCGGCCGGTAGTCGACGCCGTGCTTGGCCAGCAGCGGCTTCCAGACATCGGTGTTGGAGGTCTCGATCACGTCGACGAACCGGCCGGCCTCGTCGCTGACCTGACCGCGCGCGCCCTCCTGCGCGGCCGGCTGCTGCGCGCCGTTGACGACGCTCATCGTGGTCTGCGGATCGACGCCGAACACGAAATAGCCGATCGCGGCCAGCACCACGGCGCCGATGCCGCCGCCGGCCAGGCCGACGCCGCCCAGCCCCTGGCCGCGCCGATCCTCGATATTGCCTTCGCGGCGTCCGCCACCCCATTCCATGCGATCGATCTCCGGTTATTCAGAAAAGGTCAGGACGCCGGCTTGATGGCGCGCAGGCGGGCGTTGCCCGCGGCCAAGGCCTGGTCGGTCAGTCGGTCCAGCCGCTCCATGTCGGCGGTCATGTCGGCGGCGCTGGGTCCGCGCGGCGGCGGCGCGGGCTGGACCGGCCTCAAGGTCGGCTCGGCCGGCCCGGTCGCGCTCTCGCCAAGCGCCCGCAGGGTCAGCTGCGTCTCGTAGCGGCTCTGGGCGGCGGTGGCCTGCCGTTGGGCCGCCAGGGCGTTCTGGCGGGCGATGTCTTGCTGCTGGAGGATCTCGTTGCGCTGGCGCACGGCCCTCAGATCCACCTGAGCGAACGCCGACACGGCCGCGCAACCCGCCAGGGCGGCCAGGATCGCCGTCGCCGTTCGAACGCCTCTCATGCCTTCATGCTCCAGGTCCGGGCCCGGGAGTCCGACACGCGAGGGCGTCGGGATCAGGGCCGCTTGACGGTGAAACGCGTCAGTTCGTTTTTGGGCGCATCCCAGGTGGGATCCAGTTCGGCGGCCTTGGTGTAGTCGCGATAGGCCGCCGTCACGTCGCCGAGGTTTTCGTGGGCGATCCCGCGGTTGAAATAGGCCTTTTCCGGATCCTGGACGCCCAGGGCCAGGCCCTGGTCGATCTGGACCACCCCCTCGCCATAGCGGCTGGTCCCGACATAGGCGGCGCCGCGGTTGACGAAGGCTTCGCCCAGGTCGGGGTCAATCTTGGAGGCGGCGTCGAAATCGCTGACCGCCGCGTCGAAATTGCGCTGCCGCATCTGCAGCACCCCACGATTCACGTAGGTGCGGGCGCGGTCGCGGAAGCCGAGGATCTCGGTTTCCAGGGCCAGGGTGCACCGGGTGACCGAAGGGTTGTCCGACCGGCCGCTGATCGCGGCGTCGGCGCATTCCTTGGCCGCCCCGCCGCCGATCACCAGGGTCGAGGCGCCGGCCGGGACCGCGCAAAGCAAGGCGGCCGCCGCACAGAGGAGGGTCCTGATCGAAGCCATGCGCGCCTCCCAAGGCCTGTCGGCGCGGCGCGGCTGGGAGCAGTCGCGCGAGGAACGCGCCGGGTCGTGCTTTTCTGCCCGCCAGCGTAGCACGACCCTGCGGGAGCCTGTAGGAAAACGGCGACCGTCGCCCGCCGCCGAAGGACCCTCGATGCATCTGGCCCGCTTCCCCCGCGCTCGTTTCGCCCACCTGCCCACGCCCCTGGAGCCCCTGCCCCGGCTGGGCGCCGAGCTCGGGATCGACCTGTGGGTCAAGCGCGACGACTGCACCGGCCTGGCCGGCGGCGGCAACAAGACCCGCAAGCTCGAGTTCCTGCTCGGGGAAGCCTTGGCCCAGGGCGCCGACACCCTGGTGACGCAGGGCGCGGTGCAGTCGAACCACGTGCGCCAGACCATCGCGGCCGGGGCGCGCTTCGGCCTCAAGAGCGAGATCATCCTGGAGGAGCGCACCGGCTCGAAGGCCTCGGACTATGTCGGCAACGGCAATGTGCTGCTCGACCGGCTGATGGGCGCCTCGATCCGCTTCGTGCCCGGCGGGACCGACATGGTCGCCGAGCTCGAGGCCTCGGCGGCGGCGGTGCGTCAGCGCGGCGGCAAGCCCTATGTCATCCCCGGCGGCGGCTCCAACACGGTCGGGGCCCTGGGTTATGTCGACTGCGCCCGCGAACTGGTGGTGCAGGCCGACGCCATGGACCTGAAGATCGACCGCCTGGTCACCGCCACGGGCAGCGCCGGCACCCATGCCGGCCTGGTGGCCGGCTTCGCGGCGCTCAGCATCGACATTCCGATCCTTGGCTTCGGCGTGCGCGCCCCCAAGCCCAAGCAGGAAGAAAACGTCTACGTCCTGGCCGTCGCCACGGCCGAGACGATCGGCGCGGCCGGCCGGGTGCGGCGCGAGGCGGTGGTGGCGAACTGCGACTATGTCGGCGCGGGCTACGGCCTGGTGGACCAGGGGGTGATCGACGCCCTGACCCTCGCGGCCCGCACCGAAGGGCTGCTGCTGGATCCGGTCTATTCGGGCAAGGCGATGAAAGGCTTGATCGACCAGGCCCGCAAGGGCGCGTTCAAGGGCGAGCGGGTGGTGTTCCTGCACACCGGCGGGGCGCAGGGGTTGTTTGGGTATCAGAGCGAGATCGAAGGGGCGCTGACGGCCTGATCGCCGCGACGCCCCCTCCGCCACGTCGCCTATGGCGCCGCGCCACCTCCCCCGCTATGCGGGTGAGGAGGAAGCCGCGACGCCCTTCTCCTCACCCGTGAAACGGGGGAGGTGGCGCGATGCGAATACGCATCGCGACGGAGGGGGCGTCCAGCCGAAGTGAAAGGATCATTCATGACCAAGACCCTCGGCGTCCTCGGCGGCATGGGCCCGGCCGCCACCCTGGATTTCCTGGCCAAGCTGCAGGCCGCCACGCCGGTCAGCCGCGAACAGGACCACCTGCGGGTGCTGGTCGACATCAACCCCAAGGTGCCCGACCGCAACAACAGCTACGACGAGGCCGGGCCCGTGCTGGCCCAGATGGCCGTGGGCCTGCGCGAGGCCGGCGCGCAGGTGCTGGCCATCGCCTGCAACACGGCCCACGCCTTCGTGGATCAAGTGAAGGCCAGCGGCCTGCCGCTGGTCGACCTGATCGAGACGGCGGGTCTAGCGGCCAAGGCCGGCGGCGCGGAACGGGTCGGGGTGCTGGGCACGGGCGGAGCCTTGGCCCTCTACCGCCGCACCTTCTCGCACCTGGGTATCGAGGCCGTCACCTTGGACGACCACGAGCAAGTCGAGTTCATGGCCCTGCTCTATCGCATCAAGCACGGCGATCTGGGCGCTTCGTCCCGCGAAACCATGGCCGCCCTCGCCCATCGCCTGGTCGGCAAGGGCGCCCAGGTCGTGGTGGCCGGCTGCACCGAGGTTCCGCTGGTGATGGACGCCGGCGACCTGACCGTGCCCTTCATCGACGCCACCGAGGCCTTGGCCCGGCGGTGCGTCGAGGTGTGCCTGGCGCAATAGGCCGATCTAGTCGGATGCGGCGCCGGCGAAGGTGCGGGGCTCGGGCTTGATCGTGACCTGGGCCCGCACGCCGTCCTCGAACAGGGCGCTGGCGTGGTCCAGAGCCGCCTTGTACGCGGCCGCCTGGCTGGAGTGGCGCGAGAGAATCTGGCCTTGCCGCTCGACGCACCAGTCGAACAGCTTGGTCACCACCAGGATCATGTCCATTGTCTGCTCCCCTGACCGGCCGCGAGCGCCACGGGCAATTGTCGAAAGACTCCCGCCCGATTCCGCGGGGCGGGCTATGCAGAATGGCGCAATTCGCACCGTTTTACGGCGGCGGCGGAACGGGACTGTGGAAACATCACAATCCGAAGATCCGCCGCAGCCATTTGGGGACATGGTGCGGGCGCGGCGCGTCATCGATCACCTCCGGCTCCGGCTCCGCTCGCCGGTATCGGGGCTCCGGCGGACCGTCGCGCGCCACAAGGCCCGCCTTCAGCCCCTCGCTCATCACGTCGCGCCAGATTCGGGCGGGGATGTCGCCGCCGACCACGCGGTTCATCGGGGAGTGATCGTCGTTGCCGACCCAGACCCCGACCACCAGGTCGCCGGTGAAGCCGACGAACAGGGCGTCGCGATAGTCCTGGGTGGTGCCGGTCTTGCCATAGGCCTTCTGACCCAGACGCGCCGCGCGGCCGGTGCCCTGCTCGACCACCGCGCCCAGCAGGTCGTACAGGGCCGCTCGCTCGGCGGGGTCCATATCGGTCGTGGCCGGCGGCGCGCCGCCTGACGAAGCGTCTTGGGACCCTCCACGCGGCCGAACCGGCATCTTGCCCGAGGCCACGGCGGCGTAGGCGGCGGTCAGCTCCAGCAGGTTGGTCTCCGCGGTGCCCAGCGCCAGGGTGGCGTCGTCCTCGGGCAGCGGCGAGACGACGCCCAGGTCGCGCGCGGCCCTGACCACCGCCGCGCCCCCGGCCTGCTGGTAGACCCGGGCGGCGATGATGTTGTTGGACTGGGCGAACGCGTCGCGGATCGTCAGGTCGCGCCCGCCGCCGCCCTCATAGTTGCTGGGCGTCCAGCCCCCGAGGGTGATCGGATCGCCGATCACCAGATTGTCCGGCGTGGCCCCGTCGCGCAGGGCGGCCAGGTAGACGAACAGCTTGAAGGCGCTGCCGGGCTGGCGCTGGGCCTGGACGGCGCGGTTGAACGGACTCTGGCGATAGTTCGTCCCGCCGACCATGGCCACGACCTCGCCGGTCGGCCGCATGGCGACGACGGCCACCTGACCCGCCCTGGCCTTGGCCGCGCCTTTCATGGCCTTGGCCGCCGCCCGCTCGACGATCCGCTGCAGGCGGCTGTCCAGGGTGGTCGCGACCCGCACCTCGCCATAACCCGGACCATCGAAGGCCGACTTGACCTGAGGCGAGATCCAGTCGGCGAAATAACCGCCCACCGGCAGGTCCGCGCGGGTGGCGCCGACCACGCCGGGACGCGCCGCATCGGCCTGCTCGCGGGTGATCGCCCGGGTCTCGACCATGGCCTCCAGCACTTGGCCGGCCCGAGCGGCGGCCGCCTTGGGATGATCGACCGGATCTAGATCGACCGGCGCCTTGACGATGCCCGCCAGCATCGCCGCCTCGCCGATCGACAGCTGTTCGGGCGGCTTGCCGAAGTAGTGACGGGCCGCCGCGCCCAGGCCGTAGACTCCATCGCCGAAATAGATGCTGGAGAGATAGCGCGACAGGATTTCGTCCTTGGACAGCCGCAGCTCCAGCCACAGGGCGATCATCGCCTCCTGGCCCTTGCGGCGCAGGTTGCGTTCGGGCTTGAGGAAGGCGTTCTTGGCCAGTTGCTGGGTGATGGTGCTGCCGCCCTGGACGGTGCGGTGGGCCTTGGCGTTGACCACGAGGGCTCGCGCCGCGCCCCGGAAATCGACGCCGATGTGGTGGTAGAACCGCCGGTCCTCGATGGCGATGAAGGCGGCCGGCACATGGCTTGGCAGGGCCCTGATCTCGACCGGCGCCTCCTTGTAGGCCCCGCGCCGCGCGAACGGCCGGCCTTGATTGTCCAGCAGGATCAGCGCCCGGCTGGGCAGCGGCTCCAAGGCTCGCGAGATCGGCAGGCTGGCGCTCAGCCAGACCATCAGGATCACCAGCGGCAGCAACGCGCCGAGCCCCGCCCCGAACCACAGCCGATGCCGCGAGACGAAGGCGCGCGCGGCGGTCCAGGCGAACGCCGGCTGGGTCTTCGCATCCTCGGGGATCATCAGCGACGCGTCTCCACGACCTCAACGCCGCTCAAGCTTGCACAACGGCCAAGGATGATCGCGGTTCACCGTGTCAGGACATTGACCGCTCAGGACAGCGGCATGAAGGCGTCGATCTTGTCCAGCGCCGCCAGCGGGGCGTGGATGCGGCAGCGCAGGCCTTGGGGGTGGTAGTCGACGTCCACTTCCCCGTTCAGCTCGTTCGGCAGCGCCAGTTCGACGATGCGCGAGCCGAAGCCCCGACGTTCGGGCGGACGGACGGGCGGACCGCCCTGCTCCGTCCAGGAGAGATTCAGCTGGTCGCCGTCGACCAGCGACCAGCCGATGTCGACATGTCCGCCCGGAGTCGACAGCGCGCCGTACTTCAAGGCGTTGATCGCCAATTCATGGAAGGCCAGGGCCAGCACCACGGCGGGCTTGGGCGAGATCATCAGGTCGTCGCCGCTGATGGTCAGTTGGCCCGGATTGCTGCGATAGGGCGTGACCGAGCCGTCGATGATCTGACGCAGGCTGGCGGCCGACCAGTTCTCGTCGGTCAGCACGTTGTGGGTGGCGGCGATCGCCATCAGGCGGCCTTCCAGAGCGCCGCGCACCGACAGGTCCACACCGGCGTTGCGCAGCGACTGGCTGGCGATCGACTGGATCGTGGCCAGGGTGTTCTTCACCCGGTGGTTCAGCTCGTTGACCAGCAGCTGCCGATGGGCCTCGGCGCGCATCTCGCCGGTGACGTCGCGCGAGGTGGCCAGAACCCGGATCACGCGGCCCTCTTCCCCCGGGTTTTCGGAGAGGATCGGCGATACGGTGGTGTCCCACCAGCGCGTGTCGCCCTTGGCGGTGGGGCAAAGGGCGCGGAAGGCGGCGGCTTCGCCGTGCATGGCCGCACGCAGCGCGTGCTCAACGAGGGCGCGGCTTTCGGACGGCCACAGGTCCGGCCAATAGCGGCTGCGGTTGCGCCCGTCGAAATCCTCGATCTCGAACAGCGCCTGGCCGCGGGCGTTCATATATTCGACGAAGCCGTCCGGGCTGATGACCCGGATGCAGTCGCGACTGGCTTCCACGATACTGAGAAAATACGCCCCCGCGCCCCTCAGAACGGCCTCGCTCGATCCCTCGTCCGACAACAGGGCCTCCTTGTACTGGACCATGTTCACCGGGCCGCGCAGCAATTCAAGCGATGCGTGTATTTTGGAGGCAGGTTTCGGAGGAAAGTTGCGTTTCACGTCCCGAGCCAGCGCCCGGGACTAACCCGGAAGCTCTTCGCGGCTGGCTTCCAGCATGCCCACCAAGGCGGCCGAAAGGCGCGAAGTCTGGGCCATCCGACGCAACGCCTCGCGAGCGTGGTCGCTGTCGGCGAGCTCGGCCTGGCGCTCCAGGCATTCCGCTTCGTTGAGGTGATCGTGTTGGCTGGGCATGGTCAGTATTTACGGGACATGAACAAAGCCAGCCATGTGACCGCTGGTCGCAGAGCAGGCTATTTGTCTGAGAAAACAACAACCTATTCGCCGGCGGCGTTGAAAATGAAAACGGCCCCGAGTCACTTCTGACCCGGGGCCGTCGTCCTGTTCCCCAACAGGACGGCGTCGCGCGCTACCAAAACCGGCGCGGCGGCGTCGCCTCAAAAACCGATGCCTCGTTCTCGCTGAACCGAGGCCGCCGCACAACGTGACGGCCTGTCGCAGGAGAATGACGCCGCGTCATATAACAAAGCTCCACCAAAAGACACTGGCCAAGTGATGACACCGGTATCATAACTTGTTCCAACACCGCGCCGACCAATGGCGACAGGGGTTTCGGCAAGGACCGACCGGGAGGATGACCAGGAATGCGAGGGATGCGAAGGCTCCCTTCGCTCCTCCTCCCGGCCGCCGGCCGCGACCTTGCGCCGCGGATATCGCCGCAGAGCCCTTGGGAGAGTATCGCCGTCATGCCTCTTAGCCCCCTTACCCGCCGCCGCCTGCTGGCGACGACCACCGCGACCTTCGCCGTCGCCGCGGCCATGGCGCCGTTGAAAGCCCTGGCCCAGGGCGCCGCGCCGTCCAAGGACCAGGTCCTGGCGACGATGAGGAAGGCCACGACCTTCATGGCGGAAAAGGCCGCCTACGAGGGCGGCTATGTCTGGAGCTATCTTCCGGACTTCTCGCGGCGGTTCGGCGAGATGGAGGCCTTCCCGACCATGATCTGGGTCCAGCCGCCCGGCACGGCCACCATGGGCCACCTGTTCCTGGACGCCTATCACGCCACCGGTGACGAATATTACTACGAGGCGGCGAAGAAGGCGGCCGGCGCCTTGATCAGGATCCAGCATCCGGCGGGCGGCTGGAACTACATGGGCGACCTGGCCGGGCCGGAATCGCTGAAGAAGTGGTACGACACCATCGGCAAGAACGGCTGGCGGCTCGAGGAATTCCAGCACTACTACGGCAACGCCACGTTCGACGACGAAGGCACCGCCGAAAGCTGCCAGCTGATGCTGCGCATCTATCTGGAAAAGAAGGACAAGGCGTTCAAGCCGGCGCTGGACAAGGCCATCCAGTTCGTCCTCGACGCCCAGTATCCGAACGGCGGCTGGCCGCAGCGCTTCCCGCTGTCGGGCGGCTTCGAGAACAAGGGCCATCCGGACTATACGGGCTACATCACCTTCAACGACGGCGTCGTCGACGAGAACATCAAGTTCCTGCTGATGGTCTGGCAAACCCTCGGCGACAAGCGCGTGCTGGACCCGATCAAGCGCGCCATGGACATCTACATCGCCGCCCACCAGCCGATGCCGCAACCCGGCTGGGGCCTGCAGCACACCGTCGCCGACCTCAAGCCGGCCGGGGCGCGCACCTACGAGCCCAAGGCCTTCGCCAGCCACACCACGGCCGGCAACCTCGAAAACCTGATGGACTATTACGAACTGACGGGCGACCCGAAGTACCTGGATCGGATCCCAGAGACCATCGACTGGCTGGCCGCCCTGAAGCTCGACGACAAGATCGCCCCGGGCAAGCCGCGCTATCCGACCTTTATCGAGATCGGCACGAACGAGCCGCTCTATGTGCACCGCCGCGGCTCCAACGTGTTCAACGGCGAGTACTTCATCGACAAGCACTGGGAAAACACCATCGTCCACTACTCGTCGTTCCGTGCGGTCAACATCGACAAGCTGCGCAAGCGCTACGAGACGCTCAAGGCGACGCCGCCGGAAGTGGCCAGCAAGGACTCGCCCCTGAAGGTCAAGGGCGGCAGCCGCCCGCTGCCGCGCTACTTCACTACCAAGACCATCTCGGTGTCCGACCTGAACGTCGGCGCCCTGAAGACCAGCGACAAGACCACCGACGCCGAGGCCGCCGCCCTGATGGCGCAACTGAACGCCGAGGGCTGGTGGCCCACCGAGATGAAGGCGGTCAGCAATCCCTATATCGGCGACGGTTCGACCACGGTGACGCCCGGCGAGTTTTCCATGACCCGCGTCGGCGATCCCACCGACACCTCGCCCTATATCGCCGACGTGCCCAAGCCGGGCATCTCGACCGGCGCCTATATCGAGAACATGGCGGCGCTGATCCGCTACGTGACGGCCTAGACGACGAGGGGACGCGCGCCTGCGCGCGTCCCCATCCGCTACACCAGCAGCTTTCGCATGAACCAGCGCGGATAGAACGGCGCCGGGCCGTCCATCTGGGCGAAGACTTCGAACCCCAACCGCTCATAGAACGGCCGGGCCTGGAAGGCGTAAGTGTCCAGCCACATCAGGTGGCAGCCCCGCGCCCGCGCCTCGGTCTCGGCGCGGGTCATCAGATCGGTCCCGACGCCCGTCCCGCGCAGGGCCTGCGGGACCACGATCATGTCCACATAGAAGGCGCCCCACCGTGACTGCGCCCACAATCCTCCCAGCACGGCGTCCTCGCCGGGCGCGGTGATCAGCAGGGCGAAGTCCCGGTTGTCGGGCGGACCGACCGCTTGGCCGGTGAACGCGCGCAGCACGGCGAGGCCCTGCTTGTAGGACTCCAACGACGGCGCGTCAGTCTGTCGGATCACGTGTTCGAGCATGCTTCAGGCTAGCGCAGTTTATCTTCGCCCGTGAAACCGTCGGAACGCCGACTTTGGAACCCGCTGCGAGCCGGCACGCTGTTCCGGGGTCGGATCAATAGCAAGCTCGTGTGCGTCATGGCCCTCAAGGCCTTCTTTTTCCTCGCCATTCTGGTCGCCGTGCTCGTCGGCCTCCTGATGCCCGTCCCCGGCCACCGCAAGGCCGAGGCCACCCAGTCGCGGATCGAAACCATCGACATCAAGAACTGAGGGCAAGGCCGCTCGCGAGCGAGCCAGGGCGACAGAGCGGAGCGTGTTCGGCGCCGCAGCGTGACCTCCGGCTGGAATCGGCCATGATCCGCCGCATCATCGTCGGAGCCCGCCCATGATCCTTCGCGTCCTCGCCCTCCCCGCCCTGGCGCTGGCCCTGCTGGCCGCCCCCGCGACGGCTCAGACCTTGAGGATCACCGGCGGTCAGATCGCCGCCGCGCCCGCCGCGGCCGATGGCGTGCGGGTTTACAAGGGCCTGCCCTACGCCGCCCCGCCGGTCGGGGAACGCCGCTGGAAGCCGCCGGAGCCTGTCGAACCCTGGGCCGGCGTCCGCCCGGTGGACGCCTACGCTCCCAACTGCCTGCAGCCCAAGCGCTACGACGACATCGATCCGTTCACCCCGGCGATGAGCGAGGACTGCCTCTATCTGAACGTCACCACGGCGGCGAAGCCGAATGAGAAGCTGCCGGTGTTCTTCTGGATCCATGGCGGCGGCTACGGCGCCGGATCAGGGTCGGAGCCGCGCCACGACGGCGAGGCCCTGGCGCGCAAGGGCGTGGTGGTGGTGACGATCAACTACCGTCTCGGCGTCTTCGGCTTCATGGCCCATCCGGAACTGACCGCCGAGAGTCCCCACAACGCCAGTGGCGACCAGGCCCTGGCCGACATGATCGCGGCCTTGCGCTGGGTGAAGGCCAACGCCGCGGCGTTCGGCGGCGATCCCGGCAACGTCACGATCGTCGGCGAGTCGGCCGGTTCGGACGCCGTCAGTCGGATGATGATCTCGCCGGAAGCCAAGGGTCTGTTCCATCGGGCCATCGGCGAGAGCGGCTCGGCCTTCGGAACAATGGGCGCCGACCAGACGCTGGCCCAAGGCGAGGCGACAGGCCTGGCCTTCGCCCGGTCGCTCGGCGGCGACAGCTTGGCCAGACTCCGCGCTCGCTCTTCGGCCGAGATCCTCGCCGCCTACACGGCGCCAAAGGCCGACTTCGCGTTCCGCCCCACGCTGGACGGCTGGATCCTGCCGACCTCGGCCGCTCAGACCTTCGCCGAACGCCGACAGTCGGACGTGCCGCTGCTGGTCGGCTGGAACCGCGACGAGGGCAGCCTGTTCGAAGGCGGGATGTTCACCAGCCGGAGCCTGGAGCAGGTGCTGGCGGAGCGGTTTGGCCCAAGGGCAGGCGAGGCCGTGGCGCTGTATCCGGTCGATCCCGCGAGAGTCGCGGCCTCGCAGCAGGCCTATGCCGGCGACCTCCGGATGGGCCTGCCGACCTGGCGCTGGGCGGTGTCCCAGACCCAGACCGGCAAGTCGCCCGTCTACGTCTATCGTTTCGACCACGCCCCGAAGATCCCGGACGGCTGGTTCGGCGAGGCCAATCGCGGCAAGACGTTCGGCGCCTTCCACTCGGCCGACATCGTCTATGTGTTCGACCATCCGGAGATCCTGAAGGCCTGGACGATGGACGCGGTGGACCGGCGGGTCGCCGATCAGATGTCGTCCTACTGGGTCAATTTCGCGCGGACAGGCGATCCCAATGGTGCCGGCCTGCCGACCTGGACGCCCTATAAGCCGGACGCGGCGCCCAAGAAGATGCTTATCGGCCCCGAGACGCGGCTGGCGGACGATCCGGACGTGGCGCGGCTGCGGCTGCTGGGGAGCGTGGAGAAATAGGCGGCGCCAACAGAACGACGTCGTCCCGGGCGGAGCCAAGCGCGGGTCTGGGTGACCGAGCTAGCGGCGCGCGGCCTTGATCGCCTTCTCGAGGGTCGAACGCCGGACCTCGAACCCTTCCATCGCCGCCGCCTCCTCCGCATCGAGCGCCGCGCGTCGTTCGGCGAAGGACAGCTCCGACGTTTCGGCCTCGTCCTCGACGCGCTCAAGCTCGGCCTTGAGGGCCGCCAGCTTTTCGGCGCGCTCGGTTTCCGCTTTCGAGGGCTTGCGCCGCGCCTTGGCGGGCAAGGCCTTCAGGGCCGCGCCCAGGCCGCCGGCGGGTGTGGTGACCACGGTTTCCGGAGCGTCCAGGGCGGCGTCGTGGGCCGGCCCCTCGGCGGTCTCCCGCGCCGTGCCGTCCTTGAACAGGTCGCGGCCGACGTCCCAGGCTTCCAGCGCCTTGGCGCGCGAGGTCGTGGCCACCGCATAGTCGTGGAGGCCGTCGGACCAGCAGAACACCTTCAGTTTGCGCGCCATGGGCTTCGAACGGCCGATTGTCGAGCTTGTTCCGAAGGTTGACCCGCCGGACTTCAGGGGAACCTCAGGCCCTGGCGACGGATTTTCCTTCCACGGCAATGGAGGACGACATGCCCCAGGGCGACAAGTCGAAATACACCGACAAGCAGGAACGCAAGGCCGATCACATCGCGGAAGGCTACGAGAAGCGCGGCGTCTCCGAGAAGGAGGCCGAGCGCCGGGCCTGGGCGACGGTCAACAAGGACGACGGCGGCGGCAAGAAGCCCGGCGGTTCCGGTCGCGGCAAGGACACCGGTCACCCGGCGGCCCACAAGGGCGGCGAGAAGGGCGGCAAGGCGGCGGCGTCCCGCAGCGCGGCGGATCGCTCGGCCTCGGCCAAGAAGGCGGCCGCGACCCGCAAGCGCAACGCCGAACACCACACGCACCACTAAGGAGCCGTCATGGGTCAGAAGAACAACACCGAGGGCCGCGAAGAGAACGAGGCGCTGCCGCTGGGCGAGATCCCCGACAAGGACACCGAAAAGACGGGCCGGAAAGAACAACGCACCGCAGGACCGGACGGCGGCGACTCCCGCGAGATCGGAGACACGTTCAAGAACAGCCCCGGCGGGCGGGTCTGATGTCTTCCACGCCTCCTGACATTCGTCGGGAGGCGTGGATTGACATGGCGGCCGCCTACGACTTCCGCAGATCCATTCCCAGCGTCGGACCGATGCCGTCCGGATGCTCGCCGAACGGATGGGAGGAGCGTTGCTTGGCCGCAGCCTCCAGCCTCCGCCGCAGATCATCGTCCAGCGCGAGCTCGGGCTTGGGCACGGGATCGTCCTCGTCGACGGGGTCGTCGACGATCGAGGCCGACAGCACCTGGCGCAGACGCGCCCCGAACCGGGCGTCGTCGGGGGTGCCCGGCGCGGGCGGATCGGCGAGGAATTCCAGGACCTCCTCCAGAGCGGTGTCGTTATCGACGCGGTCGGTCATGAGGTCTCTCCAAGCCAAGTTTCACTGGGTATCAAACGGCCAAGCCCTGATGGCGGTTGCGAAACCCCGTCCGCCCGCCCTAGACAGGCCAAGCCATTTCTCTGGACGCCCGACCATGGCCTGGACCCGCCTCTATGACGAAGCCGAGCCCCAGCGGGTCAATCGCTGGCTGGCCCAGAGCGGCGTATGCTCGCGGCGCGAAGCCGAGGCCCTGATCAGTCAGGGCCTGGTGTCGATCGACGGCCAACGGGTCGATGATGTCGGCCGCAAGATCGAGCCTGGCCAGACCCTGGTGCTCTCCGATCGCGCCCAGGCCCAGCTCGAGGGCGCCCTGACGGTGATGATTCACAAGCCGGTGGGGATCGTTTCGTCCCAGCCCGATCCCGGTCAGGTGCCCGCCGTGCGGTTGCTGACCCGCGAGGCCCTGGTCGGCCAGAGCCCCGTGATCCCCGGCTTCGAGAACAAGCTGGCCCCGGTCGGCCGGCTGGACATGGATTCGCGCGGGCTGCTGATCCTCTCGGAGGACGGGGTGGTGGCCAAGGCGGTGATCGGCCCGACCTCGGAGCTGGAAAAGGAATATCGGGTCTGGGTCGACGGCTGGATCACGGACGAGAAGCTGGCCCTGCTGCGTCACGGTCTCGAGTTGGACGAGCGCCAGCTGCGTCCGGCCGAGGTCGAACTGGTGGGCCGCCAGCAGCTTCGCTTCGTGCTCAAGGAAGGCCGCAACCGCCAGATCCGCCGGATGTGCGAGCTGGTCGATCTGGACGTCGTCGATCTGCTGCGGATCCGCATCGGCGATCTGTTGCTGGGGGATCTGCCCGAGGGGCGTTGGCGTCCATTAAGCCCCGTCGAGCGTTCCAGTCTGATCGAGCCCGCCCGTTGACCGCGAACCCGCCCGTAGGCAGGGTCGCAATACGCCTTGGGAGATCACGCCGGGAGGCGTAAGCCGGTCGCCGGTCGTTCTTCAGTCCTTGCTTCAGTTCACGCCATCATGATCGCCATCACGCCCGCAGCCGCCGTTCCCGTCCGCAAGAAGAACCGCAACCGCCACCGCAAGCCGGTGCGCGCGCTGCGGACCGTGCTGCCGGCGATCGCCATCGGCGTGACGGTCGCGATCATCGGCCAGGGCGTGATCCGCGCGATGGCCGTCCGGAACGCCCCGCCCGCCGCCGCGGCCCCGCTGCGCATGGACAATCCGCGCTTCACCGGGACCCTGAAGGACGGGCGCGCCTTCCTGATCACCGCCACCTCGGCGACCCGCGACCTTAACGACGCCGACCGGGTGTTCCTGAAGAATCCGCAACTGACCCGCGGCTATGGCTCCGATACGCCCACCCATGTGGTGTCCAAGGATGGAGCCTATCAGGAGGAGAAGGGCTCGCTGCTGCTGACCGGCGACGTCAAGATCGACAACGGTCAGGGCTACCAGTTCGCCTCGCAGAGAGCGCTGGTCGACACCCGCACCGGAGACCTGGTCGGCGGCGCGGCGGTCGAGGGCGCCGGCCCGAACAGCGGATCGATCAAGGCCGACAACTACTCGGTCAGCGACAAGGGCGACCGGGTGCTGTTCAAGGGTCGGGTGCGCACGCGCCTCACGCCGCAGAGGTGACCAGGCCGGACGCCAAGGGGCGCGGGAGCCGGCCCAGGGTCTGCTTCCTCTACATCGCCCAAACCCACCAGATCCTGCACAGCCTGCCGATCGCCATCGCCCTCGCCGCCGGCTGGCCCGAGGTCGAGGTGCACATCGCCACCACGACGCAGGAGCACCTGGACTATGTGCGGCGGCTGCTCGACATCCTGAACGTCGCGCCGATCCATTCGCGCCTGCTGCCGCCGGCCTGGCTGCGTGACCTGCGCCTGAAGGGCGCCACGACCCCGCCCAAGGCCCTGATGCTGGCCGCCAACGCACGTCGCCTGGGCCGTTACGATGCGATCGTCACGCCGGAGCGCACCACCGCCATGCTCCGTAAGCTGGGCGTGCGCGACACCAAGCTGGTCTACACCCAGCACGGCGCGGGCGATCGCGGCGGTCCGTTCGAGCCGCGCCTCAAGCAGTTCGATCTGGTGATGGCCGCGGGCCCCAAGCAGCGCGACCGGATGCTGGACGAGGGCTGGGTCACGCCCCAGACCTGCGCCATGGTCGGCTATCCCAAGTTCGACATCATCGACGCCCTGCCGCCCTCGCCGCTGCCGGTGTTCCCGGATCCCAAGCCGGTGGTGCTGTACAATCCTCACTTCCACCCCGTCCTGGGCTCGTGGCCGCGCTGGGGCCGACAGGTGCTCGAGCAGTTCGCGGCCGACAAGCGTTACAATTTGATCTTCGCTCCCCATATCCGGCTCTTCGAAGGCGCGGATCCGACGACGATCGAGGCTCTGGCGCCGTTCGTCGGCCACCCGCGCATCCATCTGGACCTGGGCGGACCGGCGGCGATCGACATGACCTACACCCGCGCGGCCGACATCTATCTGGGCGACGTCTCCAGCCAGGTCTACGAGCTGCTGCGCACGCCCAAGCCTTGCCTGTTCCTCAACGCCAGCGACGCGGCGTGGCGGGGCGACGAGAGCTTCCACCACTGGCGCTATGGCCCGGTCCTGGACAGCGTCGAAAACCTGGTCGACGCCGTCGCCTCGGCCGAGCGCACGCACGGCGACTATGTCGAGGCCCAGAAACGCGGCTTCGCCGAGAGCTTCGACCTGCGCGAAACCCCCTCTTCGGTCCGCGCCGCCCAGGCCATCGTCGACCGCCTGCCCATGAGCGGCCGCCACACGTCATGAGCAGTGATTCCAATGTGTTGAAGCGGGTCCTGGCCAATGCCGGGACGCTGCTGGGGGGGCGCTCCGTCAACGCCGTGGTCGGCCTGGCCTATATCGCGCTGACGGCGCGCGGTCTGGGCAAGGAGCTGATGGGCGTGATCGTGCTGATCAACGCCTTCTCCCAATTCCTGGGCGAAGTCGCCCGCTTCCAGTCCTGGCAGACCCTGCTGCAATACGGCGCCTCGGCCCTGCTGCAGGGCGACCGGGCGCGCTTCCAGCAGGTGCTGCGTTTCACCGTTCTGCTCGACTCGATCGGCGCGGCGATGGGCGTGACCCTGGGCGTCGCCGGGGCCCTGCTGTTCGGCCACCTTCTGGGCTGGCCCGCCGCCCTGTCGCCGGCCGCCGCCTGCTACGCCCTGTCGATCGCCGTGATGGACTCGGCGACGTCGGTCGGCCTGCTGCGCCTGTTCGACCGCTTCCGCTTCCTGGCCGCCGAGCAGGCGGTCAGCTCGGCCGTACGCCTGGTCGGCTGCGCGCTGTGCTTCACCCTCCATGCGCCGATCGAGGCCTACCTGGCGTCCTGGGCGGCGGGCACCATCGCGGCCTTCGTCTATGTAAACAGCGTGGCGCTGTGGGATCTGAACCGGCGCGACCTGCTGCGCGGCTTCACCCTGCGAGGCCCTCTCTCCGAAGGCCTGCCCGGCGTCTGGCGTTTCGCGTGGGCGACCAATTTCAGCGGCACGATCGACACCGCCTTCAGTCAGGTCATCACCTTGGTGGTCGGGTCGGTGCTGGGCCCGGCCCAGGCGGCGATGTGGCGGGTCGGCCGGCAGGTGGCCGACGGCATGGCCAAGCCCGCCAAGCTTCTGGTGCCGGCGCTCTATCCCGAACTGGCCAAGATGCGCGCCGCCGGCGGCGAGGAAGCCATGCGCAAGCTCTCGCGGCAGATCGGCCTGATCGGCGGCGCGGTCGCCGGCCTGCTGCTGCTGGTCTCGGTCCTGTTCGGCAAGGCGTTGCTGGTGCTGGTGATGGGCGCGCCTTTCGCCTCGGGCGCCGGGATCATGAACTGGCAGGTGGCCGCCGCCGCGATCGGCGTGCTGGCCATGCCGCTGGAGCCGATGCTGGTGTCGCTGGGCAAGGCGGGACTGGCCCTTCGCGTCCGGGCGGTGGTCTGCGCGGTCTATCTTGCGGTCCTGGTTCCCTTGATCCACGCCGCGGGCCTGAACGGCGCGGGCGCGGCCCTGGTCGGGGTCGCCGCCGCCCTGGCGCTGGGCATGTACTGGGCGCTCAAGCGCAGCCTGGCGACCGAAACATCGTCTTCGTGCGACTCCGCCGACGACGAACAAACTTGCGCCGAAGGTCGAAACGGCGCCAAAGGCGTCTCGCAATGATTACTCCGACATCCTCCTCGCGAACCGTACGATTCGCCGATTTTCCCACCCTCACCGCTGCGCTCGACTTCGCCGCGACCGGAGAGACCGGGATCAACCTGTTCTCGCTGCGCGGCGAACTGCTCGAGGCTCTGCCCTACGCCACACTGCGCGACCAGGCCCTTGACCTGGCGCCTCGGCTGCTGGCGACCGGCGCCGCGCCCGGCGACAGCGTGGGCCTGATCGCCGACACCGAAGGCGACTTCGTGCGCGCCTTCTTCGCCTGCCAATACGCCGGCCTCGTGCCCGCCCCCCTGCCCCTGCCCGCGCCTTTGGGCGGCCGCGAGGCCTATGTCGAACAGATCGCCCGCATGCTGGGCTCGGCCCACGCCAAGCTGCTGATCGGTCCGACGAGCATGAAGGACTGGGTGGCCGAGATCGCGGCCAAGACCCCGCTGAACCTCGCCGGAACGCTGGCCGACCTGCCGGAGAGCAAGGGCGCCGCCCTGCCGGAGGTCCGGCCGGACAACACCTGCTACCTGCAATTTTCGTCGGGCAGCACGCGCTTCCCGACCGGGGTGGTGGTCACCCATCGCGCCTTGATGGCCAACGCCGTGGCCATCACGCGCGACGGCCTGCAGGTGCGGCCGAGCGACCGCGCCGTCTCGTGGCTGCCGCTCTATCACGACATGGGCCTGATCGGCTTCCTACTGAGCCCCATGACCAGCCAGATGTCGGTCGACCTGCTGCCCACCGGCGCCTTCGTGCGCCGGCCGCTGCTGTGGCTGGACCTGATCACCAAGAACGGCGGCACGATCTCCTACAGCCCGACCTTCGGCTACGAGCTGTGTGCGCGTCGCGCCGAAGTGGCCTCGATCGAGCACCTGGAGCTGTCCAAATGGCGCAGCGCCGGCCTGGGCGGCGACATGATCCGCACCGGTCCGCTGCGGGCCTTCGCCGAACGGTTCGCCAGCGTCGGCTTCTCCGACAAGGCCTTCGTGGCCAGCTATGGCATGGCCGAGGCGACCCTGGCCCTGTCGATGGCCCCGCTGGGCGGCGGCCTGAAGACCGAGCGCCTGGACGTCGAGCGTCTTGAGCAGCACGAGGCCGTCGTCACCGACGACACCGCGCGCTCGCGCGAGTTCGCCCGCAACGGCCCCGCCCTGCCCGGCCACGAACTGGAAGTGCGCGACGAGAACGGCCGGGCGCTGCCCGAGCGTGGCGTCGGCAGGATCTATGCGCGCGGCCCCAGCCTGATGCGGGAATATTTCGAGCAGCCGCAGGAGACCGCCCGCGTACTGTCGGCCGACGGCTGGCTGGACACCGGCGACCTGGGCTACCTGATCGACGGCGAGATCGTCATCACCGGCCGCGGCAAGGATCTGATCATCCTCAACGGCCGAAACATCTGGCCGCAGGACCTGGAATGGACCGCCGAGGCCGAGGTCGAGGGCCTCCGCAGCGGCGATGTCGCCGCGTTCTCGGTCCCCGGCGACGGCGAGGAGGTCGTCGTGGTGCTGGTCCAGGCGCGCGGCGGCGACGCCGAGACCCGCGCGGCCCTGGTCGACAAGATCGCCGGCGTGCTGCGCCTGCGCCATCAGGTCGAGGCCCAGGTCCAACTGGTCGGCGCCCATGCCCTGCCCCAGACGTCGTCGGGCAAGCTCAGCCGCTCCAAGGCCCGCGCCGCCTACCTGGCCGGCGCCTATGGCGAGCGCGCCTGACGTGGACACGGCCCGCGAGGGCTCCGTGGTCGCCGTCACCGGCGCCACGGGCTTCCTGGGCCGCCGCCTGGTCAAGGTCCTGGCCGAACAAGGCTGGACCGTCCGCATCCTGGCGCGGCGCGACATTGCGGACGCCGCGTGGCGAGGCCTCGAACCTCAGCTGGTGATCGGCGACCTGGCCAACACCCGCGCCCTGGCCGAGCTTTGCCACGGCGCCGAAGCCGTCGTTCACCTGGCCGGCTTGATCAAGGCTCGCGATCGCGCGGCGTTCGACCGCGCCAATGTCGAAGGCGCCCGCCAAGCGGCGCTGGCCGCCAAGGCCGCCGGCGCGCGACTCGTTCTGGTCTCCAGCCTGGCCGCGCGCGAGCCGCAATTGTCCGATTACGCCGCAAGTAAGCGTGGCGGAGAAGACGCAGCGCGCGAGATTTTTGGTGAAAGCCTGACCATTGTCAGACCACCCGCGATCTACGGCCCGGGCGACATCGAGACGCTCAGACTGTTCGAAATGGCCTCAAAAGCAGCATTTTTGCCGGTTTTGGACCCTAAAGCGCGCATGGCCTGGATCCATGCCGACGACGCCGCCGCCCGTATCGCCGGCTTGGTCAAATCGCCGCGCCCGGGCCTGCTCAGCTTGTCTGACAACCGTCCCGAGGGGTATGGCTGGGTTGAGCTCATGCAAACCGCGTCCAAAGCGGTGGGCGCGTCGCCAAGGCTGGTCCGCATTCCTTCGTGGGCGATCAAATCCTTGGCGGTCTTGTCAAAATGGGCCTCAATCGCAACCGGGAAGGACACAATTCTCACCCCGGGCAAAGCTCGGGAGTTGCTTCACGCCGATTGGAGCCTATCTAGCAACGATCCGATTCCGGACTTTCCGCCGCTGAGATACTCTCTCGAAGCGGGATTCGCGCAGAGCGTGAGCTGGTATCGTTCGGAAGGCTGGTTGAAGGATAAAAAGTCTCGGGAATAGCCGAATACGGCCATTTTCTGACGGGACGGCTGTTACAATTCGGTTATGTAGGACTGTGGTCGGGGATACTGTCGGGTCGATGGAAGCTGTTACGGATCTCACTTTACGTGAAATCGGTCTAGCCACGAGCAAGGTGCTCGGGCGGTCGGTCGATGTTGCGAACGACACCCATATCGGCCGCGATCTCGCCGTCGATTCCCTGGCCCTCATGAACATCATCATGGAGCTCGAAGACACCTTCGACATCTCCATCCCTCTGGATCGCCTGGCTTCGGTGGAGACCGCCGGAGACCTCGCTTCCCTGATTAAAGATCTTCGGAATAGGGCCTAAGCCATGGGGCTGTTCGACAAGCACCTCGCCTATCGCGACGCATACAACGCCATCCGGCAAGCGGGCGCCGATCCCTTCAGCGTGCGTTTCGACTCCGTCGTCTCGCCCACCGAGGGTGTGATCGACGGAAAACGCACGATCCTGCTGGGCACCAACAACTATCTGGGACTGACCTTCGACGAGCAGGCGATCGCCTCCTCGGTCAAGGCCGTCCAGGAACGCGGCACCGGCACCACCGGTTCCCGCATCGCCAACGGCAGCTTCGAGGCGCACGTCGAGCTCGAAGAGGCCCTGGCCAAGTTCTACAAGCGCAAGCACGCGATGGTGTTCACCACCGGCTACCAGGCCAATCTGGGCGTGCTGTCGACGCTGGTCGGCCGCGGCGACCACCTGATCCTCGACGCCGACAGCCACGCCTCGATCTATGACGGCGCGCGCCTGGGCCACGCCGAGGTCATCCGCTTCCGCCACAACGACCCCGAGGACCTGTACAAGCGCCTGCGCCGCATGAAGGACGTGCCCGGCGAGCGCCTGATCGTCGTCGAGGGCATCTATTCGATGATCGGCGACACCGCGCCGCTCAAGGAAATCGCCGCCGTGAAGCGCGAGCTGGGCGGCTATCTGCTGGTCGACGAAGCCCACTCGATGGGCGTGCTCGGCGAGCACGGCCGCGGCCTGGCCGAACTGGCCGGCGTCGAAGAGGATGTCGACTTCGTGGTCGGCACCTTCTCCAAGAGCCTGGGCGCCATCGGCGGCTTCTGCGTCTCGGACATGGACGACTTCGACGTCATGCGCGTCACCTGCCGTCCCTACATGTTCACCGCCTCGCTGCCGCCGGCCGTGGTCTCCTCGACAGTGACCGCCCTGCGCCGGCTGGAAGAACAGCCCGAGCTGCGCCACAAGCTGATGGCCAACGCCCGCCGCCTTTACGACGGGCTGTCGGCCATGGGCTTCATGACCGGTCCGACCTCCAGCCCGATCGTGGCGATCACCATGCCCGACACCGAGCGCGCGATCGGCATGTGGAACGCCCTGCTCCAGAACGGCGTCTATCTGAACCTGGCCCTGCCGCCGGCCACCCCGGACAGCCGTCCGCTGCTGCGCACCAGCGTCAGCGCCGCCCACACCGACCAGCAGATCGACCAGGTTCTGGCCGTATTCGCCGAGATCGGCGCGGCCATGGGCCTGATCGAGCGTCCGCTGCAGCGCGTCTCGGCCTAGACAGCGCCGCATCTCTGAAAAGCGAAGGCCCGGGGGAAACCTCGGGCCTTTTCTCTTTGGACCGGGGACATGCTCTTGCGGCGTGTCCCTAGTCTGGCTCCGTGGATGCTGGTGGGGACACGCCGCCAGGGCATGTCCCCGGCTAAAGCTTCGCTCTGCCCTGGGCCTGCCGCTGCCGCCACAGCCGCCACAGCACGCCCGGCGCCGCCAGCACGGGATGGCGCTCACGCCAGGGCGTCAGGGCGACCGGCATGCCGGTGTGGCGCTCGATCTTCCAGGCCGCGTAGCGCGCCGCCCCGTCGAAGGTGAAGGCCGCCTTGATCAGGCGGGCGTAGTTCAGGGGCCGACCCATGCGGCGACGCAGCCGCCAGGCGGCCTGGATGCGCTTGCGGTCTTTTTCGCTCAATGTGGGCTGCACCGAGCCGTCAGCCTCGATGTCCAGCAACCCGTCCTCGCGCCAGCAGGCGATCAGAAGGCGATGGTAGCGGGTGACGTCGAAGCCGAGGATCGAGCGCTCGCGCCCGCCCTTCTCGACCCTGAACTCGGCCGCGTAGGTCTCCTTGAACAGCGCCGACCAATAGGCCTCCGGCGCTCCCTGGCGGGGCCCCAGGGCTGCGGCGAAGCGGGCGGCGGTGCGGGCGGCGTCGGCCACCGCCTCGACCACCCGGTCGGCGACCTCGGGGCCGGCGCTCCACACCAGGCCGGCGGGCTGGACGAAGCGGGCCCAGATCGTGGTGTCGACCCCCTGCCCGCGCGTCGCCGCCTGGAACTGGGCCAGGGTCATGGTCGCGACCTTGGCCCGCAGCACCTGACCGTCGAGCTCCAGCTCGTGATAGCTGACGTCCGGCCACAGTAGCTTCGTGGCCAGGCCCCGCAGGCCGGGACGGACATGCTGGGTCAGCACGTAGAAGTCCAGGACCCCGTCCAGGTCGCCGGTGCGCAGGATCGAGCCGTAGAACAGCACCGCCAGCGGCGCCTCGAACCAGTCGAGCAGCCGGGTCGCGAAGGCCACGGCCTGGGGCGGAGCGGGAGCCAGCAGCTCCTCGCCCACCAGGCTGACGACCGTCCCGGTCATGCCGCCAGGAACCTCAAGGCGGGAGCCAGGACGACGGTGACCCCGCCCGCCCCGTCATAGACGTCGCCGTCGACCACCAGGGGCTGGTCGGTGGTGATCCGCAGCCTCTCGGCGTCGCCGCGGCGATAGCCTTGCTGCGGGGACCAGGCGGACTCCTTGCCCGCCAGCAGGGCCGGAAACGCCCCCGGCAGCCGACGGGGCGGAGCGTCGACGTCAAGGAACTTGAGACCCTCGCGCGGCGGGCCGAACGGCTTGACCCCGAACGGCAGCCGCTTGAGCGTGGTGGCCAGCACCAGGAACCGGTCGGCCGTGCGGGTTTCCTCGCCGTCGATGGCCAGGCACAGCGGCACGCCCGCGCGCCACTGGTCGCGCTTGCCGCCCATAACCGTGCCGATCAGGGCGCCCAGCACGCTCATCGCCACCGCGATGCTGTGGAAGGCGCCGGTCTTGTGGACCGTCTGGGCCAGGCTGGTGGCGCGCACGAAGGCGCCCAGGCCGAACACGAAGCCCAGCAGGCTGGGCCGCCCGTCGTCCCACCGCACCTCAAGGGGAGCGCGGTGCTTGATCACCGGGCTATCGGACCGGGCCGCGGTGACCGCCCTCGCCAGGGTCCAGTCGCGCGGCACGCCCAGGTCGATGGCCAGGACGTTGGTCTTGCCCGATGGGATCAGGGCGATCAGCGGCATGGCTTCGCCGAAGATCGGCGCGGCGCGGCTGAGCACGTCGCGGATCGTGCCGTCGCCGCCATCGATGACCAGCAGGCTCACGCCGCATTGGGCGAAGGCGCGCAGATCCTGCTCCAGCGCCTCGGGGCTGGCCGGCTCGACCAGCAGCACCGCGTCGGGCGTCGACGTGTCGTCGGTCCGCCCGATATTGGCGTGGCTCATCGGATTGCGGACGACCCCTACGCGCATCAGCGGGACAACCAGGAAACGACGGCGCCCTTGGGAGTCGCCAGGGCCTGCAGGATCTGGACCGCGTGCACGACCAGACAGATCGCCGTCCAGATCGCCACCGCCAGGAACCCGATGTCGGGACGCCCGGCCAGAACCGCAAGGGTCAGCAGGATGAGGTTGGGGTTCCGACGGGCGGTGATCAGCCGGAAGAAGCTGTCGAACGGCCGCCAGGCGTGCATCTCGACCTTGAACAGGGCCAGGAAGATCCCCTCCTCGACCCGCTGCAGCACGTAGCCGCCGACGATGACCGCGAGCGCCAAGGCGCCGTAGGGCATGGTCAGACCCACGGCCCCGACGCCGACATACCACGCCCACCACCAGAACGGCGGATGGATCAGGTCGATGCCATGGTCGAAGACGTTGCCCCACTTGGACGAGGTCAGGGTCACACGGGCCAGCTTGCCGTCGACGGTGTCGAGGAAGGTCATGATCCAGGCGCAGACCAGACCCCAGCCCCACTGACCGGTCCAGAACAGCCAGAAGGCCGCCAGCACCAGCAGGAAGCCGATCAGGGTCACCTGGTTCGGCGTCATCTTCGCCAGGGCGCACCAGCGCGTGACGATCCGGGCCGGCGTCGGCCAGACATATTTGGTCACCAGGTCGGTGACGCCCTTGTACGAGCCCTGGAACAGCCGCTTCTCGACCGCCACGCGGGTCTCGAGCGTCAGGCGCTCCAGCACCGGCGGCTCGCGCTTGCGCAGGGCGCTGTTATAGGCCGAGCCCAGCTCCGACGCCGTCAGGCGGGTCGAGGCCAAGGCGGTGACGTCCTCGCCGGTGTCGAGGCGCACGATGGCTTCGTGGGCCTGGGCCGCCGGCACGTTGACGGCCACCACGCGCCCGGACTCGTCCACCAGGGCCACGCCCGGACGGCCGGCCAGCGCCTTGATCAACGACTCGTCGAACACCCAGCCGGCGTCGACCACCACCACGTCGCCGCTGATGAACACGGTCTGCGGGCCGGCCTCGACCAGGCCCAGGCGCCGATAGATTCGCGACAGACGCTCGGCCGACGTCATCCCCCAGAGGCGCGTCTTGGTCTGTCCGACCGTGACAGCGGAGGGGCCGGCGACCTCGTTTGGGTGTTTTTCCACGCTCACGATAGACAACCCCTTGAAACCCGAGGCGATTGATAAGCAGCTTCGGCTGTTTCCGCCAGAATCCGTGAACCCGATCTTGTCGATATTCCGCCTCGCCCACCTTTCGGACCCTCATCTGCCGCCGCCCAAGGGCGCGTTCGGGTGGCGGGACCTGCTGTCCAAGCGATTGCTGAGCCGCATCGCCTGGCGGCGCAAGCACCGAGAGCATCGACCCGACCTGCTGGCGGCGATGATCGCCGACGTGAAAGCCCAGGCCCCGGACCACATCGCCATTACCGGCGACCTTACCAACTACGCCTCGCCCGCCGAGTTCGAGGCGGCCCGGGCCTGGCTCGAGGCGCTGGGACCGGCCCACGGGATCACCGTCAGCCCTGGCAACCACGACGCCCTGGTGGGCGCCAAGGACGGCGAGTCGTTCTCACCCTGGACGCCATGGCTGGGCGACGAGGGCGCCGTCGCCTTCCCGCACGTGCGGGTGCGCGACGGGGTGGCGATCTTCAACCTGTGCTCGGCCGTGCCGACCGCACCGCACCTGGCCACCGGCCGGCTGGGCAAGGCCCAGCTGGAACGGCTGGACGTCCTGCTGGGCGACCAGGCCTATCGCGACGCCTTCCGGGTGCTGCTGATTCATCACCCGCCCGTCCCCGGCGCGGTGGCCAAGCGCAAGTCGCTGGAGGACCAGGACGACTTGCGCGCCCTGCTGGCCCGCCACGGCGCGGACCTCGTCCTGCACGGCCACGCCCACGAAGCGACGGTGGCGACCGCGCCCGGGCCTGACGGAGCGATGATCCCGGTGCTCGGGGTGCCCTCGGCCTCGGCCAAGGGCGACCGCGGTCACCCCGCGGCCCGCTGGCATGGGATCGAGATCGCGCGGGGTTCCGACGGCGCGGTGGAGGTCAAGGTCGTGGCGCGAGGCCTGGACCCGAAGACCGGACAGGTGACCGAATTGAGTCGCTATGTGCTGATCCAGGCCGGCCGACCGCCGGCTCAGTGCGTGTAGCGCATCCTCACCTTCAGAACGGTGTCGCCGGCTCGCGCCGTGAAGCGGGCGGCCTGGACGGACGGCGCGCCGACCTTGCTGGGCGCGTCATTCGAGAAGGCGTAGCCCTCGGTGGGCAGGCCGACGGCGTTGCGGTCGAAGTCATGGTTGGCGTTGGCGTCGTGATACGCCGCCACGGCGTAGGCGTCGGGCCTGGGCAGATAGAAACAGGCCCGGGTGACCGGCGCGTCGGCCTTGGTCCGCACGCGCAGCAGCTTGCCGCGCGGCGCCAGGAAACGCCGAGGATCGGCCGGGTAGACGGTGACCGCCACCTCCCCTTGGTTGGATCTCAGATGCCCGACCTCGACGATGAGCCGCGCGTTGCTGGGACGCCCTTCGCAACCGCTCCCGCCGTTCGCGACGGCCGCGGCGGCGGCGCTTCCGAAATCGTCCGCCGACGAGGCTCCGGCCAGAACAGTGAAAACGGCCAGAACCGAGACGAACAACGCGGATCGTGCTTTCATGAAAAAGACGGCGTCCCTATTGTATGAGCGACGGCGGCGAACGCCCCGAGGCGAGGCCGGCATGACCAATCCCACCGCGATCAACTTTGGCTTCCCGCGCACCAAGGTCGCCGAAACCGCCAGTTGGCTCGTTCTTGTCCGTCCCAAACAGCCGACATTTGGATCACTTGTCCTGATATGCAAGGAGTCGGTCGAGGCCTTCTCCCAACTGAGTCCCGCCGCTTTCGCCGATCTGAAGACGGCGACCGACGGAATCGAGCGGATGTTGAGCAAGGTGGTCGCCTACGAGAAGATCAACTACCTGATGCTGATGATGGTCGATAAGGACGTGCATTTCCACGTGATCCCGCGCTACGCCGGGGCGCGCGATTACCAAGGCCAAGCCTTCAACGACGCTGGCTGGCCCGCCGTTCCCGCGCTCGGATCGACCGTCGACCTGGACCCGGACGCCGCCGAGCGACTGGCCGGCGAACTGGCCAAGGTTTGGTCGGCCGCGTGAAGAAGCCCATTCCCACGCCGCACGGCACGTCGCGCTTTCGGCTGATCGACGCCTATCTGCTGCGCCTGCTGCTCTGGCCGATCGTCGGCTGCCTGGGCGTGACGGTGATCGCCTTGCTGCTGGAGAGGGTCCTGCGTCTGCTCGACGTGCTGTCCCAGAGCAGCGCCCGGTTCGGCTACGTCACCTCGCTGGCGGCCAACCTGGTGCCGCACTATCTGGGCCTGGCCCTGCCCGTCGCGTTCTTCGTGGCGCTGTTCATCGTCATCACCAAGCTCAGCGACGGCTCGGAGATCGACGCCCTGTTGGCCAGCGGCCAGTCGCTGACCCGCGTCGCCGCGCCGTTCGTGGGCGTCGGGCTGTTCCTGATGGTCTTCAGCCTGATCGTCTTCGGCTACATGCAGCCCTACAGCCGCTACGCCTATCGCGCGGTGATGCAGGAGGCGGTCAACGCCGGCTGGAACGGCAAGCTGAACGGCGGCGCGTTCATCGACGAGCCCAAGCTGCTGATGACCGCCGACGGCGCCGACCCCGGCGGGCAGCAACTGACGCGGGTGTTCATCCGCCGCATGGACGCCGCCGGACGCGAGGAGGTGATCACCGCCGCCACCGCCGACTTGCGGGCCAGCGCCGACGCCAAGACGGTCACCATGCTGCTGCGCAAGGGCCAGCGGATCGGCGTCGACGCCCGCGGCCAGTATCGCATCCTGGTCTTCGACCAGTTCACCACCAACGTGCCCCTGGCCGGCGCGGCGGCCCTGCTGCGCGCCCGCGGCGGCGACGAGCGTGAGCTGACTCTGGGCGAACTGGCGCGCCAAGCCGGCTCGAAGACCCCGATCGTGCCGCGCGCCACCTTGCTGGCCGAGCTGTATGGACGCCTCGCCCGCGCCGCCTTCCTGCCGTTTCTGCCGCTGCTGGCCTTCCCCCTGGGCCTGGCCGCCAAGCGCGGCAACCGCACGCCCGGCCTGATCATCGCCGGCGTCCTGCTGTTGGCCTTCCAACACAGTCTGCAGCTGGGCCAGAGCCTGGCGGAATCGGGCAAGGCGATGCCGCTCGCGGCGATCGGAACGCCGTGGCTGATCTTCACGGCCTTGAGCGTCTGGATGTTCGTCGGCAGCCGCAAGCGGCCCGGCCAGACCCCGGTCACCGAACTGATCCGTCGGTTCGGCATGGGCATCAAGCGCTTCCGGCGGATGTTCCGGTCCAAGTTCGACTCCAAGTTCGGGCAGGCCGACGCATGAAGATCCAGCTCTACGTCCTGCGCACGGTCGGCACGCGCGTGCTCGGCGCGGCCCTGATCCTGTTTTCCATCCTGCAGATCCTCGACCTGCTTGAGGTGACCACCGACATCCTGGACCGCGGCCTGGGCACGGCCGGGGTCCTGTACTACGCCGCCCTGCGCTCGCCGCGTCTGATCGAGCAGGTCGCGCCGATCGCCACCCTGGCCGGCGGCCTGTTCGCCTTCTCGCAGCTGGCCCGCGAGAGCGCGATCATCGCCATGCGCGCCACCGGCATTTCGGCCTATCGGATCGTCGGCATGGCCCTGCCCGTCGCCCTGCTTGTCATGGCCGTCGATTTCGGCAGCGCCCAGCTGATCGCGCCGCGCACCGATCCGATTCTGGCCGACTGGTGGCGCTCGACCACTCCGGTCGCCGACCGCAAGGTCTCGGGGCCCCGCAGCTTCCGAGCCGGGGACGACCTGGTGATCGCCGCCGGCGCCTCGGCCGACGGCCGGACGCTGAACGCGCTCAAGATCTATCGCCGCGACAAGGCCGGACGGCTGGTCGAGCGCATCGAGGCCCCGTCGGCCACCTACGGCCGCAACGCGGGCTGGACCCTGATCAAGCCGGTGATCGTCCGCTTCAACGGCGAACAGATCAGCGTGACGCCCGCCGCCACGATGAGCTGGCCCTCGCCCCTGCACCGCCAGGACGTCCAGGCCCTGTTCGCCGACAGTCCCGTCCCCACCGCCGCCACGGCCCGCCGGGCCCTGCTGAACGGCGGCGGCGACCGTCCGACCACCTTCTACGAGACCCGCTTCCTGGCCGCCTTCGCCGGGCCGGTCGCGTCCCTGATCATGCTGCTGCTGAGCGCTCCGGTCGCCCTGGCCAACTTCCGCAGCGGCCAAGGCGCGGTGCTGCTGACCGGCGGCCTGGCGGCCGGCCTGATCTTCCTGGTCGTCAACGGCCTGCTGTCGGCGCTCGGCGAAGGCGGCTCTCTTTCCCCCCTCCTGGCTGTCTGGGGCGGCCCGGTCATCTTCGCCGCCCTCGCGCTCTACGCGCTCGTTGTTCTGGAGGGCTAAATGCCGTTCGACACTGCAGATTCCGATCTCACGATCATCCCGGTCAGCTCCAAGTCCGAGCTCAAGCGGTTCATCAACCTGGCCAATCGGCTGAACGCCAAGGATCCCAACTGGGTCGTCCCGCTGATGTACGAGCGGATGGCCGCCCTGACGCCCAAGACCAATCCGTTCTTCCAGCACGCCGACGTCCAGATGTGGCTGGCCGTGCGGGGCGGCCGCGACGTGGGCCGGATCAGCGCCCAGATCGATCACCTGGCCACCGAGGTCGGCACGAGCACGACCGGCAACTTCGGCATGATCGCCGCCGAGGACGACCCGGCGATCTTCACCCTGCTGTTCCGCACGGCCGAGGACTGGCTGAAGGCCCGCGGCTGCGACCGGGCCCTGGGGCCGTTCAACCTGTCGATCAACGAGGAGGTCGGCCTGCTGGTCGACGGCTTCGACACCAAGCCGATGGTGATGATGGGCCACGACCCCCGCTACACCGCCGCGCGGGTCGAGGAGCAGGGCTACGTCAAGGCCAAGGACGTCTACGCCTATGTCTGCGACCCTCGCGCGGCCCTGCCGCCCGTGGTGGTGCGGCGGGTCAAGCGCGGCCTGCCCGAGGGCGTGACCCTGCGCGAGCTGGACATGAGCCGCTATGACGAGGAGGTCAAAGCCCTGACCGAGATCCTCAACGACGCCTGGCAGGGCAACTGGGGCTTCGTGCCCACCACCGAGGCCGAGACCGCCCAACTGGGCAAGGCCCTGAAGGACGTGATCGACAAGCGCCTGACCCTGTTCGCCGAGATCGACGGCGAGCCGGCGGGCCTGATCGTGCTGCTGCCCAACGTCAACGAGGCCATCGAAGGCCTGAACGGCAAGCTGCTGCCGTTCGGCTGGGCCAAGCTGCTATGGCGGCTGAAGGTCAAGCGCGTGAAGTCGATCCGCATTCCGCTGATGGGTCTGAAGCGCAAGTTCGCCGACAGCCTGCGCGGCCAGGTCGTGCCGTTCCACCTGATGAACGCCGGCCGCGACGCCGGACTGGCGCTGGGCTACGACAAGTTCGAGTTCTCGTGGGTGCTGGAAGACAACGCGCCGATGCGCCGGATCTCCGAGGCCATGGGCGCTGAGATCTACAAGACCTATCGGATCTACGAGAAGGCCCTCTAGCCGGTGGAAACGCCGTTCCAGGCCCTGGTGCTGGCCGGTTCGCGCGGCGGGGTCGATCCCGTCGCCGAATACGCCGGCGTCAGCCAGAAGGGTCTGATCGTCCTGGGCGGCAAGACCCTGCTGACCCGCGTGCTGGACGCGCTGGACCAGGCGGGCGCGACGCGGATCGCTGTTTCGACCAATGACGTCGCCCTGCAGGCGGCCTTGGCGGGCGAGAAGACCAAGGCCGCCCTCCAGCGTCTGCCCTCGGCCGCCGGCCCCAGCCAGAGCGTCCACGACGGCGCCGACGCCATGGGCACGCCGCTGCTGGTCACGACGGTCGACCACGCCCTGCTCCGGCCCGAATGGGTGAGGGACTTCATGGCCGACACTCCGGCCGACGCCGACATCGCCATTCTGCTGGGCGAAGAGGCTCTGGTGCAGGCGGCCGCGCCGACCACCAAGCGCACCTATCTGGCGTTCCGCGACGGCCGCTATTCGGGCTGCAACCTGTTCTATCTGAAGACCCCGGCCAGCCTGAAGACCATCGATCTGTGGCGCACGGTCGAGAAGCACCGCAAGCAGCCCTGGAAGATCGCGGCCCTGTTCGGGCCGGTGATGCTAGCTCGTTACCTGCTGGGCCTGATGACCCTGGACGAGATGGTGGCGCGGATCGGCCGCCTGGCCGGCGTCAGGGCGGCGGCGGTCCGGGCGCGGCACGGCTTGGCGGCGGTGGACGTCGACAAGCCGGCCGACCTGGACCTGGTGCGCTCGATCGTCGAGGGATAGCTTTGTCGCGCGAGCCGCGGCTCGGCTGACGTCGAGGCCCTATTCCCCCGCCGCGACCCATTTCGCCGCCAGGGCGCGGTTGCCCGGGACGTCTTCGGGGAAGTCCATCTCGGCCCATTCCAGACCTTCGATCGACTGAACGCGGACCACGTCGTGGTCCTGGGCGATCTGGTTGATCACGCTGAGATACCAGCGCTTGAGGCCCTCGGGCGTGCGCAGGGCCTGTTCGACGATGCGAGTGAACAGGGCCGCGCCTTCGGGATCGAACTTCAGGAAGCCGATCGACTCCGCGTCGTACTGCTCGATGGTCTTGCCGATGGCGCGCAGGCTGAGGCCCTCGGTCAGCACCTTCATGTCGTCGGCGTCATAGCCGCCGGCCTTGCGGTCGACGGTGACGGTGATCGCGGCCGGCGGCGCGGCGATCAGGCGCTCGGCGATGCCGCGCTCGAACAGGGTGTCGCCGTTCAGCAGCAGGAAGTCGCCGCGCATCTCGCCGCGCGCCAGCCAGCAGGTCGCCAGGTTGTCGGTCAGGGCGTAGAACGGATTGAACAGCGTGCGGACCGTGAGGCCCGGGATCTTCAGGCCGGCGACCTCGGTCTCCACCGTGTCGGCGGCGAAGCCGGTGACGACCACCGCCTCGGTGATCCCCGCCTCGGCCAAATGCTTGAGCTGCCAGTGCAGCACGGTGCGGCCCGAAAGCTCGACCAGGCACTTGGGGCGGGTGTCGGTCAGGGGCGACAGGCGCTTGCCCTGGCCGGCGCTGAGGATGATGGCTTTGGCCGGTTTCGCCACGGGCGTGGTCTCGTCTGTCTGGAAGCGAAGAGTGCGAAATAGCGAGAGCAGAGGACTGGAGCGGGCGATGGGAATCGAACCCACGACATTCTGCTTGGGAAGCAGACGCTCTACCTCTGAGCTACGCCCGCATTGGACGGAGTAGCTTGCGCCGTCCAAGCGCTGAGCCCGTCTAGCCGGTCTGCCCGGTCTACTCAAGACCGCGCGTTGACGGCGCCTGTGGACCGGCGCACGATCAGGTCAAACAGACGTTCGGGAGGAGAGCGCCATGGCCGACGGCCACCAGCATCCGGAAGACCGAGAAAGCGCCCCTGAAGGCGCCCATGAACGCGCCCAATTCCACGCCATGGTCGACGGCACTCAGCAGGACTGGGCGATCATCGCCAACGCCTCGATGGAGTTCGGCCGCGAATTGCCGACCCGGTTGATCTCGCACCTCAAGCTGCTGCAGGGCGACTGCGGCGGCTTCGCCATCGACCGGCTGGACCACAGCCTGCAGACCGCCACCCGCGCCTTCCAGGACGGCCGCGACGAGGAATATGTCGTCTGCGCCCTGCTGCACGACATCGGCGACATCCTGGGCCCGCGCAATCACGCCGACATCGCCGCGGCGATCCTCCAGCCCTTCGTCTCGGAGGAAAACCACTGGATGGTGGCCCACCACGCCATCTTCCAGGGCTATTACTTCTTCCACCATCTGGGCCTGGACCGCGACATGCGCGACCAGTTCCGCGGTCATCCCAGCTTCGAATACACCGCCCAGTTCTGCCACATCTACGACCAGGAGGCCTTCGACCCGGCCTACAAGTCGATGCCGCTGGAGGCGTTCGAGCCGATGCTGCACCGGGTCATGGCGGCGCCGAAACGGTCGATCTATCTGCGGAAGAGCGGAGACGCGGCGGCCTAGGGCGCGCGAAAAGCTCCCTACTCCACCCTCTCAGCCCTGATCCCCAGCTTCGCCAACTGAAGCTGCAGACTGTCGGGCCCGACCAGGTGCCCCGCGCCGACGGCGACGAAGCTGACGCCCGAGCCCGCCAGCTTGGTCTTCAGCTGGTTGGCCCAGTCGTGATTGCGGTCGACCAGCAGCAGCTTGTAGACGTCGGGATAGTCGCGCTGCATCTCGTCGACCATCTGGCGCTTCAGTTCGTCCTGGTCGCCCGCCGCCCAAGCCGCGACGAGGGCGTCGATCTTGGCCGGACCGTCATCGATCTCGTCCAGGGTGGATTCGAGCAGCTGGGTTTCCTGGGCCGGCGTCATGTCGGCGAAGAACCGCACCTGCTGCTCCATGGTCTCGAAGGCCGAGATCGGCTTGCCCGCCGCCTTGGCCTGGGCGGTCAGCAGCTTTTCGACCCCGCTTTCAGGGTCGTAGCCGGCCTTGAGCAGCGGGGTCAGAGAGACGGTCAGCGCCGCCAGCCACGGGCGCATCGGCTCCAGGGCCTGGGGCGGGAAGCCCATGCCCTGGGCGGCGGCCTGCAGCTTGGCGTAGCGCTCGGGCTTGAGCTTGCCCGACAGGGGCGCGGCGCGGTCGACGCCGTACTGCAGCATCAGGGCCCGGGTGGCCGCGGGATCCTCGGGCTGCTCGATCTCCATCACCACGTCGTCGGCGGCCTCGAAGGCCTTGGCGATCTGGGGCGAGCGCCACTGGGTCTGGGGCCTGAGGACGTGGACCGTGCCAAACAGGTAGATCGTGGAGTCCTTGTCCTTGATCGCCCACAGGGCGGGTTCGGCGAGGACGGGGCTCGCCCCCATCGCCGCCAGGACGATCAAGGGGGCGATGAAGGCAAGGGCCAGGCGGCGGGCGGAAGCGAGCAGAATCATCATGCCGCCACTGTTCCGGCTCGACCGGCGCCTTAGCAAGCCGGCTCAGCGCGGGAAGGCCTCGACCTCGAAGGCGAAGGCGGCCGGCTGGTCGAACTCATCGTGGCGTAGGCCCGGGTTTAGAGGGCGTCGTAGGCCGCCTGGGGCGCGCCGGTCGCCTCGTCCACGGATAGAGCATCACGGTCGGCGTGCCGATCGCCGCGATCTCGCCGCGCAGGTCGGTGGTCAAGCCCAGGCGACAAGCAGGCGAAAACTCCGGTCAGGCCGCCCTGCGCAGCAGCGCGGCGTCGAAATGTTCGGCCTGGTCGACGTGGACCGGCTTGGCCGCGGCGAGACCCAGGGCCTTGGCCAGCGGGCTCTCGCGACGCTCGCGCACGATCAGCCAGCCGTAGCGCGACGACCGGTCGTCATAGTCGGCCCAGCGAATGATCCGGCCCTGGTCGTCGCATCGCCAGATCGCCCTGTCGCAGCCGGGAATGGCGACAGCCTGATTCCAGATCGCGACGCGCTTGGCGTGGGTCGAATAGGTCCCGCCGAAGAGTGCGTTCATGGCCCTGAAGCTCCACTGACCGGCGACGGGGTGAGTCGCCGCACCGGTAGGAGGAGGCTAGCACTGGTAGAAGCCGAAATGCGCCCACACCACATCTAGTGCGACGCCGTGCCGCGCGACCGAATGGCAGGTCACCCGATCGACGAACGGCGGTTCTCGTCCAGCGCCACCAGGAGGTCGGCGCGGACGGGCGCTTCGCGGGCGATGTGACGCGTCAGCCGCTCGTAGTGCTGGACGAACACGGCGACCTCGGTCTCGTCCATGGCGCGGCCGCTGGCCTGTCCCGCGGCCACGCGCGCGCGCAGCTTATCCTCCTGCTCCTGGCGCCAGGCCAGGACGGTTTCGAAGTCCGGGGCCGTGAACAGCACCAACAGGTCCAGGCGGCCGAACAGGGCCCGGTAGGGGCCGGCCAGGGCGGCGTTGACGTAGGTCCGCCAGACGCCGTCCGGGTCGCGGTCGCGCTCAAGGGCGTTGACCGGGTCGCGCAACGCTTCGGCGGGCTCGGGGCGCGCGCCCACGCACCAACCTTCGAACAGCACCACGTCCACAGGTCCCGCGACCGTCGGCCAGGTCCCGGCCGGCGCGCGATCGTCGGCGGCCTTGTCGAAGCGGGGCAACGCTGTCTCGCCCTCCCCCGCCAAGCCGTCCAGCACGGCCAGGCCCAGCCCGACATCGTGCGTGCCCGGCACGCCGCGCGTGCGCAGCAGTGGATGGACGTCGCGGGCCAGCGCCTCACGATCGGCCAGCGTCAGGTAGAGGTCGTCCAGCGACAGCGTCGCGACCTTCAGGCCTTGGGCTTCCAGCAGGGCGGCCAGGACCCGGACCGTCGTCGTCTTGCCCGACCCCTGAGGACCGCAGACCCCGACCACGAAGGCCGGCCCCATGGTCACCGCCGCGATCCGGGCGGCCAAGGGCGCGTGCAAGCGCTCGACCTCGGCGGCGAAGTCGGCGGGCAGGGTCTCCTCGCGCAGGAAGGCGGCCAGCCAGTCGGGATCGATCGTCGTCATCAGCGCCCCCTATCCTCTTCCCCTTGCGGGAAAAGCCGTCAGCGAAGCTGACGGACGAGGGGTCGCACGGCGCCCGACGGCGCCGCAAGAGGAGGAACGGAAAGCTTTGGGAGACCTCTCATCCGGCGCTTAGCGCCACCTTCTCCCGCAGGGAGAAGGAAGAGACTACTGCACCCGGCGGACCTTGAACCCGCGCGCCGCCATCAGGGCGGGAAGGCCGTCCTCGCCCGCCATGTGCAGGGCGCCGACCGCCACCAGCTCGACCCCCGGCTTGGCCATCTCGGCGGCGAGGGTCTGCGCCCAGGCCGCGTTGCGGCGCTTGAGCAGGGTGTCGTAGAGGGCCGGACGGTCGCGCCTCATAACATCGACCACCAGCGGGCCAAGCTTGTCCATGTCGCCATGCAGCCAGGCCGACTGCAGGGCCACGCCGTTGCGCGGCGGGGTCAGGGTCTCGGAGGCCACGTCGTCGAGATACTGCACCTCGACCGCCTCGGGCAGGTCGGCGAACAGCTTGATCTGCTGTTCCAGGGTCTCGAAGGTGGCGATTGGCTTTTCGGCGGCGCGAGCCTGGCGCGTGACCGCAGCGTCGGCCCCGGCGCCGGCGGAGGCTCCCTTCTGCGTCATCGGCAGCACCGACAGCATCATCGCCGCCGCCCAGGGCCGCAGACGGTCAACCCGATCCAGCGAGCCGCCGTCCCGCTCCAACGCCGCCTTCAGCCTGGCGACCGTGCGCGGCGGCAGCTTTTCGGTCAGGGGACGCTCGAGATCGACGCCATAGCGGTCGACCAAGGCCTGGACCTCGGCCGGATCGGCGTCGGCGCGGGTCTCGAACCAGACCTTGTCGGCCTTCGCATAGGCGCGGTCGAAGGTCCGGGTGCGCCACTTCACGTTCGGCTGCAGCACGTGCATGGCGCCGAACAGATAGATGCGGGTGTCCTTGTCGCGAACTTCCCACATCGCCGGGGCGGCACCGGCGACAGACGCGCAGGCCAAGGCGCAGACCGCCAGACCGGCGGCCAACAGCCTTCGATACGCGCCCAAGCTCGACACCACGTCCCCCGACGTTCGGTTTCAACAGGAGCCCAGGCTACGAGGCCGCCGGTTAACTGGGGAAGCGTGCTGTGTGCGACCTAACGCCACGCCTTGAAGTGCTTGGACAGCTTCAGCCCCTGGCGCTGGTAGTGCGACCCGCCCTCGCCGTAGAGGCGGTCGGGCCGCGCGGTCAGGGGTTCGTAGACCAGCCGGGCGACGATCTGGCCGTCCTCCAGCAGGAACGGCGTCTCGTGGCTGCGCACCTCGAGAACGCCCTTGGAGCCGACGGCTCCGGCCTCCTCGGTGCCGAAGCCGGGGTCGAAGAAGCCGGCGTAGTGCACCCGGAACTCGCCGACCGACGGATCGATCGGCGTCATCTCGGCCGCCTCCAGCACCGGGATTTCCACATTGTCCTTGGACGCCAGGATGTAGAACTCGCCCGGATCCAGCAGCAGTTCGCCGTGGCGAGTCTCCAGCGGCTCCCAGAAGTCGCGCGGATCGTGGCCGTCCTCGTGGTCGAGGTCGACCACGCCCGCGTGGCGGCGGCCTCGGAAGCCGACGATGCCGCTCTCGCCCGGCGTCAGGTCGACGCCGACGCTCTTGATCGCCAGCTTGACCGGCTCGCCGCGCTTCAGGCGCAGTTGGTTCAGGCGGGTGCCGGTCCGCACCAGCACCGAGAAGGTCTGCGGCGCGATCTCGATATAGAGCGGCCCGTCATAGCCGGCCTCGATGTCGTCGAAGGCCTTGCTATGGTCGCTGAGCAGGCGAACGAACACGTCCACTCGCCCGGTGGAGCTCTTGGGGTTGCCGCGCGCCGCCACATTGCCCGGCAGGGCCAGGCGCTCCTGGATCTCGGCGATGTAGACGCAGCCCTTCTCCAGCACCGCCCCCCGGGTCAGATCCAGCTCGTGCATCGCCACGTCCTTCAGACGTTCGGGCACGCGACGCGCCACGCCGGGCAGGAACGAGGCGCGGACTCGCCAGCACCGCGCGCCCAGCCGCAGGTCGAGGCTGGCCGGTTGCACCTGGTCGGCGTCAAACGGGGTCTGCGAGGTGATCGCTTCTTGCGCGATCAGGTCCTCGATGGATTGGCAGGGCAGAATCCCCGCAGCGTGGGCGTCAGTCATCGGGGCGACACTCGCTAAACCGGGCCGTGAAGGCAAGGCTCGCGAACCCTCCGCCCTCGTCTTCCTGGCCTGTGACAATTCTAATGTTGAAATCAGACTTGTCCGCCTTGACCGTGAGGCCGTCAAAACCCCTTATGCCGGCCGTTTCCAGAGCGCGGCGGCGGAAGGTCGCCGGTGCGGCGCCGGCCGTGCTCAAATGTTCGAGTCGAGGAAGGAATCGCCATGGCCGAGAACCCCAAGGACTGGGACGTCGCCACCAAGCTGATCCGTGGCGGTCTGGCGCGCTCGCAATATATGGAAACGGCCGAAGCCCTCTACCTGACCCAGGGCTTCACCTATGACAGCGCCGAGGGCGCCGACCGCCGGTTCTCCGGCGAGGATCCGGGCTTCGTCTATTCGCGGTTCAACAATCCGACCGTGAAGATGTTCGAGGACCGCCTGGCCCTGCTGGAGGGCGCGGAAGTGTGCCGCGCCCAGGCGACCGGCATGGCCTCGATCCACGCGGCCCTGATGGGCCTGGTCCGGGCCGGCGACCACGTGGTGGCGGGCCGCGCCCTGTTCGGCTCGTGCCGCTGGCTAATCGCCGAGTGGCTGCCGCGCTTCGGGGTCGAGACGACCTTCGTCGACGCGACCGACCCCAAGGCCTGGGAGGCGGCGATCCGTCCCGGCACCAAGGCGGTGCTGATCGAGACCCCCTCGAACCCCGTGCTGGAAATCACCGACATCCGCGCGGTCTCCGAGATGGCCCATGCGGTCGGCGCCAAGGTCATCGTCGACAACGTCTTCGCCACCCCGATCTTTCAGCAGCCCCTGAAGCTGGGCGCCGACATCGTGGTCTATTCGGCCACCAAGCACATCGATGGCCAGGGCCGGGTGCTGGGCGGGGCGATCCTGACCAGCGAGGCGATCAACGAGGAATTCTACCGCGACGCCCTGCGTCACACCGGCCCGTCGCTGTCGCCGTTCAACGCCTGGGTGCTGGTCAAGGGCCTGGAGACCCTGGACCTGCGCGTGCGCCGCCAGAACGACACCGCCGCGGCCCTGGCCGACGTGGTGGCCGAGCACAAGGCGGTCAAGCATGTGCTGTATCCCTTCCGCGCCGACCATCCGGGCCACAATGTCGCCAAGTCGCAGATGAGCGGCGGCGGCACGGTGCTGGCGCTTGACCTCGGCTCGCGCGAGGCGGCGTTCAAGTTCCTCAACGCGCTGGAGATCGTCGACATCTCCAACAATCTGGGCGACGCCAAGTCGATGGCCACCCACCCGCCGACCACCACCCACCGCTCGGTGCCCGAGGAGCAGCGTCCGTCGCTGGGCGTGGTCGAGGGCGGCGTGCGCCTGTCGGTCGGCCTCGAGAGCCTTGCGGACCTGACCCGAGACGTGACCCGTGCGCTCGATCAGGCGTGAAACCTCGCCGCCCTTGAAGCGGATCCGCCGCCGACGCGGCGCCGATGCGGGCATCTACGAGGCGCGCACGCGCGACATTGTGGTGCGCGTCTCGCCCGTCTACCAGCCCGAGGGCTCTGCGCCCGAGGACGGGCTGTGGATGTGGGGCTACACGGTCGAGATCGAGAACCACGGCGTCGAGACGGTGCAACTGGTCGCCCGCGCCTGGACGATCACCGACGGCCTGAACCGCACCAGCGCGGTGGAGGGCTCGGGCGTGGTCGGCGAGCAGCCGGAACTGCGGCCCCGCGAGGCGTTCCGCTACGTCTCCACCTGCCCGCTGCCGACCCCGTCGGGGACCATGGTCGGCCATTTCCAGATGATGACCGAGGCCGGCGAGGTGTTCGAGGCCGAGATTCCGGAGTTCTCGCTGCACCTGCCGGGCGCGGCGCGACGGGTGAACTGACCGCAGGCTCACATCGAAAAACTTGGTCGATGCGCCGCTGAAGCGGCCGAGCCGCCGCCAGCCTCAGTGATTGCGCGGCGTCACTTCACTGGCGGACACCGCGAAGCGCTTGCCGTCCTTGAAATCGGCGCGCCAGGAGCGGGCGACCGTCGTGCGTCCAACATCGCCATCCACGGCGTAGACTCGTACCGACAGGTTACGGGAGCAAGTCTTGGGCGATGTCCAAAACTCCAGATCCAGGCCGACGACGTCGCCGAACACCTTGAACGGGGTCGTATCCTTCGCCACGACCACTCCGTCGCAACGCACGGTCACGGCCTCGACCCGACTAGGCCGCACTTGCGCGGTGACCTCGTACCGCGGCCGGCCGCCAACGCCCAGAAAGCTGGCGCCGACTTGGACGGGCTTGGCGTTGATCGTCTCGTCACCGGCCGTTGCGATCGCCGGCGATAGCGCCAGCGCCAGCGCAGCGATCACGAAGACTTCAAACTTCGTCATTCCAGTCTGATCCGCTCGGTCTCAATTGACGATGAACGCTTTCACCTGAGGGCCTGACGAGGTCACGACGTCGCCGTCGTTGTAGTCAAGGCCCAGCAGGCGGGCGCCGCCCGAACCCGTATAGACCGTCAGATGGCCGCCGCCATTGACGATCATCGTGAAGGCGGTGGGGATGGAGGCCATGTTGCTCTGGAGCGTCGCGAGATCCTGCGGCGAGGCGTTCAGCGAATAGCTCAAGTGGGAATGGACGTTGTACGGCGATTGAATCTGGATCTGCGCAAGGTCGCCCGGCGTCACTGCTGGTCCAGCGCCTATATAACCGTAGCTGAAGTTGGCCGTCGTGACCCCATGATTAGTCGAGATGTTGGCAACGTTCACCTCGATCCCAACCTCATAGGTGTCGGAGCGATATTGCATGATCGTCGCGTATATATCGTCGATGATCACATGGGGACTGCTCGAGGCGTAGGTCTGCCCAAGCGGCAGAAACTGAGTATTGCCGTAGGTGTAGCCCTGGCCCGTCGACGGATCGCCAGAGTAGGACCCTCCATCGTGGTGCGGGGTGGAGCCCCAACCGCCGCTAGCCCAGAGAAAGCTCCCAAACGGCCCGCCGAACGAGCCGACGCCAGCGACGACATAGAGGGGAGAAACCGAACCGCCGTCGTCAATCGGCTTCACGCCCCCGGACACCAAGGCGGCTTCGAACTCGGTAAGAGTGCGCATGGAAGGAGCTCCGAGATGGAACAGCCACCATTCTACGGTGCATCGCGGCCGTCAAGTACAACCTAAGGAAGATAAGCGACCTTGATCGCGAAGGCCGAAGTCGCCGCGCGTTTCGCTCTCACCCCGCCGCCGTCGGCTCCAGCGCATAGACCCGCGAGCAGTACTCGCACGTCACGTGGATCTTGCCGTCGGGCTCGACCATGTCGGCGACTTCCTCGGCCGTGAACGAGCCCAGCATCGCGCCGATGCGGTCTTCCGAGCAGCGGCAGAAGGCGCGCAGGGGCTTTTCCTCGAGCAGCCGCACGCCGTCCTCGTTGAACAGCCTCCACAGCAGGGTGGTGGTCGGCACGGTCGGGTCGATCAGCTCGTCCTCGCCCGTGGTCTCGAACAACGCGCGGACGTGGGTCCAGGCCTCTTCGGTTTCGCCGCGCGTCTCGTCGCCGGCGATCGCCTGGATCAGAATGCCGCCGGCCCGCCAGGTCGCCCCCTGCCCGCTGTCGACCTGACCGACGGCGAGGCGCACGCGGGTCGGGGTCTGTTCGGACTGGGCGAAATACTGCTCGGCGCACAGGGCCAGGGTCTCGCCCTCGATGGGAGTGATGCCCTGATAGCGGTCCATGTCCGGACCCTGGTCGACGGTCATGATGAACGTGCCGCCGCCCAGCAGGGTGCGGGCGCCGGGACGCACGAAGCCCTGCGAGACCTTGGCCACCTCTTCGGCGTCGAACCGGCAGTAGCCGCGCAGGGCGCCGGTGGTGTCGTAGTCGACCACGACATAGCGCACCGGGCCGTCGCCTTGGGCCTGGACGATCAGCCGGCCCTCGAACTTCAGGCTGGAGCCGACCACGGCCGCCAGCGCGCAAGCCTCGCCCAGCAGGTTGGCGACGGGTTCGGGATAGTCGTGGCGGGTCAGCACCTCGTCGACCGCCGCGCCCAGGCGCACGACCCGGCCGCGCACGGGCAGCCCCTCGATCTGGAAGGCGGAGACGAGGTCGTCGGGGGCGGCGTCGAAGGCGGTTTGGGCGGCGATGTCGGTCATGGGGCGGTTAGATAGTCGCTCGGCTGGAAAATGCGAGCCCCCCGCGACAAGGTCCTCCCCCGGTGGGGGAGGTGTCGGCGAAGCCGACGGAGGGGGGAGTGATCGGCTGACGGCCAGATCCTGGAGCCGCGATCCTAAAAATCCCCCCACCGATCGCTGCGCGATCACCTCCCCCACAGGGGGAGGTGCTCAGTCCACGAACGGCTTCTCGATCTCGTACACCGCGTCTTCCAGCTTCTCGCGAAACAGCTGCTGGGCGTCCTGGACGCCCTGATTGTAGTAGTACGGCCCCATCTGCTCGGAGATGAAGTCCAGCAGGAAGCCGGCCTGCAGCGGGCTGGTCTCGCAATCGAGTTCGCGGTCCAGATAGCGCGTCAGCTTGTCGAGCAAGGCGTCGCGCTTCTGCTTGTTGAACTCGATCTTGGCCATGGCCGCCCCTACCCGATCGCCCCGAAGCACCAGGCCAGCACCGATTTCTGGGCGTGGATGCGGTTTTCCGCCTCGTCCCAGGCCAGCGAGCGCGGGCCGTCGAGCACGGCGTCCGTGACCTCTTCGCCGCGGTGCGCCGGCAGGCAGTGCAGGAAGACGCCGTCTGGCTTGGACAGGTCCATCAGGGCGTCGTCGACCTGGTAGGGCTCCAGCGCGGCCAGGCGTTCGTCATGGTCGGTGTCGCCCATCGAGACCCAGGTGTCGGCCACGACGACGTCGGCGCCGCGGACGGCCGCCTTGGGGTCGTCGGTCATGGTGATCTGGCCCTGCAGCTCCTGGGCGCGGGCTAGGTCCACCAGGTCCGGGTGATAGACCGCCGGACAGGCGATGTTCAGCTTGAAGCCCAGCAGCGGCGCGGCGTGGATGAAGCTGGAGCAGACATTGTTGCCGTCGCCGACCCAGGCGATGGTCTTGCCGCCGATGTCGCCGCGATGCTCCTCGATGGTCAGCAGGTCGGCCATGATCTGGCACGGGTGGCTCTTGTCGGTCAGGCCGTTGATCACCGGCACGGTCGAGACCTGGGCGAAGCGCTCGACGTCGGCGTGGCTGTTGGCGCGGATCATCACCGCATCGACCATGCGCGACAGCACCTTGGCGGTATCCTCGATGGTCTCGCCGCGGCCCAGCTGCATGTCGGCCGAGGTAGAGATGATGCCGCTGCCGCCCAGCTGGCGGATCGCCGCGTCGAACGAGAAGCGGGTGCGGGTCGAGTTCTTCTGGAAGATCATCGCCAGGACGCGATCGGCGGCCGGCGCGTCGGCGTCGACGCGGCCCTTGGGCCAGCCGACGCGAGCGGCCTTGCGGGCCTTGGCGTCCTCGAGGATGGCCCGCAGGCTAGGGCCGTCCAGCTTCCACAGATCGATGAAGTGTCTGGGCTGTGTCATTGCAAATCCCCCTGCCCGCCCGCCCCGGCCAAGGCCGGAACGGGCGGTTTCGTAAGGTCGGCTGTAAGGCTTAGGCGGCGGCCTTGGCCCGCGCGGCCTCGCAGGCCTTTTCGAGCTTGGCGACGGCTTCGGAAGCTTCCTCGACCGTCAGGTTCAGCGGCGGCAGCAGGCGCACGCAGTTGTCGCCGCCGCCGGCGATCAGCAGCTTCTCGTCGCGGGCCAGGACCATGAACTCGCGATTGTTCGGGACCAGCTTGATGCCGATCAGCAGCCCCTTGCCGCGGATGTCGACGATGACGTCCGGAAAGCGGTCCTTCAGGCCGTTCAGCTGCTGGGTGAAGAAGCCGGCCACCTGCTTGACGTTGTCGAGGATCTCGTCGGTGTTGATCGCGTCGAACGCCGCCTTGCCCACGGCCATGGCCAGCGGGTTGCCGCCATAGGTCGAGCCGTGGACGCCCGGGGTCATGCCGCGCGCGCCCTCGGTCGAGGCCAGGCAGGCGCCGACCGGGAAGCCGCCGCCCAGGGCCTTGGCCACCGCCATGATGTCCGGCGCGGCGTCGCTGGCCCACTCGTGGGCGAACAGCTTGCCGGTCCGGCCCATGCCGCTCTGCACCTCGTCGAAGATCAGCAGGACGCCGGCGTCGCGGGTGATCTGGCGCAGCTCGTTGAGCTGGGCGTCGCTCAGGGCGCGCGCCCCGCCCTCGCCCTGGACCGGCTCGATGATCACGCCGGCCGTGGTCGGGCCGATGGCGGCCTTCAGGGCGTCCCAGTCGCCGAACGGCAGCTGGACATAGCCCGGCAGGCGTGGACCGAAGCCGTCCAGATAGCCGGCGTTGCCCGAGGCGTTGACCGCCGCGTACGAGCGGCCGTGGAACGAGCCGTCGAAGCCGATGATGTCGACCCGCTCGGGCTGGCCGTTGACGACGTGGTAGCGGCGCGCCGCTTTCAGCGCGCACTCGATCGCCTCGGTGCCGGAGTTGGTGAAGAACACCACGTCGGCGAAGGTGGCCGCGCACAGGCGGTCGGCCAGCTCTTCCTGCTCGGGGATCGTGTAGATGTTGGAGACGTGCCAGAGCTTCTCGCCCTGGGTCTTCAGCGCCTCGACCAGCACGGGGTTGGCGTGGCCCAGGCCGCAGGTGGCGATGCCGGCCACGCAGTCCAGGTACTCTTCGCCGGTGGTCGAGAACAGGCGCGCGCCTCGGCCTCGCTCGAACGCCAGCGGGGCGCGGTTGTACACGCCCATGATGTGGTGTTGCGCGGGGCTAGACGACGTCGAACTGCTCAAGACGGCCTCCCAAAAAGGAAAGAAGCCCCCGTGCTGGAAGCACGGGGACCGGAAGGCTGAGCGTTGTCGGCGCGTAACCCCGCTCTGTCAACAAACCGGGCGTGAATTTTGGGTGTCGGGGATCGCTGGGCCGCACTGTTCGCGGTCACATGCAGGCCCCTCCAGCTTGTCCCTGCGCTCCGCTCTTCCCGGCGAAGGCCGGGACCCAGATCCCATAGCGGTGTGGTGGGTTGGACGAGCGCAGCGCCCATGGCATCAGCCTCAGAGCCATTCCATCTGGGTCCCGGCCTTGGCCGGGAAAGCGGGTCTAGGCATGTAAAAACGAAAACGGCCGCCCCTTCCGGAGCGGCCGTTTCATCAAACACCCTGGACGCCCAACCTAGCTCTTCAGGCGGTACCCCGTCCGGAACAGGCCCCAGCACCACAGGAACAGGCCGATCGACAGGGCCGCCGTCACCGCCGCACCGATCGCCACCGAGCCGTCGGCATGGCCGATGAAGCCGTAGCGGAATCCGTCGATCAGATAGAAGAACGGGTTGAAGTGGCTGGCTGAACGGAACGGCTCGGGCAGCTTGTCGACCAGGTAGAACGTGCCCGACAGGAAGGTCATCGGCATGATCAGGAAGTTGGTCACCGCCGCCAGCTGGTCGAACTTTTCGGCCCAAAGGCCCGCCAAGACGCCGGCCAAACCCAGGATGACCGAGGCGCCGACCGCGAAATAGACGATCGCCCACAGATGGAAGACCTGCAGGCCGGCGCCCGGCAGCACGCCGATCACCAGGGCGGTGACCGCGCCCACCACGATGCCGCGCGTCGCGGCGCCCAGGCCAAAGGCCGAGACCTGCTCCAGCGGCGTCAGGGGCGGCGTCAGGAAGTCCGGCGTCAGGCCCATCATCTTGGCCTGGATCAACGACGAGGACGAATTGGCGAAAGCGTTGTTGAGGATGGCCATCATGATCAGGCCCGGGGCGACGAAATGGCCGAAGGTCACGCCCCCGACCGCCGGCCGGCTGCCGCCGACCGCCACCACGAACACCAGCATATAGAGCAGCGTTGTCACCACCGGGGCGGCCACGGTCTGGGTGCCCACCTTCCAGAAGCGGCGGATCTCGCGCTGATAGAGGGTGAAGAACCCGCTCCAGTTCCAGCCGTGATAGTCGCGCGGCTGCGGCGGAATGACGGGGGCCGTCACGTCTTTCATGGGGCTGGAGTCCTGGGTCCTGCGAACTGCCTAGAGGGTTTGGCTGCGCCAAGCCCCTCAGTCAAACCGCTAGGCCGGCGTTCATGTCGGCCGTCACGCCCTGGGCATGTGCGCTCGGAGCCGCCTCAGCGCAAGCCGCGTCCCGATGGAATCAATATATAGTTCCTGTGGACGAAGCTCTTACAGCCTATTGTGTGTTTTAACGCATTCTTTACACTATGTGGTAGGTCAGCCGCCGGCGGGGCGGTCTGTACACCAGATGTAGAGATCGGGGCGAGTCGGGGAAACCCGCTTCGGACTCTTTTTTAGGCGGAGATGGGTCAATGAGCTGGACGGACGAACGGGTCACCACCTTGAAGAAGCTCTGGCTGGACGGGCTGTCCGCCAGTCAGATCGCCAAACAGCTCGGCGGCGTCACGCGCAACGCCGTGATCGGCAAGGTCCATCGGCTCGGCCTGTCGGGCCGCGCGGCGCCGTCGCAACCGGCGCGCCCGGCTTTCAAGGCGCCGCGTCCGGCGCGTCCGGTCGCCACGACCATGCCCTCGGCCCCACGCCGGGTGATCGCGGCCGAGCCGGCCTCGCTGCCGGCCGTCGCCCAGCAGCCTTCCGTTCCGGCGTTCCGCGCCGAGGAGCCGGGTTCGGCCACCGTGCTGACCCTGGGCGCTCACATGTGCAAGTGGCCGATCGGCGACCCGTCCAGCGACGGCTTCACCTTCTGCGGTCGCCGCTCGTCGGAAGGCCCCTATTGCGGAGAGCACGCCCGCATCGCCTACCAGCCGCAGCAGACCAAGAAAAAGGCCGGCGCCACCGAACTGGCCCGCTCGCTGCGTCGCTACATCTAGGGCCTCGTCCCGTGGGCCGTCCTCGTCTCGGAGAGCCTAGGCTCCCGGGCGCGGGAATGCCGGGTCGGCGGTAGAAATCCACGCGCCGCGCGCAGCGAAGGATTTCGGCTCACGGCGAGGACCTGGAAAAGATCCCGGACGGTCGAGGGGCCGCTCCGGGATTTTTGCATCTGGACGCTGCTTCGGAGGTTCGGCGCCACCTCGTGCTCGGCGTTTGACTTCCGTAGCGAAAGAAGACGAACCTTGGCGGGCGAAGCAATGAAGGCCGACCCGTGACCGCCTATACCGACCTGATCGCCGCCATGACCGCCACCCAAGCCGGCTGGACCGCCAACGTCACCGACGACTGGCGCCAGGGGCGCACCACCTATGGCGGGCTGTCGGCGGCCCTGTGCCTCGAGGCGGCGTTGAGGGCGGTTCCCGACGCCCCGCCCCTGCGCTCGGCCCAGTTCGCCTTCGTCGGCCCCGCCGCGGGCGAACTGCAGATCCGCGCCGAAATCCTGCGGCGCGGCAAGTCGACCCTGTTCATGGGCGTCGATCTGATCGGCGAACAGGGCGTGGCCACTCACGGCGTGCTGACCTTCGGCTCGGCGCGGACGTCGGTGCTGTCCTATGGCGAGGTCCCCTGCCCGGCCGTCGCCCGGCCCGAGGCCTGCGAGCCGTTCTTCCCGGGCGAGCGCGGCGGGCCCAACTTCACCGGGCAGTTCGAGGTTCGCATGGCCGGCGGGGCGCGGCCGCTGTCGGGCGGGGCGCCGGAATACCTGCTATGGATCCGCCACCGAGACCCGGCCGCCCGCTCGCTGTCGGCCCTGGTCGCCCTGGCCGACACCCCGCCGCCGCCGGCCATGACCCTGTTTCCGACCTTTGGCCCGATCTCGACCATGACCTGGGCGCTCGACATCGTGGGCCTGCCGGACGCGCACGATGACGGGTGGCGCCTGCTGCGCAGTCGGGCGGAAACCATCGCCGACGGCTACTCGACCCAGGAGATGACGGTCTGGGACGGGGCCGGAACGCCGTTGATCGTTGCGCGACAGAACGTGGCGGTGTTCATCTGAAGGCTTGGTCCAGCGACTCGCAAAGGCCATTTTCCCGGCGAAGGCCGGGACCCAGATTCATCCTGGGCGGCTCGTGGGTTTCACCTGGGCCCCGGCCTTCGCCGGGGAGACGGAGTTTGATCGGCGAAGGCCGAACACTTGAGGGGAAGCACGTGATCCGGAACACCTTGCTGGTCGGCGGCGCGATCGCCGCGCTACTTACGGCCACGGCAGACGCCCAAGAGGCCAAAACTTCGGCGGTGAGCGCCGCCGAAGCCTCCCTCGCCGCGATCAGGGCCAGGAACCCCCAGCTCCACGCCGTCATCGCCCTGAACCCTCACGCCCTGGCCGACGCCCGCGCGCTGGACGCCGAGCGCAAGGCCGGCAAGGTCCGGGGTCCGCTGCACGGCGTGCCGATCCTGCTGAAGGACAATATCGAGAGCGCCGACGACACCGCCACCACCGCCGGCTCCCTGGCGCTGAAGGACAATGTCACCGGCCGCGACGCCCCGCTGGTCAAGCGGCTGACCGACGCCGGCATGGTGATCCTGGGCAAGACCAACCTGTCGGAATGGGCCAATATCCGCTCCAACCATTCGATCAGCGGCTGGAGCGCGGTCGGCGGCACGGTGCGCAACCCCTATGTGCTGGACCGCAGCGCCTGCGGCTCGTCCAGCGGCTCGGGGGCGGCGGTGGCGGCGGGCCTGGCCCCGGCGGCGATCGGCACCGAGACCGACGGTTCGATCACCTGCCCGGCCGCGATCAACGGCCTGGTCGGCCTCAAGCCCACCGTCGGCCTGGTGTCGCGCACCCACATCGTGCCGATCAGCCACAGCCAGGACACCGCCGGCCCGATGACCCGCACGGTCACCGACGCGGCCCTGGTGCTGACCGCCATCGCCGGCGCCGACCCGGCCGACCCCGCGACCACGGAGGCCGACGCCCACAAGACCGACTACGCCAAGGGCCTGTCGAAAGACGCGCTGAAGGGCGTGACCCTGGCCGTCGCCCGCTTCTACACCGGCTATTCGCCGGGCACGGACGCGGTGTTCGAACAGGCCCTGAAGGACCTGCAGGCGCAGGGCGCCAAGCTGGTGGAGGTCAAGGACTTCGACGAGGGCCCGATCGGCAAGGCCGAGGGGGTGGTGCTCTATACCGAACTGAAAGTCGACCTGAACGCCTACCTGGCCTCGACCGACTCCACGAAGGTCAAGACGCGGACCCTGGCCGACCTGATCGCCTTCAACGCCGCCACGCCCAAGGAGCTGGAATGGTTCGGCCAGGAAAGCTTCGAAAAGGCCCAGGCCACCAAGGGCTATGACGATCCGGAGTACATCAAGGCCGCGGCCGACGCCAAGCGCCTGGCCGGGCCGGAGGGCATCGACAAGATCCTCAAGGACACGGGCGCGGTCGCCATCGTCGCGCCCACCACCGGTCCGGCCTGGACCATCGACCCGCTGAACGGCGACCACTACGGCGGTTCGTCGACCACCCTGCCCGCCGTGGCCGGCTATCCGCACCTTACCGTGCCGATGGGCCAGGTCGGCGGCCTGCCGGTGGGGCTCAGCTTCATCGGGCCGGCCTGGAGCGAGGCCTCGCTGCTGAACCTCGGCTACGCCTACGAGCAGGCGACGCACCGCCGGATCGAGCCGAAGTTCCTGGCCACCGTGCCGCCGGAGAAATAGGGCGACGATCCCTCTCCCGACGGGAGAGGGATCCCTGTCATGCGGGCGCCGGTCAGCGTCCCGTGGGCATGTCCTTGAACGCCACGTCCTTGTCGACCCGCACGTCGCCCGGAAGGCCCAAGACGCGCTCGGCGATGATGTTCTTGAGGATCTCGTCGGTGCCGCCGGCGATCCGCAGGCCAGGGGCCCACATCAGACTCTGCTGGAACGCCGCTTCCATCGGGGCCAGGGACGGGTCGGTCAGGACGCCGTACTCGCCCTGCGCCTCGACCGCGGTATTGGCCAGGTCCTGAAGTTGGTTGGCCGAGATGATCTTGCCGATCGAACTCTCCGGCCCCGGCGTCTGGCCGCGCGACAGGGCGGTCATGGTCCGGAAGCGGGTGAACTTCAGGCCCTGGGAATTGACGTACCAGTCGGCCAGCTTCTCGCGGAAGGCGGCGTCCTTGAGCGCGGGGCCGTTGGCGGCGGAAAGGCCGCGGGCCAGGTCCATCACCTGGCGATAGTCCGGCCCGGCCGAGCCGCCGACCGCCAGGCGCTCGTTCATCAGGGTGACCAGGGCCACCTTCCAGCCGTCGCCGACCGCGCCCAGCCGCTGGCTGTCCTTGACCCGCAGGTCGGTGAAATAGACCTCGTTGAACTCGCGCCCGCCCGACATCTGGTGGATCGGCCGGCACTCGACCGCCGCATCGCGCATGTCGATCCAGAACATGGTCAGGCCCTTGTGCTTGGGCACGTCGGGATCGGTGCGGACCAGCAGGATGCCGTAGTCGCAATAGTGCGCGCCGGTCGTCCAGACCTTCTGGCCGTTGATCACCCACTCATCGCCGTCACGAACGGCCCGGGTCCGCAGGGCCGCCACGTCCGAGCCGCCGGCCGGTTCGGAGAACAGCTGGCACCAGATCTCCTCGCCCTTCACGGCGGGCGAGACGAAGCGCTGCTTGGTGGCGTCGTCGGCGAACGCCATGACCGTGGGCACGCACATGCCCAGGCCGATCGTGAAGTAGCCGTAGCCGACGCCGGCCTTGGTCTCCTCCTGGCCGAAGATCACGGACTGGATCGGCGTGCCGCCGCCCCCGCCGATGGCGGCGGGCCAGGTGATGCAGGCGTAGCCCGCGGCGGCCTTGCGGGCCTGCCAGGCCTTGCCGGCCGCCATGTGCTCGGGCGTCGTCGGCTTGGGATCGCCGTGCTCGGCGCGGTGCGCAGCGGCGGCCTCGACCAGCCAGGCGCGAGCCTTCTCGCGATAGGCGGCTTCTTCGGGGGAGTCGTTGAAATCCATGATCCTGCCTCGCCTAAGCCGCGTTCTTCTTCTCGAGCTCGCTCACCAGCCGCTCCTTCCAGAGCTTGGGCGAACCGGCCACCAGGCTCAGCTGCCGCGAGCGGCGGTAATAGAGGTGGCAGTCGACGTCCCAGGTGAAGCCCATGCCGCCGTGCACCTGCACGCTTTCCTTGCTGGCGAACCAGAAAGCGTCCGAGGCCGCGATGCGGGCGGCGGCGGCGGCGGTCGGCAGCTCGGGGGCGTCGACGTTCAGGGCCCAGGCCCCGTAATAGGCGTTGGAGCGGGCGACCTCGTTCTTGACGTACATGTCGGCCATCTTGTGCTTCATCGCCTGATAGCCGGCGATCACCCGGCCGAAGGCGTAGCGGCCCAGGGCGTACTCGCGCGCCATCTCCAGGCAACGATCGGCGCCGCCCAGCTGTTCGAAAGCCAGCAGCACGGCGGCGCGGTCGAGGATCGACTGCACCAGCTCGAACCCCCGTCCCACCTCTCCCAGCCGATCGGCGGCCGCGCCGTCGAAGGTCAGACGGGCCACGCCGCGGGTCGGATCCAGGCTCTGCAAGGTCTCAGCCTCGGCGCCGGAGGCCTTCAGGTCCACCAGGAACAGGCCGGGGCGCCCGCCTTCGTTGGCCAGCACCAGGGCCATGTCGGCCGCGTCACCGTCGGTGACCGGGATCTTGACGCCGTAGAGCTTGCCGCCCTCGACCTTCGCCTGCAGGGCCGAAGGGGTGATGAGGCCCGGGCCTTCGGAGGTCGCCAGGCAGCCGATCAACTCGCCGGCCGCGATGCGCGGCAGGATGGCGGCCTTTTGAGCGTCGCTGCCATGGGCCATGACGGCCTCGGCCAGGACATAGACGGTCGAGGCGAACGGGATCGGCGCCACCGCCCGGCCCAGTTCCTCGGCGATGGCGCACAGCTCCACGCGACCCAGGCCCAGTCCGTTATATTCCTCGGGAATGGCCGCGCCGAGCCAGCCCTGTTCAGCCACCGCGCTCCACAGCCCCGCGTCGTAGCTCTTGGCCGGGTCGTCCAGCACGCTACGCACCACCGCGGGCGGACAACGCGCGGCGAGGAACTTGCGCGCCTCGTCCTTCAGGAACTTCTGGTCGTCGGAATAGTCGAAATCCACTTGGACTTCCTCCCTTGGCCGCCGCTCTTTTCGTTGTCTGGCGGCGGCGTCGGGAAGCACGATGAACGATCGTTCGTCCGAGGGAAAGATTGACCTCGCGTCAAGAGTTTCAGGTTCTTTGACGACCCGCAAATCGGCGCAAGCCAGGCCGTCTTCGGTCGGGCGGGCTAGGTCGCCTCGATCTTGGCCGGATCGGGAAGCGGCTTGAAGTTCCCCCTCTTCCACGCCCAGGACAGCACCACCACCGCCACAGCGGTGCCCACCACCATGGCCGGAACCGAAGCCTCCGGTCCGAAGGCGCCGCCGCTCAGCCACTCGGGAGCCCCGGCGCGAGGGGCGCTGAGATAGAGGCTTTCCTTGACCTCGATGCCCGACACGCGCGCGCCCCAGATCCAGCCCTGGGCGAAGTTCCAGGCGGCGTGCACGCCCACCGACATCCAGATGCGGCCCGTGAGCATGTAGAAGGCCGCCAGCATCAGCCCGGCTTCGATGGCGATGGCGATGGCGGCGGTCGGGGTGGCGTTGGGATTGGACAGGTGCAGGGCGCCGAACAGCGCCGCCGACAAAGCCAGGGCCGGCCAGGCGCCGAACGCCCGCATCAGCAGCCTCAGAACAATGGCGCGAAAGATCAGCTCCTCCATCGATCCGGAGACGACGCCGACGCTGATCATCTCCCACGGCGACGAGGCGCGTGGTCCGGTCACCTCGTAGAGGCCCGACACGACCAGCAACCCGACGACCGCGCTCAACATCGCCGCGCCGACCACAAGTCCGATCACCAGCTCCTTCAGGGCCGGACGCAAGGCCAGTTCCGAGGGCCTACGGGCCTCGGCCAGACGCACCAAGCCCGCATAGAGCCCATAGCCGGCCGCGCAGACGGCCAGGGTCGTCAAGGCGCTCAGCGGACCGTGTCCCTTAAGCAGCTTGTCGGGAAGGATCGCGCCGGCCGCGTCCACCAGCCCGAAGACGAAGAACAGCAGCACCGCCCAGCCCAACGCCCGCAGCCACCTAAGCGCCCCGGGATGCAGGAAACGCCGGTTGCCGATATCGAGACCGGCGCCGGCCGGCGAAACGTCCGCATGCGTCATGAGAAATCCCCCAGACCTGGCAGGACCTTTCAGGGGTTCGCCCCGCGGTTCAAGTGAAGAACCGTTCAGGTTGGCTGGGTGGCCGGCCAATCCCGACCGGAACCAGGCCTGCGCAGCCGGCCGTACGCGGCGAACGCCACCGCCGGCCGGACGACGCCCAGGTCGATCTCGCCGCCGGTCGCCGTCAGCCGCCAGCAGCGCCGGCCGACCCAGATCAGCACCTCCAACCCGTCGGACGCCCCCGCCGTCGCCCATCCCCGAAGGGCGGCCTCGAACGGAGCCCGCCGCCAGGCCGTCGGCTGGGTGGGGTCGAGCTCGACATTGATGATCCGCCCGCCCTCGCCCGCGTGCAGCACGAAGCCGCTGCGATCGGGCCGCCAAGCGTCGTCCAGGCGTTCGTCCAGCAGCCAGTCGCAGGCGAAGTCGGCGCAGCCCTGGGGGCGGACCTCATAGATCCCGCAGCCCTTGTCGCGCTTGTAATAGCGGCACCAGACGTGCGGAGCCTTCTCCAGCTCGCGCACGCCGATGAGCTTGCAGCATTGGCCGCACGCGCCGCATTCCCGATTGGACATCGCCGCCCCGATTCCGGTACGGCCCTTGTCTAATGGCTGGCGGCGCGCCCGACTAGAACCGATAGCCCACACCCGCGGACACGACCCACGGATTCAGGTCCACCTTCGACTTCAGAGCCCCCCCATTGATGCTGGCGTCGGTCTCGAACCAGACCTTCTTCACATCGACATTGAGGCTGTAGCGGCCGGTCAGAGCCACGTCGGCGCCGGCCTGCACCGCATAGCCAAAGCCGTCGTCCAGCTTGACCTTGAAGCCGTTCTTGTCCTTGTCGCCGTAGAACAGCATGTAGTTCAGGCCCGCGCCGACATACGGGCTGAACCTGGCCGCCGGATAAGGGTGGTATTGCACCGACACCACCGGCGGCAGCACCCAGGTCTTGTGGACCTCGACGTCGGTTCCCGGACCGACGGCCTTGACCGTGTGCTGGGTCGTGCCGGCGATCACCTCGACGGCGATCTTGTCGGTGACGAAATAGCTGAGCCCGATCGTCGGCATCACGTCGTCCGAGACCTCGGCGCGCAGGCCGGTCGCCGCGCCGGCCGAGGTCACGATCGGATCGCCCGCGTCGGGGCTGACGCTCGTGGCCCTGACATTGAGCATCCACGTCCCCTTGGCCTTCGGAATGAAGGCGTCCTGGGCGTGGGCGGTCGATGCGGCGAACAGGCCGACGGCGGCGAGCGCCAGGATCGGGCGGATGGCGATGGTCATGGATATCCCCTTCTGTTGGACGGGCGTGGGAGGACGCCGTCGTCAAAGGGGATGCCGCCGCCGCCGGCCGCGAACCTTGATCCTGAGCAAAGACCACACTTTCTATGTGAGAATTGCGGTCACTACCTATCCGCCCCATCGCTTTCTCGCCTGGAGCCTCTCGCCGCCGGGCTCTCGCCCGCCTACATTGCCTCCATGCGCACAGATACGCCCCAGCCCGTCCGGCTCTCGGACTACCGCCCGTTTCCGTTCCTGATCGAGACCACGGAGCTGGAGTTCCAGCTGGAGCCCGCCGCCACGCGGGTCAAGGCGACCCTGGCGATCACACGCCGCGGCGCGGCCGACGAACCGCTGTTCCTGAACGGCGAGCGGCTGAAGCTGATCTCGGCGGCCGTCGACGGCCAGCCCCTGAGCGCGAACCAATACAGCCTCGACGGCGAGGGCCTGACGATCCACCAGGTCCCCGACAGCTTCGTCCTGACCACCGAGGTCGAGATCGATCCGTCGGCCAACAAGGCGTTGATGGGCCTGTACATGTCCGGCGGCCGGTTCTGCACCCAGTGCGAGGCGGAAGGTTTCCGGACGATCACCTTCTTCCCCGACCGCCCCGACGTGCTGAGCCGCTACACGGCGAGGATCGAGGCGGACAGGGCCTTCGCCCACCTGCTGAGCAACGGCAATCTGGTCGAGAGCGGCGAGCTCGAGAACGGCCGCCATTTCGCGGTCTGGAACGACCCCTTCCCCAAGCCCGCCTATCTGTTCGCCCTGGTGGCCGGCGAACTGGACGTGCTGGAGGACAGCTTCGTCACCATGAGCGGCCGCACCGTGGCGCTGAAGGTCTTCGTCGACCCCGGCCAGGCCCCGCGCGCCGCCTACGCCCTGGACGCCCTCAAGCGCTCGATGAAGTGGGACGAGGAGGCGTTCGGTCGCGAGTACGACCTGGACCTGTTCATGATCGTCGCCGTGCGCGACTTCAATTTCGGGGCGATGGAGAACAAGGGGCTGAACATCTTCAACAGCTCCCTGCTGCTGGCCCAGCCCGAGACCGCCACCGACATGGACTACGAGCGCATCGAAAGCGTCGTCGCCCACGAATATTTCCACAACTGGACCGGCAACCGCATCACCTGCCGCGACTGGTTCCAGCTGTGCCTGAAGGAAGGCCTGACCGTCTTCCGCGACCAGAGCTTTTCCGCCGACATGCGCGGCGAGGCCGTCCAACGGATCAAGGACGTCAAGGCCTTGCGCGCTCGCCAGTTCGCCGAGGACGCCGGCCCGCTGGCCCACCCCGTCCGCCCGTCGAGCTATATGAAGATCGACAATTTCTACACCGCGACGATCTACGAAAAGGGCTCCGAGCTGATCCGGATGCTCAAGACGATCCTGGGCGCCGAGACGTTCCGCAAGAGCCTGGATCTCTATTTCGAGCGCCACGATGGCGAGGCGACCACGGTGGAGGCCTTCATCGCCTGCTTCGCCGACGCCTCGGGCCGCGACATGAGCGATTTCTTCGCTTGGTACGAACAGGCCGGAACCCCCGCCGTGTCTCTGACCCACGCCTATGACGAGGGGGGCCAAGCGCTGGAGATCACCCTGAGCCAAACCACCGCGCCGACCAGCGGTCAGCCGACCAAGCGGCCACTGCCCATCCCGGTGATCATCGGCTTGATCGACGGGGACGGCGCGGTGCTGCGCGACAGCGAGGTCGTGCTGCTCGACACCGCGACCAAGACCGTGCGCTGGGAAGGGGTCGCCCGCGCCCCGGTGATCTCGGCCCTGCGGGGTTTCTCGGCGCCGGTGAACCTGACCACCGACACCCGCCCCGTCGATCGCTATGTCCAGTTCGCCGCCGACCCGGACCTGTTCAACCGCTGGGAAGCCGGCCAGACCCTGGCCCGCGAGCTGATCCTGGGCCGAGCCGCCGGCGCGCCCGACGAGGTCAACGAAGAACGTTACGCCGACGCCCTGGGCAAGGCGCTGGTCGACGAAGGGTCGGATCCCGCCTTCAAGGCCCTGCTGCTGGCCCTGCCCACCGAGGGCGACCTGAGCCTGGCCGTCCAACCGGTCGATCCGGCCGCGATCCATGCGGCTCGCGACCATCTCAAGACGGTGATCGCCGTCCATCTGGGCGACCTGCTGCGCCGACTGCACGGCGACCTGCAGAGCGGCGGCGAGTTCTCGCCGGACGCCCGGGCCGCCGGCAAGCGCGCGCTGCGCAACGCCTGCTGCGATCTGCTGGCCGCCGATCCGCACGCCATCAATGTCGAGCGCGTGGTCGGCCACTTCGAGAGCGCCGCCAACATGACCGACGCGATGGGCGGACTGTCGGCCCTGGTCTCGATCGGCGGCGAGCCGGCGGAGAAGGCGCTGGCCGCCTTCCACGCCCAGTGGCGGCACGAGCCGCTGGTGCTGGACAAGTGGTTCGCCGTCCAGGCGCGCGATCCCAACGACGGCGCGATCGGCCGTATCCTGGCCTTGACGGCCCATCCGGACTTCAACGGCGGCGCGTCCACGCCCAATCCCAATCGCCTGCGGGCTCTGGTCCAGGGGTTCTCCAGCGGCAATCCGGCCCGGTTCCACGATCCGAGCGGCGACGGCTATCGTTTCCTGGGCGACCAGATCCTCGGGGTCGACGGCTTCAACCCGATGACGGCGGCCCGGCTGGTGGAGCCCCTGGGATCCTGGCGGCGTTATGCGCCTCATTTGGGCGCCCTGATGCGCGAACAGCTCGAACGCATCCGCGCCCATGCTGGCCTGTCGAAAAACGTGCTGGAGCTGGTCTCCCGGGCCCTGGATTGAGGGTTTCAGCGCAGCTTGCGTCGAGTCTGGGGCGCTGGTCCCTGGCCTGAGTTGCGACTAAAGGGCTCATCACCCGCCAAACCCAAGGTTCTGCGGTGACGCGACCCTTTGGCCTGCGGTAGATTCAAGCGGTCGGCGGGTGACTCGCCTAGCCTTTCAGGAGCATTTGGCGTTGGAGCGTGGCGGGGCGAGAACCGGGAGGCTGGCCGAGGCCAGTCTTTCGGCGGCGGGCGCGACCCGCTCGCGCGCCGTCTGGTCGCCGTCCCAGGCCTATGTGCGCCTGGCCATCCTGGCCGCCCTGCTGTTGTTGTCGGTCTACACCGCCTTCGGCCTCAACCGCCTCAAGCATGAGATGACCACGCCGCCCGGCGGCGCGGCGCTGGTCGGCCAGGCCAAGCTGGCCGCGGCCGCCGCCGAGACCAAGCTGACCGCCCAACGCGCCGGTCTGTCGGCCGCCGCCGATCTGCTGCAACGCGCGCCCGACGCCCCGACCGACGCGGCCGAAACCGCCCTGCGCGCGTCGGGCGGCGAGGCCATGGCGGTGGCGGTAGTCAGTTCGACCGACGTGCTGGCGGTCGCCGGACGCGATCCCCTCGCCGACTGGAAGGCCGCCGCCCGCGCCGCCGAGGCCTCGGGCCGCAGCCTCTGGATCGGCGCCGCCTCCCCCGGACGCCCGCCTGGCCGCCTCTATGTCGCCAGGGCCGCCCCGATCGGCGGCGGTCGCGGCTTCGTCATCGCCTCCAGCGACTCCTCGCGCCTGATCTCGACCCCGTCCGAGCCCACGACGACTGCGCTGATGTCGGCCGACGGTGGGATCCTGGCCGTCGCCGGCCGGCCGATCCAGGACGCGGCCACCCTGCGCGAGGCCTTCTCGCTGGCCGTCGAGGACTTTGGCGCGTCCATAGTTCTGCGTGGCCGGTCCGCCGACGGCCAGGCCCTGGACGTCGCCGTCCAGCCGCTGACCCAGGGCGGCCTTCTGGTCGCAAGCGCCCGGCCGCGTACGGTCGCCACGCTCGGTCATTGGCTGACGGAGGGCGCGGGCTCGCTGCTGGCGCCGCTGGCGGTCGGCATCGCCTTGGCCCTGATGCTGATGCTGCAGAGCCATCGGGTCGAGACCGCCCAGCGCGAATTCGTCGACAGCGAGCAGCGCTTCCGCCTCGCCGTCGAGGCCGCGCGCTGCGGCATCTGGGAATGGGAGCTGAGCGCCGACCAGGTGTTCATGTCCGACGTCACCGGCGCGATGCTGGGCTGGGGCGGCGGCGGCGTGGTGCCCGGCCAGGATCTGCTGGACCGCGTTTCGGTGGATCATCGCGACAAGGTCCGCCAGGCGCTCGCGAACGCCGCCACCTACGGCGCGTTCGACGTGTCGTTCCGGGTGCCGGCCCGCGACGGCGGCCGCGCCATCTGGATCGACGCCCGCGGCCAGGGCTTCGGCAAGCCCGGCGAGGACGGTTATTCGCGGATCATCGGCGTGGCCCTGGACGTCACCGAGGAGCGCCTGGCCCAGGCCCGCGCCCAGGCCGCCGAGAACCGCCTGCGCGACGCGATCGAGAGCGTGTCCGAGGCCTTCGTGCTCTGGGACCGCCAGGGCCGCCTGTTGATGTGCAACCGTAACTATCGCAGCGTTTTCAATCTCGAGCCGCGGCTGCTCAAGCCCGGCGCGCCGCGCAACGAGGTCAATCGCTTCGCCGCCCAGGCCATCAAGCACGACCAGCCCGCCCCCGACGGCGCCAAGGGCGTGCGCGAAGCCGAGTTGAACGACGGCCGCTGGATCCAGATCAGCGAGCGTCGCACCGCCGAGGGCGGCCTGGTCATGACGGCCGCCGACATCACCGCCATCAAGAACCAGGAAGAGGCCCGGCGCCTCAACGAAGAACAGCTGCAATATGCGGTCGCCGGCCTGGAGCGCAGCCAGGAGCAACTGGCCGAGCTGGCCCGCAAGTACGAGATGGAGAAGGTCAAGGCCGAGGGGGCCAACAAGGCCAAGAGCGAATTCCTGGCCAACATGTCCCACGAGCTGCGCACGCCGCTGAACGCCATCAATGGCTTCTCCGAGATCATGATGAACGAGATGTTCGGCCCGCTCGGCGACCAGCGCTACAAGGGCTACAGCCTGGACATCCACAATTCCGGCCAGCACCTGCTGGCCCTGATCAACGACATCCTCGACATGTCGAAGATCGAGGCCGGCAAGATGAACCTGAAATTCGAGCCCCTGAGCCTGGAGGACGTCACCGAGGACGCCGTGCGCCTGGTGCGTAACCGGGCCGAGGCCGCCGGCCTGAAGCTGGAGATCGACTTCCCGGCCCTGCCGGAGGTGGAAGCCGACTACCGCGCCGTCAAGCAGGTGCTGCTCAACCTGCTTTCCAACGCCCTCAAGTTCACGCCGCGCGCCGGTCGGGTCACCGTGCGGGCCGAGTTGCGCCGCGACCCGCTGGGCGAGCGCGTGCGAGTCTCCGTCACCGACACCGGCATCGGCATCGCCCCCGAGGACTTGGCGCGCCTGGCCCGGCCGTTCGAACAGGTCGAGAGCCAGCAGGCCAAGACCACCCAGGGCACGGGCCTGGGCCTGGCGCTCACCAAGTCTCTGGTCGAGATGCACGACGGCGCGCTGGAGTTGGCTTCGACCCCGGGCGAAGGCACCACGGTCAGCTTCATCCTGCCGATCCGCCAAGGCGGCCTGTCGTCGCTGCGCGGCTTCGCGGCGGCCTGAGTCTCGCCGGCCAAGCCGCGCGCAAAACCGACCTAAAAATGGGGTGCGTTCCGACGACTTTGGGCCGACGGTCCGCGAAGGATCAAGCTCGACCGGCCGTCGGATGTTTCGCATGCGTTTCCGCGCCCTTCCCCTCGCCCTCGCCCTGAGCGCCGTCTTGCCGTGTGGGGCCGCCCACGCCGGCGTGATCGGCGTCAACACCCCCGCCCAGTCGATCAGCGCGGCGCGCATCGACGCCCTGCCCGCCGCGGACCGCGCGGCGTGGACAGCCTATCTGGCGCGCTCCGAGAAACAGGGCCGAGCCGACCGAGCCGCCCTGGCCGCCGAACTCAAGCCCGGTCAGCCCGCCCCGCCCCAGCCCGAGGAAGGCCCCGGCGGCCCCAAGGCCATGCCGCTGGACCGCGACGCCGCCTGGTACGCCACGCCGGAAGCCCGGCATGTCGCCGACGTCATCGTCAGCTTCCAGACCCCGGCCGGCGGCTGGAGTAAGAACCAGCCGCGCACCGGCGCTCTGCGCCAACCCGGCCAGCCCTACGCCGCCGACAATATCTCCAAGCACCTGTCCGCCGACGACTTCGACGCCCCGCGCGATCCGCACTGGAACTATGTCGGCACCCTGGACAACGACGCCACCATCACCGAGCTGCGCTTTCTCGCCCGGGTCGCCGGCCAGGCCCCGGGCAAGACGGGCGACGCTTGGCGGGCCAGCTTCCTGAAGGGCGTGCGTTACCTGCTGGCCGCCCAGTTTCCGAACGGCGGCTGGCCGCAGGTGTGGCCGCTGGAGGGCGGCTACCATGATGCGATCACCTATAACGACGACGCCGTCACGGAAGCCGCCTCGCTGCTGACCGACGTTTCGCAGGGCGGCGGCGACTACGCATTCGCGCCGGCCGACCTTCGCCGGCAGGCCGGCGCCGCCGCCGAACGCGCGGTCTCGTGCGTGCTGGCCACCCAGGTCGTCCTCAACGGCAGGAAGACCATCTGGGCCCAGCAGCACGACGCCCTGACCCTGGCGCCCGTCGCCGGCCGTAATTTCGAGCCGGCCGAGCTGTCGACCGAGGAAAGCGCCGACCTGCTGATCTATCTGATGAGCCTGCCCAAGCCCTCGCCATCCCTGGTCGCGGCAGTGCATGCCGGAGCCGCCTACCTGGCGGCCACCGCCCTCCATGACCAGGCCTGGACGGGCGGGAAGGACACCGAGGGCGGCCGCCGCTTGACGCCCGCGCCCGGCGCCGGCCCGCTCTGGGCCCGCTACTACGCCAAGACCTCGAACGCGCCGGTGTTCGGCGATCGCGACAAGACCATTCATGACGACGTCAACGAACTGAGCCTGGAGCGTCGGAATGGCTACGCCTGGTTCAACACCAGCCCAAAAAAGGCGCTCGACGCCTATGCCGTCTGGAAAAAAGCCCATCCGGCCGCCGGTTAGGACAGCGTCACAAACCCGTCGCCAAACCCTCGCCGAAGCGTCGCAGGCTTAGCCTAACACCCCGGACCTTCAACGCCCGTCGGGGCTGAGGTCGGAGGGGTTCCATGCTCATCAAATCTGTTCGCCACGCCTTGCTGGCGGCCAGCGCGCTCGGCGTGCTGGCCATAGCGTCCACCGCCCAGGCCGCGGATGCTCCACCGGCGCCGACCGCCGAGCCCGCCGATGCCGTCGAGCAGTTGCTGGTCACCAGCCTGTCGACCACCCGCTCGGCCGTGCAGCTCAGCGGTTCGGAAATGCAGAAGATCCTGCCGGGCCTGTCCCCGCTGAAGGCGATCCAGACCTTGCCCGGCGTGCTGTACGTGACCGCCGACCCGTGGGGCAACAACGAGCAGAACACCTCGCTGTTCATCCATGGCTTCAACGGTCAGCAGCTGGGCTACACCCTGGACGGCGTGCCGTTGGGCGACCAGAGCTACGGCAACTACAACGGTCTGTCGCCGCAGCGCGCGGTGATCAGCGAAGTGGTCGGCAAGGTCATTCTCTCGTCGGGCGCCGGCTCGCTCGGCACCGCCTCGACCAGCAACCTCGGCGGCGCCGTCGAGACCTTCACCAACGATCCGCGCGCGCAATTCGGCGCTCAGTTCAACCAAACCCTGGGCAGCTACGACACGAGCCGCACCTTCGTTCGCCTGGACACTGGCACGTTCGGCGGCAACAACGCCCTTTACCTCGCCTACGCTCACCAGAAGGCCAAGGCCTGGGACTTCAACGGCAAGCAGGGCGGCGACCAGGCCAACCTGAAATATGTCCGCGACGGCGAAGCCGGCAAGCTGACCTTCTACCTGTCCTATTCGGACAAGACCGAACCGAACGAGGACGGCACAACCCGCTACTTCCCCAGCCGCGCGGGCAAGCCGTATGACAGCTATCAGCCCTATACCCGTCCATTCTTCTATCCGGATTTCCATGCGGCGCTGGACTATCTGGACGCGGCCGGCAACTACCCGGCCTCGGAAGGCGAGAACTATCGCAACTACTTCAGCGCCGCCCAGCGGACCGACTATCTGAGCTATCTGCAGTACGACGCCAAGCTGTCGGAGAACGTCACTTGGTCGAACCAGGTCTACTACCATGACGACCACGGCCGCGGCATCGTCGCCGGCCCGATCCGAGTGGCGGGCCTGCCGGCCCTGTTCAACTTCTACTTCCCCAACCAGAACCTGAAGCAGGTGTTCGGCAATTCGGGCTACGCGACCCGCACGACCGAGTACCAAATCGACCGCCTGGGCGGCATCTCGACGCTGAAAGCTACGGTCGGCGACCACCAGCTCGAAGCCGGTTTCTGGTACGAGCACAACAAGTCCTCGGCCTATCGCCGCTGGTATCCGTTCGACGTCAACCATCCGACCACGCCCTACGACGTGCCGACCGGCTGGCTGATCACCCAGTACGGCAGCGAAATCGACAACAAGGTCTATCAGTTCTACGTCCAGGACCAGTGGCGGATCCGCGAGAACCTGGTGCTGCAGGGCGGCTTCAAGAGCAGCGTTCAGGACGCCACCGGCGCGGTGCCGGTTCAGCCGATCGTCGGCTCCCTGGTCAACTCGACTGGCCTGCCGGTGGGCAATATCAAGACCAAGGAGTGGTTCCTGCCGCAGCTCGGCGCGGTGTGGACCTTGGACGGCGGCATGGAGGCCTTCGTCAACGTCCAGAAGAACCTGCGCCACTTCCAGACCTATGGCGGCGGCGGCCTGTCGCCGTTCAGCCTGGGCAGCCAGGCGGCGTTCGATCAGTTCAAGAAGACCGCCGAGCCGGAAACGGCCTGGACCTACGAGGCCGGCGTGCGCGGCAAGCGTGACGTCGCCCTGGGCCCGATCACCGGCGTCGACGGCCAGCTGAGCGTCTATCACACCGACTTCAGCAACCGCCTGCTGGGCGTGGCCCCCTCGGCGGCGGCGATCTCGATCGTCGGCGGCGCGGCGATCGTCCAGAACGTCGGCGCGGTGAAGACCGACGGCGTGGACCTAGCCCTGACCCTGGAGCTCGGCGAGCACTTCTCGTTCTACGACGCGGTCTCTTACAACCGGTCGGTCTACCAGGACGACTATACCAGCGGCTCGACCACCATCGGCGGCGTCGTCACCCCGACCGTGGTGCACATCGCCGGAAAAAAGGTGCCGGGCAGCTCCGAGTGGATGAACAAGTTCGTGGCCAGCGCCAACTTCGGCGCTTTCGAAGCGCAACTGATCGGCGACTATGTCGGCGAGCGGTTCGCGACCTACACCAACGACCTGAAGGTCGACAGCTACATGCTATTGAGCCTGCAGGTCAGCTACGACTTCCAGACCCCGGCGAACTGGCCAATCGATAATCTGAAGCTGAGCGCCAACATCACCAACCTCGGCCAGGAGAAGGGCGACCTGAACGTCACCGTCTCGCAGCCCGCCGGCAGCTATTCGACCTTCCCCATTCCGCCTCGCCAGGCGTTCGTGACCCTTTCCACGCGCTTCTAGGCGATACGGTTCCAAGGCTGAGCGGCTCGCCGCCGATCCTCCCCTTTTGGTCGGCGGGCCACGCTCGCGTCGAACGCCTCGGACCCTGTGTCCGGGGCGTTTTTCGTTGGGCGAAACGGAATACTTAGGCAATCGCCAAACTATCTCTTGACGCTCGCGACGGCGCGTCGATACTTAGGTGCATGACTAACCAACCACCCTCGCTCGACCTGATGTTCCAGGCGCTGGCTGATCCCAGCCGACGGATCATCGTCGAGCGGCTCTGCGCCGGCCCGGCCTCGGTGGGTGAACTGGCCCAGCCCCTGGCCATGTCCCTGCCCTCGGTGATGCAACACCTGAAGCTGCTGGAGGGCAGCGGCCTGATCCGCTCGGAGAAGGTCGGACGGGTGCGGACCTGCCGCCTGGAGCCGGAGGCGCTCAGCGCCGCCGAGACCTGGATCAACGAACGTCGCGTGCTGATGGAACGCAAGCTCGACCGCCTGGGGGAGTATTTGCGCGCTACGGCCGGCGACGAAGAAAACTGACCTTTGCAAGGAAACGACCATGACCGAACGCTCCGTCGTCCACGCCACCTTCGTGATCAACCGGGTCTATGACGCCTCGCCGGCCCGGGTGTTCAAGGCCTTCTCCAATTCCGAAGCCCGCGATCGCTGGTTCGTGAAGTCCGAGGGCTGGCCGCTGGCCGAGTACACCTATGACTTCCGGGTCGGCGGCCAGGAGCACGGACGTTTCAGCCCCGACGGCAAGATGACGATCCTCAACGAGACGACCTACTGGGATATCGTCCCGGACCAGCGGATCATCTCGGCCTATGCGATGGACATCGACGGCAATCGCATCTCGGTTTCGGTGGCCACGATCGAGTTCAAGCCCGAAGGAAAGGGCACGCGCCTGACCTACACCGAGCAGGGCGCCTTCCTGGACGGCTTCGACTTCCCCGCCCAGCGCGAGCAAGGCTGCCGCGAGCTGTACGAGCGGCTGGCGGAGGAAGTCGAACGCGAAGACGCCGACGCCTAGCGAACGCGCCGTCACCTGCAGGGGCGCGCCCCCACCGATCCCGGAGAGTCCATGTCCCTAGTCCTGCATATGCATCCGCTGTCGTCGTACTGCTGGAAGGTGTTGATCGCCCTCTATGAGAACGATACGCCGTTCGAGGCTCGCCTGGTCGACCTCAGCAATCCGGTCGGGGTGGCGGCCTTCAAGGCGTTGTGGCCGACGACCAAGATGCCGCTGCTATGCGACGCGGCGCGCGACCACACCGTGCCCGAAACCTCGATCATCATCGAATATCTGCAGGCGGCCTATCCCGGTCCCGTGCGGTTCATTCCCGAGGATCCTGACGCGGCGCTGCGCACCCGGCTGATGGACCGCCTGTTCGATCTCTACGTGATGACGCCGATGCAGGCGATCGTCGGCGACCGCATCCGGCCCGCCGACGCCAAGGATCCATACGGCGTCGCCCAGGCCCGTTCACAGCTGGCCATGGCCTATGACCTGCTCGAGACCGAACTGGCCGGCCGGACCTGGGCGGCGGGCGAGACCTTCGGCCTGGCCGACTGCGCCGCGGCGCCGGCCCTGTTCTACGCCAACAAGGTGGCGCCCCTGACGGACTCCCACCCCAACGTCTCGGCCTATCTCGACCGCCTGCTGGCCCGCCCGTCGTTCGTGCGGGTGCTGCAGGAGGCCGAGCCCTATTTCGCGATGTTCCCGACCCGCTAGGCGGCGCGAGCCCGGCTCATGGGACGGCCTGACGCCTCCTGCCCGGTTTCGAACCGCGCCACCAGTCGGGCCAGTTCTCCCGCCTCGCTGCGCAGGTTCGTGGCGGCCGCGGTGGCCTCCTCGACCATGGCCGCGTTCTGCTGGGTGACCTGATCCATCTGGTTGACGGCCGAATTGACCTGGTTGAGGCCCGTGGCCTGCTCCTGTGACGACTGCGCGATCTCGGAGATCAGGGTGTCGATCTGCGAGACCTTTCCGACGATGCCGATCAGGGCCTGGCCGGTGTCGCCGACCAGCTGGACGCCGCGCGAGACCTGGGCGGTGCTGTTGGCGATCAGGGTCTTGATCTCCTTGGCCGCCTCGGCCGAGCGCTGGGCCAGGGCCCGGACTTCCTGAGCCACGACCGCGAAGCCGCGGCCGGCGTCGCCGGCCCGTGCCGCCTCGACGCCGGCGTTCAGAGCCAGCAGGTTGGTCTGGAAGGCGATCTCGTCGATGACGCCGATGATCTGGGTGATCTGGCCCGAGCTCTGCTCGATCTCGCCCATGGCGGCGACCGCCTCGCGCACCACGTCACCGGAGCGGGCGGCGTCTTGCCGCGCCCCGGACGCAGCGGTCGAGGCTTCCTTGGCGCCCTCCGCGCTGCGGCGGACCGTGGCGGTCAGTTGGTCCAGAGCGGCGGCGGTCTCCTCCAACGAGGCGGCCTGCTGCTCGGTGCGGCGCGAGAGGTCGTCGGACGCGGCGGCGATCTCGTCGGACCCCGCCTGCAGGCCGCCCGTCGCGACGACAATGGCGCCCATGGCTTGGCGCAGGCTGGCGATGGCGCTGTTGAAGTCGTCCTTGATCCGCTGATAGCGGCCTTCGAACCGGGCCTGGATGTCGGCGGTCAGATCGCCTTCCGCCAGGCGGCGCAGGCTGTCGGCCAAGGCCGAGACCACAGCGCCCTGCTCCTCGTCGGCCTGGCGGCGCTCGGCTTCGCTCCGCGCCCGCTCTTCCTCGATCTGGGTGACGTCGGTGGCGAACTTGATGACCTTGTACGGCTTGCCGGCCGCGTCGAGCACGGGGTTGTAGGACGCCTGGATCCAGACCTCCTGCCCGCCCTTGCCGATCCGGCGGAACTTGGCCGCGACGAACTCGCCGGCGTTCAGCCGCGCCCAAAGCGCCCGGTATTCGGCGCTCTGGCCTTCGTCGGGCGACACGAACAGGCTGTGATGGCGACCTTCGATCTCGGCCGCCGTATAGCCCAGAGCGCCCAGGAAGTTGGCGTTGGCCTTGAGGATCGTGCCGTCCAGCTTGAACTCGATGACCGCCTGCGAGCGGTCCATGGCCGCGACCTGGGCTTCCAAGTCCTGGATCCGCCGAACCTCGGCTTGGCGAGCCGCCTTCTGACTTGAAAACATCTTCGTCCTCGTTGGAGTTGAGGGCGAGCTTTAGCCACGGCAGTTCTTAATTATGTCCTAATTGGAAATCTATGATGGCATGCAACTCAGAATAGATCCAAGAACTCCTTGGCTGATAAGGCCATAAATCTGCTCTGCTATATTAATGAGGAATTAATTTAAATTGATCATACGCAAGAGCCCTCGCGGCGTGTAGCCGCATGGGCTAAGCCTCGGAATACAGTATGTCTCTGCATGATCTCATTTCGGCCATGGCCGAGAACCTGGATATCGGCGTTGTGGTGACCGACGGCCAGCTGGCCTCGCCTGGTCCTCACATCCTGTATGTCAACACAACGTTCGAGCGCATGACCGGCTTCGACAGAGCCGAAGTCCTGGGAAAAAATCCACGGATCCTGCAGGGCCAGGGCACCAGCCTGGCGGCGCGCAAGCGCCTGGCCCGCGCCCTGCGCAACGGCGAACGGCACAGCACCACCCTGGTGAACTATCGAAAGTCGGGCGAAGCCTATCTCTGCGCCATCGAGGTCTTCCCCATCCTGGCTCCGGACGGCGCCCTGATCAGCGCCGTCGCCCTGGAGCGCGAGGTCGCACGCCGGCCGGGCCGCCGGCCGGCCGGGTCGAACGCCGGCTAGGCCAGGGAGTCGGCCTCCCAGGCCAGGAACTCCGGTGTCTGCAGCAGGCGCTCGCAATAGGCGCCCGCCGGGCCGGTGTCGCCATAGTCCGACAGGTGAATCCCGTAGGTGCGGAAGCGGCTGGCGACCGGGGTGTAGAACGCGTCGGCGATCGACCACTCGCCCACCAGGAACGGCCCGCCGGAGCGCTTGAGCAGCTGGTTCCAGCGCTCGACGATCTTGCGCACGTCCTTCTGGGTGGCCTCGGAGATCGCCACGACCCGGGGCGCCTCCTCCAGGGCCATCGGGCACTCGCCGCGCAGCGACGAGAAGCCCGAGTGCATCTCGGCCGCCGCCGAGCGTCCCAGCGCCCGCAGGGCGTGGTCCTGAGGCCAAAGCCCGGCGCCGGGGAACCTCTCGGCCAGATATTCGCAGATCGCCAGCGAGTCCCAGATCACCAGGTCGCCGTCCTTGAGCACGGGCACCAGATGGCTGGGCGAATGCTTGGCGATCTCGACCTCGGAGGTTCCGCTCTGGCGCAGCTCGACCAGGGTTTCCTTGAACGCCTCGCCCGTATGCTTCAGCGCCAACCAGGGCCGCAACGACCAGCTGGACCACTTCTTGGTGCCGACGACGATTTCCATGGCGAGCCTCCTTCGCGAACGGGCGCAGGCCTGGGCTTAGCCTGGGCGCGGGCGGGCGACAACGCCGCGGGCGCGCGCCTAGTCTTTTTCGCCGATCGACGGTCGAGGAAACACATAGGCCCAGGGATGCGACTCGTCGGGCGGGCCGTCGTCACGGGCCAGGGCGCGGAGCGTACGGGCCCGGTTCAGCTCCTCGAACGGAACGATCTCGGCGGAATGGGTGACGGCGACGGGACGCGGGCGGGGCAAGGCGAACATGGCGGACCTCCTTCAAGGCCGTCTGTCGCGGCCATGGAGCCCATTGAAGGCCCATCCGCCTGAACCCAGCCGTGCGCTCTCGTTGTCCAAGGTTCATCCGGCCGCCGAGAAACAGCCGCCATCTCCCCCACCCTATTTCCCCTCTGGCCTTGTCGCTTCCGTTACGTCTACAGTCGGCCCAACGATTAGAACAAATGTTTGACGGGAGAGGCCCAGGATGGCGCAGGCGAAGACGCCTGGCGGCGCGCAGCCGCTGTACTCGAACGGCTACAAGGCCGCGGTGCTCGGGCTTCTGCTCGCCACCTACACCTTCAACTTCATCGACCGCACGATCATCGCCACCATCGGCCAGGCCATCAAGGTCGACCTCAAGCTGACCGACACCCAGCTGGGCCTGCTGGGCGGGCTGTATTTCGCCCTGCTCTACACCCTGCTCGGCATTCCCATCGCCCGCATGGCCGAGCGCTGGAACCGGGTGACGATCATCTCGGTCTCGCTGGTCATCTGGTCGGGCTTCACCGCCCTGTGCGGCAGCGCCGCCAGCTTCGGCCAGCTGGCCCTCTACCGGTTCGGCGTCGGGGTCGGCGAGGCCGGCTGCTCGCCGCCGTCCCACTCGCTGATCAGCGACTATTACGAGCCCAAGAAGCGCGCCTCGGCCCTGTCGATCTATTCGTTCGGCATCCCCCTGGGCACGATGTTCGGGGCCGTGGCTGGCGGCTGGCTGGCCCAGGAGTTCAGCTGGCGCGTGGCCTTCGTGATCGTCGGCCTACCCGGCATCATTCTGGCCCTGCTGGTCAAGCTGATCGTCAAGGAGCCGCCGCGCGGCCATTCCGAGGTCAAGGAACGGCCGCTGGAGGCCGAGGACGTCGTTGTCGAGCCTGCCAAGCCGCCCTTCTCCCTGGCGGGCGAGTTCAAGGAACTGGGCGCGGTCATGGCCGTGCTCTTCGGCAAATGGCCGGTGCTGCACATGATGCTGGGGGTGACCATCGCCTCGTTCGGCTCGTACGGATCGGGCGCGTTCGTGCCGCCCTATTTCGTCCGCACCTACGGCCTGGGCCTGGCCCAGGTGGGCCTGATCGTCGGCCTGATCGGCGGTTTCTCGGCCGGGGTCGGCACGCTGGTCGGCGGCTTCCTGACCGACTGGTCGGGCAAGCGCAGCGCCAAGTGGTACGCCCTGGTGCCGGCCATCGGCCTGCTGATCTGCACCCCGATCTACATCACGGCCTATCTGCAGACCAACTGGCAGACCACCGCCCTGATCCTGCTGGTCCCGGGCATCTTCCACTACACCTACCTGGCGCCGACCTTCGGGGTGGTCCAGAACTCGGTCGAGCCGCGCCGCCGGGCCACGGCGACGGCCCTGCTGTTCTTCTTCCTGAACCTGATCGCCCTGGGCGGCGGTCCGGTGTTCACCGGCTGGCTGATCGATCACCTGGCGCGGTTCCACTTCAACCATCCGGAGGCCTCCTCGATCTTCCACGCCCTGGGCGGGTCGTTCACCGATCCCGGCGCGGCCAGCTTCACCGCCCAGTGCCCCGGCGGCCTGGCCCCCAAGGGCTCGCCGGCCGACCTGGCCAAGGCCTGCCACGGCGCCATGGCGCGCGCGACCCAGCAGGGCATCATCGTCTCGCTGTGCTTCTACGCCTGGGCGGCGGTGCACTACGCCCTGGCGGCGATCGGCATGGTCAAGCACATGCGGGAACGGGCGGCGGCGCAGGCCTAGGATCGGCGGCAAGGTCTGGGGACAGGCGCATGCGCCTGTCCCCAACTCGGCGCCGCCTCGCCAAGTAATATTCCCCTTCCCTTGACTCACCCGGCGGACGGGACCAAACGCCCGCCTCATGATCACCCGCTATTCCCGCCCCGAAGCCGCCGCCATCTGGTCCAGCCAGACCAAGTACAAGATCTGGTTCGAGATCGAGGCCCACGCCGCCGACGCCATGGCGGAACTGGGGGTCATCCCCAAGCTCGCCGCCGAGACGATCTGGGAAAAGGGCCGCGACGCGGTCTGGGACAGCGACCGCATCGACGAGATCGAGCGCGTCACCAAGCATGACGTCATCGCCTTCCTGACCCACGTGTCGGAAATCGTCGGGCCGGAAGCCCGCTTCCTGCACCAGGGCATGACCAGCAGCGACGTGCTGGACACCTGCTTCGCCGTGCAGCTCAGCAAGGCCACGGACCTGCTGCTCGAAGACGTCGACCTGATCCTGGCCGCCCTGAAGCGCCGGGCCCTGGAACACAAGATGACCGTCTGCGTCGGCCGCAGCCACGGCATCCACGCCGAACCGATCACCTTCGGCCTGAAGCTGGCCGGCTACTACGCCGAGTTCCAGCGCGCCAAGGAGCGGCTGGCGATGGCCAAGTTCGAGATCGCCACCTGCGCGATCTCCGGCGCCGTCGGCACCTTCGCCAATGTCGACCCGCGCGTCGAACAGCACGTGGCCGACAAGATGGGCCTGCAGGTCGAGCCGGTCTCGACCCAGGTGATCCCGCGCGACCGCCACGCCGCCTATTTCGCGGCCCTGGGCGTGGTCGCCTCGTCGGTCGAACGCCTGGCCACCGAGATCCGCCACCTGCAGCGCACCGAGGTGCTGGAGGCCGAGGAGCCGTTCGATCCGGGCCAGAAGGGCAGCTCGGCCATGCCCCACAAGCGCAACCCGATCCTGACCGAGAACCTGACGGGCCTGGCCCGGCTGGTCCGCTCGGCCGTGACCCCGGCCATGGAGAACGTCGCCCTCTGGCACGAGCGCGACATCAGCCACTCGTCGGTCGAGCGCGGAATCGGCCCGGACGCCACCATCCACCTCGACTTCGCCCTGCGCCGCCTGGCCGGGGTGATCGAGCGCTTCAACATCTATCCCGACAACATGGCCAAGAACCTGGACAAGCTGGGCGGGCTGGTGTTCTCGCAGCGGGTCATGCTGGCCCTGACCCAGAAGGGCGTGTCGCGCGAGGACGCCTATGCCGCCGTGCAGGGCAACTCGATGAAGGTCTGGCGCGGCGAAGGCCGGTTCATCGAGTTCCTGAAAGCCGACCCGGTGGTCTCCAAGGCCCTGAGCGACGCCGAGCTCGAGGAGCTGTTCGACTACGGATACCACACCAAGAACGTCGACGTGATCTTCAAGCGCGTGTTCGGGGAACAGGGTTAGGACAGGGCGGAAATCCCTCCTGCGCCTTCCCCAAAACTCCGTCATTCGGGGCCCTTGCGCCCGGAACCCCTGTTTCCGTCGCAGGCGCAGACGAGTGGCGCGCCAGCGCGCCAAAGCGCTTCACCGTCAGCTGAACCAGGGATCCCGGGCGCAGGGCCCAGGATGACGAGTGAGAGGGAAAAATTCCCAGCTCAAGAGTTTCGGATATGACCCGCAAGGCGGGCTTCCCGGCGGTCGTCGACGCAAGCACCCGCGTCCTGATCCTGGGCAGCCTGCCGGGCGAGGCGTCGCTGGCCGCCCAGCAGTATTACGGCAATCCTCGCAACGCGTTCTGGCGGCTGATGGAAGGCGTGCTCGACACGCCTCTCGTCCCCCTGGCCTACGAGGATCGCCTGGCCGCCCTGCTCGCGCGCGGCGTCGGGCTGTGGGACGTGATCGCCGAGGCCGAGCGGCCGGGCAGCCTTGACGCCGCCATCCGCGATCCGGCCGCCAACGACCTTCTGACCCTGATCGAAACCCTGCCCGCCCTGCGACTGGTGGCCTTCAACGGCGGCACGGCGGCCAAGCTGGGCGGACGGCTGATCGGCGACCGCGTCCCGACCCTTTCCCTGCCCTCTTCAAGCCCCGCCCACGCGGCGCGGAGCTTCGCGGAGAAGGCGGCGGCTTGGGAACGGATAAGGGAATGGCTCAATCCATAAACCCGCTCTTCCCGGCGAATGCCGGGAAGAGCAGATCTTGAGCGTGAGGCTACGAGAGCGCCTTCGCGCCTTTCCAGTTGATCACATGATAGACCGCGTTCGTCGTGCCGATATTCCGCAGCGCGTGCGGGCTGTTGGACGCGTTGAAGATCACCCCGCCCGGCCCGACCTTCTTCCACACGCCGCCCGACAGGGTTTCGACCTGGCCCTCGCGGATGATCACCAGCTCCTCGTTGGGATGGGTGTGCGGCGGGTGCGAGCTGGTCCCGGGCTTCAGTGTGGTGACGTGCATCTCCAGCTCCTCCAGGGTCGCGGTGGGGCCCTTGGTGATCTGGGCGTAGGTCCCGACATCGGTGTCGTGCGGCTTCATCTCCTCCCAGGTGAACACCGAAGGGCCCAACAAGGCCGGCTTCGGCGCCTGGGCGACGGCGACGCCCGCCAGGGTCAGGACAGCCGCGCCGGCGGCGATGGCGAGGTCGCGCTTGGTGATCTTCAAGGGGCTGTTCCTAGAACGTGTAGGGTTTGCGCTGCGGGCGGCTGAGCAGGGCGTTGGCGGCGTCGTCGCCGATGAACCGCTCGGCCTTGGGATCCCAATGCAGCCGCCGGCCGGTCTTCATCGCGGCGTGGTGCAGCAGGCAGGTCGAGCAGGCGCGGTGACCGATCTCGACCGGAGCCGACGGCGGCTTGCGGCTGCGGATCGAGTCCAGCCAGTCGCCGTGCTGCTCGACGCTGCGGCGCAGGTGGATCTCGTTGGCCCCGATCACGCTGTCCAGGATCTTCGGATCGCTGGCGGCCAGGGCCGGGGTCGGCTTCGCGCCGAAGCTGGGGTCGCTGGCGGTGACCGGAGCGTCGCGGGACACGAAGATCCAGCCGTCCGAGCCGATGAACTTCACGCCGTTGGGGAAATCGCCCGAAATGTCCATGGTCACGCCGTTGGCGTAGCGGGCGTGGGTCAGAAACTTGCCGTGCACGTTCCACAGGCCGCTCTTGGGAAACTCGGCCGAGCCCCAGACCTCGACGGGCCCGGTATGCTCGGTGTCCATGCCCCAGTGAGCGGTGTCGACGTGGTGCGCCCCCCAGCCGGTGATCATCCCGGCCCCGAACTGCTCGCAGCGCAGCCAGCCGGGCCGATCGAACGAGTCCTGAGGATGGACCCGCAGCTCGGTGTAGTAGACCTCCGGCGTCGAGCCCAGCCAGGCGTCGTAGTTGAGGTTCGGCGGCACGGCCTGGCGCGGCGCCTCCGGTCCGGACGGATCCCCCGGCAGGCCGACCTCCACATGCTTCAGCGCCCCGATCCGTCCGTTGCGGACCAGCTCGCAGGCTCGCAGGAACTGCGGCCAGGGGTTCTGCGAGCGCTGCTGCGAGCCGATCTGCACGATGCGGTCCGTGGCCGCCACCGCGTCGCTCAGATAGCGCCCCTCGGCAATGGTCAGAGAAGCCGGCTTCTGCAGATAGACGTCCTTGCCGGCCCGCACGGCGTGGACGGCCAGGATGGCGTGCTGGTGATCGGGCGTGGCGACGATGACCGCGTCGATGTCCTTGTTGGCCAACAGGGCGTGATAGTCTTCGTAGCCGACCGCCCCGTCCCAGAGTCGCCCGAACTTCTTGGAATAGGTCTCGTTGACCAGGACCTTGCCGGCGGCGAGCCGCTTGGCGTCCAGATCGCAGACCGCCAACACCTGAGCGTGGTCGTACTTGAACGTCTCGGCCATGTCGTGGCCGCGGGCGATGCGGCCGGCCCCGATCACCCCGACATTGATACGATTGCTGGGGGCGTTCTGGCCCAGCACGGTCGAGGGCACGATCGTCGGGAAGGCGATCGCCGCCGCGCCGCCGGCTTGCAGCATCCGGCGGCGGGAGAGTGTGCGCTGGCTCATCGGGTCGCTCCGGCTTAGGCGGTGACGGGACGGGTGGCGTTCTTCTGGGCGGTCAGCACCAGCTCGGCGGCCAGCAGGGCCTGGTCCTGGTCCTGGGCGAGCGAGGTGCGCTCGACGATGTCGGTGACGAATTGGGGCCCGAACGGCAGGACAACCTGCGAGCAGTCAATGTAGCGGGCCTGCTTCTTGTCGACGATCAGCAGGTGGTTGCCGCCGGGACGACCGGTGGGGTCGATATATTTGCGCAGCTCGATGTAGCCCTCGGTCCCCAGCAGGAACAGCCGGCCATCGCCCCAGACGCCCAGGCCGTCGGGCGTGAACCAGTCGACCCGGACATAGCCCGTGCCGCCGCTGCCGACGGCGGTCATATCGCCGAAGTCTTCGAACTTGGGATGGTCGGTGTTGTTGAGGTTGCCGGTCTGGCTGGCGACCACGTGGGCGGTCTTGCTGCCGGTATAGAAAAGGAACTGGTCGGCCTGGTGCGAGCCGATGTCGGTCAGGATGCCGCCGTAGCGAGCCTTGTCCCAGAACCAGTCGGGCCGGCCGGTCCCGATCCGGTGCGGGGCCAGGTTGACCGTCTGGACCACCTTGCCGATCGCGCCGGCCTGAACCAGCTCGCCGGCCTTGACGGCGGCGGGCACCTCCAGGCGCTCGGAATACATGATCGCGTACTTGCGCCCGGTCTTCTTCACCGCCGCGCGCACCTGGGCCAGCTGTTGCAGGGTGATGATGCCGGGCTTGTCGGACAGATAGTCCTTGCCCGCGGCCATGACCCGCAGGCCCAGCGGCGTGCGCTGGTCGGGGATCGGCGCGGCGGCCACCAGCTGGATGGACTTGTCCTGCAGGATCTCGTCCTCGCTGCGCGCCAGCGGCACATCGCCGAACTGTTTGCGGAAGTCGGCGATCTGCTTGGGATCGGTGGCGTAGACCGAAACCAGCTCGCCGCCGCCCCGCTTCACCGCCGCCGTCATGCTCATGATGTGATAGTGGTCGAGGCCGATCACCGAGAAGCGGATGCGATGCTTCGGCGCGGCGGTCGGATCCATGCCCGGCGCGGCGACCTCCTGAGGGGCGCCCAAGCCGTGGGCCCAGCCCTCGGCCGCGACGGCGGATGTCGCGCCCGCGAGGCCCGCCGCCAACAGGAAACCGCGCCGACTCGCCAGATCCTTCATGTCGTCTCCTCCGGATGACGGCGGCTTCGCCTTATTCATTGCATTGGTCAGGCCAATGTTCGCCGTAATCAGACCATCAAACCCACACGATGGAAACCGGTTTCCACGCCGGGCGCCGCCGGGCTGAACAGCTTGCCGCACGGGCTCTACATTACAAGAATTTCATCCGCTCCCGATCCGCATCTGGGGCAGCATCCACGCTTCGGGCATTCAGGACCACATCGATGCGCATTCTTCTGCTGGCCGCCGTCTCGGCGCTCGCCCTGTCCACCACCTTGGCGGCCACCGCCGTCGTCGCGGCCGACACCGCCAAGCCGATGTACGGCGACTGGGGCGTGGACCTGACCGCAGGCGACAAGACCGTCTCGCCGGGCGCCGACTTCGATAAGTACGCCAACGGCGCCTGGGCGGCCCGCACCAAGATCCCCGACGACCAGGGCTCGGCCGGCGTCAGCTACGACGTCTACAACCGCTCGCAGGACCAACTGCGCACGCTGATCGAAACCGCCGACGCCTCGACCCAGATCGGCGCGCTCTATAAGAGCTTCGTCGACGAGGCGAAGGTCGAGGCGATCGACGACAAGCCGCTGAAAGCCGACCTGGCCAAGATCGCGGCCATCCAGACCAAGGCCGACTTCGCCGTCGCCATGGGCCGCACCCAGGGCGGGTTCGGCTCCGGGATCTTCTCGCTGGACATCTATCCGGACGCCAAGAACCCGGAGCTCAACACCCTCTATATCGGCCAGGCCGGCCTGGGCATGCCGGACCGCGACTACTACCTGACCGAGGGCTTCAAGCCGCAGCGGGAGGCCTATGCCGCCTTCGTCGAGCGGGCCCTGAAGATGGCCGGCTATCCCGATCCGGCCAAGTCGGCCGCCGACGTCCTGGCCTTCGAGACCCGGATCGCCAAGATCAGCTGGGAGGTCGCCGAACGCCGCGACATCGACAAGACCTACAATCCCACCACCCTGGCCGAGCTGAACGGCTACGCGCCCTTCCCCTGGAGCGACTATCTGGCCGCCGCCGGCATGCCCGGCCTGACCAAGATGGTGCTGGGCGAGAAGACCGCCGTGCGCGACATCGCCAAGGTCTATGCCGACACGCCGCTGGAGACGCTGAAGGCCTGGCAGACGTTCAACGTCATCTCCGAGACCTCGCCCTATCTGTCCAAGCGTTTCGTCGACAGCCGCTTCGAATACGTCAAGGCCCTGACCGGCCAGTCGGCCCTGCGCCCTCGCTGGAAGCGCGGCGTGCAACTGGTCGACGGAAGCCTGGGCGAGGTGGTCGGCCAGACCTATGTCGCCAAGTACTTCCCGCCCAGTTCCAAGGCCCAGATGGTCGAGCTGATCGCAAATCTCAAGACGGCAATGGCGGCGCGGATCCAGAAGGCGCCGTGGATGAGCCCGGCGACCAAGACCGAGGCGCTCGCCAAGCTCAGCAAGATGCAGGTGATGGTCGGCTATCCCGACAAGTGGCGTGACTATTCTGGCCTGAAGCTGGACGTCGACGACCTGTACGGCAACGTGGCCGCCAGCCGGCGGTTCGAGTGGGCCTACCAGCTGAGCGACCTGGGCAAGCCGGTCGATCACGGCAAGTGGGGCATGACCCCGCAGACGGTGAACGCCTACAACGGCGGGCTGGAGAACAAGATCGTGTTCCCGGCCGGCATCCTGCAGGCTCCGTTCTTCGACCCGGCCGCCGACCCCGCGGTGAACTACGGCGCGATCGGCGCGGTGATCGGCCACGAGATCAGCCACGGCTTCGACGACCAGGGCCGCAAGATCGACGCCACGGGCAAGCTGCGCGACTGGTGGACGGCCGAGGACGCCAAGCGCTTCGACGCCCAGGCCGAGGTGCTGGGCAAGCAGTACGACGGCTATGAGCCGGTGCCCGGCTCGAAGATCAACGGCAAGCTGACCATGGGCGAGAACATCGCCGACCTGGCCGGCCTGCAGGTGGCGCTGGACGCCTATCACGCCTCGCTGGGCGGCAAGCCGGCCCCGGTGATCGGCGGGCTGAGCGGCGACCAGCGGCTGTTCCTGGCCTTCGCCCAGTCCTGGCAGGAAAAGGCCCGCGACGACGCGCTCAAGCAGCAGATGGCGTCTGACCCGCACGCGCCGTCGTCGTTCCGCGTGGTGGGTCCCACCCGCAATGTCGACGCCTGGTACGCCGCCTTCGGCGTCAAGCCGGGCGACACCTATTATCTCGCGCCGGAAGCCCGCTCGCGGGTCTGGTAGGCGCAGGACCGTTGGGGCGCGACGATCCCTCTTCGCGCAAAACAAAAGGGCCGCCCGGAGGGGCGGCCCTTTTCGTAGCTCGAGGCTGAAATCCTATTCGCCGGAGGCGATCTGGCCGCGGGCCAAGGCCAGCAGTTCGTCCATCTTCCGGCGCACTTCGCCCTCGCCGACATTGACGCCCGAGCTCTTGAGGTCGCCGGCGACCTTGCGCAGCACGTCCTCGTCGCCCGGCTGCTCGAAATCGGACTTCACCACGGCGCGGGCGTACTCCTCGACCGTGGCCAGACCCATCAATTCGGCCGCCCATTCGCCCAGCAGGCGATTGCGACGGGCGGTCGCCTTGAATTCCTGTTCCTGCTCCAGCGCGAACTTGCGTTCGAAACCCTGTTCGCGATCGTCGAAGGTGGTCATGAAAGCCCCAATAGTCTCTGAGCCGGCTGCATATCCCGTGCCGAGCCGCCCGGCAATCGCAAGCAACGCCGCATGGCCTCCGATCCGCTGATAAACCCGCTCACAATCCCGCGGTCGCGACTAGGGCTGTTTGCGCCAAGGGCTGCGTTCGGCTAGTTTCAAGGCGACATTTTTCGTGAGCGGCCTTGAGTCGAACGCCGCGCGCAGCTATCCGCCGCGCGCGCTTTTCGTTTCTCCGGATCTTCTTTCCGGACAGCAGGCGCGCCCGCAACCAGAAGGGCCTCGACGAGAGCCATGACCACCCGCCGCAAGAAGATCTACGAAGGCAAGGCCAAGATTCTGTACGAGGGCCCCGAGCCGGGCACCCTGATCCAGTACTTCAAGGACGACGCCACCGCCTTCAACGCCCAGAAGAAGGCCGTCCTCGAAGGCAAGGGCGTGATCAACAACCGCATCAGCGAGTACATGATGACTCGCCTGAACGCGATCGGCGTCCAGAACCACTTCATCCGCCGCCTCAGCCTTCGCGAGCAGCTGATCAAGGAAGTCGAGATCATCCCGCTCGAAGTGGTGGTGCGCAACGTCGCCGCCGGCTCGATCGCCACGCGCCTGGGCTTGGCCGAAGGCACGCCGCTGCCGCGCTCGATCATAGAATTCTACTACAAGGACGACAAGCTGGGCGACCCGATGGTCTCCGAAGAGCACATCACCGCGTTCAACTGGGCCGCCACCCAGGAGATCGACGACATGATGGCCATGGCCCTGCGGGTGAACGACTACATGAGCGGCCTGTTCAGCGCCGTCGGCATCACCCTGGTGGACTTCAAGATTGAGTTCGGCCGCGTCTACGAAGGCGACTTCAGCCGCGTGATCCTGGCCGACGAGATCAGCCCCGACAGCTGCCGGCTGTGGGACTCGACCACCAACGAGAAGATGGACAAGGACCGGTTCCGGCGCGACATGGGCAATGTCATCGAAAGCTACACCGAGGTGGCCCGCCGCCTCGGCATCATGAAGGAAATGCCCACCGTCATCCAAGGCGGCGTGCACTAAGCGAGTGAAAATGAAAGCCAAGGTCCAAGTGTTTCTCAAGCCCGGCGTCCTGGACGTTCAGGGCAAGGCCGTCGAAGCCGCCCTGCACGGCCTGGGCTGGGCCGATGTGTCGGGCGTGCGGGTGGGCCGCACCATCGAGTTCGATCTGACCGAAACCGACGCCGCCAAGGCCGAGGCCGAGGTCAAGGCCATGTGCGACAAGCTGCTGGCCAATACGGTCATCGAAAGCTACCGCGTCGAGATCGCCTAGGACGGCCCTCCGGTGACGTGCCCGGCCGCATGTCCCGGTTTTCCGCCGCCGCCCCTTTCGCTTCAAGCTCGGCCGCCCCATGTCGGCAGAACAAGGATATGGGAGGCGTCATGAGCACCGGATACGAACTCGCCCAGGTCAATATCGGCCGCCTGCGCGCGCCCATCGATCACCCGATGATCAAGGACTTCTTCGACGCGCTCGACCCGATCAACGCCTTGGCCGAGGGCTCGCCGGGCTTCGTCTGGCGCCTGACCGGCGAGGGCAACAACGCCACCGATCTTCAGCCGTTCGAAGATCCGCTGATGGCGATCAACATGTCGACCTGGACCGACATGCCGTCGCTCGGCGCCTTCGTCTATCGCAGCGGCCACATCCAGTTCATGCGCCGCCGCCGCGAATGGTTCGAGCACATGGACCTCTACATGGTGCTGTGGTGGGTTCCGGCCGGCCATCGACCGACCGTCGAGGAGGCCAAGGCGCGATTGGCGCTCCTGGAGGCCAACGGCCCCACTCCCGAAGCCTTCACCTTCAAGATTCCCTTCCCGGCGCCGGATGAAACGCGCGTCGAGCCGGTGCTCGACGAGTGCGCCTAGCCCCCGCGAAGGTCATGATCTCCGGCCGCGGCCGTGGCGCTTCAGGAGCCTCATAGGACGCCCATCTGAACGCTTCGGCTTATCCGGGTGTTGTTTCCTTAGGGCTTTGGCCCGGGCTGGGAACAAGACGCATGGGCGTGGGGCGCAGGGACTTCCTCCTCGGGAGCGGGCTGGCGATGGCGGCCGGCCCGGCCTTGGCTCAGGCCCTCCCCGCCGCGCCGGTCCCCTATCAGCCGGCGCCGAACGCCGCCGCGCCGCCTCCCCCTCCGCCGGACTGGACCGCCGTCAAGGGCCAGTTCCAGACCGCGCCGGACGAGGTCAACATGAGCGCCATGCTGATCGCCACCCACCCCTTGCCGGTGCGCAAGGCGATCGACCAGTTCCGCCGTGAGATGGACTGGCGGCCGGTGACCTATCTGGAGGACAACAACCGCCGCCTGCAGGGCTACAGCCGCGCCGCCGCCGGCCGCTATCTCGGCCTGGACGGCGACCAGGTGGCCCTGACCGACAGCACCACCCTCGGCGCGGCCCTAGTCTATGGCGGGCTGAAGCTGGGCTATGGCGACGAAATCGTCACCACCAACCAGGACTATTACATCACCCATGAGAGCCTGCGCCGGGCCGCCCTGCGCAACGGCTCGGTGGTAAGACGCATAGACTTGTTCGACAGCATCGAGACGGTGTCGGAGGCCGGCATGGTCGCCCGGCTGATGGCGGCCGTTACGCCGCGCACCCGCGCCTTCGCCCTGACCTGGGTGCATTCGAGCACCGGCCTGAAACTGCCCCTGTCCGCCATCTCGGCCGCCCTCGCCCAGGTGAACGCCACGCGCCAGGAGCCCGAACGGATCGTCCTGGCCGTCGACGGCGTGCACGGCTTCGGCAACCAGGACGCCACCCTGGCCAGCCTGGGCTGCGACATCTTCATGGCCGGCTGCCACAAGTGGCTGTTCGGCCCACGGGGCACGGGGATCATCGCCGCCAACGCTCAAGGCTGGTCGCGGCTGCGCCCCTCGGTGCCCAGCTATGTCGACAGCGCCGCCTGGACCGCCTGGATCAACAACGCGCCCCTGCTGGAGCACACCGACGGCCCGTTGATGTCGCCCGGCGGCTTCAAGGCCTTCGAACACCTTTGGTCGATCCCGGCGGCGGTCGAGTTCCACGAAGGGATCGGCAAGGCCCGCGTCGCCGCCCGCACCGCCGAACTGGCCGGCCAACTGAAGGCCGGCCTGGCCGTGATGCCGCACGTCCGGCTGGTCACGCCGCGCGATCCACGCCTGTCGGCGGGCATCGTCTCGTTCGACGTTCAGGGCCTGTCGGCGGAAGAGGCCGTGGGACGGCTGCGCCGCCGCCGGATCATCGCCTCAGCGGCGCCCTACGCGATCCAGCACGTGCGCCTGACCCCAAGCATCATGAACTCTCCGGCCGAGGTGGATCTGGCCCTCGCCGAGGTGCGGGGTTTGGCGAGCGCCTGACCTAGGGACTGTCATCCCGGACAAGCGCGGAGCGCGCCGATCCGGGACCGACGCGTGAACTCAGCGCTTCCGGCGGTCCCGGATCTTCGCTTCGCTACGTCCGGGATGACAATCATTGGGGAATGAGGCCTCCGCCACCTGACATCCTTCGCGAACGATGCTACAGGCCCGCGCCATGAAAGCCGCCGTCGTCGTCTTCCCCGGTTCCAATTGCGATCGTGACTGCAAGGTCGCCATCGAGCGCTCCGCCGGAGCTCGCGTCGAGATGGTCTGGCACCAGGAGACGGCCCTGCCGGACGACCTGGACCTGATCGTCCTGCCCGGCGGTTTCTCCTACGGCGACTATCTGCGCTGCGGGGCCATGGCGGCCCAGAGCCCGGTGATGCGCGAAGTGATCGCCGCCGCCGACAAGGGCGTCGCCGTGGTCGGGATCTGCAACGGCTTCCAGGTGCTGTGCGAGGCGGGCCTGCTGCCCGGCGCCCTGCTGCGCAACGAGAAGCTGAAATACATCTGCAAGCCGGTGGCCCTGGACGTGGTCAACAGCCAGACCCGCTTCACCGCCAGCTTCGGCGAGCAGCGCGAGGCGGTGATGACCGTCGGCAACGGCGAGGGCAACTTCTTCGCCGACGAAGAGACGCTGGACCGCATCGAGGGCGAAGGTCAGGTGGTGTTCCGCTACCAGGACAATCCCAACGGCTCGGCCCGCGACATCGCCGGCATCATGAACGCCAAGGGCAACGTGCTGGGCCTGATGCCCCACCCCGACCGCTCGTTCGATCCGGACCTGGGCTCGGCCGACGGCGCCCTGCTGTTCCGCAGCATCTTCGCCAGCGCCTAGCTTTTTCGCGCTTGCGCGCGTCACGCTCTGGAACGCTGTTATATTATAGCGCCGCTCAAAAACGACTCCTAAGGTGCCAGCACCATTGGGGAGCCTTTCCATGAGTCTTGCGTCCACCTTGCGAGCCGGCCTGCTGGCCGCCGTCGCCTTCACCGTCGTCGCCGCCGTCTCCCACGCCCAGACCCCGCCGCTGACGCCGGATATCGACGGCAAGTACGTCGCGCCCCAGGCCGGCTACGACTACGACAAGCGCGTGGTCATGGTGCCGATGCGCGACGGGACCAAGCTCTATACCGTGATCGTCGTGCCCAAGGGCGCCAGGAACGCCCCGATCCTGCTGACCCGCACGCCCTACAACGCCGCCAAGCGCACCGCGCGCAACGACAGCCCGTCGATGCTGGCCACCCTGGCCGAAGGCGACGGCGTGTTCGTTCAGGCCGGCTATATCCGCGTCATTCAGGACATTCGCGGCAAGTACGGGTCGGAAGGCGACTACGTGATGACCCGACCCCTGAAGGGGCCGCTGAACAACAGCCAGGTTGACCACGCGACCGACGCCTACGACACCATCGAGTGGCTGACCAAGAACGTGCCCGAGACCAACGGCAAGGTCGGCATGCTGGGCAGCTCGTACGAGGGCTTCACGGTGGTGATGGCGCTGGTCAATCCGCACCCCGCCCTGAAGGTGGCCGCGCCGATGAGCCCGATGGTCGACGGCTGGATGGGCGACGACTGGTTCCACCACGGCGCCTTCCGCCAGCCCAACTTCGACTATTTCACCGGTCAGACCACCAAGCGCGGGGCGGGCGACAGCGTCCAGCGCGGGGCCTATGACGACTACCAGACCTTTCTGAAGGCCGGTTCGGCCGGCGACTTCGCCAAGGCTCACGGGCTGGACGCCCTGCCCTGGTGGAAGAAGGTCAGCGAGCACCCGGCCTATGACAGCTTCTGGAGCGAGCAGGCGCTGGACAAGACCATGTCCAAGCAACCGCTCACGGTCCCGACCATGTGGATCCAGGGCCTGTGGGACCAGGAGGACATGTGGGGGGCGGTCCACGCCTACGCCGCCGTCGAGCCCAAGGACGCGGCCAACGACAAGAACTATCTGGTGCTCGGCCCCTGGCGGCACAGCCAGGTCAATTACGACGCCTTCAACCTGGGCGTCTTCAAGTGGGACGGCGACACCGCCCTGCAGTTCCGCCGCGACGTGCTGCTGCCGTTCTTCAACCAGTACCTGAAGGACGGCGCGCCCAAGGCCGACACCCCGCCGGTGCTGATCTACGACCCCGGCCAGAACCACTGGGATCGCTACACGTCCTGGCCGCAAGGCGGGACCAAAGCCCTGTACCTCGAACCCAACGGCGGCCTGGGCTTCAGCGCCCCGGCGGCGGCCAAGGGCGCGGCGGCCTATGACGAATACGTCTCCGACCCGGCCAAGCCCGTGCCCTACATCCCGCGCCCGATGCAGTTCGGCGACCGCAGCCGCTGGCAGCCCTGGCTGGTCACCGACCAGCGCAGCGTCGCCGACCGCACCGACGTGCTCTCCTATGTCTCCGAGCCCCTGACCGCGCCGCTGAAGATCGCCGGCGTGCCCAAAGTCAATCTGACGGCCTCGACCAGCGGGACGGACAGCGACTGGGTGGTCAAGCTGATCGACGTCTTCCCTGACGAGGTGCCCAGCCAGCCCGAGTTGGGCGGCTATCAGCTGGCCGTGGGCATGGACATCTTCCGCGGCCGTTATCGTGAGAGCTTCAGCGATCCCAAGGCGATCAAGCCGAATGCGCCTCTGAAGTACCAGTTCATCCTCCCGACCGCGAACTACACCTTCCAGCCGGGGCACCGGATCATGGTCCAGGTGCAGTCCAGCTGGTTCCCGCTCTACGACCGCAACCCCCAGACCTTCGTGCCCAACATCTTCTTCGCCAAGCCGGCGGACTATGTGAAGGCGACGCAGCGGGTCTATCACGCGGGCGATACGGCCAGCTTCATCGAGCTGCCGGTGGTGGCCCAGTAACGCCTGACGAAAAAGGGGCCGGCGGAAAACCGCCGGCCCCTCCCTCACATTCACGGAGCATTCTTGGTCAGCGGTCTTGCCGCTGGTTCGTCTGCGTGGCCTGACCGCCATGATCGCGGCCCTGCTCACGCTTGTGGCGCTCGACGTCGCCTTGCTGCTGTTGCTGACCCGGCGCCTTACGCTGCGGTTCGTTCTGCTGCTGCTGCGGGCTTCGGGTCTTGTTATCACCCATGAGCTTTCTCCTTGGACAGCACGCTGATCGCGCACGAGGAGAAAACGGCCCCGGAGTCGGCACGTTCCTTCGGCGAAGCTGCCTTAGTTCCGGCTTAGCTTTTGAATCTTCACCGGATTTTCGATGATCTGACCCTTCATGTAGGGGTCGTCGGCCTTCGTCACGGTGGGCGCGTCGTGGATCCTGCGGACCACGTCCATGCCCTCGACCACCTTGCCGAACGCGGCGAAACCCTGCCCGTCCTTGTTGCGCGCCCCGCCGAAATCCAGGGCCGGATTGTCGCCCAGGCAGATGAAGAACTCCGAGCCCGCCGTGCCCGGCTGGTCGCGCGCCATCGAGATCACGCCGTCGGTGTGCAGGATGCCCGTGACCTTCGTCGTCTCGTGCGCGATGGCCGGCAGCGGGCTGTCGTCGCGGTTCAGCCCGCCCTGGATGACGCTGATCGTGGCGGGGTTGTTGTCGTTCTTCGGCGAAACGGTCCGATAGAAACTTCCGCCGTCCAGCAGGCGCCTGTCCGCATAGGCCAGGAAGTTGGCCACGGTGATCGGCGCCTTGTCCGGATAGAGCTCGATGACGATCGGTCCCAGGTCGGTGACCATCCGCACCCGGACGGGCGCGGCCCCGGCGGCGGTCAGCGGCAGGACGACGGCGAGCGCGATCAGATGGCGGCGGGAGATCATGGGGCGGCTCGCTTCGACGCGTTCAGGAAGCGGCCATTTTAGACAAAGCCTTGGGCGGGAAATCTAGCGGAATCCCCCGGGTCAGGCTAGAAGGCCCGCCCATGAGCACCTCGTCCTCCCCCGCGAAGTCCCCCACGAAATCGATGGCCGACACGGCCGCCGAGTTTGGCCTCAAGCCCGAGGAGTACGCCGTCGTCCTCGACCGCTTGGGCCGAGAGCCCAATCTGGTCGAGCTGGGGGTGTTCTCGGTGATGTGGTCCGAGCACTGCTCGTACAAGTCGTCGAAGAACCAGCTGAAGAAGTTTCCGATCACCGGCCCGCGCGTGATCTGCGGTCCCGGCGAGAACGCCGGCGTGATCGACATCGACGACGGCGACGCGATCATCTTCAAGATGGAGAGCCACAACCACCCGTCCTACATCGAGCCCTACCAGGGCGCGGCGACGGGCGTGGGCGGCATCATGCGCGACGTGTTCACCATGGGCGCGCGGCCGATCGCCCTGCTGAACGCCCTGCGCTTTGGCGAGCCCGACCACCCCAAGACCAAGCGCCTGGTCGACGGCGTGGTCTCGGGCATCGCCGGCTACGGCAACTGCGTGGGCGTGCCCACGGTCGCGGGCGAGACCAACTTCCACAAGGGCTACAACGGCAACATCCTGGTCAACGCCATGTGCGTGGGCCTGGCCGACGCCGACAAGATCTTCTACTCGGCCGCGCCCGGCGCGGGCCTGGCGGTGGTCTATTTCGGCTCCAAGACCGGCCGCGACGGCATCCATGGCGCGACCATGTCCTCGGCGGAGTTCTCCGAAGACTCCGAGGAGAAGCGCCCCACCGTCCAGGTCGGCGACCCCTTCGCCGAGAAGCTGCTGATCGAGGCCACGCTGGAGCTGATGGCCACCGGCGCCGTCGCCGCCATCCAGGACATGGGCGCGGCGGGCCTGACCTCCTCGTCGGTCGAGATGGCCGGCAAGGGCGGGGTCGGCATCGAGCTGAACATGGACATGGTGCCCCAGCGCGAAACCGGCATGAGCGCCTACGAGATGATGCTCTCGGAAAGCCAGGAGCGCATGCTCGCCGTGCTGAAGCCCGGCCGCGAGCAGGAAGGCCACGCCATCTTCGAGAAGTGGGGCCTGGACGCCGCCGTCATCGGCTACACCACCGACACCGGCCGCCTGGTGCTCAAGCACCACGGCGAGACGGTGTGCGACGTGCCGCTGGCCCCGCTGTTCGACGACGCGCCGCTGTATGACCGCCCTTGGGTCCAGCCGACCCTGCATCCGCACCTCGACCCCGGCAAGGTCCCCGGCCCCGCCGACTGGAACGCCGCCGTGCTCAAGGTGGTCGGCAGCCCCGACATGGCCTCCAAGCGCTGGCTGTGGGAGCAGTACGACCGCCACGTGATGGCCGACACCCTGGAAGACAGCGCCACCGGCTGCGACGCCGGCATCGTGCGCATCCACGGCAAGGGCAAGGCCATCGCGGTGACCAGCGACGTCACCCCGCGCTACGTGCAGAACGACCCCTACGAGGGCGGCAAGCAGGCCGTCGCCGAGGCCTGGCGCAACCTGACGGCCGCCGGCTCGACCCCGATCGCCATCACCGACAACCTCAACTTCGGCAGCCCCGAGAAGCCCGAGACCATGGGCCAGATCGTCCGCGCCACCGACGGCATGGCCGAGGCCTGCCGGGCGCTGGACTTCCCGGTCGTGAGCGGAAACGTCAGCCTCTACAACGAGACCAACGGCGTCGCCATTCCGCCGACCCCGACGGTCGGCGCCGTGGGCCTGATCGACGACTACGACCTGCGCATGGGCTTCGGCAACGTGGCCGAGGGCGACACCCTGGTGCTGATCGGCGAGACCCACGGCGAACTGGGGGCCTCGATCTATCTGCGCGAGATCCTCGGCCGCGAGGACGGCGCCCCTCCGCCGGTCGACCTGGCCGTCGAGCGCAAGAACGGCGACTTCGTGCGCGGCCTGATCCCGACCGGCCTGGTCGCGGGCCTGCACGACCTGTCGGACGGCGGCCTGCTGATCGCCGCGGCCGATATCGCCCTGGCCAGCAAGGTCGGCGTCACTCTCAACGCCACCAGCCACGCCCACGCCCATCCCTACCTGTTCGGCGAGGACCAGGCGCGGTACCTGGTCGCCACCCCCGATCCGGACGCGGTGCTGCTCGCGGCCAAGGAGGCCGGCGTCCACGCCATCGTGGCCGGCGTGGCCGGTGGGGAGGCCTTCGCCTCGACCGACCTGTTCAGCATCCCGGTCGAAACCCTGCGCACGGCCCACGAGTCCTGGCTGCCGGGCTTCATGGGCGCGGCCTGACCCTGAGCGTCATCACGCGGACATAGACGCGCCGCACAGACCGGAACAAAGGAGTCGCGTCGGGCGATGCGACTCCATCCCGCCTTCTCGGAGTTGGCATGCGTAAATTCTCGATTCTCGCCGCGGCGAGCCTGACCCTGTCGCTGCTGGCCGCCTGCGCGCCCGCCTCGCCCGGCCCGACCCAGACCGCCCAGAGCGAAGAGGCCACCTGCGCCACGCGTGGCGGCTCGCTGCAGCCGGTCGGCCGCCTGCAGCGCCCGACCTGCGTCGTGCCCTATGCCGACGCCGGCAAGACCTGCTCGGACAAGGCCGACTGCCAGGGCGCCTGCATCGCCGAGGGCAACCTGGAAGCCCAGGGCGCCACGGCCGGCCAGTGCCAGAAGACCAACGTCCAGTTCGGCTGCTACGCCAAGATCGTGAACGGCAAATCGACCGGCGCGATCTGCGTGGACTGAGGACCAGGGACATGCCCTCGCGGCGTGTCCCAGGTTCAAGCGCGGAGCCTGTCGTCTGGGGACACGCCACGAGGGCATGTCCCCGGCTCTCTTTAGCGCTGCCGCCGTCGCGCCTGGACCTGCGCGACGCGCTCCAGCACCGCCGGTCCGGCGGCGGGGCCGGCGGCGAAGACGAAGTCTGGGTCGTCCATCGGCTTGCCCGAGCGGCGATCCACAAGCATAGGCTCGGCCGGCAGGCCGGTGACCGCGTCCACCATCTGGCTGGCGACGCCCTCGGCCGCGAAGTGGCGATTGCCGAACGCCATCAGCGCCGTCAGCACCGGAGCGAAGTCGCGCGCCAGCTCCGTCGCCATATACTCATGGCGCAGGGGCCGTTCCTGATAGGGTCGCCGCTCCAGGAAACCCGTCTCGACCAGAGCCGCCAGCCGCTGGGTCAGGATGTTGGGCGCCACGCCCAGGCTCTTCTGAAACTGGTCGAACTTGGACACGCCCTGCAGGGCGTCGCGCAGGATCATCAGGCTCCAGGTGTCGCCGACGCGCTCCAGCGTGCGGCCCACGGGGCATTGTCCAGGATCGAAGGCTCGACGGGTCATGACCTTGATATAGGCGCTCGCTAGCAAATCGAAAGCTAGTCACTTGCTATTTGAAAGTGACATACCATCTCAGCGTCACGGCCGGACCATGGGGTCCGACCACCCCTTTCGGGACAAAGACGATGAGCAAGTTCAACATTCCCGGCGCCGCCCTGATCACCGGCGCCTCCAGCGGCATCGGCGCCACCTATGCCGACCGCCTGGCCCGCGCCGGCCACGACCTGGTGCTGGTGGCCCGCGACGCCGTCCGGCTGGAAGCCCTGGCCGCCAAGCTCAAGGCCGCCGGCGTCAAGGTCGACATCCTGGTCGCCGACCTGACCAACAAGGCCGACCTGGCCAAGGTCGAGGCTCGCCTGGCTGAAGACGCCTCCATCGACATCCTGATCAACAACGCCGGCGTCGCCCTGGCGGGGGCGTTCGTCGAGCAGGATCTCGAGCGGGTCGAGAGCATGATCCAGCTGAACATCGTCTCGGTGACCCGCCTGGCCCACGCCGCCGCCAAGGCCTTCGCGGCCCGCGACCGCGGCGCGATCGTCAACATCTCGTCGGTCGTGGGCCTGGCCCCGGAACTGCAGATGGCCGTCTACGGCGCGACCAAGGCCTATGTCACCTATTTCACCCAGACCCTGCGCCAGCAACTGAGCCCGAACGTCCATCTTCAGGCCGTTCTCCCGGGCGCCACCCGCACCGAGATCTGGGACCGTTCGGGCAGCGGCGGCGCCGAGGCGCTGGATCCGAACATGCTGATGGAGGTCGACGACCTGGTGGACGCGGCCCTGGCCGGCTTCTTCCAGGGCGAGTTGGTCACCATCCCGTCCCTGCCCGATCCGGCCGACTTCGCGGCCTATGACGCGGCCCGAGCCAAGCTGCTGCCGAACCTGTCACGCAATCGCTCGGCCGCGCGTTACAAGGTGGGTGAACCCGCCTAGCGGTTCGATCCCGAACGACGGCGCGAGCCGGGACCGGTCCGCCGGCCCCGGCTTCGCCGCGTCCGGATCCCTGGCCCGTCACGATGTTGGCGCACGACGGGATTATCCGTTGGGCGAGATCAAAAGGCCGCCCCGGGAACGAAGCCGGTTCCCAGCCGCTTGCCCGGCAACGAGGAGATCGACATGGCCGTCATTGCGAACCTGGACGAGTTCATTCTCGAGGAGACCGCCGACGGAATCTTCCTGACCGTCACCGGCGACGACGAGCAGACCCTGAAGCTGCGGGTCACGCTGGACGACCTCGAGGAGATCATCGAGGTCATCGACGAGGTGTTCGGGGTCGAGGAAGACGACGGCGAGGCCGAAGAGGTGGACGAGAGCGCGGGGTAAGATCACCGCCGCGGGGACGCCCTACCGCCCCGCCGCCTTGTCGACGCCGTCGAGGTCGTCATCCAGAGCCCGGGTCGCGGTGACCACGGTCGCCACGGCCCGCTTGAAGAAGTCCTGCGGCACGGTGGCGAAGTCGTCGGTGGGCTGGTGGTATTCGGGGTGGTCCTCGACGCCGAAATAGACCCACGGCACGCCCGCGGCGGCGAACGGTCCTTGGTCGGACTGCTGCGTCCAGTTGTTCTCCTTGCCCTGGGCGTCGGTGTCGTGGCCCAGCAGCAGCTTCAGAGGCGCGGCCTTGGCCACCCGGTCCAGCACCGGCTTCAGGTACGGCTGGGGACCGGCGCCGCTGACATAGAGCTCGCCCTTGGCGTTCTTGCTGATCATGTCGAAATTGACGTTCAGCCCGATCGTCGCCAGCGGCGCGGGCGGATCGGCGACGAAGGCCTTGGCGCCCCTCAGTCCGCTTTCCTCGCCGTCGAAGGCGACGATCAGCACGGTATGGCGCGGCGGTCGGGCCTTGAACGACTCGGCCACGGCCAGCAGCCCCGCCACGCCCGAGGCGTTGTCGTCGGCCCCGTTATAGACCTGTCCCTTCTTGACCCCCAGGTGGTCGTAATGGGCCGAGACCACCAGCACCTTGTCCGAGCTCGACGTGCCCTCGATCCGCGCCACCAGGTTCACACCCGTGACCGGCTTGCCGAACTTCGGCTTGAAGGTGAACGGGCGCTCGAACGTTTGGCCCTGCGGCCTCAGCCCGATCTGCGCGAAGCGATTGACGATATAGGCCCGCGCCTTGGCTCCGCCCGGCGTGCCGACGGCCCGGCCCTCCATGTTGTCGGCCGACAGGATGCGCACGTCGTCGAGCGCCTGGGCGCCGGGTTTGGGGGCGGCATGGGCGGAGGCCGCGAGGGCGAGACCGAGAGCGGCCGAAGCCAGAAAGAGACGCATGCGAAGACCTCGTTGATCGCGTCCCTCATGACCCACGCCGGCGACCTTTCGCAACGACTTCATCGCCATCGGCGCAAGCCGGCGCGGTTTGAAGGCCGAGAAAACAAGATTTCAGCCCAGACGGGCATTTTCCCCTATGGCCGTTCTTAAGGTTTACGCGGCATACCGGGAGCTGAGAGATTCGGAGTCCATCACCGTGCCCATGTCCTTCCCAGACCTCGAAGCCCGCCTGCACGATGCGTTTCCGGACGCCGAGATCGTGCTGACCGACCTGGCCGGCGACGGCGACCACTACAAGGCGCGGATCGTCTCGCCCGCCTTCCGCGGCCTGAACCGGGTCAAGCAGCACCAGATGGTCAACCGCGCCCTGGCCGACGTGCTGGGCGGGGCGCTGCACGCCCTGGCCCTCGAAACCGCCGCGCCCGCCGAGTAACGCCGCTCAATCGTTCAGCCGAGGGCGAAGAGTCGCGCCCGACAGGCGATCCGGGCCAAAGGCTTGACCCGGAGGGGCGCGGCGCCTAGCTGAGAGACTACGCCCAAGGATTTTCCGCCATGACCGACGTCGCCTCCTCTCCCGCCCTCGACTTCATCGCCAAGACCGTGGCTGAAAACCCCGTGGTCCTGTTCATGAAGGGCGTGCCGGACCAGCCGCGCTGCGGCTTCTCGTCGATCAGCGTTCAGATCCTCGATCATCTGGGCGTGTCGTTCATCGGCGTCGACGTCCTGCAGGACGACGAACTGCGCCAGGGGATCAAGACCTTCACCGACTGGCCGACCATTCCCCAGCTGTACGTCAAGGGCGAGTTCATTGGCGGCAGCGACATCGTCCGCGAGATGTTCCAATCGGGCGAACTGAAGACGCTCCTCGCCGAGCAGGGCCTGATCGAAGCTTGAGCAAAGCCTTCGTCCCGCCGGGCGACGCCTTCAAGCTGACCTTCGAACCGAAGGCGTCGGAGATCGACGCCAACGGCCACGTCAACAACGTGGTCTATCTAGCCTGGGCCCAGGACCTGGCCATCGCCCATTGGGATGCCTGGGCCACCCCCGAGGAGCGGGCCGGCTGGAGCTGGGTGGCGCGCCGCCACGAGATAGACTACCGCCGCGAGCTTCTGCCGCACGAGACCGCCACCGGCTACACCTGGGTCGGCGAGCTGAAGGGCCCGCGCTTCGAGCGCTACATCCGCATCGACGGACCCGACGGCGAGATGTGCGCCCAGTGCCGCACCGACTGGGTGCTGATCGACATCGCCGCCAAGCGCCCGGCCCGCGTGCTGCCCTGGATGGTCGAGCGGTTCACGCCCAAGGGGTGAGGCGCAGCTCTAGCGCGTAGCCTTGGCGATTGGATCAATGATCTTCTTCTCCGTCTCCCCGGCGAAGGCCGGGGCCCAGGTGAAACCCACGAGACGCTCAAGCTGAATCTGGGTCCCGGCCTTCGCCGGGAAAACGGAGGTTGGGCTATTTGCTTTTATGAAGCGGCCAGCTTTAGGGCGGCCCAACCGGATTGAGCACCGCGAGCCGCCCATGGCCCGGCACGCCCAGGTCCTGATAGCTGAAGCGCACCGCCGTCGTGGTCCGCGCGCGCCGACATAGATCCAGGCGCCTGCGAGCGAAGGCCACCGCCGGCTGAGCGCCCGATCGGTCGACATAGAAGGTGAAGTCGTCTCGGCTCGTGCAGCCCGTCGAGGCCACGCGTAAGGTCAAGCCCGTGGCGTCCGCCTCAACCCCGCCCAAGGTCTCCAGTTCCGCCGGCGCGTTCCGCTCCCCGGCCACCAAGGTCACGCCGCTCCGCGTCGCGCAGCCGCCTAGGGCCAGGAACAGCCCCGCAGCCAGCATTCCGCGTCGGTCGAGGGTCATGCGCACCTTGGCAAGAAAGGGAACTAGGCCCTAGTTTGCCCACGGCTCAGCCGCGTGCAACCGACGAGGATCCCGAGTGCTCCGTAAATTGGTTTCGATCACCGCCTTCGCCCTTTGCGGCGCCGTGCTGACCGCCTCGCCCGCCCTCGCCGGACCCGCCGACTACAAAGCCCTCGACGCCGAGGCCGCCAGGCTGATGGCGATGGGCAAGATCCCGGGCCTGGCCTATGCGGTGATCGAGCACGGCAAGGTCGCGCACGTCAGCGCCCAGGGCTGGGCCAATGTCGAGAAGAAGCTGCCGCTACAGACCGACACGATCATGTACGCCGCCTCGATCAGCAAGGCGGCCTTCGGTCAGTACGTGCTGATGCTGGTCGACGACGACAAGCTGGACCTGGATACGCCGATCAAGGCCTATCTGCCCAAGCCCCTGCCCGACTATCCAAAATACGCCGATCTGGCCGGCGATACGCGCTGGGAAAAGCTGACCCCGCGCATGCTTATGACCCACACCTCAGGCCTGGCGGACCAGCGGTTCTACGATCCCGAAAACAAGCTGCGCTTTAACCTCGAGCCCGGCGCTCGCTACGCCTATTCCGGCGAGGCGATCAACCTGATGCAGTTCGTCATCGAGCAGGGCCTGGGGCTGAACGTCGGCGACGAGATGCGGAAGCGGATCTTCGCGCCCCTGGGCATGACCCGCAGCAGCATGATCTGGCGCGAAGACTTCGCCGGAAACCTGGCGGACGGGTACAAGGCCGACGGATCCTTCGAGGAGCATGACGCGCGCGGCAGCGTCAAGGCGGCGGGCTCGCTGGACACCTCGATCCACGACCTGGCGCAGCTCGCCGCCGCCATGGTCTCGGGCCGAGGGCTGTCGGCCAAGGCGCGGGCCGAGCGGACCAAGGCCAGCTTCCCTATCGTCAGCAAGAACCAGTTCCCGCCGTTCCTGATCGTCGACAATCCCGACAATGTAAGGATCGGTCTGGCGGCCGGGATAGGCGTGGTGGTGTTCGACGGCCCCCAGGGCCACGGCTTCAACAAGGGTGGCCACAACGACATCACCGACAACCAGCTGATCTGCGTGGAGCGCGGCGAGCGGTGCATCGTGCTGTTGACCAACAGCGGCGTCGGGGCGCGGATCTTCCCGCCGCTGGTCAAGGCGGCGCTGGGCGACACGGGCATGCCGTGGACGTGGGAATACAGCTCGCCGTTGCTGCCCGAAGCGCCTTAGGCGGCCTTCAGCGTCTCGCGCAGGCGGGCGGCGACATCGCCCAGGGTGATGCGCGACAGAGCCGCGTCGACATCGGGCGAGCCTTCGGCGGCCGTCGATGCGGCCAGGCCGGCTGTGAAGTCGGTGATGGCGGTGATGTGCTGGGCCAGCATGTCGACCATGTGCAGCTCCTGCATGACCTTCAGGCGGCTTTCCAGCGGCACGGCCTCGAGCAGTTGGCCCAGGGCGCTGTCGAGATGTCCGCACGAGACCGCGGCGATCGACATCTCGGCCGACAGGGCTTCCAGCAGTCCGACGATGCCGGTGGTCTTTTCGAGCGTCATGGTCATGGCTTTTCCCCCAAGCGTTCAACCTCATAGCGCCTACGGCCTTGTCGCAGGGTTAAGGCCGGAAGAAACCTTAGCCGGGGCGACGGTTTGTCGCGACGCTCAGCTCCACGGCCCCACGCGACGACCATCGCCGACCGGCACGGCCGTGCCCACCCGTCCGCGCGTACCCTGGCTGACGCCCAGCCGCAGCAGGGCTTCGACGCGGTTGTGGGTGGCGGGGTGGGTCGAGAACAGGTTGTCGCCGCCTTTCCCAGCCAGCGGATTGATGATGAACAGGTGCGCCGTGGCCGGGTTACGCTCGGCCCCGACATTGACCGCACCGCCGCGGGCATAGGCCTCGATCTTCTCCAGCGCCCGGGCCAGGGCTCGCCCGTCGCCGGCGATCTCGGCTCCGATCCGGTCGGCCTCGTATTCGCGCGAGCGGCTGATGGCCATCTGGACCAGCATGGCGGCGATCGGCGCCAGGATGGCCAGGGCGATCGTGCCGATCAGGCCGCCAGGACGTTCGTCGTCGTCGCGCGAACCGCCGAAGAAGAAGGCGAAATTCGCCAGGGCCGAGATCGCGCCTGCGATGGTGGCCGTCACGGTCATGGTCAGGGTGTCGCGGTTCTTCACGTGGGCCAGCTCGTGGGCCATGACGCCGCGGATCTCGTCACGGTCCAGCAGACCTAGAAGGCCGGTGCTGGCGGCGACAGCGGCGTGGGCGGGGTCGCGGCCGGTGGCGAAGGCGTTGGGCTGCTCGCTGTCGATCACCGTGATGCGCGGACGCGGCAGGCCGGCCCGGCGGGCCAGATCCTCGACGTCGGCAACATACTGGCGGACCATCGGCACGGGGTGCGCGGCGTCGACCTCGACCGCGCCGTACATCCGCAGCACGATCTTGTCGGCGTTCCAGTACGAGAACAGGTTCATGCCCAGGGCGAACACCAGGGCGATCAGCATGCCGGTCGGGCCGCCGATCATGTAGCCCGCCCCGACGAACAGCGCCGTCAGGCCGGCCAGGAGGACGAAGGTCTTGATGTGGTTCATGGCTTGGTCTTGGGGTCTGGATCGTGGTCAGTCGAAGATGTCGAACAGGTCGAAGCGCTTCTTCTTGCCGTAGTGGCCCTGGCCGTGGTGGCGACGCTCGTCGTCATGGCGATAGTCGTGGCTGTCGGAGCGCTCGCGGGGCCGCTGGTAGTCGGGAAGGCGCGGCGTCGCGGCCTGAGGCTCGCCCCGCTCCATGGCCATCAGCTTTTCCAGCTCGCCGCGGTCCAGCCACACGCCACGGCATTGGGGGCACATGTCGAATTCGACGCTGGCGCGCTGCACGGCCTGCATGGCGGCGTCGCAGTTGGGGCACATCAGAAGCGGCATTCGGCGGATCCCTGTCCTTTTGAAGGGTGGGTGTCCTCGAAGCTGAGCCGGCGGTGGAGGGAGGGGGACAACCGGACCCAGACATCGAGAACACCCGATGCGGTCCGACATCACGAGTGCTTGCATCACTCGCCAGAGGGGCCCGGCCCGCTCTTGAGATCTAGGGGCGCTAGAAACCGGTTCAAGGGCGACAGTGCGGAAAAAGGTGGGGTGCTGTCGGCTACCAAAGCGGTTGTCATCCCGGACGAGCGCGCAGCGCGAAGATCCGGGACCGGGGCGCGAACTCAGGGCTTCCGGCGGTCCCGGATCGGCGCGCGGCTTCGCCGCGCCTGTCCGGGATGCCAGCTTCTTTCAGACGAAATTTGTATGCGACTTCTCTGCCCGAAAGGGGCGACAACAACGAAAAAGGCCCCGGATTTCTCCGGGGCCCTTCCGATCGTCTTTGAGGTCGACGCTTACGAAGCGTAGAATTCGACGACGAGGTTCGGTTCCATCTTCACCGGGTACGGCACTTCCGACAGTTCCGGGATCCGGACGTAGGTCGCGCTCATCGCCTTGGCTTCGACGGTGATGTATTCGCAGAAATCGCGCTCGCCCGAGGCCAGGGCCTCGATGACCAGGGCCATGTTGCGCGACTTTTCGCGGACGCTGACGACGTCGCCCGGCTTCACGCGGTAGCTGGCGATGTTGACGCGCTTGCCGTTCACCAGCACGTGGCCGTGGTTGACGAACTGACGGGCCGCGAACGGGGTCGGGACGAACTTGGCGCGGTAGACGATGGCGTCCAGGCGCGATTCCAGCAGACCCACCAGGTTTTCAGCCGTGTTGCCCTTGCGGCGCGCGGCTTCTTCATAGGTGCGCGAGAATTGCTTCTCGGTCAGGTTGCCGTAGTAGCCCTTCAGCTTTTGCTTGGCGCGCAGCTGCAGACCGAAGTCCGAAACCTTTTGCTTGCGGCGCTGGCCGTGCTGGCCGGGGCCGTAGGACCGCTGGTTCACCGGCGACTTCGGCCGGCCCCAGAGGTTTTCGCCCATGCGGCGATCGATCTTGTACTTGGCGCTATGGCGCTTGGACATAAGTCACTCTTTTAGTTCGATCCGGGCCGGCTCCCTCGAAAGGGATGCGATCTCAACGGCGGCTTCGGGTCATTCCGTCATGCGGTTTTCGCGCCGTCCGGCGAGCCGACGGCGAGAAGGGGCGGTTTATGACGGAGGGTGGTCGGGGAGTCAACGCCGGAAGGCGAGAGCGCCGCGCCAACCCGGCCTTCAGGTCAGATCGACGGGACGGATCGCCTTGTCCCGGCGGTGACGGGCACGACGGCGAGACTCCATGAACCGCCATAGCGCGAACGGTCCGGCGTAAATCAGGACAGGCATCAGGCCAAGCAGCACGGACTCCACGTCCGGACGCCCGCGCGCGTGCCCCCTCACCAAGGCGTAGGCTATGGACGCGAGCGCCAGGACGCACAGGCGCAAAACGGGCCAGCGACCATCGCCAGCGATCCATCCGGTCGTCCGCGCCAAAGCTCTCATGCGGCCAGGCTACAATCTTGGCGCGTGCCAGTCCACATGGTCGCCGATGAACGTCGCGATGAAGAAGTAGCTGTGGTCGTAGCCGTCCTGGCGGCGGACGGTGACCTTGCGGCCGGCCTTGGCGGCGGCGGCTTCGATCAGTTCTGGCTTCAACTGGTTTTCCAGGAAGCTGTCGGCCAGGCCCTGGTCGATCAGGATCTCGTCGAAGCTCGCGCCCGCTCCGTCCTCGATCAGAGCCGTGGCGTCATGGGCCCTCCAGGCGGATCGATCGGGGCCCAGATAGGCGGTCATCGCCTTGTCGCCCCAGGGGCAGTTCAGCGGCGAGACGATCGGCGCGAAGGCGCTGACCGATTTGAACAGGTCAGGATTGCGCAGGGCGAGGGTCAGCGCGCCGTGACCGCCCATCGAGTGGCCGAAGATCCCGCGCCGGGCCGGGTCCAGCGGGAAGGCGCCGTCGACGGCTTCCAGCAGGTCCTGGGTGACGTAGGAATACATCCTGAAGTGCGGCGCCCACGGTTCCTGGGTGGCGTCGACATAGAAGCCCGCCCCCTGCCCCAGGTCGTAGGCCGGATCGTCGGCGACGCCTTCCCCGCGCGGGCTGGTGTCCGGCGCGACGATCGCGATCCCGTGCCTGGCCGCGTGTTCGTAGACTCCCGACTTGGTCGTGAAGTTGTCCTCGGTGCAGGTCAGGCCCGACAGCCAGACAAGATACGGGAACGGCCCGTCGCCATCAGGCGTCCACACCGTGAACTTCATCGGCGTGCCGGTGCTGACGCTGTCGTGCCGGCAGTAGCGAAGAGTCCCGCCCTGGGTGCGGTGGGTGGCGAGGGTCTCGAGGGTCATCCTAGAACGTCACCACCGTGCGGATGCTCTCGCCGGCGTGCATCAGGTCGAACGCTTCGTTGATGCGCTCCAGCGGCAGGACGTGGGTGATCATCGGGTCGATCTGGATCTTGCCGTCCATGTACCAGTCGACGATCTTCGGCGTGTCGGTGCGGCCGCGCGCCCCGCCGAAGGCCGTCCCCTTCCAGACCCGGCCGGTGACCAGCTGGAACGGCCGGGTGGCGATCTCCTTGCCGGCCTCGGCCACGCCGATGATGATGCTTTCGCCCCAGCCGCGATGGCAGGCCTCCAGCGCCTGGCGCATCACCGTGGTGTTGCCGGTGGCGTCGAAGGTGTAGTCGGCGCCGCCGTCGGTCAGGGCCACCAGGTGGGCGACCAGATCGCCGTCGATGGTCTTCGGGTTCACGAAGTGCGTCATGCCGAACTTGCGGCCCCATTCCTCCCGGTCGGGATTGAGGTCGACGCCGACGATCATGTTGGCGCCGACCAGTTTCAGGCCCTGGATGACGTTCAGGCCGATGCCGCCCAGGCCGAACACCACCGCATTGGCCCCGGGCTCGACCTTGGCGGTGTTGACCACCGCGCCCACGCCCGTGGTCACGCCGCAGCCGCAGTAGCAGGCGGTCTTGAACGGGGCGTCCTTGCGGATCCGCGCCACGGCGATCTCGGGCAGCACCGTGTAGTTCGAGAAGGTCGAGCAGCCCATGTAGTGGTGGATGGTCTGGCCCTTGTAGGAAAAGCGGCTGGTCCCGTCCGGCATCAGCCCCTTGCCCTGGGTGGCGCGGATGGCCGTGCAGAGGTTGGTCTTGCCCGACAGGCAGCTTTTGCACTGGCGGCATTCGGGCGTGTAGAGCGGGATCACGTGGTCGCCGACCGCCAGGCTGGTGACGCCGGGTCCGACCTCGACCACCACGCCCGCGCCCTCGTGGCCCAGGATCGAGGGGAACAGGCCCTCGCTGTCCAGGCCGTCCAAGGTGTAGGCGTCGGTATGGCACACGCCCGTGGCCTTGATCTCGATCAGCACCTCGCCGGCCTTGGGTCCCTCCAGGTCGACCTCGACGATCTCCAGCGGCTGCTTGGCGGCGAAGGCGACGGCGGCGCGGGTTTTCATCGGTCAGATCTCCGGAAAGTCGAGTCGGCGGCACCTTGCCAAGGCTTGCCGGCCCGAACCAGTCCCGTCGGACGCGGTCGTCGCCATCCCTGTGACTTCATGTTAAAAATGTTTGACACAAAGCCAATCATGGCGCACTCAATGTTAGAAATGTTTTACATGCAAGGAGCGCCGTCATGGCCCTGCGGGAAAAGAGTGCGTGGATTTCGTTCTGGACGACCCTGGTCGTCTACGGGGCCTATTTCGCCTATGTCGGCCAAGCCGCGGCGGCGGGGCGGCCCGTCGGCTTCGCCGCCCCCCTGACCACCTGCATCGTCGTGCTGGTCGTGCTGCAGATCGGCCTGCAGATCGCCATGGCCGCCCTGAACCGCGAGCCGCGCGGGCCGCAGGACGAGCGCGAGCGGCTGATCGACCTGAAAGCCTCCGCCCACGCCTTCTACGTTCTGCAGGTGGCGGCGATGGGCGCGGCGGTGACGGTCTATTTCTTCGACAAGACCCTGATGGCCCAGGCGGTGATCCTGGCTCTGGCGGTCTCGGAACTGGCCCGGCACGGCGGGATCATCCTCGGCTATCGGCAGGCCTGCTGATGCCCGCCCCGCCCCCGATCAAGAACGACATCCGCCGTCTGCGCTTCGAGCACGGCGAGATGACCCAGGCCGATCTCGCCGCCCGCATCGGCATGACCCGCCAGACGATCGCCGCCATCGAACAGGGCAAGTACTCGCCGTCGCTGGAAGCCGCATTCCGCATCGCCCAGGTGTTCGGGGTGGGATTGGACGCGGTGTTTAGCTGGGAGGGCTAAAAGGACTGCGCCCTCTCCCGGGGGAGAGGGTTTATTCCTCGCCCTCGACGCCCTTCGCCGCCTTCTGGGCTGCGAGCTTGGCCAGCACCCGGCCGCGCCCCTTCGACAGGGCGGTGACGACGCCGCGGAAGGTGCGGACCTCCTGCTCGGTCAGCCGGGCCCGCGCGAGCGGAGCCCGCAGGTTGCGGACCATCGACGGCTTCTTCTCGGGCGGATGGTAGAAGCCCGCCTTTTCCAGCTCGTCCTCGAGCTGGCCGTACAGGCCCAGCAGGCTGGACTGGTCGGCCGGCTCGGCGACGTTGTATTCGAACCGCGACCACGGCCGGTCGTCCTGGGTCATCTTCCATTCGTAGGCGTTGATCGACACCGCCTGGGCCAGGTTCAGCGAGCGGAAGCGTTCGTCGATCGGGATCGAGACGATGGCCTGGCACAGGGCGATGTCGTCGGTCTCCAGCCCCGCCCGCTCGCCGCCGAACAGCAGGCCCACCGCATGGTCCTGGGCGACGTCGGCCGCCAGGTGGCCGGCGGCCTCGCGCGGCGTATAGACCGGCAGGCGGGTCTCGCGCGGACGGGCCGTGGTGGCGAACACCAGCTTCAGGTCGGCGATGGCGTCTTCCAGGCGGTCGAACACCTTGGCCTCGTCCAGCGGCCAGGTGGCGCCCGAGGCGCTGGGCCAGGCGCGCTCCTGCGGCCAGCCGTCGCGCGGCTTGACCAGGCGCAGGTCGGACAGGCCGAAATTGGCCATCACCCGGGCCACCGCGCCGATGTTCTCGGCCAGTTGCGGCTGGTTCAGGATCACGCAGGGCGGGGGGAACTTCGAAGTCATCGCCACCCTTTGCCGCCGGACCGCCGCGCGGTGCAAGCCCCACAATGACGGTTCGCGCGTTTAGCGTCGGTCCAGCCACCGCTGAAGCTAACCGAGACCGTCATGTTCCGACCCGCCGCCGCCCTTCTTCTGATCCTCGTCCTGGCCGGCTGCGGCGAGCCGCCGATGCTGGGCCAGACCGATCCGCTGTTCGACCGGCAGAAGATGACGGCCGACTTCCAGCCCATCGCCGACCGGGTCGCGCCGGGCCATCTGGGCGTGGCCGTCGAGGATCTCGGCACCGGCCAGATCATCTCGTTCAACGGCGAAAGGCGCTTTCCCCTGCAGGCCACGTTCACCGCGCCGCTGGCCGCCGCGGTGATGGCCGAAGTCGAGGCCAAGCGGCTGCGCCTGGACGACACCTTGCTGATCGAGGACGTCGACCTGTCGCCGCCGCCCAGCGCCATAGCCGACGCCTGGTCGGCCCCCGCCACCTACACCGTCCAGGCGCTGCTGGAGCGCGCGGTCACCCAAGGCGACAACACCGCCGCCGACATCCTGACCAAGCGGGTCGGCGGTCCCGGCGCGGTCACGGCCTGGCTGCAGGGCCGCAAGGTCGACCATTTCGACGTCGATCGCTATCAACGCCAGCTGCAGCCCGAAAGCCTGGGCCTGGCCTCGTTCCGCGCCGACTGGAAGGGCGAGGCCGCCTACCGGGCCGCGCTCAACAAGGTTCCGCCCGGGGAGCGCCTGCACGCGATCGAGACCTATCTGGCCGATCCGCGCGACACCGCCACGCCCCTGGGCGCCTTGCGGTTCCTGGAGGCGATCAACCAGGCCGAACTGCTGGGTCCGGACTCGCGACGCCTGCTGGGCCGGATCATCAGCCAGACCCGGGGCGGCGAGGCCCGCCTGCGCGCCGCCCTGCCCGACGGCGCCCGCCTCGCCCACATCCCGGCCACGGCCCGCACCGACCTGAACTTCACGCCCGTGGTCAACGACATTGGCGTCTACACGCTCAAGGACGGTCGAAAGTTCGCCGTGGTGGCCTTCGTCTCGGGCTCGACCCTGCCGCTCGCCGATCAGGAAAAGGCGATCGCCGACGTCGGGGGGGTGGTGATCAAGGCGGCGAAGTAGGCCCGCCTAGGCCTAACCGGCCGCGCTGAACTCCGTCGGACCGCGCGTCATGCGCGCCCGCGCCACGGCTTCCAGCAATTGGGCCGGGCGCACGGGCTTGGCCAGGTGGAGGTCCGCCCCCACCGCCTTGGCGGCGGCGACGTGCTCTTCCATGGCGTTGGCGGTCAGCATGATCAGCAGGACGGGCGCGGCGCCGGCGGCCGCCTCGCGCTCGCGGATCAGGCGGGTGGCGGTCAGGCCGTCCATCACCGGCATCTGCATGTCCATCAGGATCACGTCGAAGGCGCCCGGCGCGAACGCGTCCAGCGCCGCCTGGCCGTCCTCGACCATGGTCAGCACCACGTCGAACGGCTGGAGGATGATCTCGACCACCTTCTGGTTGGTCGGATGGTCCTCGGCGACCAGCACCCGCAGGCCCTCCAGCGAAATCTCCTCCTCGTCGTCCGGCGCGGCGTCCTCGACGGCCCGCACGCGCGTCAACGGCAGGTCGACCTGGAAGGTCGCGCCCCGACCCAGCACGGCCCGGGCGTCGATGCGGCCGCCCATCATTTCGACGAGGGCCGCGCAGATCGACAGGCCAAGGCCCGTACCGCCGAACTGGCGGGTGATGGTCTGATCGGCCTGGACGAAGCGCTTGAAGAGCCGCCGGCGCACGGTGTCGTCGAAGCCGACGCCGGTGTCGCTGACGATGAAGCTGAGGCCGTCGTCGGCCCGCTCGACGCTCAGCGCCACCTCGCCCAGGGCGGTGAACTTGACGGCGTTGGCCAGCAGGTTGTTGAGGATCTGGCTGATCCGCCCGGCGTCGCCCAGATAGCTGCCCGAAACGCCCGGCTGGATCGACCACTTGAAGTCCAGGGCCTTGGCCTCGGCCGAAGCACGGTGCAGCTCGGCCACTCCGCCGACCAAAGTCGCCAGGTCGAACGGCGCGGGGGTCAGCTGGAACTGGCCGGCCTCGATCTTGGAGACGTCGAGGATGTCGCTGAGCACCTGCTCCAGCAACCGTCCCGACGAGGTGACCAGGGCGGCCAGCTCGCGCCGCCGCTCGGGGTCGCTTTCGCTGGCCAGGCGGTCGCCGATGGCGATCACGCCGTTCAGCGGCGTGCGAAGTTCGTGCGACATGTTGGCCAGGAACACCGACTTGGCCTGGTTGGCGCGCTCCAGCTCGGCGGTGCGCTCGACGACGCGTTCCTCCAAGGACCGCAGCAGCTCTATATTGCGGTCGCGCTGGCTGCGCAGGGTGCGGGCCAGGGCTCCGATCTCGTCGGTGCGATCCTCGATCGACTCGGCCTCGCCGACATTGCCGGCGCCGTGGGCGGCGGCCAGCACCCGCAGCGGTCGCTCGACCGTGATCCGCATCACCCGGTAGAGCAGCGCCACCTGGATGATCACCCCCATCACCCCGAACAGCAGCACCCAGGACGCGGTCTTGACCGCCGACCACACCAGATCGTCGGACGGGAAGCTCATCAGGAAGTACCAGTCGGGCTCCTTGAGCCGGCCGTATGCGATGACCCGGTCACCGTTGCGCAAGGCTCCGGCGTCGACGCCGGTCGCGCGGATCTGTCGAACGATGTCGCCGACCCCCTCCTCGCGTTGGGCCCGCACCAGGGTCTGGACGTCCACCACCCCGTTCCGGGCGAGGCCGGGCGCGGCGATCAGCTCGCCGTCCGACGAGACGATCATGTTGCGCCCGCCCGGCAAGGCGTCTTCGACGGCGCGCAACAGATAGGAGTCGAGCGACAGGCTGGTGCCCCAGGCTCCCAGTTGCCGGCCGCGATAGTCGAAAGGCGTCATGCAGGCCGAGTTCAGTCCCCGCCCGCTGGGATCCGACAGCAGCTTGCGCAGCTTGGTGCATTTCATCACCCGGCCGCTGTTCTGCTGGGGCAGGGTCAGAAGGGTCATCTCCTCGCCGCTGACGTCGAAGGTCGGCGGGGCGTTGTGGCGGTAGTAGATCAACCGGTCGGGCCGCTTTGGACCGAACATCACCAGCCGGGTGTCGGGCGTGAAGAAATAAAAATTGTCGTAGCGGTTCAGCTCGGCCTCGCCCGTGTGGGAGACCACCTGGGTGGCGGCGACGAACAGCGCCTTCTGTTGCTGGGTCAGCTTGTCGGCGTCGCGAAGAAAGCCGCCGATCCCATAGGTGTAGTCGCCATCGACCACGCCGCCGTCGTAGAGCGCGTCGGCCGTGCGCCGGGTGCCGTCGGGCTGGAGGGGAAATTGGGCGTCGAACGCCTGGTCGACCGTGGCCGGATCCAGCGCCGCCAGCCGTCGGGCCAGCGAGTCAGAGGCGGCCTCGTGCACCTTGACCAGGTCCGAGAACAGGCGGTCCTCGGTCTTGGTCCGCTCGGCGACATATTCCCCCAGGTGGCGGATCTGGGCGTCGGCGGCCGAGCGCTGCACGAAGACAAAGGTCACGGCCGTGGCCACGCCGGTCACGAGGATCGACAGGATCGCGACGATCGCCAGCAGTCGCCGCGCGAGCGGCGAGGTGACGTCGGCTATGGCTCCCCGTTTCTTCACGCCTCGTTGTACCTCAACAAGCCTCAACAAGGACTTACGTCCGATCAACGGCTTAGAGCGCCGTTTCGACTTCGACCGGGGTTCGCGGCGACGTCGGCTTTCCCCCCGGCCCGCAACAGTCTATAGGCACGCCGTCCGCGCCGCTCCTTGGCCCTGTGCGCCAAAGAGTCACAGGCGCGCCACCGCGAGAGGAAAGACCCCGCAATGGCCAAGATTAAAGTCGCCAACCCCGTCGTCGACATGGACGGCGATGAAATGACCCGGATCATCTGGAAGCTCATCAAGGATAAGCTGATCTTCCCGTACCTGGACCTGGAGCTCGACTATTTCGACCTCAGCGTCGAGAATCGCGACGCCACCAACGACCAGGTCACGATCGACGCGGCCGAGGCGACCAAGAAGCACGGCGTGGCCGTGAAGTGCGCCACCATCACGCCCGATGAGCAACGCGTCACCGAGTTCAATCTGAAGAAGATGTGGAAGTCGCCGAACGGCACGATCCGCAACATCCTGGGCGGCGTGATCTTCCGCGAGCCGATCATCTGCCAGAACGTGCCGCGCCTGGTGCCGGGCTGGACCCAGCCGATCATCGTCGGTCGCCACGCGTTCGGCGACCAGTACAAGGCCACCGACTTCCTGTTCCCGGGCAAGGGCACGCTGTCGATCAAGTTCGTCGGCGACGACGGCCAGACCATCGAGCACGAAGTGTTCAAGAGCCCGTCGGCCGGCGTGGCCATGGGCATGTACAACCTCGATGACTCGATCCGCGACTTTGCCCACGCCTCGTTCGCCTACGGCCTTGGCCGCGGCTATCCGGTCTATCTCTCCACGAAGAACACGATCCTCAAGGCCTATGACGGCCGCTTCAAGGACATCTTCCAGGAGATCTACGACGCCGAATACGCCGACAAGTTCAAGGCCGCCGGCATCCACTACGAGCACCGCCTGATCGACGACATGGTGGCCTCGGCCCTGAAGTGGTCGGGCGGCTACGTCTGGGCCTGCAAGAACTACGACGGCGACGTGCAGTCGGACATCGTGGCTCAAGGCTTTGGCTCGCTGGGCCTGATGACCTCGGTGCTGATGACCCCGGACGGCAAGACGGTGGAAGCCGAAGCCGCCCACGGCACCGTCACCCGCCACTACCGCCAGCACCAGAAGGGCGAGAGCACCTCGACCAACTCGATCGCCTCGATCTTCGCCTGGACCCGCGGCTTGGCCCACCGCGCCAAGCTGGACAACAACCAGGAACTGGCCGACTTCGCCCACACCCTGGAAAAGGTCTGCGTCGACACCGTCGAAAGCGGCTTCATGACCAAGGACCTGGCCCTGCTGGTCGGCGACAAGCAGTCGTGGCTGACCACCGAAGGCTTCCTCGACAAGATCGACGAGAACCTGAAGAAGGCGATGGCGGCCTAGGCGGCCTCGTCCTTCATCGCGCGAGACGCCCCCCGGGAAACCGGGGGGCGTTTTTCGTTGGCGCGCCCGCCCGTCCGACCCCGTCCCCAGCGCCGCACGCCTGAGAAACCTTGCCCGGCGAGGGCGAATGGGGTGTGCTGCGGTCTTCAACCTTCTGGCGTGGGACGGCGATGACAGTTCAGAAGCGGTTGTGGGACCTTGTCGTCCTGGCCATCGTCATCTTCGCCGCCACCTTCGCCACCGCGCCCTGGTTCGCCTTTCGCGCCCTGAAGGCCGCCGCCCAGTACGAGGACGTGCAGGCTATCGGCGAGCTGGTCGATTTTCCGGCCGTGCGCGGCAGCCTGACCGCGGAGTTGAACGACAAGGTCCCGCCCGCCGCCGCGCCCGCCGAGCCGCCGTCGATCTGGCGCGATCCCTTGAGCGTCTTCCGGCGGGCCATCGCCCCCATCGCCCCGCCCGAGCCCAAGGTGGACCGCTACCTGACCATCCAGGGCCTGTGGGCCCTGACCCGCGGCTACGCCCCCGGGGCCGCGCCGGTCGGTCCGCCCAGGTCCGCCAGCGCCCTCGACAAGGCCAAGGCCGCCGTGGCGGGTCCACACGCCAACATCGTTTACTGGGATCCCCACCGGGCGCGGATCTCGGTCAAGCGGCCGGGCCAGCCGTCCAAGGTGACGGTCTTCACCTTCCGCCGCGACAAGCTGTTCACCTGGCGGCTGGTGCATATTCGTCTGCCGCAGGACGAGCGCTGAGGCCTGGATCGACGCGCGCCGCTGGACCGCCCGCCGTCGCCAGTGGTATCGAGCCTTGCCTTGGTTTGGCCGCAAGCCGTCCCGGGCCTCTCCCCGGCCGGCGCGCGCCGTCGTCCCGTAGCTTCATGGTAACGCCTTGATCCATCTCCTGCTCGACGTGCCGCAGCGGGTCGTGCCGTTCTTCCTGCTGGTGGCGGGCGGCGTGACCCTGGCTCGGTTGCGGTTGTTCGACGGCCGGATGTCGGCCGGCCTGTCGAGCTATGTCTACTGGATCGGCTTTCCCGCCCTGCTGGTGCACTCGCTGTCGCGGGTCGGCGTTCCTGATCGCGCCCTGACCCTGGGCCTGCTGGCCTATGGCGCCTGCGCCCTGCTGGTAGTGGCGCTGATCGTGGCGATCGGCATCGCCCTGCGCTGGACGCGCGAGGAGCGGGCGGGCGGCGCCCTGTCGGCCAGCCTGGGCAACAGCGCGTTTCTCGGCCTGCCGATCGCCGCCGCCGTTCTGGGCCCCGAGGCCGCGCGGGTCTCCGCCGGCGTGGTGGCGGTGGACTTCGTGGTCGTGGCGGCCATCGGGGTGGGCCTTCTGGGCTGGGCCGGCGGCCGCTCGACCTGGCGCTCGCTGATGCAGGCCCTGCGCAATCCCATTGTCCTGGCGGCGATCACCGGCTCGGTCATGGCCCTGGCCGGACTGTCCCTGCCCGGCGTGCTGGACCGGGCCGTGGCCTCGGCGGCGGCCTCGGGCAGCCCCGTGGCGCTGGTGGCGCTGGGCGTCGCCCTGGGCCTGACCGGCCTGCCCGCCGCCGGCGTTCCCTGCGAGCCCACCGACGAGGAGCCTGCGCCGATCCCGCGCTGGGGCCCGATCGTCGTGGCGGCCGTCGGCAAGCTGGCGCTGATGCCGATCCTGGCCTGGTTCGCCACCGGCCTGGTCGAGGCCCCCCTGCTGTTCCGCCTGGGCGCGACCTTGCTGGCGGCGACGCCGACGGCGGTCAACGTCTTCATCCAGACCAAGGCCTATAGCGTGTTCGAGCGCGGCGGGGCGCGGATCGTCGCCCTGACCACCGCCGTCTCGTGCGTCAGCCTGTCGGCGATCGCGATCCTGCTGGAGCAATACGTGACGGCGTGACCGCGAGCAGCGCCACGTCGCTCTCGTCCTTCAGGTCGACGCCGGTCAGGCCCAGTCGCAGCGCCTCGCGCGCGTGCCAGGCCAGCTTGAACGCCGCCGCCGCGTAGCTCAGCCCTTCGCCGCGGATATTGGACACGCAGTTGCGTTCGGCGTCGGTGCGGCCGACCTTCGGCGCGAAGGTCAGATAGGCCCCCAGGCTGTTGGGCGAGGACAGGCCCGGACGCTCGCCGACCAGCAGGATCACCAGCCGCGCGCCCAAGGCTTGGCCCACCGCGTCGCCCAGCGCCACGCGGGCCTGCCGGGCGACCGTTACCGGGCCTAGCCGCCAGCCGGCCTCGCGCACCGCCGGCAGCAGGGCCTCGATCAGCGGCGCGGCGTGGGCGTGGACGGCGGTGCTGGACAGGCCGTCGGCGACGACGACGGCCAGGTCGCAGCCGCCTCGGCTCCGGGCGGCCAGCGCCGCGCGCCCCGCGTCCGACAAAGCTCGCCCCAGGTCGGGTCGGCGCAGATAGGAGGCCCGGTCCGGCGCGGCGCTGTCGACGATCACCGTCTCCAACCCCAGGGCTTCGACGGCCGCCGCCGTCGCCTCGGCCTCGAACCGGGCGTGGACGGCGTCACGGGCCTGGGCGTGGGCCAGGGCGAAGCCCAGGACCTCCGAGGTCGGCAGGCTGACGCCCGTCCGTCCCAGGGCGATGCGGGCGGGCGTATGGCGGCGCAGGGCGGTCCAGGGATCGGGCGTGACCGGCGCGCTCAAGGCCCCGCCCCCGCCGCCAGCAGCGGATGGCCCGCGGCGCGCGGCGCCAGGCGCCCGTCCGGCCCCACGATCCGCGACCGCTCCAGCCAGGCCTCGAACTCCGGCGCCCGCTTCAGGCCCAGCAGTTCGCGCACATAGAGGGCGTCGTGGAACGAGGTCGACTGGTAGTTCAGCATCACGTCGTCGGCGCCCGGCACGCCCATGACGAAGGTGACGCCCGCCGTGGCCAGCAGGGTCAGCAGGCTGTCCATGTCGTCCTGGTCGGCTTCGGCGTGGTTGGTGTAGCAGACGTCCACCCCCAGCGGCGCGCCCAGCAGCTTGCCGCAGAAATGGTCCTCCAGCCCGGCCCGGATGATCTGCTTGCCGTCGTAGAGGTATTCGGGACCGATGAAGCCGACCACGCTGTTGACCAGCAGCGGCTCGAACGCCCGCGCCACGCCATAGGCCCGCGCCTCCAGCGTCTGCTGGTCGACCCCATGATGCGCCCCGGCCGACAGGGCCGAGCCCTGGCCGGTCTCGAAATACATGACGTTGTCGCCGACCGCGCCCCGGTTCAGCGACCGTCCCGCCTCCAGCCCCTCGCGCAGCAGGTCCAGGGTCACCCCGAAGCTGGCGTTGGCGGCCTGGGTGCCCGCGATCGACTGGAACACCAGGTCCACCGGCGCGCCGCGCTCGATCAGCTGGATAGCCGTGGTGACATGGGTCAGGACGCAGGACTGGGTGGGGATCTCGAACCGCTGGATCAGGTCGTCCATCAGCCGGGTCAGGTCGCCCAGGACGTTCAGGCTGTCGCTCGCCGGGTTGATCCCGATCACCGCGTCGCCGCAGCCGTACAGCAGCCCGTCCAGGATCGAGGCGGTGATCCCGGCCGGATCGTCGGTCGGATGGTTGGGCTGCAGGCGTACGGCCATGGTCCCGGCCAGGCCGATGGTGTTGCGGAACTTCGTCGTCACCTTGCACTTCGAGGCGGCCAGGATCAGGTCCTGGTTGCGCATCAGCTTGCTGACCGCCGCGACCATTTCCGGCGTCAGGCCGGGCGCCAGGCGCGCCAGGGCGGCGGGAGTGGCCAGTTCGGACAGCAGCCAGTCGCGGAACTCCCCCACCGTCAGCGACGCCACGGCCGCGAACGCCGCCGCGTCGTGGCCGTCGAGGATCAGGCGCGTCACCTCGTCGGTCTCGTAGGGGACCAGGACCTCGTTCAGGAACGTCTTCAGCGGCGTGTCTGCCAGGGCCGTCTTGGCCGCGACGGTCTGCTGGGCGCTGGCGGCGGCGATTCCGGCTAGGGCGTCGCCCGAACGCGGGGGCGAGGCCTTGGCCATCAGATCGGCCAGGGTCTCGAAGGTCCAGGTGGTTCCGCCCAGGGTCGCGCGAGAGGCCATGACGGCGAAGGTGGCGCCGATGAGCGCGGCTGGGAAGCGGGCGGCGGATCGAACGGGACCTCAACGCCAACCTGCCGCTTCCGCGAGCACGGACGGGGACGGGCCCTTGGGCCTGTCCCCAATCGCATCAACCGGCGCTAGGCGACCTGCCGCGCCCTGGCCGCCGCGGCCTTCACCGCGTCGACGAACGCGCCGCGCACGCCTTCGGGCAGGTCGTGGCCCATGCCCTCGACGATCCGCAGCTCGGCGCCGGCGATGGTCGCGGCGGTGTCCTTGCCGCCCTCCACCGGCACCAGCGGGTCGGCGTCGCCGTGCAGCACCACGGTCGGGGCGGTGATCGTCCGCAACGCCTCGCGGCGGTCGCCCGAGGCGATCACGGCGATCATCTGGCGCAGCACGCCCATGGGGCGATAGGCGCGTTGGATGCCCGCCCGCAGCAACGGCCGCTCGGTCTCGGGGTTCACCGGCCAGGCCGGGCTCTGGATGACGATCTGAGCCTTCAGGGCGTGCTCGACCAGGCTCTCCAGGTCGTTGGCCGCCGGGCGGTTGAACAGCACGGCCTGGGCCTCGGGCGTGGCCGGCGGCACGGCGGGGTTGCCGGTCGTCGACATCACCGACGTCAGCGACAGCACCTTGTCCGGATGCCGGGCCGCCAGCATCTGGCCGATCATGCCGCCCATCGAGACGCCGGCCACGTGGGCCCGGCCGATTCCGAGCGCGTCGAGCAGCCCGGCCGCGTCGTCGGCCATGTCGGCCAGCAGATAGGGCGCGCCGGGATCGCGCCGTTCGGCCAGGGCGGCGAACACGGTCGGCAGGTCGGGCGTAGGCGCGTCGTCGAACCCGGTCGACAGGCCGATGTCGCGATTGTCGAAACGGACCACCCGAAAGCCCTCGCCCACCAGCCGTTCGATCAGCGAGGCCGGCCAGCGCGTCAGTTGTTGGCCCAGGCCCATGATCAGCAGCAGCGGCTCGCCGTCCTCCGGGCCATGGACCTCGTACTCGATCTCGATGCCGTTCGCGGGGACCTTGGACATGCGGGCTTCCTCTCGTTGCGCCGCAAACTCTAACGGTTGTTTGAGTTACGCCAAGCCCTCTCGCCAGGGCTTGAACTGACAACGCTGTCAGATACGGTGCGGAGGATCGGGCTCAATGATCCGGATCGCGGGAGGATTCATGCTCAAGACCCTGGCCTTCACTCTGGCCCTGATGGCCGCCGCGCCCGCCGGCGCCGCGCCGTCCCTCACCCTGGCCGAGATCCCCAAGCCCGCCGGCCCGTCGACCGCGCTGTTCAACGGCCAGGACCTGAAGGACTGGGATGCCTGGCTGGGCTATGCCGACCCCGCCCTGACCTACAAGCGCCCGCCCATCGCCCCGATCGGCGCGGGCCCCAAGAGCGCGGAGATCTTCAAGGTGGTGGTCGAGGACGGACGGCCCGCCCTCTATGTCAGCGGCAAGACCTGGGGCAGCCTGGTGCGCAAGGGCGACTTCCACGACTATCACCTGCGGCTGCAGTACAAGTGGGGCAAGGGCCGCTGGCCGCCCCGCGAGGCGCAGGCCCCCAACAACGGCCTGCTCTACCACTCGCACGGCGCCCCGGGCGCGGTCTGGGGCACCTGGAGCCAGGCGGTGGAGTTCGAGATCATGACCGGCTCGATCGGCATGGTCGTGCCGGTCGGCGAGGCGATCAGCGCGGTGACGACCGTCGTCGACGATCCGACCCTGATCGCCCCCAAGCTGCGGTTCGCGCCGGGCGGCCGCGAGGCGCTGATCAAGGGCGGGACGACGGACTGGAACGCCGAGGCCTATAGCGACGCCGAGAAGCCGGTGGGCGAGTGGAACACCCTGGACCTCTACGTGCTGGGCGATCGCGCCGTCCACGTGGTCAACGGCGTGCCGGTCATGGAGGTCCACGACCTGAAGGCCGACGGCGCGCCCCTGACCCACGGCGCGATCCAGCTGCAATCGGAAGGCGCCGAGACCTTCTTCCGCGACATCATCCTGGAGCCGATCACGGCCCTGCCGAAGGTGGCGGCGAGATAGGGAGAGGGATGAGGGTGGTAGGCCTGGAGGGACTCGAACCCCCAACCAGACCGTTATGAGCGGTCGGCTCTAACCATTGAGCTACAGGCCCCCAGGACGAGGGAGCGGGCGCGGCGCGCGCTCCTTGCGGAGGACGGGTCGATTAGCATGGGCTGCACGCGGCTTAAAGGTCCGGTTCAGGTTGAGGCTGTCACGAGTGGAACCGTCAGCCGCCGGCCACGCTTGTTGGGTCGGCGGACGGGACGATCAAGGTCGCGGCGCCTTCCCCAGCCGCATGGAGAACGACGACTATGACCCGCACGGCTTCTATCGCCTTGGCCGCCGCCCTCCTGGCCGGCGCGACCGCCCTGCCCGCCGCCGCCCAAGGTCTCGGCGCCGACTCAGCGGACGCGGCCTTCCGCGCCACGACGCTGAACCTGTCGGCATCGGGCGAGAGCAAGGTGACCCCGGATCTGGCGACCATCACCCTGGGCGTCCAGACCGACGGCCCGACCGCCGCCCAGGCCCTGTCGGCCAACGCCGCCCAGATGACGCGGGTGGTGGCGGCGCTGAGGAAGGCCGGGATCGCCGAGCGCGACATCCAGACCTCCAGCCTCAATGTCAGTCCACAATATGTCTACGAGCAGAACCAGCCGCCCAAGCTGAACGGCTACCAGGCCAGCAACCAGGTGACGATCCAGGTGCGCGACCTGGCCAAGCTGGGTCAGACGGTCGACGCCACGGTGGGCGCGGGAGCGACCAATGTGGGCGGGATCAGCTTCGGCCTGCAGGACCCCAAGGCGGCCGAGGACGCCGCGCGGCTGGACGCGGTCAAGGCCCTGCAGGCCAAGGCCGACCTCTACGCCCGAGCCACCGGCTACCGGATCGTCCGGCTGGTCAGCCTGGGCGAAGGCGGCGGCTATACGCCCTCGCCCCCTCCGATGCCGATGTACGCCATGGCCAAGCGCGAGATGGCCGACAGCAGCCCGGTCTCGGCCGGCGAGCTGAAGGTGCGGATCGACGTCTCGGCGACCTATGAGCTGGCGAAGTAGGCGCGAACCGCCCCAGCCCTTCCCCCCCCTCAAGGGGAAGGGCGGTATCTCAGAGCCCCGCCTTGGCGAACGCCTCTTCGACCCGTTCCTGCACCTCGCGGCCCGGCAGGGCGCGTTCGCCTTCCATGACCGCGACATAGGACAGGCCGTGGTCGGGTTTGCCCGCGCCGACCGGCACGGGACCCATCGCCCAGCCGACGGTGTTGGCGCCGGGTCCCGAAGGGCAGCTGGCGAAGCGGGCCGGCTTGCCGATCGCGCCTTCCAGCACGGTCTGGGCCGTGGTGACGGTCCCGGCGCAGGTTGGCAGATTGCGGGCGCAGGTGATGTAGCCGCCGCCGGTCCAGACCACCTTGCCGGCCTTGTTCGCCAGCAGCACGCAGGTATTGGGCCCGCCGATGGCGCGACCGACGGCCTCGGAGACCTGTTGCTCGTCGACGCCCTTGGGCAGCTTGGGCGAGCAGGCGGACAGGGACGCGGCGAGGACCAGGCCCGCCGCGATCAGGAGAACGGCGGGACGGCGCATGCTCAGGCGGCCTTCTTGATCTGGTTGCCGTCTTCCAGCAGCACCACGGTCGGGGCGTAGTTGCGGGCCTCCTCGGCGGGCATCTGGCAGTAGGTCACGACGATGACGGTGTCGTTCTTCTGCACCAGGCGGGCCGCCGCGCCGTTGACGCCGATCACCTTGGAGCCGCGCGGCGCCTCGATGGCGTAGGTGGTGAAGCGGGCGCCGGTCGTGATGTTCAGCACGTCGACCTGCTCGTTGGGCAGGATGCCCGAGGCGTCCAGGAGATCGCGGTCGATGGCGATTGAACCTTCGTAGTCGAGGTCGGCCTGGGTGACGGTGGCCCGGTGAAGCTTGGCCTTCATCATCGTCAACAGCATGGCGATAACCCCTTATCTTTTTGAAAACGCTTCGGGATTCCCGGGTCGCCGCGCATATGACCCGTGATCAGTCACGGCCATATAGACAGGATGGGCCGCGCGTTCAATCGCCCGGCGTCCTTGAGCGACAAAGCGGTCGCGCGAGACGAGGGCCGGCGGCGGCGCTCGCCAGCGGGGGCTACAGCTTGTAGCCGCCCGCCAGGATCTTGGTGTGAACCGCCTTGGTCAGCTTCACATAGCCCTTGGCCGGGTCGCGGAAATACAGCGGGTCCTTGGTGTTGGCCGGGTCGAACCCTTCCTTCACCAGATCCAGCTTGCGGTACTTGAACGTGCCCGTGGTCTCGATTTCGGGCTGCAGGCGCACGAAGATCGGCCGGGCGAAGGCCGGCAGCTCGCGGTCGACATAGTCGGCCAGGGCGGCGATCTCGAACTCCGGCCCGACCACCAGCGAGGCCATTCCAGCCTTGCCGTCCAGGTCGCCGATCGGCACGCCGTAGACATTGACTTCCTTGACGCCCGGCACGGCCGACAGCCGTTCGGACACCTCGCTGGTGGCGACGTTCTCGCCCTTCCAGCGGAAGGTGTCGCCGATGCGATCGACGAAATACAGGTAGCCGTCGCCGTCCGAACGCATCAGGTCGCCGGTGCGGAACCAGCTGTCGCCCTTGTCGAACACGTCGTGCAGGATCTTCTTCTCGGTGGCCGCCTTGTCGGCGTAACCGGTGAAGTTGGAGCGGGCGTCGTTGGCGATGTGGCCGATGCATTCGCCGATCTCGCCGGGCTCGGCCTCGATGCAGCAGCCGTTGGGCCCGCGCACCGGCGTCTCGGTCTCGACGTCGAACTTGACGATGCGGATGTTGAACTTCTTGCGCAGATAGCCGGGCACGCGGCCGATCGCGCCGCGTCGACCATCGAAATTGAACAGCGAGACATTGCCCTCGGTCGCGCCGTAGAACTCCAGCACGCCCCCGACCCGGAAGCGATCGAGCATCACGTCCCAGACGTCCGGGCGCAGGCCGTTGCCGAAGATCAGCCGGATCTTGTGGGCGTGCTCGTTGGGCGTCTCGGGATGATTGGCCAGATAGCGGCACAGCTCGCCGATATAGACGAACATCGTGCAGTTCTCGGCGACCACGTCGTCCCAGAAGGCGGTGACCGAGAACTTCTTGCGCAACACCACCGCCCCGCCGTTCAACAGGGCCGCGCCCATGGCGCAGAGGCCGCCGGTGGCGTGGTAGAGCGGCAGGGTCACATAGATGCGGTCGGTGGCCCGCGCGTCGGTCGAGCCGGCGAACCCCCGCATGTAGAGCTGGGCGCGCATGTGGGTGATGCGCGCGGCCTTGGGCATGCCGGTCGTGCCGCTGGTGAAGATGTAGAGCGCGGTGTCGCGGGCGGTCAGGCCGCTGCGGGCGGTGAGGCGGTCGGGCCGCAGCTGGCTGCAGCTCTTCAAGGCGTTGGACAGGTCGCGCTGGTCGCCCTGGACCGGGCCCAGCACCCATTGCTGGACGTGGCGGCCCAACAGACCCTTGACCTGCTCGAAACAGGGCGAGGTCTCCGGATCGACGATGCAGTGCAAAGCCTGGGAGATGTTCAGGCAATGGGCCAGGGCCGGGCCGGTCAGCTGGTTGTTGATCAGGGCGGTGGCGACGCCGACCTTCGACAGTCCATACCAGATCGCCAGATATTCCAGGCGATTGGGCATCAGCAGGGCCACGGTCTGGCCGCGGGTGATGCCCTGCCCCTTGGCCCAATGGGCGTAGCGGTTGGCGATGGCGTCCAGTTCGGCATAGGTGACCGAGCGGCCTTCGAAGACGATGGCCTGGCTGTTCGGCCACTTGTCGACGGCCGCCTCCAGATCGTCGCAGATCAGGTTCGAACTGTCCGGCGCGATGGATTTCACACGTCTAAGGGTTCGCGAGAGTCCCTTCAGGAACTTCAACTCGCGTTTCAACCTGGCCGGCAAACTCATCGACGCACTCCGTTCAAACAACCATTGGAGAGCGCTGCGCGGCGGGTCAAGACATGGCGGCGTCCAAGAACGCCGGTTGGCGCGCCTAGGCCGACGGGAGGCTGAAGTGCACCTGGCCGCGCATGAAATCCAGGGCCACCGACTCGAAGGCGTTCAGCACGTCGATTCCGATCAGGATCGCCGGCCGGTCCGATAGCCCCCAATAGTCGAACGTATGCACCGGCCCGAACACGACGGGCAGGTTGCGCAGATTGATCTTGCCCAGGCTGACCGTCTTCAGGGCGGCCAGGCGGCCGGTCATCGACTGGCCGGTTAGGCTCTGCAGCTCGATGTCGGCCCAGTCGCTGCTGACCGCGCCACGCTTCACCGCCTGACGCATCAGGGCCATGTTGCCCACCGTGGTGGTCGAACCGGTGTCGAGAAAGGCCAGGGTCGCGGCGCCGGACACCGAGGCCTCGATCAGGTGCAGGCCGCTGCGCGTGGCCCGGACCGGCACCGAGACGGTCGATTCATCGGTGTGCGGCGCGACGGGGCCCAGCCTCATCTCCTCGCGGGCGAAGTCGAGCACCAGACCTTGGACGCCCAGCCAGTCCAGCCCCAGTATGCCCGGCGCCTGGATGAAGCGTCCTGGCAAGACCGAAAGGGTCAGCCCCTTGCGCACCCGCCGCCCCACGGCGATCGAGGCGGCCGTCACGGTCGACACGCGCTCGGTCCCCGCTATGCCATGCAGATTGACAGGCCCGCCGGCCGGCAGGCCCAGCAGGGTCGACAGCTCGCTGGAGATCACCGAGGCGTTGGCGCCGGTGTCGATCAGGAAGGGATAGGGACCCAGGTCGTTGATCCTCACCTGCACCGTCAGGCGACGCACATAGCCCAGCGACGTGGTCTTGTCCGCCTGGGGAGGATCGGGGAGCGAACGGGCCAGAACCGGCGACGCGGTCATGGCCAGCAGGCCGGCCAAGGCGCGCCGGCGGATGACGGGACTGTCCACGGGACAAGCCTCCTTCCAGGGGAAGGAGGTTATACCCGTGGCGAGGTCACCGCCAGCACTTCGGAAACCAGCGTTACCCGGTGGCCAGGCGACGCTGGTCGTCGCGCGCCGACTTCAGCTTCTCGGCGACCAGGAACGCCAGTTCCAGGGCCTGCTCGCCGTTCAGCCGCGGATCGCAATGGGTGTGGTAGCGGTCGGCGAGATCGCCCTCCGACACCGCCCGCGCGCCGCCCAGGCACTCGGTGACGTTCTGGCCGGTCATTTCCAGGTGCACCCCGCCGGGGTGGACGCCCTCGGCGTTGGCGATCTCGACGAACGACTTCACCTCCGAGAGGATGCGGTCGAACGGCCGGGTCTTGTAACCGGTCGAGGCCTTCAGCGTGTTGCCGTGCATCGGGTCGGTGGCCCAGACCACCGAGCGGCCGGCGGCCTTGGTCGCCTTCATCAGACGCGGCAGGCGGTCGGCGATCTTGTCCGAGCCGAACCGGCCGTACAGGGTCAGGCGGCCCGGCTCGTTCTGCGGGTTGAGCACGTCGATCAACCGCAGCAGGTCGTCGCCCTCCATGGTCGGACCGCACTTCAGGCCGATCGGGTTCTTCACGCCGCGCATGAACTCGATGTGGGCGCCGTCCAGCTGACGGGTGCGCTCGCCGATCCACAACAGGTGGGCGCTGGTGTCGTACCAGTCGCCCGAGGTGGAATCGACGCGGGTCATGGCTTCCTCGAAGCCCAGCAGCAGGGCCTCGTGGCTGGTGAAGAACTCGACGCGGCGCAGGTCCGGCTGGGTCTCCGGCGTGACGCCAACCGCCGACATGAAGGTCAGGGCTTCGCTGATCTTTTCCGACAGCTCGCGGTAGCGCGCGCCCTGCGGGCTGTCGCCCACGAAGCCCAGCGTCCAGCGATGGATGTTGTAGAGGTCGGCGTAGCCGCCGCTGGCGAAGGCGCGCAGCAGGTTCAGCGTCGCGGCCGACTGGCCATAGGCGCGCAGCAGCCGGTCCGGATCGGGGATGCGATCCTCCGGCGTGAACTCCATGCCGTTGATGTTGTCGCCGCGATAGGACGGCAGGGTCACGTCGCCGATCGTCTCGATCGGTTCGGAACGCGGCTTGGCGAACTGTCCGGCGATACGGCCCACCTTCACCACCGGCTTGCCGCCGGCGAAGGTCAGCACCACCGCCATCTGCAGGATCAGGCGGAAGGTGTCGCGGATGTTGTCCGCGTGGAATTCCTTGAAGCTCTCGGCGCAGTCCCCGCCCTGCAGCAGGAACGCGCGGCCCTCCGCCACCTCGCCGAGGGCCGACTTCAGACGGCGCGCTTCACCCGCAAACACCAGCGGCGGCATCTGACGAAGAGTCTGCTCCACGCGATCGACCGCACCCGCATCGGGATAATCGGTCGGGACGTGTTTCGCAGGCATGGCTCTCCACGACGACGGGGTCCAACGGCTGGTCATGACGGTCTCGAATTTCTCAAAAGGGAGCGGCTTTTATCCTAACCGCGATCAGAAGGCAAAATCATTGCGACGGGACGGAGAAAATCAGCCCAAAGGGGTAAGTTCGTCCACCCCGCCCCATGACGGGATGGGAAAGGTCCGAGCCAGGCCGCAGGCGATCAGCGTCAAGGCGCCCAGGCCCAGCCACCATTCCTGCCAGACCCCGAAGCTCAGGCCGCCGATCACCAGATAGCTGACCAGAGCGCCGGCGGCCATCGCCGCTTCGCCCCGCGAACGTTCACTGAGCCGCACGACCCCGTAGGCCAGCCAGCAGAAGAACACGCCCGCCAGGGCGGCCCCGATGGCGCCCAGCTCCAGCCAAAGCTGAAGCTCGGCGTTGTGGGTGTGCAGCGGAATGGCGGGCCCGAAGGTGCGGCTGGCGTCCAGACCCCAACCGCGGAAGGGGTGGTCCTGGACGTGACCGGCGGCGAAGGTCCAGATGTTCAGCCGCGCGTCCCACGAGGCGGGAACCAGCTTGTGCAGCCAAGCGATGAAGCCGGTCTCGACCCCGACCAGCACGACCAGGGGAGCCAGCACGAACGGCGCCGCCACCAGGCCCACCAGCACCTTGGCCGCGACCTGTCCAAGATAGCGCACGGCCAGCCAGACGAATCCCCCGGCCGCCAAGGCCACCAGGCAGGCGTCGGAGCTGCAGATCACCGAGGTCAGGATCGTTCCGCCCGCCAGCAGCAGGATCAGAAGGGGGCTCCCGCGTCGCGACAGGATCAGCGATACGGGCCAGAACAACAGGGCCAGGACATAGGTCGACAGCGAGACCTTGACCAGGGCGACGTCGGGCCGGATCGCCTCGCCGGTCACGGCATGCAGCCTTTGATAGATCGCCGCGCCGGTCAGGGAGTCCAGGGCCGCGACGACGGCCAGCGCCACCATGCCATAGGCCAGCACGACCGCCGCGCGCCGGCCGGCGGCGTGGGGAAGCCCGCGCAGGGCCACCACGGCCGCCCCATAGGTCGCGACCTGCAGGAACAGCTTGAGGGCGGTCAGGGTCTCGATGTCGCCGTAGCCCTTGAGCTTGGACGCATCGATCGCCGCCGGCGTCCAGGTCATGCTGATCGCCGCCCACAGGGCCAGGGCCACGAGGATCATCAGCGGCGGCGCGGCGGCGCGGGTCAGTTTCAGGCCGGGCAAGGCCAACAGCCCCGCCAGGGCCAGCAGGGGCGCGAAGCCCAGCGGCGCCAGATAGGCCAGCAACGGCGTCATCACGGCGACAAACATCGCCACGCCGCTCAGCCAGCGGGCGCGGGGCGTCGGCGCGCCCTCCCCCGCTCCGATCACGGGGCCGTTCGGCTCGAGCGAGTCGGTCGCGGTCATACGGTCCCCATCTCGGACGGCCTGTACTTCTCGCGCATGGTCACCAGTTCCTCGGCCAGGGTCGGGTGCACCGCGCAGGTGGAATCCCACTGCGGCTTGGTCACACCCATCTTCACCGCGATGGCGGCCATCTGGATGATCTCCGGCGAGTCGGGCCCCACCACGTGGACCCCGACCACCCGCTCGTCGTCCTGCTTGACCACCAGCTTCATCAGGCAGCGATCCTGGCCGCCATAGAACACGCTCTTCATCGGCCGGAATACGGCGCGATAGATGTCGACCTTGCCGAAAGCGTGGCGCGCCTGGGCCTCGGTCATGCCGACCGTGCCGACCGGCGGCTGCGAGAACACCGCCGAGGCGACCATCTCGTGGTCGAAGCGGGTCGGATTGTCGTAGAACTCGGTCTGGGCGAAGGCCGCGCCTTCGCGGATCGCCACCGGCGTCAGGTTGATGCGATCGGTGACGTCGCCCACCGCCCAGATGTTGTCGGCCGTCGTCTTGGACTGCTCGTCGACGATGATCGCGCCGCGATCATTGAGCTTCACCCCCACCTTCTCCAGGCCCAGCCCTTCGACATAGGGATCTCGCCCGGTGGCGAACATCACCGCGTCGGTCTCGAAGGTCAGCTCGTTGTCGAGCTTGCTGAGCAGGCCGGTCTCGGTCTTTTCCAGGCTCTGGTGCGAGCAGCCCAGCACCACCTTGATCCCGCGTTTCTCCAGTTCCTCGGCCAGGTGCATGCGCACGTCGTCGTCGAAGCCGCGCAGGATGTTGGCCCCGCGATACAGCAGCGTGGTCTCGACCCCCAGGCCGTTGAAGATGCTGGCGAACTCGACGGCGATATAGCCGCCGCCGACCACCATCACCCGCTTGGGCAGGTCCGCCAGGTGGAAGGCCTGGTCCGAAGTGATGCCCAACTCCGCGCCCGGGAAATCCGGCTTCCAAGGCCGCCCGCCCGTGGCGATCAGGATCTTGCGGGCGGTGTAGCGGCCCGCGTCCTTCGACCCCGGCTTCGGCAGCACCTCGACGGTGTGCGCATCGACGATCTCGGCGCGACCGTGCAGCAGATGGGCGCCGGCCTTCTGCAGATTGGTGACATAGATACCCGACAGCCGGGCGATCTCGACGTCCTTGTCGTGCAGGAAACCCTTCCAGTCGAAGCTGGCCTCGCCGATCGTCCAGCCGTAGCCCTTGGCGGTCTTCAGCTGGGCCTTCACCTCGCTGGCGTAGACCATGAACTTCTTGGGCACGCAGCCGCGGATCACGCAGGTGCCGCCGACCCGATATTCCTCGGCGACGGCGACCTTGGCGCCGCTCATCGCGGCCAAGCGCGCGGCGCGCACGCCGCCCGATCCGGCGCCGATGACGAAGAGGTCGAAGTCGTACTCAGCCATCACGAGGCTCCGGTATCGCAGGAACGGATCGGGTCAGGCTTGGCCATGAACCCGTAAGAGGGCGGATATGGGTCTAGGGGACGAGCTTGACCACCCCCTGGTCGGTTCCCAACAGGGCTTCGTCGGCCAGGTCGAGGAACAGGCCATGGTCGACGACGCCGGTGACGGTCTTCAAGGCGGCGGCCAGGGCGGCCGGTTCGGCGATCACCCCGGACGGCAGGTCGTAGATCACGTTGCCGCCGTCGGTGACCACGATGCCCCGGTCGGCCATGCGCAGGCGCGGCGGCAGCAGGTCGAATTCCGCGGCGATGTCGGCCAGGCGATGGCCGGTATGGACGTGGCCGAAGCGCACCACCTCGATCGGCAGCGGGAACTTGCCCAGATGGTCGACCTTCTTGGCCGCGTCGGCGATGACCACGCAGCGGCTGGACGCTTCCCAGACCAGCTTCTCGCGCAGCAGGGCCGCGCCGCCGCCCTTGATCAGCGACAAGCCGGGCCCGACCTCATCGGCGCCGTCGACCGTCAGGTCGATGGTCTTTACGTCGTCCAGGGCCGCCAGGGGGATGCCGAGCTCGCGGGCCAGGTTGGCGGTGGCCTCGGAGGTCGGGACGCCCCGGATATCCAGCTTGCGCGCGGCCAGGGCCTTGACGAACCAGGCGGCGGTCGAGCCGGTGCCCAGACCCACCACCATGCCGGCCTCGACCAGCTCCGCGGCCGCCTCGCCCGAAATCCGCTTCTGATCGTCGGCGCTCATGTCTTGCCCCTCTTGGCCAGCTTCAGGGCGCGGAACTTGGCCGCCCATCCCGGTTTTTCGCTCTGCGGCGCGCGCGACAGGGCCAGATCCCCGTCGGCGACGTCCTTGGTGATCACCGAGCCCGAGCCGGTCATCGCCCCGTCGCCGACCCGCACGGGGGCGACCAGGGCGGTGTTGGAGCCGATGAAGGCCCCCTGCCCGACGTGGGTCTCGAACTTGTCGAAGCCGTCGTAGTTACAGAAGATCGTGCCCGCCCCGATATTGGCCTTGGCGCCGATCGAACCGTCGCCCAGGTACGACAGGTGGTTGGCCTTGGCGCCGGCTCCGACCTTGACCTTCTTGACCTCGACGAAGTTGCCGATGTGCGCGTCCGGACCGATGTCGGCGCCAGGCCGCAGACGGGCGTAGGGACCGATCAAGGCCCCCTCGCCGACCGCCGCCCCTTCCAGATGGCTGAACGCCTTGATCACCGCGCCGGACGCCACGCTGACGCCGGGACCGAACACCACGAAGGGCTCGACCGTCACCCCGGGCGCCAGGCTGGTGTCCCAGCTCAGGTGCACGGTTTCCGGGGCCGGCATGGTCACGCCCTCGACGAGGAAGGCGGCGCGGCGGGCGGCTTGCCAGACCGCCTCGGCGGCGGCCAGCTCGGCCTGGGCGTTGACGCCCTGCACCGAGGCCTCCGGCGCGAAGGCGGCGCGGGTCGACAGTTCGCGCTCATGCGCCAGGCCGACCACGTCGGTCAGATAATATTCGCCGGCGGCGTTGTCGTTGCCGACATTGGCCAGCAGGTCGAACAGCAGGGCCCGGTCGGCCGCCAGGACGCCGGAATTGCAGTGCTTGACCTGCTTGACCGTATCGTCGGCGTCCTTGAGCTCGACGATGCGCAGCAGCACATGGCCGGGCGCCAGGATCAGGCGGCCGTAGGCGCCGGGGTTGGCGGCCTCGAACCCCAGCACAGCCACGTCCGCGCCCTTGGCCCGCAGGTCGAACAGCGGCTCGATCGTCGAGGCGCTCAGCAGCGGGCAGTCGGCGAAGGTCACGACCACGTCGCCGTCGAAATCGGCCAGGGCGTCGCGGGCGGCCAGCACGGCGTGGCCCGTGCCCTGGGGCGGGTCCTGCAGCACGGTGGCGCCCTCGCCCAGGCGCTTGCGGGCGTACTCTCCGACCTGCGGGCTGTGCGCCCCGACCACCACCACGATCCGCTCGCAGTTCAGGGCCTCGGCGGTGTCGATCGCGTGGTCCAGCAGGGTTCGGCCGCCGATCCGGTGCAGCACCTTGGGCGTAGGCGACTTCATGCGCGTGCCCTGGCCGGCCGCCAGGATCACGGCGGCGCGCGGGCGGATCGAAGCGGGCGCGGGCGAAGAGGCGGGACTGGTCATGGACGAAGCGACTCCCGAAGCACGGACCAAAGTTGCATTAGCCGCGCGTTTAGCCGAAAGGCCAGAGCCATGCATGCCCAGAACGACATTCCGCCGGCCGACAGTCTAAACGGCGCGACCATCGCCTTCGATCTCGACGGCACCCTGGTCGACACCGCGCCCGACCTGGTGGCCTCGCTGAATCTCATCCTCGGCGAGGAGGGCCTGCCGCCCCTGCCGTTCGACGACGTGCGCAAGATGGTCGGCCGCGGCGCCAAGGCCCTGCTGGAGCGCGGCTTCGCGGCCGCCGGCGCGCCGCTGGACGCCGACCAGGCCCCGGCCCTGGTCGAGCGCTTCATCGCCCTGTACCTGGGCCGGATCGCTGAGCTGAGCGCCCCCTTCCCCGGCGTGGTCGACACCCTGATCACGCTGCGCGCGGCCGGTGCGAAGCTGGCGGTGTGCACCAACAAGCTCACCCATCTGTCGGTCGCCCTGCTCGACGCCCTGGACCTGACGCAATATTTCGACGCCGTCGTGGGGGCCGACAGCGCCCCGGCCGCCAAGCCCGATCCGCGCCACGTGCTGGCGACGATCGCGGCGGTCGGCGGCGATCCGACCCGGGCCGTCATGGTCGGCGACAGCATCAACGACGCGCTCGCCGCCAAGGCCGCCAAGGTGCCGACCGTGCTGGTGACGTTCGGCTACACCGAGGCTCCGGTCGAGACCCTGGGCGGAGATCTGTTGATAGATGCGTTCCGCGACGTGCCGTCGGCCTGCGTCGCGCTTTTGACCTCTTGCGCCCCCGAGGACGCCGGGCTATAGGCCCGTCCCTCTCGCGGCGGGGTCTTGCATGACCCCACCGACACGGCGGATGCTTAGCTCAGCGGGAGAGCACCTCGTTCACACCGAGGGGGTCGCAGGTTCAATCCCTGCAGCATCCACCATTTCCTCCAAAACACCGCCGACGAAGCCGCCGCGTCATGTTCGGCGACGAAACCCCTGCGTCGCATCAGCGTCCGGGCGGCTGGCGAACAGCCGTGGCCCAGGCGCGCCTTCGCCGTCCCTGTCCGGGCTCAGGGCCTGGACAGGGACGGCTCGGGCGTCGAGCCCAACTCAATTTGAGGGCGCGTTGGCCTTGCTGACCATGATGGTCACGGCGACGCGACGGGCCTCGGCGTCGGTCTTGGGCGGATCGGGATCGTCGGCGACCGAATTTTCGCCCAGCGCGGTGGACGGCACGAACTGGCCGGGCAGCACGCCGCAGCTTTCGATCAGATAGGACCTCACCGCCACCGCCCGGCGGGCGCTCAGGCGCTTGTTGGCCGCGACGTCGCCGGTCGGATCGGCGCGTCCGACCACCGCCAGCCGGTAGCCGCTCTTGATCGCCTTGGCCTGGGCGGCGAGGGTCTGGAGGTCCTGCTTGCCCTGGTCGGAAATCGTGGTCTTGCCCACGCCGAAGAACACCTTGGCTCGCCCGGCCGCCACCAGGTTGCCGACATTGTTCAGCCGCTCTTCCTGTTCGGCGATCGCCTGCTTGTTGGCGGCGACGCCGCCTTCGGTCTGGGCGATCCCGGCCGCGATCTGGTGGGCCGTCTTCAGATCGGACTTCTTGAAGGTGACGGATTGGGCGACCAGGCCGTCGGCGGACGGCAGGCCCCGGAACTCGATGGCCAAGCCGCGCACCAGGTCCTCGGGCGCGCCGCTCTCGCGCTGCAGCACGCCCGCGCCGGCCGTGGCCGTGATCTTGGTCTCCGGCGTCAGGGCGAGAGTCCGCTCGTCCGCGCCCATCCTGACGATCAGGGTGTTGTCGGTATGGGAAACGATCATGCCCTTGTAGACCTGGGCTTCCTGGGCGAATCCAAGTCCAGGGACGGCCATCAGCACCGCCCCGACCATAGCCGCCACCGCTTTCCGGATATCCATGTCGCGCGCTCTCCATCGCCCGCTCCGGACCGGCGATGCCGCGGCCCCCTCATAGCGCAGGCTCGCCATCGTGGTAGCGCGTGCAAAACTGACGCGACATCCGTTGAACACCTGAGCCCGCGACGCGCTAGACCCTGAGAGCCGGCCTCAGGCGCTCACCGGTTTTTGTCGCCTTGCCGTCGCGGCCGGGAACCGCTTCAGCTTGGTCGAGTTTTCTATGCGCGGGGATCCGGACCGCGTCGCGGGGACCGTGCGCCTGGTTGCATACAGCCCTCAGGCGCGCGATGATCCGGCAGGCGATGTCGCAGCGACGGCGGAGCCTGGCGGGATGAATATGCTAAGGCGGCCTGCCTCCCTACGCCGCCAGAGGACGTGTCTGAGCTTGGAGATTCCCCGCCGTCTGACTGACCTGGCCCAAGCCGAACGCTTTCGCCTGCTCGTCGACGCGGTCAAGGACTACGCTCTCTATCTTCTCGACGTCGACGGACGCGTGGCGACCTGGAACACGGGCGCGCAGAGGTTCAAGGGCTATACGGCCGATGAGATCATCGGGCGGCATTTTTCCACCTTCTATACCGAGGAAGATCGGGCCAACGGACTTCCCGAGCGCGCGCTGCACGCCGCCGCGACCGAAGGGCGCTTCGAGGCGGAAGGTTGGCGGGTCCGCAAGGACGGCACGCGCTTCTGGACCCATGTCGTCATTGATCCCGTGATCGACGGGGGCGAGCTGCTCGGTTACGCCAAGATCACCCGCGACGTCTCCGAACGACGGGCGGCGGACAAGGCGCTGTTCGAAAGCGAACAGCGCTTCCGGCTTCTGGTCCAGAGCGTGCACGACTACGCCATCTACATGCTCGACCCGGACGGCAACATCACCAATTGGAACGCCGGGGCGCAGGCCATCAAGGGCTACAGCGCCGGAGAGATCGTCGGCCGCCACTTCTCCGTCTTCTACACGCCCGAGGACCGCGACGCGGGCATGCCAGCCAGGGCCCTGGCCACGGCGCTGCGCGAGGGCAAGTACGCGGCCGAGGTCCAGCGGGTGCGCAAGAGCGGCGAGCGGTTCTGGGCCAGCATCGTCATCGACCCGATCCGCGACGAGACCGGCAAGCTGCTGGGTTTCGCCAAGGTGACCCGCGACATCACCGAAAAGCGCAAGGCCGAGGAAGAGCTGGAGCTTTCGCGCGAAGCCCTGGTCCAGGCCCAGAAGATGGAGGCCATCGGCCGCCTGACCGGCGGCGTCGCGCATGACTTCAACAACCTGCTGACGGTCATCCGGGCCTCGGCCGATTTCCTGCGCCGGCCGAACCTGCCCGAGGAAAAGCGCACGCGCTATGTCGAGGCGATCGCCGAGACCGCCGACCGGGCCGCGACCCTGACCGGACAGCTGCTGGCCTTCGCCCGTCGCCAGCCGCTGCAGCCCGAGGTCTTCGACGTCTGCGCGCGCCTGCGGGGCCTGCACCGGATCATCGACAGCACGATCGGCTCGTCGGTGACGATCAAGACCGACCTGCCCGAAGCCCCCCACGTGGTCGAGGCCGACCCGAGCCAGTTCGACACCGCGATCCTCAACATGGTCATCAACGCTCGGGACGCGATGCCGCGCGGGGGGTTGATCAAGATCGCCGCCAGGATGGTCGACGGCGTGCCGGCGGTCCGGGGCCAAGCCCCCATCGACGGCGCGGCCATCGCCGTCGATATCGCCGACGACGGCACCGGGATGTCGGCCGAAACCCTGACGAAGATCTTCGAACCCTTCTTCACCACCAAGCCTGTCGACCAGGGCACCGGCCTGGGCCTGAGCCAGGTCTACGGCTTCGCCAAACAGTCGCGTGGCGAGATCGACGTCGAGAGCCAGTTGGACGTCGGCACGACCTTCACCCTCTACCTGCCGCGGACCGACCGTCGGCCGGCCGCGTCCACCACCCGGACCCTGGTCGATCTGTCGACCGCGCCCCAGCGTCGCGTCCTGCTGGTCGAGGACAATGAAGGCGTCGGCCACTTCGCCGCCGGCCTCCTGAAGGAGCTGGGCCAGACCGTCACCTGGGTCGGCGACGGACAGGCGGCGCTCAAGGCGCTCGAGAGCAATCCGGACGCCTTCGACCTGGTGTTCTCCGACGTGGTGATGCCCGGCATCAACGGCGTGGAACTGGCCCAGGTGATCCAGCGGCAGTGGCCCAGGCTGCAGGTGGTCCTGACCAGCGGCTACAGTCACGTCATCGCCGAGCACGGCACCCAGGGCTTCCCCCTCGTGCGCAAGCCCTATTCCGTTGACGGCCTGCTCGCGGTCCTGGCCTCGGGGCCAGAAACGGTGGGCTGAGCCGAACCGGATTCCGGGTTCCGCAAGGGGCTTGGAGCGCGGCTCTAGATCACGGCGGCGGGCCGACCGACGGCCCGGGGATCAGGCTCAAGGCGATCGGCTGGTGGGGCTGGGCTCCGGCCGGGTCCCCGATCATCGCCAGAAGCTTCTCGGTCGCCATGACGGCCATTTCGGTCAGCGGCCGGCGGATCGTGGTCAAGGCGGGCGTGATCATCGAGGCGATGTCGCTGCCGTCGAAGCCCGCCACGGACAGCTGGCCCGGCACGTCGACGCCGCGCTCGCGGGCCACCTTGATCACCGCCGCCGCCATGATGTCGTTGCAGGCGAAGATCGCGGTCGGCGGCTGGTCCAGCGACAGCAACGCCTCGGCGGCGGCCAGGCCGCTGTCGAACCCATAGTCGCCCTTCCGTAGATAGTGATCCGGCAACGGCTCGGGCAAGGCCCGCAGGAAGCCCGCCTTGCGTTCCTGGGCCGAGCGGAAGTGCGACGGCCCCTCGATCAAGGCGATCCGCCGGTGGCCCAGCGCGACCAGACGCCGGCCCAGCTCGAACGTCGCGCCCCGATCGTCACTGACCAGCATGCACGGATATTCCGGCACCGACACCGACGAGATGCCGACCGACGGCACGCCCAACTCGGTCAGCCGCGCCGGGATCGCGGCGATCTCCGACGTCGGGGGCAGAACGATCAGCCCGTCCACCCGCGAGCGCCGCACGAAGCTCTCGACGTCGGCGGCGATCTCCGGATCGCCGAACCGCACGGGGTGGACCACGAGCTCGTAGCCGTGCCGCGAGCAGGTCTCGACGATGCCGCGCTGCAGGGCGCTGATGACGTGGGCGTTGGGGTCGTCCTGCACCACGGCGATCAGGAACGAGCGCCCGGAGGCCAGGGCCCGCGCCCGGATGCTGGGGCTGTAGCCAAGGCGGGCGATGATCTCCAGGACCGTCTTGCGCGTCTCCTCGCCGACGTTGGACGCGTTGTTGAGAACCCGCGAGACCGTGCGAATCGAGACGCCGGCCGCTTCGGCCACATCATCGATCGTCACCGACAGCGCCGCGCCGAAGCCGCTCTGAACCACCCTCGCACTCCCTGTTTCCCACCATATGGCATAGCGCGACCCTGACAGCGTTGCCAGCGTTAGCATTAAGAGTGCCAGCGCTGGCAAAACCGATGCTACCGGTAACAAAAACATTTGACAGTGCTTCTTGGCGACTGTTTCTTGCCCCTCACGACCCGCGGAAGACGGGCTTAAAAAGGGGAAACGCAGGATGAGACTGGATCGAAGAGGCCTGGTGCTCGCGGGCTTGGCCGGCGGCTCGGCGCTGGCGCCCGGCGCGGCGGCCCAGGCGCAGCCCAAGCCCTCGAACGCCGCGGCCCACTGGTTCAACATCCGTGATTTCGGCGCGGTCGGCGACGGCGCGGCCATCGACTCCCCCGCGATCAACAAGGCCATCGATCACGCCTCGGCCCAGGGCGGCGGCGTGGTGTATTTCCCGCCCGGGACCTACGCCTGCTACACGCTGCGCCTGAAGAGCAACGTCACCCTTCACTTCGAGGTCGGCTCGGTGATCCTGGCGGCGACGCCGACCGGGGCCGGCGCGGGCGGCTACGACGATCCCGGCCCGGGCGCCGGCAACGCCTTCCAGGACTACGGCCACAGCCACTGGGCCAACAGCCTGATCCACGGCGAGAACCTGCACGACATCGCCATCGTCGGCGGCGGCCTCATCTGGGGCAAGGGCCTGACCCGCGGCCACCGCTTCCCCGATGACCCGCCGGACGTCAGCGGTCCCGGCGTCGGCGACAAGGCCATCGCCCTGAAGACCTGCCGCAACGTGCTGCTGCGCGACTTCAAGATCCTGCAGGGCGGCTGGTTCGCCCTGCTGGCCACCGGCGTCGACAACATGACCATCGACAACTTGGTGGTCGACACCAACCGCGACGGGCTGGACATCGACTGCTGCCGCAACGTGCGGGTCACCAACTGCACGATCAACTCGCCGTGGGACGACGGCATATGTCCCAAGAGCTCGTTCGCCCTGGGCTACGCGCGTCCGACCGAGAACCTGACGATCTCCGACTGCCTGGTCACCGGCAACTACGAGATGGGTTCGGTGATCGACGGCACCTGGAAGACCATGCCGCCGGGCTTCCACGGCTATGGCCGCATCAAGCTGGGCACGGAATCGAACGGCGGCTTCAAGAACGTCACCATCACCAACTGCGTGTTCGACCACTGCTACGGCATCGCGCTCGAGACGATGGACGGCGCGCTGACCGAAGACATCGCCATCAGCAACATCACCATGCGCGGCCTGGGTTTTCCGCCGTTGTTCCTGCGCCTGGGCAGCCGCATGCGCGGCCCGGCCGGCGCGCCGGTCGGCAAGCTGCGGCGCATCCTGATCCAGAACATCGTCAGCCACGGCGCGGCGCCGCAGCCCTCGATCATCGCCGGCGTGGCCGGGCATCCCGTCGAGGACGTCAAGATCAGCGATGTCTATTTCCACGCGCAGGGCGGCGGCTCGGCCGAACTCGCCCGACGCCAGCCGCCCGAGGCCGACAAGGCCTATCCGGATCCCGACATGTTCGGCGACCTGCCCGCCACCGGCTTTTTCATCCGCCACGCCCGCAACATCGAGATGAGCAACGTCGAGATCGCGGTCGAGGCGCCCGACGCCCGCCCCGCCTTCTGGATGCGGGACGTCCAGGACGTCGATCTGTTCCGACTGCGCCTGCCCAAGGGGCCCAGCTTCGCGCTGGACCAAGTCACCGGGTTCCGCGCGTTCGGCAGCCGATGGCTCGAGGATCGTCGCTTCGACGGGACCGTCAGCCAGACTTTCTAACCGGTCGAGGAGGGGTTCGAGACCGGATCACAAGCACCGAGCGGCCAGAGAGCCGCCTCAGGAGGGATCAAATGCACGCGAAACACTATCTCGGCGCGGCTTCGCCCGCCGTTCTGACCCTGGCCTTGCTACTTGTGCCAGCGCTGGCACAGGCTCAGGCGGCCTCGTCGCCGGCGGCGCCGGCGTCCGGCGACGAGGTCTCGCAGGTCGAGACGGTCGTGGTCACCGGTTCGCGCCTGGCCTCACGCGGCTTCAGCGCGCCGACGCCGGTGGCGGTTGTCGACGCCGAGCAGTTCAAGCTTTCGGGAACCGTCAACGCCGAGCAACTGCTGGGCAACTCGCCTCAGTTCGTCGGCTCGCAGAACAACGGCCAGACGGCCAACACCGTCCCCGGCGGCACCGCCACGCTGAACCTGCGCGGTTTCGGCGCCCAGCGGAACCTGGTGCTGGTCAACGGCCGGCGGTTCGCCATCGCCGGCGCCGACCAGACCACCGACATCAACACGATCCCCACCGCCCTGATCAAGCGTACCGAGGTGGTGACCGGCGGCTCCTCGGCCGTCTATGGCTCGGACGCTATCACCGGCGTCGTCAACTTCATCATGCGCGACGACTTCGAGGGCGTGGAGATCGGCGCCCAGACCAACTGGGACAGCCACACCACCACCCCGACCTATGACCTGAACCTGACGGTCGGCGGCAATTTCGCCGAGGGCAAGGGCAATGGGGTCGTCTCGGTGAACTACCTGGACCGCGGGGCCATTTCGCGCGGCCAGCGCGGCGACTGGGCCTATAATTCGCTGTCCGACGGCTGCGTGACCTCGGCGTCATTCAGCAAGAGCCAGGCCGGCGTCCCGCTGGCCGTGCCGGGCGGCTCGACCTGCGCCGCCGCCGGCGGCCGCATGGGCCTGATCGCGGGCGGCAGCGGCGACATTCCCAACGGCCGCTTCACCGGCGTGCCGACCGTCGGCGGGGCCGGCTCGACGCCTGGCCTGGACGCGGCGCTGATCGCCGCGGGCCTGGGGAGCATGGGCTCGCGCGGCTTCACCTTCGACAACGCTGGCGTGACCGCCCGCCCCGCCCTCACCCCGCAGGACGACTTCAACCTCGGCCCCGACAACTACCTGATCATCCCGCAGAAGCGCTGGATGCTGAACGCCTTCAGCCACTACGACTTCAACAGCCGGATGACCGGCTATGTGGAAGGCCACTTCAGCAACAACATCGTCGACATGCAGCTGGCGCCGACCAACATCAACGGCCCCTTCCTGCTCAACACCAACAACCCCTATCTCTCGGCGTCGATGCAGGAAGTGCTCCGGCAGATGGACCTGAAGGAGACCGGGACCACGACCGTGACCACCGGCACGGCGTCGCGCACGACCGTCGCCGGCGACGGCCTGGCGGTGATCAATGTCGGCCGCCGGCTCAAGGAGATCGGCCTGCGCCGCAACAACGCCGAGCGCAACGTCTGGCGCTTCGCCACCGGCCTGCGGGGCGACCTGGGCAGCGTGTCCGACAGCTTCCTGCGCGACCTGCACTACGACGCCTACTACACCTACGCCCGGACGTCCGAGACCGACCACCAGGAAGGCAACGCGTCGCGCAGCCGCTTCCAGGCGGCCCTGCTGTCGGTCGGCGGCGCGGCGCCCGTGCTCAACGTCTTCGGCCAGAACATTTCGGCCGCCGGGGCCAGCGCGATCTCGATCGCCGCCACCAACATCACCGAGGCCGAGCAGCAGGTCGCGTCGGCCAGCCTCTCGGGCGAGGCCTTCAGCCTGCCGGCCGGTCCCGTCGACTTCTCCACCGGCCTCGAGTGGCGCTACAACGCCGCCCGCTACACCCCCGACGAGTTCCTGCGCTCGGGCGACGTGGTCGGCTTCAATCCCGGCCAGCCGACCGGCGGCAGCACCATCGTCAAGGAAGTCTACGGCGAGGCCCGCGTGCCGATCCTGGCCGACCTGCCGTTCGTCAAGAACCTCAGCGCCAACGGCGCCTTCCGCTACTCCGACTACAATCTCAAGGGCGTCGGCGGGGTCTGGACCTATTCGGTCGGCGGCGCCTGGCAGGTGACCTCCGACGTCAACTTCCGCGGCCAGTTCCAGCACGCGATCCGCGCGCCGAACGTGGGCGAGTTGTACGGCGGCCTGGCCCAAAGCTTCGACGCGGCGACCGATCCCTGCTCGAGCCGCGCCCCCGTCGCCCAGCAGACCGCCGCGGTGCGCGCCGTCTGCGTCGCCACCGGCGTCCCGACGGCGGCGGTCTTCACGCCCGGCGTGCAGTCCAACACCATCATCGGCAACCTGCAGGGCGGCAATCCGAACGTCGGCATCGAAAAGTCGAACACCTATACGTTCGGGGCGGTGATCACGCCGCGCGCCATCCCGGGCCTGGCGGTCAGCGTCGACTATTTCAACATCGACCTGGACGGCGCGATCTCGGCGCTGGGCGGCGGGCTGAACAACACCCTCAACCTCTGCTACAACATCGTCCAGAACGCCTCGAGCGAGTTCTGCCAGGCGATCAAGCGCAACCCGATCACCGGCGAGATCGCCCCGCCCTACTATGCGACGATCACCAACGCCAACACCGGCGGCCTCAAGACCGCCGGCGTGGACTTCGTCGCCCAGTACAGCTTCAGCGCCGGCTTCGGCCTGCCCCGGCTCAGCCAGGACAGCCGTTTCACCCTCGGCGCCGAATGGACCTGGACCGACGAATTCACCTCGACACCGGTCCAGGCCTTCCCGAACATCAAGAACTACTGCGTGGGCGCCTACGGCCCGACCTGCGGCCAGCCGATCCCCGAATGGAAAGGCGTGACCCGGGTCACCTGGCGAACCGGTCCCCTGACCCTGAGCCTCAAGCACCGCTATGTCGGCGGGGTCACGACAGACAAGTACATCCTGCCCAAGCGCGCGGGCGGGACGGTGCCGGACCTGGCGACCCTGACCAACCCCAAGCTGCCGGCTCAGAACTATTTCGACGCCTCGTTCGCCTATGACCTGGTCGAGAACGTCGAGCTGTTCGGAGGGGTCAACAACATCGCCGACAAGGATCCTCCGGTGCTGGGCAGCTCGGCCCCGTCGGCCAACACCTATGCGGCGACTTACGACGTCCTGGGCGCGACCTTCTTCCTGGGCGGCCGAATGAAGTTCTAGGGACGCCTGCGGGCGGCGTGTGTTTCTGTTCGTGAGGTGCGGGCATGCCCACCTCACGACGCCGCCCACACGGCCCGGGCGCGCGCTTCCAGCGGTCCTTCCCCGCCGGCGCGCGCCCGAAAGCCGATTTTCGACCGCTTTGACGAGGCCTGTACGATGCGTGTGAAACAGTTGGCGCCATCGGCGCTCGCGGCCTTGGCGTTGACGACGGCAGCGCCCGCGGTCGCCGCGTCGAGCCCGCCTTCGACCTACCGCAATCCCATCCTGCACGCCGACTATTCCGACCCCGACGTGATCCGGGTCGGCGCCGACTACTACATGGTGGCGTCCAGCTTCCATTTCTCGCCCGGCCTGCCGGTGCTGAGGTCGAAGGATCTGGTCCATTGGACGATCCTGGGCCACGTGCTGCCCCGGCTGACCTTCGCGCCCGAATACGACCTGCCCGGCCCGGTCCCCACCGACGACGCCGGCTCGCGGATGCCACGCGACCAGCGCACGGTGGGGCAACGCTACGCCGGCGGCGTGTGGGCGCCGTCGATCCGTCACCACAATGGGCGGTTCTACGTCTATTTCCCCACGCCCAACGAGGGCGTCTTCGTCGCCACCGCGACCAAGCCCGAAGGACGATGGAGCAAGCCGGTCGCGGTGATCGCCGAGGCGGGGCTCGAAGACCCCTGCCCGTTCTGGGACGACGACGGCCAGGCCTATCTCATCCACGGCAAGGTCGGGGCCGGCCCGTTGGTGCTGCACCGCATGTCGCCCGACGGCCAGCGGGTGCTCGACGCCGGCAAGGTGATCGTCGAGGACGCCAAGGCCCTGCCGGTGCTGGAGGGTCCAAAGCTCTACAAGCGCAACGGCTGGTACTACATCTTCGCGCCGATCGGCGGGGTCGACACCGGGCCGCAGGCGGTGCTGCGGTCGCGGAACATCTGGGGTCCCTACGAGCACCGCGTCGTGCTGGCGCCGGGCAAGACCGCCTGGAAGGGCCCGCACCAGGGGGGCTGGGTCGAGACGCCGTCCGGCCAGGGCTGGTTCGTCCATTTCAACAGCGCCGGCGCCTATGGCCGGATCGTCCACCTGCAGCCGGTGTCCTGGAAGGACGACTGGCCGGTCATGGGCGAGCCGATCCCCGGGGCGGGATCCGACGAGACCGCCGGCCAGCCGGTGGCCGAGCACGCCATGCCGGACGTCGGCGGTCGTTTCCCGCCGGTTCGTCCCCAGACCTCGGACGCCTTCCCCGGCCCCAAGCTGGGGGTGCAGTGGGAGTGGAACCACAATCCCGACGACCGCCGCTGGAGCCTGACGCGGCGGCCCGGCTTCCTGCGGCTAGAGCCTGGGCCGGCCCCGAACCTGGTCTCGGCGCGCAACACGCTCACCCAGGTGCTGCAGAGCGAGCATTCGATCGTCACCGCCCGCCTCGACGCCGGCGGCCTGGCCGAGGGCCAGCGCGCCGGCCTGGCCATGTTCGGCCAGGGGATCAGTTGGATCGGTGTCGTGCGGCGCGACGGCGTCTCGCGCGTGACCTTCTCGTCGGCCGGGGTCGAAACTCCGGGGCCGACGCTCGCCGCCAAGGCCCTGGACCTGCGGGTCGAGGTCGCCGGCCAGACCGCCCGCTACAGCTACAGCCTCGACGGAGGTACGACCTTCGTCGCGCTTGGCGCCCCCGCCCCGCTGCGTTTCAGTTGGTGGAAAGGCGTTCGCCCAGCCCTGTTCGCCTATGGCGACCCGGCGCAAGCCAAACAGGGCGGGGTGAAATCGGGCGTCGCGGACTTCGACTGGGTCACCGTCGAGCCCGTGACGCCGTGATCGGCCTTCTCTCCCTCCCCCTGCGGCCGGCGCTGCGCGTCGGCCGCCTTTTTCCGGGGCTCCCGAGCGGGCTCGAAAAGCGCTAGACCGCCCGGCCCAGCCGCACGGGATTGAAGCCCAGGGCCAGGCCGATCTCCAGCGCGGCCTCCACCACCCGGGGGGTCAGTTCGGCCATCCGCGCCTCGTCCATATATTGCGGCACGCTGGACAGGCTGACGGCCGCGACGATCGCGCCGCTGGCGTCGCGGATCGGCGCGGCGACGCAGCGGATGCTGTCGCCGCCGTCCTCCAGGTGCAGGGCGTAACCCGTCCGGCCGGCCGTCTCCATATCGCGCCGAAACGCCGCCGCCTCGGGCGAGGCGGGATCGTCGGCGAACAGCTGGGCCCAGCGGGCCGGCGGCGCCTCGATCAGCAGCGCCCGGCCCAGCGCGGTGTCGCGGATGCGATTGCGGTCGCCGACCCGGTGACGGATCTCCAGCCGCCGGCGGCCGGTGATCTGCGCGACATACAGCACGTCGTCGCCGGCCGGCGTTGCCAGATTGACCGCGTCCTGGGTCTCGGTCGCCAGCGCGGCCAGGATCGGTCGCGCGACCTCGGCCAGGCCCAGCCGTTCGCTGGCCCGGTGCGCCAGCTGGACGAGCCGTTCGCCCAGCCGGTAATCGCGTCCCACCGACGACAGCAGCCCGCGATCGACCAGGGCCGAGGCCAGGCGATGGGTGGTGCTGCGGGTCAGGCCGACCCTGGCCTCGAAGGCCTTGAGGCTGTGCGCGCCCTCGGCCACGGCCTCAAGGATGTCCAGCGCCCGATGCAGGGTCTGGCTGGCGCGATCGCCCGCGGCGGAGACTTGAGGCGCGGCTGTGTCTGACAAGGGGGCATCCTATCCCGATCACCCCTAGATAGCATTGGAACGCCGATTCCCATGAGGGTCGTTGGCGTTGCGAGGCCGAAATCGTCGGGGATTCCGGCCTCGGATCACCGCGCTTAGCGCGACGCCGCGTCCCAGGCCGCCACACGGTAGCCGTTGGCGTCCAGACAACGGTTCATGGCCGCCTTGTGAGCGTCGTCCTGGGCCATCCGCGCGGCGCGCGAGCCGCCCTTGGCCTTGTCGTAGGGCACCTTGAGGATCAGGCCCGTCGCGCCTGGATCCAGGTTGCGCGCCGTGGCGCTGGACGCCGACACATCGAACCTGTCGGTCTTGCCGGCCCGCACCTGGTCACGGCACGAGGCGAAGGTGGTGGCGAAGGCCTTCTCGTCCGAGGCCTTGGATTCAAGGCGCGGCGAATAGCCGGTCCCGCCGCCGCCCATCGTCGAGCAGGCGCCCAGCGATGCGGCGCAGAGGGTCGTGGCGGCGAGCGCCAACATCTTGGAATGGTTCATGGACTTGTCCTCCCAGCAGCTTGATGCCCCGAAGCTGAGGGAGCGCGGCGCGGCGGCTCTGGTTCCGCTTGGCGACAAGCTGCGCGCTAGGAACACCCGCGCCGCCGATCGGTTTGAAAGGGACAGACATGGAGGAACCAATGTCCAAGCCCCCGCCCGTCCCCCCCGAACAGCGCGCGTTCAAGGGCCAGAAGCCCGACATCGAAGGCGCCACCAACGGCCGTCGCGACGAGAAGACGGGCCTGCAGTCCAACGAGCCTGGTGACGGCGACGTCAATCTCGCGGAGCAAGGCCGGCAAGGCAATGTCGGCCAGAACACCACCCATCAAGGCTATCAACAGGATCGCTGACCATGCCCGACAAGAACCCCGCGGCCGATCGCTGGGGCGGTCCCGGCTCCAGCCACGAGAACGCCAAGCAGCCGAAGCCGGATCCGACGGTCAAGGACCGTGACGATCCGGATCGCTACAGCCGCCACAGCAAGGTCTCGGGCGGCGGCGGCGAGAGCGATTTGCATCACGCCCACGCCGCGAACCGCAAGGACGACTTCGAGGCCAACGACGCCCAGAAGAAGAAGCAGTAGGAGAAGCCCTCTCCCCGGCGGGGAGAGGTTTTCCTAGGCCGCCGCCCGCACCTCCGGAGCGAATTCCGGATAGTAGCCGGCCATCATCCGCTCGGCGAAGGCCACAAGGTTTGGCAGGGCCTCGGCCCGGCGGCGAAGGGGCGAGTCGAAGAACGGCGTCAGGATCTGGGCCAGCATGGCGAAGACGATGGCGTCGACGCTGGTGGGCCGGTGCCCCATCATGAACGACTTGGCGCCCAGCATTTCCGACAGGGCGGTCAGCGACCAGGCGCCCAGCTCCAGGATTTCGTCGGACGAGTGCCGGCCGACGCCGACCGCCTTCAGATTGGCCTGGACGGCGTCGAGCAGGCCGTCGATCGCGTCCGCCCGGGCCTCGTCCGGCATGCCGTCGAACCAGCGGGCCGGCCCCTTGGCGAAGTTGTCGTCGTCGAAGAACCGGAAATGGCAGCTGGCCCAGCCCAGGTGGTTCTCGACCATCCGCTCGATCGCCCAGGCCTGACCGCGTTGGGCCTTGCTCAGGCCGGCGTCCAGATCGACGCCGTAGCTGCGCTCGATATAGGCGCGGATGAAGGTGGAGTCGGCGACCTTGATCCCGTCGTCGTCGATCCAGGGCAGTTGCCCCTTGGGCGAGGTCTCCGGACGGGCCGGGACCTTCTCGTACCAGAGCCCCGCCATCTTCAGGTGGATCTCGGTCTTGGTGACATACGGGCTGCCCTCGGGGAGGCCGTAAGCGGGTCCGGCGGCGTAGAGCGTGATCATGATTGTCTCTCCCTGCTGAGCCGCCTTCGACGTCCGTCCCAGACCTCGTCTTGCGACAATCGGACGCTACCGCCATGCTGCTGCCAGCATGCTGTCAGCATCGACGGCGCAGGGTGGATCCATGAGACGCGCCGAACGCCTTTTCCAGATCATCCAGATCCTCCGCCGCAGCCGCCAGCCGGTCACGGCAGACGCCATGGCCTCGGAGCTGGAGACCTCCAAACGCAGCGTTTATCGCGACATCGCCGCCTTGATCGGCCAGAGGGCGCCCATCCGCGGCGAGGCGGGCGTCGGCTATGTGCTGGAGGCCGGATACGACATGCCGCCCCTGATGCTGACACCCGACGAGATCGAGGCCGCCGTGCTGGGGGCCCAGTGGGTCGCCGGACGCGGCGACCCGGTGCTGGCCACCGCCGCCAACGACCTGATCGCCAAGATCGCCGCCGCCGTCCCCGAGCAGCTACGGCCCTATGTACTGTCGCCCGCCACCGGGACCGGCACGAACTGGAAGGCCTTGCCCGACGGCATCGACGTCGCCCAGACCCGGGCCTGGATCCACGCCGGCCGCAAGATCCGCCTGGACTATCGCGACGAAAAGGGCGTGGTCAGCCAGAGGATCGTCTGGCCGGTGGCGGTCGGCTACCTGGAGACCGTCCGCCTGCTGATCGCCTGGTGCGAGCTGCGCAGCGACTTCCGCAACTTCCGCACCGACCGCATCGAGGGCGCCGAGTTCCTGGACGAGCGCCACGGCCAGCGGCCGGGGGTGCTGCGGGCGCGGTGGCAAAGGGCGCTGGAGGAAGAGCGCAAGCGGTGGGCGGCCAAGGGCGAGGCCTGCTGAAACCTCTCTCTCCTCACCCGTGAAACGGGGGAGGTGGCGCGATGCGGATACGCATCGTGACGGAGGGGGCGTCCCCACCGCACCACGCCCCCTCCGTCTCGCCGCTACGCGCCGAGCCACCTCCCCCGCTGCGCGGGTGAGGAGAAAGGCGCCGTTAAATTCCGTGCCGCTTGGCGAAGGTCTCGAACAGTCCCGGCCACGCCGCCACCGGCTTGCCGACGATCCCCCGCAGGCCGAAGCCGTGGCCGCCCTCCTCGAAGATGTGCATTTCGGCCGGGATCGCCTTGGCCTTGAGGGCCGTGAACATCATCAGGCTGTTGGCCACCGGCACGGTCTTGTCGTCGGCGGCGTGGACCAGGAACACCGGCGGCGTGCGCTCGGTGACGTTCTGGTCGGGCGAATACAGCGCGATCTGCTCAGGCGTCGGCGACGGGCCCAGCAGCTGCTTGCGCGAGCCGCCGTGAACCGGTCCGTCGACCATCGAGACCACCGGATACATCAGACACGAAAGGTCCGGCCGCGCCGACAGATCGTCGGCCGCGTCGACGCGCTCATAGACCTTGGCGTCGAAGCGGGTGGTCAGGCTGGCCGCCAGATGCCCACCGGCCGAGAAGCCCATGATCGAGACCCGAGCCGGGTCGAACTTCATCGCCGCCGCCTTCGAACGGACCAGGCGCACGGCGCGCTGGGCGTCCTGCAGCGGGGCGTCGGGACCCGCGCCCCAGCCGTCGCCCGGCAGGCGGTACAGCAGGACGAAGCAGGTGTAGCCGCGATCGGCCAGCCAGCGAGCGGTCTCGAAGCCCTCCTTGTCGCTGACCACGCGCTCGTAGCCGCCGCCGGGCATCAGCACCACCGCCGCGCCGTTCGACGCCGCGGTCGGCCGGAACACGGTCAGGGTCGGCTTGCGGGTGTGCGTGGTGGCGCGGTCGCGCAGGCCGCCCGGGACGGTGCGGTCGAGCAGGGTCTCGACGGCCGTGACGCCGGCCGAGCCGGGCGGGTCACCGGGCCACAGGGGCAGGACTTCGGTGGGATCCATGGGGGCCTTCGCGGGCTGGGCTTGGTCGGGCCTGGCCTGGGCGGCGCCGGCCAGCAGCGATGTCAGCAGGCCGCCCGTCAAGGTGGCCAGGGTTCCCCGGCGATTGAACATGCGACCTCCCTACACGACGCGAACGGAACCCTATGGCGAGGTTCGGGTCACGACAAGTCACCGGTGTCATTCGTCTCCGGTCACCCCGCCGCGAACCTCAGGTGATGCAGCACGATCCCGCTGGTGGTGGCCACGTTCAGGGAATCGAAGCCGTTCGCCATCGGGATACCCACCGTCCGCACCCGATCCATGACCGCCTGGGACAGCCCCGGCCCCTCCGCCCCCAAAAGCACCGCAGACCGGACCGGCGGATCGAGCCTCGCCAGGGTTTCGGCGGCGGCGGGACTGAGGGCCAGGCCTTGGAAGCCGTGGCGCTCCAGCAGCGCGACCACGTCCTCGCCAGCCGCCAGCCAGGCGGTCGGAACGCTGAGCGTCGCGCCGATCGAGACCCGGATGGCCTTACGATAGAAGGGATCGCAGCAGTCGCGGTCGAGGATCACCCCATCGACCCCGAAGGCGGCCGCATTGCGGAAGATGCCGCCCAGATTATCGTGGTTGGCGATGCCCATCAGCACCAGCACCACCGCGCGCTCGCCCGCCCGGGCCAGCAGCGCGTCCGCCGACAGCGGCGCCGGCTTGGCCCCCACGGCGAGCACGCCGCGATGCAGGTGGAAACCGGCGATCGCGTCGAGCACGGACTGGCCGACGACATAGACCGGAACGCCCTCGGGCAGTCCCGCGAACACCTCGTCCAGCTTGTCGGCGCGCTTGCCGTCGATCAGCAGCGACTGGACCCGTTCGGGCGCGTCGCGGACGAAGGCCCGCAGCACCGTCTCGCCCTCGGCGATGAACAGCCCCTGGCGGCCGACCAGGTCGCGCTCCTTGATGTCGCGATAGGCCGCGACGCGCGGGTCGTTCGGATCGTCGATGGGGATCAGGTCGGGCACGGGTGTTCCGAAGCGGCTTACCGCACGCCCCGTATCGGAAGGATGGCCAGACCGCCAGCCGCCGCCAGTCCCGCGGCCACCAGGTAGAGGGCGTGGTAATTGACGTGGGCCGGCCCCAGCACCCACATGGCCAGGATCGGCGCCATGGCCTGAGGCAGGGTGTTGGCCAGGTTGATCACGCCCAGATCCTTGCCCGCGTCCTTCTGCGAGGGCAGGACCTGGCTGACCAGGGCGATGTCGACGGCGTAGTAGCAGCCTACCGCGCAGCCGAAGATCACGAAGCCGGCCACCACCACCGGCCAGCCCGGCACCAGCGAGAAGACGATCATCGCCGCCGCGAGGGTCAGGGCCGCGCCGGCCGCGAACAGCTTGCGGCGCTTGAGCCGGTCGGACAGCATCCCGCCCAGCATGCCGCAGGCGACGTTGGCGCAGGTGGCGACGGTGGTCAGCAGCGCCATGCCCTGCTCGGCGCGACGCCCCGGAAACAGGTCCGAATAGTGCAGCGCGTCCTGCAGGTAAAACAGCATGTAGCACTGGGTCAGGGTGATCGCGACCAGCACCATGAACCGGCTGACCCAGGCCAGGGCGAAGTCGGGATGGGCGTGCGGATCGATCCAGAACCCTGACAGGAAGCTGCGCCAGTTGAACGGCGGCCGCTCGCCGGCCGGCAAGGGCGGATCGTCGAGGCTCAACGCAAAGGGCGCGATCGCCAGCAGCAGGACGACGCCGATGGCGAAGTAACGCGACGCCTCGCCGACCAGCAGACCGCCGACCAGCACGACCCCCGCCATGGCGCCGATCGGGTGGCCCAGGCTGAGGAAGGCCGCCACCCGCCCCTTCTGGTCGTCGGGCACCCGGTCGGGCAGCACCGCCAGCAGGGCCGAGAACAGGACGTTGAACGCCAGTTGGAAACAGACGATCCCGGCCATCAGCTGGACCGTGCTCTGGGCGATCATGATCAGGAAGTAGGAGGCGACCGTGCTCAGCGCGCCGACCACCATCCACGGGCGCCGGCGCCCGAACCGCGAGGTCGTCCGGTCGCTGATCGCGCCGGCCAGCAGGTTGGCGAGGCTGGCGGTGATCGAGCCGAGGATGGCCACCTGGCTCAGCACCACGGCCTTGTCGGCCGCATTGATGGCCTGCGCCTTCAGCGGCAGCAGCACCTGGAACAGGGGCATGAAACTGACATAGGCCCCGATCTGGGCCAGGGTGAAGGCGGCGATGAAGCTGGGCTTCACGGGAATGGTCGGCCTTGCCCTGTCGATTCCGATCGCCTCCGCCGTTGTCATCACGCCTCCCCCGGGTACGCGCGCGGTCTTCGCCGCGCTTTGGCTCGGACACTGGCCTCCCGCGTCTGGGGACACAAGCCGCGAGAGGCGACAAAGGTCGCATCCTCCGCGTCGATCGTGCTTTTTTAGTCGGGAGCGTCGCCTTATGGCGCGCAGTTGCTCTAGGCTGACTGAATGAAGATGAGTCCCATCAAACAGGACCGGGCGAACTGATGGCGTCGGTGACGATCTATGACGTTGCGGCCCGCGCCGACGTGTCGATCAAGACCGTCTCCCGCGTGATGAATAACGAGCCCAATGTTCGCCCGCAGATGCGCGAGCGGGTGCTGGAGGCGGCCGGCGCCCTGGGCTACGCGCCCAACCTGTCGGCCCGCAGCCTGGCCGGTTCGCGCTCGTTCGTGATCGCCGTCTTCGTCGACGCCTCCCTGACCCTGGACCACTGGCGCAGCGAGCGCGGCTCGGACTACCTGCAACGCATTCAGCTGGGCGCGACGGTCGAGACCCGCGGCGCCGGCTACCACCTGCTGGTCGAGCTGATCGACCACGATGGTCCGCGCGTTCGCCAGGAGGTCGGCGCCCTGCTGGCCGCCCTCAAGCCAGACGGCGTGATCCTGACCCCGCCGTCCTGCGACAACGCGGTGGTGCTGGAGCTGCTGGACAAGGCCGGCACGCCGTATGTGCGGTTAGGCCCGGAGAAGCCCGAGGGCCTGGGACCGCGCGTGCACATGGACGACGTCGCCGCCGCCCGCGAGATGACCGAGCACCTGGCGGGCCTGGGTCACAAGCGGATCGGCTTCATCACCGGCGACAAGCGCTACGGCGCCAGCCAGGCGCGTCGCGAGGGCTATGTGGCGGCGATGAAGAGCCGCGGCCTGAAACTCGACAAGGCCTTGATCCGCGAAGGCGATTTCACGTTCGAGTCCGGCCACAAGGCCGCCGTGGCCCTTCTGGCGCTGGACGAACGGCCGACGGCGATCTTCGCCAGTTCCGACGAAATGGCTCTGGGCGCCTTGGCCGCCGTGGCCGAGGCCGATCTCGCCGCGCCCGCCGACGTCTCGGTGGCCGGCTTCGACGACAGCCCGGTCTCGCGGCTCAGCCGTCCGCAGTTGACCACCATCCGCCAACCGCTGGTCGAGATGTCGACCTTGGCGACCAAGATGCTGATCAGCGGCGGGGCGCGCAATTCGGCGGCCGGGCAGCGTCCGCGCGACGAGCTCCTGCCCTTCACCCTGATCCAACGGGCCTCGACCGCGCCGCCGAGGGGCTGAATCCGGCTGATCATCGGCGGCGATGATCCGCTATGCCTTAGACGTCTCTCCGGTCGACACCTGAGTGCAAACCCGCCGTTTCGATTGTCCAATCCCCTGCAAAGGGCGGCCTCGCCGAGGCGCGCATCGGGGAAAGGCTCACAGATGCGGGTTCGATATGCGAAGGCGACCGGCCGCGGGTCCAGCTCGCGCGTCAGCGCGGCGCTGGTCTGTCTCAGCCTGGGAGCGCTCGCCTTCAGCCCCCAGATCGCGCGGGCCCAGTCCGCCGATCCGGCCCCTCCCGCCGACGGGCAGCGTCAGCGCATGGAGCAGCAACTGCAGGAGCTGCTGATCATGCGCCAGGAGTTCGACAAGCGCATCGACGCCCTGGAGACCGAGCTCCACGGGAGCTCGCCGCGACCGCTCCCGACTGCATCCGTGGCGGGGTCCACGCCGCCGCCCTCTTCAGACATCCTCCTGCTTCCGCCCCAGCGGGCGGAGGCGTCGCCGCCGCCCGAGAAATGGGGCGGGTTCGAGCCCGGCAAGGGCGTGATCCTGATGAAGTCCGACATCGGCGAGGTCGATCTCGGGATGGTCAGCTACCTGCGCTACCTGAACCAGCACGGCCTGGACAAGACCTACACCAACGCCTTTGGCCAGACGTCGCCAGTCAATATCCGCGAGGACTTCCAGCTGGCGAAGGTGCAGATCACGCTGCGAGGCTGGCTGTTCGACCCACGGTTCGGCTACAACGCCTATGTCTGGACGTCACAGACCAGCCAGGGCCTCGGCGCCCAGGTCGTGGCCGCCGGCAACATCAACTGGACCTTCAACGACGCGCTGCGGGTCTATTTCGGGATCCATTCCCTGCCGTCGACCCGCTCGACGAACCGGACGTTCCCCTACTGGCTGCGCAACGATAACCGGCCCATCGCCGACGAGTTCTTCCGGGGTTCCTACACCCAGGGCGTCTGGGCCGAAGGCAAGATCGCGCGGGGACTCGAATACCGGGTGATGATCGCCAACAATCTCAGCGCGCTCGGCGTCAGCGCCGACAAGCTGGACGCCAAGCCCAACACCTACTCCGCCGCCTTGACTTGGATGCCGGCCACCGGAGAATTCGGCCCCGGCAACGCGTTTGGCGACTTCGAGGAACACAAGGAGGTCGCGACCCTGTTCAGCGCGCATTACACGCGCAGCACCGAGGACCCCCAGTCACAGCCCGGGACCGACTCGATCGAGAACACCCAGCTGCGGCTGTCGGACGGCACCCTGCTGTTCAGCAGGTCCGCCTTCAGCGACGGATATATCACCGAAGCCCGCTACCAGATGGCGGCCCTGAATGCAGCCGTCAAATACAAGGGCTATTCCCTGGAGGGCGAGTACTATGCCCGATGGCTCGATAACTTTAACGTCGTAGGCTCCATACCCAAGGACGATATGTTCGACAGCGGCTTCTCGCTGCAAGCCTCGTCCATGCTGATTCCGAAAACGCTGCAGCTCTACGTTTCGGGATCGAAGATTTTCGGGGAATACGGCGACCCGAGCGACCTGGCGGTCGGCATCAACTATTTCCCGCTCGAGCGCCGGGATCTCCGCGTGAACGTCATGGGTCTTTGGGTCGAGAACTCGCCCGTCGGCTACACGGCCTATCCCGTGCCGGTCGGCGGCAACGGCTTCACCTTCGTCACCGACTTCTCCCTGGCGTTCTGACGGGGGCGCGGCCTCGATCGGATGTGGCCCCGCCGACACAATGTCGCTTTGCCGACCGAGTCGGGGGAACGCTTCCCAATCTCAGCCGTATCTGCCGCATGACCAACGCGCGCATCCTGATCGTCGAAGACGAATACCTGGTCGCCGCCGACCTCGAGGCGGCGCTCCAGGACATGGGCTACGCGTCGGTTGGCATCGCCCAGGACATGGAGAGCGCCCTGATGCTGGCGAAGGCGGGGCCGGACATCGCCCTGGTCGACGTCCATCTGCGTGACGGCCAGACCGGCCCGCTGATCGGCCGACGACTGGCCGAGGAGTTCGCGATCAAGGTGCTGTTCGTCACCGCCAATCCGCGCATGGTCGCGCAGGTCGCCGCGCCGGGCGTCGTCGGGGTGCTCGCCAAGCCCTGCCGCGAGGAACTGGTGGCCGCGGCCCTGGAATACGCCCTCGGCGCGCCCTCGGCCGCCCTGCCGTCCCCGCCCGTCGGGCTCACGCTCCTGGAGAGCGTGGCCTAGGCTTCCCGGTTCAGCCGCTCGACCAGCACATCGATGCGGACGCGGAGTCCGGCGGGATCCCACTCGCGGCTGATGACTCCGCCCAGCTGGTTCTGGATGCTCATCTCGGCCAGACGCGTGCCAAAGCCCGTGCGGCTCGGAGGCCCGCTCACCGGCGGGCCGCCGTCCTCGCGCCAATCGATCATCAGCTTGCCAGCCTCGCGTCGCACGCTGACCGCGATGCGGCCGTCCGCGTTCGACAAGGCGCCGTATTTGGCCGCGTTGGTCGCCAGTTCGTGGAACACCAGGGCGATCGGGGTCGCGCCGCGATCATCGACGGACACGTCGTCGCCCGCCACGACGATCCGGCCGTCCTCGAACGCCGGATAGGGCCGGAAAAGCTCGGCCAGAAGTCCGTGAAGCGTCGATCCGCCCAGGGCCGGCCGCGACATCTCGCTGTGCGGCCGCGCGAACTCGTGGGCGCGGCCCAGCGCCGCGATGCGGTCCTGCAGGCTCTTGGCGAACGGCCTGATGGCCGGGTCGCCGCGGCTGGACAGGCCAACCAGGCCCGAGATCACCGCGAAGATGTTCTTGATGCGGTGGCTCAGCTCGCGACTGAGCAGTTCGTTGTCCTCGGCCGCCCGCTTGGCCTCGTCGATGTCCGTACAGGTGCCGATCCAGCGCACGATCTTGCCGTCCGCGTCGCGGACCGGAAGCGCTCGCCCCAAGGTCCAGCGATAGACCCCGCTATGGTGGCGCAAGCGGTACTCGACCTCGTAAGGCTCGCCCGTCGCCAGGCTGCGCCGCCAGCGCGCCCAGGCCCGCTCCTGGTCGTCGGGGTGGAACATGCCGTTCCAGCCTTCGCCGTCGGTGGATCCCATCGGCACGCCGGTGAACTCGTACCAGCGCGCATTGTAGTAGTCGTGAAAGCCGTCGGGCCGCGTCGACCAGACCATCTGCGGCATGGCGTCCGTAAGCACCTGCAGCTGGGCCTGGCTATCCCTCAACGCCTGGGAGGGCGTGCCGGTGTGCTCCAGCCATGGCGGCGACAGGGCCGCAGGCGCCTGTTCAGAGCGCGCACCGCGCTCCGCTGGGCGCTCGCCGTAGGTCAAGGCAGATCCTTTCCAAGGGGGTCGCAGCAGCAATGGCGGAGATGCGCAAAGGTTCCGCTTGGACCGGCGATCCTCGCCCCAGGCGGCGTCCATACAGTTCTGAAGCCCCGCACGGCCTTTGTCACCCCCGTACGAAGATGTTGCGCAGCCATTGCGAGCCCGCTTTCGCCGCCTGGCCCCAGTCCTCGCTGTCGTCCAGGGCCTCGGGCTTGTAGCCCCAGGGGTTGAAGAGCTTCAGCCGGGCGACCTTGAACGCCGCCACGTCGCGGGTCACCAGGGTCAGCCCGTGCTCCAGGGCCGTGGCGGCCAGCAGGGCGTCGCGGCTGTCGGCCAGCGGCACGCGGCCCCGCTCCCGGACCACCGCGGCGTCGACCGGCAGGATCCGGCCCTCGAAGGCGGCGGCGACCTGGTCGTTCAGCCAGGTCCGCAGGGCCTGGCCCGCCGCCTTGTCCTTGCGCCCAGCCTGAGCCGCGCCGGTCTCCAGCTCCAGCAAGGTCAGGGCCGAGATGAACAGGCTGCTGTGGGCCACGCCGGACGCCCAGGCCGCCAGCCCGGCGTCGGCGCCGCTCGCCCTGGCGTTGCGCAGCTCGAAGACGATGTCGGTGTCGAGCAGATACATCAGCCGCGCCCGTTCCCGGATCCGCTCCACGACCGGTCCCAGGCCTCGTCGGATCGGGCGTCCCGCGGGTCGATGGCGACCGGAGCGGCCATGGCCAGCAGGTCGACGATCGACTCGCTGTGGCCGGTCAGCTTGCGATAGGCCTCGACGCTCATCAGCACATGGGTGGCCTTGCCGCGGTCGGTGATGAACACCGGCTCGATCCGGGCGGCCCGCTTGGCCTGGCTGACATCCTGGTTGAAGTCGCGACTAGAGACCACTTTCATGTGCCTACGTACCTACAATGACAAGGCTGTCTTGTAGGTACGTTACTACGTTGTGGCGTTCGGGCAACAGGAAATTCACCAGCAAAAACAATTGCCTGTACAGGACGGCGAAAAACGCGATTCCGACTTGCGGCGAAAAGCCAACTCTGCGCCGCTTGACGTCAACGGCGGTCAAACGCCGGCATTCTCATTAGGGGGCGACCGACGTGTCGGACATCATCGCGAGCATTCTCACGACCTTGGGCGGCATACTGGGCCCCCATGGACCGGCCACGGCGGCCGCCGCCCACAGCTATGCGCCGGGCGATTTCAGCATTCACTTCTTCCTGCAGCTGGCGGTGATCCTGCTGGCCTGCCGCGTGGTCGGCTGGCTGGGCCAGAAGGCCCTGGGCCAGCCCCAGGTGGTGGGCGAGATGATCGCCGGCGTGGTGCTGGGTCCGTCCCTGCTGGGCCTGCTGTTCCCCCACCTCCAGGGGATGATCTTCCCCAAGGAGACCAGGAACGTCCTCTACGCCGGCTCGCAACTGGGCGTGGGCCTGTACATGTTCATGGTCGGGACCACCTTCCAGGCCGACCACTTCAAGGCCAAGGCCAGGAGCGCGTTCGGCGTCTCGTTCGCCGGCATCGCCGCGCCGTTCCTGATCGCGGTGCTGATCACCCCGTTCCTGCTGAAGGTCCCGGGCCTGTTCTCGCCCAGCATCTCCCAGGCCAACGCCACCCTGTTCCTGGGCGCCTGCATCGCCCTGACGGCCTTTCCGATGCTGGCCCGGATCATCAACGAGCAGGGCCTGAGCAAGACCTCGCTGGGCACCTTGTCGCTCACGGCCGGCGCCTTCGACGACGCCTGTTCGTGGTGCGTGCTGGCCATCGTGCTGGCGACCTTCGGCGGCGGGCCGGGCGTTGCGGTGTTGGCGATCGGCGGCGGCGTCTCCTACGCGGTGTTCCTGATGCTGTTTGGCAAGCGCCTGCTGGCCCCGCTGGGCCGCATCGTCGAACGCGAGGGCCAGATGAGCCTGCCGGTCATGGCCGTCACCATGATGCTGTTCTGCCTGTCGGCCTTCCTGATGGACGCGGTCGGCATCCACGCCATCTTCGGCGGCTTCATGCTGGGCGCGGTGATGCCGCGCGGCAAGTTCGCCGAGGAGCTGAAGAAGAAGGTCGAACCGCTGGCCGTCGTCCTGCTGCTGCCGATGTTCTTCACCTATTCGGGGCTCAACACCCGGATGGACATGGTCAACTCGCCCCAGCTGCTGCTGATCGCGCTGGGCGTGCTGCTGGCCTCGATCGCCGCCAAGGGCCTGGCCTGCTACGCCGCCGCCCGCCTGGCCGGCGAGGACAACCGCACCGCCATGGGTATCGGCGCCCTGATGAACTCGCGCGGCCTGATGGAGCTGATCATCATCAATATCGGCCTGCAGAAGGGCATCATCGGCCCGACCCTGTTCGCCATGCTGGTGCTGATGGCGATCGTCACCACCGTGATGGCCACGCCGCTGTTCGAACTGGTCTACGGCCGCAAGGCCCGGGAGTCCGGCGAGCTCAAGGCGCTGGACGGCGCGATGGCCAAGGCCGCCTAACCTCCCCCCTGCCCTCGCTCCTTGCCGGAGCGGGGGCATTTTTTTGGGGCGGACAGCAGAGGTCGGAGTCCGACGTCGTCGCCCCTCAAGCCGGCTCTAGCGAGCGGTCGAAGCCGAAGCGGTTGATCTGGGCGATCAGGTCGCGGTGGCTGGGCAGGTCGTGGGTGGCGCGCTCGCCGAAATTGCGGATCTTGGCGAACAGCTTCTCGGCGCCGGCGACGTCGGGAAACTCGCTGCGCCCTGGCGACAGGTCGGTTTTGAACCCCATGCCGTACAGGATGTACTGGTAGTTGAAGAAGGCGAAGGTCTCGAGATCCAGGATGAAGTCGTAGCGGGTGGGCGGGCGCCAGCGCCATTGCTCCAGCAGGTCAATCAGGCGCTCGGGCGTCGACGCCGGGTCGGCGTTTTCCCGCCAGAACGGCTCGCTCCGCTGGCTCAGGCAATAGTGCAGCTTCAGGAAGGTGATGATGTTGTCGTAGCGGGCCGTCATCAGCTCGTTGAAGCGGAAGGCCGGAGCGCTGATCGGACCGTTGTGCGGGAACAGCTCGGCGATGATCGCCACGGCCGCCTCGATCAGCACCACCCCGGTCGATTCCAGCGGCTCCAGGAACCCCGCCGACAGGCCGACGGCCACGCAGTTCTTGACCCACTGCTTGGTGCGATAGCCGGCCTCGAAGGCCAGCGCCCGCGGCGCGCTCTCGACGTCCTGGCCGACATAGCCGCGCAGGATCGCCTCGGCCCGGTCGTCGTCGATATGGTCGCTGGAATAGACGCAGCCGACGCCGCGCGCGCCGTTCAGGCCGATGTCCCAGGTCCAGCCGGCCTCGTGGGCTGTGGCGATCGTGAAGCTCTGGATCGGGGCGTCGGGACGATCGTAGGGGACCTTGCAGGCCAAGGCCCGGTCGGCGAACAGGATCGGCCGCGCCGACTTGAACGGGGCCTTCAGCGCCTGACCGATCAGCTCGGCGCGAAACCCCGTGCAGTCGATATAGAGATCGGCGTCCAGCCGGCCGTGCTCCTGGCAGATCACATGATCGATGGCCCCGGTCGCGTCCAGCTCGACCCCGCTCAGCAGGCCCTGCAGGTGGCGCACGCCCAGTTCCCGCGCCCGCTCGGCCAGGACCTGGACCAGCTTGGCGGCGTCGAAGTGGTAGGCGTAGTTCAGGGGTCCGGAGAAGTCGCCCTCGTGCGGCCGCTTGGGCGCCCGCTGCGCGTCGGCCACCCGGGCCTGGATGGTCATCGCCTCGGCGAACGGCGCGCGCGTCGCCTCGTTCTGCAGCAGCCAATAGGGCGCCAGGCTGGTCCCGTCGGTCGAGAACGGCGCCTCGAACGGGTGGAAGTACTGGTGGCGGTCTCGGCCTTCAGGCGCCCACGCCCAGTCGTTGAAACGGATGCCCTGCTTGAAGGTCGCCGAGGTCTCGCGGATGAACCGGGCTTCGTCGACGCCGAGGAACTGCAGCGTGGTGCGGATGGTCGGGAACGTCGCCTCGCCGACGCCGACGATGCCGACCTCGGGCGATTCCAGCAGGGTGATCTCCAGGTGCGCCTGCTCGGCCGCCCGCAGGGACTTGGCCAGATAGGCCGCGGTCAGCCAACCGGCCGTACCGCCCCCGACGATCAGGATTCTGCGTCTACGATCCATGCCGCCTTGATAGCGCGCCACGCCGCGAAAGCGGAAAGCAAAGTTGGACGGACCGTTCTAGCGCCCGTAGGCCGCGGCGCGAACCGGGACCTTGCGGACGAGGTCGCTGGCCGCCGCCCCCGTCCGGAAGCCGCCGACGTGATTGGACAGGTCCGCGGCCTCGGCGCGCAGGGCATGGGCCGCCGCCGTGGACTGCTGGACCATGGCGGTGTTGTGCTGGGTCACCTGGTCGAGCTGGTTGACGGCGACATTGACCTGGCCGAGGGCGGAGGCCTGCTCGTTGGCCGAGGCGGCGATCTCGTCGACCAGGGTGTCGATCACCCCGACTTTCTCGACGATGCCGCGCAAGGCCGCGCCGGTCTTGCCGACCAGGTCGACGCCCTCGCCCACCTGCCGGCTGGAGTCGGCGATCAGGGTCTTGATCTCCTTGGCTGCATCGGCCGAGCGCTGAGCCAGGGCGCGAACTTCCTGGGCCACCACGGCGAAGCCCCGGCCGGCGTCGCCGGCCCGGGCCGCCTCGACCCCCGCGTTCAGCGCCAGGAGATTGGTCTGGAAGGCGATCTCGTCGATCACGCCGAGGATCTGCGAGACCTTGGCCGACGAGGCCTCGATCTGGGTCATGGCCTCGGCGGCGCGGGTCACCACCACGCCCGACGCCTCCGCGTCGGTGGCGGCGTCGCGAACCTGGGCCGAGACGGCCTTGGCGCTCTTGGCGGTCTGCTCGACCGTGGCGGTCAGTTGCTCGACGGCGGCCGCGGTCTCCTGCAGGGTCGCGGCCTGCTGCTCGGTGCGCTCGGCCAGGTCGTCGGCGGCGCCGGCGACGTCGTCCGTGGCGGCCCGGATGCCCAGGGCGCCGCGCGACACCGCGCTCAGCGCCCTGTCCAACGCCGCCGCGGCGTTGTCGAAATCGATCTTCAGGCTCTCGAACTCGGGCGACAGCGCCCCTTCGACCCGCACGGACAGATCGCCCGAAGCCAGCCGCGACAGGGCCACGCCCAAGGCGGCCACGGCGGCCGCCTGCTGCTGCTCGGCCGCCTGACGCCCGGCCTCGAGGCGGTCGCGCTCTTCCAGCAGAACCGAGAAATAGGCCGAGACGGCCAGGTCCATGTCGAGGAACACCGCCTTGGCCAGGGCCGAGACCTGCTCGGCCGCCCCGCCGTCCGCCTTGCCGCCGAACGGGCCTTTCCTGGACCGTTTGCCGAGCACCGCGTGGATCAGCTTGTCCAGCACCAGGGCGTAGCCGCCGATCGACCAGCGCGGTTCCAGGCCGGCCCGCGCGTTGGATTGGCCGATGCGCTCGACCGCCGCCAGATAGTCGGCGCCTTGGTCGCCCGACAGCATCCGCCGCCAATGCGCGACCTGCCGGGCCTGCGCGCCCTCGCCGCGTCCATCCTTGAACAGGATGCGGGTCTCGGCGAAGCCCCGCAGCTGCTCGTAGAAGCTGTCCAGCGCGGCGGGGATCGCCTCGTCCAGCACCGGCTTGGCCGCCTGCAGCGCCGATCGCGAGCCCTGGTCGAACCGCATGAAGCTCAGACGTTGGTCGAGCTGGTGTTTGGCGCTCATGCGGCAGGCCCCGGGTCACAGAAATCCATTGAGCGCACAGCCGTGACCGGAATCTATTAACCGAGCTTGAAGCGTCGCCTTGGGAGACGCCTTCCTAGGCGGTCCACAAATATCGCCAGGTCTCCGAGATCGCCGCGCCCCCGCGCGTCAACCGCAGCGACAGGTCCATGTTCGATCCCTTGGGCCGTACGCCGAACGCCGCCCGCGCGGCGGCTTCGTCCGGATAGGGCGAGAGGTCGCGCCACACGATCTCGCCGCCCTGGGCCTGCAGGTCCATGGCCACGCCGTCCAGCCCCTCGGCCAAGGCCCCGCCCTGCAGGTCGACGGTGAACAGCCGCAGGCCGGCCTGGGCGTCCGCGCCGGTGCGCGTGCGGAACACGCGGGCGTCCGGGCTGGCGAAGCGCTCCTGGCCCCAGTGCAGGCGATAGCGCAGGTCGACCCGCGAACCGGCGGCCCACGGGGTCTTGGGCCGCCAGAAGACGGCGATGTTGTCGTCGGTCTCCTTGGTGGTGGCCAGCTCGGCCAGATGCACCGCGCCCTCGCCCCAGGCGTCCAGCGGCTCGACCCACAGGCTGGGCCGCAGGTCGTAACGGGCCTGCAGGTCTCCGAAGTCCTCCAGGGTCCGCGCCCGTTGCACCAGGCCGAAACCCTTGGGGTTCTCGTCGGGGAAGTTGCTCAGGCGATGCGCCCGCGGGTTCTGCAGCGGCCGCCAGACGTGTTCGCCCTGCCCGGTCCAGATCGCCAGGCCGTCGCTGTCGTGCACGGCGGTGCGGAAGTCGTCGACCGGCGAGGCGTCCGCGACGTTGAACAGGAACATGCTGCTCATCGCCGCCGCTCCCGCCTTGGCCATGGCGACGCGAGGGAAGATCGCGGCGACGACGTCGAACACCACGTCCTCGCCCGGCCGGATCGTGAAGCTGTAGGCGCCGGCGCAGCTGGGGCTGTCCATCAGGGCGTGGACGGTGACCGCGTCGCCGCCGGCGGGCCGCTCCAGCCAGAAGCGGGTGAAGTCGGGGAATTCCTCGTTCGGCTCTCCCGCCCCGATCGCCAGGCCGCGCGCCGACAACCCGTAGCGCTGGCCCCGGCCCAGGCTGCGGAAATAGCTGGCGCCCTGGAAGACCGCGATCTCGTCCAGCTTGTCGGCCTCGTTCAGCGGCCACAGCAGGCGGAAGCCGGAAAAGCCGGTCCAGGTCTTGGCGACGTCGGCGTGCTCGCCGGGGATGTCGAACATCGCCGGGTCGAAGGCGATCGGCCGCGCCAGGCCGTCGGCGACCTCGAAGATCGGCAGCGGGCGCGGATAGAGCCAGGCCGGCGGGAAGAACTCGGCCCGGAACGGCGTCGGGCGGTCCTTCCACAGGTCGGCCTCGGAGCGGAAGCGGATGTGGAAATAGTCGTCGTAGGACAGGCCGGCGATGGTCGGCGGGGCCGGCGGCTTGGCGTAGGGCGCGGCGGCCAGGCTGCGGGCCATCTCGCGCAGCAGGTCGGCGGAAAACGGCTCGGTCATCGAAGCCTCGGCGGCCGGAGCCTGGGCGGACGCCAGCCGCGGCGCGAGGGCCAGGACAGCCGACAGCGAAAGCGTGCCGAGCGCGGCGCGGCGGTTGAGCGAACTGGAAAACATGCGGGCCTTGTAGAGCAACGCCCCCGTTGCGTGCCATACAACGCAGCTTTAGCGACAAAGGTCCGCCCATTCGCCTCCTGGCCAAGAAGGTCGCTGGCGCGACGCGGCCCACCCGCCTATTTCTAATGCAGCAAGCGTTGCAACAAGCGAGGCCTTGGCACGTTTGGGTTTCGGCCGAGCGTCTTGCATAAGATTCGACGGCGGACAAAGGGACCGACGAGACTTCATGGGCGCTCCGGCAGATTTCACGCTCGAAGAGACCGCCGGCCACCAGACCGCCGTGCTCTCGGGGGACTGGACCGCGCGCGGCATGGTCGACGCCGGCGAACGCCTGGTCCAGGCCATGGAGGGCGCCAAGGGCGTCGACCTGGACCTCAGCGACATCACCCGCTGCGACACCGCCGGGGCCTACGCCATCCTGCGCGCCACGGACGGCCGGATCAGCGCCGACAAGATCAAGGCCAGTCCACGAACCCTGCGCTTGCTGCAGCTGGTCGACGACGCGATCCAGGTCGAGCCCGAGGCCGCGCCGCCGCAGAAGGGCTTCCTGGCCCTGCTGCAGCGGATCGGCCGGGGCGTGTACGGCCTGGGCGACGACTTCTACGCCACCCTGGCCTTCCTGGGTCACCTGCTGGTCGCCATCGGCCGCTGCATCGTCAAGCCCAGCCGCATCCGCTGGGCGCCGGTGGTCTCGCTGGCCGAGCGCGCGGGCCTGGACGCCATTCCGATCGTCAGCACCACCACCTTCTTCATCGGCGCGGTCGTGGCCCTGCTGGGCGCCAATCTGCTGACCCAGTTCGGCGCCCAGGTGTTCGCCGTCGAGCTGATCGGCATCTCGGTGCTGCGCGAGTTCAACATCCTGATCACCGCGATCCTGCTGGCCGGCCGCTCGGCCTCCAGCTTCGCGGCCGAGATCGGCTCGATGAAGATGAACCAGGAAATCGACGCCATGCAGGTGATGGGGGTCGATCCCTACGAGGCGCTGGTCCTGCCGCGCTTCGCCGCCCTGCTGATCACCATTCCGCTGCTGACCTTCGTGGCCACCCTGGCCGGGCTGGCGGGCGGCATGCTGGTCACCTGGGTGGTGCTGGACCTCTCGCCGACCTTCTTCCTGCAGCGCATGCAGGACGCGGTGGGCGCGCAGCACTACTGGATCGGCCTGTCGAAGGCCCCGGTGATGGCCATGGTCATCGCCGCCATCGGGTGCCGCCAGGGCATGGAGGTCGGCAACGACGTCGAGTCCCTGGGCCGGCGGGTCACCGCCGCCGTGGTCCACGCCATCTTCGCCATCATCTTCATCGATGCGGTGTTCGCCCTGATCTACATGGAGCTGAACGTATGACCGCGCTCGATGTGGAGACCGTCGACACCGACGCGCCGTCGACGGCCGAGGCGCCGCCGATCCGGGTGACGGGCCTGGTCTCGAAGTTCGGCGACAACGTCATCCACGACGGCCTGGACCTGACCGCCGATCGCGGCGAGGTGCTGGGCGTGGTCGGCGGCTCGGGCGCCGGCAAGTCGGTGCTGCTCAACACCATTATCGGCCTGAAGGTCCCCGACGGCGGCTCGGTCAAGCTGTTCGGACAGGACATGGCCGACGCCTCGCGCCGCCGCTGGAACGTGATCGAACGGCGCTGGGGCGTGCTGTTCCAGCAGGGCGCGCTGTTCTCCAACCTGACGGTGCGCGAGAACGTCGCCGCGCCGCTGCACGAGCACACCCGCCTGCCCAAGAGCGAGATCGAGCACCTGGCGGACCTGAAGATCGCCCTGGTCGGCCTGCCCGCCCGGGCCGGCAACCTCAAGCCCGCCGAACTGTCGGGCGGCATGCGCAAGCGCGCGGGCCTGGCCCGGGCCTTGGCCATGGATCCCGAACTGCTGTTCCTGGACGAGCCCACCGCGGGCCTGGACCCGATCAGCGCGGCGGCCTTCGACACCCTGATCAAGGACCTGTCCGACAGCCTGGACCTGACCGTGTTCATGATCACCCACGACCTGGACACCCTCTACGAGATCACCGACCGCATCGCGGTCATCGCCGACAAGAAGGTGGTCGCCACCGGCTCCGTCCAGGAGCTGGAAAAGAACGACCACCCTTGGATCCAAGAATATTTCATGGGGCCGCGCGGACGCGCGGCCGCCGGCCAGCCCGCGCCCCAGGCGCCGGCGCAAGCGGCCGCCAAGTCGACACCGAGGACGAGCTGATGGAAAGAAACGCCAACTACGCCTTGGTGGGCGCGGCGACCCTGATCCTGTTCATGGGGTTGCTGATCTTCGCCGTCTGGCTGGCAAAGCTGAGCTTCAACCAGGAATACGACCTGTACGACGTGCTGTTCGTCGGACCGGTGCGCGGCCTGTCGGACGGCGGCGAGGTGCATTTCAACGGCATCAAGGTCGGCGAGGTCACCAAGATCGCCCTCGACAAGTCCGACCCCAACCGCGTCATCGCCCGCGTGCGCGTCACCTCGGACGTGCCGATCAAGACCGACAGCTTCGCGACCCTGGAGCCCCAGGGCATCACGGGCGTCAACTACGTGCAGATCACCGCCGGCGCCCCCGCCAAGCCGTTGCTGAAGAGCACCGTCCATAGCGGCCAGGTGCCGGTGATCCGCAGCCAGCGCAGCGCGCTGTCCGACCTGCTGGAAGGCGGCGGAACGGTGCTGACCCGCACCATCGAGGCCCTGGACCGCGTCAATCGCGTGTTGTCGGACGACAACGTCAAGACCTTCAGCGCCTCGCTCAGCGACATCCAGGCCGTCACCGCCGAGCTGCGCGAGCGCAAGGAGATCATCGCCGACGCCCAGAAGGCCTTGCAGAGCATCGAGGCCACCTCCACCCGGATCGGCGAGCTGTCGGACTCGGTCAACGGCCTGGCCAACGGCGACGCCAAGCGCACCCTGAAGAACCTGGCCGACGCCGCCGACGAGCTGAAGGCCACGTCCAAGGACGTGCGCGGCATGGTCGGCAAGCTGGAAGGCCCGACCAGCGACTTCGCCACCACCGGCCTGCCGCAACTGTCGTCGGCCGTCGTCACCCTGCAATCGGCCGCCGAGTCCCTGGACCGGCTGGTCAGCGAAGTCGAACAGAACCCGCGCGCCCTGGTGGCCAAAGCGCCGGCCAAGGAACTGGAGGTCAAGCCGTGAGCACCCTGCGAACCGTCCTGCGAACGGCGGCGATCGCCGCCACGGCCGTGGCCCTGACCGGCTGCATCAGCCTGTTTCCCAAGGCCAAGCCGGCGGGCCTCTATCGCTTCGGCCACGAGGCGGCGGCCAGTTCGGCCCCGGCCGCCGAGAAGAGCTTCGGCGTCTACAAGACGCCGACGGTCTTCACCCGCTCGGCGATGAGCGACAGGCTGCTGTCGGTGACCGACGGCGAGGCCGCCTACATCGCGGGCGCCCGCTGGGTGTCGCCGGCCATCGTGCTGTTCGACGAGGCGGTGGCCCGGGCCTTCGAGGCCGACAACAGCCGCGCCCGTCTGGTCACCCGCGGCGAGACGGCCAAGGCCGTCATGGCCCTGCGCCTGGAGGTTCGCTCGTTCGAGACCGACTATGTCAACGGTCCCAAGGCCGCCCCCGAGGTGCTGGTTGAGATCCGGGCCGTCATGACCCGCAGCAACGACCGCACCCTGCTCGGCGACAAGGTGTTCGTGGCCCGCGTCAAGGCCGCCGACAACCGCCTCTCGGCCATCGTCCCGGCCTATGACCAGGCGGTCGGCCAGACGCTGTCGGAGATCGTGACCTGGGTCGGCGAGGCGGGCGTCAAGGAACCGAAGGCCTAGCGCGGCGGCGATCTGAGGGCCGGAGAACCGAGCCGCTTTAAGTCGCCTATTTCGGCCGGCTAGATCGCCGGGTCGATCGCGCCGGCGGCTTCGGCGCGTTGCTGCGCCAGGGCCTCGACGATGTGGGTCCGGTAGAGAACGCCGAGCAGGTCGGTCTGGGTGACGATGCCCAGCAGGACGCGGTGCTCGTCGACCACCATGGCCTCGTGCGCCGCGCCGCTCGACAGGATCGGCAACAGCGCCTCGATCGCGGTGCCGGGGCGAACCTTGTGGACGAAGGGATCCACCACCGCCGCCACCGGGCCGTCCCGCCCGGTCTGAAGCTCGGCGCGGCGCACCATGCCGACCAGCTTGCGATCCGGGTCGACGACGGGCGCCGAGCGCAGGTCGTGGGCGCGCATATAGGCCAGGGCGCTTTCGGCGGACTGGTGAAGGTCCACGCTCAGCACGTCGCGGGACATGATGTCGCTGCAGAGGATGTGCGCGTGGATGCGGCGGTGCGCCTGCAGTTCGACCTCACGGAACAGGGCGTCCAGATCCTCGCGGTCGACGTCCAGCAGGTCGCCGTAGTGCGCCAGGGCGTTGTCGATGTCGGCGGGGGTGAAGCCGGCGCGCTGCAGCGGCGGGGCGTCCTCGGTGGCGTGCACGTTGGCCGGGGGCGGCACGCGGTGCGGATACGAACGCCCGACGATCCGGCCATGGGCCATGGCGAACAGCACCAGCAGACCCGAACACAGGCCGATGGGGACGATGACATAGCTGTAGGACGCCGCGCCGATCGGCCCGGCGACCAGGGCGGCGCTCAGCGCGACCGCGCCGCCCGGCGGGTGCAGGCAGCCCAGCAGGCTCATGACGACGATCGCGCAGGCGACGGCGAGGGCCGCCGCCAGGGCGGGGTAAGGGTGGAAGACCAGGGCGCAGGTCACGCCGATCAGGGCCGAGACGATGTTGCCGCCGAGCACGGCGCGCGGCTGCGCCAGGGGGCTGGCCGGCACCGCGAAGGTCAGGACCGCCGACGCGCCGATCGGCGGCACGAGGAGCGGAAGGGCCGACGGATGGCCGCTGGCGACCAGATGCGCGATGAGCCCCGTCGCCGGAACGCCGAACAGAGCGCCAGCGCCGGACCGCAGGATGTCGACCGGCCGAATGGGATTGCGGCCGCGCAGGACCTGAAAGAACGTCTTTGGCATGATCCCTGGGTCTTCGAGCCCTGAAGCGCTTGTCGAGAGCTCTTAAGAGGCCTCTCCAGTGAAGGCTAGGCCGGACTTCACCATGGCCTGGGCGGACAGACGGGCGACCGCCGGGCGCCGCCTTGTCACAGCGCCGATAGAGGCTCCGCGACGTCGCCGTAGCCCGCGTCGGGCTGGATCCGAAGCGAGGCGCCGTCGACCCAGGGTTCGACCGTGACCAGCGCCCTCGCCCGCGCCGCGTCGATCGCCGCCGTCGCCCCGGTGCTCTCGGCCAGAAGCTGCAGGTTCATCCGGGTCGGGAAGATCACCTTGCGCTCGCCCGAAGCGGCCAGGGTCAGCGCCTCCGCGGGCGCGATCCATTCGGCGTCGACCGCCTCGTGTCCGTCGCAGACCGCCAGTTGGGCCTGGGGCGCGTGGGCGACGTAGAACCAGGTGTCGAACCGCTTGGCCATCAGCGGCGGGGTGATCCAGCGGGCGAAGAGGGTCAGGGCCGCCAGGTCAAGCTTCAGGCCCAGATCGCGAACCACGTCCAGGAAGGCCATGCGGTTCTCGGCCACCGCCGCCCGCACGTCGATCGCCGCCTCGCCGGCGTAGATCTCGCCCGCCGCATCGCGGGCCAGCAACACCCCGGCCTCCTCATAGGCCTCGCGGATGGCGGCGATGCGCAGCGGCGCGCCGTCCTCGCCGACGCTTTCCCAGCCCGTCGCGTGATCGACCCACGCGGGGTCATGATCGCCGGCGTGGCTCTTGCCGCCCGGAAAGACCAGGGCGCCGGCCGCGAAGTCGATCTGATGGTGCCGCTTGACCATCAGCACCTCGAACGCCGGCCCAGGGGCTGGGACGTCCCTCAGCAGCAGGATGGTGGCGGCGGGACGGATGGGATCGGTCGGCGGCTCTGACATGGGACGAGCTTGGCGGAGATGCGTGCAGGCGCCCAGGAAATTCGAACGGACGTTTAGCCCGCCGCCACTATCCTGCTCCGCTCGGCCATGCGGTCCGCGCGGTCCAGCAGATAGTCGGCGTCCTCGCGCGACACGGTGGTCGAGGCGGTCAGGAACCGCTGGATCATGTGCTCCTGGAAGCGCTCGCGGTCGCCGGGGCGGCCGTCATATTCCAGGGCGTGGAAGGCGTCGACGCCGGCCCGGAAGGCGGGCTGGAGACGCGGCGGCAGGCCGGCCCGCTCGCAGATCGCCTTCAGGCCCAGGGCTCCGGCGTCATGGATCATCAGCCAGGTGCGGTGATGCGGCACCCCGGCCAGCTCGGCCACGCCCCACTCGAAGAAGGTCATGTGGCCATGGGCCAGGGCCCGCAGCAGCAGCGACGGCGACAACCGTCCCACGCCGTGCAGATGGCCCACGAAGGCCTTGACGTCGGCGGCGCGGCCGGCCTGGTCGATCAGGTCGACGGTGGCGCGCTCCTTGGTGTCGAGGATCAGCTCCAAGGTGCGCTCGGCCGACAGCGGATGCGTGGCCAGGATGTGCTCGCGCAGCTGGTCGCTGACCATGTCGATCAGGCGCTCGGTCACGGCCAGCGGCAGGGCCCGGCGATAGGCCACGGCGGCCAGCACGCTTTCCGACTTGGAGAACCGGTCCAGGACCCGCTGCAGCACCGCGTCGGACATCCGGGCGTTGTCGTTGGCGCAGAGGGTGGCGACCACGTCCTCGCCGGCCTCCTCGACCAGCAGGGCGGCGACCTTGCTCGACAGCTTGGGGCGCTTGGCCACGGCCATTTGCCGCACCGGCCCGCCCAGGCGGACGATCTCAGCCAGGTCCGCGTCGCTGAACACCGGCGAGAAGCCGATCACCGGCAAGGACACGCTCTCGACGTCGCGCGCCAGGCGGTTGGCGACGTCGGCCGGCAGGGTCGGCGAATTGCGCAGGGTCACGGCCAGGGCGCGGCGGACCAGTTCGGCGGCGTCGGCCGCCATCACCCGCAGGATGTCGCCGGCCAGGGCCCGCTGGGCGTCGTCCAGATCGGCGCGATCGATGGTCCGGCACAGCTTGTGCGCGGCCAGGGCCCGCTCATCGGGCGTCGCGCCCTTCACCAGCATGCGGATATCGTGTTCGGTCAGGGCTGCGCGGGTGGTGGCCATGGATCTCTCCCCAATGCCCAGGGAACGGCGGGGAATCGGATCATCTCTTGTTAGGCTTAACGATTGTTTGCCCGCAAAGCGCGGCCGTTAACGATAAGCCGTAACGGGGCGCAAACCGCGACGACCTAGGGTCTCGGCTCAACAGCCGAGGAATCACGCGTTGTTCGCCGAGCGCCGAGAAAACACCCCCGCGGACGGCGGCGCCGACGCCCGCCTGGCCCTCGACGCCCAGACCGCCCTGCTGCCCTACGCGCTGGCGGTTTTCGCCGTCAGCCTGCCGATCTATGTCTGGGCCAGCTCGTTCGCGCGGAACGCCGGGTGGATGGCTGTCAGCTTCGCGGTGTTCGCGATCAACTGGGGCGTCTTCTACGGCGTGGTGGCGTGGCTGCGCGGCCCGGCCGCCCAGGACCTGGCCCGCCGCACGCGGGTACAGATCATGTCCGGCCTGCTGTGGGCCGTGGCGGCGGGCCAGATGGCGATCTTCGCCGACGGGGCGGGCCCTGTGCGCGAGACCCTGCTGCTGCTGTCGGCCGCCGCGGCCGTGGTCTGCATCTTCTTCGCCGCGCCCTGCCTGGCCGCCCTGCTGATCGTCGCCCCGGTCGCCGCCGCCGCCCCCCTCTACCTGCTGTTCTCACGTCCCGAGAGCCATCGGACCGGCACGGTGGCCTGGGGCGCGGTCGCCCTGGCCATGGCCCTGTCGCTGATCCTCAACCGCATGCTCCGTCGCCAGCACGCCCTGTCCCTGGCCCACGAAGCCCTGCTGGAGGAGCGGCTGACCGTGCTGGAGGCGGCCGAGCGCGCGTCCCGCTCCAAGTCCGACATCGTCGCCACCCTCAGCCACGAGATCCGCAACGGCCTGACCGGCGTCACCCACGTCCTGGCCGCCGCCGCCGGAAAAGGGGGACGCGCGGCGCCCTCGCGGGAGCAGTTGAACGCCGCCCTCGACGCGGCCCAGGACCTGGTCGCGGTGCTCAACGCCACGCTGGATTCCGAGACCGCCGAGTCGGGCCGCCTGTCGGTCGAGAGCGTGGCCTTCGAGCCCGTCCGCCTGATCCGCGACCTGGTGCTGCTGGACCGCCCCCACGCGGTGGCCAAGGAGCTGGAGCTGGTCGTCCACGTCGAGCCCGAGCTCGAGCGCCGGCAGCTGGGCGCGGCCATCGGCGATCCCCTGCGCACCCGCCAGATCATCGCCAACATCGTCGGCAACGCCGTCAAATACACCGTGCGCGGGCGGGTCGAGGTGCGGGTCGAGCGCCGCGGCGACCAGATCGCCATCGCTGTGGCCGACACCGGCCCTGGCCTGTCGCCGGCCGAGATGGACCAGGCCTTCCAGGCCTTCCAGCGCGTCGAGCGCACGGGGGCGGGCGTCAATGGCGCGGGCCTGGGCCTGTCGCTGTCGCGCCAGCTGGCCAAGCTGATGGGCGGAGCCCTGGAAGCCACCAGCGCCGTCGGCGTGGGCAGTTGCTTCACCCTCACCCTGCCCTTCGACGAGACCGCCATCCGCGAGATCGAGCCCGAGAGCGAGGCCCCGCAGAGCGTCGAGGCCGCCGGGGCGCCGCCGCGCAACCTGCGCATCCTGATCGCCGAGGACGACGCCCTCAACGCCGCCATGCTGCGGGCCATCCTCGAACAGCTGGGCCACCAGGTGGTCCATGCCCACAACGGCCGGCGCGCCCTGGACCTGGCCCGGATCTGCGACTTCGACCTGGTGATGCTGGACGGCCGCATGCCGGTTCTCGACGGCCCGCAGACCGCCGCCGCCCTGCGCGCCCTGGACGGCGCCAATCGCGACGTGACGGTCGTGGCGGTGATCGGCGGCGACGCCGACGAGGCCCGCGAATGCCTGGACGCCGGGGCCGACATCGTGCTGCGCAAGCCGGTCAGCGTCGCGGCCGTGGCCCGCGCCGTGGCCGACGCGGCGGCCCTGGACCGCAAGGCCCGATCGGCGGGCCAGACGGCCGCCGCCTGACGTAGAGGCTTCCCAACGGACGTTCAGGTCGTCCACACTCGCCGCAATGAGAAAAGCGGGAGGACGGGATGCTGCGCGATCTGCGGGTCATCGAGCTGGCCACCTACATCGCCGCCCCGGGCGCGGCCGGGATCATGGCCGACTGGGGCGCCGACGTGATCAAGATCGAGTCCCCCGACGGCGACCCGATGCGCGGCTTCTTCGACACCCTGGGGTCGGAGCAGGCCGCCAATCCGATCTTCGAGCTCGACAACCGGGGCAAGCGTTCGGTGGTGCTGGACATCCGCACCCCGGCGGGTCGCGACGCCGCCAAGGCGCTGGTCCGGGACGCCGACATCTTCCTGACCAATGTCCGCCCCGCCGGCCTGGCCCGGGCCGGCCTGGACTACGAGACCCTGAAGGCGGTCAATCCGCGCCTGATCTATTGCAGCCTGACCGGCTACGGCCTGGAAGGCCCCGATGCGGACCGGCCGGGCATGGACGTGGCGGCGTTCTGGTCGCGAGCGGGGGTCGGGGCGATTACCGGACCCAAGGGCGCGGAGCCCTTTCCCCTGCGCACCGGCATGGGCGACCATGTGACGTCCCTGGCGACGGTGTCGGCGATCCTCGCCGCGGTGCATGAGCGCCAGCGGACCGGGACCGGGCGGCTGGTCGAGACCTCGCTGCTGCGCACGGGCGTCTATGCGATCGGCTCGGACATGGCCATCCAGCTGCGGTTCGGAAAACTGGCCTCCACCCGCCCGCGGCGCGAGGCGGTCCAGCCCCTGGCCAACTTCTTCCAGACCCGCGACGGCCGCTGGATCTGCCTGCTGGCCCGACAGGGCTCCACCGACTGGGCTCGGATCGCGGCGGCGGCCGGCCGCCCGGAGCTGACCGAGGACCCGCGCTTCGCCGGCGCCCGCCTGCGCCGCGAGAACGGCGCGGCCCTGGTCGACATCCTGGACGAGGCGTTCGGGGCGATGGACTACGCTCAGGTCAAGCAAGCCCTGGACGCCGGCGACATCACCTGGGCGCCCTGGCAGACCCCGCGCGACCTGGTGACCGATCCGCAGGCCGCGGCGGCCGGCTGCTTCGTGGAGACGCCGGACGGCAAGGGCGGCGTCTTCCCCGCGCCGGCCGGACCGGCGCGGTTCCCAGGCGCCGAGGACGGACCCAGAGGACCCGCGCCGGGACTGGGCGAGCATACGGCGGCGGTGCTGTCGGAGATCGGCTGGTCGGAAGCGCAGATTGAACAGGTCACCGGCGCCGGCTCCTGAACCCGCTTGCCCTTTCAAGCCGTAATTTGAAAACGTGAGCGGATGGCCCTGAAGGCCCTACCGCTTGATCTTGCCGCCGTCGCCGGCGTCGGACAGCACCCGCAGCATTTCCGACGAGAACATTGAGCTGGTCATGCGCTGGGCCGACGACGAACCGCCGCCCGCCCCGAAGCCGAAGCCGCTGTCGGCGTCCTGGGAGCCGCGCAGGATCAGGCTGACCAGTTCCTGCTGCTGCTGGATGCGCTCCAACCGACGGCCGGTGGCGTATTGGACGAAGCCCTGGTCAGTGTCTGGGGTTTGGACGGGGTCGGCGGACGTCGTCGCGACCTGGCTGGCGCCGCCTGTCCGCGTGAGATTGGCGTAGACCTCGCCGACCGTGGCCGGGCGGCCCTCGCGATAGAAGATCGAACGGTTGGCGGCCGCCGCATCCGGGAACATCGCCGCGGCGCTGGCGCCGGGCGAATTGCCGGCGGCCTCGATCAGCCGCGCCGAGCCCTGGGGCCCCAGGAAGTGGGCGGCGTAGAGTTCGCCGGCCGTGGGCGAGCGCCCCACCCGGCCGCGCAGATAGGAGGCGTGGTCGCTGGTCAGCTCGCCGGCCATCAGCGACGCGGCGTGCGGGTCCAGCTTCAGGCCCAGCACCGCCTTACGGGCCTCGTCGCCCGTCACCCGGTACTTGCCGTCCGAACCCTGCTGGATCAGGTCGGCGTAGCGGGCGTAGCCGTACTTGGCGCCGTGCTTCTTCAGGGTGGACAGCCAGGTCTGGTCGACGAACTGGAACAGGCCCGAGGCCGACGAGGTGCCCGCCTTGGCGTTGGGATTGAAGCCGCTTTCGCGCTTGGCCGCGCCCATCAGGAACGAGAAATCCACGCCCGTCGCGCTGGACGCGCGCTGGATCGCCGACTCGACGACGCTGCGTATGGAGGTGACATTGGCCATGCCCGAAGATGTGGACGCGCATGGTTAATCGCGCCTTAACCATGACCGGCGACCCGGCAGAAATTGCCTGTGACGGGTTGTCCCACCTCGTCGCCGAAGCCTTGTCTACCGGTGATCGCTCATCTTGAAGGGCGGGATCAGGACGCAGCGGGCCTGGCCGTCGACGACGGCCACGCGGGCGGCGTGCATGTGCGGCGCTTCGAAATAGGATCGGCCGCGCGCGGTCGCCACGCCCAGGACCACAGGCCCCGTGAATTGGCAGACGGTCCGGAACGGCCCTCCTCCAGCCAGGTCAGGGTCCGGCCGCCGCGTGCACATCATGTGACCGACGCGATACTCGAAGTCGGCGCCGCCGTATCGGGTGACCTGAGCCGTCCCCCAGGCGCGATCATAGGCCGACGCCGCCATCGTCGGACACGGCGGACCGCGAAGCGCCCAGAAGGCGTCCTCGGCCGCCGACGCCTGTCTCTGGGCCATATAGATGCAGGCGCAGAGGCCCAGCGACGCGGCGATCACCACCCATCCGCCCAGTTTGATCCCACCTTCGAGAACACGTCCGGACTTGCCCGAGCGCGTCCCTAGCCGTCTGTCCACCGTCCGCCTCGCGAAAAGCCACCCTGTGCTTACTGGCGCCGGTCGCATGAAGTTACGAGCGTAAAAATTCTACGGACGTAATATTTACAAACGTAATTCTACGTGAGACGCTCGGCCATCGACCTAATTGGTCGAGGGTTCAGGAGGTCGCCATGAGTGCTTATGAAGGTTCGATCGGTTCCTACATCCCCGGCGTCGATGCGCCGCGCGGCAAGCCGTCCAAGGCCCTGGTCGCAGCCTTGGTGGTTGTCTCGGCTGTCCATGCGGGCCTGTTCGCCTATCTGGCCTACCAGAAGTACGTGATGCCGGTGAAAGTGGACTATACCGATCCGACCCCGATCCTGATCGAGCCCTTGGCGCCGGAGCCGCCCCCTCCGGCCAGGAACGATCCTCCGCCGCGGTCGCCTCCATCAAACCCGCTGGTCCCGCGCGAGACGCCGATCCCGCGGGAGCCTCTGATCCCGCCGCTGGTGATCCCGAAGGCCGAGCCCAGCAACGTCAAGGGCGACGGCCCGGTGACCATCACCGAGAACCCGCCCTCGACCGGCGAGCCGGCGCAACCCCCGCCCAAGGTCGTGACCCGGCCCAACTGGCTGAAGAAGCCTGGCGCGTCGGAATTCAGCCGCTTCTATCCGGAAAGCGCCATGCGGCGCGGGGTGGGCGGCATGGCGACCCTCAACTGCACGGTCGCCGCCAATGGGGCGATCCAGGCCTGCAGCGTGCTGGACGAGACCCCTTCGGAGGAAGGCTTCGGCAAGGCCGCGATCAAGCTGTCGAAGTTCTTCAGGATGAGCCCGCAGATGGAGAACGGCCAGCCCGTCGACGGCGCCAGCGTCCGCATCCCGATCCGCTTCAACGCGGCCGAAGGTTAGGGCCGTCGCCGGGGACATGCACTCACGGCAATGCGCTGGCTGAATTGGCAAGACGCCTAGGGTGAGTGCGTGTCCCCAACGTCGCCCGCTGAGTTTCTGAGTCGAGGCCGCAAGGCGCCGTGGACGACGGTGGGGACACGCACTCACTCCACGTTCAGCGGATCAGCCGGCAGAGTCTTCGCCGTGAGTGCATGTCCCCGGCGGGGATACAGCGGCGCCTGTCCCCGTCGGCGCCGGAAAGAACTCCAGCCCCTTCAACGCCCTGCGGAAAAAACAGCGTCCCTTATTCGCGACGCTGAAACCTGCCGTAAACTCACTTCACCTCGTTGCGGGAAAGGGCGCATGGCCAGCGACCGATGCGGCGGCGGGGGGCGATCGAGCGGAGAGCTCTGTCGGCGGTCCTTCGGCGTTGGTGAGAAGGATCAAACCTCGCGCTTCTGGCCTTGCCGGGCTTGGATGACAGAAACGGTGGAGCGTCGAGGGCCGGGCAAGGCAACAGGCGTGCGGGGGATACGCACGCGGTCCGGGGATCCCGATGCTGCGGGACCCGTCCGCCGGGGGCGCTCTTGGTAAGGCGTTAAGAGCGCCACCCGCCGAGAGGCTCCCGGATAACGACCGCGCGGAGCGATCGGGCTTCGTCGAAACGGTATTCTTTTTTCAAACTCCGGACGGTGTCCGGCGCTCCGCAGCCCTTTCCATATCCTCAGCGAGAGATCGCGTGAGCTTGAAAAGCCGTGCCCGCTAACACTTGCCCCCACCTGACGGCTACGCGGTCTGTCCGCCCCAGAGGGGGCGGAGCTCTCACGGCGCGGCTCTTCCCCCTCTGGGGGAAGACGACCGCGAAGCGGTCCGTAGGGGGCAAGGGATCGCCGCACGAACCTCGAAGAAGGAGCCCCTCAATAGCTCTTCGGCAGGCCCAGCACCCGTTCGGCGATGAAGTTCAGGATCATCTCGCGGCTGATCGGCGCGATGCGGGCGATCATCGCCTCGCGGAAATAGCGCTCGACGTCATATTCCTTGGCGTAGCCCATGCCGCCATGGGCCAGGACCGAGCTCTCGCAGGCGGTGAAGCCCGCCTCGGCGCCCAGGTACTTGGCGGCGTTGGCCTCGGCCCCGCAGTCCTGGCCGCGGTCGTAGAGGGCGGCGGCCTTGAAGGCCAGCAGGTTGGCGGCCTCCAGCTCGGCCCAGGACTTGGCCAGCGGATGGGCCACGCCCTGGTTCTGGCCGATCGGCCGGCCGAACACCACGCGCTCCTTGGCGTAGGTCGTCGCCTTGGCCAGGGCCGCGCGCCCCAGGCCGATGGCCTCGACCGCGAACAGCACCCGCTCGGGATTGAGGCCGTGCAGCAGGTACGAGAACCCCTTGCCCTCCTCGCCGACCAGGTCCTCGGCCGGCACGAACAGGTCCTCGATGAACAGCATGTTACACTCGACCGCCTTGCGTCCCATCTTGGGGATCGGCTTGGCCTCGATCTTCTCGCGATCGGTATAGAACAGCGACAGGCCCTGGGTCGGCTTGGCGCACTGATCCTTCGGCGTGGTCCTGGCGATGATCAGGATCTTGTTGGCGCGCTGGGCGCCGGTCGTCCAGATCTTGCGGCCGTTCAGCACATAGCCGTCGTTGGTGCGCTCGGCCCGGGTCTCCAGGCTGGAGGTGTCCAGGCCCGAATTGGGCTCGGTCACCGCGAAGCACATCTTGTCCTCGCCCGAGATCAGGCGCGGCAGATGCTTCTGGCGCTGTTCGTCGGTGCCGAACTTCACGATCGGCATCGGGCCGAAGATGTTCAGGTGGATGGCGCTGGCGCCCGAGAAGCCCGCGCCGGACTGGGCCACGGTCTGCATCATGATCGCCGCCTCGGTCAGGCCCAGGCCCGCCCCGCCGACGCTCTCGGGCATGGCCACGCCCAACCAGCCGCCCTGCGCGATCGCGGCCACGAATTCCTCGGGAAAGATCCCCGTCTCGTCGGTGCGACGCCAGTAGTCATCGTCGAAGTCGGCGCACAGCTTGGCGACGCCCTCGCGGATGGCCTCCTGCTCGTCGGTCAACCAAAATCCGCTCATTCGCCCCTGCCCTGCCTCTATCGTTGCGCCTCAGGTCCTCGAGAAGCGCCGCGCATCGAACAGCGCGGCGTCCGGGCCTGGGTTATCACCCTTCAGATACGCCGCGACCAGATCGGCCACAAGCGGGGCCAGCAGCCAGCCGTTGCGCCGCGCGCCGACCGCCAGCATCACGCCGGGCGTGGCGCTCCAGCCCACCAGCGGCAGGCCGTCGGGGGTCGCGGCCCGCACCCCGACCTCGGTGGTCAGGACAGCCTGCGCCAGTTCTGGGCGCAGGCGAAGCGCCGCCGTCCGCAGCCCCTCGGTGACCGAGGCGTCGACCGCCAGATCGTGGCGACCCGCCTCCATGGTGGCGCCGATCGCCGGGCTTTCGCCAGGACAGATATAGACCCCCTGCCCACGGATCACCGGCCCGGTCGCCGGGCCCCGGTCGGCGCGCAGGATCTGTCCCTTGATCGGGCTCACCGCCTCGAGCTCGGGCGCGAGTCCCCCCGCATCGCCCGCCCCGGTGGCCAGGATTACGGCGGAAAAGGCCGCAAGGTCGTCCGCGACGAGGGCGCGGGGGACAAGGCGAGCTCCGGCCGCCTCCGCGGCGGCGTTCAAGGCGGCCAGGGCCGGCCGCGCCTCGATCCGCCAGTCCTCGGCGCTGAACAGAGCGCCGTCCAGGCGCTGGAAGGGGGCGCCCAGGGCGTCCAGCCGCGCGGCGATGGTATCCAGCCAGGCGGCCTCGCCCTCGATCCTGAGGCCGTCGCGCAGGATCGGCAGGGCCAAGAGCGCGGCGAAGGCCGGCCAGCGGTCGCGAGCGCGCCGCATCAGGTCCAGGTGCGGGGCCGAGACGGAATCGAACACGGCCTCGGCCGCCGGGGCCAGCATGCCCGCCGCCACGCCGGACGCATTGTCGCCAAGGGGCCTGGGCTCGAAAATCGTGACGTCCAGGCCGGCGCGCGCCAGAGTCAGCGCCACGGCCGATCCGATCGCGCCGGCGCCGGCCACCGCCACCCGCGCGCGCCGCTTCACATCCATGGGCGGCAAACACCCCCGCCCGCGCCAAACGTCAAGTCCGGCGGGCGATTTTGCGGTCTTCCCGTCTGTGTCAGAGACGTGACTAACGTGACCGCATGGGTCTATCCTCTGTTAACCAAGCTGGACCGCACGCGCGGGTCGACAAGTCGCGGACGGAGGCTGGAGGGACGCGAAGCGGATGACCGAGAAACTTTCCGCCGAAATGGCGCACCCCGTCGATCTCTATGTCGGGGCGCGCCTTCGGATTCGCCGCAAGGTCCTGGGTCTCAGCCAGACCCAGTTGGCCGAGGCCCTGGGCATCACCTTCCAGCAGATCCAGAAATACGAGCGCGGAGCCAATCGGATCAGCGCGTCCAAGCTATACCAGGCCGCGCGCCTGCTGCAGACGCCGGTGTCCTACTTCTTCGAAGGCCTGGACGAGACGGCCCAGGCGTCGACCGACGACGATTTCGCCCAGCGGATGACCCAGTTCGTGGCCACGCCCGAGGGGCTGGAGCTGGCGGGGCTGTTTCCGCGCCTCAACGACCGGCGCCTGCGCCGCCGGGTCGTCGACCTGGTCAAGGCGATGGTCGACGACGAGCCCCTGGCGGCGGCGCCCTAGGGCCCGAGCTGGCCGTTTCGAAGGATCGTCGGCCGCGCCCAGGCGTTTCCTGGGCCGACCGGCATTGGTCGCCGCCTACAGGCCTTCATGATCCTGATCGTCTCGCTGTTCCTGATCTGCGCCGTCGTCACGCCCCCCGCCGGCGAAGTGGTCCGCCGCCATCAGCGCGCGGTCCTGCGCCGCAAGCAGATCCAGGCCTTCCTGCGCTCCAGCCCCGTGGCCGAATACCGCCTCGACGCGCCGCCCTAGCGGCGTTGCGCCGCATTTCCGAAAGGCGCGTTCGGGCGCAGCCTCCTTCCCCAGGGAACGGGCGCGGAGCGTCGCGCCGCCGTCGAGAGTACAAGCGTGAGAACGTCCTGGCGCGCCACCGGGGGCCGCGGTCAACATTGGTGGCAGGCTCGCCCGATCACCGGCCTGCTGGCCGGTTGGATCGCCATCGCGCTGATCGCCTGGCGCGTCTGGAGCGCCTTCAGCCACAGCGCCTAGCCGGGCCTCGCAAAAGCAGCGCGCAACGAAAAAGCCTGGGGCGCGAACCCCAGGCTTTTTGGTCTTCCGCGATGGTACCGCCTCTCAGGCTTGAACTGAGGACCTCCGGTTCCACAAACCGGCGCTCTAACCAACTGAGCTAAGGCGGCGCATCGCGAGGGAGTGTCTTTAGTCGGACGCGCGAACAGGATCAAGCGCCGAAACAGGGCTTCCACACGAAAACGCCCCGGAGCGATGAAGCTCCGGGGCGCTCGTTTCTTGGGCTGTCGCCAGGTCCCTAGCGAGGAACCGTGAACACGATCGGGATCGTGATCTGGCCGCCGTCCACCGGGGCGCCGTCAAGCGTCTTCGGCTTCATGCGGAACAGCCTCGACAGCTTCATGGCCGCGTCGCCGAAGCCGTAGTCCGCCGGATTTTCCGACACGACCGAGCAGCTTTCCAGCGACCCCTTGGCGGTGACGGTGCACGACAGGGTCGCGCGGCCGCCAACTTCCATCCGCTGAGCGCGGTCGGGGTAATAACGAGCCATGTCCTCGCCGGTAGGCTTGCGAGCCCAGTCCGGCTTGGTGATGACCGAAGCCCGGGCCGGCGGGTTCGAAGGCACCGGCGGCACGTTCGAGATCACCGGCGGCGCCGTTTGCTCGACCCGTTCCTTGACAGGAGGGATCGGCAGCGGCGGCGGCGGAGTCACGTCCGGCGGCGGCGCGATCGGCGGCCTCGGCTGCACCACCGCCGGAGGCGGAGGCGGAGCGTTGGTCGGCGGCGGCGGCGGCGGAGGCAGCTCCACGTCCACGGCGTCGTCGTGATACTCCTTCATCACCTGTTCGAACTTCTGCTTCGCCAGATACGCGAACAAAGCAGCGTGCAAACCGACGACGACCAGGGTCGCGATACCGAAGGCGCCGAGGCCGCCCTTCTTGCGTCGCGGACCTTCAGAGGTGAGCGGGTCGTAGTGGCGATGCTCAGGCGCTTGTTGTTCAGCCATGCATCACCCCTAGCTGTTCTGATCCTTGCCGATGAGCGCCACGCTATAGAAGCCGTTATCCTGGAGAGTGTTCATCACCTCCATGAAAGCTCCGTAGCGCGTCTTTTCATCGGCGCGGATATAGATGCGCTCCTTGGTGGGATCGCGACGGCCAATGTTCTTAACGAGGTCCGCACCCATCTCGTCAACCGTAGTGCGGTCATCGCCAATGAAGACCTGTCCCGAAGCCTTGATCGAGATATAGACGGGCTTTGGCGGGGTCGTCGACGGTTTGGCGACCGCCGGCGGCAAGTTCACTTCGACCGACACGGAGGCGAGCGGAGCCGCCACCATGAAGATGATCAGGAGAACCAGCATGACGTCCACGAAGGGCGTAACGTTGATCTCGCTGTTCTGTTCGACGTTAAACCTGTCGCCCCCACCGCCTGAGAGTTTGGCGGCCATCGGTCTTACGCCCCTTTGTCGAGCTGACGCGAAATGGCGTTCATCAGTTCAGCAACGAAACCTTCAGAGCGCGTGCCGTAGCCGGAAATGCGGGTCTGGAAGAAGTTGTAGAAGATAACGGCCGGGATAGCGGCGAACAGACCGATACCGGTGGCGAGCAGCGCTTCGGCGATACCGGGAGCGACGACGGCCAGGTTGGTCGTGTTGGTGTTCGCGATGCCGATGAACGAGGTCATGATCCCGTAGACAGTGCCGAACAGACCGATGAACGGACCGGCCGAACCGACCGAGGCCAGGAACACCATGCCGCCCGACAGACGCTTCACCAGCGAGGCTTGCACCGCGTTGATGGCGTAGGTGGCGCGAGCCAGGGTCGAGTCACGGTGCTCGCCGCCGACGGCCAGGCCGGCTTGGCGCGACAGTTCGACTTCTTGGGCGGCCGCGGCGGCCATGTCGGCCATCGGGTTGCCTTCGAACTCTTCCGACGAGCCGATGCGGGCGATGTCGGCGATCGAACGAGCGCCGCGGAAGGCTTCCAGGAACTTGTCCGATTGCTTGTTCAGGGCGCCGAATTCGAACAGCTTGGTGATCAGCAGGACCCACGAGAAGATCGAGGCCAGGATCAGGCCGATCATCACGACCTTAACCACCGCCTGGGCCGACAGGAACATGCCGATCGGGGTCAGGGAGTGGGATTTCATCTTTTCAGTCGCGGCGACACCGGCGTCCAGAGGCTCTTCAGCGGGCGCGGCGGCGGCGGGAGCAGCGGCGGCCGGAGCGGCGGCCTCGGTGGTGGCCGGCGCAGGAGCCGCAGCGTCCTGAGCGAAGGCCGGGGCGCTCACCATCAGCGCCATGGCGCCGACGAGAGCGATGAGGGGGGTTTTCCGTTTAATGTCGAGCATCTGTCGCCAGTTCCTGATTGGTCTAGCACGTTTGGACCGAGGGTCGTCGCGCGAGAGCGTCTCCACCCTAACTTGAATAGCCTGCCCGGTGGCCGATCGCTCGGACGCCTTGCAAACCCGCTTCGCTGCGCTCGACCCGTTACGCCCCCCAAGCCGGGCTCATGCCCATCAAGAAGGATCGTTTCGAAGCGCGTGTGATCGCCGCCCCCGAGAAGGCTTCGATCTTACCGCAATGTTAGAATTGCGGCAGGGGTCCTTTGGCAACCCCTTTTCGTACCGTCAAGGGGTCGGAGGAAGCATAAATTCTCCACGCCTTTGAGGTCCCCACCACCGTTGGTGCGCTGCACAAATGAGAAACCAGGATTTGAGGGCGATTTTCCCTGTCAAAGGGAATGCTCATATTGCACCGCAGCATTCCAACAAAACATTGGTCTTGCAGATCGGACCGGAACGCGCATCCGAGCAAATCACAATCTAGCCGCGAAGTGGTCCCTTGCCGGTCCCGCCGTCCCCGATCCGCTTGAAAGTCGCCAGGGCGGCGATGTCGAGGCCTTTGGCCTTCGATAGCGCCTTGGCTGAGGGATTTTCGGCGCTTTTCTCGCCGTCCGAAGAGCCCCGCACCTCTCTGTCACGGGCTTCAGCGGCGTCGAGTTCCCGACGGATTTCAGCGCCGTGATCGACAGGGTTTCTGAACTGAACGCTTCGAGCAGACTCTGGCGACGGTCTTCGAGACATTCGATCCGCCGTGGAATCCCCGGCCTTCGCCGGCCGCGTCCACACGCGCCAGGCAACTCGTAAAATTTCACTTCTGCCCTGAGGCGGACGCCGGTGATCAAAGTCGCGGCGCCCGCCGGACTAGGCCGCCACGTCGCCGGAAGCCCGACGAGGACGATCGCGGTCATCAGGGAGCGAGGCGAAAGCATCGGAAAAGGAAGTGGTGCCTGGGGGCGGATTCGAACCACCGACACGCGGATTTTCAATCCGCTGCTCTACCAACTGAGCTACCCAGGCCCTGGGCTTAAGAAGCGGCCGAAACCGCTTTGGCGCCCGCCTGACGGCGGGGAGCCGCGTCTATAGGTGAGGCTAAAAACGAAGTCCAGCCCCTCATGAAGGGATCTGGAACTAATCCCGACCGAAGTCTGTGGACGGCGGGTTTTCCTCGTCCTCGTCGGCCCCGGGCACCACGTACCGGTCCGACAGCCAGCGGTTCAGGTCGATGTCCGCGCACCGTTTTGAGCAGAACGGTCGGAAGGCTTGCTCGGCGGGCTTCTTGCAGATGGGACAGGCGCTCATGAGGATGAGACCTCCAGGCGGTCGTTGGACCAGTCGGCGGCGACGGCCAGGGTGAAGCGGCGGCCGATCTTGTCGGCCAGGGCGGCGTCGAGGGCGGCGAAGGCGTCGGCCACCGCAGGGCCACAGCGGCCCGTGAGCTTGCCGCCGGGGTCCGCCCTGCCCTCGCGCTCGAAGGCCCGGACCAACCGCAAAGCGCCAGCGCGGGCCGACAGACCGCCCGTCTCGTCCAGCAGCCGGTCGAGAATCGGTTTGGTCCGGCGCGGCACGATCATCTCCAGCGCCCCGAACTTGCTGATCGGCCCGATGCCGACTCCCGGGTTGTCGACGGCGAACGCGTTGCGGGCCGCCGTGGTCAGGGCCGGACCGTCGTGGCCGCGGCCGACCAGGTCGAAGACCACCAGCCCCGCCAGGCCCTTCAGGCGCAGCACCCGGGCGGCGGTCGTGAAGGCGGCCATGTTGGCGGCGCGGGCCGCCTTCTTGGAATCGCCGTCGCGACTTCCAAGGTCGACGTCGACGGCGACCAGGGCCCTCGTCGCCTCGATGCTGACGTCGCCGCCGCCCGGCAAGGCGAAGACGGTGGCCAGGGCTTCGGCCTCGGCGGCCTCGACGGCTTCAAGGGCGGCCAGGCCCTGGGTCGGCGAGCCCGACTTCACCCAGAGGCGCAGCAGCTCGTCGATGGTCGGGGCGTGGGCCAGCACGCGCGGCTCGCCCTCGGCCGGGCCGACATAGCGGGCCACGGCGGACTTGTCGCGGCGCGAGGGGCTGCGAATCTCGATCTCGACCACCTGGCCTTCGACCAGCTTGGGCATGTCGGGCTTGAGCGCCAGCAGCAGGTCGGCCCCGCCGGGCAGGGCGACGAAGGCCGAGCTGAAGGCGCGCTCGATCTTCTTGACCCGGGCGACACCCCGCACGCCCTCGGCGTCCAGGGGGTCGTCCCCGTCCCATTGGGCGACGAGGCGCTCGGGGCGACCGTCCAGGGTGACCACCCCGACCGTTTCGCCGATTCCCTTGTAGAGGTAGGCCCGCCGTTCGCTCATTTTCGATAGCCCAGACCGGTCAGCAGGTTCAGCGTCTCGTAGAGCGGCAGGCCCACGACCGAGGTGTAGGAGCCGTGCAGGTCGATGATGAAGCCGCCGGCCACGCCTTGCACGCCGTAACCGCCCGCCTTGCCGCTCCATTCGCCGCCGGCCAGATAGTCGGCCTGCTCCTGGTCGGAAAGGTGCTTGAACTGCACGCGGGTCTCGACCAGCCGCGAAGCCTCGCGACCATCGGGAGCGATGGCCGCGACCCCGGTCAGGACCTTGTGGTTGCGGCCGGACAGAAGCTTGAGGCACCGGGCGGCCTGCTCCGGCGTCTCGGCCTTGGGCAGGATGCGGCGGCCGACGGCCACGACGGTGTCGGCGGCCAGCACGATGGCGCCGGGCGAACGCGGCGCGACCGCCCTCGCCTTTTCGACCGCCAGGCGCAAGGCATGGCGGCGCGGGGTCTCGTCGCGCAGCGGCGTTTCGTCGATGTCGGCGGGATCGACCCGATCCGGGGCGACGCCGACCTGCGCAAGCAGGTCCAGGCGTCGGGGGCTCGCACTGGCCAGGACCAGCGGCGTCCGCTGGACGACCATCGCCAGCCCTACTTGAAGCGGTAGGTGATGCGGCCCTTGGTCAGGTCGTAGGGCGTCATTTCCACGAGCACCTTGTCGCCGGCCAGCACGCGAATGCGGTTCTTGCGCATCTTGCCGGCGGTGTGGGCGATGATCTCGTGATCGTTCTCCAGCGTCACGCGGAACGTCGCGTTGGGCAGCAATTCGCTGACCGTGCCGGGAAACTCAAGCAGTTCTTCCTTAGCCATCAGGCCTCTCAAAACGGGTTACGCCTTACCGTCAAAGCCTTCGCGACGATTGAGTCGGAGGGCTGTCGCGGCTGCGAGGCGGGGCTTATAGCGCATTCACCCCCCAAACGTCGATGGCGCGCCGAAACGTTGTCGAATCGCCGTGGCCAGAGCGTCACGCACCTCGCGATAGGCCGCCAACATGGCTTCGCGCGAGCCGTCCGCAAGGGTGGGGTCATGGGTCGGCCAGTATTCGATGTCGGTGGCGCGGTCGCGGGCCAACTCGACGGCCCGGTGCTGGGCCTCCGCGGTCAGAGAGATGACGACGTCGAAACTGTCGTCCTCCAGCTGGGCGAAGCTCTTGGGCCGGTGGCCGGTGACGTCCAGGCCCAGCTCGTCCATGACCGCGGCCACGAACGGGTCGATCCCTTCCGCGGCCGGATCCGGCTTCAGGCCGCACGAATCGACGAACGCCCGCGTGCCGTAGAAGTGCTTGAACAGCGCCTCGGCCATGGGCGAGCGCACGCGGTTGTAGTTGCAGGCGAACAGCACGGCGCCGGGAAACTCCGAAGCCACCCGCCCTAGCCCCGCCAGTGCAGCGCGCAGATCAGGGTGAACAGCCGCCGGGCCGTGTCGAGGTCGGTCTTGACCTTGCCGTCCAGCCGTTCGCGCAGCAGCGACGAGCCCTCGTTGTGCAGGCCGCGCCGGCCCATGTCCAAGGCCTCGATCTGCTGGGGCGAGGAATTGCGGATCGCCGAATAGTAGCTGTCGCAAATCATGAAGTAGTCCTTGATCACCCCCTTGAAGGGCGACAGGGACAGCAGGTGCCGGCGTTCCCATTTCTGGCCTTCGGAGCCCGGTCCGGCGATATCGAAGGCCAGCCGGTTCTCGACCAGCGACAGCTTCAGGTCATAGGGGCCGCCCGCCGCCTCGGCCGGCTCGAAATAGTTGCCGTCCAGCAGGTCGAAGATCGCGACCTGCCGCTCCTGCTCCTGGTCCCGCGAGGCGGCCGCCAGGCTGTCCTCGTCGATCAGGATGGACTTCAGGAACTGGCTGGACTTGGCGTCGGACATCGGCGGCAGACTTGCCCCTTACGGCTTCGAAGGCAACCGCCCGGCGGGAAGGCGAACGGCCGCCGACAGGGCGTGGGCGGGCAGCCCCTCGGCCTGCGCCAAGGCGACCGTGTGCGGACCCAGGACGCCGAACGAGGCCGCGTCGCACTTCACGATCGAGGTGCGCTTGAGGAAGTCGTAGAGCGACAGCCCCGACTGGAAGCGCGCCGCGCGGCTGGTCGGCAGCACGTGGTTGGAGCCCGCCACGTAGTCGCCGATGGCTTCCGGCGTCAGGCGGCCCAGGAAGATCGCCCCGGCGTGGCGCACGCGGTCGGCCAGGCGCTCGGGCTCGTCGATGGCGAACTCGACATGCTCGGGCGCCAGCAGGTCGACCAGGCGGGGCGACTCGTCCAGCGGGCAGAGGATGATCGCGCCGTGGTCGCGCCACGAGGCGGCGGCGTCGACGCCGGTGGCCAAGGTCTTCAGCCGCGCGTCGACGGCGTCGGAAACCGCCTGGGCGAAGGCCTCGTCGTCGGTGATCAGGATCGACTGGGCGGCCGGGTCGTGCTCGGCCTGGCTCAGCAGGTCGACGGCGATCCAGTCGGGATCGTTGTTCCGGTCGGCGACCACGACGATCTCGGACGGACCGGCCAGGGCGTCGATGCCGACCACGCCGTAGAGCCGGCGCTTGGCGGCGGTGACATAGGCGTTGCCGGGACCGACGATCTTGTCGACCGGCTGGATCGGGCCCGCGCCATAGGCCAGGGCGGCGACCGCCTGGGCCCCGCCGATCCGCCAGATCTCGGTGACGCCGGCCTCCTTGGCGGCGGCCAGCACCGCCGGCTCCAGCTTGCCGGGCGGGGTGACCATGGCGATGCGGTCGACGCCGGCCACCTGGGCGGGCACGGCGTTCATCAGCACGGTAGAAGGATAGGCCGCGCGACCGCCGGGCACATAGACGCCCACGGCCTCGAGCGGCGTCCAGCGCCAGCCCAGCTGCACGCCGGCCTCGTCGGTCCAGGACTGGTCAGCCGGGCGCTGGCGGGTGTGGAAGGCCCGGATGCGGGCGGCGGCGAAGGCGATCGCCTCACGGACCTCGGCCGAGCATTCGGCGGCGCCGGCCTCGATCTCCTCGGCGGTGACCCGGATGCTGTCCTCGGTCAGCTCGACGCCATCGAAGCGGCTGGTGAAGCTGAGCACGGCCTTCAGGCCGTCGGCCTGCACGGCCTCGAGCACGTTGCGCGCGGCCGCATCGACATTGTCCGGCGCGCCCCGACGCTCGTCGAGGAAGGCCTTGAAGGCGGCGGGGAAAGCGGGATCGGCGGAGTTGAAGCGACGCATGGGGCCTAGATGCGGGTTTTTGGGACGGGTGCAAGAGGTTTGAGATCGCGCCAGCGACCACCTGCCCCCTACGGGTCGCTTCGCGACCGTCTTCCCCCAGAGGGGGAGAAGACACTATGCACGCGTCCTCCGCCTCCACGGGGGCGGACAGGCGGCGAAGCCGCCAGGTGGGGGCAAGTGTTCGCGGGCATGGCGTTGCAGGCGCGGCAAGCCGCCGTCAGCGCCCTACCCCACAGCCGAAGCCTTCGCCCCGCCGCCAACCCGCATCGCCGCCACATAGACCGCCGCCGCGAGCCCCGCCCCGACGAACCACGCGTAGTCGTAAAGCCCCGTCCATGGCGCCCCGATCCCCGCCGCCGCCGGCAGGCCCGCCGCCTTCAGGAACCCTGGCAGGTTCGGCGCCACGCCGACCCCGAAGGCCGCGACCGCCGCCAGGTTCCAGCCTCTGAAATAGGTATAGCGCCCCGCCCGGTCGTACAGCGCCGCGACGTCGAGCCTGGCGCGGCGCAGCAGCCAGTAGTCGGCGATCAGGATGCCCGCCACCGGCCCCAGCAGGGCGCCGTAGCCGGTCAGCCAGACGAAGATGTAGCCTTGCGTGCTCTCCAGCAGCTTCCACGGCATGATCAACACGCCGATCGCGGCGGTGATGTAGCCGCCGGTCCGGTAGCTGATCCTCGCCGGCCACAGAGCCGAGAAGTCGTAGGCCGGGCCGACCAGGTTGGCGGCGATGTTGCACGAGACGGTGTCGAGGCTGATGATCAGCAGACCCGCCAGCACGGCGACGCCGCCGATGTTGCCCGACAGCGCCACGGGGTCCCAGACCGGCTTGCCGTAGATCAACACCGTGGCCGAGGTGACGATGACGCTCATCGTCGCCAGCAGGGCCATCGGGCCCGGCAGCCCCACGGCCTGGCCGACGATCTGGTCGCGCTGGCTGCGGGCGAAGCGGGTGAAGTCGGGGATGTTGAGGGCCAGGGTCGCCCAGTAGCCGGTCATGGCGGTGACGGCCGGGCCGAAGTCTTTCCAGAACCGGCCGGCCTTGGCGCCGCCGGCGTCGTAGGCGCTAGGTTCGTGCAGGATGGGACCCAGGCCGCCGGCCTTGCTCAGCGCCCACCAGACCAGCAGGCCGCAGACCAGCAGCTTGACCGGGGCGGTCCAGGTCTCGAGCTTGCGCACGGTCTCCAGGCCCTTGGTCACGAACAGCAGCTGGATCAGCCAGAAGGCGGCGAACGACAGCAGCTGGCCAAGACCTATGCCCAGCAGGGGGATCATCGGCCCGACCAGGCTCTTGCCGACCATCACCCCCAGCAGGGTCAGCAGCGCTCCGCCGCCGATCCAGGTCTGGATGCCGTACCAGCCGCAGGCGACGACGGCCCGGGCCAAGGCCGGGGCCCGCGCGCCGCGCCAGCCGAACGAGGCCCGCGCCAGCACCGCATAGGGCACGCCCCACCGGGCGCCGGCGTGGCCGATCAGCAGCATCGGGACCAGCACGATGACGTTGCCCGCCAGCACGGCCCACACCGCCTGGGCGGCCGACATCCCCTGCTCGATCAGACCGGCGGCCAGCATGTAGGCCGGCACGGCGATCACCATGCCCAGCCACAGCGCCGCGAAGTGCCGCGCCTTCCAGGTTCGCTGGGCCGCCGTGGTCGGCGCCAGGTCCGGATTCCACAGGGTGTTGTCCGCCTGGTCCGTGGTGTGAGTCATATCGCCCCCGCGATGCCGCCGCGGGCGGAGCATGGGTCAGGGCGTGGCGGGCGTCACGCTTTAAGTGACGCGGGGCCCTAGCCCGGCGTACTCACCTGGGCGAGCGGCTCGATGTCGCTGAAATTGGCGACGTCGGCCATCACCTCGGCGCCGCGCGGGCCGCCCAGGCTGGCGGCGAGCGCCTCGGGACTCTCGAACGTCAGGTGCGCCATGGCCACGAACGGCGCCGGCCCGCCGTCCGGCGCTGAGACGCCGTAGAAGACTTGGACATCCTTCAGCCCCGTGGCGGTGAAGGCGTCCTTGGCCAAGGGAATATGGGTCGCTTCGTAATAGGCCTGATCGAACCGGGCGCCGGGCGTCGCGGGATAGAGCACGCTGAAGATGACCAAGGTCGGCTCCTGGGATGACGGCCGCGCGAACCGCGAGGCGCACGTCTTCACCTAAGCATGAACCTGGCCGGGCGCCACGCTGGCCGTGACGTCACCGCGTCGAGGCGCGGTTTTGGCCTAGTCCGCGTGCCCCGGCTTGCGCGGCGTGCTCCAGGGTTCCGACACGTCGGCCAGGATCACGTCCAGGCAGTCGACGCCGACCCTCAGGTCGCCGCCGCCGGCGAAGGTCAGCAAGACCGCGCCGCCCGGGACCTCGCCTGGCTCGAAGGCCACCGACAGCAGCTCGACCACCGCGCCCTTGGCGTCGCGACGCAGCTTCCGGGCCTGAACGCCGGTCACGTCGCCCAGCTGGAGGGCGGCGCGGATGCGCTCGCCCTTCTTGGCGCCCGATTCCCAGCGGAATCGGTTGCAGGCCAGGGTCAGGGTGCGGGCCGAGGCGTCCCAGCGGATGTCGCCGATCTTGGCCACCGCGTCCTGCAGGGCGGCCGAGATCACCGCCAGATCGTCGGCGTCCTGGGCGAGCAGCTTCAGGGGCTGGGCCTTAGTCATGGTCGAGGTCGACATCGGGTTCCCCCTTGATCCGCCGCACTTGGGCGCCGCAGGCCCCCAGCTTTTCTTCCAGCCGCTCGAAGCCCCGGTCCAGGTGATAGATGCGGCTGACCGTGGTCTCGCCGCGCGCGACCAGACCGGCGATCACCAGGCTGACCGACGCTCGCAGGTCGGTGGCCATCACCTCGGCGCCTTCCAGCCGCTCGACGCCCCGTACACGCGCCTCGCCGCCGGACACGGAGATATCGGCGCCCAGGCGCATCAGTTCCGGCGCGTGCATGAAACGGTTCTCGAAGATCGTCTCGCGGATCCGGCTTTCGCCCTTGGCCGTGGTCATCAGGGCCATGAACTGGGCCTGCAGGTCGGTGGCGAAGCCCGGATAGGGCTGGGTCTCGACATCGACCGCCTGCAGGCGGTGTCCGTTGCGCTTGATGATGACGCCGTCCTCGGTGCGGACCACGCCGGCGCCGGCCTCTTCCAGCTTCACGAGCAGGCTGTCGATCAGCTCGGGACGGGCGCGGGTCAGCTGGACCTCGCCGCCGGCCATGGCGGCGGCCACGGCGTAGGTGCCCATCTCGATCCGGTCGGGGATCACCGAGTGGGTCGCGCCGTGCAGCTTGGCGACGCCGGTGATGGTGATGGTCGGAGTCCCCGCCCCTTCCACCTTGGCGCCCATGGCGTTCAGGCAGATCTGCAGGTCCAGCAGCTCGGGCTCGCAGGCGGCGTTCTTGATCGTCGTGACGCCGTCGGCCAGGACGGCGGCCAGCATGGCGTGCTCGGTGGCGCCCACCGAGACGAACGGGAATTCGATCTCCGCGCCCTTCAGGCCGCGCGGGGCCTGGGCGTAGACATAGCCCTCGTGCAGGTCGATCTTGGCGCCCAGGGCCTCTAGCGCCTGCAGGTGCAGGTCCACGGGACGCGCGCCGATCGTGCAGCCGCCGGGAAGGCTGACCTTGGCCTGGCCGGTGCGAGCGATCAGCGGGCCCAGAACGTTGAACGAGGCGCGCATCTGGCGGACCAGGTCGTAGGGCGCGAAGCCGCTGGTGATCTCCGGCGCGTGCAGCACCGTCTCCGAACCGTCCGGCCCCTCGCGCTCGTCGACATGGGCGCCCAGCCGGGCCAGCAGCTTGCCCAGGAACTTGGTGTCGGCCAGGCGCGGCATGTTGGTCAGCCGCAGCGGCTGGTCGGTCAGCAGGCTGGCCGCCATCAGCTTGATGGCCGAGTTCTTGGCGCCGCTCACCGGGATGATCCCGTTCAGCTGCGCGCCGCCGGTGATGGCGATACGATCCAATGAAAGTCCCTCGTCACGCGGCCTTCGGCGGATGTCGCCGCGCGGTCACATGTGAAAGGGCGGTTCTACTGGTTGCAAGGGCCCGCGCAAGGGGCTGCACCAATTCCTCAAGGTTCCTGCTCGGCCGGTCAGTCCGACGAGGTCTGGTCGGCGGATCCGGGCGAGTCGGGCTTGGCCGTCCCTTGGTCCGCCGCCGCCGGCGCAGCCTTCCTGCGGCGAAGATTGGTGCGCAGCGCCTGGGCCAGCCGCGCTTCCCGCGCGGCTTTTTCGGTCTGTGGCTGGGAGTTTCGGCTCATGCGTCCACAGGTGAAATCGCTGCGACGATCGGTCAAGACGATTTTGGCTTTGCCAAGCGCGTTTCGTTCGCTATACGCCCCCTCCTCTTCGCCGCGGTAGCTCAGTGGTAGAGCGCATCCTTGGTAAGGCTGAGGTCCAGGGTTCGAGTCCCTGTCGTGGCACCATCGGGGCCCAAACCTTTTCGGTTTGGGCCCCGACCATTCCCATCGAACGCGCGAACACAATCGCAACGCAGTAAGCAAACGTCCGTTCGAGACGTTCCTTCCGTATCGCCGCGCTGACGAGCCTCAGGAACCCACCGACTTGCCGCTCCATCCAACTCGACACTCGTTTTGCGCGTCCCGGCGTTTTCCACAGCTTTGCGCGCTCACACCTTGGAAAGTCGCTGGTTAGAGCTTAGCCCCAACGTGGGTATCAGGGCGGCATGGACGGTTCGGGTGGCTTTTTGACGAAGTACGCGCCGTTCAAGTCGTGCAACGCCCTTGTAATGAATAAGACATGGCGCTCGACTTCCGTGAACTCAGACAGACTGAGGCAGCTGAATGAGGCCTGATTTGCCTCGCAACAGCTTCCGGCCGCTCGTCGCCGAACGGGACTCGCCGGAGTTACGCCGGACCCATCCGGTCTCGCCTTGCGGACTTGCTCTTAAACAGATCGGCGGACATCGCTAGTGCACAACTTGCAGTTCCCCTTGAACTTCCGGCGGCGACAAAGATGTCACTGATCGCCCTGACGTGGCCCCTTAGGATTATCTGCGCGTGCGCCTGACCTTCGCCCTGGTCATTCTATTTTTATTCGGATCGCCCGTCACCTCAACTTGGGGACAGGAGTATCGAGAGGCAGGTCGTTCATCAGAAACCGTTTATTACAGCGGCAGAATCACGGCCGCCGGGGTCGAACGGTTCAAATCTGAAGCTTCGGCCGGCGCGACCATCTTGGAAATAACCAGCGGCGGCGGCGATGAAACCGCCTCTCTGGACATGGCAGATGAAGTACGGCGACGAGGGATGACAGTTGTCGTTCGTAACTTCTGTATGTCTGGCTGCGCTAATGCCGTCTTTGTTGCCGGAAAGCGACGCATTTTGCTAGATGGAGCTGTCATAGGACTTCATGGATCGGCAATCGCCAATAGAGATTCATATATCGCGCTGCACGAAACCGTTCCCACCGCAATCAATATGTCGTCGTCTCGATATGAAGAGCTGTATAAATCTCAAAGAATATCTATACGCCTTTTGCAGTGCGCGGCGATGAACATAGGCCAAACGACCAAGTTCATTGATGTTGCAGACCCTTCGACCGGAAAGAAGACGAGGGGTTGGATTAGCCAAAAATCACTCTGGGCTCCGTCTGATGCAGCTTTGAAAAGATTCGGCCTTAACTTCGAGCGCAAGGGAGGTTGGCCAACCACTGGTGAGGAAAGAGCCGCGTTTTTATCCGCTGCCGGTGTGAACCTTCGCGCTGGTGCTATTTGGGGCGAGGGAAAGGATTGTGGATAGGGAAACATCCGTCCGCCCCTCCTCCAAACCTGCTCAATGACGCGGTCAAGCGCCCCCAGGGAGCCGTGTCCCTGTCCGCCAAGACCCCAGGACGGCGCCGTCAAGATCAAAGTGTCCGACACCGGCGTGAGGATTCCTCCCGAGGTGCAGGCGGGCCTCTTGGGGGATCGGCCTCGCCCCGGTCAAGCAACTGGTCGCGCTTCACGGCGGCAGGATCGACGTCCAGAGCGCGGGTCAAAGCGCAGGCAACACCTCTATTCAAGTCCCTGTCGTGGCGCCATCGGGGCCCAAACCTTTTCGGTTTGGGCCCCGACCATTTTCAAGCTCCCTACATCGTCAGCCTGTCGCCGCCCGGATAGAGGGGCGTCCTTCGCCTCACGGCGACGTCCAGGTCCCGGACTTGCCGCCGGTCTTGGAGGTCAGGCGGACCGCCTCGATGACCATGCCCTTCTCGGCGGCCTTGAGCATGTCGTAGATCGTCAGGCAGGCCACCGAAACCGCCGTCAGGGCCTCCATCTCGACCCCGGTCTGGCCCGTAGTCTTGACGCGGGCGCTCACCGCCAGGCCGCCCTGCGCCGCCTCGACCGACACCTCGACCTTGGACAGGGCCAGCGGATGGCACAGCGGGATCAGGTTCGACGTCTGCTTGGCGGCCATCACCCCCGCGATCTCGGCCACCGCCCGGACATCGCCTTTGCGGCCGCCGCCGGAAACGGCGAGGGCCAGGGTCTCGGGGTTCATCCGCACGAACCCGACCGCGACCGCCTCGCGGGTCGTGGCGGCCTTGTCGGAAACGTCGACCATCCGGGCCCGGCCCTGGTCGTCGATATGGGTCAGGCGGGTCATCGAACAGGAACTCCTGGGGTCGGCGCGACGGCGTCCCAACGCTGGGCGTCGGTGCGGTCCTGGTCCGTGGGCTCGACCCAGCGCGCGCCGTCGGGGCCGTGCTGCTTCTTCCAGAACGGGGCCCGGCTCTTGAGATGATCCATCAGGCAGTCGCAAGCCTCGAAGGCGGCGCGTCGGTGGCGGGCGGCGGCGGCGACGAAGACGATGGCCTCGCCCGGCGCGATGCGCCCCACGCGATGCACGACCAGCCAGTCGAGCAGTCCGAACCGCGCGGCCGCCTGCTCCGCGAACTCGGCGATCGCCGCATCGGTGAAGCCGGGATAGGCCTCGAGTTCCAGGATCTGGGCCGCGCCGCCCTCGGCTCTGGCCAGGCCCGTGAAGCTGGCGACCGCCCCGACCTCGGCGCGATCACGGCAAAACCCGGCCAGCAGCGCGCCCGGCTCGATCGGCTGGTCGGTCAGGGTGACCGTTGGCCGCCCTCCACCAGACAGTCCCTGTCGGGGATCGGGCGTGGACGACAAAGGGGAACGAACCTGGCTCATGCGAGGGCGAGGATAGGCGCGACGGCGCGGCGCGCAACGCCAGAAAGGCCTCGCCCATCCCCCGCCGATCGATTACCGACTTTCAAACGCGCGTAAGAATGACCGTCGACAGCGCGGCGACACAAGGGAGGCCCCATGCGAGATCCCCAAAGGGTTCCGGTGCTCATCGGCGTCGGCGAGGCTGTCGACCGCCCCGCGAGCCTCGCCGACGCCCTGGAGCCGGTCGACCTGATGGCAGCCGCCCTGGCGCGGGCCGAGGCGGACGCCGGCGCGCCGGTGCTGGCGCGGCTGGACTCGCTGGACCTGGTGGGGCTGGTGTCCTGGCCCTACGCCGATCCGGTCCGCCTGCTGGCCCAGCGCCTGGGCGTCGACCCGACCCGCCAGACCAACGCCAGCATGGGCGGCGAGACCCCCATCCGCCTGATCCACGAGGCCGCGGTCCGCATCGCGCGCGGCGACCAGGCGGCCGCCGCCATCGTCGGCGGCGAGGCGACCCACAGCGCCGCCCGCGCCAAGCGCGACAAGGTCGCGCCGCCCTGGACGCCGATGGCCTCGCGCGAGGACGCCGTGCGCTTCCCGTCCAGCCGCTTCGCCATGAGCCCCCCGGCCACCGAGCTCGGGATGTACGATCCGGCCCAGGTCTACCCCTTCTACGAAATGGCCGCCCAGCACGCCTGGGGCCAGTCGCCGGCGCAGGCTCAAGCGGAGTCGGCCGCCCTGTGGGCGCGCTACGCGAAGGTGGCGGCGGACAATCCGAACGCCTGGATCCGCGCCGCGCCGGACGCGGCGAAGATCGCCGCGGTCACCGCCGAAAACCGGATGATCAACTGGCCCTACCCCAAGCTGATGGTCGCCAATCCGCAGGTGAACCAGGCCGCGGCCATCCTCGTGACCAGCCTGGCCCTCGCCCGCGAGATCGGCGTTTCGGAGGACAGGATCGTCCACCTCTGGGGCGGCGCCGCGGCCCGGGAGCCTGAGGATTACCTGCTGCGCGACAGCTACGCCCACAGCACCGCCCAGCAGGCCGTGCTGGAGGCCGCGGCCGACCAGGTCGGCGGAGCCCGGAGGTTCGGACATCTGGAGCTCTACAGCTGCTTCCCGGTCGTGCCGAAGATGGCGTTGCGCGCCTTGGGTCTGCAGGACAGCGACGTCGCGCCCACCGTGACCGGCGGCCTGACCTTCTTCGGCGCGCCGCTGAACAACTATATGGGTCACGCCGTGGCGGCGATGGTTCGGCGGCTGCGCGAGCATCCCGGCGATCTGGGCCTGCTTTACGGCCAGGGCGGCTACGTCAACAAGCACCATGCCCTGATCGTCGGCGCGGCCGCTCCGCCGCATGATCTGGCCCAGGACTATTCGGTCCAGGCGCGCGCCGACGCCCTGCGGTGTCCCGTTCCGCCGCTGGTCGAGCGTCACGAGGGGCCGGCGGTGATCGAGACCTACACCGCGCGTTTCGGCCGCGACGGCGCCCCGCAGGACGGGATCGTCATCGCCCGCACGCCACGCGGCGAACGCCTGATGGCCAGGGTCGACCCCGGCGACGAGGCCTCCATGGCGCTGCTTCTGTCGATGGAGCGGTCCGCGATCGGAGCCGAGGGCCGCACGCGCCTGGATCCCCACGGCAAGCTGACCTGGGAGGCGGCGACGGCGGCGTCCTCTCAATCCGCGAGAGCGGGAGTCACAGGGACTGGCCGTCGTCGATCGTGAAGTCCGAACCGGTGACCCCGTTGCTGGCGTCGGACAGCAGGTAGAGCAAGGTCGAATCCAAGGCGTCGTCGTCCAGAAGCCGGCGGCGCGGCCAGGTGGCCATCTGCTTGCGGCCACCTTCGGTTTCGAACCAGTCGCCGGCCAACTCGGACCGGATATAGCCTGGCGACAGCATGTTGACGTTTGGACCCGACCGCGCCCACTCGCGCGCGAGCAGCCGCCCCATGTGGCTGACCGCCGCCTTGGAGGCGCTGTAGGCCGCCGTGCCGGGCGTGACCATCCTGGCGGTGATCGACGAGATCAGAACGATCCTTCCCCGCTCGGCCATGCCCGCCGCGCGCATGCGGCGCGCGCCTTCGCGGGCGGTGAGGAACACGCCGCGGACATTGACCGCGAAGATCTGGTCGAAGTCGGCCACGTCCAGGTCCACCGCCCGGCCCTCGCTGTTCACGCCGGCGTTGGCGACCACGCCGTCGACCGGCCCGAACGCGGCCTCGGCGGCGTCATAGGCCGCGGCGACCGAGGCTTCGTCGGTGACATCCAGGGCCACCGCCAGAGCCCGGCCGCCCGCCGCGACGATCTCGTCGTGCAAAGCCTGCAGCCGCTCCAGGCGGCGCGCGCCGATCACGACGGCCGCGCCCTCCCGGGCGACGATCCTGGCGAACCGGGCGCCGATACCGGACGAGGCCCCGGTGATCAGCACCGTGCGTCCTTGCAGGGATGGGGTCATGTTCATGGTCGGCGTCCTCCGAACCCGCGATCCCTGGGGGCCGCAGTCCGCGGCAAGGTCCGCTCACCGGCCGCGGTCGCCAGTTGATCGTCCGGCGCCGGGCGTGTCCATAGCGGCCAAGCTGTCTCACTCCCGGAGCGCCGACCGAGCAGCCAAAAAAGAAGGCCCGGCCTTGCGGCCGGGCCAGTTCATTAGGGAGGAAACGCCCAAAGAGGGCAGAAGCGCTCGCGCTTCACGGCTCGTTTGTTACCGGTCCCACAAACAAAAGCAAGACAAATACAGCCGTCGAGACAATCTGGCGCACCCCAGACGGCTCCGCCTTTGGCGATCTTTGCCGAGGCGGGGTCGACACCGCCGTGATCCGCCCATGGCCAAGGCCCAAGTTTCATTTTGCGGGACCTTGTCTCGAAATGTGAAATCCGTTGCCTTAGTCCGACGCAGCCGATATTTATCGACCAACGCAGCGCGACGCAGATCGCAGACGATGGAGGGGCGCCGTGGGCATGGACAGACGCGCCGTCCTGGCCGGCCTGGCGTCCTCGATCTCGACGGCCGCCCTGGCGGCGGAGACGGCGGCGCCGATGCAAGGCTGGGCTTTCGACTTCGGCGGCGACAAGGTCGCGCCCGGCCATGTCCGGGTGACGCGCGACACCCTCTACGACCCCGCGATCGGCCATGGTTTCGAACCCTCCGCCGGCGCCGCCCCTGGGTTCCTGTTCTCCATCGCCGCGCCGGAAGGCGACTATCGGGTGATCCTGGAACTCGGCGGCGCGACCGCGTCCGACACCACCGTCAAGGCCGAGTCCCGCCGGCTGATGGCTGAACGGATCGTCACGCGGCCGGGCAAGACGACGACCGTCAGCTGCGTTGTCAACGTGCGCGCCGCCCCCTTGACCGCGCCGCCGCCCAACGCCCCTGGCGGCGTCCGGGTGCTGCTCAATCCCCGCGAGGAAGGCGCTTACGACTGGGACGACAAGCTGACCCTGGAGTTCTGCGGACCGGCCCCCGCCGTGCGCCGCCTGCGGGTCGAGCCGGCGACCGTGCCGGTGGTCTTCCTGGCCGGGGACTCCACGGTCACCGACCAGCGCTTCGAACCCGGCGCGAGCTGGGGCCAGATGCTGCCGCGGTTCTTCAAGCCCGACATCGCGGTGGCCAATCACGCGGAGTCCGGCGAGACCCTCAAGTCGTTCCTGTTCGAGCACCGGCTGGACAAGCTGCTCAGCCGGATCAAGCCGGGCGACTGGCTGCTGATCCAGTTCGGGCACAACGACCAGAAGATCCAGTGGCCACAGACCTATGCCGAGGCCGCCACCACCTATCGCGACTATCTGAAGGTCTATATCGGCGAGGCCCGCCGGCGCGGCGCAAAGCCGGTGCTGGTGACCTCGATGCACCGTCGCAAGTTCGACGCGGCCGGCAAGATCGTGAACACCCACGGCGACTATCCCGAGGCCGTGCGCGCCGTGGGCCGCGAGACCGGCGTTCCGGTGATCGACCTGCTGGCCATGAGCGCCGCCTTCTACGAGGCCCTGGGCCCAGCCGAAGCCTGGAAGGCGTTCGGCGACAACGGCAAGGACGCCACCCACCACAACAACTACGGCGCCTATGTGCTGGCCGAGTGCGTGGTGACCGGCGTCCGCTCGCAGGTCCCGGACCTGGCCGCTCACCTGCTCGACGGCCTGCCGGCGTTCGACCCGGCCAAACCGCCCTCGCCGGATACGTTCGTCCTGGCCCCCAGCGCCGCCCACAGCACCGAGGCTCCCCGTGGCAATTGAAGTGGCAACCGATCGTCGCTCGCTCTTGGGCCTTGGGGCCCTGGCCCTGGCCGCCCCCAGCCTGGCCCGCGCCCAACCGGCGGCGAAGCCGTCCACGCCCTCCACCATCGAGGTCATGGACCTGTGGCCCGGCAAACCGCCCGGCGGCGAGAAGGTCACGGTCACCGAGCAGGTGATCCTGCGCAAGCCCGGGGGCGACCCCAACGACACCGCCTATCTGAACGTCACCAGGCCGTGGCTGATGATGCGGCGGCCGGCCAAGCCGAACGGCGCGGCGATCCTGATGATTCCCGGCGGCGGCTATATCCGGGTGGCGGTGGGCAAGGCGGGCGGGCCGATCGACGCCTGGATCGCCGACCAGGGCGTCACCGCCTTCGTCATGGACTACCGCCTGCCCGCCGACGGCTGGGCCGCGGGCCCCGACGTCTCTCTGCAGGACGCCCAGCGCGCCATCCGCCTGATCCGCGCCCGCGCGCCGGAGCTGGGCCTGGATCCCGAGCGTATCGCCGTGACCGGCTTCTCGGCCGGCGGCCACGTCGCCGCGCGGCTAGCCACCCGGTTCGGCGCGGACAGCTACGCGCCGGTCGACGCCGCCGACCGCCTGCCGACCCGGCCCGCGGCGGCCGGCCTGTTCTACCCGGTCATCACCATGACCGCGCCCCACGCCCACGGCAGCTCGCTGAAGTCGCTGCTGGGCGCCGATCCGACCGAGGCCGCGCGGCTGGCCGTCTCGGCCGAGCACGACATCCCCGCCGACGCCCCGCCGACCTTCATCGCCGCCGCGGCCGACGACAAGGTCGTGCCGATGGAGAACAGCCTGATGATGTTCCAGGCCCTGCGCGGCCAGAAGATCGCCAGCGAGCTGCATGTCTTCGAGTCGGGCGGCCACGGGTTTGGGCTGAACGGTCCCGGCGGCGTCGCCATGCCCTGGCCGTCCCTGCTGAGCGCCTTCTTCAAGCGGCACGGCCTCTACACATGAGCCGCGCGGCGTTCGACGTCCGGGAGTTCGGGGCGCTCGGCGACGGCGCGACCCTGGATACCGACGCCATCAATGCGGCGATCGCCGTCGCCCACGCCGTCGGCGGCGGCGAGGTGCTGCTGCCGGCCGGGCGCTGGCTGTCGTTCTCGATCCGGCTGCTGAGCGGGGTGACCCTGCGGTTGGGCGAGGCCTGTGTGCTGGAAGCCGCCGACCCGGCCCATCCCAGGAGCGCCCCTTGGGGAGCCTACGACCCGCCCGAGCCCAATCCGTTCGACCTCTATCAGGACTTCGGCCACAGCCACTGGCGCAACAGCCTGATCTGCGGCGAAGACGTCGAGGACGTCGCCATCGTCGGCCCGGGCATGATCGACGGGGTCGGCATGACCCGGGAGGGTCCCGGCTCGCGATGGACGCGCCAGGACGGCGAGTTTCCGGTCAGCATGGCCAATCTGTCGGCCGAGGAGATGGCGATCCTCGTGCCCGATCTGGACGCCATGGTGGGACAGGGCAACAAGGCTATCGCCCTGAAGAACGCCCGCCGAGCGCGTCTCGACGGCTTCACGATCTGGCGCGGCGGCCACTTCGCGGTGCTGGCCACCGGCTGCGAGCATCTGACCATCACGGACCTGCGGATCGACACCAATCGCGACGGCATCGACATCGACGGCTGCCGCGACGTGACCATCGCCGATTGCCGGGTCAATACGCCCAACGACGACGCCATCGTGCTGAAGAGCTCCTTCGCCCTGGGCGAGGCGCGGGCCACCGAGCGGGTCGAGATCACCCGCTGCCACGTCAGCGGCTTCGACCTGGGCACGATGCTGGATGGGACCCAGGGCCGCACCCAGCAGCTGGCCCCCGATCAGGATCGGGTCACCGGCCGGATCAAGCTGGGCACCGAGTCGAACGGCGGCTTTCGCCACATCACCATCAGCGACTGCCGCTTCACCCGCTCTCGCGGCCTGGCCCTGGAGACCGTCGACGGCGGCGTGATCGAGGACGTCTTGATCCGCGACGTCGACATGCGCGAGGTCACCACCGCTCCTCTTTTCCTGCGCCTGGGCGACCGGCGGCGCGGCCCCGACGGCACGGGGCGCGGCGCCATCCGCAGAGTCCGCGTCCGCAACCTGACGGCCTGGGGCATCCTGCCCGACTACGCCGCGACGATCGCCGGTCTGGAGGGTGATCCCATCGAGGACGTCGAACTGACCGACGTCCGCCTGGTCTATGCCGGCGGCGGCGAGGCGGAATGGGTCGACCGGAGGCCAGGCGACATGGCCCAGGCCTATCCGGAACCGAGCATGTTCGGCCCTACTCCGGCCTTCGGTCTTTGGGCGCGGCATGTCGACGGGCTGAGGCTGGACAACGTCCGGATCGAGACCGTGAAACCTGATCCGCGACCGCCGCTCCTGCTGCAGGCGGTGCGGGGCGCGCGGCTCGATCGGCTGGCTCTGACCTGGGCCGCCGGCGCCGAGCCGATCGTCTGCGAGGAGCTGACCAGCCTGGTCTCTGATCCGCCCAGACGCCTGGGCTTGGCGGCCCCCGACGAAGCCGGGCGATGAGACGCCGCATGCTGCTCGGCGGACTGGCCGGACTGGCCGCCGGTCCCGCCCTCGCCGCCTCGGACCCGCTCCCTCGCCGCGGTCGCCGCCTGTATACCGACGACTTCCGGCGGGGTCTGGACCAATGGGCGCTCGAGGCCGAAAAGCCGGCCAAGGTCAGCGTCCACGGCGGCGTGCTCGACATCGACACTCCGGCCGGTCTGACCCTGTGGTTCCGCCCCGAGCTGATCGGGCCTGTGCTGATCGAGTATCAGGCCCAGGCGGTTTCGGCCGGCGGTCCGCACGACCGGGTCAGCGACCTGAACGTCTTCTGGATGGCGCGCGAAGCCGACGGCGGCGGCCCGCTGGACCACCCCCGCACCGGCGCCTTCGCCGACTACGACACCCTGAAGACCTACTATGTGGGACAGGGCGGCAACGCCAACACCTCGACCCGCTTTCGCCGCTATGTCGGCCGCGCCGGCGACCGCCCCCTGTTGCCGCAACACGACCATGCGGCCGCCGACGAGAGGCTGGTTCCCAACCGTTGGCAGACGGTGCGGCTGGTCGCCGACGGCCGGCTGATCCAGTACTGGAACGACGGCCGCAAGCTGTTCCAGCTGAACGACGGCGAACCCTATCTCCGCGGCTGGTTCGGCCTGCGCACGACCCTGAGCCACCTCCGCGTGCGGCGGTTCCGGGTGTATCGGACCCGCTGAAGCCACCCCGAAATTCCGGCGCGCCTAAAGGAAAGGGCCGCGCCATGCCGGCGCGGCCCCGAAGTCGTCCTAGATCGAGGGCCGAAGTCCGCGGCGGCGGGTTCCCGGGCTCGACACCGGGACCCCGCAGTCGTGTTCGTCCTAGAACTTCGCCGTCATGCCGACGAAGAAGCGGCGGCCGAAGTAGCCCAATTCCGTCAGGCGGATATCGCCGGCGGTCGAGCGTTCCTCTTCCTTGGTCAGGTTCTTGCCTTCGACGAAGAACGACAGCCCCTGGATGTTCCAGAGGTTCGGCTTCCAGGTGATCTTGCCGTCGAGGTAGCCGGTCGCGTCGCGATAGACCGGCTGGCCCGAATTGTCGGCGGCGGAGATCAGGTACTTGGAGCGGTAGTTATAGGCCACGCGGGCGTTGAACGGCCCCTTGTCGTACCACAGGGTCACGTTGGCGCTGTCGGGCGACAAGCCCGGGAACGGCAGAGGCGAGCCGTCCAGGATCGAGTACAGACCCACGTCCGTGGCCTTCTGGTAGGTGTAGTTGCCGTCGACGCCGAAGCCCGACAGCCAGCCCGGCAGGAAGGTGAAGGCGGTCTTGGCCGTGATTTCCACGCCCTTGATCTTGGCGCCGTCGCCGTTGACGTAGGTGTTGAAGTTATACATCACGCCGTCGCCGTAGACGTCGCGCTTGCCCAGCAGGGTGCGCGACGAGACGTAGAACGAGTTGATGTCCTTGTAGAACAGCCCGACCGAAACCTGGGTGTCCTGGTTCGGATAATATTCGAAGCTCAGGTCGTACTGTTTGGCGCGATAGGGCTTCAGGTCCGGGTTGCCGGCGGTGCAGCTGGGTTCGTCGAACTCGCCGTTGGCGTCGGGCGAGGCGTCGGTGGTGCAGGTCACGGTCGGCAGCAGGAAGTCGAGACGCGGCCGGGCCATCAGCTGGGCGAAGCCGAAGCGCGCCGAGAGCTTGTTCGGCACGAACCACAGGCCGGCGTTGAAGCTCGGCAGCCAGGCCGTGTAGTCCTTCTTGTAGCTGCGCAGGGTGTTGGCCAGGATGTAGGTCGTCGCCGTGCCGCCATTGGTGGTCGCGTACGACTGCTGGCGGGTCGAGACGCCTTCCGCGGTCACCTTCGTCTGCACCCGACGCCAGCCGAAATTGCCGTCCAGATCGAACGAGCCGATCGGGAACGCATAGTCGAACTTGATGTATTGGGCGTTGGTCTCTTCCTGGATCCTGTAGGGGATCTGGTCGTGCGCCTTGCCGTCGTTGCCGACGGTGTGGACCATGTTGTTCAGGTTGAAGTGCGACGTGTCGAGGTTCTGCGAGATCACGTCGTAGTTCGGATACTGCCAGTTGTTCGGCATCGAGCCGCCGCCGAAGTAGAAATTGGACGGCAGCGGCGACATGCCGTTGGCGAAGACCTGGTTGGAGAAGGCTCGTGACCAGACTTCCGAAGCCCCCCAGTAGCCGGTGGTGTAGGGCGTGCCCAGCACCGGATTGGTCTGGTCGGGAGCGCCCGCGGCGTTGTTGATCGTCGCCGTCGAATTGACCGCATTGCTGTAGATCACGGTGTCGTCGGTGGTCGAATAGGGATTGGCGCCGCCATCCAGGATGAAGCCGCCGTAGCCGTAGCCCTCCGTCGAGTAGTCGGTGGCGCGACCGCCGAACTCCAGCTTGTGGATCACGGGCAGGTGCGTGTCGTAGTCGAAGTCGAGCTTGTACTGCTGCTCCTTCTGGTTCACGAGCGACGGCCGGTATTGGATCTGCCACTGGCGGATCGCCGAGGCGTCCGACGGGCTGTAGCCGCTGGCGAACTTGAACGACGGCTCGCCGTTGGCGTCCAGGCTCACGACCATGCCGGGCGTGTCGAAGCTGACGCTGACATTGTTGGTCTCAGAGGTCGTGTCGGTCTTGGCGTTGGAGCCCATGAACTCGACCTGCAGGCGGTCGCCCCGGTACTTGCCGCCGAAGCTGACGTATTCGCTGGTGCTGTCGTAGGCGAAGTCGCGGGCGCTGATGCCAAAGCCCAGGTTGCCGCCGGCGCTGGCGGTCGCCAGGCAGTTGCCCAGGGTGTAGCCGGTGACGTTGTGACCGGCGTCGACCTTCACCGAACTGGCGGTCGTGTCGGTCGCCGAGCACGACGCCCCCACCAGGTTGCGCAGGCGGCTGACCGAGGTGAAGTCTGTACCGTAGTTGATGTCGTTGAGGGTCTGCTTGCGCTCGTCGTAGTTGTAGCTGACCCAGGCGTCCAGACGGTCGGTGAACTTGTACTGGGCGGTGAACTCCGACGAGATCCGCTTGTCGTTGCGGTACCAGACGCCGTAGCGGGCCGTGCGGGGCGCGTAGTCGTACCATTGCGACTGGCAGGCCGTGCGCAGGTTGGCCGACGAGATCTGGGTCGCGTCGGGCGTCGTCAGGGCGGCGCAGTTGGACTGGGTGGCGACGTTGCGCGCCAGGTCGTTGATCTGGCTGTTGTAGGCGCTGTTATAGTACGGGACGGTCTTGTCCGCCGAGTTGTCGAAATCGGCGAAGCGACCCCACGAGGTGTTGCGAACGAAGTCGCCGCGGGTGTCCACGTCGTCGTAGGTGACGTTGGCCATCAGGCCCAGGCGGTCGTCGAAGAACTTCCCGGCCGCGATGACGTTGAAGCGCGGCGCCCAGTCCTTCATCGTGTCCAGCTTCTGGGCGGAAGCAGTCATCGAGATGGTCGGCTTGGCGAAGTCCAGCGGCTTGCGGGTGGTCACCGAGACCGTGCCGCCGACGCCGCCTTCGGTCATGTCCGCGGTGAAGCCCTTGAACACGTCGATCGACTGGACCAACTCCGCCGCCAGTTCGCGGAAGTCGTTGGAACGGCCGCCGCCGCCGTAGACCTGCAGGTTGCCGGCGGTCGACAGCACGCTCATGCCGTTGATCTCGACGCGGTTGAGGTCGGGCTCGACGCCGCGGATCGAGACCGCGTTGCCTTCGCCGAAGTCGCGGGCCAGCTGCACGCCGGTCACTCGGCCCAGGGCCTCGCCGATGTTCTTGTCGGGGAATTGGCCGATGTCCTCGGCGACGATCGAGTCGGAGATCGTGCCGTTCCGCTTCTTGCGGTTCATGGCCGACTGCAGGCTGGCGCGGGTGCCGACGACGACGACCTCGTCGATCGTGGTGGTCTTGTCCTCGACCGCCGCGCCCGTCCCCTTGGTCTGAGCTTCGGCGCCGTCGGCGACGGCGAAGCCGGCCGCCAGGGCCAGCAAGGACGCTGTGGCGACAGCCGCACGACGACGGCTGGTGAATGCAAGCATGGGTTCCCTCCCTGTAACCATGACCTGAGGCCTCCCGACGAAGACCCCGGACGCCTTACCCAGCCCTGCGGCGGTCCTTGAACGGACGGCTCGCAGCGCCAGGCGGCGCATTTCTCATACAATAGGAATAGTTCCACATACTGAGATGTCAACGCAATTTGTGGGAAGACAGAAGTTTGTTTCCATGATGTAAGCTTGTCGCAACGCTCGCGAGGCGGCCTCACCGCCGTCCCTGAGGCCGCGAAGAACGGCCGTCGCAAGCTGGGAAACGGGGAAACCAAAGGGATTGGGACGCATGAGTCAGCGTGTTGAGAACCGGGGCGCGCGGGTCGCGGCGGCCGCTCTCCTGTGTGCGACGGCGCTGTCGTCCGTGGGCGGATCAGCGTTCTCCGCGCCAAAAGGCGCCGGGCCCCGCCGGATGGAAGCGCTGGACCGCGGCCTGGTCGCCGTACCGGCCATCGGCGGCGGCGTGCTGGTCAGTTGGCGGCTGCTGGGGGACGAACCGACCAAGACCGCCTTCAACCTCTATCGCGACGGGACCAAGCTGAACGCGGCGCCCCTGGCCGGGCCGACAGACTTCGTCGACAAGACCGGCGGCCCGACCGCGACCTACACCGTCCGGGTCGTCGCCGGCGCCAAGGAGGCCCCCGCGAGCAAGCCCGCCAAGGTGTGGGCCCAGGGCTATCTGAGCCTGCCGATCCAGCCGCCCGCCGACGGCGTCACCCCCAGCGGCGAGGCCTATTCCTATACCGCCAACGACGCCAGCGTCGGCGATCTGGACGGCGACGGCCGCTATGAGATCGTCCTCAAGTGGGACCCGACCAACTCCAAGGACAACGCGTTCGGGGGCTATACCGGCGACGTCTTCCTCGACGCCTACACGCTGGAGGGCCAACGCCTGTGGCGCATCGACCTGGGCCGCAACATCCGGGCCGGCGCCCACTACACCCAGTTCCAGGTCTATGACCTGGACGGCGACGGCAAGGCCGAGGTGGCCATGCGCACCGGCGACGGCACGGTCGACGGAACGGGCCGAGTGCTGGGCGATCCGAACGCCGACTGGCGGGGAAAGGACGGCGAGGTCCCGCAGGCCGATCGCACCGGCGCGGTGACCAAATCGGATGGGACCAAGGTCGCGCCTCTGACGGGCCGCATCCTCAAGGGCCCCGAATATCTGACCGTGTTCGACGGCCTGACCGGCAAGGCCCTGGCCAGCGCGCCCTACTCGCCCCCGCGCGATCCGCGCACCGACGCACCGACCACCGCCCAGATGACGCAGATCTGGGGCGACGGCTACGCCAACCGCTCCGACCGCTTCCTGGCGGGCACGGCCTATCTGGACGGCCAAAGGCCCAGCCTGATCTTCGCGCGCGGCTATTATGGCCGCACCACCCTGGCGGCCTGGGACTTCCGGGGCGGCAAGCTGACCCAGCGCTGGCTGTTCGACAGCAGCACGCCCGGCAACGAGAAATTCGGCGGCCAAGGCAACCACCAGTTCAGCGTCGCCGACGTCGACGGCGACGGTCGCGATGAGATCATCTACGGCTCGATGACCGTCGACGACAACGGCAAGGGCCTGTGGAGCGCCCAGCTGTTCCATGGCGACGCCATGCACGTGGGCGACCTCGACCCCACGCACCCTGGCCTGGAGAAATTCGGGGTGCACGAGAGCCCGGGCAAGAACGGCGGGATCGGCGCGGCCATGCTCGACGCGCGGACCGGCAAGGTGCTGTGGAGCACTCCCACCGACCATGATACCGGCCGGGGCCTGGCCGCCGACATCGATCCGCGCTTCCCCGGCGACGAGGCCTGGGGGACCAACAGCGACCTGCTCTACACCGCCCAGGGCAAGCCGATCGAGGGGGTCAAGCACCCGCGCCAGACCAATTTCGCGATCTGGTGGGACGGCGACGACCTGCGCGAGCTTCTCGACAAGAACCAGATCAGCAAGTGGGACTGGAAGACCGGTGAGGCCGTTCCGTTGCTCACGGCCGAGGGCGTGACCTCGAACAACGGCACCAAGTCGACCCCGGCCCTGTCGGCCGACATCCTGGGCGACTGGCGCGAGGAGGTGATCTGGCGGGCCGAGGACAACCGCTCCCTACGGATCTACGCCACGCCCTATGTCACCCAAAGACGGCTGGTCACGCTGATGCACGATCCGCAGTACCGGGTGTCGATCGCCTGGCAGAACACCGCCTACAACCAGCCGCCCCATACCAGCTTCTATCTCGGCGAGGGCATGAAGACGCCGCCTCGCGCCGACATCCGCACCCAGTGAGGCCGCCCATGACCACCAAGACCGCCCTCTTCCGCGCCGCCGCGCTCGGCCTGGTGCTGATCGCCGCCGCGCCCGCCTTCGCCCCGGCCGCCCTGGCCCAGGACAGGGTCACCCAGCCTCAGGCCGGGACGCCCGAAGCCCCGCGCGAATGGATCGACAAGGACACCGGCCACCGCGTGATCCGCCTGTCGGACAAGCCCGGCAGCGGCAGCCTCTATTTCAACTTCAACGGCTATACGCCTGACGGCCGCTTCCTGGCGATCAGCACGCCCGACGGCGTCTCGACGGTCGATCTGAAGACCCACGTCCTGACGTCGTTGGTCCAGGGCAAGGTCCGCCTGCTGTTCGTCGGCCGCAAGACCGGCCAGGTCTATTACCAGCGCATGGCTGAGGACGGTTCGGGCTTGGTCGAGGCCGCCGATCCCAAGACCCGGAAAGTACGGCTGGTGGCCAAGCTGGCCCAGGGCGTCGGCATCCAGACGATCAACGCCGACGAGACCTTGCTGGCCGGGGTGGCCAACCGCACCGACGTGCCGATCCCGCCCAACCTGATGGACGCCCTGCCGCGCAACCCCGACGACGTGAAGAGCGCTGACGGCCGCGAGCTGTCCTACGCCGAGGGCCGCGAGGTGCAGCTGAACGCCCGCCTGGACAGTCGCATCCCGATGGAGATCTTCACGATCAACACGGTCACCGGCGAGCGCAAGGTGGTGCACCAGGCCACCGACTGGCTGAACCACCTGCAGTTCTCGCCGACCGATCCGGGCCTGCTGATGTTCTGCCACGAGGGACCCTGGCACAAGGTCGACCGCCTATGGCTGGTGCGCGTCGACAAGGCCAACGGGAGCCAAGGCGACACGCCGGTCAAGGTCCATAGCCGGACGATGAACATGGAAATCGCCGGCCACGAGTGGTTCAGCGCCGACGGCAAGACCATCTGGTACGACTTGCAGACCCCGCGCGGCGAGGACTTCTGGGTGGCCGGCTACGAGATCGCCACCGGCAAGCGCAGTTGGCTGCACCTGGACCGCAACGCCTGGTCCGTGCACTTCAACACCTCGCCGGACGGCAAGCTGTTCGCCGGCGACGGCGGCGACAGCGAGATGGTCGCCCACGCGCCGGACGGCAAGTGGCTCTATCTGATGCGTCCGCGCGCCATCCCCGACGTCGCGGGCATCCACGCCCCGGGGTCGGAGACGCTGATCCAGCCGGGCGTGCTCGACACCGAGAAGCTGGTCAACATGAAGGGCCACGACTACCGGCTGGAGCCCAACGTCAACTTCACGCCGGACGCCAAGTGGATCGTCTTCCGCTCCAACATGCACGGCGCCAATCACGTCTATGCTGTCGAGGTGGCGAAGGCGCAGTAACCGTCCTCCGCCCATGGGCGCCGTGACCTTTGCGGCTATGGCGCCCGATACAACTCCGCCTCGATGATCCCCAGCCCGCCGCCGGCGGCGACCTTCTCGGCGCCGGTGTCGAGGCCCGCCTTGGCGCCGGTGATCTCGACGATCTTGCCGAAGGCGTCGCGGTCGACGGTCGGCGCGGTCAGGGCGATGCGCAACCGGCCGCCCTTCACCGGCTTCAGCGGCAAGGTGACATAGCCCAGGCTCTTGGCCGGCGTCCCTTCGTAGACCGTGACCCCATCCATGGTGATGCGCAGCGGATACGAGCGCAGGCGCCAGCCGATCAGCTTCAGCACCACCTCGCTCAGCACCTGGGGCCTGTCGAGCCGGTACTCGATCCAGGCGTTGGCCAGCTGGCCGTCGCTGGCCCAGTGGGTCATCTCGTCGTCGTCCTGGGCCCGGCCGACCTCGGCCTGGTTCGAGCCGGCCGTGGTCGCGACGGGCCTCACCGTGACGCGGCGCACCGTATAGGACGGGGTCGAAGGCGTGGGCCCGCGCGCCAGGCTGACCGGCAGCGGGGCCTCGCTCGTCGGCGCCGCGACCTCAAGGTTCAGGGTCGCGGGTTTCAGGCCCTCGGCGCGGGCGGTGACCACCACCTTGCCCGCTTCGAGGGTCGAGCGCAGGGCAACGCGGTTGATCCCGGCCTCGATCGGCAGCTCGCGCGAGAGGATGTAATTGTCGTCGGCGCGCGAGGCGCCGGCATAGGAGGTCACGCCGTCCACCATGGCCGGGGCCTGGGAGATGACATTGCCTGCGGAGGCCGGCGCCTGGGTCGGCTTGGCGCCGTTCCGGGAATCGCCCTGAGCGATGCCGCCGCGCCATTCGGCGGGACCCGATACCTCGAACTTCACCAGGTCCAGAGCGGTCGGCACGCGGCGCCCCTTGGCATCGACCGCCTCGACATCGACCAGGGCGACGTCGGCCGCGTCGGCGCGCCAGCCTTGCGGGCCGACATGCGGCGTCAGCCGCAGGGCTACCGCCGGACCGGCGGTTGCGACCTCGTCGGACGAGACGATCTTGCCGGCGGCGTCGCGCCCCACCGCCCGCAGGGTGCCCGGAGCCCAAACCACGGCCTTGAATGTGAACAGGAAGCCGTCGGACTTCGTCCCCTCGCCCAGCGACTTGCCATTCAGCAGCAGCTCGACGCTGTCGGCGCTGGAGACGACCAGCACGTCCTTGGTCACGCCCGGTGCGTAGTTCCAATGACCGACGATGTGGCTGCGCGGCCGCTCGACATCGACCCAGCCGTCCCACATCACCTGGTGGGCCCAGAAGCCTTCCTTGGGAAGGCGCATGGCGTCGACCTCGCCGCTGCGGCGATAGTTGTTGTCGCCGCGGAAGTGGGTGTTGCTGTCGGAGAAGATGATGTTGACCCCGCCCGAGCTGACGCGGTCGCCGCCGCCGGGCCGTTCGCGCCAGTAGTCGAACCAGCGGCGTACGTCCTCGGCCGCGTGGCTGTCCTGATTGCGATTGTAGTCGGGACTGTCGATGTGGAACGGCGGGGTGAAGTTGTCCTGGAACTTCCGCGCGGCCTCGTCACGGGAATATTCCATGGCCCAGACCGGCTTGGCGGCGCTCTTGTTGATGTAGAGCATCTCGCCGCCATATTCGGCCACCTTGCTCGACAGCATCTCGCGCGAGCCGATGGCCCGGCCGCCGTGCGGATCGAACTGGTCGCGGACGGCCTTCAGTTCGGCCATGTGCGCGTCGCTGATGTTCTCGTTGCCGCCCTCGTAGAACAGGATCGAGGGGTTGTTGCGGAAGCGCACGATGGCGTCGCGCATCACCTCGACCCGCTGCTCCCAGCGGCGACCGGTGACGTCGCTCTCGGCGTCGCCGGCCGGCATGGCTTGAGGCAAGCCGACCCGATCGGCCGACTGCACATCCTGGGCGGCCGGCGTGATGTGCATCCAGCGCACCAGATTGCCGCCGCTCTGGACCAGCAGGCCGTTGGAAAAGTCGCTGATCCACGGCGGAATGTCGGTTCCCAGCGCCGGCCACTCGTTGCTGGTGCGCTGGGCGTAGCCGTGCGCCTGCATGACCCGGTCATTGAGGAAGATCATCCCGTTCCTGAACGCGGTCTTGCGGAACCCGGTGCGGGTGACGACCGCATCGGCGACCGCGCCGTTCTCGACCAGCTCCGTGGTCACCGTGTAGAGATAGCCATAGCCCCAGCTCCAGAAATGCAGGCCCCTCAGCGGCGCCTGGGCCGAAACCGTACGGGTTTCGCCGGGCGCCAGGGTCGCGGTCTCGCCGACGAAGGCGCCGGCCGGTTCGCCGTCGACGGTCTTCAGGCTCACGCGGTACTGGAACGTGCGCGGCCTATCGGACTCGTTGCGCACCTGCGACTCCGCGTGGACGGTGGCCGCTCCGCCCCGGATGTCGAACTGGTCGGCCCAGACATAGACCCCGGTCGTGCCGAGGCTGGAATAGAGCGGCAAGGTCTGGTGCAGGCTTCCAGTCAGGTGCAGCCGCACCGCGCGGTGGATCCCGCCGTAGTTCACATTGAAATTGTCGTTGTTCCACTGGAAGCCGCTGCCGGTGGCGCGCTCCTTGTACTTCCAGTCGCTGTCGACACGCACGGCGATCACGTTGACGAACGGCGCGGGCCGTAGAGCCGGGGTGGCGTCGACGCCGAAGGCCGTGACGCCGTTCTCGTGGCCGCCGACCCGCACGCCGTTCACATAGACCTCGCCCGCCTGGCGCACGCCCTCGAACTCGATGAAGGCCTTGCCGCCGACCGCCGGCCCGGCGTCCGTCGGCAGGACCAGGCGCTTGCGATACCAGACGATCGCGCCCTTCAGGTCATGGATGTCGACCTTGAACGCGTCGTCCTCGTTCCAGGCGCGCGGCAGGGTGACGGGTTTCCAGGCCGCGTCGTCGAAGGCGGGAGCCTGGGCGCCGGCGATCTCGCCGGTCGCCATGCGCCAGCCGTCGTTGAAGGGGCGATCGATCCGCGGCGCGGCCGCCGCCGCCGCGCTCGCGAGAGCCAGGCACAAGACGGCGCAGAGCCGACCCAGAGTCGATCCGGTGACGCGACGCATCGTGCCTTCCTCCGAAATTGGCCAGGCCACTTCAGGCCTTTGACCACCTGTGGCTTGACATCCGCCACACTGTCAAGCATTCTCATTATGTCGGATGACATTCCATATTGTGGAATATTGGCCGTCGGGATTTGGACCTCGGTTCCCATCCCTTCCCGCACACGCACTCGCCCGTTTTCCCCCATCCGGGCCGGCGGAGCGCCCCTCAGGGCGCTCCGCTTTTCTTTGCTTGGCGGTCGGTAGACATTTTGCTTTTGGCCGACATCACTAGTCCGTCTTCCCGGCGACGGCCGGGATTCGGATTCATCCAGAGAGGCTCGTGGGTTTCACCTGGGCCCCGGCCTTCGCCGGGGAGGCGGAGAGAGGCGCGATTGGGTGCGGATCGCTACCGGCCAGGACAGCGCGGCGCGCCCAGGATCGGCTGCGCGCCGGTCGAGGCCGGGCGCACATAGGCCGAGACAGGCAGCTTCAGGAACGCCAACCGGCCGGCCACCAGCGCGGCGGCCAGGCGCGCTCCGCCCTCGTTGATGTGGGTGGTGTCGCTGATCCCGTCGGGATAGCGGGCGATGTGATCCTGCGGCGTGTAGATCAGGTAGAAGCCCCGAGACCCCGCCTCACCCCGGGCCTGCTGGGCGCCCATCATGTCGGCGTCCAGGTCGATCAGCGGCGTGCGGGTGGCCTTGGCGACATCCCGGACCGCCTGGGCGTACGCCCCGTGCGTCTCCTGGATCTTGTCGCCGACGAACACGTGCTTGGCGATCGGCGTCATCAGCACCGGCTGGCCGCCCTTGGCCCGCACGTCGGCGACGAAGCGGGTCAGGTTGTCGGTATAGGCGCCCTTGGGGTCGGTGAAGCGGACGATCTTCACCCGGTCGGCGTCGTTGTGGCCAAACTGGAGCAGCACGGTGTCGCCCGGCTGGAGCTTGGCCAACAGCCCGTCCCACAGACCTTCCTCGATAAAGGTCTTGGTCGAGCGGCCGCCGCGCGCCAGGTTCACCACCTCGACGCGGGGATCCAGCGAGCACTTCAGCACCATGCCCCAGCCCATCTGCGGATAGGCCGAGGCGCCGTAGTTGGCGGCGGTCGAGTCGCTGGCGATCAGGATGCGGGCGGCGGGCGCGGCCATGGCAGGCGGCGGCGAGACGTCGGTCAGGTCAGGCTTGGGCGCGCCGGGCGCGGAAGGCGCGGCCTGGAGCGCCAGGGCGGCGACAAGGGCGAGCACGCTCAACGCTCGACCTTCGCAAGGATGGAGCGATCGATCTGGGCCAGCGTATTGACGCCGGTCAGGGCCATGGCCACGCGCATCTCCTTCTCGATCAGGTCCAGCAGTTGGCTGACGCCGGGTCCGCCGCGCGCCGCCAGGGCGTAGACCCAGGCCCGACCCAGCAGCACGCCCTTGGCCCCCAGGGCCAGCATCCGCACCACGTCTAGGCCCGACCGCACGCCGCTGTCGGCCAACACGGTCAGACGATCGCCGACAGCCTCGGCGATGTCGGGCAAGGCTCTCGCCGAAGACAACACGCCGTCCAGCTGCCGGCCGCCGTGATTGGAGACCACGATGCCGTCGGCGCCGATGTCGGCTGCCGCCCTGGCGTCCTCGGGATCCAGCACGCCCTTGATGATCAGCGGGCCTTTCCACTGGTCGCGGATCCAGTCGAGGTCCTTCCACTGGATCGAAGGGTCGAAATTGGCCCCCAGCCAGCCCATGAAATCCTCGAGACCCGAGTTCTCGCCCAGCACCGGCGCGACATTGCCCAGGGTGTGGGGGCGCCCCATCACGCCGACGTCCCAGGCCCAGGCGGGCTTGAAGACGGCTTGCACCAGCCGGCGCATGGCCGCGTTGGGGCCGCTCATGCCGGAGTGGGCGTCGCGATAGCGGGCGCCGGGCACCGGCATGTCGACGGTGAACACCAGGGCCGTGGCCCCGGCGTCGGCGGCCTTGGCCAGGAGGTCGCGCATGAAGCCCCGGTCGCGCAGCACGTAGAGCTGGAACCAGATCGGCGTCGGACTAGCCTTGGACACCTCGGCCAGGTCGCACACCGAGACGGTCGACAGGCAGAACGGTACGCCCTTCGCGGCGGCGGCCTTGGCCGCCTGAACCTCGCCGCGTCGCGCATACATGCCCGTCAGCCCCACCGGGGCCAGGGCGACCGGCAGGCTCTGGTAGTGGCCGAACAGGGTGGTCGACAGGTCGGCCTGCGAGACGTCCTTCAGCACCCGCTGGCGCAAGGACAGGTCGTCCAGGTCCGAGACGTTGCGCGCCAGGGTCCGTTCGGCATAGGCGCCGCCGTCGATATAGTCGAACAGGAAGCGGGGCAGCTTGCGCCGCGCCGCCTCCCGGAAGTCGGTCGTGCTGGAAACGATCATTGGGGGACGATCATCGCCGCTATTGCAGGTTCACGAACGCGCCGCCGTCGACCAGCAGGGCCGCCCCCGTCACGTACTTGGCCAGGTCGGACGCCAGGAAGACGATCGGCCCGGCCAGGTCGTCGGGCTCGCCCAGGCGGCCCAGCGGGATCCGGCCGGCCATGTATTCGCGCTTGGCGACGTCGGCCAGGTCTTCCTTGTTGATCGCCGTCTCGATGGTGCCCGGCAGCACGGAGTTGCAGCGGATGCCGTACTTCCCGAGCGCGATGGCGGTCGATTGCATCAGGCTGTGCACCCCGGCCTTGGTCGGGGTGTAGTGGGTCTGCATGCCGCCGCCGACCAGGGCGCTGATCGAGCTGACGGCGATGATCGCCCCGCCGTCGCCTTGGCGGACCATCTGGTTGGCCGCGGCCTGCACCATGTAGTAGGCGCCGAACAGGTTGACCTTCATCGTCCGCTCCATGACTTCGGGCGGCATGTCGAGGAAGGCGTGGAACGGGCAGATGCCGGCGTTGTTGACGAACACGTCGACCCGACCGAACGCGGAGACGGCGGCGTCGACGAAGGCCTGGGCGGTGGCGACCTCGGCCACGTCGCCCTTCACGGCGATGGCCCGGCGTCCCAGCGCCTCGATCTGAGCCACGGCGTCGGCCGCGCCGGCCTCGTCGGAGTGATAGTTGATCGCCACGTCCGCGCCGTGCTGGGCGCAGCCGATGGCGGCCGCCTTGCCGATCCCCTGCGAGGCGCCGGTCACCAGCACCACCTTGTCCTTCAGAAGCATCGTTCCTCCACTGTCATTCGTGACGGCTAGCGCTTCGCGGCCGCCGTCCTCTTCTCGTTCCAACCCAGCTCGACGCTGATGGCGTTGGCGCAGTCGCGCACGGTTCCCGTCAGGTCGGTCATCCGCGCGTCGTCCATGTACTGGGCCGCGCCCGAGACGCTGATCGCCGCGACGATCGCCCCGCTGGGACCGCGGATCGGCGCGGCGACGCAGCGGATGCGGTCCTCGTTCTCCTCGAGGTCGAAGGCGACGCCCTTATGGGCGTAGCCGCGCATCCAGGTGATCCATTGCTCCTCGTCGGGGCCGTGCTCCGAGCGCGGACCTTCCTTGCGATAGAGTTCGCGCCAGCGCTCCTCGGTCTCGTCCAGCACCAGGGCCTTGCCCAGGCCGGTCGAGCGGATCGGCTGACGATCGCCGACCCGCGAGCTGATGTTGATCCGCCTGCGCCCAGTAAGCTTGTCCAGATAGTGCGCGCGGTCGTCTTCCATAACGCCGAGGTGGACGGTGTCTTCCAGCTCTTCCCAGAGGCGCTCGAGATGGGGGCGGGCCAGACGCGGCAGATCCATCTGCTGACCGGCCAGATAGCCCAGCTCCAGCAGCTTGGAACCCAGGCTGTAGCCTTCGCGCGGCGTCTGGGACAACAGGCGGCGCTCGACCAGGGCCGTGGCCAGGCGGTGCGTCGTGCTGCGGGTCAGCCCCAGGCGCTGGGCCAGGGCGGGCAAGCCGATGGTGCCGGAATCGGCGACCACGTCCAGCAGGTCCAGACCTCGGAACAGCGTCTGGCTTCCGCTGGGCGCCTTGCCGCCGGAGCTGTCTTCCTTGGCTGCCACAGAGGCTCCCCTTGACGCGTCACGTTTCATTTTGTAGCACTCTCTCTCATAATATGGTACCTAGCGCAAGCGACGAAGGCGACGATCCGGTCACCAAAAAAGTCGGGCGCGCCACCGTGTCATAAGGACGTCCGGGGAGGTAGGCGCGGCCGCTCAAAGGTTTCGCCAAGCATGTCTAAGGCCTCGGCCTCACGATACGCCCTTCTCTTCCTTTAAGTAGATCGCTTCCTCTTGGAAGTCTTGGGCTGGAGCTGGTTTTTCCCATGCCGTTTCCCCTCATCAAGGCGGTTCGAGCCTATGTCGTGCGCGGCGGCGGCGCCGACTATCACGATCAGGGCGAAGGCCACTGGATCGACGACCACATCGCCACCCCGATGTCCCGCTATCCGGAATATCGCCAGAGCCGCCAGAGCTTCGGCATCAACGTTCTGGGCACGCTGGTCGTCGAGATCGAGGCCGCCGACGGCACGATCGGTTTCGCGGTGACCACGGGCGGCGAGCCCGCCGCCTACATCGTCGAAAAGCACCTGGCCCGCTTCCTGGAGGGCCGCGATCCCGCCGAGATCGAGAAGATCTGGGACCAGATGTACTTCTCAACCCAATACTATGGGCGCAAGGGCCTGGTCGTGAACGCCCTGTCCGGCGTCGACCTGGCGCTGTGGGACCTGCTGGGCAAGCTTCGTCAGGAGCCGGTCTATCACCTGCTGGGCGGCAAGGTGCGCGACGAGCTGACCTTCTACGCCACCGGCGCGCGGCCCGACCTGGCCCAGAAGATGGGCTTCATCGGCGGCAAGATGCCCCTGCACCACGGCCCGGCCGAGGGCGAGGAAGGCCTGCGCAAGAACCTGGAAGAACTGGCCACGATGCGCGAACGCACCGGCGAGGACTTCTGGCTGATGTTCGACTGCTGGATGGCGCTGGACCTGAACTACGCCACCAAGCTGGCCCACAAGGCCCATGCGTATGGCCTCAAGTGGATCGAAGAGGCGCTGAGCCCCGACGACTACTGGGGCTATCGCGACCTGAAGAAGAACGCCCCCAAGGGCATGCTGGTCACCACGGGCGAGCACGAGGCCACCCGCTGGGGCTTCCGCATGCTGCTGGAGATGGAGTGCTGCGACATCATCCAGCCCGACGTCGGCTGGTGCGGCGGCATGACCGAGCTGGTGAAGATCTCCAACCTGGCCGACAGCCGCGGCGTGATGTGCATCCCGCACGGATCAAGCGTCTACAGCTACCACTTCGTCACCACACGCCATAACAGCCCGTTCGCCGAGTTCCTGATGATGGCGCCCAAGGCCGACGAGGTGGTGCCGATGTTCCACCCGCAGCTGATCGGCGAGCCCGTGCCGGTGAACGGCAAGCTCAAGCTCTCCGACGCGCCGGGCTTCGGCGTCGAACTCAATCGCCAAGTCGGTCTGCACCGCCCCTACGCCCGCTAACTCCCCCGAAAGCGTAAAGTCATGAAACTCCTCCGCTACGGCCCCAAGGGCGCCGAGAAACCCGGCCTCCTCGACGCCGCCGGCAAGATCCGGGACCTGTCGGGCCACGTCGCCGACATCACCGGCGCCCAGCTGTCGCCCGCCAGCCTGAAGGCGCTGGCCGCCATCGACCCGTCCACCCTGCCGCTGGTCGACGGCTCGCCCCGCTATGGCGTGCCGGTCAACGGCGTCAGCAAGTTCATCGCCGTGGGCCTGAACTTCGCCGACCACGCCGCTGAGTCGAACCTGCCGATCCCCGAAGAGCCGGTGCTCTTCACAAAAGCGGTCAGCTGCCTGACCGGCCCGAACGATCCGGTGATGATCCCGCGCGGTTCGGAAAAGACCGACTGGGAGGTCGAGCTGGGCGTCGTGATCGGTTCGCGCGCCTCCTACGTCGCCGAGGCCGAGGCCCTGGACCACGTCGCCGGCTACGTGCTGATCAACGACGTGTCCGAACGCGCCTTCCAGATCGAGCGCGGCGGCACCTGGGACAAGGGCAAGGGCTGCGACACCTTCGGCCCGGTCGGCCCGTGGATCGTCACCTCGGACGAGGTCGGCGATCCGCAGAACCTGGCCATGTGGCTGGACGTCAACGGCCAGCGCAAGCAGGACGGCTCGTCCAAGACCATGATCTTCCCGATCAGCAAGCTGGTTTCCTACATCAGCGAATTCATGACCCTGGAGCCCGGCGACCTGATCACCACCGGCACCCCGCCCGGCGTCGGCATGGGCCAGAAGCCGCAGCCCGTCTATCTGAAGGCCGGCGACGAGATCCGCCTGGGCATCGAGAAGCTGGGCGAGCAGCGTCAGATCGTCGTGGCCTGGTCCAAGGACGGCGTCGCGTGAGCGCCTCCGACGCCTCCCCCTATCTCGGCCGCTTCGCGGGCCGCGCCGCGGTGATCACCGGCGGGGCTTCGGGCCTGGGCAAGGCCGTGGCCGCGCGTATCGTCGCCGAGGGCGGCCAGGTCTCGCTGTGGGACGTGGATGCGGAGGGCTTGAACGCCGCCGCCGCGGAGGTGGGCGCCAAGCACACCGTGGCTCTGGACGTCTCCGACCAGGCGGCCGTCGCCGCCGCCGCCAAGGCCGCCAACCAGGCCCTGGGCCGCATCGACATCCTGGTGGCCTCGGCCGGCATCACGGGCGCCACCGCGCCGGTCCACGAATACCCGCTCGACAGCTGGCGACGGGTGATCGACATCAATCTCAACGGCCTGTTCTATTGCTGCCGCGAGGTGGCGCCGTTCATGATCGCGGGCGGCTACGGCCGGATCGTCAACGTCGCCTCGGTGGCCGGCAAGGAAGGCAATCCCAACGCCAGCGCCTATTCGGCCTCGAAGGCCGGCGTGATCGGCCTGACCAAGTCGCTGGGCAAGGAGCTGGCCACCAAGGGCGTGATCGCCAACAGCCTGACCCCGGCCACGTTCGAGAGCCCGATCCTGGAGCAACTGCCCCAGAGCCAGGTCGACTACATGCGCGGCAAGATCCCGATGGGGCGGCTGGGCGAGATCCACGAGAGCGCCGCCATGGTCTGCTTCATGGCCAGCGAAGAGTGCAGCTTCACCACCGCCGCCACCTTCGACACCTCCGGCGGCCGCACCACGTTCTAAGGAAAAGCGGAGCGATGACCTATCTCGGCCCGATCATCGACCCGCACATGCACCTGTGGGACCTGGACCGGCACTATTACAGCTGGCTCCAGGACACCCCCCTGCCGAACAACCCGGCCGGCGACATGTCGCCGATCGCCTATCGTTCCTACCGTTTGAACGACTACCTGGCCGACACCGCCGGCTGGAACGTCGCCCAGGCGGTTCACGTCGAGTGCGGCCTGCCTCCCAAGGACCAGCTGTCGGAGACCGACTGGCTGCAGGGGCTGGCCGACACCCGCGGCGTGATCGGCGGCATCGTGGCCGGCGCCAATCTGGACGATCCCGACGTCGAGGCGCTGCTGGAGGCCCATGCCGCGCGACCCAACGTTCGCGGCGTGCGCCAGATCGTCAACTGGCACGCCGATCCGGCCAAGACCTACGGCCCGCGCGACCTGCTGCTGGATCCGCAATGGCGGGCCGGCTACGCCCGGCTGGCCAAGTACGGCCTGTCCTTCGACCTGCAGCTCTATCCCTCGCAGATGACGACGGCCGCGGCCCTGGCCGGCGCCCATCCGGACGTGCCGGTGATCGTCAACCACGCCGGCATGCCAACCGACCGGGACGAGGCGGGGCTGAAGGCCTGGCGCGACGGCCTGGCCCTGCTGGCCGAGCGACCGAACGTCAGCTGCAAGATCTCGGGCCTGGCCATGATCGATCGGACCTGGACGACCGACAGCCTGCGGCCCTTCGTGCTGCAGGTGATCGAGACTTTCGGCCCCAATCGCTGCATGTTGGCCAGCAACTTCCCGGTCGAGAAGGTGCACGGGTCGTTCGGCGGCTTCTACGAGGCCTATGACGCCATCACGGCGGATTTCGGCGAGACCGAGCGCGCCCTGATGTTCTCCGGAACGGCGAGTCTGGTCTACCGGCTGCCGCCGACCACGACCTGACTCATAAAAGCAAGAAACGGGAGGACACGATGAGCAAACACCAGGACCGGCCCCTCGCCTTCCGCATGCAGCTCAAGCCCGGCGTCGCCGCCGAATACGAGCGCCGTCACGACGACCTCTGGCCCGACCTGGCCGCCGCCCTGCGCAAGGCGGGGATCCATGACTATTCGATCTTCCTGGACGAACAGACGATGAGCCTGTTCGCCGTCCTGCGCCTCAAGCCCGACAACGCCAAGGGCGCCTTGCCGCTGGAGCCGGTGATGAAGCGCTGGTGGGACTACATGGCCGACCTGATGGAGGTCCATCCGGACAACAAACCGGTCGAATGGCCGCTTAAGCCCGTCTTCTATTTCGAGGGCTGATCGCGTGCGCCTGCTTCCCCTCCGCGCCCTAGGCTTGGCCGCCACGCTGCTGGCGACCACCACCCTTGCGGCGCCTATACAGGCCGAGCCCGCGCGCTACACGATGACGGCGTTCACCAACGCCAGCCAGTCGAACATGAGCGTCTACGACTCCGCGGACGGGACGCGCTTCGTGCTGAAGAAGCCCCTGGCCTACACCCCGCCCAAGGGCCTGATCCGCGATCCCAGCGTGATGCGCCACACCGATGGCTGGTACTACGTCGCCTACACCACCGGCTGGACCGGCGACACGATCGGCTTGGCCCGCAGCCGGGACCTGACCGACTGGACGTTCATGCGCGACGTGACCGTCGAGGTCCCCGGCGCCACCAACAGCTGGGCGCCCGAATGGTTCGTCGACAAGGACGGCTCGGTGAACCTGATCCTGTCGGTCTCGACCACCGGCCAGCAGGGCCAGTTCCAGCCTTACCGGATCACCGCGACCGACGCCTCGCTGGCGGCCTGGTCCCCGCCCAAGCCGCTGTCAGGTCTGGGTCCAAACTTCATCGACACCTTCGTGGTGCGCGAGGGCGGGCTCTACAACGCCTTCGCCAAGAACGAGACCAGCAAGTTCATCGAACTCTACACCGCCCCCTCGTTGGACGGCCCATGGCAGGCCAAGGGCGCGGGCGACTGGGCGGGCTGGGGGCGAGGCCTCGAAGGTCCCGCCCTGACCCGCGCTCCGAACGGGGCGTGGCGGATCTATTTCGACGAGTACGCCGCCAAGCGGTACTGGTACTCGGACAGCCGGGACGGCTTCCGGACCTGGACTTCCAAGACCGAGCTGCCGGAACTGTCGGGCACGGTGCGCCACTTCACGGTGCTGAAGGAAGGCGGCGACCAGGCGGTCGCGACCAAGCCCGCGCAGGCCCACCAGATCACCTGGGACAAGTACTCGCTGAAGGTCGACGGCGAGCGCGTCTTCTCGTGGGGCGGCGAGTTCCACCCGTTCCGCGTGCCCAGCCCAGACCTCTGGCGCGACATCCTCCAGAAGATGAAGGCCAGCGGCTACAACACCGTCGCCATCTATTTCGACTGGGGCTACCACTCGCCGAAACAGGGGGTCTACGACTTCAACGGCGTGCGCGACATGGATCGCGTGCTGACCATGGCCAAGGAAGAAGGCCTCTACGTCATCACCCGCGCCGGGCCCTATGTGAACGCCGAGCTGACCCGCGGCGGCTTCCCCGGCTGGATGGTCAACCAGCAGGCCCGGGCCCGCACCGACGCTCCGGAATACCTGACGGCGGCCGACGAGTGGCTGACCCAGATCAACGCCGTCATCGCTCGTCACCAGCTGACCACCGGCCAAGGCACGGTGATCGCCCACCAGATCGAGAACGAGCTCGACGTGGTCGGCGCCCCGCAGCAGCGCTACATGAAATGGCTGGACGACAAGGCCAAGGCCGACGGGATCACCGTCCCGATCTTCCATAACGACAAGGGCCGCAACGGCTACTGGGTCCCCAAGGGCTCGAACGTGCCCGGCACGGTGGAAGGCCCCAACGACCTCTACGCCTTCGACGGCTATCCCGGCGGCAGTTGCAAGGTCGACTCCACGCCCTCCAGTCCCGGCGTCGCGCCGGACTGGGGCCTGTACGGTCCCGGCGGGGCCAAGGGCGGCGCCTCGGCCAGCCCCAACACCCCCGGCTTCCTGGCCGAGTTCGGCGGCGGCTGGTTCGATTACTGGGGCAGCAACGGCGACTACGACTGCACCGCCATCCATCGCGGCGTCGGCTATCAGCGGGTGTTCTATGGCGCGAACATCGCCAACGGCCTGACGATCCAGAGCTTCTACATGACCTATGGCGGGACCAGTTGGGGCTGGCTGCCGGCCCCGGTGGTGTTCACCTCGTACGACTACGGCTCGGCGATCGACGAGGCCCGGGGGCTGCGCGACAAGGCCCGGGTGATGAAGCAGATGGGCGAGTTCATCGCCGCCGTGCCAGACCTGCGCCGCATGGACAAGGGCGAGGCCGTCGTCCCGTCCAACGACAAGGTCCGCGTCTACCACAACGTCAACGCCGAGACCGGAAGCCACCTCTATGTGGTGGTCCATAACCCCAGCAGCGCCACCGGCGACGAGACCTTCACCTTCACGGTGAAGACCCGCGACGGCGAGTATGTGGTCCCGACGCGGATCAAGGGCCAGGACAGCAAGATGCTGATGGCCGCCTACGACCTGGGCGGCCAGCGGCTGGTCTATTCTTCGTCCGAAATCCAGACGCACCTGAAGTGGAACGACGGCGATCTGGCCCTGCTGTACGGCCGGGCCGGCGAGGCGGGCGAGACGGTGCTGCGCTATGCGTCCGCGCCGAAGGTCGAGGTGCTTGGGGGCGAGGTCGCCTCGGCGTTCGACGCCGCCAAGGGCGACCTGAAGCTGACCTACGAACACAAGGGGCTGGCCCGGGTGCGGATCACCGGCGGCGGACGCCCGCCCCTGACCCTGCTGCTGGCCGACGCCGAGACCGGCCAGACCTTCTGGCGTCGCGATGCGCTGCTGGTGCGCGGTCCGGGCTTGGTGCGCAGCGACGCCGCCAAGGGCGGCGTGCTGTCCCTGACCGGCGACACCGAAGCCGACAGCCCCCTGGAGGTCTTCGCGCCCAAGGCCGTGACGGCGATCCGCTGGAACGGCGCCAAGGTCGCGACAAGGGCCACGGCCTCGGGCAGCCTGCTCGCCGAAAAGCCGCTGGCCGGTCCGACGGCGATCGTCTTGCCCGATCTGGCCAAACTCGACTGGAAAACCGCCCCCGGCTCTCCCGAGGCCGATCCCAAGTTCGACGACAGCGCCTGGCTGAAGGCCGAGGGTCGCCGCAGCGGCTCGACCGTGGGCGGTCCTACGGGCCAACCGGCGCTCGACATGAGCGCCTATGGCTTCCACCAGGGCGACGTCTGGTATCGCGGCCGCTACACCGGCAAGCCCGACATCGACACCCTGGCCCTGCACTACGGCGGCGGCGGAGCCGGCATGCTGCAGGTCTGGCTGGACGGCCGGTTCCTGGGCCAGCACGAGCTGGACGGCGGCCTGCCGCGCCCGATCACCACCGGGGTGGCGACCTTCAAGCTGCCCGACGACCTGCGCGGAACCGGCGAGCACGTGCTGTCGGTGATGGTGCGCAACAACGGTCACAACTGGGACCTGGACGCCGACGACTTCCACAAGGAAGCCCGCGGCCTGGTCTCTGCATCGCTGTCCAGCCCAACCAGCTACAGCTTCGCCGTACCGATCGCCTGGAAGATCCAGGGCAATCTGGACGGCGAGGACATCCAGGATCCGGTGCGCGGCAACGCCAACAACGGCGGCCAGTTCGGCGAGCGCAGCGGCTGGCACTTGCCAGGCTTCCCGGACGCGGCCTGGACCAAGGCCGACATGGCCGCGACCAAGCCCTATGCCGGCACGACCTGGTACCGCACCAGCTTCGACCTGAACCTGCCAAAGGACCAGGACACCACCCTGGGCCTGACGATCGGCGATCCGAACACGCCGCGCTCGCCGGGGCGCTACCGGGTGCTGATCTTCGTCAATGGCTGGAACATGGGGCAGTTCATCGCCAATGTCGGTCCGCAGCGGACCTTCGTCCTGCCGACCGGAATCATCGATCTGCACGGCAAGAACACGATCGCCCTGGCCGTGACTAGCGACGGCGCGCCCGGCGACGCCCTGGAGACCGTCAAACTCGTCAACCTGCGCACCGTGCGCGGCGGCATCCCTGTCGCCCGCGTTCCCGCGCCCGATTTCAAACCCTAGACGCGGCGCTCCCCCGCCGCCTTCGACTTCACTGGAGACTATCGTGCCCAATCTCGCTCACGGCCTCGAGGCCAAGGACATCAAGGCCAAGATCGCCTTGCTGATCAGCAACCTGGTCGACATCCAGGACGAGACCGGCGAGTTCCTGCTGCGCCTGGACGACGGCCGCGTCATCGACACCAAGGGCTGGAACGACTGGGAATGGACCCACGGCGTGGGCCTGTACGGCCTGTGGAAGCAGTACGAGATGACCGCTGATCCGCGGGCGTTCGAGATCATGACGCAGTGGTTCGCCGACCGCTTCGAGGCCGGCACGCCGACCAAGAACATCAACACCGTCTCGCCGTTCCTGACCCTGGCCTATCTGTACGAGGCCACCGGCGACCACACCTACCTGCCCTATCTGGAAACCTGGGCCGACTACGTGATGTACGAGGGTCCGCGCACCGAGGAAGGCGGCTTCCAGCACATCGTCTTCAACAGCGAGAACCCGCAGCAGCTGTGGGACGACACGCTGATGATGAGCGTCCTGCCCCTGGCCAAGATCGGCCTGCTGCTGGGCCGCGACGACTTCGTGGAAGAGGCCAAGCGCCAGTTCATGCTGCACGTGAAGTACCTCGCCGACCGCAAGACCGGCATGTGGTTCCACGGCTGGACGTTCGAGGGCCGGCATAACTTCGCCGACGCCCTGTGGGCGCGCGGCAACTGCTGGGTGACGATCGCCATCCCCGAGTTCATCGAGCTCCTGGACCTCAAGCCCGGCGACGCCCTGCGCGATTTCCTGATCGACACCCTGGAGGCCCAGATCAAGGCCCTGGCGCGCTATCAGGATCAGGAAACCGGCCTGTGGCGCACCCTGGTCGACGACAAGACCTCGTACCTGGAAGCGTCGGCCACGGCCGGCTTCGCCTACGGCGTGCTGAAGGCGGTGCGCAAGCACTATGTCGGCCGCGAATACCAGGAGATGGGAATCAAGGCGCTGAAAGGCGTCCTGGCCAATATCGACGACAAGGGCGAGCTGCAGCAGGTGTCGTTCGGCACCCCGGTGTTCGACACCCTGCAGGGCTACAAGGACATTCCCCTGACCTCGATGCCCTACGGCCAGTCCCTGGCCATCCTGGCGCTGGGCGAGTTCCAACGGGCCTTTATCTAGGCGCTGACACCTTCAACCGGTCCGGCCGCCAGGCCGGATCGGACGGGGCGCTAGACCCCTTCGATCATTCGGGAAGAACATCGACATGGCGACGCCGGAAGTCCGCAAACCCACCTGGATCACCTACGGGGCCTGGGGCTCGGGGGACATGCTGGGGGCCGGGGCCCAGGCGGTCGTCACCGGCTGGCTGGCCTATTTCTTCATCACCTTCTGCGGCCTGTCGCCGGTCGAGACCGGCCTGATCCTGGGCCTGCCCCGGCTGCTGGAAGCGATCACCTGCCCGCTGATCGGCTACGTCTCGGACAATCTGCGCCATACGTGGGTGGGGCGGCGCATCGGCCGACGCAAGATCTTCCTGATCGTCACTATCCCGCTGCTGCCGGCGTTCGCCCTGATCTTCGTGACCGGCCAGACCTTCGTCTATTACCTGGTCACCTTCGTGTTCTTCGAGTTCCTCTACACGATGTTCCTGATCCCGTGGGAAACCCTCGCGGCGGAAATGACCAAGGACTACAAGGAAAAGGCCACGTTCGCGGGGGTGCGGATGCTGATCGCCCAGAGCTCGGCGATCCTGGCCTCCTACCTGCCCACCCTGATCATCAGCCACTTCGGCGGCAAGGACTCGCCCGGCACCTTCCTGATCATGGCGGCGATCTTCGGCGGCCTGTTCAGCCTGGTCGTGCTGCTGGTCGTGCTGTTCACCTGGGAGCGTCCTTACACCGACGCCGAGAAGTTGATCCAGCCCGAGCCCATGGACTGGGGCAAGGCGGCGATGATCCCGGTCAACATGTTCCGCGATCTGTTCTCGACCCTGAAGATCAAGGCCTTCCGCCAGCACCTTTCTCTCTACCTGGGCGGCTATATCAGCCAAGACATCTTCAACACCGCCTTCCCGCTGTTCGTGGCGACGGTGATGATGGGCGCCACCCTGCTGATCTCCCAGCTGATGACCACCATGTACTTCGCCCAGCTGATCTCGGTGCTGATCGCCATCAACGTGGTCATCCGCACCGGACCGACCGTCGCCTACCGCATGGCCGTCAGCTTCGTCGGCGCGGCCCTGCTGCTGTTCCTGGCCTTCTACCTGATCCGCCCCGAGGGCTTCGCGGCGGGCCTGACGACCCTGGGCGGCAACATCTTCGCCGCCGCCAATCCCGTCGTGATGTTCTGGCTGTTCGTACCGATCGTCCTGGCGGGCCTGGGACGCGGCACGCTGAACTTCGTGCCTTGGAGCGTCTACAACTACCTGCCCGACGTCGACGAGGCGGTCACCGGTCAGCGCCGTGAAGGCATCTTCGCCGGCGTGATGACCTTCGTGCGCAAGATCGCCCAGTCCGGCGCGATCCTGGTCACCACCACCCTGATCGGCCTGGGCGGCTTCGTTTCGGCGGACAAGGCCCATCCTGGAGCGGTCGTGATCCAGACTCCGGAAGCGGTGCGCGCCGTCGTCCTGGTCATGGTCGGCGGACCGATCCTGGTCATGCTCTGGGGCCTGGTCGTCTCCTGGTCCTTCCGCCTCAACGCTAGGACCCACGAGGTCTTGATCCACGAGGTCGAGCGCCTGCGCGGCGGAGCGACGGAAGCCGAGAGCCCGGACTCCAGACGGATCGTTGAAGACCTGACGGGCTGGAAGTACGAACGCCTGTGGGGCCGGGGGTAGCCCAAGGCCCTCCCCCGGAAGCCTCGCGGAGGCTGTACGGCGTCAAGGGGACTAGGTCGATGCGCTGCGGTCCACCTGGGTCTCGGACAAGCCCTTTGGGCCAAGGCCTCACGCCATCTTCGCCGCCCTCGCCATAAAGATTGGCGACGCCGCCCAAGCCGAATAATACTCAGACAAAATCGTCGGAGGAAGATCGGATGGCGTTGTCGAAATTGGGTCTGCGGCTAGCCTTGGCCCTATGGGCGAGCACCGCCCTCGCGGGACCGCCAGCCGTGGCGGCCTCGCCGAGCCTGGACGCCCACACCATCGCGACCGCCCGCTTCGGCGCCGACGCTCCATGGTACGAGCACAATATCCCGCTGTTCGAATCCTCGGACCAGAAGCTGGACCAGATCTACTACTACCGCTGGAGCGTGTTCCGCGCCCACCAACGCGACCTCGGCCCGCGCGGCTACATCACCACCGAGTTCCTCGACGACGTCGGCTGGCAGCGCGAACCCTACGCCAGCCTCAACGACGCCACCGGCTTCCACATCCAGGAGGGCCGCTGGCTGCGCGACCGCCGCTACGCCGGCGACTATATCGACTTCATGTACGCGGGCGGCGGCAACGACCGTCACTTCGCCGAGGCCATCGCCGACGCGACCTTCGCCCGCTTCCTGGTCGACGGCGACCAGGACGCCGCCACCCGGCACCTGGGCGCGATGAAGCACATCTACGGCCTGTGGGACGACCACTACGACTTCGACAAGAAGCTCTACTGGATCGAGCCGCTGCTGGACGCCACGGAATATACGATCAGCTCGATCGACGCCTCGGGCGGCAAGGACGGCTTCCGGGGCGGCCAGGCGTTCCGACCCTCGATCAACAGCTACATGTACGCCAACGCCCGGGCGATCAGCCGCCTGGCCGCCCTGACCGGCGACAAGGCGACCGCCGCCGACTACGCCGCCCGGGCCGACGACCTGAAGGCCCAGGTGCAGAAGAGCCTGTGGAGCCGGGACTTCGCCCACTTCATCGACCGCTACCAGGTCAGCAACGAACACGTGAAATACTGGGATCCGATCCGCGGCCGCGAGCTGGTCGGCTATCTGCCCTGGACCTTCGGCCTGCCCGACGACACGCCCGCCTACGCCCAGGCCTGGAAGCACGCGATCGATCCCACCCAGTTGGCCGGACCGGCGGGGTTGCGCACGGTCGAGCCGTCTTACGAGCACTACATGCGCCAGTACCGCTACATCAAGGAGACCGGCGAGCTCGAGTGCCAGTGGAACGGACCGGTCTGGCCGTTCCAGACCACCCAGGTGCTGACGGGCCTGGCCAACCTGCTCAACGACTATCGCCAGGACGTCGTCACCCGCGCCGACTACGCCCGCCTGCTGGCCCAGTACACGGCTCTGCACTTCAAGGACGGAAAGCCGGACCTGGAGGAGGACTACGATCCGGCCACCGGCAAGGCCATCGTCGGCCTGGCCCGCAGCCATCACTACAATCACTCCGGCTATGTCGACCTGGTGATCAGCGGTCTCGTCGGCCTGCGCCCGCACGCCGACGACGTGCTTGAGGTTGCTCCACTGGCCCCCAGCGACCCGGCCGACCCGAACTTCCTGAAGTACTTCCGCCTGCAGGACGCGCCCTATCACGGCCATCTGGTCGGGATCGCCTGGGACGCCGACGGCTCGCGCTATGGCCGCCAGGGCCTGGTGGTGACGGTGGACGGCCGGGAGGTCGCCGCCTCGAGGACCCTGGGCAAACTGACCGTTCCGCTGTCCCGCAAGCCCGCCGCGCCCATCGCTCGCCCCATCGACCTGGCGGTCAATCTAGTGGGCTCGGACTATCCCCGCGGCTCGGCCTCGGCCGGCGACGATCCCAAGATCGTGCACCAGGCCCTGGACGGCCGGGTGTGGTTCTTTCCGGAGATGGTCAACGGCTGGTCGCCGGGGGCCAGCCAGCAGCAGCCGTGGTTCGCCGTCGACTTCGGCAAGCCGACCCTGGTGCGCTCGGCCGAGCTCAGCTTCTTCGCCGACGACAAGGCCTTCGCGGGACCGTCGCGCTATCGGCTGGAGGCCTGGATGGACGGCAGGTGGGTGGAAGTGGCCAAGGTCCCCGCCCCGCTCGCCAACGGCGTCGACAAGACGGCCTGGGCGCCGGTCACGACCACCAGACTGCGGGCGGTGTTCGATCTCGCGCCCGGCAAGGACATGCGGCTGGTCGAGATGAAGGTGTTCTGAGGCCACACCTTATATCCGCTCCTCCCGGCGAAGGCCGGGACCCAGATCCCCTGGCGGGGTGCATGACGGGAGGAGCTCAGAACATCCTGGAACCCGGCCCAGCCTCTCCATCTGGGTCCCCGCCTTCGCCGGGAAGAGCGGATCATGGAGGCTAAAACCCGTCACCCCACCTGTAGAGGGATGACGGGCGTTGTGACTAGTTCAGGTCCAGCACCGCCACCGACTTGCTGGGCAGGGTCGCGGTCAGCACGTCGCCTTTGATCGAGGCCGCGGTGAAGGCCGCGGGCTTGACGGCGTTGGGGGCGTCGAAGGTGTTGTGGGCGCTCATGGTCGAAGCCGTCAGCACCCGGCCCTTGGCGCTCTTGCCGCTGACGCCCGACAGCTTGACGGTCACGGTCGCCGACTTGTTGGGATCCAGGTTGACCAGCGCCAGGTGGACGACACCCGCGGCGTCCCTGCCCGCCGAGGCGCTGACGGCCGGAACGCTGGACTTGCCCATCGTATAGGCCGGCGTGTTCAGCTCGATCGGCAGCGAAGTGGCGCCCTGGAACGGCTTGTAGAGGTCGTAGACCCAATAGGTCGGGGTCAGGATCATCTTGTCGCCGTCGGTCAGGATCATCGCCTGCAGCACGTTGACCATCTGGGCGATGGCCGTCAGCCGCACCCGGTCGGCGTGCTTGTGGAAGATGTTCAGGGTGGCGCCGGCCGCCACCGCGTCGCGCATGGTGTTCTGCTGGTACAGGAAACCCGGATTGGTGCCCGGCTCGACGTCGTGCCAGATCCCCCACTCGTCGACGGCCAGGCCCACGCGCTTCTGCGGGTCGTACTTGTCCATGATCGCGGTGTGCTTGGTGATCAATTCGTCCATGCGCAGGGCCTGGAACATGGTGTCGGCCCAGACCTGCTCGTCGAACTGGGTGGCCGAGCCCTTGATCGACCACTTGCCGCTGGGGATCGTGTAATAGTGGACGCTGATCTGATCCATGTTCTTGGCCGCTCCGGCCATCATGGTTTCGGTCCAGCTATAGTCGGGGCCGTTGGCGCCGCCGGCGATCTTCTGGGTCTTGGTTCCTTGCGGCGCCCGGATGAATTCGGCGAAGTTGCGGTAGAGGTCGGTGTAGTGGGCCGCCGTCATCTGGCCGCCGCAGCCCCAGTTCTCATTGCCCACGCCGAAGTAGTCGAGCTTCCAGGGCTTATCGCGACCATTGGCGCGTCGCATGTTGGCGATCGTCGATTTGGTCGGCGAGACCATGTATTCGACCCACTCGGCCATCTCCTGCGGCGAGCCGGTGCCGACATTGCCGGCCACATAGGTCTTGGCGCCGAGCAGTTCGGCGAATTCCATGAATTCGTTGGTGCCGAAGGCGTTGGTTTCCTCGACGCCGCCCCAGCTGACATTGACCTTGGTCGGACGCTTGTCGCGCGGGCCCACGCCCTCGCGCCAGTGATAGTCGTCGGCGAAGCAGCCACCGGGCCAGCGCACAAGCGGTACCTTGATGGCCTTCAAGGCGGCGACCACGTCGTTGCGGTAGCCCCTGGTGTTGGGGATCTTGCTGTCCTCGCCGACCCAGACGCCCTCGTAGACGCCGCGCCCCAGGTGCTCGGCGAACTGGCCGTAGACCTCCGGCTGGATCACGGGACCCGGCTGGTCGGCGCGCAGGGTCGCCGTGACGGCGGTCTGGGCGCAGGCGGCTCCGGCGGTCGCCAGCGCGGCGGTGGCGAGGCCGGCGACGAGCGCGTGCTTCAGCGTGGTCAGCTTCACGTTAGTTCCCTCCTGTTGTCGCCGGTTGACCGGCTCATTGGATCGCGCCCCACAGGGCGAGAGCTTTTCAGTCGCCGTCTTCCCGGCGAAGGCCGGGATCCAGATTCATCCGGAGCGGCTCGCGGGTTTCACCTGGGCCCCGGCCTTCGCCGGGGAGACGGGTAAAGGTTCAGCCGGGTGTAGAGCCCGGCCCAGTCCTAGTGATTATCCCGCGGCAGGCCCTTGGTCTGGGCGATGCGCTGGTATTTGACGGCGGGTTCGAGGACGGCGCCGGTGTCCATCTGGCCGACGATGGCGCGCTGGATTTCCTGCCAGGGTGTCTGGCTCTCGGGATAGGCGAAGCCGCCGGCCGCCTCGAGGGCCTTGCGCCGTTCGACGATCTCCTCGGGCGTGACCAGCACGTCGACCCGCGACTTGCGCAGGTCCACCCGCACCCGGTCGCCGCTCTTGAGCAAGGCCAGCCCCCCGCCGGCCGCCGCCTCGGGCGAGGCGTTAAGGATCGAGGGCGAGCCGGAAGTGCCCGACTGGCGCCCGTCGCCGATGCACGGCAACTGGTGGATGCCCCGCTTGATCAGGTAGTCGGGGGCCCGCATGTTGACCACTTCGGCCGCGCCCGGATAGCCGATCGGCCCTGCGCCGCGCATGAACAGCACGCTGCGCTCGGTGATCCCCACGGCCGGGTCGTCGATGCGATGGTGGTAGTCCTCGGGCCCGTCGAACACGATCGCCTCGCCCTCGAAGGCGTCCGGATCGTCGGGGTCCGACAGGTAGCGGTCGCGGAACTCCTGGGTGATCACGCTGGTCTTCATGATCGCCGAGGTGAACAGGTTGCCGCGCATGACCACGAAGCCGGCCCGCTCGACCAGCGGCCTGTCGAACGGGCGGATCACCGCCTCGTCCTCGATCACCGTGTTCTTGCAGGCCTCGCCGATCGTCTGGCCCGACACGGTCAGGGCGTCCTCGCGGATCAGGCCCTGGCCCATCAGCTGGTTGACCACGGCCGGCACGCCGCCGGCCCGGTAATAGTCCTCGCCGAGGTATTCGCCGGCGGGCTGCAGGTTGACCAGCAGCGGCACCTCTTCGCCATAGGTCTGCCAGTCGTCGACGCTCAGCTCCACGCCCATGTGCCGGGCCAGGCCGTTGAGGTGGATGGGGGCGTTGGTCGAGCCGCCGATCGCGGAGTTGACGACGATGGCGTTGAGGAAGGCGTCGCGCGTCAGGATGTCGGACGGCTTGATGTCCTGGTTGACCAGCTCGACGATCCGAAGCCCGGTCTCGTAGGCGTTCTGCTGCCGATCCCTGTAGGGGGCGGGAATGGCCGCCGAGCCGGTCAGCGACATGCCCAGCGCCTCGGTCAGCGAGTTCATGGTCGTGGCCGTGCCCATGGTGTTGCAATAGCCGGTCGAGGGGGCCGAGCTGGCCACCAGCTTGATGAAGCCGGCCCGGTCGATCTCGCCGGCCGCCAGCAGCTCGCGGGCCTTCCAGACGATGGTGCCCGAGCCGGTGCGCTGGCCCTTGTGCCAGCCGTTCAGCATCGGACCCACCGACAGGGCGATGGCCGGAATGTTGACCGTGGCAGCCGCCATAAGGCAGGCCGGGGTGGTCTTGTCGCAACCGATGGTCAGCACCACCCCGTCGATCGGATAGCCGTACAGCGTCTCGACCAGACCCAGGTACGAGAGGTTGCGGTCCAGCCCTGCCGTCGGTCGCTTGCCGGTCTCCTGAATCGGATGGACCGGGAACTCCAGGGCGATGCCGCCCGCCGTGCGGATGCCTTCGCGGATCCGCTCGGCCAGCACCAGGTGGTGGCGGTTGCACGGCGACAGGTCGCTGCCGGTCTGGGCGATGCCGATGATCGGCTTGCCCGACTGCAGCTCGTCCAGCGACAGGCCAAAGTTCAGATAGCGCTCCAGATAAAGCGCCGTCATGTCCGCATTGTCGGGATTGTCGAACCAGGCGCGCGAACGAAGAACGCGGGGCGGAACGGCGGCAGAGCTCATGGCGGTCCTTGGTAGGTGGCCCTCGGTAGACAGTGAGAGCCTTAGGTCGACGGCGGCGAGGATGTGGCGGACATCATGCCGATTGTCCGCAATGCAAGCGGAGCTATCGCCGTCCCGTTATTTTCACCCCTGCTTATTTGTCTGACTATACTGACCGCGACGTGGCGTCAACGTGGAGGTGCTCCGCTCGACACCCACGATAAGCCGCGTTTTTCAATCGCGCGCACCGGAGACAAGCGCGTCGGCAGTTGTCGGATGATAAGCCGCCCACGAGAGACGAATGAGTGGAAAAAATCCCGCCGTGGAGCCGCCACGCACCGGCTTCGACAGCGGACAGACCCTCATCCGGCGCCCGCGCCGACACCGTCTCCGCGAGGGGAGAAAAGCCTAGTCTCTCGGCTGGATCGCCGCCCGGGTGTCCTCGAGCGCCAAGCCCACCAGGCGCTCCATCGCCTGGCGCGCCTGATCCGGCCTGCCGGCGGCGATGGCGTCGAACACCTTCCAGTGCTCGGGCATCGGATCGCGGGGCAACTCGCGTTTGCGCTGCTTGAAGATCGTGGTCCAGCGCACGGCCGCGCCGATGCTGCTCGACAGCGTGAACAGCGGCGCGTTGCCGGTGGCCTCGAGCACGGTGTCGTGGAAATCCCGGTCGGCGGCCTGGCCGGCGTCCGTGGCCAGGGTCTGGCTCTCCATCTGGATCAGCGCCCTGCGCATGCGTTCCAACTGGCCGTCGTCGCGCCGCTCGGCGGCCAGGGCCGCGGCGGCCGGCTCGACGATCATCCGCAGTTCGTAGAGCCCTTGGAGGAACGCCTCGCTGGGCTCGGATTCGAAGAACCAGGCCAGGACCTCGGGGTCGAGCAGGCTCCAGCGATTGCGCTCCGTGACGCGGGTGCCGGTCTTGGGGCGGCTTTCGACCAGCCCCTTGGCGGCCAGGATCCGGATGGCCTCGCGATAGGCGCTGCGCGAGACCTGCAGCTGCTCGCTGGAATCGATCTCGTTGTTGAGGATGTCGCCCGGCGCGTACTGGCCCGAGACGATGGCCACGCCGAGGGTGCGGGCGATCGAGCCGTGGATGCGGCTGGAGCCGAGCCCCTCCCGCGCGAAATCACCGCCCGCGGCCCTGTCCCTCTTGTTCCGCACGCGCGCTCCGCTCCCTGCCCAGCCGGCGGTCGGAGCCCTGCCCGTCCGTCCCGATCTCGGCGCAGCGCGACACTAGCGAGACAGTTTGTCCGCCGACAAGGAATTTCGAGCCCGGCGCGAAGCTCGGAAGAGCGCTCAAAAGTATGATGATTGCCAAAACGCGCCCTATACGGGTTTTGGCGGGGTTCATGCGTCGCTACAGCGTCCGACCACTTACAATCCGACCCTGTCGCGGGCCGATCGGGGTTTGACAGTCCCTTTCAGATCGCTATTTGTCTGACTAAATAGCCAAGTCTGCTGGGAGGTATCGACAGCCATGGTGCTGCGGTTCGTGCAACTGAAGGAACAAGACGGGACGCGGATCCTCGCGGCGGTCAACGATGCGGGCTTGGCCCGCAAGGTCGCGGTGGCGGACACCCTGCTGGCCCTGGCCAGCGCGGCCCTGGCGGCCGGCGCCACCCTGGCCGAGGCCGCCCAGTCCAGACCGCTCGGCGCGGAGATCGACATCCCGGCAGCCCTGGCCGAGGGCCGGGTCCTGGCGCCCATCGACCACCCCGACCCCGCCCACCTGATCCTGACCGGCACCGGCCTGACCCACCTCGGCTCGGCCGAGGGGCGCGACAAGATGCACAAGGCCGCCCTCGCTCAGAAAGAGGGGGCTGGAGAGCAGCTGACCGACTCGATGCGGATGTTCCTGATGGGCGTCGAGGGCGGCAGGCCGGCCGCCGGCGCGGTCGGGGCCCAGCCGGAGTGGTTCTACAAGGGCGACGGCTCGCACGTGGTCGGTCACGGCGCGCCCCTCACCTCGCCGGCCTTCGCCCAGGACGGCGGCGAAGAGCCCGAGATCGCCGGCGTCTACATCATCGGTCCCGACGGAACGCCGAATCGCCTGGGCTTCTGCCTGGCCAACGAGTTCTCGGACCACATCATCGAGCGCGGCAACTATCTGTGGCTGGCTCACTCCAAGCTGCGCCAGGCGGCCTTGGGTCCCGAGCTGTTGACCGGCGAACTGCCGGCCGACGTGCGCGGCGCCAGCAAGATCCTGCGCGACGGCCAGGTGGTCTGGGAAAAGCCCTTCCTGTCGGGCGAGGCGAACATGTCCCACACGATCGCCAACCTCGAGCACCATCACTTCAAGTACGACCTCTTCCGTAAGCCGGGCGACCTCCACGTCCACTTCTTCGGCACGGCGACCCTGTCGTTCTCGGAGGGCTTCCAGACCCAGGTCGGCGATGTGTTCGAGATCAGCGCCGCGCCGTTCCTCTATCCCGTCAGCAATCGGCTGGCCCAAGCCGACGACAAGCCGGTGACGGTGCGCAGCCTGTGACGCCGATCCGTCTGGCTCTCGTGGGTCTGGGCAAGATCGCCCGCGACCAGCACCTGCCTGTGATCGCCGCCGACGACCGCTTCGAGCTGGTCGCCGTGGTCAGCCGCAACGCCGACCTCGAGGGCGTCGCGCACTTCGCCACCCTGGCCGAGTTGCTGGCCAGCGGGGTGGCGGTCGACGCGGTGTCGCTGTGCACCCCGCCTCAGCCCCGCCACGCCCTGGCCCACCTGGCCCTGGCGGCCGGCAAGCACGTGATGCTGGAAAAGCCGCCGGGCGCGACGCTGAGCGAGGTCGAGGACCTGCGCCTGACCGCGGCCGAGCGCGGCCTGACCCTGCAGACCACCTGGCACTCCCGCTACGCCCAGGGCGTGGCGCCGGCGCGCGCATGGCTTGCCGACAAGACCATCCGCTCCGTTCGCATCGACTGGCGCGAGGACGTCCGCGTCTGGCATCCCGGCCAGACCTGGATCTGGGAGGCCGGCGGGCTGGGCGTTTTCGATCCGGGGATCAACGCCCTGTCGATCGCCACGGCCATCCTGCCCCGGCCGTTCTTCCTGAGCGCCGCGACCCTGCATGTGCCCGAGAACTGTCAGTCGCCGATCCAGGCCGAGCTGGACTTCGTCGATGCGTCCGGCGCGCCGATCCGCGCCGAGTTCGACTTCCTGCAGACCGGCCCGCAAAGCTGGGACATCACCGTTGAGACGGGTAATGACGATACCGGTAACAACGTGTTGAAGCTGTCGCACGGCGGCGCCAAGCTGTGGATCGACGACGTCCTGCTCCGTGAGGGGCCGGACGCCGAATACGCCGGCCTCTATGACGCGTTCGCGCGCCTGGTGGCCGACGCCGCCAGCGACGTCGACGTCAGTCCCCTGCGTCATGTCGCCGACGCCTTCCTGCTGGGCCGACGGGTCGTCGCTCCAGCCTTCATCGAGTAGAGAAAGATCGCCATGGCCGAAGCCGCCCTGCGGGCCCTGAACCCCGCCACCAACGAACACTTCGGTCCCAGCTTTCCAGAGCCCAGCCCCGAGCAGATCGAAGCGGCCCTGGCCGCCGCCGAGGCGGCGTTCGACATCTATCGCGAGACCGATCTCGAGACCCGCGCCGCCTTCCTTGAGGGGATCGCCGCCGAAATCGAGGCGCTGGGCGACGAGCTGATCCAGACCGCGGTGGCCGAGACCGGCCTGCCCCAGGCCCGCATCATCGGCGAGCGCGGCCGCACCTGCGGCCAGCTGCGGCTGTTCGCCCAGGTCGTCCGTCGCGGCGACTGGATCGGCGCGCGGATCGATCCGGCCATGCCCGACCGCACGCCCCTGCCCCGCGCCGACCTGCGCCAGCGCTTCATCCCGCTGGGCCCCGTCGTGGTGTTCGGCGCCAGCAACTTCCCCCTGGCCTTCTCGACGGCCGGCGGCGACACCGCCTCGGCCCTGGCGGCCGGCTGCCCGGTCATCGTCAAGGGCCACTCGGCCCACCCCAACACCGGCGCGCTGATCGCCGGCGCGATCCACAAGGCGATCGAGACCGCCGGCTTGCCGCCCGGGGTCTTCGCCACCCTGATCGGCCAGCAACGCACGCTGGGGACCGGCCTGGTCGCCGATCGACGCATCAAGGCCGTGGGCTTCACCGGCTCGCGCGCCGGCGGCACGGCCTTCATGCGGATCGCCGCCGAACGCCCCGAGCCGATCCCGGTCTTCGCCGAGATGAGCAGCATCAATCCGGTGCTGTTGCTGCCCGCCGCCCTGGCCGCCCGGGCCGAGGCGCTAGGCGCGGCCTTCATCGGCTCGCTGACCATGGGGGCGGGCCAGTTCTGCACCAATCCCGGCCTGGTCTTCGCCCTGGGCGGACCTGATCTCGACCGCTTCGAGGCCGCCGCCGTCGCCGCCCTCCAGGCCGCCCAGCCGCACGTCATGCTGACCCCGGGCATCTTCGGAGCCTACGAGCAGGGCGTGAACCAGCTGACCGACCGTGAAGGCGTCAAGCTGCTGGCTCGCGGTTGCGTCGGCGACGGCGTCAACCAGGCGGTCGGCGCGCTGTTCTCGACCGACGCCGACACCTTCCTGCGCGACTCGGTGCTCAGCCACGAAGTGTTCGGCTCGTCCTCGCTGATCGTGCGGGTTTCGGACGTGGTCCAGCTGGCCACCGTGCTGGAAGGCCTGGAGGGCCAGCTGACCGCCACCCTGCACATGGACCCGGCCGACGTCGAAGGCGCGCGCCGCCTGCTGCCGATCCTGGAACGCAAGGCCGGGCGCGTGCTGGCCAACGGCTGGCCGACCGGTGTCGAGGTCTCGCACGCCATGGTCCATGGCGGCCCGTTCCCGGCCACCTCGGATCCGCGCGGCACCTCGGTCGGCACCCGCGCCATCGAGCGCTTCCTGCGCCCGGTCTGCTATCAGGACATCCCCGACACGCTGCTGCCGCCGGCCCTGAAGGCGGACAACCCGCTGGGCGTGCGGCGGGCCGTCGACGGCGTGCTCTAGGATCCTGCCCCTCCGCTTGTCCCGGCGGGACGAGCGGAGGGCCCGACGCCCGCTCGGGGCCGGCGATTGCCTAGACGTTATTTGTCGGAGTATATGGTCGCAAGCCGCCCTCAGAGCGCGCTCCGACCCGTTGGAACGAGGAAACCCATGAAGACTTCAGGCCGTAAGCTGACCGGCGTCCTTCTGGCCGCCACCGCCATAGCCCTTCCGGCGGGAGCCTTCGCGGCCGACTACGCCCGCGCCTCGTTCGGCAAGACGCCCGACGGCGTCGAGGTCGAGGCGATCACCCTGACCAACGCCAAGGGGGTCAGCGCCACGGTGATCACCTATGGCGCGACCCTGCAGTCGCTGATCGCGCCGGGCCGCGACGGAACCAAGGCCGACATCGCCCTGGGCTTCAAGGACGCCGCGGCCTACGCCAAGAACGCCAGCTATTTCGGAGCCTCGGTCGGCCGCTTCGCGAACCGGATCGGCAAGGGCAAGTTCACCCTGGACGGCAAGACCTACCAGCTGGCCCTGAACAACAACGGCGTGGCCGCCCTGCACGGCGGGGTCAAGGGCTTCGACAAGCAGGTCTGGAAGGTCAGCGACATCAAGCGCGGCCCCATCGCCTCGGTCACCTTCACCTATGTCAGCGCGGACGGCGAGGAAGGCTATCCCGGAACCCTGACCGCCACGGCGACCTACGCCCTGGATGAGAACAACGACCTGACGATCACCTACGGCGCGACCACCGACAAGCCGACCATCGTCAACATGACCAACCACGCCCTGTTCAACGTCGCTGGCGAGGGTTCGCCCGACGGCGCGATGGGCAATGTCCTGACCCTGGCGTCCGACGGCTACACCCCGGTCGACGGCGAGCTGATCCCGACGGGCGCGATCACGCCGGTGGCCGGCACGCCGTTCGACTTCCGTACGCCTCACGCGGTGGCCGAGCGGGTTCGCGACGCAAGCGATCCGCAGATCGTCGTCGGCCGCGGCTACGACCACAACATGGTGCTGACCGGCAAGGCCGGCGGCGCCCCGCGCCTGGCCGCGCGCCTGGCCGATCCCAAGAGCGGCCGGGTGCTGGAGATCCTCAGCGACCAGCCGGGCATCCAGTTCTACACCGGCAACTTCATCGACGGCACGATCGTGGGCAAGAGCGGCAAGATCTATCGCCAGGGCGACGGCATCGCCCTGGAGCCGCAGCACTTCCCCGACGCCCCCAACAAGCCGGCCTTCGCCTCCGTGCGGCTGGACCCGGGCCAGAAGTACAGCAACACCATGGTGTTCCGGCTGACGACGGCCGGGAAGTAACCGGCCCCTTGCCGGACGGCGGAGAAGCCTGTTCCCCTGCAAAGATGGCGACAGGCTTCTCCATCCAACCCGTCCGCAACTCCGACGACCTGGCGGCGGTCGTCGCGTTGTTCGAGGGCTATGTCGCCAGCCTAACCGTCGACCTGGGCTACCAGGACTTCAGCGGCGAACTGGCCGGCCTGCCCGGCAAGTACGCGCCGCCGAAGGGCGAACTGCTGCTGGCGCGAGACGCGGCGGGCCGGCCGCTGGGCTGCGTGGGGCTACGTCCGATTGCTCCCGACGGCTGCTGCGAGATGAAGCGCCTCTACCTGCTGCCGGCGGCGCGCGGGTCCGGCCTGGGGAAAGCCATGACCGAGGCGGTGATTGAGACGGCGCGGGCCCTCGGCTACGACGAGTTGAGACTCGACACCCTGCCCAGCATGACCACCGCCATGCGGCTCTACGACGCCCTGGGCTTCGAGCGCACCGGTCCCTACTATGCCCCGACGCCCGAGGGCACGGTGTTCATGCGGCTGAAGCTTTAGCGAAAAAGACGCTGGACTGACCCAAGGGCGCCGGCGTTCTCCTCCATTCAAACATCCGTTCTGGGAGGAACGCCGCCATGTCTGAAGCCCTGATCATCGACGCCTGCCGCACGCCGCGCGGCATCGGCAAGGTCGGCAAGGGCGCCCTGGCCGACTTCCATCCCCAGCACCTAGCCGCCACGGTGCTGAAGGCCCTGGCCGAGCGCAACAACCTCAATACGGCCGAGGTCGACGACATCATCTGGGGCACCAGCACCCAGCGCGGCAAGCAAGGCGGCGACCTGGGCCGGATGGCGGCTCTGGACGCCGGCTACGACACCAGGGCCAGCGGCATGACCCTGGACCGGTTCTGCGGCTCGGGCATCACCACGGTGAACCTCGCGGCGGCCTCGATCATGTCGGGCATGGAGGATCTGGTCATCGCCGGCGGGACCGAGATGATGTCCTACACCGCCGCCACCGCGGACCGCACCTCGCCCGGCCTGCTGGACAGCGGCAATCTTCGCCTCCGGGCCCGGCATCCGCAGAGCCACCAAGGCGTTTGCGCCGACGCCATCGCCACGCTGGAAGGCATTCCGCGCCAGGCCCTGGACGAACTGGCCCTGGTCAGCCAGCAGCGCGCCGACCGGGCGATCCGCGAAGGCCGCTTCGACCGCGCCCTGGTCCCGGTCTATCGCGACGACGGCTCGATCGCCCTGGACCGCGAGGAGTTCCCTCGCCCCGAAACCACCCTGGACGGGCTGGCGGGCCTGAAGGCCTCGTTCGGCGCCATCGCCGGCGTACCCATCGACGAGGCTGGCACGACGTTGGGCGGACTGATCGCCCAGGTCTATCCGGACCTGAAGATCGAGCACGTGCACCACGCCGGCAACTCGTCGGGCGTGGTCGACGGCGCCGCGGCGGTGCTGCTGGCCTCGCCGGCCTACGCGGCCAAGCACGGTCTGAAGCCGCGCGCCCGCATCGTGGCCATGGCCAATATGGGCGACAGCCCGACCCTGATGCTCAACGCCCCCGTCCCCGCCGCCCGCAAGGTGCTGGCCAAGGCGGGCCTGACCGTCGACGACATCGACCTGTGGGAGATCAACGAAGCCTTCGCCGTGGTGGCCGAGAAGTTCATCCGCGACCTGGGCCTTGATCGCGACAAGGTCAATGTCAACGGCGGCGCCATGGCCCTGGGCCACCCGATCGGCGCCACCGGCTCGATCCTGATCGGCACGATCCTGGACGAGCTGGAACGCCGCGACCTCAAGCGCGGCCTGGTGACCATGTGCGCGGCCGGCGGCATGGCGCCGGCGGTGATCATCGAGCGGGTGTAGATAGATCCCGGCCAAGGCCGCAGGGATGTCGCCAGGGTGGCGACAAATTCTGTCATCCCGGACAAGGCCCGAAGGGCCGCAGATCCGGGACCGCCGGAAGCGCTGAGCTCAGGCGTCGGTCCCGGATCTTCGCGCTGCGCGCTCGTCCGGGATGACAGCTGTTTTGGTCAGCGGCCGACCGCCCCCTCAAGCCCGCTTCTTCGTAGCCTTCGTAGAAACGTTCACCGCAACCGCGGCGCGGATCAGCGCCTTGAACGCCGCCTCGTCGATCGCCTCGCCCTCCCGGAAGTCAATCGCGCGCCGCGTGGCGCCTTCCAGGCTTGAGTTGAACAGGCCCGACGGGTCCTCGACCGACGCGCCCTTGGCGAAGGTGGTCTTCACGGCCGCCTTGTAGGTCTCGCCGGTGCAGACGATGCCGTTGTGCGACCAGACCGGAATGCCCCACTTCCACTCCTCGACCACGTCGGGATCGGCCTCGTGGATCAGCTTGCGGATCCGAGCCAGCGTCTCGCCGCGCCAGTCCTCCAGCGCCGCGATGGCCTTGTCGATCAGCTCGGACGGCGGTCCTTCCAGCGGGCCGCCCATCTTCTTCTTCATGATCGTCATCCCTCGTACTGGCGGCTCACATGCGCGCGCCGGGCAATTGGCTGGCCTGTTTCACCCAGTCGCTGAACTGGGCCTCGTCGAGCGGCTCGTCCTCGTGGATGTGGAAGTAGCGCACATCCTTCTGCGTGGAGCCGACCGGCGGCAGGGGGGCCAGCGCCGCACCGCGAAAGAAGGCCACCTTGATGTATTTGGCGAAGGCGTGGAGGCTGAGGAACCAGGTCTTTTCCTCGACGCCGTAGAACGGCGAGTTCCACTTCACCGCCTTGCGCACGTCGGGAACCGCGCTCTCGATCAGCGCGTCCAGCCGGCGCCCGACGTCGCTCTTCCAGCCCGGCAAGGCCGCGATATAGGCCTGGACCGGCGCGTCGCCGTCGCCCTTGGCGATCCGGGGATTGCCGCCCGACAGCAGCTTTGGTTCGGCCATGACCCCGGCTCCCTATCCGCGCCCGCTCCGCCCCTTGGCGACATAGGGCAGCACGAACATGTACAGCCCGCTGACCAGCAGCAGGATCAGAGGAATCAGGGCGAACAGGCCGACCCAGAAGGGCGGCTGGCCCTGACTCATGACGACCATGTAGCCGATGACGCCGGCCGTGAAGGCTATGGACAGCCAGCGGTGGGTCTGGCGGATGATCTTGTTCAAGGGAATCTCCTTCCAAGCAGATCTCGCCCCTCAAGGGGCGAGAATTGAGTCCACGGTCCTAGTCCAGCCGTTCCAGCAGTTGGTCCAGCTTGCCGAGGAACTGCTTCCAGCCGGCATGGGCGCCGCCGTAGGCCTGCTTCTGGGTGGGGCTGAAGCCGGCCTGCTCGACGCGCAGGTGCGTGCCCGTCGGCGTCGGGGTCAGGGTGAAGGTCACCACGCTTTGCAGGGCGTATGCCGGGTCGGCGTGTTCGTGGTTCCAGGTGTAGGACAGGGTCTTGTTCGGCTCGATCGCCAGGACCTCGCAGTCCAGCACCCCGCCCCACTCGCCGCGCAGCTGGAAGCCGTGGCCGACCTGGGGCTTGAAGTCGTTCTTCATCAGCCATTCCTCCATCAGGTGCGGCTGGGTCAGCGCGCGCCAGAGCTTTTCGGGCGGATGCGCGATGTCGCGTTCCACGACGACGGTGCGCGTCTGGATGTCGGTGCTGGTCATTGGTCCATCCTGTTGAGCAGGTCTTCGAGGTTGTCGAACCGGGTCTCCCAGAACCCGGCCATGCGGCTTGTCCAGTCGACCAAGGGGGCCAGGGCGGTCAGCTGGGCGCTATAGTGCGTCTGCCGCCCCTCGTGCCGGTCGCTGACCAGCCCGGCCTGTTTCAGCACGCCGAGGTGCTTGGAGACCGCCGGCTGGGAGACGCCGGCCAGGGCGGTCAGCGCGCCGACCGTCTGCTCGCCGTCGCGGCACAGACGCTCGAAGATCCCGCGCCTTGTGGGATCGGCGAGCGTCCTGAAGAGGAGGTCGTGGGCTTCGGTCATTGGCGACTGATAACTCGATGGCTATGAGTTATTCATAACTGGTGAGTTATGGGTTCGTCAAGAAGGACCTTTTCGGCTTCCGATGTTCGCCGAACAAGCGGGAATCAAGGGGATGCAGCCGCCTCCATCCCCGCGAACGGCGGACCAAACGCCAGCAGTCTCAAGACCTTAAGGAAAAATCAGCGTCACAACCGTCGCGGTGCTTGAACTGCCCGTAGACTAAGACCCGCCCTGTCGTGAGGGAGGACGTCCGGCCGGCGACCGAAACGTGCGACGGGGGCGGTCGAGCGGGAAGCGCTCGTCGGTGGTCTTCAGTGACGCTTCGCGCGTCCTGGGCAGGTTCCCTGAAACATCGGGACGAAGCCCCGGCGGCGAGGGATCGGCGGACGCGGCAGGCCTGGGCTGAAATCGCCCAGGCGGTCCGGAAGGGTCGTCAACCTTCCGCCCGTCGGGGGCCTCCATCGGAGCGGGTTAAAAATCCGCGATCCGAAGGCTTCTGGAAAACGCGCCGCGCGGAGCGTTCGAGCCTTGTCGAAACGGTACTCTGCTAAAACCAATCATCCGGGCATGGCCCGGACGCTCCGCCGCCTCCCCACCCGCCGGGCTTCCCGGACGGGGACATGCGCTCGCGCGTGTGTCCCCAGCAGACGCAGTGCGAGATTTTGGGGACACGCCCAAGGGCATGTCCCCGGCACTATCTCCGCGCGTAATAGGCCTCGACCAATCGCCGATGTGGCGGCAGGTGCTTGAGCGCTTCCCGCGCCGCCTCGGCGACCTTGGCGAAGCTCTGCTCGGCGATCATGCCCTCGTCATAACGCCCCTCCACCGGCGCGAAGTCGGTGGCCGCGTTCATGCCGTAGAGGATGTACTGGTAGCTGGCCGGCAGGAAGGTCTCCAGGTCGACCAGGAAGTCGAACCGCGACACCGGCCGGTGCTTCCACTGGGCCAGCAGATCGCGCAGGGCCTCGGGCCAGGTGGCCGGATCGGCATTGTCGCGCCAGTAGGCTTCGTCGCGTTTCGTCAGGCAGTAGTGCAGCTTGAGGAACGAGACGATCCGCTCGAAACGCCCCGCCATCAGGCGGTTGAAGTTGCGGGCCCCGGCCTCTAGGGCGGCGCGGTCGCGCAGCGGAAACACCTCGGCGATCATCACCGCGGCGGCTTCGATCAGCATGATGCCGGTCGATTCCAGCGGCTCGAAGAACCCCGCCGACAGGCCCACGGCCACGCAGTTGCCGATCCACTGGCGCTCGCGATAACCGGTCTGGAATTTCAGCAGGCGCGCGTTGAGGCCGTCGCCGGCCTTGCCGACATAGCCGCGCAGCACCTGCTCGGCCCGGTCTTCGCCGGTATGGCGGCTGGAGAACACGTAGCCGACGCCCCGGCGGCTATCCAGGCCGATGTCCCAGGTCCAGCCGGCCTCGTGGGCGGTGGCCAAGGTGTAGGGGTTGATCGGCGCGTCTGGCGTCTCATACGGAACTTGGATCGCCAGGGCGCGATCGTTGAACAGCACGTCGTCGACCCGCTTGAACGGCGCGCCCAAGGCCTCGCCGATCAGCAGGGCGCGGAAACCCGAGCAGTCGACGAACAGGTCGCCCTCGACCGTCCCCAGCTCGCCGGCGCTGATCGAGGCGATGTCGCCGCGCATGTCGCGGTTCACGCCGTCGACCTTGCCCTTCAGGTGCGTGACACCCGCCTCGACCGCCACGCCGCGCAGGAAGTCGGCGAAGCGCGCGGCGTCGAAATGGTAGGCGTAGTTCATCGGCCCCTGGAAATCGGGGTCCTCCAGGCGCTTGGGCGCCCGTCCCTCGCCGATGATCGCGCCTTGCGTCGTCACCGCGTCGGCGAACGGCAGGGTTGCGCCCGCCTGGCGGTCCAGCAGCCAATAGGGCGACAGATCGCGGCCGTTGGGGCGGAGCGGCAGGTTGAACGGGTGGAAGTATTCGGAAGAATTCCCGTTTTCCGAACGCCGCTCCCAATCCACGAACCGGACGCCCTGTTTGAAGGTGGCCGAACTCTCGCGCAGGAACCGCGCCTCGCTGACGCCCAGCTCGGCCAGGGTCGAGCGGATGGTGGGAAATGTGCCCTCTCCGACCCCGATCGTGGCGATGTCCGGAGCTTCGATCAGGGTGATCTGGGCGCCGTCCGGACGGTCCGCGCCGAGGCGCTTGGCAAGGTAGGCCGCGGTCAGCCAGCCGGCCGTGCCGCCGCCGACGATGACGATGCGGTTTCCGGTCATGAGCGCGGTTCCTTGGAGATGATCGCGGCAACCAACCAAAACCCGAGTCGGCCGCCAAATCCCAACGCGGAAAAGAAAAAGCCTGGGTGACGGTCAGGAGGGCCGTCACCCAGGAGAGCGCAGTCTGGGAGGCAATACGCTCAAAGCTAGGCGGACGACGGGGTCCTCGGTTGAAGGAGGAGACGTCGCCGCTCCTGAAACACGGTCCGTGCAGGGAAACCGGGCTTCAAGCAGATTTCCCCGCCCGGCGGGCCGGACGGGGAGAAGGATCAGCCTAGAACTTCGTCCGCAGACGGAAGCCCCAGGTACGCGGCGGCTGGTAGACCGAAGACCAGACCACCGGGTAGTTGCCCTGACCGGCGGTGCCGGCGCCGGTCTTGATGTTCTTGTCCTCGAGGTTCTGGACGAAGGCTTCGACCGACCAGGGATTGGTGGGCGGCTCGTACCGAACACTCAGATCGGTCCGGGTGTAGCTGCCCTGCTGATCCGGAGCGCCCTGGTTGAAGTACGACAGCCAGCTCTTGCTTTCGAAGTGCGTGCTGATGCGCGGGATGATCCGCGAACCGTTCGACAGTTCGAAGTCGTGCTCGTAGGCGACCGTGCCGGAGAAGTGCGGGGCGTGCGGAAGCTCGTTGCCCTTCACGTCGACCGCGTTGGCCAGGTTGCTGCCGTACAGACGCCCGTCGACCGAGACCAGGGTGTCCATCTTGGTGTCCTGGGCCGTCGCCGAGATCTGCAGGCGATCGTTGGCGGTCAGGTTGGCGGTCAGTTCAGCCTCGACGCCGTAGGCCTTGGCGCCTTCGGCGTTGTCGGTCACGACCTGCGAGGAGATCGTGTTGCCTTGGGCGTCCTTGGTCGTGACGACCTGGTTGACCTGATAGCCCTTGAAGTCGGCGTAGTAGGCCGCGAGGTTCAGGGTCGCCCGGCCGTCCAGGAAGCGGATCTTCGAACCGACTTCATAGTTGGTCAGGGTCTCCGGGTCGGCCAGGCGGCCGCCGTCCAGGATGTTGCCCGACTTGAAGCCCGTGCTGACGCTGGCATAGACCAGAACGTCGTCGGTCAGGTCGGCGTCGGCGCGGCCCAGCCAGGTGAACTTGTCCCAGCTGCCCTTCACGTCGTTGTTGCTGATGCTGTAGCCGGGGCCCAGCAGGGCCAGCAGTTCGTCGGCCGAGGCGCCGCGGTCGCGACCGAAGATGCCGCTGCTGCAACGCGACGGATTGCCGCCGCCGGGAAGAGCGGCTTCGGCGGTCAGGCAGTCCCCGAGGCCCTTGAACGTGACGTTCCGGCCGCCTTGGTCCTGCTTGGTGTCGTCGGTGTAGCGCAGGCCGGCGGTCAGGCGGACGCGGTCGTTGACGTGCCAGACGGCCTGACCGAACGCGGCCTTCGACTCGATGGTCCGCTTGGCCTGGATGAAGCTGCCCGACCAGTTCATCGGACCGTCGCGATAACCGTCACGCTGGTCGATGTCGAAGCGGATCGAGTTGTCTTCGTGGCTGTAGTAGCCGCCCACGATCCAGTCGATCGTCTGCTGGCCTTGCGACTTCAGCTGGACCTCGTGGCTCCAGGCGTCGTTGCGCGACCAGACGGTGTGGTTCTCGCCGAAGCCGCCGCGCGGGAAGAGGAAGCCATTGGCGTCGGTGGTGCCGTCGATGCGCAGCAGACCGGCGTCGGCGTCGCTGTTGGCGCTGCCGCCCACGCGCTGCCAGCCGGCGATGTAGGTCAGGCCGACATTCTCGGTGATGGAATAGTCCATCGTGCTGCGAACGCCATAAGAGAAGCGGTCGCTCTCCGGGGCGGTGTCGATCAGGGCCGACCAGTGCTTCTCACCCGGCCGCGGCGTCTGAGCCAGGGCGATGATCGGGGCGCCGGTGTCCTGATAGCCCTCGACATTGACGTTCCAGGTGAAGTTTTCGTTCGGCTTCCACAGGGCGCTGAGGCGGGCCGAGCGCTGGTCCTGGGCGTAGTACTTCTTGCCCTGGGTGACGAAGGCCGACGGGTGGATCCCGGCCACTTCCGGCGGACGCTGGAAGTCGACATAGCCGTCATGACGCTCGGTGATCGCCGCCAGACGCAGGGCGAAGGTGTCGGAGACCGGCATGTTGACGGCCACGCGGGCGCCCAGACGGTTGTACGAGCCGGCCACGACCTCGGCGTTGCCGTAGTAGTCGCCCAGCGTCGGCTTGGCGGTGCGAATGCTGACCGCGCCGACCGTGGCGTTGCGGCCAAACAGCGTGCCCTGCGGCCCGCGCGCCACTTCGACGGCGTCGACATCGTACATCAGGACGGCCGCGCCCTGGGCGCGCGGCGAATAGATGCCGTCGACATAGATGGCGACTTCCGGGTCGGCCACTTCGGTGTAGGCGGTGTCGTTGCCGATGCCGCGCATGGTGATCAGGATCGCGCCCTGATCGCCCTGCTGATTGATCGCCATCGACGGCACGAACTTGGCCAGATCGGTGACGTCCTTGACGTGGTTGCGGTCGAGCGCGCCCTGGCCGAACGCGCTGATGGCGATCGGCGTGTCCTGCAGATTGGTCTCGCGCTTGGTGGCGGTGACCGTGATTTCTTCGAGTTGCGTGTTGTCGGCCGTCGCCGGTGCGGTCTGAGCCTGGACGGCGGTCGCCGCGATCATGGCGGCCACGGCCGACGAGCCGGCCAATAGGGTTCTGCGGAGCTTCATCTTCATCCCTCCCTGCGCGCGATCCTTCGCGGTCGCGACTTGCTTCTCGTGAATAGCTACAGTACGACAACGTTGTCAATCACGTATCTATTTACGACTTAGTTGTGGCCTTCGTTTCACAGGTCGTGAATAGTCAAAAATAGCCACGGTCTCGCAAGCTTTGATAAAGAACGCTGCGCGTATAGCCTGAGACATAAACGGGAGGAAAAATAATGAAGCGACAGCAGATGCAAGGCCTGATGATGGCTCTGATGCTGACTACGGCGTTGCCGGCGGCCGCCGCTCACGGCCAGGCTGCAGCCCCGGGCGCGTCGAAAGCTTGGATGAACACCAAGCTGAGCGCCGATCAGCGCGCCGACCTGATCGTTGCTCAAATGACGCAGGACGAGAAATTGGCTCTGGTTTTCGGGTTCTTCGGCTCAAATCAGACGAAGCCGCAGTTCACGCCCTCGCCCGAGGCGCGGATGGGATCGGCAGGCTACATCCCGGGGATTCCGCGACTCGGCGTGCCGCCGCAGTGGGAGACCGACGCCGGCGTCGGCGTGGCCACCCAGCGCGAGACCAGCGATCCGTTCCTGGAGCGCACGTCCCTGCCCTCCGGTATCGCCACGGCCGCGACCTGGAACCCGGACCTAGCCTTCAAGGGCGGCGCGATGATCGGTTCCGAAGCCCGTTCGTCGGGCTTCAACGTTCAGCTGGCCGGTGGCGTCAACCTGGCCCGCGACCCGCGCAACGGCCGTAACTTCGAATATGGCGGCGAGGATCCGCTGCTGGCGGGCACGATCGTCGGGGCGCAGATCAAGGGCATCCAGTCCAACAACATCATCTCGACCATCAAGCACTGGGCGCTGAACGGCCAGGAGACCGGCCGCATGACGGTCAGCTCCAACATCGGCGACTCGGCCGCGCGGATGTCCGATTTCCTGGCCTTCGAACTGGCGATCGAAAGCGCCAGTCCCGGCTCGGTGATGTGCGCCTATAACCGCATCAACTCGACCTACGCCTGCGAGAACGACTATCTGCTCAACGAGGTGCTCAAGAAGGACTGGTCCTACAAGGGCTATGTGATGTCCGACTGGGGCGCGACCCACTCGACCGCCAAATCCGCCAATGCGGGCCTGGACCAGGAGTCGGCCTACACCTTCGACAAGGAGCCGTTCTTCGGCGCGCCGCTGAAAGCCGCGATCGCCGACGGCTCGGTGCCTCAGGCGCGTCTGGACGATATGGCCCGCCGCATCACGCGCTCGATGTTCGCCCACGGCCTGTTCGACCATCCGGTGGTCAAGGGGCCGATCGACTACGCCGCCCACGCCAAGATCACTCAGGCCGACGCGGAAGAAGCCATAGTCCTGCTGAAGAACGACGGCGCCCTCCTCCCGATCGCCAAGACCGCCAGGAAGATTGTCGTGATCGGCTCGCACGCCGACGTCGGCGTGCTGTCGGGCGGCGGCTCGTCGCAGGTGTTCCCGGTGGGCGGCATGGCGGTGAAGGGCCTGGGCCCGACGGGCTTCCCCGGCCCGATCGTCTACCACCCTTCCTCGCCGCTGAAGGCCCTGCAAGCCAGGAACCCCGGCGCGACCTTCCTCTATGACGACGGATCCGATCCGGCCGCGGCCGCCAAGGCGGCCGCCGGCGCTGACCTGGTGATTGTCTTCGCCCACCAGTGGGCCGCCGAGTCACAGGACTATTCCCTGACCCTGGCCAACAACCAGGACGCCCTGATCGACGCCGTCGCCACCGCCAATCCCAAGACCGCCGTGGTGCTGGAAACCGGCGGCCCGGTGCTGATGCCGTGGTTGCCCAAGGTCGGCGCCGTGGTCGAGGCCTGGTACGCCGGCACCAGCGGCGGCGAGGCCATCGGCCGGGTGCTGACCGGCGAGGTCAATCCCTCCGGCCGCCTGCCGATCACCTTCCCGCGAGGCGCCGACCAGTTGCCGCGCCAGACCATCGACTGCGACCCGGCCAAGCCGGAGGCGTTCTGCGACGTCAATTACGACATCGAGGGCGCGGCGGTCGGTTACAAGTGGTTCGACAAGAAGGGCCACGCCCCGCTGTTCGCCTTCGGCCACGGCCTGTCCTACACCACCTTCGGCTACAGCGACCTGAAGACCGGCGTCGTCGGCGACAAGCTGACTGTCAGCTTCAAGGTGACCAACACCGGCAAGAGCGCCGGCAAGGACGTGCCTCAGGTCTATGTCGGGCCCAAGGGCGGCTCCGCTTGGGAGGCGCCGCGTCGTCTGGCCGGCTTCAAGAAGGTCGACTTGGCGCCGGGCGCCAGCACCAGCGTCAGCCTCACCGTCGACCCGCGCCTGCTGGCCACCTTCGACTCCAAGGCCAAGAGCTGGAACATCGCCGGCGGGCCCTATGAGGTCTCGTTGGGCGCCTCGTCCCGCGACCTGGAGAGCAAGGCCGACGTGACCCTGGCGGCCAAGTCGCTGCCGGTGTCCTACGGCGGGAAGTAGGATCCACGACCGGGGACATGCGCCTGCGCATGTCCCCGGTCGTTGGCTTAGACTATTTCGCCGCCGGCCCGGTCGACGTCCGCACCATCAGTTCGAACGGCACCAGGGTGTTGCCGGCGATCTGCTTTTCGCCCGCCGCGCTGGCGGTGATCAGCATGTCGGCGGCCTTCTCGGCCATCTTCGCCACCGGCTGGCGCACGGCCGTCAGGGACGGCGCGCTGAGCCGCACGCCGATCGTGTCGTCATAGCTCAGGATCGACAGCACGCCGGGCACCGCGATCCCGCGCGCCTGGGCGACGCTGACCACGCCCAGCGCCATCTGGTCGTTGGAGGCCATGATCGCGGTCGGCGGCTCGGGCTGGTCCAGCAGGGCCTCGGCGCCCGCCACCCCGGCCTCGAAGGTGAAGTCGCCCTTGTAAATCCGGTCGTCCGGCACGGGATGGCCTGCCGCCTCCATGGTCGCCTGGAAGGTTTCGACCCGCAGGATCGACGACGAGAATTTGTAGTCCCCCGCAATCATGGCGATGCGCGTATGGCCCAGGTCCAGCAGATGCTTGGTCGCCTGCCGCGCCGCCGCCCGGTCGTCCATGTAGACCCGAGGCCCCTGGCCGCGCACCGGCGTGTTCAGCCGCACGAACGGGATGTTTCGCTTCTTCAGCGCGCCCAGCACGACCGGGTTTTCGCAATTGGGCGGGGTCAGGATCACGCCATCGGGCTGCAGCGACGACAGCACGGAGGTGATCTGCTTCTCCAGCTGGTCCGACTCGCGGTCGACCAGCTCGAACATCAGATGATAGCCCGACTGCTCGCAGCGCAGCATGGCGCCGTACAGCATCTGGTCGATCCACTCGTTGCCGCGCTCGCTGCGCCAGTTGTCCAGCGTCAGGCGCCGATCATTGAAGGCGACCAACAGATAGGAGCGTGAGCCGGCCATGGTCCGTGCGGCCTTGCTGGGGCTGTAGCCCAGCTTCTCGACAGCCGCGAGCACCCGCGCCTTCAGGTCCGGCGTGACGTTGGGCTCGTCGTTGAGCACCCGCGACACCGTCTTGACCGACACGCGCGCCTTCTCGGCGACATGGATAATCGTAGCCGGCCGCTTCGCCATTCAGAATCCGTTCCCCCCGGTTCGAACGAACGTAACCGGCGTGAAACATTCTGTCTGCCCCTGCGCCGCTTGACGACAATGGGAGCGGTATCATTTAAGAGCGGCATCCAATTCGAAATCACGAGGAACGCGCCTTGCCCATCACCGGTGAACTTCTGATCGACGGCGGCGCACGCCCCGGAACCGGCGGCTCGATCCTGGCGGTCGACCCCAGCACCGGCGATACGCTGGACATCACCTTCGGCGGCGCGACCAAGGCCGACCTGGAAGACGCCGCGGCCCTGGCCGCCGCCGCCTTCGGCCCCTACCGCGCCACCTCGCCTGAGCAGCGCGCGGTGTTCCTGGAAACCGTCGCCGCCAAGATCGAGGCGATCGGCGACGACCTGATCGTCCGCGCCATGGCCGAGACCGGCCTTCCCCGCGTCCGCCTCGAAGGCGAGCGCGGCCGGACCATGGGCCAGCTGAAGATGTTCGCCGGCGTGCTGCGCGACGGCGGCTGGCTGGAGGCCCGCATCGACCCCGCCCAGCCGGACCGCAAGCCGCTGGCCCGTCCCGACCTGCGCCTGCGCAACGTGCCGCTCGGTCCTGTGGCGGTGTTCGGCGCTTCGAACTTCCCGCTGGCCTTCTCGGTGGCCGGCGGCGACACCGCCTCGGCCCTGGCGGCCGGCTGTCCGGTGGTGGTCAAGGCTCACCCGGCGCACCCGGGCACCTCGGAACTGGTCGGCCGCGCCGTGCAGGCCGCGGTCAAGGACTGCGGCTTGCCGGCGGGCGTCTTCGCCCTGCTGCACGACGCCGGCATCGAGATCTCGCAAGGCCTGGTCGCCGATCGCCGCATCAAGGCCGCCGGCTTCACCGGCTCGCGTCGCGCGGGCCTGGCCCTGCTGGCCATCGCCCAGGGCCGTCCCGAGCCGATCCCGTTCTATGCCGAGATGAGCAGCATCAATCCGGTGCTGCTCCTGCCCAACGCCCTGAAGGCGCGCGGCCCGGCTATCGCCCCCGACTTCGTCGCCGCCCTGACCCAGGGCTCGGGTCAGTTCTGCACCAATCCCGGCCTGATCCTGGGCATCGACGGTCCCGAGTTGGACGCCTTCCTGGCGGCCACCGCCGAGGTCGTCGCCAAGGCTCCCGCCGGTCAGATGCTGACCCCGGGCATCTGCAACGCTTTCGCCAACGGCGTTAAGGCGCTGTCGGAGACCTCGGGCGTCACCGAAGTCGCCCATGGCCTGGAGGGCGGTCACGGACAGGGGCGCGCGTCGCTGTTCAGCGTCGAGGCCAAGACCTTCCTGGCCACGCCGCACCTGCAGGACGAAGTGTTCGGCGCCGCCTCGCTGGTGGTCCGTGCCAAGGACCTGGCCGAACTGACGGCGGTGATCACCGCCCTCGAAGGCCAGCTGACCATCGCCGTGCAAATGGACGAGGCCGACACCGACCTGGCCCGCGCCCTGCTGCCGGCCTTGGAGCTGAAGGCCGGCCGCGTGCTGATCAACGGCTTCGGCACCGGCGTCGAGGTCGGCCACGCCATGGTCCACGGCGGTCCGTTCCCCTCCACCTCGGACAGCCGCACGACCTCGGTCGGTTCGCTGGCCATCTTCCGCTTCCTGCGTCCGGTCTCGTACCAGAACCTGCCGGCCGCCCTGCTGCCGGTCGAGCTGCAGGACGCCAACCCGCTGGGCATCGCGCGCCGGGTGGATGGCAAGGTTGTGCTGGCCTAAGCCGCGGGTTGGACTGGGGACAGGCGCATGCGCCTGTCCCCAGTCGTTCTCGACCTAAACTACGCCATACCCTCCGCCGCCGGGCGTCTCGATCACGATCGAATCCCCCGCCGCGACCTCGATCGCGTCCGTCGCGCCCAACGCCAACACCGAGCCATCGGCCCGCTCGACCCGCGCCGCGCCCAGCTTCCCGGCGCCGCCTCCCGCCAGCCCAAACGGAGCCACGCGCCGCCGGTTGGACAGCAGCGTCGCGGTCATCGGCTCGCGAAATCCGATCTTCCGCACCACCCCGTCGCCGCCGCGATGGGCCCCCGTCCCGCCGGAATCCCGTCGGATCGAGAACGCCTCCACCAGGACGGGATAGCGACTCTCCAGCACTTCGGGATCGGTCAGCCGGCTGTTGGTCATGTGGGTCTGCACCGCGTCGGCGCCGTCGAAGTCCGGCCCCGCCCCCGCCCCGCCGCAGATCGTCTCGTAGTACTGCCGCCGCGCGTCGCCGAAGGTGAAGTTGTTCATCGTGCCCTGAGCGGCGGCCATCACGCCCAGCGCGCCGTAGAGGCTGTCGACCACCACCTGGCTGGTCTCGACATTGCCCGCCACCACCGCCGCCGGATAGTGCGGCCGCAGCATCGAGCCCTCGGGGATCACCAGCTCGACCGGCCGTAGGCAGCCATCGTTCATCGGGATCTCGTCGTCGACCAGGGTGCGGAACACGTACAGCGCCGCGGCCCGGCAGATCGACGCCGGGGCGTTGAAGTTGGTCGGCGCCTGGTCGCTGGTCCCGGTGAAGTCGACCCGCGCGGTGCGGGCCGCGCGGTCCACCGTGATCGCCACCTTCACCACCAAACCGTCATCCAGCTCGTAGGCGAACGCGCCGTCCGACAGGGTCGACAGCACCCGGCGCACCGCCTCCTCGGCGTTGTCCTGCACGTGGGCCATATAGGCCTCGACCACGTCCTGGCCGAACTCGGCGACAAGCCCTGTCAGCGACTCGGCGCCGCGTGCGCAAGCCGCCACCTGGGCCTTGAGGTCGCCGATGTTCTGGTCGGGATTGCGCGCCGGCCACTTGCCCGAGGCCAGCAAGGCCCTGACCTCGGCCTCTCGGAACCGCCCGCCCTCGACGAGCAGGAAGTTCTCGATCAGCACCCCCTCCTCCTCGACCGTGCGGCTGCCCGGCGGCATCGAGCCTGGGGTGATCCCGCCGATGTCGCCCTGGTGGCCGCGCGCGGCGACGTAGAAGGTCAGGACCCCCGCCGCGTCGAACACCGGCATGACCACCGTCACGTCCGGCAAGTGAGTGCCGCCGTTATAGGGGGCGTTGAGCATGTAGACGTCGCCGGGCTTCAGCCCGCGGCCGTCGTGCAACCGCCCATCGCGGATCGCCCGCACGCTGTCGCCCATCGAGCCCAGGTGGACGGGCATGTGCGGGGCGTTGGCGATCAGGTTTCCATCGCGGTCGAACAGGGCGCAGGAAAAGTCCAGCCGCTCCTTGATATTGACCGAATAGGCGGTGTTCTGCAGGGCGAAACCCATTTCCTCGGCCACGGCCATGAACAGGTTGTTGAACACCTCCAGCATCACGGGATCGGCCCCGGTCCCAGCCGCCTGGCGCGGGACGAGCGGCGCGACGCGGTCTAGGATCAGGTTCAGGGAGCGATCGACCGTCGCTCGCCAGCCGGGCTCGATCACCGTCGTGCCGGTCGCCTCGCGAATGATCGCCGGCCCCGCCACCTCGCCGCCGATCGTCAGGGCGTCGCGCTCGAAGACCGGCGCGGCGCGCTCAGCGCCGGCCATGCGGACCGTCAGCATCGCAAGAGGCTTTGGCTCGACCTCGGCGCCGGAGCCGAGACCCGGCGCCTCTCCGGCGTCGGCATGGCCGATGGCTTCGACCGCCAAGGCCTCGACCACCAGCGCCGTCGTCGGCGAGACGAAGCCGAAGCGGCGACGATGCAGGGTCTCGAACGCGGCGCGCACGGCTTCGGCGTCGCCCAGCGGCACGCGCAACGGCGTGTCGGTCCCGGCATATTTCACCAGCAGGCTGGGGATCGACTCGACCCGAACCAGCGGCACGTTCTGGGCCCACAAAGCGGCCTCCGCCTCGGCCGCCAGCCCGTCGGCCTTGGCGGTGAGCTCGGCGGCGGCGTCGGTCAACGGCCGCTCCACGGTCGCCTCGCGCAGCGTCCGCAGGTCGGCAAGGCCCATGCCGTAGGCGCTGAGCACCCCGGCGAAAGGGTGGATCATCACCTCGGTCATGCCCAGGGCGTCGGCCACCAGGCAGGCGTGCTGGCCGCCGGCGCCGCCGAAACAGGCCAGGACGTACTTGGTGACGTCATAGCCGCGCTGGATCGAGATCTGCCGCACGGCCTTGGCCATGTTCTCCACGGCGATGGTCACGAAGCCCTCGGCGATCTCGACCGGCGTCATGGCCTTGCCGGTCGCGGCCAGGATCTCGGCGGCCAGGGACTCGAACCGGGCCGCCACGACGTCGCGGTCCAACGGCTGGTCGGCGCCGGGGCCGAACACCGCCGGAAAGAAGTCGGGCGACAGCTTGCCGAGCATCACGTTGCAATCGGTCACCGTCAGCGGGCCGCCGCGCCGGTAGCAGGCCGGACCCGGATTGGCGCCGGCCGAGGCGGGACCGACCCGGAACCGGGCGCCGTCGAACGTGCAGATCGATCCGCCGCCCGCCGCCACGGTATGGATGTTCATCATCGGCGCGCGCATCCGCACCCCGGCCACCACGGTCTCGTAGGCGCGCTCGTACTCGCCCGCGAAGTGGCAAACGTCGGTCGAGGTGCCGCCCATGTCGAAGCCGATCACGCGGTCGAACCCCGCCTGGGCGGCGGTCTTGGCCATGCCCACCACGCCGCCGGCCGGGCCTGACAGGATGGCGTCCTTGCCCCGGAAGGCGTGGGCGTTGGTCAGGCCGCCGTTCGACTGCATGAAGAGGAGCCGGGTGTCCTCGCCGAGATCGGCGGCGACCTTGTCGACGTAGCGGCGCAGGATCGGCGACAGGTAGGCGTCGACCACCGTCGTGTCGCCGCGTCCGACCAGCTTCATCAGAGGGCTGACCTCATGGCTGACCGACACCTGGCTGAAGCCGATCTCCCGGGCGATCGCCGCCACCCGCGCCTCGTGATCGGTGAAGCGGAAGCCATGCAGCAGCACGATGGCCACGGCCCGAAAGCCGTCATCGAATGCGGCTCTCAGGCCGTCGCGCGCCGCGGCCTCGTCCAGGGGCCGCAGCACCGCGCCCTCGACGCTGATCCGCTCATCGATCTCGACGACGCGGGTGTAGAGGGCTTCCGGCTTGACGATATGGCGGTCAAACAGTCTGGGGCGCGCCTGATAGCCGATCCGCAAGGCGTCGGCGTGGCCTTGGGTGATCGCCAGGACCGTCGGCTCGCCGGCCCGCTCCAGCAGCGCGTTGGTGGCGACCGTGGTGCCCATCTTGACCGCGTCGACGCCGGCCTCGCCATCGCGCAGGGCCCGCACCCCCGCCACGGCCGCGTCGTCATATTGCTCGGGATTTTCCGACAGCAGCTTGTGGGTCAGGAGGGTCCCGTCGGGACGCCGCGCGACGATGTCGGTGAAGGTGCCGCCGCGATCGATCCAGAACTCCCAGCCGCGGTCGGTCATGTCTCGAGGGCTCCAACTCCAGGAACCCTTTTGGCGCTGAGGCCCGTCCGCATCAAGGGCGGACGGGCCTCGTCGGGTCAAAGCACGTGGAACAGGTACAGCAACAGGATGATCGGCAGCGGGATGCCCAGCAGCCAAAGGAATGCGCCTTTCATGTCGTGCTCCCTAGACGTTGGTGGACACGACGCGGGCGCGTCGATGCCAGACAGGATGGCGAGCGCCGAGGCGGCCGCCGGCGACGGCGCCGATCGCGCCCAGCACCATGGTCGCCACGCCCCACCAGGCGAGGCTGGCGGTGAGGTCGGCGGCCTTCTCGGCCGCAGCCCTGGCGTCGGCCTCGCTGATCCGGCCGTCCGGGGCCGAGGCGTCGTCGGCCGCCGAGGCGTAACCCGTGACCGCCACGTCGCCGCCATGCAGGACGCCGCCGACGCTGCTGCCCAGGCCGGCGAAGGCCAGAACAAAGGCCACGCCCCAGACCGCCAGACCTTGGAACAGGCCCCGGTGATGGTCGGGATACTTTGCGGCCCGGGCGGCGATGAAGGCGCCGACCTGCAGGGCGACGGCGTTGGAGAACGCCACCCAAAGGCCGCCGCCAAGCGTCAAGGCCTTGGCGTCGCCGCTGTCCATGGTCCATGGGTTGGCGGCGGTCGCGCCGATAGCCAGGCCCAGCATGTTGAGCAAGGCGCCGAGCGCGATGGCCACCGCCACGCCCGCGAACACCGCGCCCCATGAGATCAACGGGTGCGCGTAGACCTCTTCGTGAAACTCCGATGGCGATAGATCGCTCATCTTCCTCTCCTCCCAGTTCAGATTTGGGAGAACGGCGATACCGCAACTTCGGTTGCGTCAGCCTCGGAAGGCCTCGAAGCCGGCCCAGACGCCGAGGCCCAGGAAGATCAGCGCGGCGCCCAAGCGGACATATTTGAGCGGCACGATCCGGGTCGCCGCCTCGCCCAGATAGACGGCCGGGATATTGGCGGCCATCATGCCGAGCGTGGTGCCGGCCGCCACCCAGAACACATCGTGGAAGCGCGCGCCCAGGGCGACCGTGGCGATCTGGGTCTTGTCGCCCATCTCGACCAGGAAGAACGCGATCGTGGTGGTCAGGAACACGCCGTAGCGACCCGCGCCGCCGGCCATGTCGTCGTCGGCCTTGTCGGGGATCAGGGCCCAGGCCGCCATGGCGACGAACGAGATGGCGATGGCCCACTTGAACCAGGCGCCGTCGAAGAGGCCCGAGACCAGCGAACCAGCCAGAGCCGCCAGGGTGTGATTGGCCAGGGTGGCGACCAGAATGCCCAGGATGATCGGCACAGGCTTCTTGAAGCGCGTGGCCAGGATGATGGCCAGCAGTTGGGTCTTGTCGCCGATCTCGGCGATGGCCACCACGAGAGCCGAAACGAGCAGGGATTCCATCAGTAACAACACCGTCCGGGCCGAGCGCACGCCAACAGCATCGGAGACCCCGCCCAGCCCGGAACGGAAACCGACGCCATTGGTCTCGCCGCGGAAGCTGATCGCTTCCTCCACCCGCGCCATATCCCGAAGGATAAGTGTGTTGACGACGGGCCCCGCTGATAGGCGCGGGCGGCTACTCCCCAAAGGTGGCGCGTCAGTAAAGGCCTTGGCGGGCGGGGTCAACCTCGGTGCGTCCCTAGACCGCGGCCGGCGGGTCGAAGCGCATGACCTGGATCGACACGCGCACCTTGCCGCCGGTGAAGGCGCCGCCGGCCGCCGTGATCACCACCGGCGTATCGGCGTAGTAGGCCGTCGGGCCGATCACCCCGATATTGCTGGCGTTCTTGGCCACGCCGAGCGATGCGCCGAACTTGCCGGCGTCGCCCGTGACGCCGCAGCTGTAGGACGCGGCGCCGGTGATCGCGGCGGTGGTGCGGGTGGAGACGCCCAGCACGATGGCGCGGCTCGGGATGGCCACCGTGGTGGCGACCGAGGCGCCGGAGAGACTCAGTTCTTGTTCGAGGATCTCGAATCGGGTGCTGGCGAAGAACGGCGAGCGGGCCGCCGTCAGGTTCTTGAAGGTTGACGACAGCGGGGTCCAGTTGGCGCCGTCATGGATCAGGGCCAGGCCCTCGTCGACGATCCAGGCCAGCCAGCCGGCCGACGGGGTCAGGATGTCCCAGACGCCGCCGGCGTGGCGGGCCAGCAGGCCGGCGGCCTGGTTGAGCCATGCCGCGCCGGTGGCGCCGGTCGGCAGGATGTGGATCGCTCCGTCGGCCGGCGAGGCCGGCTGGGCGGCGATCGTCCGGCTCTGCACCGCCAACTGAACCAGGCCGTCGAGCTTGCCGAGGGCCTCGTTGACGGTGATGTGCTTCTGGGCTTGGCCGGCGGCCACGAAGGGCAGCGCCAAGCGCGGGGTGGCGTCGTTGGACATGGAAGCTCCTGGAGGGTTTCAACACCTCCAGTCTCGCCTCGCCGGCCAATCCGAGGACCGACGCGCGCCGGTCCCCGCGCCCGTCTCCGCCTACTGGGCCGCGAAAGCCAAGCGGTTACCCGATGTCAGCGCCGTCTTGGCCGCCAGTTCCGCCTTGGCGTCCTCGTACTGTTCGGCGAACTTGGCGACCAGCTCGCCGGCGGACAGCACCGCGTCGATGGCGCCGACGCCCTGGCCCGAACCCCAGATGTCGCGCCAGGCCTTGGCTTCTTGGTTGCCGCCCGAGCCGAAGTTCATGGCCGAAGGGTCGCTGACCGGCAGGTTGGCCGGGTCCAATCCGGCCCGCTCGATCGACTGGCGCAGGTAGTTGCCGTGCACGCCGGTGAACAGGTTCGAATAGACGATGTCGTTGGCCCGGGCCTCGACGATGGTGTCCTTATAGCCCTGGGGCGCGTTGGCTTCCTTCGTCGCGATGAAGGCCGAGCCGATATAGGCCAGGTCCGCGCCCATGGCCTGGGCGGCCAGGATGGCGCGGCCGGAGGCGATCGAGCCCGAAAGCGCCACCGGCCCGTCGAACCACTGGCGGATCTCCTGGACCAGGGCGAACGGCGACAGCGTGCCGGCATGGCCGCCCGCGCCGGCCGCGACCGGGATCAGGCCGTCAGCGCCCTTCTCGATCGCCTTGTGGGCGTGCTTGTCGTTGATCACGTCATGCAGGGTGACGCCGCCATACGAGTGGATCGCGCTGTTGAGATCTTCGCGCGCCCCCAACGAGGTGATGACCACCGGGACCTTGTATTTGACGCAAAGGGCGACGTCCTCCTCGAGCCGGTTGTTGCTCTTGTGGACGATCTGGTTGACGGCGAACGGGGCCGAAAGCGCGTCGGGATTGGCCTTGTCGTGGGCCGCCAGCTCCTCGGTGATCCGCGCCAGCCACTCGTCGAGCTGCGAGATCGGCCTGGCGTTCAGGGCCGGGAACGAACCGACGACCCCGGCCTTGCACTGAGCGATGACCAAATCCGGGTTGCTGATGATGAACAGCGGAGACGCAATGACGGGCAGGCGCAGGCGGTCGCGTAGGATCGGCGGCAAGGCCATGGGGGTCGTCTCCTCTGGGGGCGGCGGATCGGGGCCGCTCATGTAAACAATGTTAGCTTAAACGGTCGTTCGCACCATGCGCAAGCGCTTGACCTACCCTAGGGCACGAGCGCATCTGCTGATCAAAACAAGAAAATGCTGCAGTGCAGGAGAGAGACGTCGTGACTCAGGCGATCACGCCCCTGGCCGAGGACTTCGGTCCGCCGGACCGGTCCAGATGGATGGCCCTGGTCGAGAAGACCCTGAAAGGCCAGGCGTTCGACGACGCGCTCGTCACCCCCACCCCCGACGGGATCGCCATCCGCCCGCTCTACACGATCGAGGACGGCGTGGCCGTGGCCCGCGACCTGCGAGCCCGCGACGCGGACCGTCCCTGGGACCTGCGCATGCGGGCGGCCCATCCCGATCCCCGCCAGGCCGCCGCTGAAATCATGAAGGACCTGGAAAGCGGCGCGGCCTCCGTGCTGCTGGCCTTGGATCCGACCGGCGTCGACGGCGTGGCCGTCGGTTCGTTGCAGGACCTGGCCCAGGCGCTGAACGGCGTGTTGCTGGACCTCGCGCCCGTCGCCCTGGACGCCGGTTTCCTGGGCCCCAAGGCCGCGGACTGGCTGGGCGGCCTGGCCAAGTCCGCGCCCAATGCGCCCCTGGCCTTCCACATGGACCCGCTGACCGCCTTCGCCCAGGCGGGAACCAGCCCGGGTCCGATCGAGAGCCATCTGGTCTCGGCCGCCACCGTCGGCTCCCGCCTGTCGGAGACCTACGCCAAGGCCAGCCTGATGCTGGCGACCGGTCGCGCCGCCCACGAGGCCGGCGGCTCCAACACCGAGGAGCTGGCCGTGATGACCGCCTGCGCCCTGGCCTACGCCAAGGCCCTGGTCCGCGCCGGCCTGTCGATGGAAGAGGCCTTCTCGCGCATCACCGTGGGCGTCAGCCTCGACGCCGAATACTTCACCGGCGTGGCCAAGATCCGCGCGGCCCGGGCGCTCTGGGCGCGGCTCACCGACGCCTGCGGCGTCTCGCTTCCGGCCGTGATCGAGGCCCGCAGCTCGCAGCGCATGCTGACCCGGGCCGACGCCTGGACCAACCTGCTGCGCCTGACCTCGGCCGGCTTCGCCGGCGGCGTCGGCGGGGCCGACGCCATCGTGCTGGGGGCGTTCACCGACGCCCTGGGCCTGCCGACCGCCTTCGGGCGTCGCCAGGCCCGCAACACCCAGCTGGTGCTGATGGAGGAAAGCCACCTGGGCCGCGTGGCCGATCCGGCCGGCGGTTCCTGGTATCTGGACAGCCTGACCGACCAGCTGGCCCGCGCCGCCTGGGGCGGCTTCCAGGCCATCGAAGCCGCCGGCGGCGTCGTCAAGGCGCTGGAGAGCGGCCTGGTCTCCGACATCGTCGGCGCCACCCGCGCGGCCCAGGAGGCCGAGTTCGCCGACAAGCGCCGCAAGATCCTCGGCGTGACCGCCTTTCCCAACGCCGACGACAAGCCGGTGGAGGTGGCCACGCCCGCGGTCGCCGATTTCGCCGTGGACCCGCCCAGCGTGCGCTTGCCCGGACCGGACTCGCGCTGCCCGCCCCTGGCGCCCATCCGGTTCTCGGCCGCCTTCGAGGGAGCGCAAGCATGAGCAAGTTCCCGGACTTCACGACCATCGGCTTCGAGGCGGGCGCGACCATCGCCGCCTCCGCCGGCCCGGTCTGGACCACGCCGGAGGACGTCGACGTGCCGCCGGCCTTCACCGCCGCCGACACCGCGGGACTGGACTTCACCGGCGGCTATCCCGGCGTCGCGCCCTATCTGCGCGGCCCCTACCCGACCATGTACGTGACCAACCCGTGGACGGTGCGCCAGTATGCGGGCTTCTCGACCGCCGAGGACAGCAACGCCTTTTACAGACGCAACTTGGCCGCTGGCCAAATGGGCCTGTCGGTCGCCTTCGACCTGGCCACCCACCGCGGCTATGACAGCGACCACGAGCGGGTGAAGGGCGATGTCGGCATGGCCGGCGTGGCCATCGACTCGATCCTCGACATGCGCACGCTGTTCTCGGGCATCCCGCTCGACAAGATGAGCGTGTCGATGACCATGAACGGCGCGGTGCTGCCGATCCTGGCGCTCTACATCGTCGCCGCCGAGGAACAGGGCGTCAGCCCCGACAAGCTGTCCGGGACCATCCAGAACGACATCCTCAAGGAGTTCATGGTCCGCAACACCTACATCTATCCGCCCGGCCCCTCGATGCGGATCATCTCGGACATCTTCGCCTTCACCTCCGAGAAGATGCCGAAGTTCAACTCGATCTCGATCAGCGGCTATCACATGCAGGAGGCCGGAGCCTCGGCCGACCTGGAGCTGGCCTACACCCTGGCCGACGGGGTCGAGTACGCCCGGGCCGGCGTCGCGGCGGGCATGAGCATCGACACCTTCGCGCCCCGCCTGTCGTTCTTCTGGGCGATCGGCATGAACTACTTCATGGAAGTCGCGAAAATGCGCGCCGCCCGTCTCCTGTGGGCCCGGCTGATGAAGCGCGAGTTCGATCCCAAGGATGACCGCAGCCTGTCGCTGCGCACCCACAGCCAGACCTCCGGCTGGTCGCTGGCGGCCCAGGACGTGTTCAACAACGTGGCTCGCACCTGCGTCGAGGCCATGGCCGCCGTCAACGGCCAGACCCAGAGCCTGCACACCAACAGCCTGGACGAGGCCCTGGCCCTGCCGACCGACTTCTCGGCCCGGATCAGCCGCAACACCCAGCTGTTCCTGCAGATGGAGAGCGGAACGACCCGCGTCGCCGACCCGTGGGGCGGCAGCTACTACGTCGAAAAGCTGACCCACGACCTGGCTGTCCGGGCGCTGGCCCACATCGAGGAGGTCGAGGCGCTGGGCGGCATGGCCAAGGCCATCGAGCGGGGCCTGCCCAAGCTGCGCATCGAGGAGGCGGCCGCCAAGACCCAGGCCCGCATCGACAGCGGCAAGCAGAGCGTGGTGGGCGTCAATCGCTACAAGCCCGAGATCGCCGACGACATTCCGGTGCTGAAGGTCGACAACACCTCCGTCCGCAACCAGCAGCTGGAAAAGCTGGCCCGTCTGAAGGCCGAACGCGATCCGGCCAGGACCGCGGCGGCGCTGAAGGCGCTGGAGGACGGCGCGCGGGGGACCGGCAACCTGCTGGCCCTGGCCGTCGACGCGGCCCGCGCCCACGCCACGGTCGGCGAGATCAGCCTGGCCATGGAGAATGTCTTCGGCCGCCACCGCGCCACGATCCAGTCGATCCAGGGGGTCTATATGAAGGAAGCCGGCGCCGATCCCGCCGCCGCCCGGGCCAAGGCCATGGTCGAGGCGTTCGAGCAGGCCGACGGCCGCCGCCCGCGCATCCTGGTCGCCAAGATGGGCCAGGACGGCCATGACCGCGGCCAGAAGGTGATCGCCACCGCCTTCGCCGACCTGGGCTTCGACGTCGACATCGGCCCGCTGTTCCAGACCCCCGCCGAGGCCGCCCGCCAGGCGGTCGAGAACGACGTTCATATCGTCGGCGCCTCGTCCCTGGCGGCGGGCCACCTGACCCTGGCGCCCGAACTGAAGGCCGAACTGGCCAGGCAGGGGCGAGGCGACATCATGATGGTGGTCGGCGGCGTGATCCCGCCCCAGGACTTCCAGGCCCTGCGCGACGCCGGCGCCGCGGCGATCTTCCCGCCCGGCACGGTGATCGCCGAGGCGGTGATCGAACTTCTGGACAAGCTGAACAAGCAGCTGGGCTATACCCAGGGCGAGGCGGCCTAGGCGAGACCCCTGCCCTTCCCGATGGATGGAGAAGCTGATGGCGCGTCTTCGCGCCTCACGCGGAACCCGCTGAGATATGGGGAGGCGGCGGAGCGTCCGGGCCATGCCCGGATGTTTGGTTTTTAGCAGAGTACCGTTTCGACAGGTCCGAACGCTCCGCGCGGCCGGTGGACGGAAGCCTTCGGATCGCGGATTTTTAACCCGCTCCGATGGAGGCCCCCGGCGGGCGGAGGGGCGACGTACCCCGTCCGGACCGCGCGGGCGATTTCAGCCCGCGCCTGGCGCCCTCGCCGATCCCTCGCCGGCCGGGTTTCGTCCTGTGTTGCAAGGAACCTGCCCGGCTCGTCCGAAGCGTCACTCAAGACCACCGACGAGCGCTACCCGCTCGACCGCCCCGCGCCGCCCGTCAGGTCGCCAGCTGGACGGCCTCCCCTGCGGCGGGGCGAGGAGAAGTATGCGCCGGCCGCCAGCGTCGAGGACAAGGCGCGCTGATTATTTTCCAGAACGTTGGAAAGGCTGTGGTTTTGTCCGGCGGCGGCGGGGATGGATGGCCGTCTATCCCCGCAAATCAGCGCCAAGCCCGCTCTTCGCGGCGAACGCTGGATGAGTGGCGTTGGAGGAAAGGCCGCGCTCCCGACCTGGCCGATACGCTGATCGGATGGGGCGCCGATGAGCAGAACTTCCCAAGTTCAGAGAAGGGCGGATTGCTGACCTACAGCCCCCGCGTCCGCGCGCCGTGGAACCTGTCCATCCCTTCGCAATGTGCCTTCGAAGTTGCGCCCAGGAATGGGACGATCGAGCGGAAGTCGAACTGGTCTCGACCGTCCGCGTGTTGAAGGGCTTCCAAGAACCCTGTCGCAAAGGCCGCTTGCTCTTCGGGAGAGCCTTCAACAATTGCAGCCTCACATAGCTCGAAGACTGCTTGCAGCGTCGATGGGGTTAGAAGCCGGGCGCTGGACACCAATGCCCCCGCAAGATCCGCCGCAAGGACAGTGGGCGGAGGTTGCTCTGGGCTCCAATAGGTCGCGCTTTCCTCGGCCGCTGTCGCGAGTTGCGGTGCAAGGATTGCCAGCTGTTGAAGTCGTGGGATTGTCATGGGGCAATCGTAGCCGTCGAATTACTACCCGCAAGCGGACTTGTTAAACGTCTCCGGTGGGTCGTAAGCGGGAATTGGCGCCCGCGCCAAAGGCTGACCTTCGGTCTCAGTGCCACAACCAGGCCTTCCGAGCGTCCGGCAAGTGTGGGGAACTGACGTTGCCCCAAGCCCTATTGAGCTTCACCATGCGCGGATGGAAGACCAGTTCACACCCAACATCATTCGCTCGCCGGAAGAGGTGGCTCGGAGAGCCCTAGCCTTATTTGCGATTGTAGGCGTGGCGCTTGGCTCTCCAAGGCCCGAGGTAGTCGAATGGCTGGATGAAACCGGGATTAGGTCTGATCTGGCCCCCTCCGAAGAGCACTTCATTGAGGCGCAAACCCACACCCGACAGGAAATTATCGACGCGGGATGGCTTTCGGAACGCCTCGTCGTGCTTTGCTGGGCACTCTGCGAGCTACCTGAACTGCCCCGTCCTGACGAACAATGTGACACCGCGTTCTTTCAGGAAATTCTACCTCCGTTCGCCGACCTCGAAGTTGGCGACTTCATTGCGAGGGCGAAGCTGCGACCGGATGGCGATCTGATCGCGAAGGCCGATGAAATTCTCGGACATCATTGGGAAGCGCGAAACGCAAAGCTTACCGGTGCCACGCCGCGCATGCCCGTAGATATCGGGATCCTCCAAGAACGGCATCACGCGATCAACTGGATCATCGGATACGATGGGATTGCCCTGGGACGAAATCACGAGAGATACCTGAGGCCGAAGGTCCGCCTCAGGGTCGAAATCAGGAATTGGCGCCCGCGCTAGAAACGGGCCTTCGGTCTCAGCGCCACGACCAGACCTTCCGAGCGTCAGCTAAGGGTGGGTTTCGGACGTTAGCGCCAGCGAGCTAGCTGCGATCATCCTCAAACTTTGCCATGCCAACTACGATACAGTCCTGCGAAAGCGACGGTTCTGTGAGAACGTGCGAACTTTCACGGAGAATTACCCGCTCACCGTCGGAGACGCCGCAAAGATCCGTAAATTTCAGTGAGTATGTTCCGTAGGGAAGCCTTTTGAAGCGGTAGCTACCGTCCGCCCGGACTATCGTCCTGTACATGCGGCTATTGTCGCCAATGGCCTCGACGGATTGCACGCCACTCCAAGGATCTACTTTTCCAGCGATGACTCCAGTGGGAGATACAACCTTCGGCAAGGTTGCGCAGGCGGAGGTGAGTAGACTGATTGAGGCGCCCACCACCGCTACCATCTTCTGCGATTGGCCTAAGTGGCTCGGCCTTAGGGCCAGGGCTCCATCAGGCCCAACCTGCGCTCGGACACAGTGTTTTCCAGGCTTTCGCAGAAGCGACTCTGCTTCTTCTGCTGTCAGCTCAGCAAGATCGTGAATCGTCTCCGAACAAGCGGCGCAAAAACGATTGGAACCTGCTGGCTCCATCTCATCCCAATTCTCGCTGCAGGGACTCGGAAGAGAAATGCGAAGCTCGCTCATAGGGCGATGATATTCTTTGCGCCGAGGTCCGCAACGGGTCGGGAACGGACATCACCTCCCCTCCAGGCCTTGCACCGTCTCTTGACCCCTTCTCCCATGGAAGCACGGCCTGCACTCCATTCACGCGGCGCTTGATGAGGCTCCAGACCTCGAGATCAAGGCCCCCCATGCTCCCGCCCCGCGCCCGCGAGACCACCAACCTTGCCCGTGTCGTCGCGGGCGTCGTCTTCGCCTTCGCCTTTCCCCCCGTCGGCCTGGCTCTGTCGAGCAGCCTGGTGGAACCGCCCGCCAGCCTGGCGCAGGGGACGGCGGTGCTGGCCGCCCTGCCCGCGATGCTGACGATGAGCCTGTTCGTGGGCTGGATCTTCGTGGCGCCGGCCTGCATCGCCTGGGCGTGCCTGCATCAGGTCGAGCGGCATCATGCGTGGGCCGCCAGCCTGGTGGGTCTGGCCACGGGCCTCGCCTTCGGGTCGCTGCTGGCCGCGTTTGGCGACGACCTGCGGGCCCCGCCGCTGTACGGGGTCTGCGCGACGACCGGCCTGCTCACGGCGATGGGCGTCTGGCGCATCGCCTATGGCTGGGACAAGCGCTCGCCTTCGCCAGGCCAGGCTTCCGCGTCGTGAGCCCGGCCCTGAGGGTGGGATTGGCCGCCGCCTGCGTGCTCGGCGTGCTGGCCATGATCTGGTCCGTCGGTCGGCAAGTCGAGGCCGAAGCCTGCCGGGTCGGAGGCCACGTGTTCGATTGGCGTCGCGGTCGATGCGGTCTCGTGGCCGGGCCTTCGCCGGGACCGGTCCGATGGCGCGACCGCCTGTTCTGACGCGTCTAACGCCGGGCCGTCTTCAAGCGCCGCTTCTTCCGCGTCTTCGGGTCGATCTCGTCGGGCAGGCCGTGCCGGGACTCGATGTCCTTCTGCAGGGCCTTGGCGGCCATCAGATGGCCGGGGAACAGGGTGTCGACGGCCCAGCCCAGAACGGGCACGGTGTCGGACAGATTGTCGGCGGCCAGATAGGCGGCCATCCGCGCCAGGGTGGGGCCGGACGCGCCGGACTGCAGGGCGTGGAAGATCAGCAACCCGCCCGCGCCCAAGCCGTAGACCAGGCCGGCGCCCGGCACCCAGGCCAGGACGCCGTCCAGGCCCAGGCCGAACGGGCCCAGGCTGATCAGCCGATCGGACAGCCGCTTGATGGTCTCGGCGTGACGCCAGGCCTGGTGCGCCTTCTGCCGCTGGCTGACGGGTCCTTGGTCGACGACATACCCCTCCAAGGGGCCCTCGACGGGTTCGGCGGTGCGTTGGGTCATGCCAGGTCAACGCGCTGGAGGGGCTGTTGGTTGTCTTCAGTCCGCCTGAGCCTCTCTCGACGACGATGGTTTCTGTTTCCGGAACCGCCGTCGTCCTCTAAGCGGGACGGGTGAGCCAGCCTGTCGACATCGCCGACCTGGAAGCGCGCCTGATCGCCGGCGACCGCGCCGCCCTGGCCCGGGCCATCACCCTGGTCGAGAGCCGCCGCCGCGACCACCAGAAGGCCGCCCGCGCCCTGCTGGAGCGGCTGATGCCGCGCACCGGCGGGGCTCAGCGGATCGGGATCACCGGCGTGCCGGGGGCCGGCAAGTCGACCACCATCGAGGCGTTCGGGACGATGCTGACCGCCGCCGGTCATCGCGTGGCGGTGCTGGCCGTCGATCCCTCGTCCGGCCGGCACGGCGGTTCGATCCTGGGCGACAAGACCCGGATGGAACGGCTCAGCGTCGATGCCAACGCCTATATCCGCCCTTCGCCGTCCGGCGGGGTCCTGGGCGGTGTGGCGCGCAAGACCCGCGAGGCCATGCTGCTGTGCGAGGCGGCCGGCTTCGATGTGATCCTCGTCGAGACGGTGGGCGTCGGCCAGTCCGAGACCGTGGTGTCGGACATGGTCGACATCTTCCTGGCCTTGCTGATCCCCGGCGGCGGCGACGAACTGCAGGGCATCAAGAAGGGCCTGATCGAGCTGGCCGACCTGCTGGTGATCAACAAGGCCGACGCCGATCCGGCCCGGGCCGAGCGCTCGGCCCGCGACTACCGCAACGCCCTGCACATCCTGACGCCCGCCTCGCCCGACTGGACGCCGCCGGTGTTGACCGCGTCCGGCCTGACCGGGGCGGGTCTCGACGCGCTATGGAGCCAGATCCAGCGCCATCGCGACATCATGAGCGCCACCGGGGCCCGCGCGGCGCGCCGGGCCGACCAGGACAGCCGCTGGATGTGGGCCATGGTCCAGGACCGTCTGGCCGCGGCCTTCCGCGAAGCGCCGGCCGTAGCGGCCTTAGCGTCCGACGTGGAGCGGTCTGTAAGGGCTGGAGAACTGCCCGCCTCGACCGCGGCGGACCGTCTGCTGGCGGCGTTCGGCCTGGAATGATCTAGCCCGGCAGATCCGCTCATCCCGGCCAAAACCGGGATGTGCGGCTTGATATCAATGGCCCGCCAGACGCTTGGCCTGCGCCACCCAGGCCTCGCGCTCGGCCCGGCCCTTGAGGGCGAGCTTGGCGTCGAACTCGGCCAGTTGCTCGGGCCCCCAGGCGGCGATATCGGCGAAGCGGGTCACGCCCAGGTCCGCCAGGGAGGCGGCCAGCTTGGGACCGACGCCGACCAGCAGGGTGAGGTCGTCGGCGGTCGACTTGGCGCTCCCGACAGCCGCTTCGACCACCGGCTCGGCGGCGGCCTTGACGGTTTGCGCCGTCTCGGCGGTCACGGCCTCGGCTGTGTCGAGCGTGTCCTGCACGGCGTCGGCCGCCGTCTCGGTCGCCGCCGTCGCCGCGGCCGTGACAGGGGTCTCGGGCGTCAGCGGCGCCAGGATCGGGGCCTCGGTGACGGGATCGATCGCAGTTTCGACTGCGGGTTCGGGGGTCAGGTCGACGGGGGCGACCGGCTCAAGCGCCGGCGAGGTTCCCGTCCAGGTCGGGGCCATCAGCGCCTCGACATTGACGGCCTCGCGCCATCGCGCCGACCACCACCACCAGGTGGCGCCGGCCATGGCCGCGCCGCCGAACATCAGCCACAGCGGCGAGGCCGCGCCGGCCATCAGGTGCGGCCCTTTTCCGGGGTCGATCTTAGGCATTTCGGGAAGGAACGACAGGGTCATGGCCGAGCTCCAACAACCGTTCTGTTGCAGTGCAGCATAACATGGTTTTCAAGTTGGCGAGTCGGAAAATCGCCCGTCGCTCGACTCAAATCAGGCCGATCGCGCCCAGCAGCAGGCCCGCGGCGACCATGGCCCCGACCACGGCCAGGATCGGCGCGCGGAGCCCAAACACCAGACCGCAGGCCAGGACCGTCAGGCCCGCGGCGGGCAGGTTCAGGCTCGACGGGTCGGGCAGCTCGGCGCGCAGCGGGCCCCAGGCATGAACCGCGCCGACCCGAAACAGCAGATGGACGGCGAACCACACCGCCAGGTTGGCGATGACCCCGACGGCGGCGGCTGAAACCAGGCTCAGGGCGCGGGCCGGACGCGGACGGGACCGCAGACGCTCGAAGAACGGTCCGCCGGCGAAGATCCATAGGAACGACGGCGCGAAGGTCGTCCAGGCGGCCATCAGCCCCCCCGCCAGGGCGGCGATCCAGGCCAGGTCGGGCGGCGCGCTTTGATAGGCGCCGACAAAGCCGACAAAGACCAGGACCAGCACCAGCGGTCCGGGCGTGGTCTCGGCCAGGCCCAGGCCGTCCAGCATCTGTCCCGGAGCCAGCCAGCCGAACGCGTTGGCGGCCTGACCGACATAGGCCAGGGCCGCATAGGCGCCGCCGAAACTGACCACCGCCAGGGTGCTGAACACCCCGCCCATCTTGGCCAGGGTCGAGCCCGGCCCGACGGCCAGGGCCAGCAGCACCGGCGCAAGCCAGATGGCAAGGCAGACCAGCGCCGTGCGCCAAGGGGTCCGCGCGATCGAGGGCTGCGATCCCTCCGTCTGCGCCGCCCCGCCGCCCAGGGCCCAGCCGACCGCGCCGGCCGCCAGGATGATCAGCGGAAACGGCAGGACGGTGAAGGTCAGGGCCAGGAACGCCAGTCCCGCGGCCCACCCGCCGGCCACGCCCTTGACCGCCCGGCCGCCCATGCGGATCAAGGCCTGCAGCACCAGGGCGACCACCGCCGCCTTCAGCCCCAGCAAGGCCGGGCCGGCCCAGCTCGCGCGGCCGTGCGCGACATACAGCGCCGACAGGCCCAGCATCACCAGAAGGCCCGGCAGCACGAACAGCAGCCCCGCCGCGATCCCGCCGCGCACGCCGTGCAAGCGCCAGCCCAGCCACGTCGCCAGCTGTTGCGCCTCCGGGCCCGGCAGCAGCATGCAGAAGCTCAAGGCGTGGGCGAAGCGCTCCTCGTCGATCCAGCCCCGCCGCTCGACCACCTCGCGATGCAGCAGGGCGATCTGGCCGGCCGGACCGCCAAAGCCCAGGCAGCCGACCTTGAGCCAGACCCAGAACGCCTCGCGAAAGCTGGGACCGGCCGCGGTCGTCACGCCCGCCAGATCCGCGCCTTGGCCCCGGCGGCGCCCAGGTTTTCAGCCAGCCACGCCGTCGCCTCGGCGATCGCGCCTTCGGTGGACTTGGGCGCGCCCACCATGACCATCGCGCAGCCGTTCATCTTCATGGGGTCCGTCAGCGGCCTCAGGCGAAGTTCCGCAGCTAGCGCGTCGTTCGTGACGGTTTCCATCGCGCGCATGAAGGCGTCGAAGGTTTCCAGGTCCTTCAGCGGCATCCAGGCGGCGATCACCGCGTCCTTGTCCCTGGCCAACACGGCCTTGGTGGCGGCGACGATCTGGGCGTAGTCGTCGCTGCGCTCGAACGGCGGGTCGATCAGCACCAAGGTGCGGCCCGAGCTCTTGCCTCCCTGCCCCGCCCGCGCGACGGCCGTGGCGTAGCCGTCGTCCTTGACCGCCTGGGCGAAGGCGTAGGGGGCCAGGGTGCGGCGCAGGCTGTCGAAGTCGTCCGGCCGCAGTTCGCAGGCGGTGTAGCGATCGGTCCTGCGCAGATGGCGGGCGATGAGCAACGGCGAGCCCGGATAGAGCGAGCCTTCGCCGCCGCCGTTCAACGCCTTGACCGCCGCGACCAGCGGCGCGAACACCGGCGGGACCTCGGCCATGGCGAGCAGCCGCCCGATCCCCGCCGCCGCCTCGCCGGAGCGCTGGGCCATGTCGCCGCCCAGGTCGTAGGCCCCCGCCCCGGCGTGGGTGTCGATCACCGACAGCGGCGCCGCCTGCGCCGTCAGGGCCTCCAGCAAGGCCAGCAGGATCGCGTGCTTCTGCAGGTCGGCGAAATTGCCGGCGTGGAAGGCGTGTCGGTAGTTCATGTCTGGCGCGTCGCTCCCGGAACCGGCGCTCCGTCTATCACGTTGGCGAACATTAGGTTGGGAGCGTTCCGTGTCTGGACATTTTTCCAAGGGCGACAAGGTCAGCTGGACCTGGGGCGCCCACACCGCCCACGGCGAGGTGGATGAACGCTTCGAGCGTCGCGTCCAGCGCACGATCAAGGGCGAGAAGGTCGTCCGCAACGCCAGTCGCGGCGAGCCGGCCTATCTGGTCACCCAGGACGACGGCGGCCGCGCCTTGAAGTCGGGCTCTGAACTTCACGCCCGCGGGGGACGATGACCATGCCCCGCGACACGCTGGAGACCACCGCCGCCGAACGCACCCTGCTGGCCTATGTCAACGACCAGGAGCAAGGCCTCCGCCGCGTTACCCAGGGCGACGGCTTCTCCTATGTCGACGAGGACGGCCGGACGGTGAAGGACGAGGCGACGCTGACGCGGATCAGGAGCCTCGCCATCCCGCCGGCCTGGACGAACGTCTGGATCTGCCCCGATCCCAACGGCCATATCCAGGCGGTGGGCCGCGACCAGAAGGGCCGCAAGCAATATCGCTATCACGCCGACTGGCGCGCCGATCGCGACGCGCGCAAGTACGACCGCATGGCCGCGTTCGGCCGCGCCCTGCCCCGCCTGCGCAAGCAGGTCGCTGTCGACCTGGCCCGGCGCGGCCTGCCGCGCGAAAAGGTGCTGGCGGCCGTGGTCAGCCTGTTGGAGCTGACCCTGATCCGGGTCGGCAACGACGAATACGCCAAGACCAACAAGAGTTTCGGCCTGACCACAATGCAGAAGCGCCACCTGAAGCTGGCCGGCGGCGGCGCGGTGTTCGAGTTCAAGGGCAAGAGCGGCAAGATGCACAAGACGGGGTTTCGCGACCGCCGTTTGGCCCGCATCGTCGCCGCGTGCCAGGAACTGCGCGGCCAGCGCCTGTTCCAGTACATCGACGAGGACGGGCAGAGGCGCGCGGTCGAAAGCAGCGACGTCAACGACTACATCCGCGCCGCCTGCGGCTCCGACTTCTCGGCCAAGGATTTCCGCACCTGGTACGGCTCGCTGGCGGCGCTGGAGGCGCTGAGCATGAGCCCCAAGCCCGAAACCAAGACCGAGGCTAAGCGCACCCTCAACACCTGCGTCAAGGCCGTGGCCGGGCTGCTGGGCAACACGCCGGCGGTCTGCCGCGCGGCCTATATCCACCCCAAGGTGCTGGAGGCGTTCGAGACCAGCCAACTGCCCCGCCGCCGGCCCGCCTCGCCCCGGGCCCGAGAGCTGGCGCTGCTGAAGCTGGTGGCGACCTAGGCGGATTATTATCGTTTGACAGAAATAAATTTCTGAATGACCTTGGCGTCACTGGAGGACGCCATGAGCATTGTCGTCAAACTCAAGCCGCGCGCTGAGACCCTGGGGGCGTTAGAGACCCCCGCCCAGCGTCGTGTGCGGCTCGGCAGCCGCGGGCTGTCCTGGCTGTTCACCGGCCTGCTGACCCTGTCGACGGCCATTCTGGTCGGCGCGCTGATCACCATGATCTTCTACAAGGGCGAACTGGTCCGGATCGGGCCGGACAACTGCTACATCGGCGACGCCCCCGCCAACACCGTGGCCTTCGGATCGCTGCCCCTGCCCCACCGGCTGATCTACTGCCTGGTCGGGATCGTGCGGGCCACGCCGATCATCATGCTGTTCTGGAGCTTGCGGGGGCTCTTCAGCCTGTACGCCCAGGGCCGGGTGTTCTCGCCGGAGAACGGCAGGCGCTTCAGCCGGATCGGCGGCTGGCTGTGCGCCTACGCCCTTTCGCCTTTCGTCTGCCACCTGGCGCTCAGCGCCACAGGCTACGAGATCGACAAGAACTGGGCCCACATGGCCAGCATCCAGGCCTTCGTCCTGGGCCTGCTGGTCTTCGTGATCGGCCAGGTCATGCAGGTCGGCCGCGAGATCGAGGAAGACCGCGAGGCGTTCGTCTGATGCCGATCATCCTCCGCCTCGACGTGATGCTGGCCAGGCGCAAGGTGCGCTCCAACATCCTGGCCCGCGCCATCGGCATCACCGAAGCCAATCTCTCGCTGCTGAAGTCCGGCAAGGTGAAAGGCATGAAGTTCGAGACCCTCGAGGCGATCTGCGCCTATCTCGACTGCCAGCCTGGCGACATCCTGGAATACGCGCCCGACGACGGAACGGGCCGGCTTCCTGACGATCACGAGCAAGACACGCTCAAGCGCGCCTGACGGCGCTTCATCCAGGAGACATCGATGCGACTGTTTTCAACGCCGGATGCGGCGATCGCGGCCGGCTGCCTGCTGTTCGCCGCAGCGCCGACCCTGGCGGCGCCGCGACTGATCCCCGTCGCAAACGGCCAGGTCTCGTACGAGACCTGCGGCTCTGGCCCCAAGGCCGTCGTTCTGCTCCACGACGGCATCCTCGACGGCTCGGCCTTCGACGCGGCCTGGCCGCTGCTGTGCGCCAAGGCCAGGGTGGTGCGCTACGACCGCCGGGGCTACGGCGCCTCGCCGGCCGCCGTCGCCCCCTATGACGCGGTCGCCGACCTCGACGCGGTCATGAAGGCGGCCGGCGTACAGCACGCCACCCTGGTCGGCTCATCGTCGGGCGGCGGGGTCGCGGTGGACTTCGCCCTGGCCCATCCGCGGGCGGTGGACGGCCTGGTGCTGGTCGGGGCGGCGGTGAACGGCTTCAAGCCCACCGACCACTTCCTGAAGCGCACCCAGACCCTGGTAACATTGCTGTCCCAAGGCCGTCTCGCCGACGCGGCCAAGGATCCGTACATCCTGGCGCCTGGCGCCCAGGCTCAGCGCGCCTTCGTGGTGGCCGACCTGACGGCTCATCCCGGCAATTTCGGCGCGGCGCAGATGATCAAGGATGGGCCGGAGGTCATGAGCAGGCTGGGCGAGATCAAGGCGCCGACCTTGATCGTCACCGGCGAGGTCGACATTCCCGATGTTCACGCCCACGCCGGCGCGCTGGAGGCCCTGATCCCGGGCGCGCGTCGGGTGATCGCGCCCAACAGCGGCCACTTCCTCTACCTCGAGCAGCCCCAGGTCTTCGCCGACCTGGTGACCGCCTTCGTCGCGGGGGAAGAACCCTAGGCGAAGGCGAGGCGGCCGGGGCTCACTCCCCGCCGCCCTCGTGCGCCTTCAAGGCCGCCCTCAGTTCCTCGACCATCATCTCCCGCAAGGTGGGCGGCGAGACGATCTCGACCGCGTCGCCCCAGGTGAACAGGTGCCAGGACAGTTCCAGCATGCCGCTGGCCCGGAAGGCGACGGTCACCGAGCCGTCCGGCTCCTGGGTCACGGTCTGATTGGGGTGGAAGCGCCAGCGAAGGGCGTCGTCGGCGCGCGTGGCGGCGATGCGCAGGACGACGTCCTCGATCTGGCCGTGATAGATGCCGAAGCTCTCGTCGGCGAAGGCCTGCAACGAAAAGTCCTCGGGCGGCGGGGCCGGCTCGTCCAGCGCCGTGACGGCCTGCATGCGGTCAAGTCGGAAGGTGCGCGGACGCGGATCGCGGCCCTCGGTGGCCACCAGATAGTTGCTGTGGCCGAACAGGATGCCCAGCGGCGTCACCTTGCGGGTCCGCCCCGGCGCGCTGCCGCCCTCGTAGCGGAACGACAGGGCCTGCAGGCCCTTCACGGCCGTGCGGATGGCGGTCAGCACCGCGTCGCTCTCGAACGGACGCGGGCCGGGGTGGATGGCGATGGTTTCGGCCTGGACCAGGGCCTCGACGTCGGGCGCGACCTTGCGGCGGGCCGCGCCGCGCAGGGCCGACAGCAGCTTGCGCTCCAGGGCGTAGAGGGCGGCGGCCCGGCCTTCGGCCCCGCCCGCGGCGTAGCTGTCGGCCGCGGTGCGCAGGGCCGCCAGCTCCTCGGCGGTGGGGGTTTGGAACAGGCTGTCCAGGCCCGACGGGATGCGGAACCGCTTGGTCGGCGGGTCGTCGATCGCCTCCATCTGCGGGAAGGCGGCCCAGACCGCGTCCCGCATCCGCTCGGCCGTGCGGCGGCCCACCTCCATGGCGCGGGCCATCTCGTCCAGCGTCATGCCCTCGGACGATCCGGCCAGCATCCGGGCCAGGTCGAGCAGTCGGGTCGCCTTGTCGTGTCGCATAATCCACCTATACGACCGTTTTTGACGCAGATCACCCTGAAAAGACAGGCTCGGAAACTCACGGGCTGGATAGACGCCCGGTCAGGAGCCTCGCCCATGAACCGTCTTCTCGCTCAGGATTGGCACGTCGCCCCGGTCAGCGCCGCGATGATCTCGACCGTCCTGGCCTTCGCCGACATCCATCGCGATCTGGGCGGCGGCCGCACCCTGATGCGCTTGAGCCCCGAACGGGTGCTGCGCGCCGACATCATCGTCCTGCTGGGTCGCGACGCCGAGCGCGCCGCCGACATCAGCCTGGTGTGGAACGATCGCGAGGACCAGATCGTGCGGGTCATCGACGACGCCGCCTTGCGCGCCTCGCGGCAGGCGGCTTGGGAGGAGGCCTTCGATCTGTTCGACAGCGACGACCGCGACACGGCGCCGCAGCGCCTGTGCGCCTGAGCGGGCCCTCGCGCCGCTCGGTCCGGCGCTCGGCCCCTCCGTAGGCGGATCTTCCAACGCGCTCCCTTCGCCTGGACGAGGCTGTCGGCACAAGACTCGCCCCTCGAAGCGCTGAGATCCACAAGATCTGGTGATTTCCAACATAGTCGGCCATACGACATAGTGGACGAAACATTAAGATCGCAGTTGAGACACTCGGTCAAGCCAACTGGATTTGACGCCATTAGTCACGCCAAGTCGAAATGGCTAACGAACGATTATCCACTCCCGGAAAATAGCTGCGGCAATTTTACAATGTTGAAAGCACGACCATGAATACTGGCGACGAGCAAAATGCTCCCGACCGTCAAAATGACGTCGGACACCTGAATGGGAACTCGCCGAAATGGCTCTTAACAGCATCAACACGAACTCGGGTGCCATGGTCGCCCTGCAGAACCTGAACTCCACCAACTCGGAGCTGCAGGTCACGCAACAACGGATCAACACCGGCAAGAAGGTCGGTAACGCCAAGGACAACGGCGCGATCTGGGCCATGGCCAAGAACCAGTCGTCGACCGCCAGCTCGCTGAACGCCGTGAAAGACTCGCTGCAACGCGGCCAGTCGACCATCGACGTGGCCCTCGCGGCCGGCGACACCGTCACCGACCTGCTGGGCAAGATGAAGGAAAAGGCTCTGGCCGCTTCCGACACCTCGCTGAACACCGCTTCGTTCAACGCCCTGCAATCGGACTTCAACAGCCTGCGCGACCAAATCACCAAGGCTGTCACCAACGCCAAGTTCAACGGCGTCTCGATCGCTGACGGTTCGACCACCAAGCTGGCCTTCCTGGCCAACTCGGACGGCTCGCAGTTCACCGTCACGGCCAAGACGATCTCGCTGGCCGGCCTGGGCCTGTCGGCGACGTCGAGCTTCACCAGCGCCGCCGCCGCCCAGACGATGATCACCACGATCAGCAACGCCCTGGGCACCGCGACCAACAAGCTGGCCTCGCTGGGCACCAGCTCGACCGGCCTGGACACCCACCTGACCTTCGTCGGCAAGCTGCAAGACAGCCTCGACGCCGGCGTGGGCAACCTGGTCGACGCCGATCTGGCCAAGGAAAGCGCCAAGCTGCAGTCGCTGCAAACCAAGCAGCAGCTGGGCATCCAGGCGCTCTCGATCGCCAACCAGTCGACCGGTTCGATCCTGAGCCTGTTCCGTTAATCGGACGAAGTTCAGTCGCGTTCAGTAGCGTAAGAAGGGCGGGTCCTCGGACCCGCCCTTTTCCTATTGCGGAGCCGCTCGCGGCAGGGCCTTGCCCATGCGCGCCAGCGGCACGTCGACTCCGCTGGAGGTCGGCGCGGAGAACCGCTCGATCTCCTGATAGCCGCAGGCTCTGTACAGCGGCTCGCCCGCCAGGGTGGCGGCCAGCTCGCAGCGCGCGAACCCCTCCCCCGTCGCCGCGGCCTCGCAGGCCTGCAGGATCATCCGCCCGACGCCTTTGCGCACGTGATCGGGATGGGTGTACATCGCCCGCACCCTGGCCGCGTCGCGGGCGGGATCCAGCAGGGCGGCGTCGCGCCCCGTCGAGTGATCGCCGCCGAACAGGGTGGCTCGACGGCTCCAGCCGCCGCAACCGGCCACCGCGCCTCCGGGCTGATCCTCGACGACGAAATAGGTCCCGTCGGCGATCAGCTGGCTGTCCAGACCCATGATGTCGAACGAAGCCGCGACGCCCTCGGGCGGTAGGAACGCCTTCAGCAGCTCGCCGATCGACGCGTTCATCAGGTCGCGCAGGACGGGCAGGTCCTCGGGAGCGGCGAGGCGAAGGGTCAAGCTCATGGGTGGGGCGACTCCGTCCGAACGGCGTGAATCTGGTCGTCCGCGCCCTCTTCGCCAAGCCCGCTTGCACAAGGCCAGCGAAGGCTTGCAGCGACGCTCAAAAAAATTCCAATGACAACGTTGTCACGGCGGCGACGTTGCGCTATAGAGGTCTCAGCCCTTCTGGGCGTTTCCTCCTATGCGACTTTGGCCGTCTTCTCCTCCTGTGGAAGGCGGCCTTTCTTTTGCGTGCTAGACGCGCCGGCCGAGCCGCGCGAAGGCGTCCACCGCGCCCGCCGCGAACAGGCCGCTGCGCCAGGCGCTCTCGCGATCCGGCGCCTCGCCCTGAGCGGCGATCCTGGCGTCGAAGTCCATCACCTGCCAGGTCCATTCGTCGTTTCCGGCATGGATCACCACGGCGTAGTCGCGCATCTGCATCTGGTCGAAAGGCATCGGTGGGCTCCCTGCTGTGACGACAGGCTTAGGGAGGCGGGGTCGCAGGATGGTGGCGGGGGTCTTCAGAGCCGGCGGAAGGGCCGTGGAGATTTGATGCACGTCCTCAGGCCGTGACGATCCGCCCGTCCTCGACCCGCACGGGCCAAGGCGACAGACGCGCCCCGACGCACGGCCCGCCGACGCAGAGGCCGGTCTGAGGCTCGAACAGCGCCCCGTGCCAGGAGCAGGCGATCAGGCCGCCGTCCTCGGTCAGGTAGCGGTCCAGAACCTGGGCCAGGGGCAGGCCGGCGTGCGGACAGCGGTCGACATAGCCGAACGCCGCCTCGCCCCGGCGCACCACGAAACCATGGAAGCGCTTGTCGCCGATCTGCAGGACATAGTTTCGCGCCCCCGGATCGGCGATCTGGTCGAGCGGACCCAGCTTCACGCCGGCCGGCGTGGTCCAGACCCGCCCGCCCATCTCGACGTCTGGCCCGGCCTGTTGGCTCAAATGCGCTCGACCGTCTGCTCGATGGCGCCGAAGATCGAATGGCCCTTGGCGTCGCGCATCTCGATGCGGACCGTGTCGTCGCCCATCAGGAACGGCGTCTTGGCCGCTCCGCCCAGGATGGTCTCCACCGTGCGCAGTTCAGCCAGGCAGGAATAGCCCAGGCCGCCCTCGGCGATCGGCTTGCCAGGTCCGCCGTCGGCGCCGCGATTGCTCACCGTGCCGGAGCCGACGATCGTCCCCGCCGCCAGGGCGCGGGTCTTGGCGGCGTGGGCCACCAGGGTCCCGAAGTCGAAGGTCATGTCGACGCCGGCGTCGGCCTTGCCGAAGTCCTCGCCGTTCAGGGTGACCAGCAATTCGCCGTGCAGCTTGCCGTCCTTCCACGCCTCGCCCAGCAGGGCCGGCGTCACGGCCACCGGCGAAAAGGCGCTGGCGGGCTTGGACTGGACGAAGCCGAAGCCCTTGGCCAGCTCGGCCGGGATCAGGTTGCGCAGGGATACGTCGTTGCACAGCATGACCAGGCGAATTTCGGCCAGGGCCTCCTCGCGGGTCGCGCCCAGCGGCACGTCGCCGACGATCACCGCCACCTCGCCTTCCAGGTCGCAGCCCCAGGCGGAGTCGGCCAGCGGAATGGTGTCGCGCGGTCCCAGGAACCCGTCCGAGGCGCCTTGGTACATCAGGGGATCGGTCCAGAAGCTTTCGGGCATCTCGGCCCCGCGGGCCTGCCGCACCAGCTGGACGTGGTTCACATAGGCGCTGCCGTCGACCCACTGGTAGGCCCTGGGCAGGGGGCTGGCGGCTTCGTGCTCGTGGAACCGCTCCAGCGGCACGCCCTCATGCTCGACGCTCTCGGCCAGCGCCTTCAGCATCGGCCCGCAGCGCTCCCAGTCGTCGAGAGCCGCTTGCAGGGTCGGGGCGATCGTTCCGGCGTCGGTGTACCAGGCCAGGTCGTTGGAGACCACCACCAGCCGGCCGTCGCGGCCGCCCTTCAGAGACGCGAGCTTCATGGGCGCTTCCTCTTGCTGTCGTTGTTCTTCAGGCAGGCTTGCTCTCTAAGGCAGTTTGGCCTTGGGAAAACCCGTCCAGCACGCGTCATAGTCGGCCTGAAGCGCGGAAGTCTCCAGAGCGTATTTCGTCGGGCGGATCACCCAGCGGCTTTCGAACATGAAGGCCATGGTTCCGTCGATCTTGTGCGGCTTGAGCTCGGCCTCGGTCGCGCCCTTGTGGCTCGCGACGTCGGGACCGTGGTCGCTCATCATGTTGTGCAGGCTGGCCCCGCCGGGGCTGAAGCCGCCGGCCTTGGCGTCATAGGCGCCGTGGACCAGCCCCATGAACTCGCTCATCACGTTGCGATGGAACCAGGGTGGCCGGAAGGTGTGCTCGGCCACCATCCACCGCGGCGGGAAGATCACGAAATCGACATTGGCCGTGCCCGGGATCTCGCTGGGCGCGGTCAGCACCGTGAAGATCGACGGATCGGGATGGTCGAAGCTGACCGTGTTGATCGTGTTGAACCGCGCCAGGTCGTACTTGTAGGGCGCCAGGTTGCCGTGCCAGGCCACCACGTCCAGCGGGCTGTGGTCCCAGGTCCCGGCCCACAGCCCGCCCTGGAACTTCTGGATCACCTGGGTCGGCTTGTCGAAATCCTCGAAGGCGGCGACGGGCGTCAGGAAATCGCGACTGTTGGCCAGGCCGTTCGAGCCGATCGGCCCCAGTTCCGGCAGGCGGAACATGCCTCCGTAGTTCTCGCAGACATAGCCGCGCACGGGCCCGTCCAGCTCGACCCGGAAGCGCACGCCGCGCGGGATCACCGCGATCTCGCCGGGCGCGACGTCCAGGCGGCCCAGCTCGGTGACCAGGCGCAGCTCACCCAGCTGCGGCACGATCAGCAACTCGCCGTCGGCGTTCTGGAACACCCGGTCGATCATCGAGCGATTGGCCAGATAGAGGTGCGCGGCCATGCCGGCCTGGGTCGCCACGTCGCCGTTGCCGGCCAGGGTGGTCAGGCCGTCGACGAAGTCCGTGGGCTCGGCGGGGATGTCGAGCGGATCCCAGCGCAGCCGATTGGGCGTCGGGGCCGCGGCGTCGAACGGACCGCTCTTCAGGCGCTCCTGGACGTAGGGCGCATAGGGGCCGTGGCCGGCGCTGGGCCGCAGGCGATAGAGCCAGGACCGGCGGTTCTCGTGCCGCGGCGCCGTGAAGGCCGTGCCCGACAGCTGCTCGGCATAGAGCCCGAACGGCGGCGTCTGCGGCGAGTTCTGGCCGACCGGCAGGGCGCCGGGCGCGGCTTCGCTGGAGACGTGGTTGCCGAAGCCGGATTGGTAGGTGAGCGCGTCAGTCATGCGGTTCGGGTCTCACTACCGTCCTCTCCCCACCTCCGTCTTCCCGGCGAAGGCCGGGACCCAGATTCATCCTGGGCGGTTCGTGGGGCGTCACCTGGGTCCCGGCCTTCGCCGGGAAGATGGAAGAGAGAGGCACTAAACCTGCTCTCTCTCCAACCGAAAAGAGATCAAGCCTCGACGGTGATCACGCCGCGGCGGATCTGATCCAGCTCGATGCTCTCGAACAGGGCCTGGAAGTTGCCGTTGCCGAAGCCCTCGTTGCCCTTGCGCTGGATGATCTCGAAGAAGATCGGCCCGAACAGGTTCTCGGTGAAGATCTGCAGCAGCAGGCCTTCCTCGCCCACCTTGCCGTCCAGAAGGATGCGGTTCTTGCGCAGCCGCTCCAGGTCCTCGCCGTGCCCGGGCACGCGCTTGTCGACCAGCTCGTAATAGGTCTCGATGGTGTCCTGCAGCTTGACGCCTCGGGCCCGCAGCTTCTCGACGGTCTCGTAGATGTCGGGGGTGGTCAGGGCCAGGTGCTGGATGCCCTCGCCGTTGTACTGGCGGATGAACTCCTCGATCTGGCTCTTGTCGTCCTGGCTCTCGTTGAGCGGGATGCGGATGGCCTTGTCGGGGGCGATCATCGCCTGGCTGAACAGGCCCGTCGCCTGGCCCTTGATGTCGAAGTACTTCTGCTCCTCGAAGCCGAAGACGTCGCGATAGAAGGTCGACCAGGTGCGCATCTGGCCGCGGCGAACGTTGTGGGTCAGGTGGTCCAGCAGGTCGAGCCCGACATTGTTGGCCGCTTCCGCCTCGGCCGCGCCCGGCACGGCGTTCCAGGACGCGAACACCGCGTCGGGGCCTTCGACCAGATACAGCATCGATCCGCCGATGCCTTCCAGCACCCGCGCGCCCTCGCCCAGCACGGTCTTTGAGGCGTCCGCCGCGACCGCGCCGCGCTTCAGCGCCTCGGCGTAGGCGGCTTCGACGTCGGCGACGCCGAACGCCATGCCGTTGGCCGAAGGGCCATGGGCGGCGCGGAACTCGGCGACCTGGCCGGCCGGCTCGTCATTGACCAGCAGGTTGATGCGGCCCTGCTTGTAGCGGGTCACGGCCTTGGTCGGGTGGGTCGAGGCGGCGACGAAGCCCATCTGCTCGAACAGCGCCTTCATGGCGGCCGGCTCGGGGCTGGTGAACTCGACGAAGGCGAAACCGTCGAGGCCGAGGGGGTTTTCAGCGGTCATCATGACGAAGGCTCCGAAGGATCAGAGAGCAAGGGCGGCCGGCAGGGCGGCGATCAGGCGGTCGTTGTCGGCGGGGCGGCCGATGGTGATCCGCACCCAGCCGCCGGACACCGGCGTCGGACGCACGATCAGCCCTTCGCGCAACAAACGCGCGGCGGTCGCTTCGGCGCCGGCCGGGCTGCGCAGGAAGACGAAATTGGCGGCGCTGGCGGTGCGCCCGACGCCCATGGCGTCCAGCGACGCCTCGACCCGGCCGCGTTCGGCGATCGTCAGGGCGACGGTGCGCTCCAGGTGGTCCTGGTCGTTCCAGGCGGCCAGGGCGGCGGCCTGGCTGATGGCGGTGACGTTGAACGGCGGGCGGATGCGGTCCAGATAGCCGACCAGCTCGGCCGACGAGCAGATTCCATAACCCACCCGCATGCCGGCCAGGCCATAGGCCTTGGAGAAGGTGCGGCCCGACACCCAGGTCCCGCCCCAGGCCTTCAGCAGGGCCAGGGTGTCGAACGCCTGATGATATTCGCGGTAGGCCTCGTCGACGAAGACCACGGTCGAGCGCGGGGTGACAGCCAGGATCTCGGCCATGTCGACGCCGCTCATGGCGTTGCCGGTCGGGTTGTTGGGGGTGCACAGCACCAGCAGCTTGGGCCCCTTGGCCGCCTCGACCTTGAAGGCCTCGACGTCGAGGTCGAAGTTGGCCAGGCGCGGCACGTCGATGAAGGTCGCCTCGGCGCAGCGGCCGAAGATCTCATAGGCCGGGAAGGTCGGGGTGCTCAGCAGAATGCTGTCGCCCGGATGCAGCACGGCGCGGAACAGATAGTCGATGAGGGCTTCCGAGCCCGGGGTCATGACGATGCGGGCCGCATCCACCGCCAGCCGCTCGCCGATCGCCGCGCGCAGGGTTTCGCAATAGGGGTCCGGATAGATCTCGGGGCTCGCCAGGGCCGCCTGCACGGCGTCGGCGACCGTCGGGCTGCAGCCCAGCAGGTTTTCGTTGCTGGCCAGCTTGGACAGGTCGGCGCGGCCGGCCAGCCGGCCGGCTTCGGCCAGGGTCATGCCGGCCTTGTAGGCGCTGACGCCCTCGAGCGCCGGACGCACGGGCGAGACCACGGCGGGCGACAGGGACTTTTGATCGACAACCAGCATGCGCCGCGCTCCGTAAGGGGTACGTCGGCAGGATAGGTCAGATGGTGAAGCAGGGTCTGGCGATGATGAGACTGGCTCAAGCCAAATGGGTCATTTTATGCTAACTGAACATTGGATCTCGGCGTGTAAAATCCAGCTACGCGAAAAAACATGTCACGGCCTGGCCGGAGCCGCGGCGCCGCCCTATGCCGATCAGCCGGCCACCGCCCGAACGCCCAGGTTCGCGCTCAATCCGAAACAAGCGCCAGACCCAATCGACCTGGAGATAAAGTCAAGCTAGACACGTCGGGGTTGATGTCGGTCTTGGGGGGACCAGAATGCTTGAACTTTCGCGGCCCGTTCGGTCGCTGCGCACCCGTCTTCTCGGTTGCAGCGTAGCGGCCTTGGCGGCCGGAATCAGCGGCGCGGCCTATGCAAGCTGTCTGCCCACCCCCGTCGTCGCCGACGGCTCCACGCTCTGCTCGGGAGTCACCACCGGGGGTCTCACCGTCGGCGTGCCCAATTCGGTGACCCTGAGTTCCGGCGCGACTCTGTCAGCCGCCGGCGGCGGTGACGCGGCCTTCACCGTCATCTCGACCAGTCCCTCCACCACCTACGTGGCGTTCAACGCCAACGGCCATGTCGACGGCGGCGCCGCCGCCGGTGTCCTGGTCGAGGCCGGCGTGTCCGCCAGCGCCTTGAACCTCACGCTCGGGGCCGGGGGTTTGATCGACGGCGCGACGGCGATCATGCTGCGCCCCACGGCGGGCAACACCTATGGCCGCGCCGACCTCTCGCTGGACAACGCCGGGACCATTACAGCCACCTCGGGTCCGGCGATCGTCGGAGACAACGCGCTTGTCGGGCTCAGCGCCCTGACCAACCGCGCAAGCGGGCGCATCGGCGGCATCAACGCCATTGTGCAGACCTTGACCAACGCCGGCGTCATCGACGGCGGGGCGGGCAGCGCCTACGGCTTCTCCTCCAATGCATCGTTCGTGACGGTCAACAACACCGGCGCCATGCAGTCGGCGGGGACGGCCGCCACCATCGCCAGCTCTGGCGGTTTCCTGACCTTCACCAACAGCGGCGTGATCCGCAACGGCGGCGCCGGGCCGGCGATCGCAGCCAGCAGCGGGCAGCTGACGCTCGAGAACAAGGTCGGCGGCGTCATCGAAAGCCAGGGCGCCGTCGCGGTCAACGCCAACGGCCTCTCGCTGATCAATCGCGGGACGATCAACGGCTCGGTGACCAGCAACTGGACCTATGCCGGCTTTGGTTACACCGTCGACACGGCCGGGGGCGTGATCAACGGCGACCTCCTGCTGGGAGCGGCCGACGACCTGGTCATCTCCAATTATGACGCCGTCGCGCACCGATTGGCCGGCGTCACGGGGCGGATCGACGGCGGCGGCGGGGTCAACACGCTGCGGGTCAATTTCGACGCCTCGGCCACGCTCGACGACCTGATCCATAACGTGCCTCTTCCGCCCAGCTTCGCCAGGTTCGGCGCCGCCCTCGCCAATGACGCCGTCCTGACGCTGAACGGCGACGCGCCCGACGGCCTTCTGATCACCGGCGTCGGCCGGTTTGTCAGCACGGGCGTGGTCACGGCCAACGGCGTGATCACCGGCAATGGCTCGGCGTTCACGATCGGCGACGGGTCCAGCTACGGCCTGACCTTCCAGAACACCGGCGCCATCACAGCCAGCGCCTGGGGCGGAAGCGCGGTGGTGATCTACGGACAAGCCAAGGGCATAAACGACGGGACGATCACCACCGGCCTGGGCGAAGGCGTGCGGAGCGGGAGCTACGGCCTCTTCACCAACAACGGTACGATCACCGCCGGGTCGACGGGTTTCTTCGGCTTCACGGCGCCCCTGCTGAACACCGGCATGATCCGGTCGACCAGCAACGAGGGCGCTTATCTGCTGTCCAGCCTCTCGACCAATAACGGCACGATCCAGGGTCGCACCAACGGCGTCGCGGCCGACTCGAACCTGACGCTGATCAACAACGGCGCGATCACCGGCGAACTCTACGACGGGATCACGGTCGGCTCCTACGCAACCATCGACAACCGTTCCACCGGAGTCATCTCGGGGGCGCGAAGCGCGATCCGTCGCAGAGAGACCTACGGCTTCTACATCGCCGTCATCAACGCCGGCGTCCTGAACGGCGACGTGGACCTGCGCGCCTCGGGATTCACGACCAGCGACAGCTACACCGACAAAGGCGGGATCCTGAACGGATCGCTGTTGTTTTCGAACGGCGCCGACACCCTGACGGCCGATCTCTCCCGTTTCCAGAACGGCAAGCTGGCCGGCGTCAGCGGCGTGGTCGACGGCGGCGGCGGCCTCGACACCCTGGTCCTCAGCACCGGGTCGGACGCCACCACGACGGTCGTCCTGCCGACCAATTTCGAAGCGCTGAGCTTCGACCTTTCCAACAACGCCTCGGTCAAGGCGACGGTGTCCACGCCCTGGATCGGACTGCTGAAGGCGAACGGCGCCGGTCGCCTCGACGTCACGGCCAACGGCGCGGTCAGCAGCACGACCGACAACACGACCTTGTTCAAGCTGACCGCGCCGGTGACGCCGAGCACGGAGACGCTGTCCGTGATCAGCCGCGGCGACTTCAACTTGAATTTGAGCGGCTTTGGCTACGGCTCGATCGTCTTGCTCGGCGAAAGGACCAGCTTCGAGAACGCCGGATCACTGACCGTCAACCTGGCCCCCGGCGGGTATGCTTCCTACGCCGTTCAGGGTGGCGGGGCCGTCAAGAACTCCGGTCGCATCGTCGCGCACGAGGCTTCAGGCGTCAGCGGCGCGGTCAGCTTCACCAACACCGGCAGCCTGACGGGCGACGGCGCGTCGATCGGCGTGATCGGCGTCCACGTCGTCGACAACAGCGGAACCATCACGACCGTCGGCCAGGCGATCAGCGACGCAAGCTACAGCTATACGGGCTATTACGACCCTCCGCCCACGACCGCGATCACCAACAGCGGTACGATCTCCAGCAGCGGCGCCACGACGATCGTCGTCGACTACCGTTCCCTGACGCTGAAGAACCAGGCCGGCGGCGTGATCTCGAGCGCGACGGGCGAAGCCATTCACGCAGGCCAGGGCGACGATCGCGTCGAAAACTACGGCGAGATCCTGGGCGACGTCTCGCTCGGCGCCGGGAGTGACACCTTCGTCCAGTGGGTCGGCGGCAAGATGACCGGAACGGTCGACGGTGGGGCCGGGCTCGACACGCTGATCATCGACTCGACCGGCGGCGGCCGCATCACGGGCGCCCAGTTCGTTTCGTTCGAGTCCTTCAAGCAGATCGGCGGCGACAGCCTGGTCTATGAGGGGACGTTCGCCGGCAACATCGCGCTTGACGGCAACGGGGCCTCGGTGAAGGCCGGAACCACCGTCACCACCCCCGCCTTCGTGGGGGGATACGGGCGCGAACAGGTCTCCAACGCGGGCTCGATCATCGGCGCCGTCTATCTCGGGGACGGCGCTGACACGGTCGAAAATCGCGGCGCGATCACGGGGGACGTGCGCCTGGGCGAAGGCGACGACACCTATACCGAAGGCGCGGGCGCGTCCGTCGCCGGTGTGGTCGACGGCGGGGCGGGAACCGACACCTATGTCGCCGAGCTCGCGGGCGACCGTACCGGCCTGCAGGCGCGGACCGACTTCGAGCGCCTGGGCGTCAAAGGCTCCGGCAAGCTGACCCTGGCGCTCGACCAGAACTGGCAGGCCCTCAGCTTGGCGGGCGCCAGCGTCGCCCTCACCCACGGGGCCTTCGCCTTGGAGGACATTACCGGCAGTGACGGCGCCGAAGGCGTCACGCTGGATCGGGAAGTCGCCCTGGTCAGCCTGGGCGGCGGCGCCGATAGCCTGATGACGACGGGCGACCATGTCACCGGCAACTATGCCGGCGGCGCGGGCGCCGATCGCCTTGCCTTCACCACTCACGGCGCGGTCTCGATCGAAGGAATGGTGAGCGGCTTCGAGGCCATCGCCCTGACGGGCGGCCAGATGGATGTCTCCGGCGTGCTGGGCGCGACCGGCGACGTGGCCGGCTTCGGCGACGGGGCTCAGACCCTGTCGATTCTGACCGGCGGGACCCTGGCGGGAACGGTCGATCTGGGCGCGGGCGACGATGTCTTCAAGCTGGCGGCCGGCGGCCATCTGACCGGCACGGTGGTGGGCGGCGCAGGCCTCGACCTGGTCACGGTCGACTTGACCTCCGACCTGACCCTGCGCGGTGATCAGTTGCAGCAGTTCGAGACGCTGGAAGTCACGGGCACGGGCGCCGTGACGTTCTCGGGCGGCGCGGCCCATTTCGACAGGCTGGTGACGTCCAGCGACCGGCTAACGGTCGGCGCGGGCGCAAGCCTGGAGGCCGGCGCGGTGCAGCTGGGCGGTGCGGCCAACACCGCGGTCGTCGGCGGAACCTTCACCGGCGCCCTCGACATGGGGGGTGGAGACGACGTGCTTCGCCTGACCGTGGGATCGGTTTTCTCGGGGTCGGCCAACGGTGGGGCCGGCGACGATCGCCTGGAACTGGCGCTGGGCGGAACGGACGCCGCGCCGGTGGCCCTGGGTTCGACCGCCTTCACCGGCTTCGAGACGCTGAGCTTGCAATCGGGCGTGGCGAGCCTGGCCGGCAGCCTCGGCTTCGATCAGGTGGAGGTCTCGAACGGACGCCTGATCGGCCTCGCCGGCTCTGTCCTCAGCGCGCACGACATCGTCGTCGCCCAAGGCGCGACCTTTGGTTCGGCTGGAGCCGTGATCGGCAACATCGCCGTGTCCGGCACCCTGAGCCCGGGCGCTTCGCCTGGAACCATGACGGTGACGGGCGACCTCTCGCTCGCCGCCGGGTCGACCTCGCTGTTCGAACTGACGCCGACCGCCAGCGACAAGCTGCTGGTCTCGGGCGTGATGACCATCGCGCCGGGATCGACCCTGAAGCTGGTCGGCGAGGGCCGAGTCGCGCCCGGCCAGCTCCAGGACCTGATTGTCGCCGACGGCGGTATCGTCGGCAGCTACTCGACGATCGACGGCGCGCAGGCGATGAGCATCCATCTCAAGCAGAGCGCCAAGCGGCTCCAGGCGCTAGGCCTGTTCTCCACCGACGCAGCCTTCTCGGCGCCGGTGTCGGAGATCATCGGCCTGCTGAACACCGCGCTGATCGGGGAAAAGGCCGATCCGGCCCTGGTCGCCGCCATGTCCTCGTTGGCCGATCCGTCGACCCGCAAGAGCGACCCGGCGGCCCTCGCCAAACTGCCGCCGCAAGCCTACGCCTCCGCGTCTCAGATCGGCGTCGAGGACGGCCTGGCGGTTATCGACGCGACCCGCGAGCAGACGCGTTTCGCGCCCGAAACCCTGGGCCTGTTCGGCTTCGGCCAGGCCTTGACCTCGCGACGCACGCTCGACGGCGACGCCGCCGACGGCATATTCAAGGGCAAGCTGGTCCGGACCGGCGGCATCAGCGGCGTCGGCTACGGGACCAGGGCCGGCTGGGTCGGAGGCTTCGTCGGCTATCTCGACGGCAGCCAACGCATCAACGACCTCGGCGCTCGCACCAACGCCAAGAGTTACGTCTTCGGGGTTCAGGCTCAGGCCAATCTCCAGGCGTTCGACCTAGGGCTGACGGTCGCCCACGACCAAGCCGACGCGGAGACGCGGCGGACCTTGGCCGGCGGAGCGGCGGCAGGCGGCGACTACAAGGTCAAGAGCTGGATCGGCGACATCCACCTGGCCTATACGGCCGCGCTGAACGAAGATTGGCGGGTGCAGCCGCGCCTGGGCGCCAGCTATGTGCGCAGCACCCGTGAAGGCGTTTCAGAACAGGGCTCAAGCCCGTTCCTGCTCGACGTCCAGGGCGACAAGACCAGCAGCGGCTTCATCGACGGACAGATCGAGTTCGTCGGCGGCCAATCGGCGGGGCGCAGGCTGCAGCCGTACGTCTCGGCAGGCTTCCGGACCCGGATCAGCGGCGGCGACGCCGTGGCCGTGGCCGGGTGGAAGGCGCTGGGGGCCTCGATCCGGGCTCAAGGCCTGGAGCGCGACGGCACGCTAGCCTTGGTCGGCGCGGGTCTCGCCTACGACCTGTCGCGCGGGCTGACGGTGTCGGCCACCTATTCCGGCGAGTACGGGGACGGCGGTCGTCAGGCGGCCCTGCTCGGCCTTCGCTGGGCGTTCTGATCGACGACGCGAAGGTCCCCTACTCCAGATAGTCCAGCGGCAGGGCCGTCGCGTCCTTGATGGTCTCCAGAACGAAGCTGGACCGGATGTCCTTGACCGCCGGCATCTTCAGCAGGCGCTTCATGGTGAAGTCGGCATAGGCGTCGAGGTTGGGCGCCACCACGCGCAGCAGGTAGTCGTAGCCGCCGGTCATGGCGTGGCAGCCGACCACCATCGGCTCGCGCCGCACGGCTTCGGCGAAGGCCTCGGCGGCGGTCTCGCTGTGGCGATCGACCTGAACCTCGACATAGGCCAGCAGGTCCAGCCGCGCCTTGCGCCGATCCAGAAGGGCCACATAGCCGGAGATCAGACCCGACGCCTCCAGCTGCTTGACCCTCCGCAGGCACGGGCTGGGAGACAGGCCGACCCGTTCGGCCAGCTCGACGTTCGTGACCGAACTGTCCTGTTGGAGAACTTCCAATATCTTCCGGTCGGCGCGGGTGAGCTTCATCGTGACCTGATTTCGGCACAGCTTGGCAGAACATGCCGATCCTAGCGCAATCGTTGGCCGCGGAACACCGCCGCGCGACAACCGGAGCCTTAGGGCCGGTCGGGCGTTGGGACCGCAGGCATCCGCCTGAACCCGCCCCAAGCGCCATCCGCGCCTTGGACACTGCGAGGACGATCAACGTCCCGCCGACGACACGGAGAGACCCATGCGCACCGCCCTGTTCATTTCCGCCGCGATCGCCAGCCTGTCGCTGATGGCCTGCTCGCAAAAGACCGAGGACCATGCCGGCGCCGCCGCCGACCAGGCCGGCGCCGCCGCCTCGTCGGCCGCCCAGGACACCGCCAACAACGCCAACGCCGCCGCAGCCAACACCGCCGCAGCCACGGACCAGGCCGCCGACAATACGGCCGCCGCCGCCGACAAGGCCGCCGACAACACCTCCGACGCCGTCGGCGCGGCTGAGCGCAAGACCGACGCCGCCGCCGACGCGGCGGCCAAGACCCACTAGGGTCTGGCCCCAGCCCCTCCGTCGGCTTCGCCAGACAGGAGGCAAAACAAAACCCCCGGGGCTTTCGCTCCGGGGGTCTCGTTTACGCTACTGGTACGCTACTAAACTTTCCGAGCTTTTCAATTGGCCAGGCGGCGCAGGAAGGACGGGATCTCGAGGTCCTCGCCTTCGTCGGCCGCCGGCTGGTCCAGAGGCTGCAGTTGCGGGCGGGCCGAGCCCGTCTGGCGCGGCTGCTGGGCCGGTTGCTGCTCGTAGCGCTGCTGGCGACCACCGCCGAACAGGCTCATCCAGCCGCCCGACTTCTGAGCCCGGCGATCTTCGTAGGTTTCGCTGTAGAGCGGCTCTTCCTCGACCGCCTCGGCGACCAGCGGGTCGACGATGCGGGTGACGCGCGGGGCCGCGGCGGCGACCAGCGGCTCTTCGATCATCGGCTCTTCGAAGTGCAGGTCTTCCTGGGCTTCGACGACCGGAGCCGGCTCTTCATAGATTGGTTCCGGCGCGTAGGACGCGACGGGCGCGGCGGCGGGACGCTCGATCGGGCGCGGCTCGTAGCGCATGCCCGGACGGCTGGTCTCGGCGGTGGTCGGGGCCGGAGCCGGCGCGGGTTGGGGCGCGGCGGGACGGGTTTCGGCGATCAGCGGCTGGGCCGTGGTGTTGCGCGAGACGGGCTTGGGCTCGATCTGGGCGATCGAGGCGCCGTCCATGCCGGTGGCGACCACCGACACGCGGATCACGCCGTCCAGCGACGGATCGAAGGCGGCGCCGAAGATGATGTTGGCTTCCGGGTCGACTTGGTCCGAGATGGCGTTGGCCGCCTCGTCGACTTCCAGCAGGGTCATGTCCATGCCGCCGGTCACGTTGACCAGCACGGCCTTGGCGCCCTTCAGCGAGACTTCGTCCAGCAGCGGGTTGGCGATGGCGTTCTGGGCGGCCATCAGGGCGCGGTCTTCGCCGGTGCCCTCGCCGGTGCCCATCATCGCCTTGCCCATCTCGGTCATGACCGTGCGGACGTCGGCGAAGTCGAGGTTGATCAGGCCCGGCAGGACCATCAGGTCGGTGATCGAGCGGACGCCCGAGTGCAGCACCTGGTCGGCCATGCCGAAGGCTTCGGCGAAGGTCGTGCGCTCGTTGGCGACGCGGAACAGGTTCTGGTTCGGAATGACGATCAGGGTGTCGACATAGCGTTGCAGCTCACCGATGCCGGCGTCGGCCAGACGCATGCGGTGACGGCCTTCGAAGTGGAAGGGCTTGGTGACCACGCCGACGGTCAGGATGCCGCGCTCGCGCGCGCACTTGGCGATGATCGGGGCCGCGCCGGTGCCGGTGCCGCCGCCCATGCCGGCGGTGATGAACACCATGTGCGCGCCGTCCAGGTGCTCGCCGATCTCGGGGAAGCTTTCCTCGGCGGCGCTCATGCCGACCTCGGGGTGGGCGCCCGCGCCCAGGCCCTGGGTCACTTGCACGCCGAGCTGGATGCGACGGTCGGTCTTGGCGAACTGAAGCTGCTGCGCGTCGGTGTTGGCCACCACGAACTCAACACCTTCGAGGCCCGCCTCGATCATGTTGTTGACAGCATTGCCACCGGCTCCACCGATGCCGAACACCACGATACGCGGCTTCAGTTCAGTGGTACGCGGCGCGGAAAGAGAAATAGCCATGGGACCCTCGCGTCCTAAACGCCGAATTCGTCAACTACCGAGCGGTTCGACCGCCGGGAGTCATTTCGACGATCGGGTTAACAGAACAACCACCAACCTTAATCGGTAGTTAACTCCATAAGCTGAGTCGGTCCGCGGTCGACCCCAAAGAGGCCGGAAAAAACCAGTTATCCAAAGGAATCGCCTGGGATTCCATGGGGTCCGACGATAGCCAAAAAGCCTGTGCGGCGGAATGCCGCTGACCCGAAAAGCCTTGGAAAATACCGGTTTTGGAGGCTCGAAAACTAGGCTGTCAGGTGTTTCCGACACTTAGATCGTAAACATTTATGCTTAAGGTCTGTTAAGACTTGGCCGTTGTTCTTGAACGTCGGTGACAAGACAAAAAAATTGTCGCGGCCAGGCAAATTCACGGTCGCGCCCCGGGGGCGCGACTCAGCCAAGCTTGCGGCGGCGCGCGCCGCCGCCCGGGATCATTCATCAGAGATTGTCGCGCAGCCAGGCGGCGGCCTTGGCCACCGGGCTGGCGTTGGGGTCCATCGGACGCTTGCGGATCGCCGCCCCGGCCAGGGCCTTGGGCGAGACCACCTCGCGCGGACCGAAGGCCGTACGGTGCAGAACGCCGGCGGCGGCGCAGAACGCCGGCCCCGACGCAGCGTCGGCCAGGTGCGGCACCCGGCGCGGACGGCCCAGACGGACGGGACGGTCGAAGACGCGCACGGCCACTTCGCGCACCCCGGCCAGCTGGCTGGCGCCGCCGGTCAGGACGATGCCCGCGCCCGGCTCCACCGGCGCGCCCGAGGCCTTCAGGCGCTCGCGCAGCAGTTCCAGCGTCTCCTCGACGCGCGGCTGGATGATGCCCTTGAGCAGGCTGCGGGGCGCGATCACCGGACCGGCGCCCGGATCGTCGCCGCGCGGCGGCGCCTCGATCATCTCGCGGTCCTCGTTGGCCGAGGCGATGGCGCTGCCGTGCAGGGTCTTGATGCGCTCGGCGCCGGCGACCGAGGTCTGCAGGCCGCGGGCGATGTCTTGCGTCACGTGCCCGCCGCCGACGGCCAGGCTGTCGACGTGGCAAAGGGCGCCGTTGTTGAACACCGCCACCGAGGTCGAGCCGCCGCCCATGTCGATGCAGACGGCGCCCAGGTCCATCTCGTCCTCTTCCAGGGCCGCCAGGGCCGAGGCGAACGGCGCGGCGACCACGCCTTCGAACGACAGGTGGGCGCGCTCGACGCAGTGGGCCAGGGTGTGGAAGACGTTCTCGTTGATCGAGACGACCAGCAGCTCCAGGCCCAGGGCGCGGCCGAACATGGCGCGGGGGTCGCGGATGCCGCGCTGGCCGTCGACCGACCACGCGATCGGCAGCAGGTGGATCGGCTTGCGGCCGGGAATGCGGACCTGCGCCAGGGCCGAGGCGATGGCGCGCGACAGGTCGCCGTCGCCGATCGGCCGGGCGCCCAGCGAGACCTGGGTGTGGACGCGGTGGCTGGCCAGCTGGCCGCCCGCCGTGCAGACGCTGACGCCCTGGACGTTGACGCCGGCCACGGTCTCGGCCCGCTCGACCGCCTGGGCGATGGCCTGGGCCGCCTCGTCCAGATTGACAATCGCCCCGCCGCGTACGCCGCGCGACTGCACATAGCCGACGCCGGCCGTGGTCAGGGTGCGGTTGTCGCGATGGACCCCGTCCGCCTTCATGATGAAGCAGGTGACCTTGGACGCGCCAAGATCGACGGCCGCGACCGCCGGCTGACGCACGAGCGTCGCCTTCAAGCCTTCGCGGGCTTGTTTCCGGTCATCCAGTCGCGACATAGCTACAGTCACCCCACACACAAGTTCATGTTCAGGCCCCTCCGGCCACGGGCTGCCCAGGCAGCAGCACCGCGTCGCGAGGCCTCACGGCCACCATTTCGGGATCGCGCAGATCGATGCGCGCGAAACCGAGATCGAGGATTCGTTGTCGTTGATCGAGTTGATCCAATTGAATCAGCGCGGACTCTTCGTCAATGGCCGGCAGCTGGATCAGCGAACCATCTTTCAAACGAAGGTCCCAGCGGCGGTCGTCGACGCGCACCAGGGCCTCCAGCCGATCGCGAAGACGCGGCCGCGCATTGACGGCCGGCAGGATGGCGCCGGCGGCCTGATCGGCGCCCTGCCCCACCACCAGCGGCAGTTGCGGGAAGCGCGCGGCGTCGGCCTCGCGGATAATCCGGCCCTCGCCGTCGATCACCCGCATCGCGCCGGAATGCTGCCAGACGGCCAGGGCCGGGCGTTCCTCGACCGAGATGAACACGGTGTCGGGCAGCAGGCGCACGACCTTGGCGGACTTGACCCAGCCCACGCGCTCGACGCGGGCGCGCAGATCATCGAGATCCAGGCCCAGGGTCGGCTGGTCCTGGTACAGGGCCGTGGCGTTCATGATGTCGGCCTTCGCCATCGGCGAGGCGCCCTCGATGTGCACGGTCTTGAGCTTGAAACCCATGTCGGCGAACTCGCCGTCGACGCCGCGCATGAGAGCCTGTCCCAGGCGCTCCAGCCGATGACCGGTGGCCAGGGTGGCGACCACGGCGACGACCAGCGCGCCGCCGGTCACCGTCAGGGCGAGACGGGGCGACACGCCCACGCCGCCGCGCGCGGCCTGCAGTTTCCCGGCCGCCGGCGCGCCCTTGCGCGCGGTCGGTCGAGCCTTCGGACTTGCGGGCGCTTCGGCCCGGGGGCGCGTCGACTTACGCGATCCCCCCCGCATGTCTGCGGGCATAAGCGTCCTCCACGATCCAGAACACCAAACGATCAAACGAAACGCCGGCGTGGTCCGCCTGCTCGGGGACGAGCGAAGTGGGTGTCATGCCGGGCTGCGTATTGACCTCTAAAAGGACCAGAAGGTCGTTAATGTCGTCATAACGGAAGTCGGATCGAGTCACACCTCGGCAACCAAGAATTGCATGGCTAAGCTCGGCCGCGCGGAGGGCGCGATCCCTTACGGCGCAAGGAATTCGGGCCGGCAGGACGTGGATCGAGCCGTCCTGCGAATACTTGGCGTCATAGTCGTAGAAACCTGTGGACGGGTGAATTTCGGTCACGGCCAGGGCCCGAGGCCCGCCCGCCCGGCCCAGGACCGCGACCGAAAGCTCGAGCCCGGGCGCGAAAGGCTCGACCATCACCAGGTCGCCGAAACGCCAGTCCGGCTCGGCCAATTGACGGGGTGGGCGGTTGGCGCCCTCGGGCACGACGAAAACCCCGACCGACGAGCCCTCGGCGTTCGGCTTCACCACATAGGGCGGGCGCATCACGTGATCGCGGGCGACGTCATGCCGTTCGAATAGGCCTCCGCCGGGCACGCGGATCCCCGCCGCCGCGAGCACGGCCTTGGATCTGGCCTTGTCCATCGCCAGGGCCGAGGCCAGGACGCCGGAGTGGGTGTAGGCCAGGCCCAGGGTCTCCAGCACCCCCTGCACGCAGCCGTCCTCGCCCCAGCGGCCATGCAGGCCGTTGAAGACGAGATCGGGCGACAGGGCCGTCAGGACCTGGGCGATGTCCGGACCGGGATCGACGCGGGTGACACGGGCGCCGAGCCGCTCGAGCGCGTCGGCGCAGGCCGCGCCCGTGACCAGGCTGACCTCCCGCTCGGCCGAGGGTCCGCCGAGGAGGACGACGATGTGCTGGTCGGCGAAGGGCTGGGTCATGGACCGCAGCGGTAGCGGGACGGTGTGGAGGGCTTAGGGAGAGCGAATGGAGCTTCAAAGCACATCCCAAATCACCGTCATCCCGGGCCTTGTGCCCGGGACCCCTGGTTCAACTGACGGTGAGATGCCTTGGCGCGCTGGCGCGCCACATCCCTGCCCTTGCGGCGGAGAGAGGGGTCCCGGGCACAAGGCCCGGGATGACGGCTGAAACGCGGATCGACAGTCAGTGTCCCGGCGCGGCCGGCTTCGCGGCGGCCAGGGCCCGGAAGTCGATGTCGCTGTCGGCCACGAAGTACAGCAGGCTGGCCCAGGCGGCGACGTTCTGAGCCAGGTTCTCCGGCTTGACCTTGTCGAGGGTGTCGTCGGCGCTGTGGTGCAGGTCGAAGTAGCGGCTGGCGTCCTGGGTCAGGCCGAAGGCCGGCACGCCGGCCTCCTGCAGGCCTTCGACGTCGGACCCGGCGTGGCCGACCGGATCGCGGGCGGCGAAGATCTTCAGCGGCAGCAGGGTGTTGACCGCCGCCTTGACCGCCGGGTGGTCGGCCGAGCCGGCCGGCAGACGGACCTCGAAGATCCGGTCGCCGCCGACGTCGCTCTCGCCGGTGAACACCGTGCGCGCGACCTCGTCCTTATGGGCGGCCATGTAGGCGTCGCTGGAGCCGCCGGTCTCCTCCGAGCCGAACATCACCACGCGGATGGTCCGGCGGGGATGCTTGGGCAGGTCGCCGATCAGCTTGGCGGCGGCGGTGGTGATGGCGACGCCGGCCCCGTCGTCGATCGCGCCCTCGCCCGGGTCCCAGGCGTCCAGGTGGCCGCCGATCACGATCAGCTCCTCGGGCTTGGACGAGCCGGGGATCTCGCCGATCACGTTCCAGGCCATGGCCTTCTCGTCCATGTGCGACTGCAGGTTCAGCTTGATCTTCACCGGCTTGCCGCGCGCGGCCAGGCGCTGAAGGAGATCGGCGTCCGGCACGCCCAGGGCGCCGGCGGGCACCTTCGGCGCGCCGTCGGCATAGGCCATGGCGCCGGTGTGCGGCTGGCGGCTGTCGCTGGTCGAGACCGAGCGGGTCAGATAGGCGACCGCCCCCTTCTTGCCGGCCACGGCCGGGCCGATGTAGCGCACCATGGTGCCGGCGCCGTAGCCCGAACCGTCCTGCGTGCGGGTCATCGGCTGGTTGATGACGACGATCTTGCCCTTCACGGCGCTGTCCGGCGCCGCGGCCAGGTCGGCCAGCGTCGAGAACACCACGATCTCGGCTTCAACGCCGCCGGCCGGGGTCGGGACGGAGTTGCCCAGGCCCAGCACCGACAGCTTCATCTCGTAGGGGGCGGTGATCGAGGCCGACTCCTCGCCGCGGATCCATGACGGCTTGGCGAACGGCTCGGCGCGGACATTCTGGAAGCCCAGCGCCTTGAAGGTGGCCAGGCCCCAGTCCTTGGCGCGGATCGCGCCGGGCGAGCCGACGTTGCGCGGCCCGATGTCGGTGGTCAGGGATTCCAGGATGGTCCAACCGGTCTTGTCGGTCAGCGCCTTGTCGCGCAGGGCCGCGCCGGTGGCGGCGTCCTGGGCGTGAGCGGCTCCGGTCATCACGGCGGAAACGGCGGCGGCGGTCAGCAGAGTGCGGATCAGGCGCATGGAGACTCCCTCGTTTGGGTCGTTCTCATAGCACCGCTCCGCGCCCGGAATAGGCAACAACCGGATGAACTATCGGTAACCTTCGGGATGCTCGCGGCTCAGGCGCCGTGCGTCCTTCGAGGCTCGCCTCCGGCTCACACCTCAGGATGAGGACTTCAGCAACAACGTTCCTCATCCTGAGGCGCCCGCGCAGCGGGCCTCGAAGGACGCAGGGCGCTTCAGCCTATCCCGCCCGCCCGATCCGCTTGATCTCCCAGTCCAGTTGGACGCCCGTCTTGGCCAGGACGTCGGCGCGGACGGTGTCGCCCAGGCCTTCCAGGTCGGCCGCTGTGGCCTCGCCGGTATTGATCAGGAAATTGCTGTGCAGCGGCGAGAACATCGCGCCGCCAAACGGTTTGCCCCGCCAGCCGGCCTCGTCGACCAGCTTCCAGGACGAATGGCCTGGCGGGTTCTTGAACGTCGAGCCGCCGGTCTTCTCGCGGATCGGCTGGGTGGTCTCGCGGCGCGAGGTGATCTCGGCCATGCGGGCCTTGATCGCGGCGGGCTCGTCGGCCGCGCCTTCGAAGATCGCGTCCAAGACGATCGCCACATCGCCGTCCTGCAAGGCGCTGTGCCGATAGGTGTAGTGCAGATCCTCGACCGCCAGCTCCCGCACCCGTCCGGCGCGATCCATGACCCGCACGGACTTCACGACATTGACGGTCTCGGAGCCATAGCAGCCGGCGTTCATGATCACCGCGCCGCCGATGGTGCCGGGAATGCCGGCGTAGAACTCCAGACCGGCGATGCCGGCCTCGGCCGCCTTGCGGGCCAGGATGGCGTCGGGCACGGCGCTGCCGGCCTTGATGCGGTTGTCGCCCAGGGCCTCGACCGTGTTGAAGCCCTTGCCCAGCCGGACCACCACCCCCTCGACGCCGCCGTCGCGGACCAGAAGGTTGGAGCCCACCCCGATGGCCAGCACCGGCACGGCCGGGTCCAGGGCCTTCAGGAAGTCAGACAGGTCCTGCTCGTCGGCCGGCAGGAACACCACGTCGGCCGGACCGCCGACCCGGAACCAGGTGAAGGGCGCCAGGGCCTCGTCAACCAGCAGCTTGCCGCGAACGGCGGGGAGTTGGGTTTTCCAGGTCATCGTGCGACGAGCCCCCTCCGGCCCTCTGGGCCACCTCCCCCAGAGGGAGAGGATTGTTGTGCCAGATGCTCCCCCTCTGGGGGAGCTGTCGCGGAGCGACTGAGGGGGTTCGCCCCTCGGATTTACTTCGCCAGCGCTTCCAACTGACCCGGCAGGGCGTAGGACCAGCTCGTGATGTCCCCGGCCCCCAGCAGCACCACCAGGTCGCCCGACTGCGCTTCGGCGGCGATCAGGGCCGGCAGGGCGGCGGGGCTTTCCAGCGGCAGGGCGCGGCGGTGGCCGAACTTCTTGAGGCCTTCGACCAAATGGTCGCGGTCGACCCCCTCGATCGGCTGCTCGCCGGCCGTGTAGACGTCGGCGACGATCACCGTGTCGGCGTCGTTGAAGCACGAGCTGAACTCGGTCATCAGATCGCGCAGGCGGGTAAAGCGGTGCGGCTGGACCACGGCGATCACCTTGCCGGTCGAGACCGCGCGGGCGGCCTTCAGCACGGCGGCGATCTCGACCGGGTGGTGGCCGTAGTCGTCGACGACGCGGATGCCGTTGGCCACGCCGGTGGTGGTGAACCGGCGCTTGACGCCGCCGAAACCGGCCAGGCCGGCGCGAATGGCGTCGGCCTCGACGCCCAGCTCGCGGGCCACGGCCACGGCGGCGGTGGCGTTGAGCACGTTGTGGTGCCCGGCCATCGGCATCTTCAGCCCGTCATAGCGGACCGGCTCGCCATCGCGCGGCGAGACGATGATGTCGAACTTGGCGCCCTCGGGGCCCATCTCGATGTTGCTGACCCGGACCTCGGCCTGCGGGTTGGTCCCGTAGGTCACCAGGCGGCGGTTCTCGATCCGCGAGGTCAGGGCCTGGACTTCCGGGTGGTCGGTGCAGACCGCCGCGAAACCGTAGAACGGGATGTTCTCGATGAAGTCCTGGAAGCCCTTTTTCACCGCGTCGAAGTCGCCCCAGTGGTCCAGGTGCTCGGCGTCGATGTTGGTGACGATGGCCACGGTGGACTTCAGCTTCAGGAAGCTGCCGTCGCTCTCGTCGGCCTCGACCACGATCCAGTCGCCCTCGCCGACCTTGGCGTTGGTGCCGTAGGCGTTGATGATCCCGCCGTTGACCACGGTGGGATCCAGGGCGCCGGCGTCCAGCAGGGCCGCGACCATCGAGGTCGTGGTGGTCTTGCCGTGGGTGCCGCCCACGGCGACGCTGAACTGCAGCCGCATCAGCTCGGCCAGCATCTCGGCGCGGCGCACCAGCGGCAGGCGCTTGTCGCGGCCGGCGACCATCTCGGCGTTGTCGGCCTTGACCGCCGTCGAATAGACGATGGCCGAGGCGCCATCCACATTGGCCGCGTCGTGGCCAATGAAGATCCGCGCGCCCAGGCTCGAAAGCCGCTCGGTATTGGCGCTGGCCTTGGCGTCGCTGCCCTGCACGGTGTAGCCGATGCGGATCATGATCTCGGCGATGCCGGACATGCCGATGCCGCCGATGCCGATGAAGTGCACGGGGCCAAGTTCGAAGGGTACGGGTCGTCGACGCTGGATCATCCAGCCCGATTAGACGATTTGCGGCGAGGGTGAAACGGGATGTTTGGTGCAGATCGCGTGGATTCTCCTCTCCTCACCCGTGAAACGAGGGCGGTGGACGCGCAGCGGACGGAGGGGGCGTCCGGCCGCCGCACGACGCCCCCTCCGTCACGATGCGTATCCGCATCGCGCCACCTCCCCCGTTTCGCTGCGCTGCTCGGGGGAGGGGCGATCGCCCGCGCCTCGCCCGCGCTCGCCCAGGCGCCGCTCGCGCTGCGCCTGGCGGACGTCGGTCGGTTCGCCGCCTTCGTGGACATGGGCGGCGTCGCCTGGACCGGCCGCACGGCGCGCCTGCGCGTGCTGCAGGTGACCGAGGACGGCTTCACCGCCGGGGCCGAAGCCTTCTGGGGCGGCTGGCGCTACGAGGTCCTCGACTGCGACGCCCGCACGATGGCCCACGCCGGCTTCTCCAGCGTGAGGGTCGGCGGCAGGGAGGGCCCGATCAGCGGCGACCTGCGGCCCGCGACGGCGATCCCGGCGGGCGGTGCGGACGATGCGGTGGCCAGGGTGGTCTGCGACGGCTGGCGCCCCTATGCGGGCGTCGCGGAGGCGACCAGCGTCGAGGCGGCGGTGAAGATCGGCCGCCCCCTGATCGCGGCCGGCGCCGAGCCCTGACGGCTCGCGGAGCGCCAGGCGACACGTCAGGCCGCTGGATTTTCGCAATTCCCCCCAAGTGACAGAGGCTGTCCTGAGCGAAAACATCCGGACCGTCACCTCAGAGGCCGTCATGACAGCAAGCCGTCCGCTCCAGACCCGCCGCGGCGCGATCACCGCGGGCCTGATCACCAGCCTTCTCGTCACGGCACGCGCCGAGGCCGGTCCCACGGGCGAGGATCCAAGCCGGGGGGTCACCGGCGGACCTGACGACTGGGCCTTCCTGGTCGGCCGCTGGAACGTCCGGCATCGCCGGTTGAAGGAGCGGCTGGTCGGCGACACGCGCTGGGAGGACTTCGCCGGAACCTGCGTCAACTGGCCCCTGCTGGGCGGCCAGGGCAATGTCGACGACAATGTGCTGGAGCTGCCCGGCGGGACCTATCGCGGCGTCGGGGTCCGGGCCTTCAACCCCGAAACCCGCCAATGGTCGATCTGGTGGATCGACTCGCGCCTGGCGACGATCGACCCGCCAGTGCGGGGCGGCTTCAAGGACGGCGTCGGCACGTTCCTGGGCGACGACGTCCACAAGGGCCGGCCGGTCACCGTGCGCTTCCGCTGGTCGGAGCTCACCGGCGACGCGGCCAAATGGGACCAGGCCTTCTCGACCGACGGCGGCAAGACCTGGGAGACCAACTGGCTGATGCAGTTCACCCGGGCGCCGGCCTGAGGTTGGCGCGACGGACCGCCGGCTATCTGGCCGTCCGCTCCACCAGGTCCGCCAGCTTCTCCGCCGCGTCGGGGACAGCCACCTTCCGCGCCCCCGCCGCCATGCGGCCCAGGCGTTCGGGGTCCTTGAGCAAGGCGTTCAGCGCCCCGGCCATGGCGTCGACGGTCAGCTCGTCCTCAAGGCAGATGGCGGCCGCGCCGGCGTCTTCCAGCTGGCGGGCGTTGAAGCGCTGGTGGTCGTCGGCGGCGATCTTCAGCGGGATCAGGATCGACGGCCGGCCGGCCACGGCCAGTTCGGTGCAGGTCGAGGCGCCCGAACGGCCGATCACCAGATGGGCCTGGCGCAGATAGCCGGCCATGTCGCGGAAGAACGGCGCGACCTCGCACTCGACCATGGCGTTGCGATAGGTCTTGCGGGCGCCTTCCATGCTTTCGGCGCGGGCCTGCTGGAACACCTTGAGACGACCGCGCAGGTCCTCGGGCAGCTTGGCGACGGCCTCGGGGATCAGCTCCGACAGCAGGCGCGCGCCCTGGCTGCCGCCGGTGACCAGCACGCGCAGCTGCACTTCGGGCGGCAGGTAGGCAACGTCGTACAGCGCCCGGATCGCGGGCCGCACGGGATTGCCCACTACGTGAGCCCGGGCCTTCACGGCCGGCTTGGCCATCTCCAGGATGGGAAAGGCGCAGGCGACTTCCCTGACCTTGGGCGCCAGGTAGCGGTTCACCCGGCCCAGCACCGCGTTCTGTTCGTGGATCACGGTGGGGCGCTTCTGGCCCACGGCGGCCAGCAGGGCCGGCAGGGCGGGATAGCCGCCGAAGCCCACGACCACCGCCGGGTCCAGGCGCTTGAAGGCGGCCTTGGCCTGGTTCACGCCCTGCCAGACCGCGAAGCCCGCCTTGGCCATGCCGACGATGTCGCCAGCCTTGGCGGTGGCGGCCGAGAGGGCCAGTCGCTCCTCGGCGGGGAACTTGTCGGCATAGAGCGCGCCGCGCTCGTCGGTGGCCAGCACGATGCGCCAGCCGCGCGCGGCCAGGGTCTCGGCCAGGGCCTGGGCCGGGAACAGATGTCCGCCGGTTCCTCCGGCGGCGACGACGGCCAGCTTGTTCATCTACGGGCTCCAATACGCGAGCAGATCATGGGCGAGACAAACGGCGACGACGCGGGTTCCGACAAGGCTGGCCTCCGGAGAGACTCAACCCACGGCCCCCGCCTGATCGAACTCTCCCGCTCCGCCATAGGCCCCCGGACGCTTGCGCGTCAACGCCAGGGCCATGCCCAGGGTCAGCCCCATGGCCAGCATCGACGAGCCGCCATAGCTGATGAAGGGCAAGGTCATGCCCTTGGTCGGGATCATGTTGAGGTTCACGGCCACATTGATGAAGGCCTGCTGGCCCACCAGCACGAACAGGCCCGAGGCGGCCACCTGCTCGAAGGTGTCGGTCAGCTTCATGGCCTTGTACAGGCCGCGCACCACGATGAAGGCGAACACGGTGATCAGGGCCAGGGAGAACACCAGGCCGTATTCCTCGGCGGCGACCGAATAGATGAAGTCGGTATGCAGGTCGGGCACGTGGCGCTTCATCACGCCCTCGCCCGGGCCGCGTCCGAACAGGCCGCCGGCGTGGATGGCCTCGGCGGCGCGGGTGATCTGGTGGGTGTCGGCCTGGTCGGGGCTGAGGAACTTCTGCACCCGGGCATGGACGTGGTCGAACAGGAAATAGGTCGACATCAACCCGCCGACCGCGACGACGCCCAGGCCCATGATCCACGAGATCGGCACGCCGGCCATCCAGAAGGCGGCTCCGAAGGCGATGGTGATCAGCACGGTCTGGCCAACATCGGGCTGGACCAGAAGCAGGGCCACGGCGACGAAATACAGGAAGAAGGCGATCGAGACGCCCGGCACGCCTTCGCCCTTCTGGCCCTCGGCGAACATCCAGGAGACCAGCACGATCAGGGCCGGCTTCATGAATTCCGAGGGCTGGAAGGTGAAGCCGCCGATCAGCAGCCAGCGGGCCGCGCCCTTGGCGCTGTGGCCGATGAACGGCAGGGCCGCCATCACGCCGATGGCCACCAGATAGATGAAGAAGGCCGACCGTCGAATGCCCCTAGGGCTGAGCATCGACACCGCCAGCACGATCATCGCCGAGGCCAGGCCGAACACGCATTGGCGCAGCGCGAAATGGAACTGGTCGTCGATGTGCATCCGCGCCGCAGCCGCGGGACTGGAGGCGAAGGACAGCAGCACGCCCAAGGTGACCAGCAGCGCCGTGGCGCCCAGAAGCCAGCGATCGGTCGTCCACCACCAGACGCCGAGCCGCGAACGGTCGGTGCGGGCGAACGCGTGGGTGGTCTGGAACGTCATGGCCGGAGAGTCGGATTTTAGGGTTAAGCGAGTGTTGCGGTGGAGCTTGGGCGCTGTGTGGCGAAAGGACTCGTGGTGCCAGATGGGGACACACACTCCCCATCGAGCGCGCATCCAGTTTTCGATGTCTTGCGGGGAGTGTGTGTCCCCGCCTCCGCCTGCTGACTCCCTAGGCCCTTTTCACCGCCGAAGCCGGCGCCTTGCCCAGCCCGTTGACCGCCGCGCGGAAAGCCTCGCCCCGCTGCTCGAAGTCGGCGAACTGGTCGAAAGAGGCGCAGGCGGGCGAGAGCAGGACGATGGCCTCCTCGCCGCTGGCCGACGCGTCGGCGTAGGCGGCGGCCACGGCGGCCTCGATGTCGCCGCACTGGCGCACAGGAGCCTTGCCCTCCAGGGTCTTGCCGAAGTCCTCGGCCGCCTGGCCGATCAGATAGGCGGTGGCGACCCGCGGGAACAGGTCGACCAGCTCGTCGATGCCGCCGGCCTTGGGCACGCCGCCGGCGATCCAGTAGAACCTGGGATAGGACGACATCGCCTGGCGGGCGGCGTCGGCGTTGGTGGCCTTGCTGTCGTTGACGAAGCGGACCTTGCCGATCCGGCCGACCGTCTCCATTCGGTGGGCTAGGCCCGGGAAGCTCATCAGGCCGTCGACGGCCTGGTGGCTGGGAATGCCGATGGCCTTGGCCGCGGCGTAGGCGGCGGCGGCGTTCTGCCAGTTGTGGCGGCCCGGCAGGCTGCGGGCGCGCAGCAGATCGACCATCTCGGTCACCCGCTCGCCCGTGGCGTCGTACAGCACGCCTTGCAGGGCGTAGACGCCGCGGCCCATCGCCTTGCCGGCGCTGATCGGCCAGATGGTCCGGCGATTGGCCGCGGTGATCTCGGTGCAGATCTGCTGGCACCAGGGATCGTCGACGCCGATGATCGCGGTGTCGCCCTTGACCTGGTTCAGGAAGATCCGGCGCTTGGCGGCGATGTAGCCGTCCATGCCGCCGTGGCGGTCCAGGTGGTCGGGCGAGATGTTCAGCAGCACCACGGCGTCGGGCTTGAGGCTCGAGGTCAGGTCGAGCTGATAGGACGAGAGCTCCAGCACGTAGACCGCGCCGCCGTGCATGTCGTCCAGGCCCAGCACGCCCTCGCCGATATTGCCGCCCACTCGCGTGTCGCGCCCAGCCTGCCGGCACAGGTGGCCGATCAGGGCGGTCGTGGTCGACTTGCCGTTGGTGCCGGTTATGGCGATGATCTTGGGCTTCTTGTGGTCGGGCGCGGCGTTCACCGTGCGGGCGAACAGCTCGATGTCGCCCAGCACCTCGACCCCGGCGGCCTTGGCCTTGCCGACCGTCCAGTGCGGCTTGGGATGGGTCAGCGGCACGCCCGGCGACAGCATTAGGGCGGCGAACTGGCTCCAATCGGCGGTCGTCAGGTCGACGACGTTCAGGCCCTCGGCCACGGCGGCCTGGCGGCTTTCGGGCTTTTCGTCCCACAGCGCCACCTTGGCCCCGCCGGCGATCAGCGCGCGCGCGGCCGTCAGCCCTGTCCGGCCAAGGCCGAACACGGCGACGGTCTTGCCCTCGAAACCGCGGACCGGGATCATGGCGCGCCCTCTCCTATCTCAGCTTCAGGGTGGCGAGGCCGACGAAGCTGAGCATCATCGCCACGATCCAGAAACGGACGACGACGGTGCTCTCGGCCCAGCCGAGTTTCTCGAAATGGTGGTGGATCGGCGCCATCAGGAAGATGCGCTTGCCGGTCTTCTTGAAGTAGGCGACCTGGATCATCACGCTCAGCGCCTCGGCCACGAACAGGCCGCCGACGATGCCCAGCACCAGCTCGTGCTTGGCGCAGACGGCGATCGAGCCCAGGGCGCCGCCCAAGGCCAGGGAGCCGGTGTCGCCCATGAAGATCTTGGCCGGCGGGGCGTTGTACCAGAGGAAGCCCATGCCCCCGCCGATGATCGCGCCGCACAGCACCGCCAACTCACCGACGCTGGGCACGTAGTGCAGGTTCAGATAGTCGGCGAACTTCACGTTGCCGACCAGATAGGCGATCAGGCCGAAGGTCGAGGCGGCGAACATCACCGGCACGATGGCCAGGCCGTCCAGGCCGTCGGTCAGGTTCACGGCGTTGGAGAAGCCGGCGATCGTCACCGCGGCGAAGGCCACATAGAACCAGCCCAGATTGATCACCAGGTTCTTCAGGATCGGGAAGACGACCGAGGTCTCCAGGCCCACCGTGGTCGGCGACTTGGGCGCGAACAGGATCAGCACCACGGCCGCCAGGATCGAGACGACGAACTGGGCGATCAGCTTCTGGCCGCTGGAGAGGCCGGCCGTGGTCTGCTTGGTGACCTTGGCGTAGTCGTCCATGAAGCCCAGCACGCCGAAGGCGGCGGTGATGCCCAGCACCACCCAGACATGGACGTTCTTCAGATCGCCGAACAGCAATGAGCCGACAAACAGGCCGGCCAGGATCATGAAGCCGCCCATGGTGGGCGTGCCGGCTTTTTCGGTGACATGGCGGGCGATGCCGTCGGTGCGGATCGGCTGACCCTTGCCCTGCTTGGTCTTCATCCAGCGGATGAAGCGCGAGCCCATGGCCACGGCCACGACATAGGCCGTCAACATCGACATGCCTGTGCGGAAGGTCAGGTATTTCAGCAGGTTGAGCACCGGCACGTGGTCATGACCACCGCGCGACAGCCACTCGTAGAGGAAATACAGCATCAGCCCTGTCCTTCGAGGTCGAGCGCGCCCAGGGCGGCGGCCACGGCCCCCGCTTTCGACCCGTTCGAACCCTTGACCATCACCACGTCCCCCGCCCGCACCGCCGAGGCGACCTGGGGCGCGAGTTCGGCGGCGCTCTGGGCGTACGCGCCTCGCCGAGTCGGCGGAAGCGCTTCCCATAAAGATTTCATTAACGGACCGGCGCAGAACACCAGATCGATGTCGGCCGCGGCGATCGGCGTGGCTAGGTCGCCATGGAAGCGGGCGCTTTGCGGGCCCAGCTCCAGCATGTCGGTCAGGACCACGATGCGGCGACCGGCGACCTCGCGCGCGCCCAGGGTCTTGAGCGCGGCCTGCATCGAGATGGGATTGGCGTTGTAGCTTTCGTCGACCAGGGTGAAGGTCCCGGCCGGCCCGTGGACGACCCTTTCGGCGCCGCGGCCCTCGATCGGCTCGAACTCGGCCAAGGCCGCCAGGGCGGTCTCGCGGTCGACGTCCAGGGCCTCCAGCATCAGCAGCACGCACAGGCTGTTGAGGCCCCAATGGACGCCGGTCTGCAGGATCGGAAACTGGATCGTCTCGCCGCGCAGGACGGCGGTGATGGTCGCGCCGTTCGCGCCGGCGGCGAACGCGGTCAGCTGGGCGGTGACGTCCTCGCCCGTGCCGAAGCTCCAGACCTGGGCCCCGGCCTTCTCGGCCTCGGCCTTGAGCAGCGGGAACCAGGGATTGTCGGCGTTGAGCACCGCCACGCCGTTCGGCGCCAATCCGGCGAAGATCTCGGCCTTGGCGCGGGCGACGCCCTCCTCGCCGTCGGCGAAGTTTTCCAGGTGCACCGGACCGACCGTGGTGATCGCCACCGCGTGAGGCTGGATGAACCGCGACAGGGGCGTGATCTCGTCGGCGTGGTTCATGCCGACCTCGAACACCGCGCGCTGGGTGTCGCGCGGCATGCGGGCCAGGGTCAGGGGCACGCCGATATGGTTGTTGTACGACTTGACCGAGGCGTGGGCCTTGCCGGCGCGCCGCAGGCCGGCCTCGACGGCGCGGGTGACGCTGGTCTTGCCGACCGAGCCGGTGACCGCGCCGCGCCGGGCCTGGCGGGCCCGCTCGCGGGCGGCGACGCCCAGTTGCTCGAGGGCCAGGAACGTATCCCCGACCAGCACGGCGGGGATGGCGACCGGCTTGGAGATCAGCGCCCCGGCCGCGCCCTTGTCGGCGGTCTGGACCACGAACTCGTGGCCGTCCCGCGCGCCGGTCAGGGCCACGAACAGATCGCCGGGCTCGAGGCTGCGGCTGTCGATCGACACGCCCGTGGCCTCGAAGTCGCCCAGGACCTGGCCGCCGGTGGCGGCGGCGATCTCATCGGCGGTCCAGAGGGGCGCGACCCCGAGACCATCGGACCGGAGAACATCAGCCATGGACAGCCTCCAGCGCCAGGGCGGTTTCGGTCACGTCGTCGAACGGATGGTTCACGCCGGCGATCAACTGGCCCTGCTCGTGACCCTTGCCGGCGACCACCAGCACGTCGCCGTCGGTCAGCAGGGCCGCGCCGGCCCGGATGGCTTCGCGGCGATCGCCGAACTCCTGGGCGCCGGGCGCGGCGGCCAGGATCGCCGCGCGGATCGAGGCAGGCTCTTCGGAACGGGGGTTGTCGTCGGTGACGATGGCGACGTCGGCCAGGCGCGCGGCGATCTCGCCCATCAGCGGACGCTTGCCGCGGTCGCGGTCGCCGCCGGCCCCGAACACCACGATCAGCTTGCCGCGGGTATGGGGACGCAGGGCCGCCAGCACCGTCTCCAGGCCATCGGGGGTATGGGCGTAGTCGACATAGGCCTCGCCGCCGCGCGCGCCCGTGCCGACGCGCTGCAGCCGGCCGGCCGCGCCTTCGAGGGTCGCCAGGGCCGCGATCGTCGCGTCGAGATCCTCACCCGTGGCCAGCACCAGACCGGCCGCGACCAGCACGTTGGACGCCTGGAAGTCGCCGGCCAGCGGCAGCAATACGTCGAACTCGCGACCCTGGGCGGCGATCTTCAGGCGCTGGCCTTCCGGCAGCGGCGTGCGCGCGATCAGCGTCAGCCCCTGCCCTTCATGGCCGACCGACAGGATGGCCTGGCCCGAGGTGACCGCGGCCGAGGCGAAGGCGGGGAAGGCGTCGCTGTCGGCGTTCAGCACGGCGGTGCGGGCGCGCGGCAGCAGGGTCTCGAAAAGCCGCAGCTTGGCCGCCCGATAGCAGCCCATCGTGCCGTGATAGTCCAGGTGGTCCTGGGTGAAGTTGGTGAAGCCGGCGGCGGCCAGGCGCACGCCGTCCAGGCGGCGCTGGTCGATGCCGTGCGACGAGGCCTCGACGGCCAGATGAGTGACGCCCATGCCGGCCAGCTTGGCCATCATCTCGGCGACGTCGGCGGCGTCCGGCGTGGTCAGGCCCGGCGGGGTCAGTTGCTGGTCGGCGACGCCGGGCGCGCTGACGACGACGCCCAGGGTGCCCATGCTGGCGGCCTTGCGGCCCAGCCGGGCGTAGATCTGGCGGCAGAAGCCGGCGACCGAGGTCTTGCCGTTCGTGCCGGTCACCGCCACGCAGGTTTCCGGTTGCACGCCCCAGAACTGGGCGGCGGCCAGGGCGTAGGCGCGGCGCAGGTCGCCGGCGTGAACCACCGGGACCGACAGGCCCTCGACGTCGTCAGGGGCGAGCACGGCGGCGGCGTCCGAGGCGATCGCCCCGGCGATGAACTCACGACCGTCGACCTTGCTGCCCGGCAGGGCCGCGAACAGGAACCCTTCACGCACCTTGCGGCTGTCGGCGGTGACCCCGGTGATCACGGGATCGACGTCGCACGGCCGGTTCAGGATCTGTGAAAGCGTCTTGGTCAAAGGCCCTCCTCCGGAGCGGCTTGCGGCCGGGCGGCCACGGTGAAGATGTCGCTCTGGCGGCGGACGCCCAGGAACGGCGCGATGCGGTCGATCACGCGGCCGGCGGCCGGCGCGGCCACCCAGCCGCCGGTCGAGAAGCCGGCGGTCTTGGCGTTGCCCTTCGGCTCGTCCAGCAGAACCAGCACGAAATAACGGTCGGCCTCGATCGGACCTTCGGTCGGGAATACCGCCGCGAACGACGAGACCTGGCGCTGATGGTTGTAGCCCCGGATGGCCGGATCGTACTTCTCGCCGGTGCCGGTCTTGCCGCCGACCGACAGGCCCGGAATGTTGGCCGACTTGCCGCTGCCGCCGGTGACGTTGGCGCGCATGATCTGCAGCATCTGCATCGAGGTCTCTTCGGAAACCGCGCGCGGCGCCTCCGGACGCACGCCCTGAGCCAACTTGTGGATGGTCAGCGGCTGCAACGTGCCGCCGTTCAGCAGCGCGCCCATCGCCTGGGCCAGGGCCAGGGGCGAGACGTTGATGCCGTGGCCGAACGAGGTGGAGGCCACCGCGTCGTCGTCCCACTTCTTCGGGGTCAGCGGACGGGCCGACTCCAGCAGCTCGGTCTTGGCCGGCTTGGTCAGGCCCAGGGCCGTGAAGTAGCGGCTCAGGCGCTCGCCGCCGATCCGCTCGGCCAGGATGGCCGTGCCGATGTTGGACGAATGCTGGAACACCTCGACGAGCGTCAGGATCTTCCGGGCGGCGTGGAAATCGTGGATCGTCCGGTAACCCAGCTGGAAGGGCTGGCGGGCGTCGAAGGTCGAGGCCGGCGTCGCCACGCCGCTGTCCAGGCCGATCGCCACGGTGAAGGCCTTGAAGGTCGAGCCCATCTCGTAGACCGAGGCGGCGGCGTGATTGGTCATCTGCTCGCTGGACGCCAGGTCGAGGCGGTTGGGGTCATAGTCGGGGAAGCTGGTCATGCCGAGGATCTCCCCGGTATGGACGTTGGTGACGATGCCGACCGCGTCCTTGGCCTGGAACTCGATGGCCGCCTTGCGGACCTCGTCTTCGAGCGCGGCCTGGACGCGCAGGTCGATCGACAGCGGGATGGCGCCGTCAGGCCCCTTGGCGGCGGACTCGCGCACCGACTTGTCCAGAGCCTTCTCGGCGCCGGACAGGCCCTTGCCGCCCTTGTCGACGAAGCCGATGAAGTGGGCCGCGCTGGCGCCCAGCGGGTAGACGCGGCGCGCCTGCTCCTCGAACTCCACGCCGGGCAGGCCCAGGTCGAAGATCGCGTCCTTCTCGGCCGGCGTCATGCCGCCCACGACGAAGCTGCGGCGGTCGGAGAACACCGCCTTGCTCAGGCGTTCGGCGGGAACCTGCGGCAAGGCCTTGCGAAGCGCGGCGCGGGTGGCCTTGGCGTCCCAGACGTCCCTGGGATTGATGTACAGGGCGTAGTGGGTCAGATCGACGGCCAGCAGTTGGCCGTTGCGGTCGACCAGGTCGCCGCGCGCGCCGTCGGTCGAGGCCAGATAGCCGTTGCCGCCGACCTTGGAGAACACCGCCGCCCAGGTCGCGCCCAGGGCCAGGACGGTGAAGGCCAGGCCGAAGATGGCCATGACGAAGAAGATGCGGATGCGGGTGTCGTCCTCGGGCCGGGCGGCGGCGCGCGAGCGCTCGAAGGCGTGCTCCAGCCGCCACATGCGCTCGATCAGCCAGCGCCAGGCGGCCGGCGCCGCCCCGGGGGCGAGATTGGCCAGGCTCATCGGTGAGCCTCCGCCGGCGGCGCAGCCGTCCCGGACGCCGGTTGCGGCGACGGATAGTCGTCGGGCGTCGCCTCGGGCTCCTCGGCGGCGGCCACGTCGCCATTGACCGCGGCGGTGGGAGAGGCCGGCGCGTGCGGCACGGGGGCGTGGCGCGCGACGTCGATCAGGGCGTCCTCGGTGGTTTCGTGCTCCGGACTGATCGGAGCCAGCTGCAGTTGCTGCGCCAGCTGCTCGATGCGGCGGGGCTGTTCCAGATAGGCGACCTCGGCCTTGAGCAGGCGCACGCGGATCTTCTCGTCCTCGATCTGCTGCTCGACCTCGGCGATCTGCGCCCGCTCGCGGCCGGCGAAGGTCTTGGCCATGTACACGCCCAGCACCAAGATCAGCAGGAGGGTCAGGCAGACCAGCTCCACCACCCGGAAGCCCCGCACGCGGCGGTCGAAGATGCTCGACGGGCTCATGCGGCGCTCCAGACCGGAGCCGTCGTGCGCAGGGCGGCGCGCAGCTTCGAGGAGCGGGCGCGCGGATTGACCGCCAGCTCGGCCTCGCCAGGCGCGATGGCCTTGGACGAGATCAGCTGGAAGCTGGGCGGCGCGCCCTGCTCGACCGGCGGCGCGTGGCGCGACCCGCCCGGAGTCTTGCCGGCCCGCTCGGCCAGGAAATTCTTGACGATGCGGTCTTCCAGCGAATGGAAGGTGACCACCGCCAGGCGGCCGCCCGGCTTCAGCACGCGCTCGGCGGCGGCGAGACCGGCTTCCAGCTCTTCCAGCTCGGCGTTGACCGCGATGCGCAGCCCTTGGAACGAGCGGGTGGCGGGATGCACCTTGGCGCCCTTGCGGCCGCCCAGGGCCCGCTCGATCACATGGGCCAGGTCCAGGGTGCGGGTGAACGGCCGCTCGGCCCGGCGCTTGACGATGAAGCTGGCGATGCGGCGCGAGGCGTGCTCCTCGCCATAGACGTAAAGGATGCGGGCCAGTTCGACCTGATCCAGCTCGTTGACCAGATCCGCAGCGGTGGGACCGTCGGCGCCCATGCGCATGTCCAGGGGACCGTCGCGCATGAAGGAGAAGCCGCGCTCAGCCTCGTCGAGCTGCATGGAGGAAACGCCGAGATCCAGGGTGACGCCGTCGACCGACGCCTCCCCCAGATACGCGGTGATTTGCGAAAAGCGGTCTTGAATCAGCCGAAAGCGACCATCCGTCGCGGAAAACTCGGAAGCAATCTGAACCGCGAACCGCTGCACGCTGGGATCGCGGTCGAAGGCGACGACCGAAGCGCCAGTCGCCAGGATCGCGCGGGTATAGCCGCCGGCCCCGAAGGTGCCGTCGACAACCTGGTCGCCGGGGCCGGACGCCAGGGCGTCGACCACTTCGTCGAGCAGCACCGAGACATGCGGCGCGCCGCCTGCGTCCTGAACGGTTTCGAGGTCGCTCATGCCGCGCCGCCGATCCGGACGGTGCGCTGCTGGGCGCGCATCGCGGCCAGGCCGTCGCGGGCCAGTTCGCGCTGGGCGGCGCGGTGGGCCTGGAAAGCCTCGCGCGACCAGATATGGAACCGCTCGCCCAGGCCGACCACGGCGACCCAATCGGTCAGGCCAAACATCTCGCACAGGGTGTCGGGCAGGGTGATGCGGCCGGCCGCGTCGAACGACAGCCGCGCCATGCCGCCCAGGACGCTGGTCTCCAGGGCCGAGCGCAGCGGATCGCCGAACGGCAGCTCGTCGATGACGCCCTGATAGCGGTCGAACAGGCTTTTCCCGCCGGCTTCCAGGCAGTCGGCCTCGATGGAGGGGAAGCAGAAGATCCCGTCGAACGGACCCGAGAGCGCGGCGCGGAAGTCCTGCGGCACGACGATGCGCCGCTTGCTGTCCAGCTGCTTCTCGAACGTCGAGAGAAACACCTCGCCTACCCCTGTTTAAGCCCGCCGCCGGACGCCTGCCACGATCGCTCCGGCAGAAGTGGGTTAACATGGGATTGATTGGGATACAATGACACCAACGCCCGTTTGGCCGCGAAAACAAAGGTGTCGCGAAGGCCCTTCACAGAGGGCGTGAATCTATCAACAGAACATACATGGAACCTGTTAAGACTTGGCGGCGCCTAGACTCGGCGCGAAGCCTTATGGACAAGGGAACTTGCGCTCAGGCTGACGGGGTCATTGGGGAGAAGTGGGGCTGGAGCCCACTTTTTTACGATCTCAGCCCCGCCGCCCCCGGGCTTCGGGAGCGGTCGATGGACCAGATGGTCTGTAAGCCGGGTTCTGTCTGACAGCCGCCCCTCCCGAAAGAAAGACGACCGCGAGACGGCCATTCCTCTGGACCGCCCATCGCTGGACGGTTCTCGCGACCTACCCGGACCCTCTCAGCCAGTGACGGCCTATCCGACGCGAGGCCGGCGCGGGGTCCCTATTCGGTCTTGCTCCAGGCGGGGCTTGCCATGCCGTCCCTGTTGCCAGGTCCGCGGTGGGCTCTTACCCCACCCTTTCACCCTTCCCGCCCCGGAGGGAGGAGGTTTGCTTTCTGTGGCGCTATCCCTGGGATCGCTCCCGGCGGGCGTTACCCGCCGCCTTGTCACCGTGGAGCCCGGACTTTCCTCGACATCCAAGGATGCCGCGGCCGCCCGACCATCTGGTCCGGGGCCTAAGTGACGGTTGAGAGCGCTGGGGTCAAGCCGTGGTCATTCGGATGCCTGAGGAACGCTGGCTTCAGATCCTCTCCATATCCGCTCTTCCCGGCGAAGGCCGGGACCCAGATCCCATGACGGTGTGGTTGATTGGAAGAGCTCGGCGCTCTTGGCGTCAGCCTCAAAGCCATTCCATCTGGGTCCCGGCCTTCGCCGGGAAGAGCGGAGAAAAGGAACGGAAAGATCAGCTGTTCGAGCCGCGCATCAGCCCCGCGACCGGATGATCGCCCAACGCCGCGACCACGCCGGCGCGATCGGCGGCGGTCTTGTTCTGCGAGAGCTTCCAGGTCCCTTCGAGGCGCTCGACCGTCAGTCGGCAGCCGATGATGCCGCGCATCATGGTCTCGAAGCGACCCGGGCTCATCTTGCCGCGGGTCCAGGCAGGCTTGGGCGAGAGCCGCGCCTCCTCCTGGGCCGAAAGGTCGTCGAGCAGGGCCACGAACTCGGCGTCGCTGAGCGGCGCGACCAGGCCTTCCGCCTCGGCGGAGACGTAGTTCCAGGTCGGGACCTGGTCCTCGCCGCCGTACCAGTCGGGGCTGACATAGGCGTCCGGCCCGCTCGCCAGGGCCACGGCGCGGAAGCCCTGGACCACGTACGGTGCCAAGGCGTTGCCGCGCGACAGGTGGAAGTCCAGCGCCACCTCGCCGAAGTCCAGCTCGCGGATCACCACCGGCGCCTGGGCGGTACACGGCCGCCCGCCCACCGCCGCCGCGACCGTCACGAACGGATGCTGGCGGATGAAGGCCAGCAGCGTCTCGCGGTCGTCGACGTGGAACGGTTTGGCCGGGTGCATCAGGTCTCCCCTCCGCAGTGCGGGCAACGAACGCCCTTTGGGAAAAGGCGCGTGTAGCGCCGCCTTGGCGATCGGTCGATCCCGTTGTCACGCATCAAGACGGAGAGGCCGCAGGATCGACAGCGGGATCGCCACCAAGAGAACCCAAAGAAAAGGCCGATCAGAATCCCCCGATAGGGCGCATCGGGGTACGCCCACACGCCGAGCACAGCAAAGAGCAGCGTGATCAAAACGGCGCCGCCGCCCCCGACCAAACGCGGTCGCTGCATCCGTCAGCCCGCCGCCCGCAGCAGGGCCACCAGCCGCGCGCGGGTCTCGCCGTCGGCGACGCCGTCGAAGCGGGTCTGCAGCCAATGGCGCTGGAAGGCGGCGACCACGGTCTCGGTCCACTCGTCGTACTGGCCCGACGGCGCGCAGTTGTAGCCCAGGCGGGTCAGGCCGGCCTGCAGGGCGAAGACGCCGGTCCCCTCCTCGCCCCGGCCCAGCGGCGCGCCGGGCGACGGCGGCGGCTCGACCCACAGGCCATGGCCGGCCTCGGCCAGCCGCTTCCACGGAAACAGCTCGCCCGGGTCGATCTTGCGGCCGGGGGCGATGTCGGAATGGCCCAGGATGCGGTCGTCGTCGATGGTCCAGCGCGAGCGGATGTCGGCCAGCAGGTTGATCACCGCGGCGATCTGGGCGTCGGGGAACGGGCGGTAGCCGAACTCGTGGCCTGGATTGACGATCTCGATGCCGATCGAGGCGGAGTTGATGTCCTTGACGCCCTTCCAGAAGGCCGCGCCGGCGTGCCAGGCGCGGCGTTCCTCGGGCACCAGGCGGAAGATCCGGCCGTCCTCCTCGACCAGGTAGTGGGCCGAGACCTTGGCTTCCGGGTCGCACAACCGCGCCAGGGCGGCCTCGCCCGTTTCCATGCCGGTATAGTGCAGGACGACGCAGTCCGGCACGGCCTTGCGCGCGTCGAAGTTCGGCGACGGGGCGTCGACCAACCGCAAGAAGGGGGACGTCATTGAGAGCGGTTCCTCGTCAGCATCAGCAGCGGCATCACCTGGTTCTTGCGCAGGGCGATGATCAGCACGCCCACTAGCGCGAGGATCGTGCCGAGTCCCATCCGGGCGTCGAAATGATCGTGCGTGATCAGCACGCCCAGGCCAATGGTCATCAGCGGCGTCATCAGGGTGAGCGGCGCGATCAGATTGGCCTCGTGCCGCCCGATCAGGCCGTAATAGGCGGTGTGGCCCAGGACCGAGACGATCAGGGCCGAGAACAGCAGCGCCGCCAGGAACGGCCAACCCGCCGCCAGGGCCAGGCCCGGGGCGCCCGGTTCCGTCGCCAGGCTCAGGATCGCCAGGGGCGCGACCGAGGCGGCGCCGACCCAGGCCTGGAACTGCAGCGGCTTGACGCCTTCGATCTGCTTCATCATCACCGCGCCCAGCGAGCCGGTGAAGGCCGAGGCGACGATGAACCACAGGCCCGGCGACAGCTGCAGCCCGTGCGGGTTCCACATCACCACCACCGCGCCCGCCAGGGTCAGGGCGATGCCCAGGCCGCGCTTCCAGCGCACCTGCTCGCCCAGCACCAGCATCGACAGGATCGTCGTGAACGGCACGCCCAGTTGAATCACCACCGCCGAGGCCGAGGGCGAGGCGGTCTTGAAGCCCTGGAACAGCAGGGCGAAGTTGCCTGCTCCCATCAGCAGGCCCACGGCCAGGATCCGCCAGGTCGGACGCGGCGCGGGCAGCAGCCAAGGCAGGGTCACGGCCGCGACGATGGCGAAACGCACCGCCGCGTAGAACAGCGGCGGCACGCCCCAGTGGGCGACCACGATCTTGGAGATGATGTTGTTGCAGGCCCAGACCAGGCAGACCAGGACCAGCACGCCGAAGTCGCGCAGGGACATGGGTGAGCGCATACGCGGGTCGAACACCTGTTTGCAATCAAAAGCGGGGACATGCGCTTGTGCGTGTCCCCAAAAACCAGGCTCCGTGCGGCCGATGGGGACACGCACAAGCGCATGTCCCCTACGCACCGCGGTTGACGTAACGGCTAAACGGTCGTTTGCTGGTGAACAATGTTCACATAAGCGAGCGTCCGGACCACCGGGCCGGGTGAACGCGAGGGTGGAAGCACGATGGCCATCGAGCATTTCGACGTACTGATCGTGGGCGCGGGCCTGTCGGGCATCGGCGCGGCCTACCACCTGAAACGCGACTGTCCGAAGAAGACCTACGCCATCCTTGAGGCGCGGGGAGCCATGGGCGGCACCTGGGACCTGTTCCGCTATCCGGGCATCCGGTCGGACAGCGACATGTACACCCTGGGCTACGCCTTCAAGCCCTGGCGCGAGGCCAAGGCCATCGCCGATGGTCCGTCGATCCTCAGCTATGTCCGCGAGACCGCCGCCGAGAACGGCATCGACCGCCACATCCGCTATGGCTGCAAGGTCAGGCGGGCCACCTGGTCGTCGGAGACCGCCACCTGGACCGTCGAGGCCGAGCGCGACAGCGCGACCGTGAAGCTCAGCTGCAATTTCCTGTCGATGTGCAGCGGCTACTACAATTACGACGCCGGCTACACGCCCGACTTTCCCGGGACCGAGCGCTTCCAGGGTCGGATCGTCCACCCGCAGCACTGGCCCGAGGATCTGGACTACGCCGGCAAGAGGGTCGTGGTGATCGGCAGCGGCGCGACCGCCGTCACCCTGGTGCCGGAGATGGCCCGAACCGCCGGCCACGTGACCATGCTGCAGCGCTCGCCGACCTATGTGGTCTCGCGGCCGGCCGAGGACGGGGTCGCCAACTGGCTGCGCGCCAAGCTGCCGGCCATGACCGCCTACGGCCTCACGCGCTGGAAGAACGTGCTGATGCAGATGCTGTTCTTCAACGTGGCCCGCAAGAAGCCCGAGAAGACCAAGCAGCAGCTGCTGGATCTGGTGCGCGCTCACCTCGGGCCCGACTACGATATCGAGACCCATTTCACGCCGCGCTACAATCCCTGGGACCAGCGGCTGTGCCTGGTGCCCGACGCCGACCTGTTCGACTCCCTGAAGGCCGGGACCTCGTCGGTGGTCACCGACCAGATCGAGACCTTCACCGAGACCGGCCTGAAACTGAAGTCGGGCGCGACCCTGGACGCCGACATCGTCGTCACGGCCACGGGCCTGCGCATGCAGTTGCTGGGCGAGATGGAGGTGGTGGTCGACGGGCGGAAGATCGCCCCGCACGAGACCACCAGCTACAAGGGCATGATGTTCAGCGACGTGCCGAACCTGGCCTCGACCTTCGGCTACACCAACGCCAGTTGGACCCTGAAGGCCGACCTGACGGCCGAGTATGTCTGCCGCCTGCTCAACCACATGGACCGCGCGGGCGCCCAGATCTGCACGCCGCGCCTGCCGGCGGGCGAGATGGAGATCGAGCCGTGGCTCGACTTCTCGTCGGGCTACGTGCAGCGCGCCCTGAAGATCCTGCCCAAGCAGGGCGCCAGGACGCCGTGGAAGGTGCACCAGAACTACGCCCTCGACCTGGTGACGCTGCGCTACGGCAAGGTCGACGACGGGACGATGGAGTTTTCCAGGGCCAAGGCTGGCGCCAAGACCAAGGTCGCGGCCTAGGCTCCGCCCCCTCTGGGGGCGGACAGACCGCGAAGCCGTCAGGTGGGGGCAAGTGTTAGCGGGCACGAACTCTCATGCTCACGCGATCTCTCGCTGAGGGAACGGAAAGGGTTGCGGAGCGCCGGACGCCGTCCGGAGGATTTGGAGTAGATGTACCGTTTCGACGAAGCCCGATCGCTCCGCGCGGTCGTTATCCGAAAGCCTGCAGCGCTGAACCCTGTTAGGGCCTCGCCGCCTTGAAGCCTCCGACGGGCGGGCCAGGTCAACGAAACCCGGTCCCGGACCGCGAGCCTGTCACCGCCCGCCTGCCGCCAAGTCAGCCCTCACGTCACGTCGTATCTGTATTCCAGGCCCGACCGGCACCAGAGACGCAAGGTTTGACGCTGCCCTGAACGCACGCGGACACCGCCGCCGACAGAGCTTCCCGCTCGATCGCCCCCCGCCGCCGCATCGGTCGCTGGCCATGCGCCCTTTCCCGCGTCGAGGTGAGAAAAGGATACGGCAGGTTTCAGCGTCGCTGACAGGTGACGCTGCTTTTTCCGTAGGGCGTTGAAGAAGCTGAAGTTCTTTCCGACGCCGACGGGGATCGGCGCCGCTGTATCCCCGCCGGGGACATGCTCTCACGGCGAAGACCCTGCGGGCTGATCCGCTGAATGTAGGGTGAGTGCGTGTCCCCACCTTCGTCCACGGCGCCTTACGGGCTCGACCCCAGGCTCAGCGGGCGACGTTGGGGACACGCACTCACCCCGAGCGTCTCGCCAAGCCGTCCGCCCCCCTGCCGTGAGAGCATGTCCCCGTCACACCTCGGAACAGGTCCGAGAACCACGGCGCAAAAATCGAAGCGCCCCGCCTTCGTCGCCGGCCCGCAGCGGCGAGGCCGCGCCAAACCTTGATGGCCAGAGCCAGAGGCCCGATCCACCAAGGCTTTGAGGCGTGGCCCATCCGGGCGGATGGAGGCCTTCCAACAAGCGGACCTCCCGAAAGTCTGAGATGGGTGGGAAGCGGGCCTTGGGCAGGCGCTTGAAAGTCGAACACCTGGTCGGCGGTGGGCCCAAGAAATCTAGGTTTCGGATACCGAGCCGGCGGAGCATCTTGCGACCGCCGCCTCATGCGCTACCGATCAAGACGGCGGCGCCGCCCGGTCGGACCTCCATAGGCGAACGTCGGAGCTCCGGCATTGGCCACGGTCCAGTTGGCGGATCAGGCGTCAAGCGCGCTCCGTCAGGACGCGCCGCGTCGCCAAAAACTCCAACAAGGTGAGCTTCCCGGATTGGCGCGGCGCGTCGCGGCGAAAATTAAGCGTTTGCCACTGGCTGGCGCCGTTCCGGCCATCAAGCGTTCGAAACTTGTCCCGCGGATGTCCGCGCGTCGAGTGTCGCGCGACGGCTCGCGGTCGCCGGAGGTCAGAACAGGTGGCGGAACAGGTCGGCGAGTCCGAACATTTGGAGGGGCCGGAAAAGGCCCGCGCCGAGCGCCACGCGCCCCTGCGCCCCGTCATCATTCACGAGATCATCCGGGCCGAGGGCGAGGACGAGCTCAGCCGCCCAGCCTCGGCCTTGGTGTGGTCGGGTCTGGCTGCGGGCTTGTCCATGGGGTTTTCCTTCGTGGCCCACGCCCTCCTCAAGGCGGATCTGCCGCCCGGCCCAGGAAATCACGCTCTGGCCAGCGCTGGCTACATGGTCGGCTTCGCGATCGTCGTCCTGGGCCGTCAGCAGCTCTTCACCGAGAGCACCCTGACCGCGGTCCTGCCGGCGCTGCACGATCGCAAACTCAAGACCTGGCTGGCGACGTTACGGCTCTGGACGATCGTGCTGCTCGCCAATCTCGTGGGCACATGGATCTTCTCCGCCGTGCTCGCCTTCGGCCGCCCCCTTCCTCCGGAAGCCGGGGCCGCCCTGGCGGACCTGGCCCTGCAGCCTATGGCCGGTCCGTTCTGGAACACCGTGCTGCGCGCCATACTGGCCGGCTGGCTCATCGCCCTGATGGTGTGGCTGCTGCCCAGCGCCCGCTCGGCCAGGATCATCGTCATCGGCCTGCTGACTTGGCTGGTCGCCTTCGCCAAGCTCAGCCACGTCGTCGCTGGTTCCGCAGAAGCCGCCTACGCGGTCATCGACCGCCACGCGCCCTTTGCCGACTATGTCGTCAAGTTCCTGATCCCAACCCTGGTCGGCAACAGCCTTGGCGGGGTCGCCCTCGTGGCGATGCTGAACCACGCTCCCATTTCAGCCGACGCCGCGGCTGACGAGGAGCGTTAGCGGAAACTGGCGCCAACACGGACTGCGGACCTGGCGCTCAAAGCGGATGTTCCGGCCGCCAAGCGTGGATCTCAGTCGGTTGGCCCTGCGCGTTTAGGGCCTACCTGTTCCGCGATCATGGTCAGCAGGGCCGAGGGCGAATAAGGCTTGGCCAGAAACGCCGCAGCTGGCGGCAAGTCGCCGGGTGCGATTTCCGCCGCCCCTGTGGTGACGATCACAGCCAGATCCGCACGCCGCATCAGCGCCAATCGCACTAGACCCAGGCCGTTGATTTCGCCGGGCATATCAACGTCCGTGAACATCGCGGCGATGTCTGGGCGCGCTTCGATCAGAGCCAACGCCTCTTCGGCGTTGACGGCCTCGATCGAATGATAGCCGCCCTCCGTCACAATATCGCAGGCGAGCATGCGAACCAGCACCTCGTCCTCCACCACCAAAATGACCAGTGGGACGTTTTCAGCACCGTCCGACCCGGACCCTGTTTCCCCGCCACCCATGAAGATCGCCCCACGCCGCTCTCCTGCATCCAAGGGTTCGCAGGAAAGTCGACAACCCGACTAATACCGGAGCTTGGGTTTGGTTGCTCTAAGGCCCTATCAGCGGCGCTCTTTAATTCGCGCTCTCGGGGAGCGCGCCGACGTTATGGCCGACCAGGGTCGACAACCGACCTCGGCCCCACCGCCCCCGCCGGAGGTTCCAGCGCCTAGTCCTCGTCGTCGAAACCCGCGTCATCCTCCTCGACCGGCGCGGCCTTCACCGCCCCGCCCTTGCGCACGACGAACCGAAGCGCCGTGTGGGTCTTGGAGAAGGCGCAGACCTTGGTGTCGACCAGGCCCTGCCCGCGGGCGGCGGCCAGGATCTCGACGTCCTTCAGCGGCGCGCCCTTGCCCTTCTGGGCGACGATCCAGAGGGCGCCCTTGGCGCTCAGCCCGCCCTTCAGATCTTCCAGCTGGTCGAAGTCGGCCAGATCCTCGACGCCCAGGAACAGCAGGTCGATGTCCTCGTCGGCCTCGACCGGTTCGACGCGGGTGGAGAGCTCGTCCAGGAACGCTTCGTCCTCGAGCCCCAGGACCACCACCGTCTGGCCGGCCTTCACCCCCAGCTTGTCCAGCCGCCCGGGCGGGTTCTGGATGGCGTGCAGCCACTTTTCCGCCTGGCCCGGCTCCAGGGTGAAGCGGGTGCCGTCGCTGAGCACCAGGTCGTCGCCCTCGACGCGCAGGTCGCGCAGGGCGTGGCCCTGGAAGATGCCGCGCACCGCGCCGCGGAAGATCAGCTTGGGCGGCTCCCACAGCAGCTTGCCGTCGCTCTCGCCGTCCGACAGCTGGCCCCAGACGCCCTTGGCCTCCTTGCCCATGATCAAGACCCTCGGAAGTTGGGTTGGCGCTTTTCGAGAATGGCGTCGACGCCCTCCATGTGGTCGTCGGTATGGTGGGCGATGGCCTGGGCCGCGGCGCTCATTTCCATCAGGGTGTCGTAGCTGGCGGTCTGGCCGTGCTTGAGCAGGCTCTTGGCCATGCGCAGGGCGTGGGGCGGCTGCTGGGCGATCCGGGCGGCCAGGGCCAGGGCCTCGTCCATCAGGGTCTCGGCCGGCACGGCCTTGCTGACCAGGCCCCACTCGGCCGCCTTGGCCGCGTCGATGACGTCGCCGGTGAACAGCAGCTCGGCCGCGCGGCTCATGCCGATGGTGCGCGGCATCAGCCAGGCGCCGCCGTCGCCGGGGATCAGGCCCAGCTTCAGGAAGGTGACGCCGAACCGGGCGCTGTCAGCGGCGATGCGGATGTCGGTCATGCAGGCCACGTCGCAGCCCAGGCCGATGGCCGCGCCGTTGACCGCCGCGATCGACGGCACCTCCAGGCCATAGATGGCGCGCACGATGCGGTGGATGTTCTTGCGGTAGCCGTCGCGGACCTTGACGCCGTTGCCGCCGAACGCGCCTTCCCGCGCCTTCATGGCCTTGACGTCGCCGCCGGCCGAGAAGGCTCGGCCCGCGCCGGTCAGGACCACGCAGCGGATGTCCTGGTCGTCGTTGATCGCCTCGCAGGCGGCCGCCACCTGGTCGCCGTCGCCCGGCGCGCCCAAGGCGTTCATGGCGTCGGGGCGGTTGAGGGTGAGGATGGCGACGTGGCCGCGCTTCTCGGTCAAAATCAGAGGGGTGTCTTGCGACATGGCGGGCGCGCTCCTGGATGTTTTGGTCTGCATAGCGCAAATCGGCGAGGCGGAGGCAAGAGACGGATGCTCCCCGGACGCTGTTCTACAAAATAGGGTAAATCCCCGATTTCGCCTGAAATAGACAACACCCGGCGCCAAAGAACCCGAAGACACACAACACCTGGAAGATCTTGCGCCCTGAGAACAATACGCAAGAGCATGCCCGCCGCGTTTTCAGCAAGCTGAGCCGTAAAAAGCGTTGGCGCGGAAGGGAATCATAGCTTTTACTGACGGCAGGGACGATTTCGAGAAGCGGTGGCGTGCAGTGCACATGTCCCACAGACATGCTTTGATTATCGAGGATGAGATCCTCATCGCGATGGAAGTCGAGGCTCTGCTCGGCGAGCAAGGGTTTGACAGCTTCGACATCGCGGAAAGCCCGCAGGCCGCGCTCGACTGCGCCCTGCGGCGGCAGCCTGATCTGATCACCGCCGACTATCGCATCATCGGCGGCACGGGCGTCGAGGCGGTGACCGCGATCCTGGCCCGGCTGGGACCGATCCCGGTGGTCTACGTCACCGGCAACGCCGACCAGCTGGGAGCCCGCACCCGCGCCGTGGTCGACAAGCCGATCTCGCCCCACCGCCTGGCCGAAGCCTGCGCCGCGGTCCAGAGCGCCGGCGCCTAGGCGACGCCGCGCCGCTTGCTATGCTGACGGTCCTGCAGGGGAACCGTCCATGCCCGCCGCCGACCACATCATCGACAACATCGAAGCGCTCGAGACGCTGTATTCGCCGGCGCCGGTTCCGGCCTCGACCGTCAAGGTCGCCGACCGCATCACCCCGCACTATCGCGCCCTGATCGAGGCCTCGCCGTTCCTGGCCCTGGCCACCGTCGGCCCCGAGGGCCTGGACTGCAGCCCGCGCGGCGACCAGCCCGGCTTCGTCCGCATCGCCGACGACCGGACCCTGATCCTGCCCGACCGCCGCGGCAACAACCGCATCGACAGCCTGCGCAACGTGGTCCGCGACCCGCGGGTGGCGCTGATGTTCCTGATCCCCGGCTCGGGCACGACCTTCCGGGTCAACGGCCGGGCGGTGGTCAGCGCCGATCCCGACCTGCTGGCCAGCTTCGCCGTCGACGGCAAGGCGCCGCGCACCTGCCTGGTGGTCACCGTGGTCGAGGCCTATTTCCAGTGCGCCCGGGCCATTGTCCGGTCGGGTCTGTGGAAGGCCGAAAGCCAGGTCGACAACCGCTCCCTGCCCTCGCCCGGCGCCATGCTGGCGGCGATGAGCGACGACACGGTCGGCGGGGCGGACTACGACAAGGCCTGGCCGGACCGGGCGGCGGCGACCCTCTGGTGAGCGGGCCTCTTCAGGGGAAGGCCCGAACAAAAACGGCCCCGCCGCGAGGCGAGGCCGTTCGAAACACATTCAGTCGAAGGTCCCCGATCCAAGGATTGGGGAAAACCCTCAATCGTCGCGGTGAACCCGTTCCCGACGTTCGTGACGTTCCTGGGCTTCCAGGCTGAGCGTCGCGGTGGGCCGCGCGTCCAGTCTCGCCAAACCGATCGGCTCGCCGGTTTCTTCGCAGTAGCCGTAGGAACCGTCTTCGACTCGGCGCAACGCCTGGTCGATCTTGGAGATAAGCTTTCTCTGACGATCCCGGGTGCGAAGCTCCAGCGCCCGATCAGTTTCCGACGACGCACGATCGGCGAGGTCGGCATGGTTTTCAGTTTCGGCCTGTAGATGGGAAACCGTCTCGCGAGATTCGCGGAGGATCTCTTCTTTCCAAGCCAGGAGCTTCTGCTTGAAATATTCAAGCTGACGCTCGTTCATAAAAGGCTCGTCATCCGACGGACGATACGAGTCTGGTACCTTAAGAACAGTGGCCGTTTGCATTAACGCCTCACGCCCCGATGAACTCCGCCCAGGTCAGGCCGGGTGCTTATACCAAAACGATAGCCGGGTTCAATGAACGTCGCATGAGCGGCCGCGTTCATCGCCGTGCATGAACGTCGCGATCCTGGGGATATCGGAAGAACCGTGTTCTGGGAGATACGATTCATCAACGACCTCAGCCCAGGCGGACTTGCTCGAGCTTGGCCGCTTCGACCGCCGCCCGCGTCTCGATCTCGTTGAGAATCGCCTCGAGCTTGGGATCGTCGGTCGCCTCGCGATGTTCGCGCACGGCGCTTTTCAGTCGCGACAGGGTCGCGGTCGAGACATCACCGTCGAGGGTGGCCAGCTTCAGCGCGTCCAGGATGTCCAGCAGCCCTCCGGCCCGCTTCACCGCCCGGCGCTTGCGCTCCATCGGGTCGAGGTTGGCCTGCAGGGCCAGGAGAGCGTCCAGGGATCCGACACCGGCCACGCCGCCCGTCTGGGCCACGCCCGACGCCGCGCCGGCGCCGCTCACCGAAGGCAGGGAAAACCCCGAGCCGCCGGCCATCGGTTTGGCCCGCGACGCGCCGACCCCGCTCGCGCCTCCCGTGCTGGAAACCTTCATGACGAACACTGCTCCGACGACGAACCGGGGAGTCACCCCCTCCCGTTAACCACATCTTGCTGACCGGCGCTTGCGGTATGGTTAATGCCGGGCAGAAATTGCCGAAGCACAATGCCGCAGGCAGAAAATCGCCGCGTTTTAGCTGATTTCATTGAGCTTTTTATCGAATTTCGACTGGCCCGGTTCTGGCATGGGACAGCGCGGGGATGCCGCCCCGCCGTAGGATCGCCATGTCTCGTTCATTCTTTGCTTCCGTTCTGGGCCTTGCCTTCGTCGCCCTCGCCCTGGTTTCGACTCCGGCCGACGCCAAGTCGCGCATCAAGGACATCGTCGCCTTCGAAGGCGTGCGCGACAACCAGCTGGTCGGCTACGGCATCGTGGTGGGCCTGAACGGCTCGGGCGACAGCCTGCGCAACGCCCCGATGACCAAGCAGAGCCTGGAGGCCATGCTCGAGCGCCAGGGCGTCAACGTCCGCGACGGCAATCTCAACACCAAGAACACGGCCGCCGTCATGGTCACGGCCAACCTGCCGCCGTTCTCGGCGGCCGGCGCGCGCATGGACGTCACGGTCTCGACCCTGGGCGACGCCAAGAGCCTGCTGGGCGGCACCCTGCTGGTCACCTCGCTGCAGGGCGCCGACGGCCAGACCTACGCGGTCGCCCAAGGCACGGTGCAGACCGGTTCGGTGTCGGCCGGCGGCGCCTCGGGCTCCTCGGTGACCAAGGGCGTGCCGACCGCGGGTCGGATCGCCGCCGGCGGCATCATCGAAAAGGAAACCGGCTTCCAGATGGTGAGCATGGACGTGCTGCGCATGACCCTGCGCAATCCGGACTTCACCACCTCGCGCCGTATCGCCGACGCGATCAACGGCCGGTTCGCCAACTGCGCCCAGGCCCAGAACCCGACCATCGTCGCGGTCCGCCCGCCCGCCGGCATGGACATGATCAGCTTCGTCACCGCCATCGAGAACCTGGAGGTCGAGCCCGACGCCCCGGCCAAGGTGGTCATCGACGAAGTGGCCGGCGTGATCGTCATGGGCGAGGACGTCCGCATCAGCGAGGTGGCGATCGCCCAGGGCAACCTGACGATCTCGGTCCAGGAAACGCCCGCCGTCAGCCAGCCCGCCCCGTTCAGCCTGGGCACCACCAAGGTCGTCCCGCAGTCGACCGTCAACGTCAACGAGGAGACGGGCCGCAAGCTGCTGACCCTGGGCGGCGGCGCCTCGCTCAAGAGCCTGGTCGGCGGGCTCAACGCCCTGGGCGTCACCCCGCGCGACATGATCTCCATCCTGCAGGCCATCAAGGCCTCGGGCGCCCTGCAAGCCGAAATCGAGGTGATGTGATGAGCACCCTGTCCGCGATCACCGCGCCGGCCCTCGACACGGTCGGCAAGACGGCCGCCTCGACCGCCGAATTGCTGAAGCGCGGCAGGATCCGCGAGACGGCCCAGAAGTTCGAGGCCTCGTTCCTGTCGGTGATGATGCAGTCGATGACCGCCGGCATGAAGACGCCGGAAATCGGCGGCGGCGGGGCCGGCGAGGACATGTTCAAGTCCCTGCTCAGCGAGGAGATGGCCAAGCAGGTCGTCAAGGCGGGCGGCATCGGGGTCGCCGCCACGGTGCAGAAGGAAATGCTCAAGATGCAAGGCCTGAAGGAGTAGCCCATGGCCATCGCCGCCATCGATTGCGACGACCGCGTCGAACAGCTGATTATCCTGACCGAGCGCCTGACCGACCTGATCGCGCGCCAGTCAGCCGCCTTCGAGGCCCGACGCCCGCACGAGGCCGCGCAATTCGTCGACGAGGTGGCCAAGCTGGCCAACCTCTATCGCCACGAGTCGGCCCGCGTGCGCGGCAACATCGCCCTGATCCAGGGCGCCGACCTCCAGCGACGCCAGCGCCTGGTGCGCGCCACCGAAGCCTTCGACGCCGTCCTGGCGCGCCAGGGCCGCGCGGTCACCGCCGCCAAGACCGTCACCGAAGGCCTGGTCCGCGCCATCGCCCAGGAAGTCGCCGAGCAGCGCCCGACCGCTTCGGGCTACGGCCCCGGCGCCCAGGGCGCGGCCTACCGTCAGAACGGAACCGCGATCACGCTGAACCAGCAGGCCTAGGGCGGAAGAGAACGTCCGGGCCGAGCTCAGAAGCTCAAGACCCCCAGGTCGACGATGACCTTGAAGGCCCAGATCGTGCAGGCGATGCAGACGAACAGGGTGATGAGGTCGTCGATCTCGCTCCGTTGGCGGGCGACCTTCGCGGCCTTTCCGGCCTTGCCGGCCTTGGCGCTCGGGGCTGCGGCCGTCGGCGCCGCCTTGTCGTCCTTCGCCGCCTTGGCCACGTCGCCGTCCCCTTCGCGCCGCGGATCGCGCGACCTGTCGCGCCATAGACGCGTCCGGTCCTGAAGGTTGCGCTTCCAAAGGCGGTTTATTGTTCGTGAACGCGTAACCTTCGCCCGTCCCGCCGCGAACTGATCCGCGACGACCTTCAGGGACGAGACCGATGACGCGCACGACGATGCGAAAGATGGCCTGGGCCGGTCTGGCAACCGGCGCCGTCCTGGCGGCGGCTGTCGGGGCCTGGGCCCTGAGCGCGCCGGGCGGCACGCCGCAGCGCCCCGTGGTGCTGGAGCTGTTTCAGAGCCAGGGCTGCTCGTCCTGCCCGCCGGCCAACGCCAATCTCAACGCCGTCGCCGACCGCCCCGACGTCCTGGCCCTGAGCTTCGGCGTCACCTACTGGGATCAGTTGGGCTGGAAGGACACCTTCGCCAAGCCGGCCTTCACCGATCGCCAGAAGGCCTATGCGCGCGGCCTGGGCGCGCAGTTGGGCACGCCGCAGATGGTGGTCGAGGGGCGCGAGGACCTGATCGGCGTGAACGCCCGCGATGTGGAGCTGGCGTTGCGGCGCGCGCGTCCGACCATGGACGCCCCTGTCGCCCTGTCGCGCGGCCGGGTCGAGATCGGGGCCGGCCAAGCGCCCAAGGCCGGCGCCGACGTCTGGCTGGTGCGCTATGATCCGCGCGTCCAGCAGGTGGCCATCCAGCGTGGCGAGAACAACGGCAAGACCCTGCCCCACCGCGACGTGGTCCGCGAGTTGACCAGGCTGGGCGGCTGGAACGGCGCTCCCATGGCCTTCACAATGCTGCCGCCGGCCGATCCGGCCCTGCGCACGGCGGTGCTGCTCCAGGCCAGGGACGGCGGCCCCATCCTGGCGGCGGCCCGGCTCTAGCCGCCCTTGTGGGGGCAAGAGTCGAGGCGACCGCGTCGAGGTCGGCAATTCGCGTCATTTGACGTCACCACCCTGGCCGGGACGGCTTTGGAGCGGGAAGTCCGCCGAGCCATGAACCAACGATCGGCCTTCGGGTTTTCGAAGCAAGACGTCCCAGCGACGTCTCGACGAACGGAACCTGGAGGATAACGATGATGAAGACTCTTCTGGCGGGCGCCGCGATCGTACTTTTCGCCGCCTCCGGCTCGGCCCACGCCGCGCAGTCGTCGAGCACGGCCGGTCCGAAGCAGCCGATCCCCTATGCCAAGCTGAACGCCTATACTAAGGCCTCGCCGCGGGCCCGCGCCAACACCGATTGGTGGGCTGGCTCCGCAACGGCCTCTACGGGCATGTCGACGGACACGGCCGCCACGACCGACGCCATGAGCTCGAACACCGCCACGTCGCCCAACGCCCAGCCCACGCCGTCGGCGGGCTCGTCCGGCAACAGCGTCGACGACGCGCAGGGCGCCAGCCAATTCCAGGGCGCGGCCAGCACCACGACGACCGGCGCCACCCCGGCTCAGCGGGCGCCGAAGTTTCACGAAGTTCATAACTAGCCGCTTCGGCAGACTGCTGACACCTGATGTCAGCAGTCTGCCGCCACCTGCGGCCATCGCGACGTTTGTTCGCACCTTGTTCTTGTGTTAATCGCCGGTCTGCGTCCTACATATAGCGGTCTTGCCGTGGCTCCCCTGCCCGGCTCACGCGTTCCGGAAAACATGGCTGAACAACTGAACTTCATCCGCGTGCGCGGCGCGCGCGAGCACAATCTCAAGGACGTCAGCGTCGACATCCCTCGGGGCGAGCTGGTGGTGCTGACCGGCCTGTCGGGCTCGGGCAAGAGCTCGCTGGCGTTCGACACCATCTACGCCGAGGGCCAGCGCCGCTATGTCGAGAGCCTGTCGGCCTACGCCCGCCAGTTCCTGGAACTGATGAGCAAGCCGGACGTGGACCTGATCGAGGGCCTGTCGCCGGCCATCTCGATCGAGCAGAAGACCACCTCGCGCAACCCGCGCTCGACGGTGGGCACGGTCACCGAGATCCACGACTACATGCGCCTCTTGTGGGCGCGGGTGGGCGTTCCCTATTCGCCCGCCACCGGCCTGCCGATCGAGAGCCAGACCATCAGCCAGATGGTCGACAAGATCACCGCCCTGCCGGAAGGCACGCGTCTCTACCTGCTGGCCCCGGTCGTTCGTGACCGCAAGGGCGAGTACCGCAAGGAGATCGCCGAGTGGCAGAAGGCTGGCTTCCAGCGGCTGAAGATCGACGGCGAGTTCTATCCGATCGAGGACGCCCCGGTTCTCGACAAGAAGTTCAAGCACGACATCGACGTGGTCGTGGACCGCATCGTCACCAAGCCGGGCATGGAGCAGCGCCTGGCGGACTCGATGGAGCAGGCCCTGCGCCTGGCCGACGGCCTGGCCGTGGCCGAGTGGGCCAATGTCGAGGAAGGCGAGAAGGAGCCGCGCCGGCTGCTGTTTTCCGAGCGCTTCGCCTGTCCTGTCAGCGGTTTCACGATCGCCGAGATCGAGCCGCGCCTGTTCTCGTTCAACAATCCGGCGGGCGCCTGCCCGGCCTGCGACGGCCTGGGCGCCAAGCTGGCCTTCGACGCCGACCTGGTGATCCCCGACAAGGACCGCAGCCTTCACAAGGGCGCGGTGGCGCCGTGGTCGCGTGGGCCTTCGCCGCTCTATACCCAGACCCTGCAGGCCCTGGCCCGCCACTACGGCTTCTCGATGGACGAGCCCTGGCACAAGCTGCCGGAAAGCGCCCGCCAGATCGTGCTGCAGGGCTCCAAGGGCGAGAAGATCAAGTTCGTCTATGACGACAACGCCCGCAAGTACGAGGTGGCCAAGCCGTTCGAGGGCGTGCTGCCGAACCTGGAGCGCCGCTGGCGCGAGACCGACAGCAGCTGGGTTCGCGAAGAGCTGGGCCGCTACCAGTCCGACACCCCGTGCGAGGTCTGCCACGGCAAGCGCCTGAAGCCGGAAGCCCTGGCCGTGAAGATCCACGGCATGGACATCGCCGCCGTCTCGAACCTGGCCATCCGTCCGGCCCGCGACTGGTTCACCGCCCTGGAAGGCCACCTCTCCGACAAGCAGATGGAGATCGCCCGGCGGATCCTGAAGGAGATCAACGACCGCCTGCGGTTCCTGGTCGACGTCGGCCTGGACTATCTGAACCTGTCGCGCGGCTCGGGCACGCTGTCGGGCGGCGAGAGCCAGCGCATCCGCCTGGCCAGCCAGATCGGCAGCGGCCTGACCGGCGTCCTCTACGTGCTGGACGAGCCGTCGATCGGCCTGCACCAGCGCGACAACACCCGCCTGCTGCAATCGCTGCAGGGCCTGCGCGACCTGGGCAACTCGGTGCTGGTGGTCGAGCACGACGAGGAAGCCATCCTCACCGCCGACTACGTGATCGACATGGGCCCGGCGGCGGGCGTGCACGGCGGCGAGATCGTCGCCGAGGGCAAGCCGGCCGACATCATGGCCAATCCCAACAGCGTCACCGGCCAATACCTGACCGGCGCCCGCGAGATCGAGGTGCCCGAACAGCGCCGGCCGATCAGCAAGAAAAAGATGCTGCGGGTCATCGGCGCCAAGGGCAACAATCTGAAGGACGTCACGGGCGAGATCCCGGTCGGCACTTTCACCTGCATCACCGGCGTGTCGGGCGGCGGCAAGTCGACCTTCACGATCGAGACCCTGTACAAGGCCGCCGCGCGTCGCCTGAACAACGCCAGCGACGCCCCGGCCTCGCACGAGCGGATCGAGGGGCTGGAGAACTTCGACAAGGTCATCGATATCGACCAGAGCCCGATTGGACGCACCCCGCGCTCGAACCCGGCGACCTATACCGGCGCCTTCGGTCCGATCCGCGACTGGTTCGCCCAGCTGCCGGAAAGCAAGGCCCGCGGCTACGGCCCCGGCCGCTTCAGCTTCAACGTCAAGGGCGGCCGCTGCGAGGCCTGCCAGGGCGACGGCCTGATCAAGATCGAGATGCACTTCCTGCCGGACGTCTACGTCACCTGCGACGTCTGCAAGGGCCAGCGCTACAACCGCGAAACCCTGGACATCCTGTTCAAGGGCAAGACCATCGCCGACGTGCTGGACATGACGGTCGAGGAGGCCGCCGACTTCTTCAAGGCCGTGCCGCCGATCCGCGACAAGATGGAGACCCTCAAGCGCGTGGGCCTCAGCTACATCAAGGTCGGCCAGCAGGCCACGACCCTGTCGGGCGGCGAAGCGCAGCGCGTGAAGCTGTCCAAGGAGCTCTCCAAGCGGGCCACCGGCCGCACGCTCTACATCCTCGACGAGCCGACCACCGGCCTGCACTTCGAGGACACCAAGAAGCTGCTGGAGGTGCTGCACGAGCTGGTCGACCAGGGCAACACCGTGGTCGTCATCGAGCATAACCTGGACGTCGTGAAGACCGCCGACTGGCTGCTGGACTTCGGTCCGGAAGGCGGCGACGGCGGCGGCGAGATCGTCGCCGTGGGCTCGCCCCAGGATGTGGCCAAGGTCGAGGCCAGCTGGACCGGCCGCTATCTGAAGGACGTGCTGGCCCGCCACGAGGAGCGGCGGCTGGAACGCGTGGCGGCGCTGAAGGCGGCCAAGCGGGCCTAGCCGAAGGTCGCCGAGACGTCGCGCCCCTTCAGCTGGGCGTAGATGGTCGGGGCGGGGGCGAAGACGATCAACGAGACCAGGATCGACATCAGGCCCGACAGGAGCGAGCGGATGACGCCGGACACCGAGAACAGCTCCTTCAGGGTGTTGGCCTCGCCCCGCAGCGCGTCGCCCGCTGCCGCCAGGCCGCCGCCCATGGCCATGCTGGCGATGGCGGCCACGGCCGCGATCATCACGAAGAGCAGCAGATAGACCACGACCGCCAGGACGGTGGCGATCACATAGGTCCCGACCAACCGCCACACCCGGCCCTTGGTCATCTCCCAGGACGTCCGAAGGTCGATCCGGTGCGTGTCGAACGCCAGGGTGCTGACGAAAGACAAGCGAACGCTCAGCAGCATCAAACCTAAGATCAGCGCCAAACCCGACACCAGGCCCACCAGCATGCCTAGTCCCGGGCCGCCGATCACGGCGCCCAGGGCGGCGAGAAGCGCGACGATGATCACACCGGCGAAATAAACGGCGAACAGAACGAGATACAGCAGCACCTGAACGAGGCCCTGACGCAACTCGTCGGCGCCCAGGCGCAGGTAGGCTCCGGCACGGTCGTCCGGCCGCAGGACGAGGCGGTTGACCGCCGCCAACAACACCGAATTGGTGATCAGGACATAGAGCAACGAGCCCAGGAACAGGGGCCACAGGCCGCTCATCGCCGCCATGGTCGTCTGCGGATCGGGATCAGCCTCGAGCGCCTCGGTCAGGGTCGTCAGCTTGTCGCCGAACGTCGAGATCGCGAAGATCGCGACCACGAACGACAGGATCGCCATGATGACGGCCCAGACAGCCACCGCCCTGGGCTTCTCGCGCGCCACTCGGAAACCGGCCAACGCCGCGTCCGTGGCCGAAAACTGATCCATCGCCATGCCCCGTTCAATCTCGAACACGCCTAACAAGGTTCGCGGCCGCATGACAGCCCCGCCAAGCATTTGCGCTGTTCAAACGCCGCGCCCGATTCTAACGTTCGTTTGAATAGGCCGGAACAGGTCTTCGGGAGGAGAATGTCGTGAAGCTGTATGGCGAGGCCAATCCCGCTCCCAATCCGCGCCGGGTGCGCATGTTCGCGGCCGAAAAGGGCCTGGACCTGCCCGAGATCCGGATCGGCATGCGGCAGGGCGGCCACAAGTCCCCCGAGCACAAGGCCCGCAACAGCCTGGGCCAGGTTCCGGTGCTGGAGCTGGACGATGGTGAAATGATCAGCGAGAGCGTCGCCATCTGCCGCTATCTGGAAGCCCTTCACCCGACGCCGCCGATGTTCGGCACCTGCGCCCTGTCCCAGGCGCGCACCGACATGTGGGTGCGTCGCATCGAGTTCCAGGTGATGATCCCGGTCGGCATGTACTGGCGTCACGCCCACCCGCTGACGGCGTCGCTGCTGACCCAGAACCGCGAGTTCGGGGAGTCCAACAAGCCGATCGCGGCCAAGACCATGACCTGGCTGGACCGCGAACTGGCGGACGGCCGCGAATGGATCGTCGGCGACACCTATGGCATCGCCGACATCGTGGCCCTGACCACGATCGACTTCGCCGGCTTCATCGGCCTTGAGGTCCCGGAAGAGGCCGAGCGGCTGAAGGCCTGGCGGGCGCGAGCTTCCGCCCGGCCCAGCGCCGCGGCCTAGGCGCCGGCCGGGGCCAGCTCGCTCTCGTGCAGGTCGTAATAGGCCCGGGCGGGAGCGGCGGTCAGGATCACCATCTGCACGGTGAAGAAGAACGGCGCCAGCAACAGGTTGGCCAGGCCGGACAGGGCCAGCATCACGGGATTGGTCGCTCCGCCCGACAGGCCAAGGATCAGGCCGGCGACGATGGTCTGGGCCACGCTGACCAGGAAGGTGATCACGAAGGCCAGGGCGTACATGCCCAGCAGATGCCAGAAGTGGTGATCGGTCAGGGTCCAGGCCCGCCGCAGCGAAAGCCTGCCCTCGGCGAAGGTGGTCATCGACAACAGCGACAGGCGCACGCCGGCCCAGATCGACAGGCCGGCCACGGCGATGGCGCCCAGCACCTCGACCCAGCGGTTGGTCTCGACCGCGCCCAGGCTGATCAGGCCCGCGCCGATCAGCACCAGCACGGCGCTCGGCAGGGCGGTGACGACCAGGGCCACGATCCAGCCGACCAGGGCGACGATGAACTGCCGAGCCTCCTCCGGACCGACCCGCAGATAGGCCAGATGACGCTCCTGCGGCCGCACCACCGCCCGCATGATCGCCACGCTGATCACCGACTGCATCGCCACGGCGAAGGCGATCAGGGGCAGCAGCGTGCCCTTGCGGCGGGCGACGATGTCGATCAGCTCGCGCAGGTCGTTGGTCCGCGCCAGCAGGGCCAGGTCAGCCCGCACTGTGCCGCCGAACGCGAAGGCGACCAACAGACCCAGCACCACGAGCATGGCGAAGTAGCAGGCGGCCCAGGCCAGGACGACCAGAGGCTTGCGACGTGTCATGCGCACGCCTTCGAGGGCGGCTTGAACGGGCGAGAAGGTGGTCATGTCCGCGGGTTTCCAGGGGTCGGGGCGGGCCGTTGGCGGTAGATGTCGACCAAGGCCGCGGTCCAGACCGGGATGAGATAGAAGAACATCAGGGCGACGCTGACCAGCTCCGGGATCAGCACGCCTTCCGAAAAGCCGCCGATCGCCCGCAGGTAGCCGATGGCGACCACGAGGATCAGGGCCGGCGCGGCCAGCACGGCTCCGGCCGCCGCCAGCACAGGCGTCACGCCGCGCGTTCGGCCGAAGGCGCTGAGCACCTGGACCTTGCCCAGGTCGACGGTCGCCGCCGGAGCCAGGGACAGGCGCAGAAACAGCCAGATCATGATCACCATGGACAACAGCGGCGGCAGACTGGCCGGAATGGCGCCCGGTCCGTCCAGCGCGGCGCGCCATGCGTCGGGCGAGGCGATGTCCAGGTTCGGCGCGGTGGTCTTGGCGATGCCGACGACCACCGCCCCGACCAACACCGCCAGCACGGCCATGACGACGGTCAGGATCACCGTGACCAGCGCCTGGACGGCCAGAAGCCGCCACTCCTGCGCACCCCAGCGCAGGCCCTTCCAGCCGGCCGGTCCGCCGAAAGCCCCGCGGTAGAGGGCGCCATAGGCCAGGGTCGTGGCGACCAGCTCGAGCGGCAGGCTCAGAAAGGCCAGCCCCGGCGGCAAGGCGCGCGGCAGCAGCCCGAGCACGGCCCCGGCGACCAGGGCGGCCCAGCAGCCGCGCAGGCCCGGCTTCCATCCGGCCAGCCCGGCGCGAACGGTCCGCCCGATCGCCACCGATCCCTCGCTCATCAAGCCCCACTCCCGTTCGCAACCGCGCGAACTCCTGAACCCCAGAACTCATAAGCGGTTCGCCCCCGCCTTGGCGACGAGTCGCGGCGGGTGTCACGCTGAATTTCGCCGAACGTGACCCTGGCGCCGCGCCGTCCTCCATCGACGACACACGGGTTCCTCCAGGCGGGTGGCGGGGGTATGAGGGCGCCCATGAGCACTTCCCCTTCCTCCGCCCCGTCTTCCGTCGCGCCTGTTCACGTCATCGGCGGCGGCCTGGCGGGATCCGAAGCCGCCTGGCAAATCGCCCAGGCGGGCGTTCCGGTTGTCCTGCACGAGATGCGGCGCACCCTGCCCTCAAGCAGCGAAGCGATAGGGCCGACAAAAGTGCTCACCGACGCCCACCAGACCGACGGCCTGGCCGAGATGGTGTGCTCCAACTCCTTCCGCTCCGATGACTGGCAGTTCAACGCCGTGGGCCTGCTTCACGCCGAAATGCGCAAGCTGGACTCGCTGATCATGTCGGCCGCCGACCAGCACCAGGTTCCGGCCGGCGGGGCCCTGGCCGTGGACCGCGACGGCTTCTCGGCCGAGGTCACCCGCCGCATCGAGGCCCATCCGCTGATCACGATCGTCCGCGAGGAGATCGCCGGCCTGCCGCCCGAGGCCTGGGACAGCGTGGTGGTGGCCACCGGTCCCCTCACCTCGCCCGCCCTGGCCGACGCGATCCTGGAGCTCAGCGGCGAAGGCCAGCTCAGCTTCTTCGACGCCATCGCCCCGATCATCCACGTCGAGTCGATCGACATGGACATCGCCTGGCGCCAGTCGCGCTACGACAAGGAAGGCCCTGGCGGCGACGCGGCGGCCTATATCAACTGCCCGATGGACAAGGCGCAGTACGAAGCCTTCATCGACGCCCTGCTCGACGGCCCCAAGGCCGAGTTCAAGGACTGGGAGCACGTGCCCTATTTCGACGGCTGCCTGCCGATCGAGGTGATGGCCGAGCGTGGCCGCGAGACCCTGCGCCACGGCCCGATGAAGCCGGTCGGCCTAACCAATCCGCGCGACCCGACGGTGAAGTCCTACGCCATCGTCCAGCTCCGCCAGGACAACGCCCTGGGCACCCTGTGGAACATGGTGGGCTTCCAGACCAAGCTGAAGCACGGCGCCCAGGCCGAGGTGTTCCGGATGATCCCGGGCCTGCAGAACGCCCAGTTCGCCCGGCTGGGCGGCCTGCACCGCAATACCTTCATCAACAGCCCGCGCCTGCTGGACCGGTCCCTGCGCATGAAGGTCGCCCCGCGCCTGCGCTTCGCGGGTCAGATGACGGGCGTCGAGGGCTATGTCGAAAGCGCCGCCACCGGTCTGCTGGCCGGGCGTTTCGCCGCCGCCGAGCGCCTGGGACGGACGCTGGACGCGCCGCCGCCGACCACGGCCCTGGGCGCCCTGGTCGATCACGTCACCGGCGGTCACCTGGAGGGCGGTCCCGAGGGCAAGGCCAGCTTCCAGCCGATGAACATCAACTACGGCCTGCTGCCGCCGATGGAGCCGCCCAAGGTCGGCGAGGACGGCGTCAAGATTCCCCTGAAGGAACGCGGCCGCGCCAAGAAGCGGCTGATGAGCCTCCGCGCGCTGGCCGATCTCGAGGCGTGGATGGCGGGGGCTTCTTAGGTTCCTTTCCCAAAGGGTGAGGACCCATGTCGGCCCCCGCACGTTCAAGGGCCATGTCCGCCTCTCCTCCCTGGCTCACGGACCTGGCCTTGCGCCTGGCCTGGGCCCCGCCATGGGTCTTCAGCCTAGGCCTGATCGTCATCGCCGTGCTGGTCGCTCTGACCGTCCGCTGGATGCTGGTCCGCATCGTGCGCCGCTCCCTGGCCGGCGACGCGTTCTGGGGAGCGCTGGCCGTCCGCACGCGCCGGCCAACGCGCCTGGCCTTCATCACCGCGGCTCTGAGCGTCGCCGTTGCGATCGCGCCGCTGACCGCGGGCCAGGCCGCGAACGCCAAGCACATCTTGCTGATCCTGTTCATCCTTTTGGTCGGCGGGATCGTGATGACCGCGCTGGACATCGGCGCGGCCCTGTACCTGCGCAGGTTCAAGGTCGACGTCGAGGACAACCTGCTGGCCCGCAAGCACCTGACCCAGGTGAAGATCCTGCGTCGAGCCTGCGCCGTGGTGGTCGGACTGGTGACCGTGGGCCTGGCGCTGATGACCATCCCGGGCGTGCGGCAGTGGGGCGTCAGCCTGCTGGCGGCGGGCGGGGCGGCGTCGCTGATCGTCGGCCTGGCCCTGCAGCCGCTGCTGACCAACCTGATCGCCGGCATCCAGATCGCCATCACCCAGCCGATCCGCATCGACGACGCGGTGATCGTCGAGAAGGAGTGGGGCAATATCGAGGAAATCAACGCCACCTATGTGGTGGTGCGGCTGTGGGACTGGCGGCGCATGGTGCTGCCGCTCAGCTATTTCATCCAGACGCCGTTCCAGAACTGGACCCGCGAGTCGGCGTCCCTGATCGGCACGGCCATGCTCTATGTCGACCACGCCGCCCCGATCGACCGCCTGCGCGCCAAGCTGGAGGAAATCGCCAAGGGCTCGAAGCTGTGGGACGGCAAGGTGGTCAATCTGGCCGTCACAGACGTTACGGCCCAGGTGCTGGAGGTGCGCTGCCTGGTCAGCGCCCGCAACGCCGGCCAGACCTTCGACCTGCGTTGCGAGGTCCGCGAGAAGATGATGGCCTTCCTGCGTGACGAACTGCCCGAAGCTATGGCGCGGCAGCGACTGGGCCTGGCGGAGACCGCCGCCTCCTAGGGCACGATCTCGGGCGGCGGGCGGATACGGCGGTAGCGCGCCTCGACCAGGCCGAACAGTCCGAAGGCGATCAGGCCGGCGGCGACCAGGCACAGCGCCGAATTGCCGAACGGCTGGTGCTCGACGGCCTGCAACGCGCCGCCCCAACTGCGGGCCTCGCCGGCCCGAGCCTCGATTCCCGCCAGGACCAGGAAGACGCCCAGCGGCAGGCTGGCCAGCCCGCGCGCGCCGTAGCCGATCTTGGCCAGGGGCACGACCCGCCGGCACACGCGCTCGTCGCAGTTCAGTCGCTTGGCGAAATCCTGAACCACGCCCTGAACCAGATTGCCGATCCCGAAGGCCAGCACCACCAGGCCGGCGGCGATCAGCAGGGCGTCGCCATGCGGCAGGTCGAGGATCGTCCCGGCGGTGCGATGGACGTTCTGGTCTTCGTCGATCTCGCCCACGTCCTCCAGTTCGTCGAGCAGTTCGAAAGCCGACAGCGCCAGACCGCCATAGACCAGGCCGCTGACGGCCTGGCCGGCCCTTACCGCCCAGGCCTTGGGCGAGCGCCCGTGCCGGTCGGCGTCGAACACCGCCTGAAGGAGCCGCCAGGCCGCGAAACCCGCCAGACCCACGCCGATCGCGCCGATCAGCGCCCAGCCCAACGGCCAATCGGCCCAGGCCCGCATCACGCCCTTGGCGCCCGTGGCGCGCGGCGTGAGGTCCAGCGCGGCCAGCATGACGATCGAGCCCAGGCCCAGATAGACCAGCCCCCGCGCCGCATAGCCGAGCCGCGAGGCCAGTTCGATCCCCTTGGAGACATTCAGCCGCCGAGCACGCTTCATCAGCTTCCGGGGCAAGGCGCTCGGCGATGTCGACATGTTTCGTGCCCCTGATGACCCAACTGGCATGAGCAACGGCGGTCTGACCTCGACGTTCCGCGCGGCCCAAGCCGACCGGCGCCTGTCCTTTGGTAAGTAAGTGATTTATGACTTAGCTTCAGGCGCCGCTCGCTGGGTATGGCGCTTGTCGAGGCATCCGCGCGGGAAGCCGTTTCGCGCCGTCGATCATCGCGAGCTTTGCGGCTCGCCGATGTTAGGCAAGCATGTCACGGATGGCGTGTACGGCAAAGAGGAGCCCGGCAGGGTGGCGGAGGCCTTCGAGATCGGCGACTTCAAGCCCGGGGTTCGCGCCAAGGCGCGTTGCGACGTGATGGGCGTGGAGCCCTATAGCGAGCTAGACGGCATGCTGGTGCGCCGCTTCCTGACCCCCGCCCACGACCAGGCGCTCAAGACCCTGGCCTTCTGGATGGAACAGGCCGGCATGACCGCGCGCCGCGATCCCGCCGGCAATCTGGTCGGCCGCTATGAGGGCGACACGCCGAACGCCCCCGCCCTGCTGATCGGCTCGCACATCGACAGCGTCCGTAACGGCGGCCGGTACGACGGCGCCCTGGGCGTCATGCTCGGGATCGACGTGGTCGAGGCCTTGGCCCGCGCCGGCCGCCGGCCGCCTTTCGCCATCGAGGTGATCGCGTTCGGCGACGAGGAAGGCTCGCGCTTCCCGGCCTCGATGACCTGCAGCCGCGCCGTGGCCGGAACGGTCAAGCCCAGCGTCATGGAGATGACCGACGGCGACGGCGTCAGCCTGGCCGAGGCTTTCGCCGCGTTCGGTCTGGACCCCACCCGCCTGGAGGAGGCGGCGCGCAAGCCCGGCGAGGTGTTCGCGTTCCTGGAAGCCCACATCGAACAGGGCCCCGTGCTGGAAGCCGAAGGCCTGGCCCTCGGCGTGGTCACCGCCATCGCCGCCCAGAAGCGGCTGATGGTGCGGTTCACCGGCATGGCCGGCCATGCGGGCACCACGCCGATGAACCTGCGCAAGGATCCCGGCCCCGCCGCCGCCGAGGCGATCCTGGCGCTGGAGCGGATCTGTTCAGGGGGCAAGGACGGCCTGGTCGGCACCGTCGGCCGGATCACGGCCCTGCCCGGCGCCTTCAATGTCATCCCCGGCGCGGTCGAATATTCGATGGATGTCCGGGCCGAGGTCGCCGCCATTCGCGACGTCGCCGTCGAGGCCGTCACCGCCGAGATCGAGGCCATCGCCGCGCGGCGCGGCCTGGACGTCTCGGTGACACTGATGCAGGACCTGGCCGCCAGCCCCTGCGATCCAAGCCTGACCGCCCTGCTTGAGGACGCCGTCGCGGCCATCGGCCAAGCGCCGCGCCGCCTGCCCAGCGGGGCCGGTCACGACGCCATGGTCATCGCCGACCTCTGCCCCACCGCCATGCTGTTCATCCGCTGCGAAGGCGGGATCAGCCACAATCCGCGCGAGGCCGTCACCGAGGCCGATTGCGCGCTGGCGGCGCAGGCGATGCTGGGGTTCGTGGACCGGATTTCCACGCAATTTTCCCTGTCATCCCGGACGAGCGCGCAGCGCGAAGATCCGGGACCGACGCGTGAACTCGGCGCTTCCGGCGATCCCGGGTCTGCGCTTCGCTCCGCCCGGGATGACAAGCTTTGAGTGACAAGATGAACACCACCTTCGGCGAACTCGACCACCCCGCCCGCCTGCTGATGGGGCCCGGTCCGATCAACGTGCACCCGCGCGTGTTGCGGGCCATGTCCGTACAACTCCTCGGCCAGTTCGACCCGGAATTCACCGGCTATATGAACGAGACCATGGCGCTGTACCGCCAGGTCTTTCAGACCCAGAACCGCTGGACGTTCCTGATCGACGGCACCTCGCGCGCCGCGATCGAGGCGGCCCTGGTCTCGGTGCTCAGTCCTGGCGACGACGTGGTGATCGTCAACGCCGGACGCTTCGGCCTGCTGCTGTCGGAGATCGCCGAACGCTGCGACGCCAAGGTCACCACGGTCGAGGGCGCGTGGGGCGCGGTGGTCGATCCGCAGGCGGTCGAGGACGCGGTCAAGCGCGTGCGCCCGCGCCTGGTGGCCTGCGTGCACGGCGACACCTCCACCACCATGGCCCAGCCGATCGAGGCGATCGGCGAGATCTGCCGCCGTCATGACGCCCTGCTCTATGTCGACGCCACCGCCACGGTGGGCGGCATGTCGGTCCCGGTCGACGCCTGGCAGGCCGATATCGTCACCGCGGGCCTGCAGAAGTGCCTGGGCGGTCCGTCGGGCTCGGGCCCGATCACGATCTCCGACCGGGCGGCCGAGCACATCGTCTCGCGGCGTCACGTCGAGGCCGGCATCGCCACCGCCGGTGCGGTCAGCGGCAACGGCCGCCGCATCGCCTCGAACTATTTCGACCTGGCGATGATCATGGACTACTGGTCCGACAAGCGCCTGAACCACCATACCGAGGCGGCCTCCATGCTGTATGCGGCGCGCGAATGCGCGCGGGTGGTGCTGGAGGAAGGGCTCGAGGCCCGCTTCGCCCGCCATGCCGCGGCGGGGGCGGCGGTGGTCGCCGGGGTCGAGGCGATGGGCCTGCAGGTCTATGGCGACAAGGCCCACAAGATGACCAACGTCACCGCGGTGGTGATCCCGCCCGGCGTCGACGGCGACCGGGTCCGGCTGCGCATGCGCACCGACTTCGAGATCGAGATCGGCACCGCCTTCGGGCCGCTGGCCGGCAAGGTCTGGCGGATCGGGGCGATGGGCGTGAACGCCCGCAAGCACGCGGTGCTGACGACGCTGGCGGCGCTGGAGGCCGTGCTGCGGGGCGAAGGCTATAGATTCACGGCGGGGGCCGGGGTGGACGCGGCGTTGGGGGTGTATTCGTGAGCGGGGTGCGAACGCGAGGGCTCTTCCCCCTAAGGGGGAGGAGCGCCAAAGGCGCGGAGGGGGCAAGTGTTCGCCGTCGTGCGGTTACTACTTGCCCCCACCTGGCGACTACGTCGCCTGTCCGCCCCCATAGGGGGCGGAGCCTGCGCGCTTCGCAAAGCGGAGCCGCCGCATGACCACCTATCCCCGCGACCTCATCGGCTACGGCGAGCACCCGCCCCACGCCCGCTGGCCGAACGGCGCCCGGATCGCCGTGCAGTTCGTCCTGAACTACGAGGAGGGCGCCGAGCGCTCGATCCTGCACGGCGACCCCCAGGCCGAGCACTTCCTGTCCGAGATGGTCGGCGCCCAGCCGATCCCTGACGCCCGGCACATGTCGATGGAGAGCCTCTACGAATACGGCTCGCGCGCCGGCTTCTGGCGCATTCGGCGGCTGTTCGACGAGTTCGGCCTGCCGCTGACCGTCTATGGCGTGGCCCAGGCCATGGCCCGCAATCCCGACGCCGTCGAGGCCATGCTGAAGTCCGGCTGGGAGATCGCCAGCCACGGCTATCGCTGGATCGACTACCAGCACATGCCCGAGGCGCTGGAGCGCGAGCACATCGCCCAGGCCATCGAAATCCACGAAGCCCTGACCGGCGAGCGCCCGCTGGGCTGGTACCAGGGCCGCACCAGCCCCAACACCGCCCGGCTGATCGCCCAGGAAGGCGGCTTCGTCTACGACGCCGACAGCTATGCCGACGACCTGCCCTATTGGGACGACCAGCACGGCCGATCGCAGCTGATCGTGCCCTACACCCTGGACGCCAACGACATGCGCTTCGCAGCGCCCCAGGGCTTCAACAGCGGCGACCAGTTCTTCGCCTATCTGCGCGACGCCTTCGACGCGCTCTACCTCGAGGGCGAGACCGCGCCGAAGATGATGAGCGTCGGCCTGCATTGCCGGATCGTCGGCAAGCCCGGCCGGATCATGGCGCTGCGCCGGTTCCTCAATCACATCACCGCCCGCGACAAGGTCTGGGTGGCCAAGCGCATCGACATCGCGCGCCACTGGATCGCGACCCACCCCTATCAAGCAGCAAGCACATGAGCGCCCCGCCCCTGACCCTGGCCGACCTGAACCGGATGAATCGCACCGGCTTCGCCACCACCCTGGGCTTCGCCTTCGAACTGTCGCCGTGGGTGGTGGAGCGGGCCTATGACGCCGCGCCGTTCGACAGCGTCGAGGGCCTGCACCGCGCGATGATGGCGGTGCTGGACGCCTCGCCCGAGGCCGACAAGCTGTCGCTGATCCGCGCCCACCCGGAGCTGGCGAGCAAGGCGGCGATCGCCAAGCAACTGACCGCCGAGAGCAACGCCGAGCAGGCCAGCGCCGGGCTCGACAAGCTGACGCCCGAAGAGTTCGAGCGCTTCCACGCCCTGAACGCCGCCTATCGCGAGCACTTCGGCTTTCCGTTCATCATCGCGGTGCGGCTGAACGACAAGACCTCGATCCTGGCCGCGATGCAGGCTCGCCTGGACAACGACAAGACCGCCGAAATCGCCGAGGCGATCCAGCAGATCGGCCTGATCTCGAAACTTCGGCTGCAAGACGCGGTGACGGGCTGAGATGGAATACGACGTCACGACCTGGCTGAATCTCGGCCTGCGCTGGCTGCACGTGATCGCCGGCGTCGCCTGGATCGGCGCCTCGTTCTACTTCGTCTGGCTGGACAACAACCTGCGTCCGCCGACTCCGGAAAAGGACGGCGTGAAGGGCGAGCTGTGGGCCGTTCATGGCGGCGGCTTCTATCATTCGCAGAAGTACATGGTCGCCCCGGCTCACATGCCCGACCATCTGCACTGGTTCAAATGGGAGGCCTACACCACCTGGCTGTCGGGCTTCGCCCTGCTGATCGTGCTCTACTATGTCGGCGCGCCGGTCTATCTGATCGATGCGTCCAAGCACGCCTTCAGCCAGGCCGGCGCCATCGCCACCGGCCTGGCCTTCATTTTCGGCGGCCTCTTGGTCTATGAGGGCCTGTGCCGCTCGCCCTTGCTCCAGAGGCCGCGGCTGTTCGGCGTGGTCTGGTTCCTATGCCTGACCGGCGCGGCCTGGGCGCTGACCCGGCTGTTCAGCGACCGCGGCGCGTTCATCCACGTCGGCGCGATCATCGGCACGGCCATGGTCGGCAACGTGTTCCTGGTGATCATCCCCAACCAGCGCAAGATCGTCGCCGACATGCTGGCCGGCCGCGAGGTCGACCCGCGCCTGGGCGCGATGGGCAAGCAGCGCTCGGTGCACAACAACTACATGACCTTGCCGGTCATCTTCATCATGATCAGCAACCACTATCCGGTGGTCACGGGCCATCCGCTGGCCTGGCTGCTGCTGGCGATGATCAGCCTGGGCGGGGTGTCGATCCGCCACTTCTTCAACCTGCGCCACCACGGGATCATCAAGCCGGGCTTCATCTTCGCGGGCGTGATGATGGTGTTCTTCGCCAGCATCGTCGCCAGCCACAAGCCCAGGCCGGCCGAGGTGGTCTCCGACGCGTCCTTCCCCGTCGCCCAGGCGATCGTCCAGAAGCACTGCGTGACCTGCCATTCGGCGGCGCCCACGCACAAGGGCTTCACCGCCCCGCCGAACGGCGCGGCGTTCGACACGCCGGCGGGCATGGCGCGCTATGCGGACAAGATCCGTGAGCGCGCGGTCGACTCGACCAGCATGCCCCTCGGAAACGAGACTCACATTACCGATCAGGAGCGCGCCCAGCTGGGCGCCTGGATCAAGGCGGGAGCAAAGACGCAGTGACCACCCTGGTAGAGACGCCATCGGCCGAACCGACCGACGACGCCGCTCCGGCGCCCCGCAAGCGAAACGCCGAGCGGACGCGCAAGGCGATCCTGACCGCGGCGCTGCGGGAGTTCTCCCAGGCGGGCTACGCCGGCGCCCGGATCGAGAAGATCGTCAAGGCCGCCAAGTGCAACATCCGCATGCTCTACCACTATTTCGGCGACAAGAAGGGCCTGTACCTGGCGGTGCTGGAGGCCGCCTACGAGGACCTGCGCGGCCGCGAGGCCGAGTTGGAGATCGACTTCGACCGGCCGCTCGAAGGCTTCCTGGCCCTGCAGCGCTTCACCTTCGACTATTTCGAGAAGAACCCGCGCATCGACGGCCTGCTGCGCAACGAGAACCTGCTGCAGGGCAAGTTCGTCTCGCAATCGCGCAAGGTCACCGAGACCGCCTTTCCGTTGCGCCGGACCATCGAGGCCCTGATCGCCAGCGGCCAGAAGCAGGGCGTCTTCCGCGACGGCCTGGACTGGGCCCAGATCTATGTGACGATCGCGGCCATGAGCCGGTTCCACCTCGCCAACGGCTATTCGCTGTCGGTGACGCTGGACACCGACATGAGCAAGCCGGAATGGCGCCGGGCGCGACTGGCTCACGCGCTGGAGTTGCTCGAGGGGTATCTGCGCAAGTAGGGGGGCGGCGCGGACCCCCTCAGTCGCTTCGCGACAGCTCCCCCTTGGGGGGAGCATCTAGCCACGCTAATCCTCCCCCTTTGGGGGAGGTGGCCCGGCGGGCCGGAGGGGGCGTTCGCATTCTAAAACAGCACCCCCTTCTCCAGCATCCCATGCACGCCCTTCTCGCCGTTGACCGTCTGGGTCACCCGGAAGTCCACGGCCAGCGAGCAGAACTGATAGGCCTGCACCCGGCTCAGCGAAGACCGTGAGACGATCAGGTCGATCATCCCGCGCAGCGCCTGCTTCATCGCCAGGTCCAGGTCCTCGTTGAAGCCCAGGGTCAGGTGGTGCGTCGGGCTCTCGGCGCTCGGCCAGGTGCGAACCCCGACGTCGGCGGCCTTGTGCAGGATGAAGGTGAAGGTTCCCGTCAGGCCCATCTCCAGGGCGTTGACGCAGACCTCGCCGTCGCCCTGGCGGCCGTGGCCGTCGCCCGCGCTGAAGTTCGCGCCCGGAACCCAGACCGGCAGGAACAGCGTCGAGCCGGCGACCAGCTCCTTGCAGTCCATATTGCCGCCGTGCTCACGCGGCTCGCGGCTGGAGAGGCGGCCATAGCGGGCCGGGGGAGCCACGCCCGTGGTGCCGAAGAACGGCCGCAGCGGCAGGGTCGGCCCCCAGGCCGGCTTGCAGGTCCCCGCCGCGCCGTCGACGGCGATGTGGCTGACATAGCGCTCGGGAAACTCCTCCGGCAGGGTCCCCGCCAGCGGCCGAACGGCGCAATAGCCCCAGCTGTTGTTGGGCTCGATCGCTTCGATCCGAACCTCCAGCGTGTCGCCCGGCTCGGCCCCCTGGATGGCCACCGGTCCGGTCAGGATATGGGGGCCGATGCGCTCCAGCCGCGCGTCGTGGATAGCCTGCAAGGCGGGCGGGATGACTAGGCCGGAGCCCGGCGCCGGCATCACCTCGGGACCGCCCGACACGCAGTCGATCACCACCGTGTCGCCGGGCGCGACCGTCAGCACCGGATCGAAGGCGGCGTCGAAGATCCCGAAGCGCACGGTGTCCGGAGTCGAGGCCAGGTGATGCCGCATGAAGTAAGCCTTCTATTACCAGGGCCCAGTTGGCGCGCGCCGGGCCCGCCGCCCTAGCCTCGACCACCGCGCGAGGCGGCGAAGCCGGCCGGCGCCCATCCGGCGGGCGCCGCGACGACCAAGGTGGCGCGGACGTGGGCGTCGGCGGGCTTCAGGGCCTATGCTGCTGGCGACCACCGCCCATTCCAGCTATGAATATTTTTCTTACTTATGGAGCTCGCCCGCATGGCGGCTGATCCCGTGCTGACAGCGTTCCTGGCTCTCGATGACGACGCGATCGCCGCCTATGCGGACGATCGCGCCGATGCGCTGGGCCTGGCCCTCCCCTTGGAGACCCGGGCCGGCGTGATCGACAACCTGGCCCTGCTGCGCCGCCAGGCCGCCGCCTTCATCACCGGCCTCGACGACACCCTCCCGTCCGCGCCCGGGACCTTCGAGTCTAGGACCTTCGAGCCCGGGACCTTCGAGCCATGAGCGCTCCCGACGCCCATCAGGACTTCCGCTCGGCCCAGGCCGTGGCCGCCGATGTTCGCGAAGGCAGGACCACTGCCCGGGAAGAAGCCGAGACCGCCTTGGCGCGCGCGCGAAACGACCCGTTCAACGCCTACACCGCCGTCTTCGCCGAGCGCGCCCTGGCCCAGGCCGAGGCGATCGACGCCGACCTCGCCGCCGGTCGCCCGGTCGGACCGCTGGCCGGCGCGCCCTTCGCCGTGAAGAACCTGTTCGACGTCGAAGGCGTCACGACGATCGCCGGCTCGAAGATCCGCCGCGGCGCTGCGCCGGCCGTCCACGACGCCACCGCCGTCCAGCGCCTGACCGCCGCCGGAGCGGTGCTGATCGGGGCGCTGAACATGGACGAGTTCGCCTACGGCTTCGTCACCGAGAACGCGCACAACGGTCCGACCCGCAACCCGCACGACACGACCCGCATCGCCGGCGGCTCGTCCGGCGGTTCGGCCGCGGCGGTCTCCGGCGGTCTGGTCCCCCTGACCCTGGGCTCGGACACCAACGGCTCGATCCGCATTCCCGCCAGCCTGTGCGGCGTGTTCGGCCTGAAGCCGACCTTGGGCCGCCTGTCACGCCAAGGGGCCTTTCCTTTCGTCGAGAGCCTGGACCATGTGGGCCCGTTCGCCCGCTCGGTCGCCGACCTGGCGCTCGCCTACGACCTGATGCAGGGCCCCGATCCGCTGGATCCGCTCTGCCGTCGGCCCGCCGAGCCCGCCGCTCCTCGCCTGCAAGCTGGCGCCGACGCGCCCCTTCGCGTCGGCGTGCTGGGCGGCTGGTTCGCGCAGGGCGCCTTTCCGGAGGTGCTGGAAGCGCTGGAGATCGTCGCCGACGCCCTGCAGGCCAAGCGCGGCGTCGACCTGCCCGGCGCCGAACTGGCCCGCGCCGCCGCCTTCTGCCTGACGCCGATCGAGGCGGCTCACCTGCACCTGTCCGACCTGAAGACCCGACCGCTGGACTACGATCCCGCCGTCCGCGACCGCCTGCTGGCCGGGGCCCTCACGCCTGACGCCGTCGCCGAGGCCGCGCGCCGCTATCGCCCGGTGTTCCGCGACGCCGCGCGCCGGCTGTTCGAGGATTTCGACGTGCTGCTGGCGCCGGCCTCGGTCTGCCCCGCGCCGGGCATCGGCCAGGCGACCATGGAGATGGACGGCCAACCCGTGTCGGTGCGCAAGAACCTCGGCGCCTACACCCAGCCGATCAGCTATATCGGCCTTCCGGTCGTGGCCGCGCCGGTCGACCGCCCCGGCAAGCTGCCGGTCGGGGTGCAGATCATCGCCCCGGCCTGGCGCGAAGACCTCGCCCTGGCCGCCGCCCTGCGGCTGGAGCGGGCCGGCGTCGTCGCCGCCCACCAGCCGCCGCCGGTTCCTGTGGGGACGCCGAGATCATGATCGCCAACGAACCGGGCGTCCTGGCTGAAGTGACCGCCGCCGTGGCCGCCTACGAGACGGCGCTGATGACCAACGACGTCGAGGCCCTGGATGGCTTCTTCCGCGACGCCCCCGAGACCGTCCGTTATGGCGTGGCCGAGAATCTCTACGGTTTCGAGGCGATCGCCGCCTTCCGAATCGGTCGTTCGGGCGGATCGCCGGCAAGGTCACGCCTGAGGACGGAAATCACCACGTTTGGGCGAGACTTCGCCGTCGCCAACGTCGAATTCCTCCGCGAAGGGGCAAATCGTTCCGGACGCCAGAGCCAAGCCTGGATCCGCACCGAGACCGGCTGGAAAATCGTCTCCGCCCATGTTTCGCTTCTGCAGGACGGCGTCGATCAACGCCTTGCTCCATAAGCGTTAGATCGTCCGCTCCATGACGATAAGTAATAATCCTCTGACTTGTGATCTGCTTTTGGGCGCCGGCGCTTCCGCGTGGTCAAATAGTGACATCCGGAGCAGAAACTTCACGAAACAGCGGCCGATACGTCATCAAAGCTTTGGATTCACCGCGGGCATTGTGCATTGCACACTTCAAGCGTCGGGCCGCCGACGCATGAAGGGGATACTTCAATGACCACCGCCACCAAGCTGCGCAGCCGCCTCCACCGCGGCGCCGCCCTCACCGCCATGGCCCTCGCCGTCGGCGCCGCCGCCCCGGCCTTCGCCCAGGACACGCCGACCGCGCTCAGCGACGTGATCGTCACCGCCCAGAAGCGCTCGGAAAACATCCAGGACGTGCCGGTCTCGGTCGCGACGATGTCGAGCGAGAACCTGAGCGCCGTCCTCGCCGCCGGTGAAGACATCGTTGGCCTGTCGAGCCGCGTGCCGGGCCTCTACATCGAATCCTCGAACGGCCGCGCCGCGCCGCGCTTCTATATCCGCGGCCTTGGCAACGTCGACTTCGACCTGGCCGCCTCGCAGCCGGTGTCGATGATCCTCGACGATGTGGTGCTCGAGAACGTCGTGCTGAAGAGCAGCCCGATCTTCGACGTCGAACAGGTTGAAGTGCTGCGCGGCCCGCAAGGCACGCTGTTCGGCCGCAACACCACCGCCGGCATCGTCAAGTTCGACAGCGTCAAGCCGAGCCAGACCTTCAAGGCCAACGGCACCGCCACCTACGGCACCTACGGCACGGCGACGATCGACGCCGGGGTTGGCGGCGCGCTGATCGCCGACACGCTTTCGGGCCGCCTGTCGGTGCTGACCCAGCATCGCAACAACTACATCGACAACGGCTTCACGGGCCAGAAAAACGCGCTCGGCGGCTATGACGAGTACGCCATCCGCGGCCAGTTGCTGTTCACCCCGACCGAGGCCTTCAGCGCCCTGCTGAACGTGCACAACCGTTCGCTGGACGGCACCGCCGCGATCTTCCGCGCCAACATCCTCACCAAGGGCAGCAACAAGATCAACGGCAACTTCGACCGCGACAAGGTCTTCTACGACCAAGGCGCCAACAACCCTCAGAAGTATGACGGCCACGGCAGCTCGCTGAAGATGGACTACGATTTCGGGCCGGCGAAGCTGACCTCGATCTCGTCCTACGAAACCACCAACGGCTATAGCCGCGGCGACATCGACGGCGGCTACGGCGCTGTGTACCTCCCGACCATGGGTCCGGGCTTCATCGCCTTCCAGTCCGACACCCAGGACTCCATCGACGACCTGGACCAGTACACCCAGGAAATCCGCCTCGCGAGCGACACGGATGCGCCGCTGACCTGGCAGGTCGGCGCCTACTACTTCAAGTCCGACTTCACCGTGACGACGACGTCAGGCGCTCCGCTGTCCACGCTCCAGCACAAGAACACCTCGTGGGCGGTGTTCGGCGCCAGCACCTACCAGATCACCCCGGCCTTCAAGGTCGCCGGCGGCCTGCGCTGGACGAAGGACGACAAGGACATGCACGTCATCCTCGGCGGCAAGCCGGACGTGTCGGTTTCCGACGACAAGGTCAGCTGGGACCTGTCGGCGTTCTATGACGTCGCGCCCGACGTCAGCGTTTACGGCAAGATCGCCAGCGGCTTCCGCGGCCCGTCCATCCAAGGTCGCGACATCGCGTTCGGCGCCAGCGCCTCGATCGCCAAGTCCGAAACCATCATGTCGTACGAAGCCGGCGTGAAGAGCGAACTGTTCGACCGCAGCCTGCGCCTCAACGGCGCGGTCTTCGCCTATACGGTCAAGGACATGCAGCTCAGCGCCATCGGCGGGGCCGGCCAGGGCAACCACCTGATCAACGCCGACAAGGGCAAGGCCTACGGCTTCGAGTTCGATGGCGAGTGGGCGGTCAACGCCAACCTGCTGCTGACCGCCGGCTACAGCTACAGCCACACCAAGATCGACGACAGCGACCTGGCGACCGCGCCTTGCGGTTCGGGCATCTGCACGGTCACGGACCCGATCAACGCCGCCGGCTTCGCCTTGATCGACGGCAACCCGTTCCCGAACGCGCCCAAGTCGATCCTGACCTTCACGGCCCGCTACAGCTATCCGATCGGCGACGGCGAACTGTTCGCCTACACCGACTGGTTCCGCCAGGGCTACACCAACATCTTCCTCTACGAGAGCAAGGAGTTCTACACCAAGGGCGACTTCGAAGGCGGTCTGAAGCTCGGCTACGCCAAGCAGGACGGCAGCTACGAGATCGCCGCGTTCGCCCGCAACATCACCAACGAGGTGAACCTGAAGGGCGGCATCGACTTCAACAACAACACCGGCTTCGTCAACGAGCCCCGGATCGTCGGCATCTCGATCAGCGCCAAGCGGTAATCCCAAGACCCCGCCCGGTTCGCGCCGGGCGGATCCCGAAGGATTGCCATCGTTCAGCCATGCTCCCGGTTCGCGCCGGGAGCATGGTTCGTTTCAGGGTCTCCCCCTCCATCCCACGATGAGATAAATCCCCCGGATGACTGCAAAGATTATCTTCGACACCGATCCCGGCATCGACGACGCCATGGCGCTGCTGTTCATCGAGGCCAGCCCGGCGCTGGACCTCGTGGCCGTGACCACCGTCTACGGCAACGCCGACATCGAGATCACCACCCGCAACGCCCTCTATCTGAAGGATCGCTTCGGCCTGAAGGCTCCGGTCTTCAAGGGGACCGACAAGCCGCTGACCCGGCCGCGCAATCCCTCGCCCACCTTCGTCCACGGCGAAAACGGCCTGGGCGACGTCGAGTTGACGGGCCTGGTCCCCGCTCAGCCGGAGGCCAAGCCGGCCTACCAGGCCATCATCGACCTGGCTCGCACCCATCCCGGCGAAATCACCCTGGTCGCGGTGGGCCCGCTGACCAACCTGGCCCTGGCGCTCCGGGCGGACCCCGAGGTGGCCGAACTGTTGAAGGCCGTCGTGATCATGGGCGGCGCCTTCGCCGTGGCCGGCAAGCCGGGCAATGTCACGCCCGTCGCCGAGGCCAACATCTGGAACGACCCGGAGGCCGCCGACCTGGTCTTCACCGCCCCCTGGTTCGTCACCGCGGTCAGCCTGGACGTCACCTCGCAGGTGGTGATGAGCCCCGCCTATATGGACGCCCTGGAAGCCTCGGCGGGTCCGGCAGGTCAATTCCTCAACGCCATTTCCAAGCCCTACGCGGCGTTCTACGGCGGCCGCGACGGCATTGTCGGCTGCTGCGTGCACGACGCCGCCGCGGTAGCCTATGTGATCGACCCGTCGTTGTTCGAGGTGCGCCGAGGCTCGATCCGGGTGATCACCGACGGCATCGCCCTGGGCCAGACCTGCCAGAAGGTCGAAGGCGAGCTGTTCGGGCCGTCGGCCTGGGACGACCAGCCGATCCAGGCGATCACCGTCGGGGTGAAGGCCGAGGGGTTGTTGAAGCTGTATGCGGAGACGATGGGGGCTTGAGCCCCCTCAGTCGCTCCGCGACAGCTCCCCCAAAGGGGGAGCATTAGTGCGATCAGATCCTCCCCCTTTGGGGGAGGTGGCCCGGAGGGCCGGAGGGGGTTTCATCCCCGCCGATGCCGCTCCACCCCGGCCACATACGTCCGCTCGACCACCCGATCATCGCCCAGCACCGTCAGCGCGAACAGCCGGTCCTCCAGGCTCCTGGCCGCCGGCATCCGCCGGGCCAGCAGCGGCGTGGCGGCCAGGTCCAGCACCAGGAAGTCGGCGATCTTGCCGTGCTCCAGGCTGCCGATCTCGTCCTCAAGACCCAAGGCCCGCGCGCCGCCCAAGGTGGCCAGGTACAGCGCATGGAACGGATCCAGCGCCTCGCCGCGTAGTTGGCCCACCTTGTAGGCCTCGCCCAGGGTGTGGAGGATCGAGAACGTCGTTCCCGCCCCGACGTCCGTGCCGATCCCCACCTTGACGCCGTGAGCGCAGGCGGTCTCGAGGGGGAACAGGCCCGAGCCCAGGAACAGGTTCGAGGTCGGGCAGAAGGCGATGGCCGAGCCCGCCTGCGCCAGCCGTTGGAAGGCCTCGCCCTGAAGATGGACGCAGTGGGCGAACACCGAACGCTTCCCGACTAGGCCGAAGCGGTCGTAGACGTCCAGGTAGTCGGTCGCGTCCGGGAACAGCTTGGCGGTGTCGACGATCTCGCGGATGTTTTCCGACAGGTGGGTCTGCATCCACACCGTCGGATGCTCGGCGAGCACCTGGCCGGCCATGGCCAGTTGTTCGTCGCTGCAGCTGATCGCGAAGCGCGGCGTCACCGCATAGCCCAGCCGTCCCTTGCCGTGCCAGTCGGCGATCAGGCTTTGCATGTCGGCGCGGCTGCTCTCGACCGTGTCGGTCAGGCCGGGCGGGGCGTTGCGGTCCATCAGCGACTTGCCGGCGATCAGCCGCATGTCGCGCTTCAGGGCCGCGGCGAACAGCGCCTCGACCGAGCCCTTGTGCACCGAGCCGAACACCAGGGCGCTGGTCGTGCCGTTGCGGAGCAGCTCCTCGACGAAGAACTCGGCGCTCTCCTCGGCATGGCCCTTGTCGGCGAAGGCCGCCTCGGCCGGGAACGTATGGCGCTCCAGCCAATCCAGCAGCTGCTCGCCATGGGCGGCGATGATGTCGACCTGCGGGAAGTGGATATGGGTGTCGACGAAGCCGGGGACGATCAGCTTGCCGGTCAGATCCTCGACGGCGATGTCGCCCAGCTCGTCGGCCAGCTTGGCGTAGTCGCCGCAAGCGACCACGCGGCCGTCCTCGACCAGCAGCAGGCCGTCTTCGTGGAAGGCGTGCGCCTCTCCGTCCGTCGTGGTCGGGTCGTCCTCCAGATGGAGGATCGACGCCCTATAGGCTTGCAAGCTGGAGATCCTTTGCGCGTTCGCGGCGGGCGGCTTCCAGCCGCATCAGCAGGTCGGCGACCACCGATACGGCGATCACCTCGGGGGCCTTGTTCTTCAGATGCGGCAAGCCGATCGGGCAGGTGACGCGCGCCACCGTCCCGTCGCCGAAGCCGTCCTTGCGCAGTCGGCTTAGAAACCGCGCCTTCTTGGTGTCCGAGCCGATCAAGCCGAGATAGCCGAACGCGCCGCCGGCCAGGGCCGAGGAGGTCAGGGCGTAGTCCAGATCATGGTCGTGGGTCATGATCAGGATGTAGGCGTCGCGACCCGCGCCCATGGCGGCGGCGGCCAGCTCGGCGGGCGCTCCCACCGTGACGCCGGGAATTTCCGAGGTTTCGGGGCGCGTGTCGTACCAGGCCAGGCGAAACGGCAGCGGCTCCAGCGCGCGGGCCACGGCCTGGCCGACATGACCGGCGCCGAACAGCAGCACCGGGGGACGCGGCAGGTCCTGCGGCTCGATCAGCACATCGCCCAGCACCGGCCTCGCCCCACGCGCTGTCGCCGGTTCGCCGGCCAGGGTGATCGTCGCGCCTTCGGGGCTGGACGCCGCCACCGGCGCGATGGTCTTGGTCAGGGCCCCGGGGTTGAAGCGGGTGCGGACCTCGAACGGCTGATCGGCGTCCAGGCGTCGCGCGGCGTCGGTCAGCCAGTCGACGGCGGTCTTGTCCAGCCGTTCGATCAGCAGCCGCACCCGACCGCCGCAGCACTGGGCCAGCAGCGGGCCCAGCGGATAGTCCTGCAAGGCGAAGTGGACCGGGCTCAGCAGCATCCGCCGCGCCTGGTCGGCGACCTGATGCTCCAGATTGCCGCCGCCGATCGTGCCGGCCTGCCCCTGCGCCCAGACCACCATCTTGGTCCCGGCGTCACGCGGGGCCGAGCCCTCGGTGGCCAGGATGGTGACCAGGGCGACGGTCTCGCCGAGCGCGAGCTGGGCCAAGGCTGAGCGGGCCCAATTCACAACCTCGCCCTCTTCTTCACGTCCTCGACGGCCATCAGGATCCGCTCCGGCGTCGCCGGCGCGTCCAGGTCGGGGAACACCTTGTGGTCCCCGACCGACGCCACCGCACGGTTCAGGGCCGACAGCACCGACAGGGCCAGCATCAGCGGCGGTTCTCCCACGGCCTTGGAGCGGTGCACCGTCTCCTCGACGTTTCGGCCCGGCTCCCACAGGGCGATGTTCAACACGGGCGGACGGTCGCCGCAGGTGGGGATCTTGTACGTCGAAGGCGCGTGGGTCAGCAGACGGCCCTCGGCGCTGAACACCAGTTCCTCGGTGGTCAGCCATCCCATGCCCTGGATGAAGCCGCCCTCGATCTGGCCCAGGTCAATGGCCGGATTCAGCGAGCGTCCGGCGTCGTGCAGGATGTCGGCCCGAGTGACCTTCATCTCGCCAGTCAGGGTGTCGATCAGCACCTCGCTGCAGGCCGCGCCATAGGCGAAGTAGTAGAACGGTCGGCCCGTGTGGGTGGCCCGGTCGTAGTGGATCTTTGGGGTGGCGTAGAAGCCGGTGGACGACAGCGACACCCGCGCCAGGTGGGCCTGGCGGCACAGGACCTCGAACGGGATCAGCTCGGCGCCGGCTCGCAAACCCTCGGGCGTGAACGCGACCTCGGCCGGGTCGCAGTCCCACCTCTTCGCCGCGAATTCGACCAGACGCGCCTTGAGGGTGTTGGCGGCGTTGAGGGCCGCCATGCCGTTCAGGTCGGCGCCGGACGAGGCGGCCGTGGCCGAGGTGTTAGGCACCTTGTCGGTGACCGTCGAGGTGACCTTCACGCGCGCCACATCCACCTTGAAGGCCTCGGCGACGATCTGGGCGACCTTGACGAACAGGCCCTGGCCCATCTCGGTCCCACCATGGTTCAGCAGGATCGAGCCGTCGGCATAGAGGTGGATCAGCGCCCCGGCCTGGTTGAGATGGGTGGTGGTGAACGAGATGCCGAACTTCACCGGCGTCAGGGCCAGGCCCTTCTTCAACACCGGGCTCTTGGCGTTGTAGGCGTCGATCTCGCGCTGGCGAGCCTCGTAGTCGCAGGACGCGGCGAGTTCGGCCAGCAGCTGCGGCGCGACATTGTCCTCGACCGCCTGGTGGTAGGGCGTCAGGTTTCGACCCTCGCCGCCATAGAGATTGCGACGGCGCACCTCCAGCGGGTCCAGCCCCGCGGCCTGGGCGACGGCGTCCATCACCCGCTCGATCGCCGCCATGCCTTGCGGACCGCCAAAGCCCCGGAAGGCGGTGTTGGACACCGTATGGGTCCTGAAGCGGTGGGAGATGATCTCGACAGCCGGCAGGAAGTAGCAGTTGTCGGCGTGGAACATCGCCCGGTCGTTGATGGCCAGCGACAGGTCCGTGGTCGAGCCGCAGCGCGAGGCCAGCTCCAGCGCCAAGCCCGTCAGCCGGCCCTCGTCATCGAAGCCGACGTCGTAGGCGATCTCGAAGTCATGCCGCTTGCCGGTCATGACCATGTCCTCGTCGCGGTCCGGCCGGGCCTTGGCGGGACGGCCGGTCTTGACGGCCACCAGGGCCGCGGCGGCCGCGAACAGCGAAGCCTGGGTCTCCTTGCCGCCGAACCCGCCGCCCATGCGGCGCACCTCGACGGTGACGCTGGTATGCGGCACGTCCAGGACGCGAGCGATCAGGTGTTGGACCTCGCTCGGGTGCTGGGTGGACGACCAGACATGGACGTCGCCGCCCTCGCCTGGCGTGGCCAGGGCGACCTGGCCCTCAAGATAGAAGTGGTCCTGACCGCCGATCGCGAACGCGCCTTGCAGCCGCCGCGGCGAGGCCGCCAGGGCGGCGACCGCGTCGCCCCGGGCCATCTGCTGGCTGGCTTCGATCTTCAGATCGGCGTCGCGGGCCTGGGCGATGGTGATCGCGGCCGGCAGGTCCTCGTACGCGACCACGGCCTTGGCGGCGGCGGCGCGGGCGGCGGCGATCGAGGTGGCGGCCACCGCGAACAGGCTCTGGCCGACACAGACCACCTCGCCGTCGGCGAACAGCTTGTCGTCGTGGATCACCGGGCTGACGTCGTTCTCGCCGGGGATGTCGCGAGCCGTCAGCACCGTCACCACGCCGGGCGAGGCGCGAACGGCCGACAGGTCCATCGACAAGATCCGGGCGTGGGCCTTCTGGCTCATGCCCAGATGGACGTGGAGCATGCCGGCCGGCTCGGGAATGTCGTCGACATAGAGCGCCGTCCCGGAAACGTGGCGCCAGGCGCTGTCGTGCGGCAGCGAGGCATGGACGCCCTGGAAGGCGACGGGCTCGACCAGCTTGGCCCCGGAATCAGCCATGGGCCGCCTCCGGGACGCGGGTCTCCAGGTCCGGGCGGGCCGACTCGATGAACACCTTGCGCAGCATGTTGCCCGCCGTGAGGGCGCGGTAGGCGGCCGAGGCGCGGGCGTCGGTCAGCGGCGTGAAGTCGTCGGCCAAGGCTTCGACGGCGGCGTTGATCGTGGCGGAATTCCACGGCTTGCCGACCAGCACGGTCTCGCAGGCGGCCGCCCTCTTCGGGGTGCCGGCCATGCCGCCGAAGGCGATCCGAGCCGAGGTGACGACCTCGTTCTCGATCCGGATATTGAACGCTCCGCAGACGGCCGAGATGTCCTGGTCGAAGCGCTTGGACAGCTTGAAGACCTTGAACATCGCGCCATCGAGATCGGTCGGCGCGAGGATCGCCTCGACGAATTCGCCCGGCGCGCGGTCCTGCTTGCCGTAGGCTATGAAGAAGGCTTCCAAGGGGATTGTCCGCTGGACCGCGCCCTTGCGCAGCACCAGTTCCGCGCCCAGGGCGATCAAGGGCGGCGGCATGTCGCCGATCGGCGAGCCGTTGGCGATGTTGCCGCCGATCGTGCCGCTGTTGCGCACCTGGGTCGAACCCAGCCGCCGCATCATGGCGCCGAGATCGGGATAGAGCTCGGCCAGCGCTTGCAGGGCGTCGACATAGCGCACGCCGGCCCCGATCCGTAAGCGCCCGCCCTCGTGGGTGACGCGCTTCAGTTCGTCGACCCGGCCAAGGTCGATCAGCGTTTCGAGGGGCTTGCGAAGCTTGGTGACCCACAGCCCGATGTCGGTGGCGCCCGCCACGACGACGGCGTCCGGATGCGCCTGGTAAGTCTCGGCCAATTCGTCCAGGGTTCGGGGCGCGAACCAGCGGCGGGTCTGGCCGGCGATCGGGTCGGCATAGTCGAGGCTCAGCGCCTCGTCGCGACGCAAGGCCGCCAGCTTGTCGGCCACGTCCGGAGCCGTTTCGGGCGCCAGGGCCTTCGCCGCCGCGATGATCGAGCCATAGCCCGTGCAGCGACACAGGTTGCCCGCCAGCACCTCGTCGACCGGCCCGCCGGCGCCCTTGGCCGCGACCGTGCGGCCATAGAGCGACATGACAATGCCCGGCGTGCAGAAGCCGCACTGCGAGCCGTGATGCTCCACCATCGCCGCCTGCACGGGATGCGGCTCGTGCTCGGCTCCGGCCTTTCGCGCCACGCCCTCGACGGTGATCACCGCCTTGCCGTCGAGCATCGGCACGAACTGGATGCAGCTGTTGACCGCCCGCCAGCTGACCGCTTCCCCCTCCAGCTCACCGACCAGCACCGTGCACGACCCGCAGTCGCCCTCGGCGCAGCCCTCCTTGGTTCCGGTTCGGCGCAAATCGCCGCGCAGGTGCTCCAGCAACGTGCGGGTGGGGTCGACGCCCTTGGCCTCCACCACCTCGCCGTTCAGCAGGAAGCGCACCGCCATCTCAGCTGCCCCGATAGGTGGAGTAGGCGAACGGTGAGACCAGCAGCGGCACGTGATGATGCTGGGCCGGATCGGCCACGGCGAAATCGATCACGACCACGTCCAGGAAGGGCGGATCGCTGACGACCGCGCCGCACGCTCTGAAATAGTCGGCCACCGCGAACTCCAGCCGATAGCCGCCGATCGCCAGGTCCTCGCCCTCGACCAGGCGCGCCCGGCCATCGGCGTCGGTGCGGGTTTCGCCCAGCAAGCTGACGCCCTCCCCGCGCCGCGCGGAAACGCGCACGACGACCCCCGCCGCCGGTCTCCCGGCCGCCGTGTCGAGAATGTGGGTGGTCAGGCCGCTCATGCGTTCGTCGCTCCTTGCTCGGCCTCGCCGTGCGCCAGTCTAGACCCCTGGCCTCCCGAGCGAAGCTGAAACCGCGCCGCCCGCAAGTCCAGCCCGCACGTCCCTCGCCTCATCCAAGACCGTGAAACCGCCTTGCATGACGGCGCTGGGCGCCCGTCGGATAGGCGATATATAAGTCTTTTATTACTTAGCGAGCCACTGACGATCGCCCCATCGGCGTCACGAACCGCAAAAAACTTGGTTTGACCTTGGGTAAGGTTGGAAAAGCAGCGCCAACACCGGTAGCTAGGCCCTGACGGATCGCACCGCACGCTACACCAGACGATCCGCGCCGCTTGCACCTTGCGCAGTCACCGAGGAACGACCGATGGACGAGGATTTCCGTAAAGCCGCCCTGGACTATCACCGTCTGCCGCGGCCCGGAAAGCTGGCGATCGAGGCGACCAAGCGCATGGCCACCCAGCGCGACCTCGGCCTGGCCTATTCTCCGGGCGTCGCCGCGCCCTGCGAAGCCATCGCCGCCAATCCCGACACCGCCCGCGACTACACCGCCCGCGGCAATCTGGTGGCCGTGATCTCGAACGGCACCGCTGTGCTGGGCCTGGGCAATATCGGCCCGCTGGCCTCCAAGCCGGTGATGGAAGGCAAGGCGGTCCTGTTCAAGAAGTTCGCCGGCATCGACGTGTTCGACATCGAAGTCGACGCCGAGGACCCCGACCGCTTCATCGAGGTGGTCGCCGCGCTCGAGCCCACCTTCGGCGGCATCAATCTGGAGGACATCAAGGCCCCGGAATGTTTCATCATCGAGCGCAAGCTGCGCGAGCGGATGAACATCCCGGTCTTCCACGACGACCAGCACGGCACCGCCATCGTGTGCGCCGCGGCCGTCCGCAACGCCCTTCTCGTCCAGGGCAAGCAGTTGAAGGACGTCAAGCTGGTCACCTCGGGGGCCGGCGCGGCCGCCCTGGCCTGCGTGGACCTGCTGGTCTCGATGGGCCTGCCGGTCGAGAACGTGACGCTGACCGACATCAAGGGCGTCGTCTACGCCGGCCGCGACGACGACATGCTCGACAACATGGCGCGCTACGCCCGCAAGACCGACGCCCGGACCTTGCCCGAGGTGCTGGCCGACGCCGACATCTTCCTGGGCCTCTCGGCCCCGCGCGTCTTCAAGGCCGAGTGGCTGCCGCTGCTGGCGCCCAATCCGCTGATCCTGGCCATGGCCAATCCAGAGCCCGAGATCCTGCCCGAACTCGTCGCCGCCCAGCGCCCCGACGCCATCATGGCCACCGGTCGCAGCGACTATCCCAACCAGGTCAACAACGTCCTGTGCTTCCCGTTCATCTTCCGCGGGGCCCTGGACGTGGGCGCCTCGGAGATCAACGAGGCCATGAAGGTGGCGGCCGTCGAAGCCATCGCCGAACTGGCGCGCGCCGAAGCCTCCGAAGTGGTGGCCAGCGCCTATGGCGGCGTCGCCCCGATGTTCGGCGCCCAATACATCATCCCCAAGCCGTTCGACCCGCGCCTGATCCTGCAGATCGCCCCGGCCGTGGCCCGGGCGGCCATGGACACCGGCGTCGCCACCCGGCCGATCGCCGACTTCGACGCCTACCGCGCCGAACTGGAACTGTTCGTCTATCGCTCGGGCCAGCTGATGCGGCCCGTGTTCGAGCGGGCCCGCAAGGCGACGAAGGCCTCCAGCGAGACGGGAGGGATCCGCGTGGCCTATGCGGAGGGCGAGGACGAGCGCGTTCTGCGCGCCGTGCAGACCGTCGTCGATGAGGGCCTCTGCCGGCCGGTGCTGATCGGCAAGCGCGAGACGATCGTCGGCAAGGCGCTGGAAATGGGCCTGAGGCTGGACTTCGACGGTCGCGTCGAGATCCTCGATCCGTCGGCCGACAAGGCGCTGTTCGCCCCGCTGGTCGAGCGTTATCAGGGCCTGGTCAGCCGCCGGGGCGTGCCGCCCCTGGCCGCCGAGCGCCGGGTGACCAACCGCCGGACGGTCTCGGCCTCGATGCTGCTGCAGGCCGGCCATGTCGACGCCGCCCTGGTCGGCGGGGCCGGCGACTGGTGGCAGCACATGACCTATGTCCTGCCGATCATTCCCAAGCGCGAGAACGTCGGCCGGGTCTACGCCCTGTCGGCCCTGATCCTCGACAACGGCACGCTGTTCTTCTGCGACACCCACGTCAATGTCGACCCGACCGCCGAGCAGGTGGCGGAGATGACCTTGCTGGCCGCCGAATCCGTACGCCGCTTTGGCCTCACGCCCAAGGCGGCCCTGCTGTCGCACTCCAGCTTCGGGGCGTCGAACTCACCGACGGCGCGCAAGATGCGCGAGGCCCTGGCCCTGGTGCGCGAGCGCGCGCCCGAGCTCGAGGTCGACGGCGAGATGCACGCCGACGCCGCCCTGTCCCAGGCCCTGCGCGACCGGCTGGTCCACGACAGCGCCCTGAAGGGTTCGGCCAACCTGCTGGTCATGCCCACCCTGGACGCCGCCAACATCGCCCTGACCCTGCTCAGCGCCGCCACCGAAGGCCTGCTGGTCGGGCCGGTGTTGCTGGGCATGAGCCGTCCGCTCCATGTGCTGACGCCGAGCGTCACCGCGCGGGGCATCGCCAACATGACCGCCTTGGCGGTGAACCAGGCCGCGGCCGAACGCGAGCGCCAGGCGACCTAGCCGCCCCGTCGCGCATAGCGCGATCGCGGACGCGAAAAGGCCCCGCGGAAGCCTCTCCACCGTCTCAGCGACGAGGAAAGGCTCCAGCGGGGCCTGATTTTGCGGTCGAAGATCGGCTGAACGCTCCGCGTTCGGCCGAGGTCCGATCCCTAGAGGATGCGCAGGTTGCCGGCCGAGGTCTTGCCCGAGCGGCGGTCCTGTTCCAGTTCGTAACCGACTTGCTGGCCTTCGTTCAGGCCGCGCAGGCCGGCGCGTTCAACGGCCGAAATGTGCACGAAGATGTCGCCGCCGCCGTTGTCCGGCTGGATGAAGCCGAAACCCTTGGTGCTGTTGAACCACTTCACCACGCCGGTGCCGGCCTCGCCCGAGCCGCCGCCGCCGCCGCCGCCATAGCCGCCGCCGCGCGGGGCGTCGTAACCGCCGCCACGCGGAGCGTCGAAGCCGCGCGAGGCGGGACGACGCGGGGCCGAAGGCGCAGCGCCCTGGCCGGTCACGCGCAGATTGCCGGCCGAGGTCTTGCCCGAGCGACGATCTTCTTCCAGCTCGTAAGCTACCTGATCACCTTCGTTCAGGCCCGACAGGCCCGAGCGTTCAACCGCGGCGATGTGGACGAACACGTCCTGGCCGCCGTCCTCGGGCTGAATGAAACCGAAGCCCTTGGCCGGGTTGAACCACTTAACGACACCGTTCGCCATCTTATCCTCAAAACCTCGTTCAGCGGGCCAGTTACCGACCCGCGTCCTTCCATCCTGCTCTCATGACGCAAATCCGAGAAACGCGCTACGGGGTTTGATCGCAGAATCTCGGGCGGAGGCCGGTCCGAACGATAAATTTTCGCGAGGCGGGGGGCGATCGGCGTCAAAACGCGATCGCCAGTGGCATCAGGGCCACAGTCGGCGCACCGCCAACAGCTTGACTATAATGTCTTGGGTGCGGGGACAGGATTTGAACCTGTGACCTTCAGGTTATGAGCCTGACGAGCTACCGGGCTGCTCCACCCCGCGGCGAAGGAGGTAGTGATGTGATCGTGTGGTAGGGTTTTTGGACTTTGATGCTGGGCATCCTTTTAGCGGACCTGGCGGCGACCTACTCTCCCGCGCCTTGAGACGAAGTACCATTGGCCCTGGGGGACTTAACGACCGAGTTCGGAATGGGATCGGGTGGGGAACCCCCGGCATAGCCACCAGGTCAGCAAAAAGGATGCTGTTGGTCTGCTTTTTGGGCGGACCAAGCATGTTGTGAAGAAGACACCGTATGTCTGAGCGTAAACGCATTTGCATAGGTTTGGCTGAAGAACGATCAAGCCTATCGAGCTATTAGTACCAGTAAGCTACACGCCTCACAGCGCTTCCACACCTGGCCTATCAACGTGGTGGTCTACCACGGCTCTCAGCGAGACCTTGTTTTGAGGTTAGTTTCCCGCTTAGATGCTTTCAGCGGTTATCTATTCCACACTTAGCTACCCTGCTGCACAGCTGGCGCCATGACAGGTCCACCAGAGGTGTGTCCATCCCGGTCCTCTCGTACTAGGGACAGATCCTCTCAAGTCTCGTACACCCACGGCAGATAGGGACCAAACTGTCTCACGACGTTCTGAACCCAGCTCACGTACCACTTTAATCGGCGAACAGCCGAACCCTTGGGACCTGCTCCAGCCCCAGGATGTGATGAGCCGACATCGAGGTGCCAAACTTTGCCGTCGATATGGACTCTTGGGCAAAATCAGCCTGTTATCCCTAGAGTACCTTTTATTCGTTGAGCGATGGCCCTTCCACGCAGGACCACCGGATCACTATGGCCGACTTTCGTCTCTGCTCGACTTGTCAGTCTCGCAGTCAGGCGGGCTTATGCCATTGCACTCGACGACCGATTTCCGACCGGTCTGAGCCCACCATCGCGCGCCTCCGTTACACTTTGGGAGGCGACCGCCCCAGTCAAACTGCCCGCCACGCCATGTCCCGGACCCGGATAACGGGCCGCGGTTAGACGTCAACAACAATAAGGGTGGTATTTCAAGGATGGCTCCACCGAGACTGGCGCCCCGGTTTCATAGCCTCCCACCTATCCTACACATGTTGTTGCTAACGCCAAGGCGAAGCTGCAGTAAAGGTTCATAGGGTCTTTCCGTCTGACCGCGGGAACCCCGCATCTTCACGGGGAATTCAATTTCGCTGAGCCTATGCTGGAGACAGTGGGGAAGTCGTTACGCCATTCGTGCAGGTCGGAACTTACCCGACAAGGAATTTCGCTACCTTAGGACCGTTATAGTTACGGCCGCCGTTTACCGGGGCTTCAATTCGCAGCTTGCACCGCTCCTTTTAACCTTCCGGCACCGGGCAGGCGTCAGACCCTATACGTCGCCTTGCGGCTTCGCAGAGCCCTGTGTTTTTGATAAACAGTCGCTACCCCCTGGCCTGTGCCACTCTACTCTGGTTGCCCAAAGCAGAGTCACGCTTATCCCGAAGTTACGCGTGCAATTTGCCGAGTTCCTTCAGCATAGTTCTCTCAAGCGCCTTGGTATACTCTACCTGCCCACCTGTGTCGGTTTCGGGTACGGTCTCCGTTGGAGTTATTTCCAGGGACCTGTTCACTGCCCAGAGCAATCCAATAAGCCTAGACAATTTACCAGATCCGTCACTTCCAACTGGTTCAGGAATATTCACCTGATTCCCATCGACTACGCCTTTCGGCCTCGCCTTAGGGGCCGACTAACCCTGCGCAGATTAGCTTTACGCAGGAACCCTTGGGCTTTCGGCGAGAGTGTCTCTCACACTCTTTATCGCTACTCATGTCAGCATTCTCACTTCCGATACCTCCAGCAAGGCTCGCGCCTCACCTTCACCGGCTTACGGAACGCTCCGCTACCGCTTGCACAAAGTGCAAACCCATACCTTCGGCGTCTGGCTTGAGCCCCGTTACATTTTCCGCGCAGGTTCGCTTGACCAGTGAGCTGTTACGCTTTCTTTAAATGATGGCTGCTTCTAAGCCAACATCCTGGTTGTCAAAGCAAACCCACATCGTTTCCCACTTAGCCAGAACTTGGGGGCCTTAGATGATGGTTAGGGTTGTTTCCCTTTTCACGACGGACGTTAGCACCCGCCGTGTGTCTCCCAGATATCTCTCTTGGGTATTCGGAGTTTGATTAGAATTGGTAGAGATCGCTCCCCCCGCATCCATTCAGTGCTCTACCCCCCAAGGAGTCCGTCTGAGGCACTACCTAAATAGTTTTCGCGGAGAACCAGCTATGTCCAGGTTTGATTGGCCTTTCACCCCTATCCACAAGTCATCCGAGAATTTTTCAACATTCACCGGTTCGGTCCTCCAGTAAGTGTTACCTTACCTTCAACCTGCTCATGGATAGATCACCTGGTTTCGGGTCGTCATGCGACGTACTTATTCGCCCTATTCAGACTCGCTTTCGCTGCGCCTACACCTAACGGCTTAAGCTTGCACGGCACATGAAGTCGCTGACCCATTATACAAAAGGTACGCCGTCACCACGCGCGGTGGCTCCGACTGCTTGTAGGCTTCCGATTTCAGGATCTGTTTCACTCCCCTTGTCGGGGTGCTTTTCACCTTTCCCTCACGGTACTTGTTCGCTATCGGTCATTGAGGAGTACTTAGGCTTGGAGGGTGGTCCCCCCATGTTCAGACAGGATTTCACGTGTCCCGCCCTACTCGAGTCTGTCGCTATTTGACGCTTACGGGGCTATCACCCACTATGGCCGACCTTTCCAAGTCGTTCAGCTTTATGTCACGACAGCACTGGCCTGGTCCCGGTTCGCTCGCCACTACTACGGGAGTCTCGGTTGATGTCCTTTCCTCCGGGTACTGAGATGTTTCAGTTCCCCGGGTTTGCTTAATGGAGCCTATGTATTCAGCCCATTATACCTGTCACAGCCAACCCACCGTCCTCCAGCCGAAGCTGAAGCAAAGTGGAGTGGCCATTAAGGTGGGTTTCCCCATTCGGAGATAGCCGGATCAAAGGGTGCTCGCGCCTCCCCGGCTCTTATCGCAGCGTGCCACGTCCTTCATCGCCTCTCAATGCCAAGGCATCCGTCAGAAGCCCTTATGCGCTTGATCGTTCTCAGCAAAACCCATGCGCTACAGGTCTAGGGACCTGCGGCATGCGCTTTACAGTCAGACATTTGATGTCTTCTTCAAAGTCCGCCCTAAAACCTGGACCATCCCAAGGGTGAGATGATTTCGGCGGGTGAACCCTACCTTCACGATGTCATTTCGCAGAACTCGCTGAGCGAGACTGCAAACTTGATCATTCCTCGATCGCGTTACCATTCCTCCGGATGAGGAGATGGTGGAGCCAGACGGATTCGAACCGACGACATCCTGCTTGCAAAGCAGGCGCTCTACCAACTGAGCTATGGCCCCTCACACTCGGTGTGAGTTGCGTTAGCCCAGGAGAGCTGGGTCGGTTGCGTCCGTTATGCTGGAAGGTTGGTAGGCCCGATAAGACTTGAACTTATGACCTCACGCTTATCAAGCGTGCGCTCTAACCAACTGAGCTACGGGCCCATAGGCCGCATAGACCAGATCCTCGTCCGCCAGGCTGACCCCAAAAGGCCAACAGGGAAGAACGAGACCCGTTCCTGGGCTCGCGATCGCCTCATCGACCTGAACGGTTGATGAGGAGTGGAAAGAGAAACGAAGACGGCGGCGATCCGCTCACTGTATATAATTGGAGTTCCAATAGCCCCCATCCGAAGATTAGAGCTGGAGGAACATCCTTAGAAAGGAGGTGATCCAGCCGCAGGTTCCCCTACGGCTACCTTGTTACGACTTCACCCCAGTCGCTGACCCTACCGTGGTCGCCTGCCTCTCTTGCGAGTTAGCGCAGCGCCTTCGGGTAAAGCCAACTCCCATGGTGTGACGGGCGGTGTGTACAAGGCCCGGGAACGTATTCACCGCGGCATGCTGATCCGCGATTACTAGCGATTCCAACTTCATGCACTCGAGTTGCAGAGTGCAATCCGAACTGAGACGACTTTTAGGGATTGGCTCCCCCTCGCGGGATTGCAGCCCTCTGTAGTCGCCATTGTAGCACGTGTGTAGCCCACCTTGTAAGGGCCATGAGGACTTGACGTCATCCCCACCTTCCTCCGGCTTACCACCGGCGGTCCTATTAGAGTGCCCAGCCAAACCTGATGGCAACTAATAGCGAGGGTTGCGCTCGTTGCGGGACTTAACCCAACATCTCACGACACGAGCTGACGACAGCCATGCAGCACCTGTGTCCCAGTCCCCGAAGGGAAAGCCTCATCTCTGAGGCGGTCCGGGCATGTCAAAAGGTGGTAAGGTTCTGCGCGTTGCTTCGAATTAAACCACATGCTCCACCGCTTGTGCGGGCCCCCGTCAATTCCTTTGAGTTTTAATCTTGCGACCGTACTCCCCAGGCGGAGTGCTTAATGCGTTAGCTGCGTCACCGACAGGCATGCCTGCCGACAACTAGCACTCATCGTTTACAGCGTGGACTACCAGGGTATCTAATCCTGTTTGCTCCCCACGCTTTCGAGCCTCAGCGTCAGTAACGGACCAGTATGTCGCCTTCGCCACTGGTGTTCTTCCGAATATCTACGAATTTCACCTCTACACTCGGAGTTCCACATACCTCTTCCGTACTCAAGATAGCCAGTATCAAAGGCAATTCCAAGGTTGAGCCCTGGGCTTTCACCTCTGACTAAACTATCCGCCTACGCTCCCTTTACGCCCAGTAATTCCGAGCAACGCTAGCCCCCTTCGTATTACCGCGGCTGCTGGCACGAAGTTAGCCGGGGCTTCTTCTCCGGGTACCGTCATTATCGTCCCCGGTGAAAGAATTTTACAATCCTAAGACCTTCATCATTCACGCGGCATGGCTGCGTCAGGCTTTCGCCCATTGCGCAAGATTCCCCACTGCTGCCTCCCGTAGGAGTTTGGGCCGTGTCTCAGTCCCAATGTGGCTGATCATCCTCTCAGACCAGCTAAGGATCGTAGCCTTGGTGGGCCTTTACCCCACCAACTAGCTAATCCTACGCGGGCCGCTCCAATGGCGATAAATCTTTCCCCCGAAGGGCACATCCGGTATTAGCTCAAGTTTCCCTGAGTTGTTCCGAACCAAAGGGCACGTTCCCACGTGTTACTCACCCGTCCGCCACTAATCCCGAAGGATCCGTTCGACTTGCATGTGTTAGGCCTGCCGCCAGCGTTCGCTCTGAGCCAGGATCAAACTCTCAGGTTGAGTTGACCGCTAACACAGACTTCAGACCGCGGGGGAAAACCCACGATCCGGTTCTGGTTTGCATAGTTTCTTGACGAGTTCCCAATCACATCGATGGATCGAAACCGAAGTTTCGGTCCATGATATTCATGGTGTCTTCAAGAGACCGCAATTGTCAGCGCATCGAGATGACCCGTGAGGTCATCGCCAGAGCGCCGCCGCCTGCGTTTCTCTTTCCAAATCAACAATGTCAAAGACCCAGAGCCGAAGCTCCCAGAACCGCCTCGCAGCGGAACCACCCGTTTAGCGCCCGATGTCGGCGGAGGCGGCTATCTATCCAACCTCGAATTCCGTGTCAAACCGTTTTTCAACAAAACCGTTCGAACCAATCCACCAAATCCGCCCGAAAGCAAACCCAGTAAACCGAAGCAGCCTTCTACTGAAAACCACCAATCCAGTCAAGCAAGAATTTACAAGAAACTCTCGAAAGACTTGAGAGTAACCTCAGAAGCTCTTGCGAACCCCAATCCGTTACTCCCGGGAGAGCGGCTTCTAGTGAAACCAAATCCCCGTGTCAATCTCGAATTTTGCCGAACTTCAGCAGATCATCGAGATTGAATACTCCACCAAAACTCAAAGCTCTTACAGAACTCTTCGCTTTAGTGAGGAGCGGTGCTTCTATTGAAGCATCACCCCAGAGTCAACCAGCTCGGTTTCCGATCTTTTCAAAGGGCCGAAGCCGCAACGAAGAGACAAAAAGGGATCACTGGGGCCGCCGAGGCCGCCCGCCTGGATCCGTCATCGAGTCGATTGGAGCGCGGAACCTAACGAAACCAGCCGAAGAAAGCAAGAGCCTTGCGGCTTCTGGCTTGCGGCCGCGATCGCGTTTCCGAGCGAGGGGCGGATATAGGCGTGTGACGGCGCGGTGACAACCCCTCTCCGGCTGAATCCCCGCCTCCGCGCGGCTTGGACATCAGCTGTTGCGGCTCCCTCGCGTCTTTCGGCCGCAGAGACGGGCCATCACGTCGGGCGCGAGTCGCGCCTGTCAGATCGCATGTCCGACATACAGACCTTCCGCGCGTTTCCATGCGCGGGCCGGAGCGAACCCCTTGCCCGCTTCGCGCCGTTCGACCAGGTGATGGCGCGGCGTGCTCGCGGTCGCCACCTTCCCCGAGTCGTCGCCGGGCGCATGGCGCGACTCGCGATCGGGCGAGCTGGGCGCCCTCGGGCTCGGTCGCCGCCTCAGGGGGCGCGCTGGCTCCGGGCGGTTTCGTCAAAGATCTTTTGCGCGGGAATCGGCTGAAGGGCGTTCGTGCTTCCAGCGTCGGTCAGGCGGGCGCCGGCGGGACGGGTCTGAGATTCAGTGATTCTCCCTGGGAGCGGCCCTTTGCCAACGCACATCCGGCCCTCGCGCCCCGCCGCGTCACTTGCCGTCCAATTTCCAGCGCTGAAGCCTCAGACGCGTCCGTTCAAACGGGTGAGTCGGAAAGCCACGGCCTGAGGAGCACCGATTCTTCCTCTGTTCAGCCCGGCGAACGCACCGGACTTCTGATCGACGACACCGGCGTCGGCCGCGTTGGCGTCGGCGTCGGCGTCGGCGTGAATGATTCTCGCGGCCGGCCTCGGCCAGGGGGTTTCCGTACGAGCTCCGAGGGCTCGAGCTTTCGCGCCCCACCAGGACCTCAGTGGTTTTCAGGATGGCGGCGGCGAGTTTTCGACAGGCCACGCGCAGGGATGATGGTCGCTCATCGGCGATCGACGCGTCACTTCACGCCCGCGGCCGGTTGACGGGGAATCGGAGCGGCTGAGGAAAGCCTGGTCCGGCCGCGCCGGCGCCTAGACGGCAGGTCGAGCGCCTCGTGACAGTTCAGAGTCTTAAGCTGCGTCTTGAAGACTAAAGCCTCAAGCCCAAACGAAAAATGGCCTCCCGAAGGAGGCCATTTGATCTTGGGTGCGGGGACAGGATTTGAACCTGTGACCTTCAGGTTATGAGCCTGACGAGCTACCGGGCTGCTCCACCCCGCGGCGAAGGAGGTAGTGATGTGATCGTGTGGTAGGGTTTTTGGACTTTGATGCTGGGCATCCTTTTAGCGGACCTGGCGGCGACCTACTCTCCCGCGCCTTGAGACGAAGTACCATTGGCCCTGGGGGACTTAACGACCGAGTTCGGAATGGGATCGGGTGGGGAACCCCCGGCATAGCCACCAGGTCAGCAAAAAGGATGCTGTTGGTCTGCTTTTTGGGCGGACCAAGCATGTTGTGAAGAAGACACCGTATGTCTGAGCGTAAACGCATTTGCATAGGTTTGGCTGAAGAACGATCAAGCCTATCGAGCTATTAGTACCAGTAAGCTACACGCCTCACAGCGCTTCCACACCTGGCCTATCAACGTGGTGGTCTACCACGGCTCTCAGCGAGACCTTGTTTTGAGGTTAGTTTCCCGCTTAGATGCTTTCAGCGGTTATCTATTCCACACTTAGCTACCCTGCTGCACAGCTGGCGCCATGACAGGTCCACCAGAGGTGTGTCCATCCCGGTCCTCTCGTACTAGGGACAGATCCTCTCAAGTCTCGTACACCCACGGCAGATAGGGACCAAACTGTCTCACGACGTTCTGAACCCAGCTCACGTACCACTTTAATCGGCGAACAGCCGAACCCTTGGGACCTGCTCCAGCCCCAGGATGTGATGAGCCGACATCGAGGTGCCAAACTTTGCCGTCGATATGGACTCTTGGGCAAAATCAGCCTGTTATCCCTAGAGTACCTTTTATTCGTTGAGCGATGGCCCTTCCACGCAGGACCACCGGATCACTATGGCCGACTTTCGTCTCTGCTCGACTTGTCAGTCTCGCAGTCAGGCGGGCTTATGCCATTGCACTCGACGACCGATTTCCGACCGGTCTGAGCCCACCATCGCGCGCCTCCGTTACACTTTGGGAGGCGACCGCCCCAGTCAAACTGCCCGCCACGCCATGTCCCGGACCCGGATAACGGGCCGCGGTTAGACGTCAACAACAATAAGGGTGGTATTTCAAGGATGGCTCCACCGAGACTGGCGCCCCGGTTTCATAGCCTCCCACCTATCCTACACATGTTGTTGCTAACGCCAAGGCGAAGCTGCAGTAAAGGTTCATAGGGTCTTTCCGTCTGACCGCGGGAACCCCGCATCTTCACGGGGAATTCAATTTCGCTGAGCCTATGCTGGAGACAGTGGGGAAGTCGTTACGCCATTCGTGCAGGTCGGAACTTACCCGACAAGGAATTTCGCTACCTTAGGACCGTTATAGTTACGGCCGCCGTTTACCGGGGCTTCAATTCGCAGCTTGCACCGCTCCTTTTAACCTTCCGGCACCGGGCAGGCGTCAGACCCTATACGTCGCCTTGCGGCTTCGCAGAGCCCTGTGTTTTTGATAAACAGTCGCTACCCCCTGGCCTGTGCCACTCTACTCTGGTTGCCCAAAGCAGAGTCACGCTTATCCCGAAGTTACGCGTGCAATTTGCCGAGTTCCTTCAGCATAGTTCTCTCAAGCGCCTTGGTATACTCTACCTGCCCACCTGTGTCGGTTTCGGGTACGGTCTCCGTTGGAGTTATTTCCAGGGACCTGTTCACTGCCCAGAGCAATCCAATAAGCCTAGACAATTTACCAGATCCGTCACTTCCAACTGGTTCAGGAATATTCACCTGATTCCCATCGACTACGCCTTTCGGCCTCGCCTTAGGGGCCGACTAACCCTGCGCAGATTAGCTTTACGCAGGAACCCTTGGGCTTTCGGCGAGAGTGTCTCTCACACTCTTTATCGCTACTCATGTCAGCATTCTCACTTCCGATACCTCCAGCAAGGCTCGCGCCTCACCTTCACCGGCTTACGGAACGCTCCGCTACCGCTTGCACAAAGTGCAAACCCATACCTTCGGCGTCTGGCTTGAGCCCCGTTACATTTTCCGCGCAGGTTCGCTTGACCAGTGAGCTGTTACGCTTTCTTTAAATGATGGCTGCTTCTAAGCCAACATCCTGGTTGTCAAAGCAAACCCACATCGTTTCCCACTTAGCCAGAACTTGGGGGCCTTAGATGATGGTTAGGGTTGTTTCCCTTTTCACGACGGACGTTAGCACCCGCCGTGTGTCTCCCAGATATCTCTCTTGGGTATTCGGAGTTTGATTAGAATTGGTAGAGATCGCTCCCCCCGCATCCATTCAGTGCTCTACCCCCCAAGGAGTCCGTCTGAGGCACTACCTAAATAGTTTTCGCGGAGAACCAGCTATGTCCAGGTTTGATTGGCCTTTCACCCCTATCCACAAGTCATCCGAGAATTTTTCAACATTCACCGGTTCGGTCCTCCAGTAAGTGTTACCTTACCTTCAACCTGCTCATGGATAGATCACCTGGTTTCGGGTCGTCATGCGACGTACTTATTCGCCCTATTCAGACTCGCTTTCGCTGCGCCTACACCTAACGGCTTAAGCTTGCACGGCACATGAAGTCGCTGACCCATTATACAAAAGGTACGCCGTCACCACGCGCGGTGGCTCCGACTGCTTGTAGGCTTCCGATTTCAGGATCTGTTTCACTCCCCTTGTCGGGGTGCTTTTCACCTTTCCCTCACGGTACTTGTTCGCTATCGGTCATTGAGGAGTACTTAGGCTTGGAGGGTGGTCCCCCCATGTTCAGACAGGATTTCACGTGTCCCGCCCTACTCGAGTCTGTCGCTATTTGACGCTTACGGGGCTATCACCCACTATGGCCGACCTTTCCAAGTCGTTCAGCTTTATGTCACGACAGCACTGGCCTGGTCCCGGTTCGCTCGCCACTACTACGGGAGTCTCGGTTGATGTCCTTTCCTCCGGGTACTGAGATGTTTCAGTTCCCCGGGTTTGCTTAATGGAGCCTATGTATTCAGCCCATTATACCTGTCACAGCCAACCCACCGTCCTCCAGCCGAAGCTGAAGCAAAGTGGAGTGGCCATTAAGGTGGGTTTCCCCATTCGGAGATAGCCGGATCAAAGGGTGCTCGCGCCTCCCCGGCTCTTATCGCAGCGTGCCACGTCCTTCATCGCCTCTCAATGCCAAGGCATCCGTCAGAAGCCCTTATGCGCTTGATCGTTCTCAGCAAAACCCATGCGCTACAGGTCTAGGGACCTGCGGCATGCGCTTTACAGTCAGACATTTGATGTCTTCTTCAAAGTCCGCCCTAAAACCTGGACCATCCCAAGGGTGAGATGATTTCGGCGGGTGAACCCTACCTTCACGATGTCATTTCGCAGAACTCGCTGAGCGAGACTGCAAACTTGATCATTCCTCGATCGCGTTACCATTCCTCCGGATGAGGAGATGGTGGAGCCAGACGGATTCGAACCGACGACATCCTGCTTGCAAAGCAGGCGCTCTACCAACTGAGCTATGGCCCCTCACACTCGGTGTGAGTTGCGTTAGCCCAGGAGAGCTGGGTCGGTTGCGTCCGTTATGCTGGAAGGTTGGTAGGCCCGATAAGACTTGAACTTATGACCTCACGCTTATCAAGCGTGCGCTCTAACCAACTGAGCTACGGGCCCATAGGCCGCATAGACCAGATCCTCGTCCGCCAGGCTGACCCCAAAAGGCCAACAGGGAAGAACGAGACCCGTTCCTGGGCTCGCGATCGCCTCATCGACCTGAACGGTTGATGAGGAGTGGAAAGAGAAACGAAGACGGCGGCGATCCGCTCACTGTATATAATTGGAGTTCCAATAGCCCCCATCCGAAGATTAGAGCTGGAGGAACATCCTTAGAAAGGAGGTGATCCAGCCGCAGGTTCCCCTACGGCTACCTTGTTACGACTTCACCCCAGTCGCTGACCCTACCGTGGTCGCCTGCCTCTCTTGCGAGTTAGCGCAGCGCCTTCGGGTAAAGCCAACTCCCATGGTGTGACGGGCGGTGTGTACAAGGCCCGGGAACGTATTCACCGCGGCATGCTGATCCGCGATTACTAGCGATTCCAACTTCATGCACTCGAGTTGCAGAGTGCAATCCGAACTGAGACGACTTTTAGGGATTGGCTCCCCCTCGCGGGATTGCAGCCCTCTGTAGTCGCCATTGTAGCACGTGTGTAGCCCACCTTGTAAGGGCCATGAGGACTTGACGTCATCCCCACCTTCCTCCGGCTTACCACCGGCGGTCCTATTAGAGTGCCCAGCCAAACCTGATGGCAACTAATAGCGAGGGTTGCGCTCGTTGCGGGACTTAACCCAACATCTCACGACACGAGCTGACGACAGCCATGCAGCACCTGTGTCCCAGTCCCCGAAGGGAAAGCCTCATCTCTGAGGCGGTCCGGGCATGTCAAAAGGTGGTAAGGTTCTGCGCGTTGCTTCGAATTAAACCACATGCTCCACCGCTTGTGCGGGCCCCCGTCAATTCCTTTGAGTTTTAATCTTGCGACCGTACTCCCCAGGCGGAGTGCTTAATGCGTTAGCTGCGTCACCGACAGGCATGCCTGCCGACAACTAGCACTCATCGTTTACAGCGTGGACTACCAGGGTATCTAATCCTGTTTGCTCCCCACGCTTTCGAGCCTCAGCGTCAGTAACGGACCAGTATGTCGCCTTCGCCACTGGTGTTCTTCCGAATATCTACGAATTTCACCTCTACACTCGGAGTTCCACATACCTCTTCCGTACTCAAGATAGCCAGTATCAAAGGCAATTCCAAGGTTGAGCCCTGGGCTTTCACCTCTGACTAAACTATCCGCCTACGCTCCCTTTACGCCCAGTAATTCCGAGCAACGCTAGCCCCCTTCGTATTACCGCGGCTGCTGGCACGAAGTTAGCCGGGGCTTCTTCTCCGGGTACCGTCATTATCGTCCCCGGTGAAAGAATTTTACAATCCTAAGACCTTCATCATTCACGCGGCATGGCTGCGTCAGGCTTTCGCCCATTGCGCAAGATTCCCCACTGCTGCCTCCCGTAGGAGTTTGGGCCGTGTCTCAGTCCCAATGTGGCTGATCATCCTCTCAGACCAGCTAAGGATCGTAGCCTTGGTGGGCCTTTACCCCACCAACTAGCTAATCCTACGCGGGCCGCTCCAATGGCGATAAATCTTTCCCCCGAAGGGCACATCCGGTATTAGCTCAAGTTTCCCTGAGTTGTTCCGAACCAAAGGGCACGTTCCCACGTGTTACTCACCCGTCCGCCACTAATCCCGAAGGATCCGTTCGACTTGCATGTGTTAGGCCTGCCGCCAGCGTTCGCTCTGAGCCAGGATCAAACTCTCAGGTTGAGTTGACCGCTAACACAGACTTCAGACCGCGGGGGAAAACCCACGATCCGGTTCTGGTTTGCATAGTTTCTTGACGAGTTCCCAATCACATCGATGGATCGAAACCGAAGTTTCGGTCCATGATATTCATGGTGTCTTCAAGAGACCGCAATTGTCAGCGCATCGAGATGACCCGTGAGGTCATCGCCAGAGCGCCGCCGCCTGCGTTTCTCTTTCCAAATCAACAATGTCAAAGACCCAGAGCCGAAGCTCCCAGAACCGCCTCGCAGCGGAACCACCCGTTTAGCGCCCGATGTCGGCGGAGGCGGCTATCTATCCAACCTCGAATTCCGTGTCAAACCGTTTTTCAACAAAACCGTTCGAACCAATCCACCAAATCCGCCCGAAAGCAAACCCAGTAAACCGAAGCAGCCTTCTACTGAAGACCACCAATCCAGTCAAGCAAGAATTTACAAGAAACTCTCGAAAGACTTAAGAGTAACCTCAGAAGCTCTTGCGAACCCCAATCCGTTACTCCCGGGAGAGCGGCTTCTAGTGAAACCAAATCCCCGTGTCAATCGACCTTTTGACTTTCGCCGATGAGCTGGCCGAGGCCGCTTCGAAGGACAAAAGCGTGGCGACGAAGTCCTTGAAGACAGGATCTTCGCAAATTCGTCACCGAGTCGATTGGAGCTGCGGAACCTAGCGATCCACCCTTCCAAATGCAAGGCCCGAAGCCCTCGAATTCGTCCGGCGGGCGCTGGCCCCGAAGCGAGGGCGGTGTTTAGCCACGCCCCCCGGGAGTCGCAACCCCAAAGTGACGCGATCAATCGCACACATCACTGTTCCTGTGCGCGGATCTGTGAATGGTTTGTCGTGCAGGTTTCTTCGGGAGGCCCGGCCTCGAGCGCTTGCGCCCGGACCGCCCCTGCCTCCATAGACCTCTGTTAAGAGGAGGCCCCGCGTCCATGCTGTCCCAGAAAGCGCGCTACGCCCTGCGCGCCATGATCGAACTGGCCCGAGAGAACGGACAGGTCACCGCCGGCGAACTGGCGGTGCGCGCCGACGCGCCACGCAAGTTCCTTGAGGCGATCCTTCTCACGCTGTCGCGCCAGGGCCTGGTCACCAGTCGCCGCGGCAAGTTCGGCGGCTATCTCCTGGGGCGCGACCCCGTCCGGATCAGTTTCGCCGAGATCATCCGCCTGGTCGACGGCCCGCTGGCCCTGGCTCCCTGCGTCAGCCGTACGGCGTTCCGGCGTTGCGAGGATTGCCGCGACCTGGCCACCTGCGCTCTGCGCGAGGCCCTGCTGCGAGCGCGCGACGCCACCGCGGCGGTGCTGGAGGGCTACAGTCTCGCCGACGCGGTCAACGGTTCGGGCGCCGAACTGTTGGGCGAACCCGCGCGCTGATCCGGCCATCGCAGGCGCTCTATAGGCGGCCGCTCTTATATAGAGCGCGATATATAGAGCGCGGTCGCCATACGGCGCGACGGACGGACCGGGCGGACGTCAGCCGGCCGCGATATAGGCCTTCAACCCATCCGCCTCGGCTTGGGTTTCGCTGATCTTGTACTTCACCAGGTCGCCGATCGAGATGATGCCGGCCAGGCGCTTGCCCTTGCAGACCGGCAGGTGACGGATCCTGCGATCGGTCATCCGTTCCAGCAGGGCGTCGACCGTCTCTTCCGGCTGGGCGAAGACCACGTCGCGGGTCATGCAGGTGGAAATCGACTTTGACAAAGCCGCCGCGCCGCCCTCGGCGATCACCCGCACGATATCGCGTTCGGACAGGATGCCGGCGATCGTCTCGTCCTCTTCGAGCACCACCATCGCGCCCACGCGGCGCGTATGCAGCAGGGCCGCGGCCGCGCCCACCGTCTCGTTCGGCGAAGCGGTGAAGACCAGGTCGCCCTTGTCCTTCAGGATTTGAGAAACCAGCAAAGCTTAATCCTCCCTGATACTTATTTTTCGCAGGGTCTCGCAAAGCGGCCCCGTGATCAATGGAAAGGATTGGGCGGGCCTGTCGTTAGCCGGCCGCAATCGGCCATGAGGTCCACGCTCCCCGGGCGAGATCGGCAGACACGGCGCTCACGATCTGCCGCCAAGAGCTTGGCGGGGTGTCGGTCCTCGCGTTCGAAGTTCGCGATGCACGACAGCCTCGAGCCGCCAGGCACCGTCGCCCTTGTAATCCGCCCAGGGCGGCGGTCGCTGCCATAGCGCTCAATATTCGAGGCTATATTTCCTTCATTTCATCGGGAATAGAAATACAGATGGCGCGCTTCCCGGCATCCAGAAAAACTAGGTAAATAACCTTATTGACTCCCCCAAACTCGGGGAGCACGTTTTGACATTATGGCGCCGCTTGACGGTTCAACGCCAAGCCGAACGCCGCCCAGGATGGCTTCGCTATGCACAGTTTCACTTACGCACCCCCTAGAGGGCGGGTGCGAGAACTCGCCGGCCTCGGCGAGCGAACCCTTGAGCCGTCTCGCCGGCTGGGTTGGATGGCGAGCGCCGCGGCCGGGCTGAGCCTGTCGCTGTGGGCGACGCCCGGCCTTTCCACCGATCTGCGCTACGCGCCGATGTCGCCGAACTTCGGCGGTTTCAATCCCGTGGCCTTCCAGATGGCCCAGTACGAGAAATCGCTGAAAGCCGCCCAGGCGGCCGCCGACGCCGCCGCGGCCCGTGCGGCCATTCCCGGCGATCCCAATCAGGCCTTCGTCAACGCGATCGTCTCGCAGCTCAACGGGATCGTCGCCCAGACCATCGCGCAAAGGATCGCCAACGCCCAGAACGGCCAGGCGGGCACCATCCAGTCCGGGTCGGTGACCATCACCTACATCAATTCGGACGGGCAACTGAGCGTGACCATCACCTCGCCGACCGGCACGACCACCCTGGTCATCCCCGCGGGCGGGGTCTGAGGGTGCGCAGGCGCGGGGCGCCAGCGCTGATCGCGGCGATGATGCTGGCCGGCTGCGTGTCGGCGCCGGTCCATCCGCCGGAAGTGCTGGTCCAGCAGGACATCGCCCTGCCCCCCGCGCCGCCCCGCGCCCTGACCATCGGCGTCTACAGCTGCATCGACACCTCCGGCCAGCGTCGGCCGACCCGCTTGCCGCAGGAACTCAGCACCGCCGTCCCGATGGACTGCACGCCCTATCTGATCGACGCGGTGCGCTCAGTGCCGAGGGGCTACGTTTTCCTGGTCGAGCGCCAGCATGTCGACGAACTGCTGCGCGAGCGGCAACTGGCCACCTTGGCGCTCAACACGCCCCCCGAGACCACCGCCCCCGCCGCGGGTCTCGAGGCGCTTCCGCCCCCGCCGGTGCGACGCCTGATCACCCTGCGGGTCGCCGAGATCCTGCTGATCGGCCAGGTGGTCGCCTATGATCGCGCCACGCGGCAGGTGACCGGCGGCCTGGCGGTCGACGGCACGGGCGGCAGCGGCGAATACGTCACCGACCTGGTGACGTTCAGTCTGCGAGCGGTGGCCGTGCAGACCGGCGAGGTCCTGGGCCAGACCACGGTCAGCAAGTCCGTCACCTCGCTGTCGATCGGCGGCCACATCTCGAAAATCTACTCCACATCGGCCGTGGAGTTCGAACTCGGCGGGGCGGGCAACGAGCCTGTCGGCCTGGCGCTGGGCGCCGCCGTCCGCAGCGCGCTCGTCGCACTGATCAACCAAGGGCTTCGCGACGGATGGTGGTCCTGAACCCAGCCTTCAAAAAGGAGAGAGGAAATGTCCCAGTCCAAGCTCACCAAGGCCCGTAGGGGCCGCCTGGCCCGAACCGCCCGAACGCTGCTGATGGTCTCCGCCGCCTGGCTGGCCGCCGACGGGGCCTTGGCCGCCAACACGCTCAATATCGACATCAGCGGCGGCGGCACGGTTCGCTCCCTGCGGATCCGGCAGGACAATGTCGGGCCCACCCACGTGATCAGCGCCAACGGCGCCACCAACGGCGCGGCCCTGCCCGTGCGGGGGGCCTGGAACACCATCGCCATCACCCAGATCGGCCAGAGCAACACCCTGGCCGGCGCGATCACCTCCAGCGCCTCGACCACCGCGGCGCTCAGCCTGACCTATGGCGCGGCGGGGACCGGCGGCAACAACCACCACAGCCTGACGATCGGCGGAACCACGGCGCCAGTGAATCCCGCCGTCACGGTGGCCGTCATCAACTCCGACCCCACCAACGCCGCCAACACCATCACCGACGTGCTGGACGGCTCCAGCCTGACCTACGCCTTGACGCTGAACGGGGCCGACAACGTGATCAGCAACACCCTCGCCGCCACCGGCGCGGTCAATCTGACCGAAACGATCAACGGCGGCGCCCTGGGTCTCGGCAACACCGTCAGCAACACCATCACCGGCGCGACCTCGATCACCGGCACGATCGCGATCGCCTCGGACAATAACGACGTCACCAACACGTCGAACGGAGCCGGGGCCAAGACCTTCACCGTGAACCTGCCGAACGGCGGCGCGGACGGCAACACGATCAGCACCGACTTCACCGGCGGTACGGGGACCCAGGTTTCCAACCTGACCGTCACCGGCGTGACCTCGCGCGTCGACTACGGCGTCGTGGCCAGCGGCGCGGGATCGATCGTCAACGCCACGCTCAACAACGCCGTGGGCGCGGCGGGCGCGGCGGGCGTGGTGCGGGTCGTCCAGACCGGCAGCGGCGCGTCCCTGGGCCTGACCATCAACGGCGGGGCCTTCACCATGGGCTCGGACACGGTGGACAGCCTGACCGGAGGGATTCTGGTCACCCAGGCCAATCCCGGCGCCACCGCCAACCTGGTCATCAACGCCGGGGGCGACGGCTATACGTTCGCGATCAGCCAATAGGCCGAGAGCCCTGCTCGTGGCGCTGGCGGCGGGCGTCGTCCTGACGACGCCCGCCGCCGGTTGCGCCGCGACCCTGCTGATCTGCAGGGTGTTCGACACGGCGACGCCGCCCATCCGCGCCTTGGTCGTGCCGGCCGGTTCGCTGTTTCGCGACACCGGCCGATCGGACGACCCGCTGGCGGCCTTCACCGGCGACGCCTGGTCCCTGCGGCTCGAGACCGTCGGCGACACGGTGATCCCGTCGCTGCGCGCCTGCGCCCGGACGCCGGTGCGGATCACCAGCGACTCCAGCGTCAAGGCGGTGTCCGCCAACGACAACCGCACCTTTGTCTATGCCGGATCCAACCTGATGCTCGATGCTCCGGAGGGCTCGGAGGAGATCTTCGGCCTGACCGGCAGGATTCTCGACCAAGCGCCCTGAGGCTCCACCGCCCCGGCTGCCTCGCTCAGGATCCGCGCCGCACGGCCGACCAAAGCGTGACCTTTCCGCCCAACCCACGCCTTGCTTGCGCCACGGCCTTTGGCCAAGGTGCGCGACCTCCAACGCTCTACCTCAAGGTCGCACATGATCCGCGTTTCGCGCCTGGCCCTCGTTCTCTCGGCCGGGCTCAGCCTCTCCGCCTGCGCGACCTCGTCCAACTTGAAGCCCGGCGACGACAAGAGCGTCGCCTCTGCGCCGTCGTCCAAGGCCCCGGCCGCGCCCGTCGCCTCCAACGCGCCGACCATCGACCGGGTGAAGCCCGGCCAATGGCCGCAGGCGGTGTCGGACGTCGCGCCCGATCCGCGCGTGCGGTTCGGCGTGCTGGCCAACGGCTTGCGCTACGCCATTCAGAAGAACGCCACGCCGCCCGGTCAGGCGGCCCTGCGCCTGTGGTTCGACGCCGGCTCGCTGGACGAGACGGACGACCAGCAGGGCTTGGCCCACTTCCTTGAACACATGGCGTTCAACGGCTCGAAGAATGTGCCCGAAGGCGACATGATCAAGATCCTCGAGCGCCACGGCCTGTCGTTCGGCGCCGACACCAACGCCTCGACCAATTTCAGCGAAACCACCTACCAGCTCGACCTGCCCAAGACCGATGACGACACGGTCGACAGCGCCATGATGCTTCTGCGCGAGGCCGCCGGTGAACTGACCATCGCCCCGGAGGCCGTCGACCGCGAGCGGGGCGTGGTGCTTTCGGAGGAGCGCACCCGCGACAGCCCCGGCTACCGCGTGTTCGTCAACACCTTCGGCTTCCAGCTGCAAGGCCAGCGCCCGCCGCAACGCCTGCCGATCGGCAAGACCGAGATCCTGAAGACCGCCCCGGCCCAGCGGATCCGCGACTTCTACCAGGCCTGGTACCGGCCCGAGAACGCGGTAGTGGTGGCGGTGGGCGACTTCGACGTCGACGCCATGGAAGCCAAGATCAAGGCCAAGTTCGGCGACTGGAAGGGCGTCGGCCCGGCGGGCGTCAAGCCGGACCTCGGTCCGGTGGCCAAGCGCGGACTGACCGCCAAGGTGCTGGTCGAGCCGGGCGCCCAGACGTCCGTGCAGATGGCCTGGATCGCGCCGCCAGACCTCGAGCTGGAGACTCGCGCCAAGGACAAGGAAGAGCTGATCAAGGCCCTGGGCTTCGCTGTGCTGAACCGACGCCTGCAGGTGCTGACCCGCTCGGACAATCCGCCGTTCATTGTCGCCGTGGCCGTCCAGAACGACCAGGAGCACGCCGCCGACATCACCACCCTGGCCGCCACCGTCCAGCCGGGCCATTGGAACGACGCCCTGACGGCGCTTGAGCAGGAGCAGCGCCGCATCGTCCAATACGGCGTGCGCCAGGACGAGCTCGACCGCGAGATCGCCGCCCTGCGCGCCGGCTTCGTGGCCGCCGCGGCCGGCGAGGCCACCCAGCGCACCACGGCCCTGGCCGGCGCCATCGTCGGCACGCTGGGCGACCGCGAGATCGTCACCAGCCCGTCCCAGAACCTGGTGGTCTTCGACGAGGCGACCAAGGGTCTGACCGCCGAAAAGGTCTCGGCCATGCTGAAGGCTCAGTTCGCCGGCTCGGGCCCTTTGATCGTCGTTCCGACGCCGACCGCCATCGACGGCGTGGAGAAGGCGGTGACCGACGCCTACGCCGCCTCCGCCAAGATTCCCGTGGCCGCTCCGGCCGCGCCGGGCGTCACGACCTGGCCCTACGCCAGCTTCGGCCCCAAGGGCGCGGTCGTCGAACAGAAGGATGTCGCCGACCTGGACACGGTCTTCCTGCGGTTCGCCAACGGCGTGCGGCTGACGGTCAAGCCGACCAAGTTCCGGGACGACCAGATCCTGGTGAAGGCGCGCATCGGCCACGGTCTGCTCGACCTGCCGGCCAACGTCCAAAACTCGACGTGGGCGGGCTCGGCCTTCATCGAGGGCGGCCTCAAGCAGATCAGCACCCAGGACATGGAACGCGTGCTCAACGGCAAGGTCTACAACGCCGCGCTCGGCGTCGAGGACGACGCCTTCAGCCTGTCGGGCCGCACACGCCCCGAGGATATCGACACCGAGCTTCAGGTCCTGGCGGCCTACGCCACCGAAAGCGGCTGGCGGCCCGAGGCCTTCAATCGCATCAAGACCTATTACGGCGCGATCCACGACCAGCTGGAGAGCACCCCCAGCGGGGTCATGGGCCGCGATCTGGGCGGGCTGCTGCACGGCGGCGACGGTCGCTGGACCTTCCCCACTCGTCAACAGATCGCCGGCGCATCGCTCGAGCAACTGAAGAGCTCGGTCTCGCCGCCGCTGGCGGCGGACTCCATCGAGGTGGTGATCGTCGGCGACATCACGGTCGACAAGGCCGTGGCGGCCGTGGCCCAGACCTTCGGCGCCCTGCCGGCCCGTCCTGACACCCCCGCCCCGGCCGGAGCGGAGAAGGTCCCCTTCCCCGCGCCTTCGCCGATCCCGATCGTGCGAACCCACAAGGGCCGGGCCGACCAGGGCCAGCTGTTCATGGCCTGGAAGACCGACGATCTGTTCGCCAACCTGCAGCGGGCCCGCAACACCCAGATCCTCGCCCAGGTGATGCAACTTCGCCTGACCGACGAACTGCGCGAGAAGCAAGGCGCGACCTATTCGCCCTCGGCCTCGGCGACCGCCAGCGTCGCCTTCACCCATTGGGGCTATCTGGCGGTCAGCGTCGAGACCCCGCCCGACAAGATCGACGGGGTGATCGCCAGCATCCGCAAGATCGCCGCCGACCTGCGCGACAAGCCGATCACCGCCGACGAACTGGATCGGGCCAAGAAGCCGCGTATCGACCAGATCGAGAAGGCCCGAGAGACCAACGAGTACTGGCTAGGCGTGCTGTCGGGCGCGCAGACCGATCCGCGGCTGATCGATTCCACCCGCTCGGTGATCGCCGGCCTGCAACGCGTGACCATCGCCGACGTGCAAAAGGCCGCTCAGGACTTCCTGGGCGACGGCAAGTCGTGGACGATGATCGTCAAGCCGGAAGGGAAGTAAGGGTCAACGCCCCCAAACTTCCCTTCATCCCGGCGAAAGCCGGGACCCAAGCCGAGCTTGGGGATTGGCTTTGCGGATCCCACTGCACAGACCTTTGCCTGATAGTCAGCTTGGGTCCCGGCTTTCGCTGGGATGAATGGAGTGAGAGGGCTGTGAACTACCGACAAGCGATCAAATGAACCCGATCCCGCCGCGGCTCCGTTTTGGGCGCGGCCAACGCCCCGTAAGCCACCAGGCCCCACACGGTCAGCACGGCCAGCCATTGAACGGGAGTGACGGTAGCGGCGCGGTTCATGCCCTTCCTATCCCCCGGTTGCCCTCGCGCGAATAACGACTTATCAGCGGCGATCTGTGAGGTTTCATCACATGGCCGCCCGCTCGCTTCCGCCGCTCAACGCCTTGCGCGCCTTCGAGGCGTTCGGTCGGCGCGGGCGAATGACCCTGGCCGCCGACGAACTTTGCGTCACCCATGGCGCGATCAGCCGCCAGATCCGCCAGCTTGAAGACCATCTCGGCGTCGCCCTGACCGAAGGGCCGCGCAACCGCCTGACCCTGACCGAGACCGGCCTCAATCTCGCCCAGGCCCTGACCGTGGCGCTGGACCAGATCGAGGTCGCCCTGCCCCGGCCCGCTAGGTCCGGCGATGGAACGCTGGTGGTCTCGTGCCTGCCGACCTTCGCCATGAAGTGGCTGATCCCGCGCCTGCCCGACTTCGTGGCCGCCCATCCGGAGATCCAGACGCGGATCGTGGAGTCCAACGGCCCGTTCGATTTCCGCGCCGACGGCGTCGACCTGGCCATCCGCATGCGCCTGCCCGACGCCCCGCCCTCGCCGGACGCCGACGTCACGCCGTTCCTCAAGCACTATGTCGGCCCCGTGGCCTCGCCTGAGCTGGCGGCCCAGGTCCGCGACCTGGAAAGCCTGGCCCGGCTGCCGCGCCTGCACACCCGCACCTTCAGGGAGAGCTGGTCGGAATGGGAGGCCGCCAAGGGCGTCGCCCTGCCGCCGGCGGCGGTGAACCGCGAATTCGACCACTATTTCTACATGCTGGAAGCAGCGGTCGCCGGCCTGGGCGTGGCGCTGAGCCCCTTCGCCTTCGCGGAGAAGGATTTGGCGGCCGGGCGCCTGGTCGCCCCGCTGGGCCTGGCGCCCGGACGGGCCCAGGTTTGCGCCCTGACGCCCAAGGGCAAGGCCGCCCGCGCGGCCCGCCGGTTCCGCGATTGGCTGGTCGTCCAGGGCGCGACGACCCCGCCGCCGACCGACATTGGAACGGGGTTCTCAACAAGCTGAGCTGGGTTCCGACGCAAAACCCCTTACACTTTGCGCTGACGCCCTCTAGTTTCCGCCGATCCCCCGCGCCCCGCGCGCCCCAACGAGATCAGGAGCCGTCATGGACGCCGCCACCATCGCCAAGCTCGAAGGCCATCTGAAGCGCACCTTCGGCAACCCGCACATCGCCCTCAAGGCTCGCCCCAAGCAGAAGGACTCCGCCGAAGTCGAGGTGAAGGGCGAATTCATCGGCGTCGTCTTCCAGGACGAAGACGAGGACGGCTCGTTCATGTTCGAGATGGCGATCCTGGCCGAAGACCTGGACGGCTAGAGGCCCAGCGCGGCGAAGCCCCCTCCGTCGGCTTCGCCGCCACCTCCCCCAGAGGGGGAGGATCTAACCGCGCCAGATGCTCCCCCTCTGGGGGAGCTGTCGCGTAGCGACCGCCGCACCATCAGCGACGCCCCCGCCGCCAGCAGTCCCGCGACGCCGGCGATGACGAAGGCCTCCAGATACTGTCCCGACTGCGCGCGGATGACCCCCGCGCCGATCGCCGCCGTCGCGGCGCCCAGCTGGTGGCCCGCCCCGATCCAGCCGAACACGATCGGTCCGTCGCGGTCGCCGAACGCCTCGGTCGCCAGGCGCACGGTCGGCGGCACGGTGGCGATCCAGTCCAGGCCGTAGAACACGGCGAACACCGACAGGCTCACGATCGAGAAGTCCAGGAACGGCAGGCAGATCAACGAAAGCCCGCGCAGCGCGTAGTACATGAACAGCAGCTTGCGGGGATCGTAGCGGTCGGTCAGCCAACCCGAGGCGGTGGTGCCGAACAGGTCGAACAGGCCCATCAGCGCCAGCAGGCCGGCGGCCTTGACCTCCGGCATGCCCCGATCGCCGCAGAAGGCGATCATGTGGACGCCGATCAGGCCGTTGGTGGTCAGGCCGCAGATGAAGAAGCCGCCAAACAGCAGCCAGAAGGTGCGGGTCCTGCTGGCGCGTTGCAGGGCGCCGAACGCGGCCGCCAAGGCGTTGGACGCCGACCCCCTGGGCGGCGGCGCCCAGTCGTCGGGCGCGCCGAACGGGCGCTGGCCGATGGCGTCGGGGCTTTCCGGGATCAGCAGCCAGCAGATCGGGGCCATGATCGCCGCAACCGCGGCCACCGTCAGCACCACCGGCCGCCAGCCGCCCTGGTCGGCGATCCAGGCCATGGCCGGCAGGAAGATCAGCGAGCCGGTGGCCGTCGCCGCCGTCAGCAGGCCCAGCATCAGACCGCGCCGGGCGACGAACCAGCGATTGACGATGGTCGCGCCCAGCACCATGGCCACGGCGCCGCTGCCCACGCCCGCCATCACGCCCCAGGTCGCAACATACTGCCAGCTCTGGGTCATGAACGCCGAGAGGCCGGTCGAGACGGCCATCACCAGCAGGGCCAGGCTGATCGTGCGCCGCACGCCGAACGACTGCATCAGCGCCGCCGCGAACGGTCCGGTCAGGCCATAGAGGAAGATGCCGATGCCCGCAGCCAGCGAGATCGAGGCGCGATCCCAGTGGAAGGCTTTCTCCAGCGGCAGGATCAGCACGCCGGGCGCGGCCCGCAGGCCCGCGGCCGACAGCAGCGCCAGGAAAGTCGCGGCCGCGACCACGAAAGCGTAGCGGGAGCCGGTGATGCGACGGAGAGCTTGCATGGCGATGTAACCGATCGGTACGGGGTTGTTCTCCTGCATACGTACCGGTAAGTAACATCGTCAAGAGCCATGGCCAAAATTGACGATAAAACCTCGGGCGAGATCCCCGAGCACCTGCGCCCCTACAATCCCGGCGCCCGCGCCGCCGAGCGGATCTTCGAGACCGCCCGCGACCTGTTCTACCGCGAGGGCATCCGGGCGGTCGGGGTCGACGAGATCGTCACCCGGGCCGGGGTGACCAAGCCCAGCCTCTATCGCAGCTTCAAGTCCAAGGACGATCTGGTCGCCGCCGTGCTGCGCGAGGTCGAGACCGGGTTCTGGGAGCGCTTCGCGTCGGCCGAGGCGGCCTTTCCCGGCGATCCCAAGGCCCAGATGATCGCCTATTTCGAGGGTCTGGCGGCTCGGTCCGGCGGCGCCGACTATCGCGGCTGCGCCCTGTCGAACGCCATGGTCGAATATCCCGACCGCGACCACGCGGGCCGCGCCGTATCGCAGGTCCACAAGCAGGACCTCCGCGACCGCCTGCGCGCCAAGGCCGATGAGATGGGCGCATCCGATCCCGCCGCCCTGGGCGACGCGATGATGCTGCTGATCGAGGGGGTGTTCACCTCCAGCCAGATGTTCGACCACGACGACAAGCCGGCCCTGGCCGTGGTCGGGGCCGTCAAGGCGCTGATCGCGGCCTATTGCCCCCCGAGCGGGCGATGAGCGCGCATCCGCTCGATCGCGTGGTGTGGAACGCCTTCACGACGCGGCAGGCGCATCTGGCTCTGGTCGACGGCGGGGCGTTCCGGGTCCATCCCGACTTTGGCATATTCGCCGCGACGGCCGACCACGCGCCCGAAAGCCTGGCCGCCCTAGGCCGGCTGGTCCAGGCTCATCCCGGCGAGGTCGGGGTGGTGGAGCGGTTCGATCTTCCGCCGGTCCCGGGGACGCAGGTCACCCGGCGCGCGGTGCTCAACCAGATGGTCGCGCAGACCCTGGCCCAAGCCAAGTCCGCGGATTTCGAGATCGAGCCCCTGGGCGACGCCGACTCGCCGCAGATGGTGGCGCTGGCCGCCCTGACCGCGCCGGGGCCGTTCTTCTCCCGCACCCACGAACTGGGCGAGTTTGTCGGCGTGAAGGTCGATGGCCGCCTGGTGGCCATGGCGGGCGAACGGATGCGGCCGGAGGGGTTCACCGAGGTCAGCGCCGTCTGCGCGCACCCCGACCACCGCGGCAAGGGTTATGCGGCGAAGCTGATGCTGCACGTGGCCCACAAGATCGTCGCGCGCGGCGAGACGCCGTTCCTGCACAGCTACGCCGACAATGTCGCGGCCATCTCGCTCTACGAGGCGCTGGGGTTCAGGTTCCGGTGCGAGCAAGTGCTGACGGTGCTGGCCCCTCTCTAAACTCCGCTCTTCCCGGCGAAGGCCGGGACCCAGATGGAATAGCGGCGGGCCTGACGCCACAAGCGCTGAGCCATTCCAGCCCACCACACCGCTTTGGGATCTGGGTCCCGGCCTTCGCCGGGAAGAGCGGATCATTTGGCCAAACAAAAAGGACCCGGAAGGCTTCCGCCCTCCGGGTCCCCTTCAAACGCTCAGACCTAAACCCTAAGCCTGGATCTTGTTCGCCGACCGGCGCGCCCAGCCGTAGAGCACGAACACCACGGCCGCCGCGGCGATCAAGGCGAAGATCATGCCCACGTGCTCGGACGGCGCGAAGGGAACCTCCAGGGGGCCCGGCTTCTGGGTGGCGACGATCAGGCCGGCCAGGGCCACGTTGAACAGGCTCTCGCCGACGATGAAGCCGGAGGCGATCAGAACGCCCAGGCGCTTGGCCGCCTCGCCCATCCGGTCCTTGTCGACCATCTTGTCGTAGAGCCAGCCGATCACGGCCCCGACCACGACGGGCGCGGTGACGGTGCTGGGCAGGTAGATGGCCAGGCCCACGCCCAGCGGCGGCAGGCTGTAGCGGCCGTTGCTGCTCTTGCGCAGGATGATGTCGACGATCACCAGGCCCAGGCCGATCAGGGCGCCGTAGCCGAGCAGGCTCCAGTTCAGGTCGCCGCCGATCACGCCCTTGGCCAGGGTCGAGATCAGGGTCGCCTGCGGGGCGTTCAGCGGGGTGGAGCCCGCCACGGTGGCCAGGTTGGCCGCGCCGGCGAAGCCGTTCGACTGGTTCAGCAACTCCAGCACGAAGGGGATGACGACGGCGCCGGCGACGACGCCGATGACCAGGGCGACCTGCTGTTTCCACGGCGTGGCGTCGACCAGCTGGCCCGTCTTCAGGTCCTGCAGGTTGTCGTTGGCGACCACCGCCACGGCCAGCACCATGGTGGTGACGTAGAGGGCGTAGGCGACCAGGGCCTTGGCGATGTCCGGGCCGATCACCCCGCGGCCCACGACGCCGACCATCAGCGAGGCGCCCAGCACGGTCAGGATCGCGATGCCCGAAACCGGGCTGTTGGACGAGCCGATCAGGCCGGCCATGTAGCCGCACACCGCGGCGGCCAGCAGGCCGGCGACCAGGACATAGCCGATGCCGATGGCCACCAGCGGCGCGGCGAGGCTGGTGATCGGACCGCCGGTCAGGAAGTGGGCCAGGAACCAGCCGGCCGGGGCCAGCAGCAACAGCGAGACCAGGCCGACGACGCCGATCGGAATGTCCTGCTCGGTGCGGGGAATGTCGCTCCCGCCGGACTTGCGGACCTTGTTGGCCTCGAAGGCCGAAACCAGGCCGGCCCAGATCGGCAGGGCCAGCTTGCCCAGGGTCCAGATGGCGGCGGCGCCGATGACGCCCGCCCCCATGAACCGCACCTCGGTTTTCCAGACGGTCAGGGCGTGGGTGGCGACGTCGGCGCCGGGAATCGGGTGCAGGCTGGTCATGACCGGCACCAGAACGCCCCAGGCGATGGCCAAGCCGGCGAACATGGCCACGCCGACGGTGATGCCCATCAGGTGGCCTGCGCCCATCAGGGCCAGCGAGCTGGAAGCGCCAAGGCCGGTCGCGCCCGCGCCGGCCTTGAAGTAGCCGGCGACTTCCGCGGCGAAGATCTTGGCGGCGGCCAGGGCCGCGAACAGGGCCGAGGCGACGGTGCCCAGCACCACGGCGATCAGGCCCGCCTGGCCCTCGGCCGCGCCGGCTCGCGAGCCGGTGCCGACCTTCAGCACCTCGGCGGCGGCGACACCCTCGGGGTAAGGCAGGTCGGAATTGGTCACCAGAGCCCGGCGCAGCGGGATGGTGTACATGACGCCCAGGATTCCGCCGACCAGACAGGCGCCGAAGGTGGTCAGGAACGGCACGTGGCTCCACCAGCCGATCATCAGCAGGCCCGGCAGCACGAAGATCACCGAAGACAGCGTCCCCGCCGCCGAGGCGATGGTCTGGACGATGTTGTTTTCCTGGATCGTCGCCGTCTTGAAGGCCCGCAACAGAGCCATCGAAATGACCGCGGCGGGAATCGAGGTGGCGAAGGTCAGGCCCACCTTCAGGCCCAGATAGACCTGGGCGGCGGTGAAGACGAGGGTGATGAGGATGCCGAGAAGGACCCCTCGGATGGTGAACTCCGAACGGGGAGTCGCGGCGGCGTCGGACGGCATGAAGGGTCCCAAAACAGTTAAGGCGGTCGGACCTTGCACGCCCGACCGCCCCAAACTCAAGTCTTGTTCCGCATTTTCGCGTTTTGCGGGTCGGCGCTGCCCTTCAGAGCGCCTTATCCGGAAGGGTTAGAGAACGCCCAGCATCTCCGCGACCAGCGGGTGGCGGACGATGTCGCGATCGGCCAGGCGGACCACCGCGATGTTCTCGAGCGCCTCGAACTTCTCGGCCACGTCGCCCAGGCCCGAGATGCCCGGCAAGAGGTCCGATTGGTTCGGATCGCCCGTCACGACCATGGTCGAGTTCCAACCCAGGCGCGTCAGCAGCATCTTCAGCTGCATGTAGGTGCAGTTCTGGGCCTCGTCGATCACCACGAAGGCGTTGTTAAGGGTGCGGCCGCGCATGAAGCCGACCGGCGCGATCTCGATCGCCCCCTCGGCCATCAGCGAACGCATCCGCTTGACCGACAAGCGATCGCTCATGGCGTCGTAGAGCGGCCGCAGATAGGGGGCCAGCTTCTCCTCCATGTCGCCCGGCAGGTAGCCCAGCGACTCGCCGGCCTCGACGGCGGGACGCGACAGCACGATGCGGCCGACCTTGCCGGCCTCGAGCGCCTCCACGGCCTTGGCGATGGCGATGTAGGTCTTGCCCGTCCCGGCCGGACCCAGCGCCATGATCAGGTTCTTGTCGTCGATCGCCTCCATCAAGCTCGCCTGGCCGGGCGATTTGGGTTTGATCGTTTTGAGGTAACTCTGGTCTCGATCCTCATGCCCCGGGGTCCCGAGCGGCGACCAGGCGCTGCGATGCTCCACCGGCAGGCGGCGCACCTTGGCGTCGTCGTCGTAACGGCCAGCGTCGTTCGCGCCTTCGCGCACCATCCGCTTGAGAGCTCGCTTGGTCATGTAAGCCTCCATTCAGGCATGAAAAAAGGACGTGGCCGAATGGCGACGTCCCTAAGGCAGATTGGCTTGGAGCAGGTGGGGAGGAGAAAAACGGAGACGCGTGCGCGGCCGGGCGGTTCGGAGCTTGCCCCCGAAGGCGGTAATGTACGCCCAAACCCCAAAACCGACACCCATGGTCTCCGTTGCCGGGAGGCCGCGTTCGGTAATCGAGCGCGGCTCGGATACGAGAAGAATGACTCCCGACGTAGGAGTGTTCCCCCTCGAATCGCACAAATACAATGGGGCTCACATGGTTTATGAGCGGTTAAGGCTTTGCCTGCTTTTAGAACACGGGGTGTACGGATGACTGTCTATTCCTTGGGCGCCATAGGTCCCCGGCTTCCGCCGGAGGGCGAATATTGGATCGCGCCCAATGCCGCCGTGATGGGAAACGTCATTCTGCGGAAGAATTCCAGCATTTGGTGGGGCGCAATAGTTCGCGGCGACAATGATCCGATCGAGATCGGTGAGAATAGCAACGTCCAGGACGGATCTGTACTGCATACGGACGTCGGCAGCCCGCTGACCATCGGGGCCAACGTGACGATCGGCCACATGGTGATGCTGCACGGCTGCGTGATCGGCGACGGTTCGCTGATCGGCATCGGCTCGATCATCCTCAACGGCGCGAAGATCGGGAAGAACTGCCTGATCGGCGCCGGCGCCCTGATCACCGAGGGCAAGGAAATCCCGGACAACTCGATGGTCATGGGCGCGCCGGGCAAGGTGGTCCGGGAGATCGGCGAGGGACATGCGCTGGTTCTCCAGGCCTCGGCCTTGCACTACGTCGAGAACTGGAAGCGCTACAGCGCGGACCTGGCGCCAATGAGCTGAAGCTTGGCCCCAAGGTCCGCTCAGGGTCGAAAACGGAATTGGCGACTCCGGTCCACCCGCTCCAGTCACCCCGACCAACGACCGCGCCTTTCGTGGACTTGCGAACTGATCGCGCCTGCTGTCGGCCACTCCTAGGTTAGGATGCGGTTGGCCTAGATGGGCCCCAAGATGGCCGCGCAGCTACGGTACGGCGGTCGAGAGTCCAGGCGAAACTCGGTCTGGCTCATTCATACCAAACGGTTTGAGCGTGGCCTTCAGCCAAGGCTCAGTCGCCGCCAACGCCACGGTGTGATCGCCCCGCTCCAACGCCTTGATCGTGATCTTGCCGTTCGCCGGGCAGGGAATATCGGCCTCCGAGAAGGTCGGGTCGGTACGGCTGTAGAAGATCGCCAAACGGGCGTCGCAGGACAGATTGGCGGCCCGCGCGGCGGCCCACCGCCGGAAGCCGTCGTCGGGTCGCGCCCAATCAATCCCCATGGTCGCCTTTTCCCACTGCTCCTGACGAGCCACGTCCTGGTGGATGGCGCCTCGACTGTCGGCCCAGCTGGCGGGCGGTCGTGGACGCAGCCACGGCGCCGCCAGCATGTATTGGTCGAAGTCGCGCGCCGGATGAGGAGACTGCATGACAGCCAGCGCCAACAGGCCGCCGAAGCTCTCGCCATAAAAGATCGCGCTGCGATATCGTCGGAACCGCTCATCAGAAAGCGCCTGGCGAATGAGGGCCGCATCCTGATCCAGCGCGGCGCCTCCTCCGCTCGCCAGCCTGTCAGGCGCGCTTCGGCCGTCCCCGAGGTTTCCGCTCTGAGTGACGACCACCACGTCAAAGCCTTGTTCGATGAAGGGCTCCAATCCGAACGCCCGCGCCCTGTTGCTGGCTTCCGCGGCCGGGCCTCCGAAGGCGACGAACACCACGCCGCTCGCGCCCTTCGAGCGAAACCATCGCGCCGTCAGCGGCCAGCCCGGCGCCCCAAGGTCAAGCTTTTCGATGACGACCTCTCGGCGTTGCTCAGCCTTCCGAGAACAACGGAGACGGGCGGTCTTGCCCTGTGTCTTCAGCAGGATCCGACTTTCGCCGAACGGCGCCTCGAAGTGGTAGACTTCCGTCCTGGCGTTCGCGGTCCTGGCGTAGGACAGCAGCATTTCGTCGGCGCGCCGAGGAAGAGGCCGGCGGGTGAACCGCGCCGACGTTGGATTGACCTCGGTTATGGCGTCCAACCCATCATAGATGGCCAGCAGATCTCCGGTCGCAGGATCCAGCACGAACTTGTCGCCATGCGCGATGGTCTGGCCGTCACGGTTGCGGACAAGATCGCCGCTGGCCAGGATGAAGTCCTCTCCGGCCGTGTGCAGCCAACGCGCCGACGCCCCCAAGGCCACGCCGCTGACGGTGGTCTCGCGGCCCACGGCGTCGTCGCCCAGGCGGGCCAGGAAAGTCGATCGCCGACTGAACAGCGCGGCGGGGCGTTCCTGGGCGGCCCGGACGGGGAGATCGGCGACGATCACCGCCTCGTCCTTCAACAACACCTCTTGAGCGCGCTGGACGTTCGCCCACGCGCCACGCAGATCCTGTTGGGGAATGAAGCCGTCCAGATGCATGTCCTCAACGCTCAAGCGGCTCTCGAGCTCGACGCGGCCGGCGTCCTCGCGCCGGAAGTCCGGCGCCGTCAGATATTTCGCCTCCACGTCCGGCCCCAAGACCATCAGCACCTTGGAGTCTGGCGACCACGCCGCATGCCGGGTCGGCGACAGTTCGCCGTAGGCCGCAAGGGCGCAGCCTTGCACGAAGCCGCGCCGCATGATGCAGGGCACGTCGAGGATCGCCAGATCGGGCGGCGGCGCCTTGAAGGTCTCGCCGGGGAACGCGTAGGACGACCAGGCGGCGAGATATCGCCCGTCCGGCGACAAGGTCAGTTCCCGGGTCGAACAGAGGTCCTGATCAATGGACGTGCGGGACGCGTCGATCAGGCCCGAAACAACGTCGGCCGAGGCCGCCGACGTCAGAAACATCGTCAGGATCGATAGAAGAAGACGCTCGCGCCAAGTTCTCAAAAACGATGACGCGAGCGACATAGCTTAGTCTCGTCCTAGCGCCTTGAGCGTCTGGGCGTTGAGGGCCGCAAACGCGGGACGGCCAGGCGTCAGTGGGCTGACATGACCGAAGTCGTGCCGGATAATCGTGAGATTGGGGTTGTCCAGGCACAGACGGTAGTCGTCGAGCGGACGGACGACATCGTCCTTGACCCCGATCAAGATGGTCACCGGACCGCGAAGGGGGCAGCGCTTCAGGCCACGGAAATAGCTCGCCTCGGCCTCCATGGTCCCAGGACCCCAAAGCTCGCGATTGACCGCTGCCGACAGCGTCGCGACGGCCTGGCTATAACCGGGGGCCAATTTCAGTTCGGCGTACGACGGCTTGCTCATGGTGCCGGCTGGACCGCTCAGGACCACATGGTCCATGCGATTCAGAAAGGCGTCGTTGAAGCGGCGATAGAAATAAGCGCCGAAGCTCGCGGCGTAGAGTGAAAGATGGTCGCGGGCGCCATAGGTCTCCCGGACGTAGCGCTCGATCAGCCGAGCATCCGCTTCGATGGAAGCGGGTCCCTCGCGATATAGACGGTCAAACTGCGCGAACGTGTAGTCCGAGCCGCCATAATGGATCACGTCGACATTGAAGCCGTTGTCCAGCAGCATGGAAATGTCGTTGCTGGCGCTGGCCTCCAGATTTTCATGCAGCCCCGGCCCGCCCGAAAGATAGAGCACTGTCTTGCGGACGCCCTCGCGGCTGTAGCGCTCGATAAAGACGCCCTTGGCGTCGCCCACGCGCCGTATCTCGTGGCGCGCCAAGGCTTCGCCGCCGCAATTGATCTCCACGCGCCGTTCGCCGCGCCGAATCTCATGGCGAACCACCGCCTGGCCGTCCTCGGTGCGGAAAGGCCCGTAGGAAAACACCGTCGCGCCAAGAGCCTCGCTGAACGCCAGGCCCAGTAGGTGTTGGTCCGCGTGACTTTCGGCAGAGGCCATGAGCTGGGCGGTCAGTGCGGGCGGCACGCCTTGGAGCGCCAGTCCCTCGGCCGAGCCATAGCCGTAATAGCGTGTCGGATCGTCGCCATTGACCAGCACGCTCCGGGAGCGCCGCGGCGTTAGGTCGACGAGGCCTTTTGGGGTGATGCGGAGGATGGAGCCCGAGGCCTGTACGACGGCGTCGCGGCCGTCGAATCTGAAGTCGAGGTTCGCGCGGCGCTGGGTGAAGGGATTGCCGTTCTCCCAAAGCCGCCGCTCTGGAGCGCCGTTCAGGCTGTAGCCGATCGAATAGTCAACATCCGAGCGAAACAGATAGATCGAGTGCTCGCCGACCATCAGACCGTACAGATTGCGCGCGTTGGCGCTGAAGGCGGTGCTATGGACGGCGGCCCGGTCGGCCACACCGCGATAACGAGCTAAGGTGGCGGCGTCGTTCGCGGTTCCAAGCGCGGGCCGTGGGTCCAGATAGTCCAGCACGTCGCCACGGGTCGGCAAGGCCGCCGTCAGAACGGCCGGAGCCCTGGCCGAAAGCACCGCGGTGGTAGCGAACTTGCGGATGGTGTTGTCGCCGGTGGCCCGGCGCGCGCTGTCGGCGCCAGCGGCGAGCATGTAGACCCACCGGTCGCCGTCGCCGAAATAGATCCGTCCACGCGGGAAGTCGGCGTCATTGACGATCTTGTCGACGGGACAGTCCATGCCCCGCTGCAACAGACAATCGGGCGACACAACCGACAAGGCGTCGCTCCCCTCCCGAGCGATCAGATAGCGGCCGCCCGGGGATATCTCCAGCTTGGCGCTTCGACAAAAAGCGCCGTAGGGGCCAAGGGGTGAGGCGAAGGCAGGTGCGGCAAACGCCAGGAACATGGCGGCCCAGAAGGCTTGCCGCATACATCCACTCCTGAAAACCCCGCCGAAGACCAGCTCCGGCGGGGCGCCGTAAAAAAAGATCTACTTAAGGTCGGCGACGATCTCGTCGGCCTGGCCGTCGGTGTTGTAGTCCCAAGCCAAGATACCGGTCTCTGGATTGTAGAGCACCCCGGTGTCGACCACGCCGTTGGAATCCCGATCGGCGTAGTAGACGTGCGATCCGCCGAGATCGCCGACGGGATAGCTGTACATGGTGATCCCGTTCTGCGTCCCTCCAGGAGCAGGTCCCGCAGCACGAGGTCGACCGACCGCCCCTCCAGCCGCTCCACGAGGCGAGCCAGAATGGCATAGCCGGTGTGCGTGTAGCTCCATACGGTTCCGGGCTTGAAGGCTTGTATGCGACGTGGAAAGAACGCTGTGAACGCGTCCCAGCTATAGGCCCATCGCGCGCTCGGCTCCTGGGGTTCGACATAGCCGCCCGTATGGCTGAGCAGATGGCGAGGCGTCACGCCCGTCGTCCTCGCGCCGCCCGCCAGTTCCGGGAAATGCATCGCCAGGTCGGCGTCGAGATCCAGGACGCCGCGCTCAACCAGGTGAAGGCAGGCTATCGCCACCAGCGGCTTCATCACGCACGACATCGGCAGACGGCCGTCGAGCGACAACGGAGTGGCCTTCTGGGTCGAGGACACACCGACGGCGGTAGCGATCATCTCCTTCGGACGCCGGGCCGCGGCTGCGACGCCTGGCGCGCTCTGGGCGGCAATGATGGCTTGAGCCAGACGTTCCAAACGGTCTTGGTTGGGACTCATTGCGACCGACTAAACTCGACGACAACCTGCGCAGGGCGCGGCGCAAGCTTACAAACTCTAGGTCGGCGCCCAGACGAGGGCAACCCAGGATATATACCGCGTCGCCCGACATGGCTCCGCTTCATGACTGCTCCCAATGCTGGCGCGCGACCAGGCTCACCTTACCGGCGGAAGCGGATTCCGAGGGCGTAGATGCTCTCCTCGAACCTCACGTCGCGCGGAAACACGCCGCCTCCATAATCAAGGAAGCTTCGATAGGGCTCGCCGAGGATGTTGGAGGCCTCAAAGGTCACGGTGATGTCCTCGACCGGCGAATAGCTGGCCGAGAAGTCCAGGCGGGACACGTCGTCGGTATATTCTCCGGCGACCGAGCCGGTGTATTGCGTGCGGGTGTTCCAGGCCAACCTCGCGGAGATCGGGCCGCGCTCGTACATGCCGACGAGGTTGTAGGAATATTCCGAAATCCCCGGCAGATCGCCGTGAATGTACGTGCCGTTCAGCTGCACCCCGAACGACCGGGCCCAGCCCGGCATGAACTCGTAGTCGAGGAACGTCGTGACCTGGGCCTCGACGCCCTTGAGGGTGGCGTCGCTCAGGTTCTGGGGTTGGGTGACGCGGAGCTGGCCGTAGACGGGATCGGTCACATCGACCGTCTGGTCGGCGATGAAGCCCGACACCTTGCGGCGGAACAGGCCGACGGAGGCCGAACCGGTCGCGGAAAAATAGCGCTCCAGCGTCAGGTCGTAGTTCTCGGATTCGATCGGTTGCAGGTCGATATTGCCGCCCCGCGCATTGCGTCGTCCGCTGGGATCGGGATTGGGATCCACCGCCAGGCTCGGGTTGAGTTGGCTGAAGCTGGGCCGCGTGCGGGTCTTGTTGGCGGCTAGGCGCAACTGCGTGTTTTCGCCCAGATGGAGCCTGGCGCTGACAGAAGGCAGGTAATCGGTGTAGGCGACGCCCTCGTCGCGAGGCGTGAAGGTCTCCACGCCGCCGACGGCGCCGCGTGAACTGCCGCTGATCGTCTCCCGGGTCCGCACGACCCGCAGCCCGATCACGCCGTCGACGGGCCAGCGCCCCTCGGTCGCGTAGTTGATCTGACCGTAGCCGGCATACGACTTCTCTTTCGCCTCGAAGGCCTGCTGGGGGTTGAACGGCGGCTCGCCTCCGGGGAAGCCGGCCAGATCGCGCAAGGCGGAGATGTTGCGGCGCAGGCTCTGGCGAGTCGGGCTGATCCAGCTGCGCACCACCTGCACGTCGTCGCCGTTGAAGCCTGACGGGATCGGCGCCAGATCGACCGGCGTCGCCGTCAGCGGCAGGCCCAGCGCCTCCTGGCCGGCATAGCGCTCCCCATTGTCGAAGGCGCCGTCGCGATCGACGTAGCGCACCCCAAATTGCACGCTCCTGATCAGGTGCTCGCCGAAGTCGTAGGTCGCATCGCTCCGGAACTGGATGTCGTCGCCCTTGGCGACCAGATGTCGGTCGAAGAAGCCGCGATAGACGTAGTTGGCAGGGTCTTGGACGTCGAAATCCCTGAACCCGAAGGCCACCCCGCCGTCGTGCCCAGGGACGTCGAAATTGACGTCGACGGTCGGTGCGCGGGCGAAGGCGGTGTCGAAACTGTAGATCGAGGAGTCGTACTTGCTGTCGGTGCGGGCCAGGTCGGCGGTCACCCGCCAGGGCCCCTGTTCGTAAGACCCGCCGACGGCGAACTGGAAGGTGTCCGTCTGGTTGCTCGAGGCGCCCTGGAACAGTTCGGGTCGCAGTTGGCCGCTGGAGGTCAGGCTCTGAGCCTGGTTGGTCCCGGGCTGCAGAACAACGTTGCTGAAGATCGCCCCGCTATCGCTATGCAGCGGCACGAGCAACTGCCGATCCGAGACCTTGTTGCGGAAGCCCTGGTAGAGCGCGTCGGCATAGAGTTCGAGATGCGCGTTCGGCCGCCACTGCAGGGATGCGTTGACCGAGGGACGGCTGCGATCGCCTTGCCCATAGAAGACGCCCACGGCGTCGGGGAAGCGGAATCCGGTCAGGGCCGGATCGGCGACTTGCCCGCTCTCCGCAGCCGCGATGAACCCGCCGTTGAACCGGGCGGAATCCAGGTACCGCAGCCGCGTGTAGGAGACGTTGAGCAGGGCGCCGATCTCGCCCGCGCCCGTGGTCCACCGGTCGCTGACCAGGATGTTGCCCGTGGGGTCATAGTGCTCCGACTGGTTCGTATAGGCCGCTCTCAGCGAACCGGCGATTTCGCGATCCTTGAAGTCGAACGCGCGTCGCGAGCGAACATTGATCAGTCCGGCGATGCCGCCCTCGACCTGGTCGGCGGTGGTCGACTTGAACACCTCCAGCGCCGCGACGCCGCCCGCCGGGAAATCCTGGATGGCGACGAAACGGGCCTCGGCCGTGAAGATGTCCCGGCCGTTATAGGTGGTGGTCAAGTCGGGCAGGCCGCGCACCAGCACCCTGTTCGCCTCGCCCCCGCCGCGTTCGACCTGGACGCCGACGATGCGGGCCAGAGAGTCCGACGCCGTCACGTCCGGCAGCTTGCCGATGTCTTCGGCCACCACGGCGTCGACGACCTGGGCCGCGTCCCGCTTGATCGTACGGGCGGATTGGAGGCTGCGGCGCAGCCCTGTGACCACCACCTCGTCGACCGTATCGGCCCCAGGCGCGGCGACGGCGACCTGCGCCGCGGCCGGTGACGCCGTCAGCAGGGCGAGTATCGAGATCGTATAACGGATCGCGCCTCTAGGCATGGCTTCTCCCCCAATCGGAACCTCTGCCTGTCGAACGCTTCTGAGGTCGCGAGCGGGAAGCTGGCGATCAAATGTTGAATGCGGATGCGCCGCCGCCGGCTATCGGCGGGTCGGAGCGGCCTCCAGCGCCCTGAACACCTCGACCTCGCGAGGGCGGTAAGGCGTGCCGTCGCGCCGGAGCAGGTCATGGAACCAGATGGTCGGCTCCTGAAGCGTGTAGGGGCGCTCCCAGCTGTCCCACGGCAGGCGGGTCTGGATGTCGCCGTCGACGAAGCCCCAGTTGATCATGCCCACGTTCTCGCGGCGCCCGATCGGCAGGATGGTGTCGACGTTCGAGCCATTGCCGCGCGCCAGCCACTCGGTGCAGATCATCGGCCGGCCATAGGGGCGCAGCTGCGCGATGCGCGCCTCGAAGACTTCAGGCCATTCGTAGTTGTGGAAGGTGATGACGTCGGACTCGGCCAGCTGGATGCGCTGGATCTTCGTCAGGCTCGCCGATCCCGGAGACCAGTCCGCGCCGATCCAGACGCCGCTGGTCAGGGGCTGGATCGGACGCTGGGCCCGCGCCCAGGCGAAGGCCTGCGGCAGCAGGGTCTCGATGCGACGGGTCTCGTCCTTCAGCTGGTCGTCGTTGTAGCTGCCGCCGCCGGGGTTGTCGGGTTCGTTCCAGATGTCCCAGGCCAGCACCCGCGGGTCGCGCGCATGGGCGCCGACGATCCCCTCGACATAGGCGCGAAAGCGCGCGTCATTGGTCGGGTCGACCAGGTCATGGCGCCCCGGGCTTTGCACCCAGCCCGAATTGTGGACGCCGGGAATGGGCCTGTGCTGCGGCCCGAGCTTGGGATCGGGATCCCAGCAGCTGTCGAACAGCACCAGGATCGGCCGGATCCCGTGCCGGTCGGCGATGGTCAGGAACTGGTCGAGCCTAGCCTTGAAGCCTTCGGGATCCTGGAGCCACAGCAGGTCATGCAGATAGACCCGCACGGTGTTCATGCCGAACCGGTCGTGCGCCCACCCCAGTTCGCGGTCGATGGTCGCCGGATCGAAGGTGTCGGCCTGGAACATCTCGAGCTGATTGATGGCGGTCGAGGTCGTGTAGTTGGCGCCGACCAGCCAGGGCTGGCGATCATACCAGCCGCGCGCCTGGGCGGGACTCCACCGCTCGGGCGCCTGGACCCTGGCGGCGGGCGCGGCCGCCGCGGCGTGAGCTTGGCCGGCCATGGGCGCGAGCGCCAGCCAAACCGGCAACGCGAGTTTCAGAAGCGCTCTTCTCATCAGGCTTTCCCGGGCTGTCAACGACGCCGCCCGCTCGGCGCAGGCTGGGTGGAGAATCGGAAGACGATCAGGTTCCGGTACGCCTGGCCGGGATCGAGCCGAACCGAGCCGAACTCGGGGCGGTTGGGCGTATCGGGGAACATCTGCGGCTCCAGCACCACCGCGTCGCCCTGGCGATAGAGCCGCCCGGCCTTGCCGACGATCGTCCCGTTCAGGAAATTGCCGGAATAGAACTGCAGGCCCGGTTGGTCGGAGATCAGTTCCATGACGCGGCCCGACCGCGGGTCCTCCAGGCGGGCGATCATGCGCGGCGTGCTGGCGCGGGCCCGGCTGATCACCCAATTGTGGTCGTAGCCGCGGCCAAAGACGATCTGCGGATCACTGGCCTCCCGGACCCGCAGGCCGATGGCGACGGGCTTGCGAAAGTCGAACGCCGTGCCCGCCACGGAGCGAAACTCGCCCGTCGGAATCGCGCCGGCGTCGGTGGGCGTGTAGGCGCCCGCCGGAATGGTCAGCAGGTGGCCCATCGCCCCCTCCGGCGCGCCTTCCCCCGCCAGGTTCCAGTAGCCGTGGCTCGACAGGTTCACCACGGTGGGCCGGTCGGTCACGGCGCGGTAGTCGATCGACAGTTCGTTGCGGTCGTTCAGGGCGTAGGTCGCGGTGGTGGTCAGCGCGCCCGGATAGCCCTGGTCGCCGTCGGGACTGACATAGCGCAGGGTCACGTGGGGCGTCGGACCACCGGTCGCCTCGACCACCTCCCAGACGACCTTGTCGAAGCCCTTCGTCCCGCCGTGCAGCGCGTTGGGGCCGTCGTTGGTCGGCGTCTGGTAGGTCTTGCCGTTCAGACGAAAGCGGCCGCCGGCGATGCGGTTGGCGACGCGCCCTACCGTCGCCCCGAAGTATTCAGGTTTGGTCAGGTAGCCGTCCAAGGTCGGATAGCCCAGCGCTACGTCGGCCAGAGCGCCGCGCCGATCCGGGACCAGAACCGACTGCATGGACGCGCCCAAGGTGATGACGCCGACCCGCATGCCCTTGGCGTTGGACAGCGTGATCAGTTCGACGCGCTTGCCGTCCGGCGTCTTGCCGAAGGACCGTCGCGCCATCTCGCCGCCATGGGCGCCGCCGACCGCTCCGACCAGCGCCGCGGCGAAGGCCAGTCCGCAGATTTGTCCAAGCCGCACGACCTGCCTCTTCCACTTCTCCAGGCGCCAGAACGACTCCTCGGGAGGTTGGTTGCGCAGACCCTCATGCGCTAATGGCGCAGGCCCGGATAAACAGCCAAAGCCCCGGCGGCGTCAGACGCCGGGGCCCGGTCTTGAGGCGGGTTAAGGGGCGAAACAGCCCCAAGACCAAAGGTGGGAAGACCCACCGACCGCGGCGGAGCCGCGATCCTGCCCGGCGTTGGTCTCGCCGGTGTCAGACAGGGCGAGGGGGGCGCCGCCCTGCCATTGACGAAGGGCAAAGCGGTTCCCGCTGACCGCCGTTCCTGACGAGCACAAATGATAATGGCCTCGACGCTGACGCGATGGCGAAGGGTTCGCGCTCGAGGCCGCGATCTAGGAAGGTCGCACATCCTTCTGCAGGTCTTTGCGCGTCTCTTCCGTATATTTCGCGGGATTATCGTAAAGGGCGTGAGCGGCCTTTTCGCTGACGCGATCGTTGGCGCGGTTGCGCCTCTTGTACTGGATCATGCCATAGACAAGCACGATCAGGAGCAGCACGATCCCGATAGACCAGAGAACCTCAGGGGTGAACATCGAGCGTTCCAAGTTGCGCACGGCGTCTTGTCCGCATCATTGGCAACGTCGCTGCCAAGCGCTTGTTCAGAAAATCATCTTTCGACAGCTCATGCCGAGGAAGCGCCAGAACGCGGCCTCTTGCCGCCCGATCAAAGCCGCGTCACTCTCTGCCTTAACAACGATAATATTCCAGGGAGGCGACGTCGGGCCATGGCCAGCACGCGCTACGACTACGTCATCATCGGCGCCGGTTCGGCCGGTTGCGTCCTGGCGGCGCGGCTGACCGAGGACCCGAACGTCAAGGTCCTGCTGCTCGAGGCGGGGGGCGCGAACACCTCGCTCCTGGTCAGGATGCCGGCCGGGGTCGGCGAGTTGATCAAGGCCAAGGGCGACCAGAACTGGGGTTTCTGGACCGAGGCCGAGCCGCACCTGAACGATCGCAAGCTGTGGTGGCCGCGCGGCAAGGGCCTGGGCGGCAGCTCGGCCATCAACGGCATGATCTATATCCGCGGCCACGCGCGCGACTATGACCAGTGGCGGCAGATGGGTCTGTCGGGCTGGTCCTATGCCGAGGTCCTGCCCTATTTCAAGCGCTCGGAAACCCACCATGCGGGCGGCGACGCCTATCACGGCGGCTCGGGTCCGCTGCACGTGTCGCGCGGCGAGTCCAAGAGCCCCTTCTACGCCGCCCTGGTCGAGGCCGGCCGCCAGGCGGGTCATGCAACGACCAAGGATTTCAACGGCTACCGTCAGGAGGGCTTCGGCCCCTACGACCTGACCATCCGCGACGGCAAGCGCTGGAGCGCGGCGGCGGCCTATCTGACGGCGGCCCTGACCCGGCCAAACCTGACCTGCGTCACCGCGGCCCGCACCACGCGCATCCTGATCGAGAACGGCAAGGCGATCGGCGTGGAATATATTGTCGGCGCCAGTCCGGAACGCTTGGTCGCCCATGCCGACGCCGAGGTGCTGCTCAGCGCCGGCGCCGTGCAGTCGCCACACATCCTGCAGCTCTCCGGGATCGGCGATCCGGACGATCTGAGGGCCCAAGGGATCGCGGTGACTCAAGCGGCCAAGGGCGTCGGCGCCAACCTGCAGGATCACCTGGACGTCAGCCTGTCGTGGACGACCCGCAACCTGGTCACCGCCTATTCGGCCAACAAGGGTCTGAAGAAGCTGGGCACGGGCCTGTCTTACATGCTTCTGGGCAAGGGCCTGGGCCGCCAGCAATTCCTGGAGAGCGGCGCCTTCCTGAAGTCACGCCCGGATCTGGACCGCCCTGATCTGCAGATTCACGGCGTGCTGGCCATCATGCAGGACCACGGCAAGATCCAGGTCGAAAAGGACGGCTTCACGCTGCACGTCTGCCAGCTGCGTCCCGAAAGCCGAGGCAAGGTCGGCCTGCGCTCGGCCGATCCCTTCGACGATCCCACGATCCTGGCCAACTATCTTGCGACCGAGGAAGATCGCCGCGCCATTCGCGAAGGCGTGAAGATCGCCCGCGAGGTGGTGGCCCAGGCCGCCTTCGATCCCTACCGCGACGCCGAGTATGCGCCGGGCGCCGAGGTCCGGAGCGACGCCGAGATCGACGCCTGGGTGCGCGCCAAGGCCGAGACCATCTACCATCCGGTGGGGACGTGCCGGATGGGCGCGGCGGGCGACCCGCTGGCGGTCGTCGACGACCAGCTGCGGGTGCAGGGCGTTTCGGGCCTGCGGGTGATCGACGCGTCGGTCATGCCCACCTTGATCGGCGGCAACACCAATGCGCCCACGATCATGATCGCCGAGCGCGCGTCCGACCTGATCCGCGGCAAGGCCGCGCTTCCGGCGGTGGACGTGCCGGTGTTCGAAGATGGTCGGGCCGCGGCGGCTTGATTTTCTCGTCCGCCGAGGGAGAGGATCCAAAGTAAAAGAGAGGTCGCCCATGAACCATCGTCCGCTCGGCCGTTCGGGCCTTTCGACCGCTCCGCTGGTGTTTGGCGGCAACGTCTTCGGATGGACGGCGGACGAGGCGACGTCGCACCGGCTGCTGGACGCCTTCGTCGACGGCGGGTTCAACGCGATCGACACCGCGGACGTCTATTCAGCCTGGGTTCCCGGACATACGGGCGGCGAGTCGGAGAGCGTCATAGGCCGCTGGCTGAAGGCGCGCGGCCGGCGCGACGACGTGCTGATCCTGACCAAGGTGGCCATGTGGCCGGCCCAGCCCGGCCTGTCGGCCGCCAATATCGCCACGGCGGTCGAGGGCTCGCTCAAGCGGCTGCAGACCGACCATATCGACCTTTACCAGGCCCACCAGGACGACGCCGCCACGCCGATCGAGGAGACCTTGGAAGTTTTCGACAAGCTGGTGAAGGCGGGCAAGGTGCGGGCGATCGGCGCCTCCAACTTCTCGCCGGAGCGATTGTCGGCCTCGCTGAGAACCTCGGAGGCGATGGGCTTCGTCCGGTACGAGACCATCCAGCCGAAGTTCAATCTCTATGACCGCGACGAAGTCGAAGGCCCATTGGCCGAGTTGGCCGCCGGCGAGGGTCTGGGAATCATCCCCTATTACGGCCTGGCCGCCGGCTTCCTGACCGGCAAATACCGCAGCGAGGCCGATCTCGAGGGTCGCTCGCGCGGGCGGACGGTCGGACGGTATCTCGATGACAAGGGCCGGCGCGTGCTGGCGGCCTTGGACGAAGCCGCCCGCGCGGTGGGCGCGTCTCAGGCCCAGGTCGCCCTGGCCTGGATCATGGCCCATCCGTCGATCACCGCTCCGCTCGCCAGCGCCACCAGCGTGGAGCAACTGACCGAACTGATGGGCGCGGCCAGACTGAAGTTGCCCACCGAGGTGATCGAAAAGCTCAACGCGGCCGGCTAGGCGAAGGGTCGGGATCTCTAGGCGATCAGCCGTCCGTGCAGCGTCGCCAGCCGCAGGCGCGGTGATTCCTCGTTGCCCGAACCCAGGCTCTGGATCTTGCGCACGCCCAGCTCAGAGGCCGGGCGGCCCATCAGGCGCTGGATCATGGCGATGGGCTGGTAGAGCCCGAGGAAACGGTCTGTCTGGCCGTCGGCCCCGACCATCGGCGCCAGAAGCACCTCCATGCCCACCGGCGGCGCCCCGACCGCGTGGATGTCGGCGGTGATCACGACCGGCTCTCCCCGGCGACGGGCGACCTCCAAGGCCGACTTGACCTCCAGCCGATGGGACAAGGCCCAAAAGCCCAGGCCGTCCTCGCCTCGCAGGTCGCGGCCATGCAGGTCGGTGACGAAGCCGCCGGCCAGGCGCACGGGATAGCGGCCCTTGGGATCGCGCCCGAGAATGAAGACCTGCGGCAGAAGCTCGAGGAAATCGCCCGGACTGACGCTGGCGCGCGCCGGCACGCCGTCGTCCACGGCCATGCTGCGCCAATAGCCGATCAACCATTCCGTACTGGGATGGAACATCATCGTCCCCCTGGCGGGCTCGTTCGCGGTCCCCTTTGACCGCATCGAGCTTGCAGGAAGACCCGGACCAGCCCCCGGATCGTGCCGTCTTGGGACAGTTCGCCCGGGGAAAAGCGGGCGTCGCGAACCTAGCGCGGAGCCGCGCGCGTCGCCGACATACTGTGAGGAAGAGGCGGGCCTTAGATCACGTAGTCGTAGACCACATCGGCCAGCGTGTGATCCATCGTCCGCGCCGGCTCTTCGCAGGTCGGGCAATTGACGATCCGGGCGGGAACGCCGGCGGCCGTGCAGTGCGGCGGGACCGGTTTGAGCACCACCGAGCCGGACGCCACCTTGGCGTAGTCGCCGATGGCGATGTTGCCCAGCACCTTCGAGCCCGCACCCAGCAGCACGCCCTTGCCGATCTTGGGATGGCGGTCGCCGCGCTCGGCGCCGGTGCCGCCCAGGGTCACGCCGTGCAGCATCGAGACGTCGTCGCCGACCACCGCGGTCTCGCCGATGACGATGCCGGTGCCGTGGTCGATGAACACCCCCTGGCCGATACGCGCCGCGGGATTGATGTCGACCTGGAAGACCTCGCTGGCCCGGCTCTGCAGGTAGAAGGCCAGGGTCTCGCGGCCTTGGCTCCACAGCCAGTGCGACACGCGATGCGTCTGCAGGGCCAGGAAGCCCTTGAAGAACAGGAACGGCTGGACATAGCCCTTGGTGGCCGGATCGCGTTCGAACACCGCCACCAGGTCGGCCTCGGCGGCGGCGACCAGGGTCGGATCGCTTTCAAAGGCGTCGGCGGCGAACTCGCGGGCGGTCATCGCCCGCATCTCCTGGTCGCCCAGTTTGCGCGCCAGCTGGAAGGTCAGGGCGTCGGCCAGATTGTCGTGGCTGAGGATCACGGCGTTGAGCAGCGAGGCCAGGGCCGGCTCGGCCTTGGCGGCATGTTCGGCCTGGTTGCGCAGCGCCGCCCAGACGGGCGGCGTGGTTTCCTGCGTCACGACCTCGAGGTGCTTGGCCACCGGGATTTCCCTCTTCCACACGCCCATAGAGCATCTTTTTTGGAAATGCTCCAGACGACCTTCAGCTTCAACGGCCAGGCAGCTTCAACGGCCAAGCCGCCAAACCGTTCGCCGCGGATGAGCGGCTCAGGCCAATACCAGACGCGCCAGATTGGCCGGAAGCTCACCCTTCACCGCCATATGGTGCACCCGGAGCAGTAAAGCCACCGTCAAGGAGTCCGGCATGTGTCCGCCGACGGCCGCTTCGAGAGCCTGGGAGAACGGAACACGCGTCACGGCCAGGTCCTCGGTGTCGTCCGGCGCGGTCGCCGTCGGCGTCAGGTCCAGGGCCAGATAGCCGTGGCAGACTTCGTCGGTGATCGAGTTGGACAGCTCCATGGTCAGAATCCGCCGCCAGTCGGCGGCCTGCAATCCCACCTCCTCGGCCAGTTCACGCTTGGCTCCGTCCAGCGGATCCTCGTCGAGCGGCGCGCCGCCCTCGGGGAGCTCCCAACTGTAGTTGGCGTGGGCGAAGCGGTTCTGGCCCACCAGGGTGACCGTGCCGTCGCCATGCAGGGGCACGATGCCGATCGCCTGGTTCTTGAACCCGACCTTGCCATAAAGCGCGGGACGGCCGGTTGGAGCGACCGCTTGATATTCAGTCACCTGGATCCACGGATTATCGTAGACCACCTTCCCGCTGGTCACGCCCCAGGGCTTGCCGTGCGGCCGCAGCCAGGAAGGCCTCGGCGAGAGTTTATCGGACATGCGACGCTCGCGACTTGTGGCGACCAGGACTTGTGGGCGATTGGACCCGGCCATAGGTGTGCTGACTTAACGCGCTTCCTGGAGATCGTCTTGGCCGGTTCCGTTCCCCCCGCCCCGCAATTTGGCGAAGTGCTGCCGATTGAACCTTCGCAGGCGGTGCTGAACTTCCTGGCCCGGCGCCGATCGGCGTCCGCCATGAGCCTGGCCGCCCCCGGTCCGGACGAGGCCGACCTCACCGACCTGTTGCGCTTGGCGGCCCGGGTTCCCGACCACGGCAAGCTGTCGCCGTGGCGGTTCGTGATCCTGCGCGGCGCGGCCAAGGACGCCTTCGCCCAGCAGATCACCGCCCTGGCCGACAGTCAGGCCAATCCGGTCAAGGCCAACGCCGCCCTGCGCAAGCTGACCCGGCCGCCGGTCGCCGTGGCGGTGATTTCACGCTTCATCCCCGGCGAAATCCCCGAATGGGAACAGCGCCAGAGCGCCTCGGCCGTCTGCCAGCAGATGCTGCTGGCCGCCGCCGCCATGGGTTGGGGCGCCAACTGGATCACCGACTGGTATTCGTACGATCCGCGCGCCCAGGCGATCCTTGGCCTTACGGAAAGCGAGCAGGTGGCGGGCTTCCTCTATCTGGGCACGTCGACCGAGGACCCGCAGGAGCGCGTGCGTCCCGACGTGGCGGCGATCACCCGCGAATGGTCGGCCGACTGACCGGATCGTGTCTGTTGCGCTTGCGCATCGGTCCTACGTTTTCATCAACCTCAATTCTGCTTGTGATGACTGCTGAGGGTATAGAATCGCAGCCTGACTAGTCTCTAGTCCCAAACGGTGGGAATTAAAGAGCGCAAGCTTGGTCGTGCATCACCCACGACATTTCTTGTAACAGTCCTGCATCAAATCGACCTTAAGTGTCGGCAACTTGTCGCCTTGCCTTGGGTTGCCTAAGGCCAGGCTCGGCAATGTCTGCGTACTGACACGCCGACCATAACTTTTCGGCCGACGGGGTTTATGACGCTATCTCTGTTAATTCTGGGCATCAGCGCCGCCATCGACGGCGCGCCTGAAGCCGCGCCCGCGCAGCAACAACCGGCGGCGCAGGTCCAGCAGACGCCGCAGCAGGCCGCCAGGGCCGAGGCCGATCCGTACGCGACCGAGGTCGATGCTCTCGAGGTGGTGGCCGGCAAGCCCCGCGGCTCGGTCGAGGGCGACATCAAGCCCGACCTGACGCTCAATCCCGCCCAGATCCGGGCCTATGGCGCCGGCAGCATTTCCGAGCTGCTGGCGTTCCTGGAACCGCAACTGCGCACCAGCCAGAGCCGGGGCGACGGTCAGCCGATCATGTTGATCAACGGCCGCCGTACGTCCGGCATGCAGGAGATCCGCGACATTCCCCCCGAAGCGATCGAGCGCTTCGAGATCCTGCCCGAGGAAGTGTCGCTGACCTACGGCTATCGCGCCGACCAGCGCGTGGTGAACATCGTCCTGCGCCGCCGGTTTCGCGCCGTGACTACGGAGGCGGGCCTCAAGGGCGCCACGGCGGGCGACCGCACCAGCGCCGACCTGCAAAGCACCCTCTTCCGCGTCCAAGGCGACCAGCGCTGGCTGTTCAACGGCAAGATCTCGCACGACAGCCCGCTGTTCGAGACCGACCGCGACATCGTGCGCTCGCAGGTGGACCGTCCCTATGACCTGACCGGCAACATCACCGGCCTGAACGGCGAGGCGATCGATCCGGCCCTGACCGCCTTGGTCGGGCGGCCGGTCACCGTGAACCCGGTGCCCCCGTCAGCCGTCGGCGGCGCTCCGAGCCTGGCCGATTTCGCCGCGAGCGCGGGCCTGCCCGCCAGCGACGACCTGACGGCCTGGCGCAGCCTGGCCCCGAAGAACACCAACGCCAGCCTGACCGGCGCGGTCACCCGTCCCTTGGGCCGGTCGTCGATGGCCACGATCAGCGGCAGCCTCGAGGACACCAGCACGCTCAGCTATCTGGGCTTGCCCGGCGTGCTGGGGCTTCCCACCGCCGACACCCGAGGCCTGCCTAGCCCCGGCGTCCTGCTGCCGGCAAGCAACCCGTTCTCGCCGTTCAGCCAGGACGTTCAGCTCTACCGCTTCGCCGACGACTATGTGTCGCTGACCCGCAAGACCGACACCCAGAAGGCGACGGCGGCGGCGGCGGCCAACGGCCGCATCAAGGAGTGGCGCTGGAGTACGACGGCCAGCTACGCCTACACGGCCAGCGACACCACCACCGGCCGCGGCCTGGACACATCGGCCTTCGCGGCGGGCGTCGCGGCCGGCGATCCGACGCTTAACCCCTTCGGCAACATCCCGTCGGAACTGCTGGCCCGAATTTCGCCGGACAGCGCCCACTCGACGTCGAATGTCGTCAACGCCGAGGTGGTCTTCGTCGGCAATCTGCTCCAGACCCCCGCCGGCGGGGTGTCGACCACTTTCAAGGCGGGGGCCGACAACCAGACTCAGAATTCCCGCAGCACCCGCTTCAATGCGGCGACCGGTTTGAACGTGTCGGCCGAGCGCGATATCTCGCGCACCAGCGGCGACCTTCAGGCCAGCATCAACGTGCCGATCGCCAACCGCGCCAAGGACGTTCTGCCGTTCCTGGGCGACCTGTCGATCAACTTCAACGGCCAGTACGAGCAACTCTCCGACTTCGGCGGTCTGACCACCCTGGGCGGTGGCGCAAACTGGTCGCCGATCAATCCGCTCAGCTTCATCGTCAGCTACACCACCGAGGAAGGCGCTCCCAGCGCCTCGCAGCTGAACGATCCGATCTTGTCGACGCCGAATGTCTCGATCTTCGACTTCAGAACCAACCGAACCGTGCTGGCCACGCGTATCGAAGGCGGCAATCCCAATCTCGACGCGGACAGCCGTCAGGTGATCAAGCTGGGCGTGAACCTGCGGCCGTTGCCCCGGGACGCCAAGACCAACCTGCAGATCAACGCCAACTACACCGCCACGCGGATCGACAATTCGATCAACAACTTCCCCGCCATCACGGCCGACATCGAACAGGCCTTCCCGGAGCGTATTCTCCGGGACAAGGAGGGCAACCTGGTGTCCGTCGATGCGCGGCCGGTGAACTACGCCAAGTCCGAGCGGGAAGAAGTGCGCTGGGGCTTCAACCTGTCGCGCCCGTTTGGCCAACCGCGCGCCGGCGCGCCAGGCTTTCCAGGCGGCCCGGGCGGACCGCCCGGAGACGGCGGCCCACGCGGGCCCGGCGGCGGCTCCGGAGCAGGTGGTGGCGGCGGCGGCTTCCGCGGCGGCGGCGGCGGCTTCCGCAACGGGCCGCGTCCAGGCCAGGGCCAGTTCCAGGTCTCGCTGTATCACACCTGGAACCTCAAGGACGAAATCAAGATCCGCGACGGCCTGCCGCTCATCGATCGTCTGAACGGGGGCTCAGGCGCCGGACCCGAGCATGAGGTCCAGCTGCAGGTCGGCGTCTTCAAGAGCGGCATGGGCGCGTTCCTGAACGGCAGCTGGCGGAGCAGCTATCGCCTGAACGGATCGACCGAGGCCCGGGACCTGTTCTTCGGCGACCAGTCGACTTTCAGCCTGAACCTGTTCGCCGACCTGTCGTCGCGGCCGGACTTGCTGCGGGCCCATCCGTGGCTGCGCGGCTCGCGGATCCAGCTCCAGGCCCAGAACCTGTTCGACACCCGTCAGGATGTGCACGATCGCCTGGGCCTGACGCCGCAAGCCTATCAGCCGGACTATCGCGACCCGATCGGACGGACGGTGCGGATAAGCTTCCGCAAGCTGATCGGCCCGGCCCGGCCCGTGCAGCCGCCCGGCCAGCGGCCGCCGGGGGCTCCGACCCCGCCGCCGCGACAACAACCGCCGCAGCGCTAGGCCCAAAAGAAAAAGGGGCGCGTCCGACCGGACGCGCCCTTTCCTTTCGTTCAGCGTCGCGAGGCGTCAGCCTCGACCGCGATACGGCGCGACGCCTTGCTCGGGCACCCACAGGCCTTCCGGAGCCGGGCCCGTCTGCCAGAACACGTCGATCGGGATGCCGCCGCGCGGGTACCAGTAGCCGCCGATGCGCAGCCAGCGCGGCTGGGCGATCTCGACGATCTTGCGGCCGATCTTGACCGTGCAGTCCTCGTGGAACGAGCCGTGGTTGCGGAAGCTGGTCAGATAGAGCTTCAGCGACTTGCTCTCGATCAGCCAGTCGCCCGGCGCGTAGTCGATCACCAGATGCGCGAAGTCCGGCTGGCCGGTCACCGGGCAAAGTGAGGTGAATTCCGGAGCCACGAAGCGGGCCAGATAGGTCACGTCGCTCTGCGGGTTGGGCACGCGCTCGAGGACGGCCTGATCGGGGCTGGCGGCGGGCGCGACGGCCTGGCCCAGCTGGGTCACATGAAGTTCGGTCATGGCCGGTCATCTAGGCCCCGCGCCCCCCCGAGACAAGCGCGCCCGGTGTCGCTATCAATTTCCGAAACAAGTGTTCGGGGGAGGAACGGCGATGAGCGGACGGGATTTCGACGGTTTCACGGTGGTCATCACCGGCGCCTCGACGGGACTTGGCAGAGCCATGGCGGTCGAAACCGCCCGGCGGGGCGCGGGCCTGGTGGTCGTCAACTTCGCCAGCAACGCCGTGGACGCCGAGGAGACGGCGCGTCTGGTCCGGGCGGAGGGCGCTGAGGCGGCCTTGGTGCAGGGCGATGTCGCCCAGGACGCCGACTGCCGCAAGATCGCACAGGCCGCCGCCCGCACGGGCCGGATCGACGCCCTATTCAACAACGCCGGCGTCACCAAGTTCGCCCCCAATCACGCCGATCTCGACGCCGTGGACGCCGAGGACTTCCTGCGGCTCTACGCGGTCAATGTGGTGGGGGCCTTCCAGATGGTCCGCGCCGCGCGCAGCCTGCTGGAGGCCGCGCCGCAGCCCGGCGCGGTGGTCAACACCGCCTCGATCGCGGGGGTGGTCGGCAACGGCTCGTCGGTGCCCTACGCCGCGTCCAAGGGCGCCTTGACGACCATGACCCTGTCGCTGGCCCGGGCCCTGGCGCCGCGGATCCGGGTCAACGCGGTCTGCCCCGGCTTCATTGATACGCCGTGGTTCGGCAAGGCCATGGACGCCGAGCGCGTCGACCGTCTGCGGGCGGGCGCGGCGCAGGCCGCGCCGCTGAAGGTCGCCTCGACGGCCGAGGATATCGCCGGCTCGGCGGTCTTCCTGGCTTCGCCCGCCTCGCGTCACATCACCGGGGAAACCTTGCTGGTGGACGCGGGCCTGCACTTGGGCGGGGCGAGTCTCGCGATGCGCTAAAGCCGCAGGTAAAGCGCAAACAACTTTCCTTCGAGGACTGTGGCGCCCCACGTCGCTTCTGAAGCAAAATCGTCACACTTCGCCCAATCTTTGTGCCCAAGCCGTCGTTTATGCTGGCGATTTAACCAACGCGATTGCAACTAGGGAGTAGCCGACAACTATTCCTGTTGTGCCCAAACACGCTTGCAGGCGTCGCTGGACGACGAAGGCTCCGCACCCTTCGGTCGGCAAAACAGAAATAAGGGGATAGAACACATGAAGTTTCTGAAACTGGCGCTAGTCGCCGCCGCTGCTTCGGTCGCCATGAGCGGCGCCGCCATGGCTCAAGACGATAGCGGCCTGAAGCTCTCGTACAATGTCGGCGTGGCCAGCGACTACATCTTCCGCGGCGTCAGCAACACCAACACCAAGGGCCAAGTCTTCGGCGGCGTCGACGCCACCTACGGCATCGGCTACGCGGGCGTCTGGGCTTCGAACGTCGACTTCGGCACCCCGAACCCCGACGCCGAGATCGACGTCTATGCCGGTGTGAAGCCGACCGTCGGTCCGGCCGCCCTGGACTTCGGCGTGATCTACTACGGCTACAGCAAGGACAAGAACGGCCTGCCGGGTCAGTACGGCTACATCGAAGTCAAGGCCGCGGCCTCGACGGCGGTCGGCCCGGGCACCATCGGCGCCGCCCTGTACTATTCGCCGGAATTCCCGGGCGACGGCGGTGAAGCCCTGTACGGCGAAATCAACGGCTCGGTGCCGATCGGCGAAAAGCTGACCCTGAGCGGCGCTCTGGGCCGTCAGGAAGTCGACGCCGACGGCTACTACGCCGGCATCAGCGAAGGCTACACCACCTATAACGTCGGCATCACCGCCGCGATCACCGATCATCTGACCGCCGACCTGCGCTACTCGGACACCAACGAGCACAAGTTCGGCAACATCTTCGGTGAAGCCCTGACCGCCTCGCTGAAGGCTTCGTTCTAAGCTTTCCCAGCGAACGACGAACGAGCCGCCCCGACTTTCGTCGGGGCGGCTTTTTCTTTGGGACGGTCACTACGACCGCGGACTCGGCGGCCGCATGAACAGCGCCGCCACGAACACCATCGCCGTCAGAGCCGCGAACAGCTCGAAGGCCGGGGCGAACGAGCCCACCCGGTCGCGGATGGCGCCGCCGATGAACGGCCCGGCCGCCGACACCGCGCCGATCAGACAGGTCAGCGAGAACAGCTCGACATTGTTGCGCCGGCCGAAATAGTTCAGCAGCAGCAGGCTGACGGCCAGGACGGTCAGGCCGAATCCGATCCCGACGCCCACCGCGTAGAGCGCCATCAGCGGCGTGGTCGTGGCGTGGGCCAGGGCCAGCAGGCCGATGATCAGCAAACCCTGAGCGAAAACCAAGAGCCACCGCGGATCGACGCGATCACCGATCGCTCCGCCGCCCAGACGCGCCACGACCTGCATGAGACCTTCCAGGCTCAGCATGCCCGCCGCGACCGCGCCGCCGACGCCGGCGACGCCCAACTGGGTCAGGTGGGCCTGGGTCAGGCTGGCGGCGCTGATGCCGGCCAGCAGGTGGCTGAAATAGGCCGCCAGCAGGACGTAGAACTGCGGGGTGCGCACCGCGTCGCGAACGCTCCATTCGTGGTCGGTGTGATAGACGCGGGCGGGCGTCTTGCCGGCGCTCGCCTCGGCGTCCAGCTCGCGGTCCAGGGCGGCGCCGGCCTGTTCCAGCCAGAGCGGACCGCCCACCACCAAGGCGCAGATCAAGCCGACCAGGCCCACGACAACCGCCTGCAAGGCCCAATAGAGGCGCCAGTCATTGTGGGTCGCGCCCAGGGTGGCGACCACCATCCAGGGGCCGGCCACGCCGCCCAGGGCGCCGAAGGTGAAATAGATCCCGAACGGCAAGGCGCGCGCCTTGAAGATCGCCGACAGCACGTGCGTCCCTGGAATCAGGGCGGCCATCTGGAAGCCGACGCCGCACAGGGCCGTGCCCAGGAAGTAGATGGGCAGGGCGTGGACACGCGACAGGCAGGCCAGGCCTCCGGCCATGACCGCCACCCCCAGGAGAATCGCGCCGCGCACTCCGAACCTGCGGATCAGCAGGGCGGGCAGCCACGACGACAGGCCCGTGAACACGCCGAGGATCGTGAAGCCCAGGAACGCATGCTCCCAACTCCAGCCCAACTCGGGAACCATGGCTGGGATGACCACGCCCAGCGAGGAATAGGTCGCCGCGGTGATCAGGAACAGCAGCAGACTGAACGCCGCGACCAGCAGCCAGGGACGCCAGCGAAGCGCCGTGCTCGTCATCGTCAGGTCGACCATCAGAACGTCCGCCTCAGGGTCACGCGCCATTCCCGCCCCTTGCCGGGCAGAGCGCCGAGATTGGCATAGGTGTCGGCGTCCGGGGTGAAATAGAGCTTGTCGAACAGGTTATCGATGTTGAGTTCGGCGGTGTAGGGCCCGTGCGTTACATAGGCCGAGGCGTTGATCACGGCGTAGGCGGGATAGGTCACCGCGTCCTGCACCGTGCCCGAGGTCTTGGTGACGTGGGTGACGCCCACGGTGGCCCCGGCCGAACCCCAGTCATGGCTGTCGCTGGTGTAGGCGCCGTAGAGGCTGACGACGGATTTGGGGATCAGGGTGTAGTCGTAGTCGCCGGCCCGCCCGGGCAGGCTGCTGAAGGCCCAGACCACATAGCTGCCGCCATAGCCCTGCGCGCCCGATACGCCCGCGGTATAGGCCGGGATGTACTGGAACGACGGGTCCGGCCCCTTCACCGTGGTGTGCTGAGCATTGCCCGTGGCCGTGAAGCTCAGATGCTCGGAGGCCAGCCAACGGACCTCGAGTTCGACGCCCTTGGCCCGGGCGCCCTGCACCACGGCGGTCAGGCCCGACAGCTGGGTGCGGTTCTGCCGATAGCCGGCCAATGAGCCGACCAGCGTCCCGCGCAGGAGCTGGAACTTCACGCCCACCTCCGCCAGATCGCTGTCCGACAGCCACGAGCCGTCGGCGACCAGGCCCGGAGCGATGTCGCCCGCCTGGCTGACCTCCAGGGCCGCGGCCTTGGCGTAGCTGACATAGGGCATCAGTCCGGCGGGGGTCTGGTAGGTCAGGCTGGCGCTATAGGTCCCCTTCCCTTCGCTGTCGGTCTGGCGGCCGGCGACGGTGAAAGGCAGGAAGCCGGTGTCTTCGGCCGCGACGTCATACCAGTCGTATCGGCCGCCCAAGGTGAGGGTCAGGCGTTGGCCGAGCTTCAGGTCGCTGGTGAAGAACAGCCCCGTCTGGCTCCAGTCGCTCCGGTTGTCGTTCTCCCATTCCAAGCCCTGGACGCCGGCCGGCTCGGTGCTGAACGGGCTGTCGATGATGTCGTTGGGCTGAGCCCCGACCGAGATGTCGCGGCGATCGATGGCGATCAGGCCGCTGTTGAAGCTCTCGCGCCGACGGCCCTTGAAGTCGCGATAGCCGGCCCCGACAATGGTCTTGGCATTCACCGCGCCAAAGTCGCGTTCGAAGCGGTAGGTGGCCCGCGCCTCCCAGACCGAGCTGTCGAACCAGGCCGGATAGCCGTACGAGACGAAGCGCTTGTTCTCCTGATCGTCGTAGAACAGCTGCAGCTTCAGCGCGCTGTCGTCGTCAAACCGCTTGGCCAGGTCGAAATAGAGGGTGTTGGTCCGGGTCTTGGAGAAGTCTGCGGCGCTGACATAGACCGTGCGCGGGTCCAGCTTGGTGGTCCCGAGCCCGGTGTCCAGCGTGTGGTTGGCGTCGGTCGCGGGCGCGCCGAAATAAGGAAGATAAAGGGCGCTGCCGAACGGGTAGACGCCGACCTCGCCAGGGGTGATCCGGCCGTTGTGGTCGGCGTCGACCAGGCTGGTGTCGCGGCCCGTGATGTAGGTCTGATGGTCGATCAGGTCCTGGGTCAGGCGGTTCCAGCCCGGCGTCTGGATGTCGCCGGTCGAATGATAGACCATGCCGCCGAAGGCCGTGCTCCAGCCATCGTTCAGGTCGAAATCGGCGGAAAGTTCGGCCAGCTGCCGCTTGGGGTGCAGGCCCCGGTAGAAGCTCTTGGAATCATCGAGCTCGCCATAGGCGTAGACCCCGCCGTCGGCCGCGCCCAGCTTGACCGGCAGGGCGACCTGGCCGGTCAGGTTCTTCTTGTCGTAGGCCCCGATCGTGGCGGTGATCTCGCCCTTGGGGTCGGTCAGAAACCGCCCCTCGTCGCGCGCCGACTTGGGGATGAAGTTCAGCATGCCGCCGACCTTGCCTGCGCCGTAGAGCGGGGCGGGCGGGCCGCGCACGATCTCGATCTGGGCCGCCCCGCCGATCGGCGTCGAATAGGTGCCGCGGTTCTCGACGCGCTTGAAGCCGCGAAAATAGTTTTCGGCCAGGGTGCCGCGGATGTTCAGCGCGCCGGGCACGCCGTAGAAGCTGGCGGTGTAGGTCCCCGGCGACACCGCCGTCAGCCCGTCGATCGTCTCGATGCCGAACCGGCTGAGCGTCGTGTCTGACACGAAGCTCGCCGAGCGCGGCGTCTCCAGCAGCGACTTCTCCAGACCGAACACCGTGGCGCTGGGCTGTTTCTCCAGCAGGCCGGCCTTGTCGCGGGCCAGGACGATCACTTCATCGACGGCGTCGGCCTGAGCGATGTCCTGAGCCTGCGCCGACCACGATGCGAAAACGCCGACGGCCATAACGGAACAGACCAGATAGGCGCGGATCGACATCGCGGAAGCTCCAGACCCGCCAAGCAGGCGGTGAAGCTAGCCAATGGAATGTTACGCAACGTCCGTCAAAACGTTATGTGAAATTTCAGATGAAATATGCTGATGGCGCGATCAGGAAAATCGATGAACTGAACCGGCGCATCGTCCTGCGCCGCCGTTCAGCCCTCGATCATCGGTCGGGTCGCTTCGGGCATGATGTTGAGCACGCGCATCATCGCCAGCCTGGCGCCCTCGACATCGCCCGAGGCGATGACGTCGGCCACGGCGCGATGCTGTTCGACGTCGGCGATCAGTTCGGCCTCGGTGGCCGCGCCGAACGAAAACACCCAGTAGCGGGCGGCCTTGTGCTGCAGGGGGATGAGGATGCGCGCCAGGGCCATATTGCCGCCGGCGCGGGCCACGGCGGCATGGAAGCGCTGATCCATGGCCACCAGGGCCGGCAGGTCGCGGTCGCGGGCCGCCTGTTCGCCGCCGTCGAAGGCCGCGCGAATGGCGGCGGCCTCGGCCTTGCTGGCGTGCTTGGCGGCCAGGCCGGCGCAATGGGGTTCGATCAGGGCCCGAGCCTCGTAGCCCTGGCGCAGCTCGACCAGGTCCAATGGCGCGACCGTCGTGCCCGAACGGGCCCGGCGGATCACCAGGCCTTCGAGAGCCAGACGCCCGAGGGCGTCGCGCACCCCGGCCAGGCCGGCGTCGTAGCGCGCCGCCAGCGACTGCTCGTCGAGCCGCGCGCCGGGCGCCAGGCGTCCGAGGATAAGGTCCAACAGGATCCGCTCGTAGACCTTGGCCTTCTGGAGGTCGGGCGACCAATCCTCCAGACCCGACGAAGAGCAGATGTCCAACACCAGCATCCGGTCGCGGCCGCCAGCGGTTTGGCCGCCGGCCAGGGCGTCGTCAGGGGCCATCAACTGTCGCAAGGCGGGCGCTCCAGGTACCAAGATCTGATATGTACGGTGAAATGTCAGGCCGGGCTAGGGCGCGATCTACTTGCGGACGCAGTGGATCGCCGATTGTGCTAACTTCCAGGCGCCCTCTCAGCCGAGCGCCGTAGGCCGACATCACCCGCAAGATCATCGGAGCGACGCTGTCGGCAAGTCAGCAGGAGACGCCGCCATGACGTCGACAGACATCACCCCGGAAATGCTTGGGCACCGAGCGCTGCAGATCCTCGCCGAAAACCGGGTCATGGCCGTAGCCACGCTACGCCCGGACGGCTGGCCGCAAACGACCATGGTCGGCTACATCCACGACGGCCTGACGCTGTATTTCGTCGTCGCCCGCGATGGCCAGAAACTCGCCAACATCCAGCGAGACGCCCGGGTCTCGGTCGCGATTGGACGGCATGACGGCGACGGCTCCGATCTTCGCGGCCTGTCAATGGCGGCCGAAGCCATCGAGGTCACCGACGCCGACGAGGTTCGCCGCCTCAACGCCATGGTCATGCAGCGCTACCCGGAACAACAGGTCTTCAATCCGCACGGCGCGTCGGTGGCGGTGATGAAGGCCACGCCGTTGGTGATCTCGCTAACCGATCCCCACGGCGGCCTGGACCAATCTCCGCTGCTGCGGGTGGCCCCGCTGACCGGCGCGCTCCGACGAGCCGATTAGCGCCTAGAACGCCGGCACCACCGCGCCAGCGTACTTCTGCTCCATGAAGGCCTTCACCTCGGGCGACGTCAGGGCCTTGGCCAGCTTCTGGACGCGCGGGTCGTCCTTGTTGTCCGGCCGGGCGACCAGATAGTTCACATAGGGGCTGTTCTTGTCCTCGATCAGCAGGGCGTCCTTCGACGGATCCAGCTTGGCGTCGAGGGCGTAGTTGGTGTTGATCACCGCCAGATCGACTTGGTCGAGCGTGCGCGGCAGGGTCGCGCCTTCGAGCTCCTTGAACTTCAGGCCCTTTGGGTTGCTGGCGATGTCCTTGAGGCTCAGCGAGGTCTTGCTGATGTCCAGGCCGATGACATTGTTGCGGGCCAGCAGGCGCAGGGTGCGGTCCTCGGTGGAGGCGTCGTTCGGAATGGCCACGGTGGCGCCCTGGGGCAGTTCGGCGATCGACTTGTAGCGACGCGAATAGGCCCCGATCGGCTCGATGTGCACGCCGATCACCGGCACGAGGTTCGTGCCCTTGTCGGCGTTGAAGGTCTCCAGATAGGGCAGCGTCTCGAAATAGCTGACGTCCATGCGCTTCTCGGCGACCTGGATGTTGGGCTGGACATAGTCGTTGAAGACCTTGACCTCGATCTTCAGCCCCTCGGCGGCCAACTTCGGCTTGATGAACTCCAGCACCTCGGCGTGCGGAATGGCCGTGGCGGCGACCGTCAGGGCGTCGCCGGCGCTGGCGGCGGGTTTTTTCCCGCAGGCGGCCAGCGAAAGGACGGCGAGGCTGACGAGGAGGGCGCGGCGGGCGACCATGAACGGCTCCGTTAAGGCGATTAATCGGGTCGGGTATTGCCCGCTTCCCGGCGGATCGGGAAATCAGTTTTCCTGAACCGAGGCGCAGAGTCTTGGATCATTTCGTTCTACGCCTTGACCGAAGGGTCGAACCGGTCGCCTGGAGGGGGATGGCCAGAGAAACCGTCTACATCGTCCAAGCCTACAAGGCCGGTCGCGGCAAGGGCCTGAAGGCCGAGCAGCAGGTCGGCTGCAAGGACGCCGAGGAAGCCCGCCGCAAGGCCGAGCGCCTGGCCCCGCTGCGCGAAGGCGTCGTGGCCTTCGCCGCCTCGGCCGATGTCGAACTCGGCGACTATGACGAGAACCCGCTGATCCTGTTCAAGGCCGGCCGGCTGCCATTTCCGTTCGACCAGGCCTAGAGACACCCTCTCCCAGAGGGAGAGGTTTATTCGGGATCGTTCGCCGGCTCTTCCGGCCCGGCGATAGTCCAGCTCGACAGGAAATCCGGGTTCTCGACCGTCTCGCCGCCGGTCAGCGGATAGAGGCCCGGCTTGGCCGCGACGATGTTCGAGGTCTGGGGCGGCAGGGTCGTGGTGTCGCCGTCCTGCGGGCCCAGCAGGTCGAGCAGGATCCCCTCCTCGACGTCGGCGGTGATCACCACGCCGTAGAAGGCTTCGCGCCCTTCCAGCTCGCCGTCGGCGTCCAGGAAGGTCAGGTTCACCAGCATGATCTTGCCGACCATGCCCTGGGCGAAGCTCTCGTCCCAGTGCTCGGGCGGCGGGGCGGACAGGATGGGGATGTCGTCGGTCATGGGGCGGTTCTAGCGGTGGCATGGCGAGATGGAAACGCCATGCGTCCTTCGAGGCGCGCTCAGGAGCGCGCACCTCAGGATGAGGGCCGCCACGGCTGAGTTCCTCATCCTGAGGTGCGTAGCGAAGCGAAGCCTCGAAGGACGCACCGCGTCTACCGGTGCGAAACCTTCCGCACCACCGCGTCGCCGACCATCTGCAGCGCCTGGACCAGCACCAGCAGCAGCACCACGGTGACCACCATCACGTCGGTCTGGAAGCGCTGGTAGCCGAAGCGGATCGCCAGGTCGCCCAGCCCGCCGGCCCCGACCACCCCAGCCATGGCGGTGTAGGACACCAGGGCGATGGCCGTGACCGTGGCCGCGGCGATCAGGCCGGGCATGGCCTCGGGCAGCAGCGCGCCCAGCACCACCTGCCGCCGCTTGGCGCCCATGGCGAAGCTGGCCTCGATCACGCCCTTGTCGACTTCGCGCAGGGCCGTCTCCACCAGGCGGGCGAAGAACGGCGCCGCGCCCACCACCAGCGGCGGGATCGCTCCGGCCACGCCCAGCGAGGTGCCGACCAAGGCCACGGTCAGGGGGATCATCACGATCAGCAGGATCACGAACGGCACCGAGCGCAGGATGTTGACCACCAGCGACAGCACGCCGTTGGCGGCCCGGTTCTGCAGCATCTGGCCCTTGCCCGTCAGGAACAGGATCACGCCCAGCGGCAGGCCCAGCACCACGGTCAAGACCATCGAGCCGCCCAGCATCGACAGGGTGTCGATCGTCGCCTGGCCGATCTCGGACCAGTCGATATTGTCCATGGCGGCGCTCATCGGCCGGCCTCCGTGACCAGATCGACCCGGACGCCGTCGGCCTTGAATCTGGCGATCGCCGCCTCGACGTCGCCGCCGGTCAGCGACAGGGTCAGCTGTCCGTAGGGCGTTTCACGCAGGCGATGGATGCGGCCGCCCAGGATCGAATAGTCGACGCCGGTCTCGCGGGCCACCACACCGAGGATCGGCTTGTAGGTCGCCTCGCCACGGAAGGTCAGGCGAACTACCCGGCCGTCGACCATGGCCGCCTCGCTGGGCGCGCCGTCGGCTTCCATGACGAACCGCCGCGCCGTGGCGCTGGCCGGGTGCAGAAACACCTCCTCGACCGCGCCGGTCTCGACCACCCGGCCGCCCTCCAGCACCGCCACCCGGTCGCAGACCCGGCGGACCACGTCCATTTCGTGGGTGATCAGCACGATCGTCAGGCCCAGTTCGCGGTTGAGATTGGAGATCAGCTCCAGGATCTGCTCGGTGGTCTCGGGGTCCAGCGCGCTGGTCGCCTCGTCGCACAGCAGCACCTTGGGCCCCGTGGCCAGGGCGCGGGCGATGCCGACCCGCTGCTTCTGGCCGCCCGACAGCTGGGCCGGATATTTGCCGGCGAAGTCGGTCAGTCCTACCCGCGCAAGCAGCTCGGCGGTGCGGGCCTTGACCTCGGCCTCGGGCCGTCCGGCCAGCTTCAACGGGAAGGCGACGTTGCCGGCCACGGTCTTGGAGCTCAGCAGGTTGAAATGCTGGAAGATCATGCCGATCCGGCGACGCAGGGCCCGCAGCCCCTCGACGCCGAGGGCCGCCACGTCGTCGCCGTCGACCACCACCTTGCCGCCCGAGGGCCTCTCAAGTCCGTTGATCAGCCGGATCAGGGTCGACTTGCCCGCGCCCGAGGCCCCGATCACTCCGAACACCTCGCCAGGCGCGACCGACAGGCTGACCTGGCTCAGGGCGGCGCGCCCGTCGTCTTTGGCGCCGGCTCCGGCATAGGTCTTGGAGACGTCTTGGAAGGTGATCACGGGCGGGCTCGGGCTTGATGGAGCGGCAGCATTTAGGCGTTCCGCGGGATTTTGGCGAGAGAAGGCGTGGTCAATCCCTTCGGCAGCCAGGCGATCGATGCGCCGGAACGCCGGCCTGGCGCGCCGGGACTGGCGCGCGGATCGGCGCGAAAGTCTCGACGGCCAAGGCCCGGCCGACTATAGCTCGGCTCGGTTTAGGCGGGCGTGGCGGAACTGGTAGACGCAACGGACTTAAGCCAAGGATTGAGTGCGCCCGGGGAAATCCGGGACGTAGAACTGCTCAAATTCGGGGAACCCTGTCAGATGGCGATCCCGAGCCAAGCCCTCTTGAGGGAAGGTGTAGAGACTAGACGGGCAGCACCTAACCTCCGGCTTGCCGGAGCACGGTGAAGGGATAGTCCAGACCACGAACGCCCAGATCGACTGCGGCGGCGGCGAAAGCCGAAGTGGTAAGAAAATCCGTCAGCCGAAAGGCTATGCCGGTTCGATTCCGGCCGCCCGCACCACCCAGGCTCAGGTCTCCCTGGCTTTCCAACGTCTCCATCCCGCCTGCGCCGCCCCGACCGCGAAGGCCGCCAGTTCGGCGTCGCTCCAGAGGTAGTAGGTGGAGAAGAAGCTCCACTGCATCAGCGTCAGGTCGATGATGAAGGCCACGTGGGTCAGCACGACCAGCAGTTGGAAGGCGGTCATGAACAGGATCCACGCCCGGCGCTCGAACGTGCACAGGGCGATCAGGATCAGCAGGTAGACGATGTCGACCGTGAAGATCCCCCACTGGACCCCCGCCCGGTTCGGAGACTGCACGGCGGCGGAGATGAACCAGGCGGCGACGGTGGCCACGGCCAGCCCGCGTTCCAGCCGCCCCCCGACCAGCAGGGCGAGACCGCAGATCGCCAGCATGGCCATGGCGGCGATCTCGGTCGGGAGGATCGAGAAGAAGTTGGAGAAATGAAACATGTCGCCCCCGCGGCAGGAGCGACATGTTTCTCACGAATTAAAGCTGCGCCAAGAGCCTCTCGGCCGCTAGGCGCTTTTGACCTCGCGCATGTAGCCGGTGCGCGGAACGTCGTCCTCGGCCTTGTCGCCGCCGCCCACCAGGGTGACGCGGCGCAGTCCGATCTGGTTCTTGGCGTCCGCCAGGGCCTCGTGCGCGGCGATCAGCGAGCGGCGGGCATGCGCCATCCCCGAGGCGGCTTCCAGCACGCGGTCGACGGCCTGCTGGCCGACGCCGGCCCCCAGGCCCGCCTCGAGCCGGGCCCGCGGCAGGGCGGCGATAAGATCGCCCATCAGGGCCAGGGTGGTGTCGACCGCTTCCTCGGTCGTGAACAGATGGCTCGCGAGCCGGTCGGCGACGATGCGACGCTTCATGTGACGGTCTCCCCTGCGCCCCTCGGACATTCCTTGGAAACGCGTTGCTGATGACGGGCGCTCGGCGCCGCCATCGGGGATCAGCCCTGACGGTCAGCCGTGACGCAGAAATTGTAGGAGGTGGGCGATGTGGCGCGTGCCGAGCAGGCCGCCGATCAGCAGGCTGCAGGCGGCGGCGATGGCCATGACGACCATCACGCGGGCGACGGGGCTCAGGACATCGTCGCGTCCTCCGTCCACTTCTCGTGAAACCGCTCGTCCAGAACCGTCGCCGCGATGATCAGGATCTCGCGCAAAACCATCTCCGGCGGCTTGGGGCCGGACTCCTTGCGCACCGCCGAAACCAGATCGCGCACCATCGGCGCCAGGTCGGCCGGGGCCAGGTCCAGCAGTTGCCGTTCCAGCTCTCCCCAGGCGAAGGTCGGCGTGGGCTGCCGGTTCAGCAACGGCGGCCAGTCGCGGTTGAAGGTCACCACCGCCTCGCGGATTTGCAGCGCCTTGCGGACCAGCTGAGTCAGGCGCCGTCCCGCCAGATTGGCCACCTCGTTGTCGTTCACCACGCCGCCCATGATCCGTGTCGTTGTCCGCCCGTTGGCGTCTCGAGGCGGGAGCAGACGGCGATCGCGGGAAGGACGACAGTCCCATTGAGTCGCTGTGGGATTCGATCCCATAGCCGCTGGACGGGCCGTCCTGCGCGTGCGCGCTGAGCATCCGTGCGGCGGCGCGGCGTCCATTGACGCCCAGCTTGCGACAGGCGCTCTCGACCAGGGCGTCCGCGCGCGACTTGGAGACCCCCATCAAGGGGCCGATCTCCTTGGACAGCCTATGTTCGGCGACCCAGCGCAGGGCTTCACGTTCGCGCTGGGTGAGCAGCTCGAGTTTGGGCGCCGAGGAGATCAAAGGCCTGTCCATCACGCGGGACCTGATCGCTGCGGGCGCCCGACGCGCCCCGTGCGGCGCAAGAATGCATTGCAGCCGGCCCAGGCCAAGCCGATAGTTCGAAATCATCATTTCCGTTGTGGCGGGGAGCGCCTTGAACACGACGACTGGTCCAGACCCCATCGACGTCGCGGTCGGAACTCGCATCCGGGTTCAGCGACGGCACCTGAAGATCAGCCAGGAGGATCTCGCGGGCGCGCTGGGCCTTACGTTCCAGCAGGTCCAGAAGTACGAGCGCGGCGCCAATCGGGTGTCGGCCTCGATGCTGGTGCGCATCGCCGCCAAGCTGCAGACCACGGTGGGCAGTCTGGTCGGAGAGGACATGATGGCCGAGCAGGACGTGGCCATGTTGACGGCGCTCTCGACGCCCGGCGCCATCGAGCTCTTGCGGACCTATGGCCGGGCGACGTCGAAGGGTCGCAAGGCCATCCTGACGGTCGCCAAAGCCCTGGTCGAGCCGGACGACACGGCGGACGTGGCCTAGGTGCAATCAAGTCGTGTCATCCCGGACGAGCGCGTAGCGCGAAGATCCGGGACCGGGGCCTGAACTCAGCGCTTCCGGCGGTCCGGGATGACAAACGAAAATGAGAGTGGGCCGGCTTTCTAAGCCGCGCCGGCCTCCAGGCGCTCGATTCCCTGCACGCCGACCTCGGTCAACGCCGCGACCAGCGCCTCGACCGCCGCATCGACCTCGGCCGCGTCGCGGCCGCGGATCACCAGGTTGGCGCCGTAAACGTCGGGCGGGGCGAAGAACGGATAGCTGCCGATCGACAGGTCCGGATGGGCCTTGGCCACCGCCTCCAAGGGCGCGGCGATCGTGCCCTCCCCCGTACCGGTGACGCGAACCGTCTTGCTGATCACCACCGCTCCGGTGCGCAGGCGCGGCCCCACGTCGTCGAGCATGCCGCGCATGATGGCCGGCACCCCGGCCAGGACGAAGACGTTGCCGATCTGGAAGCCGGGCGGGCCCTGGACCGGGTTCTTCACCAGCGTGCCGCCTTCAGGGACGTGAGCCATCCGCCGGCGGGCGGCGTTGGGCTCGCCCCAGCGTTCACGCAGCATGGCCATGATCTCGGGATGTTCGGGCGCGGTGACGCCGAAGGCCTTGGCCACTGAGTCGGCGGTGATGTCGTCGTGGGTCGGGCCGATGCCGCCGGTGGTGACCACGTAGTCGTAGCGGTGGCGCAGGGCGTTGACCGCGTCGACGATCTCCTGCTCGATATCCGGCACCACCCGCACCTCGCAGACGTCGACGCCATAGGTGGCGAGGTACTTGGCGATGGCGTTGAGGTTCACGTCCTGGGTGCGCCCCGACAGAATCTCGTCGCCGATGATCAGAACCGCCGCCGTCACGCGCTCGCTGGCCGTCATCGTGTCGATCCCCTACATCCGAACATCTCTTCCGCGTCCGACTTAAGGCCCCCATGCTTCTCCCGCAACCGATGGCGCGCGGCGTCATCGTCCAGCGTTACAAACGCTTCTTCGTCGACATGGTGCTGGACGACGGTCGCGAGATCACCGCGCACGTGCCCAATCCCGGCGCGATGCTGGGCCTGAAGGACCCAGGCCTGGCCGCCTGGGTGTCGTGGTCGGGCGATCCCAAGCGTAAGCTGGCGTGGACGCTTCAGCTGGTGGAGGCGCCTCAAGCAAAGGGGGGCGACGGGCTGGTGGGCGTCAACACCATGAACCCCAACAAGCTGGTCGCGGAAGCCCTGGCGGCCGATGCGATTCCGGAGCTTTCCGGTTACGCCGTGATCCGCCCGGAAGTGAAATACAGCGAGGCCAGCCGCGTCGACTTCCTGCTGACTCACCCCGACCGGCCGCCGTGCTGGCTGGAGGTCAAGAACTGTCACTACCGCCGCGACGGGACCCTGGCCGAATTTCCGGACTGCGTGGCGGCGCGCAGCGCCAAGCACCTGAAGGATCTGGCCGCCGAGGTCGCCAAGGGCGCGCGAGCCGTTCAGTTGTTCGTCATCCAGCGCACCGACTGCGACAGCTTCGCCGCCTGCGACGATCTGGACCCGGTCTACGCCAAGGGTTTGCGCGACGCGGCGGCAGCGGGCGTTGAAGTTCTGTGCTATCGTTGCGACATAAGCCCGAACGAGATCCGTATTTCCCGGCGCATCCCCTATCTCCCGCAAAAAGGTAGGCGGGACGCACCGTCAGTTTGAGACCAGACCGCGATGACCCTTGACGACACGGCCGAGATCGAAGCCGAGACCCGCACCGGCGCGATCAAGATCCATAAGCCCGCCGACTTCGAGGGCATGCGCAAGGCCGGCAAGCTGGCCGCCGAGTGCCTGGACATGCTGGTCCCCCATGTGAAGCCCGGCGTCTCGTCCGATTATCTCGACACCCTGGCTCGCGAGTTCATCCTCGACCACGGCGCCCTGCCCGCTTGCCTGTTCTATCGCGGCTATCCCAAGACGGTCTGCATCTCGCGCAACCACGTGGTCTGCCACGGCATCCCGGGCGAATGGGCCCTGCGCGAGGGCGACATCGTCAATATCGACGTGACGGTGATCGTCGACGGCTGGCACGGCGACACCTCGCGGATGTACGGCGTCGGCGAGGTGGGCCCGCGCGCCCGCCGCTTGGTAGAGATCACCTATGAGGGCATGGCTCGAGGCCTGGCCGCCGTGAAGCCGGGCGCGACCCTGGGCGACATCGGCTACGCGATCCAATCCTATGTCGAGGCCCAGCGCTGCTCGGTGGTTCGCGACTTCTGCGGCCACGGCCTGGGCAAGGTGTTCCACGACGCCCCGAACATCCTGCACTTCGGCCGCCCCGGACAGGGCGCGGTGCTGAAGCCGGGCATGTTCTTCACCGTCGAACCGATGGTCAATCTGGGCAAGCCGGCCGTGAAGGTGCTGGGCGACGGGTGGACGGCGGTGACCCGCGACAAGTCGCTGTCGGCCCAATGCGAGCATTCGATCGGCGTCACGGAAGACGGCTACGAGACCTTCACCGCCTCGCCGGCGGGGCTGTTCCAGCCGGCGATCCTGGGCGGCTGACGCGACTCGACAACCCCCAATTGATCTGACCTAATTCACTCTCGCGTTCGAGGGTGCGATGGTCAGCGGCAGATCGCTCAGGGCGACAGATCTCAGGACGCCGGCCGCCAAGGCCAGCGAGGCGGCGACCGGCGTCGCCGACGCGGCGCCGGCCAAGGCGGCGCCCAGCCACGCTCTTGGTCACCGCGAACGCCTGCGCCAGCGGGCCCGGACCGGCGGATTGAGCGCCCTGCCCGACTACGAGCTTCTGGAGCTCTATCTGTTCCGCACCTTCGCGCGCGGCGACGTCAAGCCGAAGGCCAAGGCGCTGCTGGCGCGGTTCGGCTCGTTCGGCGCGACGATCTCGGCCTCGATCGAAGACCTGAAGACCGTGGCCGGCGTCGGCGAAACCGCGGCTGTCGACCTGAAATTGCTGCACGAGGCCGCTCTGCGCGCCGGGCGCGACAAGATCGCCAAGCGGACGGTGATCTCGTCGTGGACGGCGCTGCTGGGCTATGTCCGCGTCGCCCTGGCCAATGAGCCGCGCGAACAGTTTCGCGTCCTGTTCCTCGACAACAAGAACCAGCTGATCGCCGACGAGGTGATGAACCACGGCACGGTCGACCACGCGCCCGTCTATCCGCGCGAGGTGATGCGCCGGGCGCTGGAGCTGTCGAGCAGCAACATCATCCTGCTGCACAACCACCCAAGCGGCGACCCCACCCCGTCGCGCCCCGACATCGAGATGACCAAGCAGATCGTCGAGGCCGGCAAGGCGCTGAAGATCAGCGTCCACGACCATCTGGTGGTCGGCCGCGACGGCGTGGCCAGTTTCAAGGCGCTGGGGCTGTTCTGAGGTCTTGCGCCAGTACGGCGAACACTTGCCGCCTACGGGTCGCTTCGAGACCGTCTTACCCCGGAGGGGGTAGAGGATCCGGGCGCGCGTCCTCCGCCCCCTCGCCGCGACAGACCGCGAAGCGGTCAAGTGGGGGCAAGTGGGTGTGATCCCTCGCCTCCACCTTGACCCCGCCTCCGCGATCCCCGAGCGTGGCCGCAGCCAAGCCACGTCGGAGCCCAGATGTCCCGCCTACTGACCGTTCTCCTCGGCTCCGCCGCCTTGCTCGCCGCCACCCCTCTCGCCAGTCAGGCGGCCGATGCCCCCAAGCCCGCCGAGATCTCGAAAGCCGACCGCGCCCTGCACGAGCGCGTCCTGACCCTCGACACCCATCTCGACACGCCCGAGCACTTCGCACGCAAGGGGTGGAGCATGGTCGAGCGCCATCAGGTCAAGGCCGACGGCACGCAGGTCGATCTGCCGCGCATGGACGCCGGCGGCCTGGATGGCGGCTTCTTCGTGATCTACACGGCCCAGGGCGCCCTCTCGGCCGAAGGCTATCGTACGGCCCGCGACTTCGCCCTGGAGCGCGCCACCGAAATCCGCGAGATGGTCGCGGCCCATCCCGACAGGTTCGAACTGGCCTACACGGCCGAGGACGCCGAGCGGATCAGCAAGGCAGGCAAGAAGTTCGTCTTCCAGAGCATCGAGAACAGCTGGCCCCTGGGTGAGGATCTCACCCTGATGCAGACCTTCTACGCCACCGGCGTGCGGATGGCCGGTCCGGTGCATTTCAAGAACAACCAGTTCGCCGACAGCTCGACCGACAAGCCGATCTGGCATGGCTTCTCGCCGCTGGGCCTGCGCTGGCTGGCCGAGGCCAACCGGCTGGGCATCCTGGTCGACGTCAGCCATGCGTCCGACGACGTGGTCGACCAGGCCGTGCAGCTGTCGAAGGTTCCGATCATCGCCTCGCACTCGGGCGCCAAGGCGATTTACGACCACCCGCGAAATCTCGACGACGGCCGCCTGAAGAAGATCGCCGACGCCGGCGGAGTGATCTGCATCAACTCGGTCTATCTGAAGGACACCAAGGCCAGTCCCGAACGCCTGGCGGCCCTCAAGGCGCTGGGACCCGCGCCCGACAGCGAGACGGCGACCGAGGCCGAGATCGTCGCCTTCGCCAAGAGGCGGGCCGAGGTCGACGCCAAGTTCCCGCCGGTCCGCGCCAGCTTCGAGGACTTCATGGCCAGCCTGACCCATACCCTCAAGGTGGTCGGGCCCGAGCACGTGGGGATCGGCGCCGACTGGGACGGCGGCGGCGGGGTGATCGGCTTCGAGGACGTCGCCGACCTGCCCAAGGTCACCGCGCGGCTGAAGGCGGCCGGCTACACCGACGCCGACGTGGCGGCGATCTGGAGCGGCAACGTGCTGCGCGTGGTGCGTCAGGCGCAGGATTACGCGGCGAAGGCGGCGAAGTAGGTCAGCGCCGAGCCCCCTCCGGCCCTCTGGGCCACCTCCCCCAAAGGGGGAGGATCTCGTCCGAGCAGATGCTCCCCCTCTGGGGGAGCTGTCGCGGAGCGACTGAGGGGGACTACACCGCCCTGCGCCGCCAAGCATCCCAGAACCGCCAGCCCATCAGCACCGTCAGGATCGCCGCATAGACCAGCGGCGGCCGGTGGTCGGCCTTGACCAGCAGGTAGTAGTGGGCCACGCCCAGCGGGACGATCAGATAGATCAGCCAGTGGATGCGCTGCCACGTCGCCCGGCCCAGCCGCCGGATCATGCCGTTGGTCGAGGTCACGGCCAGCGGGATCAGCAGGGCGAAGGCCAGCATGCCCAGGGTGATGAACGGCCGCTTGAGGATGTCCTTCCACAGCTGCGCCCAGTCGAAGAACAGGTCGACGCCGATATAGGTCAGCAGGTGCAGGCAGATGTAGCTGAAGGCGAACAGGCCGATCGTCCGTCGAAAGCGCACCAGGCGCGGCTTCTTCAGGATCCGCGCCGCCGGGGTCACCGCCAGGCCGACCAGCAGCAGCCGCAGGCCCCAGACGCCGATCTGGCGGATCAGGGTCTCGATCGGATTGGCCCCCAGATCGCCGCTGAACGCCCGCCAGGCCAGCCAGACCAGCGGCGCGAAACAGGCCAGCCAGACGGCGGCGTAGACCAGGTTGTCCTGGGTCTTGGAGGGGCGCTTGCGAGCACCCCCTCCGTCGGCTTTGCCGACACCTCCCCCAGAGGGGGAGGATCGACGCCGAGCCAGATGCTCCCCCTTTGGGGGAGCTGTCGCGGAGCGACTGAGGGGGTCGCGCAGCGCCATCAGAAGTTCCGTTTCAGGTCCATGCCGCGATAGAGATCGGCGACGTACTGGCCATAGCCGTTGAACGGCAGGGTCTCGCGGCGGCGGAACTCGCCGATCCGCCGCTCCGTGGCCTGCGACCAGCGCGGATGGTCCACGGCCGGATTGACGTTGGAATAGAAGCCGTATTCGCGCGGGGCCAGAACGTTCCAGGCGGTGGCGGGCATGCGCTCGACCAGGCTGATCTTGACGATCGATTTGATGCCCTTGAACCCGTACTTCCACGGCACGACCAGCCGCAGCGGCGCGCCGTTCTGGTTGGGCAGGACATCGCCATAGAGCCCGACGGCCAGGAGGGTCAGCGGATGGACGGCCTCGTCGATCCGCAGGCCTTCCCGATAGGGCCACTGCAGGGTGTCCCAGCGCTGGCCGGGCATTTCGGACGGCCGCATCAGGGTCTCGAAGGCGACGAACTTGGCCTTCGAGGTCGGCTTGACCTTGGCCAGCAGGTCCTTGAGCGGAAAGCCGACCCAGGGGATCACCATCGACCAGCCCTCGACGCAGCGCATGCGGTAGATGCGCTCCTCCAGCTTGTTGGCCTTGATCAGGTCGTCGATGGCGAAGCTGGTCGGGGTCTCGCATTCGCCGTCGACGCGAACGGTCCAGGGGCGGGTCTTGAGGGAGCCGGCGTTCTCGGACGGATCCTCCTTGTTGACCCCGAATTCGTAGAAGTTGTTGTAGCTGGTGATGTCCTTCTTGGGCGTCGGCTTCTCGGTCGTCGAGAAGCCGGGGCTGTAGGCCAGGCCCCGCGCCGCAGCGCCGCCCGCCGCCGCCAGCACGCCCAGCCCCGCCGCCCCGCCGATGAACTCGCGCCGCCGCAGGTAGAGCCCGCGGTCGGTGACGTCGTTGTCGGTCAGGTCGGGGGCGTGGCGGATCAGCATGGCGGGCTCCGAAGGCTACCCTGGAGGATACGTGCTGGGAGGGGGATTGGTTACAAGAAGATGCTCCCCCTTTGGGGGAGCTGTCGCGAAGCGACTGAGGGGGATAATGCGGCGGTCCCCCTCCGGCCCTCCGGGCCACCTCCCCCAAAGGGGGAGGATCACCCCTTCACCACCGCCTCGAACGCCCCGCGCGCCTCGGCCTTGGCCTTGGCCAACTTCGTCTTCAGCGACCGGAACTCCCGCACCCCGCCCGCCCGCGCCAACAAGGCCCGGAACGCCTTCGGCTCGGTGTCCGGATCGTGCCCGTCCTCCAGCGCCACCTTCAGCAGTTGCGACAGGTCCTGCTCCAGCCGCCAGGCGCTCTCCAGGGCGCTCAGCGCCGCCTTGTCGCCCAGCCCGGCTCGCTCCAGTGCGGCCAGCGCCTCGCCGGTGTTCTGCGCCAGGGGGCCGCCGCGCTCGGCGTGGACCAGTTGCAGGAACTGGGCGGCGAATTCGATGTCGACCAGGCCGCCGGGCGTCAGCTTCAGGTCCCAGTCGCCCTTGCCGGGCCGTTCGCGCTCCATCAGCTCGCGCATCTCCAGCACGTCGACGGCGGTCTTCTTGGGATCCCGGGCCCGGCGCAGGGCCGCGGAGATCGCGCCTTCCGCCCGCGCCTGGAAGTCCGGCGAGGACGCCCAGATCACCCGCGCGCGGGTCAGGGCCTGCAGCTCCCAGGTCTCGGCCTCGCGTTCGTAATAGTCCTCGAACGCCGCGAAGCTGACCGCCACCGGGCCCTTGGTGCCCGAGGGCCGCAGCTTGAGGTCCACCTCGTACAGCGTGCCCTCGCCGGTCGGGGCCGACAGGGCCGAGGTCAGACGCTGGGTGAAGCGGGCGTAGAAGCTCTCGGCGCCCCAGCCCTTGATGGCCGACATGCCGGCCGGGTCGTCGGCCGCGTATAGGGTCATTAGGTCCAGGTCCGACTTGGCGGTCATTTCGCGCGAGCCGGCCTTGCCCAGGGCGACCACCGCCACCTGGCCCGGGAACGCCCCGCCCAGCCGTTCGACCTCGGCCAGCGCCGCCGGGGCCAGGCCGCCGACGATCACGTCCGCGAGGTCCGCGAAGGCCGCGCCGGCGTCGCGGGCCCCCGCCGTGCCGCTGATCACCCGCACCCCGATCCGGAAGCTCTGGTCGCGGAACAGCCGCCGCGCCGCGTCCATCGCGCCCTCGAAGTCGGCCGGGTCCCAGGGCGCGTCCTTGGGCATGTCCATCGGGCCGAAGAAGGCGGGATCCAGCAAGGCGTCCAGGGCCGTCGGACGCCGGGCCAGGGTCGAGGCCAGGCGCGGGGCGAAGGCCATGACCTCGACGATCAGCTCGAACAGGCGCGGCTGGGCCAGGAACAGCGACTGGATCTGCACCCCGCTGCTCAGGCCGGCGAAGAAGTCGCTGAACCGATTGAAGGCGTCGTCGGGCGCGCCGGTGGCGTTGGCGGCGTCCAGCAGGCGCGGGGCCAGGCGGGTGAACAGCTCGCGGCCGCGCTCGGTGCGGGTGGCGGCGATATGGCCGTGGTGCCAGCCGCGGATCGTGGCGGCCACCCGTTCGGGGTGGGAAAAGCCCATGCGCTTCAGTGTGGCCAGGGTCTCCGGATCGTCCTCGACCCCCGTGAACACCAGGCTGCCGAACCGCGACGACAGTTCCTCCTCGCCCTTGAACAGCGCGCCATAGCGGCGGTTCACGCCCTTGAGGATCTGGCCGACTACGGCGTCGAAACTGCGCAGCGCGCCATGCCCCCACAGCGCCGCCACCTTCTTGCGGTCGGCGTCGGATTCCGGAAGCTTGTGGGTCTGGTCGTCGGCGATCATCTGGGCCCGGTGCTCCAGGGCGCGCAGGTCGCGATAGGCCTTGATCAGATAGTCCCGGTCCTCGGGCGTCACGTGGCCGGCCTCGGACAGAGCCGCGAGGGCCTCCAGCGTACGCGGGCTGCGCAGATCCGGATGACGGCCGCCCAGGATCAGCTGCTGGGTCTGGACGAAGAACTCGATCTCGCGGATGCCGCCGCGCCCCAGCTTCAGGTCCGCGCCCTTGGCGGTCAGCCGGTCATCCACCTTGTAGGCGTGGATCTGGCGCTTGATCGAGTGGATGTCGGCGATGGCCGCGAAGTCGAGGTTCTTACGCCAGATGAACGGCTGCAGCTCGGCCAGGAACGCCTCCCCGCGCGCCAGGTCGCCCGCGCAGATCCGCGCCTTGATGTGCGCCGCCCGCTCCCAGTTCTGGCCGACGCTCTCGTAATAGTCCAAGGCCGCGTCGATCGGCATGGCCGGCGGGGTCGAGGACGGGTCGGGGCGCAGGCGCAGGTCGATGCGGAACACGTAGCCGTCGGCGGTGCGCTCCTGCAGCAGCCGGCCCAGGTGGTTGGCGATGCGCACCGCCACGCCCTGCGGCTCGACGCCCTCGGCCACCGGCAAGGCCTCCGGCGCGTAGAAGATCGAGAAGTCGATATCGCTGGAATAGTTGAGCTCGAACGCCCCGTGCTTGCCCATGGCGATGCAGAACAGACCGGGGGCCGGGCCGTCCGATCCCGCGCCGACATGGGTCAGGGCGCCGCGCGCCACCTCCAGCCGCACGGCCTGGGCCAGCGAGGCGTGCAGCGTCGCATCGGCGAAGCGGGTCAGGGCTCCGGTCACCGCGTCCAGGTCCCAGACCCCGCCCAGGTCGCACAGGGCGGTCAGCAGGTGCAGGTCGGCCTTCAGCTCGCGCATCGCGCGGCGCGCGGTTTCGAAGTCCGGTTCGGCCCCGACCGCTTCCGCCTCGGCCAGGATCCGGGCCAGCCGCGCCTCGGGATCGCCGTCCAGGATCGAGGGCAGCCGCTGTCCGTCGCGCCGCGCCAGGCCGGTCAGGTAGGACGAGGCGGCGAACACCGGCGCCAAGGCGGGCCAGGCGGCCTCGACCAGGGGCGCGGCCTCGCCGACCCGCCGGGTGATCGTCTCATGCGCCCGCTCGGCGGCCTTGGGATCGACCACGGGGCCGCAGGGGGTAAGGCGTTCGAGCAGGCGAGTCATGGCGCGCACTGTGGCGCGGGAGGACGGCCAGGTCATCCCCGTCTCGCACCCCTAGGGTTTGCGCCAGTGATAGGTGACGTCAGGCATCTTTTCTTCGTTGCGCTGACCATCGGTCAGCTCCTCGATCGTGAAACCGTGCCGCTCGTAGAGCGCCCGAGCCCGGGCGTTGGACTGGAAAGTGTGGAGGCGCAACTCGTCCTGTTCGCGCTGCGCCCACCGGACCAAGGCCCCGCCTATACCGCGACCGTGGAAGGTCGGTTCGACATAGAGGTGATCGATCCATCCGGGCAGCAGCGCCATGTGGCCTCGGAAGACGCCGTCCTCAAACGCGCCCCACACCGGCCCGTCGATCATCACCCTGTCGCGATAGAAAGCAACGAACTCGTCCTCGGTGTGGAGCGAGGTGTCGTAGCCGGGGATCAGCGCGCCCGCCCGCCGATGCAGCCGCGCCGCGGCGTCGCCCTCATCGCTGGACAGGAGCCGCAGGGTGAACATCGCGAGAGGCTAAGTCAGAGACCGTTCGGCGACAACACGTGGCCGTCGCTGGACCCGGCGGCAAAAATGGGTTGCCGGGCGCACGCGCCGAACCTCAACCTTAGATATGCGCGAAAGAAACAGCGCGACGCAGCGGGGAACCGACATGAAGGCGATCTTGCGCGGACTGATGGTCCTGCTGTTCCTGGCCGTCTGCCGCCCGGCCCTGGCGGCTGATTGGCTCAAGGCCCAAACCCAGCACTTCAATGTCTATGGCGAGGTCAAGGAGCCCGAGTTGCGGGCGGCCGCGTCGGACCTCGAGCGTTATCATCGCCTGCTGGCGGCCGTGATGAAGGTCGATGACAAGGCCGCCGTCGCCCGGCTGGACATCTATCTGGTCGGCGGGCGCGACGACCTGCAGAAAGTCGAGCCCGGCTTGGATCGCGCGGTGGCCGGCTTCTACCGCGCCGGGCCCGTCGGCCGCGCCGCCTTCGTCTCCTGGAACACCGTCGATCGCGACCAGGCGCGACTGATCCTCCAGCACGAATACGCCCACCACTTCATGCACCAGTACTTCAACTGGCCCTATCCGGTCTGGTTCACCGAGGGGTTCGCCGAGTACTTCGCGCCCACCCTCGTCAAGGGCGACACGATCCAGCTGGGAGGCGCCAACGACGGACGCGTTCGCGCGCTGGAGAGCCAGCCGTGGATGTCGATGGACGCCTTGCTGGACGCGCGACGGAGCATCACGCGCGGCGGCATGGTCTACGCCCAGGGCTGGCTGCTGACCCACTACCTGCTGCGCGACCCGGCTCGCGCCGCCCAGTTGCAAGCCTATTTCGCCGCCCTGCGCGCGGGCCAGGCCGAACCCGAGGCCTTCACCGCCGCCTTCAAGACCGACAAGGCGACCTTGCAGCGGCAATTGACCACCTATGCGCGCAACGGCATGACCGTGACGGTCATCCCCATCAAGCCGCTGGCCGCGACAGACGTGACGCTCACCACCCTGCCCCCGTCGGCCGACGCTTTGCTGCTCGACTCGCTGCGGCTGATCCGCGGCCGGCGCGGCGAGAACGACGGCCAGGCCGCCGACGCGCTGAAAGCCATCGAGAAGAAGGTCGCCAGATATCCGGGCGATCCGCTGGCCGTCCGCACCCTTGCCCACGCCCAGCAGGTGTTTGGCGACCCCGCCGTGGCCGTCGATCTGCTCAAGGGGCTTGAGACGATCCAGACCGACCCCTACGCCCAGTACCTGCTGGGCGTCTCGTGGCTGTCCGTCGGCCGGCGCGACCCGGCCCGCCTGGCCGAGGCCACCAGCGAGGGCAAGAAAGCCCTGGCCCGAGCCTTGAAGCTGGACCCGACCTTCTATCCCGCCCTCTACCGCTATTCCCGCACCTTGCCGGCCGGCGGCGAGCAGGTGCTCGACGCCTTGGTCCAGGCGTGCCTGATGGCCCCGCAGGTCGAGGAGATCCGCATTGATGCGGTGATCGCTCTGCTGCGGAAGGGCGAGTACGACACCGCCGGCGCCCTGATCGCGCCCCTGGCCCAGTCGCCGCACCTGGACCTCGAGGTCGCCATGGCCCAGGTGCTGAGCGAAAAGGCCGCCGCCCATCAGGCGCCGGCCAGCGACCAGGCCGTGGTCGCCGAAGCTCGTACGCGGCTGGAAACCCTGAAGGCGCAAACCAAGTCGTGACGCCACGCCTGGAAAACACGGCCGCTTGACAGCCGATGTTACAGGCGTAATCGTTGGCGTCGGAGATCAGAGCGCCATGAACATCACCCAGGCCGAAAGCCGCATCATGGACGCGCTCTGGACGCGCAATCCCCTGACGGTGGACGAGATCATGGCCGAGGTCGCCGAGCCCCAGGGCTGGGGCGAGGCGACGGTCAAGACGTTGATCAACCGGCTGCTGAAGCGCAAGGCGATCCGCTCGGACCGCATCGAGGGTCGGGCCCGCTACGCCCCGATCATCCAGCGCGCCGACTATGTGCAGGCCGAGAGCCAGAGCCTGCTGAACCGCCTTTTCGACGGCCAGCTGACGCCGCTGGTGGCGCACTTCGCCCAGCATCGCGCCCTGTCGACCGACGAGATCAAGCAACTGAAGACTCTGATCGAGGGTCTCGAAAATGATGGCTGAACTGCTGGCCCTGACCCTGCTGCGCACCCAGGCGGCCGCCACCGCCGCGGTGCTGCTGGTTCTGCTGTTGCGCGGTCCGATGCGCAAGGCGTTCGGCGCCCGCCTGTCCTACCGCCTGTGGGCCCTGGTCCCGGTCGCGGCGATCGCCACCGTGTTCCCCAGCCTGTCCGAGACCCTGGGCTCGGGCGCGCCGCCGACCCTGATGGGCGAAGAGCGCGCCGTCACCCTGTTGGCCGTCTGGCTGGCCGGCTGCGTCGCCCTGGCCACGGTGATCCTGCTACAGGAGCGCGCCTTCCGGGCCCGCGCCGAGGCCGGCCGCGCCGGACCGGCGGTGATGGGCGTCTTCTGGCCTCGGGTCGTGCTGCCGGCCGACTTCGCCGCGCGCTTCGACGAGCAGGCCCGCAAGATGGTCGACCTGCACGAACGCGCCCATATCAAGCGCGGCGACCCGGTCGCCAACCTGGCCATCGCCGGCGTCCAGGTGCTGGGCTGGTGCAATCCGCTGATCCATGTCGGCGCGCTCTGCGCGCGGCTGGACCAGGAGATGGCCTGCGACGCCACGGTGTTGAGCCTGCGTCCCAACCTGCGCCGAACCTACGCCGAGGCCCTGGTCGAGGCTCACACCCGGCGCGCCGGATCGCCCCTGGCCTGCTTCTTCGCGGCGCACCCGTTGCTGCTGCGGGTCAAGCTGCTGGCTCGTCCCGAGCCCAGCTATCGCCGTCAGACCGCCGGCGCGGCCGCCATCGCCCTGACGGCGGTGATCACCGCCCTGGGCGTCTGGACGGTCACGCCGCGCGGCCCCTTGCCCAACCAGGAGATCTCCTGGCCCGGCCGTTTCGTCGGCGACGGGCCGGTCGACGGCATCACCCTGCCCAAGCTGCACCACTAGACACGACGGACGACCGATCAGCACTCCGGCCTTGACGGGAAGGATTACATCTGTAGTTTATTTAGACTACAGATGTAATCTGGATCATGTTGGACCTCGGAAGGCGCGACCATGACCTTCATCCTCGGATTGCCCGTCGCGCGCGGCGTCAAGGTGCGACGCAAGGTGATGGCGTTCCGGATCTTCGAGATCGGCGTCATGGCCCTGGTCGCCTTCGCCGTCGGGCTGATGGTGATGTTCACCGTCCAGTACGAGATGAAGGTCGAGCCCAGGTCCCCGGCCCGCGAGGGCGCCGAGTTGATCGCGGCCAAGTCGATGGCGCGGGTGCGCTGGGCCAGCGTCAAGCCGCGGCTGATCGCCCGCCTGGCCCAGCCGCACGCCCTGGAGCTGGGCCAGGTCTGGGCGCGGCGCGACGGGCGGGTCTGCGGCCTGGTCAACGGTTGGGGCAGCTTTGGCGGACTGACCGGCATGACGCGCTTCTACGCCCAGGGCGACGAGCCGGTGTTCAAGCAGGACGACCGGCCGGACTTCGAGGAGGAGTGGTGGGCGTGCCGCCGCGACCGCTACGTGGTCATTCGCCAGGGTTCGGAGGAGACCGGCTTCTGTCCGACCCGGCTGGGGCAGAAGCGCTGCTACACCGTGGTGTACGGCCGGTAGGCCAAGGTACGGAGGTTCTAACGAGCCCCTACTCCACCCGCGGCAACACCAGAGCTACCCGCAGGCCCGGCCCGAAGCCGCCGAAGGCTCCCGGCCCCTCGGCCAGTTCCAGCCGGCCGCCGTGCGAGGCGGCCACGGCCTGGACCAGCGACAGCCCCAGTCCCGCGCCAGGTTCGCTGCGACTGTTCTCCAACCGCACGAAGCGCTGCACGACGCGGGCGCGGTCGTCCTCGGGCACGCCGGGGCCGGTGTCGGTGACCGAGAACTCCAGCTCGCCGGACGAGGTCCGCCGGGCCCGCAGCATCACCGCCCCGCCCTCCGGCGTGTACTTGATGGCGTTGTCGAGAATATTGGCCAGGGCCTGCGCGATGAACTCGCGATTGCCGCGTATGCCCAGGGCCGGAACGATCTCGGCTTTGAAGTCCAGACCCTTGTCCTCGCAGCTGGCCTCGTAGAGCTCGGCCATGTCGGAGGCCAGTTCGCTGGCGTCGAAGGTGGTCTGGTCGGGCGCCTCGCCGGCCGCCTGCAGCCGAGCGATGGCCAGCACGGCGTTGAAGGTCTTGAGCACGCCGTCGGCGTCGATCAGCGCCGTCTCGAGAGCCGCCATCGGATCGCCCTTGCCGTTCTCGGCGTCGATCAGCGCGACCTCCATGCGAGCCCGCAGCCGGGTCAGGGGCGAGCGCAGGTCGTGGGCGATGGCGTCCCCCGCATGGCGCAGGCCGCCCATCAGGCGCTCGATGCGATCGAGCATGTCGTTGAGCCCCTCGGCCAGTTCGTCGTACTCGTCGCGGGTGCCGCGCACCCGGGCCCGGGCGTGCAGGTCGCCGGCCCGCACCGCGTTCACGACGTCGACCAGGCCCTGCATGCTGCGCGAGACGTTGCGGCTGATCAGCACGCCGCCGGCCAGGCCCAGGATGATGACCAGCGCCCCGGCCCCGCGCAGGGCCCGGACGATCTTCATCACATAGCCCTCGGACTCCTGGACGTCGGCCCCGACGAACAGGGCCTCGCCGCCGGACAGTCGCTCCTGCACGCCGCGCGCCGCGCGCTTGACCTCGGCGCCGTCGATGTCGGTCTCAGTGAGCTTGAAGGTCTCCCAGGTCGGGCCGGGACCTTCGAAATCGTCGATCGGCGACTCCTCGATGGAGCCCGAGATCCGTTTGCCGTCCTTGTCGAGCAACAGGTACAGGAACGGCCGCTCGCCGGTGGCGCGCTCGACGATGGTCTGGTTCAGGGCGTTGACCCCGCCGACCCGGTAGGCGGCTTCCAGGCTCTCCATCTCGCGGCTGATGTCGGCGTCGGCGCGGCGGTTCACCTCACCGGCGGTGGCGATGTAGATGTAGCCCAGGAACGCGCTGGCCGCCGCCGCGAACAGGGCCAGGAACAGCAGGGTCAGCCGGAACGGCGTCGATCGGATCAGGCGCGGCAGGCGCATGGGCGGGCGAAACTCTTCAAGGACGGCGGACGAAGAAGCCGCCGCGACGCGTAGATGACCGTCCGCGACCGGCGCGGGCAAGTGAAGCAATTTTCACCCGGGCCGCGCGGACGAACCACCGCCTACGGATCGAGCCGGTAGCCCGCTCCGCGCACCGTCTGCAGCATGGCCCGGTCGAAGCCCTTGTCGATCTTGGACCTCAGCCGGGAAATGTGCACGTCGATGACGTTGGTCTGCGGGTCGAAATGGTATTCCCACACCTTCTCCAGCAGCATGGTGCGGGTCACCGACTGGCCGGCGTGGCGCATCATGAACTCCAGCAGCTGGAACTCGCGCGGCTGCAGGTCGATCTCCTTGCCCTGGCGATGGACCGTCCGGTTGATCAGGTTCATTTCCAGTTCGCCCACCTTGAGGGTGGTCGCGACCGCGCCCGTCTCGCGACGACGCGACAGGGCGTCGACCCGGGCCATCAGCTCGGCGAAGGCGTAGGGCTTGACCAGATAGTCGTCGGCCCCGGCCCGCAGGCCGGTGACGCGGTCATTGATCTCGCCCAGGGCCGACAGGAACAGCACCGGCGTCGGATCACCCTCGCGGCGCAGGGTCTCGACCACCTCGACGCCGTTCTTCTTGGGCATCATGCGGTCGACGATCATCACGTCGAAACCGCCCTTGCCCGCCTCGGTCAGGCCGGCCTCGCCGTCGGGCGCGTGGACGCATTCGTAGCCGGCCTCGGTCAGGCCATGGCGCATCGCCGCCGCCGCCTCGAGGTCGTCCTCGATGATCAGAATACGCATGCCCAAATCCTCAGCCTGGCCCCAGATGCACGAAAGGGCGTCACCGTGCGAATCGATGACGCCCTCTGTCGTGTGTCGTCACGTCGCGCGAGGGTGACGTGATCCGGTCGCGGGCGGAAGCCCCCGCGTACCGCTGTTAGTCCGGACCGCGCCTTACGGCGCGATCTTCAGCGGCACGATCGTCGGACGACCGGCGCGGATGATGCGCAGGTTGACGCTGGGGCGCTGCAGCTTCTTGGCCGCGTCCACGGCCGCCGCCACTTGCGAGGCCGAACTGACCGGCTCGCCGTTGACGCTGGTCAGCACGTCGCCCTTGCGCAGGCCCTTCTCGCCGGCGTCGGAATTGACCTTCACGCCGTCGATCAGCACGCCACGGACGCTGGGGTCGATGCTGTAGGTTCGGCGGGCCGCGTCGTCGATCGGCGCCAGGCTCATGCCCAGGGCTTCCGACTTCTGGACCTGCGGCTTGGCCGGCGCGTCGGGCGCGCCCTCGTCGCCGTCGTCGTCGTTGAGCGCCAGCTCCTTCTCGGTCGGACGCACGCCCGACTTGATCTCGACGGTACGCGGCTTGCCGCCCCGCAGGATCGACAGCTTCAGGGTGTCGCCGGGGCGGCCCTTGGCCACTTCGCGGGTCAGCTCCGAGCCGCTCTTGATCGCCACGCCGTTGACCGCGGTGATCACGTCCTCGGGCATCAGGCCGCCCTTCTGGGCCGGACCGCCCTGGATCACGTCGGCGACGATGGCGCCCTTGATCTCGCCCAGGCCCTGGGCGTCGGCCATTTCCTTGGTGAACGGCTGGATCTGGGCGCCGATATAGCCGCGCACCACCTTGCCGCCGCTGATCAGCTGCTTGGCGGTGGCTTCGGCCACGTCGGCGGGAATGGCGAAGCCGATGCCCACCGAGCCGCCGGTCGGCGAGAAGATCGCGGTGTTCACCCCGATCACCCGGCCGTAGATGTCGAACGACGGACCGCCGGAATTGCCCCGGTTGATCGGCGCGTCGATCTGGATGTAGTCGACGAAGGTCGACGAGCTGTCGCCCAGGTCGCGGTTATAGGCCGAGATGATGCCGGCCGTGGCGGTGCCGCCCAGGCCGAACGGGTTGCCGATGGTGATCACCCAGTCGCCGACCCGCGGCTTGGCCTGGTTCTCGAAGTTCACATAGGGGAACGCCGCCCCCTTGGCCTTGGGATCGACGACCTTGAGGACCGCCAGGTCGGTGCCCTCGTCGCGGCCGACGATGGTGGCCTTCAGTTCGCGGCCGTCCTTCAGGACGACATTGATGCCGTCGTCATCGGCGTCGGCGACCACGTGGTTGTTGGTGACCAGGTAGCCGTCGGCCGAGATGAAGAAGCCCGAGCCCGAGGACTGCTGCTTGGGACCGGGGGCGTCTTCGCCGTCCTCGCCCTTCTGGCCCTTGGGCACGATGTCGAAGCCTTCCAGGCCGGGAATGCGCAGGCGCGGGGCCGCGGCGGCCTTGGACGTCACGTCGATCTGCACCACGGCGGGCGAGACCTGTTCGAAGATGTCGGCGAACGACATCGGCGCGCCGGGCGGCGGCGCGAACATCGGCGCCCCGCTGGGGGCGCCCGAGGTGCGGATCACCTGAGCCGGCTCGGCGGCGCCCGCCGGACCCATACGCATGCCCACGCCGGCCAACGCCGCGCAGGCCACGCCCGCGCCGGCGACCGCGCCAATAAAGAAACCAGACTTCCTAGCAGCCATCTTACGTCTTTCCTCACCCACGGCGCGCCGCGCCGGGTCTTTGGCTTGAGAACCTAGTTGCGCTGGCGAAAGGCGCAATGGTCTTCGAAACATCTTACGCCCACGCTCGCGATGGTCTTGCGGCGTCTTCGCGGCGCAATCGTGTCATTCGTCCTTCAACAACACCTGAAGACGCGCTTCCTCCACCTGGGAAAGCGGCGGCGCATCTTCGCCGTCCACCGTCGAGACGGCGCGCCGGCGCAGGAGCAGCACCATCAGCACGCCGCCCAAAATAAGCGCAATCCCAGGCGTGGCCCAGAGCAGCGCGTTGCCCGGCGAGAACGGCGGCTTGAGCAGCACGAACTCGCCGTAGCGCTCCACTAGGAACGCGCGGATCTGCTTGTCGCTGCGTCCGTGCTTCACTTGGTCGCGCACCACCTGGCGCAGGTCGCCGGCCAGGGCGGCCTCGGAATCGTCGATCGACTCGTTCTGGCAGACCAGGCAGCGCACCTCGCGGAAGATCTCGCGGGCCCTGGCTTCCTGGACGGGGTCGGGCAGGCGCTCGGCCGGATCCGCGGCGGCCCCGGCCATGCAGGCCAGGGCGGCGAGAGCGATCAGGAGACGCTTCACGCCGCCCTCTCCGCCTTGCGCGCCAGCCCGAACCGCAACCGCCGGTCCGACAGCGACACCAGGCCGCCGATGGCCATCAGCAGCGGGCCCAGGAAGATCAGCCGCACCCACGGATTGACGAAGGCCCGCACCAGCCAGGCCGGCTGGCCGCCCTCGCCCGCCCGGCGCTCGCCCAGCACCACATAGAGGTCGTCCAGCAGCTTGGGGCAGATCGCCACTTCCGAGGTGGTCTGGCGGCCGGTGGGATAGAAGCGGCGCTCGGGCCTGGCTTCGCAGACCGGGGCCCCGGCCCGGGTGATCTTCACGATCCCGCGCTCGGCGATGTAGTTGCTCCCCTCCACCGCGCCGACGTCGGTCAGGACCAGCTCATAGGCGCCCAGCTTCAGCTGGCCGCCGACGCTCAGGGCCTGGGCGGCCTCGACCCGCCAGGTGGTCTCGAACGACGCGCCCAGCACGAAGACGCCGAGGCCGGCATGGGCCAGGGTCGTGCCCCAGGCGCCGCGCGGCAGGCCCACGGCACGGCGCCGCACCTCGGCCCAGGGCGCGCGGAACGCCTTGATCCGCTCGGCCAGCTCCAGCCCCGCCCCGCCGATCAGCCAGAAGCCGACCACCAGGCCGGCGCTGGCCAGGGCGCTGCGCGGGGCGACCACGGCGAAGGCGAGCAGGCCCAGGATCGCGGCGATGGCCAGGACCAGCCACAGCCGGCGCACGATCATGCGGGCGTCGCCGCGCTTCCAGGCCAGCAGCGGCCCGGCCGGCAGGATCGCCATGGCCAGGACCATCAGCGGAACGAAGGTCATGTTGAAGAACGGCGCGCCGACCGACACCGCCTCGCCGTCCGTGGCCTCGCGGATCAGCGGGAACAGGGTGCCGACCAGCACCACCGCCGTGGCGGTCGACAGGATGATGTTGTTGAGGACGATCGCGCTCTCGCGGCTGACCGGGGCGAACAGGCCGCCGCTGTTCAGGCTGGGCGCGCGCAGGGCGAACAGCACGAAGCCGGCGCCCGCCGCTATGCCCATGATGGTCAGCAGCAGGACGCCGCGCGTCGGGTCGACCGCGAAGGCGTGGACGCTGGTCAGCACGCCCGAGCGCACCAGAAACGCGCCCAGCATCGAGAAGGTGAAGGCCGCCAGGCCCAGGAACACCGTCCAGCCCGGCAGGGCGCCGCGCTTTTCCAGCACCACGGCCGAGTGCAGCAAGGCCGTGCCGATCAGCCAGGGCATGAAGCTGGCGTTCTCGACCGGGTCCCAGAACCACCAGCCGCCCCAGCCCAGTTCGTAATAGGCCCAGAACGCGCCCAGGGTGATGCCGACGGTCAGGAAGCTCCACGCCGCCAGGGTCCAGGGCCGCACCCAGCGCGCCCAGGCCGCGTCGACCCGGCCCTCGATCAGGGCCGCCATCGAGAACGAGAACACCACCGAGAAGCCGACATAGCCGCAGTAGAGGAACGGCGGGTGGAAGGCGAGCGCCGGGTCCTGCAACAGCGGGTTCAGCGACGCGCCCTCCACCGGGGCCTCCGCCAGCCGGGCCATCGGGTTGGAGGCGAAGACCGTGTAGGCCAGGAACAACACGCCCAGCGCGCCCTGGACGGCCGTCGCATAGGCCCGCAGGCGCGGCGGCAGGGCCTCGCCGAAGGTGGCGATCGCCGCGCCATAGCCGGTCAGCACCAGGCACCACAGCAGCATCGAGCCCTCGTGGCTGCCCCAGGCGCCGGCCACCTTGTAGAGCATGGGCTTGGCGGTGTGGGAGTTGGCCGCGACATTGGCCACCGTGAAGTCCGAGACCACGAAGGCGTGGATCAGGGCCAGGAAGGTCAAGGCCGTGCAGAGGAACGCCCCGACGGCCGCGCCCCGGCCGGCCCCGGCCAGCAGCGCCGAACGCCCCGCCCCGCCGACCGCCGACAGGAACAGCTGCAGGGCCGAAAGGACCAGGGCCAGGACGAGCGCGTAGGCGCCGAATTCGGTGATCATTGGCCAGCCTTCTCCTCACCCGCGTCGCGGGGGAGGTGGCGCGACGCCTCTGGCGTCGTGACGGAGGGGGCGTCTGCGGCGGAAAGGGACGTCCCCTCCGTCGGCTTCGCCGCCACCTCCCCCGTTTTCACGAAGGAGGAGTAGCTCGGCTTGGCCCCGTCGCCGCGCCACTCGCCCTGTTCCTTCAGGGCCTTGGAGACCTCGCGCGGCATGTAGCGCTCGTCGTGCTTGGCCAGCACCTGCTTGGCCACGAAGGTCCCGGACTCGTCGAACGAACCCGAGGCCACGACGCCCTGGCCTTCGCGGAACAGGTCCGGCAGGTCGCCCTGGTAGCGGACCAGGGCCGTCGAGCGCTGGTCGGCGACCACGAACTCGACCCGGCCGTCCGGATGCTTGACCACGCTGCCGGCCTTGACCAGTCCGCCCAGCTGCACCTTGCGGCCCGCCGGCACGTGGGCGGCGGCGGCCTGGGCGGGAGTGTAGAACAGAGAGATGGCGTCGCGCATGCCCCACAGGGCCAGGCCCACGGCCAGGGCGACCACCGGGGCGGCGACGGCCAGCACGGTCAGGCGGCGGCGCGCCTTGCGGGACTTGGGCAGGAAACTCATGGCTGGGCGGTCTTCTGGGACGGGGTCTGGGCGGCTTGGTTCAGGGCGGCCAGCACCTTGGGCTGATCCTTGTAGCGCGCCTGGGCCTTGGCCAGGGCCGCGTCGCGGCGGGCGGCGTCGCCCAGCACCGAATAGGCCCGCACCAGCTTGATCCAGCCGTCGGGATCGTCGGGATTGGCCTCGAGCCGGGCGGCGAGGCCGGCCACCATGCCCTGGATCATGCCCTGGACATCGCCCGCCTGCTCGGCTTGCGCCGGCTGGCCGGTCGGGGCGGCGGAGGCCGGCAGGCCGCCCTCGGCCTCGACCTGGGCGATCTGGTGGCCAAAGCCCATGCGGCGCGGATCGTCGGCGGGCAGGTCGGCCAGCAGCCGCTTCCAGTCGGCCAGGCCGCCGTTGACGTCGCCGTCGGAGATCCGGGCCAGACCCAGGTGATAGCGGGCGCTGACGTTCTTGGGATCGCGCTTGAGCGCCTCGCCGAAGGCCTTGCGGGCGTCGGCGCCGATCTCGCCCTGGCCTTCGGCCACGAAGGTCTCGCCCAGGCCGGCCCATAGGTCGGCGCGGGCCGGGGCGACGATCACCGCGCGGCGCAGGGCCTGGGCGGCGCCGGTCGGGTCGCCGCCGGCCATCCTGGCCAGGGCCAGGTTCTTCAGCGGCTCGGGATCGGTCGGGCGGGCGGCGGCGATCTGCTCCAGCACGGCGGCGATCTTCTGCGGCTCCAACTGCGAAGGATCGGTGTTGCGCCAGGCGGCCACGCGCTTGAGGAACGGCTGGTCGGCCATGCCGGGCGCGCCGATCATCATGTAGGCGATCAGGGCGATCATCGGCGCCAGGGCGGCCAGGGCGGCCACCAGGGGCCGCAGCCGGGGATTGGCGGCCGGCCAGGGCGTCTGGCGATCGGCGGCGGCGATCAGCCGGCGCCCGGCCTCGGCCCGCGCGGACTTGAGCTCGGCGTCGGCCAGCAGGCCGCGCTCGGCCAGGTCGTCGATCTCGGACAGTTGGCGCCGGTGCACGGCCAGGCTGGCGTCGTCGCCGCCGCCGAGACCGGCGGCCACGGACGCCCGCGCGGCGCCGCGCAGCATCAGGCCGGCGACGACGGCCGACAATCCCGCCGCGGCGATCCAGAAAACGATCATGCTGGCGTGTTAGCGGGGAAACCGCCTGGGCCGTTAGCGAAAAAATCGCTTAAGGGGCCCGCCCGGGAATCCGCTGGGTCAGGCCGCGGCCGCCATCGCCGCGGCGGCGCGGCGGCGGACGATCTGGGCGGTCTTTTCGTCGCGGCTGTAGGCGATGTAGCCGGCGGCCAGGTCGACATACAGCCGGGCCAGACCCTGGTCGCCGCCGTCGCCCGTGCGGACGACGTGCAGGATGTCCTCGATATACTGGTCCAGGCGGCCGTTGATCTTCTCCAGCACCTTGGTCCGGCTCGAGCCGTAGCCGCTCTGCGCCGCGCAGCTGCGGATCTCGGCGATGAACACCAGGACCGCGGTCAGCCGTCGCCCCGCCGTCTCGTCCGGTTCGGCCGTCAGCTGCGGCACGCCCTTGCCCTTCTTGCCGCCGAGCATCGAGATCGGCCGTAGCGGCAAGGCCGCCAACAGCTCCCTCTCGGCGCTGTTCATCAGGCCTTCGACGGCCTGGGCCACGGCCTGTTTGGACTTGGCGATTCGGCGACACCACGGGCCGTCCCGCGTCAGGTTCACCGACTGCTCGAACTCGGTGATCTCCTGGGCGACCTTCTGGGCCGCGAGGGCGGCCTTGCGGCCCTCGGCCTCGCCCTGATTCCGGTCGAAGTTTTCGATCAGGGCGATGTTCTTCTCGATGTCGATCAGCACCCGCTCGCCGAACACGCTGACCTCGGACGAGGCCCAGAACTTGTCATTCGGCCGCTCCATGACCGCCGAGATCACCCGCAGGATCCGCCAGTCGTCGGGCAGGTGGGCGGCCAGCATCTCGAACAGCAGCGGCCCCAGGTCGGGACGAATGTCGCAGGCGTCGTTATAGGCCAGCCGGGCCAAGGAGGCGCGCTCCTCGCTCATCTTGCTGACCCACTCCGACAGCCTGGGCAGGGCCCGGCGGACGATGTGCGACAGCTCCAGGCATGAGGCCAGCTCATCGACGTCGCAGAGCGCGTCCAGCGCCCGGAAATGGGGAGAGGCCTGGGCGCGCAGGCTCTTGGCGGCCAGGCTGCATAGGTCGTTGAAGACTTGGGGCGGCCCTTCCTCCAGGTCCCAGGGATTGCAGCGGGCCGCGGCCTCCTCGACCATGGCGGGCGCCTCGGCCTTCAGGGCGACCCACAGCAGGGTCAGGACGCGGGGCGGAAAGGAGATCTGCTCGGCGTTGCGCTTCGAACAGAGCGGCGCGATCGGGACCAGCACGCTGTTGCGGACGTAGCGGGCGGCGGTCTCGTCCTCGACGAGGCCGCGTACGGTCGCCAACGCGCCTTGCCCGCCGGCCGGGCCGGCCAGGGCGAGTTCAAGGCTGCGCAGCGCTGCGTCCGGCGCGGCTTCCACCAGCTTCCGGACCATCAGCAACTTGTTGGCGGCGATAGCTGCCATAACCCCCCACAGGATCAGCCCGCTCCGGGCCCCGTCGACCATGTCGCCAACGAGGTTAAGACTTTCCGAAACCATATATTTTTACGGTTCGACGAACAGCGTCTAAAGGTCGCTGACGCCTGGAAACCGGTTTCCGAAAATGTCAGGTTGAGCGCGCCGCCCATTGCGCACGCGACAGGCGACGGCCGTCGGCGCGCTAGAGAGAATCGTCGCCGCCCGAGCGCGGCAGCACAAGCCTCACCCGCAGCCCGCCCAGGGGCGAGGCGTCCAGCGTCACCGAGCCGCCGTAGGCGCGGGCCAGTTCGTCGACGATCGACAGGCCCAGGCCGGAGCCGGGCGTGTGCTCGTCCATGCGCTGGCCGCGCTTGAGGGCGTCGCTCCAGCGATCCGGCGGCAGACCGGGGCCGTCGTCCTCAACGGTCAGGGTCATCTGTTCGGGCGAGAGGGCGGCCGCCTCGGCGCGGACCTTGCCCCTGCACCACTTGCCGGCGTTTTCCATGACGTTGCCGGCCAGTTCCATGAAGTCCTGGCGCTCGCCCTGAAAACACAGGTTCTCGGGGCATCGCCAGTCGATCTGGATGCCCCGCCCGTCAAACCTGTCCTGGAAGATCCGCTCCAGGGTCACGGCCAGCTCGTCCATGATCGGCTCGACCGGGGTGCGCTCGCCCGAGGTCTGGGAGCGGGCCGCGGCGCGGGCCCGGCGCAGGTGGTGGTCGACCTGTTCGCGCATGGTGGCGGCCTGCCGCTCGACCACGTCGGCCAGTCCGCCGGGCTGCTGGCTGGCCTCGGTCAACATCACCGACAGCGGGGTCTTCAGGGCGTGGGCCAGGTTGCCGACGTGGGTGCGCTGGCGCTCGACGACCTCCTGGTTGTGGGTTAGGAGCGCGTTCAGCTCGACCGCCAGCGGCTCCAGTTCCTCGGGATAGGCCCCCTCCAGCTTCTCGGCCTTGCCGCGCCGCACCGAGGCCACCTCGCGGCGCAGGCGAAACAGCGGCACAAGGCCGACCCGCACCTGCACGACCACGGCGGCCAGCAGGCCGCCGCCCAGGATGAACAGGGCGAAGGTGGTGATGCGGGCGAAGCGCGCGGCGTCGGCGTCGATCGGCGTGCGGTCCTCGGCGGCGATGAACACCACCGGCCGCGCGTAGCCTGGCAGGCGCGCCAGGATGGCGGCGGCCCGCAGCGGCCGGTTCTGCGGCCCCTTGAGATTGAAATAGAGGGTCTTGCCGGGCTCGGCCATCAACCGCTCGGACTGCTCGGCCGGGATCATCAGGTCGCTGTCGAACAGCGAGCGCGAGCGCTCGATGACGTTGAGGCCGCCGCCGCCCGCCGGCTGGTCGAAGATCGTCCAGTACCGCCCCGAATAGGCCCGGGTGGCGCGGATGTCGGTCAGGAACGGCGCCTTGAGCACCCCGCCTTCGACAGTCGAGCCGGCATAGAGGTCGTCGGCCAGCACGGCCAGCGACTGGTCGAACCGGCGGATCGCCGCGTCGCGGAATTGGGCGGTCAGGAACACGCCCGCCAGCAGCAGCACCACCAGGTTCCAGATCCCGGCCAGCAGCACCAGCCGCCGGACCAGCGAGGGCTTGCCGAAGTCCCACACGGCTACAGCCCGCCCATGGGGATGACGATCACCGGACCACAACCCATTTCCGTTTCCCCGACGAAGGTCGGGGCCCAGGTGAAACCCACGAGACGCTCCGGATGAACTGGGTCCCGGCCTTCGCCGGGAGGGCGGGATTGATGAGGACCATGAACGGTCCCCGGTACAAGGTCAGCCTTCGGTGGTCTCGCCTTCCAGCGGCGTCAGGCGGTAGCCCAGGCCGCGCACGGTCTCGATGCGGTCGCTGCCCAGCTTCTTGCGCAGCCGGCCGATGAACACCTCGATGGTGTTGGAGTCGCGGTCGAAGTCCTGGTCGTACAGGTGCTCGACCAGCTCGGTGCGTCCGATCACCCGGCCCTGGTGCATCATCATGTAGTGCAGCAGGCGGTATTCCAGCGAGGTCAGGCGCAGGGGCTCGCCGTTGACGCTGGCCCGGGCCGCGCGCGGGTCCAGGCGCAGACCGCCGCACGACAGGCTGGGCGAGGCGTGGCCGGCCGAGCGGCGCAGCAGGGCGCGCAGGCGGGCCAGCAGCTCCTCGGTGTGGAAGGGCTTGGTCAGGTAGTCGTCGGCCCCGGCGTCGAAGCCGGCGACCTTCTCGTTCCACGAGCCGCGCGCCGTCAGGATCAGCACCGGCGTGGCGACATTGCCGCGCCGCCAGCGCTCCAGCACCGACACGCCGTCCACCTTGGGCAGGCCCAGGTCCAGCACGACGGCGTCATAGGGTTCGGTCTCGCCCAGGAACTGGGCCTCCTCGCCGTCGGCGGCGTGATCGACGGCGTAACCGGCGTCGCCCAGGGCCAGCTTCAGCTGGCGCGACAGGTCCGGATCGTCTTCGACAAGCAGGATACGCATGGGGGAGCCTCTGTCTCGTGACGCTGTAGGGAGGGCTAGTCGGCGCTGAGGATCTGGCCGGTCCGCGCGTCGACGATGAAGTCGATGCGGCGGCCGTCAGTGGTGGCCCAGCGGACCCGGTAGTTGGGGCCTTCCAGGCCGGCGTCGAGCACGCGGCCAGGCGTGCGCCGGCCGATCTGCTCGATCACCCGGCCCAGCGGTATCAGTTGGCCCGATTGCACGCCGCCCCGCGCCTGGTCCTGCCGGGCGCGCCAGTCGGCCCCCAGCGAGTCCGGGCCGCGCTGGGCCGACGCCACGCCGGGAAGGGCGGCGGCGGTCAGGGCGACGGCGAAGAGGAAATGGATCGGCTTCATGGGCTTGGGTGTAAAGCGTCGCGGCTGAATAGAGGCTGAACACGGCCGTTATGGACGGGTAGCGACGTTCTGTCACGGATTCGCCACGCGAAACGCCGGCTTGCCGTCGCGCCGCCGGGCGGGCCGGCCGATCGCGACGCCCCTACCGCCTTTTCGGCGCGTAGGGCCGCTTGTCGCGCCAGGTCTCCGCGAACTTTTCGAGATCGGGGTCCGGCGCATCCGGCAGGGTCACCACCAGCCGGGCGAACAGGTCGCCGCGGTGGCCCTTGGCGTCGGACAGGCCCCGGCCCTTCAGCCGCAGCCGGGCGCCGCTGTTGGAGCCCTTGGGGACGGTCAGGGTCACCGGGCCGTCGGGGGTCGGGGCCTCGACCTTGCCGCCCAGCACCGCGTCGGGCACCGAGATCGGCAGGTCCATGACCAGGGCGCCGTTCTCGGGCCGATAGATCGGGTGGGGCTTGATGGCCAGTTCGATCATGGCGTCACCCTGCCCGCCCCGGCCCGGACTGCCCTGGCCTTTCAGGCGCAAGGTCTGGCCTTCCTGGGCGCCGGCCGGGATGGTCACGTCGATGGTCCGGCCGTCCGAGAAGGCCACGCGCTTCTTGCCGCCCTTGATCGCCTCTTCCAGGTCGATGTCGAGCCGGGCCCGCACGTCCGCGCCCTTAGGCGCGAACCCGCCGCCGCCGCCGAAGCCGGCCCCCGCGCCGCGATTGCGGCCCAGGATGTCGCCGAACAGGTCGTTGAGGTCGATCTCCGGCCCCTCGCCGCCGCCCATGCCGCCCGCCCGGCCGCGCCCGCCGAAGCCGGCCCCGAACGGATTGCCGCCGCCGCCGAAACCGCCGCGCATGGTCTCGCGGCCGTCGGCGTCGATCTCGCCGGCGTCGAACTTCTTGCGCTTGTCGACGTCGCCCAGGATGTCGAAGGCGGCGCTGACCTGCTTGAACTTCTCCTCCGACTTCTTGTCGCCCTTGTTGGCGTCGGGGTGATGCTGCTTGGCGAGCTTGTGGAACGCCTTGCGGATTTCCGCCGCGCTCGCGGTGCGGGAAACGCCAAGCTCCAGATAGGGGTCGCGCGCCAAGGAGGCTCCTCACGTCAGTTCGAAAAGGCGGAACGCCTCAATTAGGCCGTTCGGCGCGACGCGCAAGCGTTATGTTGCATTAATATCACAACAAGGCTCGAGAGGGCGCGCCCCAGCCGAACAGGGCCGAGCCCTGGGCGACCCTGACAGCCAAGACCCCCTCGGGTCCAGAGGGGAAGTCGGCGGCCCGCTGGGCGGCGGCGTAGGTCCAGGTGGGGACTTCCGTCTCGGCCGTGCGGACCACGACCGCGCCGTCCAGGATCTCGACGCGGTAGACCTCGCGCTCCTCGCCCAGCGGGACCTCGGCGTCCCAGCCGTCGCCGGCCAGGCGGGTCCTGCGGATCCAGGTGATCACCGCGTCGCCGCCCTGCGTCCGCGCCCGCAGGTGGGCCGGCGACCAGGGCCGGGCCGACAGGCCGCGCCAGGTCTGGGTCGTCTCCGTCATCGAAGGCCCCGAGGCCGGACCGCCGGACGGGGCGGCGCGCCAGACCAGCGGCAGGCCGCGCTCGCCCGCGGCCAGATCAGCCAGGACCAGGGCGTCGTCCAGCAGCACGACCTGGGCGCCGGCGGCGGTCAGGGCGGCCATGGCCGGGTCGCTGCCGGCCTGGCCGCGCAACAGGCCCGACAGGGTCCAGACGTCCTGGGCGAGCGCCTCGGCCGTCAGGAACTGCAGGATCTCCCAATCTCCGCCCGCCCCGCGCACGGCCAGGGCGTTGGCCCCGGCCAGGACGGCGGAACGGTCCTTGCTGGCCGGGCTCGCACCCTCCAGCCGGACGGTCAGGCGGCCGCCGTGGTCGAAGCGGTGCAGGGGCCCGGCCGGCAGGTCCGACAGGGTCACGCCGACCGTGGCCGGCGCGGCGGCGGTCCCCCGCAGGCGCAACGCCTCCTGCCCGGCCCCGGCATGGACGTCGAACGGCCGCCAGGGCGAGGCGGCGACGGCGATCAGCGGCCGCGCGTCGCCCTGCCCCGGCAGGTCCAGCACGTGCAGCACCGGCGGGCCCGGGACCTCGCGCGGCGGGGCCGGCGACCAGTCCAGGTCGCCGCCGACCGCGACCGGCTCGAGCACCGGCGCCAGGCGGGCGCGGGGCCGCTCGTCCAGGTCGATCCGCGTCACGCGCCAGGTCTGGCCGTCGAGGACCAGGCGATCGCCGGGCTCCAGCCGCAAGGCCGTCAGGGGCGACAGGTGGGCGATCGTCTCGGGCCCCTCGGCCGCCGCCAGCAGCCGCTCGGCCACGGCGCGGGCCTCGGCGGCGGTCAGCACCAGCGGCGCGTCGAGGTCGGCGCTTCCCTCGCCCGCGTCCCGACGGACGATCGTCGCGCCGGTCTGGTAGTCGCGGGCGGCGTCGATGAAGCGTAGGCGCAGGGCCTGGACCGGCGCGGCCAGGGTCCGCGTGGTCGCCGCCGGCGCGTCGCGATCGTCCGGCCAGGCCAGGTCGTCGTCGCCCAGGGTCAGGACGGCCGCGCCCGAGCGGCCGGTCAGGGTCACCCCGTTCCAGCGCTCGACCGGATCCAGGGCGAAGGCCTCCAGCAGCGGCGCCAGGGCGTCGCGCAGGCGCATCGGCCGGTCGATCACATAGCCCGCCACGGCCCCGCCCGCCTCGCCCGGATCGATCGCCGCGCCGGCCCGCTCGGCCAAGGCGGCGACCAGCTCCGGCAGCGGCGCGACGCCCGAACGGCCGTTCAGCCAGTGGCCCAGCGTCCAGTTGGGTCCGTCGGCCCACACCGCCTCGCGGGCCGGAAAGTCGGGGAACGGCCGGGCGTCCCAGCACCAGGCGGCCGCGGCCTCGATCATCGGCCCGCCATAGACCGGCGAGACCGGATTGATCGCCGGATCGGCCAGATGGGCCAGCACCGCCTCCAGCGCCCGCCGCTGGCCGACCTCGTCGCGGGTCCCGTTCGAGAACGGCGGCAGGGCGCTCTCGGCGCTCTTGGCGTCGACGAACAGGTTCGGCGCGTTGGCGCCCTTGTCGACCGCGCCGCAGCCGAACTCGACCAGCCGCAGCGGCTTGGACCGGGGAACCCAGGCGGTCGGGGTCGCCGCGCGCACGCCGCCGGGCCGGTCGAAATGCGGACGGCTCCACCAGTTCGCCAGGTCCTTGGGCCGGAACACCCAGGGCTCGGCGTGGGCGCCGTCGGTGATGGGGGTGCGGACCTGCGCCGCGCGCGCGGCGCTCGAGGCGTAGAACCAGTCGAAGCCTTCGCCGCCGGCGAGGTTGGCGCGCAGATAGCCCAGCTCGTGCGGCCCGCCCAGGCCGGCGTCCAGATGGCTTTCGCCGTCGCGCCAGTCGGCCATCGGCGGATAGAAGTCGATCCCGACGAAATCGATGTTGTCGTCGCTCCACAGCGGGTCGAGGTGAAAGCGGACGTCGCCGGAGCCGTCGCCCGGCTGGTGGCCGAAATATTCGCTCCAGTCGGCGGCGTAGCCCAGCCGGGTGGCCGGACCCAGCAGGCTCCGCACCTGGCCGGCCAGGCTCTTCAGGGCGCCGACGGCCGGATAGGACGAGGCCCCGTCGCGCACCGTGGTCAGGCCGCGCAGCTCCGAACCCAGGATGAAGCCGTCCACCCCGCCCGCCAGCTGGGCCAGCTTGGCGTAGTGCAGCAGCATCCGCCGCAGGCCCCAGTCGCCGGCCGGACCGCCATAGGTCGGCAGGCCGTCGGCCGCCCCGAACTGCCCCGCCGTGGCCGCGCCGAAGAAGGCCGCGACCTGGGCCGAGGCGGCGGCGGTCTTGTCGGGCGAGCCCGGACGCCCGGCGGCGGGGTGGCAGGTGATCCGGCCCCGCCAGGGATAGGCGCCCTGGGCCGCGCCGCCATAGGGATCGGGCAGCCCATTGCCGGCCGGCACGTCCATCAGCACGAACGGATAGAGCGTCACCTTCAACCCGCGCCGCTTCAGCTCGGCGATGGCCTGCAGCACCGCCCGGTCGGCCGGCGTGCCGCCATAGGCCGGACCGCCGCCGCTTTGCGAGACCACCGCGGCCTGGGCGCGGTCGAGGCCGTTGACCCGCCAGTCGAACGGGATGGTGTCCTTGGCCGCCTGCTCCACCTTGGGCCGGATGGCGCACGAGCCGCAGCGCAGGTCGTCGCCGAACCAGGCGACCACCAGGGTCACTTCCTCGACGTTCGGCAGCTGGGCCTGCAGCTGGTCGAGCGAGACCACCAGGTCCGGCCGGCCCTCGCTGTTGTTCAGGGTCTCGGCGCGCGTCCGGGTCAGGCCCTCGCGGCGCAGCACGAGGTCGGTGGCGTAGACGAACTCCCCCGCGCCCGGGATCAGGCAGACGCCCTTCAGGCGCTCCTCCAGGCCCGGCGATGCGCCGGCCGCGCGGGGCCGCCGGAACACTTCGAACGACAGCTGCGGCGGCCGATTGCCGTAGGCGCCCAGCGGCAGGTCCTCGAACACCACATAGGCCGTGCCGCGATAGGCGGGAGCGATCCCCTCCACCGCCTCGATCAGCGGATCGGGGGCCTGGTCCTCGCCGCCGGTGTGGACGCGCATGACGACGCCCGCCATGTCCATCGGCTTGCCGTCGGCCCAGACGCGGCCGACGCCGTCGATCGGGCCTTCGCAGACGGCGACGGCGAACGACAGGCTGTAGGCGGCGCTGGTCGACCGGGTGCCCTTGCCGCCGCCGACCCGGCCGTCGACCCAGCGCTCCCTGAACCGCGCCGCCCAGATCACCTGGCCCGCCGCCCGGGCTCGGCCGAACACGGCGGCCATCGGCGCGCCCTCGGCGGCGCCCGACAAGCGCAGCTCCGGGACCCGGGGGCCGACCTGTCGGGCCGGGGTCAGGGCGTCGATCGCCGCGTGGTCGATCGCGGCGCCGACCGCCAGGCCGATCGCGCTGCCGAGGGGTCCGGCGACGGCCGAGCCGACGGCGGAAAGGATGACCTGGGCCATGCAATGTCCTTCAGGGTTCGGGAAACCGGAACGCCGCGACCAGGCGAGCGCCCCACCAGAGGCCCAGCCAGCTCTCGACGCAGGCGCGGCCCCAATAGGCGTGGATCATGCGATCGGCGGCCGACAGGATCGCGCAGTGCTTGGCCGGCGCGTCGGGCGCCATGCGGAACAGCAGGACGTCGCCGGGCCGGGCGGCGGCGGGATCGAGGCGGACCAGGGAGCGACCAAGCGCCTCGTGCAGCAGCTCGCGTCCGCCCAGCTCGGCCCAGTCGGGACGATAGGGCGGCGGCGCCTCGGGCTCGGGTCCGTGCAACGCCCGCCAGACGCCGCGCACCAGCCCCAGGCAGTCGCAGCCGACGCAGCGCAGGCTGGCTTGATGCTGATAGGGCGTGCCCAGCCAGAGGCGGGCTTCGGCGAGGGCGCGCTCGCCGGCGGGCGTCTCGGCAGCGAACACTTGCCCCCTACGGGTCGCTTCGCGGCCGTCTTCCCCCAGAGGGGGAAGAGGCGCGCTGTGCGGCGGCGTCCTCCGCCCCCTCTGGGGGCGGACAGACCGCGAAGCGGTCAGGTGGGGGCAAGTGGTCCCCTCACCGCCGTCCCCCGTCATGGCGCTCCCCCTCGCTGGGATACAGCGTCAGGAAGTCCTCGCCCGGGACGGTCGGAAAACCCCGGAAGTTGACCGCATTGCCGAACGTGTCGCGGCAGGTCGTCCAGCGCTTGTCGCAGGTCGCTCCGGGAAAGGCCGTGGGGTCCACCCCGCACCGCGCGTCCCCGAACGCCGCGTCGCAGGAGCGGCCGAAGGTGCGACCCGCCACGCGGTCCAGCGCGGCCAGCGGGCCCTCCAGCGCCAGGGCGAACGCCCCGCCCTCGGCCTTGACCGAGGCGACGCGCGCCGTCCACAGCCGGGCGAACAGGCTCGGCGCCGACCAGTCGACCTGCCGGCATTCGACCCGCGCCCCGTCATAGAGGCCGGCGGCCAGATCCGCCTCGGTCAGGCCCGCGTCGTCGAAGCCGCCGACCGCCGCGGCCAGGCCGGGCGAGAAACCAGCCGCCGTCTCGGTCGCGCCGGCGGTCCAGCCGCTGGACGCCCGGCAGGTGACGTCGTCGACGATCAGGTCGCGGTCGTGATCGGTGAAGCCCAGCACGGCGCCGTCGGTCCGGGTCAGGATCCAGACATGGCAGAGGCCGGCCGCCCCGCTCTCGATGCGATCAGCCAGCGCCGAAGGGATCGCGCGCATCAGACCCGCACCTCGACCAAGGCCACGGCCCCGACCCGGGCGGCGTTGAAGCTCTCCAGGGTCACGTCCAGGCGGTCGCTGTCGAAGCGCACGGGGGTGTCGAACTCGAAGCCCGCCGTGACCGCCGCGCCGGCTGCCGGCGCGGCGGTCACGGTCACCAGGCCGGTGGCGGCGTCGACCGCGAACGCGGCCGGCGCGAGGGCGACGCCGCCGACCGCGACCTTGACCGTACCGGCGACGGGCTTGGCGATCGGCCGCGTCACCGCCGTCTCGCCGGCCCCATAGGTCTTGGCCAGGGCGAAGGTCTTGCGCGCCCCGTCGCCCGTCCCGATCGGCTGGTCGGTCGCGGCCGGGCTCGCCGACGGGGCGCACGACTTGGCGTCGGCCGGGTCGCGGAAGCGGAAGCCGTGCAGCCGCCCGCGCCGCGCCTCGAAGAACGCCACCAGCTCGGCGGCGTCGTCCAGCGGCCGCACCGCCGTGCCGATCAGGTAGCGCCGGCGGCCCTGGGCCCAGGGGCTGGAGCGCCGCTCGAAGCCGGACGCCAGGGTGGTCACCTGGGTCCGCCGCTCGACGCCGCCGGTGCAGCCGAACGCCAGCCGCGCGGGCAGGCGCACTTCGTGGAAGGACATGGACATACTCCGTCGAACCCTCTCCCGGAGGGGAGAGGGAGGGGCCCATGCGCGGCATGGGAGGGGTGAGGAGGAAGGCGCGCACGCCCTCTCCCGCCGGGAGAGGGGGTGAGCGGACCGCGAGGTTAAACCCGCGTCATGACTTGCAATTCACTTCAGTCGCCGGGCCGCGGCTCCTAATCTCATCCTCAAGATTGGGAGCTGGAAATGGACTGGAAATCGCTGTTTTTCTCCGCCGAGGGCCGCATCGGCCGCCAGGCGTTCTGGATCGGCTGGCTGATGCTGCTGGGCGCCCACATGGTGGCCGGCTGGATCCCGGTGCTGGGGCAGGTCATCGCCCTGGCGGCGATCTTCGCCTGGGTCTGCCTGTGCGCCAAGCGCCTGCACGACATGGGCCGCACGGCCTGGTGGCAGCTGCTGCCGATCGCGCTGGGGCCGGTGCTGATCATCGGCTCGGCGATCTGGATCGGCATGGGCGCGGTCCTGGCCGAGCTGGCCAACGCCGACGCCGGCCTGGCCGCCATCGCCGGGGTCGGCGGCCTGTTCGTCAGCCTGGCCATCGCCCTGGTGTCGACGATCGGCTTCACCCTGTGGGTCGGCCTGACCGAAGGCCAGCCGGGCGAGAACCGCTACGGCGAACCGCCGCTGACGCCGGTGATGGTGTAGGGCGAAAAGCGAAACCCTGATTTCTAAGCTTTCCCTATCGCTCCGGCGGTGGGGAAATGCCTTTATGGCCTTCTATACCTACATCGTCGCAAACCAACGGAACGGCACGCTCTACATAGGGTCCACTGACGATCTGCAACGTCGTGTGCAAGAGCATCGCGATCACATCCGAGACGGTTTCACGGCCAAGCACCACTGCACGATCCTGGTTTGGTACGAGGTGTTCGAGACGCGGGACGGTGCGTTTCGACGTGAACGTCGGATCAAGGAATGGCGGCGGTCCTGGAAGTTGATGCTGATCGAGGCCGACAATCCGACGTGGCGGGACCTGTTCATCGATCTGAATTTGAACGCCTGAACCCCAAAAAATCCGCTCATCCCGGCGAATGCCGGGACCCAGATGGAATGGCCGTGTGGCTGACGCCATGGGCGCTGAGCTTATCCAATCAGCCACTCAGCTTTGGGATCTGGGTCCCGGCCTTCGCCGGGATGAGCGGATCAATAGGGTTCAATAATCACAGCCTCCGCGCCCCCAGGCTCACCGCCCGGGCCAGGGCCTGGGCCAGTTGGGCGTCGGAGCGGGCCAGGCTGGTGGTGTCGCCGCCCTGGACATTGACGGTGACGTTGACGCCGCCGCCTCCAATGGGCTCGACGGACCCGCCGGCCGCAGGGCGGAACACCTCGGGTCCGCGCTCGCCGACCAGATAGGCGCCGCCGGTCGAAACCGGGCCGCCCTCGGCCCGAGCGCCGGAAAACACCGAGCCGACCGCGCCGGCCAGGGCCTGGACCAGGCCGCCGCCTGCGCCGCCCGACGCTCCGGCCGACACCGCGTCGAGCACGGCCCGCGCCAGCTCGCCCAGGCTGACCTTGCCGTCGGCGGCCGCGCGGCCCAGCGAGCGGGCCAGGCTGGTCCCGGCCTTGGCGAAGGCCTCGTCGATGGCGCGGGCCGCCTGCTCGGCCGGAGCCCGCAGGGCGGCCAGGGCCGCGGCGGCCTCGGCGGCCTTGGCCGGGACGGCGTCGAGGCCGCCCCCCGTCTCGAAATCGCTCATGGGATCTCCCTAAGGATGGGGTCGTCGGGAAAGCGGGCGATCAGGGCGTCCAGCGCCGCGCGGCTCAGGACCGGCGCGGCCGGCGCTTCGGTCAGGGCCCGCCACTCGGCCAGGGACAGCCGCCAGAACGCCTCGGGCGGGATGGCCAACCGCAGGGTCGCCAGGCGCAGGGCGTCACGCCAGCCGGCGTTCATGCGCACGCCGCCCTAGGCGCAGGCTACGAGGGCGGCGGCCACCGCCGCGACCGCCTCGGGGATCGACACCGGCGCGCCGTCCAGCACGTCCGCGTCCTCGCCGCCGCCTTCCAGCAGGGCCGCCAGCACGGCGAGCAGCTCTGCGGCCGACAGCCGGCCGAAGCGCTCGGGCAGCTGGCTCCAGTCCTCGAGCCCCAGCGCCGCCTCGATGCGGGCCAGGGCGCCGAGGGTGAGGCACAGGCGGCGGGGCGCGCCGGCCAGCGGGACGACGACTTCGCCGCGGGCGGGGTTGGGGATGGGCATGGCTTGCTCCTTCTCCTCACCCGCGCAGCGGGGGAGGTGGCGCGATGCGAATACGCATCGTGACGGAGGGGGCGTCAGGCCGCCGCCTTGCGCACGGCCGCGCCCCCTCCACCGCTACGCGGTCCCCCTCCCCCGTTTCACGGGGAAGGAGAAATCTAGATCGCCGTGAACGTCACCGCCCCGGCCGAGGCCAGGGACAGGGCGAAGGCGGCCTCGCCGTCGTGATCGCCGGCATATTCCAGGGCGGTCACCAGCAATGGCCCCTCCAGCTGCACGAAGTCGGGGATCACCAGCCTCCACACGCGGGCGGTCTGGGCGAAGAAGCTGTCGCGCACCGCCGCGTCCGAGGCCGCGTCGCGGAACACGCCCGAGCCCGAGACCGCCAGCGAGCGCACGCCCGATCCGGCCAGCAGCTCGCGCCAGCGGCCGGCGCTGTCGCCGTCGGTGGCGTCGATGGTCCGGGCGTTGAGGCTGATCGTGCGGGCCCGCAGCCCGGCCACGGTGGTGAAGCTCGGCGTCGGGGCGCCGTCGCTGATCTTCAGCAGGATGTCTTTGCCGGCTTGGGCGGCCATGGGCGTGTCCTTTCGACTAGAGAGTTTCGGTCACCGCCCGCACCCGCAGCACGCCCAGCGACAGCTCGCGGTCGGCGGCGCGGAAGACGTCGGCGTAGGTGACGCGCAGGGTGACCAGGCGGCGACCGCTCACGGCCAGCGGCGCGTTGTGCACGACGGCGCGGACGGCGGCGGTCAGGGCGCGGGCCTCCTCGGGGCCGCCGAACCTGGAGGCGCAGGTGACGGTCAGCAGGTGCTCGAGGCCGTCGGCGTCGGGACCGAACGGCCGGCTCTCCTGGCGACCCAGGCTGACGCACGGATAGATCGGCGCCCGCGGCGGATCGACATGGACCCGCTGGGCGACCAGGGCGGAAACGGTCGGGGCGGCCCTCAGGGCCTCGACCAGGGCGGCGGCGATCGCCGTGTCGGCGCCCGCGCTCACAGCCGCGCCCCCCGGTAGGGCGCGAGCCACGCCTCGACCAGGCCCGGCGGCGGCTCGGACCCGTCGCGGTGCTCATAGGCGTGGGCGACCAGGACCAGGACGGCCAGCCGCAGCGGCGCGGGGCTGGCCGGGGTAAGGGCCAGGCCCGCGGCGGCGGCGATCCGCGCCTCGGCGGCGTCGATCAGCAGAGTCACCAGGGCGTCCTCGGCGGCGTCGGCCACGCGCAGGAACCCCTTGGCCTCGGCCAGGGTGATGGAGAGGGGCATGTGGGGATGTTCCGGTTGGAGGAACTTGCCCCCACCTGGCGACTTCGTCGCCTGTCCGCCCCCATAGGGGGCGGAGGCTGATGACGCGTCCTCCGCCCCCTATGGGGGCGGACAGACCGCGCAGCGGTCAGGTGGGGGCAAGTAGGAAAGAACTACGACACCGCGAACTTCAGCAGCTTGATCGCGTCGAAGTTCTGCACTCCGCCGCCGACCCGCTTGGTGGTGTAGAACAGCACGTGCGGCTTGGCCGAATAGGGGTCGCGCAGCACGCGGACGCCGGCCCGGTCGACGATCAGGTAGCCTTTTTCGAAATCGCCAAAGGCGATGGCAAGCGCGTTCGAAGCGGCGTCGGGCATGGCCTCGATCTCGGTCACCGGATAGCCGAGCAGGCTGGCCGACTGGCCCGGCTGCAGGGCCGCGTTCCAGATGTAGTTGCCCTGGGCGTCCTTGAACTTGCGCACCGCGCTGACCGTGCGGCGGTTCATCACGAAGCGGCCGTTCTGGCGATACTGGGTCTTGGCCGCGTAGATCAGGTCGATCAGCTTGTCGGTCGGGTTCGAAGCCGGCCAGGCGCCGGCCACGCCAGTGGCCAGATAGCCGACCTGGCCCCAGGTCGCCGAGGCGTCGGCGGCGGCGGTATAGGCCAGGAGGCCCTTGGGCTTGTTGACCCCGTCGCCGCTGATGAAAGCCGAGGTCTCCTGGGCGGCGAAGGCGTCCTGCACCTCCTCGGCCAGCCACTCGTCGATATTGACATAGGCGTCGTCGAGCAGGGCCTGGGTGGCGGCCGGGCTGGCGTAGAGCTCGCCGGCCGGGAAGTCGATCACGTCCAGGGTCGGCGCCGTGGTCTCGGGCCGGACGGCGGTCTCGGCCACCCAGCTGGCGGCCAGGCCGGCGGTCGAGACCGGCTTGCGGAAGGTGCCCGAGCCGATGGTGCGCACCTGGCAGATGTCGCGCATCGGGCTGGACGCCTGGAGGCGGCGCAGGATCTGCCGCTCCAGCTCGGCCGGGGCGACATAGCCGCCGGCCGTGGCCACGCCTTCGGACAGGCCCTTGGCTTCGAGCAGAAGGGCAGGCGTCTCGCCGGTCTTGATGTAGCGGTCGAAGGCGGCCTTGCGCTCGTCGACCCGCGCCAGCGGCGCGTCACCGCCGATCGAAGGTCTCCGCGCGTCGCTCAGCACGCGGTCCAGCCGCGCCTGGGCGCTGGAGACGGCCTCGTCGATGCGGGCGACCTTCTCCTCCAGCAGCACGTCGACGCGCTTGGTCTCCAGCGCCGCCAGCCGCTGGTCGTTGGCGGCCTTGAAGCCCTCGAACGCCGCCAGCACTTCGTGCAAGGCGGCGCGGGCCTCCGGCGAGGCCGCGGCCTGTTTGGTTTCCTTCATGGGGATCTCCGAATAGCCCGGCCTGTAATGAGGCGAGGCGGGTGCAAGGCCGGCGCGACGCGCCAAACCCAAAAGGTGTTGGAAGAGACCAACCAAGGCGCGCCGACGAGCCGCGCCATAGACAGGGGCCGGGGCGCGAGCTACACAGGCTAAAACAGCTTCAGGTGGCATTTCATGTTCAAGCATCGACCCGTAGCGGCCCTGCTTACGCTGGCCTTGGGCGCGCTCGCCTTGAACGCGTGCGCCACGGCCACTGGGCCCGAGGCGGCGATCCACGCCGCCGCCGCCGCCGCGCCCAACGGCGTCGACGGCAGCTACGCCCTTCGCGTGGTGGCCACCGGGCGGCAGGACGGAAACATCTATCTGAATTCCGAGGCCGACTATCGAGACCAGCGCAACCTGACGGTCGCGATCCATCCCTCGGCGATCGCGCCGCTTACCAAGCGTCTCGGCGGCGAGCCCGACACTCTGCTGAAGGGCAAGACAATCACGGTCAGGGGTTTGGCCCGCCGCGTCAGGGTCGACTTCACCGATGAGGGGCGACCAACCGGCAAGTACTACTACCAGACGCATGTCGATGTGACCGACGCCGGTCAACTGAGCATCGCGGGCGGATAGGCCAGAGCTAGACAACCCTCAGCCGCGCGCCCGGCAGCATCGGGAAGGTGACGATCGACACCTCCCACAGCTCGACCGCCGTGAGCACCCGCAGCCGACCCGTCTCGTCCGGCCGGGCCTTCACGGCGCGGAAGCCGATGGAGAGGCCGTCCAGGGCCCCCGCCTCGACCAGGGCGGCGACCAGGCGGCCGCGCGGCGTGGTGCGCAGGATGCGGCCCCGGACGTAGAGGCCCTGGGCGTCCTCGGCGATCTCGTCCCACACGCCCACCGGCTCGGCGTCGTCATGCTGGTGCAGCATCTTCACCTCGCCCGAGCCGGTGCGGGCCAGGCTGGCGACGAAGGCTCCGGCGGCGGCGACGTCGTCGTTGAGGTCGCGGGTCCAGAACAGGCTGGCGTGGCCTTCGATCTCCAGGTCTTTCATGAGGGCTCCTGTGCGGTGAACACTTGCCCCCTACGGACCGCTTCGCGGTCGTCTTCCCCCAGAGGGGGAAGAACCTGTTTGGCGGGCTCAGCGCGAGAGGCTCCGCCCCCTATGGGGGCGGACAGACGGCGCAGCCGTCAGGTGGGGGCAAGTCGGTGAGCTACTGCGCGTCCAGCTTGCTCTCGATCCGGGCGAGCGACGCCCGCGTGGCGTCGGCCTGGGTCTCCAGCCTGGCCAGGCGCTCGGCGACCGGGGCCTGGGCGTCGAGGCGCTGGCGCAGGTCGTCGATCCGCGCCGAGGCCCGGCCGGCCCACAACAGGGCGGTGGCGGCCTGCAGGGCGACGGCGATCAGCAGGCCGACCGAGACCTGGCGGTCGAGCCGCCAGCGGTTGGGTGAGGTCATGGGAAGCTCCGTCTTGAGCCCCTCCCCGCAAGGCGGAGGGGGTTCTTGTTCGCCTACCCCTCCAGCCCCGCCAGCCGTCGCCGCTCGGCGTCGGTCAGGAAGCTCGCCCCCTCCAGCCGCGCCCACAGGGCGTCGCGCTCGGTGGAAAGCGCCGGCACGGCGTCCAGGTCGCAGGCGATGCGGGCGTCGGGGAACTTGGGCGCCAGCCACACCGACAGAGCTCGCGCCGCCCGCTCGGCCAACGGCACGACGGTGTGGCGCCAGAACGCGCCGTTGGCCTCGCGATAGTTGGCGTAGGTCGCGTCGCCCGGCACGCCTAGCAGCTGGGGCGGAACCCCGAACGCCAGGGCGATCTCGCGGGCGGCGGCGTGCTTGCCGGCGATGAAGTCCATGTCGGCGGGGGTCAGCGACATCGGCCGCCAGTCCAGCCCGCCCTCCAGCAGCAGCGGCCGGCCGGCGTTGGCGGTCCCGGCGTGGGCGTCGGACAGCTCGGCCTTCAGCCGCTCGAACTGCTCGGCCGAGAGCCGGTCGCCGGCCTCGCGATTGGCGTAGACCAGGGCCCCGGACGGCCGGGCCGAATTGTCGAGCAGCGCCTTGTTCCAGGCCCCCGAGGCGTTGTGCACGTCGATGGCGAAAGCGGCCGCCTCCAGCGGGCTGAAGCCGTAATGGTCGTCGGTGGGGTTGAACAGCTTCAGGTGCAGCACCGGCAGCCAGCCCGACGCGTCGCGGCCGATCCGGGCGGTGCGGCCGGCCGCCTGGTAGTCGTAGGCCAGCGGCCAGCCGCGCGGTCCGGGGACGACGGTCATGCGGTCGGGCCGCAGGGCGTAGAGTTCGGTCGGGGCGTCGTCGTTTCCAGATGCTTCCAGGTAACCGTTCCCCGCCACCTGCAGGTGGCCGAAGAACGCCTCCATCAGGTCGGCCCCGCCCTGTTCGGGGTTGGGCGCCTGCAGCAGCTTGCGCAACGGATGGTCGTCGGCGCGCCGGCCGGCGACGAAGACGGCCAGCGGCACGGCAGCGGCGGCCTCGGCGATCATCCGCACGCAGCGATAGGCGATCGGATTCTTGGCGAAGCCCTCGGAGGCCAGGGCGGCGTAGTCGCGCGGCGTCCAGCGGGGGCGACCGGCCGTGGTCACGGCGATCAGGCGCGCGGCCCGGGAGTCCTTGGCCTCCGGCGGGCGGCGGGGTTTGAACAGGGGCATGACGGCGCCTCGCGGAGGTTGAGAACGAAGAGGGAACGGGATAAGGTTGCGGACTGGATGAACCAAGCCCTCCCCCTGTGGGGGAGGCGGCGCGAAGCGCCGGTGGGGGGAGTGGAACAGCATGCGAGAACCGAAGGCTTTCATCGCCAAGGCGCGCGAACTGAGAAAGGACATGTCCCTTCCCGAAAAGATTCTCTGGTCGGCTTTGCGTGGCTCACGGCTCGACGGCCTCCGCTTCCGCCGACAGCATCCGACGGGACCCTACGTCTTTGATTTCTTCTGTGCTTCGGCGCGTCTGGCCGTCGAAGTCGATAGCTACGCCCACGAGACCGGCGACCAGCCGAAGCGTGACGCGGTGCGCGACGCATGGATGGCCGAGCGGGGAATTCGTACGCTACGGATCCCAGCTCTGTGGGTGCTGAACGACGTAGACAGCGCGGTGGCCGCCATACGGTCGAAACTGGCCGAACACTCCCCCCACCGGCCCTTCGGGCCGCCTCCCCCACAGGGGGAGGGTCTATGGGTTTCAGACCCTCCCCCTGTGGGGGAGGTGTCGGCGAAGCCGACGGAGGGGGGAGTTTCCTGACTACAACACGCTCAACCGCGGCCGCCGTCCCACCCCCAGCATCAGTTCGCTCACCGCCCAGACCAGGGCGTCGGCCCGGTCCGGGCTGTGGTCCAGGTCGCCGGAGCCCAGGGCCATGAGCTCCTCCTCCAGGGCCGGAAAGGCTCCGCAGTGGACCACGCGGCCCTGTTCGTAGAGCGCCGCCACCGGTTCGGCCCGGGCGCGTTTGCCGAGCGAGGCCTTGACCAGCTTGACCGCGCAGGGCGGCGTCGCCTGGGCCAGGACCGAGCGGACCATGTCGCCGCCCTGGTTGGCCTCGGCCACCAGGGCGTCGGCCGACCAGCGCACGGCGGCCTCGACCGCGCGGCGGGCCCAGCCGTTCGGCGACAGGCCGCGCGCGGTGCGGTCCTCGAGCACGAAGGCCCTGCCGTCGAAACGGCCGCAGACCACGATGCCGCAGGCGTCGCCGCCCGCCGTGGCCGGCGGGTCGACGGCCACCACCACGCGCTCGAAGGCGGCCGGCGGCGCGCCCCGGCAGCGGGCCAGATCCTCGGCGCGGAACAGCCCGCCCTCGCCCTCGACGATCAGCCCGTCCAGCTCCTGGGCCGCCAGGCGCGTGCCGCCGTAGAGGCTCTGCAAGGTCGACAGGAAGGCCGGCGCCAGGTGGGCTTCGTTGGCCGAGGTCGGCGCCCGGGTGTCGACGGTGCCCGGCTCGGCGATCAGGTTTCGCAGGGCGCGGATCGGGCGCGGCGTGGTGGTGACCACCAGACGCGGGTCGGTCCCCAGGCGCAGGCCGAAGCGCAGCATGGCCAGGGTCTCGGCGGGCTTGGGCCAGGCGCAGAACTCGTCGGCCCAGGCGGCGTGGAACTGCGGTCCGCGCAGGCTGTCGGGATCCTCGGCCGAGAAGGCCTGGGCGACGGCGCCGCTCTTGAACACCAGCCGACGCCGGCTGGCTTCCCAGCGGGGGCGTTCGCCGGGCGGATAGAGGCTCTTGAGGCCCGACGGGCCCTCGATCATCACCTCGCGCACATCGTGGAAGGTGGGGCCGACGAGGGCGAGGCTGCCGACCTCCCGGGATTGCTCCTTGATCCAGGACGCGCCCGCGAAGGTCTTGCCGGCTCCGCGACCGCCCAGGAACAGCCAGGTGCTCCAGAATTCATCCGAAGGGAGCTGGTGCGCCGCCCTCGGCTTCCACGCCGCGCGGCAGCGGTCTATCCGCTGCTCCGGCGCCTTTTCCAGCCAGGTGCTTAGATTCTCGGGCGCTTCGAGCAAACTCCAGTCGTTGTCGTATATCGGCGTGAAGCTGCGCCATCCGTTCGGGGGTGCGACGAGAGTCGTCATCCATTTCCTGCTCCTCTTGCGCGGTGGCCTTGTTTTCGTTGGCGGCCAGGGCCTTCATCGTGGAAGCCTTGATCGCTCGGGCGTTGGCCGCGATCTCGGCCTGCGCCCGGCGTTTCGCGGCCAGGATCGCGTGCATCCGACGGGCGGTCAGGCCAACGGAGGCGAGCAGCTTGGTCTGCTCGGCCTCGGTGCGCAGCGGCGTGGTGTCGTAGATCTGCTTCACGTTCGCGGCGTGCATCTCGATCATCAGGGCGTCGCTGTCGAACATCAGATCTTCGGGGCTCATCTCGCTTCTCCCGGCCATGACACAAAGATACGGGAGCAGCGGGCGTCGCTGATGAAATGGCGTGAGAAAGTTTCAGGGTGTTGATTTCGTTGGGGTTCGTTCCGCGAACACCGGAGACGAAAACGCGCTCTATCCCCGCGAGGAGCCTTTTGAGGACGGCCTGCGACCCAGGCCCCCTTGTCCCCCGCGGCGCGGCCCATCCGCTGCGGATGGGCGCTCCGCGGAGGGAAATGGTTCGCAGGTCAAGCGCGCGTGAGCGGCCTCCCGCGCATCGGCTTCTCGTCGTGGTGGGTGCTGCTGCGCCTGATCCCGGGCGGCGCCTTGGTCGGCTTCCTGCTGCTGGCCTTCGTCCGCTGGCCGGCGCTGGAGCCCGAAGCCGACTAGTCCTCGGGGTCGTAGATCACGTCGCTCTTGTCGTACATCAGGTCGGTCGCCACGAAGTCCAAGGCGTCCTCCGGATCGGTGAACGACAGCTCCGACACCGTCTGGTCGCGCACCGAGATCCCGGCCTTGTGGGTGCTTTCCGGGTCGCCGGTGATCAGCGGATGCCAGAGCGGCAGCGACTTGCCCTCGTGCAGCCGGCGATAGGCGCAGGACGGCGGCATCCATTCCAGGTTCTCGATGTTGTGCGGCGTCAGCTTGATGCAGTCGGGCACGGTCTTGCGGCGGTTGGGATAGTCGCTGCAGGTGCAGCTGTGCTCGTTGAACAGCTGGCAGTGCACCCGCGTGGGGATGATCTCGCCGGTGTCCTCGTCCTCGAAGCGGACCAGGCAGCACAGGCCGCAGCCGTCGCACAGGCTCTCCCACTCGGGGACCGTCATCTGGTTTAGGGACTTGGTCTCCCAGAAAGGTTTGCGCGCGGTCATCGCGGCGTCCTAAACCCAAATGACGCCCACGACAAACCGTGGGAGACCAGACGGGACCATGGGCTGACGTGAACGACCGGACGCTCCCACCGCAAGAGCCCTTCCGCGCCGACCTGCGGCACGCCAAGGCCGGCAAGGGCCGCTGGATCGGGTGGACCCTGGCTGTCGTGGTCCTGCTGGGCCTGGCCGGAACCGCGGCGGGGGCCGCCTATGTGTGGTCGACCTATCTGCGCGACACCCCCGCCCTGCCCTCGCGCGCGGCGCTGTTCGCGGTCAACCGCTCGCCCGGCATCCGCTTCGAAGACCGCAACGGCCAGGTGATCGCCACCCGCGGCGCGCGCTACGGCCAGCGCATCACCCTGGCGGACGTGCCCGGCTATGTGCCGCAGGCCTTCCTGGCGGCCGAGGACAAGCGCTTCTACAAGCACGGGGCCATCGACCCCTACGGCATCGTCCGCGCCGCCTGGGTCAACCACCGGGCCGGCCGCACGGTGCAGGGGGCCTCGACCCTGTCGCAGCAACTGGCCAAGGGCCTGTTCCTGACGCCGGACCGCACGACCAAGCGCAAGCTGCAGGAAATGCTGATGGCCCATCGGCTGGAGCAGATCCTGAGCAAGGACGAGGTGCTGGAGCTGTATCTGAACCGGGTGTTCTTCGGGGCCAACACCTTCGGGATCGACGGAGCCAGCCGCACCTATTTCGGCAAGCCCGCCAGCCAGCTGACCCTGTCCGAAGCGGCCCTGCTGGCCAGCCTGCCCAAGGCGCCCTCGCGCCTGGCCCTGACCCGCGACATGAGCGCCGCCCTGGCCCGCTCGCGCCTGGTGCTGGCCAACATGCGCCAGGAGGGCTGGATCACCGCCGAACAGCACCGGCAGGCCCTGCACGACATCCCCCGCCTTTCGCCCCTGGCCGTCCAGGACGAGGGCGACTACGGCTGGGTGCTGGACTACGCGACGGCCGAGGCCGTGCGCATCGCCGGCCAGAACGCGCCGGATCTGGTGGTGCGCCTGACCATCGATCCGCGCCTGCAGCGGGCCGGCGTCGAGAGCGTCCGCCAGGCCATCGCCCTGGGCGGCGAGACCGCCGGGGCCCGGCAGGCGGCCCTGCTGTCGCTGTCGGCCGAGGGGGCGGTGCGGGCCATGGTCGGCGGGACCGACTATATCGAGAGCCCGTTCAACCGCGCCGTCCAGGCCCGCCGCCAGCCAGGCTCCAGCTTCAAGCCGTTCGTCTACGCCGCCGCCCTGGAGAAGGGGGTGCTGCCGAGCGACATCCGCGTCGACGGCCCCGTGCAGCTGGGCGACTGGAAGCCCGAGAACTACGGCGGCGGCTATCGCGGCCCGATGACCGTGCAGGACGCCCTGATCAACTCGATCAACACCATCGCCGTGAAGCTGGCCCAGGAGGCCGGCGGCCCGGCGATCGGCGATCTGGCCCGACGGTTCGGGATCACCACCCTGCCGTCTAGTCCCGACCTGTCGGTGGCGCTGGGGAGCTACGAGGTGACCCTGCTGCAGCTGACCTCGGCCTATCAGGTCTTCCAGCAGGGCGGCGGGCGGCTGGAGCCCTATGTGATCGAGAGCATCGCCACCCAGGGCGGCCGGCCGATCTTCGCCCACGCCGCGCCCGCCGTTACGCCCAGCGTCTACGACATCAGCAACGCCAGCATGATGGTCCGGATGATGAAGCAGGTGGTCGAGGTCGGCACCGCCAAACGGGCGGCGTTCGGCTGGCCGGCGGCGGGCAAGACTGGCACCAGCCAGAACTGGCGCGACGCCTGGTTCGTGGGCTTCACCCCCGACTACGTCACCGGCGTCTGGGTCGGCAACGACGACGACAGGCCGATGAACAAGGTGGTCGGCGGCGACATCCCGGCCACCATCTGGCGGCGCTACATGCTGGCGGCCCACGAGGGCCTGGCGATCCGCGACTTCCCCTGGCTGGTGCCCGATCCCGAGCCGGTCTCGGAGCCCGATCCGCGCAACGGCTTCTACGAGACCCTGGCCGCCGAATTCGCCCGCGCGGCCGCGGAACTGGCGCCCGCCCCCAAGCCCGACGCCGATCCCGCCGCGACGCCCGCCTCGGAACCGGCGACGCCTTAGAGGGGCGTTCGCTTCGCCTAGAAGCGCGGGGATTTCAGCTCGTCTTCCCGGCCCTCGGGGCGCGCGATCCGCCGCCTTTTGACCGCGTTAAGCCCATCGAAAATCAGGCATTTGTGCAGTCGCACATATCGATAATCGATCTCTAAATATCGACTTTCAACGAGCAGTGTTATAATGCTCAGAGACGTCGCCAGCTATTCACCCAGATTACAACGCTCTCTAAAATCTGGCGCTTATAGTCAAGCTTAGATGTTTGCGGCTCCTCTACACACTATTTCGCACCTGACACCCAAAAGACCTATTCCTGCCGCAATTTACGGTCGGCCGTTGCTTGGATGTGACAGGTCCTAGACATATTGATTACATAACAGTGTCCGCGATTGACGGCCGTCTTTGGCGGCTCCTATCCCAACCGCAACCGGGGACGCAGGTCGTCCGGGAAACCTGAAACTGACAGGGCGATGGGACGAGCGGGTCGATGCGGCCGCACTCGGGCGCCCGGAGGGACCGACATGAAATTGCAGATCACCCGCGGGCGTTTGCTCGCGACGACGATGATGGCGGGCGTCGCCAGCTTCGCCGCCTTCGCTGCGAGCGCCCAGACGACCACGACCCCCGGCGCCCCCGCCCCGACCTCCGCCGCTCAGGCCGACAACGAAGTCGAAGCCGTCGTCGTCACCGGTTCGCTGCTGCGCCGCACCGACACCGCGACCCCGTCGCCGGTCACCGTCCAGACCACCGAGCAGCTGAAGGCCCAGGGCATCACCACGATCGCCGACGCCATCCGCAGCCTGTCGGCCGACAATTCCGGCTCGATCCCTGCGGCGTTCGGCAACGGCTTCGCCGCCGGTTCGACCGGCGTGTCGCTGCGCGGCCTGTCGGTCAACTCGACGCTGGTGATGATCGACGGCCTGCGCAACGCCAACTACCCGCTGGCCGACGACGGCCAGAAGGCGTTCGTCGACCTCAACTCGATCCCGTTCAACGCGGTCGAGCGCATCGAGACCCTGAAGGACGGCGCCTCGTCGCTGTACGGCGCCGACGCCATCGGCGGCGTGGTCAACATCATCATGAAGTCGAACTACCAGGGCATGAGCGCCGACGCCTCGATCGGCACCAGCGAGCACGGCGGCGGCGACCAGTACCGCTTCAACGCCGACATCGGCCACGGCGACCTCGACGCCGACAAGTACAACGTCTACGCCGACTTCGAGTACCAGCTGGACAAGCGCATCCGCATCGACCAGCGCGGCTTCCCCTACAACACCAACGACCTGACCTCGATTCCCGGCGGCCAGAACAACAACCCGCAGGCGGGCGGCAGCACCTTCTACGGCAACGTCAAGCCGGCCTTCCTGACCACCCCGGGCGACCTGACCAGCGGCCAGGCCGTCGGCGGCGTCGGCAACGAGTGGCGCCCGCTGCGGACCTGCGCCAGCAACGCCCCGCTGACCCAGGACCCGCGCCTGGACGACGACACCGGCCAGTCGATCGGCACCTACTGCGCCCAGAACATCGCCCCGTTCGGCGACGTCCAGCCCCGCCAGGAGCGGATCGGCGCCTACGGCCGCTTCACGATCAAGCCGAACGACAACCTCGAGGCCTACCTCTCGGGCAGCTTCGTGCAGAGCAAGACCTCGGTCACCGGCACGCCGGTCAGCGTCTCGTCCAGCACGCCGCATAACCTCAGCAACCTCGTCCTGCCGATCACCCTGACCGACGGCAGCCTCAACCCGAACAACCCGTTCGCGGCGGCCGGCCAGTACGCCCTGATCAAGTACCGCTTCAGCGACCTGCCGGCCGACGCCGAGTTCACCAACCGCATGGCCCGCATGGTCGGCGGCGTGAAGGGCTCGGCCTATGACTGGAACTACCAGGCCAACCTGGTGATCGCCCACGGCTGGCTGGAAAGCGCCCAGAACGGCTTCGTCAGCTACAGCAACCTGATGCAGGTGATCGCCGACGGCTCGTACAACTTCGTCGATCCGTCCAAGAACAGCGACGCGGTCCGCAAGGCCCTGTCGCCGACCCTGGCCAAGACCTCGACCTCGGACCTGGACTCGATCAGCTTCCAGGCTTCGCGCGGGGTGTTCACCCTGCCGGGCGGCGAAGCCCAGCTGGGCGTGGGCGGCGAGTTCCGCTACGAGGCCACCAACGACCCGGCCCTGAACCCGACCAACGACGCCCAGGGCCTGGGCAACGCCAAGACCATCGGCAACCGCACCGTCGCCTCGGCCTTCGCCGAGCTGGGCATGCCGATCGTCGACCAGGTGGAGGTCAACCTCTCGGGTCGCTACGACCACTATTCCGACTTCGGCGACAACTTCTCGCCGAAGCTGGGCGTGAAGTTCAGCCCGACCAAGGAAATCGCCATCCGCGGCACGGTCTCGAAGGGCTTCCGGGCCCCGAGCTTCTCGGAGTCGGGCGACTCGGCCGCCCAGGGCTTCACGACGTTCTCGTTCGACGACGCCGCGTTCGACGCCTTCCGCGCCGCCCACGGCGACAACGAGTACACCAAGGACTATTCGCTCTCGCAGATCACCACGGCCAACCCGGACCTGAAGCCGGAAAAGTCGACCAGCTACACGGTCGGCGCGGTGTGGGCGCCCACGCGCAACTTCAGCGTCTCGCTGGACTACTACCACATCAAGAAGACCGACGTGATCGCCCAGGCCGCGCCTGGCGTGGCTCTGGACGCCTACTATGCGGGCGAAGCCATCCCGGCCGGCTACACGATCGTCGCCGACGCGGTGGATCCCGACCACCCGACCGCGCCGCGCCGCGTGCTGTCGATCGCCTCGCCGTACATCAACGCCGACTCGCTGGTCACCAGCGGTCTGGACCTCAACGTCCAGGCCAGCTTCGACCTGCCGTACGAGGTGCGGTGGACGACCAACCTCGACGCCACCACCCTGTTCGACTTCAAGTACACCCAGGACGGCACGACCTATAACTACGTCGGCAAGGAAGCGCCGTACGCCCTGTCGTCGGGCGCCGGCACCCCGAAGAACCGCCTGTCGTGGTCGAACACCTTCGAGCACGGTCCCATCCACGTGACCGGCACGATGAACTATGTCAGCGGCATGCGCGAAGTCGACAACAGCGCCGCCAAGGGCTGCCTGTACGGCGACGACGACTTCTACTGCCGCGTGAAGTCGTTCACCACCGTCGACCTGACCGGCTCGTACGACGTGACCGAAAAGGCCAGCGTCTACGCCGACGTCATGAACCTGTTCGACGCCGGCCCGATGTTCAACCCGGCCAACTACGCCGCGGTGAACTGGAACCCGACCTACTCGCAGTCGGGCATCGTGGGCCGCTACTTCCGGGTGGGCGTCCGCCTGAAGTACTAGGATCTCGCGTACGGGCGCATCAGTACGCGCCCGATGAGGTGGAAGGGGGTCGTCCGAAAGGACGGCCCCTTTTTCCATGAAACAGACGGGGACATGCCCTTGGGCGTGTCCCCAAGACTACCCCGAACCCTTGCCCGGAAACCTAAAATAGAACAAACTAAGAACTTGTAGAGAGAAGGGGGAGTCATGCCGAGGCCAGCGCGCATCGTGATCCCCGGTACACCCCATCACGTCATTCAGCGGGGCAACCGCCGACAGCCGACCTTCTTCAACCCCGACGATTATCGAATCTATCTGGACATAGCCGCTGAAGCCTTCGCGGCGGCCAAGGTCGAGGTCTGGGCCTACTGCCTGATGCCGAACCATGTCCACCTGATCGCCACGCCCGAAACGGAGGACGGTTTGGCCAAGGCGGTCGGCGCCACCCATCAGCGCTACACTTGGCTAACCAACCAGAAGCAAAACTGGACTGGCCACCTTTGGCAGGGCCGCTTTGGATCCTGTCCGATGGACGAGCCCTACTTTCTCCAATGCGCTCGATATGTTGGCCTCAATCCCGTTCGGGCGGGCTTGGTGTCAAAGGCCGTAGATTGGCCGTGGTCTAGCGTGAGCGCGCATCTGACAGGGCGGGTCGACGATTTGCTATCGCCAATGCCACTGGCGGCTCTGCTGGGATCCGATATGGCAACCTTCTTCGACGTGGACGTGTCAGAGCGTTGCCGACAGCGATTTCACGACGCGCTCGCGTCCGGTCGGCCACTGATGCACCCGAAGGACAGTGGCCCGGCTGGGGACACGCCCAAGGGCATGTCCCCGTCGTAGACCGCCGCTCGCGCCCGCGACAAGAAAACCCCCCGCCCTCTCGCCGGCCCTGCTATACGCCCCCATCTCCTCCCCTTCCCTGTCCGACAGTTAGACCCCACCGACCATGGCTTCCCCGACTCGCGCCCCTGTCCTGGCCCTCAAGGACGTCCGTCTCGCCGATGGCGCCAAGCCGTTGTTCGACGGCGTGGACCTGGCGCTGGAGCCGCGGGTGCGCGCCTGCCTGGTCGGCCGCAACGGCGCGGGCAAGAGCACCCTGCTGAAGATCCTGGCCGCCCAGGGCGTTGAGGCCGACAGCGGCGAGCGCGCCGCCCAGCCCGGCGCCAAGATCGTCTATGTCAGCCAGGAGCCGGACATCACCGGCGAGACCCTGCTGGACTACTGCACGGCCGGCGGGGCCGAGGACTACGAGGCCCACACCACCCTGGCCGACTTCGGCCTGGACTACGCCAAGAGCACCCAGGGCCTGTCGGGCGGCGAGCGGCGTCGCGCCGCGCTTGCACGAGCGTTCGCCGAGCAGCCCGACGTGCTGCTGCTGGACGAGCCGACCAACCACCTGGACATCTTCGCCATCCAGACCCTGGAAGAGGAGCTGGCCGGCTCCAAGTGCGCGGCCCTGATCGTCAGCCACGACCGCGCCTTCCTCAACCGCGTCACCCAGCGCACCTTCTGGCTGGAGCACCGCAAGGTGCGCCGCCTGGACAAGGGCTTCCACGAGTTCGAGGTCTGGAGCGAGCAGGTGCTGGCCGCCGAGGCCGACGAGGAGCGTCGCCTCAACAAGCAGCTGGAGAAGGAAAACGCCTGGCTGGCGCGCGGCGTCCAGGGCCGCCGGGCCCGCAACGAAGGCCGCCGCCGGGCCCTGATGGACCTGCGCAGCCAGAAGAAGGACCTGCAGGCCGACAAGCGCGGCAGCATGACCCTGGCCGTCGAGAGCTCGGGCACGTCGGGCAAGCGGGTGGTCGAGGCCAAGCACGTCACCAAGAAATTCGGCGACCGGGTGATCGTCGAGGACTTCTCGACCCGCATCCTGCGCGGCGACCGCGTGGCCCTGGTCGGCCCCAACGGGGCGGGCAAGACCACCCTGGTGCGCATGCTGCTGGGCGAGATCCCGATCGACGCCGGCGACATCAAGCTGGGCACCAACCTGGAGATCTCCTACGTCGACCAGAACCGCATGGCGCTGTCGGAGAAGATGACCCTGTGGGACTTCCTGACCCCCGGCGGCGGCGACTCCATCCTGGTGCGCGGCATCCCCAAGCACGTGGCCGGCTACGCCAAGGAGTTCCTGTTCACCGAGGCCCAGCTGCGCCAGCCGGTGACCAGCCTGTCGGGCGGCGAGCGCAACCGCCTGCTGCTGGCCCGCGCCCTGGCCACCCCCACCAACCTGATGGTGCTGGACGAACCGACCAACGATCTGGACATGGACACGCTCGACCTGCTCGAGGAGGTCCTGGCCGATTTCGAGGGAACCCTCATTCTGGTCAGCCACGATCGCGACTTCATCGACCGCCTGGCCACCTCGACCATCGCCATGAACGGCCACGGCCGCGTGCTGGAGACCCCCGGCGGCTGGAGCGACCTGATCGACCAGGCTCCGGACTTCTTCAAGGGCGCTCGTGGGGCGGCAGGCGACTTCGCCACCGGCACGGGCTCGAACAAGGCGGTGATCACCCCGTCGGCGCCGCCCGCGCCGAAGAAGACCGTCAAGCTGTCCTACAAGGACCAGCGGCGCCTGGAGGAGTGCGAGGCCCTGGTGGCCGCCTCGCCGAAGATCATCGCCGACCTGGAGGCCAAGCTGGCTGACCCGGGCTTCTACGCGCGCGACCCCAAGGGCTTCGACAAGGTCATGAAGGCGCTCGACAAGGCTCGCGCGGACCTGGCCCAGGCCGAAGAAGACTGGCTGGCGCTCGAGGAAAAGCGCGAGGCGATGGCCTCTTAGGGCCCCTCTCCCGGAGGGTCGGGGTTTTCACACCACCACCTGCGAGCCCATCTCCACCACCCGGCCGGCCGGGATGTGGAAGTAGTCGATCGGGTCGGCGGCGTTCCGGACCATCCAGATGAACAGCCGGTCCTGCCACAGGGGCATGCCGACCCCGGGCGAGGCCACCACCGTGCGGCGGCCGACGAAGAACGAGGTCGACATCAGGTCGAACACCAGGCCGCGCCGCCGGCAGCTGCCCAGGGCGCGCGGGATGTGCGGCGTCTCCATGAAGCCGTAGTGGACGGTCACCCGCTTGAAGCCTGGGCCCAGGGACTCGATCTCGATCCGGTCCTTCTCGGCCACGCGTGGCTGGTCGGCCGTCTTGACGGTCATGATCACGTTGTCGGCGTGCAGCACCTTGTTGTGCTTGAGATTGTGCAACAGGGCGATGGGAGCGACCGAGGGGTCGGAGGTCAGGAAGATCGCCGTGCCCGGCACCGGGTGCGGCGGCCGGGCCCTCAGGCTGTCGATCAGGTCGACCAACCCAATCGAGTCGCGATGGACCTTCAGGTGCAGGAAGTCGCTGCCGGTCCGCCAGGTCCACATGACCAGGATGATGGCGCCGGCGGCCGCCAACGGGACCCAGCCGCCCTCGGCGATCTTCAGGGCGTTGGAGCCCAGGAACACCAGGTCGAGCGCCAGGAACGGGGTGAGCACCGCCACGCAGGCCCACAGCGGCCACTTCCAGTGGCGGCGCGCCACCACGAACAGCAGAGCCACCGTCACGACCATGGTCGTGGTCACCGCCACCCCGTAGGCCGAGGCCATGTTCGACGAGGTGCGGAACATGAACAGCAGGAACAGCACGCCCACCGCCAGGGCGACGTTCATCGCCGGCACGAAGATCTGGCCGGCCACGGTCTCGCTGGTGCGCTTGATGTCGATGCGCGGCAGCAGGCCCAGTTGCACCGCCTGCTGGGTGACCGAAAAGGCGCCGGTGATCACTGCCTGGCTGGCGATGATGGTGGCGGCCGTGGTCAGCAGCATCACCGGCCAGTAGACCGCGTCCGGGATCAAGCCGAAGAACGGGTTGCCCATGGCGCCCGGGCGGATCAGGCACAGCGCCCCCTGGCCCAGATAATTCAGCATCAGGCACGGCAGGGCCACCACCAGCCAGCCGGCGCGGATCGGAGCTTTGCCGAAGTGGCCCATGTCGGCGTACAGCGCCTCGGCCCCGGTCACGCACAGGAAGACGCTGCCCAGGATCGTCACGCCCAGCAGGCCGTCGGCCATCATCAGCTTGACCGCGTAGAGGGGATTCAACGCCAGCAGGATGTCGGGCCGCTGCAGCACGAACGGCACGCCCAGAGCGGCCAGGCTCGCGAACCAGATCACCATGATCGGCCCGAAGAACCGCCCCACCACCTCGGTGCCGCGCGACTGCACGGCGAACAGGCCCAGCAGGATGATCGCCGCCAGCGGCAGGACGAACGGCGCGAAATGGGCGCCGATCACCGGCGCGTCCTTCAGACCCTCGACGGCCGACAGCACCGAGATCGCCGGGGTGATCAGGCCGTCGCCATAGAACAGGGCGGCCCCGACAATGCCCAGCAGCACCAGCCAGGCCGAGCGCTTGGCCAGCGCCTTCTGGGCCAGGGCCATCAGGGCCAGGGTGCCACCCTCGCCGCCATTGTCGGCCCGCATGACGATGACGACGTATTTGAGGGTGACCACGATGGTCAGGGCCCAGAACACCAGCGACACCACCCCGAACACCGCCGTCTGGGCATCCACGCGGTGGGCATGGGCCAGGGCCTCGCGCATGGAATAGAGCGGGCTGGTGCCGATATCGCCGAACACCACGCCGATCGCCCCGAGGGACAGGGCCGCGAACCGGGCGGCGCGCGCCTCGGGGGTCGTCGGCTCGGATGAGGTATGGGCCATGGGCTCGCGTCCGTCGAAGGGAGGCGGTGGCCTACAGGGCGTCGGCGTAAGGGCGCCATGTGGATTTCGGGGGCTGGTATAAAGGACCTATAAAGATCGGCGACGGGGCGCCTCGCGTCCGCCAAAGCTCGACGTCCGGGGCGATTGTCGGTCTATCGACTTAGGAACACCCGCCGCCCCGCCCCGTTCATCTCCCCGCCGGAGGCTTCCGGCGATCAGGGAGAGACCCCCATGGCCGAGTTCAACAACCGCGAAGACATGCAGCAGCAGCCGGGCGACGACCAGCGTCGGCAGGCCGACCAGCAAAACCAGCAGGGCGAAACCCGCACGCCGCAACAGCAGCAGGACGAGGACCAACGTCGCCAGGCCGGTCAGCAGAACCAGCAAGGCCAGCGTCGTGAAGGCGAAGGCGTCGAAGGCGAAGGCGTCGACGTCCTGAACACCGGCGTGGAAGGCGGCGTCGACACCGGCGCCATCCAGCCGGGCGACACCGGCCAGCGCTGATCCCGGCGCTGATCTAAGGATCGGGGACGCGCGCACCCGCGTGTCCCCACCCCACCTCCTAGTCGTGCAGCGGGGCCTCGGGCGCCTCGCGCGACGGGTCGGTCACCACCGTGCCCACCGAGGCGGCGATCACCAGGGCGATGGCCGCCCATTGGCGCGCCAGAAGATGCTCGCCCAGCACCAGCAGGCCCGCCAGGGCGCCGATCGCCGGCTCCAGGCTCAGCATCACTCCGAAACTGCGCTTGGAGATGCCGCGCAGGGCGACCATCTCCAGCGAATAGGGAACGGCGCTGGAGACCACCGCCACCACCAGGCCCAGGCCGATCGCGGTCGGGTTCAGCAAGGCCGCCCCCGCGCTGGCCAGGCCGAACGGCGCGATCAGCAGGGCCGCCGTCGCCATGCCCAGGGCCACCGAGCGGCCGCCGTGCAGGTGTCCGGTCCGCTGGCCGGCCACGATGTACAGCGCCCAGAACACCGCCGCCGCCGCCGCGAAGGCCACCCCGACGGGATCCAGGGTCAGGCTGGCGTCGCCCAGCGGCAGCAGCAGGGCCAGGCCCGCCACCGCCAGGGCGATCCACAGGAAGTGGACGGGCTTGCGGGCGTGGAACAGCGACAGGCTGAGCGGGCCGGTGAACTCGATGGCGATGGCCAGGCCCAGCGGGATGGTGCGAATGGCCATGTAGAAACAGAGGTTCATCGCCCCCATCACCGCGCCGTAGGTGACCACGGCGGCTAGGTCCTTGCGGGTCAAGGGCGTGCGCCAGGGCCGCCAGACCACGGCCAGGATCAGGGCCGAGAACCCCACCCGATAGGCGCTGGTCCCCTGGGCCCCGACCAGCGGGAACAGGCTCTTGGCGAACGACGTCCCCGCGCAGACCGACACCATGGCCCCGAGCAGGCACACGTAGGGCAAGGCGGCGCGGAGGCCGGAGGACGAAGCGAGTCGGGACATCCGGGCTGTCTAGCAGGGGCGGCGGCGGACTCACACCTGCCGCGGGACGGGCGCCCATTCGAACACCGCCGCATAGAGATCATCCCATCGCGGATTGTCGCGCTCGATCAGGTTGATCTTCCACTGCCGCCGCCATTCCTTCAGCGATCGCTCACGCTGGATGGCTTCGGTCATCAGATCATGCGGCTCGTACCAGACCAGGCGGGTGAGACCGTACCGCTTGGTGAAACCGGGAAACACGCCGTCGCGATGCTGGATCATCCGGGTGTTGAAGGCGCTCGTGACGCCGATATAGAGCGTGCCGCGATAGCGATCGGCCATGATGTAGACGGCGATCCAAGGTTCTCGGCCGACCATGGCTGACCTCGACGAATGGCTCCGGCATCGAAGATGTTGCCATTATGTTCCAGCTTTGACAACCGTCATCCCGGGCCTTGTGCCCGGGACCCCTGGTTCAGCCGGCACGTGAAGTGCAAGCGGTTCGCTAGCGAACCGCCCCTCCCGCACCTGCGGCGGACCGAGGGGTCCCGGGCACAAGGCCCGGGATGACGGCTGAAATGTGGTTTAGATCGACGTCCGGCGCTCTCCAGGCGACCTCAGAACGCCTCGCCCTCCTCGTCGACGCCCTCTTCCTCCTCGCCGCCCATGGCCGCTTCCAGGCTCTCGATGATGTCGTCCATCTGGTCGGGGGTGATCGAGACATAGAGCGCGTCGCCGCCGACCGCCGAGACCAGCAGGCGGTAGCCGTCCTCGGTCTCCTGCAGGCTGAAGGTTTCGAGAAGTTGCAGCTTGGCCATGACGCGCGTCCAGGTTCGGGAGAAGGGGAAGGGGAAGGCGCGGATATAGGGGCGATCGCCGGCCTTCGCCATCGAACCTTCGCCTGGCTGTAACCTTCGCCGTGGCCCGTGCGTACTTCCGATCAGAGGCTCGACCCGGGGAGGACCGCCATGGCCAGCACGGAAACCATCAACGGCTTCGTGTGCAAGGACTGCACCGACATCGACTACGCCAAGAAGCACATCGACCCGGCCCACCCCAAGAACGGGCCCTACGACATCAACAAGCCCAAGGACGACGAACCGTCGAAGGCGGCCGACGATCCGGCGGTGCTCTACGCCGGCGCGGTCACCGGCCCGCCGCCCCTGGACGCCGCCGGCCAGGCGCGACAGGACGCTCAGCGGCCGGTGGTGGCGGAAGGCTCGAAGCTGGACAGCCGGGCCTGACGCTCACCCGGACGCGGGCGGGGCGGCCGACCGCCCTTGCCTATTATACACTCGTATAGCAACCTCGCCCCACACTCGGGGAGAGACACCAATGGCCGCTGCTCAGCACCGCGACGCGATCATCATCGGCGGCGGCCATAACGGCCTGGTCTGCGCCTTCTACCTGGCCAGCGCGGGCCTGAAGGTCACGGTCTGCGAGGCCCGCGACGTGGTCGGCGGGGCGGCGGTCACCGAGGAATTCCACCCCGGCTTCCGCAACTCGGTCGCCAGCTACACCGTCAGCCTGCTGAGCCCCAAGGTCATCGCCGACATGGACCTGCACGGCCACGGCCTGCGGATCCTGGAGCGGCCGATCTCCAACTTCCTGCCGATCGACGAGGCGGCCTATCTCAAGCTGGGCGGCGGGCTGGAGCGCACCCAGGCCGAGTTCCGCAAGTTCTCGGCGAAGGACGCCGAACGCCTCCCGGCCTATTACGCCATGCTCGACGAGATTGGCGACGTGCTGCGCGACCTGGCCGGCGAGACGCCGCCGAACCTGGGCGACGGCCTGCCGGGCCTGCTGCGGGCCCTGCGCCAGGGCGGACGGCTGGCCGGCCTGTCGCGCGAGCGCAAGCGCGACCTGCTGGACCTGTTCACCAAGAGCGCCCGCGACTTCCTCGACGGCTGGTTCGAGAGCGACGCGGTCAAGGCCAGCTTCGGCTTCGACGCCGTGGTCGGCAACTTCGCCAGCCCCGACACCCCCGGCTCGGCCTATGTCCTGCTGCACCACACCTTCGGCGAGGTGAACGGCAAGAAGGGGGCCTGGGGCCACGCGGTGGGCGGCATGGGGGCGATCACCCAGGCCATGGCCAAGGCCTGCCGCGCCAAGGGCGTGGAGATCCTGCTCAAGGCCAAGGTCGAGGCGATCCACGTCGAGGATGGCCCCAAGGGAAGGGGCAAACGGGCGACGGGCGTGCAGCTGGTTGACGGTCGCCAGATCATGGCTCCAATCGTCTCGTCCAACCTCAACCCAGCCCTGCTCTACGGTTCGCTGGTCGCCCCCTCGGCCCTGCCCGCCCCGTTCAAAAAGGCGATCAAGGGCTACAAGAACGGCTCGGGCACCTTCCGGATGAACGTGGCCCTGTCGGAGCTGCCCGACTTCACCTGCCTGCCGGGCAAGGCCGTGGCCGAGCACCACCAGTGCGGCATCGTGCTGTCGCCGACCCTGGACTACATGGACGCGGCCTATCGCGACGCCAAGGCGACCGGGATCTCCAAGCGCCCCATCGTCGAGATCCTGATCCCCTCGACCCTGGACGACAGCCTGGCCCCGCCCGGCCAGCACGTGGCCAGCCTGTTCTGCCAGCAGTTCGCCTGGGACCTGCCGGACGGCCGTAGCTGGGACGACGAGCGCGAGGCGGCCGCCGACCTGATCATCGACACGGTCAACCAGTGGGCCCCCAACTTCAAGGCGTCGGTACTGGGCCGGATGATCCTGTCGCCGGTCGACCTGGAGCGGAAGTTCGGCCTGGTCAACGGCGACATCATGCACGGCCACATGTCGCTGGACCAGCTGTGGGCCGCCCGGCCGGTGCTGGGCCACGCCAGCCACCGGGCGCCGATCAAGGGGCTCTACATGTGCGGCGCGGGGTGCCATCCGGGCGGCGGGGTGTCGGGCAATCCGGGGCGGAACGCGGCGCGGGAGATCCTGCGCGACCGGGATTTCGGGACGGCGGTGAAGCTGAGCCTGGTGGGGCGGTGATGTTCAAAAACTCCGCTCTTCCCGGCGAAGGCCGGGACCCAGATCCCATAGCGGTGGGTATGACTGGAATGGCGCTGAGCTCTTGGCGTCAGCCACACCGCCATTCCATCTGGGTCCCGGCCTTCGCCGGGAAGAGCGGATTCAGGGAGAGCCGGTGATGGACCTGAACCTCCCCAACCATGACCCTGACGCTGACTGGGGCCTGCCCGGCTGGATCTACGCCAACGAGCGCTTCTTCCGCGAGGAGCAGGACAAGGTCCTGCGCCCCGCCTGGCAGATCGTCTGCCATCTGAACGACATCCCCAAGGCCGGCGACTTCCACACCTTCGACTTCCTGGGCGAGAGCACGATCGTGGTTCGCGGCAAGGACGGCGGGGTGAAGGCCTTCGCCAATGTCTGCCGCCATCGGGCGGCGCGGCTGCTGGACGGGCCCAGCGGCCACTGCGGCCGGATCGTCTGCCCCTATCACGCCTGGACCTACGGCCTGGACGGCCGGCTGATCGGCGTGCCGCAGGCCGAGACCTACCCGGCGCTGGAGATGGACAAGCAGGGCCTGGCCCCGGTTCAGGTCGAGGTCTACCGCGGCTTCGTCTTCGTGCGGCTCGAAGGCGACGGCCCGTCCGTCGCCCAGATGATGGCCCCCTACGACCACGAGCTGGAGCCCTATCGCTTCGAGGCGATGGTGCCGTTCGGCCGCGTCACCCTGCGGCCGCGCGAGGTGAACTGGAAGAACATCAGCGACAACTATTCGGACGGCCTGCACATCCCGATCGCCCATCCGGGCCTGACCCGGCTGTTCGGGCGCGGCTATGGCGTCGAGGCCCAGACCTGGGTCGACAAGATGTGGGGCCGGCTGATCGAGGAGCCGTCGCGCAATCCCTCGGAGCGGATGTACCAGCAGGTGCTGCCCGACGTCGAACACCTCCCCGAGGAGCGCAAGCGCCTGTGGACCTATTTCAAGCTCTGGCCCAACCAGGCCTTCGACATCTATCCCGACCAGGTGGACTTCATGCAGTTCATCCCGGTCTCGCCGACCCGGACCATGATCCGCGAGATCGCCTACGCCCTGCCCGACGCGCGGCGTGAGATGAAGGCGGCGCGGTACCTCAACTGGCGCATCAACCGCCAAGTCAACGCCGAGGACACCCAGCTGGTGGCCCGCGTGCAGCAGGGCATGGCCTCGCGCAGCTTCACCGCCGGGCCGCTGGCTTCGAGCGAGGTTTCGCTTCGCAGCTTCGGGCGGAAACTGCGGGCCCTGATCCCGCAGGCCCGGCTGCCGAGGGCGCCGGAGGGATGGTGAGCATCACGCCCTTACAGTCCCCGACTCCAACCGCCCGTCATCCCGGGCCTTGTGCCCGGGACCCCTGGTTCAGCCCGCACGTGAAGCGCCTTGGCGCGCCGGCGCGCCACCCATCCGCACCTGCGGCGGATAGAGGGGTCCCGGGCACAAGGCCCGGGATGACGGTTGGAAATGGAATGGGCGCTCGTGGGCGGACACAGTGACCCGCGCCCCCTTCACCCGCGAGCCCCCCGACGTCCGCCGGGCCGCCCTGATCGAGGCCGCCGCGCGCGTCCTGGCCGCCAAGGGCGCGGCCGGGGCCTCCGTGCGGACGATCTGCGCCGAGGCCGGGGTCAGCGCCGGTCTGCTGCGCCACTATTTCGAGGGCGTGGACGCCCTGGTCGCCGCGACCTACGAGGCCACCGGCGCGCGGATCGACGCGGCGCTGGAGGCGGCCGTCGCGGCGGCGGGCCAGGATCCCCGCGCGCGGCTGTCGGCCTATCTGACCGCCAGCTTCGCGCCGCCGGTGCTGGACCCGAACCTGCTGGCCACCTGGCTGGCCTTCTGGAGCCTGGTCAAGGTCGACCCCGCCATCGCCGCCGTGCACCGGCGGACCTATGCCGGCTACCGCGCGCGGCTGGAGGCCCTGCTGACGGCGTGCGCCCCGGCGATCGATGCGAGGTCCGCCGCCATCGGCCTGACGGCCGTGGTCGACGGCCTGTGGCTGGAGTTGTGCCTGGACCCCACGGCGTTCACCCCGGGCGAGGCCGGGGCGATCGCCGAGCGGCTGGCGGCGGGGTATCTGGGGTCATGACGGAAATCCGCACCGCCCGGCTGGTCCTGCGCAAGGCCCGGCCCGACGATCTGGCCGCGCTGCACGCCATCATGAGCGACCCGCCGGCCATGGCCTACTGGTCGACCCCGCCGCACGCCGATCTGGAGACCACGCGGCGGTGGCTGGAGGGGATGATCGCCATCACCGCCGCGCAGGGCGATGACTACATCGTCGAACGCGGCGGCCGGCTGATCGGCAAGATGGGCGCGTGGCGATGGCCGGAAATCGGCTTCCTGCTGGCGCGCGATGTCTGGGGACAGGGCTTGGGCCGGGAGGCGCTGGCGGCGTTCGTCGCCCACGCCTTCGCGGCAAGAACCGACCACCTGACGGCCGACGTCGATCCCGACAACGCCGCCAGCCTGGCCCTGCTGACCGGCGCGGGCTTCGCCGAGACCGGTCGGGCCTCGCGCACGTGGAAGGTGGGCGATCGCTGGTGCGACAGCGTCTATCTGCGGCTGGATCGCGCGGCGGCGCCCTGAGGACGCCGCGCGGGCGTCCGGGTTAGGCGGCCGCCTGGGCGCCCAGGGTCGCGCGGCCCCAGCTGGCGCGGCGGGCTTCGGGCTCCGAGACCGAGACCTTGGCGGTCTTGCCCTGGGAGCGCATGTGCCGGGCCAGCATCTCGGCGACGCCGACGGCTTCGGGTTGGCAGGGATAGGAGCCGATCAGGTCCGGAGTGTCGTTCCAGGTGACATGCCAGACGCCGGAGACGGGTCGAACGAAATAGGTGTGTTCGGCGGCCATGGGGATACTCCTTGGTTCACTCAAGCGTCGGTCATACAGCGTCTACGTGACAACTGTTTCAATGCTGCACGGCAACATCTTGTTGCATTGCACACTGCAGGAGCCGAGCCAAGCGGACCTTTGGTGAATCCGTGGGCAGGATTGAGACGGCTTGGCCGTCAAAGATCGAGGAGCGCTAGTGCCGCCAGGCCAGCAGCGAGACCACCGTCAGGATCGCCGCGACGTAGAAGCCCAGGCCCCACATCAGGTGTTCGCCCTCGTCGTCGCTGTAGCGGGAATCGAGCAGGCGGTCGCCGAGCGGCAGGGCCGCGCCGAACGAGACGACCATACGGCCGGTGGCGGTGAGGAGTCGCGTAATCATGGTACGGACGGTGCGCCCGCAAAGGTTAACGCGCCGCTTAAGTTGTGGGTTGAAGAAAGCTCAACGACGTGCGGCGGATTGACCCATTTCGGGACAGGCCAGCTTCTCTCGGGATTGAGGTGGGGACACACACTCACGCCACGAGCTGCGTGAAACTGGCTAGGCGGCGGGGTGAGTGGGTGTCCCCGCCTTCGCCCCGAACCGCCCCCGCGTCAGCCAGTAGAACGGCGCGCCGATCGCCAGCAGGCCGGCGCCCAACAGCACCGCCTCGCCGCCGGCCCCGACCAGGGTCCAGACCGAGTAGAGCCCCGCCAGGACGGCGATCCCGGTCAGGACCCCGCTCGGGGCGATCCGTCGCGCCGCCTGCAGCTTCAGGGCCGCCAGGGCGCAGGCCAGATAGGCGAACAGCGAGGCGGTGGTGGCGACCAGGGCGATGAAGGTGAACAGGTCGGCCATCGACTTGGCGTAGTTCATCAGCACCAGGACGGTCAGGAAGCCGGCCGACAGCAGGTGGGCGCGGACCGGCGCGCCGCGCCGCGACTCCTTGGCCAGGAACGCCGGGAACACCCCGCCCTTGGCCATGGCGTAGGGCATCTCGCCCTGCAGCAGCACCCAGCCGTTCAGGGCTCCGAAGGCGCTGACCGCCGCGAACAGGGCCAGGATCTTGCCGGCCCCGCCGCCCCAGTAGAGGCCGACGAAGTCCGCCAGCGGGGCGTTGGAGACCTTCAGGGCGTCGGCCGGCGTCAGCAGCACCACGGCCGAACAGACCAGCAGATAGATCGCCCCGGTGAACACCGTGCCCGCCAGGGTGGCGCGGGGGATGGTCCGCACCGGATCGATCACCTTGCCCGCCGGGACGGTGGCGGACTCCAGGCCCAGCAGGGCCCAGAGGGTCAGGGCGCCGGCGGCGGTGATCGCCCCCGGATGGATGCCCGACGGGCGGAACGGGGTCAGGCCGGCGCCGTGGTCGCGGCCGATGACCCAGAAGGCCAGGCCCGCCACCGCCACCAGGGGCAGCAGCTTCAGCACGGTGGTCGCCACCTGCACCCCGCCGGCCAGCCGCGCCCCGGCGATGTTGATGGCGACCATCAGCCAGACCGCCCCCAGGGTCACCAGCAGGTGCATCCCGGGAACCTGGGCGATGGCGGGAAAGATCGCCGACAGATAGCTGACCGCCCCGGTGGCGATGGCGGCGTTGCCGACCCACAGCGAGATCCAGTAGCTCCAGGCCACCATGAACCCGACCAGGGGCCCGAAGGCCTCCTGGGTGTAGGCGTAGGGACCGCCGGCCTTGGGAAATTCGCGCGCCAGGCCGGCGAAGACCACCGCCAGGCAGACGGCCCCGCCGATGGTCAGCAGCCAGCCGAACACCGCGTTCCAGCCGTAGGGAGCCAGGGAGGCCGGCAGCATGAACACCCCCGAGCCGATCATGTTGCCGACCACCAGGGCCGTGCACATCCAGAAGCCCAGCCCCTTCGCGGGGGACGCTCCGGGGGCCGCGCCCCTCGAGGTCGGGACCTTCTCCTGGGTCTCTGTCATGCGGTCACGCTTTCACGCCCCCAGCGCCGCTCATCCCGGCGGGTCGCCGGGACGAGCGGATCCTTTGGGCCCCGGCCCTAGAACCTTTGGCCGAACTTGATCCCCATGAACCGCGGCTGATTGGGCACCTGGTAGACCTGGCCGCCGCAGATCGACTCGTTGCACTCGGCGTAGCGATAGAGGCTGGCGCGCTTGTCGAACGCGTTCTTGACGAACAGCTCCACGCTCCAGCTGTCGCGGGCCAGGCCGGTGGTCAGGTCCAGCACGCCATAGGCTTCCTGCCGGCCGATCTGTTCGCGCTCGACGATCCGCAGATCGGTCCAGCTGCCGGTCTGATAGACGCCGGCGGCCTGGACGTGAGCGGTGTAGGGACCCCAGTCCCATTCGTAGCGGCTGGTCAGGTTGCCCTTGAACTTCGGGGTGATCGGCAGGACCGAACCCTTGGGCGCTTCCGGATTGGGGCAGTCGGTGACCTGCTGGCCGTTGACCAGTTCCAGGCAGAAGTTCTCGGTCAGGTGGGCGCTGGTATAGGCCGCCGACCCCGACAGGGTCCAACCGCGCATCACCGCCCAGTTGACGTCGGTCTCCACGCCCTTGACCCGCGCGCTGCCGGCGTTGTGCACCTCGGTCAGGCTGTTGGCGCCCAGCAGGCCGACCTGGAAGTTCTTCCAGTCCTCGATATAGACCGCGCCGTTCCAGCGCACGCGGTTCTCGAGCCATGAGGTCTTCCAGCCCGCCTCATAGTTCTTCAGATAGTCGGCGGCGTAGGGCGGGACCGCGCCGTTGCGGTTGACGCCGCCGGGCCGGAAGCCCTCGGAATAGGTGGCGTAGACCAGTTTGTCGGAGTCGATCTTGTAGGTCAGGTTGACCTTGGGCGAGTTGCCGCTCTCCTTGATGCCCTTGTCCAGATTGGTGCAGGGCGAGCCTTCGACGACCGGGGCGGCGAAGCACTTCTTCTCGCCGGAGCTGAACGGGAAATCGAGCCCGAAGCCGAAGAAGCCCTTCAGGGTGTTGTCCGCCTTGAAGAACCGGATGCCGCCGGTCAGGGTCAGCTTGTCGGTGATGTCGAACGCCACCTCGCCGAACGCCGCCTTGTCCTCGTCGACGCGCTTCTGCTTGGTCAGCCAGACGGTGTGGGGATAGCCCGTCACCGAGAAGTCCGTGCCCAGGGCGTCGATCTTGTAGTTCTGGAAGATGTCGTGGGTCTGTTTTTGATAGAACAGGCCGCCGACGAAACGGACCCGGTTTTCCTGCGGGCTGGAGATGCGGATCTCGTGGCTCTGCTTGGTGTAGCCGTCGCGCGCCTGGATGTATTGCGACGGATCGACCGGGTTGCCGGCGTTGTCGGTATAGTACTGACCATAGGTGGTCAGGGTGTCGTAGAAGAACGCGTAGTCATTGTAGTCCGACTCGCTGTGCACCGTGCGCTTCAGGTACGAGCCGGCATAGACCACGTCGAAGTTGCTGATCTTGCCCTCGACGGTCAGGGCCGCCTGGCCCCACTTGTCGTCCGAGCCTTCGGGATAGTAGTGCGCCACCTTCAAGTCGCCCAGGGTGGGATCGAAGGCGAACAGGCCGCCGACCTTCTGCTTCTGGCCCATGATGGTGGGGGTGATCACCCAGTTCTCGCCCGCCTCGACGCGCAGGGCCGCGCGCGCCCCGTAGGTGTCGACGTCATTGTAGTCATTCTTGACCTGCGAGGCGTTGCTGCGGGTCACGCCGGACGTCGGGAAGGTGCGCGACTGGGGCACGTTGTCGATATAGCCGCCGTCATGCTCGGCCCATCCGACCAGGCGCACGGCGATCTTGTCGCTGATCGGCTGGTTGACGAAGCCTTCGGCCACATAGCCCGCATCGCCGTGCGCGACGGTGTTGGCCTCCAGGTCGTAGCCGGCGCTGAACCCCGCGGTGCTGGGCTTGTTGGTGATGATGCGCACGGTGCCCGCCATCGAGCTGGCGCCGTACAGCGTGCCCTGCGGCCCCGAGAGGGCCTCGACGCGGGCGATGTCGTAGATGTGGAGGTCCAGCGCGCCCTGGATCGTGGTGATCGGCTGCTCGTCCAGATAGGTGCCGACCGTCGGCAGCGGGCCGGAGTGGTTGGCGTTGTCGCCGCTGACCACGCCGCGCATGAACACGCTGGAGAAGCCGGGCGAGGTGGTCTGGATCGACACGCTGGGCAGGAACTTGATGTAGTCGTTCAGGCCGGTGATGTGCCGCTCCTCCAGGGTCTGGGTCCCCAGGGCCTGGATGCTGATCGGCACGTCCTGCAGGTTTTCCGAGCGCTTCTGGGCGGTGACGACCACCTGGTCCAGGGCGACCGCCCCTTCCGGCGCCGTCTGGGCCTGCACGGCGACCGCCGTGAACATGGAGGAGGCCAGCAGGGCGGCGGTCCAGATCGTCGTCTTGGACGATCCGTACGCCTTAAGCTTCGTCAACGGCATCACCACTCCCCCGAACAAGTTAGGTGAACGATGCTCTTCCTGTGGATTCGCCCTCGCAAGGATCAAAATTCAAACCCACGTCAATTCCGCCGACTGTTGCAGAAATGGCAGGGTTCGCGGCGGCTGATCAAAATTCAGGCGCGGCGGGATAACTGGAAAGAACCGGTCCAAGGGCGGTCTTCAGCGGGTTCAGCCATGATTCGTAATTCTGCCAATGCTCAACCGCGTCCTTGAAGATCGGCTGGCGGACCTGTTCTGAGCTTGCGGTGCGCACGGCGCGGTCGTTTTCGTGGAAGGTCAGGCAGGCCGCCTCGAACGGCACGCCGCAATAGTCCAGCAGGGCTCGGATCTGGGTTTCCGGGTTCTCGACCATCGCCTCGTAGATCACCCGATGGACACGGCCGGGCAGCACGGCGTCGAAATGGGCCATCAGCTCCACATAGTCGGCGTAGTAGCGCCCGATGTCCTCCAGGCCGTAGCTGAAGTTCTGGCCGCGGGCGAAGTGCTGCTTGAAGCCCGAGAAGCAGCAGCCCATCGGGTGGCGCCGGGCGTCGATGATCTTGGCGTTGGGCAGCATCAGGGCGATCAGCCCGACATGGCTCCAGTTGTTGGGCATCTTGTCGATGAACAGCGGCCGGTCGGTCTTGCGCTGCACCCGGGTGCGCGCCAGGAACTCCTCGCCCAGCGCCCTCAGCGCGTCCGGCTCCAGGGTGGTCAGGATCTCGGGATAGGCCGAGGCGTCCTGGGGCGTCTTGGCGCCGCTCAGCCGGCGGGCCATCGAGGTGACGTCGGGCAGCTCCATCGTGCCCTCGACGGCCGAATGGCTGGCCAAGATCTGCTCGATCAGGGTCGAGCCCGAGCGCGGCAGGCCCAGGATGAAGATCGGGTCCGGCGCCGGGCAACCCTGGCCGGCGCGCGACGCGAACAGCTCGGCGGTCAGGGCCGCCTTGCTGCGCGCCACGTGCTCGCGGATCACCGAAGGGTCGTAGGCGATCTGGGCCCGGCGCAGCCGCGCGCCCGTGGCGTAGTGGTCGAACGACGGGGCGTACCGGGCGGCGTCCTCGTGGGCCTTGCCCAGGGCGTAGTGCAGGTGGAAACGGTCCTCCTCCGGCAGGTCCGGGCGGGCCAGCTGCCCCTCCATCGTCGCCAGGTCGGCCGCGTCGAAGCGGTAGGTCTTCATGTTGGCCAGGCTCCACCAGGCCTCGCCCAGAGCGGGGGCCTGATCGACGGCCTTGCGATAGGCGACGACGCACTCGGCCGACCGGCCGACCGTCTTCAGCGCGTGGCCGTAGCTCATCCAGCCCTTGGGCTGCTGGGGAAAGCGGGCCAGCACGTCCTCGTAGAGCCCGATGGCCTGGACGTATTCGCCGATCCGGGCCAGGGCCGCGGCCTTCAGATTGGCGTAGGCGGGATTGCGGGGCTCCTCGGCCAGCAGGGTTTCCAGCAGGGCCAGGGCCTCTTCCGAGCGGCCCAGGCGGTAGAGCACGGTGGCCAGGTTGTGGCGGGCGGCGGTGAAGCCCGGCGCCAGGTGCAGGCAGCGGACCAGCAGGGTCTCGGCTTCCTCCTGACGGCCCAGCCGCGCCACGGCCTCGGCCAGCATGCGGATCGCCGCCGGCTCGTCGGGTCGGGTCTCCAGCAGGCCGCGCAGGATCTTCTCGGCGTCGCCCGGCTTGTCGTCGACCAGGGCGGCGGCGGCGCTCATCAGCACCGGGTCGCGGACGCCGCCCTTGATCTGCCTAGCCCGGGCGGCGCGGGCGGCTTCGGCGTCGCCGACCAGCTCCAGGGCGTCGGCCAGGCCGCGCCAGGCCTCGGCCAGGTCGGGATCGGCGGCCAGGGCGCGCTTGAAGGCGGCGATCGCCCCCTGGGTCTGGCCGGCGGCGGCCAGGATCAGGCCGTGCTCCAGCTGGACCGGCGGCGACTGGGCGAAGGCCCGCGCCAGGGGATCGACCACCGCCAGCCCCTGCTGGAGGTCACCCGACAGCCGCAGGGCCGTGGCCAGGATCAGCGTCGCCTCGGCATGGCGCGGCACGGCCTCCAGGATGGCGATCGCCTGCTCGGCGGCCTGCCGCGGATCGACGCCCAGCAGACGATGGGCATGAGCCAGGGCGGTGGCGACGCTGCCGGAGGGCTCGGTGGTTTGGGACTGCATGACGCGATGGGATGATGGGGCGATAGGGAAGTCAACGTCGGATCCTCCCCCAGAGGGGGAGGTGGCCCGGAGGGCCGGAGGGGGTTCTAGACGGTGCGGCGGTCGCCCCCTCCGTCGGCTTCGCCGACACCTCCCCCAGAGGGGGAGGATCTGGCGCCCCTAAATCCGGTCCCGCAGCGCGTACCAGCTCAACCCCGTCACCGTCAGCGGCCAGCGCAGCAGGCGGCCGCCCGGGAACGGCGGGGTCGGAAGTCGCGACAACAACGCGATCCCCTCCCCCTCGCCCAGGGCCGCGTCGGCCAGCAGCTTGCCGAACCAGGGCGCCAGCATGACCCCCTGGCCCGAATAGCCGGCGGCGATCCGTACGCCGGGCGCCAGGTCGCGGACGAACGGGGCGCGGTGGACGGTGATGCCCAGGGTCCCGCCCCAGGCGTGGGTCACCGCCACGTCGGCCAGGTCCGGATAGATCTTCAGCATGTGGCGCCGCACGAAGGCCTTCAGGTCGGGCGGGAAGCCGGGGCGATAGTTCTCGCCGCCGCCGAAGATCAGGCGGCCGTCGGGACTCTTGCGGAAGTAGTTGATCACGAACCGACTGTCGGCGACGGCGGCGTTGGAGCGGAGGATCGCGTCGGCGCGATCCCCGAGAGGCTCGGTGGCCAGGATGAAATTGTTGATCGGCATCACCCGGGCCCGGGCGGCGCCGCCGGCGATCTCGTCCAGATAGCCGTCGCCGGTCAGGATCAGCTGGTCGCAGGTCACCTTGCCCGTCGGCGTCTGCACCACGATCGCCCCGCCCTCGCGCCGCCACGCCGTGGCGCGGGTCTGCTCGTGGATCGTCGCCCCGGCCGCCATCGCCGCCCGCGCCATGCCCAGGGCCAGGTTCAGCGGATGCAGGTGGCCGCCGCCGCGGTCGACCAGGCCGCCGTGGTAGGCGTGCGTCCCCAGCTCGTCCGCCAGCGCCGCCTCGTCGATCAGGGCCAGCTGGTCGTAGCCGTAGCGGCCTTGCATGAAATCGATATGGGCCGCGTCTTCCGCCTCGCCGCCGCGCCGGTGGCGGGCGTGGATCATGCCGGAGCGGAAGTCGCAGGCGATGGCGTGGGTCGCGATCAGGTCCAGTAGGTGGGCGCGGGCCGCCTGGCTCATCCGCCACAGGGCCAGGGCGTCGTCGCGGCCGAGGGTCTTCTCCAGCCAGGCCTGGTCGTTGCGCTGGCCCGTATGGACCTGGCCGCCGTTGCGCCCCGACCCGCCGCTGCCGACCTGGGCGGCCTCCAGGACGATGGCCGACACCCCGCGCCGGGCGAGCTCCAGCGCCGCGCCGAGGCCGGTGTAGCCGGCGCCGACGATGCAGACGTCGGCGCGGATCTCGGTGTCGAGCGACGGCAGCGCCGGGAAGGGCGTCGCGGTCTGGGCGTACCAGGAGGTTGTGGGGTGGCCGGTGTTAGCGAACACCGACTTGCCCCCACCTGACCGCTACGCGGTCTGTCCGCCCCCATGGGGGGCGGAGGAGACGCGCACGGCTTCCTCTTCCCCCTGCGGTGGAAGACGGTCGCGCAGCGACCCGTAGGGGGCAAGTGTTCACCGTCCCGACCTCACACATTCAACAACAGGAACTCCCGCTCCCACGGGCTGATGGTGCGCATGAAGGTCTCGTATTCGGCCTGTTTCACCGTGGCGTAGGCGGTGCAGAAGGTCGCGCCGAGGATCTCGACCAGGGGCGCGGCCGCCTCGAACAGGGCCACCGATTCCAGCAGGCTGCGCGGCAGCTCGATGCCGCGGATATTGGCGTCGGTGTCGACCGGGGCCGAGGGCGACAGGTTGTGGACCATGCCCAGATAGCCCGCCGCCAGGGTCGCGGCGATGGCCAGATAGGGATTGGCGTCCGACGAGGGGATGCGGTTCTCCAGGCGCCGGTTGGCCGGGTCGGACGGCGGCACCCGCAGGCCGCAGGTGCGGTTGTCGTAGCCCCACTGGGTGTTGACCGGGGCCCCCGAGTCCCGGGCGATCCGGCGGTACGAGTTCACGTACGGCGCCAAGATCGCCATGATCGCCGGCAGGTAGCGCTGCTGGCCGGCGATGAAGGCGTAGAACAGCGGCGTGGCCTCGCCGGTCTTGAGGTCGGAGAACAGGTTCTCGCCGTCGGTCCCCAGGATCGACTGGTGGATGTGCATGGCGCTGCCGGGCTCGGCGGCCATCGGCTTGGCCATGAAGGTGGCGTAGATCTCGTGCTCCAGCGCCACCTCGCGGATGGTGCGCTTGAACATGAACACCTGGTCGGCCAGCTCCAGCGGATTGCCGTGCCGCAGGTTGATCTCCATCTGGGCCACGCCGCTCTCGTGGATCAGGGTGTCGATCTCCAGGCCCTGGCGCTCGGAGTACTCGTACATGTCCTCGAACAGGGCGTCGAACTCGTTGACCGCGGCGATCGAGTAGCCCTGGCGGCCGGTCTCCGGGCGGCCGGAGCGTCCGACCGGCGGCTTCAGCGGGTAGTCGGGGTCGGTGTTCTTGTCGACCAGGTAGAACTCGATCTCCGGGGCGACCACCGGCTCCCAGCCCTTCTCGCGATAGAGCGCCACGACCCGGCGCAGCACCTGGCGCGGGCTCTCCTCGACCGGGCGGCCGTCGGGGTGGAAGGCGTCGTGGATCACCTGGGCGGTCGGGTCCTGGGCCCAGGGCACCACGGCCAGGGTGGCCAGGTCGGGGGTCAGGAAGATGTCGGTGTCGGACTGCACCGCGTTCACCGCTCCCTCGAACTCGGGGAAGTCGCCGGTGATGGTCTGGTAGAACACCGCCAGCGGCAGGTTCATCGACGGCGCGCCCAGGAACTTGCGCACCGGCATGATCTTGCCTCGGGCGACGCCGGCCAGATCGGGCACGACGCACTCGATCTCCTCGATGTTCTGCCGCGCGAACCAGTCCTTGGCGTCGTCGAGCGTGCCGACCCCGCGCGTGGTCTTGGGGGCGGGCTTGGATTTCTTTTCTTTGTACTTCATGGGGCGCTCCTCGCGCTTTTCGAAGTCGAAGTGGGTTTGGCGACGCTCAGACATTATCGCCGTCTGAGCGGTTGCCAAATTTTGCCAAAGGGCTCAGATTTCTGTCATGAGTACGATGAACATCTCGCTGCCTGAGGCCCTGAAGTCGTTTGTCGACCAGCGGGTCGACCAGGGCGGCTACAGCACCAGCAGCGAATATGTCCGCGCATTGATCCGCAAGGATCAAGACCGGTTGCGTTTGCGAGGCCTCCTGCTCGACGGAGGGGCTTCCGCTCCCACCAATCCAGTCGACCCGGCATATTTCGAAGCGCTGCGGGACCGCGTGCGCGGAGGATGATCGCCAAACCGGTCATCCCGCGCGCGGCGGCCGAGCGGGATGTCGAAGACGCCCTCGCCTACTACCTGGACCAAAGCGCGCGACAGGCCGCGCTCGACTTCATCGACGCCCTGGAACGGGCCTACAGCCGCATTGCCGCCAACCCAGCCAGCGGCTCGCCGCGCTACGCTCATGAGTTGGACGTACCCGGGCTGAGATCCTGTCTCCTGGAGCGCTATCCCCACGTCGTTTTCTACGTCGAACGCGACGATCACATCGACGTCTGGCGCGTACTGCATGGGCAGCGCGACATTCCAACCTGGATGTCGGCCGAGAACTAGGGAAGCGCCGCTCACGCCGCACCCTCCGGCTTCAGCGCCCACAGCACCGGCTCGGCCGCGTCCAGCGCCTTGCGGATGATCCCCACCAGCTCGTCGATCTGGGCGTGGGTGATGATCAGGGGCGGGCAGCAGACGATGCTGTCGCGGATGGCGCGGACCATCAGGCCGTTGGCGATGCACAGGTCCCGCACGATCGGACCGGCCTCGCCCTCCTTGTCGAGGAAGCGGTGGTTGGTCCCCTTCTCGCGCACGATCTCGACCGCGCCAATCAAACCGAGCGAGCGGGTCTCGCCGACCAGCGGGTGGTCGTTCAGCGTGGCCAGGGCCTTGGCCAGGTAAGGGCCGGTGTCGTCGCGGGTGCGCTCGACCAGGCCCTCGCGCTCCATGATCTCGATGTTCTGCAGCGCCACGGCGGCCGCGGTCGGGTGGCCCGAATAGGTGAAGCCGTGGATGAAGTCGCCGCCCTTGTCGCGCAGCTCGGCGACGATGTGGTCGGCCACGCCGACGGCGCTGATCGGCAGGTAGCCGGACGACAGGCCCTTGGCCATGGCGATCATGTCGGGCTTGATCCCGTAGTGCTGGTGGCCGAACCAATGGCCCAGCCGTCCGAAGCCGCAGATCACCTCGTCGCAGACCAGCAGGATCCCGTACTTGCGGCACAGGGCCTCGACCGCCGGCCAGTAGCCGTCCGGCGGGATGATCACCCCGCCCGCCCCCTGCACCGGCTCGCCGATGAAGGCGGCGACGTTTTCGGGACCGACCTCCAGGATCTTGTCCTCGATTTCCTGGACCGCCCGGTCGCGGAAGGCGGCCGGGTCCTCGCCGAAGCCTTCGCCGAATTGATAGGGCTGCATGACGTGGTGGACGCCGGCGATCGGCAGGTCGCCCTGGGCATGCATGTGTTTCATGCCGCCCAGCGACACCCCGGCCACGGTCGAGCCGTGATAGGCGTTCCAGCGGCTGATGAAGGCGGTGCGCTGGGGCTGGCCCTTCAGTTTCCAGTAGTGGCGGGCCAGGCGAAAGACCGTGTCGTTGGCCTCCGACCCCGACGAATTGTAGAAGACGTGGGTCAGATGGCCGCCCATCTTCTGGGCGATCTTGGCGGCCAGCTTCACGGGCGGCGGCGTCGCGGTCTTGAAGAAGGTGTTGTAGTACGGCAGCTCCAGCATCTGGTCGTAGGCCGCCTGGGCAAGCTCCTCGCGCCCGTAGCCGACATTGACGCACCATAGGCCGGCCATGCCGTCCAGGATCTGGTGACCTTCCCCGTCATGGATGTAGACGCCGTCGGCCCGGGTGATGATGCGGCTGCCGCCCAGCGCCTGCTGCAGCCTGTAGTCCGTCTGGGCCGGCAGGTGGTGGGCCAGGTCCAGGCGCTTGAGCTCGGCGATGTCGTGGTTGCGGATCGGGACGGTCATGGGCGGGTGCTCTCCTGGTGTTCCAGTTTCTTGTTCTGCTTTTCGGTCCGTCTTCCCGGCGAAGGCCGGGACCCAGAGTCATCCTGAGCCTTGGCAGGGCTTCACCTGGGCCCCGGCCTTCGCCGGGGAGACGGGATAGGGTCTAGGCGGGAGGGCGCAGCCCCTCGCCCCGCAGCGCCCGCCCGAACACCTGGAAGAACGCCTGGCTCTGCGGGTTGCGCTCAGTCTTCCATTCGGGGTGCCACTGCACGGCCAGCACCGGCGCGCCGTTGATCTTGGCCGACACCGCCTCGACCACGCCGTCGGGCGCGCGGGCCTCGACCAGAAGGCCCTCGCCCAGCCGGTCGACGCCCTGGTAGTGCACGGAATTGACGGTGGCCGTCTCGGCCCCGAAGGCCGTGGCCAGCACGCCGCCGGGGGTCAGCGACACCGGATGCTCGTGGTCGAACATCTCGTTGAAACCGACCGCGTCGGGGGCGTGGTGCGCCAGGGCCGCGCCCTCGACGGCCATGTCGCGCCGCAGGGCCCCGCCGAACGCAACATTGATCTCCTGGAAGCCCCGGCAGACGCCGAACACCGGCCGGCCCAGGTCGAGCATGGCCCGGATCAGGTCGGCGGTCATGGCGTCCCGCGCCGCGTCGAACGGGCCGGGGGCGTCGGGGACTTCGTCGCCGTAGAGGGCCGGGTCCAGGTTCGACGGACTGCCGGTCAGCATCAGGCCGTCCAGGCGCGAGGCGACTTCGGAGGCCTTCATCAGGTCGGGCATGGACGGGACCAGCAGGGCCGCGGCGTCGGCATATTTCATGGCGTTGGCGACATAGCGGTTCATCACCGCCTGGGCGGGCTCGATCCCGACCGTGCGGGTGCAGCAGATGATCCCGGCGACGGGGCGGGTCATGGATGCACCGCTCCCTTCCCCGCTCCCTCACCTGTCATCCCGGACAAGCGAAGCGCAGATCCGGGACCGCCGGAAGCGCTGGCGCTCAGGCGTCGGTCCCGGATCTTCGCGCTGCGCGCTCGTCCGGGATGACAGCGAAGAGAGGTGGCAAGGCGGAAGGTCATCACGACAACAACACCGCCGGCGAACAGGCATGCCAGCCCAGCCACACCGCCTCGCCCAGCTTGAAGTCCTCCTGGTCCCAGCGGGTCAGGTTCGGGCGGGCGACCTTGACCCGCCGGCCGCCGCCGATCTCGACCTCGTAGACGCTCTGGCCGCCCAGATAGGCCTCGTGCTTGATCACCCCGGCCACGGCGTTCTGGCCGACCGGGCAGTCGCCCATGTTGGGCGGCGGGGCGCCGTCGGGGCGCTTGTGCAACTCGATCTTCTCGGGCCGCAGGGCCGCCCAGACGGTGCCGCCGCGAGGGCCGGTGACCCCGTGGTCCAGGAAGATGTCGCAGTCCAGGTCCGGCGACTTGACCACCGCGTGGCTGGGCTCGTCGACGGCCAGCACGCCCTCGAACAGGTTCACGCTGCCGATGAAGTCGGCCACGAAGCGGCTGTTGGGGAACTCGTACAGGTCGCTGGGACCGGCCACCTGCTGCAGCACGCCGCGGTTCATCACCGCGCAGCGCGAGGCCAGGGCCAGGGCCTCGTCCTGGTCGTGGGTGACCATGATGAAGGTGATGCCGACCTTCTCCTGCAGCGTGCACAGCTCGGTGCGCATCTGGTCGCGCAGCTTGGCGTCCAGGGCCGACAGCGGCTCGTCCAGCAGCAGGACGCGCGGCCGCTTGACCAGAGCCCGGGCCAGGGCCACCCGTTGCCGCTGGCCGCCCGACAGCTGGTCGGGACGGCGCTGGGCCAGGCCGTGCAGCTGGACCAGATCCAGCGCCTCCTCGACCCGCTTGTCGCGCTCGGCCTTGGAGACGCGGTCGACCCTCAGGCCGTAGGCGACGTTGTCGGCCACGCTCATGTGCGGGAACACGGCGTAGGACTGGAACACCATGTTGACTGGCCGCTGGTTGGGCGGGACCAGGCTGACGTCCTGGCCGTCGATCAGGATCCGCCCCTCGGTCGGGGTCTCGAACCCGGCCAGCATCCGCAGCAGGGTGGTCTTGCCGCAGCCCGACGGCCCCAGCAGCGAGAAGAACTCGCCCTCCTGGATGGAGAGCGACACATTGTCGACGGCCACCATCTTGCCGAAGCGCTTGGTGACGTTCTCGAAGGTGATGATGGGTTGGTTGGTCACGTCGTCTGCCCCCGACACACGTCAAGCTCAGTCTTAGGGCGACCGCCGGACGCCCCCTCCGTCACGCTGCGTATTCGCAGCGCGCCACCTCCCCCGCTGCGCGGGTGAGGAGGATGCGCGCCGACCTTCTCCTCCCCCGTGAAACGGGGGAGGTGGCGGGCGAAGCCCGACGGAGGGGGCGTCCGGTCCATCACCCCTTCTCCCCATGCCCGGCCACCGCCGCGTCGCCCTGCAGCTTCAGCGCCACGGCGGTCAGGATCACGGTCAGCACGATCAGGATGGTCGAGGCCGCGTTGACCTCCGGCGTCACCGAGAAGCGGACCATCGAATAGACCTTGACCGGGAAGGTCACGGTGTCGGGGCCGGAGGTGAAGAAGGTGATCACGAAGTCGTCCAGGCTGAGCGTGAAGGCCAGCAGGGCGCCGGCCACCAGCGAGGGCGCCATGTGCGGCAGGATCACGTCCCAGATGGTGCGCCACTCGCCGGCCCCCAGGTCGCGGGCCGCCTCCTCCATCTCGCGGTTGAAGCTGGCCATGCGGGCGCGGACCACCACCGCCACGAACGGGAACGAGAACGACACGTGGGCGATGGTGATGGCCCCCAGGTTCAGGGGCCAGGGCAGGCCGACCGGCCAGGGCACGACCTTGGCGAAGAACACCAGCATGGCCACGCCCATGCAGATCTCGGGCACCACGATCGGCAGGGCCAGGGCCCCGTCCAGCACCGTCTTGCCCGGGAAGCGGAACCGCCACAGCACCAGGGCCACCATGGCCCCCAGCGCCACGCTGAGCACCGTGCACAGGGCCGCGATGGTCAGGCTGTTGGCGAAGGCCTCGATCAGCGAGGCGTCGTGGAAGGCCTTGTCGTAATATTTGAGCGTGAAGCCCTTCCAGACGATGTTGCGCCGGCTGTCGTTGAAGCTGAAGGCCATCAGGGCGATCAGCGGCGCGTAGAGAAAGATCCCCACGGCCGCCAGCCAGGCCTGCATCTGCCAGCGGCGGAGATATTCCAGGGGGCCGGGCGGGGATTTTCGCTGGATCTTGCTCACGCCGCGCCCCCCTCTTCCGTCTCCCCGGCGGAGGCCGGGGCCCAGGTGAAACCCACGAGAGGCTCTGGATGGATCTGGATCCCGGCCTTCGCCGGGAACACGGATGTGGGGGTGGGTTGGGGACAGGCGCATGCGCCTGTCCCCGCCCGTGGCGTCGACCGTCCAAAACGGCTGTCATCCCGGACGAAGCGAAGCGAAGATTCGGGACCGCCGGAAGCGCTGAGCTCAGGCGTCGGTACCGGATCAGCGCGCTTCGCGCTTGTCCGGGATGACAGGGTTTGTTGGTGGAAGCTCATCCCTGAACCCCCTTCTTGCCCTTCGACAGCAGCGCCTGCACGGCGATGGCCACGAAGGTCAGGTACATCAGCAGGAACGACAGGGCCGCGCCGAACGGCCAGTCGTTGGCGCGCTTGAACTGGCGCTCGATGACATTGGCGATCATCTGGCTGTCGGGGCCGCCCAGCAGGTCGGGCGTCAGATAGGCCCCGAGCGCCGGGATGAAGGTGATCAGGACGCCCGAGGCGATGCCCGGCAGGGCCAGCGGCACGACCACCTTGAACAGGGTCCGCATGTGCCCCGCGCCCAGGTCGAGGCTGGCCTCCAGCAGCGACTTGTCCAGCCGGTCCAGGGCCGAATACAGCGGCAGCACCATGAACGGCAGGTGGACATAGACCAGGCCGACGATCACCGCGAAATTGGTGTGCATCATCTCCAGCGGCTGGAAGGGCGCCAGCGGAAAGACCTTGGCGGCCAGGGTCCAGACCGCCTCCAGGCCCTTGTTGATGTAGCCCTCGTTGCGCAGCACGGCGATCAGGGCGTAGGTGCGGATCAACAGGTTGGTCCAGAACGGCAGCATGATCAGCAGCAGCAGCCAGGCCTTGGCCTTCTGCGAGGCGAAGGTGATGGCCAGGGCGATCGGAAAGCCGATCACCAGGCACAGGACGGTGGTCAGGGCGGCCGCCCAGCCCGACTTCAGGAAGATCTTCAGGTACAGCGGCTCGATCGCCCGGGCGTAGTTCTTGAACGTGCCGGTGATGGCGATCTGGGTCAGGCCCTCGTTGTGGCCGAAGCTGTAGGCCCAGACGATGGCCAGCGGGACCAGGAAGAACAGCACCAGCCACACCAGCGGCGCGCCCAGCGCCGCGGCGAAGACGGACTTGGCCTGTTTCCAGCTCTGCTCCATCGAACCCTCTCAATTCCAAAAAATTGTCATCCCGGACGTAGCGAAGCGAAGATCCGGGACCGCCGGAAGCGCCGCGCTCTGGCGTCGGTCCCGGATCTTCGCGCTGCGCGCTCGTCCGGGATGACAACCGCTCTTAATGCCCTAGGCCGCCCGCACCCGGGTGACGACTTCCTCGTACAGGCTGGCCTTCTCGGCTCCCTCGAACGCCCCGTACTCGCACTTGGCCAGGGCGGCGGCGGGCGGGAAGATCACCGGGTTGTCCTTGTATTCCGGCGGCATCAGCGCCTTGGCCGCCGCGTTCGGGGTCGGGTAGAGGATGGTCTTGGAGATCTCCGCCCCGGCCTGGGCGTCCAGCAGGTAGTTGATGAACTTGTGGGCGTTGTCCGGCCGCGGCGCGCCCTTGGGGATGCACAGGGTGTCGGAGTTCAGCAAGGACCCCTCCTTGGGGATCACGAAGTCGAGGTCGGGATCGTCCTTCATCACCTGGGCGATGTCGCCGTTGTACTCCAGCACCAGGTCGACATCGCCGGCCACCAGCATGTCCTGGCCGTTGTCGTCGTGGAACGCCTTCACATAGGGCTTTTGCCGGATCAGCATCTTCTCGATCTCGGTGACCAGCTCAGGCGGGATGTTGTTGACGCTGTGGCCCTTGTACTTGGCGGCCAGCCGGACCAGGTCGGCGCTTTCCGACAGCAGGGCGATGCGGCCGTTATATTCGGCGCTGTCGAACAGATACTTCCAGCTGTCGGGGACGCCCTTCACCTTGCTCTTGCGATAGCCGATGCCCAGCACCAGCCAGGTATAGGGCATCGAATATTTGCGGCCCGGGTCGTAGTCGGGATTGAGGAAGGCCGGGTCGATGTTCTTGATGTTGGGGATCTTGGCGTGGTCCAGCGTTTCCAGCATGCCCGCCTGGCTCATGCGGGTGACGAACTCGTTGGACGGCACGATCACGTCATAGCCGGCGTTGCCCGCCTTCAGCTTGGCGAACAGCTCGTCGTTGGTGGCGAACAGGCTCATATTGACGTCGACGCCGGTGGACTTTTTGAAGTCGGCCAGGGTCGTCTCGCCGATATAGGTGTCCCAGTTGTAGAAGTTCAGCTTGGGCTCTTCGCCGTTGGTCGACTTGGCGGCCTCGCCCTGGGGTTTCTGGCCGCAGGCGGTGAAGCTGATGCCGATAGCCGCGGCGCCCATGGCCGTCAGCAGCGAGCGGCGGGTGCCCAAGACTCGCCCGGAAGGAATGCGATCGGTGCTCATGGTGTCTCCCCTTGAATTCGTCTGACGACGGATAATTTCGACAACCCAAACCTGTTGTCCCGGACAAGGCCCGCAGGGCCGCCGATCCGGGACCGCCGGAAGCGCTGAGTTCACGCGTCGGTCCCGGATCGGCGCGCTTCGCGCTTGTCCGGGATGACAGCGAAACAGACTTCCAGATCTATTCCACTCCAACTCCACTCCCCGCGCCTCGCCCTCACGCGTTGCGCAGATACCAGTCATAATCCAGCTGGGTGACCACCTCGGCGAAGCGCGCCTGCTCGGTGCGCTTGACCGAGACGAACATCTCCACGAACCGCTCGCCCAGATAGTCGCGCAGCACGTCGGACGCCTCGAACAGGTTGACGGCCGCATACCAGTCGGTCGGCAGGCGAACCTTCTCCTTGGCCGCGGCGGCGTAGCCGTCGCCAACCACCGCCGGGCCCGGATCGATCCGGTTGGTGATCCCGTGATGGGCGCAGGCCAGCAGCGCGGCCAGCACCAGGTACGGATTGGCGTCGGCCCCGGCCACCCGATGCTCGACATGCCGGGTCGGCGGCGGGCCGGCCGGCACGCGAAGGCTGACCGTGCGGTTGTTGACGCCCCAGGTCGGCGCCACCGGCGCGTAGCTGTTGGCCTTGAAGCGGCGATAGCTGTTGGCGTTGGGCGCCAGGATCGCCATGCAGTCGGCCATCAGCGCCTTCATGCCGCCGATCGCGTGCTTGAGCAGGTCGGAGCCTTCCGGGTCGTCGGCGGCGCAGAGGTTGTTGCCCTCTGCGTCGTTGAAACTGACATGGACGTGGAAGCCGTTGCCGGCCTGGTCGGCCCAGGGCTTGGCCATGAAGGTGGCCTCGCAGCCGTGCTTCAGGGCCACGCCCTTGGCGGCCCGCTTGTAGCGCAGGGCGTCGTCGGCGGCCTGCAGGGCGTCGGGCTTGTGCTTGAGGGTCAGCTCGACCTGGCCCGGGGCGAACTCCGAGATCGCCCCCTCCAGCGGCACGCCCAGCAAGTCGCAGACGTCCCACAGCTCGCGCAGGAACGGGGCGTGGGCCTCCAGCTCGGGCAGGCCATAGACCTGGATGCCGGACGGCCGCTGACCGGTCTGGTGCGAGCGGGCCGGCAGCAGCTCGCCGTTCGGGCCGCGCTGCTGGTCGACCAGGTAGTATTCCAGCTCGCAGGCCGCGACCGGCGTCAGGCCGTCGGCGGCGAAGCGGTCCAGCACGCGCTTGAGCACATGGCGCGGGTCCAGGTCGTTGGCCGCGCCGTCCAGCTCGTACAGCGACAGCATGACCTGGGCCATGTCCGGCCCCAGCCAGGGCGCCAGGGTCAGGGTCCCGGGCACCGGCCGCGCCCGGCGGTCGGCGTCGCCGTCCTCCCAGACCAGGCCGGTGTCCTCGCAGTCGGCGCCGTTGGTGTCGACCACCAGGATCGAGCCGGGCAGGAAGCGGCCGTAGTCATAGACCGCCTGCAGCTCGTGGATCCGCAGGCGCTTGCCCCGGGGAACGCCGGTCATGCTGGTGAAGAACACGTCGACGTACTTCACCTCCGGATGGGCGGCGAGGAAGTCGATGCATTCCTGAGGGTCGGCGACCAAAGGGAGCGTCATGAGCGGCGGCCGTTCACTATGTTAATTCCCCAACTTCCATTCATCCCCGCGAAAGCCGGGATGAGCGGATATAAAAAGCAACTCATGCCTCTAACCCCTCCAGCGCCACGGCGAACCCGTCCACCGCCGCGACCAGGCGATCGACGGCCGCGTCCTCGGTGACCGGCGACACCAGCATCATGTTGTGGAAGGGCGCGATCAGCGCCCCTCGGTTGATCAGCCACAGATGAAGCGCGTGCAGCAGGTCCGGGTCCAGGGCCTCGCGCATCACGGCGGCGTTTTCCGGCGGGGACGGGGCGAACACCAGCTCGACCCGCGCCCCGACTTGGACCACCGACCACGGCAGGCCGCGCGCCGCGATCACCCCGCGCAGGCCGGCGACCAGGCGCTCGGCCCCGGCCAGCATCCGGGCGTAGGCGGCGTCGGTCATCACCTCGGACAGCATGGCCCGCATGGCGGCCAGGGCCAGGGCGTTGCCCGACAGGGTGGTGCCGATGCCCGACTGGCCGGGTCCGACCCGCGCCGCGGCGGCGTCCATCCGCGCGGACAGCTGCGCGGTCACGCCCCAGACGGCGGCCGGCACGCCGCCGGCGACCGCCTTGCCGACCACCAGCATGTCGGGCTCCAGCCCGTGGGCGCGGGCGTAGCCGCCCGGGCCGGTCGAGATCGTATGGGTCTCGTCGAGGATCAGCAGGGTCCCGGCCCGGCGGGTCAGGTCGCGCAAAGCGTCGAGATAGCCGGTCCGCGGCAGGATCATCCCGCAATTGGTCATCACCGGCTCGGCCAGCACGGCGGCGACGTCGCCGGGGGCCAGGGCGGCGGCCAGGGCCTCGGGGTCGTTGAACGGCACGACGCGGGTGGTGGCCGTCAGGTCGTGGACCTGGCCCAGCAGCCCCGGCTTCATGGCCGGCGCGCCGTCCTTGAGGGTCACGAACGCATCATCGACCATGCCGTGATAGCAGCCGTCGAACACCAGGATCACCGGGCGCTGCGTCACCGCCCGGGCCCAGCGGATCGCGGCGCGGTTGGCGTCGCTGGCCGTGGTCGCCATCTGCCACAGCGGCAGGCCGAAACGCTCGGCCAGCAGCCGGCCGACGATCACCGCGCCGGCGGTGGGCAGCATGAAACCGGTTCCGCGCCGGGCCTGGTCGGCGACGGCCCGGGCGACCGCCTCCTGGCCGTGGCCGAACAGGGCCGGCGTGTCGGCCAGGCAGAAGTCGTCGTACAGCAAGCCGTCGACATCGGTGACCTGGGCGCCCACGCCCTGCGCCGCGAAGATCGGACACGGACTGGCCCAGTCGGCCATCCAGTGCATCGGCGTCCCGCCCCGCCACACCTCGGCCGATTGCCGCGACAGGGCGCACGAGCGTGGATGCTCGGCGAGGAACAGCCGGGTCTCGTCGTGGATCAGATCGGCGAGGGTCGCGGTGGCGGCGGGGTGGAGGGTCATGCGTTTGCCCGCGCCCCCAAGGTTGTCATCCCGGGCGTAGCGAAGCGAAGACCCGGGACCGCCGGAAGCGCTGAGCTCACGCGTCGGTCCCGGATCGGCGCGCTGCGCGCTTGTCCGGGATGACAGGGTTTGAAATGGCCTGCTCTCATCCCCCAACCCCGCCAAAGCACAGGTACTTGGTCTCCAGATACTCGTCCAAGCCCTCCGAAGACCCCTCGCGGCCCAGGCCCGAATCCTTGACGCCGCCGAACGGGGCGACCTCGGTGGAGATGAGGCCTTCGTTGATCCCGACCATCCCCGCCTCGATGGCCTCGGCCACTCGCCAGCAGCGGGCGACGTCCTTGCTGTAGAAATAGGAGGCCAGGCCGAACGGCGTGGCGTTGGCGAGATCGATGGCTTGCTGCTCGGTGTCGAACTTCACGATCGGGGCGACCGGGCCGAAGATCTCCTCCTGGAACAGGCGCATGTCCGGCGTGGCGTCGACCAGGACGGTGGGCTGCCAGAACAGGCCGCCCAGGGCGTGGCGGCCGCCGCCGACAGTGGCCTTGGCCCCCTGCTCGACGGCCTCCTTCACCAGCTTTTCGACCTTGGCGATGGCCTTGTCGTTGATCAGCGGGCCGATGGTCACGCCCTCGCCCACGCCCGGTCCGACCTTCATGGCCGCGACCTTTTCGGTCAGGCGCGCGACGAAGACGTCGTGGATGCCCGACTGCACCAGCAGCCGGTTGGCGCAGACGCAGGTCTGGCCGGTGTTGCGGTACTTGCTGGCGATCGCGCCGTCGACGGCCGCCTCCAGATCGGCGTCGTCGAAGACGATGAACGGCGCATTGCCGCCCAGTTCCAGCGACAGCTTCTTCATGGTGCCGGCGCACTGGGCGTAGAGCGTCTTGCCCACCGGGGTCGAGCCGGTGAACGACAGCTTGCGCACCCGCGCGTCGTCGCACAGCGCCTTGCCGATGCCGGCGCTGTCCTTGCCGGTGACGATGTTCAGCACCCCGGCCGGCACGCCCGCCTCGACGGCCAGCCGGGCGATGGCCAGGGCGCACAGCGGGGTCTCGGCGGCCGGCTTGACCACCACCGTGCAGCCCGAGGCCAGGGCCGGCCCGACCTTGCGGGTGATCATGGCGATCGGGAAGTTCCACGGCGCGATGGCCGCGCAGACCCCGACCGGCTGCTTGATCGACACCAGTCTTTTGCCGGGCATAGGACTGGGGATTGCATGACCGTAGGCGCGCTTGGCCTCGTCGGCGAACCAGTCGATGAACGCCGCGCCGTAGGCCACCTCGCCCTTCGACTCCGCCAGCGGCTTGCCCTGCTCGGCGGTCATCAGCCGGGCCAGGGCGTCGGCATGGGCCAGCATCAGGTCGGACCATTTGCGCAGGATCGCCCCGCGCTCCTTGGCGGTGCGCGCCGCCCAGGCCGGGAAGGCGCGATGGGCGGCCTCGATCGCGACCTGGGTCTCCGACGCCCCCAGGTCGGCGACTTGGGCGATCACCGTCCCGTCGGCCGGGTTCAGCACCTCGAACGTTGTCTCGCTCTCGATCCACAGGCCGTCGATGAAGGCGGCGGTTTCGATCAATTCCAACGTCATGGGATCACCTCAGCGTCACGGACACCGACTTCAGGTCGGCGTACTTGTGCAACGCATGTAGGCTTCGATCGCGACCGAATCCCGACTGCTTGAAGCCCCCGAACGGCATGGTGATGTCGCAGGCGTCCCAGCCGTTGATCCACACCAGTCCCGCCTTCAGCCGGCGGGCCGAGATCAGGGCGCGGTTGATGTCCGAGGTCCACAGGCCCGCGGCCAGGCCGTAGACCGTGTCGTTGGCCAGGGCGATCGCCTGATCCTGGCTCTCGAAGGTCTGCACGCCCAGCACCGGCCCGAACACCTCCTCGCGCGCCAGGGCGTGGTCGGGCTCGAGGCCGTCGAAGATGGTCGGCTCGACATAGAAGCCGCCGGTGTCCTGGCGCACCCGCCGGCCGCCCAGCAACCGCCGCGCCCCCTGGCGCTCGGCGGTGGCGATGTAGTCGAGGGCGGTGTTCATCTGCCGCTCGCTGACCATGGCCCCGAAGTTCGTCGCCGCGTCCAGCGGGTCGCCGGGGACCAGGGTCCTGGCCACCGCGACCACCTTCTCGACGAAGGCGTCCTTGATCGAGGCCTCGACCAGCAGGCGGGAGGCCGCGGTGCAGACCTCGCCCTGGTTATAGAACACGCCCCAGGCCGCGGCCTCGGCGGCGGCGTCCAGGTGCTGGCAGTCGGCGAAGACGATCTGGGGCGACTTGCCGCCCAGCTCCAGCGACACGCGTTTCAGGTTCGACCGCGCCGAATATTCCATCAGCCGCCGGCCCACCGGGCCCGAGCCGGTGAAGGCGATCATGTCGACGTCCATCGACAGGGCCAGGGCCTCGCCGGCCACCCCGCCCAGGCCGGGGACGACGTTGAGCACCCCTGCCGGGAGCCCGGCCTCGAGGGCCAGCTCGCCGAGTTTCAGCGCGGTCAGGGGCGACTGCTCGGCGGGTTTCAGGACCACGGAATTGCCCATGGCCAGGGCCGGGGCGACCTTCCACATCGCCATGTGCAGCGGGAAGTTCCACGGCACGATGGCGCCGATCACCCCCAGCGCCTCGTGCACGGCCCAGCTGAGGCGGTCGATCGGCGAGGCCCCGACCTCGCCATAGATCTTGTCCAGCGCCTCGGCGTACCAGCGGGTGGTGCCGATCGCCAGGGGCACGTCGACGGCCCGGGCGTCGCGGATCGGCTTGCCGGTGTCCAGGCTCTCCATCAGGGCCAGGTCCTCGGCGTCGCGCTCCATCAGTTCGGCCAGTCGGAACAGCACCGCCTTCTTGGCGCGCGGGCCCTGGTCGCGCCAGCGGCCGTCCTCGAAGGCGGCGCGGGCCGAGGCCACGGCGCGGTCGACGTCCTGGGCCTGGCAGGCCGCGACCTTGTTGATCAGCGTTCCGTCGCGCGGCGAGAGGTTCTGGAACGTCGCCCCCGACGCCGCGTCGACCAGCGCGCCGTCGATCACCGCCTGGCCCGACAGCGGCAGGGTCTTGAGGGCGTCGAAGATGGAGGGCGCGGTCACGCGGGATCTCTCTGGAAACTGTGATCACAGTTTGCGTCGGACAGCCGACTGTCAAGGTGGGGCGGGCGAGTGGAAGGGCGGCGCCTGACGGTTGGGCGCCGATCATCTCTCCTCACCCGTGCAACGGGGGAGGTGGCTCGGCGCGCAGCGACGAGACGGAGGGGGCGTCCCGCGGCGGCGACGCCCCCTCCGTCACGATGCGTATCCGCATCGCGCCACCTCCCCCGCTGCGCGGGTGAGGAGAAGACCGCCCTCACCGCCCGCCTCCACCGCCGCGCGCATCTTGTCCATGCCCTCCGACAGGTCCGCCGCTATGGCGCGGCGGGCGCCGTCGGCGTCGCGGGCCTTCAGGGCCTGCATGGCCTCGGCGTGGCGGTCGGCGGCCAGGCCGTCGGCGCCGACCCGGCCGAACACCACCCGCATGAACGGCCCGATCTGCAGCCACAGCCCGCCGGCCATGGCCAGCAGCACCTCGGCCCCGGCCCGTTCGTAGAGGGCGAAGTGGAAGGCGTGGTTGGCGGTCATGTAGGCGTCGACGTCGCCCAGCTTCAGCGCCTCGTCGACGGCGGCGTCCAGCTCGCGCAGGCGCCTGAGCAGGCCCGCATCGGCCCGCGCGGCGGCGCGCGCCGCCAGTTCCGGCTCGATCCACAGCCGCGCCTGGGACAGCTGCTCCAGCCGGGCGGCGGTCAGGGACGGCACCGACAGCCGCTTGTTGGCCGGATTGATCGCCAGGGCCCGCTCGGCGACCAGCCGCCGCACCGCGTCGCGCACCGGCATCGGACTGACCCCCAGCTGCGCGGCCAGGCTGCGCAGGGACACCCCGACCCCGGGCGCGATGCGGCCGGTGATCAGCGCCTGGCGGATGGCCTCATAGACCTGATCGTGAACGGCCTGGGAGTCGGCGAGAGGTTTTCTTCGAGGCGAGGCCGGAGGCGAAACGGGGGACACACACTCACTCCTCTGCTCGCGCCCCGATCACACCGGCCTGGGGATGAGTGTGTGTCCCCACCTTCGGTCCGGATCGTCAGGTTTGATCTTGCCAGGAGACCTCCAATCGCGATCACAATGCAAGCCTTCGGAGAACCGCACATGCCCGACTTCGGTCCGAACGACCTCGACGCCTTCTGGATGCCGTTCACGCCCAACCGGCGGTTCAAGGCCCAGCCCCGGATGCTGAGCCACGCGCAGGGCATGCACTACGCCACGCCCGACGGCCGCCAGATCCTGGACGCCACCTCGGGCCTGTGGTGCGTCAACGCCGGGCACAATCGTCCGAAGATCGTCGAGGCGATCCGACGCCAGGCCGGCGAGATGGACTACGCCCCCAGCTTCAACATGGGTCACCCGGCGGCCTTCGCCTTCGCCAGCCGCATCGCCCAGATCACCCCGCCCGGCCTGGACCGCATCTTCTTCACCGGCTCGGGCTCGGAGTCGGTCGACACCGCCCTGAAGATCGCCCTGGCCTATCACCGCTCGCGCGGCAAGGGGACCAAGACCCGGCTGATCGGCCGCGAGCGCGGCTATCACGGGGTCGGCTTCGGCGGCATATCGGTCGGCGGCATTCCCAAGAACCGGATGTATTTCGGCTCGTTGCTGACCGGCGTCGACCACCTGCCCCACACCCACGGCGTGGCCGGCAACCTGTTCAGCCAGGGCCTGCCCAAGAACGGCGCCGAACTGGCCGACGCGCTGGAGGCCATCGTCGCCCTGCACGACGCCAGCAACATCGCCGCCGTGATCGTCGAGCCGGTGGCGGGCTCGACCGGCGTGCTGGTGCCCCCGGAAGGTTATCTTCAGCGCCTGCGGGCGATCTGCGACAGGCACGACATCCTGCTGATCTTCGACGAGGTGATCACCGGCTTCGGCCGGGTCGGCGCGGCGTTCGCCGCCGAGCGCTTCGGGGTGATCCCGGACATGATCTGCATGGCCAAGGGCCTGACCAACGCCGCCGTCCCGGCCGGGGCCGTGGCCGCCTCGGACGGGATCTACCAGGCGATGATGGACGGCGCCGACGCGGCCATCGAGCTGTTCCACGGCTACACCTATTCGGCCCACCCCCTGGCCTGCGCGGCCGGCCTGGCGGCCCTGGAGGTCTATCAGGAGGAGGGCCTGTTCGCCCGGGCGCTGGAGATGGAGCCCTACTGGCGCGCCGCGGTCCATTCGCTGAAGGACGCCCGCCACGTGATCGACATCCGCGACTTCGGCCTGATCGCCGGCGTCGAGCTGGAGCCGAGGCCGGGCGCGCCCACGGCCCGGGCGATGGCCGCGTTCGAGACGGCGTTCGACCAGGGCCTGCTGATCCGCGTGACCGGCGACATCATCGCCCTGTCGCCGCCGCTGATCATCGAGAAGAGCCAGGTGGACCAGGTGGTGGAGATGATCCGGACGGTGCTGGCGGGGGTGGAGTAGAGCCGCAGGACGCCCCCTCCGTCTCGTCGCTACGCGCCGAGCCACCTCCCCCGCTGCGCGGGTGAGGAGAGGATCGGCGCCGCACCCTCCTCACCCGTGAAACGGGGGAGGTGGCGCGCTGCGAATACGCAGCGTGACGGAGGGGGCGTCTCGCGCCATACTCAACCCATGAGGTCTTCACCCAAGACGCACTCGCGCGCAAAGACGCTGCGTAAAACCATGAGCCCTCCCGAAGTGATGCTCTGGGTCCGCCTACGCGCCCGCCAACCTGATGGCCCGCGCATCCGCCGCCAGCACCCGATCGGCCCATACATCGCCGACTTCTACTGCGCCGACGCCCGGCTGGTGATCGAGGTCGACGGCTGGTGCCACAACATGGGCGACGCGCCAGAGCATGACGAGCGCCGCGACGACTGGCTGACCGAGAAAGGCCTGACGATCGTTCGGTATGCCGCCGCAGACGTGTTCGCCGACCCGACCAGCGTGGCGGACGGAATCTGGGATTTGGCCATGGCGCTTATTCGCAAGAGGGCCGGCCGGAACGCCCCCTCCGTCACGCCGCCTATCGGCGACGCGCCACCTCCCCCGCTGCGCGGGTGAGGAGAACAAGCTGAGCCTTCGCTCCGTCTTTTAGACTGGTATAAGAGGCGATGACCCTCGCCGACATCCGCCCCGCCAAGCCCGCCCCCATCAGCGCCAACGCCCTGATCCTGATCGCCGTCTTCAGCGCCCTGGCCTTCGCCCTGGCCCGGATGCCCGACCCGCCCGGGGTTCTGACCTTCGCCTTCGTGGTGACCGGCTGGATCCTCAGCGTCGTGGTCCACGAGTTCGCCCACGCGTTCGTGGCCTACAAGGCCGGCGACCACACCATCGTCGAGAAGGGCTATCTGACGCTGGACCCGCTGAAATACACCGACCTGTCCACCAGCCTGATCCTGCCCCTGGTCGCCCTGGCCGTGGGCGGGATCGGCTTCCCCGGCGGGGCGGTCTATCTGCGCGAGGACCTGATGCGCAGCAGGCGCGGCCGGGCCCTGGCGTCTCTGGCCGGACCGCTCGGGACCTTGACGGTGCTGGTCGGCCTGGCCGCCTGCCTGGCCGTCGACCGGACGTTCGGCGTGGAGACCAGTTCGCTGTCGCGCGCCGCCGCCTTCCTGGCCTTCCTGCAGGCCTTCGCCCTGGTGCTGAACCTGCTGCCCTTGCCCGGCCTGGACGGCTTCGGGGTGATCCGCCCTTACCTGCCGGCCGACGTCCAGCGACAGGCGCTGAAGTTCGGCAACCTGGTGTTCATCGGCCTGTTCCTGGCGATCTTCTTCGTGCCGCCGGTCAACGACGCCCTGTTCGGCGGGGTGGCGAAGATCACCGACCTGTTCGGCGTGGCGCGTCCGGACATCGGCGCGGGCTATCGGGCGTTCCGGTTCTGGGAGGGGTGATCTCCTCCTCACCCGTGCAACGGGGGAGGTGGCGCGCTGCGAATACGCAGCGTGACGGAGGGGGCGCCGCGCGGCCTTTCCGATCCAGAAGGCGGACGTCCTTCTTCGGGGGCGGCTGAACGCCCCCTCCGTCACGTCGCCTATCGGCGCCGCGCCACCTCCCCCGCTGCGCGGGTGAGGAGAAGAACGAGTCTAGGCCGCGCTGAGCTTGGGAGCCGCCGTCACCGCGGGGCGAAAGGTGGCCGCCGGCTTTTCCGCCTCCGCCGTCTGGACCAGGCAGCCGTACCAGCCCATGCCCTTGTAGGTCTCGTAGCCCGGGGTCAGGGCGTAGCCGACGGTCAGGGCGCCGTCGGCGTAGCTGCCCATGTCGCCGCCCTTGGTGTCGAGCTTGAAGGTCTCCTCCAGCACGCCCACGCCGTCGGAGCTGGCCAGCACCCGGTGGTTCTGGTCCAGCAGCAGCACGCGCGAGCGGGCCTTTTCCTCGTCGGTCAGGCGCACGCCGTCGACCACGGCCTGGGCCTGGGGCTTCCAGTCGAAATGGACGCCCAGCACGCCCAGCACCTTGCCGTTCGCCTGGCCGCCCTCGCGGATGGCCGTGGCGTAGGTGGCGACCGGGGCGTCGTTCAGGGCCTTGACCCTTTCGATGTCGCAGACGGTGAAGTCGTCGCCCGACCTGGTGCGCATGGCGTTCCTGAACCAGTCGGCCTCGGCCACCGAGGCGGTCTTGGCGGCCGGGTACTTGTCGGGGCGGCCGCTGGCCACCACCCGGCCCGAGGGATCGGCGATCCACAGGTCGAGATAGACGGTGTAGGCGTCGAGGATCACCCGCAGCCGCTGGCTGGCGTAGGCGGCGGCCTCGCGCGACGGGGCCGCCACGCAGTCGACCACGGCGCTGTCGGTGGCCCACCACCGCACGTCGCAGGTGCGCTCATAGAGGTTGCGGTCGATGATCTCGATGGCGTTCAGCGCCAGGTCGGCCAGGCGCTGGCCGCGCAGATGGCCCAGGATCGCGCCGCCGATCTTGGTCAGCTCGTCGAGGTCGGCGCGCACCTGGCTCTCCAGGGCGGCGGCCACCACGTCGATCTGGGTGGAGATGGTCTTGAACTCCTCGGCGACGATCGCGAAGCCGCGGCCCGCCTCGCCCGCGCGGGCGGCGACGATCAGGGCGTTGATCGCCAGCATCTTGGCCGAGCGATTGACATAGGCGATCTCGCCGATCTTCTCGCCGGCCACGGCCGAGAGGCGCTCGCTGAGCTCGAGAATGCGCTCGGGGCGGAGGCTGGCGTCTTCGCCTGCCAAGGGGCCTGACATGATGGGTTTCCCCCGAAACCGACGACGACGTTCGGAACAGCCGAATCACTCGCCAGACGAGCGAGAATGACACCCGTGTCAGCTTTCGGGGATGGGGGTCGGACAATCCGTCGCGCCTTTTCCGCTATTTCGCGGCATGGGGCCTGTGGACATGTGTAGTTCGGAGGCAATCTTTGCCTCATTAATCATCAATATTCGACAGCGTTGTCATCGTCGGGTCATCGCAAAGCCTTGTCGCAGGCCAATGACACCGGTGGACAGGATTTCTTGGGTGGGAGATGGTGGGCCTTAAGAAACGCACGCGCTCCTCTGAATCCGTCTCCCCGGCGAAGGCCGGGGCCCAGGTGAAACCCACGAGCCGCTCCGGATGAACCTGGGTCCCGGCCTTCGCCGGGAAGACGGACTGAGGGTGAAATGCGGCGCGTAGTCGGGGGAAGCCGTAGATGATCCGCACCACCACAGCCCTCGCTGTCGTCCTGGCCTTGAGCGCCGCCGCAGCCCAAGCCTCCCCCCGCGAGGTCACCGCCTTCCCCGGCGCCGAGGGCGCCGGCCGGCTGTCGGTCGGCGGACGCGGGGGCGCGGTGATCAAGGTGACCAACCTCGAGGACGCCGGTCCCGGATCCCTGCGCGCCGCGGTCGAGGCCAAGGGCCCCCGCACCGTGGTGTTCGACGTCGCCGGCACGATCGCGCTGAAGAGCGAGCTGAAGATCGCCAACGGCCAGATCACCCTGGCCGGCCAGACCGCCCCCGGCGGCGGCGTCACCCTGCGCGACCACACCCTGGTGGTGGCGGCCGACGACGTGGTCATCCGCTTCATCCGCTCGCGCCTGGGCGACGAGAGCAAGACCGAGGGCGACGCGATCTGGATCAATTCCGGCCGGCGGATCATCCTCGACCACGTCTCGGCCAGTTGGTCGGTGGACGAGACCCTGTCGGCCAGCGCCCGCTATGACAGTCCCGGCCAGGGATTCTACGACCTGACGGTCCAGTGGTCGATCATCGCCGAGAGCCTGCGTCACTCGATCCACGCCAAGGGCGACCACGGCTACGGAAGCCTGATCCGCGGCGGGAACGGCTCGAAGATCAGCTTCCATCACAATCTTTGGGCCAACCACCTGGCCCGCATGCCGCGTCCCGGCAATTACGAGGGCCCGGACAAGGATCCGGTCGGGGCGTTCTTCGAGTTCCGCTCCAACGTCTTCTACAACTGGGGCAAGGGCCACGCCGGCTACGACGCCGACAAGGCGGCCCTGGCGGCCTACAGCTTCGTCGACAACGCCTATGTCATGGGCCCTGACAGCGAGAAGCCGGTCGCCTTCAACGAGAGCAACAGCCTGGCCAAGGCCTGGTTCGCCGGCAACAGCATGAACGGCGCGGTTCCGGAGGATCCCTGGAGCCTGGTCAGCGGCCTGCAGGCGCCGGGATATCGGCAGGCGGGGCCGATCGAGGTTGCGCCGGTGGCGGCCGACCCGGCGGCCTCGGCGTTCGAGCGGGTGCTGAAGGACGCCGGGGCGAGCGTGTTCCGCGACAGCGTCGACGCCCGCATCGTGGCCGGCGTGCGCGACAGGACCGGCAAGCAGATCGACAGCCAGACCCAGGTCGGCGGCTGGCCGGCGCTGCCGACGGGCGTCGCGGCCGCGGACACGGACGGCGACGGGATGCCGGACGCCTGGGAGAAGGCCCACGGACTGGATCCGAGGAAGGCCGACGGTGCGCTGGATCGCAACGGCGACGGCTGGACGAATCTTGAGGACTATCTGGCCGACGCGGCGAAGAAGCGGGGCTAGCAGCCAAGCAAGCCCTCCCCCTGTGGGGGAGGCGATCGCGCAGCGATCGGTGGGGGGATATTGCCGAGGTTGGTCCCCTCCCCCCTCCGGCCCTTCGGGCCACCTCCCCCACAGGGGGAGGATCTGCCGGGTTTTGCAGCGCCCGCCCCTTTCCGCTACACCCGCCCCCATGTCGCACAACACCTTCGGCCATCTGTTCCGCGTCACCACCTGGGGCGAAAGCCACGGCCCGGCCCTGGGCTGCGTGGTCGACGGCTGCCCTCCGGGCATCGCCCTGACCGCCGAGCAGATCCAGGCCTTCCTCGACAAGCGCCGCCCGGGCGCCGGCAAGTTCGTGACCCAGCGCCAGGAGCCGGACGCGGTGCGCATCCTGTCGGGGGTGTTCGAGGACGAGCGCAGCGACGGCCAGCGCACGACCGGCACGCCGATCAGCCTGATGATCGACAACACCGACCAGCGCTCCAAGGACTATGGCGAGATCGCCCAGGCCTTCCGCCCGGGCCACGCCGACTATCCCTATTTCGCCAAGTACGGCGTGCGCGACTATCGCGGCGGCGGGCGCAGCTCGGCGCGCGAGACCGCCGCGCGGGTGGCGGCCGGCGCGATCGCCCGGCTGGTGATCCCCGGCGTCACGGTGCGCGCGGCCCTGGTGCAGATCGGCCCGCACGCCATCGACCGGGCGAACTGGGACTGGGACCAGTGCGAGCAGAACCCCTATTGGTCGCCCGACGCCGCGATCATCCCGGTGTGGGAAGAGCATCTGGAAAAGATCCGCAAGGCCGGCTCCTCGACCGGAGCGATCGTCGAGGTCGAGGCGACCGGCGTCCCGGCCGGCTGGGGCGCGCCGCTGTACGGCAAGCTGGACGCCGAGCTGGCCGCGGCCCTGATGTCGATCAACGCCGCCAAGGGCGTGGAGATCGGCGAGGGTTTCGCCAGCGCCGCCCTGTCGGGCGAGGACAACGCCGACCAGATGCGGATGGGCGATGACGGCCCGATGTTCCTGAGCAACCACGCCGGCGGCGTGCTGGGCGGCCTGTCGACCGGCCAGCCGGTGGTGGCCCGCGTGGCCTTCAAGCCGACCTCGTCGATCCTGACCCTTCGCGAGAGCGTCAACGAGGCGGGCGAGGAGATCGACCTGCGCACCAAGGGCCGTCACGATCCGTGCGTGGGCATCCGCGGCGTGCCGGTGGTCGAGGCGATGACGGCCTGCGTGCTGGCCGACGCCTTCCTGCGCCATCGCGCCCAGACGGGCGGCGGGGCGTTCGTGCCGGGCATCAGCGGCCGATCCTGATCCCGCCTGGGCGAGAGGCGCCGGGACCTTATCCCTTGCGCGCTTCGGGCCACTCCTCGGGGCGCATGATCGTGGTCGGACGCAGGAACGGCGACTGCATGCGATCATAACTGTAGAGATCAAGATCTCGACAGACGATCACAAGCAACTCCTGGCCAGTGACGTCCGGCGCGGGCTCGTCGTGCAACTGGCTCCAGAGCTCTAGAGCTTCGCGTTTGATGAGTTCGTCGCGAGACGCCATTTGATCAAAATCCTCTGACCAAACAACTCTCTGGCGCTGCGACTCGTTCCTATTCTTTTTCGTTGAGAAAATGTAATCAAGCGCCGCCGATATTAACGATTGGCAGATCAGCGCTCTGTCAGGGGCCGCGAAGACTCGCAGAAGGCGGCGCGACGGCGCTGTTGGCGCTCCTGGGGGCGGGCCAGGCGCCTGCACCGACTAGGGCCTGAAAACACAGGGCTTTCCGGCGAATTACCGATTGACCGTCCCCGACAGCGCCGTAACGTTCGCGCTCTTGCGGTGCGCCGGAGAACCGCGTCGCCTCAGCCAGCCGGGGACCCGTGCGCTTCGATCTGCTGAAGATCCTGTTGGTCGACGACAATCAGCACATGCGCATGCTGCTGACCGAGATCCTGCGCTCGCTGGGCGTGCGGCGGGTTTACGAGGCGCTGGACGGGGCCGAGGCCCTGCAGGTGATGCGCGATACCGAGATGGACATGATCATGACCGATCTGGCCATGGGTCCGATCGACGGCATCGACTTCGTCAACCTGCTGCGCAAGTCGCCCGACAGCCCCAATCCGTTTGTCCCGATCATCATGATCACCGGCCATTCGACGATGCGCCGGGTGGCCGAGGCGCGCGACGCCGGGGTCAACGAGTTCCTGGCCAAGCCGGTGACGGCCCGCGGGGTGATCCACCGCATGAACCTGCTGATCGAGCACCCTCGCCCGTTCATTCGCTGCGCGACCTATTTCGGCCCCGACCGCCGGCGGCGGCAGGATCCGGCCTTCACCGGCCCTTGGCGCCGGCAGGGGGATCCGGGGGTGGTGGAGCTGCAGTACTGACCTATCCCTCCTCCTCTCTTCATCCCGACGAAAGTCGGGACCCAAGCTGACCCTCCAAGGACCGACCGCCGATCGATCCTCCGCAGCCTTCCGTCACACTCGGCTTGGGTCCCGGCTTTCGCCGGGATGAGTGGAAATTGGGGGCGGCTATCCGACGCGGAGACCCTTAACCGGCCTCGGGCTAGAATGGCTCATCCAGCCCCCGTGAGCCTGTCCATGTTTCCGCGTCGCCTTCCCCTCGCCCTCGTCCTGCTGACGATCGCCGCCACGAGCCAGGGCTGCCTGGCCGTCGCGGCCGGCGGCGCCGTGGTCGGCGCGACTGGAGCCGTGGCCGGGGCGACCGGCAAGGTCGCGGTCGCCACAGGCAAGGCCATCATTCCGGGCGAAAGCAAGAAGGACCGCGAAAAGCGCGAGTTCAAGGAGTGGAAGAAGGCCCACCGGGAGGGCTGAAGACGCCCCCGCTCCAACCGCCCTACGCCGCGCCGATCGCGCCCGGCAGGTACAGCCGCATCGGCCGCACTTCGTAGGCCCCGCCGGGATTGGCCTCGGTCAGCTGACGGGCGACGTCCAGGGCCTCGTCGATGTCGGCGACGTCCAGCACGTAGAAGCCCAGGAACTGCTCCTTGGTCTCGGCGAACGGACCGTCGACCACGAACGGGGCGTCGGTCTTGACCAGGGTCTTGGCGCTGCCGGTGCCCTGTAGCCGACCCGACGGCCCCATCTTGCCCTCGGCGGTCAGCCGGTCATGGACGACGGCGAGACGGCCCATCACGGCCTCGTCGTGCTCCGGGGTCCAGCCCATGACCTCGGTCTCGTTGTTGTAGCACAGCAGCATGTAGAGCATCGGCGGCCTTCCCCGGCGTCATCGGACGGTAGGGATAAGCCACGGGACGCTTCGAAGGAAGACCGGTGTTTTTCAACAGCCAGACTGCGCGCGACGCCGCGGGACGCCCCCTACAGCGTCAGCGCGCAGCTTTCGCCGATGGTCGGGCGCGAGACCACGACGCGCGACAGGCCGGGGAAGCCGGGCGTCAGGCGGTCGGCGAAATAGAGGCAGATGCGCTCCAGGGTCGGGCTCTCCAGGCCGGGGCGATCGTTGAGCAGGCCGTGGTCCAGCTCGGCGGCCACCGCCTTCAGCGCGCCGTCCAGGCTATCGAGGTCGGCGACCCAGCCGGCGTCCTGCATCGTGCCGCGCACGCTGGCCTCGACCTTGAACGAGTGGCCGTGCAGCTTGCGGTAGCGATGGTCGGCGGGACCTTGCTCGATGTAATGCGCCGCGTCGAAATGCGCGGCCTTCGTGATCTCGAAGACGGGCTTCATCAGGTACTTCTTTTGACAAGGCCTGGGAGGCTCTAGCGCGTCGACCCTGTCACCAAGTCGAGCGCCTTATCCGTCAGGGCAGGCCGAGATATTTGTGCGTCTGGACGCTTAAACGCCATTGTGGGTGCGAAAGGCAATAGGCGACGGCCAATTGGGTGTTCCGCTCGCGGTCCGGCCCGTCCATCGGCTGCAGGTAGAAACGCTCGAAATCCAGGCCGGCGAAGCGCTCGGGAAGCGCCTTGTCCTGCGGATAGACCAGCTTTAGCTCCTGGCCCCTGGTCTGCACGACCGGCGCGTCGGCCTTGGGGCTGACGCAGACCCAGTCGATGCCGGTCGGCGCCTCGACGGTGCCGTTGGTCTCGACCGCGATCATGAAACCGCGGGCGTGCAGGGCGTGGATCAGGGGCGTGTCCAGCTGCAGCAGCGGCTCGCCGCCGGTGCAGACCACCAGGCGGTCGGCGGGCCCGCCGGTCCAGGCGGCCTCGACCGCCTCGGCCAGGGCGTCGGCCGTGGCGAACTTGCCGCCGCCCTCGCCGTCGGTCCCGACGAAGTCGGTGTCGCAGAAGGTGCAGACGGCCTTGTGGCGGTCCTGTTCGCGGCCGGTCCACAGGTTGCAGCCGGCGAACCGGCAGAACACCGCCGCCTTGCCCGCCTGGCCGCCCTCGCCCTGCAGGGTCAGGAAGATTTCCTTGACGGTGTAGGTCATCGGGCGAGCCACAAAACGCCTGTCATCCCGGACAAGCGCGCAGCGCGCAGATCCGGGACCGCCGGAAGCGCGGCGCTCAGGCGTCGGTCCCGGATCTTCGCTTCGCTACGTCCGGGATGACAGGCTTGGGGGCGAGTTGAGAACTCAAACACCGAGCACATCCCGCCCCGCCGCATCCCATTCCTCATACCCGCGCTCGCGCAGCTCGCACGCGGGGCATTCGCCGCAGCCGTGCCCCCAGGCGTGCAGTTCGCCGCGGTCGCCCTGGTAGCAGGTGTGGCTCTCGACCACGATCAGGTCGACCAGGTCCTCGCCGCCCAGGGTCTTGGCCAGGGCCCAGGTCTGCGCCTTGGTCAGCTTCATCAGCGGGGTCTCGATGACGAAGTCGCGGTCCATGCCCAGGTTCAGGGCGCTCTGCATGGCGTCCAGCGTGTCGCGCCGGCAGTCGGGATAGCCCGAGAAGTCGGTCTCGCACATGCCGCCGACCAGGGCGCCGAGGCCCCGCCGGTCGGCCAGGGCGGCGGCGTAGATCAGGAACACCAGGTTGCGGCCGGGCACGAAGGTCGAGGGCAGGCCGCGCTCGGTCATCTCGATGGCGACGTCGGCGGTCAGGGCGCTCTGGGCCACGGCCCCGAAGCCGGTCAGGTCCAGCACGTGGTCCTCGCCCAGGCGCTGCGCCCAGTGCGGAAAGCGTTGCGCCATCTGGCGGCGGACCGACTGGCGGGCCTGCATCTCGATCACGTGGCGCTGGCCGTAGTCGAAGCCGACGGTCTCGACCCGGGCGTAGCGCTCAAGGGCCCAGGCCAGGCAGACGCTGCTGTCCTGGCCGCCGGAGAACAGCACCAGGGCGGCGTCGGCGCGCGACGCCGCAGCGGGGGAAACAGGGGAAGTGGACATCGCGCCTCTCTACACGAGGGCGACGCGATTGGCACGAGCCAAGGTCGGGACAGGCGCCGCTTCGCGCCGGGCCCGAAGCCTCGATGGCGCTACCGACGGTGTGCGCTCCCAGCCGCACCTCTGAAACAATCGTTTCGAACAGCGATATTTGATCTATACCTTCGGCGCGAATGAGACACTATGGCCGTGCGCGACGGTAGTCGGCGTCAAGGTTTACGGCCTGAAACCACGCTTGACGCGACGTCAGGCGCCGAACCGGCTTTTCTAATTTTGCTTTAAACTTGCCCGATCGAGGTCAAAGTGACCCTGGGTAAAGTGAAAACGCGTAACCTATCATTGATTACTTAGAACTTGAGCGGTTGACAGCCCCAGTTCCCAAGTATGCAATCGCCTTATGCTGCGAGGTGTCGGCCGTATGCCCGCGTAGTCATAGACAGTACGGCGCCGAGGAAACAACGCGACGTCCGCAGGCCCGTCATAAGGCGCCGCGACGTCCAGGGAGGGAATAGAATGTCGCAATCTCTGCGTATGCGGAGCCTGCTGGCCATGGGCGCTTCCGTGACCGTGCTGGCCGCCGTCGCCGCCCCAGCCTTCGCTCAAACCGCCTCCCCGGCCGCCAAGCCGGCCGCCCAGCAAGGCGGCGGCAACGTGCTCGAGGAACTGGTCGTCACCGCCCAGAAGAAGGAAGAGGCCCTGCAGGACGTGCCGATCGCGGTGTCGGCCTTCAGCCAGGACAGCCTCGAGGCGCAGAGGATCGACGGCGGCCCCAACCTGCAGCAGGCCATTCCCAACGTCACCTTCGCCAAGGGCAACTTCACCAACAGCTTCAACTTCGCCATCCGCGGCATCGGCAACAAGGCGGTCGGCGTCTCGACCGACGGCGGCGTCGGCGTCCACGAGAACAACGCCCCGCTGCAATCGGGCAATCTGTTCGACGCCGAGTTCTTCGACGTGGAGCGCGTCGAAGTGCTGCGCGGCCCGCAAGGCACCCTCTACGGCCGCAACGCCACGGGCGGCGTGGTCAACATCATCACCGCCAAGCCGACCGACACCTTCGAGGCCGAGGTCACCGCGGAACTGGGCAACTACAACACCCAGAAGCTGCGCGGCATGATCAACATCCCGATCATGGGCGACAAGCTGGCCATCCGCGCGGCCGGCAACTACCTCAAGCGCGACGGCTTCGTCACCAACACCTTCAACAACCACAAGGTCGACGATCGCGACCTGTACTCGACCCGCGTCTCGGTGATGTTCAACCCGACCGACGCGCTGCGCACCAACTTCATGTGGGAGCACTTCAACGAGGACGACAGCCGCGCCCGCGTCGGCAAGCAGCTGTGCACCAAGGACAACGGCCCGGCCACGGTCGGCCCCGTGCCCAGCGGCGCGGCCCGCGCCTTCCTGACCCAGGGCTGTCTGCCCGCCTCGCTGTACGGCGACAGCGCCTACGGCACGGTCAACACCTCGGGCACCCTGACCGGCGAGCTGGGCAACATCTTCGGCTTCACCAGCGGCGACGCCAACACCGGCGACACCGCCAGCCGAAACCTGCGCGAAATCGAGTCCCTGCTCGACCCGATCTACCAGTCGAGTTCCGACATCTACCAGTTCAACCTGGCCTACGACCTGACCGACAACCTGACCTTCACGGCCATGACCTCGTACAGCAAGGGCGAGGTCTATACGAAGCTGGACTACAACCGGAACGTCTCGACGATCCCGTTCAACAACACCGCGTTGACGCCCGGCGGCTTCTTCAACGACCCGCAGGTGGGCAACACCAACAAGTTCACCACCCTGGACGTCTCCTCGGGAACGTCCAAGCAGTGGAGCCAGGAAGTCCGCCTGCAGTCGAACTTCGACGGTCCGCTGAACTTCAACTTCGGCGGCATCTATTTCGACTACAAGACCACCACCGACTATTACGTGATCGGCAACTCGCTGACTCTGTCGGCCCTGGCCCTGAACTTCCAGAAGACCGGCAATCCCAACTGCAACCCGGTCACCCTGCCGACCACCTGCATCGGCATCGATCCCAACGCCACGCCGGACGGCAGCGGCCACAACTACTATGACAACCGCTCGCCCTATCACCTGAAGTCGAACGCCCTGTTCGGCGAACTGTACTGGCAGGCCAACGAGAAGCTGAAGTTCACCCTGGGCCTGCGCCGCACGCACGACGACAAGCGCCTGGACGTGTTCGACACCGTCCTGCTGTCGCCGGGCATCGGCCTGAAGCAGAGCACCACCGATCCGCAGGAAAAGTCGGTCTTCAACGAGCTGACCGGCCGCTTCGGCTTCGACTACAAGCTGACGGACGACAACCTGCTCTACGCCTTCTACTCCAAGGGCTACAAGGGCGGCGGCTCGAACCCGCCGGCGGCGGTCGGCTCGGCGGTCAAGCCGCAGTTCGACCCCGAATTCGTCAACGCCTTCGAGCTGGGATCCAAGAACACCCTGCTGGGCGGCAGCCTGATGCTGAACGCCACAGGCTTCTACTACGACTACCAGGGCTACCAGATCTCCAAGATCGTCAGCCGCACCTCGGTCAACGAGAACATCAACGCCACGGTCTACGGCCTTGAGCTGGAATCGGTCTGGTCGCCGGTCCGCAACCTGAAGCTCAACGCCAATATCGGCTATCTGCACACCAAGATCGCCGACGGCGTGACGTCGATCGACACCATGAACCGCACCCAGAGCAACCCGGCCTACACCCTGGTCAAGGCCGGCCCCGGCCTGCCCAACGCCGCGGTCGGCTCCAACTGCGTGCTGACCACCGCCGGGGTCGCCACCCTGATCGCGGCCGGCGCCGGCGCCACCGTCCCGTTCGCCTGCGGCGGAGCGCAGGTGTTCCAGGCCTTCCTGCAAACCCCGGCCGCGGCCGGCGGCGCGGGCCTGCCCGCTCCCACCGCGGCCTTCCTGGCCAACGCCACGGGCCTCTACACCTACGGGGCGGGCTATTCGATCGAAGGCAAGGCGGCGGACGTCTCGGGCAACGAGCTGCCCAACTCGCCGCACTGGACCACTTCGGTCGGCGCCCAGTACACCTGGGACTTCTCGGGCGGCTGGTCGGCCACCCTGCGCGGCGACTACTACCGCCAGAGCAAGCAGTACACGCGGGTCTACAACACCGCCTACGACCAGCTGAAGTCGTGGGACAACGCCAACGTCACCCTGAAGGTCGAAAAGCCGGAGTGGGGGCTGTCGATCGACGCCTATGTCAAGAACCTGGGCAACGAAACGCCGATCACCGACGCCTACACCACCGACGACAGCTCGGGCCTGTTCACCAACCTGATCACCCTGGAGCCGCGCACCTACGGCGTCAGCCTGACCAAGTCGTTCTAAGACCCCGCCTTTGGGCGGACAACGGAAGGGCGGCGGAGCGATCCGCCGCCCTTTTCGCGTCTGGATGCTCCCAAAGGGCGAGGATCAAGGTCCAAATCCCCCGAGTCGTCCGCCATTTACGACTCCGCAACGCCAAACGGCGACAGTGCAATCCCAACGAACTCCTAGCCGAACGGCTGAATGGACACGCTCGCCCGCCTTATCGAACGCCGAGCCCCGATCGCCCCCGAGGCCTCGTGCGAGAGCGTGTGGGCGCTGTTCAAGGCCGACGGGCACATGGCGGCGGTCGCCGTGGTCGAAGGCGGCAAGCCGGTCGGCCTGGTCTATCGCGACGTGTTCCTCGGCCAAATGGCCGTCGCCCCCGACCTGGGCGCCCGCCCGATCCGCGACGTCATGGACCGCGACCCGCGCACGGTCGAGGCCGGCTTGACGGCTGGACGGTTCGTCGAGCAGATCGCCCAGAGCGTCAGGCCCGCGTTCCGCAGCGCCTATGTCGCCGTCGACGAGGCGGGCCACTATATCGGCGTCGGCGGGCTCAGCTCGCTGCTCGCCTCGCACCGCCGCCGCCAGGGCGAGGCCGACGAGGCCATGGCCCTGGTCGAGCGCATGGCCCACGACATCGGCCGACATCTGCAAGGCGTCCTGGCCTTCACCGAGCGGCTGGAGCAGTCGCGGCTGACGCCCGACGCCGCCGCCTATGTCCGGGCCATCGGCGACACCAGCCGCGACATGAGCCAGGTGCTGAGCCGCGCCATGGACCTGCGCCGCGCGGCGACGGGCGGCCTGGCCCTGGCGCCGGCCGCGACCCGGCTGCGCGACCTCAGCGACGCCGTCGAGGCCCGATGGAGCGATCGCGCCGCCGAGGGCGGATCCACCCTGCTGTTCTCCTATGACGGCGATCCCGAGGCCGCCGCCCTGATCGACGCCGACCGCATATTGCAGGTGTTCGACGCCCTGATCGAGAGCGCCCTGGCCAGCGGCCGCGGCGTCATCGAAGCCTGCCTCAAGGCCCGTTCGGTCGAGGGCGGACTGCGGCTGGAAGGCCGGGTGCGCGACAACGCCGCCGGCTCGGCCGAGACGCGCCTGGCCCGGGTGTTCGACCCCCTGGGTTCGGCCGGGGTCGAGGACCGTCACGAACTGGCCCTGGGCGTCGGCATGGCCCTGGCGCACGGCCTGACCCGCGCCATGGGCGGCCCGCTGCGCGCCGAGGCCAATCTGGGCGCCGGCCTGACCCTGCAGTTTTCGCTGACGGTTCCGGAGGCCAGCCTCGCCGCCGTCGCCGAGGCCGAACCGCTCCTGAACGCCCCCTCGGCCCATATCCTGATCGTCGACGACAACGCCACCAACCGCATGGTCGCCGAGGCCCTGTGCGAGATGTTCGACTGCACCTCCGAGCAGGTGGCCGACGGCGTCGAGGCCGTCGAGGCCGCCAAGTCCGGCCGCTTCGACCTGATCCTGATGGACATCAAGATGCCGCGCATGGACGGCGTCACCGCCACCCGCGCCATCCGCGACCTGCCCGGCCGCGCCGGCTCGGTGCCGATCGCCGCCCTGACCGCCAACGCCGACCCGATCGACGTGGCCGCCTATCTGGCCGCCGGCATGCAGGACGTGGTCGAAAAGCCGATCAAGCCCGAACGCCTGGCCGTGGTGCTCGGCGCCCTGCTCGGGGCCGAGGACCAGGACCAGGACCAGGACGCCGAAGCGGCGGCCTGACGGCGGCGAAAGCCGCATCGACGATCGCGCGGTATACGGACGATCCGGCGTTTCCAGGCCGACCTTGAGACAAAAGCCCTAGAGACCGCCTGCGTCATTTGACGTAATATTCGCCGCGGCTGCCCCCCGGAGCGCTCGACGGTGATCGAAATCGAACGGAAGTTTCTGGTCGCCAATGATCTTTGGCGCGCCAAGGCCGGGCCCGCGACGCGCTATCGCCAGGGCTATCTGGCCAAGACCGCGTCGGCGACGGTCCTGGTCCGGCGCGGCGACGACGAGGCGGTGCTGACGGTCAAGAGCCCGCGGTCAGGCCTGCGCCGCGACGAGCTCAGCTATCCCATCCCGCTGGCGGAAGCCGACGACATGCTGCGCCGCCTGTGCGGCGGGCGGGTGCTGGAGAAGGCGCGTCACCTGGTGGCCGACCAGGGTTCGACCTGGACCGTCGACGTCTATCTGGGTCCGGCCGAGGGCCTGGTGGTCGCCGAGATCGAGCTGGAGCGCGAGGACCAGCCCTTCGCGATCCCGTCATGGCTCGGCGCCGAGATCAGCCACGATCCGCGCTATCGCAACTCGGCCATCGCGCTGTGGCGACCGGTGGCCGAGACGGCCTCGCGGTCGTGGAACGCCCGGCCGAGCCTCGATCCCGCCAACGCCGAGCTCGCCTCGCCGCCGCTCTAGGACGGCCGCCTGCAAGCGGACAGGTTGATGGTCTGCTGGCGGTGGAAGTCGGACATCCTCCGCGTCACGCCTTCGCAATACGATCAAAATTGGCGATCAGCCGCTTGAGCAGTTTCTCCAGCTGCAGAGCCTCCCGTTCGCTGAAGCCTTCCAGCGCCTGGGCATTCCCGGCCAGCAACACGGCTATCGCCTCGGGCATTCTGTCCCGCGCGGCGTCGGTCAGCACGACGTGCGCCTTGCGCCCGTCCCTGGGATCGGGCGTGCGCTTGATCAGGCCGTCCCGCTCCATTCGGGCCAGCATCTGCGCCATGGGCGGCTGTTCGGTGCGGGTGGCGCGGGCCAGTTCCGCCTGCGTGCCCGCCTCGCCATCGCGCAAGGCGACCAGCACGGGCAGGTAGCCGACCCCGAAACCCAGGGGCTTGAGCCGCAGTTCGCTGAGGCGCGCGAAGGCGCGTCCCGCCAGGCTGATCAGGTGCCCGGGCGTGGAGAGAACGTCGTCGGTCATCGCCATATCGTCGTCATCTCTTGCCGAGTCCGAAGTGAATATGCATACGTGCATATGTAGTTTTCCGGAGCAAGTCGATGGACAGGCGAACCACTCTTCTCGAACGCCTCTATGAGCGGTTCAACGCCCGCGACATCGATGGGGTGCTGAGCGCCCTGACGCCTGATGTCGCCTGGGCCAACGGCATGGACGGCGGCCATGTCCATGGCCATGAGGGCCTGCGCGCCTATTGGACGGCGCAATGGCGGGTGGTTGATCCCCATGTCGCGGCGGTCGGCTTCGAGCACCGCCCCGACGGCGCGGTCATCGCGCGCGTGATCCAGACCGTTCGCGACCTGGACGGCAATCGCCTGGACGGCGCGCAGGCCCATGCCCTCAAGGACAAGACCGTCGGACACGTGTTCCGCTTCGAGGGCGACAAGGTGGCGCGGTTCGATATCGAGGAGATCCCCCAACAGGTCCGCTGAACGGCGTTGGGGAGCGGATACAGAGGTGAGGCCGCGCCTGGTGTCGGACCTTGGCGCCCTGCCGGCGATCGGACTGAGCGGTCTGATCAGGGTGGTCAGCGGACATACGTGTTTCCATCCTCTCTTGAGAGGGGGCGCGCCTTCGTTCTCCGGGTGATGGTGCTAGATTTATTGTCCTGGATTGCGTTTCTGTGTGACACGGCAGCGCTCGTCTGACGTCGGGTCCGAGCTTTGGGGGGACCATGTTGATCATTCTTGTCGTCGTTGCGATGCTGGCCACGGCCAGCGACGTTCCGCCTCTATGGTCTGGGTCCGCCGGGTTCGAGGAGGCCGCGCCGCCGGTTCTGCTCAAGTCAGGCGACGTCCACCCCGGTGACGTACTGGCCAAGACCTCCAGCAGGCCGACCCGCACCGCTCGCTTGACCCAAGATTACCAATTCCGGGCGGGTGAAGAGGAGGTGCTGATCCCGAAAGGAACTCCGTTCTTCGCCTATTTCTATCCGGTCATCCAATCGGTAGATGCCGCACCCTTGCCCCCGCGACGTGACAACGATTTGGTCTGGTGCGTAGCGGCGGTTGCCCCGCCCTATGGATGCTTCCGCTGGAACGCGCCCGGCCAGACGGAGTATTCGCCGGCTACCGATGACGCCACGCGTTTTCGGACTCCATTCATCCAGGGCTGGAGAGCCGCGCCCGAGCCCGCGCTCCACGAGGAGCCGGTCGCAATCGAGGCCAGCCAGGAGGTCATGGTCGTTAAGTCCATCGATGAACGTGGCGTCACCGTTTCCAAGGTTCAATCCCAGGGGGGCCTCAGTAAAGGCTGGGATCGCCACTATTCATGGGGGCAAGGCCCATGGACCTACGATGTGGGGACTCTAAACTTCGCTCCAGTCAAAGGACGCAAGGATCTAGCGAACGGAACCCTTGTGACGCGCTGAGGCCGGCCGCAGCATCATCGGTCGTTCACGCCCCGCCTTCAGGCTCTCGAGCGCCCGGCACCTGCGCTCTCCCTGCCGCGCGCCCCGAGGATCCATCGTGGTCAAGGCTTGGGCCGCCACCTCGAAGGCATCACGGGACCAAGAGAGCGAGCTTCGAGACGGTGCCGTGATTGGACTAGGCGCGAAGACGCGTAGGCTCAAATGTCCGACTTGGGTTGAAAGCGGAAACTGGCGCCAGCGCCGCGAGAGGACATTCAACCCCGACGCCCGATAGCGGACGCTCGAAGGGTCCGACATGGGTGGTTTGCGGCCGTTGCCTGCCTAGATTTCGCGTCGCTCACGATACTTGCGTACCTCAAATCGGGCAGCGCTGATGGGCGTGACGGCTACGATATCGAAGCCAGCCTGGATCAGACGTGTACGTAGGCACGCACTCCTGCTGATCATGGGCTGAAAAGAAGCGTAAGTGATCGATCTCTCGATCAACTGCCCCCAAGTATCGCCAGTCGTCCCCGCTCGAGTTCGGCCGTTCCTGGTCTGGAATCCAGCGAGGGGGTCCAGGCCCCAGTTCAAACATCTCGGCAGAGTTCGGCTCTGCAAGTACAACCAGCCATCCACGCGTCGTCAGATACAAGCTTGCACGCTGTGCTGGTCCCCAATCCTCCCAAAGGACCTGCCTAACAGAGCCACGAGGGGTTTGGACAAGCACTTCGTACCGGCCGTCAGTTGACGTATTTCCCCACACTTGGATGCGGGCTGTCGCGCTGGCAATCGGCAACGATACGGGGACCTCATCCACGGGCTCGCGAAAGTAGCATCCTGATACGATCAAGCCCGCAGCGGCGGCTTGGAACAGCCGAAAGCGACTGCTCAATTTGAACTGCATCCTGACCGCCTGCTGCTGCGCCACGTCCCACCGGACTGTTCGCGTGTAGCGCCCATAAGCCAAGACATCATGCAGGGAATGTCCATATCGGGTCGAAAGCGGAAACTCGTGTCGGCGCTAATGCAGACCTTCGGCCAGAGCGCCAACAACCAAACCTTCCGAACGTCATCTAGGGGTGGAAAGCAGAAATCGGTGGCCATCTGCTTGCGGAGCCTAGCCGTCAGAAGGGGTGGGGCGGCCGCGCCAGAATTTCGACCCGTTCCAGATTGCCGTTGATCCCCAGGACCACATCGACCTGCCAGACCAGCGATCGCTCGCCCACGATCTCGAAACGATAAGGCCGCCATAGGCGATTGCCGGTCGACCTGTTTTCTATTGAGAACGGAGTTTCGAACGACAGTGCAAGGAAGGCGTCGCGCGGCGCGATCTTGGTCTGCTCATAGAAGGCGGGCGCTCCCGACAGGAGTTCGAAAGATAGGTTCTCCCCTCTCCGAAGGTTTTCTTGTGCTGCTTTCACGACGGCGATGATCTTGGCGGCGTCGGCCTGTGTCAGGTCACCGCGAAGCTGAATGGCTGTCGCCGTTTGGGCGGTGGCGTGAACCGATATGCTCGCGGCGCCAAACGCTATTCCCACGCCCACCGCTCGAAGAAGCTGTTTCATCGTGATCCTGGCTGGGTGCTTTCCCTAGCCGAGATCAGCCATCAGCTCTTGGCCGATGTCCAGTTTGGATGGGTCCGGAAATTGGCGCCGTCGCCGAAGCAGGCCTTGGACCCCGCCGCCCAGAGCGGGCGCCACGAAGGTCAGCTAGGGATGGTTGGCTGACCTAAAGCGTCTCGGGATCTGACATCGCCCGGACAATCAATTTCGTCGCGGCCTCGCCAAATCCATTGATCGCCAGGAAGTCAGCCACTTCCATCATCGCGCCGACCACGGACGCCAGAAGGTCGAAACCCGAGACTTCTGACTCCTGATCGGCGATCAGGATCCGCACCCGCCCTGGGCTCGCTGAAATGATTTTACCGCCGGCAGGATCATCCAAGCAGAAGAAGCCCGACGGGGGTCCATTCTGGAGCGCGCTCAGCACGGCTCGGTAGATGCCATCGAGCAGGAACAAAACAGCCACACCGTCGAAGGACGTTTGCCAGCCCGCCACATCGATGCGGACCGACTCGGCGTCTACCGCACGAAGAAGCGCGCCCGAACCTCCAGCTTCGAGGTCCGCGTGAATGATGGGCGGCAGCGAAAGCGCTCCGAGCTGAAGTGTCATTCGCAAGTCTTCCAACTTCGAGCGCCGACGCTGTTCCCGACGAGACAGTATAATCCGCCTTGAGGTGATGGAGCGACGCTGCGTCCGCAACGGATCGAAGCACGCCTCAGGCTCCATCCGACAGACGGACGGCCCCCCGCCGGCCTAGACCGGCGCGGCCTGGTGGGCCAGGCCGTAGAAGTCGGCGACGCCGGTGAGCAGGAACTGCATGCCGATGCAGATCAGCAGGAAGCCGAAGATGCGGGTCATGGCGTCTATGCCGCCGCGCCCCAGGAACCGGCTCATCGCGCCGGCCAGCCGCAGCACCAGGTAGGCGATGACCAGGGTGGCGGCCATGCCCAGCAGCACCCCGACATAGACCAGGCCCCAGTCGTCCGGGCGCGTGCTGCGGATCTGGGCCGCGGCGCTCAGCACCACGGCGATCGAGCCGGGCCCCGCCAGGCTGGGCATGGCCAAGGGCGTGAAGGCCACGTCCAGGCTCTGCGGCTCGCTGGTCGCGGCCTGCGGAACGGGCGGCGCGGGGAACAGCATGCGAAAGCCGACCGTCGAGATGATCAGCCCGCCGGCCGCGCGGATCCCCGCGATGGAGATGCCGAAGAACTCGATGATCGCCGAGCCCATCAGCAGGAACACCGCCAGGATCGCGAAGGCGTAGAGGCAGGCGCGCACGGCCTGCTGCTTGCGCTTCTTCGCCTCGAAGTCGGCGGTCAGCGACACGAACAGCGGCGCGGTGCTGAACGGGTTCATGATCGGAAAGAGGCCGCCGATCGTCAGGACCAGGGCTTCGACCAGGGTGGGAACAGGCGGGGCGGGAATGGGCGCTCTCCAGGGCTGGCCGGGTCAAGCTCGCAAGGCGGGCGGCGATCTGATCGCGAACCGTCAGGCCGGGCCATCCAGCGGCGACCTGACACGCGCTCCGCCGAACCCGCAGGCGGCGACCTGGGGTTTCCGCCGGGCGGCAAGCGCGTGATCCACCCGATGGGGCGCCTCAAGCGGGGCTCCTAGAGTCGCGACTTCCGTCCCAGGGTCGACGCCGATGACCGCGCCCCGCGCGCCCGCAACCCCTTCTCGCCCGCCGGCCCGCTTGCTGGTCGCGGCCGCGCTCCTGCTGGTCGCGGTCTCGCCCGCGGATGCTCAGACGGCCGCCAAGACCGCGGCCAAGGCCTGGTCGCCGCCGCCGCCCGCCGCCGACCTCAAGGCGGCGATGGACAAGGTGGCGGCGGGCTCGCCCGAGGACCTGACCGCCCTGGCCGACAGCGGCCGGGCCGACGCCCAGGTCTATGCCGGCGTGCTGTATGTGTTCGGACGCGGCAAGATCGCCGCCGATCCGCCGCGCGGCTGCGCCTACGCCGCCAAGGCCGCGGAGACCCGGCCCGACGCCATGCACCTGAGGGCCCGCTGCCTGCAGATGGGCCTCGCCGGGCCGGTGGACCTCAAGGGCGCCGAGGCCGCCTACACCCGCGCCTCGGAGATGGGCAATCCGAAGTCCAAATGCGCCCTGGGCCAGATGCTGATGGGCCAGGCCGACACCCTCCCGCGCGGCGTGGCGCTGTGCAAGGAGGCCGCCAAGGCCGGCGACGACGAGGCCTCGCGGTTCCTGGGGGCGGCCTATCTGGCCGGCGATCGGGTGGCCAAGGACCCCAAGGAAGCGCGCCGGTGGTGGGAGCTGGCCGCCCAGCAGAACCCGGCCCTGGGCGCGCGCAGGCTGGGCGAGATGTACGCCAACGGCGAGGGCGGGAAGGTCGATCCCAAGAAGGCGCTGGCCCAGTGGATCGCCGCCGAGAAGGCCGGCGACCAGCTGGCCTGCATCCTGGTGGCCGACCAGCTGTTCTCGCAGATCAGCGGCGGTCGCAAGCCGGGGCCGGGCCGCTACGCGTTCAAGGGCGGGGTGCCGACCGGCGACATCGAGGTGGCCGAGAGCTGGTACAAGGCCGCGCTCGAGAACGATCCGCGGCCCGACGTGCGCCAGCGCGCCCAATACGCCCTGGCGATCCTGAAGAGCTTCACGACCGTGACCGCGACCACGAAGAAGTCCTGAGCCGCGCGGGCGACCCGGGGCGGCCTCAGTTCGCCAGCGCCTTGCGCCCGTCGACTGCGAACCGCGCCTCGACGCCCGCCGCCTTGGCCAGGCCCGGCCGCGCCACCGGCTGGCCGCCGCCGATCCACAGGGTCACCGGCCCGGGCTCCACCGCGCGCGACCCGTCGGCCGCCACCACGCTCATGGCCACGGCGTCCAGCGGGAAGGTCACCCGCCGCGTCTCGCCGGCCTTGAGGCTGATCCGCTGGAAGCCCTGCAACGACCGCGCCGGCGCGCCGGCCGCCTGGCGCGACACATAGAGCTGGACCACCTCGTCGCCGTCGCGCGGGCCGGCGTTGGTGACGTCGACCGAGACCGTCTGCCCCTCGCCCGCCTTGACCACGGCGCGCCCGAGCGCCGGGGCGCCGTAGTCGAAGCGGGTGAAGCTGAGGCCATGGCCGAACGGATAGAGCGCCTCGCCCTGGAAGTAGCGGTAGGTGCGGCCGGCCATCGTGTAGTCCTTGAACGGCGGCAGCTGGTCGGCGGAGCGATAGAAGGTGACCGGCAGGCGACCGGCCGGGCTGTAGTCGCCCGCCAGCAGGCCGGCGACGGCGCGGCCGCCCTCGCCGCCCGGGTACCAGGCCTCGACGATCGCCGGCAGGTGGGCGTCGGCCCAGTTCACGCCGAGGGCCGAGCCGTTCATCAAGACCAGGACGATCGGCTTTCCAGTCCCCTGCAGGCGTTCCAGAAGCCCTTCCTGCGACGCCGGCAGGTCCAGGCTGGTGCGGTCGCCGCCGGCGAAGCCAGGGGCCCGCACCGACATCTCCTCGCCTTCGAGCTTGGCCGTCAGCCCGCCGACGAACACCACCAGATCGGCGTCCTTGGCGGCGGCCAGGGCCGCGTCGGCGCCGCGGCTGGGCCGGCTCCACTGCAGGCGCAGCTCGCCCCGATCGCCGGACTGGTTGGCCTCGACGACGATCGTGCTGGCCTTGCCCGCCGTCAGGGTCGCCGCCCCGTCGGGCGCGGAATCCTTGGCCCGCGCCCAGGCGTCGACTACCGTCCTGCCGTCGACGATCACGCGATAGCCGCCCTCGCCGCTGACCGTGAAGCGGTGGACGCCGGTCTCGGTCGGGACCAGGGTCCCGGTCCAGCGCATGGAGGTCGTCCGCGCCTGGCGCTGCGGTCGGCCCCAGGCGAACGCGGCGTTGGTCGCGGGCTCGGCGGCGCCGGCCCTTCCGGCCAGGTCCAGGCCCTGGAAGGTCTCGACCTTCAGGGCCTTCAGGGCGCTGTCGGGCACGGTCTCGCGCGGGGCGGCGGTCCAGCCCGCGCCCTCGACGAAGTCGATCCTGGCGTTGGGGAAGCGCTCGCGCAGCCCGGCCAGCACCGTGACCGGCTTGGACGGCGTGCCGTTATAGTTGCCGACCAGGGCGTCCAGGCTGTCGGCGTTGGGGCCGATCACCGCGATGCGGCCCGGCGCGGCCTTCAGCGGCAGCAGGCCGTCGTTCTTCAGCAGCACCATCGAGGCCTTGGCCGCCTCCAGCGACAGGGCGCGGTGGGCCGGGGTGTCGTTCTCCGCGGCGGTGATCCTGAAGTACGGCACGCGTTCCGGCGGGTCGAACAGGCCCAGCTTCAGCCGGGCGACGAACAGGCGCCGCACGGCCTGGTCCAGCTGCGCCTCGCTGATCAGCCCGTCCTTCACCGCCTTCACGATCGGGGCGATGTCGGCGCTCTTGTCCGGTCCGAATTCGGCGCAGAACAGGTCGGTCCCCGCCTTGATGCTGACGGCGGCGGCTTCCTCGGCGGTCTTCACATAGCCGTGCGAGGTGGGCAGGAAGACGTCGGCGATCGCCGCGCAGTCCGAGACCACGTGGCCGGAAAAGCCCCAGTCGCGCCGCAAGCGGTCGGCCAGCAGAGGCGTGTTGGCGCAGGCCGGCGCGCCGTCGACGGCGTTGTAGGCGCACATCACCGCCTCGACCCTGGCCCGGGTCACCAGGGCCTTGAAGGCCGGCAGATAGGTGTCTTCCAGGTCATGGCGCGAAGGATGGATGTCGTCGCGGTGGCGGTCGGCCTCGGGACCGCTGTGGACGGCGAAGTGCTTGGCCGTGGCCACGGTCTTGTAATAGGTCGGGTCGTCGCCCTGCAGGCCGGTGGCGAAGGCCACGCCCAGCTCGGCCGTCAGGTGGGGGTCCTCGCCCCAGGTCTCCTGGCCCCGGCCCCAGCGGGGATCGCGGAAGATGTTGATGTTGGGCGACCAGACGGTCAGGCCGCGGTACTGGGCCGAGCCGCCGTCGGGCGCGCGGGTCGCCACGTACTTGGCGCGGAACTCGGTGGCGATGGTGTCGGCGATCGTGTGGATCCGCGGCGCGTCCCAGGTGGCGGCCATGCCGATCGCCTGGGGAAAGACCGTCGCCTCGCCGGCCCGGGCCACGCCGTGCAGCCCCTCGCTCCACCAGTTGTAGGCCGGCACCGAGAGGCGCGGGATGGCCGGCGCGGCGTGCTTCAGCTGGCCGGCCTTCTCCTCCAGGCTCATGGCCGAGACCAGGGCCGCGGCGCGGGCCTCGGGCTTCAGGGACGGATCCAGGAAGGCGGCCGGGGCCTGGGCGCGGGCGGTCCCGGCGGTCGCCAGGATCAGGGCTGCGGCGATGAAGAGCGCCGGGCTCGATGGACTGCTCGCTGAAGCCTTCACGGCGTTTCCCCTCGTCTCGCGACCTTTTTGCAAGGTCGTCTCATGCCGGCGCGACACCGGTGTCAGAGGTCTATCTACGCACACCCGGAGCGGCGGGAACAGCGAAAAGGTACCGGTACCTTTCTCGTCCGTTCCAAGGGCGTCGGTCGCTGTGATCTGAAGGTCCGCGAGCCGGCTGAGCGTTCATGGCGATCTACGACCCATGACGAACCTTTCAAGCGCGGTGCGTCCTTCGAGGCGCGCTCAGGAGCGCGCACCTCAGGATGAGGACTTCAGCACAGATCTCCTCATCCTGAGGCGCCCGCGTAGCGGGCCTCGAAGGACGCACGGCGTGTCCACTTCCCACCCCGAACAGACCTTCGCCACGTCCGCTTCCCGGCATGGCACCAAGGTCTGGTTTCAGGCGCGACCCTTATTTCCGCACTCGACCCGTTGCCGACATTTAGTTTTGCGGCGATCGTCTCGTAATGAAAAGGCTGTGGTTGGCTCTCTTGCTCTTGGCGACCTCGTGTGGCGAAGGGCCGCGAAACCCGCCGGCCATCGCGCAAAACCTCGTTGTTCGATCGGCACCCCTGAAACTGCGGTCTTAGATACGCTTCAATCGCAGGGGTTTGCGATTGATCGGCCGACCAGAACGGCAAAGGCCCATTGGTATGGGGGCCTCTGTCAGCACTACGTCGATGTGAGCTGGCAAACCGGCGACGACGGAAAGATCACAAGGATCGGGGGGCTGTATTTCCCGAACTGCCCATAGGTCCGAAACCCACCCTACTCAGACGTTGAAAAGGTCCGCTCTTGGGCCGCCCGGCGGACTCCATGGGCCTGAGCTCGATCCGATCACTGGCGGGCCGGGCGATCCACATCGTAGCGAACGGTCGATGACACCGGACAGCCGTCGAAACTGCGCAGAACGGTCAGCGTGTGGTTCGCCGACGGAAGGTCGCCGAGCTTGTTCACCTCGGCTCGGATCACGGGCTGGGTCATGACGGCCGGTTGTAGGTTCGATTTCCGGCAGGCCGCTCGCTGCTTGATGGTGTCGCGAATTGCTTCCATGGACCTATCGAATGTCGTCTTGCCCGTGACGACCTGGTCGCCCAGGGGGGACGGAGCCGCCATGGGCGCGGCTTGAATGGCGACAGCCAAAAACAGGGCGGACGAAAGCATGGCGAGGCTCCGTTGATCGAGAACGCCACGCTGCACCCAGTCTAGCCGGTTGGCCAGTCAAGTTTGAGACAGGCCGCTCCCTACCCCGCCAGCCATGCCATGGCGCGGCGGAGCACGGCCAGAACGCCGGCGCCGAACGCCAGCAGCAGCACCCCGGCCGGGACCAACATCAACAGGTTCACCCAATGCAGCGCGCCGCCGATGCGGGCGGCGATCAGGGCCAGGGTCAGCAACAGAGCGGCGACGCCCGCCGCGAGCGCCAGACCCAGTCGCGCGCCGCCGGCCCGGCGCGGGCCGCCCTGCCAGCGCACGAGGCCGCCAATCCTGCGGTCGCTCGCGATCCGCCCGTGCCCGCCGCCGCGGGCTCGACGCCGCCGTCGTCCGGCCGAGGCGGTCATGGACGGTGCGCCTCGATGATGCGGCAGCGAACGCTCCAGCCCTCGGCGCCGCGATCGGTGAAATCGGTGACCACCAGCTCGTAGACCTCGCCGTGCTGGCTGAGCGTGCAGAGATCGCCCACCCGCATCGGCCGGGCGTGACGCGAGCGGATATGGGCCTCGCGCAGCGTGATCAGGTGCTCGCAGTGCAGCTCATAGTCCTGCGCCCCGAACGGCGAGACCGGGACCGGAGCGCGACGGGCCATCAGCGGCGCGACTTGCGCGCCGCGTACCGGGCGTCGCGCTTGTCCTTTGCTTCCGCCTCGGTCGGGACCTTGGCGCGCTTGCGTTCGGCGCGCTGGCTGGCCGCGGCGTCAGCTTCGGCGGCGGCGGCGGCGGCCACGCCCTTCTTGACGGCGCGGACCGCCTGACGTTCGGCGCGGACGGCCTTCAGCTCGGCGGCGGCCTCGACGCCGCGCTCGGCGAACAGCGGATCGACCGCGGTCGGCTTGGCCTTGAACTTGGCGAGCATCGCCGCCTTGGCCTCGGCGGCCGTCTTGAGCCTGTCGACCAGCTTGGCGCCCTTGGTGCCCGCCATGCTCAGGTCTTGGTCCCGCGCAGGGCGTCAGGATCGATGGGCCGGGGCTTGGTGGGCTGGCTGCCCGTCGAGCGAGGATCGTTCAGGCCCTTGGGGCCCGTGGGTCGGGTTCCGGGATAGGTTTTCATGGGTGAGGCGCCCCTTTCCGGGGTGCGTCGAGACGGCCCGCCAAGCGGACCGACACTCGTCGGCGGCGCGTCCTAGCGCCTTGGAAAGAAGCCTAGCACGTCCGGGCGGCCCCGTTGGAAATAGATCCAGACCCAACGTCCATCATCCTTGGCGGCGGGGGTCCCCTCACTCCCGCCGAAACAGCGTCGTCCGCTTGGCCATGAACGCGGCGATCGCCTCGCGGTGGTCGGCGCTGGCGACCAGGGCGGGCAGCTCCTTGTCGACGGGCGAGCGGCCGTCGACCACGCGCTTGGTGGCCTCCACGGCCAGGGGCGCGCGCGAGGCGATCCACTCGGCCAGGCGGAAGGCTTCGGGCAGCAGGCGCTCGGGCGGATGGACGGCCGTGACGATCCCGTCGGCCAGGGCCCGCTGCGGGTCGAACTGGGCGCCGGTCAGCAGGTGGGCCTTGGCGCGGGCCACGCCGATCAGCCGCGGCAGCCGCGTGACCGAGGCCATCAGCCCGATATTGACCCCCGAGGCGGCGAACAGCGCCCGGTCGCTGGCCAGGCGGATGTCGCAGGCCAGGGCCAGTTCCAGCCCGCCGCCGAAGCACCAGCCGTCGATGGCGGCGATCACCGGCAGCCGCAGGGCCTCGATCCAGTCCATCAGCTGGTTGAAGTTCTCGACCGCCGCCAGGGCGTCGGACGGGGCGCGGCCGTGGGCCTCGCGCAGGTCGTCGCCGGCGCAGAACACCCCGCCCCGACCGGCCAGCACCACCGCCCGGGTCTCGTCGTCGCCGGCGATCTCGTCGAGGATCCTGGCCAACTGGGCCCGCATGGCCAGGCCGAGGGCGTTGGCCGGCGGGGCGTCCAGCTCCAGCAGCAGGATCGAACCGGTCGGGCGGCTGACATGGATCATCGCGCTCATGGAGCGACCGTGGCCGATGAGCGTCCTTTTGGAAAGCTTAGCCACGAGAGCCACTCTCCTTCATCCGCTCTTCCCGGCGAAGGCCGGGATCCAGATCCCAAGGCTGGGAGGCTGATTGGAGGAGCTCGGCATACTTGGCGTCAATCGCACCGCCATTCCATCTGGATCCCGGCCTTCGCCGGGAAGAGCGGACTTAGTCGTTTCACGCGCAACCATGCTGCGATGCAACAACTTTCCACTTGCCAGAGTTAAACACTTGTCACAGCTTAGGCCGCCTTCGGGACGGAATTTTCGTCCATGAGGCCAAAACAGTGGATCGACGCCGGGTTTCGTCCCCGGGGAACGGTCCACCACGCGTAGAGAGCCAAACCGGCGTTTGTGTTGCAGCGCCGAAGACCCGGGGAGTGAGATGAGCACCGCCACGCCGCAGAAGACCGAACTGAAGGACCTGTACGAGATCGGCGAGATCCCGCCGGCCTTCCACGTGCCGAAAAACATGTACGCCTGGGCGATCCGCAAGGAGCGCCACGGCAAGCCCTCCGACGCCATGCAGGTCGAGGTCGTGCCCACCTGGGAGATCGGCGAGGACGAGGTGCTGGTTCTCGTGATGGCGGCCGGCGTCAACTACAACGGCGTCTGGGCCGCGCTCGGCGAGCCGATCAGCCCGCTGGACGGCCACAAGCAGCCCTATCACATCGCCGGGTCCGACGCGTCCGGCATCGTCTGGAAGGTCGGCGCCAAGGTGAAGCGCTGGAAGCTGGGCGACGAGGTGGTCATCCACTGCAACCAGGATGACGGCGACGACGAGGAGTGCAACGGCGGCGACCCGATGTTCTCCTCTAGCCAAAGAATCTGGGGTTATGAGACGCCAGATGGCAGCTTCGCCCAGTTCTGCCGGGTGCAGTCGCGCCAGCTGATGCCGCGCCCCAGGCACCTGACCTGGGAAGAGGCCGCCTGCTACACCCTGACCCTGGCCACCGCCTATCGCATGCTGTTCGGCCACAAGCCGCACGAGCTGAAACCCGGCCAGAACGTGCTGGTCTGGGGCGCCTCGGGCGGGCTGGGCGTGTTCGCCGTGCAGCTGGCCGCCGTGGTCGGGGCCAACGCCATCGGCGTGGTCAGCGACGACGACAAGCGCGACTACGTGCTGTCGATGGGCGCCAAGGCGGTGCTGAACCGCAAGGAATTCAACTGCTGGGGCCAGCTGCCGACGGTCAACGGCCCCGAGTTCGCCGACTACATGAAGGAAAGCCGCAAGTTCGGCAAAGCCATCTGGCAGGTCACCGGCAATCGCGACGTCGACCTGGTGTTCGAGCACCCGGGCGAGCAGACCTTTCCGGTCTCGGTGTTCGTGGTCAAGCGCGGCGGCATGGTCGCCATCTGCGCCGGCACCAGCGGCTTCAACCTGACCATGGACGCCCGCTTCCTGTGGATGCGCCAGAAGCGCGTGCAGGGCAGCCACTTCGCCAACCTGATGCAGGCCAGCGCCGCCAACCAGCTGGTCATCGACCGCCGGGTCGACCCCTGCCTGTCGGAGGTCTTCCCCTGGGACCAGATCCCCGCCGCCCACGAGAAGATGCTGGCCAACCAGCACCTGCCCGGGAACATGGCCGTCCTGGTCTGCGCCCAACGGCCGGGGCTGCGGACGTTCGAGGAAGTGGTGGAGATCGGCGAGGGCGGGTAAGGGCTCGGGGACATGCACTCGTGCGTTTCCCCAGACGAACGCGCGGCTTTGGGGACACGCACAAGTGCATGTCCCCGGCTTCAGCCGCCCCCTCCCTCCGGGAGGGGAAACAGCGTCAGCAACCCCGCCGCCGCTCCGGCCGCGACCACGACCGGGACCAGCGCCCCGACCACCGCCGCCCCGCTGGCCCCGCCGCCGATCAGCTGGGCGGCGGCCAAGGGGCCCAGGATCGAGCCGACACGACCCGCCGCGACGGCCGCGCCCACGCCGGTCGAGCGCACGACGGTCGGGTAGTAGGGCGGGGTCAGGCCGTAGAGCGTGAACTGTCCGCCCATCAGCAGGAAGCCGGCGGCGAAGGCCAGGCCGGCGATCGCGCCGCCGTCGGCGCCGGCCAGCAGCACCAGGGCCAAGGCCAGGCCGGCGAACGCCGCCAGCAGCGGCCAGCGCGGCCCCAGCCGGTCGACGACCAGGCCAAACGCCAGGCCGCCGCTCGCCCCGCCCAGATTGAACAGGGCCGACACTAGGAAGGCCGAGGCCGGCGGCAGGCCGCGCGACACCAGCAGGGTCGGCAGCCAGTTGAGCAGCAGGTGCAAAGTCAGGGCGGCCAGGGCGTAGCTGGTCCACAGGCAGGCCGTCGCCGGCCACCGCCCGGCCCCGAACAGGGCGCGGGCCGCCTCGCCGGGTCGGCGATCGGCCGAGTCCGGCCGTCCCTCCGGCAGGATCCGATAGAGCAGCGGCGCGAGGACCAGGGGCGCCAGGCCGCCGACCAGGAAGATCGTCCGCCAGTCGTCTAGGGCCATCGGCGTGCGGGCGACCAGACCCGCCACCGCTCCGCCCAGCGGCATGCCGCCGGCGATCAGGGCCACCATGGTCGCCTTGCGGGCGGGCGCGGCCCGTTCGGAGGCCAGGGCGATCAGCATCGGCATGGCGCCGCCCAGGCCGAGGCCGGTCAGGAACCGCACGATCAGCAGCGGCCCGAAACCGCCCGCCAGGGTGGTGATCAGCGAGAACACCCCGAACGCCGCCACCGAGCTGGCCAGGACCGCTCGCCGCCCGACCCGGTCGGCGACCACGCCGCCGACGCTGGCCCCGACCATCAGCCCGATCAGACTGGCGCTGAACGCCCATCCAGCCTGGCCCGCCGTCAGGTGCAAGGCCGGCAGCATGCGCGGCGCCGCCACCCCCATCGACTGGATGTCGAACCCCTCGATCATCGCCGTCGCCAGGCAGACAAGCCACACGGGCCAGGTTCTGGATGAAGTCATGAGCGCCCCTCTCAACGGGGAGGGTACGCGCAAAGATCACCCTCTCCCAGAGGGAGAGGGTATTCCGGCGTGTTACCGCCCCATCTCGTCCGCCACCGTCCGCGCCAGGGCCTCGTCGAAGTCGGTGACCTCCACATAGCCCAGGCGGCGGCGGATCTTGGCGTTGTCGATGAACAGCGGATAGCTGAGGTCCAGGCCCGAGACGGCCTTGGCCAGGGCCCCGCGCGCCACGTCGGGATGGGCCAGCTGGACGTCGCCGGGCCAGTTCAGGTGCTGGGCGAAACTGGCGGCCCAGGCGATGTTGGTCGGGGTGTTGGACCGGCCCAGATTGAAGGTCTGGCCGGCCGCCCGCGGATGGACGGCCGCCAGGGCGATCCCGGCCGCCACGTCGTCGACATAGCCGAAGGTGGCGCGCCAGCTGGCCCACGGATGGGGGATCACGAAACGGGGCCGCCCCTGGACCATCGGCCGGATCGCCCATGAGAACCGCCGCTGCCGGTCGCCCGGCCCGAACACCATGGGCAGGCGCAGGATGGTCGTCTCGAACCCGGCGGCGGCGCTTGCGGCCGCTTCGAGCGGGATCTTGTCGTAGCCGTCCATCCACGCCTGGGGATCGCCGGCGGCGCGCGGCCTGGCCAGGCGATAGGGATAGCGGCTGTCGCGCAGCGGCGCGTCCTCGGTCAGCCGGTCCCAGATCGGCGTCGGCCGACCCTTGCGGTGCAGGCCCTCGTAGTTGCGATAGACGTCGACCGAGCTGACCAGCACATAGCGGCCGATGCGCCCCGACAAAGCGTCCAGCAGCGGCAGGGTGTCGCCCTGGGTATAGGCGATCAGGTCGATCACCGTGTCGACGCAGAACTCACGGACGGCGGCGACCACCGCCGCCGGATCGCGCCGGTCGAGCATCACCGAGGTCGCCCCGGCCGCGACCGGTCGCGCGCCGTGATGGGCGACGGCCGTCTCGACGCCGTCGGCGACCAGCCGCGCGACCACGGGGCCGCCGATGAAACCCGTCCCTCCAAGCACCAGGACGCTCATGCCGTTCTCGAGACTTCCGCTGGGATCACCCGCCAGCCTATGCGCGAGCCCGGGTCGCAAGGCAAATCGATCCCTCTCCCGCCCGCAGGAGAGCGAGTCGCGTAAGCTGAACGCAGCGAATCGAAAGCCAGCCATGCCCCAGCCCGACCGAGAGATCAGGATCGCCCGGCGCACGGCCGAGTCCCGCGCCATGGTCGCCGACGTCCAGCGGGCGATGCGCCTGACCCCGGCCCTCAACCGCCTGACCATGGACGACGCCGACGAAATCCGCCGGCTGTTCGCTGAGCTGACCGGGCGAGAGGTCGACGAGTCGTTCCGCCTGCTGCCGCCGTTCTACACCACCTGCGGCAGGAACATCGCCGTCGGCCAAAGGGTGTTCATCAATCAGAACTGCACGATCTACGACCTGGCGCCGGTCACGATCGGCGACGACGTCCTGATCGGGCCCAATGTCAGCCTGATCACCGAAGGCCACCCCGTCTCGCCCTCGCAGCGGACCGCCTATGTCGTGGCCAGGCCGATCGTGATCGAGCGAGGAGTCTGGATCGCGGCGGGCGTCACCATCATCGGCGGCGTCACGGTCGGCGAGAATTCCGTCGTCGCGGCCGGCGCGGTGGTGACCAAGGACGTTCCGGCCAACACCCTGGTCGGGGGAAATCCGGCGCGGGTGATCCGGTCCATCGCCGGGGAGTGAGCCCGCCAATGCTCGGCGCCGGCGCCATCGCCGTCATGATGCGCGGAGCGGTCGCTGAACTTGCCGGTTGGCATGGCGCTCAAGCCATCGCACAGTTCCCCAAACAAGCGTTCGGGGGAGGACGATCATGGGCTGGAAGAGCAGGACGGCGCTGACGGCCGTGGGCCTGGTGCTGGCGGTCGGGGCCGTGGTGGCGGTGCGGACCGCGACGTTCAAGCCCCCGGCGGCGGTCGACACCTCGAGCATCCGCCTGGCCTCGGCCCGGCCCGTCGACGCCAACCTGGCCGCCCGGCATCTGGGCGAGGCCGTGCGGTTCCGGACCGTCAGCCACCAGGATCCGGCGCAGGACCAGCCGGCCGAATGGGACAGGCTGCAGGCCTGGCTGCAGGCCACCTATCCGGACGCCCACCGGGTGATGGGTCGCGAGGTCGTGGCCGGTCACGCCCTGGTCTATACCTGGCAGGGGACCGACCGGAGCCTGGCCCCCATCGTGCTGATGGCCCACCAGGACGTGGTGCCAGTGACGCCCGGCAGCGAAGGCGCCTGGACCCACCCGCCGTTCGACGGCGTGGTCGCCGACGGCTCGGTCTGGGGGCGCGGCTCGATCGACGACAAGGGCAGCCTGGTCACCCTGTTCGAGGCGCTGGACGGCCTGGCCAGGAGCGGCTTCGTTCCCAGGCGCACGGTCATCCTGGTCAGCGGCGACGACGAGGAGGTGCGCGGCCAGGGCGCCCGGGCCGCCGCGGCCCTGCTGAAGGCGCGGGGCGTCAAGGCCCAGTTCGTGCTCGACGAGGGCATGGTGGTGGTCGCCGACCATCCGATCACCAACAAGCCCGTCGCCCTGATCGCCACGGCCGAGAAGGGCTACGCCACCCTGACCGTCACCGCCCCCGCGGTCGGCGGCCATTCGTCGGCCCCGCCGCCCCAGACGGGCGTCACCACCCTGGCCAAGGCGGTGCTGGCCATCGCCGACCATCCCTTCCCGATGAAGTTCACCGGCCCCGGCGCCGACATGCTGAAAAGCCTGGCCCCGCACAGTTCGACCACGATCAAGATGGCGGCGGCCAACACCTGGCTGTTCTCGCCGCTGCTGGTCAGCCAGACCGCCAAGACCCCGGCCGGGGCGGCCATGCTGCACACCACCATCGCCCCGACCATGCTCAAGGGCTCGCCCAAGGAGAACGTGCTGCCCCAGGACGCCACGGCCTGGATCAACTACCGCATCGCGCCCGGCGACAGTTCGGCGGAGGTGATGGCCCGGGCCAAGGGCGCGGTCGGCGACCTGCCGGTCAAGCTGGCCTGGGTGAAGGCGCCGGACGAGCCCAGCAAGGTCTCCTCGACCACCTCGGAAGGCTGGAAGACCCTGGCGGCCCTGGCCGGCGACGAGAGCAAGGCGCCGGTCGCCCCGGCCCTGATGACCGCCGCCAGCGACAGCCGCTACATGGGCCCGATCGCCGACGACATCTACAGGTTCCAGCCCCTGGTGCTGACCGTGGACGCCACCAAGATGATCCACGGCACGGACGAACATGTCTCGGTGGCCAATGTCGAGCGGATGGTGCGGTTCTATCAGCGGCTGGTCGAGACGGCGGCCCGCTAGCGTCTTTCGTCGGCGCCACAAACACTTCACATCCGCGCCCCTGGACGCCTGCCGCGCCTTGGGGCCTAGTGCGCGCGGGGGCGGCGCGCGGGGGCGCGCCGAGCGGGCGACATCCATGGCTGACGACGCGCAACTGCTGGCCTCGCGGCCGGCTTCCAGGGCTGCGACATTCGGCGAGGGCTTCGTGCTGGACGCCTGGTACCTGGCGGCCCTGTCGCCCGAGCTGAAGCCGGGCCGGATGGAAGGCCGGGAATATCTGGGCGAGCCGGTGGTCATCGGACGAACCCGGGCCGGCGCCGTCTACGCCCTGCGCGACGTCTGTCCGCACCGCGCCGCCAAGCTGTCGGCGGGCAAGCTTCGTGTCGAGGCGTCCGACGGCGAGACCGGCGGCGGCGAGACGCTGGAGTGCCCCTATCACGGCTGGCGTTTCCGCACCGACGGCGGCTGCGCCAGGATCCCGTCCCTGACCGCCGACAATGCGCTGGACGTCTCCAGGGTGCGGGTGCGGACCTATCCGCTGGTCGAGGCCCAGGGCCTGGTGTGGATCTGGATGTCGGCCGATCCGCGGTTCGACGGCCAGCCGCCCTTCCCGCCCCCGGTGATCCCCGGGGTGGTCGGCGGCAAGCCCAAGCTGGTCGACCACCTGGACTACGACATCCATATCGACCACGCGGTGCTGGGCCTGATCGACCCGGCCCATGGGCCGTTCGTGCACCAGCAATGGTGGTGGCGCACCACCGCCAGCCAGCACGAGAAGCGCAAGGCCTTCGCCCCGTCCGAAGCCGGCTTCACCATGACCCGGCACGAGCCGAGCAAGAACTCCAAGGCCTACGCCATCCTGGGCGGCGAGCCCCTGACCGAGATCACCTTCCGCCTGCCGGGCCTGCGCTGGGAGCATGTGAAGGTCGGCGACCGCCAGGTGCTGGCCCTGTCGGCCATGACCCCGATCAACGCCGGCAAGACCCGGATGAACCAGATCATCTGGTCCGATCATCCGGCCTTCACCGCCCTCTATCCGGTGATCCGCATGGCCGCCCGGGCCTTCCTGCGCCAGGACGGCCGGATCGTGCAGGCCCAGGCGCGCGGCCTGCAGGACAATCCGGCCCTGATGTGGGTGGGCGACGCCGACCAACAGGGCCGCTGGTACCACCAGCTCAAGCGCGAATGGAACGCCAGCCGCCGCGAACGCCGGCCATTCAGAAACCCGGTCGAGGCCGCGACGCTGAGGTGGCGGACCTAGGGGCGGACTTGGGGGGGGGACGGTGGAGAAGAACCGGCCCATCTTTCCTCCCCCGTATAACGGGGGAGGTGGCGCGTCGCGAAGCGACGTGACGGAGGGGGCGTCCTGCGGCATCTAGACCCGGTGTCTCCGATCCGCCGCCTCCGCCGATCCCTCACCACCCTGCCCGACGCGCCCGGCTGGGCGCTGTGCGGCGGGATCGCGCTGATCGCCGGCGCCCTGATGGCCGCCATCGGTTTCTCGACCGGCCTCTACGCCCTGACAGCCACCGCGCCCGGCCTGCCGCTGCGGCTGCTGACCGTGTGGTTCGTGCCGGCCCTCGGCGAGGAGATCCCGTTTCGCGGCCTGCTGGTTCCGGGACGTGACGAGACCCGGCGTCCCTGGGCGGCCATCGCGATCTCGACCGCCCTCTACGTGGCCTGGCATCCGTTCGAGGCCCTGACCTTCCTGCCCCAGGCTTCGATGTTCCTGCGCGCGGACTTCCTGGCCTGCACCGCCATTCTTGGCCTGGCCTGCGCGATCCTGCGCTGGCGAATCGGGTCGCTGTGGCCGGCGGTGCTCCTGCACGGCGGTTTCGTGGTGGTATGGCAGACCTGGCTGGGCGGGGTGCGGCTGTAGGGGATGTGCGAGAGCATCTCTCTACCCGCTCTTCCCGGCGAAGGCGGGCACCCAGATCGCATGGCGGTGTGGATGACTGGGAAGGCTCAGCGCTCCTGGCGTCAGCCTCAAAACCATTCCATCTGGGTCCCGGCCTTCGCCGGGAGAGCGGATCAGAGGGTGGGCCTAGAACCGGAACGCCAGCTTGCCGCCGACGAACTTGCCGTCGGGATCGTAGCCGCGCGCCCGTCCGGCGCCGCTGGTGTCGGCGTTGGGCTGGATGCCGCACAGCAGGCCCGCGCCCAGCATGGCCTCGCCGGCCTTGCCCTCCACCGCGGTCCGCGCCACGCCGGCCGGCAGCGGCGTCGGGGCCCGCGAATACAGCACGGGCAGGCCGGGCGCGGTCAGGTCCAGGGGCTTGGCGGGGGCGAGGGACAGCTTGGGAGAGGTCCGGACGGCCTCGGCCGAAGCCGCGCTCCCGAAGGCGAGGGCGGCGGTCAGGACCAGTGCGGAAAGGCGAAGAGCGACCATGGTTGGACCCGAGATGGGAAAGCCGGCGGACAACGCCAAGGCTCTACCAAACGCGACCGCGGGTAAAGCGCCTCCGTTGGCCGCGTTCAGGGGGTACCTGCGACGCTGCACCGCAGCAAAAACCTTGCAAATGACAACGTTGTCACGTATATAGGGACCCTATGGGGACGATTTGATGTCCCGTTTTCCACGGATGAAGAAAATGCTTAGCCTGATCGTTCTGACCCTCTCGGCCATCAAGGCGCAACGCGCCGCGGCCTGAGACGCCTGAAACAGCTCGCTTCCAGCGGCTGACCCGAAAGGCCCGCGAACCCTCCGGTTCGCGGGCCTTTTCGTTGTGCGCTGCGGCAATACGCTTGGCTGTCCGATAACGGCCGGGACGTCGACGGCCGCTTACGACCCGTTGCGGTCCTTAGGGTCGCGGGTCGTCAGCTTAGCCTGCCCGATAGGGTAAGGACCCGCCGCCTCTGGCGACGGGCCTGCCGGACGAATTTAGGGGCAAGTAGTGCCGGGGGTCTCATAGTCCTCAAACTCGCCGGTCTCCTGGCCGAACGACCGATAGGTCCCGTCGCAATAGTAGCGAGTCCACCCCACTATTGTTCTGGTCTCAGTCCCACCCGGCGTTGGGCCTGGTCCGGGAAACGGCGAGGTTCCCGAACCATATTCCGGGCCAAAGTAGACCCTCTCCAGGTACCAACGTGGAGCCGCGTTCGAAGCCGCAGGGATCGAGGAAATGGCCAGAGCGATTATCAGCGAGGCTCGAACGAAGCGCTTCATGCGTACTCTCCGCAACGGGCGGAAGTGCCCGAGCGAACGACACCATAGATTGTGCGAGTCTGCAAACGAGAGTAGAGCGGTCGCGATTAAGTCACTTGCGCTTCCCAATCGGGTCTCCCCGCCCGGAACTTGATGACGCTTAGCTGACCTTCCGAAGGTCCGCTTCGGGCGCCCCCCTCCCTAATTCCCCTCCTCCAGCAGCCGTCGGGCGATGACCTGGGCCTGGATCTCGCCGGCCCCTTCGAAGATGTTGAGGATCCGCGCGTCGGCCAGCAGTCGGCTGGCGACATATTCCATGGCGAAGCCGTTGCCGCCGTGGATCTGCAGGGCGTTGTCGGCGGCGGCCCAGGCGACGCGGGCGGCGATCAGCTTGGCCATGCCGGCCTCGAGATCGCAGCGCTTGCCCTCGTCCTTCTGGCGAGCGGCGAAATAGGTTAGCTGGCGCACGCCCATGATCTCGGCGGCCATCATGGCCAGCTTGTTGTGGACGCGGGGGAACTCGAAGATCGCCTGGCCGAACTGCTTGCGGTCCAGGGCGTAGCCGAGGCCGGTCTCGAGCGCCGCCTGGGCCACGCCGACGGCGCGGGCGGCGGTCTGGATGCGGGCGCTCTCGAAGGTGGCCATCAGCTGCTTGAAGCCCTGACCGGGCACGCCGCCCAGCAGGTTCTCGGCCGGCACGGCGAAGCCGTCGAAGCCCAGCTCATATTCCTTCATGCCGCGATAGCCGATCACCCCGATCTCGCCGCCGCTCATGCCCTGGGCCGGGAAGTCGTCGCCTTCCTCGCCGCGCGGCTTGGGGGCCAGCAGCATCGACAGGCCGCGATAGTCGGTGGTGGCCGGATCGGTGCGGACCAGCAGGGTCATGACGTCGGCGCGGGCCGCGTGGGTGATCCAGGTCTTGTTCCCGGTCACCACGTACTGCTCGCCCTGCAGCTCGGCGCGGGTGCGCAAGGAGCCGAGGTCCGAGCCGGTGTTGGGTTCGGTGAAGACGGCGGTCGGCAGGATCGAGGCGTCCGAGATCCTCGGCAACCAGTATTGCTTCTGCGCTTCGGTGCCGCCGGTCAGGATCAGCTCGCCGGCGATTTCCGAGCGGGTGGCCAGGGAGCCGACGCCGATCCAGGCCCGCGACAGCTCCTCGGAGACCACGCACATGGCGGTCTTGCCCATGCCGCTGCCGCCGTATTCCTCGGGGATGGTCAGGCCGAACACGCCCAGCGCGCCCAGTTCCTCGACCAGCTCGAGCGGGATCAGCTGGTCGTTCAGGTGCCAGTCGTGGGCGAAGGGGGTGACCTTCTCCTCGGCGAAGGCGTGGAACTGGTCGCGGATCATCTCGAAGGTCTCGTCGAGACCGGTGTGCTCCAGGGTCGGGCGGCCGCGCGCCTCGGCCAGGCGCTGGGCGATGCGGGTCTTCACCGCTTGCGTGCCGCCCTCGACCATCAGCTTCATCAGGCCGTTGGAATAGAGGCGGTTCAGCACCGAACGGTCGGTGACCAAGTGGGCCGGGCGGACGATCTCGCCCTGGTTCATCGGCACGCCGCCGACCAGCTGGGCGCAATATTCGGAGAACAGCAGCTGGGCCAGCAGGGCCTCGATCTCGCCGAACCGGCCCTCGGCCTCCAGCCGCTCGGCCCAGCCGGCGACCTGGTTCATCAGCTCGGCATAGGCGGCGTACCAGCCGTAGCCGTGCACCTGGTGCTGGCGTTCGTCGGCGAGCGCGCGGTCGATCTTGCCGCCGGGACCGGCGATGGCGTCCTTCACGGCGGGCTTGGCCTCGGCCACGAACAGCTGGGCCGCGCCGGCCGCCTCGCGCAGCAAGCCGGTCAGCCCCGGCAGGACGAGGGTTTCCTTGGTTTCCTGGACGACCGTATCGGTCATGGCTTGCTCCCGTGCGCCAAACAGTTGTTTTCTTTCACTCTGGAGCTTTTCGCACCTGCGAGCAATGCCGCAGTGCAACATAATTGACCTCTCGGGGAAGAAACATGCTGGTCGTCCACCATCTCAACGAGTCGCGCTCGCAGCGCATCCTGTGGCTGCTGGAGGAGCTGGGCCTGCCCTACGAGATCCGCTTCTACGAGCGCGACGCCCAGACCCGCCTGGCGCCGCCGGCCCTGCTGCACGTGCATCCGCTGGGCAAGTCGCCGGTGCTGACCGACGGCGCGGCGACGATCATCGAGAGCGGGGCGATCACCGACTATGTCATCCGCCACCACGCCGGCGGCCGGCTGGCCCCCGATCCGGCCTCGTCGGACTACGACGCCTACCAGCAGTGGCTGCACTACGCCGAGGGCTCGGCCATGCTGCCGATGCTGCTGCGGATGTATGTCGGCCGGCTGGGCGAGGCCGGCGCGCCTCTGCATCCGCGCATCGAGAGCGAGATGGCCAACCACCTGTCCTATGTCGACGGCGCGCTGGCCGGACGCGACTTCTTCGTCGGCGACACCCTGACCGGGGCCGACATCCAGATGAGCTTCGTGGCCGAGGTGGCCAAGGCGCACGGCAAGCTGGCGGCCTATCCGAACCTCGAGGCCTGGATCGGCCGCATGCACGCCCGGCCGGCCTGGAAGCGGGCGCTGGACAAGGGCGGGGACTACAAGCTGGGGGCGTGAGGCCACCGACGCCCCCTGACGTTCTCCTCGCGCCAGAGTTACCCACAGTCCCGTTTCGCGCGTGCTTCACAAGCTTGGCAATATGAGCTTAGGTGGCGGCGCGGGATGGGGCCCGCGGGGGAAATCTCTTGAAAAATCTCTATAAAGCCGCCGTCGCGGCTCTGTTTGTCATGGCCGGCGCGAGCGCTCACGCCCAGCCCGTCAAGGTGCCGGAAGGCACCGAGGTGGTGATCCGCGTCGACGACGCGCTGTCGTCCGAAACCAACAAGGAAGGCGATCGCTTCTCGATCAGCCTGGCCGACGACATCGTCCTGGCCGACGGCACGAAGCTGCCGGCCGGCCTGAAGGGCGCGGGCGAAGTCACTCACGCCAAGAAGAAGGGCATGATGGGCAAGCCCGGCGAACTGAACGTCCGCTTCGACTATCTGAAAGCCGGCGACGCCAAGATCAAGCTGCGCGGCCAGAAGGGCGCCGAGGGCGACGCCCGCTATGGCACCACGATCACCCTGACCGTGCTGTTCGGTCCGCTGGGCCTGATCAAGCACGGCAAGGACGTCGAGATCAAACCGGGTCAGAAGATGACCATCTTCACCGACGCCGACGCGACGGTGGACCTGGCGGGCGCACCCGCCGCGCCGGCCGCCGTCTCGGCCGCCGCCGCGCCGGTCGGAACCGCCAACTAGGCTTTCCGCCGTTTTCAGCGTTCAGCGCCCCCTCCTCGCGGAGGGGGCGTTTTTCGTTGGCCGCGCCGCGCTTCGACCGGCCCCCGCGAAAAAATTCCCACATGAACGAATTCTGTCGGCGACGCTGTCGACGCCGTTCAGCTTCACCTTGGCATGGTGCGTCTCACGGGGCCGACGGCTCCGGAAACATTCTCAAGGGACGAAGACCATGACCATCAAGACCATGACCAAGACCATCACCCTGACCCTGGCCATGAGCGCCACCGCCCTGACCATGGCCGCCGCGCCCGCCGCCGAGGCGCGCATCTCGCAGAAGCTGGGCGGCGTGATCGGCTGCAACGCCTCGGGCGGCAAGCAGGAAGCCGGCGCCGTGATCGGCGGCCTGCTGGGCGCGGTCGCCGGCAACAAGCTGGCCAAGGACAACAAGGGCACGGGCACCGCCATCGGCGCCGTGGTCGGCGCGGGCGCCGGTTCCTACGCCGGCTGCCAGATGCAGAAGAGCCGCGCCACCAACAACGCCGGCGGCGCCTACACCAGCAACGGCATCCGGGTGTCCAACGCGGTCGACGCGGCCCCGATGACCAAGATCAAGGGCAAGTACGTCGCCCGCTCGACCCTGAACCTGCGCAGCGGCGCCACCACCCGCGCCCAGGCCTTGGGCTCGGTCCGGGCCGGCGAGACCTTCCAGGCCTTGGGCCGCACCGACGACGGCCAGTGGATCCTGGTTGGCCAGGACGGCGTCGGCGTGGGCTACGTCTCGAGCGCCTACGTCTACCGGGCGTAACCAGACGGGCCGCTTAGCGTCAGGCCCCAGTACGGCAAGCCCGTCTGCTCCCCCCAGCAGGCGGGCTTGTTGCTGTCTGGCGTGCGGGTCGCGCGGTGATTAGGCTGCGCCTGAGACGTCGGGGGAACGGAAGAAATGATCGAGCGCGAGGAAGGTGCGGCCTGGAGCCGATTCACGCTGCCGATTCTTTGGCTGTCGTCCGCCGTCTTGGTGCGCGTCGTGGGCGCGCCCTTGCGAACCACTAAGCACACTTTACCGGTCCCCGGAGCCGTGGAACTCGACTTCTCCTATGTCAGGGTCGCGTTCCACTACTCGCTAGGTCTAGCCGGCATGCTGGCGCTCTTCGCGATCGTGTACGGCGTTTTCGCCCTCAGACGCGCCTGGTATCGCGGCTGGATGGGTTATGCGCATCTTGCGCTCTCGGCCGGCGGCGCGCTGTTGATCCTGTCGCCGGCGCTTTTCGTAGCGTTGCTGGCCGATTGGTCGAGCGATCCGTTAGCCGCATTCAACATCTGGAATGGCGTCTCAGCCATCGGCTACGCAATGACCCTGGCCGGTGTAGCGATGTTCGTCGCCGTGTTGATCGACACCTGGCGGCGCAGCGCCTTGCCGCGACTCCAAGGCTAGGCTTCAGTGCGCTCCTGACTTCATCCGAGACCCCTCCATGCTCGCCACCACCCGCCGCGCCGCCCTGCTGTCGGCCTTCGCCACCGTCGGGGCCGCGGCGCTCGCCAAGCCCGCCTTCGCGCGGCAGCAGGGCAAGGCCGGGGCGGCGGTCGACCAGTTCGCCCAGGCGGTCATGGCCGCCTTCCCCGACGAGCCGGGCCTGGGGATCTGCGTGGTCGAGGACGGCGAGATCACCCTGGCCAAGGGCTACGGCGTGCGCCGCCTGGGCGGGTCCGACAAGGTCACCGACTCCACCCTGTTCGGCGTGGCGTCCAACACCAAGGCCTTCACCGCCGCCGCCCTGGCCATGCTGGTCGAGGAGGGCAAGGTCGCCTGGGACGATCCGGTCACCAAATACCTGCCGGCCTTCGCGATGAGCGACCCGATCGTCACCCAGTTGATGACCGTCCGCGACCTGCTCTGCCACCGCAGCGGCCTGACGCTTGGGGCGGGCGACCTGATGATCTGGCCCAACCCGACCCACAGCCGCGCCGACATCGTGGCGGGCCTGAAATACCTGCCGATCGGCGGCCAGTTCCGGGGCGGCTACGCCTATGACAACGTGCTGTACGTGGCCGCCGGCGAGGTGATCGCCGCGGTGACCGGCAAGCCGTGGGAGGTCTTCATCCAGACGCGGATCCTCGACCCGCTGAAGATGACCGACAGCGTTCCCCTGCCCTCAATGATCGGGAACCGGCCACGCGCCGAGCCGCACGCCCGCATGGGTCCGCCGATCCGGGGCCTTGGCCCGCAGACCGTCCTGCCGTTCGACGGCAGCTTCGACTCGGCGGGAGCGGCGGGCGGCCTCAACGCCAGCCCGCGCGACATCGGCAAGTGGCTGCAGGTTCAGCTGGGCCTGGGGACCACGCCGGGCGGCACCCGGCTGTGGACCGAGGCCTCGGCCCGCGAGATGTGGAAGCCCCAGACCATCACCGCCTGGTCCGACGGCCCCACCGCCGACAACCCGGTGCGCGCCAGCTTGCAGGCCTACGCCCTGGGCTGGTTCGTCAACGACCATCGCGGCGAGCGGATCGTCTGGCACACCGGGGGCCTGGCCGGCTTCATCTCCTATACCGGCCTGCTGCCCGGCCGGAAGTCGGGGATCATGGTGATGACCAACGCCGAGGAGACGCCGGTCTTCCGCGCCCTGCGCTACGGCGGTCCCGACCGGCTGCAGGGCCGCAGCGACTTCGACTGGATCGCCTCCAGCAAGAAGGTCCAGGCCGAGTCCGACGCCAAGCTGATTAAGGACGCCGCCGAGGCCATGACGCCCAAGGGCGGCGGCGTGGCGCCGACCCTGCCGCTGGCGGCCTATGCCGGGACCTATCGCGACCCCTGGTACGGAACGGTGACGGTGTCGGTGGCCGGGAAAGGCAAGAAGGCCGGGCTGAAGATCCGCTTCGACAAGACCCCCGCCCTGCGCGGCGCCCTGGAGACCTTCGACGGCGACACCTTCAGGACCCGGTTCGACGACCGCTCGCAGGAAGACGCCTTCGTGGTGTTTTCGCTCAAGGACGGCGCGGTGACCGGCGCGACCATGCGCGCCGTCTCGCCGCTGGCGGACTTCTCCTACGACTATCAGGACCTGAAGCTGGTGCGGATCTAGCTCTTCTTCCAACTCCGACCGACCACCGCCGCAACGCCCGCTTGATGTCGACCGGCGTTGACTCGGCTCTCTACCAGGGGAAGAGTTCCCGCTCCGTTGGGCTGAAAAGGGGCGCGCTTTGTGAGCCCGATTTTCCTGTACGATTGGCTCTTCAGCGACGTCGGTGTCGAACACCTGGCCACCGGAAGGCTTGCTTGAGCGGCTCCGCCCTCCATCCGGCGGCGGCCAGGCTGCGCGAGCAAGCGCTAATTGACGCCGCACGGGGATGGCTCAAACTATGAAAAAAGCTCAACCTTTGATCGTCGCCCTAGGCGCGTGCCTGCTGGTCTCGGCGGGAGCATGGGCCATGCCAGATTCAAGGGGAGATTCCGCTTCGTGTCTCGCCATCCCTGCAGTCGTCGCCCAACTCGCCGCCGGGCAACGAGCTCCCTATGCTCGAGGCCGCCTGATAGAGCCTCAGCAGTATGCATCGCCCAAGGGAGTTCCGGGGCTGTGGCGCGGGGAGACCCCGTCTCTGGAGATGTTCCGCGTATGGGCCTCAAGCCCGCCGGCCAATGCGCTAGATTGCCCAGAACTCAAGAATGGCCAAGTGGTCGATCTGGCGGAAGCGGCCCATCCTGCCTACGTGATTTCAAGGCCGGTCCTTAGCGCTTCTGGCGATGAAGCGTTGGTCGCGGTGAGATACGAGAGCGGGAAATTGGGCTCGTACGATCACATCCTTTTCCTCAGAAAGACGGCCGGGCGCTGGGCAATCGCCGGACAAGGCGAACTCGCGATTTCATAGCCTCGCGCCAATTCAGATGAATTTCAGCCCACCCGCCAGCCCTGGGCGATGAACAGGATCTGTTTGTCCATCATCGCCGCCAGTTCGGCCGCGGTCGCCGCGCGGCAGGCGGCCACGCGGTAGTTCCAGGCGTAGGCGGCCTTGAGCACGTCGATGGCGGTCTGCGGGTCGAGGTCGGGACGGACTTCGCCGCGCTGGACACCGTCGAGCAGGACTTCGCGCAGCATCTCCGTCAGCCGCTCGTTGCGGCCATAGGGCGTGACGCCCGGGTCCTGGCTGGGGCTGTAGGAGGCCGCGATATGGGCCAGGAACAGCTTCAGCCGCCGGGTCTCGAACTCATAGTGAATGGCGAAGATCGAGCACAGCCGGTCGGCCGTCGAGCCGCGCAGGAAGGGCACCACCCGGTCGAACTCGGCGTAGAGCTCGTCCAGCCGGCGGTCCATCACATGGCTGAGCACCTCGGCCTTGGACGCGAAGGTCGTGAAGACGCTGCCCACCGAGACGCCCGCCCGTTCGGCGATCGCCCGGATGGTCGTCTCTTCGTAGCCTGTCTCGTTGAACAGATCGCGCGCGGCCTCGAGGACCTTCTCACGCGTCGCCTGCTTCTGGTCGTCTCTTAGACCCACGCACTGTCCCCCCGGATAGCTTGCGTCGCTTCTATTTAATCCGACGGCGGCGCTCCGACAAAGAGCGTCCGCCCTCGGTCGTGATCTTACGCGCGCGCGCCCGCCAGGATGACCTTCAGTTGATCCGAAAGTCGCGACAGCAATGCTTCGACCGTCCAGGCGTCGAAAACGGCCCGGCGATAGTTGGCCACATACACGTCCCAGATGATCTCGGCGAGAAGCTTAACGTCAGCGTCGGTCTTCAGTTCACCGCGATCGGCCCCGCGGTTCAGCACGCCGGTCAGCAGGGCGAAGATGTGCTTGAGATGACCGCGGTTGCGGCGCTCGGCGGATTCCGACCGGGTCCACGACACGGCGATGCTGGCCTGCAGCAGCGGCAGCTGCTCGACATGGAAGCCGTAGGCCACGGCGAACATGCCGATGACGCCCTCTTCCACGGTCGTGGCGTTGACGCTGGCCTGCTTCATCTGGGCGTAGATGACTTCGTAGTCGGCGGTCAGGATCTCGTCGAACAGCTCGCTCTTGTCGGAGAAGCTGGCGAACACCGCGCCCGTCGACATGCCGGCGGCCTGGGCGATGTCGCGGATGGTCGCGCCTTCGTAGCCGCGCTCGATGAACAGGCGGCGGGCGGCCGACAGGACGCGCTCGCGGGTGCGCTGCTTGGCCAGGGCCCGGCGCGTCAGCTTGACGGGGGCGTCGCCCGGCGACTCGATGTTCAGGGATACAAAGCTCATGCGAAAGTCTCCAGGCGAGCAAGCGCGGCTTCGGCGCGCTTCTCGAATTCGATGCAGTATTCGTCGACGACGCTGGTGAGGACGTCGGCGTAGCGACGCGCCAGGGCGCGTCCGTCCTGCGCGGCGTCGCGCAGATCGGTGATCAGTTGGCGGGCCTCCGCCAGGGCGTCTTCGCGTTCCGACGCGGAGAGGTCGGCGGCGGCGACGCGAGCGTTTTGAGCCATTGCGATATCTCCTGCTCCGCTGAAAAGGGGCATTGGCATGATCTGCGGTGAGACATTGATCATGTTCAACGAACGCGTACTAAATTCGAAGGTGGCGCGTTTATCCCTTGCCGCAAGGGCGCGCAACCAAAAATCGAACTAAAATCGGCGAACGGCAGCGTTTCAGGATGTATGGCGCCGCTCGCCGACGGTCACTGCGACAAATGCGCTCAACGAACAGAGTCGACGAATGTCGGTATGGAATGAAGCCGGGTTGAAACGCTGCCCAAGCATCGGTCGACGCTCTGGCCAAGCCTCGGGCGAGGGCCTAACTTCGTGCGCATGAACCACCTCTTCGATTTCCTGGTGCCGATCATGCTCGGCGCGGTCCTGATCACGCTGTGCATCGGCATCTACGCCCTGTTCCGGGGCGGCGACTTCGGGCGCTCCTATTCCAACAAGCTGATGCGCCTGCGCGTGGCGCTGCAGTTCCTGGCCGTGCTGGTGCTGGTCGCCGCCTTCTGGTGGCGCAACCACTGACCCTTCATCGCCCTCAATGGGCGAGCCCGGCGCAAGGTTGCGCGGCGCGCGCCGGAGCGCCTCGCCAGGAGTCTGTTCCATGGTCACCCTGAACCGCATCTACACCCGCACGGGCGACAAGGGCCTGACGCGGCTGTCGACCGGCCAGCCGGTCAGCAAGGCGTCCCTGCGGGTCGAGGCCTATGGCGGGGTCGACGAGACCAACGCCTTCATCGGCGTGGCGCGCCAGCACACGAAGGCGGACGCCGAACTCGACGCCCTGCTCGAGCGCATCCAGAACGACCTGTTCGACCTGGGCGCGGACCTGGCCACGCCCGAGCAGAACGAAAAGCCGGAATGGGAGCCGCTGCGCGTGGTCGACAGCCAGGTCGAGCGGCTGGAGCGCGAGATCGATGCGATGAACGCCCGGCTTTCGCCCCTGACCTCGTTCGTCCTGCCGGCCGGCAGCCCCGCCTCGGCGGCCCTGCACGTGGCGCGCACGGTCTGCCGCCGGGCCGAGCGCAAGGTGGTCGACCTGATGGGCGTCGAGGGCGAGATCGTCGGCGACGCGGCGCTGAAGTACCTCAACCGCCTGTCGGACCTGCTGTTCGTCGCCGCGCGCCGGGCCAATGACGACGGCGCGGCCGACGTGCTGTGGAAGCCGGGCGCGACGCGCTGACTCGAAAACTGTCCCGGCGCGAGAGTGACGAAAGGAGCTGTCATCCCGGACGAGCGCGCAGCGCGAAGATCAGGGACCGACGCGTGAACTCGGAGCTTCCCGCGGTCCCGGATCTGCGCCCGGCTTCGCCGGGCTTGTCCGGGATGACAAGACTTGTCGCCTCTCCTCTGAGAGGTTTCAGGAGGCGCGGAAAACGCCTATTTCGCCGGGCGGCTGGCCGACGGGCCTTCCATCTTCTTCGGATCGGTGTTGATCGGCGGCAGCTTGGGGTCGGGCCGCATGGTGATGATGTTCAGCGGCGTGATGGTCGCGCACTTCATCCATCGGCCGGCCCAGGCGTGGTCGGGCTTGGCCTCGCAGCGCTGCTTGGGCCAGACCCACAGGGAATGATAGGCGAAGACGCCGGCGCTGGCCGCCAGGAAGATGGCGAAGAAGGTCCACTGCAGGCGCGTGATGTTGCTCTTCATGAGCCGCCTCATACTGGCCGGGCGCGACCCTGGCCAGAGGCTAAAACGCGCGGAACCATCGCCGGCGCCGAACGCCTTTTGTGTGCGGCGCAGCAGACGCGCGTCGGGAAGTATCGTACGACTGTTTGAACGTGGCGTCGGAATATGCGTTACGCTTACGTCAGGGGAAACTTGCAAACCGGCCCGGACGCGCTAATTGCGTTCGCGCAGGCAGGAAAAACTAGCCAGGAGGCGGCGTAGACCGATGAAGGTTCTGGTCCCGGTCAAACGGGTTATCGATTACAATGTGAAGGTCCGGGTGAAGCCCGATCAGACCGGCGTCGACCTGGCGAACGTCAAGATGTCGATGAACCCCTTCTGCGAGATCGCGGTCGAGGAAGCCGTGCGTCTGAAGGAAAAGGGCGTCGCCACCGAGGTGGTCATCGTCTCGATCGGCCCGCAGCAGGCGCAGGAAACCATCCGCACCGCCCTGGCCATGGGCGGCGACCGCGGCATCCTGATCACCACCGACGCCGATCCCGAGCCGCTGGCCGTGGCCAAGCTGCTGGCGGCCGTCGTGGCCGAGGAAAACCCGAACCTGGTGCTGATGGGCAAGCAGGCCATCGACGGCGACAACAACGCCGTGGGCCAGATGCTGTCGGCCCTGCTCGGCTGGCCGCAGGCCACCTACGCCTCGGCGGTTGAAGTCTCGGGCGCGACCGCCAAGGTCACCCGCGAAGTCGACGGCGGCCTCCAGACCCTGGACGTCGACCTGCCGGCCATCGTCACCGCCGACCTGCGCCTGAACGAGCCGCGCTACGCGTCTCTGCCCAACATCATGAAGGCCAAGAAGAAAGAGATCGCGAGCAAGACCGTCGCCGACTACGGCGTCGACGTCGCCCCGCGCCTCAAGGTCGTCAAGGTCGCCGAACCGGCCAAGCGCTCGGCCGGCGTCAAGGTCGAGACCGCCGCCGACCTCGTTTCCAAGCTCAAAACCGCGGGGGTGCTGTAATGGCCGTTCTCGTCGTCGCCGATAACGACAACGCGCAGCTGCGCGATGGCACCCACAAGACCGTCACCGCCGCCCTGAAGCTGTCGGGCGAGGTCGACATCCTGGTCCTGGGCCAGGGCGTGGCCGGCATCGCCGCCGAAGCCGCCAAGATCGCCGGCGTCCGCAAGGTGCTGGTCTCCGAGAGCGAGGCCCTGGGCCATGGCATCGCCGAGGCCGAGGCCGACGCGGTGCTGGCCGTGGCCGGCAATTACGACGCGATCCTGGTTCCGGCCACCTCGGGCGGCAAGAACTTCGCGCCGCGCGTCGCCGCCAAGCTGGACGTCGCGCCGATCAGCGACATCGTCGAGGTCGTCTCGGCCGACACCTTCACGCGTCCGATCTACGCCGGCAACGCGCTGGAGACCGTCCAGAGCTCGGACGCCAAGAAGGTGATCACCGTGCGCCCGACCGCCTTCCCGGCGGCCGGCGAAGGCGGCTCGGCTCCCGTGGAGACGGTCGGCGGCGCCGATGCGGCCAAGACCCGCTTCGTCAGCGAAGAGATGGTCAAGTCCGACCGTCCGGAACTGGCCGCGGCCAAGATCGTCGTCTCGGGCGGCCGCGCCATGGGCTCGGCCGAGGAGTTCCAGAAGGTGATCGAGCCCCTGGCCGACAAGCTGGGCGCCGCCGTCGGCGCCTCGCGCGCGGCCGTGGACGCCGGCTATGCGCCCAACGACTACCAGGTCGGCCAGACCGGCAAGGTGGTCGCCCCGGCGCTGTACATCGCCATCGGCATCTCGGGCGCCATCCAGCACCTGGCCGGCATGAAGGACAGCAAGGTGATCGTCGCCATCAACAAGGACGCCGACGCCCCGATCTTCCAGATCGCCGACTACGGCCTGGTGGCCGACTACAAGACCGCCGTGCCTGAACTGATGGACGCCCTGACGGCGGCCGGCAAGTAACGCGCCTTCCCCTGTCTTGGGGACGACATGGAGAAGGCCCGGGAGCGATCCCGGGCCTTTTTCTTTTGGCTTTCATCCCGACAAACGCCGGGATGCGAATCCTGGGGCGTCACTTCGGGCTGTCGAGCGGGATGCCCGCCGCCCAGCTGAAGTCGTCGCCGGCGATCGGCGCGTGGAGTTGACCGGCCGAGGCGAACAGCAGGGAGAGCACGGCGAAGCCGGCGATCAGAAGCAGTTTCATCGGAGCACCTGTGAGCATGAGTGGCGGCCCATCGGCCTGACCCCGGTAAAATGCGCCGACAGAACACGCTTTACGAACGATGGTATCTAAGCAAACTTGTCAGCCACGCTAACAAGCTGGACGCCCCATGCGCCTCCCGCCCTTCCTGACCCTGACCGCCCTGGAGGCCGCCGCCCGCCATCGCAGCTACAGCCGGGCGGCGCGCGAGCTGTTCGTCACCCACGGCGCGGTCAGCCAGCAGATCCGCAAGCTGGAGGACGACCTGGGCGCCAAGCTGTTCGTGCGCCAGGGCAACGCCATGGTCCCCACCGCCACCGGCCAGCGCCTGGCCGACCAGGTGACCGCCGCCCTGGCGACCCTGCGCGCCGGGGTCGACGACGCCCGGCTGGCGGCGCGCGGGCCGCTGGTGATCAGCTCCGGCGCCGCCTTCGCCAGCCGCTGGCTGGTCACCCGCCTGGAGCGGCTGGCGCGCGAGACCGACGAGCCCGACCTGATCGTCCGCGCCGAGGACCGGGTGGCCGACCTGGCCACCGACGGCGTCGACATCGCCCTGCGGTTCGGCCTGGGCCAATGGCCGGGCGTCGAGGCCGCCACCCTGATGATCGAGCGGATCTTTCCGGTGTGCAGTCCCGACTTCCTGGTCCGCCACCCGATCCGCGAGCCGCGCGACCTGCTGGACGCGCCGCTGCTGCGCCATGTCGGCCTGCCCTGGTCGATGTGGCTGACGGCCATGGGCGTCGACGAGGCGCCGCGCCAGCAGGGGCTGGGCTTCGAGGACACCGCCCTGATGCTGGACACCGCCGCCCACGGCGTGGGCGTGGCCCTGGCCCGCAGCGGCCTGGCCGAGCGCGACCTGCGCGAGGGCCGGCTGGTGCGCCCGTTCTCCGGCGAGGTGGCGGTCGAGACCGGCAACCACTTCGTCTGGCGCGCCGACAGCCCGAAACTCGCGCGGATCCTGAAGCTTAGGGACTGGTTCCTGGCCGAAACGGCGGATCTGCGGGCTTAGGCGCCGAGGCCGCCGCCAAGGCGACGGGTGCTGACCGGCCTGGCAGTGATGCGGCGGCCGCCGAGCGTCTAGGGCGGCGAAGGATCCTACGCCCTCCGGAACCCGCGCAGCACGTTGGCCTCGGTGCTCAGCTGCAGCTTGCCGTAGTCGATGCGCGGCGTGTCGGAGAACAGCAGGTAGTAGTATTTCATCTGCTCGGACCACCAGTAGCCGGGGCAGTTGTCGCCCTGGGTCATCGGCCGGGTGGTGATGTCCTTCAGGACCGTGTAGCCGAAGGCCGCGCGGCTGGTGGCCTTCATTTCGCGATAGTGGATCGCTGCCAATTTCCGATAGCGCTCGTCGCGATCTCCCAGCCAAAGGTTCAGGCAGGCGTCGGGATATTCCGGGCGCAGGCCGGTGTGCTTGCGGCGCGGCTGGCCGGTGGTCACGTCGATCGATTCCGGGATCACGCCGTAGGTGGCCTGCAGCTGGGTGAACGAGGCCAGGTAGTCGTCGCCCTGGGCCTTGCGGCCGACCTGACCCAGGAGGCCGGCATAGTAGGCGGCCAGTTCGCTCTGGGCGGTGGCGGTCACCGCTCCGGTCTCGAAATCGACCATCGGGAACCACAGCCGACCGTCATAGCGCTTGGCCTGGTGGGCCAGCTGGGCGTCGACGCACTCGACCGCCCAGCGCTTGCAGTCGGTGTCGCCGAACAGTTCCCAGGCGTCCCACAGGTACTCGTAGAAACTATCGGCATAGACGTCGATGCTGGCGTTGCGGCTGGTGAAGTCGCCGGTCACGGCATGGATGTTGGCGGCCATCAGGCCGATCTTCGAGCGGCGGTCCAGGGCGTGGCGCATGGCCCGCTTGGCCATGTCGAAATATTTCCGATCGCCGGTCAGCTGGCTCAGCACGCCGAACTCGCTGAGGTAGGTGCCGATCTCGGCCAGGTTGGTCTCGGGGTCGCTGACCGCGCCGGTGCGCAGGTTCACATAGCGCCAGGGCAGGCCATGGGGCGAAGCCTCGAAGGCCTTGGCTAGGCGGTCGGCCAGGTCGCGGGCCTTGGCCAGCAACCCCGGATCGCCGCAAGCCAGGTGGGCCGAGAGCAGGCCGCCGACCAGGCGGATGTTGGTCTCGAAGACCTGGGCGTTTCCGTCGACGTCGAAGTCGAGGCGGGTCTTGACCCAGTCGACCCCGGCCTGGAACTCGGCGTCCAGCCCCATGATCCACAGGGTGTCCAGCGCCTCGACCAGCGACAGGCCCAGATCGTGGCCTTCGACGAAGAACGACGACGACGTGCCGCTGACCGGATTGATCTCGTCCTTGCCCCAGGCCTTGGCGACATAGTTGCGCCAGGCCCACTGGAACTCGGCGCGGACATCGGCGGCCAGGGCCTTCCAGTCCTCGCGCGCGGCTTGTTCGGCGGCGAAAGCCGGGGCGGCGGCGGCCGAGGCGACCAGGGCCAGGGCGCGGCGGCGGGAGAGGCGCGGGGTGTTCATGGGGCGAGCTTAGGCGCTCACTCCAAAGGCTGTCATCCCGGACGTAGCGAAGCGAAGATCCGGGATCGCCGGAAGCGCCGCGTTCAGGCGTCGGTCCCGGATCTTCGCGCTGCGCGCTTGTCCGGGACGACAGGGATAACGGGTCCAAACCACCGCCTCCGCTCCCCTTTCCGCTGCGTCGCAGCAAAGCCTTGGCGACGACGGGGTTGGTCGTGCTAGAAAAGCGGGCATGAACTCCGGGCGGGCGCGCGACGCCCTGCCCCGCCTCGAACAAGGCTTGTCTGAATGACGGATATCAAGACGGTCGGCGTAATCGGCGCCGGCCAGATGGGGTCGGGAATCGCCCATGTCGTGGCCCTGGGCGGCTATGACGTGCGCCTGCACGACATATCGCGCGAGCGCATCGACGCCGGCCTGGCCCTGATCGAGAAGAACATGACCCGCCAGGTGCATCGCGGGATCATCGACGAGGCGGCCATGAGCGCGGCCCTGGCGCGGATCACCGCCGCCGAGGACCTAGCCCTGGTCGGCGCCACCGACCTGGCCATCGAGGCGGCCACCGAGAACGAAGAGATCAAGAAGTCGATCTTCCGGGGCCTGCAGCCGCACCTGGGCGAGAACACCCTGCTGGCCTCCAACACCTCGTCGATCTCGATCACCCGCCTGGCCTCGACCACCGATCGCCCCGAGCGGTTCATCGGCCTGCACTTCATGAACCCCGTCCCGCTGATGAAGCTGGTCGAGATCATCCGCGGCATCGCCACCGACGTGCCGACCTACGAGCGGGCCGTGGCCTTCGCGAAATCGCTGGGCAAGATCACCAGCAACGCCGAGGACTTCCCCGCCTTCATCGTCAACCGCGTGCTGGTGCCGATGATCAACGAGGCGATCTACACCTTGTACGAGGGGGTCGGCACGGTCGACGCCATCGACACCGCCATGAAGCTGGGCGCCAACCATCCGATGGGCCCGCTGGAGCTGGGCGACTTCATCGGCCTGGACACCGTCCTGTCGATCATGAACGTGCTGCACGAGGGCCTGGCCGACAGCAAGTACCGCCCCTGCCCGCTGCTGGTGAAATATGTCGAGGCGGGTTGGCTGGGCAAGAAGGCCGGCCGCGGCTTCTACGACTATCGCGGCGAGCACCCGGTCCCGACGCGGTAGTCGGCGAGACTTCCCGCCGTCTTCGCGCTAGGGTTTAACCGGGAGCCCACCGGAGACGGCGACATGGCCGCGTTCATGATCTCGCTTCGCGCCAAGACCGACGACAGCAAGATCGGCCCGGCCCGTTATCTGCGGATCGAGGACGACGGGGCGCAGACCGCGCTTAGCCCCGCCGCCTGGCGCAAGGCGGTGCTGGACAGCTTCACGGAAACCACGCCGCAGGGCCAGCCCCGGGGCGACCTGTTGTTCTTCGTTCACGGCTTCAATGTCAGCTTCAAGCACGCCCTGAACGGCGACGCCGAGAACCGCGCCAAGCTGGCGGCGCACGGCTGGACGGGGGTCTATGTCAGCTACGACTGGCCGTCCCTGGGCGAGACGCTGGGCTATTACGCCGACCGCAGCAACGCCCGGGCCTCGGCCAACGCCCTGATCGACTCGGCCCTGTCGATGTTCGTCGCCGCGCTCACGCCCGACTGCCAGGTGCGGGTCAGCGTGATGGCCCATTCGCTGGGCGCCTTCGTGGTGCGCCAGGCCTTCAGCTGGGCCTACCAGGACACCAAGACCAACGCCAAGGCCTGGTCGATCTCGCAGTTGCTGCTGGTGGCCGGCGACATCGCCCAGGGCAGCCTCTCGGCCGGCCAGGACGGCGGACGCTGGTTCAACAAATATGTCGGCCGGACCACCACCTATTCCAATCGTTTCGACAGCGTGCTGCAGATCTCGGACATCAAGAACGGCGAGCCGACGCCCCGGGCCGGCCGGGTCGGCCTGCCGGTCGACGCGCCGGAATCGTTCTGCAACGTCGACTGCAGCGCCTTTTTCGCCGGGCTAGATTTCGGCCTGGGCAAGAGGATCAATCCCGCCACGGCCCACGGTTTCTACTTCGACCAGGACGCCTTCTGGCGCGACGCGGTGCTGACCCTGGAGGGCGGCATCGACCGCCACGTCATCCCCACCCGCGAGGCGGTCGCCGGGATCGACAACCGCTTCAGCCTCAAGACCGAGGCGATCAGCGCGGCGGACTACGCCACGGCGCTGCGGCTGGCCCAGGCGGGGAACTGAGCCGGCGGGGACGGCGCGGGGCGCCCCTTCACTCGCATTCATTTGTCATCCCGGGCGTAGCGAAGCGCAGACCCGGGAGCGACGCCTGAGCTCGGCGCTTCCGGCGGTCCCGGATCTGCGCGCTACGCGCTGGTCCGGGATGACACCCTTTGTGAGCGAAAAGGGGAACCCTAGCCCGCGCCCATGGCCACGGCCACGTGGTAGACCGTGAACGAGGCCAGATAGGCCAGGCCGGTCATGTACAGGAACATCACCGTCGGCCAGGTCCAGCCGTTGGTCTCGCGCTTGACCACGCCCAGGGTGGCCGCGCACTGCGGGGCGAACACATACCAGGCCAGGAACGACAGGGCGGTGGCCAGCGACCACTGGTGCGACAGCAGGGCGCCCAGATTGGTGCCGGCCTCGTCGTCGCCGCCGACCGCATAGACCGTGCCCAGGGCCGCCACCGCCACCTCGCGGGCCGCGAAGCCCGGGATCAGGGCGACCGTCATCTGCCAGTTGAAGCCGATGGGCTGCATGACGGGCGCGATCAGGTGCCCGATCCGGCCGGCCAAGCTGTAGTCGATGGCCGGTCCCGTCGCGCCTTCCGGCGGATAGGGGAAGGTCGACAGCACCCAGACCAGCACCATCAGCGGCAGGATGATGCGGCCGGCCCGCTCGATGAAGATCCGCGCCCGGGTCCACAGGTTCAGCAGCACGTTGCGCGGCTCGGGCCAGCGATAGGTCGGCAGCTCCATCATGAACGGCTCGACCGTGCCGCGCCAAAAGATCTTGCGGATCACGAACGACACCAGCAGGGCCGAAACGATGCCGGTCGCGTAGAGGCCGAACATCACCAGGCCGGGCAGGCTCAAGCCGCCCCAGACCTTGGTGTGGGGAATGAAGGCGGCGATGATCAGGGTGTAGACCGGGATCCGCGCCGAACAGGTCATCAGCGGGGCGACCAGGATGGTGGTCAGGCGGTCGTGCTTGTTGTCGATCACCCGCGTCGACATGATCCCCGGGATGGCGCAGGCGAAGCTGGACAGCAGCGGGATGAACGCCCGGCCGTGCAGGCCCGCCCCGCCCATGATCTTGTCCATCAGGAAGGCCGCGCGGGTCATGTAGCCGCTGTCTTCCAGCAGCAGGATGAAGAAGAACAGGATCAGGATCTGCGGCAGGAACACCAGCACGCTGCCGACCCCGGCGATCAGGCCGTCGGTGACGAAGCTGCGGGCCAGGCCCTCGGGCAGCACGCCGCCCACCGCCCCGCCCAACAGGCTGAAAGCCGACTCGATCAGGGTCATCAACGGCTCGGCCCAGGTGAACACCGCCTGGAACATCACGAACAGCAGGCCGGCCAGGATCAGCAGGCCGGCGACCGGGTTCAGCAGCACGGCGTCGATCCGGCCCGTGACGGTGTCCGGCCGCTCGGGCGGGCGCACGCAGGCCTTGACGATCCGCTGGGCCTCGCGGTGCGCGGCGCGGATCTCGGCGGCGCTGGGCTCGCGCCAGACGTTCTCGTACCCGCCGCCGGCCTCGAGCCGCTGGGCGTGGGCGATCGCCAGGGCGTCGACCTTGGCGACCAGGTCCTGCAGCCCGCGCTTACGGGTGGCCACGGTGGTGACGATCGGCGCGCCGATCTCGGCCGACAGCCGCTCCAGGTCGATGCGCAGGCCCTGGCGCTGGGCGATGTCGTACATGTTCAGCGCCAGCACGAACGGCCGGCCGACCTGCTTGAGCTCCAGGACTAGGCGCAGCACCAGCCGCAGGTTGGTGGCGTCGGCCACGCAGATCACCACGTCCGGCGGCTGTTCCCCCGACAGGCGGCCCAGGACGGCGTCGCGGGTGACCACCTCGTCGGGACTGCGGGCGCGCAGCGAATAGGTGCCCGGCAGGTCCAGCACGTGGGCGCCGCGCCCGCCGGGCAGGGTCAGCACGCCCTCCTTGCGCTCGACGGTGACGCCGGCGTAGTTGGCGACCTTCTGGCGGCTGCCGGTCAGGGCGTTGAACAGGGCGGTCTTGCCGGAATTGGGATTGCCGACCAGCGCCAGGCGCGCCGGCCGCAGGGTCGCGGCGGGGGGCGCCGACGGGGCGAGGGTGTCGGTCAAGGCCTAGATCTCTTCGAACTGAACGGTGACGGCCCCGGCCTCGCGGCGACGCAGGGCCACGCGCATGTCGTCGATCCGCACGGCGATCGGGTCGCGGCCGATCAGCCCCTCGTGCAGCACCTCGAAGGCGGCGCCCTCGACGAAGCCCATCTCCAGCAGGCGGCGCTCCAGCTCCTCGGGATCGATCGACTCCGACTTTCCGGTCTGGCCGCTGACCCGCACGATCACCCCGCGCTGACCCTTGCGGGCGACGCTCAGCTGGCGCTCGCCGCCGGCGGAGGCGAGCGGTTGGGTGATGTCGGGAGCAAATCTGAGGACGTCGGACATGGTCGCACCGGAAAAACTTGCGAACGATTATCAGTCTAAGGCGACGCTGTCATGTGTCGATTGGGCGACGCGGTGTCGCGGCGCCTCCGAGGCCCTCCCTCATGGCGTGACGGCGCCCTGCCGGCCGGTCGGTCAGTGCGCCGCCGCGGCCGCGGCGTCGATCTGGCGCTTGGCGTCCTGCTCAGTTCCAGACAAGCGGGTCCGATAGGCTTCCAGCCGAGCTTTCAGGGCGCGATGCCGGACCGCGAGGAGCGCTTCGGCCTCCGCCCTGAAGGGCGCGGGTTGGTCCCGCAGATCGACACCCATCGCCACCTCTTCATGGGTAGCGAGCTTGCTGACGCACACGTCGGCCCGGGTGACGGCGACCGATGTCTTGACGTCGTTGTGGGTGAGGGCCCGAGCAGTCGCGACCTCGTTGTGGTTTTGCCGGACCGCTTCGCGGACTTCGGCGGTGACCCTGTCCATTTCCGCCTGGCTGGAAACGTTGACGAAGTCTCCGCCCCCCGCCTTGGCGACCGAGGCGAGGGCCTGGGCGTCGGCCGACGGCAGGTCAAAGCCGATGACGTTCACGATCGCCCGCGTGCGGCCGGCATTTATGCTTCGCGCCACGGCGACGGGATCGCCGCCGCAGGTCTCCTGACCGTCCGATACGACATAGATCACCTGCGCGCCCGGAGCCGAGTCCTGGGACAGCAGGGTTTCGGCCCGCGTCAGGCCGGCGGCCAACGGCGTCCAGCCGACCGCCTGGACCTGATCCAGCGCCGTGCGAAGCCGCTGACGATCGGTCGTCAGGGGCGACAACACGGTAATGGCCGCGCAGGATTTCGCCTTGCCGGCCGGCGCGTTGCTGCCTTCCTGCCCGAACACCAGGAGCGACGCCTGCACCGAGGCGGGCATGGCGTCGATGAAGTCCTGCGCCGCCTTGCGCGCCAGGGCGAGCTTCGTCACGCCGCCGATCCGCCCCGCCATCGAGCCGGACCCATCGATCATCACCAGCACCCGGGTCGGCGTGGGGCGAGCGGAGCCGCCCTGCCGGCCCTGCAGAGTGACGTCCTCGAGAGCGACTTCGCTGAAACAGTCGTCCGGGTTTTTCGTCGTGAAGCGCGCGACATAGGCTCGGACTTCCGGCGAGGCCGAGCCCCCATCTCCGGAGGCCTTGGAAGCCGCCCCCTTGGCGCGATCTTGCGAGGGGTCTGGCGCGTCGTGGCACGCGGCAAGGCAGAAAGCCCAGACGCAGAGGCCAACTCCAAGGAGCGTTCGCATAACCATCGTTTCCCTTTTCTCGGGACCCGGTCCGACCATAGGCGATCGCCATAGGCAGATCGAGGGCGGACGCTCGAGCGCTCCGGCGACGCCCCCTCCTCTGGAGATTCAGCCCCGTTCACGAGAACCTGATTTGTGGTTAAGGCGCGGCGTAATGGCTCACAGGCGTTAATATGTTCGACTCACGACCGGCGCGGCTCGCATAATGCCCTTGTAGATTCGTAAGGACCTCGAATGCGAAGGCTGATGCTGGCGCTGCTGACGGGCGCCTATCTCTGTCTGGCCCTGGTCGTCTCCCTCGCCCTGTGGCGGATGGGCGCGGCGCCGGCTGTCGGCCTGGCCGCCTTCATCGGGGCCATGGGCCTGTGCTTCGCCATCCACGGCGTGATCGCCAACGTCCTGCAGGGCGCGGCCCTGCGCGTCGACATCGAGACCATCCGCGAAGCCCACGGCATCCTGCTCGACCAGGTCGAAAAGGTCGACGCCCGCATCACCGGCCTGCTGGAGAGCGTCGCCGACGACGCCCAGCGCCGCTCGGCCGAGCTGACCAGCGAGGTCCACCAGCTGGAGGACCTGGTCGCCCGGATGAGCGACCGTCTCGAGCACCAGCTCAGCTACCATGTCGAGGTCGCCCGCAGCGAGCCGCACCGCCGCTCGCCGCAGTCCAGCGCCCTGATCGAGGTGGTGCAGGACGCCCTGGCCGACAACCGCGTCGACCTCTATCTGCAACCGGTCGTCAGCCTGCCCCAGCGCCGGACCGTGTTCTACGAGAGCTTCTCGCGCCTGCGCGACGAGACCGGCCGCATCATGATGCCGGCCGAATATCTGGCCGTGGCCGAGCCCGAGGGCCTGACCGCCGCGATCGACAACCTGCTGCTGTTCCGCTGCGTGCAGATCGTCCGCCGCCTGGCCAAGCAGGACCGCAAGGTCGGGATCTTCTGCAACATCTCGCTGGCCAGCCTGGCCGACGAGGTGTTCTTCGCCCAGTTCCTGGAGTTCCTGCAGGTCAACAAGGACCTGAGCGGCGCCCTGATCTTCGAGCTGGGCCAGCAGGCGTTCAACGACCGCGGCCCTGTCGAGGCCCGCCACATGGCGCGTCTCGCCAGTCTGGGATTCCGCTTCAGCCTGGACAAGGTCACCGACCTGGACCTGGACTTCCAGGACCTGGCCCGCGCCGACGTCAAGTTCCTGAAGATCGGCGCCCAGATGATGCTGGAGCAGCTGGAGGAGCAGGACGGCAAGCTGGTCATCGCCTCGCTGCCCGACCTGAACGCCGAGGACTTCGCCGGCCTGACCCGCCGCTACGGCATCGAGCTGATCGCCGAAAAGGTCGAGCACGAGCGCCAGGTCGCCGAGGTTCTTGAGCTCGACATCGGCTACGGCCAGGGCCACCTGTTCGGCGAGCCCCGCGCCATCCGCGACTCGATCATCGCCGAGGCCGATCCGCCGCAGGACTTCATGCGCGGCGCCCTGCGCCGCGGCATGGGCGGGCGGTAGGCCTTACCGCCTTCTATTCTCATTATTCTCACCGTCATCCAGGGCCTTGGGCCCGGGATGACGGGGGATGGGGAACGCGCATCCTTGCCCTCCAACAGCGTTGCCCCTACCAACCCCCCATGCTGATCGAAGCCACCGACGCCCATTTCGCCGCCCTGATCGCCGGAGAGGCTCCCGACGGGCTGACCGTCGCCGAGGGCGGGGTCGAGACGCCGGAGATGGTGGCCATGCTGCGCGGCCTGTCGGCCGAGGTCGGCGAGAGCTTCCAGCCCAACGCCTGGCTGATCGTCGAGGACGGCGAGGTGGTCGGCCTGACCTCGCTGGTCCGCAAGCCCTATGTCGGCGATACGGTGATGATCGGCTACGGCGTCGCCGCCTCGCGCCGGCGGCGCGGGATCGCCACTCGGGCCGTGGCCGACCTGCTGGCCTGGGCGCGCGGCGACTATCGCGTCTCGACCGTCGTCGCCGAGACATCGATCCACAACGGCCCGTCCCAGCGGGTGCTGGAGGCCAACGGCTTCACGCGCACCGGCGAGCGGACCGACGAGGAGGACGGGGCGCTGTTCTGCTGGTCGGCGGGGGTTTAGCTCCACCTTGCGAGCGGAATAGAATGAAAAGCTGGGGACAGGCGCGGGCGCCCGTCCCCAAGTTCCTCTCCGAGGTAGGGTTCAGCGCGCCGCCGCCACTTCCGACGCCGCCGGCGTCTTGGCGATCTGCACCGGGTTGCAGGCCGCGAGCTCGCTCTCCGACAGCGTCACGCCGCGATAGCCGAAGCTGGTGATCGGTCCCAGCTCGCGGGCCAGGCGCTTGCAGCTGCGCAGGGGCGGCAGCGACTTGACCTGGGTCGAGCGGCAGACGTCGGCCTTGCAGCGCCAGACGGCGCCGTCGAACACGATGTGGTCCTGGGTGGTCGGCGCGCTGAGCGTCAGCCAGCCGTTCTGGAGCCTGGTTTCGGCCATGGCGGGGCCGCCCGTCGCGGCGAGGGCCGCGACGGCGATGATGAAGCTACGCATGGAAATCTCCTGGGGAGTGGAGGGGCTAAGGCGGGGACGCACGCTCACGGCGGGGATAGGGCCGTCTGGATCACGGCCGCGCCGTGAGCGTGTGTCCCCTATTCAGGTCACGGCCTCACGCCGCGGCCTTGAACAGGGTGAATTCCTCGTCGAAGGCCCGGGCCACCGAGGGCCGGGTCTGCAGGCGGTCGCGATAGGCCGCCAGGCTCGGATAGGGCTCGAAGTCGATCGACAGGTAGCGGGCCCAGGTCAGCATCACGAACAGGTAGGCGTCGGCGACGCTAAAGCGCCCTTGCAGGAACTCGCGGCCCTTCAGATGGGCGTCGAGATGGGCCAGACGCTCGGCCAGCAGCTCGCGGGCGAAGGCCTTGGCGCCGTCGGGCGCGGTCTTGCTCAGCAGCGCGATGAACACCCCCGTGTGCAGTTCGGTCCCGATGAAGCTCAGCCAGCTTTGCACCTTGCGGCGCTCGGAGCCCTGGACCGGGATCAGGCCGGCGGCCGGGAAGCGGTCGGCCAGGTACTGCAGGATCACCGCGTTCTCGACGATCAGCTCACCGTCGTCGGTGCGCAGCACCGGCACCTGGCCCATGGCGTTGATGGCCAGGAACGCCGTGCCGTCCTCGACCGTCTTGGGCCGGGCCTTGGTGTCGACCTTCAGGAAGTTGACGTCGGCGCCGGCCTCGTAGGCGGCGATCCGCGTCGCCATCGAACAGGCCATTGGGGAAAAATAGAGGTCCATCGAACCCTCCGTTGCATTTCCTTACTGTTTCGCATAAAAATAACGGCGGTCAAGGAATAAACTGCGAAACGGTACAAAAACCCGAGAGGGTCGCGGAGCGCCTGGGCCAGGAGAGTCAGATGTCTGAAGTCCCAAAGCGCCGGGGTCGCCCCCGCGCCTACGATCCCGAAGTCGCCCTGGCCAAGGCGACCGAGACCTTCTGGTCCCAGGGGTTCGCCGGCGCCTCGCTGGACGACCTGAGCGCCGCCACCGGCATGAACCGGCCCAGCCTGTACGGCGCCTTCGGCGACAAGCAGACGCTCTTCAAGACCGCCCTGGACGCCTACATGGACCGCTCGCGGGCCTCGATGACCGAGGCCTTCCGGGGCGGCGGCGCGTTGCGCGAGGTCCTGACCCGGATCTATCGCACCGCCCTGGGCTTCTACCTGTCGGACGACATGGGCGGCCGCGGCTGTTTCCTGGCCAGCGCCGGCCTGGGCCAGGCCCTCGTCGACCCCGAGGTGCGTCAGATCGTGGCCGACGGCCTGCACGAACTGGACCGGGGGGTCGAGGGGCTGATGCAGCGCCGCCAGGCCCGGGGCGAGCTGCCGGCCAGCGCCGACCCGGTCGCCCTGGGCCGCGTGGCCAGCATGATGATGAACGCCCTGTCGGTCCGCGCCCGGGCCGGCGAAACCCGCGAGCAGCTGGAGGCCACGATCCCGGTCATGGTCAACCTGATCTGCGGTCCGCCGGATCGGGCGCCGCAAGCATCGGAATGACGCCCTAGGCGATGGCGCGCATGCTCCTTCTCACGAAAGGAGACCAACCCCATGACCGCTTCTGAACTGACCCCCGACGACGCGCGCTGGGACGCCATGCGCCGGCGCGACCGCGACCTCGACGGCGACTTCTTCATCGCCGTGCGCACCACCGGCGTCTACTGCCTGGCCAGCTGCGCCGGGCGGCCGCTGCGCAAGAACGTCGAATTCCATGACACGCGAGAGAGCGCCCGCGCCGCCGGCTTCCGGCCCTGCCTGCGCTGCAAGCCCGACCAGCCGCGCGAGACCCTGCGCTGGGCGGCGGTTGCGACCTCGCTCGGCCTGGCCCTGGTGGCGCGCTCCGACGCCGGCCTGCGGCTGGTGACCCTGGGCGACGACCAGGACGCCCTGGTCCGAGACCTGGAGCGACGCTTCCGCTCGGCGCGGCTGACGCTCGATCCCGACGGCCTCGCCGCCGACCTCAAGGTCGTGGCCGAACGGGTCGACCATCCGGACGCCAAGCTGGACCTGGCGCTCGACGCCCAGGGAACGGACCTGCAGAAGGCCGTCTGGGCGGCGCTGCGGGCGATCCCGGCCGGGACCACCGCCTCCTACGCCGAGGTGGCGCGCTGCATCGGCCGCCCGACGGCCGCCCGGGCCGTGGCCCAGGCTTGCGGGGCCAACCCGCTGGCGGTGATCACCCCCTGCCACCGGGTGGTGCGGGCCGACGGCGGCCTCTCCGGCTATCGCTGGGGCGTCGAGCGCAAGCGGGCGCTTCTGGCCCGGGAATCGCGGATGAGCCAGGCCGCATGAGTCTGGACTGGACCCGCATCGCCGCGGACCTCGACGCTCAAGGCTGGGCCCTGACCGGGCCGCTGCTCAAGCCCGAGACCTGCGCCAGGATCGCCGGCCTCTACGACCAGGAGGCCGGCTTTCGCAGCCGGGTGGTGATGGCCCGCCACGGCTTTGGCCAGGGCGAGTACAAGTACTTCAGCTATCCCCTGCCCGATCCGGTGCAGCGGCTGCGACAGGGGCTGTACGGGCCCTTGGCCGGGGTCGCCAACCGCTGGGCGCAGGCGCTGGGCGAGGACCGGCCCTTTCCCGACGACCTGGACGACATGCTGGCCCGCTGCCACGCGGCGGGCCAGGCGCGGCCCACGCCGCTGCTGCTGACCTACGGCCCCGGCGACTACAACTGCCTGCACCAGGACCTTTACGGCGAGCACGTCTTCCCGCTGCAGGCCGCCTTTCTGCTGGACGAACCGGGCCGCGACTTCGAGGGCGGCGAGTTCGTGCTGGTCGAGCAAAGGCCAAGGCAGCAGTCGCGGCCCCAGGTCGTGCCGCTGAAGCAGGGCGAAGGCGTGATCTTCGCGGTGCGCGAACGCCCGGCGACCGGGACGCGCGGCGTCCATCGGCGGGTGCTGCGGCATGGCGTCAGCACCGTGCGCTCAGGGCGGCGGCGGGTGCTGGGGGTGATCTTCCACGATGCGACGTGAGGGGGGCGTTCGCTTCATTTCACCACACCAACATTGTCATCCCGGACAAGGCCCGATGGGCCGCAGATCCGGGATCGCCGGAAGCGCTGAGTTCACGCCCCGGTCCCGGATCTTCGCGCTGCGCGCTCGTCCGGGATGACAGCCGTTTTAAGAGCGAAGAGCGGAGTCCGCCCCCTACTTCGCCAGCTCCAGCTTCACGCCCTTCGGCGCGGCCGTGAACTGCAGGCCACGGCTGGTGGCGTGCATCTTGATGACCACGCCCTTGTCGTTCTTCATCGTGGTGATCCCGCCGCCGCCGGCCACGGTCGCGCCCAGTTGGCCGGCGGTGTAGTTGCCCTCGATGTCGGACAGCTGCTTGAGGTTCTCCACCGTGCCGTTGGCGGTGTAGCCGCTGGCCCCGATGTCGACCGCCGACAGGCCGTTGGTCTTCAACTTATAGGTCTGGCCCCGATAGGTCAGCGTGCCCTTGCCCCAGCTGACGCCGACGCCCAGGGCCACGCCGCCGCCGGAGAGCTCGATGGTCCCGGTGGCCGCGTTCTTGGCGTGGGGATCCGCGCCGCCGGCCAGGGCGGGCGAGGCCGCCAAGGCGAGGGCGGCCAGCAAGGGCGCCGCGAAAGCGCGAACGGAGGACGTCATGACAAGAACCTCGGCCAATCTTCAAGATCGCCAGGGTGCGCCGTCCGGCCGGCCAGCACACTCAGGCCATTCCCTTGATCCGGTCAGGACAAGCCCGTAGCCGCCGCGTCTAGCCTTCCCCCCGAGCGCGCCCCATATGAGCGATCGTTGACGCGTCCGTCTCCGCCCGGTACCGCCCCTGTCCATGACCGATCTGCCTTCTGGCCTTTCCGCCCTCGCCGACCGCTACGACGTCCTGCTGTGCGACGTCTGGGGAGTCATCCACAACGGGGTCGAGAGCTTCCCGGAGGCCTGCCAGGCCCTGGTCGAGTGGCGCGCCCATCATGGTCCCGTGGTCCTGATCTCCAACTCCCCGCGCCCGTCGCAGGCCGTGGTCGAGCAGCTGGACAGCCTGGGCGTGCCGCGCGAGGCGTGGAGCGCCTTCGTCACCTCCGGCGACGCCACCCGCGCCCTGCTGCGCGAGCGGGCGCCGGCCAAGGTCTGGCGGATCGGTCCCGAGCGCGACGCGCCGCTCTATGAGGGCTTCGATCTCGACCTGACCGGCACCAACCAAGACGCCGACTTCATCGGCTGCAGCGGTCTCTTCGACGACGAGAACGAGGTTCCCGCCGACTACACCGACCGCCTGGCGGTCGCCGCCGAACGCGGCCTGACCCTGATCTGCGCCAATCCAGACCGCGTCGTGCAGCGCGGCGCACGGCTGATCTATTGCGGCGGCGCGCTGGCCGACCTCTACGAGACCCTCGGCGGGCAGGTGCTGATGGCCGGCAAGCCCTATGGGCCGATCTACGACCTGGCCCTGGCCGAGGCCGAAGCGCTGAAGGGCGGCCCCGTCGATCGCTCGCGCGTGCTGTGCATCGGCGACGGGGTGATCACCGACGTCAAGGGCGCCCACGACCAGGGCCTGGCCTGCCTGTTCATCGCCAAGGGCATCCACGGCGAGGCCGCCATCGGTCCCGACGGCCGGCTGGATCCGACCAAGGTCGAGGGCCTGCTGGCCGCCGAGCGCGTGGGCGCCACCCACGCCATGGGCGATCTGGTCTGGTAGAGCCCGCGCCGATCGGTAAGATTGGTGCAACGCACAAAAAAAGAGTGAGGGGCGCTATGAACGGACTGTTTCTCGAGGATCTCGCCGTCGGCCAGTCAGCCGAACTGGCCCGCACCGTCGCCGAGGCCGACCTCGTCGCCTTCGCCGACGTGACCGGTGACCACAACCCGGTGCACCTGGACGCCGACTACGCCGCCGCCACCGCCTTCGGCGAGCGCATCGCCCACGGCATGCTGTCGGCCGGCTACATCTCGGCGGTGCTGGGCACCACCCTGCCCGGACCGGGCGCGATCTATCTGTCCCAGAGCCTGGCCTTCAAGCGGCCGGTCAAGATCGGCGACGAGGTCACCGCCCGCGCCACGGTCACGGCCATCGACGAGGCCAAGGCCCGGGTGACCTTCGCCACCACCTGCCTGGTGCGCGGCAAGGCCGTGGTCGACGGCGAGGCCGTGGTCATGGTCCCGCGCCGGGCGGCCTAGAGCCATGGGTCGATTCCAGACGCTGCCTGAATCCGTCTCCCCGGCGAAGGCCGGGGCCCAGGTTCAGCCGTCGCGTTGGACGAACATCCGAAACACACTGCTCCACGACCTGGACCCCGGCCTTCGCCGGGGAGACGGATGAGATACGAACACTCCATCGTCGCACCGAAAGCGACCGAGGTACGCCCATGCGCCTGAAGACCGTCCACGGCTGGAAGGACCTGTCCGAGACCGAGCGCGGCGCGGCCGTGGCCTTGGGCAATTTCGACGGCGTGCATCGCGGCCACCAGCAGGTGATCGCCCAGGCGGCGAAAGCGGCCCTGGCCGACAAGCTGCCCCTGGGCGTGGTCACCTTCGACCCGCACCCGCGCCGCCTGTTCCGCCCGTCCGAACCGGCCTTCAAGCTGATGACCCACAACCAGCAGGCCCGCGCCCTGGAGGCCCTGGGCGTGGACCTGCTGTACCTGCTGCCGTTCGATTTCGAGATGGCCAGTTTCACGGACCGCGAGTTCGTCGAGAAGGTCCTGGTCGGCGGCCTGGGCGTGAAACACGTGGCAGTCGGCTTTGACATCTCGTTCGGCCGCGGTCGCTCCGGCAGCGCCGACCTGATGCGGACCTATGGCGAGGAGTACGGCTTCTCGGTCTCGGTGGCCGAGCCGGTCGCCAACCGCGAGGGCGAGAAGTTCTCGTCGACCGCGGTGCGCGACGCCCTGCGCGACGGACACCCCGAGGGCGCCGCCCGCATCCTGGGCCGGCCGTTCGCCATCGAGGGCGTGGTCCGCCGCGGCCAGCAGCTGGGCCGTCAGCTGGGCTTCCCCACGGCCAATGTCGAGGTCGAGGACTATGTGGTGCCCAGGCTGGGCGTCTACGCCACCCGCACCCGCCTGCCCGACGGCCGCGAGGTACCCGGCGTGGCCAATCTCGGCAACAACCCGACGACGGGCGAGGTCGAGACCCGGCTGGAAACCTGGCTGTTCGACTTCGACGAGGACCTCTATGGCCAGGTCATCGAGACCGACCTGATCGCCTTCCTGCGCCCCGAACTGAAGTTCGACAGCATCGAGCTGCTGGTTGAGCAGGTGCTGCGCGACGAAGTGGCGGCCCGGGCGATCGTGGCCCCGACGTTCTAGCGCCTTCCCCAGCGCATTGGGGCGCCGCCTCGGCGAGTCCGCGATCGCCGCCAGGACCCGCGGCGCGCGGGCGACCGACGACGGCAACCCTTGCCCCGCAAGCTCGCGAGCGTGGTCGAGACTGTCGAAGGCTCGCCCGAGACCGGCAATTTCCGTGTCTGAAAGACGCGGAAACTCGGACAACATTGGTTTTTCTCGGTAGACGCAACCGGACCTCGACCCTACACTTTTCCCGGCAGTGTCGGGGGAGACGTCGGTTGGAAGCGGGTCAGGCGTGAGACGTCTATTACGAAGAACCTGGCGCGCGACGCAGATCCTGTTGCCGCCCAAACCGTCCCTGATCTCCCTGGAAAGCAAGCTGCTGGCCGGCGCCTGGACCCTGGCCGCCCTGACCACCCTCGGCGTCGCCCTGGCCCAGGGGCTGCGCATGTTCCTGCTCTCGTTCCTGGCCGTGCTGGTCGGCACCCTGGCCGCGCTGTGGATGCTGGACGGCCTGGCGCGGCGGTAGGGTTAATTCTCTTCTTAGCTGTCATCCCGGACGAGCGCGCAGCGCGAAGATCCGGGACCGGGGCGTGAACTCAGCGCTTCCGGCGGTCCCGGATCGGCGGCCCTTCGGGCCTTGTCCGGATGACAACATGGGGAAGGCGATGCGAGCGCACGAATACGCTGTTTACATCGTGGCGAGCGGCAGACGCGGCGTGCTCTATGTCGGCGTCACGTCGAACCTGGCGAGCCGCGCTCAGCAACATCGCGACGGCGAGTCCAGCGGGTTCACGCGCAAGCACGGCTGCAAGCTGCTGGTCTGGTTCGAGTCTCATGACGATATCGAATCCGCCATCCGTCGCGAAAAGCTCATCAAGCGTTGGCTGCGATCTTGGAAGATAGCGTTGGTGGAGTCGGTCAATCCCGAATGGGCGGATCTGGAGCCGGCCTTGAGGGGCGCGGAGAGGTTTCCCTGGGAAACGATGGCGCAGTTCCAAGCGGCGCTGGAGCCCGAGGCAGTAGGATTGTTCGCCAAGGAGGACGACTGGCCAAAATAACTCTGTCATCCCGGACGAGCGCGCAGCGTGAAGATCCGGGACCGGGGCGTGAGCTCAGCGCTTCCGGCGGTCCCGGATCGGCGGCCCTTCGGGCCTTGTCCGGGATGACAGGCTCTTGTGTTTGCCCCTCCCCTCCGCCTCTGCTATCCCCCGCCCATGCCTTTCGTTCGGAAGATCTCGCGAATTAACCGCCCGGCGTGACGCCCGGACGAGATTCCAGCGCGCGCCGGGACGACCACCCCGCACCTACCTTCCGAACCCCTACGCTGGATAGCCCTGCCATGGCCGACGACGCCGCGACGACCGCCCGCGACTATCGCGAAACCGTCTTTCTTCCCGACACCGCCTTCCCGATGCGCGGCGGCCTGCCCAAGAAGGAGCCCGAGATCCTCGAGGCCTGGGCCGCCCTGTCCGACAAGGGCCTGTACGGCGCGGTGCGCGCCGCGCGCCAGGCCGCCGGCGCCCCGCTGTTCGTGCTGCACGACGGCCCGCCCTACGCCAACGGCGCGATCCACATCGGCCACGCCCTGAACAAGACGCTGAAGGACTTCGTGGTCCGTTCGCGCTTCGCCCTGGGCTACGACGTCGACTACGTGCCTGGCTGGGACTGCCACGGCCTGCCGATCGAATGGAAGATCGAGGAAGAGTTCCGCGCCAAGGGCCGCCGCAAGGACGAGGTGCCCGCCGCCGAGTTCCGCAAGCGCTGCCGCGAATACGCCGCCGGCTGGATCGAGGCCCAGAAGGTCGAGTTCCAGCGCCTGGGCGTGTTGGGCGACTGGTGGAACCGCTACGCCACCATGGACTACAGCAGCGAGGCGACCATCGTCGCCGAGTTCCACAAGTTCGCCACCAGCGGCCAGCTCTATCGCGGCTCCAAGCCGGTGATGTGGAGCCCGGTCGAGCGCACGGCCCTGGCCGACGCCGAGATCGAGTACCACGACCACGTCAGCCCGACGATCTGGGTGAAGTTCCCGGTCAAGGCCTATGACGAGGACCGCTACGCCGTATCCGGCAACGCGGCCGGCGACAACGTCTTCCGCCTGCCGCCCAACGACGCCAGCGTGGTGATCTGGACCACCACCCCGTGGACCATCCCGGCCAACCGGGCGATCAGCTTCAACCCCAAGGTCGCGTACGGCCTCTACGAGGTCGAGGCCATGGAGGAGAACCTGGAGTTCGCTCCGTGGTCCAAGGTCGGCGACCGCCTGATCGTCGCCGACAAGCTGGCCGAGGACGTCCGCAAGGCCGCCAAGGTCGCCTCGTGGCGCCGCGCCGAGCCGGTCGATCCCACGGGCCTGATCTGCGCCCACCCGCTGGCCCAGTTCGAACCTGATCCCCATGGGGGCTTCGGCTTCGACGTGCCGCTGCTGGCCGGCGACCACGTGACCGACGACGCCGGCACCGGCTTCGTCCACACCGCCCCCGGACACGGCGCCGACGACTATCTGGTCTGGCTGAAAAGCGGCTACGCCCTCGACTCCATCCCCGACACCGTCGATCCCGACGGCGCCTATTTCCCGCACGTGCCGCTGTTCGCGGGCCTCAAGGTCATCGAGACCGAGGGCAAGAAGGCCGGCAAGTTCGGGGCCGCCAACGGCGCGGTCATGGACAAGCTGATCGAGGCCGGAAACCTGCTGGCGCGCGGTCGCGTCGAGCACAGCTATCCGCACAGCTGGCGCTCCAAGGCCCCGGTGATCTTCCGCAACACCCCGCAGTGGTTCATCCGCATGGACCAGCCCGTCCCGACCCTGGGCGGCAAGACCCTGCGCGAGACGGCCGTCCAGGCGATCGCCGACACCGCCTTCCACCCCGAGGCCGGCCGCAACCGCATCGGCGCCATGGTCGAGACCCGGCCCGACTGGCTGATCAGCCGCCAGCGCGCCTGGGGCACGCCCCTAGCCATGTTCGTCGACAAGGAGACGGGCGCGCCGCTGATGGACGAGGCGGTCAACCGCCGCATCCTCGACGCCATCCAGGACGGCGGCAGCGACGCCTGGTTCGAGCTGCCCGACAGCCACTTCCTGGGCGACCGCGACCCCGCGCAGTACGAGAAGGTCGTCGATATCCTCGACGTCTGGTTCGACAGCGGCAGCACCCACGCCTTCACGCTTGAAGGCCGCAACGACAGCCGCGCGCCGGCCGATCTCTATCTCGAAGGCTCGGACCAGCACCGCGGGTGGTTCCAGTCCTCGCTTCTGGAGAGCTGCGGCACGCGCGGCCGCGCGCCGTACAAGGGGGTCCTGACCCACGGGTTCACCCAGGACGAGAACGGCGAGAAGATGTCCAAGTCCAAGGGCAACACCGTCGAGCCCCAGACCATCACCAAGGAAAGCGGCGCCGAGATCCTGCGGCTGTGGGCGGCGATGGTCGACTATTCGGAAGACCAGCGGATCGGCAAGACGATCCTGGCGACCACCACCGACGCCTATCGCAAGCTGCGGAACACCACGCGCTACTTGCTGGGCGCCCTGGCCGGCTTCGACGAGGCCGAACGGGTCACCGACTACGCCGACTTCCCGCCGCTGGAGAAGTACATCCTGCACCGGCTGTGGGAGCTCGACGCCCAGGTGAAGGCCGCCTACGAGGCCTATCGCTTCAGCGACGTGATCCGGCCGCTGATCGACTTCTGCCAGGGGGATCTCTCCAGCCTGTTCTTCGACATCCGCAAGGACAGTCTCTATTGCGACGCGCCGGTCGCCCTGCGCCGACGGGCCTATCGCACGGTGCTGGACCATGTGTTCGAGCGCCTGACCGTGTGGCTCTCGCCCCTGACCAGCTTCACCATGGAAGAGGCCTGGACGACGCGCTTCCCCGACGCCGGTTCGAACGTGCTGCGCGTGATGCCGGAAACGCCGGCCGCCTGGCGCAACGACGCCGAGGCAGAGCGTTGGCGGGAGATCGTCAGCGTCCGCGATTTGGTCAATCTGGCGCTTGAGAAGGCCCGAAACGAAAAGCGCATCGGCTCCGCGCTCGAAGCCCATCCCATTGTGTATCTCAATCCGCAATGGGGCTTGGAGTATGCCGGCAAAGGTCCCGATACGATCATCGGTCGCTTCACCACATCAGGCATAACGCCCGAACAATTCGCCGCTGAGACCTTCATCACAAGCAGCGCTTCGTTCGTCCGCGAGGCCCCCCCAGCCGAGGCGACTTTGCACTCGAACCCCAACGTTGGCGTGGTTATCGCACTCGCCCAAGGCAAGAAGTGCGCCCGCTCGTGGCGGATCCTGCCGGAGGTGGGAACCGATCCGCGCTATCCCGAGCTTAGCCTGCGCGACGCGGAAGCTGTGGCGTGGTGGGATAGCCAGCACGCGGCTGCGACTTAAAAACGCTTGTCATCCCGGGCGTAGCGAAGCGAAGACCCGGGACCGACGCCTGAGCTCGGCGCTTCGGCCCGGTCCCGGATCGGCGCGCTACGCGCTTGTCCGGGATGACAGCCCTCTTCGGGCGGCTTAAGGACGAACAATGCTCAAGATCACCCGCCTCGGCTGGACCGCCTACGCCATCGCGATCGTGACGATCGTGCTGGACCAGATCAGCAAGGCCTGGGTCCTGGCCGTCCTGGGAACCGCGCCCGGGGCCAGCCAGCCGGTGGCCGGCCCGCTGTACCTGACCCTGGTCCATAATCTGGGCATGAGCTTTGGACTATTCCGCGGTTCGGAGCTCTCCCGTTGGCTGCTGACCCTGTTCTCGGCCGTGGTCGTGGTCGGGCTGGCGGTCTGGGCGCGCAAGGCGGTCAAGCCGCTGATGGCGGCCGGGATCGGCTTCATCATCGGCGGGGCGTTCGGCAACAACCTGATCGACCGCGTCCGCTACGGCTATGTGGTCGACTTCATCGACGTCTCGCGGATGCACTTCCCCTGGGTGTTCAACGTCGCCGACTCGGCCATCACGGTCGGGGTCTGCCTGCTGCTGCTGGACAGCTTCCTGTCGGAAGAGAAGAAGCTGGCCAACCCCGACGGGCACGGGCTGTAGGGCCTGAGGTCTTGGTGGTCGGAATCAGCCTTCCTTCCACCGTCTCCCCGGCGAAGGCGTGGGCCAGATGAAGCCCACGAGCCGCTCTGGGTGAATCTGGATCCCGGCCTTCGCTGGGAAAACGGCGGCAAGTTAGGCGAACCACAAATACCGAACCGCCCTAACACAGCCACGATCTGAACTAAGATTGGCGCCCGGCCTCGGATGTCGTATCGAGAGCGTCCGAATTTACGGCCCGGGGGGCCGCTGGAGCAGGTTCATGAGTTTCTATCGGGTCGCGACCCTGGGCGCCTTGGTCGCCGTGGCCGCCACCGGTCTGGCCGGTTGCCAGTCCACTTCCAAGGCTCTGGGCATGAGCAAGGTCGTGCCGGACGAGTTCCGCGTCGTCACCAAGGCCCCGCTGGTGGTGCCGCCCGACTACAGCCTGCGCCCGCCGGCTCCCGGCGAGCCGCGCCCGCAGGAGCTGCAGCCCGAAAGCGCCGCGCGTCAGGCCCTGATCGGCCAGAGCAACGCGGCCGGCCGCTCGGACGGCGAGAAGCTGCTGGTCTCCAAGGCCGGCGTCGAAAAGGCCGACCCGCTGATCCGCTTCGTCGTCGACGACGAGAACGGCGACCTGGCCCACAAGGACGAGAGCTTCTCGCAGAAGGTCATGTTCTGGAAGAAGGGCGACAAGACCACCGCCCCGACCGCCGCTGAAACCGGCGCCACCGAATCCGTGGCCGTCGACGCCGCCACCGAAGAGGCCCGCCTCAAGGCCCTGACCGGCAATGGCGCGATCGTCATCACCCGCGAGAAGCAAAGCAAGATCAAGCTGCCGGGCCTGTAGGCCCCGGCCAGAACCGAGATCTGGAAAGGCCCGGAAGGCGAAAGCTTTCCGGGCTTTTCTTTTGCGCGGACCGCCCGAGGGGGGTCACTCCCCCGGCGTCGACACCTCGAACCCGCGTGCCCGCATCTGGTCCAGCACCCCGCCGCGCGCCACCAGCCCGCGGATCGGGAACAGCGCCACCGCGTGCCCGGGGGTGTTCATCGCCGCGGCCAGGGCGTCGATCTCGGCCTGGGTGCCGCGCCGCTCCAGATCGGCCATGCCCGGCAGGCTGAGCATGCAGCGCTGGAAGTTGCGCGGCCCGCTGATCGCCCCGCGCACGTCGCCGCGCGCCCAGGCCTGGGCCGCGACCCGCGCCGGGCCGGCCCCGCCGACCGACTCGTCCAGAACGCCTTCCAGGCACACCCGGCCCGCGGCCTCGGAATGGCCGCGCACCGCCGCCTTGGCCAGCGGCATCAGCTTGTAGCTGGCCACCGGCCTGGCCTTGACCCCGTGCTTGCGGGCCAGCCGTCCGACCGTCCGTTCGGGCTCGGCCGGGTCCAGCCGGGCGCGCTTGCGATAGTCGTTGGCGATCATGATCCCCGCGCCCAGCGGGCTCCATTCGTTATAGGCGTCGGGCTTCTTGCCCAGCTGGGCGCGGACCTGGGCCAGCTTGGGCGCCAGGTCGGGCACGGCGGCGTCCAGCGGCTGGTTGGACTTCAGCTTGCCGCGCAGGGCCAGCAGCCCCGGAATGTCGCCGATCCCCGCCTTGCCCTCGGGCGGCAGGATCAGGGCGAAGGCGCCGTTCATCCGCCGCTCCAGCACCGACCGGTCCCACGGCTGGCCGTCGGGCAGCGAATGCAGCGTGCCCAGCATGTAGAGCGTGGTGTCGCCGTCGGTGATCTTCCACCAGGCCGGCCCGGGCAGCCTGGCGGCGACCACCAGTTCCTCCACGACATTGGCCTCGGGGTCGTCGATGACCTGGGCGCGGGCGGGAGTGGTTGCGAGGGCCATGGCGGCGATGAAGCCCAGCGTTGATCGCCGCATGTCGAATCTCCAGCTCGGCCTGTCATCCCGGACGTAGCGTAGCGAAGATCCGGGACCGACGCGTGAACTCAGCGCTTCCGGCGGTCCCGGATCTGCGCGCTACGCGCTTGTCCGGGATGACAACCATTAGCAGCGAGGAAGCTCCCTCACTCCCCCGGCGTCGTCACGGTGAAGCCCTTGGCGCGCAGCTGGTCCAGCACCCCGCCCTCGGCCAGCAGCGCGCGCAGCTCGATCACCGCCACCGCCTTGCCGGGGGTCTTCAGGGCCGAGGCGATGGCCCGCACCGCATCGGACTGGCCGTCGCGCAGCTCGCGGGCGATCGACGGGGTCGAGGCCAGGCAGCGCGAGAAGCCGCGATCGGCCGAGACCACTTCGCGCACCTCGCCGCGCGCCCAGCGCTCGGCCGTGACCTTGATGCCGCCCTGCCCGCTCTCGGCCTGGCGCAGGCCGGCGTCCAGGCACAGCTCCTGCAGCGGCTGCGGCGCGCCGCCCAGGCTCTTGACCGCGTCGATCAGGCTGTAGTCGGACAGGTCCTGGAGGCGCGGGCGCTTTTCGATGTCCTTGCCCTTGGCGATCTCGCGGATCTTGTCGGTCACCCCGCCCAGGCTGATCGACACCCCGCCGTCGTCCTGGGCATTGGCGATGATGAAGCCGGCGAAGGCGGGTTTGATCTCGTCGAACTCGCCGGGCTTCTTCTTCATGATCGCCAGACGCGCCTCCAGCCGGGCCCGAAGCGCCGGCGGCAGGGTCTCGCGCATCGGCCGGTCGGTGATGAAATAGCGCTTGCCGCCGACCACCAGCCCCAGGATGCGCAGCACGCTGACATCGGCCTCCTGGCCCATGATCAGCACGTTGGCCCCGTCGATCCGGCGCTTGAACACCGACTCGTCGACCTCCAGCTTGGACGGGACCATGGCCGGCACGCCCAGGACATAGACCGTGGTGTCGGCGTCGCTGACCTTCCACCAGGCCGGACCGGGCAGGCGGGCGTTGACGACCAGTTCCTCGACCAGGTTGGCCTCGGGATCGACCTTGCGTAGGTCGATGGGTCCGGAGGCGTCGACGGCCTGCTGGGCGAAGGCGGCGGGGGAAAACAGCAGCAGCCCCAGAGCGGTCATCCCGGACGCGGCGCGCAGCGCGAAGATCCGGGACCGACGCCCGAGCGCCGCGCTTCCAGCGGTCCCGGCTCTCCGCTCCGCTGCGGCCGGGATGACAGGGCAAGGAGCGAAACGAACGCGCGTCACTATGTGTGGTCCTCCAGGCGTGGCGGAATCGATCTAGGATGATCGGTCTTCCGCACTTGGAAGGGTCCAAGCTGGGCCGTCAAATTACCATGCTGCAATGCGGCTCCGCCCAGGCGCCGCGTCCGAAAGCCCGCCCCCGATGCCGATCCGCCGCCTGCCGCCCGAGACCGTCAACCGCATCGCCGCCGGCGAGGTGGTCGAGCGGCCGGCCAGCGCCATCAAGGAGCTGGTCGACAACGCCATCGACGCCGGCGCCACGCGGATCGAGGTCGAGGCCCACGGCGGCGGCCTGACCCGCATCCTGGTGGCCGACGACGGCTGCGGCCTGTCCGCCGACGAGCTTCCGGTGGCCATCGAGCGCCACGCCACCTCCAAGCTGGCGCCCGACGCCGACGGCCTGTGGGACCTGCTGCGCATCCACACCATGGGCTTCCGGGGCGAGGCCCTGCCGTCGATCGGCTCGGTCGCCCGCCTCTCCATCTCATCCCGCGCCAAGGGCCAGTCGGACGCCTGGTCGATCCTGGTCGAGGGGGGCAGCGTCGGCGACGTGGCCCCCGCCGCCTTCGCCGGCGACCACGGGGCGCGGATCGAGGTGCGCGACCTGTTCTACGCCACCCCCGCCCGGCTGAAGTTCATGAAGTCCGAGCGGGCCGAGGCCCTGGCCATCACCGAGGAGATCAAGCGCCAGGCCATGGCCAACGAGAGCGTCGGCTTCTCGCTGGACATCGACGGTCGTCGGATCATCCGCCTGCCGCCCGAGCATCCGGGACCGCAGGGCCGCCTGGCCCGCCTGTCGGCCGTGCTGGGCCGCGACTTCCACGACAACGCCATCGAGATCGACCAGACCCGCGACGGCGTGCGCCTGACGGGCTTCGCGGGCCTGCCGACCTACAACCGCGGCAACGCCGCCCACCAGTACCTGTTCGTCAACGGCCGGCCCGTGCGCGACCGGCTGCTGCAAGGCGCCCTGCGCGCCGCCTATGCCGACTTTCTCGCCAGGGACCGCCACCCGACCGCGGCGCTCTACATCTCGCTCGACACCAGCGAGGTCGACGTCAACGTCCACCCGGCCAAGGCCGAGGTGCGGTTCCGCGACCCGGCCCTGGTGCGCGGCCTGATCGTCGGGGCCCTGCGCCACGCCCTGGCGGCGGCCGGCCACCGGGCCTCGACCACCACCGCGGCCAGCGCCCTGGACGCCATCCGGGCGCAGAGCATGGTCCCACCGGGCGCTGGCTACTCCGGCTACCAGCCGGGCCCCTCCCCCGCCGGCTTCTCGGCCTGGCAGGCGGGCGGCTGGACGCGGCCTTCGCCCCAGGTGCTGCCGGGTTTGTCGGACGTCTCGGCGCGCTATGAGGCCGCGCCAGAGGAGGCCTACGCCACGCGCGGCGGGCCCTATGGCGGCGACGTGGCCGAGGCGGTGCGGGACGCCGCGTTCGGCGACTATGACGCCCCGCCGTCCATCGCCTATCCCGGCGGCCACGACCTCGGCCACGCCCCGATCCACGACCCGGTCGACTTCCCGCTGGGCGCGGCCCGGGCCCAGGTGCACGAGACCTACATCGTCGCCCAGACCCGCGACGGCGTGGTCATCGTCGACCAGCACGCCGCCCACGAGCGCCTGGTCTATGAGCGGATGAAGGGCGAGATGGCGGCCGGCGGCGTCGCCCGCCAGGCCCTGCTGCTGCCCGAGGTGGTCGAGCTGGACCCGGCCGAGGCCGAACGCGTCGTCGCCCGCGCCGACGAGCTGGCGGCCCTGGGCCTGGTCATCGAAAGCTTCGGCCCCGGCGCGGTGCTGGTCCGCGAGACCCCCGCCCTGCTGGGCAAGACCGACGCCGCCGGCCTGGTCCGCGACATCGCCGACGACCTGGCCGAGAACGGCCAGGCCCTGGCCCTGAAGGAACGCCTGGAAGAGGTCTGCTCCACCATGGCCTGCCACGGGAGCGTGCGGGCGGGGCGGCGGCTGAATGGCGCGGAGATGAACGCCTTGCTGCGGGAGATGGAGGCCACGCCGCACTCGGGGCAGTGCAACCACGGTCGGCCGACCTATGTGGAGCTGAAGTTGGCGGATATTGAGAGGCTGTTTGGGCGGCGGTAGGGGGCGGTGGACGGAAAGCTGATGGTTACGCCAGAACGCCAAGCGGTAACGTCGGGCTTCGATATTGCGGACGATTCACCTGTCGATCACGCGTGTCACTAGGAACACGGAGCCCCTTAGAGACCACAAGCAACTCGGCCCCCACCCGTTTCTCGTTGAGCGAGTAGTTGATACCAAAGGCATACTGGCGACGGTCTCGGTAGAGCCGCCGAATCTCGCTAACGTCGTCGTACGTGACGATCCAAGGCAGGTTGATCTCAAGAACCTTCGCGGCGAGTCTCGCGTGGTCGTCTGGCTTGTAGAAGTTTGTATATAGCTCCGGCCCCTTCTTAAAATAGGGCGGATCAATAAACATTAGAGTGTTGACCGGCAGCGCAGCGGCGCAGTTATCGAGAAAATCCAGCGCGTCCCAGTTCGTAAGGTGGATTCGTTCGGCATATCGAGAGACACGCCTGATCCTCCGGGCGAGGTCGTCGCGGTTGAAGCGACAATCTATCAGGTAGTTGCCGGTTTGGTTCAGGCCCCCGATAATTCCGCCGCTGCCAATCACGCCTGACCGATTAGTCCTGTTAAGGAAGAAGGCAGAGAAACCAAGCGCTAGCGGATCATTCAGATCCCCTTCCTTATTCGTCAACCTTTGGCGCCGCCATTCCTCGACAGTCACTGGTGTCTTCTCCACCAGTTCGATCAGCGCTTCGGTCTCATTCAGAACGCAATGCCAGAACGACCAAACGGCCGGATCAATGTCGTTAATGTGGATATCTGCGACAAAGCCGCCGTAGAGCAAAGACAAAGCTAGACCGCATCCGCCCGCGTATGGTTCGGCGTAATGGCCTCGCTCCAGACCGTTGAGCCGGAGCATGGTTGCGACCAGGTCCAGCATGGACGTCTTGCCACCTGGATACCGCAGCGGTGAAGCTCCTCGCGCCATGCCTCAACCCCTTGTCCCGCTGCGATTTCAAGGAGTTCTACCAAGTAGGATTTCGCTCGGCCAGAACTTTCTCAGGCCTTGCTAGCCGCGTCCTCTATGCATTTTAGGATCAACGGTTTGAGGACGCTCAGGTCATTGTTCACTTGGTCGCCGTTGAAGGTCGCTGCGAGTGCGTCGTGCTTGGTGGAATTGCCGTAGTCCTGGGTACGCGTGAGGGCGCTTCTGATAGCCGTTTTGCTCCCGCTGAGGCCATACGTCCCCAATCGGTTGTTGCTGAGGAAATCGTTGAAGCTCGTACCGTCGTTGCGGCCAGCACAGGCTGTCAAGGTTTCGACGAAGGCCCATACGCCGATGCAGACAAGCGGGGTATGGGCCTCCAGCTCAACGCTACAGATCGAGTGATAGAGGCTTTCCAGCTTGTGATTGCCATAGCTTTTCAGTGCTGATGCAATTTCATCAGCGTACTGGATGTGGCGAACTTTCTCGGGTTTGCGAGGAGTTTTCCTGGTGCGCTTCTGCGGTTTGGCTCCGTCGCCTACTGCACTCAGAGGCTCCGGCTCCGTCCGCGTCGCAGTGACGCCCGGTAGCGACCCCAACGGGCGCGCGTACTCGATAATCTTGGGTTTATTCATACGCGAATTGACTGCCTTGCCCTCGATCAGATCGCGAACGAAGCGTCGAACGATGACCTCAAAGTCTGCTTTCGGTCGCGTTCTGGCGAGGTCATCGGGATTGGCTTGGTCTAGGCCCATCGTCTCACGAAAAACGTCGATGCCCAGAAACCTTTGAACGGTCGTGAGCTTACCTTTTCGATCCGCTGGCGAGATCAAGCCCGCTCCTTCGGCATAGTCGAGAAACGCTTGAGCAATCTTGTTCTTACTGCTGCCACTGTATCGCTGTAATTGTTCAGAGTTCCATGCCCGCCGTCCGCGCCCGTCGTAGGCGCCGTTGTGCATCCGTTCGAGCCACGGTCGAACTTCATCTTCGTCGTCGAACACGACCGCTGCAAAGGTCTTAGGGGGAGCGCGCTCCGCCGCAAGGCTAGCGAAACCTTTGCGAAAGCGGGCGGGTGCCCGATCAGGGTCGGCCAGCAACTTCAAGGCACACAGGCGTCGGTTGCCTTCAGCCATTGTGTAGGCGTCCTTCTGTCCCTTGATGGGAATAAGGGCAACCCGTTCAAGTGGATTGAGGCCTATGTTGGCTATATCACGCGCCAATGCCCAAACATCTTCGCTTTCACATAGATATTCGATGGCTTCGTCTTCGGTCGATAAATTGACGTGACGAGGGTTCGTAAGATCCAAAAAGATGCGGCCAATGGGTACTGGATCACTGAGAATACGCATAGGTCGTAGCCTCTTCGAGATACCGAGCACGAAATTCGTACCTGGCCGAATGGAAGCTAGACCATTGAGCAAAACACCTCAGGTTTACAAGATCAAAAGCCTCTCCGGCAGGGATTGCATTGAGGACAAGGTTTGGAATTTGAGCCGCTTCGGAAGCAACTAGGCACTCCTCAATGCCGACAGTTCATATCGCTCCATCCGCCACGTCGGATGCGGCCACGCCTTAAAGCCTTGGTGGATGGGAGCTCTGGGGACTGACCGAGTCAAGGACCGCCTCCGGCGGCCGCGTCGCGGCGGCGCGACGCGCCGTCCTTGACTCGGTCAGTCCCCAGAGCACGCTGGCAGCCAAGGTTTCAAGGCGCGGCCTCGCCGCTGCGGGCGGTGTTTCTTCTGGTCACTTGTGATGCAGGGGAGAAGGGCGTGGGATCACACCGACTTTCCCCCCACCTGACCGCTTCGCGGTCTGTCCGCCCCCATGGGGGGCGGAGGACGCGCCCTTGAGGGAAACAACGGCTCCCCACATGTCTTTCCTAGAGATCCCCCGCCTGGAGACGCCCGATGCCCCCCGCCGCCAAGCCGCCGGTCCCCGACGAGGTCCAGGACGCCATCCGCACCCTGATCCGCTGGACGGGCGAGGACCCGACGCGCGAGGGGCTGGTCGACACCCCCTCGCGGGTGGCGCGGGCCTGGAAGGAGTATTGCGAGGGCTATGACGAGGACCCCGCCTTGCACCTGTCGCGGGTGTTCGAGGAGGTCGGCGGCTATGACGACATCGTGCTGCTCAAGGACGTGCCGTTCCAGTCGCACTGCGAGCACCACATGGCCCCGATCATCGGCAAGGCGCACATCGCCTACCTGCCGCGCGACCGGGTGGTGGGGATCTCCAAGCTGGCGCGGGTGCTGCACGGCTATGCGCGGCGGCTGCAGGTGCAGGAGCGGCTGACGGCCCAGATCGCCGACTGCCTGTGGGACAATCTCAACCCCCTGGGCGTGGCCGTGGTCATCGAGGCCAGCCACGCCTGCATGAGCGGCCGCGGGGTGCGCACGCCGGGCGTGGCGATGAAGACCAGCCGGATGATGGGCGTGTTCCGCGACGACCAGCGCTCGCGGCGCGAGGTGCTGTCGCTGATGGGGTTCTGAGGCCGGGGACATGCGTTTGCGCGTGTCCCCAAGTCTCGCACTGCGTCTGTTGGGGACACGCGGCGAGCGCATGTCCCCGGCCGCTGCCGGCGGAAACTTCACCGCGTCCCGCTACGTTGATCCCGGAACATCCGTCCCGGAGCCCCGCCCATGCAACTCCATCGCGGCCGCCTGATCGACCATATCCATCTGCGCACCCAGGACCTTCCGGCCATGAAGCGGTTCTACAAGGCCGTGCTCACGGCCGTGGGCGTGCCGATGGTCGAGGGCAGCATCCCCGGGCACGGCGACCACTTCTACGCCGACGAACTGTGGGTCGATGTCGGCGAGCCGGCCAGCCACGTGCACCTGGCCTTCCAGGCTCCCGACCGGGAGACCGTCCACCGCTTCCACGAGGCGGCCCTGGCCAACGGCGGGCGCGACAACGGCGGTCCCGGCGAGCGGCCCTACCACCCGGGCTACTACGCCGCCTTCGCCTACGACCCTGACGGCAACAACATCGAGGCGGTGTTCCACGGCCCGGCCGAGCGCTCGGCTGACAGCGTGGTGCTGACGTTCGAGGACGGGCCGAGGAGCTAGGGGCGCGCCTCGAACGCCTCGAACTCGCGCTCCAGCCGCCACTGGGCCGTGGCCTTGCGGCTGGCGGCCAGGAACCGGTCGCAGGCCGGGCCGGCCTTGGCGCAGGCGGCCGTCGGCGTATGGCCTGACGCCCACAGGCTGGCGCCGGGCAGGAAGGCGTAGTCCAGGCTGGCGCGGGCGGCGGCCTTGAGGTCGGCGTAGGTCAGGCCCTGCTCGGTGACGGCGCGCAGGTACTCGTTGGTCAGGTCGATGCGCGAGACGCCCTCGTCGTCGGTGGCCAGCACGAACGGCACCCCGGCCTTGCGGTAGAGGTGCAGCGGGTGGTCGGCGCCCTTGACGCCCAGGATGACGTCGTTGCTGGTCAGGTTGATCTCGACGGCGACCTTGTCGCGGGCCATGCGGGCGAGAAGGGCCGGCGCGTCGTCCTCATAGGCGATGTCGACCCCGTGGCCGATGCGGCTGGCCCCGGCGATCTCGACCGCCTGGCGGATGTGGGACCGCAGCTCGCGCGGGGTGACCAGGCCCAGGGTCAGTTCGCCGGCGTGCAGCGACAGCTTCACGTCCGGATACCTGGCGTGCAGGAACTGCAGCATCCGCATGTGCAGGGCGTAGTCCGACAGCGAGGTCGGGTCGTCCTCCGGCGCGACGATGTTGACCCCGACGAAACGCGGATCGGCCTGGGCCAGGGCGAAGCTGGCGACCAGTTGGGCGAACGCCACCGGCGGCGGCAGGATGCGCACCGCGAAGCCCTGATAGCCCAGGACGACGGCGCACGGGCCGGTGCGCGGCTTCTGGGCCAGGCAGCCCTGGCGGCGGTCGGCCTCGGCCTCGGCGACGTCGAACTCCTGGCGGGCCTTGGCGGTCATGGCCGGGATGGCCGGCTCGAGGGCGGCCAGGGCCTTGTCGAGGTCGCCGTCCCAGGGCCGGGTCCGCGCCGCCGCGACCAGGTCGACCATGGCCGCCGGGTTCACCGAGGTCTCGACATAGCCGACATGGTCGCCGGCCGCGTAGTCGCGCGCCGCCGCCAGCAGCCCGGGCAGGTTGCCGTTTAGCACCGGGCCGAACCGGCCGAAGGTCGAGAAGAACTGGTCGTGGCCCGAGGCCATCGCCCCGTCGGCGCCGGGATTGTAGCTGCGCATCGACAGCGAATTGATCGCCCGGCCGTAGAGCGCCGGATTGCTCTTGCCCAGGCCCTTGGCCGGGACCTTGCCCGGCGCGTCGCAGGGTCCGGCGGCGATGGCGGGCAGGACGTCGGTGGTGACGCACAGGCCGTCGGCGTCGGCCCAGGCCAGGAAGTCCTCGGCATAGGCCGCCCCCGCCAGGTGGTTGTGCAGGTCGCCGCCCTTGGGCATGGCCCGCAGGAACATCCGCAGCTGGGCGCGATCCTTGACGACGGCGTCGAAGCGGGCGGCGGTCCGGGCCTCGGGGGTTTGGGCGGGCTGGGCCAGGGCCGCGCCGGCGCTCAGCAGCGCCGCGCTGGCCAACAACGCGCCCACGGCGACGCCCGCCAGTCTGTTCACGCCGATCATGATCTCACCCCGCCGATGCTCGTCACCTGTTCAAGGTGATTTGCATCGCTTGGCAAATCCAGCGCTTAGCGAACGGCCAAGTCGATCAGGCGACCGACGACACCGGCGCGATCTCGGGCGCCACCGACCAATCATGCAGCGGCAGGTTCAGCCAGGGCAGCTGGGCGGCGCCGACCGGCTTTTCCAGCAGGTCGGTGACCGCGGCGCCGGAGACGAACGGCGCGTGCTGCTCGATACAGTGGTTCAGCTCGCGGCGGGTGCGCACGTCGGTGATCCCCTGCCAGACCTGCTTGCGCTGATAGACCGGCGCGTCGCGCATGAACCGGCTGACCGCCGCCAGACGGGTCGGCTCGTCGGCCTGGGGCAGGACCAGGGTGACGCTGCTGGCCAGGTCCGGCGGCAGGTCCTCGATCCGGAAGGCCGGATCGGTCACCCGCAGGTCCAGGCGGCCGAAGAATGGATTGAGGACCTGTCTGACCTGGGACAGGGCCGAAAAGGACGGGGCGCGCGGCGTGTCGTAGACGGCGGCGGCCAGACGGGCGCGCGATCCCGGCGGCAGCGCCTCCAGATGCGGCAGCAGGTCGGCCCGGGCGCCGGTCTTGACGATGGTGGAAAAGCTGATCGGGAAGAACAGGATCCCCACCGGCACGGCGGCAAGGGCCTGGGCGGCGGCGGCCAGCGCCAGGACGTCGTCCTCGGGCCGGTCCGCCTCCACCCGGGCCGGCGTCAGGCCGAAGGCGGCGGAGACCCGGGCCTGTCGCCAGACCGCGACGCTGCCGATGAACACCTGGCGCGCGCCGTGATAGACGCCGCGGTAGCCGACCCGGGCCGGCGGCCCGGCGCTTTGCGCCGCGGGTTGCAAGGCGGCCAGTTCCTCCATGGTCGGCGCCCCGCAGACCGGTCCGCCCGGCGGCACGATGGCGCTGACCTCGTCGGGCGTGATGCGGCAGACGCGCCCGACGACCGAACCGTCGTCCTCGCCGTTGAGCAGGGCCTTGAGCTCGGCGCCGTGCAGGCCGGCGAAACGCATGACGTCGGTCTGGTCGCCCTCGAACATCAGCAGGGCGATGTCGCCGTCGCCCTTGTCGCCGAACAGCTTGGACCGCAGATCGCGGGCCAGGGCCTGCAGCTCGCGGGCGTCCAGCCGCGTGGCGCGCGGATCGGCCAGGACGAAGGAGAAGGGCGCCACCAGTCCATAGCGGCGCGGCCACAGCCAGGTGGTTTCCAGATAGGCCCCGGCCACCTTGCCGACCAGGCCGGCCATGGTGTCGTTGTCGGCGAACCGCAGTTCGTCGCCCACGAAGACTTTCAAGCACGCGATCGCAGTCATGACGCCAGCCTAGGCGGCGATGGTTAGCGACTCGTCGGGACGGGACGGAATCGCCCGCGACCCACTGTCGCGGACCGGCGATGCTTGTCGCTAGGCGACTTTCAGGGGCAGGCCCTGGGCCGGCGCGGCGCCGATCGGGCTGGCCATCAGGTCGGTGATCGCCGGGCCGGAGACGAAGCGCAGGCCGGCGGCCCGGCAGGCCTCCAGCTCCTTGGCGTCGCGCAGGCCGGCGACGCTCTGGCGAACGCCCTTGGCGCGACAGGCGCCCTGGGTCGAGGCGAACTTGGCGACCGCCTCGATGCGGACCCGCAAATCGTCGTCGGGCAAGGTCAGGGTGATGCTGGTGGCCAGGTCGCCCGGCAGGGTGCCGACCGGGAAGTTCGGCTCGGTGATGTTCAGGTCGATGAAGGCGAAGTGCGGGGCCAGGAACGTGCGGATCTGGCTCAGCAGGCCCAGGGAGGGCTCGCGCGGGGTGTCGTAGATCGTCGCCCCCAGCCGGCCCTGCATGGCCATCGGATAGCGCGACAGCCGGCGCTTGTAGGCCTCCTGCGAGGCGGGGCTGGTCAGGTTCCAGAAGCTGAACGGCACGAACAGCATGCCCGCGTCGCCGGCCTTGGCGAACGCCGCCTGGGCGTCGTTCAGGCAGGTGAGATCGCGGGTCAGCAGGGCGGCGTCCTCGGTCGGGCGCGGGCTCATCAGGTCGACCCGCAGGCCGATGGCGGCGCCGATGAAGGATTCCGACGGCGGATGATAGAGGCCCCACCAGCCGGTGGCGGGCGGCGGCGGCGGCTTGGGTCGGTCGGGCGCGGCGGCCGGCTTGAGCGCGGCGGGCTTCGCCGGGGCGGGCTTGGCGTCGGCGGGTTGGGCGGATGCGGCCTCGCCGGCGACCGGCGGGGCGGCCGGGGCCGAAGCCGATTGGCCGAGAGCCGCCTGCAGGACTTCGTCGATCACCGCCTCGCTCGGCGCGCTGGGCACGGCGCGGATCTCTTCGGCGGTGATCACCTGGACGTGGCCGGGGGGACCGGCATAGCCGCGACCGGCGATCAGGCCGGCCAGCGCCGCCTGCGAGAGGCTGGCGAACTGCAGGACCGAAGTCTCGTCGCCCTCGAAGGTCAGCAGACAGACCTGACCGGCTTCGCGGCCGGGAAACAGGCCCGCTTCCAGCTCGATCGCCAGGGTCTGCATCTCGACGGCGTCAAGGCTTTCGGCGCGGTTGTCGGCCAGCACGAAGGCCAGGGGCGCCACGGCGCCATAGCGGCGCGGCGCCGTCCAGCGATGCTTCAGATACAGGTCCGCGGCGGCTTCCACCTGGGAAACCGGGATGCTCCGACCCGCTTCGGCGGTCCCGGCGACCAGAATTCTCAAGCACGCAATAGCCGTCATGAATCGGAAAGTAACGTTGAAAGCTTGGCGAAATCTTTACGGGAAGATCGCTAACGCCATCTTTACCTAAAAGATCGCCGCTCTTCGAAACGCCGTGACAATTGGGCGCGGATCAGAGCGCCACAGTCCTTGTGTCACGTTTCAGACCCAGGACGGATCGCCGCCGCTGGCTAGACGAACGCTTCCTGCAGGCGGAAATCCAGCCGCTGCTTGACCCCCGGCCAGTCGGCGTCGGTGATCGAGAACACGGCGGTGTCGCGCACGTGGCCGGTCCAGGTGATCTTGTGGTTGCGCAGCACCCCGTCCCTGTCGGCGCCCAGCTTCTCGACCGCCGCCTGGCTGCGGACGTTGCGGACGTCGACCAGGAACTCGACCCGGATCGCCCCGGCGTCGAAGGCGTGGTTCAGCAGAAGCAGCTTGGATTCCGGATTGATCGGACCCGAGCGGGCTTCGGGGTGCAGGAAGGTTGAGCCGACCTCCAGACCCTTGTGCAGCTTGCGGATGTTCAGATAGCTGGAGGTGCCGACCACCTTGCCGTCGCTGAGGCGACGAATGGCGTAGCCGATCCGCTCGCCGCGCTCGGTCTCGCCCTTCAGCGCGCCCCACCAGTCGGCGAAACCCTCGCCGCAGCCGTTGGTCGACATGATCTCCCAGCTCTCGGGATCGCAGTCGATCGCGTCCTTCAGTTCGGCGCGCAGTTCGCCCGCGGTGAGGGTGACGGGTTCCAGCCGCACATAGCGGCCTTCGAGGGGGCGAATCTGGATGTTCATGGTCCGCAGGATGCCCTCGCCCGGCGGCCAGGCGCAAGCGCGCGCGGCGAGCGGTCCACGCTGCTGACACGTCCTGACACGCACGGGTCGCAAGTATCGGGCGGCGGCGGCCCGCGCCAGCGCCTAATCACGATCCGCGCCCGCTCAAGGTCGCGACGCCCCCGGGGAGCAGATCCATGACGTCAGACACGCGCCGAACCGGTCCGGGACGGGCCTGCCTGGGCCTCGCCACGGTGCTCGCCGGCCTCGCCCTCGCGCCCGCGGCCTGGGCCAATGACCCGCCCGCAGCCCGCCAGGCCGTGGACGAAGCCTGGTGGACCGGACCGATCATGGCCTCGGGCGCTTCGACCCTGCCGACCGGCCACATGTTGATCGAGCCCTATCTCTACGACGCCAAGCCCTATGGCCGCATCGACGGCGAGGGCAAGCGCCACGACACCTCGGACGCCGATAACCTCGGCTCGCTGACCTATCTGCTGTACGGCGTCACCGACACCTTCACCGCCGGGGTCATTCCCCGGTTCGGCTATAGCCGGACCGGCGCGGGATCGAGCTCGAGCGTGCAGCTGGGCGACTTCACCGTCCAGGGCCAGTACCGGCTGAGCCAATGGAAGCAAGGCGGCCGCACCCCGACGATCTCGCTGATGCTGCAGGAAACCCTGCCGACCGGCCGCCACGACAAGCTCGACCACCGCCCGCACGACGGCTTCGGCGCCGGGGCCTACGCCACCACCGTGGGGCTGAACTCCCAGACCTATTTCTGGACGCCGAACGGCCGCATCCTGCGCACCCGCCTGAACGCCGCCTATACGGTCTCGGGCCACGCCGACGTCGAGGGCGCCAGCGTCTACGGCACCCCGACCGGCTTCGACGGCAAGGCCAGGCCGGGCGACTCGTTCATCGTCGACCTGGCCTTCGAATACAGCGTCACCCGCCGGTGGGTGGCGGCCATCGACCTGGCCTACCAGCGCGACGCGGCGACCACGGTGTCCGGCGTCGATGGGGCCGGCGCCGCCTATGACCGCCGCGCGCCGGTCAGCCAGGCCCTGATCCTGGCCCCGGCCGTCGAGTACAATTTCAGCCCGGCCGTCGGCGTGATCATGGGCGCCCGGATCGTCCCCGCCGGCCGCAACGTCACCGCCTCGGTGACGCCGGTGATCGCGGTGAACTACGTGCTGTAGCGATCCTGGAGAGAGACATGCGCACGTGCGGGGCCGTCGATCCCGGCCAATACGCCGGTTTGAGCGTGCGCCCCCTCCCGACGCTCGCGCGCTTGCCGTCCGCTCCAGTTCGGTGCTAGAAACATTTCAAACAACTGTTTGACGCAACGCAGCATAGCGGACGGAAACGCCATGGATTTCGAAATCTCCGCCACCCAGCGCAGCTTCCTGGACCGCGTCACCGCGTTCATGGAAGAGCATATCCGTCCCGCGGTGCCGGTCTACGAGGCCGAGATGAACGTGCTGGGGGCCGAGCGCTGGAAGGTCGTCCAGGTCGTCGAGGAGCTGAAGGCCAAGGCCAAGGCCGCCGGGCTGTGGAACTTCTTCATGCCGCCGCACAGCGGCCAGGTTCATGTCGACGACACGTTCCAGTTCGAGGGCGTGCAGTTGACCAACCTCGAATACAGCCTGATCGCCGAGCAGCTGGGCAAGATCGGCTTCGCGTCCGAGGTCTTCAACTGCTCGGCGCCCGACACCGGCAACATGGAAGTGCTGATGCGCTACGGCACGCTGGAGCAGAAGGAGCGCTGGCTGCGCCCGCTGATGAACGGCGAGATCCGCAGCGCCTTCCTGATGACCGAGCCGGCGGTGGCCTCCTCGGACGCCACCAACATCGAGACCCGCATCGAGCGCGACGGCGACCACTATGTGATCAACGGCCGCAAGTGGTGGTCCTCGGGCGTGGGCGATCCGCGCTGCAAGGTCGCCATCGTCATGGGCAAGACCGACCCGGACAACGCCAGCCGCCACCAGCAGCAGAGCCAGGTGCTTGTGCCGATGGACAGTCCCGGCATCGAGATCGTCCGCATGCTGCCGGTGTTCGGCTATGACGACGCCCCGCACGGCCACGCCGAGGTGATCCTCAAGGACGTGCGCGTGCCGATCGAGGAAGGCCTGCTGCTGGGCGAGGGCCGCGGCTTCGAGATCGCCCAGGGCCGCCTGGGCCCCGGCCGCATCCACCACTGCATGCGCACCATCGGGACGGCCGAGGTGGCGCTGGAGAAGATGTGCAAGCGCCTGATGAGCCGCAAGGCGTTCGGCAAGTACATCTCCGACCACTCGGTCTGGGAGGAGCGCGTCGCCGAGGCCCGGATCAATATCGAGATGTGCCGCCTGCTGTGCCTGAAGGCCGCCGACATGATGGACAAGGCCGGCAACAAGTCGGCGCGCCTGGAGATCGCGATGATCAAGGTGGCGGCCCCGCGCCTGGCCCTGAAGATCATCGACGACGCCATCCAGGCCCACGGCGGCGGCGGCGTCACCACCGACTTCGGCCTGGCCAAGGCCTATGCCGGCATCCGCACCCTGCGTCTGGCCGACGGCCCGGACGAGGTGCACGAACGCACCATCGCCCGCATGGAATACGGCAAGTACGGCGACCTGGCCTATCAACAGAAGGCCGAGCGCGAGCGGGCCCGGGAAGTGGCTGGGATCCGGTAAGGCCTTCAACGCCGCTAAAATGACGAAGGCCTCCCGGAGCGATCCGGGAGGCCTTTTCTGTTCCGCTCCCTTGGACGGTCTTCCTCAGACGTGTTCGAGGATGACAGAGATTGAATTGGCGGCTGGAGGTCAGCCGCGCCCTACCCCGCCGGGTTCTTCACGCTCGGCCGCTCCGCCACCTTCGCCCGCCAGGCCGCGAGCGCCGTGCATTCGTCCGGGATCGCGATCTGGGCGAAGTTCGCGAACGCCAGACCGCCCCAGACCGTGATGTCGGCCATCGAGAACACGTCGCCGGCCACGTAGTCCTGGGTCCGCAGCACCTTGTCGAAGTAGCGCATGCCGGCCACGGCCCGGTCGCGCGAGCGTTCGCCCCAGGCCTGGCGACCGTCCCAGTCGGGGCTCTTGTGGGGCAGCATCTTTGGACCGAGGCCCGGCGTGGCGTGGTGGAAATAGATCCCCACAGCGTCGATCAGTTCGGACTCCGCCCGCTTCTGCATCATGTGGATCACCGCCTTCTCGCGCGGCGTCCTGCCGGTCAGGATCGGGTCGCCGTCGAGATTATCGAGGTACTCGGTGATGGCCGTGCATTCGGAGATGTAGAGGCCGTCATCCAACTCCAGCACCGGCACCGTTCCGGTCGGATTCTTCTCCAGGAAGGCCGGCTGCTTGTGCTCGGCGCCTGGCAGGTCGACCGGGATGAAGGTGACGTCGGACGCCAGGCCCTTCTCGGCCAGGGCGATGCGGACGCGGGCCGGATTGGGCCCGATGGCGAAGTCGTGAATTTTCATGGCGCCTGCCTTCTTGATGATTCTACCTACCAGTAGATAGGTAAAAGTCGTAAAGGCCTTTTCCCTCGCGTCGTCAACAATTATCTATCGGTAGATAGGCAAGGATTCGACCGTGGCTCCCGAGACGAAGCTCGACACCCGACAAGCGATCATGGACGCCGGCCAGGCCGTGGTGCAGGCGCGCGGCTACAACGCCCTGAGCTTTCGCGAGCTGGCCAAGACGGTCGGGATCAAGAGCGCCAGCATCCACTATCACTTCCCGACCAAGGGCGACCTGGGGGCGGCGCTGGCCAAGCGCTACACCCAGACGGCGGCCGTCGCGTTCGAGCACTTCCTGGCGGTCGCGCCCGACGCCCCCACGCGGATGCGTCGCTACACCGAGGTGTTCCGCGCCGCCCTCGTCGATGACAACCGCATGTGCCTGGTCGGCATCATGGCGGCCGAAAAGGCCGACATGCCCCCCGAGGTCATGGTCGAGATCGAAGCCTTCATCGCCTTGAACGTGACATGGCTGAGCCAGGTGCTGGGCCTGACCGGCCCTGAGGCCGGCCAGAAAGCCTTGGCCGTTCTGTCGGCCGTCAACGGCGCCCAGCTGATGGCCCGCGGCGGCGGCGACGTGGCGATCTACGACCGCACCATCGCCGCCTACCGGTCGGCGGGACTGTTTCCCTAGCCGCGCACCAACACCTCGGCGATCTGCACCGCGTTCAGCGCCGCGCCCTTGCGCAGGTTGTCGCCGGTCACGAACAACGCCAGGCCGTGCTCGACGGTGGGGTCGGCCCGCACCCGGCCGACGAACACCGGATCCTGTCCGGTGGCCGCCAGCGGATTGGGGGCCTGGACCAGCGCCACGCCGGGGGCCCGGCCCAGCAGGTCCAGCGCCTGGGCGACCGACAGCGGCCGCTCGAACTCGGCGTTGATCGACAGCGAATGGCCCGTGAACACGGGCACCCGCACGCAGGTGCCCGAGACCGGCAGGCCGGGGATCTCAAGGATCTTGCGGGTCTCGTCGCGCAGCTTGGCCTCCTCCTCGGTATAGCCGTCCTCGCCGAGCTCATAGTTCAGCGGCACGACATTGAAGGCGATAGGCGCCACCCACTTGTCGGGCGCGGGAAAGGCCACCGCGCCGCCGTCGCGGGCCAGGGCCGCGGCGCCGTCGCCGACCGCCCGGACCTGGGCGTCCAGCTCGCGGATCCCGGCCAGGCCGCCGCCCGACACCGCCTGGTAGGTGCTGACCGTCAGGCGCTTCAGCCCCGCGGCGGCGTGCAGCGGCTTCAGGGCGGGCATGGCCGCCATGGTCGTGCAGTTGGGATTGGCGACGACGCCCTTGGGGATCGAGGCCAGGGCGTGGGGGTTCACCTCGGCCACCACCAGGGGCACCTCCGGATCGCCGCGCCAGGCCGAGGAGTTGTCGATGACGATCGCCCCGGCCGCCGCCGCCTTGGGGGCCAGCGCGCGCGAGGCGGCGCCGCCCGCCGAGAAGAACACGATGTCCAGCCCGGCGTAGTCGGCCGTGGCGGCGTCCTCGACCACGATGTCCCGATCGCCCCAGCGCAGCGTCGCGCCCGCCGACCGGGCGGAGGCGAACAGCCGCAGCGAGCTCAGTGGAAAGGCTCTCTCGGCCAGCAGCGTCCGCATCATCTCGCCGACCAGACCGGTCGCGCCGACGATGCCCACGCGGGGCGGATGGGAAGAGGAAAAGGCCGGGGTCATGTCATGCATCTCCTGAAAGTGCGGAGGCGCGGGGATATCCACCAGTCTTGAAAGGACGGCCCCGCGCGTCGGCGGGGCTTCTGTCCGGATCGTCGCGGTCTAGACCGCGCGCACACCCGCACCCGCCCCGCGCGAGCGGGTTGGTTTGCGAATAATGGCTTTGGTCATGACGACGGACATGGCCAAGCTCTCTAGGGACGAACGCGGCGGATGTAAACCTTCCGCCGCGTCCGCTCAGAGTCCGGACGGCCGGATCAGTTTCCCGCCGGAACCGGCGACATGGCGGCCACCGCCTGGCCGCCGACCGGGACGACGAACCCGGAAGCCCGCCGATGCGGGACCGAGATCATGGTCGGAGCCGCCGGCGCCGCGCCGCCGCCCGCCGCGGTGCTGACGCACTGGGCCGTGTCGATCAGGGCGTGCTGGCCCAGGCAGAAGACGTCCTCGTAGTGAGGTCCGGCGACGGCCAGGCACTGGTACAGGTTCAGCTTGGCCATCTTCATGCAGTCGGCGCTCTTCTCCTCGTGCATGACGTTTTCCAGGCCGTCCACATGATCGTCGTCGGCCGCGCCCAGCAGGGCCAGGGCCGCCAAGGCCGCAGCCCGCACGGTCACCGGGGTGAAGGCGGCGTTGCCTTCGCCGGCGCTGCGCCCGCCGTCACCGCGCGGCGCCGTCGCCGCCTGGATCAACCGGCTGGCCGCGTCCTCGCCGGGGGTGAAGAACACCGTCGACAAGGCCTTGACCTTGGCCAGGCGACCGGCGCTGTCGGCGATCGGGTCCTTGGACCAGTCCTGGCGCTGGATGTCGTAGGCCGACTTCTTGACCGCCCGGCCCGTGACGCCCAGCGGCTCGCCGCGCGACAGCAAGGCCGCCTGGGCCCGGCTGGCGGCGGCGCCGACGCCCTCGATGTCGATGACGCTCTCGGGATCGTTCTCCAGGCGGGCGATCAGCACCTCGGGCGGGGTGTCGCGGGAGGCCGCGCGAACGCCGTCGATGAAGCTCTCCTCCTGGAGCGCGGCGATCGCGCCGTAGGCGATCATGCCGGCGTCCAGCTGCTGGGGCTGGTAGGCCGCGCCCTTGGTCAGGGCGTCGGCGACGCCGCCGCCGCTGTCGAACGCCGCCGAGATGGCGCCCGCCCCGCGGGTGTAGGTCTCGAACGCGCTGGCCGCGGCGACCACGTCGCGGGCCAGGCTGACCCCGGGCTCGCTGCGCTCTTGGCGAGCGACCGCAAGGCCGGACACGGCGACGACAGCGACAAGCGCGCTCGTCGCCCATAGGACACGATGTTTCATCTTGATAGCCCCAGGCTGAAATTCAGCCTTACTGAACGTCCCTCCCGATTGACCATTCCCCAATAATCTTACCAAATCGAGCGTTATGGTTCATGTATTGGACTATTTTTCGACACGTTTAGGTCGCATTTAAGCTTCACCGAAGTCTAGGGGGCTCGCGCCGATAGCTTTATGAACGAATGTCGTCTGGTCGACATTCGTTCATCTTAGACTATTCATCGCCTGAATTGTGCACGGCCGCCCGGCGAACCCCTGCGAAATCCCAAGCTGATCAGCAGATCGCGCGCGGGGCCGCGACGCGGGACGTGGCCGACGACGAGGTCCGAAAACCGCGAGACGACCCGCCGCCGGGCGCTATGATCGGGTCCATGGACCTTGATCCCGACGTCTGCTACCGCGCCATCCAGACCCGCGACGCCCGCTTCGACGGTCGGCTGTTCGTGGCCGTGAAGACGACGGGGATCTACTGCCGGCCGGTATGCCCGGCCCGAACCCCCAGGCGCGAGAACGTCACCTTCCACCGCAGCGCCGCCTCGGCCCAGGAGGCCGGCTACCGCGCCTGCCTGCGTTGCCGCCCCGAGACCTCGCCGCAGCTGGGGGCCTGGAACGGGGCGTCCAACACCGTCTCGCGCGCCCTGGCTTTGATCGAGGCCGGCGCCCTGGACGCCTCCCAGGAGGACGGCGGCGACGTCGAGACCCTGGCCGAGCGCGTGGGCGTGGGCGGACGACAGCTGCGGCGGCTGTTCCTGCAGCACCTGGGCGCGACGCCGGTCGGGGTGGCCCAGACCCGGCGGGTGCTGCTGGCCAAGCAGCTGATCCACGAGACCGACCTGCCGATGGGCGAGGTCGCCCTGGCCGCGGGATTCGGCAGCGTGCGGCGGTTCAACGAGACCTTTCAGCGCCTCTACGACCGGCCGCCCGCCGCCCTGCGCCGCCGCAAGGCCCCCGCCGCGCCCGCCGGAGAGGCTGTCGCCCTGACCCTGCGCTACCGCCCGCCCTACGACTGGGACGGCATGCTGGCGTTCCTGGCGATACGGGCGATCCCCGGCGTCGAGGCGGTCGAGAACGACACCTATCGCCGCGTGATCGCCCTGGACGGCGCGGCCGGGACCCTGGCGGTCACGCCGATCGGCGGTGACCGGCTGTCGGTGGCCGTGCGCTTCCCCAAGCCCTCGGCCCTGCCCCGCATCCTGGCCCGGGTGTGCGGGGTGTTCGACCTGTCGGCCGATCCGTTGGGCATCGGCGAGGTGCTGTCGCGCGACCCCGACCTGGCGCGGATGGTCGCCCTGCGCCCGGGCCTGCGGGTGCCCGGCGCCTGGGACGGGTTCGAGCTGGCGGTGCGGGCCATCCTGGGCCAGCAGATCACCGTCGTTCAGGCTCGCCGCCTGGCCGGCGAACTGACCGCCGCGCACGGCCGGCCCCTGGCCTCGGCGTCGCCGGGATTGGGGGCCGAGCCGGGCCTGACCCACGTCTTCCCATCCGCCGAGCGCCTGGCGGCCGCCGACCTGTCCGGCCTGAAGATGCCCGGCGCGCGGATCCGCTGCCTGTCGGCCATGGCCCGGGCGATCGCCGAGGATCCCAACCTGCTGGCGCCGACCGCCGGCCTGGACGACATGGTGCGGCGGCTGCGCGCCCTGCCCGGCATCGGCGAATGGACCGCGCAATATATCGCCATGCGCCAGCTGCGCGAGCCGGACGCCTTTCCGGCGGCCGACGTCGCCCTGATGCGCGCCCTGGCCGACGCCGACGGCGTTCGTCCGACAGCGGATCAACTGTTGGCGCGGGCCGAGGCCTGGCGGCCGTGGCGGGCCTATGCCGCCCTGCACCTGTGGGCGTCTCTGGCCGACGAGGGCGCGCCGCCCATGAGGCGGGTCAAGCGTGCGGCGTGAGGGACTGACCCTCGACCGCCTGTCGACCCCGATCGGCCAGATCGACGTGGTGACCGACGGCGACGGCCGGCTGCGGGTGCTGGAGTTCCACGACCAGCCCCAGCGCCTGGTCCGCGCCCTGCGCCTGCACCACCGCGCCGAGGTCGTGGAGACCGGAACGGCGCCGGCGGCGGTGCGCGACGGCCTGGCGGCCTATTTCGCCGGCGAGCTGGCGGCTCTGAAGGCGATCCCCTGGACGATCGGCGGCACGGCCTTCCAGCGCCAGGTCTGGACCGCCTTGGCCGAGATCCCGCTGGGTGAGACCACGACCTATGCCCGCCTGGCCGAGCGGCTGGGCCGGCCCGCCGCCATCCGCGCGGTCGGCGCGGCCAACGGCGCCAACCCGATCGCCGTGGTCGTACCCTGCCATCGGATCATCGGAACCGGCGGCTCGCTGACCGGCTACGGCGGCGGCGTCGCGCGCAAGCTCTGGCTGCTGGCGCATGAGGGGTTTGCCCCTCAGAAAACGCCCCAGATGGACCGGCTTTCGGGCTGACGCCAAGAGCGCGTCCTCCCTCGGCTCGTCGATTCTCACACGCCCCCTGTCGATTTCACGCGCCTTGCCGCGTCCTTGCGTCATGACCGCCAGGAGCGCCGCATGACCATACCCGTCCTCGAGACCAAGATCCTGCTCACCGGCCTGATGATGGGCGAGTCGCCGCGCTGGTGGAACGGGCGGCTGTGGGTCTGCGACTGGGGCGCGCGCGAGCTGGTGACGGTCGACATGGCCGGACGCCGGGAGACGATCGTCCCGGTCGACGCCCTGCCGTTCTGCATCGATCCCCTGCCCGACGGCCGCCTGCTGGTCAGCGCGGCGGGCCAGGTGCAGTACATGGCCCAGCACCGCCAACTGAAGCCCTACGCCGACCTGTCGGCTCTGAGCGACAAGCCCTGGAACGAGATCGTCGTCGGCGGTTGGGGAGCCGGTCGCGGCAACGCCTATGTCAACAACATCGGCTTCGACTTTCCGCACGGCGAGGTGACAACGGGCATCATCGCCCTGGTGACGCCGGGCGGCACGGCGCGCCAGGTCGCCGACGACGTCGCCTTTCCCAACGGCATGGCGATCACCCCCGACGGCAAGACCCTGATCGTGGCGGAGTCCTACGGCCAGCGCCTGACGGCTTTCGACATCGCGGCCGACGGCGGACTGTCCGGCCGCCGGCTCTGGGCGCCGGTCGACGGCCACCCCGACGGGATCTGCCTCGATGCGGAGGGGGCGGTCTGGTACGCCGACGTGCCGGGCCGCTGCTGCGTGCGGGTGGCGCCGGGCGGCGAGGTGCTGGCCCGGGTCGAGGTCGATCGCGGCTGCTTCTCCTGCGTCCTGGGCGGTCCGGACGGAACCACCCTGTTCATCGTCGCCGCCGACTGGCGCGGACCCGACGGCATGGGCCAGCCCTCGCGGACCGGGGTGGTGCTGACGGCCCAGGCCCCCGCGCCGGCGGCCGTCCCGGACTAGTCCGCAAGCGCCGCGTTGCCTCGTCCCGCGCAACCCGTAAGATGGGCGGGCCCCGCGCGGAATCTCGAGCCTCATGCAGCTTTCCCTCCCGACCGCCAAGCCCGTGCGCTGGCTGAGCTGGCTGCGGCGGCGGATCCGGTCCAGCGAACTGTGGCTGATCGCGGTGGCGACCCTGATCGGCGCCGGGGCCGGGGCCCTGGCGGTGCTGCAGGCCAAGCTGGCCCACGGCCTGCAGGTGCTGCTGTTCGCCATCGACGTGAACGAGCGCCTGAGCGCCCAGAGCGCCATCGCCCCGTGGCGGACCCTGGCCATCCCGCTGGGCGGACTGGCGCTGGGCGTCGCCACCTGGGCCTGGCTGAAATACCGTCCCCAGCCCGCCGTCGACCCGGTGGAGGCCAACGCCCTGCACGGCGGCCGGCTGTCGGTCCGGGACAGCGCCTTCATCTGCGGCCAGACCATGCTGTCCAACGGCGTCGGGGCCTCGGTCGGGCTGGAGGCCGCCTACGCCCAGGCGGGCGCGGCGATCGCCTCGTTCGCCGGACAGCGGCTGAACCTGCGCCGGGCCGACATGCGGACCCTGGTGGGGGCCGGGGCCGGGGCGGCCATCGCCGCCGCGTTCGGGGCGCCGCTGACCGGCGCGTTCTACGCGTTCGAGATCGTCATCGGGGCCTATACGGTCGCCAACCTGGCCCCGGTGGTCGCCGCCGCCCTGGCCGCGGTGCTGGTGGCGGGCCGGATGGGCGGCCTGCCGTATCTGTTGAAGACCACGACCCCGGCCGTGCAGTCCTGGTTCGACTACGGCCTCTACGCCCTGCTGGGGGTGGTCTGCGCGTTCGCGGGCGTGGCCCTGATGCGGCTGGTGGCCTCGGCCGAGGGGCTGGTGGCCAAGTCCAAGCTGCCGCGCCCGGTCCGTCCGATGATCGGCGGCCTGGCCCTGGCCGTGCTGGCGACGATCACGCCCCAGACCCTGTCGGCGGGCCACGGCGCGGTGCACGTCAATCTGACGGCGGCCCTGGGCCTGAAGATGCTGTTGATCCTGCTGGCCATGAAGGCCCTGGCCAGCGTGGTGTCGCTGAGCTTCGGCTTCCGGGGCGGACTGTTCTTCGCCTCGCTGTTCCTGGGCGTGCTGGTCGGCCAGATCTTCGCGGCCTTGACCGTGTTCGCGCCATGGCTGCCGTCGCTGGACCCGACGGTGGCGGCCCTGGTCGGGCTGGGCGCGTTCGGCGTGGCGGTCGTCGGCGGCCCCTTCACCATGTCGTTCCTGGTGCTGGAGGCGACCGGCGACTTCACCGTCGCGGCGGCCGCCCTGGTCGCCTCGCTGATCGCCAGCGCCCTGGTGCGCGAAACCTTCGGCTACTCGTTCTCGACCTGGCGGCTGCACCTGCGCGGCGAGACCATCCGCAGCGCCCACGACGTCAGCTGGATGCGCCCGCTCACCGCCGGGCGGATGATGCGCAAGGACGTCAAGACCGTGGCGGCCCAGGCCACCCTGGCGGAATTTCGCCGCCGCTATCCGCTGGGCTCGACCAAGCGGGTGGTGATGCTGGACGACCAGGGCCGCTACGCCGGCATCGTCCGCACCGCCCTGGCCTACGCCCATCCCGAGGACAGCGACCTGCAGGTCGCCTCCCTGGCGCTCTACGCCGACACCGCCCTGACCGCCGACCAGTCGATCAAGGAGGTGATGCGCGCCTTCGACCACACCCAGGCCGACGAACTGGCGGTGATCGACGCCAACCGCGAGGTGATCGGGATCCTGTCCGAAGCCTATGCGACGCGGCGCTACGCCGAGGAACTGGACAAGGCGCGCCGGGAGCTGACGGGGGAAGCGGGCTAGAAAAACCTCCTCCCAGGGGAATAGGGCTCAACTCGCCGCTTGATTTATAATATAATTGCAGCGACCTTCCGGCCGCCCGTCTCGGGGCGCAAAGTCGGGAGAAGACGTCATGCGGGGCAGCCGCCGCTTCACTATCGCCGCCATGGCCAGCTTGATCAGCCTTGGCGCCGCAAGGGCGGCCGAACCGCCGGTCTATCTGGGCGTCGACATCTCGTACGCCAACGAGATGGACGACTGCGGCGCGGTCTACACTTCGGGCGGTCGGCGGGTGGACCAATACCGGTTCTTCAAGTCGGCCGGCGCCAATGTCGCGCGGATCCGCCTCTGGAACGATCCGGACTGGACGACCTATTCCAACCTCGCCGACGTCAAGCGCAGCATCCGCCGCGCCAAGGACGCCGGAATGCAGGTGCTGCTGGACTTCCACTATTCCGACGACTGGGCCGACGGCGACAAGCAGGTCGCCCCCAAGGCCTGGGCCAAGCTCTCGACGCCGGACCAGGCCAAGGCGCTCTACGCCTTCACCCACGACACCCTGATCGACCTGAACCGCGAAGGCCTGACGCCCGACCTCGTGCAGGTCGGCAACGAGACCAATGGCGAGATCGTCTCCAGCCTGGCCAAGGCCAAGGAGCCCATCCATTGGGACCGCAACGCCCTGCTATTCAACGCCGGGATCAAGGCGGTCCGCGACGCGGGCAAGGAGACGGGCAAGCCGTCGCGGGTGATGCTGCACATCGCCCAGCCCGAGAACGCCGAGCCGTGGTTCGCGGCGGCCACCAAGGCGGGCGTCACCGACTATGACATCATCGGCCTCAGCTATTACAGCAAGTGGTCCAAGCGCTCGATGGCGGAACTGGGCGCCACGATCAACCGCCTGCGCCATACCTATCCAGCCGACGTCCTGGTCGTGGAGACGGCCTATCCGTTCACCACGGAAAACGCGGATAGTTCCCCCAACCTGCTGGGCGAGGACTCGCTAATCGCCGGTTATCCGGCCACGCCCGCCGGCCAGAAGACCTACCTGGTCGACCTGACCCAGCGGGTGCTGTCCAGCGGCGGCGCGGGGGTCTTCTACTGGGAGCCGTCATGGCTCTCGACCAAGACCTGCGGCACGCGCTGGGGCAAGGGCTCCAACTGGGAGAACGCGGCGGTGTTCGACTTCAAGGGCCAGGACAACGGCAGCGCCGAGGGCTGGCTGAAGCACGCCTACGTCCTGCCGGTCGAGGTGACGTTCAAGGCCAAGGTTTCGGGCGACACCGCCTTCATCGACGGCGACTTCCTGGGCGGCGTCGGGCCCCGGCCGATGACCCGCGAGGGCGACGCCTTCGTCTACCGCACGCGACTGACGCCCGGAACCTCGGTGACCGTGGCCACGGCCGCGAGCGCCGCCGCGGTGGCCGACGCTCCGGCCGTCACGGCGACGGTGGGTCCGCGGGCCAGCGTGGTGCGGGTGGGGGAGTAGGGCTCTTCCAGATCAAACTGTCATCCCGGACAAGCTCGGCGAAGCCGGGCGCAGATCCCGGACCGCCGGAAGCTCTGAGTTCACGCGTCGGTCGGATCTGCGCGCTTCGCGCTTGTCCGGGATGACAACGCCCTCCAGGGGCCTGACTTAACTCCGCGTCAGCCGCCCCTCACCGGGTAGTCCAGGCTCGGATACCAATCCCCGCCCCGGCCCTCGGGGGTCATGTCCAGGAAGTTCCACAGCGGCACGAGGTCGGGGGCGCCGCGCGGGTCCTGGCCGGGGTCGGCGCTGTCGCCGGTCATTTCGCCGGACCAGAAGTGACGGATCGTTCCGTCCTGGCGCGTGAAGACGTTGTAGGCCGGGATCTCGTCGCCGCTGGGCAGCAGGCCGAAATAGTCGCGCGAGTAGTTGCCGTTCAGGTCGGTGTAGAGCCGCAGGTTCCGCCAGCCGCGCTCGGCCTTGAAGGCCAGCAGCTTGTCGAGCGGCGAGCGGGCCACCACGGCCAGCGACATCTTCTGGTCCAGGTCGGCGGCGTTGGCGTCCAGCGGGCCCAGCAGCGCCGTGCACATCGGGCAGGGCCGCTCGCGCTGCGGGCCGAACATGAAGCTGTAGACGCCCAGGGTCTGCTTGTCGCGGAACAGGCCGGCGAAGTCGACAGGCCCCTCCTCGCCCTCGAACCGGTAGTCGCCCCGCACCGCCCCGCCGGGCGGCAGGGCGCGGCGCTGTTCGGCCACGCGCTCGAGGTGACGACGCAGCTCCAGCTCCTCGGCCAGCAAGGCCGTGCGGGCGGCGCGATAGTCCGGGCTTTCATTGGGAAACCGCACCGGGCTTCGCGCGGCGAGCTCGGCGGCGGGGATGAGAGCGGATCGGGCGTCCATGGCGCGTCCTCCGTTTTGCTGACGTCAACTTAACCCAGGACGGACAGGACGGGCCGTTTCCGACACGCCGAAAACCTAAAAGTGACCGGCCATGGTCAGGCTTGTCAGGTGTGATTGATATGATAAATAGAGCCTCCGCTCGGCGCTTGCGCCGGGACGGCAGCGCTCGTCAGAAGCGCGACAGCGCGGATCTCGCGCTCACCTCGACCCGGCGGTCCTTTTCGCGCCGAGACACCGCATCGCAAACACAAGGCAGTCACGTCGTTAAGAACGCGGCGCCGTCGTCCTGGGGGAACCAGAATGTCTCACTACAAGCTACTCGCGGCCGCCAGCGGCCTGGCCCTGATGGCCACCGCCGGCGCCCATGCGCAAACCGCCGCGCCCGCCCCGGCCTCCGACTCCGCCCAGGTCGACGAAGTCGTCGTCACCGGCGTGCGCAAGAGCCTGCGCGAGGCCCTGGACGTCAAGCGCGGCTCCGACAAGGTGGTCGAAGCCATCTCGGCCAAGGACATCGGCGTCCTGCCCGATGTCACCATCGCCGAATCCATCGCCCGCCTGCCCGGCGTCAACGCCACCCGCGACCGGGGCAACGACAGCCAGGCCGTCGTGCGCGGCCTGGGCGCGCGCTTGGTGCTGGGCACGATCAACAACCGCGAGGTCGCCTCGTCCGAGCCGGACCGCAATGTTCGCTGGGAGATCTATCCCTCGGAAGTCGTCTCGGGCGTCCAGGTCTACAAGTCGCAATCGGCCGACCTGATCGCCGGCGGCGTGGCCGCGACCATCAACATCGATACGATCGCCCCGCTCGACTACAAGGGTCCGCAATTCGTGGTCCGCGCCGGCCCGGTCTTCTATGACGGCGGCAAGGACATCCCCAACTACGACACCACCGGCTACCGCGCTTCGGGCTCATGGGTGCGCAAGATCAATGACGACCTGGCCTTCGTGCTGGGCGTGACCTCGCAGAAGCAGAAGAACGGCTACGGCTCGTTCACCGGCTGGGGCTACAACGACTCCAACGCCCGTCCGCCGGCCGGCGCCAGCGACTACAGCAGCGACCTGAACCGCGACGGCAAGGTCGACTACACGCCCTGGGGCGCGCAGATGTCGGCCAGCCGCATCGATCAGAAGCGCAACGGCGTCTCGGGCGGCCTGCAGTACAAGCCCACCGACAATTTCGAACTGAAGGCCGACGCCCTCTATTCGAAGATCAAGATCACCGAGGTCCAGGACCAGACCGTCTGGGGCGCCAACAACTGGGGCAACTGGAACAAGGGCGACGGCACCAACACCGGCTGGAACGACGCCGACTATCACGCGCCGGGCGCATCCTTCACCCTGATCAACAACACCGTGGTGGCCGCCACCCTGCCCTTCAGCTCGGTCCAGACCGTGCTGGCCAAGTACAGCGAGGACAAGGACCTGTTCGCCGGCGGCCTGAACGGCAAGTGGACCAGCGACCAGTGGACCGTCGCCGCAGACGCCTCGTACTCGAAGGCCAAGCGGACCAACACCTGGAAGGCCGTGCGCTTCGAGGCCTGGCCGAACTGGACCAGCTTCGACTGGCGCGACGGCACGACCCCGACCATCACGACCAGCCAGGACAGCCTCAGCCTGAGCCAGACCGCCGATCTGGCCGGCTCGCACGACGGTCCCGAGCACCTGAACGACGAGCTGAAGGCCGCGGCGCTGGACTTCACGCGCGACCTGTCGGGCGGCGCGTTGAAGAGCTTCCAGTTCGGCGCCCGGGCGTCGGACCGCACCAAGGACCACAACAGCTTCAGCTTCGCGCCCGCCGGTACCGGCGCGACCGTGCCGGCCAGCCTGCTGACCGCCTACACGCTCAGCGACGGCGCCAATGTCCCCGCCCTGCTGACCGGCGACATCGACAAGATCGCCGCCGTCGCCTACGGGCCCAACGCCTTCGCCGCCTCCAACGCGACCGAGGAGCTGGGCGAGCGCTGGAGCGTCAACGAGAAGGTCTTCGAAGGCTACGGCAAGCTGAACTTCGCGGCCGACAGCTTCGCCGGCGCGTGGGCGACCGGCAATGTCGGCGTCCGGGTGGTCCACACCGAGACCAGCAGCGACGGCCAGCAACAGGACACCGCGGGCGCCTTCAAGGCGGTGACGGTGGACAACGACTATACCGACGTCCTGCCGTCGGCGAACGCCAAGTTCGACTTCGGCGACGGCAAGGTGTTCCGCCTGGGCCTGGCCAAGGTGATCGCCCGGCCGCCGCTGGACGAACTGCGCGCCAGCCGCACCCTGGCCAACTGGTCGCCCTGGACGGGCAGCGCCGGCAATCCGACGCTGAAGCCGTTCGAGGCCTGGCAGCTGGACGCCTCGGCCGAATGGTACTTCCGTCCCGAGGCCCTGATCGCCGCGTCCTACTATTACAAGGACGTGGATTCCTACATCGGCTGGAAGCAGAACCCGGTGGCGTTCGGCGGCCAGACCTACACCGTGGCCAGCCCCGCCAACGGCGGCAGCGGCTACATCCAGGGCCTGGAACTGACCTTCCAGACGCCGTTCTTCTTCCTGCCGGGTCCGCTCAGCAAGTTCGGGATCTATTCGAACTACGCCTATGTCGACTCCGACCTGAACGAGTTCTCGCCGGCCAACAACCCGCTGCCCATGACGGGTCTGGCCAAGAACACCGCCACGGTCGACCTGTGGTACGCCAACGGTCCGATCGAAGCGCGCCTGGGCTGGAAGTACCACAGCCCGATGACCGTGATTTACGGCTGGAACGGCTCGGACCTGCAGACCTTGGAGAGCGAGAAGACCCTCGACTTCAGCTCGTCCTACAACGTCAACGACCACGTCGCCGTGCGCTTCCAGGTCAACAACCTGACCAACGAGGCGCTGCGCATGTACCGCGACAACGATCCCAACCGGATCGGCCGCTACGACAGCTACGGCCGTCGTTATCTCGTCGACGTGACCCTGAAGTTCTAACCCGTTCCGCCACCCCTTCGTCCTGCGGGGGTGGCGGCGGCCGGCTGGTCCGGCCAAGCTGGGATTCATCACCCTCCCCGATGATCCTGCGACTGGGGAGGAAGCCGACCGCGCTTCCTCCCCATTTTTTTGCTTTCCGCCCGAGGACCCCATGGTTGAATTCAGCCGTCGCCAAGCCCTGGCCGCCACCGCCGCGGGCGCCGCCCTCGCCGCCGCGCCATCCGTTCGCGCCGCCGCCAAGGCCCCGGCCGCCACGTCCTCGCCGCCCGCCCTCCCGACCATCGACCTGGCCCCACGTGAGCGCCTGTCGCTGGACTTCGACTGGCGTTTCAAGCTGGGCCACGCCCAGGATCCGGCCCGCGACTTCGGCTTCGGGGCCAACCAGCGCACCTTCGCCAAGGCCGGCGCCACCGCCGCCAACTGGGCCGTCAGCCAGCTGTCGGACCCGAGCTTTGAGGTCGGCGCCTGGGCGCCGGTCACCCTGCCCCACGACTGGGCCGTCGCGCTGCCGTTCGTCGACAACCCCGCCTATGTCCCCTCCGGCAAGCCCGACGACGAGGACCTGCGCGCCGCCCACGGCTACAAGCCCCTGGGCCGCGAGTTCCCCGAGACCAGCGTCGGCTGGTACCGCAAGACCTTCGCCCTGCCCGCCGCCGACGCGGGCAAGCGGCTGTCGATCGCGTTCGACGGCGCCATGCGCGACGCCCTGGTGATCGTCAACGGCTACATCCTCGCGCAGGAAGACAGCGGCTATTCGCCGTTCCGCGTCGACATCACCGACATCGCCAATATCGGCGAGGAAAACAGCCTGGTGGTCCGGGTCGACGCCAGCCTGGGCGAGGGCTGGTTCTACGAGGGCGCGGGCCTCTATCGCCACGTCTGGCTGGTCAAGACCGCGCCGGTCCACGTGCCGCAATGGGGCGTGTTCGTGCGCGCCAGGCTCGACGGGGCCGTGACGATCGACACCGACCTCGTCAACGAGGGCGACGCCCAGGCTGAGGTCGAGCTGCTGCACACCGTGCTGGACGCCGCCGGCAAGCCGGTCTTGACCCCCGCCGCGACGCCTGGGCGCCTGCCGGCCTGGGAGCGCCGGTCGCTGGCCGTGACCGCGACCCTGCCCGCCCCGGTTCCGTGGACGCTGGAGAACCCGCACCTCTACAGCCTGGTCACCGAGGTGAAGGTCGGCGGGGCGGTCGTCGATCGCCATGTCACCCGCTTCGGCTTCCGCTCGATCGTCTTCGACGGCGACAAGGGCTTCCTGCTGAACGGCCAGTCCGTGAAGCTGAAGGGGACCTGCAACCACCAGGACCACGCCGGCGTCGGGGCGGCCATCCCCGACGCCCTGCAGGTCTGGCGGCTGGAACAGCTGAAGAGCATGGGCTGCAACGCCTATCGCGCCGCCCACAACCCTCCGACGCCTGAGCTGCTGGACGCCTGCGACCGCCTGGGCATGGTCGTGATCGACGAGACGCGCCGGATGTCCAGCGACCCGACCTCGCTGGACGAGCTGGAGCGCCTGGTCCGCCGCGACCGCAACCATCCGTGCGTGATCCTGTGGTCGATCGGCAACGAGGAGCCGCAGCAGGGCACGGCGCGCGGCGCCAAGGTGGCGGCCACCATGAAGCGGCTGGTCAACCGGCTGGACCCGACCCGCCCGGTCATCGCCGCGATGGACTCCGGGTTCGGCGAGGGGATCAGCGCGGTCATCGACGTCCAGGGCTTCAACTATCGCCACGAAAAGATGGACGCCTTCCACGCCCGGTTCCCGCACGTGCCGATCATCGGCACCGAGAGCGCCAGCACCGTGGCCACGCGCGGGGAATACGCCCGCGACGACGCCAAGCTGTACGTCCCCGCCTACGACACCGAGCATCCCTGGTGGGCGACCACCGCCGAGAAGTGGTGGAGCCACGCGGCCGAGCGTCCCTGGGTGGCCGGCGGCTTCATCTGGACCGGCTTCGACTATCGCGGCGAGCCCACGCCCTTCAACCGCTGGCCCAGCATCAGCTCGCACTTCGGCGCGCTCGACACCTGCGGCTTCCCGAAGGACAACTATTACTACTACCGCGCCTGGTGGCGTCCCGAGCCGCTGCTGCACCTGCTGCCGCACTGGAACTGGGAAGGCCGCGAGGGCCAGCCGATCGCGGTCTGGGCCCACAGCAATTGCGACCGGGTCGAGCTGTTCCTGAACGGCAAGAGCCAGGGCGTGCGGGACGTCGTTCCCAACCATCACGTCGAATGGTCGGTCCCCTACGCGCCCGGCGTGATCGAGGCCCACGGCTACAGGGCCGGCAAGGTCATCCTGCGCGAGCGCCGCGAGACGGCCGGCCCCGCGGCCGGCCTGCGCCTGACCGCCGACCGCTCACGCCTGGCCGCCGACGGCCAGGACGTGGCGATCCTCAAGGTCGAGGTGGTGGACGCCAAGGGCCGGATCGTCCCCCGCGCCGCCGACCTGGTGTCGTTCACGGTGACGGGCCCCGGCCAGGTGATCGGGGTCGGCAACGGCGATCCCACCAGCCATGAGGCCGACGCAGCCAGCGAGCGCAAGGCCTTCAACGGCCTGTGCCAGGCGATCGTCCGTACACGGCGCGGTCAGGCCGGGCTGGTGCGGGTGACGGCCTCGGCGCCCGGACTGAAGGCCGGCGCGGTGAGCTTGACGGCGGGCTAGGGCGCCGACCGCCGTAAGGCCCCACCGCGATCAGGCGGCCGCGATGCCGCAGTACCGTTCGAGGAAGCTCTGATGGCTGGGCAGGTCGCCGACCGCGCTGGCGATGTTGCCGCTCATGTCGGCCAGAGCCTTGCGCAGCTGCTCGGCTGACATCAGCCGTCCCATCTGGTGGTGGCTGATCGGCTCCAGCCGCTGGCCCAGCATCACCTGCAGCCAGGAATCGACCTGGAACAGCTCGCCCGGCGCCTGGAAGGCCTGGGCGCTCTGGCGGAACAGGTCGATGCGCTGGGCCAGGCTGTCGGGAACCTCCATCGTCCGGCAGCGGTCCCAGAACGGACTGTCGGTCCGCTCGGTCAGCTTGTAGTGCAGGATGATGAAGTCGCGGATCTTCTCCAGCTCGTCGACGGCTTGGCGGTTGTAGCGGTCGACCACGGCCTCGCTGACCCCGCCGAACGGGAACAGCTGCATCAGTCGCGTCACCCCGATCATGATCAGGTGGATCGAGGTCGATTCCAGCGGTTCGACGAAGCCGCTGGCCAGGCCCAGGGCGACGCAGTTCTTGGACCAGCTCTTCAGGCGGCGGCCGGTGCGATAGCGGATCAGCCGCGGCTCGATCAGCCGCTCGCCGTCCAGCGAGGCCAGCAGGGTCTCGCGCGCCTTGTCGTCCGACATATGCTCGCTGCAATAGACCAGGCCGTTGCCGACCCGATGCTGCAGCGGGATCTTCCAGCGCCAGCCGGCTTCGTGGGCGATGGCGCGGGTATAGGGCACGGCCGGACCGGTCGACTGGGTCTGCACGGCCAGCGCGCTGTCGGTCGGCAGCCACTGGCTCCAGTCCTCGTAGCCCGCCTTCAGGGTCTGTTCGATCAGCAGGCCGCGAAAGCCCGTGCAGTCGATGAACAGGTCGCCCTCGACGCGGTCGCCGTTCTCCATGACCAGGGCCTCGATGAACCCGGTCTCGGCGTTCTGCTGGACCTGGCCGATCTTGCCCTCGATCCGCTTGACCCCCAGGGCCTCGCTCATCTGGCGCAGGAAGCGGCCATAGAGGGTGGCGTCCAGGTGATAGGCGTAGTTCAGCTCGAACCCCTCGCCGACCGAGAACTTGTCGGCCTCCGCCGCCTTCAGCTCGAAGCAGTAGTCGCCCAGCTGGCCGCCGAAGCCCGACGCCCTGGCCTGCATCCAGAAGTGATGGAAGCCGCCCATCCAGTTCGACTTCCCGACCTGGCCGAACGAGTGGATGTACCGGTCGCCGATCTGGCCCCAATTCTCGAACGAGATGCCCAGCTTGAACGTCGCCTGGGTGGCGCGCATGAACGCCGGCTCGTTGATGCCGAGCAGGGCGTTGAAGGTGCGGGCCGTGGGGATCGTCGACTCGCCGACCCCGACCGTGCCGATCTCGTCGGACTCGATCAGGCGGATGTCCAGCAGCGGTCCCAGCTGCTTGGCCAGCGCCGCCGCGGCCATCCAGCCCGCCGTGCCGCCGCCGGCGATGACGACCTTCTTCACCACTTGGTCTTGCACGCGGTCTCTCCGGTCAGCGGTTGAGGCGATTGAGCAGATGGGCCCGCAGACGCCGGGCCCTGCGGTCGTCCATTGGGCCCAGGTCGCCCCGCGCGCCCTCGGGCAGGTGCGCGCCGGCGCGATCGGCCGGACCGAAGACGTAGTAGTCGAACAACCGCTTCCAGGCCTGCTTCTCGAAGTCGGGCCGGTCGCGCAGGCTCAGCAGGCCGTGCAGCAGGGTGTTCATGGGCGTGTCCATGAAGGCCGGCGCGGCGTTCCACCAGTAGTTTATCAGCACGTTGAACGGGTCCAGCGCCTCGACCTGGTGCCACCACAGGGCCGGATAGACCAGCACGTCGCCGGGCTCCAGGTCGGCGACCTGGGCCGCCGCCAGGGCGTCGCGGAAGCGGGGGAAGCGCTCGAAATCCGGGGCGTCGAAATCCACCATGCTGACGGCCTGGCCGCCCGGCGTGGGGTCCAGCGGGCCGGGATAGAGATTGTCGACCTGGTCGGGCGGGAACAGGGTGAACCGCCGGCGGCCGACCATGCAGCAGGCGATGTTGTTGGACATGTCGTAGTGAGCCGCCGCGATCGTCCGGTTGCCGATCCAGATGCTGGCCAGCGGCGTCTCGTCGCCCAGGCCGGTCAGGTCCAGCCCCAGGTCGTTCTCGGCCCCCAGCCCCGGCAGGTAGGCGCCGACGTCGCTGGAGCCGATGTAGAACGCCGGCCCGTCGGCGACGTCCAGATGCTGCTCGATCCGCTCGAGGAACGCCCGCAGCGGCACGCGCTCGGTCTGGAAATTCAGCCGCGCGACGTCGGCGTCGTAGCCGAACCGGCCCTTGATCTCCGGCGGACCGGTATAGCCAACGAACCGCTCGCCGCGGTCATGGGCCAGCAGATAGTCCATGGCGGCGCGCGGCGAGGCCAGGCCCGCCTGCACCAGCGGCCAATCGCGAGCCATGCCGCGAAAGATCGTCGGGCGCTGCAGGGTCAGGATCTCGTCGAACGGGATCTGGTCCGGCCTCAGCCCCTCCACCACCGGCGTCTTGCGAGCGATGTCGATCATCGGCTCATCATTCCCTCGTTCCGGCCCTCGTTCCGGCGACGCGCCGCTCAAGTCCCAGCGCGCTTGCGGTTCTTCAGCTCGACCAGCGTCTCGACATTGCCCAGCGAGGATAGCGCCCATTGGGCGGCGGCCAGGAAGCCGGCGCGATGCAACGCCTCCAGCGCCGCGCCGTCCAGTCCGGCGAACCGTTCCCGGGAGATCATATAGAGGTCGGGCAGGTCGTATTGGGTGTGCTCGTCCAGCTTGATCTCGACCTCGATGGGCTCGATCAGCTGGGCCGCCGCGAAGGCGTCGAACATCGCCTTGCTGAACTCCAGCCCATCATAGATCACGCCGAGCAGGCGGGCGACGTGCTGCAGATAGGGCGAATTGCCCCCGGCCGGCAGGAATACCGGCTCGCCCTGGCCGCCCTGCACGCGGGGATGGTCCAGGTCGACATGGATCATCGGCTCGCCGCCGTCCCGCAGGGCGATCGAGAACGGGCCGCGCTGCTGGATGGCCGGCACGTAGCGGGCGTTCCAGCCGCCTGCCTCGAGGAACAGGTTCTCGTCGCGATCCAGGCCCAGCAAGGCCACCGACTGGAACGCGCCGTCGGCGTCGCGGCGGAAGAAGATCGGATATTCGCGCTGAACCGCCTCGAACTCGGTCGGGAAGATCAGCACCTGGTTGATATTGTCGCCAAACGCCGGCCCGTGCCCCGTGGCGACGCGCAGATCGCCGTGGTCGACGTTGTTGAGCAGCACTCTGTTGGTCATGTCCGCCTTCCGGGCCCACGTGGGTCGCGGGTTCGATGTCCGGCTACTGTAGAGAAGAAAGGGCCGCTGCGAACAGCGGCCCTTTCCCCCGACCTAGACCGGACCCGAAGGTCCGGCCGTCGCTGTCGCCCCCTTAGAACTTGTAGCGCGCTCCGAGCAGGAAGCGGCGATCCAGTTCCTGCGCGTACCACAGCTCGTGTTCGTCGCGAGCGTAGGTGCGCAGGTTCTCGTTGGTCAGGTTGATGCCTTCCAGCGAGATCGCCAGCTTTTCCGTCACATCGTAGCTGACGTTGAAGTCCAGCTGACCGAAGGGCGCCACGAACACCGGGTTACGCGAGCCGCCGCGGTTGGTGGCTTGCAGGAACTTGTCGCGCCAGTTGTAGGCCAGGCGAGCCGACAGCCCGTGCTTGTCGTAGATCAGGGTGGCGTTGGCCGTGTCGCTCAGACCCAGCAGGGCGAACTGGTCCTGGCCCGGGTCGGAAGCGATATCGAAGCCGATGTCGCCGCTGACCAGGGTATAGGCCCCCGCGACCCCGAAGCCGGTGTCGCCGAAGAAGTGCTGGGCGGCGATTTCGAAGCCGTGGATCTTGCCGGTCTTGTTGTTGATCGGCTGGGCCACCTGGAAGTTGAACAGCGGGTCGGCCGCGGTGGGCGACACGTCCGTCGCGGCCAGGACCTGGTCGACGAAGGCTTGGTTGAGGTCGCCCGACGGACCGCGGTTGGCCTGGTAGACCGCCGCGGCGGCCGCCACCGAACCCGTGGTCTGGATCAGCGAGGTCATCGTGAACAGGTTGACGTCGGTCTGGTTGGCGCCGATCGAGGTCAGGTAGGCTCGGGCGTCGCCCGACCGGGTTCCGGCGACGCCGGAGCTGGCGTCACGCAGACCGAACAGGCTCTGGTTGAAGGTGCCCGTTCCCACGAAGTTGTTCACGCGCTTCTCGAAGAAGCCGGCCGAAATGTAGCTGCTGGGCTTGTAGTACCACTCGACCGAGACGTCGAAGTTGTCCGAGATCAGCGGCTGCAGTTCCGGGTTGCCGCGGGTGCCCAGCGGGATGGCCCCGTTGGCGACCGGACGGTTGGGCGCGCCCGGCGTGACCGAGGCGAACAGCTGGCCGTAGTCCGGCCGCGCGACGGTGCGGCTGAACGAGAAGCGACCGACCAGGTCCTTGGCCAGGTCCATCTGGAAGTCCAGGGCCGGCAGCAGGTTGTTGTACTTGTTGTCGCCGGAGATGGGCGAGTAGGTCGCCGCGGTGTCGACCCGGAAGTCGTTGTCGGCGGTCCAGACGATCGCCAGAGGCGTGCGGATCAGCGACACCGACTCGGACTTGGTCTGTTCGTAGCGCACGCCGGCGACCATGCTGGCGTTGCGGCCGGCCAGTTCGCCCTTCCAGGTCAGCTGAGCATAGCCGGCCAGGATCTTCTCGTTGACGCGGTTGTCGTCCTGGCTGGTGATGCCGACGGCGTTGCCCTTGGCCACATAGGGGGCCGACAGGGCGTTGTAGAGGTCGATCGCGTCGGCCCGGAACGACACCAGGCCCGTGCCGCTCTGGCGCAGATCGTAGCTGTCGAACCGGCAGGACAGGCAGAATTGCTTGACCAGGCTGCCGGCGTATTGCGCCACGTCGCGCGGGTTGGAGATGCCCCAGCTGCCCAGGTCCTGCTGGGTGTTGATGCTGGCCTGCTTCATCTTCGTGTCGCGGTAGTCCATACCGAAGTCGAAGCGGCTGCCGCTGTCGTCCAGCTCGTAGCCGGCGTCGAAGCGGATTTCCTTGATCTCCTGCTCCTGGCTCTGGGCCGAGGTGCGGGCCACCTGGCTGCCCAGGTCGCCGACGTCGAGCACGCCGTTGCCGTTGCCGCGCGGCAGGGCGTCGTTGATCGTGACGGCCTGGACCGGCACCTTGCCGCTGTAGTCCACCGAGTGCGACGAGATGATCGGGGCGCCGATGCTGACCGAGGTCGAGCTGGTGCCGTTCGGGGCGTCGGGATTGCTCTCGGCCTTCGAGATGTGGCCGTCCACCGAGATGTGGAAGCGGTCATTGACATCCCAGGCGCCGTTCAGACCGAACGACCGCAGCTTGTCTTCGTTGGCGCGATATTGCTGCTCGAAGCCCGTGTCCTTGGTGCCGTTCTCGTTTTCCTGCAGGAAGACGGCGGTGGCGACGGTGGGGTTGTTGTCGAAGGTGACCTTGTCGAACGGACGGTTGAACCAGTTGGTCTGGTCGTTGCGGCGCTCGTAGGTCTTGTTGTCGACGTAGAGGGCGTCGGCCGTGATGGTCACGCTCTCGACCGGACGCCACTGCACGCTGGCCTGGCCGTTCAGGCGCTCGCGCTGGCCTTGCGAGAAGTGGTAGCGGCTGTCGTTCGGGATCGCCACGAAGGTGCTGCCGCTGGCCGGCGCGTTGGTGATCTGGGTGGCGCCGCCGTTGCGGACGAAGCCGTTCGACGGGTTGAGGAAGTCCGAATAGGTGCGGATGTTCCAATCGTTCGAGGTGGCGCTGCGGCTGGTGAAGTTGCGCTTCTGGTAGCTGCCGAACAGCGTGACGCCGAAGGTCTCGTCCGCGTCGACCCAGTTCAGCAGGCCCGACACTTCCGGGGTGACCTTGGCGCCGCTCTCCAGCTTCTCGTCCATGCTGGTGTCGTAGACGGCCTTGGCGCCGATGCTGCCCGACAGGCCGCTCTCGCGCGACTCGAACGGCCGGCGGGTCTTGACGTTGATCGTCGCGCCGATGCCGCCCGACGGGATCGCCGCCCGGCCGGTCTTGTAGACTTCCAGGGTCGAGACGCCTTCCGACGCCAAGTTCGAGAAGTCGAACGAGCGGCTGGTGCCTTGCATGAAGTCCGCGGACTGGTCGCCGCCGACCGTCGGGACGTTGGCGGCGGGCATGGCGCGGCCGTTCAGCGTCACCAGGTTGAAGCCGCCGCCGAAGCCGCGGACCGTGACCTGCGAGCCTTCGCCGTTGCTGCGGTCGATCGACACGCCGGTGATGCGCTGCAGCGATTCAGCCAGGTTGGTGTCTGGGAACTTGCCCATGTCTTCGGCCGAGATCGCGTCGACCACGCCGCTGTTGCTGCGCTTGATCTCGATCGAGCGATCGAGCGAGGCGCGGATGCCGGTGACGACGATCTCGTCGACCGTGCTGTTGTCGTTGTTGCTCTGAGCTTGAGCCTGACCGCCGGCGAAAATCGCCACGGACAGAGCCAGCAAAGACGCAGAAGTGTTCAGACGACCTAGTCGCTTCATAACCGTTTCCCCGCACAAGCGCCCCCCATCGAGGGCTTGGTTCTTTTTCTTTCAGCGCCGACAAGTCTTGGCCGGAAGTTTTGCGAATTCGTCAAAAACGTCCGGATATCGGCGAGTGCGTTAGCGGTAACATCAGTACGCGAAACCGGTCAAGCGAGCGAAAAGTGATTTTGACAGCGCTGTACCGGCTTATTTTTCGTACAAATGACGCAAACCCTGATGCAATAAGCGGATTGTCGCTTTTTTGACGCAAACGCCTTTTTCACAAGGCGGACCGATTGTTGCGAGTTGGACACAGGGGTAGCTCGACAATCCCGGCGCTAGGCGGGATCAAAGCTCTACCTTGGCGCTCGCGAATCCCCGGCTTCGTGTCGGCCGGCGTCCGTCGGGACTCTGACGGAAAAGAAACTTCGTTGACGCGCTGCATAACAATGTTACCGCTATCTCGGCTTTGAGAGCCAGCGCGCTCTTGTTCGCTTGCTCAATCCGCCCGTGGATCCTCACGGGGCTGTCATCCTGGATGACGGCCCCGCCTTTTCACGGCGGTCGCGACGGGATGCCCCCTTTCAAAAATCATGGGACCGGTAACAAAAGAGCGTTGACGCTCGAACGCCGGACGGGAAAGCTGCCTTCGAACCTGGAGATACGTCCAGGATGGGAGGAGCATCATGAAAGTCCTGTCGCGGCCCTTGCGGGCTGTCGCGCTCGCCGCAAGCCTGATGGCCGGCGCGGCGCCCGCCGCCCTGGCCCAGACGGCCGACCACCCGCTTTCGAAGCCCTCCGTCCAATCCGCGCCGGCCGCCCTCAAGCTCGACGCCAAGGGCTATCTGGAGACCCGCGGCCTGAACGTCCTGGTGTTCAGCAACGGCTCGGAAGACCTGTTCAACGACGCCAAGATGAGCGGGGTCGAGCTGATCCAGCACGGGGTGCGCACCGTCACCAACGGCGACGTGCGCCTGAGCCCGACGCCGGGCCAGTGGGACCCGATGGCCAAGCTGATCGAGCGCAAGGTCGACCCGGCCACCGGCGCGATCACCGCCACCCTCGAATTCGTCGGCCAGGACTTCCGCTACACGATCCGGGTCGAACCGCGGGGCCAGGCGTTCACCGTCAGCGTCGATCTCGACAAGCCGCTGCCCGCCGCCCTGGAGGGCAAGGCCGGCTTCAACCTCGAGGTCCTGCCGTCGGCCTATTTCCGCAAGACCTTCCTGGCGGACGGCAAGCCGGGGAGCTTCCCGCTGTATCCCAGCAGCCCGATGGCGGCGGGCGTCGGCGTCGACGGCCGGGCCGAGCCCCTGCCCCTGGTCACCGCCGGCCGCCTGGTGCTGGCGCCGGAGGACCCGACGCGGCGGATCACGGTCAGCGGCGGCGCGCCCATCTCGCTGTACGACGGCCGCAACCAGGCCCAGAACGGCTGGTACGTGCTGCGTAGCCCCATTCCCGCCGGCAGGACCGGCCGGGTGGTGGAATGGACCGTCTCGGCCAACGCCTTGCCGGGCTGGGTCCGCCCGCCGTCGATCGCCCACTCGCAGCTGGGCTACACGCCGGACCAGAAGAAGGTGGCGATCATCGAGCGCGATCCGGCCGATCCGCCCAAGGCCCAGGCCCGCCTGTTGAAGGTCGGCGAGACCGGCGCCTTCACCCCGGTGCTGACCGCGCCCGTGAAAGCCTGGACGCCTTGGCTGCGCTACGCCTACGCCCCGTTCGATTTCTCGTCGGTGACGACGTCCGGCCTCTATGTCGTGGACTATGACGGCCATCGCACCGCGCCGTTCCGGATCGACCCGGCGCTCTACGCCGACGCTTGGCATCCCACGCTCGACGTCTATTTCCCGGTCGCCATGGACCACATGTTCGTCAACGAGGCCTACCGCGTCTGGCACGGCGACGCCCATCGCGACGACGCCCTGCAGGCGCCGGTCAATCACGAGCACCTGGACCTCTACGCCCAGGGGCCGACCACCGACACCCGGTTCAAGCCGCTCGAGCACATCCCAGGCCTGAACGTCGGCGGCTGGTTCGACGCCGGCGACTTCGACATCCGCACCCAGACCCACTACGCGGTGATCCGCACCCTGGTCGACACCTGGGAGCAATTCCACCTGACCCGCGACGAGACGACGATCGACCAGGCGCGGCGCCATGTGGAGATCCACGTTCCCGACGGCGTCCCCGACCTGCTGCAACAGATCGAGCACGGGACCCTGCAGCTGCTGGCCCAGCACAAGGCGGTCGGCCATGCGATCAACGGCATCGTCGAGCCCGACCTTGGCCAGTACACCCACCTGGGCGATGCGGTGACCAAGACCGACGGCCTGGTCTATGACGCCGACCTGGGCCCGGACGAGGTCAAGAACGGCCGCAGCGGCGTCAAGGACGACCGCTGGGCCTTCACCAGCAAGTCCACGCCGCTGAACTACGGCTCGATCGCCGCCCTGGCGGCGGCCAGCCGCGCGCTGCGCGGCTATCGCGACGCCCTGGCCGACGACTGCCTGGCCACGGCCCAGCGGGTCTGGGACGAGGAGCACAGCCATGCGCCCGATCTCTTCCACCACGGCAACACCACCGGCGGCGATCTGGTCGACGAGGAATTCACCGCGGCCGTCGAGCTGCTGATCGCCACCAAGGATCCGAAATACGCCGCCCGCATCGACGCGATGTGGCCCCAGGTCGAGGCCCGCTTCGCCATGAACGCCGACCTCGCCGCCAAGGTCGTGCCGTTCATGCCGCCGGCCTTCAAGGCGCGGATCGAGCCAGCCGTGCGCGCCCTGAAAGTCCAGAGCGACCAGTTGGCGGCCCAGACCCCGTTCGGCGTGCCGATCGCCATGGGCGGCTGGGCCGGCAGCGGCGGCGTCGCCGAGTTCGGTCTGACCCACTACGCCCTGCACAAGGCCTTCCCGGAGATCTTCGACGGCGAGGCGGTGTTCCGCTCGCTGAACTATCTCTACGGAACCCATCCGAGCTCGGACATCTCGCTGGTCTCGGCGGTGGGCACGGTGTCGAAGGAGGTGGCCTACGGCAACAACCGCGCCGACTTCAGCTTCATCGCCGGCGGCGTCGTGCCGGGCGAGCTGATCGTCAAGCCGGACTTCCCCGAGAACAAGGAGGACTGGCCGTTCTTCTGGGGCGAGAACGAATACGTCGTCAATGTGGGGGCCAGCTACATCCAGCTGGTCAACGCCGCGGCGGCGTTGAGCGCGGAGAAGGGGCGGTAGGGGTCCTCCCCTTCCAGCCGTCATCCCGGGCCTTGTGCCCGGGATGACGGCTGAAATGGATAGCGAAAGACCTCAGCTCACCGGATCCACCTTCGCCCACACCTTGCGCTCCGCCCCGAACCGGTCCGGGACCACCTTGCACGCCACGTCCAGCACCATGATTGGCCGGGTCTTCAGATCGTAGGGCGGCCAGGCCGGCTGGCCCGGCGCGCTCGGCTTGCCGGTGCGGGCGAAATTGGCCCACATCGTGCTGATGTTCTTGGCCGCCGCGAAGCGGTCGGCCCGGTCGCCCGCCAGGGTGGTGGGCGAGGCGACGGTGTTGAACACCAGGGGAATGTCGCTGGCGTGCATGGCCCCCAGCTCGATGTCGGTCCCGTCCATCTTGCGGTTCGAGCGGTAGGCGATGTTGTAGACATAGACCGGCGCCCTGCCCTGGGCGACCTTGCGCTCGGCGGTGACCACCGAGCCCGCGCCCATGGCGTAGTAGCTGGCGCCGGCCAGGTAGATGTCGCTGGGCGTCGCGCCGGGCCGGTCGGACCGGTAGGCGTCGATCAGCGCCTGGGTCTGGTCGCCGAACTTGCCCGAGAGCCGGGCCTTCAGCCCCGCCTCGTCCAGCCGGAACGCCTCGACGTCCTTGTTGGTCCAGGCGAAGAAGGCCGCCTCGCTGTCCAGCCAGCCGATGATCAGCGGCTTGTCGGCCGCGCTGGCCGGCGCGGTCGGATCGAACGGATGATGCGGCAGCAGATCGCCGTCGACGACGGGTCCATAGGTTCCGGGCGTCAGGGACTGGATGCCGCGCCAGCCGCCGCTGTCGCTCTTGACCTTGGCGTTCAGCGCCTTCTGCGCGGCCAGGATCTGGGCCGCGGGAACGTCCAGCACCTTGCGCCAGTCGGCCGGCGCTATGCCCAGCTGCTCCAGGAACATCCGCGTCGTCTGGGCGGCGACGTCGGGCGTCGTGACCCGCACCACCGGGCCGCTCTGGATGATCGCCTTCGAGAACAGCGGCGCGACCGACGGCATGGCGTAGAGGCATGAGGTCTTGGCCCCGCCGCCGCTCTCGCCGAAGATGGTCACATTGTTCGGATCGCCGCCGAACGCGGCGATATTGCGGGCCACCCATTTCAGCGCCAGCACGATGTCGGACAGGCCCTGGTTGCCCGAGCCGGCGTATTCGGCCCCGCCCAGCTCGCCCAGATAGAGATAGCCCAGCACGCCCAGCCGATGGTTGGTGGCCACCACCACCACGTCGTGCTCGCGCGCCAGCATCGCGCCATCCTGCGCCGAACTGCCGCCCGATCCGGTCGTGTAGCCGCCGCCGTGATTATAGACCATCACCGGCTTGTTCTTGCCGCCGCCGGCCGGGGTCCAGAGATTCAGCACCAGGCAGTCCTCGCCGGGAGCCGGTTCGTTGACCCCGTAGACCGTGCTCGCGTCCTGCAGCGAGGGCGTTCCCAGCTTCGTGGCGTCGAAGACTCCGGTCCAGGGCGCGATCGGCTTGGCGGGCTTGAAGCGGTTGGCCCCCGAGACGCTGGCGCCATACGGCACGCCCTTGTAGGCGTCGACCCCGCCGGTCCGCAGGCCTCTCAAGCGCCCCTCGGCGACCTGGATCTCGACGGCCTCCGACGGCGCGTCGGCGGCGCAGGCGACCAGCGGAACGGCCAGGGCCCCGGCCATCGCCGCGCCTCCGGCCAACAGCCTGCGTCGGTCGATCGCGGCGTGGAAGGACGTCATGGGCAATTCCTCCGGAAAGTTTTCAGCATCAGTCCGCCTTCGCCGAGGAGACGGAACCCAAGGTCAGCGGCACAGCGTCTCGAGTTCGGCGAACGGCAGGGTCAGCGGCGAGACCGGCAGCCCCTTGGCCTTCATCGCCTGCTCCAGGGTGGTCGGGACGGCGGTCGCCTGGGTGTTGAAGTCGGCCGCATAGAACCGGTCCCGCTCGGCCGCCTCCAGCGAGACGAAGCTCACGCCGTTTTCGCGATACATCGCCAGCAGCCGGGGCATCATCCGCGCGTCGAAGGCGCCGGCGTGCATCAGCAGCACATACGGAATGTCGCGGCCGTACAGCGTGGCCGACAGGGCCCGCGAATGGTCCAGGGCGTCCTTGGCGGCCTTCAGATAACTGGTCTCCATCGCCGCCACCGTGGCGGTGTCGCCCTTGGCCATGCAGCGGGCGTAGGGCTCGTTCCAGGCGTAGTCGCCAAAGCTCATGGTCACACTGGCGATGCGGTAGCCGTGGGCCTTCAGGACCTTGCGGGCGGCCACGTGCTTCTCGGGCGTCTCGCCCTCGCTGAGGAACGGATAGCGCAGCCAACGCCAGTCCTTCCCGGCCATGTGCTTTTCCAGCAGCGGCTCGTCGCGGACGAGGTCGGCTTCCCAGTCGGCGAGGCTGTGGCTGTCCAGTCCCATGTGCGACCAGGTGTGGTTGCCCAGCGGGTGACCCGCCGCGCGCCACAGCGACAGCACGCCCACCGAGTCCGGCTCGCGCTCCTCCTGCACCCCGTTGATGAAGCCGTAGACCGGCCCTGTTCCGGCGTCGTGAAAGGCGGCCAGCAGGCGGCCGGCCACGTCCATCCGGGTTACGCCGGGCGGCAAGGCGCTGTGCGCGGGCAGGTCGTCGAAGGTCAGGGCCATCTTCACCGGCGTCGCGGCCTGCGCCGCCCCGATCGTGGCGGCGGTCGCGAGGGCCAGCGGCGCGATCCATCGCGCCCAAAGCCCGGCCCGCGAGCGCCCTGCGGCGCTCTTGTCGCTGTCGATGTCCATGCGTCCTCCCCGTTTCATTCCTTGGCGAATGATAACGGTAACAACTATGCCCGCCCCGGGTTTAACCGCAAGGACGATCACAGGCCTGCGCCAGCGAGCGCGCAGAAAGGCCGGGTTCGCAGGATCGGACGAAGGGGCCGCCGCGGCCCTTTTTTCCGGCGCTCAGGTCGGACCGTAGCCGGGCGGGGACTTGGACCAGGGAAAACCGGCCGCGGCCATCGAGCGCCCGACCTCGAACAGAGCGCGCATGTAGTCCTGGTCGAATTCCGACAGGCGCGGCGTGTTGAAGGTGCTCGGTATCGAGGCCAGGTTGAAATCGACCCCGTCGCGGGTCGAGGTCAGGTAGATGCGCATCAGGTCGCCGACCCCTTGGGTCTGGATCAGCGAGTCCACGGCCCGGCCGACGATGGTCAGGGTGCGGCGATCGACGCTGGCCCATTTGGCGTCCAGCCGGGCGTTGCGGATCAGGTAAAGCCGGCGGACCCGCCTGAGGCCGTCCTGGTCGGTGATCTCGCCCAGGCGCAGCCGCTGCGGATAGAGGAAGACCTGCCGCGTCGCGCCGCCGTCGACATGCATCTCCTGATAGTGCTTGCCGTCGACGGTGACGTCGATCATCACCGGCGGAAAGGCCCCGGGAATGGCGGCCGAGGCCAGGGTGATCTGCCGAAACAGCCGGATGCCGGCCTCGTCGGCCTGGCTGGCGATCGCGCCCATGTCCCAATAGACCGGCTCGCGCGCGTCGAGATTGGTGGTGCCGATCACCAGCAGCCGCCCCTTGGCGTATTCGGCGGCGATCCGGGTCATCAGTTCGGGCGTGACGTAGCGCTCGACCAGCTTGGCCATGGGCTGGGTGTCGGCCATGGCGTCCTTGAACAGCGCCGCCAGGGGCGAGCGCTTGCGAAAGATGTCGCTGTCGCGGGTGTCGGTATAGGTGGTCTGCAGGGTCGGGTCGTAGCTCGACCCCAGGAAGGCGAACGGCGCGATCAGCGCGCCGGTGCTGACGCCGGTGACCAGCTTGAACGCCGGACGGTCGCCCCTCTGGGTCCAGCCCGAGAGCAGGCCCGCGCCGAACGCGCCGTCGCCGCCGCCGCCCGATATGGCCAGATAGGCGGCCGGGGGCATGGGGCCGGTATGACCCTGCGACGCCAGCCACGCGCGCTCGCGCGCCAGGGCGTCGGTTCCCAGCTTGATGAACGGCGCCGGATCGCGTTCCGGCAGGTAACGCACATGCGGAACGCCGGTCTCGGCCCGCTCGGTCAGGTCGACCGGCACCGCCGGCAGCCGGTGTGGCGTGGCGCAGGCGGCGACCGCCAGCGGGGCCGCCGCGATCAGGCCGCGTCGGGAGACGCGGCCTGACGTCGAGGTCGGATGGAGGGGCATATCGCTACGCCCCCCGCCGTCAGAACTTGTAGTCGAAGCCGATGCGGAAGAGGTTCCCCCGCGTGTCGGCTTCCGAGCTGAGGCTGGCGTAACCGCTGCCCACCGGGGTCTGCGACTTGACCGTGCCCAGGTTGGTGTACAGCCACTCGCCGCGGATCGAGGCGATCGGGCTCAGCGCGTAGGCGCCGCCCAGGCCGGCGACCCAGCCGGTCTTGGTGTCGGACTCCTTGTTGGACGCCGTGATCGGCGTCGCCCGGGTGTCCTTGTAGGTGGTGGTCAGCTTGATCTCGGACACGGCGACGCCGGCGGTGCCGTAGAACATCCAGGATCCGGCCGCGTAGCCGACCCGCGGACGCAGGGTCCAGATCCAGTCGGTCTTGACCTCCTGGGCGATCGTGAAGGTGATCGGCGGCGTGATCAGAACGGGCGACTGGTAGGTCTTCGAGCGATCCTGACCCAGATCGTAGAAGCTGACGTCGGTCTCCAGCCCGAACACCCAGGACTCGACCTGGTAGTTATAGCCAGCCTGGAGGCCGCCGGTGAAGCTGGTGTCGTTGTCGCTGTCGGACGCGACCGCGGCGTTGACCAGGGCCGCATCGGACGGGGGCATGACGATCGCGCCCGAGCCCGAGGTGGCCCTCATCTTCAGCTTGGTGTCGGCCCACGAGCCGCCGGCGCTGGCGCCGACATAGAAGCCGTCCCAAAGGGTGTCTTGCGCGACGGCGGCGCCGGCGCTCAGAAAAGCGACGCCAGCGACTCCGACCGCGGCGGCAAGCTGTGCCTTACTCATCTCATCCTCCACAGGGGGATTGGGTCCCCCGGGACAAGGCTTCCCTGGAACGACGAGTCGTCGGTATCGGGTGAAAACCTGACCCCCACGGGCCAGGACTACGGAGTCGGCGCGCGGACGGGGCCGCGCGCCGCGCGCCGTTACTCGATGATGCGCAAGACCACGCGCCGGCTGGCGGCGAGGTCCTCGGTGGCCGTGCCGCCGGTGGCCGGCTGCTCCTCGCCCCAGGACACCGTCTCCATGTTGGCCAGCGGAATGCCCTGGTTGAACAGGAAGCGCCGCGTTTCCAGGGCGCGCTTTTCGCCCAGCACCCGGTTGGCCGCGGTCTCGCCGCGCGTGTCCGCGTGGCCGATGATCTCGACGAAGACCTTCTTGTTGTCGGTCTTCAGCTTCTCGGCGAACGCGGTGAGGGTCGCCTTGGCCTCGTCGGTCAGGGTCCACTTGGCGGTGTCGAAGGTGATGGTGTCGGTGTCGCTGACCACCGTACGGCTCATCTTGCCATGGGCCAGGGTGTAGGCCTCGTCGGCCCGCTGGCCCGCCGCCGTGGCGGTCTTCTCCACGCCGTCCACGCGGGCCGACAGGGCGGTGACCTTGCCGTCGACCGCGTCGACGCGGCTGCTGACCGCCGCCACCTGCTCGTTGACATATTGCTCGGTTGCGCAACCGCCCAGGCTAAGCCCGCCGGCGGCGACCGTGATGACGGCCGCGACGCTTGATAGATAACGCCCCATGGTTCTTCTCCCAGTGTTCCTGTGAAATCCCACAGGAAGCATGGGCGCCCAGCGCCTCGGGACATATCAGGCGCCCACCTGAGCCTGGGCCTAAGGATACCCGAACCGTGGCCATTCGGCGCCTGACGAAGAGCCGCCGTTCAGGCCTTGCGGCGCAAGGGTTTCAGCCGGGTGGTGCGACGGTCGGATCGCGAGCGCAGGCCAAGCCCCTGCCTGGCGCGCCGGCCCCGGGGCGCGTCTTCAACAACGCGCCCTCGCCACCGTCCCCGGCGAAGGCCGGGGCCGAGGTGAAGCCCCGAGAGGCGCCGGATGGATCTGGATAGCGGCCTTCGCCGGGAAGACGGATGAGTCTCGCGCTCCAGATGCTGACCGAGACGCCGGCAAAGACCTGCCGACGGCCAAACTCCACCCGGGCCAAGGAACGGCAGAGGCGTGGCCAAGGCGCCGACGCGCCTCGCGCGACGGCATCCGGCGGCGAGCCGCGCCTTGGGCGAGCGGCTCCGGGTTAGACCGGCTTCACGGCATAGGGGTTGCCGCCCAGCGCGTCGGAGATGGCGGTGATCGCCCGCTGGCCGCGCACGCTGTTGCCGGCCGCGTCGAGCGGCGGGGCGAAGGTGCCGATGCCGAACTTGCCCGGAGAGACGGCGATCAAACCGCCCCCCACCCCGCTCTTGCCTGGCAGACCGGTGTGGAACAGCCACTTGCCGCTGTCGTCATAGAGCCCGGCCGTGGCCATGACCGCGAGAATCCCGGGCACGTGGCGGCTGTCGACCACCTGCTTGCCGGTCACCGGGTTCTTGCCGCCGTTGGCCAGGGTCGCGGCGACCAGGCCCAGGTCCTTGGCGTTGACGGCGATCGAGCACTGGCGGGTATACAGGTCGACGGCCTGGGCCGGATCGCCGGGGAACCGCTCATAGGCCGACATCAGCATCGAGATGGCCCGGTTGCGCTGGTTGGTGTCGGACTCCGACTTGTAGACCTCCTGGTTCACGTCCAGCTTGCGGCCGGCGAAGTCGCTGTGGATGCCGATGATCTTGGCCCACACCTCGTCGGCGCTGGCGCCCTTGACCCGTCCGGTGGTGGCGATGGCGCCCGGATTGACCAGGGGGTTCATCTCCTTGCCCCTGAACTGCTCGACGGCGACGATCGAGTTGAACACCTGGCCTGTGGCGTCGACCCCGACGCTGTCCTCGACCCCCTGCTCGCCTGACTCCTGCAGCACCAGGGCCAGGGTCAGAACCTTGGAGATCGACTGGATGGAGAAGGTCGGCTCGATGTCGCCGGCCGTGTAGAGCTTGCCCTGGGGGGTCACCAGGCCGATGCCGAAATAGTTCGACGGCACCTTGGCCAGGGCCGGGATGTAGTCGGCGTTCTTGCCCTCGTCGAGAGTCTTGAACCTGTCGTAGGCGGACTTGACCGCGGCGTCGATGGCGCCGGCCGCCGGAGGCGGGGCCGTCTGCGCCGCGACAGGCGCCGCCGCGCCCGCCAGGCCCAACAGGGCCAGGCCGCCGGCGAACCCTCTACGCGAGGCGTTGAATTGCGTCATGGGATCGCTCCTTGCGCTGGCTTCAGCGGAAGTCGTTGCTGGAAAAGCTGTATTTGAAGGACATCTGGATCCGGACGTCGTCGCCCTTCGATCCGCTGAAGTCCTGGCGCTCGCCCCAGAGCAGCTCGCCGCCGATCAGGATCTTCGGATCCGGCGCGTAGAGCAGGTTGGCCGAGGCGTACTGGGCTTCCTTGAACGCCGTCTTGTCCTGGAAGTTGGTATTGTCGACCTTGACCAGGCTCCAGCCGAGGGAGCTGGACCACAGGTCGTTCCAGTAGTGGTCGTAATAGGCGGTCAGACCCAGCAGCGGCAGCACGTCGCCGCGCAGCGAACCGGGCGGGATCGGCGCGCCGACGATCGGCTGCGAGATACCCGGCTTGGCCTTGGGTCCCAGGTCGGTGCCGCCGTCGTTCATGTAGCTGGCGATGCCTTCGCCGTAGACGACGCCCAAGTGCAGGACGTCCTTGGCGGTCGTCTTGATGTTGGAGGTCACATCGACGCCCCAGCCCATCTTGGAATCGGCCGGCTCGTTGGTGCCGGGAATCCCGACCGTCTCGTAGCCGACACGCCGCAGGATCCCCGCCACCTGCACGTGGCCCCAGTCGCCGACGTAGCGGTAGTGGCCGGTCAGGTCGGGCAATTCCTCGTCGCCCTGGATATTGGCGCCCAGCTCGTCGGTGATCAGCCGGACCTGGCCCGGATCGATGTCGTTGCCGGGCTTTTCCAGGGCGACCGCGAAGGTGTGGGGCCCGTTCACATGGGTGTAGCGGATCTGCGGATTGCGCAGGAACACCATGCCGTTGGGTCCCCAGTAATCGATGGTGTTGGGGAAGATGTCGCCGTCCATGAACAGGCTGTTGGTCTGGCCGGCCAGGACCGGGCCCCACTCGCCGTAGAAGTGGCGCAGGCGCATCGTCGTCTGGCCCGCGTCGTCGCCGACGCCGTACAGGTCGAACTCGAACTTCACCCGCAGGGTCTGGCCGGCGATCTCCTGGTTGGCCTTCACGCCGAACCGGCTTTGCCGGACGCTGAAGATGCTCTGGCCGTTGTCGCCGAACGCGCCGGTCGTGGTGGGGATCTTCGAAGGCCGCAGGGTGGCGTCCCAGTCGGGGTCCACGCGGTTGAAATCCTGAATGAAGTCCGCCTGGGCGAACCCGTAGATCTCGAACCTCGGCTCGTCCGCCGCCCGGGCCGCGCCGGCCGCGCCGACACCCCCGACGATCGCGCTCGCCATCAGCAGATGCGGCGTCAGCCGCCCATATGGAAGTTTCATTGTTCTTCCCCTCACCTTTACACCGTGACGAGCGCGCCAAACCCACGCTCCACGCTGGGAGGTTAGGAGTTGAAACACGACCGGGAGTATCGGGCGGGCGCCTGAGGCGGGCGCCGGTCGATTGCCCGGGCTTTTTCGCACGCAGGCCCGTCGCGAGCGGCTTCCGGAGGATCGGGCCCCGACGCCCCGGCGGCTGGGGCATGCGCCCGATGGCCTCGGTCCGTCGCTGAACGGACGGTGAGGGCGAACTCGGAGGTCTCCCATGCCCCAAGCCCTGAACCGCTCGATCGATGATCGTCCCGCGCGCCGCCCCCCGCGCGGAGACCTCGCCTGACCCCGGCCCTGCTGGTCGCCGCGGCGCTCGTCGCCACCGAGCCGCCTGTCGAACCCGCCGCGCAGGCGAGCGCCGCCGCGACATCGACCGAGCAGCGCCCTCCTGACGCGGAAGCCCAGGCCGGCGCGCCCAGCGGCCTCCTGGCCATGCCGCTGAAACTGCTCTCGGTGCTCGACCAGGATTTCAGCCTGGGGCCATGGACCTTCCGCGGCTATCTCCAGTTCGACGGCGCGAACTACACCCAGCAGCCCGCCGGGCCGCCGGAGACCGACTTTCGGCGCGGCGCCATCGGCAGCGGCGACACCCTGGACGCCCAGGCCCTGGCCGACGGCTCCTATCTGCGCAAGGCCCGGCTGGGCGGCGAGGGGCAGTGGGGCGAGAACCTCTCATATCGGGCCATGTTCGACATCGGCGGACGCGACGAGCAGGGCGAGGCGCGGATCGCCGAGGTCTGGGCTCGCTACAGCCGCTTCGCGCCCTACGTGATCATCGTCGGCGCCTATCCTCAGCTGGCCAACATGGAGGACGCCACCAGCACCGACGCCAACCCGTTTCTCGAACGGGCGACGGCGGCCTATCTGGCGCGAAACCTGGGGGCCGGCGACGGCCGGCTGGGGATCACCGTGCGGCGCGCGACCCGAAACTGGATGACCGCCGTCAGCCTGACCGGCCCGGTCCTCAACGAGGACGACGAGACTTGGTCGAGATCGGCCATCGTCGGCCGGACATCGCGAGCCTTCTATCCGTCGCCGGATTCAAGCTTTCACGTCGGGGGATCGCTGATCTACGTGCTGTCGCCCGGCAAGCACCAGGACGGGCGATCCCCGGGTTTCGGGGTCCGGCTGCAGGCCACGCCGGAGGTGCGGGTCGACGACACGCCGCTGCTCGACACCGGCGACATCGTCGCCGACCACGTCCGGGTGCTGGGTCTGGAATTCGCGGCCCGTCGGCGCAACCTGTTCCTGCAGGCCGAGGCCTTTCATTTCGCGGTGACGCGCGCCGCCGACGAGGCCCCCGGCGATCCGCGGTTCTTCGGTTTCTATGTCCAGGGCAGCTGGATGCTCACCGGCGAAGCGCGACGCTTCGACCAGACGCGCGCCGTGTTCGGACGACCCAAGACCCGGCGGCCGCTGCGCGCCGGCGGCCTGGGCGCCTGGGAGCTGGCATTCCGCTACAGCCGGATGGACGCCAACGCCAACGCCGGCGACCCGGGCGCTCCCCCGCCGCCGGGCGGCGTCCGCGGCGGCGACCAGACCGTCACGGCCCTGGCGCTGAACTGGTATCCGTCCGACCGCATCCGCGTGATGCTGAACGTGATGCACGTGCGGGTGAACCGCCTGAACCCCGCCAGCGCCGCCGATCCGCAGCCGTTCGGCCCCGCGCCGCTGACGCCGCCGGTCGGCGTCCAGATCGGACAATCCCTGGATATTGCGGCGATACGGCTCCGCTACGCGTTCTAGATTGGGACCCTGACGCCCAACCCTCGGTGCGTGTGAAGCCGATCCGAGGGTTTCCACCGATGGCGGCGCTCCGCCTGGCATGGCGATGCTTGGGCAAGCAAACCGAGGGCGAGACAATGGATCGTCGACAGTTTTTTCCGGCCGCGCTTTTGACACTGGCCGTGATCACCCCCGCGCCCGCGTCCGCGGCCAAGCCGATGCCCACGTGGGACGGCCTGGTGCTGGTCAAGTCCAAGCGCTTCGACCTGGTCTATCTGGCGCCGGGCGCGGACTTCCGCGGCTACACCAAGGTCATGCTCGACCCGACCGAAGTCACCTTCCACAAGACCTGGCGTCGGGACTACAACAGCGACAGCATTTCGCGAGACGTCAGCGAGAAGGACGTCCAGAAAGCGATCACCGCGGGTATCGCGGCCGCCGAAGACCTCTTCACCGACGAATTCACCAAGGGCGGTTATCCGGTGGCCGCCGAGCCCGCGCCGGACACCCTCAGGGTCAGGACCGGCGTCCTGGACATCCGCGTCTCGGCGCCGGAAACGTTCGACGCCGGCCGCACCTACAAGTTCGCCAACGAGGCGGGCGAGGCGACCTATTTCGTCGAGGTTCGCGACTCGCTCACCGGGGCGCTGCTGGGGCGCGCCGCCGACCGCCGCCTGGCGGGCGACATGACGATCGGCCAGCGCAATCGCGTCACCAATCGCTCCGACTTCCGGCGGCTGGTCAAGCGATGGGCGGAGCAGAGCGTCAGAGGACTGAACGAATTGAAGGCGCTCTCTCCGATCAACGACCAAGGCGGGCGGGCTCCGCCCTAGTCGGCGGCTGTTTCGGCGCAAGGCCGCACACCGTTTTGGCTTGTCGGGGCGTGCAAGCAAGGGACCGTCAAGATGTATCCTCGGGCTGACCAAACGATCATCGAGGGGCCCTGGCCTTCACCCCGGCCCGGGCGCGCCGCCGGACGCCCCGCCCCGGCCGCCAAGCGCGCCGACCCCGGCGTTCTGAGCCGGTCGCTGGGCTGGGCGAGGTCCGCGCTGGTCCCGACGGAAGCGGATCGGCCGGAAACCGCCGCGCTGAAGCCCGCCAGCCGCGCCGCGGCCAGGCTGCTGGACTCGGTCTCCAAGGCCCTGGTCCGGGAGATGAGCCTGATCGACGCCAACGGCGTGGTGATCGCCGTCAATCCGGCGTGGCGGCGCGCCGCGCTGCGGACCGGCGCGCACCGTCATGCCGGGCTCTGCGAACCCTATCTGGACTTCTGCGTCGAGCTCAGCCCCACCTTGGGGCGGCCGGCGTTTCGCCGCGGCGTCGAGGATCTGCTGGCCGGGCGGATCTCGGCCTTCACGCACCACTACACGATGGCGGGCGAGACGCCGCGCCGTCGGCAGGCGCGGATCACGCCCCTGTCGCCAGGGGTCAAGGCGGTTTTCGTGGTGATCCATGAAGACCTGCCCGAGGCGGCGGCGAGGGCCCGGCCGGCCAAGATCAATGCGAGCGAGTTGCTGGCGGCGCAGGAGGAGGAGCGCGTGCGCATCGCCGTGGAACTGCACGACTCCACCTGCCAGCACCTGACGGCGCTCAATCTGGGCCTGACGCGGCTCAAGGCGCAGGTCGCCGGGGCCGGGGCCGACGCCGTGCTCGAGGACATGTCGACCTCGATCGGCGAGGTGATGAAGGAGGTCCGGGTCCTCTCCTACCTGATCAAGCCCGCCGGGCTGGAACAGGAAAACCTGACCCGCGCGGTGCGCGGCTTCGTGAGCGGGTTCGGCGCCCGGACCGGCCTGATCGCCAGCTTCGCCGTTCACGGCCCGGTCGACGACGCGGCCCCGACCGTGCGCCACGCCGCCTACAGGATTGTCCAGGAAGCGCTCTCCAACGTCTATCGCCACGCCCGGGCCCAGCATGCGGACGTGGCCCTGACCAGCGAGGGCGACGTCCTCACGATCCGGGTCAGCGACGACGGCCAGGGGATCGCGGCGCTGCGCGACCGCCAGGCGGGCGCGTTGGAGCCCGGCGTGGGCATCACCGGCATGCGCCTGCGCGCGGCCCACCTGAAGGGTCGGGTCGAGATCTCGTGTCCGGGCCAGGGCACGGTCGTGCTCGTCTCGCTGCCCGCCCTCCCGGCGTGATCCGCGGGCGGCGCCCCGGGCGTCGCCGCGCGCCGCGTCAGGGTATTTGCTGATCGCGGCGCTCGGCCTTCGGCGCAAATCTGACTCGTCCGCCCGCATCCCCTCCCCCGGGCGGCGGACAACGGGAGCTTTCGGCTTTCGAAGCCTCCTCACTGGCCCCGCCTGAGCGCGGGGCCATTCTTTGGGCGGGACGACCGGAGGAAGGATGATCCGCAGGAACCGCGCGCCGCCCGCCAAGGACGAGACGGACGCCTATGCCAGCCTGATCGAAACGGTCACGGTCATCGTCATCTCGGCCGCTGGGCTGATGGCCTCCTGGGCCAGCCACCAGGGCGCGATGTGGAACGGCATGCAGAGCGTCCATTTCAGCCGCGCCAACGTCGAGCGCGGCAATGCGGCCAACGCCAAGCTGGAAGGCGACCTGATCCGGGCCGTGGAGGTCGACCTGTTCAGCGACTGGATCGAGGCCAAGACCCGGCGTAACGAGGTGCTGGCCGAGTTCTACCGCAAGCGCATGCCGGGGACCTTTCGCGGCTCCTTCGAGGCGTGGCTGGCCACGCGTCCGCTGGTGAATCCCCAGGCCCCGTCGACGCCCTTTGTCATGTCCAGCTATCATCCGCCGGAATTCGCCGCGGCCAAGCGCGCGGAAAAGGCGGCGGACGCGGAATTCGCCCTGGGCGAACAGGCCAACCGCACCGCCTACGACTACAACCGCGCCGGGGTCGTGCTGGCCACGGCCATGTTCTTCGGCGGCGTCGGCCAGGTGTTTCGCCACAGGATGCTGCGCATCACCCTGGCGGCGGTGGCGATCGTGACCTGGCTGATCGGCCTGCAGCTGATCCTGGCCATTCCGGCGGTGTCGCTGCACCCGTTCTCGTATCCCGCCGGCGGCGCCCCGCCGCCGGCCTACGTCGCCCGCCCCTGAAGGCCTTTAGGGCTTGGGGGCCGGCGCGGGCGCCGCCGCCGGCGGCGGCGTGGTGGCGGACGAGGGCTGCGGGACCGAGCTGGGGTCCTTCTGATAGGCCTTGCCTTCCTGCGTCGCGGGATCGGGCACGTTGACATAGACGATCGTGTCGCCCTGGTACTGCGGCTGCAGATAGTAGCCGTCGCACCGGTAATAGGACGCGCCGTAATAGGGATAGCCCGCGCAGCCGGAGGGCAGTCCGTAATATGGATAGCCCCAGGGACGCGTGAGGGCGACGGCGGTGGCGCCGATCACCATGCCGGCCGCGATCGGGTGGTAGATATGGTCGTCCCACCCGCCCCATCCGTCATTGTCGATATTGATATTGTTGACGTTGTTGACGTTGTTGCCGCTGCCGATGCTGTTGTCGCCGCGGTCGGGACGATCGCCGCGATCGCCGCGATCCCCCCTGTCGCCACGATCTCCCCGGTCGCCGCGATCCCCGGTGCGGTCGCCGCCTCGATCGCCGCCACGGTCGCCGCCGCGATCGCCGGTCGAGGCCCGGTCGCCGCCCGGCCGCGCGCCTGTGGACGGTCGATTTCCCGCGCCCGCGCCGGCGCCCGTGCTCGGCCGTGCGCCGGCGGAGGCTCCGCCGCTGAAGCCGCTGCCCGCGCCGGCGCCGGTCCGCCCCCCGGTCGAGGGCCGGCTGGGCTGGGTCGACGGCCGGCTGAACGAACTGCTGGAACGGCCGCCGCCGGAGAAAGAGCCGCCGGACGAGCCGCGGCTGAAGCTGCCGCCGCCGCCCCGGCTCATGCTGCTCATGCCGCCGCCGCGCGCGCCGCCGCCCCGGCCCCCGCCGCCGCCCCGGCCGCCCGAGGCCCAGCTCGGATCGCAGTAGAGCAACATCATCGCGGCGACTCCGGCGCCGCAGACGACCACCTGTGGGATACGGACTTTCATGGCGTGCTCCCGGCATCAACCGTGCTCATGAGGATGGGTTTCGCGTCAGGACCAGGCTTGAAGGCGAAGGTGTCGGCCGCGAAGGTCGGGTTCAGCGTCCAGCTCAGCCGCGCGACATAGGCCGGCTGGGTCTCCTGGGACCGGTCGACGATCATCAGCTTGCGCGGCAGCGGGCGGTCGCCCCGCTCGATCCACACCTGCCAATCCACCTCGCCCTGGCGGAAGGCGTATTGGTCGGTCAGCACCCCGTCGATGGTCGACGGCCCCACCAGGAAGGCGCCGGTCAGCACTTCCTTCCGTCGGCTCTTGAGGTCGTTCCAGCGGAACAGGTCCTCGAGCGGCAGGGCGATGGCGTATTTGTCCCAGATCTGATCCAGGGTCTGGAGGATCGTCGGCGGCGCGTCGGCGCTGGCGTAGAAGCCCTGCACCGGCGCGAAGACCGTGAAGTGCTTGCCGTCGTAGTAGAAGGCTCGCCTCTTCAGGTCGGTGCTGACCTCGATCACGAAGCCGTCCGGCCGGCGAACCTTGTAGTGCGCCGTGCCGTCCAACTGCACCCGCTGCAGGGTTTCGGTGACGATATCCAGGCTGGTCTGGGTGCGGATCTCGAAGCTTTGAAGGGTGCCGAGATAGGCGCTCATCCGCTCCAGCGCCTTGACGGCTTCCGGCTCCACCTCGGGGGTGGCGGCGTCCGGGACGGCCGCGGCGGCCGGCGCGGCGGCGGGCGTCGCCTGGGCGGCGCACAGCGTGGCGGGGGCGAGGCCCAGCACGCAACATAGGACAAGGGGCAGCGGTCTCACGACGAAGGTCTCCTGTGGGGCTTGTGACTTTCGCGACGCCCGACGTGGCGTCCGGGGTCGTCGGTGTCGACGTCGAGGTCCACCAGCTCGATGGACGGCATGCGCCAGGCGCTGGTCAGGGCCGGGCCACGGGGCGCGTAGAGCCGCATGATCAAGGACAGCTCGCCCCTCGGCGCGTTCAGCCAGTTGCCGAAGTCGCCGAAGGTGGGCGGCCGGTCATGGATGATCAGGTCCAGCGCGCCGTCCGCGTCGAGGATCAGGTCGTTGCGGTTGCCGATCCCATGCCGCTTGTCGGCCGAGGCGGCCGGCCGGGTGTAGAGGCGCCAGAACCCGTTGACCGGCGGCAGGCTGTCGGGCGCGAAATGCAGGCGTGAACAGCGGTCGCCACGCAGGGGGCGGCCGTGGCCGTCATGCTCGCAGACGATGGTCAGCAGCTCTTCGCGGGACGGCGCCCCGAGGCTGGAATAGGCCCGTCCGGCCTGGGCCAGGGAGGCGCCCGACTCGTCGCGCACCGGCACCGCCACGGCGTGCCAGCCGACGCCCCGGGTCTCCGAGATCGCCGCCGTCGCCGCCCGGATCGCCGCCAGGCCGTCGGCGAAACCCAGGTCGATCGCCTCGGCCAGCTCCGCCGACCAGTTGGCGGCGGGCGGCGGACCGCCGAGCTCGCGGCGGAACTGGTCCAGCAGCGGCCGCACGGCCCGCTCGAAGCTGACCGGCGCGCGGTCCAGCACCGCGTCCAGGCGATGGAAGAAGACGGCCGGCCCCAGCTCGATGACCTGCCGCAGGCACGACACCGACGGCGGCTCCAGGTTGGAGACCGGCGCGATCTGGTGGTCCGGCTCCGGCGTCACCGGGCTCAGGCATTGACGCCGGGCGATGGCCACGGTCTCGGGGCGGTCGAGCGGCGAATGGGCGTGGATCCGACTGACGACCCAGCAGGCGTCGCTGGGCGCCCGGCGGGCGATGTGCGAGCGCGGCGCCTCGCCGGTCCAGCGCGGGCCGACGATGGTCAGCTCCAGGCCGCCGTCGTCGCCGGTGCGGCTGCCCAGGCTGCAGAAGGGTTCGCCGGCGGTGTCGATCAGGGTGAGGTCGAAATGGCGGCCGTGGGTGTGGGGCATGTGCAGCACCACCGGCCCCCGGCTCAGGTCGATCCAGGCGCTGGCGATGACGATGCAGGGATCGTCCTCCAGCAGACCCGGCGCCAGGTCCGCGCCGTCCGGGGGAAGCAGGTGGAATTGCTCCACCGCCATCGGATGGGCGCGCCGTACGGCGTCGACGAGGAAAAGAGGAAAGCACAGCGAAAAGACGTTCGCCGCGGCCGCTCGGGTGGTGTTCTGGCCCCGCTGCTTGAAGATCTGCTTGGTCACCGTACGCCTCCGAATGAGGCGAGTGTTTCGGCATCGCGCGGTCGGGGTAATCAGGCCTAACCCCTAGCCCTCGTCGGCCACCACCTAGGCCTGGATCATTTTATGTTTGATCGCGAAACGCACGAAGGCCGCGGCGGTCCGGACGCTGGCCTTGCGCATGGCGGCCGCCCGGTGGCTCTCCACGGTCTTGATGCTGATCTTCAGCTGGCGGGCGATCTCCTTGTTGACCTTGCCCTCGGCGATCAGCTGCGCGACCTCCAGCTCGCGCGTGGTGAAGCTCTCGAGCCGCGAGCGCTTGCGCTCGTTCAGCGCGGCGTAGAGGAGCAGCTCGGAAACCGGCGACGAGAAGTAGAGCCGGTTGACGTGCAGCGCCGAGATCGCCCCCTCCAGATTGGCCCCACTGTCGGTCTTCAGCACGTAGCCGCGGGCGCCGGCCGCCAGGGCGCTGCTGACCGTCTCGTCGTCGTCGTGCATCGTGAACAGCAGCACGCGGACCTTGGGCGCCTCCTTCTGCAGGCGGCGCGTGACGGCGATGCCGTTCAGGATCGGCAGCGAGACGTCGAGAATGGCCACGTCAGGCTTTTCGCTGAGCGCCAGGTCCAGCGCCTGCTGTCCGTCGGACGCTTCGGCGCACACCTGCCAGCCGGGATGGTCCTCGATGACGTTGCGAACGCCCTTGCGGACCATGTCGTGATCGTCGGCGATCAGGATGCGCAGCATAGTTCCATACTCCCCTCGACGCCGGGCCCGCCGAAGGGCGGGCGCCGACCAGATTGAGGGAGATAAGCCCGCATGCGCGCTCGCTCGGCGACCGCAGCCTCCCCCCCGGATACGCGACCTAGCAGACACCCTGGCCCCAGGGTTTTTACCGCGCCACCGCACCTTTTGATCGGCGACGCCCAGGGCCGAACAGCGCCCTACTGCTCGTCTCTACGCCCACAGTGAACACCCGGCCGACGCGGGCCTCCATCGGCATAAACATCCACCTCAGCTCAGGAATTCACCTAAGAGGCGGATAGGGCGGAGGGTCGCATACTGGGTGAAATCGGGAGATCCAGCCATGCGTTCGACCAGCCTCGCCGCCGCCCTCGCCGCCGCTCTCGCGGCCTTTGCGTCGCAGGCCCTCGCGGCCGCCGCGGTCGGCGACGCCTGGATCCTGCGCTGCCAGGTCGACAGCGCCACGACCGGCGTGCGGACGTTCCGGATCGCGCCGAAGCTGCTGCAGGAGTGGTCGCCCTCCGACCACGGGTTTGGCCCTAACCTGTGTCTGAGCTTCGCCTGCAAGGTCGATCGCGACCGCCTGGAGGGCGCGGTCAGCTCGGCCTCGCTGATCCTGACCCTGAGCGTGGACCGCAAGACGGGCCAGGGGTCCTGGCGCACGGTCGGCGCCTCCGGCATGAAACAGACCAGCGGGACCTGTCAGGCCGAGCGCGAGAAGCCCGGCGTGAAGCTCGACTGAACCGGATCGAGGCCGATCGAAGACCGCTAGGGCGTCAGGAGGTCTGCGGCGCCGAACCGCTCGCGGCGCGCTCGCAGACCGAGAGGAAGCCCGCCGCCATGAAGGTGGCCATGCGCTCCTTCACGGCGACGAAATCGTCCGACCGGCATTTCCCGCCCGACAGCTTGTCGATGCGGCCGGTGCGCGCCAGGGTCAGCATCAGGGCGCCGGTGACGAAGTGATAGCCCCAGAAGATGTCCTGTTCGGCGCAGTGGGGCAGAGCCTTCTTCAGCAGTTCGATCAGGCGCAGCACGACGGGATCGAAATGCTGGTCCATCAGCTCGGCGCCCCATTCGGGGGTGTTGGCGACCTGGGCGCCCAGGGCGGCGTAGTTCTTCCAGCGTTCGCCGCCCTCGATGTAGAGGTCGAGGTCGGTGTCGAGGAAGGCCCGGAGCGCGCCCTCGACCGTCGGCCGGCCGTCGGTCGCCGCGTCATAGGCCTCCAGCGCCTTCATCCGGCGCTCGCTGGTGATCACGGCCCGGCGCGCGAAGACCGCGTCGAACAGCTTCTTCTTGTCCTCGAAATAGTAGTTCAGCAGCGTGTGGTGGACGCCCACGCTGTTGGCCACGTCCTTGAGGGTGACCCCATGGAGCCCGTGCTTGGAGAACAGCTCCTCGGCCGCGTCGAGGATCTGCTCCATCATCTCGGCGCGCTGCTCGGCCTTGGTGGATCGCCGGGGTTTCGGGGTCTGGGACACTAGCGGTCGTTCCATCTCGACGGGTCCATCTGGCTGAGCGGGCGCAGCGCGACGAGCCGCGCTCAACCCTCGCCGTATTCGGATCTCAGGCGCATTTTGTCGATCTTGCCCGTCGGCGCCAGGGGCATGCGGGGCAGTCGGACGATCGCGTCGGGAATCCACCACGGGGCGACGCGCCCGCGCAGCGGCGCCAGCAGGGCCTCGTCGCTGATCGGCTCGCCGGACGTCTCGACCAGCAGGATCGGGCGCTCGCCCCACTTGGGGTCCGAACGGCCGATCACGGCGGCCAGCGAGACCTCCGGCAGGGCGCCGACCACCGCCTCGATCTCGGCGGGATTGATCCATTCGCCGCCCGACTTGATCAGGTCCTTGGCGCGGCCCGTGATCATCAGGTTGCCGTCCGGATCTATCCGCGCCAAGTCGCCGGTCGGGAACCAGCCGTCGGCGTCGGTCGCCGGCGCGTCATGGCCGAAATAGCGCTCCACCACGGCCGCGCCGCGCACGCGCAGGTGGCCCTCGACGTCGCGCTGCTGGGCCAGGGCCCGGCCGTCGGCGTCGGTCAGCAGCAGGTCGACCCCCACCGCGGGCCGGCCCGCCACGGCCGCCGAGCGCGACGGATCGTTGGACGCCGAGACCGTGCCGGAAGGCGACAGCTCGGTCATGCCCCAGCTGGTCTGGACGATCACGCCCATCCGCTTTTCGATGCGCTCCATCAGGGCCGGCGCCAGGGGCGCGCCGCCCATGATGATGCGCCGGAGCGAGGGCGTCTGCTCGCCGCTAGCCTCCAGGTGCTCCAGCAGGCCCAGCCATACGGTCGGGACGCCGACCGCCACGGTGACCTGCTCGGCGGCGATCAGCCGGGCCAGGCTGGCGCCGTCGGCCTGGCGTCCGGGCAGGACCAGCTTGGCGCCGACCGCCGGCGCCGCGAAGGGCAGGCCCCAGGCGTTGGCGTGGAACATCGGCACCACGGTCAGCACGCTGTCGGCCCCGGAGATCGCCATCCCGTCCGCCTGCAGCAGGCGCAGGGTGTGGAGGAAGCTGGAGCGATGGGTGTAGGTCACCCCCTTCGGCGCCCCCGTGGTGCCGGAGGTGAAGCAAAGCCCCGACGGCGCGGTCTCGTCGAAATCGCCCCAGACGACGTCCTCGGACGCCTCGGCGATCAGCGGCTCCAGCGCCTCGGTGGTCCGGTCCGCGGGCTTGTCGTCGATGATCAGCAGCCGCTCGATCGACGGCGCGCGCTCGACGATCTGCCGCGCCAGGGGCGCCAGGTCGGCGGCGGCGACCAGGATCCGCGCCTGCGACTGCTGGACCATCGCGGCCAGCTGGGCGGCGGTCAGGCGCGGATTGAGCGTGTGGCAGACCGCCCCGACGCCCATCACCGCGTACCAGACCTCGACATGGGCCTGGGTGTTCCAGGCCAGGGTGGCGACGCGGTCGCCCCTGCGCACCCCAAGATCGGCCAGCACCGCCGAGACCCGGCGGCTGCGCGCCATCAGCTCGGCATAGCCGACCCGATCGGTTCGGCCGTCGTCGCGCGCGGTGACCACCTGGCCGTTCGGCCGCCATTTGGCCGCGTGCTCCAGGAACCGGTTCAGCGTCAACGCGAACGCCTGCATCTCTCCGTCCATCGACGCAGCGCTACTCATCGGCTCAACATCCACCTGTCCAACACTCGCTTCCCGCGCGGCCGGAGGCCGTGCCTGTCGTCCCCGCGCTCCCGGCGTCCGGCGTTCACCGGCATTCCGGGGCCTGCGCGGGGAGCGGCGGCGAAACGATGCCGATGTTCCAGTTCCAGGCGACGTTTCCCTGGGCGCGACGGCGACAGACGACCGCTTCGTTCAGCGCGTACATGCCTGGCATCAGGCGCACGCCCGGACGCGGGGCGTCGGCGAAGGCCATGTAGGCGCGGTCGGCGCCATAGGGCCGCCACTCGGGCTGTCCGGCCGCGCGCGGCGCGCCGTCGCGGGCGAAAGACGCCCAGTAGCCGGCCATCGCCTCCGACAGGGCCGTCTCCTCGGTCGAGACCGGCGGCTTGGGCCAGGCCGGCGGCGTCGCGTCGGCCGTGCCGAAGACGTAGGGGATCTCGCTGGCGTGGAAGGCGTGCAGGCCGGCGCGGTCGGCGGCCGGATAGCCGTGGTCGAACAGGTAGAGATAGGCCGGCGCCCCGACCGCGGTCTGCTTGACGGCCAGCCGCTCGGCCGTCCAGCCATAGAGGGCGTCGCGCGGGGCCAGCAGCATGCTCTCGGCCAGGTCGGTCGACGGATAGAGCTTCAGATAGGCGTCGGCCAAGTCGCCGTAGCGGTCGCGGATCAGCGCCTCGTACGTGGCCGCGTCGGCCGGCGGCGGCGGGGCCAGGAAGCGCAGCGAGCGGATCTCGCCGCTGTTGAAGCCGGCCAGGATCGGGACCCGCGCCTGCTCGCCGCGATCGAACGCCTCGGCCAGCTGCCGAGGCAGGACGCGGCCGTCGATGTTCGCGAACGGCAGATAGCCGGCCATGGCGGCGGCGTTGGTGATCGCCTGGGGCTCCATCGCCCGCAGACGCGGCAGGCCGGTCGCGCCGAGCTTGGAGGCCAGGGCCGCGCCGATCGCCTCGGCCGGCGCCTCGCCGAACCGCGCCTCGCGCAGCGGCGGCGTCGAGATCATGTAGGCGCTCTGGGCGATGGCCTTGGCGAACAGTCCGCGGGCCGGCGGCGCGGCCATCAGGTACATGACGCTGAGGCCGCCGGCCGACTCCCCGGCGATCGTGACATTGGCCGGGTCGCCCCCGAACGCGGCGATGTTCTGGCGAATCCAGCGCAGGGCCTGGATCTGGTCGAGCAGGCCGTAGTTGCCCGAAACGCCGTCTGGCGACTCCTTGCTGAGGTCGGGATGGGCCAGGTAGCCAAGCACGCCCAGGCGATAGTTGATCGAGACCACCACCAGGCCGCGCTTGGCCAGGGCCGAGCCGTCGTACATCGGCTCGCTGCTCGCGCCGCCGGTCAGGGAGCCGCCGTGGATCCAGACCAGCACCGGGGCCTTTGCCCCGCCCGCCTTACCAGCGTCCTTCGGCGTCCAGACGTTCAGCGACAGGCAGTCCTCGCTCATCGCGACGATGTTGTCGGCATAGATGCTGCCGGGCCGCGACGGCGGCTGGTAGCAGGCGGGACCGAACCGCGTGGCGTCGCGCACGCCCTTCCAGGCGGGGACCGCGACCGGCGGCTTCCAGCGGCGCGCGCCCTCGGGCGCCAGGGCGTAGGGCAGGCCCTTGAAGACGTTCAGGCCGTCCTTGGCCTCGCCCCGCACGGCGCCGGCCGGTGCCTGGACGACGGGCCCGGCCGCGGCGGCGTGAGCGGCGGCCGAGGCCGCCAGCCAGGCCGCCAGGACCAGGCCGACGGCGCGCGATGAGATGCGGATCAAGAGACGTCTCCGTTTCGGGCTTCCCGCCGCATCGCCCGGGCCAGGACCAGGAACAGGACGATGGCCAGCAGGTAGAAGGGCACCAGGGTGTAGAAGGCCAGTTGCAGGGAATGGCCGGGATGGGCGGAGCGGAAATAGTCGCTGGCCGCGCCCAGATAGGTCGGGCCCAGGCCCAGGCCGATCAGGTTCATCACCAGCAGCAACAGGGCGCCCGAGAGCACGCGCTGGTGCGGCTGGACCTCTTCCTGGACCAGGGCCACGACCGGCGAGAGGTAGAAATAGTTGAGGAAGGTCGGCACGGCCAGGAAGGCCAGGGCCAGGGGCCAGGCCGGCGCCCAGACGAAGCCGACGAAGAACGGCACGGCCAGGGTCAGGCCCACGGCGGGAATGTAGGCGTAGGCCTGCTTGGCGCGCGGCGCGAACCGGTCGACCAGCCGCCCCGAGACGAAGATGCCGCCGCTGACCGCGACGCCGACCAGCAGCGCGTACCAGACCGCGATCTGGCTGAGGGTCATCGCCTTCTCGCGCATCAGGAACAGCGTCGTGAAGTTCAGCACCGCATAGGTCACGAACTGGGTGGCGCCGGCGGCCAGGGCGGTCAGGATCAGCACCGGGCGGCCGAAGAACATCCTGCAGGTCGACCAGAATCCTGTGGAAGCGGGCGCGACCGCGGGGACTTCAGGCTCGGCCGGCGCGGCGTCCAGCCCGCCCCGGACCGGCTCGCGGACGAAGGCGTAGACGACCGCCGCCGTCACGACCCCGACGGCGCCGATCGCCACGAACGCATTGCGCCAGCTGTAGGCCGCGGCGATCGAGGCCCCGAACGCGATGCCCAGCGCCTGGCCGATCGGCGGTCCCAGGTTGTAGAGCCCCAGGGCCGTGCCGCGTCGGCCCGACGGGAAGTAGTCGGAGATGATGGCGTAGGAGGGCGGCACGCCGCCGGCCTCCCCCACCCCGACACTCATCCGGGCGATCACCAGCTGCGGATAGGTGGCGGCGAAGCCGCAGGCCACGGTCGCCGCGCTCCACAGGGCGCAGGCCAGGGACAGCACCCGCACCCGGTTGGTCCGATCGGCGAACCAGGCGACCGGGATCGAGATCAGGCAGTAGAACAGCGCGAAATAGAGGCCGCTGATCAGGCCCAGCTGGCCGTCCGTGACGCCCAGGTCGTCCTGGATCGGCTTGGCCAGGATCGACAGCAACTGCCGGTCCAGGAAGTTCAGCACATAGACGAAGCCCAGGATCGCCAGGGCGATCCAGGCGCGCCGGCCAGGCCGCGCGGCTTGCGCGGCCTGGGGCTGAGCGGGCGGGGGGAGGACGCCGTCGCTCATGGCTAGAACTCGTAGCCGAGGCGCACGCCGACCGTGCGCGGCCGCATCGTACCGTAACGGCTGGCCAGGAACGCCTCGGGGTGGACGTAGGTGATCGAATGGTCGTCGAGCAGGTTCTCGACATAGGCGCCGACGGTCGTTCGATCGATCGCCACCGCGAACGTGGCGTTCACGTTCTCATAGGCGTCGGTGTAGTCGTAGGTCGGGCTGGTCACGGTGGGCTGACCCGGCACGTGCGGGAACGATCCCGGATACGAGCCGACGTGCTGCACCACCAGCGACAGGTTGGCCCGCGCCTTGGGCGTCAGGTCGAAGCCGTAGTTGACGTAGGCCGAGCCCTGAAAGTGCGGCGCGGCCAGGCGCGAGCCCAGCGTCGCGCCGGAAATCGCCGCCTCGGCGGGCGTCAGTTCCGTGACCTTGGCGTTGTTGAACGAGCCGTTGAAGCCCAGGGTCAGGCCGTCGGCCGGGTAGGTCAGGACCTCGAACTCGATCCCCTTGCTGACGGCCGCGCCGATGTTGGTGGCGAACTGCACGGAGTCCGACACGCGGTTGGCCTGGACCTGGATGTTGCTCCAGTCGATCCAGTAGGCGGCCAGGTTGGCGGCGAGCTTGCCGTTCAGCCAGCGGCCCTTGGCGCCGATCTCGTAGTTCTTCAGGTCGTCCGAATCCGCCCCATAGGGAATGATCAGGTCGTTTGGATTGACCAGGCTGGGACGGCCGCCGAACGCATTGACCACCGGGGTGCGGAAGCCAGTCGACACGGTGGCGTAGGTGGTCAGAGACGGCGATGGCTTGTACGACAGGCTGACCTTGTACGACGGCTTCTTGCCTTCCGCCTTGACGCCGGTCGCGGGCGGGATCGCCGTTATGGTCAGCGGGCCGGGACGCCCGAAGAGGGCGGCGACCAGGTAATCGCTGTTGTAGCCGCCCTCGGTGAAGCCCTGGGCGTCGACCCTGCCGTAGCGCATACCGCCGGTCAGCCAGACCTTGTCGGTGAAGCGGTAGGTCAGCTCGCCGAAGCCCGCCAGCTCGTGCGAATTGATGTGGGTGTATTGGCGCTGGTAGTACTCGTCGGGCAGGCCGGTGATGTGGTGGGCGGCCAGATATTCCGGCGACGAGCGGTAGAAGTAGTCCACGTCCAGGCGACGATCGAGATAGAAGCCGCCGACCACCCAGTCGAACTTGCCGCCGGGATCGGACGCCAGGCGGGTCTCCTGGACGAAGGTCTTCTGGTAGCCGTAGGCGTCCAGCGCGAAGGCCACGCCGCCGCCGAAGGTGCCGGCCAGGTCGACGAAGAACTTCTGGTCGAAATTGGAATAGGTCGACGAGCTGGTCAGGTGCGCGCCGTCGAACTGGTAGTCGAGGGTGGCGTTGTAATTGGCCAGCTTGCCGACGAACAGGTCGGGACGGTCCGAGATCCGCTTCTCTTCGCCCAGGGACGGGCTGATCAGCGAGGAGTCCTTGGGATTGCTGTTCTCGTAGGAGCCCAGCAGCTTGATCGACAGGCGATCGGTCGGCTTCCACAGCAGCGAGGCGCGAATGCCGCTGTCCACCAACGTATTGGAGTTGTGGACGCCGGTTCCGACGTTGTCGACATAGCCTTCCTCGTGGCGATGGAAGCCGACGATGCGCAGGCCCAGCTTGTCGTGGACCAGCGGGATGTTGACCATGCCGTTATAGCGCTGACGCAGGGAGTCCGAGCCGGTCAGGCCGAAGTCGACCAGGGCCGCGCCCTCGTACTGGGTCAGGTCCGGGCTGGCGGTCAGGATGCGCAGCGCGCCCGACAGCGACCCCGAGCCGAACAGCGTGCCCTGCGGGCCGCGCAGGAATTCCACCCGCTCGACGTCGAACAGGTTGGGGTCGAGCACGGTCGTGTTGCCGATCGTCGAGATCGGCAGCTCGTCGATATAGATCGCTACCGTGCTCTGCAGGTTCGCGCCATAGCCGTTGGTGGCGATGCCCCGGGCGGTGAAATTGTTGAAGTTGGCGGTGGGCTTGTTGAGCACCACGCCGGGGGTCTGGCGCGCCAGGCCCTCGTAGCCGACGATGCCCTTGGCGGTCAGCTCCTTCTGGTCGAAGGCGGTGACGCTGAGCGGCACGTCCTGCAGCTTCTCGGGCCGGCGTGTGGCGGTGACGACGACCTCGCCGACGAGCGAAGCCTCCTGGCGATCCTTCTTGGCCGCAGCCGACGTCGCCTCCTGCCCCGCCCCGGAGGCTGGCGTCGAAGCGGCGGTCTGTGCAAGCGCGGACGACGACATGGCGACCAGAGCGCCGGCGCACGCCGACGCGAATAGAACCGTTTTCATTCGCTCCCTCCCCATGGGCGCCGATCGTTATTCGTCGGAACCACGCCATCACGGTGCAGCCGGGACGGCGCCCTGTCAACACTCACTCTCTAGCGTGTGAATGTTTTTCGTCGCGTTTGTCAGAAGAGGATCGCGATGAAGGGTTGGAGCCGCCCGTCCATCGCCCGGTCTCCCGACGCCCTGGTTCTGACCGCGCCTTCGCGAGCGGTCTTGCATCGCCTGCCAGCGAGCGCCCAGCCTTGAGATCGCGGCTCGTAATGATTTGGAGTTTTCGCGATCAATACCTAGTCTGGCTCCATGTCCGGCGACCGCTTGATCGATGACACCGCCACCGGCCCGGCGGTCGCCTCGGAGCCTGCTCTCCCTGTCGCGCGCGCGGAGCTCGCCGGCTCGACCCTGGGCGACGCGGCCTCGGCCGCGGCGCTCGACGAGATCCAGGCGACCGTCGCCGACGTGCAGGACGCCGACATCGCCCAACTGCTCACCGAGGCGATCGGCGCGCTGCAGTCTGGCCAGTACGGCGTCGGCGAGGCTCTGGCGTTGAAGGCCCTCGGTCACGACGAGCGGCTCGGCGTCGCCTGGCACGTGCTCGGCGTCTCGCGAGAAAAGCTGGGCGACTTCGGCAGCTCGATGCGCTGCTACGAAGCGGCGCTGCAGCTGTTGCCGGATCAGGGCCCGGTCGCCGGCGACCTTGGCCGCCTGGCGTTTCACCTGGGCATGCCGGAGCTCGCGGCCCAGTTCTTCGCGCACTTCGTTCGCAGCCGCCCCGGGGATCTGGAGGCCGTGAACAACCTGGCCTGCGCGCTGCGCGACATCCATCAGTTCGACGAGGCGATCGATCTGCTGCGTTCGGCCATCGTCGAGAACCCGCAGGCCGAGGGTCTGTGGAACACGCTCGGCACGGTGCTGGTCAGCCAGGGCGACGGCGCCGCGGCGATCACCTTCTTCGACGAGGCGCTGCGACTGAAACCCGACTACGGCACCGCCTACCACAACCGCGCCTTCGCCCGTCAGGACCTCGGCGACGTGGCCGGCGCGCTGGAGGACGGCGAGGCGGCGTTGCGCTTTGGACAGGCGGCCGAGGCGAACGACCTGGCCAGCATGCGCTTCGCGCGCGCCACCGTGCTGCTGGCCCTGGGTCGCCTGCGCGAAGGCTGGGAAGCCTACGAGGCGCGCCTGTCGCCGGATCTGCTGTCGGTCGCGACCTTCGTGGTCGATCGGCCGCGCTGGACGCCCGGCGAGAGCCTGGCCGGCAAGCGCCTGCTCGTCTGCGGAGAGCAGGGGCTGGGCGACGAGGTGTTGTTCGCCAACGTGCTTCGCGACGTCGTCGCCGCGCTGGGCGACGAGAGCCTGCTGAGCATCGTGGTGGAATACCGGCTCGTCCCCCTGTTCAAACGCAGCTTCCCCCGGGCGTCGGTCACGCGGCATCGCACGGTGCGGCACGAGGGACGGTTCTTCTGGACCGCGCCCTATGTCGAGGACTGGGAGGCGATCGATCTGTGGACGCCGCTCGGGTCGCTGCTGGGCGTGTTTCGGCCGAGCGTGGAGTCGTTCCCGCCGGCGCCGTCCTTCCTGGTCCCCGACGCCGAGCGCGTCGCCCATTGGCGGCGGCAACTCGCCTCGCTTCCCGGCCGCAAGGTCGGGCTGCTGTGGAAGAGCCTCAGCCACCAGGCGGAGCGGGGCCGCCTATTCTCGCCGTTCGAGGAATGGCGACCGATCCTGGAGACGCCGGGGATCACCTTCGTCAACCTGCAGTACGGCGACTGCGAGGCCGAGATCACCCACGCCCGCGAGGCGTTCGGCGTCGAGATCTGGCAGCCTCCAGGGATCGACTTGAAATACGACCTCGACGACGTGGCCGCCCTATGCTGCGCCGTGGACCTGGTGATCGGCTTCTCCAACGCCACCTTCAACCTGGCCGGGGCCTGCGGCGCTCCGGTCTGGCTGCTCACCGGAGCGGCCGCCTGGCCCCGGCTCGGCGCCGAGGGCTATCCCTGGTACCCGCAGGCGCGCTGCTTCGCCTCGTCGGACTACGGCGACTGGAGCGGCGTGATGGCGCAGGTCGCCGAGGCCCTGGCGGTCTGACGCCCCCCGGTCACCGCTGGCCGTAGCGGGCCTTCACCGGCGCATAGCTGTCCCAGACCGCGCCGTCGCTGACCGAGCGCAGCAGCTTAACGTATTCGGCGTGCGACCAGGCCAGGGGGGTGGCGGAGTCGGTGCCCTCGCCGCGCGCGTAGCCGTGCGGCGAGTCCTTGCCGACCCCGTCCCAGACCTGTTCGGGGATCAGCAGGCCGTCATTGGCGAACAGCTCCATGGCCGTGACATAGGTCTCGCGGATGCGCTTGACCGCGCCGGCCGAGGGCTTGCCGTTCAGGGCGGCGACCGCCAGTTCGTAGTGGCCGCGCTCGCCGGTGAAGATCGGCCAGACCCGGCCGCGCTGGCCCGGGGCCATCCGGCCGCCCGCGCCGTAGTTGGCGCCGGTGGCGACGTCCTCGCCATAGCCATCCACGCCGTAGCGCCGCCAGCCCGGGAAGCTGCCCTTGCGGCCCGGGAAGGCGAAGTCGTAGCGCACGCGATAGAGCGCCTGCATCGAGGTGTCGTCCAGCTTGGGCAGGGTGGCGACGACGGCGGGGTCGTCGGCGCGACGCACGCCGTAACGCACCAGCTCCAGGAAGCCGGCGTCCAGGATCTGGTCCTCCGGCACGGGGTCCTGACCGTTGCGGGCCTCGACCGGGCTCTTGTTGTTGGCGTCCTGGTCGCTGTTGAGACGCAGATAGTAGCGGCCGTCGCCGTACCGGCCGCTGGTCGTGACCATGCGGGTCTCGACCAGGGACGAATAGGCGTCGGCGGTCTTCCGATAGCGTTCGGCCGAGGCCGCGTCGCCCGCCAGCTCGGCGATGTCGCCGGCGGTGACCAGGCCGGCGATCACCGCCGCCGTGGTCGAGGGCGAATAGCCGCCCTGCTCTTCCCAGCGCTCCTGCTGGGTGAACGGCGGGGTGATGACGGCGTGGTTCCAGTCCAGGTCGACCTTGCCGCCCTCGACCAGGAAGTCGGCGGCGGGCTTGAGCATCTTGCCGTACCAGGTCTTGAGGTCGTCCTCGGACAGCCAGCCCAGCTTCCACAGCTTCCAGCCCAGCATGATCGGCATGGCCGTCTGATCCAGCTGGACCCCGACCCATTCGGGCGTGCCGTCGACCTCGGACTTCTGCAGGAACCAGCCGCCCGCGCCCTTGTTGCCGGGGGTCTTGGGCCCGACCTGCACGGTGGGCAGGTAGTGGAACGCCGCCAGCGGCGTCTGCTTGTCGCCCAAGGCCGCCAGGGCCATGGCGCACTGGTAGAAGTCGCGCGGCCAGACGGCCTTGTAGCCCGTCGAGGGCTTGGAGGCGTCGACCGTGTCGCCCCACGGGTTGGACAGCGAGGCGATCAGGGCGCCGGCATGGGTGCGATCCTCCTGCACCTTCAGCATCAGGGCGCTGGCCTGGACCAGCTTGCCGCCGTCGGTCGAGGCCTTGTACAGGCGCGGCAGCTCGGTCAGCGAGGCCAGATAGTCCTCCCAGCCCACGCGGTCGCCCTCGCCGTTGAAGCGCGCCAGCACCTCGTCATAGCCGGTGCTCAGGGTCTGGGAGGCCGCGTCGTTCGCGGCGCCCACCCCGTCGCCGAAGCCGAGGGCGAAGTCGTAGGTCGCCTCGCCCGACGCCTGGGTCGGCAGCTGGCCGGCCAGGACGATCGCCCCCTTGGCCTCGGCGCCGCCCGCCAGCCCGCCGTCCCGGATGATGGCCAGGGCGTCGTTGTCCTTCAACGAGGCGGCGGCGGCCTTCACGAACGACCGTTGTCCCTTGAGGCTGAGGAAAGCCTTGCCCTCGTGGGCGGTCAGGGCCCCGCCGCCCGCCGCGCCGACGTCGCCGGTCCCGGTATTGGCCATGTGCGGCTCGAGGATCAGGAACGGCGTCGCCGGCCCCTTCAGCGCGCGCACGGTGATGCGGACGAACAGGCTGTTGCGGTCGGGATCGGTGAAGATTCGCTTCTCGATCTCGAACCGGCCCTGCTTGTCGGTGGTGGTGACCTTGTAGGCCGGCGACAGCGGGCGACCGGCCTTGTCGACGTGAAGATATTCGGTCCGGGTCGTGGTGTCGCGCCCTTCGACGGCCAGGCCCGTCGGGGTCTGGACCGCGACCCGCATCTGCTTGATCTGGGCCTCGTGGATCAGGCCGTACATGGTCTCGGTCAGCACCCCGTCGGCGATCGAGAACCACACCTTGGACACCGCGCCGGTCGGGCCGCCGTCCTTGTAGGCGCCGTCGACATAGGCCTCGTACGACGCGCCGACGCCGGTCTTGGCGGAATAGGCCCAGGTGGTGGTGCTCTCGGCGTGGGCCGCGCCGGCCGCCAGCCAGGCGGCGGCGGAGCTCAGGATCAGGGTCTTGAAGGTGCGCATGCGATCCTCTCGGGAGACGGTCAGGCGGCGGCCCTGGCGAGCGCCTTGGGCTCGCCGGGGTCGCTGACAAAAAGAACGCTGGCGGCGGCGGCCAGGAAGGCGGCCGCGCCGAGGGCGAGGGCCCAGATCGCCTCGCCGCCGAAGAAGGTCTTCAGCAGCGCGCCAAGCAGGGTGGCGGCCAGCAGTTGGGGAATGACGATGAAGAAATTGAAGATGCCCATATAGACGCCCATCTTCCGCGCCGGCAGCGCGCCCGACAGGATCGAATACGGGGCCGACAGGATCGACGACCAGGCGAACCCCACGCCGATCATCGGCAGCCACAGCAGGCCAGGCTCGCGGATCAGGGGGACGGCGGCCAGGCCCGCCGCGCCCAGGGTCAGGCACAGGGCGTGGCTGATCCGCCGGCCGACGGCGCGCGCGATCAGGGGAATGAGCAGGGCGGCCAGGGCGGCCACGCCGTTATAGATCGCGAACAGCACGCCCACCCAGTCGGCGCCGTCGTTATAGGCGCGCGAGGCGGTGTCCGCCGCGTGGAAGTGGAAGGCCGCCACGGCGGGGGTGGTGTAGATCCACATGGCGAACAGGCCAAACCACGAGAAGAACTGCACGACCGCCAGCTGCTTCATGGTGGCCGGCATGCGGAACAGGTCCTCGACCACTTCGGAGAAGCCGTTGGCGGTCCGGCCCGAGCGCCGGAGCGCGCCGGCGACCAGCTGCGCCAGGCCGAAACCCGCCAGCAGGCCGGCCAGGACATAGACCTCCTTCTCCAGCTTCAGGGCGAAGACCGCCGCGGCCAACGCGGCCCCGGCCAGGGTCCAGGCCGCGCCGCCGATCGCGTAGGCGCTGACCGGGCGGACCGGAGGCTCGGCGTAGAAGGCGACCTCGCCCCTCAACGCCTTTTCGGCGGCTTCGAAGGCGGCCATCTGATCGGGGCTGTACTCGCGGCTGGTGAACACCGTCCACAGCACGGCCAGCAGCAGGCCGGCGGCCCCGACATAGAAGGCCGCGCGCACCGACGGCGGGACGCCGCCGTCCGCCGCGACGTTGCTGATCGAGAACCAGTGAGTCAGCATCCACGGCAGGGCCGAGGCCAGGACGGCGCCCACGCCGATGAAGAAGCTCTGCATGGCGTAGCCGGCGGCCCGCTGCGGGTCGGGCAGGTTGTCGCCGACGAAGGCGCGGAACGGCTCCATGGTGATGTTGATCGAGGCGTCCATGACCCATAGGGCCGCGGCGGCGACCCACAGGACGGGCGCGTTGGGCATGACCACCAGGGCGGCGCTGGTCAGGATCGCGCCCCACAGGAAGTACGGCCGGCGGCGGCCCAGCCGGCCCCAAGTCCTGTCGCTGAGATAGCCGATGATCGGCTGGACCAGCAGGCCGGTGGCGGGGGCGGCGATCCACAGGATGGCGAGGTGGTTGGCGTCGACGCCGAGCGACTGGAAGATGCGGCTGGTGTTGGCGTTCTGCAGGCCGAAGCCGATCTGGATCCCGAAGAACCCGAAGCACATGTTCCAGATCTGCAGGAAGCTCAGCCGCGCCTTGGTCATTCCGCTCCCCGTCCGGTTCGCTCTTGCGAACTGATGCGCATTTTTTTCATAGCGCTTCTTGAGGCGCATTAGGGCATGAGCCTTTCGGCGAAGCAACCGGATTTCCCGATTTTCTGACCGTTATCAAGGATCCACACAGGCACACGCCGGTGACGCCGGTTTGAGAGCTTCGCATCCAATGACGGTGGTTTGGATAAGTTCTCATAATTTTGCAATGATCTGCCATGGTCGCCGCAGCCCAGATTCCGGCCTGTCCGCCCAAGCCTTGCCAAGCCAGGGCCGGGGCGCCTAAGAGAGATTGAAAACTTTGCGGCAAGATTTGCGACCGCGACCAGGGGTGGGTGCATTGAGCAAGGGCGTCACGCGACTGGAGGACCTGGCCAAGCTGGCGGGCGTCTCGATCTCGACGGCTTCGCGCGCCCTCAACGATAGCCCGGCGGTCAACCAGCGCACCAAGCAGCTGATCTGGAAGCTGGCGCGCGAGATGGACTATCCGTTCCGTCGCTACATGCCGGCCGGTCCGATCGGCGCGGAGGGCACGATCGCCATCGTGGTGCCCCGGCCGCAGGGCCGCGAGGGCGGCATGTCGGACCCCTTCTTCCTGGAACTGCTGGCCGGGGTCGGCGAGGCCGCCCGCGAGCGCGGCTGCGACATCCTGGTCAGCCACGTGGCCCCGACCTCGTTCGACGACCTGTCGGCGGCCATGACCACCAGCCGCGCCGACGGGGTGATCTTCCTGGGCCAGAGCTGGCTGCACACCGCCTTCAACCGCCTGGCGGAAACCGACGGCCGCTTCGTGGTCTGGGGCGCGCAACTGCCGGACCAGAACTATTGCTCGGTCGGCTCGGACAATCCCCTGGGGGCCCGGCGGGCGACGCTCCACCTGGCGCGGCTGGGCCGCAAGCGCATCGTCTTCCTGGGCGACACCGAGGCGCCCGAGGCCATGCAGCGCCATCGCGGCTATCTGGACGCGCTGGAGCAGTTCGGCCTGGGCGTCGATCCGGACCTGATCGTCCCGGCCCATTTCGAGGTCGAGTCGGCTGAGGCCAGCGTCGACTCCCTGATCCAGCGCGGCGTGAAGTTCGACGGCGTGGTCGCCGCCTCCGACCTGATCGCCCTGGGGGCGATCCGCGCCCTGCAGCACGCCAATCTCTCGGCGCCCGACGACGTGTCGGTGATCGGCTACGACAACGTGCCCTTCAGCCGCTACTCGCGCCCCGCCCTTTCGACCATCTCGCAGGACACGGCCAAGGCCGGACGGCTGATGGTCTCCAAGCTGCTGGACGGGGCCGGCCAAGGGGCCGGTCGGTCCGAGCGGGTGCCGACCGACCTGATCATCCGGGAATCCTGCGGAGGCTAGGCGGCCTCCTTCTCGTTGAAGGCCTAGACCCGAGCCGCCACGAGCCCGGCCAGCGGCGGCAGCGCGTCGCCAGGGCCCAGATTGACGCCGTCGACGACGCGCCAGCCGGCCGGAAGCGTCCACGGCGCGGGCTCGAACCCCAGATTGAAGGCGCAGAGCAGGGCCTCGCCCCCCTCCCCGCGCTGGAAGACCACGGCGTCTTCCGGCGCGTCCAGCAGGGTCATGCCGCCCGTCCGCAGCGCCGCATGGGCGTGGCGCAGGGCGATCAGCCGGCGCACGGTGTTGAGCGTGGAGGCTGGATCGCGCTCTTGGCGGTCGACGGCCAGCTCGGCGTGCTCGGGGTCGACCGGCAGCCACGGCTCGGCCTTCGAGAACCCCGCATGCGCCGCCACCGCCACCCAGGGCAGAGGGGTGCGAGCGCCGTCGCGCCCTAGGGTCTGGGGCCAGTTGGCGATCGCCTCGGGATCCTGCAGCCGGTCATAGGGCACCTCGGCCTGGGGCAGGCCCAGTTCCTCGCCCTGGTAGATGAACACGTTGCCGCGCAGGCACAGCAGCAGCAGCATGGCCATCTCGGCGAAGGCCTTGCGGTCGCGGCCTCGGACCCAGCGCGAGACCGCGCGAGGGGCGTCGTGGTTGGAGAACGTCCAGGAAGGCCAACCCTCGCCCTCCGCCCCGGCCCAGCCGGCCGCGCCGCGCCGGATCAGATCGTGCTTCAGTTCGTCGGCGTAGAGATAGAGGAAGCTGTAGGCGCTGTTCAGGCGATCCTCGCCCTGGGTGAACAGCTTCATCTCGGCGTCGGCCCGGTCGCCCCCGACCTCGGCCACCGAGAACCGGCCGCCATAGCTGTCGGTCAGGGCCCGCAGCCGGCCGAGGAACTTGGGGATGTCCGGATGGCCCTGATTGTGAACCTTGTCCTGGAAGTCGAAGGGGCGCGTGCGCTTGCCCTTGCTCGGCGGGAACGGCGGGTTGTCGGTCAGGGCCGGGTTGTGCATGGCGAAGTTGATGGCGTCGAAGCGGAAGCCGTCGACGCCGCGCTCCAGCCAGAAACGGGTAGTGGCCAGCAGCGCGTCCTGGACGGCGGGGTTGTGCACGTTCAGCTGCGGCTGCGAGGCGAGGAAATTGTGCATGTAGTACTGGCCGCGGCGGGCGTCCCAGGTCCAGGCGGGCCCACCGAACACCGACTGCCAGTTGCTGGGCGGCGAGCCGTCGGCCTTGGCGTCGGCCCATACGTACCAGTCGGCGTGCGGATTGGCGCGATCCTGGCGGCTGGCCTTGAACCAGGCGTGCTCGTCGGAGGTGTGCGAGAACACCAGGTCGATGATGATCTTCAGCCCCAGGCGATGGGCCTTGGCGATCAGGGCGTCGAAATCGGCCAGCGTGCCGAAGATCGGATCGACGTCCTCGTAATCGGAGACGTCGTAACCGAAGTCCTTCATCGGCGAGGCGAAGAACGGCGACAGCCATACCGCGTCGACGCCCAGCGAGGCGATGTGCTCGAGATGGGCCGTCACGCCCGGCAGGTCGCCGACGCCGTCGTCGTTGGAGTCGGCGAAGCTGCGCGGATAGACCTGATAGATCACCGCGCCGCGCCACCACTCCCGCTCAGCGCTGCGCTCCCCTTCGGGCGGCGCAACGACGACCTTCCGAGCACTTTCGATCGTCACCGCGAACCCTCCGAGACGCAAACCATGTATTGGAACGGCGCCAGGCGCACCGTGTAGCTGCCGGGGGCCGACGCCGCCGGCGCGCAGGACCCTTGCAACGCGCGCCAGGCTAGGGAGGTCGCGTCGACCTCCACCCGGGCCGAAACCGGCGCGTCGCTGGTGTTGAAGGCGATCAGGGCCTCGCGGCCGTCCAGGCGACGCGAGACGGCGAACAGTCCGGGCTGGTCGCCGGATGCGCGCACCACCTGCAGGCCATGGCGCAGCACGGGATTGCCGGTGCGAACCTTGGCCATGCCGGCGATCCGCCGATAGAGCGTCGCCTGGGCGTCGTAGCGGTCGGCCGAGCCGGCGGCGCCGCCGCCGATCAGGCGGTTGTCGTTGTAGCTGGCCACCCGGCTGGCGAACATGTCCTCGCGGGCGTGGCGGTCGTCGCCGTCGCCGGTGAAGCCCTGCTCGTCGCCGTAATAGATCACCGGCGCGCCGCGCAGGAACATCAGCATGGCGTGGGCCAGCGTGTCGCGCGCCAGCAGCTCGTCGCCGGACGCCTCGGGATGGGCCTTGGCGATGAAGCCGCCGATCCGCCCCATGTCGTGATTGCCCAGGAAGGTCGGCAGTTGAAGCGCCGCCTGGGCGCCGCCTTCGTACAGGGCGTCCGCGGCGAACAGGCGGGCCAGCGGTTCGGTCCCGCCCTTGCCGTTGACGGCGTCGGTCACCGCCCGCTGGAAGGCGAAGTCCAGCACGGCCGGATAGCCGTCGACCCGGGTGAAGCGCGCCAGCTCGGCCGGCGCGGTTTCGGAGACCTCGCCGAAGATGTGGAAGTTCGGCGCGCCGCGCGCCTTGGCCCGCGCCAGCATGGCCGGCACGAAGGCCTGCCAGAATTCCGGATTGACGTGCCGGGCGGTGTCGATGCGGAAGCCGTCGACCCCGAATTCGTCGATCCAGCGGCCGTAGATGTCGATGAAGCCCTGCACGACCCTGGGGTTCTCGGTGAACAGGTCGTCCAGGCCGGCGAAGTCGCCATGGGTCATGCTCTCGCCGGCCCAGCGGCTGTCGCCGCGATTGTGGTAGTAGATCGGATCGTTGAGCCAGTCGGGCGTCTTGGCGTGCGCCTCGCCCGGCGGGACGAGGGTCTCGTAGGCGTAGTCCGGGCGCGTCAGCCGCGCGAAATTGGCCGCCGTCTGGTTTCCGGGCCCGTCGCCCTGGAATCCGGCGTTGATCGCCGGCCCGCCGACGCCGCCCTTTCGGACATAGGGATAGTCGGCCTTGCCGCGATAGGCGCAACCGGCGGCTGGGCAGTCGCGATACTGGATCACGTCGGCGGTGTGGTTGGTGATGATGTCCAGATAGACCTTCAGGCCGCGCGCGTGGGCGGCGTCGACCAGGGCCTTGAGATCGGCCTTGGTCCCGAAGTGCGGATCGACATCGGTGAAGTCGAGGATCCAGTAGCCGTGATAGCCGGCGGATTCGTGGCCGGCCGCGCCCTGCACCGGCTTGTTGCGGTAGATCGGCCCCAGCCAGATCGCGGTGGCGCCCAGGCCCTGGATGTAGTCGAGCCGCGCGGTCAGGCCGGCCAGATCGCCGCCGTGATAGAAGCCGGCGTCGGCCGGATCGTAGCCGGTCTCCAGCCGGTCCCCGGCCAGCTCGCCGCGATCATTGGCCGGGTCGCCGTTGGCGAAGCGGTCCGGTAGGGCGAAATAGATGATCTCGTCCGCCGGGGCGCGATCGCGCAGGTCGAGCGGTCGGCTGGACGAAGGGGCGGAGGATCGCCCTGGACCGGGCTGCGCGCCGGCCCCGGAGACCGCCAAGGCGGCGGCCAGGATGGCGGTCGCGCCGAGCGCGAAGCGACGTTCAGCACCCCTTCCCCGCTCCAGCTTCGCCTCCCTTTTTCAGACGCGGACAGCGCTCAGGGCGGCCGCGATTGTTTGTTTGCATAGATTTGCAAAACCCCGCCCCTCCTGTCAATCCATCCCGTCGACTGTGAAAAGGCGATATATTTAAGGGAATAGCGCGCTTTCGTAGCGCTAACGCCGCGGGGGAGCGGCGCGAAAGCCACACATGACAGTTTGTCCACTTTTGCGGTTGCATTGATTGCGGTTCTTTGCAGTAATTTGCGACAGCAAGGATGGACTCACCGGCGCGACAAGCGCGGGAGCCTGCACAGGGAGGGAGACGACGTGACCACGAGCATCAAACTACGGCGCGCGCTGATGAGCGGCGCGGCCACGGGCATGGCGCTGCTCTTCACCGCCGGGCACGCCCTGGCGCAGGACGCCGCCCCCGCGGCCCCCGCGGCCCAGGACTCCACCGCCGTCGAAGAAGTGGTCGTCACCGGCATCCGCAAGGGCATCCAGGACGCCATCGTCGCCAAGAAGAACTCCTCGCAGATCGTCGAAGCGGTCTCGGCCGAAGACATCGGCAAGCTGCCGGACGTGTCGATCGCCGAGTCGATCAGCCGCCTGCCGGGCATCGCGGCCCAGCGCGTCAACGGCCGCGCCCAGACGCTCAGCATCCGCGGCCTGGGTCCCGACTACACCCTGACCACGCTGAACGGCCGCGAACAGGTCTCGACCAACGACAACCGCTCGGTCGAGTTCGACCAGTATCCGTCGGAACTGATCAGCCAGGTCGTGGTCTACAAGACCCCCAACGCCGGCATGACCTCGCAGGGCCTGGCCGGCACGGCCGACCTCCAGACCGTCCGCCCCCTCGCCTTCGGTCACCGCGGGGTCGCGGTGAACTTCCGCAAGGAGATGAACAGCGAAGACGCCGCCATCCCCGGCATGAGCAACAAGGGCGAGCGCTATTCGCTGACCTATATCGACCAGTTCCTGGACGGAAAGGTCGGCCTGGCCCTGGGCTACGCCCACACCAATTCGCCCTACCAGACCCTGAAGAAGGAGAGCTGGGGCTATCCCACCTGCTCGGCCGCGGTCTGCGCCGCCGACAGCGCCAAGCTCGTCGTCGGCGGCGAGAAGGATGCGATCAACGCCGGCGTGCTGGACCGCGACGGCTATCTGGGCGTCCTGGAATTCGCCCCCAACGATGACTTCCACGCGACGCTCGACGCCTACCATTCCGACTTCAAGGAAACCCAGCGTATCGCGCGCATGGAGTTCCCGCTGGCCTGGGGCGCCAACCACCTGCTGCCGGGCTACACGACCAGCGCCGACCGGATCACCTCGGGCACCTTCACGGACGTGAACACCGTGCTGGAGAACTACATCAACCAGCGCGAGGCCAAGCTCGACTCCGCCGGCCTGAACATGACCTACAATCTGGGCGACGACTGGTCGTTCATGGCCGACGCCAGCCTGTCGCGCGTCAAGCGCAACGACACCCAGATCGAGTCCACCGCCGGCACCGGCGTCAACGGCAGCGGCGCCACCGACACGGTCAAGTTCCAGACCGACGAACGCGGCATCACCCAGATGGATTCGAGCTTCGACTATTCGAACTTCGACACCGTCTACCTGACCGACCCGGGCGGCTGGGGCGGTCCGGCGGCGATCCGCAACCGCGCCGGCTATCTGCGCCTGCCGACCACCAAGGACGAGATCAAGGCGATCAAGGTGCAAGGCACGCGCCACCTGGACAATCTGTTCTCGGGGATCACGGCCGGCTTCAACTACACCGAACACACCAAGGACAAGGACGCCACCGAGGGCTATCTGGAGCTGAAGACCGCCGGCCAGGAAAAGGTGCCGGCCGCCTTCCGCCGCGGCGTGGTCAACACCGCCTTCCTCGGCAACCCCAAGGGCATGATCAACTATGACGCCCTGGGCCTGTACCAGAGCGGCTATTTCGACTTCCTGAAAGAGACCGGCGCCGAATCCACCAAGAAGACCTGGAGCGTTTCGGAGAAGATCTCGACCTACTTCCTGCGCGGCGACATCGACACCGAGCTGTTCAGCCGCCCCTTGACCGGTAACGTCGGCGTCCAGGTCGTGCACGTCGACCAGGGTTCGAAGTCCTTCTACACCGACGGCACCGCCGTGACCGACCAGACCGGCGGCGCGAAGTACACCAACACCCTGCCGACCCTGAACCTGAACTGGCAGGCGGCCGACGACGTCACCGTGCGCTTCGGGGCCGGCGTCACCGTGGCCCGCCCGCGCATGGACGACATGGCCTCGGGCAGCGGCTACAGCGTGCAGACGCTGGGCCAGCAGCCGATCATGGTCGGCAACCAGGGCGTCTACTGGTCGGAGAGCGGCGGCAACCCGGACCTGCGTCCGTGGAAGGCGACCAACTACGACCTGTCGGTCGAAAAGTACTTCGCCACCAAGGGCTATGTGTCGGCCGCGATCTTCTACAAGGACCTCAGCAACTACGTCTATTCGATGAACGTGCTGAAGGACTTCACCGGCACGCCCCTGCCCGGCACGGCCTGCTATCAGGATCCGCAGACCAAGCTGATCCCGCTGACGGGCCGCAACCAGGAAACCGGCCTGACGGAGTGGGTCTGCGCCAAGGCCAACGCCAACCGCACCGGCAAGCTGTCGGTGATGCAGAACGCCCAAGGCGGCTACATCCGCGGCGTGGAACTGACGCTGTCCCTGCCCGGCGACGTGATCTGGCAGCCGCTGAACGGCTTTGGCCTGATCGTCAGCGGCTCGCTGAACGACAGCGCCGTCGATCCCCTGGACACGGGCAAGATCCAGGTGCCCGGCCTGTCGAAGACCATCGTCAACACCACGGTCTATTACGAGAGCCATGGCTTCTCGGCGCGGATCAACAACCGCTATCGCAGCGCCTTCCTGGGCGAGGTGCCCGACTACACCAACGCGCTGGGCAACAAGCTGGTGCACAGCGAGTCGGTGGTCGACGCCCAGGTCAGCTACACCCTGCAGAGCGGGATCGCCGAGGGCCTGACCATCTCCCTGGCCGCCCAGAACCTGACGAACGAGCCGTTCTACACCTATACGAAGAACGCCTCCTCGACGACGATCGACCGTTACGAGAAGTACGGCTCGACCTACCAGCTGGGCGTCAGCTACCGCTGGTAAGCCAAGGCTCCCTCGGAACGCCCGCCCGCCGCCAGCGGGCGGGCGTTTTCGTTAGGGACAGGACGAAGGGATGGCGCCGATGGACGAGGACCTGATCAAGCGCGTCGTCATCGTGGGCGGCGGAACGGCCGGCTGGCTGAGCGCGACGATGATGTCCAGCGTGCTGGGCAAGTCGACCCAGATCGTGCTGGTCGAGTCCGAGGAGATCGGCATCGTCGGCGTGGGCGAGGCGACGATCCCGCCCCTGGTCACCCTGTTCAGCGAGCTGGGCCTGAACGAGGCCGAGCTGATGGCCGCCGTCCAGGGGACCTACAAGCTGGGCATCGAATTCGTCGACTGGTCGACCAAGGGCGCCGTCTACAGCCACGCCTTCGGCAAGTTGGGCCACGACATCGGCCTGGCCCCCTTCTACCAGGCCTGGCTCAGCGAAACCCTGGCGGGCGACGCCGGGTCGCTCTGGGACTTCAGCCTCAACCACCTGGCCAGCCAGGGCGCGCGCTTCGCCCATCTCGACCGCATTCCCGACACCCCTCTCGCGGGCCTGACCTACGCCCTGCATTTCGACGCCGGGCTGCTGGCTGTCTACCTGCGCCGGCGATGCGAGGCGCGCGGCGTGACACGGCGCGAGGGCCGGGTGGTGGACGTCGCCCTCCGCGCTCAGGACGGCTTCATCGAAAGCGTCACCCTGGCGGACGGCGAGACCATCGCGGGCGATCTTTTCATCGACTGCTCGGGGTTTCGCGGGCTGCTGATCGAGGACGCGCTGAAGGCCGGCTACGACGACTGGTCGAACGTCCTGCCGTGCGACCGGGCGATCGCCGTACCCTGCGCGTCCTCGGGTCCGCTGTTGCCCTATACGCGCGCCACCGCTCGCGACGCCGGCTGGCAGTGGCGCATTCCGCTGCAGCACCGGACCGGCAACGGCCACGTGTTCTGCAGCGCCTTCACCAGCGAGGACGACGCCACCCGGACCTTGATGGCCAATCTGGACGGCGAGCCGCTGGCCGACCCGCGTCCGCTGCGGTTCACCACCGGGCGGCGGCGCGCCAGCTGGGTCAAGAACTGCCTGGCCCTGGGCCTGGCCGCCGGCTTCATGGAGCCCCTGGAATCGACCAGCATCCATCTGGTGCAGTCGGGCATGACCCGGTTCCTGAAGGTGTTCCCCGACAAGCGCTTCAGCCCGCTGGCGACCGCGCAGTACAATCGCGAGACCGAGCACGAATATCAGCTGATCCGCGACTTCCTGGTCCTGCACTACAAGGCCACCCGGCGCGACGACACGCCGTTCTGGCGCCATTGCCGCGACATGGCGATCCCCGACAGCCTGAGCGAAAAGATCGAATACTTCCGCGAATACGGGCACCTGCTGATCGAACACGGCGACCTGTTCCGCGAGGAAAACTGGGTGCAGGTGCTGATTGGCCAGGGCGTGTCGCCGCGCGCGGCCTCGCCCCTGTCACGCGCCCTCGATCGTCGGAGTCTCGCGACCTACATGGCCGATCTCCGCGGCGCCTACGCCCGAACGGCCGCCGCCCTGCCGTCGCACGAGACCTATCTGGCGCGCATGATGCAAACCGTCGCGACGGCGTAGACGCGGCCCACCGTCGCCTCCAATCTCAGACCAAGGTCGCGGTAGGCGCGGATGCCAGGATGTGGAGTCTGGCTCGCTGACCCAGGCCGCGGGTCAGGTTTTCGGAGGCTCTCGATGCTCGTCCACGCCGCCGTCTTCGTGGCGCTGCTCACCGGCGCCCCGGCCGCCCTGGCGACCCCCACCCCGACCTCGACCCCGACCAGCACCGCCGACAATTCGACGACGGTTTCGCTTTGGCCCCATGGCGCGCCCGGCGCCGAACGCCGGTCCGCCGAGCCTGAAATTGTCGAGAACACCTATGTCCGCAACGTCCACAGCCCCTCCCTGACGGTGTTTCCGGCCGACCCGCACCATGCCAACGGCGTGGGCGTCATCGTGGCGCCCGGGGGCGGCCATCGCATGCTGGTGTTCGTCAATGAGGGCGTTGGACCCGCCCGGGCCCTCAACCGCTACGGCGTCACCGCCTTCGTCCTGAAATACCGTCTGGCGCGCGAGGCGGGATCCACCTACGCGATCGAACGCGACGCCGCCGCCGACCTGCGTCGGGCGGTCCGCTGGGTTCGGGCCAACGCCGCGCGGTATGGCGTGGATCCGCGGCGGATCGGCGTGATGGGCTTCTCGGCCGGCGGCGAACTGGTCTCGCTGGTCGCCGACAATCCCCCGCCCGCCGAACCGGCCTCGCACGATCCCGTCGACGCGGTCAGCGCCCGGCCCGACTTCCAGGTTCTGGTCTATCCCGGGCCGCTGGGCATCCCCGCCAAGGCCGCGGCCGACGCCCCGCCCGCCTTCATCGCGGCCGGCTCGCTGGACCAGTGCTGCGCCGAGCCGGCCATGACCCTCTACAGCCAGCTCAGCAAGGCCGGCGTCTCGGCCGAGCTGCATCTGTTCGCCGACACCGACCACGGCTTCAACATCGCCGCCCACTCCGAACGCCTTTCCCTCCTGCACTGGCCCGACCGCCTGGCCGATTGGCTGAGCGACGGCGGCTGGCTGAAGGAACGGCCGGCCTCGGCGGCGAACGTTTCCAAGCCTTGATATAACCGCGCCATTCACGAGGATCCGACCATGGAATTGGGACGACGCGACCTTCTTCTCGCCGCGGCCTCGCTCGCCGTCGCCGCGACCGGAACAAAGGCCTTGGCCGCCGGCGACCGCAGGATCGGCTACGCCATCGTCGGCCTGGGCTATTACGGCCTCAACATCATCCTTCCGCAGTTCGCCAACTGCCAGCACAGCCGGGTCACGGCGCTGGTCAGCGGCGATCCGGCCAAGGCCCGCGCGGCGGCCGCGCGCTATGGCGTGCCGGAGCGCTCGATCTATTCCTATGAGACCTTCGACCAGCTTCGCGACAATCCGGACGTCGACGTCGTCTATGTCGTCCTGCCCAATTCGATGCACGCCGAATACACGATCCGGGCCGCCAAGGCGGGCAAGCACGTGATGTGCGAAAAGCCGATGGCGACCTCCGTCGCCGACTGCGAAGCCATGATCGCCGCGTGCAAGGCGGCCGGGCGCAAGCTGATGATCGGCTACCGCTGCCATTTCGAGCCCACCAATCTCGAAGCCATCCGCCTGGTTCGCGACGGCGCGGCGGGCAAGGTGCGCTATGTGCGGTCCGAGCACGGCTTCGTGCAGGGCGACCCGACCAAGTGGCGGCTGAAGAAGGCCATGGCCGGCGGCGGGTCGCTGATGGACATGGGCGTCTACAGCCTGCAGGCCGCGCGCTACATGACCGGCGAGGAGCCGGTCTCGGTCACCGCGCGGGAATCGACGGATCGCGGCGATCCCCGGTTCGCCGAGGTGGAAGACATGATCGAGTGGATGTTGAGATTTCCGTCCGGGGCGATCGCCAGCTGCCTGTCGACCTACAGCGCCAATCAGAACCACATTCTGCTGATGGGCGACAAGGGACGGGTCGAGCTGGAGCCCGCCACGCGGTACGACGGCAACCGGCTGTGGACCGGCAAGGACGGCCGCGCGCAGGAAATCACGCCGCCGCCCGGACCGGGCCAGACCCAGTTCGCCGGCCAGCTGGACCATCTGGCCGACTGCATTCGAGCCGACCGCTCGCCCATCGTGTCCGGCGAGGAAGGCCTGCGCGACATGCGGATCATCGAGGCGATCTATCGCTCGGCGCGCGAGGGGGTCACGGTGAAGCTGTAGGCGCGGTCGCCGGCCGCCGGTCCCCGAAACGGGAACCGGCGGCGACGCCTGCCTAGAACCGGTAGCTCACGCCCAGCTTGTACGACGCGCCGTAGCGGTAATAGCCCTGCGGCAGCAGCGGATTGCCGTTGATGCTGGTGGTGTTGGCCTCGTCCAGAAGGTTCTGGCCTTCCAGCGAAATGTCCATCTTTTCGGTGATCTTGTACGACGCGTGGGCCGTCACCCAGGTGATCGGATCGGCCTTTTCGTTGTAGCCGGCGCCGAGCACGTTGACCGCCGTCGCGAAGCCCGCGGTGTGATCGCCCGACAGGCTGAGCGACAGCGGGCCGTGATCATAGAAGACGCCCAGGGAATAGACCGACGGCGCGATGCCTTCGAGCGGGCGTTGCTGGCCGCCGACCCAGCTCTTGGCCCAGTTGCGGGTATATTGCGCCCGCACGCCCAGGCCGTTGTCCAGGAAGTGCTGCAGGCCGACCTCGACGCCCTTCACCTTGGCGTAGTCGCCGTTGATCGGACGGCTGATGTTGAACAGGTGCCCCGCCACGCCGATGTCCTGGCCCGGCTCCCAGCTGGTGGTGATCTGGTCGGTGATGTGCTTGCCGAACACCGCGACGTTGAAGATCGAGTTGGGGCGGAAATAGTATTCCAGGGACAGGTCGAGCTGTTTGGCCGAATAGGGCTTGAGCTTGGCGTTGCCGCTGTAGACCTGGGTGAAGTCGCCCCACGACACGCTTTCGGTGGTGCTGGTCGGCGCCAGGGTGGCGACCGACGGGCGGGCCATGGTCTTGGCCGCGCCAAAGCGCAGGCGCAGTTCTTCGGTGATCCGGTAGTTCAGGTTCAGCGACGGCAGGGCGTAGGTGTAGTCGTTCTTCTGCTCGATCGAGGTCGGCGGGGCGTAGACCGCCGTGTAGTTGAACGTGCCGTTTTCGATGACGTCGACGATCTTCGCGTCCCAGGCCTGGGCGTTGGTCTTGGTGTGCACGACGCGCAGGCCGACATTGCCGCTCCAGCGCTCGCCCTCCAGATTGGCCTGCACGTAGCCCGCCCAGGTCTCTTCGCCCACGCGATAGCTTTGCAGCGGATTCCAGGCCGGCGCGGCCTTGGAATAGTCGTAGACGCCGCCGCCCGGGCGCGGCTTGCCGTTATAGGCCGCCAGCGCCGCCTGATAGTTCGGCACGTCGAACGACAGGAAGGTCCGCGGGAAGTTGGAGTGAACCTCGCTCATGAAGTTGGGCAAGGCGAAGCTGTCGGAAATGACGTTGCCGCCCAGGGCGCCGACATTGATCGCATAGTCGCCGGAATAGTAGTCGGCCCCGCCCGTCAGCGCGTTGTTGACCAGGTCACGCGACTTCTTGCGGTCGGTGTAGTTGACGCCGAACTGCACGTTGTCGAGCCAGCCGCGCCCGGTCGCCCAGGCGCCCTTGAACGACGCGCCGGTGATCTTGTCGTCGATGTTGTCGCCGGCCAGCGAGAAGTAGTGGGTGTTGAAGTCGGAGTCGCCGAATTGCCCCTTTTCCAGGCCGCTGGCTAGGTCGCGGCCGTCATCGAAATTGACCGTGACATTGGGCACGCGCTCGCCGGTCAGCGCGATATGCGCGCTGTTGGGCTGGTTCATGCGCAGGACGACATAGCTGTCCTGCCCGCCGGAGTGCCGCTTCGAGGTCGAGCGGTAGACGTCGCCGGTCAGGGTCAGAGCGTCCGACACCTTCCATTCGGCGTTCGCGCCATAGAGCTGGGTTTCGACGACCCGGTAGGAGGTCTGATTCAGCAGTTCGGGATTGAGGCGCAGTTCCGGATCGGGATTGTCCATGTCGAAGCTGGTGACGATGCCGTTCTTGACCACGATGTTGGACCAGCGGCCCGGCGCGAAGAGCGGGTAGAAGGACTGCTGGTAGCCGACCTGCGGGGAGTCCAGCTTGGTCGACAACCCGTCGACGACCAGCTTGAAATTGTCGTTCGGTCGCCATTCGACCTTGCCGGTGAAGGCGTGACGCTTCTTCTTCTCCAGGATCGAGCCGACGCGGAACTGGCCGGGCGCGATGAGGCCGTACTCCTCCGGATCGAGTACGCCGTTGCCGTTCGGGTCGATGGCGCCGCCCCAGGCGTTGCCCGACGTCCAGCTTTCGTCGTCCGGGTCGGCGTTGCGCGTCCAGCCCCCGTCATTGCCGGCCACGTCCGTGCGATCGTTGCGCTTTTCGAGCACCACGCCCAGCAGCACGCCCAGCGTGTCGCCGGCGAAGGTGTTGCTGTAGACCGCCGACAGCTTGCGACCGTTCAGTTTGGACATCTCGTTGCGGTCGCCCTCGAGGCGCACGATGCCCTGCTGGCCGCGCCGGTCGAAGGGGCTGGCCGAACGCAGGTTGATCAGGCCGCCGATGGCGCCTTCGGTGTTGGCGGCCTCCGCGCCCTTGATCACGTCGGCGCCGCTGATGACGTCCGAGGGCAGCACGTCATAGGCGAAGTCGCGCCCGGCCCCGTCGGTGGCGAGGATGCGCCCGTTGAAGGTCGACAGCGTATATTCGGAACCCAGGCCGCGCACGCTGACCTTCTGCCCCTCGCCGCCCGCCGTGCGCGAAATCGACACGCCGGTGATGTGGCTGAGCGAGTCCGCGACGTTGTCGTCCGGAAACATGCCGAGTTCGAGGGCGCTGATCGAGTCCTGGACCGTGGTGGCGTCGCGCTTCAGCTTGACGGCCTTGGCCACGCTAGCGCGCACCCCGACCACGACCACCTCCTCGACCGTCCCGTTGTCCGAGCCGGCGGCGGGAACTTGCGCCACGGCCACGCCGGCCGACAGCAGGGCGGCGACGCCCGCGGAGGCGAGAATGACGCCTCGATGAGATGGACGACGTGACATGGCGGACCCCTTTTCCTCGCTTGTGCGGCGCAAAATTCCGAAGTTTCGGTTTGCAGCCATTTTATAATACAAAAGGTAACTATGGTTTCGCTATGGTGTCAAATAGACGCTTAACGAAAGATCCGTTCGTGCATAGTTTCGTTGCATAAATGTCGAACGCCTGCCCGCGAGCCGTCAAAATCCCCGTGCGGCCTGGTTTGTCGCGTCCCGAAAGGCCAGGCGGCGAAACGCAAGCCGGCGAAAGGAAAACGCTCAGGCATCGACCGGCAGTTTCAGCGGCCGTCCGCTCAGGCGCGCCGCATAGAGCGCCGCGCCGATCGCCGGGCTGTAGCGCGGCGCAACAAGGCTGTAGTCGGGGGAATAGGCGGCGAGCTGCCGGCGGAAGGGCTCGAGGATGAGCTCGCCGCCCTGGAACACCCCGCCCGAATAGGACAGGTTCACCGTCTCGCCGGGCGGGTACTGAAGCCGCTGGCGGATGGATTCGACGATCGCCGCCAGCTCCCCGCCGGCCTCGCTGAAGATGCGTCGCGCGGCGTCGTCGCCCTGCCTCGCCGCCTGGGCGACCAGGCGCGACAAGGCGGCGATGCGATCCCGCTGCGGCGCGGCCTTGTCGTAGACATAGGCGCAGATATCCAGATCGCTTTTCAGCTCCAGCTCGGCCGTCAGCAGCGCATGCAGCGGCCCGCGCGGCAGACGGCCGTCGGCCATGCGCGAAAAGGCGTTGAGCCCTTGGGTGGCGATCCAGTAGGCCGAGCCCTCGTCGGAAAACACCTCGCCCCATCCGCCGCCGCGCGCCGACAGGCCCTGGCGTTCGCCGTAGCCGATCGAGCCGGTGCCGGCGACGATGTTGATGCCGTCCTCGCCGGCCAGCGACCCCGCCCAGCCGCAGATCATGTCGTTGCCGCAGGCGTAGCGATGATGGCCCAGCACCGCCTCGGGGATCACGTCGAGGAAGGGCTGGACCTGGGAATCCTCGCCATGGGCGGGCAGGCCGAAGAAGGCGAAGATCACGTCCTTCGGCGACGCCCCCGCCTTGTCCAGCACCGCGTGAACGCCTTCGTGCAGCAGGGCGTGCAGGTTCTCGAAGCCGATCTGGATATGATAGCTGGAGCCGCCTTCGTGGCGGGCCAGTTCGCGGCCGCCGCCGTCGGTCAGGACGAAGGCGGTCTTGGTGCCGCCGCCGTCCACCCCCAGAAAATACCCTTCAGACATCCCCCCGTCGTCCATCGTCAGCTCAGCTCGTGAATGCGCACGCCCTGGACGACGCGGTTGACCGTGCCGGAGGTGTTGGGCTTGTCCGGCCTCAACCCCAGACGCAGGGATTCGAAGAAGGCGAAGATCTGCGGCGCGACGATGTAGGGGAACAGCAGCTCGGCGTCGTCCGCCGTCTCGAGGCCGGCGATCGCGACCTCGTCGCCCTTCGGCAGCCCCACCCCGTCCTGGGCCGTTATGGCGATGACGCGGGCGGCGTCGTTGTCGCGACGCAGCTCGTCCAGCAGATCGACATCATAGCTGCGCGTATAGGCGTTGTTGGAGAAGAAGACGACGATCAGCGTGCGGCCGTTGACGATGGTCTTGGGGCCATGGCGGAAGCCGAGCGGTGAATCGAACATCGTCACCAGGGCGCCGTTGGTCAGTTCCAGCAGCTTGAGCCCCGACTCGCGCGCCAGCCCCTGGAAGATGTGGCTGCCCAGATAGACGACGCGTTCATAGCCCTCGGTGGTGGCGGCCTTCATGACGCCGGCGGCGTCGCCGATCACCGCTTCGGTGGCGCGCGCGATGGCGTCGACGCGCGCGTCCATCGCCGCTACGCCGCTGAAGACCGCCAGCGCCGCATAGGTCATGCACGAGAAGCTGGAGGTCATGGCGAAGCCGCGGTCGTGCGTCGCTTCGGGAAGCTGCACGGTCAGGCCGCGCGACCTTTTCGCATAGGCCGCCAGCGCGCCGTCGGCGTTGCAGGTGATGACCAGGTGGTGCAGGTCGGTGACGAGGCGGTCGGCCAGTTCGACGGCGGCGACGCTTTCCGGGCTGTTGCCGGAGCGCCCGAAGGAGACCAGCACGGTAGGCGTGCCGGCCTCGAAATAGAGATGCGGGGCGCAGACGAGATCCGTCGTCGGGATCGCCTCGACCCGCCGGCCAAGGCGCGTGGACAGCACAGGGGCCAGGCATTCGCCGATGAAGGCCGAGGTCCCCGCGCCGGTCAGGATCACGCGCAGCGTGGGCAGGGCCAGAAGCGGCCGGAGGAACGCCTCGATCTCGGCCCGGCTGGCCATCAGAAGCGCCTGGGTTTCCCGAAGCATCGCCGGCTGCTGCGCGATCTCGCGCGCGGTCCACAGACCGCCCAGGCGGTCCAGTTCGGACTCCTCCAGGCCCAGATGGGTGACGTCAGACATAAGCGTACTCCGGCTCGGGGGTGCAAGCCGCGCGATAGGCCTCCAGCGTCTCGCCGATGTGGGCGATCACCAGATTGGCCGGGCTGGGCGTCAGGCCGGCGTTGCGGACGGCCGCGTAGGCCTGCGGCAGATATTGGCTGATCAACGCCAGGGGCGGCGGATGGTCGGTCAGGTTGGCGAACATCGCCTCCTGGGCGGCGGTGACCTGCAGGTCGGGCCAGTAGTAGCGGATCCGGTCCGACAGGCTGTACTGCAGGTCGAACTGCAGGTCCGACCCCGTGGCGTGATAATATTTGGCCCAGTTGCGCGGATCGGCCTTCATGCGCTCGATGGCGATATGGCGGAAGCGCGAGGCCCCGTCCTCGCCGATCCATTCGCGCTCGATGGCGTCGAGCGCCCAGAACGCCTCGCGCAGCGCGAAGGTGACGCCGGGGCCGACCTTGAGGATGGCGAAGTGGTCCTCGACCAGGGCCTTCAGCGCCTGGGGCGTCTGGTAGTCGGTCGAATGGGCCTCGAAGACGATGTGCGGCTGGTCGTCGAGCGCGCGGCTCAGGGCGACGGCCTTGGCGCGGTCATAGTCGATGACCTTGTGGTGGTCGAACTCGACGCCGGGCTGCACCACCGCGGCGATGACGCGCGGCCAGGCCTCCGACAGTCCTTCCGTCGCGAAGATGGCGCGGTGGGCCTCGATGGTCTTGAGCGCCGCCTGGGGCGTCGTCACCTCCAGCTCGGGCAGGTCCTCGGCCGCGCCGCCGGGCACGGGCACCTCGGTTCCGATGACATAGACGCACGGCTCGCCGCCGACACGCCGTTGCGTCGCCTCGGCGATCCTGATCAGCCGCGCGGCGCGGCGGGCGATGGTGTCTTCCGGCAGGGGCGTCGGATCGTCGGCGCACGACATCGAGCAGTCGGCGTGGATCTTGCGGAACCCGGCGGCCACGTACTGCTCGATCAGCACCTCGGCCTTCTCCATCGCCTGGTCGGCGCCGAGCGCGGTCCAGGGATTGGGGCCCAGGTGGTCGCCGCCCAGCAGGATGCGCTCGCGCGGCAGGCCGACCTTGTCGGCGATGGCGTGGACGAAGTCGCGGAACATCTCCGGCGTCATGCCGGTATAGCCGCCGTCCTGATTGACCTGGTTGCACGTCGCCTCGATCAGCACCACGCCGACTCCGGTGTCCAGCGCGTGCACGAAGGCCGCCTCGATGACCAGCGGATGGGCCGAGCAGACCGAATATATGCCGCACGCCTGACCCGACTTATGCCGGGCGACCAGATCGAGCATCGCCTTCATGGAAAGAACCCTCTGACTACGGCGCAACCTAACGCAGGGCGCTACACAACGCAATCAAAGCAATGAAAACGAAACATAGAAATTTCGTTTTTGCCTAGAAGATCGGCCACATGAAAAAAGGAGCGGTCGTTGCAGGAACGACCGCTCTAGGGGGACTGAAAAGGGTTGAGGCTACGGCGCCAGCGCCAGCAGGGCCGAAGCGACCAGGGCCAGGGCCAGGCCCGTCATCTTGAGTTCGCCGGGCACGACCCCAGCGATCAGCAGGGCGATCACCGCCGTGACCAGCGGCCCGCCGGCGTTGGTCAGCGGCGCGACGACGATCGCCTTGCCATGGCGGAAGGCGTAGACCAGCGACAGCGCCCCCAAGGCGTTGAGCATCTGGATGCCCGCCGCCAGCCACGGCCCGTCCCAGCCCCAGTTGATGGGCTTGGAAAAGTCGGTCATGGCGATCGCGACCGGAACCAGCATCAGGCCGGTCAGCATCATGTAGAAGAAGATGCTTTCGGCGCTCATGCGGGTATTGGCCAGTTTCATGAAATAGGCCTGCACGCCCCAGCATAGCATGATGATCAGGGCCAGCGGGAACCAGGTCGAGCCGTGGGCGAACGAGAAGCCCTGGGGCGAAAAGTCGAACAGGGGCAAGGCCGCCAGCGCCAGGACCACCCCCAGCGCGCCCAGCCGCGTGGTGCGCTCCTTCAGCAGGGCGAACGACATCAGGATGGTGACCAGCGGCGACAGCGAGATGATCGGAAAGACCAGATAGGCCGGGCCCGTCGTCACGGCATAGAACAGGACCATCTGGCCGCCGGCTCCGGTCAGGCCGACCAGCAGGCCATAGAGGATCGACTTCGGATCGCGATCCAGCTTCCACCTTTCCCGCTGCATGACGATGACCGCCGGCACGATCATGGTCACGGCCCAGACGCAGTAGACCAGGGTCTCGGGAAAGCCGCGCTGAGCCGAAACGCCCGCGAAGGCGCCCCAGACGCCCCACAGGGCCACGGTCAGGAAGGCGAAGACCAGCCAGCGCCGGGGTGTCGCGGCGGACGCGTCGGCCGGAGCCACGGGGATGTCGGTCATGCGCGGCCGCCTTTCGCGGGGACGGCTTCGATCAGCAGGAACTTCTCGAACCGGGCCGGGATGCGGGCGGCCTGCGCCGTGACCGTCCCCAGATCCTTGCCGTTGTAATAGTCGGTCAGGTGGTAGCGCCCCTCGCCCAGGCCGCGCAGCTCGACCGTCCCATCCCAATGCGGGGCGTAGAAGGCATAGTAGAGCCGGCCGTCCTTCTCGATCGCGTGGGCTTCCGGCTTGTCGAAGCCGATGTCGTACAGCTCGCCCAGATACTGGCCCTTGGGCAGCATCTTGGCGTTGTAGAGGTCGGCCCATTTGCGCCACAGCGCCTCGCGCTGGGGCGTCAGGCGGAAATTGGCGTCCTTGCCCCGCCCTTCGTTCGGCCAGGTGAACTTGGTGGAGATCACCGCGCCGACGCCAACGCTGGAGGCGAAGTCGTCGCCGCCGTCGCTCAGTTCGACATGGTCGCCGGCATAGGCGGCGTCGCGCCCCATCAAGGCTTTCAGCGACTTGCCCTTCAGGCGCACCTGCCACGACGACAGCGGATCCGAGGCCGGAACCTGGTTGACATAGGGCAGGTTGTGGAAGGCGTAGGCCGTGCCGCAGGGGCAGAACTCCACGACGGCGTTCGGATTGGCCTCGAGGGCGGTCTCATAGACCATCTTCCAGAAATCCTGCAGCTTCTCGACCGACTCCTCGGGACGCGCATGGTTGTGGGCCGGGTTGTAGCAGGGGGCGACGCCGTTCATGTGCTGGCCGTCCAGCTTCAGGCCCTCATAGCCCCACTCGCCGATGATTTTGCGCACCAGCTTTTGCGTATAGTCCCGGGTCGGCTGATAGGCGGGGCAAAGGTAGAAAGCGTTCCACCAGGTGACGTTCTGCACCGCGCCGTTGGCGTCGAGCAGCAGCATGTCGGTGTGGTCGTGCAGCAGGTCCGAGCCCGGGTCGACGGCCAGGGGCGCCAGCCACAGCTTGGGCTTCAAGCCCGCCGCGCGGATCGCCTTGACGAAGGCGACCATGTCCGCCTCGCTGCGGAACTTGCGCGGGTCCAGGGCCCAGTCGCCCTCGTTGGTCTGCCAGCCGTCGTCGAGCACGGCCCACTTGAAGCCCAACTCCCTGACCTTGCCGTAGGTGCCCTCGACCTCGGCGATATTGAAGTCGCGCTCATAGCCCCAGGCGCACCAGATGGGCTCATACGACCCTTCCGGCGCCTTCGGGGCCGCCAGGCCGCGGTCGGCCATGACGCGGCGATAGGCGTCGAGCGTCGCGTAATAGTCGCGCTGGTGCACGGTGACGAAGGCGTCGAGCGAGGTCAGGGTGTCGCCCGGCTTCAGCGTCACCGCCCGCGCCTCCTCCAGCGCCACGGACGCGCCGACCGGCGACGCGATGATCGGCAGCGAGACCAGCTTGGGGGTCCGTTCGACGTGGCCGACGGCGATGCCGGCGTCGGGCCGCCAGACATCGGCGATCGGCGTCCCCGAGCCGTAGTCGGAGGCGTTCATGCCCATGAAGTTGGCCTGCTCGAAGCCGTCCTTCACCGGCTGCACCCAGTCGCGGCGGTCGTCGTGGGTCGAGCCCGACCACGACCAGAACCCCGCGCCCGACGACTTCAGCACGTGCGCGCCGATACGGTAGCTTTCGACGCTGAGCGGTGCGCCGCGCGTCTGCCGCCAAGCCACCGCCATCAGCGGAAAACCGGGATAGCGATCGTAGAAGGTCAGGCTGACCGTCTTCTCCAGACCCTCGGCCGAGGCGCCGCGGACCGTGTGGCGCACGCCCGGGCCATGGGCGTCGCTGACCGGGACCTGGCGATGGTCGATGAAGTTGAAGCGGTCGACGACTCGCCCGCCCTTGAGCGTCAGGGTTTCGGTCGCGGCGAAGTCGGTCAGGGGCGCGGCTTGTCCGCCGAGACTGGAGATCAATCGGCTGTTCAGGGCGGCGTCGAACTCGACGGTCAGGGTCTTGTCGCCGGCCCGCGCCACCGTCACCGCGGCCCAGGCTCGGCTGGCCCCGAGCGCACCGGTGGCCAGAACGGTCCCGCCGAAAAGACCCAGCACGCCGCGCCTGTCCACCAGGGGTTCCGAGATCATCCGCCGCCTCCGTCTGTACGAAAATGATCTTGCAGAAGCAGTTTTTAGAAGGCAAACAAAAAGACATAAAAACGAAAGAATAAGTTTCGCTTTCGTTGCTTCGGGCGGATTTAGGGAAAAGGTGGAAGATGGCCCTCAGGCTCAACAGGCGCTTGCTGCTCGCTCTCGCAGCCTCCGTGTCGCTGGCCGCGAGCGCGCCGCTGTCGGCCCAGGCCGCGCCCGGCGCCGAGACCTACACCGTGGCCGACTACGCCAAGGTGCGGAAGTTCGACGCCCACGTCCACGTCAACGTCAAGGACCCGGCCTTCCTGGACCAGGCGGCCGCCGACAATTTCGAACTCCTGTCTATCAATGTCGACTACCCGGCCTTCCCGCCGATCGCCTATCAGGCCGACGTCGCCCACCACTTTGCCAAGCTCGCTCCCCAGCGCTTCCACTACGCCGCCACCTTCTCGATGAAGGGCTTCGGCGGCGAGGGCTGGGCGCAAAGGACCAACGCCTATCTCGACTCCGAATTCCGGCAGGGCGCCCTGGCCGTCAAGGTGTGGAAGAACGTCGGCATGGTCGAGCGCGACGCCAAGGGCCAGCTGATCTTCATCGACGACAAGGGCTTCGATCCGGTCTTCGACCACCTGGCCGCCCGGAACATCCCGCTGATCGCGCACCAGGCCGAGCCCTACAATTGCTGGCTGCCGATCGACCAGATGACGACCAAGAACGACAAGGCCTACTTCACCGAACATCCGGAATACCACATGTATCTCCACCCGGAGATGCCGCGCTACGAGACCCTGATGGCCAAGCGCGACGCCATGGTCGCCAACCATCCCAAGCTGCGCTTCGTCGGCGCGCACATGGCCAGCCTGGAGTGGAACGTCGACGAGGCGGCGAAATTCCTCGACGCCCATCCCAACGCCGTGATCGAGCTGGCCGCCCGCATGGCCCAGATCCAGTACCAGTCGGTCCGCGACTACGCCAAGGTGCGCGGCTTCTTCCTCAAGTACCAGGACCGCATCCTCTACGGCACCGACCTGACGCTCAATCCCGGCGAGGACGCCCAGGGGTTCAAGACGGTGGCGCACGATTACTGGATGTCGGACTGGACCTATCTGGCCACGCCCCAGACCCAGCGCGTCGCCGACATCGACGCCGATGCGCGCGGCCTGGCCCTGCCCAAATCGGTGATCGACAAGATCTACTACAGCAACGCCAGGCGCGAATTCTTCGCCCCTCAGGCGCACTGATCGATAGGGGCTCCATGACCGTCCGCACCCTGCTGGCCTCCGCGGCGCTGGCCGGCCTCCTGGCCTTTTCCACGCCCGCCGCCGCCCAGACCGACCCGCTGGCGGCGACCGGCCGGTGGTCGATCCCCGAGCGATCCCAGGCCCGCACCCCGCCCATGGGCTGGAACTCGTGGAACGCCTTCCGCACCGAGGTCGACGAGGCCAAGGTGCTGGGCGCGGCCAAGGCGCTGGTCGACAGCGGCCTGTCCCGGCTGGGCTACACCTATGTGAATATCGACGACGGCTGGTGGCTCAAGCGTCGGCAGTCGGACGGGCGGCTGGTGATCCGCACGGCGATCTTCCCCTCGGCGAAGATCAAGGGCCGGGACACCGACTTTCGCCCCTATACCGACACCCTGCACAGGATGGGCCTGAAGGCGGGCATCTATACCGACATCGGCCGCAACGCCTGCTCGCAAGCCTACGACCTGCATTCCCCCAACCTGCCCGAGGGCACGACGGCGGAGCGCGAGGTCGGGCTCGCCGGCCATGTCGATCAGGACATCGGCCTCTATTTCCAGGACTGGGGCTTCGACTACATCAAGGTCGACGCCTGCGGGATCAATGTCTACGCCCCGGGCTCCGACCTGGTGCGCGATCACGGCTACAGGCCCGTACCGCCCCTGATCGACCAGGCGTCGATCAGCCGGACCGACGTGCCGGCCGTGCGGGCCCTCTACGCCGAGGTGGCCCAGGCGCTGAAGACCCACAATCCGGACGGCGACTACATCCTGGCGATCTGCAACTGGGGGACGGCCGACGTCCGGTCCTGGGGCAAGGACGTCGGCCACATGTGGCGCACCAGCGGCGACATCACCCCGACCTGGACGCGCATGCTGCACAATTTCGACAGCGCCTCGACCCGCGCCCTCTACGCAAAGCCCGGCGCGTGGAACGATCCCGACATCCTGTTCGTCGGTCACGGCGAGTTCGACCAGAACCACCTGACCGAGGCCCGGTCTCACTTCGCGCTGTGGGCGATGATCAACGCCCCTCTGCTGATCAGCTACGACCTGCGCCAGGCTCCGCGAAGCCTGATGGACATCTGGGGCAACGCCGACATCGTGCGGCTCAACCAGGATCCCGGCGGCCACCAGGGCGTGATCGCCTACGCCTCGGACGACGTACAGATCATCGTCAAGACCCTGTCCAACGGCAAGAAGGCCGTGGCCCTGTTCAACCGGGGTCTGGGCAAGACCGATGTGACCCTCACGGCCGCCCAGCTGAAATTCGCCGACGACGCGCCGGTCCAGCTCAGGAACCTGTGGGACAAGACCACGCCCGCGCCGTTCACCGGCGAGACCACCTTCACGCTGGAGCCGCGCCAGACCCTGGTGTTCGAGGCCTCCGGCGCGCGGCGGCTGAAGGATGGCGTCTACCTGTCGGAAATCCCAGGCGACGTGAACGTGGCCGCCGACGGAGTGATCGTCCCCGAGCCCGATCCGGTCGTTCACCGCATGCGCAACGCCTGGGGCGAGACCCGCGGCTCGGGCGAGCGTCCGGCCTATGCCGGCTGGGGCGGCGCCCAGGCCGACGCCACGCCGTACGACCAGGCGCTGCGCATCGACGGCCAGGGGTTCGACACCGGCATCGGCGCCTTGACCAACTCGCGCCTCGAGGTGCGCAACGCCGGGCATGCGCGCTTCGAAGCCCAGGTCGGGGTGGACGACTCCACACGCAACACCAAGGACAAGGTGCGCTTCTCCGTCTATGGCGACGGCAAGCTGCTGGCCGAAAGTCCGCCCATGGGCTTTGGCGAGGCGCCCCGCGCGCTCACGGCCGACATCAAGGGCGTCCGCATCGTCGAGATCGTCGCCCGGTCGCAAGCCTTGACCAGCGACCTGCCGCTGGTGGTCGCCTGGGGAGACGCGGCTCTGCGCCGCTGATGGCTCAGGCCTTGTAGAGCCTGACCCCGAGGCGCTCGGCCGCTTCGTCGATGTGGTGCGGAGCGGCGTCGTCGGTGATCAGGATGTCGAGGTCGGCCACGTCGATGATCCGGTGCAGGCAGACCTTGCCGAACTTGGAGGCGTCGGTCACCGCGATGACCTCGCGCGCCGTCTCGACCATCTTGCGGTTCAGTTGCGCCTCGGGTTCGTGATGGGTGGTGATGCCGCGCTCGACGTCGAAGCCGTCGACGCCCAGGAACAGCTTGTCCAGCAGCAGGTCGTCCAGCGCCGCCACCGTCTGGGCGCCGTAGAAGGCCATGTTCCGACGGCGCAGCTCGCCGCCCAGCATGACGATCTTGATCTTCCGCTTCTGGTTCAGGACGCCCAGCACATCGAAGTCGTTGGTGACGACGGTGATGTCTTCCTCATCCGGCAGGAAGCGCGCGATCTGCAGGGTGGTCGTGCCCGAGTCCAGCATGATGGAGTCGCCAGGCCTGACCATGCCGGCCGCCAGCTTGCCGATCCGCTCCTTGGCCTCGGTATGGCTGATCCGCTTGGTCTCTATGGCCGGCTCGACATAGGCGTTGACCACCTCGGTGCAGATGGCGCCGCCATAGGCGCGCGTGGCGACGCCGTGCTCTTCGAGATAGTGCAGATCCTTGCGGATGGTCTGCATCGACACGCCGAACTGTTCGGACAGCGGGCCGACCTGAACGCTGCCGCGCGACCGGAGCATGGCGGTGATCTCGCGCCGACGCTCCGACGTGTCGCGCGTCACCTTAACCGAACCATCCGCCATCAAACCGCATCTCCCTGACCGGATCGCGGCTGCGCGGCTCGGCTTTCGGTATAGGTTCCAACAACTTGCCTTTTTAGCCGTTGATCGTCAATCGTAGGACAAAAGTGAAGGCGCGGCTGGGTTCGGGCCCTCAGCGGCCTTCGCAGGGGTGTTTGGCGATAGAAAACGAAAGCTAGGTCGCCTCGCGGCCGGCGCCTCTTGGCTCTCAGTTGATCCAGCCGCCGTCGATGATGTGGATTTGGCCGGTGGTGAAGGCCGACTCGTCGCTGGCCAGGTACAGCGCCAGTTGCGCCAGTTCCTCGGGCCTGCCCAGGCGGCCCATCGGCTGGCGGGCGGTGAAGGCTTGCCGGGCGGCCTCGTAGTCGCCCGTGTCGGCCAGGCGCTGGTTCAGCGAGGGCGTCTCGACCGTGCCGGGGCAGATGGCGTTGCAGCGCACCCTCTGCCCCACGAAATCGGCCGCCACGGCCTTGGTCAGGCCGATCACCGCGGCCTTGGTGGCGCCGTAGGCGAAGCGGCCCGGCACGCCCTTGATGGAGCTCGCCACCGAGGACATGTTGACGATCGAGCCGCCGCCGTTCGCCAGCATGGCCGGCAGGAAGGCGCGGATCGTCCGGTACATGGCGTTGACGTTCAGGTCGTTGGAGAACGCCCAGGCCGCCTCGTCGCAATCGAGGATCGTGCCGGAATGGACGAAGCCGGCGCAGTTGAAGAGCACGTCGATCGGCCCCAGGTCGGCGGCCAGGTCCAGGATGGCCTGAGGGTCCAGCACGTCCAGGCGGCGGGTCTCGCAGCCGCTCAACTGGGCCAGCAAGGCCGCGTTGACGTCGGTGGCGATCACCCGCGCGCCCTCGCGGGCGAACAGCTCGGCGCTGGCCTTGCCGATGCCCTGAGCGGCGGCGGTCACCACAGCGGTCTTGCCCGAGAGTCTTCCCATTTGGCTTGTGTTCTCTAGCTGGTCCGCCGCAGCGGGAGACAGGCCGGACCGATCGGATCAAAGGCCTTGTAGGTCAGGATGAATTCCTGGTGGCCCAGGGCCTCCGACACGGTGCGTCGGCCGTTGGCCACGGCCAGGACAAGATCATGGATCTCGGCGCCGACCTCGTCGAGCGCGCCGCGCCCCTCCATGATGCGGCCGGCGTCGACGTCCATGTCGCCCGTCAGCTTGCGATAGGTCTCGGGATTGGCGCAGACCTTGATCACCGGCGAGATGGCCGAACCGACCACCGAACCTCGCCCGGTGGTGAACAGGGTGACATGTGCGCCGCAGGCGATCAGTTCGACGATCTCGGCGTTGTCGGAAATGTTGGGAAAGCCGAAGCGCGGCTCGCCGTCCGGCACCACGTCCAGCAGATAGAGCCCGCCGCTGGGCGGCTGGTCGCCGGGCTTGAGGATGCCGACGATCGGGGCCGAGCCCGACTTGGAATAGGCTCCCATCGATTTTTCTTCCTGGGTGGTCAGCCCGCCCTCGGCGTTGCCCGGCGCGAAGCTGCCGTAGCCCATCACCGTGTAGTAGGCCTCGGCCTTGCGAACGCTGGCCTCCAGCGCCGCGCCCAGTTCGGGCGTGACGGCGCGGCTCGCCATGACCGCCTCGCAGCCGACCAGTTCGCCGGTCTCCTCGAAGATGCAGGCCGCGCCCTGGGCGCCCAGGCGATCGAACGCCCGGCCGACGGCGGGATTGGCGGTGATGCCGCTCGTGCCGTCCGAGCCGCCGCAGATCGTGCCGATCACCAGCTCCGAAACCTCCATCGGCGCCACGGGCGTCCGTTCGGCGATCGCCTTGAGCCGGGCCACGGCCTCCAGCCCCTGGGCGATGGTCGACGCCGTGCCGCCGCTGTCCTGGATCACCAGGGTCTCGACCGGCCGGCCGCTGGCCTGGATCGTGGCGCGCAGCTGCTCGCGATTGAAGCTTTCGCAGCCCAGGGAGATCAGCAGCACGCCGCCGACGTTGGGGTGGGTTCCCAGGGCCTCCATGACCTTCAGGGCGTAGGCGTTGGGATAGCAGCCGGGGAAGCCGATCAGATGGACGTCCAGGTCGTCGCTGCGCGTGACCACGGCGCGCGCCACATGGTGGGCGCACTCGACCAGATAGGCGACGGCGATTACGTTGCGCACGCCCTTGCGGCCGTCCTGGCGCAGATAGCCGCGCAGCGGGGCGGTCACGAGCCCTGCCCCTGGTCGCCGGTCGCCAGCCGGGTGTGGCTGGCGATGTAGTCGCTCTTCATGTTGTGCATGTGGACATGCTCGCCGATCGCGGCCCCGGCCGTCATCGAGCCGATCGGCGCGCCGTATTTCACCACCTTGTCGCCCGCCGCCAAGGCGTGGCGGGCCAGCTTGTGGCCGACCTCGACGGCCGAGGGCGCGGCCACCGGCCGGCCGTCGATAGTCAGGATGTCGCCCGCGCGCACCGACGCGCTGAGCACCAGGACGTTGTCGTGCGGATGAAGCAGGATCAGGGTCACGCCGTCGCCCTCGCGCCGCCCGCGGCGCGCGGCGTCGGCGCCTGCGGATGCAGCAGGCCTTCGCCGCGCAGATCATCCCACAGGGCGTCGGGGATCGCCTGGGCGGCCCAGGCGCGGGCCTGGCGAACCTGGGCGGGGTTCGACATGCCGGGAATGACGCTGGCGACCTGCGGATGGGCGAGCGGGAACTGCAGGGCCGCCGCGGCCAGGGGCGTGTCGTGCGACCGGCAGACGGTCTCCAGGCGCCGCACGCGCTCCAGGATCTCCGGCGGGGCCGGCGCGTAGTTGTAGTGCGCGCCGGGCTGGACGCCTTCCACCAGGACGCCGGAATTGAACGGGCCGCCGACGATGATCGAGACGTCGTGCGCGGCGCAACGGGGCAGGAAGCGGTCCAGCGCCGTCTGCTCCAGCAGGGTGTAGCGGCCCGCCAGCAGGAAGACGTCGAACTGCGCCTGGTCCAAGGCGGCGTCGCAGATCTCCCACTCGTTGACGCCCAGGCCGATAGCCCCGACCGCGCCGCTGTCGCGCAGGGCGCGCATGGCCCGGTAGCCGCCCTCGAAAAACTCGCGGCGCCGCGCCGAGTCGTCCGCGCCGTGGGTGAGGCCGCCCAGGTCGTGGGCCAGCAGCACGTCGACATGGTCGCGGCGCAACCGGGCGAGGCTGGCCTCGAAGGTCCGCATCACCCCGTCGTAGCTGTAGTCGAACACCGGCTCGAACCGCGCGGCCGCCACAAAGCCATGACGCTCGCCCAGCGGATCGACGTCCGGCGCCGGGCGCAGCCGGCGGCCGACCTTGGTCGAGACCTTCACCGACGTGGGAAGAACGGCGCCCAGCCGGGTCTCGCTGAGGCCAAAACCGTAGTGCGGCGCGGTGTCGAAATAGGTGATCCCCTCGGCCAGCGCCGTCTCGATCGTGTGACGCGCTTCGTCCTCGCTGACGGCGGCGTAGAGATTGCCGATCCCGCCGGCTCCGAAGCCCAGTTCGGGGAGGGTCAAGGTCACTGGAACTCGCCTCCCAGCGCGATCGAGACCTCGTCGGCCGCCGAGCGGATCGCGGCGATGGTGTCGGCGATCGGGATGGCGGTCGGAGTCTCCACATAAGGCGAGGTCAGGGCCGCGGCGACGCCGTCGGGCCCGAGGATGGGGGCGGAGATGTCGAGCACGTGCCGAGTGACGTCGCTGAAGGCCTGGACATGCTGGTCGGCGCGGGCCTTGGTCGCCCGGGCCTCGAACGCCGCCCACGCCGCCGGAGCGACGCCGACGGAAAGCCGCTTGCGCCATTCGTCGCGGACCGTCTCCGGCTGGAAGGCGTAGAGCACCAGGCCCGACGTCGCCTCGACGATCGCCCGGTGATAGCCCACCCGCACCGAGAACCCTTGGCTGCCCGGCGCCTCGACCCGGGCCACGACGACCATGTTGGCGGCGCTGGCCACCGCCAGGTGGCAGGACTGGCCGATGGTGTCCGACAGCCGGCGCATGACCGGCAGCGCCGCTTCCAGCAGACTCTTGGTCGGCCCGCGCGCCATGCCGATCGAAAACAGCTTGTTGGTCAGCACCAGCCCGTCGCCGCTTGGGGCGTTGGCGACGTAGCCGCGCTGCTCCAGGACCTGGACCATGCGGAACAGTTCGCTGACCGAACGGTCCAGGGCGGCGGCGATCTGCGCCATGCCCATGGGCGCGCCGCGCGCCGCCAGCAGTTCGAGCACGTCCAGGCCCTTTTCCAGGGCGGGCGCGCGGTACTTGGATCGGGGATCGTCGGGTTCAGCCATGGGGCTGTATCCGATAGAATCGGCGGCAAGTCCCGCCGAAGAGGGCTGCCAGGTCGCGCGGCTCGGTCAGTCCGCTCAAGGTCCTGGCCAGGTTCAGCCAGCCCGCGTAGTCGCCCGCCAGGTTCAGCACCGGCCAGTCGCTGCCCCACATCAGCCGTTCCGCGCCGAAGGCCGAGACGAGATGGCGGACATACGCCGCCAGCGCCTCGGGTTCCTGGTCGGGCGCGGCTTCCGTCAGAAGGCCCGAGAGCTTGCAATAGACCTGCGGCAGGGCGGCCAGATCGCCGATCGCCCGCGCCCAGGCCGAGACCGCGCCCGAGGCGATCGGCGGCTTGGCGCCGTGATCGATGACGATCGACAGGTCGGGCCGGCGGCGCGCCAGGCTCAGCAGGTGAGGCAGGTGGCGCTCCATGACCAGGGCGTCCAGCGACAAGCCGCCGGCGACCATGGCGTCGATCGCCGGATCCAGCTCGGGATCGGCGATCCAGGCGTCGTCCGGCAGGTCCTGCAGCATCGGACGCAGGCCGCGAAGCTTCGGATGGCGGGCCAGGGCCGCGACCCGGTCCGGCGCCTGGGGCGAAGCCAGGTCGACCCATCCGACGACGGCCAGGACCAGCGGCTCACGGTTGGCCAGCGCCAGCAGCCAGTCCGTGTCGCGATCGTCGGCCTGGGACTGGACCAGCACCGAGCCGGTCAGGCCCAGCGGCGCGCCGATCTCGCGCAGGTCCGCCGGTCCGAAATCGCGGTGGATCGGCGCGAGATCCGGCGTCGGCCAGGCGAAGCCGTTGCGACCGACCCGCCAGAAGTGTTGGTGCGCGTCGATCAGCACGTGACGATCGCCTTGATGACGCCCGCTTCCGGCGTCATCCAGCCGGGGAGGGTTTCGGCGAGGTCCGCCAGGCTCGAGGCGTGGGTGTTGAGCGCCTTGGTCGGGACCTGGCCCGCGCGGATCGCCGCCACGACGAGGTCGAAGTCCTCGGGCGTGGCGTTGCGGCTGCCCAGCAAGGTGGTCTCGCGCTTGTGGAATTCGGGGTCGGAGAAGGTGATGTCGGCGCCCACGACCGAGATCAGCACATAGCCGCCGCCGTGGCCGACATAGGCGAACCCGGCCTCCATCGCCTTGGGATTGCCCGTGGCGTCGAACACCACGTCAAAGAAGTCCCCGCCGGTCAGGTCCGCCAGGGTTCGCGGCGTATCGGCGTCGAGCGCCACGACGTGGTCGGCGCCCAGGTGGTCGTGGCAGAAGTCCAGGCGGTCCCGCCGGCTGTCGAGCGCCGTCACCACCCCGCCGCGAAGCTTGGCGAACAGGGCGGCGGCGATGCCGATCGGGCCGGCGCCGACCACCAGCACGGACTGGCCGGGCGCGACCGCGGCCCGGTTCACCGCGTGCGCCCCGATCGCCAGGAACTCGACCATCGCCGCCTCGTCCAGGGTGATCCCCTCGGCCTTGCGGACGAAGCCCTCGGCGACCGACAGATATTCGGCCATGCCGCCGTCGCGGTGCACGCCCAGCACCTGGATGTTCATGCAGCAGTTCGGCTTGGCCTTGCGGCAGGCGGCGCAGGCGCCGCACGACATGTAGGGCATGACATAGACCGGATCGCCCGGACGCAGGGCGGCGCCGTCCGGCGCCTCGACGACCTCGCCGCTCAGTTCGTGCCCCATCACCCGCGGATAGGCCAGGTAGGGCTGGGTGCCGCGATAGATGTGCATGTCGGTGCCGCAGACGCCGACGCGGCGCACGCGGATCAGGACCTCGCCCGGCCCGCGCGTCGGAATGGGACGGCGTTCCATGACCAATCGGCCGGGCGCGGCGCAGACGAGGGCGTTCATCATGGTCAGTGGGCTCCGGCCGGCGCGGGCTTCAGGTCCCGACCGACGACGCGGCCGGCGGTCAGGCCGAACAGTCCGACGATCGCGAAACAGGCGCAGGGCACCAGGACGGCGTAGGTGATGGCGCTGGCGTCCGAGATCGCGCCCATCAGCGCCGTCAGCACCGCCCCGCCGATGATGCTCATCACTAGGAACGACGACCCCGTCTTGGTCAGCGGCCCCAGGCCCTTGATCGAGCTGGCGAAGATGGTCGGGAACATGATCGACATGAAGATGCTGGTCGCGGCCAGGGCGTAGAGGCCGGTCTTGCCGCCGACCAGGGCGGCGACCAGGGTGAGCGCGACATTGATCGCGGCGAACAGCCCCATCAGCCGGGCGGGATTGACGCGGCTCATCGCCGCCGTCCCCAGGAAGCGCCCGATCATGAAGCCGACCAGCGACCAGGACAGGTAGGCGGCGGCCGTCTTCTCGCCCATGCCCGGGACTTCGTGCTGGGCGTAGCGGATCATGAAGCTCCAGACGCCGACCTGGGCCCCGACATAGAAGAACTGGGCCGCGACGCCGAACAGGAAGCGCGGTCGGGCCAGAAGGCCGGCGATCGCCTGGCCGGCGGGCAGGGCCGCATCGGCCTCGTCCGGATCGGGGCGGCCGGCCTGGTGCGGAAACTTGGTCACGGCCACCAGGGCGGCCCAGGCCAGCACGACGCCGGCGATGATCAGGTAGGGCGTCTGGGTCAGGTGGGCCTCGGACGTCTGGAAGGCCTCGAGCTGGGCCGGGCTCATGGCCGCGAACTGGGCCGGCGTCGGCTCCACGCCGGAAAGGATGAACTGGCGGCCGGCCACCACCGCGGTGATGGCGCCCAGCGGGTTGAAGGCCTGGGCGAGGTTGAGCCGTTGTTCGGCGGTGGCCGGATCGCCCAGCACGGTGATCAGCGGGTTGGCCGAGGTCTCCAGGAACGCCAGGCCCGAGGCCAGGACGAACAGGGCGGCCAGGAACCACGCGTACTGGCGGGCCTCGGCGGCGGGATAGAACAGCAGGGCGCCGGCGCCGAACAGCAGCAGCCCCACGATGACCGCCGCCTTGTAGCCGTACCGGCGCATCACCAGACCGGCCGGCAGGGCCAGGAAGAAATAGCCGAGATAGAAGGCAGACTGGACCAGGCCCGACTGCAGATCGCTGAGGAAGAACGCCTTCTTGAGGTGCGGAATGAGCACGTCGTTCAGATTGTTGGCCACGCCCCAAAGGAAAAACAGGGTGACGATCAGAATGAGCGGGGCGAGCGCCGTCTTGCGGGCAGGGCTGGAATCCATGGTCGCGTTCCTCCGTCGCGGCCTGGTTGACCCGGCTCGCCTTATCGGTTGAAGTCATCATGGATGACGTAGCGCGTCAAATATGAAAACGCCGAACGGCGGTAGGGAGGAAGCCATGTCGACCACGCGTCGATGCTTCATCGTCGACTTGGCTGATGACGCCGAGGCGATCGCCGCCTATCGGCGATGGCACGCGCCCGGCGGCCCGCCGGCCGAGGTCACGCGGTCAATCCGATCCGCCGGCGTCCGCGGCATGGAGATCTGGTTGAGCGGAAATCGGCTGTTCATGATCATGGAGACCGAGCCGGGCTTCTCACCCGAAGCCAAGGCGGCGGCGGACGCTGCCGATCCGGCGGTCCAGGCCTGGGAAGCGCTGATGAGCACCGTCCAGAGGCCCGTCGGCTGGTCGTCGCCCGGCGTGAAATGGACGCCGGCCGAACGGATCTTCGATCTGGACGAGCAGCCCTAGGCCCTATCTACGTGGGAGGCCTGCGCCCGCCGCCAGCGGGTTGGCGTGCTGCCGACGATCGCGTGGAACAGGCGGGACATGTGCGCCTGGTCGGCGAACCCGCTGTCCAGGGCGATCTGGCAGAGCGAATTCCGGCTCCGCCGCATCAGGGCCTTGGCGCGCTCCAGGCGGCTGCGGATCACGTAGTCACGCGGCGACACCCCGAAACTGCCCTTGAAGCACCGCGAGAAATGGCCCGCGCTGAGCTGGACGATCGCCGCCATTTCCCGATTGCAGAGGGTCTGGTCGAGATGATCCTCGATATGCCGCAGGATCATCCGCTCCTGTCCCGGCGCGAGCTTCGGGCGATAGCTTTCGGTCCTCGACGATTGCGACGCCCGATTCAGAAGCCGCGAAGCCTCGCCGATGAAGATCCGCGCCTGTCGCGGATCGGTGTCGATCGCCCGTTCCGCGCGGCTCAACATGTCCAGCACGGCCAGCGCCATGGGCCCCGCCAAACGCGGCGGCGGCGCGACATCCCCGGGCTCGAGCGCCGTGCTTATCGCGTCCATGATCGTCATCTCCCTCGGCCGTTGTCGTTGCGCGCCCCGATGGGTCGAACGCAGCTTGGCGCGATTTCCTCACCGGCCTGCCCCGACGCGAGCACGCCCTGGCCGGCGGGCGGCCCAGCCTAGGCCAGATGAGGATTTCGGGCGGGGGCGCGTTCTGCCTTCCTGAAGGCCGGCCTATTGGTCGTTGGCCCACGGGTCGTTGGACAGACGGCGGAGTCTCTGATGGGAATGGCGCGAGAGGGGCCCATGGCCGACGCTTCCGACGCCGCCGCACGCGTGGACATCTTCGCCCGCCAGGCCGCGGCGATGCGCGGTCCCCTGGCCGCCTATTTTCGCCGCCGGATCCGCAACGCCGGCGAGGTGGAGGATCTGGTGCAGGAGGTCTTCCTGCGCCTGACCGTGCGCGGCGCGCCCGACAACACCGACCATGCCGGCGCCTACATCTTCCAGATCGCCGCCAGCGTCCTGGCCGATCGCTATCGCCGCCGCGTGGTCCGGCACGCCGACGAGCATGTCGCGCTGGACCCCGATCTTCGCGGCGAGCAGGATTTCGACCCGGCCCGCATCTATGCCGGCAAGCAGGCCCTGAACGCGGCGGCCGCCGCCCTGATGACCATGCCCGAGCGAACGCGGACGATCTTCCTGTTGCGCCGGATCGACGGTCTGCGCCACCAGGCGATCGCCACGCAGCTGGGCCTGTCCGTCAGCGCCGTGGAAAAGCACATGGTTCGCGCCGTCGAACACCTGATGGCCCATGCGGGAGGCGCCCGATGACCCGCAACGTCCTGACCCCCGCCCAGGCCGCCGCCCGGTGGCTGGCCTGTGACACCCTCGACCAGTCGCCCCAGCGCGAGCAGTTCGCGGCCTGGCTGGAAGAGAGCCAGGACCACCGCGACGCCTGGATGGCCGCCCATCGGATGTGGGACATCTTCGACGACGCCGGCGACAGCGACCTGATCGCGGCCATGGCCAGGGCGGCCCGGCAGGCGGGGCCCGATCCCGCCGCCAAGCCGCTCTGGCCCTGGCTGGTCGCCGCCTCCATCGCGATCGCCATCGTTTCCACGGCGCTGGTCGCGGGCGGGCGGCACGGCGCGTTCGAGCGCGGCAGGCAGACCCAGGTCGCGGCCGCGCCATCGCTCACCGCCGTCGGTCGCGCCGACTACGTCACCGGCGAGGGGCAAAAATCGATCGTGGACCTGCCGGACGGCACGCGGGTCACCCTGGATGTCGACAGCGCGGTGGACGTGGCCTTCGCGAAGGGCCGGCGCGACGTGCGCCTGCTGAACGGCCGGGCGTTCTTCGATGTCGCCCACGATCGCGCCCATCCGTTCGCCGTCCAGGCCGACGGACGCGTGGTCACCGCCCTGGGCACCCAGTTCGACGTGCGGCTGACGCCTGGCGCCGTGCGGGTCGTGCTGGCCGAAGGCGCGGTGTCGGTGGCCTCGGCTCCTGGTGGAGCGGCCGCGCCGACGGTCAGGCTCGCGCCCGGCCAGGCCTTCGCCGCTCCGACCGGCGCGGTGGGAAAGGTGTCGGCGGCCGACCTCGACGAGGCCCTGGCCTGGCGGCGGGGCGTCGTCGAATTTCGCGACCAGCCGCTGTCCGAGGCGGTCGGCCTGCTGAACCGCTACACGCGGGCGCAGATCGTCATCAAGGATCCGAAGGTCGCCGCCTTGCGCATCACCGGGGTGTTCAAGACCGGCGACATCGAACGGTTCGGCCGCGCGGTCTCCCAGGTCCTGCCGGTGAGAATGATCGCTCGAGACGCCGACACCTACGAGCTGGTCGCGGCGCGGCGCTAGGCCGCCGATCGCCTGCGGACTTTTGGAAACGCCGCGTTCACCTAGTAGAGCGCCGCTGGCTTGGGGATCTCCTCTTGGCGACATCCGACGTCGCTCGAAACCCTTGAGCGAGGACTCCGACATGACATCGCCCCTGACCCTTCGCGACCCGCGGGCCGATCATCTGCTGACGCCGCAGAACGCCGCCCTGCTGATCATCGACTTCCAGCCGGTCCAGGTCTCGTCCATCGTCACGATGGAAAAGCGCCTGCTGATCGCCAACATCGCGAACCTGGCCAAGACCGCCCGGCTCTACGGGCTGCCGGTCGTGCTCACCACCGTCAACGTCGCCACCGGCCTCAACACCCCGACCATCACGGCGATCACCGACGTGCTGCCGGACGTCCGGCCGATCGACCGCACCGCGATCAACGCCTGGGAGGACGACGACTTCGTCGCCGCCGTGAAGGCCACGGGCCGCAAGAAGCTGATCATGGCCGCCCTGTGGACCGAGGTCTGCCTGGCCTTCCCCGCCCTGGACGCCCTGGCCGAGGGCTTCGACGTCTTCGCGGTGGTGGACGCGGTGGGCGGAACCTCGGAGCTGGCGCATCGCGCCGGGATCGACCGCGTCGTCCAGGCCGGCGGCAAGCCGGTCAGCTGGATCCAGGTGGCGTGCGAGCTGCAGCGCGACTGGAACCGCAAGGCCACCGCCGACGGCTTCGCCGAGATCGTGCTGCGGTCCGTCGGCCACTGATCAAAAAGACGGGGAGCAGGACGCCCGTCCTGCTCCCCAAGGATGACGCGCGTTGTCCGTCAGGGCTTGGGCGTGTTCGTCGCCTCGACATAGTCGGTGCTCGTGGGGCCGTAGCCGGAGATGTAGACGCTGGCGCCTTCGGGTCCGGTCATGGCGAAGTGATCGACCCCGGCGGGCTCGCTGTAGAAGCTGCCCGGCGACAGGGTCTTGACCAGGGCCTCGTCCGCCTTGCGCCCGTAGCCGAACCGCCAGACGCCGGCGACCACGACGGCGGTGCGGTCGTCGCGATGGCTGTGGGCGGCGATGCGCATGTTGGGCGGGACCCGCAGCGCGATGGTGTAGGGGCCAGGCCTGGTCGGATCGCCGTAGAGGACGGTCGTGCGGATGCCGGCTACGCCGGAGGTCCCGGCGGTGGCGCCGCCCTGGACCAGCGTGTCGATCTCCGGCGGCGTCAGGCGCACCCTATGATCCTGGGCCGAGGCGGCGCCGGCGAAGGCCAGCGCCGACAGAACGGCCGCGACCCCGGCGCAGGCGAGACGGCGGCTCACGGCTTGGCGTCCAGGAAGTCGCGCACCAGGGTCACGGTGGCCTTGGGGTTCTCCTCCATGATCCAGTGGCCGGAATCGGGGACCACGCCCTCGGTGACGTCGCTGGCCGCGAAGCGCATCACGGTCGCCATCATCGGTCCGAACGACTTCTCGCCGCCCAGCGCCAGCACCGGCATGCTCAGCTTGCCCTGGGCCACGAAGGCCTTGTTGTCGACGGCGTCCTGGTCGAAGGCGGCGAACTGCGAGAAGCCGCCGTGCATCGCGCCGGGCAGGGCGTAGAGCTTGGCGTAGTGCTGGCGCGACTCTTCGGTGAATCGGGCGGGCGTGGCCGAGAACTCGTTCCAGAAGCGGTCGAGATAGATGCGCTCGCGGCCGGCGACCAGGCGTTCCATGTCGGGGCCGCCGAACCGGAAGTGCCACAGCAGCGGGTTCTTGAGGACCTCCTCCCAGGGCCCCACGCCCGGCAACGGCGCGTCGATCAGCACGAAACGATGGACGCGGTCGCGGTGCTCGGCGGCGAAGGCGTAGCCGACCATGTTGCCGATGTCGTGGGTGACCAGGTCGGTCTTGGTGATCTTCAGGGCGTCCAGAACGCCGGCCACGTCCTCGCCCTGGGTCTTCTTGTCGTAGCCGCCCGAAGCGGGCTTGGACGACAGACCCAGACCCCGCAGGTCGGGAACGACGACGGTGTGATCCTTGGCCAGATCGACCGCCATCGGCTCCCACATGTCGCCGGTTTCGCCATAGCCGTGCAGCAGCACCACGGCCGGGCCCTTGCCGCCGACGCGGACATGGATCGTCACGCCGTTGGTGGCGATCTCCTGGATCTTGAAGTCGGCCGGAAACGGTTTGACCTGCGCGAGGGCCGAGGTCGAAAGGAAAAGGGCCGCCAAGGCGACCGGAGCGAACTTGAGCACCAGCTGTTCTCCGGAGAAGCGCGGAACCGACCGCGTCTTGGCGTCCGGTCGGACGCCTTCACCAGAGGGAACGCAGGGTTTCCAAGAACCCTCACCTGGCCCGGCGGCGAGGCCTCAGAAGTGTCCGACCAGGCTGAGCTCGAAGCGCCGCCGGCGCGGATCGCCGCGATAGTCGTAGCCCATGTGATTGGGGTCGGCGACGATCGGGGGCGTGGTGTCCAGAAGGTTCTGCACGGCGAAACGAACATCGAGCGATCGCAGCCCGCGGTCCGCCAGGAAATCGAACCGGCGGCGGGCCGTCAGGTCCAGATAGGCGCGCGAAGGGATGTAGGTCCGTCCCTGGTTACGGGCGGTGGTCTGGATGATGCCGCTATAGACTGACCAGAGGGGGCTGGAGCGGTCCAGGTACTGGACATTCAGGTCCAGCAGCAGCGGACCGCGCTCCCACTGGACGCCGGCGTTGCCGCGCCACGCCAAGGGACCGTCGCGATAGCCGACACGGTCGAGCCAGGGCGTGTCGGGCCTGCGACGGGTCCGCAAGGTCGGCTGCCATGTGGCGACGCCGTAAAGCTGCGTCTGGCCGTCGAGCACCGGCGGCAGGGTCCAGTCGAGGTTCACGTCGATGGTTTCGGCGACGGTCCGCCCGACGTTCCCCAGCCCCGTATAGAGCGCGGTGACCCGGCCCGCGGTATAGCCCAGGGCGGCGTCGGAAGCCGACAGGGGCTCGCGGACGACGCGGTTGGGATAGACCGCCTCGTTGTTGAGCACCTGCTGGGCGGTGAACAGGGTCAGTCCGATCTCGTCGCGGATCTCGACGCGGGAGGCGTCGATGGACAGGCGCGGACCGCTCCGGCCCGACGGGTTGAGCACCAGGCCGACCGATTGGGTCAGGCCCTTCTCCTGGCCGATGTCGTGCCATCCGCTCCGGCCCCACAGGAACGAGCCGTCGGCCACCAGCAGCCGCCCGCCGCGCTTGGGGTCGGTATAGGGATAGAGGACGGCGTTGTTGGCGACGAAGAGCTGTTCCTGCAGATGGGTCATGTCCGGCGGCGACTCGCCGGTGGCCGCGCTGGCGCGCAGCATCAGCCAATCGGCCGGAAACGTGCGCAGGCCCAGGGTGAAGACATCCGCCTGATGATGGACGGCGGTCATGACCCGGAGCACGGCGACGCCGGTCCGGGTGATGTCGGGAAAGGTCGTCTTGATGTCGTCCCGGCGAAGGGCCAGCTGCAGCTCCAGGCCCCGCGCCGGCGCGAACCAGGCGGCCCGCGACACCAGGGGGGCGCGCAGTTCGCCATAGCCGGAGGTCACCCGCTGGGTCCTGTCGGGCGAGAGGTTCGTGGTCGTTCCGTTTTCGCTGACCTGCAGATATTCGGTTTCCGGCATCCTCTCGCGCCGCACCTCGGCCAGCAGGGTGGCGGTGACAGGGCCGCCGGGAAGGGTGAGCACGGGGCCGGCCGCGCGGACGGTCCCGCTGCTGAACTGGGTGGTGAACCGGCTGTAGGTGCCGGTTGGCACGGCGTAGGCCATGGCCGCCGACTCCAGGGTCGCGTAGTCGCCCAGCGGAACGACCGGCCCCTGGCCCCGCGCGCCGGTCAAGCTGGTCCGCAAGGCCGCGGTGACGGCGACGGGCACGGTCAGGCCCTCTCGCCTGGAGTCCGATAGCGCGCGGCCCACCGTGTAGTCGGCGGACGCCTGCCAGTCTCCCGGCAGGGTGGCGATCAGTCCGCCCGTGAGGCGGCGCACGTCGATCGTGTTGGTCTTCTGTTCGACCAGGCCCGGTAGGGGAAAACTGAAACTGACCGCGTTGGCGAACGGATTGCCGGTGTCGGCGAAGGTCGCGTCCCGGAAGGCGACGGCCCTGGGCGAATAGACCCGCGATCGCTGGTGCAGATCAAAGCCGTCGACGAAGGCCTCCAACCGGTCGCCGATCTGGCGACGGGCGCTGAACAGGATCGAATAGGTCTCTGGCGAGGCGATCAGCGAGGTTTCGTCGCCGGCCATGCCGGTCGCCGGATCGGTCGGCAAGCGCCCGGCATTGGCGATCAGGACGGCCGCCTTCTCCTGTGCCGTGCCCTGGAAGTCGAGCGGCAGATAGGTGTAGCCGCCGTTCAGGAGGGTTCCGTCGTTCAGCCGCAGCGGCTCGCCCTGGGCGCTGCGGACGGTGATCGCATTGACCGCCCGGGTCTGCTGCAGGAACTGGGCGGGATTGTTCTTGGCCTGCAGTTCAAGGGACCGCCGGGCGTAGTCGCGCTGGCCGACGGTCAACCGCTGGGCCGCCGAATAGGAGGCCGACAGCATCACGTCCGTAAGCCCATGGTCGGGGGTGAAGCCCAGTCGGGCCTCCAGGCGTCCGCGCGCCGCGTCGCCGCGGCTGGATAGGCCCGAGATCACGGCCAGATCCGCGCCGCGATAGTCGCGCTTCAGCACCAGGTTGACGACACCGCCGATGGCGGTGGGGCCATGGATGCCCCCGGCCGTGGCGGTCAGGGTCTCGATCCGCTCGATCGCGCTCAAGGGGATGGCGTTGACGTCGCTCTGCTCCAGTCCGGTCATCTGCGTCGGCAGGCTGGGGAGGCGCCGCCCGTCGACCAGCACCAGGGTTCTCTGCAGGCCGACGCCGCGAAGATCGATCGCCGAGTTGGGCGCCCCGGTGTTGTTGACCTGCTGAGAGGACGAGGCCACTCGGCCGTTGCCGGGCAGCCGCTCGCGCAGATACTGCTCGACATTGTCCTGCGCCGCGACCGCCAGTTCGCGCGGCCCCGCGACCTGGTAGGGCTGGATGTCGTTCTCGGTGCGACGGATGTCGGCGTTCTGGGTGCGTCGCCCCACCACCAGCACTTCCGAGATCGCGCCGTCGCCCGGGTCGGCGATCTCCTGCCTCGGCAGCTCGAAAAGCACGAAGACGCCGTCGGGCGTGATCCGGTAGCCGACGCCGGACCCCTTCAGCAGAAGCGCGATGGCTTGCTGCGTGGTCAGGCGCCCCTTGACCGCCGGCGTCCGCCGCCCTCGGACCAGATCCGCAGAATAGAGGATGTCGGCCTGGCGCTCGCGGGCCAGCTCGGTCAGGGCGTCCTGCAGGGCGCCGGCGCGGACGTCGACTAGGGCGGCCGCGGCGTGGACCATCGTGGCGGACCCCGTCGCGGCCAACAGAACGCCGGCGCAGATCCAGAGCCGACGTGCGGGTCGGTGCGGGTGCATACCTTCCCCCAAAGGCACGGAAACCAGATCGCCCTGGTCCAAAGCGCAACGCGAACTTCGGACTAGAGAGCGCGGCTATTATCCCCCTAAGGCCAAGGGACGCGAGTCCTTCTGGCCGCCCTTCCCTTCTGGTGGCCGCCGGTGCCTGGAAATCAGCCGGGATCAGGCGGGGGCAGCTTTGCCTTGGCCGTCGCGTCTGGCGCCGTTAGCGAACGTTCAATTCCTCGCCGGGCTGGCCAGCTTGCCGCCGACGATCTTGCGGAACGTCTCCAGCGGGCACAGCGTCGGCTCGCCCTTCACGGCGCAGCCCGGAATGGTGAAATAGGCATAGGCCGGCGGATTGGCCGCGCTGAGCGGCTGCAGCTCGCGCAACTGGTCCATGCTCTGGGCCGTGTAGAAGGCCCGCACGAAGGCTTGGCCGCCGGCGTCCTTCAGCAACTCGAAGCCCATGGCGCCGCCCGGGGGCGGATCGTCCTGCGGATAGTCGGCGATCGTGAAGTGGGCGCCCAGGAAGGCGCGCATCGTCGCGATGTTGGTGTCGTGGCCGACCAGCAGGGTCAGCCTGCCGGTGTCGGCCTCGGCGTTCAGGGCCGCCAGGATCCGTCTGGCGACCGGCGCGGCGTAGCGCTCGGCGATATAGGGCGACCCGACTTCGTAGCGGAACTTCACCGGGTGGAAGCGCAGCATGGCGTGGATGTCGGCCTTGGAGGCGCGGCCCCAGCCGACCTCGGCCATCGGCTTGCCCTCGACATATTCCAGCAGCACGGTCTGGCCGGCCGTCGAGGCGACGGCGAGCGCGCCGTCCAGGTCGGGGCCGTCGTTCGGATTGGCCTGCAGATGCGAGGGCTTGCCGGCGAGGCCGCAGCCGGCCTTGGTGGCCGGGTCGCAACCGACCACGCGCTGCAGGACGGCGAAGTCCTGGGCGTGGAGATGGGCTTCGTTGGCGACGCCGGGCGCCATGCGCTGGGCCGATTTCAAGGCCAGGGCGCCGTCGATGCCCGCGCCTTCGGCCGGATGGAAGACCGGGTCGTTGTCCTCGCTGTCGGGATGGGAGACGGCGACCCCGCAGCCGGGCTGCAGGCCCTCGACGAACGACTCGGCGGTCTTGATGGCCCGCGACTTGCCGCTGGCCCAGGCCACGATCTCGCCGGCCGGCGCGCAGCCGGCGCCCGGCAGCAGACCCCGCGAGCCCAGCAGGGTGCGATAGTACGCGCCCATCAGCCGCGCGCCCTCGGCCCCGTGCGGGGTCAGGTCGCCGAACGGCGTGGTCCAGCTGGACCACGGCTGGGCGGTCGTGCCTTCGGGGGTGGCCAGGGCCTTGGTCGGCGGACGAACGCCGTGGCGCATCAGCATGACGACGCGATCGAGCTTGAGATCCGAGGTCGGGCCGCCCGAGGCCGCGGCCAGGGCGACGCCAGGCGCGATGACCACCGCCGCAGCCAACACCAACGCGCTTCGAATCTTCGCCATCACGCTTCCCCCACCGCTCACCCTCGGCCGCTTGCCTGTTGGCCCGACACCGAGTGAGCCGCGTCGGCGGGATGTCAGGACGACTGATCTAGCCAAGCCGCACGACAGAGATGCGACAGTCGAACGTCGGGTTGGGAAGCGCCCATGGAGTTCTCGACTGATCCGGGTCGGGCGTCGAGGAGCTTGTCCGGGATCCCGCGGCGAGCCGAGCCGTACATCCTTGCGCCCCAGTAAGGCGGCGGCGCGCCGCATTTGGCGTTAGGGACGCCGGCGTCGGCGACGTAGGATGCGAAATGCAAAACCCCGCGCTGTCGCCCGGCCAGATCACGGCGTTGAGAAACCTCTCGCGCAAGAAGTTCGGCGAGGATGTCGAATGGATCAACATCGGCGACGCGCGCGCGCTCACGGACCTTGGCCTGGCCGAACGCGGTCCCGCCGGCTGGATCATAACCCGAACGGGCGCATCCTTTCTCTCGGCGCTCGATCACCCGACGGAATAGGCGCGGCGCTCGATCTTCGACCGGGCTGGCCGCCTACAGCGACCTGATCGTGCGGGAACCCTGCGAGACCTGGCGCAAGCGCCCCAGTTCGCGTCGCCGCGCAGCCACGCCGCGCATCACCCGGGCCCTGCGGCCCGCCCCGAGAGAAGCGGCGCATAGGCGGCGAGCCGCTCGGATACGAACTCGGTGAACAGCCGCACGCGCTTGGTCTTGCGCGCCTCGCCCTGTGTGAGAAGCCAAAGCGTTCCGTACAGGTGCAGGTCGGCGCCGGGGACCCTGGCCAGCAGGGGGTCGGCGTCGCCCACGAAGCACGGCAGGGTCGTGATCCCCAGCCCTTGGCGAACCGCGACGATCTGCGCTTCGGCGTCCGTGGTCCTGAAGGGAACCCCCGTGGCGCCGACCTCGCCCTCGCTGGCCCACTCCGGAACGCCGTGAGCGCTGATGACGATCCAGCGGATGAGGTCCGGCGCGCCCGCCCGCCAGGCGGCCAGGCGATCGCGGGAGATGTAGACGCCGCCGAACAGGTCCGGACCCTTCAGTCCGTGAAGATTGAGCGGCAAGGTCTTGCGGTCATAGACGACGCGGATCGCGACGTCGGCCTCGCGGTTGGTCAGGTTCGCCAGTTCGCCGGACGACACGATGTCCATTTCGATGTCCGGATGCCGACGCGCGAAATCGGCGAAATCCGGCATGAGCAGGTGGGTCGCGAGCGGCGGGGCCAGCGTCACCCGCAGAAGCCCGCGCACGCCCTGATCGCGGCCGAACACCCGGGTCTCCAGCTGGTTTGACGACGCTTCCATCTGCGCCGCGAACTCAAGCACCTCCTCGCCCGCCGCCGTCAGGCGGTAGCCCGAAGGCAGCTTTTCGAACATTCGCGCGCCGAGGCGTTCCTCGAGTTGCGCGATGCGTCGCAGCACGGTCGCGTGGTTCACGCCGAGACGCTTGGCGGCGGTTCGCACCGAGCCTTCGCGCGCGGCGGCGAGAAAGTAGCGGACGTCATCCCAGTCGATCATGGTGCGATCTTGCGCCGCGCGTCGCCGAATTCGAAGTGCTTTCTCACGCGCTTCGCGGGCGTTTTCGTGAATGGTCGCGGCCTTCGATGATCCAACCGGATCGTTTTCGCACCGCCGATGTGCGTGCTTCCGCACTCACCGCCCGCCTTCGCCCAACCCATCTGGATGGCTCTCGCGGTCCCTCCCCTACAGCCAAAAGCCCGGGACGGCGAAACCAAGGATGCACGACATGACCAGACTGAGTGGAAAGACCGCCGTCATCACCGGCGGCGCGACCGGCATCGGACGGGCCGCCGCAAAGCGCTTCATCGAGGAAGGCGCCTTCGTCTTCATCTTCGGCCGCAGGCAGGAAGCGCTCGACGCCGCCGTCGCCGACCTCGGGCCCAACGCCCGCGCCGTGAAGGGCTCGGTCTCCGACCCCGCCGACCTCGACCGGCTTTACACGGCCGTCAAGGCCGAGCGTGGGAGCCTGGACATCGTCTTCGCCAATGCGGGGGCGGGAAGCCCGCTTCCGCTCGGCGAGATCACCGCCGAGCACGTCGACGAGATCTTCGACACCAATGTGAAGGGCTCGATCTTCACGGTGCAGAAGGCGCTGCCGCTGATGGGCGACGGCGGCTCGATCATCCTGACCGGATCGAGCGCCGGCGCCACGGGCGCCCTGGCGTTCAGCGCCTACAGCGCCAGCAAGGCGGCCGTGCGCAACCTCGCGCGGACCTGGGCGCAGGACCTGAAGGGCGCCGGCATTCGGGTGAACGTGCTGTCGCCCGGACCGACCGCGACCGAACTCGCCAGGGAGGCCCTGGGCGCCGAGGGCATGGCGGTCTTCGCCGCGATGAATCCGCTGCAGCGCATGGCCGACCCGGCGGAGATCGGCGCGGTGGCCGCGTTCCTCGCGTCGCCGGACAGCAGCTTCATGACCGCCAGCGAGGTCGCCGTCGACGGCGGCCTGGCGCAAATCTGACCCCCTGAGCCCGGCCGGCCGCTCCGTCCGATATCGGAGCCGGCCGGCCGCGGCGCCCCCAAGGAGAAGACCATGAGCTACGCCATCATCGGCTTCGGCAAGATCGGCCAAGCCCTCGCCAAGGCGTTCGCCCGCAAGGGCGTCGAAGTGTCCGTCGCCACGACGCGCGACCCGGAAAGCTTCGCGTCCGCCGCGGCCGCGATCGGACCGACGATCCTCCCAAAGACCGTGGCCGAAGCGCTCGAGGCGGACATCGTCTTCCTGGCGGTCCGTTTCGAGTCACACGCGGACGTCGCCAAGGCGCTCCCCACCTGGCGGGGAAAGATCATCGTCGATGTGACCAACGCCTATGGCGTCTCCCCCGAGGACCTGGGGGGCCACTCGTCCGCAGAAGTCGTGGCGCAGGCCTTCACGGGCGGGCGAGTGGTCAAGGGCTTCAACCATCTGGTCGCCGCCGTCCTGGAGCGGGATCCGGCCGTCCATGGCGGCCGGAGAGTCGTGTTCCTGGCCAGCGACGACGACGGCGCCGCCTCGGAAATCGCCGCGCTCGCGGAACATCTGGGTTTCGCGCCGATCAAGCTTGGCCGACTTTCGGAAGGTGGGTTGCTGGTCCAGGCGCGCGGCAATAGCTGGGGCCAACTGATCTTCAAGGACCTGGTCAAGTTCGACGGGTGAACGACCTTTCCAAGAACGAAGGAGATACCGATGTACGCCCAGTCAAAGCTATCCGAATTGGTCCGGTTCGCGCGGGTCGAAACGGGTTCCACCGTCATCGACGTCTATCCAGGCGACGGCGACTGGACCCGCCTCTTCTCCGACGTCGTGGGGCCCGACGGGCGGATCTACAGCTTCGTGCAGGCCGAGGTCGCCCACTTCAAGAACGATCCGCTGGGCCGCATGCGGACGCTGGCCAAGGAACCGGGACGAGAGAACGTCGAAGCCGTCTCGGCGGACCTGGCGGCGATGGCTCAGGCCACCCAGCCGGCGGATGTGCTATGGCTGCACCTGTTCTACCACGATCTGCACACCCCGCTGATCCAGGCTGGGGGCGCGACGGCGGCCGACTTCAATCGCGCCGTCTATGAGCGGCTGAAGCCCGGTGGGGTTTACGTCATCGTGGACCATGCCGCCGCCGCCGGCACAGGCGCCAGCGACGCCCCGACACTGCACCGGATCGACCCCGCTTTCGTTCGCCAGGAGGTGGAGGCGGCCGGCTTTGTGCTGGATGCGCAAAGCGCCCTGCTGGCGCGCAGCGACGATCCGCACGCGACCAAGGTGTTCGATCCCTCGATCAAGGGCGAGACCGATCGCTTCGCCTATCGGTTTGTCAGACCCTGACATCGGCCGTCCGCGCCCTCGGCGGATAGCGGACGGCTGAAGTCTAGGTCGCGAAAACCCGTCGGCCGCGCGCGACGGACATGCGGTGCGAGCTGGCGAGCGCCGTGTCACGCGCCTTGACCGTCTTGAGGAACAGCCACTCCCCCGTCACCCGCTGCGGGGTGATGTCGAGCATCATGTAGCCCCGCTGACTGGTGTCGGCCCATTTGAGCTCAGGATTGGCGGCCACGAAGCCCTGGGCGACGATCCTGGGATCGGCCGCGAAATCGCCCTCGGCGCCGCGCGAGGTGACGCTGTGGCCGGCGAATTCCACGCCGGCCGCCCGGCCCTCGTGGCTCAGCTCATAGGCCCAGGCGTTGTGGCTGTCGCCCGCCAGCATGACGAGATCGGCGTCGGCGGCCTGCGCCGACTTCAGCAGGCGCGCTCGGGCGGCGGGATAGCCGTCCCAGCGATCCATCCACATCGGCAGGCCCAGCTTGGCGGCGCGGATGTTGTTCCTGTAGCCGGCGACCTTCTTGTCGCCGAGCTCGGGGCGGAGCCAGTCCACCGCGTCCTGGGGCATCACCGTCCGCCCCAGGATCGTGCCCATGCCGACCAGTTGCCAGGCCGTCGCCCGGGCGTTGGTCTTGAGCTGATGCGCCAACCAGCTTTCCTGGGTCGAGCCCAGCATGGTCGCCGAGGGATCCCGCCACGCCCCGTCGCGAAAGGCCTTCAGCGCCGCGTCGGGGTCGCCGGCGCGGAAGGCCGCGCCGATGTCGGCCTGCCGGGTGCGGCCCAGCAAACGGGATTCGGTGCGGTACAGCGTGGCCAGCGTCCCGATCGGATAGGCCTTCCAAGGCTCGTCCGAGACCGGCATCCACTCGCGATAGACCTGCATGGCGGCCGCGCGTCGGACATTCCAGTCGCCTTCAGTCGCCGACTGATGGTTCTGGGCCCCGCCTTCCCAGTCGTCGTTGGCCGCCTCGTGGTCGTCCCAGAAGGCCACCATCGGCGCCATCTGGTGCAGCCGTTGCAGGTCGGGATCGGCGCGATAACAGCCATAGCGCAGGCGGTAGTCGGCCACGCTCAGGATCTCGTTGGCCGGCTCCAGCGCCCGCCCGGCGGCCCACTCGTCCTGGCGGATCGAAGCCGAACCGTACTCGTAGATATAGTCGCCGGTGTGCAGCCACAGATCCAGGTCGCGCCGCGCGGCCGCGTGGCCATAGGCGTTGAACAGGCCGACCGGCAAGTTCGAACACGAGAACACGCCCAGTCCGAACCGCGTCACGGGGCCGACCGGCAAGGTCTTGGTGCGTCCGACCGGCGACTTGCCGCCGTCCGGCGCCACGAACCGATACCAATAGACCGTGCCGGGTTTCAGCCCGTCGACGGTGATCTTCGCGGTCCAGTCGCGATAGCCGCCCGTGCGCACGCTGCCGCCGGCCGTCACCTGGGTGAAGGCCGGGTCGAGGGCCATCTCGACGTCAAGCCGCACGGTGTCATCGCCGCCGGCCGGGACATAGCGGGTCCACAGCAGCATGGCGTCGGAACTGGGTTCGCCGCTGGCCACATTGTGCGTGAAGCCCCTGGCGCCCAGCAGTTCGGCGGCCAGGCCGCGTCCGGCGGGCGACAGGAGCCCGCCCAGGCCAAGCCCCGCGCCGACGACCAGACTGCGACGGTCGATTTTCAGAACCACGACGAGACCCTCGATTGAACAGGAAAAGGGTGAAGCGTGGCCGCGCCCAGGGGGCGGCGCGGCCACGGTCGGGACCTCGCTCCTAGAAGGAGCCCTTGATCCCGACGTTCCACATCGAGCCGTAGATGCTGTACTGCTGCACCCGGTCGCGGACGTTGGAGTAGATGACGTCCGGCGCGTTGAAGATGTTGCGGCCGGCCAGCATGAGCTCGAACTGCTTGTTGATCTTGTAGCTGGCGCTGACGTTCCAGAGCTCGCGGGCGGTGTGGTACAACACGCCGTTGGTGGGACTGTCGGGCTTGGCGCTGAGGGCGCTGGTGCGATATTTCCCCTGCGCGTTGCCGGTCAGCTGGACGTCGAACTTGCCGTAGCTGTAGCGAACGCCCCAGTTGCCCACCATCTTCGGCGTGTTCACGCGCTCGCCGTCGGGATCGATCTTGGTGACCGAGCCGCGCAGGCCCAGGCCTCGCAGCGCCCCCGGCAGGAAGGTCAGCTGCTGGTCGTATTCCAGCGTCACGCCCCTGTTGATGCTGACGCCCGGCACGTTGGTGGCGCTGCGATATCGGTAGCCCGGGTAGTCGTCAGGGCTGTAGCCGATATCCGTCGAGTCCTTGAACTCGATGCCGGTCACCTGCATGTCCTTCACCTCCAGCTGGTAGGCGGACAGGCCGATGATCCCCGACGGCTCCAGGAAGTACTGCAGGCCGGCGAAGTACTTGGTCGAGTGCTCGGGCTTCAGCAGCGGGTTCGGCACGGTGACGATCTGCTGGGTGTCGTCCACCGACACCACCCCGCCGAGATTGCCGTAGTCGGGGCGCAGGATCGACTGGCTGAAGGCCAGCTGGCCGACCAGCTTCTTGCTGAAGTCGTACTTGGCCCCGGCGCTGAGGAACCAGTCGTCGTATTCGCCGTGGCGGGTCGTGTAGGTCCCGTTGCGATACTGGTAGAGCGTGCTGGCGATGGTCGCCGGCGCCTTGGGATCGAAGCCCGCGGCCTTCATCTCGACGCCCGAACGGATGTCGGCGACCCGGGCGTCGGTCTTGGTGCTCTCGTAGCGCAGGCCGAGGTCGAACTGGGCCTTGTCGACGCGCGGCTGGATTTCGAAATAGGCGGCCTTGACCGTCTCGCCGACCTTCTTGTTGTTGTCGAGCTGGCGCTTCATGTTGCCGACGGCGTCGGGCGTGAAGTAGTCGGGGTGGTCCTTGTAGATGTCGTAGACGGCGTAGTTGCTGTCGGCGCGCCAGTCTTGGGCGTTCAGATTGCCGGCGTCGAAGCCCTGGATCTGGAAGTTGTAGTTCCGCGTCCACGGAATGACGGCCTCGGGGGCCATCTGGGTCCTGTCGTGGGTCGGGCCGTTGTATTCGAACTGCTGGTACGAGCCTTCGTTGGTCTTCCAGACATTGGTCCGATAGGTCCCGCCAGCCAGGACCTTGAGCTGGATCGGACCCAGGTCGAGCTTCTTCTTGAGGTCCAGATTGAGGCCGTACATCTGGTTCTGGGCGTCGGATTCCGCCGTGCGGATGTTGTAGTTGATGTCGTTGTCGCGGTTGAAGCTGGCGGGATCGCTCCACGAACGGCCGGCGGTCTGCTGCAGGTTCCATTCGTTGGAGTCCTGCGAGGCGCGATCCAGCGTGAAGCCGATCTTGGTCAGATAACTGTCCGTACGCTGAAAGAAGCCCTTGGAATTGTCCCGGAAGTTGAACTCCGAGCTCGAGTAGCTGCCGCGCAGCAAGGCTTCCCAGGTGTCGCCGCGATATTCCAGCCTCGGGGCGAACAGCCACGACGGCGTGCCCGCGTACCGGTGCGAATACTGGGTATTCAGGCGCGTATTGGTCCCGTTCGGGTTCACCACGATGTGGGTCGGGGTGGAGTCCGCCGTCGCCTGGGTCGCCGCGCTCGTGCCGAAGATCAGGTACGTGTACTGATTGAAGTACTCGACGTCGTAGAACGAGTAGCTGCTGCGCAGGGACAGCGACCACTGGTCGGTCAGCTTGTAGTCGACGCTGAGGTTGGCGGCCTTGCGGTGGGTCAGCTTCGGACCCGGGCGCCACATCACCTGATAGGGCAGGATGCGGCCGCTGGGCAGGTACGACCAGTCGGTCTGGATGCGGTCCTGCTCGACGAAGTTGGCGTTGTAGCTGGCGTTGAAGGCGATCCCCAGCCGCCCGCTCAGGAAGACGTCGGCATAGCCGATCTGGGCCGAGGGGAAGATCGAGGCGTGCTTCTGGTCGTCGGGCAGATACTTCCGCGACAGGGCGGAGTCCGAGGTGGCGACGGCGCCGAGCTGGAAGCGTAGCAGACGGCCGTTGCGCTGGAAGGCGTACTTGCTGCGCAGGTTGATCGCGCCGCCGGGGGAGTCGGCGTCCATGCTGGCCTGCAGCGTGTTGTTCAGCTCGATCGAGTCGACGCCGGTGATCGACATCTGCTCGAACGAGTTCTGGCGGCCGCTGTTGTTGTTCGAGGTCGCGGTCGCCATGCGCGCGCCGTCGGTGGTGAAGGTCGAGTATTTCGGGTCCAGGCCGCCGATGCGCACCGCGGTGGCGTCCACCTCGGTATAGTCGATCGACAGGCCGGGCATGTTCTTCATGAACTCGCCGACGTCGCCCATGGTCAGGGCGCCGAAATTGTCGGCGGCGACGACGTTCTTGGCGTTCACGGAAGCGCGGCGCTCCATGATCGCGGCCGCCTGGCCTTCGCGCTTGGCGACGATGGTCACGGCCTCGACCTCGCCGTCGGTGGCGACATAGGCGCGCGGATTCAGCGTGACGTCCAGGTTCGCGGCCTGGTCGGCCTCGACGGCGACCACCGCCCGGGCCTCCTGCAGACCCGTGTACCGAACCACGACCGTCGCCTGGCCGGCCGGCACGCCCGCGAGGCGAAATTGTCCGCCGTCCTCGGAATAGGCCGCGATCGTCGTGCCCTCGACCCGGATCTCGGCGTTGCGCACATATTCGCCCGTGGCGGCGTTCAGAACCCGGCCGCGCACGACGCCGGAGCCGACCGCCGCCGTCCCGTTCACGCCCTGGGCCGAGGATCGCAGCGTGATCACCTGGCCGTCGTCGGAGTCGATGCGCAGCGGCGTGCCGGCGATCAGGCGCGCCAGCGCCGTGCGCACATCCATCCGGCCTTTCACGGCCGGCGTCATGACGCCTTCGAGGTTGCGCGCCGAAGCCACGATCTGAACCTGCCCCTGGCGGGCCAATTCGGGAATGGCGCGCGCCGCCGGCTGAGCGGCGATGTCGAACACGCGGTCCTGGGCGATCGCCGGCGCGGCGATCGCCAGAGCGATGGGAGCGACCCCGCAGGACAGGAGGGAATAACGAGAACGCATCGGCTGGAGCCCCCTTCGTCGCAAAGAGCGCGACGTTCGAGGGTGGAGAGCCCTTGGCGGAACCGCTTCCGCTATCGGTTACAAAAACTTCTTATTGCGAGGCGGCGTCACGCGTCAGGACGAGGCGATCGCCCTGGCGTTCCAGCCGGGCGTCGAACACCCGGGCGACGGCGCGGCTGAAGCCCACGGGATCATTGGCCGCGAACAGGCCGGTCACCGGTTCGCGCGCCGGGCCGGGATCGCGGATCTGGATGCGGGTGTCGCTGTAGCGGGCGAAGGCGTCCGCCGCCTGTTCCAGGCTCTCGCCCTCGAAGGCCAGCTTGCCTTCTCGCCAGGCCAGGTCCCGGCTGATCGCTTCCGGCCCCATCGCCTGCGGGGAGTGAACGGACCGACCGCTGGCGGCGGGCTGCAGGGTCAGGCGGGTGTTGGCTTGCAATGTCACGGGGACGAGCTCGGGAGCGGCGACCCTCACCTGGCCATGATTGACCAGGATGTCGACCGGAGCGCGATCAAGCTTGCTGACGCGGAAATCCGCCTGGGCCGCGAGCAGCCGACACCCGCCAACCTCGACAACGAAGGGTCGCCGCTCGTCGCGCGCCACGGCGAAATAGGCTTCCCCCTTGAGCAGGGCGACGCGGCGCTCGCCGTCGCTGTACTCGACCCGGATCCGGGTGTCGGTGTTCAGCAATACGGTCGATCCGTCCTTCAGCGGCGCCAGGCGCAGCTCGCCCCGCTCGGTGCTGATGACCGCGCCCGCCGCCGACACCCCCACGGCCAGGGCGGCGACCGACGCGGCGCCGACCGCGGCGCTCGTCCAGGCCAGGGCTTGGCGGCGGGACAGGCCGGACGACCGCGCGGGCCTGGGCGCCGTGAAGGCGATCGGATCGAAATCGGCGCCCAGCGCCTGGGCGGACTCGCTCATCAGCGACAGGGCCCGGGCGCGCAGGAGGGCGCCCTTGCTGCGGGGATCCCCGTTCAGCCAAGCCTGGAGCGCCTTGTCGCCGTCCGGGGACAGCGGCCCACGATCCAGCCGCGCCGTCCAATCGGACGCCGCTTGGTCAATGTCTCGACTGGTGTCTCGCTCGGCCATTTGTCGAGGCAATCTCCGATCCCGTGGTCCTAGAGGTTTGGCGCCGCCTGTTTCCACTACCGCCGAACCAATCGATTAGAAAAGCGACGCCGCGCGACATGTGGGTCTCAACCGTATTCTCGGAAATCCGCATCCTTTTGGCGATCTCGCGTTGCGACAGTCCCTGCACCCGCCGCAACACGAACGCTTCTCGCGTCTTGGGCGGCATGGCGGCGATGGCGTGAGCCAACTGCCGCAGTTCGTCGCGATCGATCGACTGCTGCTCGGGCGAGGCCGCGTCGTCGGGATGCTCCAACCGTTCGAGATCGTCCACGCCGTGGATCGGCACGATCCGGGCGCGGCGCACGTGGCGCACGATCACCGAGCGCGCGACCTGGAACAGATAGGCGCGCGGATATCGGATCGCCTCGACGCTCTCCAGTTCGGCCAGGATCGTATAGGCCTCCTGGATCACGTCGCCCGCGTCGATCCCCGGCAGCGTGCTGCGCGACAGCCAGCCCCTCAGCGCCGGCTCATGCGGCAGGATGTTGCGCAGGAACCACTGGGTGCGTTCCCGGTCTGCGCCGCTCATTTCCCGGCCGCGGGCTGGCCGCCGCGCGCGGCGAGCGATCCGGCGCGCTCGACGTCCTGCGCCGTCGCGGGAACGAAAGGGTGTTGAGCCTCGCCCGTCCAGCGCATCAGGGTCAGGTCGGCGGTCTGCTGGCTTCCGACCTTGCTGTTCACCGCCAGATAGAACAGCCCGCCCCCGACCGGCTGGAGGCCGACGTCGGCCTTCTGGTTCCAGCCGCGCACGCCCGTCGCGGGGTCCTTCAGGCCATCGTCGGCCAGGGCCACGCGCTGGCCCTGCTCCCAGCCTTGGCCGCCGGGGCCCGGCACGCCCACCAGATCGCCCAGCACGGGTTTCTCTTCGGCCTCGATCGCAAAGAGCAGGTAGTTGGGGAAGGACGGTTTTTCGCCCCGATAGACGCCCATGAACCAGCGCCGCAGCGTTTCGTCATAGGCCAGGTTCTGCACGCCATAGCGCGTGTTTCCCGTGCGAACGAACACCTTGGCGTGCGGAGCCGCGGGACCGCTTCGGTGGGGGGCGGCCTCGGTGAGCGGGCGCGCGTAACGGTCCCAGTCGGTGATGTCGTACTGCAGAAGAACCTGATGGTCGTTGTCCGTCCGCTGGACGGCGCCATAGACGCCGTAGGCGACCGTGAGGTAGCGCGGCCCCTCGGCCTGGCCGAAGGCGGGACCAAAACTCACCCCGTCGATCCCCGAGCAGTCATAGCGATGATCCGGCGAGGCGGCGACGTCGCCCCGGTACTTGCCGTCGTCGCCCTGGAACTCGCCGTCGCCGTTCATGTCGGCGGCGTAGTCCTGAGCGACTTCGGGCAGGTAGACGGTGCGGAACATGTCCGTCCGGCTCGCCTCGACGCCGACCCGGTCGAGCCGGCTGACATCGATCACCGCGATGTAGAAAGCCTTGTCTTCCTTGTATTCGAGCGAGCCGTAGACCTTGCCGTCCGCGGGGTTGAAATCCAGATCGCCCAGGTGCCCCGTCCAGCCGACCAGGGAGCCGATCACCTTGCCGCTGAAGTCGGACTTCACCAGCAGATTGGTGAACGAGTAGTAGATGTAGCCGCCGCGCACATCGACGGCGACGCCCTGCACATGGCCGGATGCCCAGGCGCCGCCGTTCTGTTGCAGCGGCAAACCAGGACGACTTACGTGGGTCTGCGCCGCTTCGGTCGCGGCGAGCGCGGGACAGGCGAAGGCCAGGGCCAGGATCGAAACGGCCAAGGCGAGACAATGACGATCGGACATGACGAAGAGCCCCGCGGTCGTGTGGAGCGGGCCTAGCGGGCGTTCGCGACAGGTATGCAAAGGCTCGATGACAGTTTGGGCGAGGCCGCCCACGCCGCCTTGCGCGGCGAAGCGTTCGATCGGCCTTGCCGCGACCGTTGGGCGACTCGGGCCGGTCTGGCGTCCGGACCTCGACAAGCTTTCTCCGGGTGGCGCTTTTTCGTCGCAATTGCCCAGGCGCGCCAGTCGGGGCATGTCTGAGCGGCAGTTGGAGATGATTTCGAATGGACTTTGGGCCTGACGCCGATGGTAGGGCGTCGCCGAGCGTTGAGCCGGACATCCGTGAAACCCTCCTGGCGGTCGGCGCAAGTCTCACCGCGGGGGATCCCAAGGCCCTGTTCCACGAAGAGAGCCTGGCCGCGGCGCTCGTGGATCGAAAGGGGCGCGTGCTGGCGGCGAGCGCGGCCTTCTTGGCCCTGCAACCGGAACTGGTCCTGGACGCGGCGCTGCTGGAGCGGGTCGCCGAGGGCGCGGGCGCGGGGGGCGCGATCGTCGAACTGGTGAACGACGGGGTCCCCGAAATGGCGCTCTGCGCCTACGCCCTGGCCTCCCGCGCCGAGGGTTGGATCCTGCCGCGCGCTGTCCGCGACGCGGCCGCGGCGTCGCCCGGCCAGATCATTGTCCTCGCTAGCCCTTCGCACCGGTTTCAAAGACCCTTGGAGGCGGCCTGCGAGGCCTTCGGCCTGACGGGCCTTCAGACGCGAGTCGCTCTTGAAGCGATCCGCACGGGCGGCGTCCGGACGGCGGCCCAACGGCTGGACATTTCGTATCACACGGCGCGCGAGGCTCTGGCGGACGCCATGGCGCGCGTGCGCGCGCCGCGCTTGCCGGCCTTGGTCCGCCGCCTGGTGTCGCTGGCGTTCGGCGTGCTTCCCGAGGCCGACGGGACCGATCTGCTGGGCGACGCGTGGGGATTGTCGACGCGGCAGGCGGCGATCGCGATGCTGATCGCCGACGGCATGACGCGCGGTGAAACCGCGACGGCCCTGGGTCTTGGCGAGGCCGTCGTGAAACGAGAGCTCAACGAGGTCTATGGCCTGCTGCAGGTGGGCAGCGCGGCCGGTCTGGCGCGCAAGGTCGCCGAGGCGAACGCCCTAAGCTGGATGACGCGATCGACCGGCGGCGACATCGGCCTGATCGAAGCGGGCGCGGAACCGTTGCGGATCATTCACCGGCCCGGCGGCGGCCGTATCGCGGTGAGCGACTATGGACCGGCGTCCGGCCGTCCCGTGCTGGTCGTCCACAGCAGCATGACGTCCAGGATCGTCGCCAGAGGCCTGCGGCGGGCGCTGCAGGGCGCCGGCTTCAGGCCGATCTCCATCGATCGGCCGGGGTTTGGCCTCACCGACGAGATCGAAGGTCTGCGCCCTGGGCTGCATGATCCGTACGCCGCCGCCGCGGCCGACGCCATTCTGGTGCTCGACGCCCTGAAGCTGGACACCGTCGACATCGTCGCGCGCGGGGGAGCCCAATTCGTCGTCGCGCTTCACGAGGTCGCGGCCGACCGGCTGGGGCGCGTGGTCCTCGTCAACCCCGATCCGCCGTCCGACGCCAGCGGCCGCGGGGCCGGTCCCTTCGGCGTCATGAAGGAAGCCTATCGCCGCAATCCAACGATGATCCGCGTCTGGGCCGGTCTGGTCGGACGCCAGCTCACCCACGCCAGGGTGTCGCGGATTTTGGAACGGTGGATGCAGGGCAGCCCGCCCGACGAGGCGGCCGCGCGCGACCCGGAGATCGTGCAAGACTACTTCCGGGCCGTGCGCACCTTCGCGACCGGCCGCCACGCCGGCTATGTGAACGAACAGGTCGACTTTGCTCGCCGTGGGCGCGGGCGGACGCCAATCGGCGGCACGTCCAACTGGCTGGTCATGGTGGCCGCCCATGACACCCTGCACGAGCCGCAAGAGGTCATCGCCTATTGGCGCGCCATCCTTGTCGATGCGCAATTTCAGCTCGTGAAGGACGGCGGCCGCCTGCTGGCGCTGAGCCGGCCGCAGGATGTGGTCGCGGGCCTGCTCGATACGCGGTGAGCATAGGCCGACGAGACAATCGGACGATCGCTCGGGCGAAGACCGGTCGAGGACGCGCCAGGCGCCCTCGACCGTCCCTGGGAAGCGCTCCCCCCAGAGCGCCGCCTCAGACCACGCTAGAAACGCCAGGCGCCGCCGGCGCGGATGGCCTGGGCCTGGTAGCGATCGCCGCGGGTCCCTTCGAAGGTCACGCCGAACCGAGCGCGCTCGCCGGACACCAGATCGACGCCGAGCTGAACGGCCAGGGCGCCGGCGTCGTACTTGGCGCCGCTGACCACGAAGCGGGTCGCGCCGCCCGTGAAGGCGTTCGAGGTCTCGCCGGCAAGGTCGCCGGTGGTCATCCGCCAGGCGATCGCGCCGCGCGGGCGCAGGACCACGGTCGAGCCGAGGCCCAGCTCGCCCTTCACCTTGACCCCGACGTCGACTAGGCCCAGCTCGCGGGTCACCCCGTCCACCTTGAGCGCCGCGAAGCCGCCGGTCTCGCTGAAATCGTCGCTCTTCACGCGCAGATAGCTGGCCGACACGAACGGCTCGACCGAGGTCGCGCCGAGCGCCAGAGGGACCGACACCTGGCCGAACACCTGGCCGACGGTGGCGTCATACTGGCTCTTCAGCCGATCCTGAGAGCCCGGGAACAGCACCACCCGCTCGGCGTCGACCGACGACCAGGCATAGGCGCCGCCCAGATTGGCGCGCACGGGCCCGAAGGCCGTGGCGGCGTAGGCCGCGACCTGACCGCCGGTGGCCTCGGCGCGGCTGCTGCGCGCCGACACCCTGGCCTGGCCCTCGCCGTAGGCGGCGGCTAGACCCAGGCGGGTCTGGCCAAGCACCTTGTCGCCGCCGACCACCAGACCCGAGCCGCTGACCTTCAGCCCCGCAGCGCCCGCGCCGGCCTCGACCTGGCTCCAGCCGGCCAGGACGTCGCCCCAGCCGCCGGCCACCTCGGCCGGCGCCGCGCTGCGCGCCCGCACCGCCTCGCGCAGACGGCCCGCCTCGCCCGCCAGGACGGTCGAGACATCGGCGTGGATCTGGCCGTCCAGAGCGTTGTAGGCTTGGGCCGAGCCGGCCGCGTTCTGGGTGACCAAGGCGTCGTAGACCGGCGCGCCCAGGCCCAGGGCCTCGGCCGCATCGGCCACGCGGGCCTGGTTCGAGCTGGTGGCGAAGCTGGCGAAGCGGATGTCGTTGCGCAGCAGATTCAGACGCACGGCGTTGGCCGTATAGGTCAGGCTGGGCGTCAGGAAGGCCATGTCGCTGGTGACGCTCGAAAACCGGCCCGTGATCCCGCCCGCCGAGGTCAGGATCCCGTACTGGCTCAGCCGCGCGTATTGCGAGGCCGGACCGCCGGCCAGCACGGCGACCTTGGCGCCCGTCTGGATGGTGGTGGCGCCGCCCACGACGATCAGGTCGTGCTCGCCGGTCGGCAGCACCTCGACCTGATAGGTCGAGCCGCCGGCGAAGGTGAAGTCGCCGGCCACGGTCAAGGTGCCGGGCGAGTTGCCGGGCGTGACCTGGCCGCCGGTCTGCACGACCACATCGCCGCCGATCGTCCCGGAGCCGCCCAGGGCGCCGGATGCGCCGACCGTGACGTCGGACGTCACCGATCCGTTGACCTTCAGCTTCCCGACGCTGACCGTGGTCGGGCCGGTATAGGTGTTGGCGCCGCGCAGATCGATCACGCCGCCGCCGGTCATCGTGAACGAGCCCGAGCCGGTGATCGCGCCGGCGAAGGTGGTGCTGCCCGACTGGTTTAGGGTCAGGGCCCCGCCGTCGATCTTGACCTCCCCCGCCGCGCCTCCGCTGAGGTTGGTGATGGTCTGGGCGAGGCCGCTGAGGTCCAGCACGCCGTTGTCGACCTGCACCTCCGCGGTCTGCGGCAGATGCACGATCCGCACCGAACCGCCCTGGACCGTGGTCGTGCCGGTGAAGCCGTAGTTCCCCGACAGGGTCAGGCGGGACGCGCCCTGCTTGATCAGTTCGCCCGCGCCGGTGATGTCGCCGCCGAAGTCGTACGCGTCCGAGCGGTTGAAGATCGCCGTGCCGGCGACGGCGAGGTCGCCGATCAACTCGCCCGTCGCCCCGCCGTCGCCGATCTGCAGGGTCGCGCCCGAGGCCACCGTGACGTCGCTGGTCATCACCCCGGTCAGCAGCAGCTTGCCGCCCGCCACCGTGGTGGGGCCGGCGTAGCTGCTCGCCCCGGCCAGGGTCAGGGTCCCGGCGCCGGACTTGGTCAGGCCGCCCGCACCCGTCAACGCGCCCGAATAGCTGGAGGCGTTGGCCTGGGCGACGGTCAGGGTCCCGCCGCCGATGTCGAGGGCCGCGTCGCCCGACAGCCCGCCGGTGGTCTTGGCTCCCGAGCCCAGCGCGAAGGCGTCGCCCTTCAGGGCCAGGCGCGAGCCCGCCGCGAGGTTGGCGATGGTCACCAGACCGCCGTCGTTGGTCAGCAGCCCCGTACGCGAATAGACGCCCGACAGGATCAGGTCGCCGCCGCCGGCCCAGATCACCTCGCCGCCGGCGCCCGACAGGGGGTTGGTCAGATCGTAGTCGCCGGCGCGGGCGAGGAAGAACTGTCCGCCGTCGACCTTGACGCCGCCGGCGAAGCCACCGGTGGTCCCCGGCCCGGCGACCTTCACTGTCCCGAGGCCCGCGTCGTCGGTCACGTAGTCGGCGCCGACCACCACCAGGCCGCCGGTCTGCTCCAGACCGCCGCCGATGTCGGTGGCGACGTGCAGCTCGCCGCCGGTCACCCGCGTCAGGCCGGTATAGGTCCAGACGCCGGACGCCAGGATCGCGCCCGAGTTCAGCTGGACCTCGCCCGTGCCGCTGATCGAGAGCGTCCCGCTGTCGGCGTAGAGATTGTCGTCAAAGCTCTGCGAGATCAGCGTGCCGTCGTTGCGGACCGAAACGGCCCCGCCCGGCGTCGTGGTCTCGATCCACGCGTTGGCGTCCTGACGGTCGTCGATGCGCAGGGTCGCGCCCGAGGCGATGGCGACGCTGTCGGTCTGCAGCAGGCCGGTCAGGGTCCAGTCGCCCGTCTCGACCGTGGCCGTCTCGAAGCTCAGGACGTCGCCGAACGACTGCTTCGGGGTCTGCGTGCTGGAGGTTCCCTTCAATACCAGGCTGTCCAGGCCGGCCCCGCCGTCGACAGCGCCGCTGAAGCTTGCGCCCGTCAGGATCGTCAGGGTGTCGGCGCCGCCAGCGAACCGCACGGCCAGGGCTCCCGGGGCGCCGCCGATATGACCGGCCGTGGTCAGGCTGGCGCCGTAGTCCGCCGTGGGAGAGCCCGACCCGCCCAGAACCGGGACGGCGCGGAACTCGACGCCGGCGCCGCCGAGCGCGGTGATCGAGGCGTCCGCCCCGACCGTGAGACCGGCCCGGTTCAGGGCCGAGACCCGGACCCCGGCCAGGCCGCCCACGGTTTCGCCGGTGACGGCGAGGCTGGCGTCGTGTTTGGCGTAAAGGTCGATGGCGACGCTGTTGGCGTCCTTGGCGACCGCTCGCCGCGAGGTCACCGTCAAGTCGCCGTTATCGGCCAGGGCCTGGATGGCGCGGGAGCTGGCTCCGACGATCTCCACGTCGTCGCTGACGATCGTCACCTGGTCGCCTTGGCCGAACAGGGCCAATGTGCTGGCGCTGTTGGCCCTGGCCTTGCCGCTGTTGATCTCGACGACGCCGCCGGTGGATTGGCCCCACACGGCCGTCGCGTACTGGCCGACCACGCCCGAGTCGCGGCTGTTGACGGTCACGTGGCCGCCGTTGGTCGACAGCGCGCCGACGCCGTCGGCCGTGAAGCCGCCGCCGCTCAAGCCGGTGTTGGCGGTTCGGGTCAGGCCGGCGTCGACGACGATATCGCCCGTCGTGCTCTGAACGAAGACCCCCACGTCGCCCGAGGCGCCGGCCGAGACCGAGCCGGTGGTCACGTGGATCGCGCCCTCGCGACCATAGACCACCACCCCCGTACCGCCCGCCGTCACCTTGTCGGCCGAGACGTCCACCGCGCCTTGACCATAGACGTAGAGACCCGCGCCGTTGCCGACGGTGATCTCGCCGCTGTCGATGTTGATCGGACCGGCGTGGTCGACCCAGATGCCGGCGGACCCGGGCCCGGTGGCGCTGATCGTGTCGCTGACGATGCTCAGCGCGCCCGCGCCACCGCCGGGGACGTGCGGCGCGCCGTAGACCAGCGTCCCGTCGGCGTCGACCATGATGCCGTGGGCGTTGGCGCCGGTGGTGGTCACCTGGCCGCTGGCGATGGCGATATCGCCCGTATTGCTCCAGGCGTAGATGCCCCGGGCGTTGTTTCCGGTGGTGGCGGCCTTGTCGCTGGTGATGTCGACGCCGCTCAGGAAGCTCTGGGCGCTGATGGCGTTCGAGAACACCTGGGCGCCGTTCACGGTGATCATGTCGCCGGCCGCCGTGGCCTCGCCGCTGACGATCTTGATCGCCCCGTCGCCCCTGGCCACGATCGCCGACGCCCCGTCGCCCGTCGCGGCGGCATGCTGCGAGGTCACGTCCATCAGGCCGGCGGCCTCGATGCGGAGGGCGTCGGTGTAGTGGGTCGTGGCGTCGTAGGTGACCGCGCCGTGGGTGGTCGTGGTGTCGGCCACGATCTTGGCCACGCCGCCCGCCCTGACATAGATCCCGTAAGCGCCGTCGCTGGCCGTGGCGACCGTTCCGCTCTGGACCGTCGCGTCGCCGGCCCCCGCATAGGCGCTGACGCCCAGGAAGCCCACGCCGCTGGTCGACAGGTCGTCGACCTGGACGCTGACGTCGCCGTTATAGCTGCGCGCGCCGATCGCCAGGCCGAACGCCGTGCCGCCCAATGGGTCGACGGTCGGGGCGCCCGACGCGACGATCTTGCCGGCGGTCACCGAGACGTCGCCGAAGGCGTAGGCGCCGATCACGCCGTTGGGCTGGGTGGTGGAGGCCTCGCCGACCACCACGGTGACCTTGCCGCCGCCGGTCGGAGCGCCGTCGGGACCGCTGAGCGAGCGCGCCGACACGATGCCGCCGTTCAGGCCCGAGGAGACGACCTTGCCCACCTCGACCGTGATGTCGCCCGTCTGGGAGCCCGCCGCGACGCCGGACGTGAAGGCCCCCGCCGTCGACAATTCGCCGGCCTTGACCTTGACCGCGCCGCTGACCGACTGGGCGATGATGGCGTCATTGGTGTCGACGCCGTAGCCCGTTCCGGAGGTGACCGCCTTGGTCACGTCGATGTCGATCGCACCGCTGGTGGTGGTCACCAGCAGGCCCGGCGCGCTGTCGCCGCTGGTGGCGATGTCGGCGGCGACGATCCCGATCTTCCCGGCCCCGCCAGAGACCTTGACGGCGGCTGCGCCGGTGTTCGACGCCGAGGCGGGCAGGTTCACGACCAGATCGCCGCTGGTCGTGTAGCTGACGCCGGTGGCGACGGCGGCCGAACAGGTCACGACGCCGGCGGCGGGCGCGCCGCACTCGTCGGCGGCGACGGCGACGGCCGGCTGGACCAGCAGGGAGCACCCCAAGGCGGTCCCGGCCAGCCAAAGGCCCCGCGAACCCTGCTGCGACCTGCCGCGTCTGATTTGCTGTTCCGACATACATCACCCCCACTCGATCACTTGAAAGACCGCCGTCTCTCGAACGGCGTCTTTCGACCTAGCGAGGGCGGGCCAAGGCCCACAATCCCCGTTTGGGGGGTGTGAGGGACACAAGGAGGGAGACAAACGCCTCCCAGAGTCCGCCGTTGGGGCGGATTGAGCCGCTCGCCTCGACGACAGGCGCCTTCGCCTGTCCCTCTTCGTCGCGATAGACTTTTGGGCCGTGCGAAGCCTCTATGGCGCCCAAGGTCTTTGTCAGAGCGGCTAGGTGTCATGAGATTTGGGATCGTTCTGGCCGCATCCCTGCTGGCCGCGCTGGGCGTGACCGATGCGCGGGCGCAGGCGCCGATGGCGGCCACGCATGACCACGCCGCGATGGAGCGCCTGGGCAGCGTCAGGTTCGAGACCTCCTGCAACGCCGCGGCGCAACCGCGTTTCGATCGCGCGGTGGCGCTGATGCATTCGTTCCAGTTCGGGCCCGCGATCGACGGCTACCGGTCCGCGCTCGAGGCCGATCCCGGGTGCGCCATCGCCTATTGGGGCGTCGCCCTGAGCAGCTGGAGCAATCCGTTCGCCGGGTTCAAGTCGCCCGCCCAGCTGAAGCAGGGCCTGGAGGCGATCGAAGCCGGCCGCGCCCTCGGGGCCAAGACCAAGCGCGAGCAGGCCTATATCGAGGCGGTCGCCCACCTCTATGTCGACGCCGACCGTCTGGATCAGGACGCGCGAACCCGGGCCTACGAACAGGCGATGGAGCGCCTGGCCGCCGACTATCCGGACGACACCGAAGCCAGGATCTTCTACGCCCTGGCCCTGGCCGCCGCCGCCGATCCCACCGACAAGACCTACGCCAAGCAGTTGAAGGCCGGCGCGATCCTGGAGGGCCTGTTCGCCAAATATCCCGACCACCCCGGCCTGGCCCACTACATCATCCACGCCTATGACGAGCCGGCCCTGGCGTCGCGCGCCGCCGAGGCCGCCAAGCGCTACGGCGCGATCGCGCCCTCCACGCCGCACGCCCTGCACATGCCCTCCCACACCTTCACGCGGATCGGCGACTGGCAGGCGTCGATCGACACCAACCTGGCCTCGGCCGCCTCGGCGCGCGCCGCAGGCCAACCAGCCGACGAACTGCACGCCAGCGACTACATGATCTACGCCTACCTGCAGACCGGGCAGGACAAGGCCGCGGGACAGCTGGCCGAGGCTTCCGCCGAGGTCTTTTCGCGCTTCGATCCGGCCAAGGCCAATGGGGCGGCGCCGGCCTCCGCGGCCTATTACGCCCACGCCGCGATCCCGGCGCGCTACGATCTCGAGCGCCGCGATTGGGCGCGGGCGGCCAAGCTCGCGCCCACGCCAAGCCGCTTTCCCTATGCCGACTCGATCACCTATTTCGCTCGCGGCCTGGGCGCGGCGCATCTGAGCGACGGGGTGGGCGCGCGGGCGGCGATCACGGCGCTGGACCAGATCCACGACAAGCTCGCCCAGCAGGGCGAGGCCTATTGGGCCGGCCAGACGGACATCCAGCGGCGCGAAGTCGCGGCGGTCCTGGCCCTGGCGGAAGGGCAGGTCGACGAAGCCCTGGCGGGCATGCGCCAGGCCGCGGACCTGGAGGACAAGACCCAGCTGGCCTCCGTCACCCCCGGCCCCCTGGCGCCGGCGCGCGAGATGCTAGGCGAGATGCTGCTGGAGCATGACCGGCCGGCCGAGGCGCTGGCGGCGTTCGAAGCCTCGCTCGTTCAGGAGCCCAATCGCTTCTGGTCGCTCTACGGCGCGGCCGAGGCGGCGAAGCGGGCCGGCGACGCCGCCAAGGCCCAAGCCTATTTCCACACGCTCTCGAGCCTGGCGTCGCGCGCCGACCAGCCCGGGCGGCCGCAACTGGTCGAGGCGCGCCGGCAAGCCCGACATTGAGGGCGCGGCGCGAAACCGCCCTCCGGGGTCATTTCGCGCCGGGCAGTTTTATCCCAAGCAGCACCAGCCGGTCGCCGGTGATCCCGAACCAGTGCGGAACGCCCGCGGGGACCAGGATGACGTCGCCGGGACCGAGCGGCCGTGTCGCGCCGCCCTCGATGCGGCTTCCCTCGACCAGGTTTGCGTTCCTGACGGTTGGATCGGCCATGGACCCGCCGGAAACCAGCGTGCCGGAGCCTTCCAGCACGATGGCGTATTCCGCTTCGGCCGGGTGTACGGCGGGGCGGCCGGGCTTCTTCCATATCTCGATCGCCGCCACGGTGGCCCCGTCGCGGACCAGGGGCCGCCACATGAAGCCTTGATCCGGTTTCATCGCCGCGAGCATCTCGCGCAGCTGAGCCTGCACATCCGCGCCGCTGGCGAAACCGGACGGCTCGGCGGCCTGAGGGGGGCTCGTCCGGGCGGGGCTCGTCTGGGCGGAAGCGGCGGCGACGCTCGCCGAGGCGGCGAGCAGCCATGACGCCGCACCGATCGTGAAGGCTCTCGCGATTGTCTTCACCGCAGCTCTCCTCAGTCGTGAAGCCCCGAAGGGGGATCACCGCTCCCGCGCCTTGAAGGACCTTGGCGCCATCCGTAACCCACCACTGAGCTGTTTTCCGACGGCCCCGGCGCTGGCCCTTTAGAGCTACAACCCGACCCGTGCGCTTGGCCAGGCTTTGTTGCTCAGCGGGACTCCTCCTGGGCCTGAAGGGTCTTGGCGGCGGCGATCTCGATCGCTTGCTGGCGGGCCCGTTCGAAGATCGAGCCCATGCGCCAGTGCTGGTTCGTATGGGTCGCGGCGTGCTCGCCCCAACCGGAGTCGCGCCGGAAGGCGCCCACCTGGCCCGAGGCCAGGGCCTGGTCGGCGGTGATCCCGACGGGCGCCTCGCAGTCGGGCCAGACGAACAGGGCGTCGGCCGGACAGTAGAGCTCGCAGAGCAGGCAGGTCTGGCAGTCGGCCTGGCGGGCGATCACGGCCTTGCCGCCCGGACCGATCTCCAGCACGTCGCTGGGACAGGCGTCGACGCAGTCCCCGCAGCCGCTGCAGCGGTCCTCGATGACGACCTCGATCATCAGGCCACCTCCGCCTCGGCGGCCGCCCGCTCGAAGGCGGTCCAGACGCGGTCCAGGCCGCCGGCCCGCTGTCGCGACGCGAAGCGGGGATCCAGGCCCGGCGCGTCCTCGCGGCGGTGCATGCCGCGGCTTTCGCGTCGCGCCAGGGCCGAGGCCTTGCTCCAGCGTCCGGCGGCGACCAGGGCGGCGGCTTCTCGCGTCCGAACCGACGACCGGCCCTGGCCGCGCGCATGGGCCGCCAGCTCGGCCCAGACCTCGTCCAGTCGTTCCATCGACGCGGCCAGGGCCGGACCGCGGCGGAAGATGTTGCGGTCATAGGCGTTGAGCTCGTCGCGCACGATCTGGACCGCGGCGCGCAGATCGACGGGCCGCTCGGCATGGCTGGGACGTAAGCCGGCTCGTCCCGTCGCGATAACCAAGGCGTCGGCGCGAGTTCCCTGCCCCAGCGCCAGGCGCGCGGCGCCCGCTCCGGCCCATTGGCCCGACGACAAGGCCCAGGAGGAATTGACCGCCCCGCCCCCGGAGATCGCGCCGGTGACCCGCTCGCGGCTGGCCGCGTCGCCGGCCGCGAACAGGCCTTGAACCTGGGTCTGGCAGGCCTGGTCCACCACCCGCAACCCGCCGATCCCGCGCACCGTGCCTTCCGCGTGCAAGGTCACCTCGAAGCGGTCGCGGTAAGCGTCGATCCCCTTGCGATCGAACGGCAGGACGAAGTTGGGCTGGACCTGAGGCATGACCCGCTGGATGTCCTCGGGCACCCGGTCGAGCCGGCAGTACAGCGGCCCGGCCATCAGCGCCCGCGCCAGGTGCGGGGTCACGTCCGGGCCGTTGGGGATGTCGAGTTCGCGGTCGTCGGCGTCGAACCACCGCGCGAAGCTGTAGGCCATCGACCTGGCCATGTTGGTCCCGGCCATGGCCGGCGTGTAGTAGTTGGTGAACTCCATGCCCGACAGGTCGGCCCCCGCCTCCACGCCCATCAGCAGGCCGTCGCCGGTATTGGTGGCCGAGCCCAGCAGGCGCGAGGCGAAGGCGCAGCCGCCGGTGGCCAGCACCACCGCCCCGGCCCGGATCGTCCATGGCCGCTCGCCGCGAAGCGCCAGGCCCGAGGCGCCGGCGATGGAGCCGTCGCCGTGCCGCAGCAGCTCCAGGGCCGGATGGTGATCGAGGATGCGGACCCCTTGATCGAGCGCCAGGTTGCGCATCGCCCGCATGTATTCCGGACCGCGCAGGCCGCGATAGAACGGCTGCCCCTGGTCGTCGGTCGAGAAGTCGTAATAGCCGCGCAGCGTCGGCAGGCTGGTCCAGGTCAGGTCCAGGATGCGGCGCATCCAGTCCGGGTCGCCCAGGCCCAACGACCGCTTCAGCCGGTCGGCGACCGCGCCCTCGCGCTGCTCGGGCGGAACCCACCAGTGGCCTGGACCGGCCGTGGCGGTCACACCGCTGGCGCCGCACCGGCCCTTGTCGGCCAGCACCACGTCGGCCCCCTCGCGCGCGGCGGCGATGGCGGCCCAGGTTCCGGCCAGGCCGCCGCCGATCACCAGCACGTCGGCGGCCAAGGTCAGCCCCTGGCTCACGGCGCGACCGCGGCGTTGAACGAGCGGTCGAAGGCGCCGGCCGGGTCGCGGGGCGAGGTCACGGCTCCGGCGGCCTGGAAGCGGTCGAGCACGGCCTTGGCCTCGGCCACGGCGGCGTCGTCGATCTGCGTCGGCGCGATGCGGTATTGCCGGACGGTGTAGAGCGCCACGTCCGGCGACAGGCCGGTCTCCTTCGACAGAGCCGCGGCGAATTCCTGCGGATGGTCGCCCGCCCAGCGCCGCGCTTTGGCCAGGCGACGCAGGAAGTCTTCGACCTGCGGCCGCTTGCCGGCGATCGCGGCCTCGCTGGCTGCCTCATAGCCGTAGCCGCTGAGCCTGCCGGCCCCGTCGGCCAGGACCGTGGCGTCGTCGTGCAGCCTGGCCAGGGCGACATACGAGCCCCAGGTCACCCAGGCGTCGATGGCGCCGCTGGTGAAGGCCGCCTTGGCGTCGCCGGGATTGAGGAACACGATCTGGACGTCGGTCGGCTTGAGCCCCGCCTCCTCCAGCAGCCGCAGCAGCAGGTAGTGGCCGATCGAGCCGCGCCCGGTGGCGATCTTCTTGCCGCGCAGGTCGGCGACCTGGTGAAACGGCGCGCCCTTGCGGACCAGCAACGCGGTCGCCGAGCCGCCGCTCTTGCCGGCCTGCACGGCCTTGATCTTCGAGCCGCTGGCGTAGGCGAACAGGAACGGCGCGTCGCCGGCCTCGCCCAGGTCCACCGCCCCGGCCCCGACCGCTTCCAGCAACGGCTGGGCGGCGGCGAATTCGCTCCATTCGATCTTGTAGGGCGCGCCTTCCAGGGCGCCGGAGGCGACCAGGATCGCCTTGGTCCCGCCCCTCTGGCTGCCGACCTTCAGCACGGCCCGGCCGGCGCCGTCGTGACTTCCCCCGCAGCCGGCCAGCAGGGCGGCGGCGGCCAGGCTCGCGGCGAGCGCGGTGATAAGGCTGCGTCTTTGCATGGCGCCCTCCTCAGAAGCGTTGGGTGACGCGGCCGTACCAGTAGCCGCCGGTGATGCCGAAGGGCGAGAAATTCCCGAACTGGTTCAGGCCCGTATCGGCGTTGACGATGCCGATCTTGTCGGGGTGCTGGTCGAACAGGTTGTTGGCCCCGATCGCCACCGTCGTGGTGGGCCGCACCTCCCAGGCGATGTCCAGGTCGGCCACCCACTTGGCGCTGTAGGTCCGGTCGAGGTTCGCCGAGGTGCCCGCCTCGGTGTACCGGCCGTAGCGGGTGGCCCGCAGGCTGGCGCTGACGGTGTCGCGGTTCCAGCTGGCCCCCAGGATGGTCTTCTTGCGCGGCGTGCCCACGGTCAGGTCGGCGATCTTCTGTCGGTCGAACAGGACGAGGTTGGGATTGACCGCCTTGAGCACGGCCGGGGTCGCGATCTGGTCGCGGATCTTGGTCTTGTTGAAGGCGTAGGCCGCATTGAGGTTCAGGCGACCGAAGTCGCCGAGATCCAGGGCGTACTCACCGACCAGGTCCACGCCCGTGGTCCGGGTCGAGACGGCGTTGGTGTAGTAGGTCGCCGCCAGGCCCTGCGGGAACCGCGCCAGCAAGGGCGCCAGGGCCGGCTGGGAGGCGAGCTGGGCGGCGCTGAGATCCAGGTTGCTGGTGTCGACGATGCGGTCGTCGATGTCGATCTGATAGGCGTCCAGCGTGACCCGCAGCCGGCTGCTCGGCTCGGCGGTGATCCCGACGCTGTAGTTGGTCGAGGTCTCGGGCTTCAGCGGCGTCGCGCCCAGGGCCTGGGCCTCGGACGAGTCGGCGCGCAGCACCTTGGTGGGGAAGGTCAGGTACTCGCCGGGGACGCAGGGCGCGCCCCGGAAGACGTTGTTGGGCGCGGCGGCGCAGAGATTGCCGTTGATGGTCGAGCTGGCGAACACCGTCTGAGCCAGGGACGGCGCGCGGAAGCCGTTGCTGACCGTAGCCCGCAGCGCATAGCCCGGCAGGAATTCCCAGCGGGTGGTCAGCTTGCCGCTGGTGGTGGCGCCGACGTCGCCCGTATAGCGCTCGTGCCGGCCGGCCACGCCGACGTACCAGGTCTCCGTCAGGTTGGTTCCGACATCGACATAGGCCGCGTAGACGTTGCGGCTGGTCGAGCCGGCGTCCTCGGGCGCGGTGCCGGCGTAGGAGGCCAGACCCGGATTGGGCCGCAGCCCGGCGAAGGGCTGGCCGGCCGGGATCACATAGTCGCCAACGACGTAGGACGCCGCGTCGCCCGGTTCGATCAGGAAGTGTTCGTAGCGCTGCTCCAGGCCCCACGACACCTGGACGGGATGGGCCAGAACGCCGGTGAACTCGCGGGTGACGTCGAAATTGGTGGTCCACTGCTGGAACTGGTGGGTCGACAGATGGAAGTAGGTCGGGCTGGCGGGACCCAGGGTGGCGTTGAGAGTGTTCTGGCCGTCGAGCTGGGCGTGGTCCTGGGCGAAGGTGGTCGACAGATCCCAGTCCCACCCCTTGGCCTGGCCGCGCGCGCCCAGCGTGGTCTGGAAGTCCAGTTCGAAGATCCGCCGCAGGGCGTTGAAGCCGTACGGATAGACCTCGGGCAGCGAGTTGCGGTTCTGAGGTCGCCCCGCCGTCACGCCCGCCATCGGCGCCAGGTTGGGCAGGAAGCTGCCGGTGTTCTTCTTCGACGAGCGGTGGCTGAGGGTGCCCGTCGAGTAGAGCGTCAGGTCGCGCCAAGGCAGTTCGGCGTTATAGGACGACGCTAGGATGTCTTCCTCGCCCGGGCCGTAGCCATGGCCCCAGTAGTAGCGGTCGGCGGTGGCGTCGCGCGGGTCGGGCGTGACGACCTGGGCCCCGCCGACCGTGCTGACGGTGGGTTGGAAGATGTACTGGGCCGTGGACGGGACCGATCGCGAGGCGGCCTCGTTGTTCTTCCAGTCCAAAGACAGCTGCAGGAAGCCGCCGCGGTCGCCCAGGGGCAGGCCGTAGTCGAGCGTCGCGCTGCGGACGTCGCCGTCGCCCAGATAGTTCTGGCCGCCGGTATAGCTGAACGACCCGCCCTTCTCGTCCTGCTTGAGGATGATGTTGACCACCCCGGCGATGGCGTCCGAACCGTACTGGGCCGAGGCTCCGTCCCGCAGCACCTCGATGCGCGCGATGGCGGAGGCCGGGATCAGGTCCAGGTCGACCGGGGCGCCGCCCCGTCCCACCCGAGCCAGGTTGTTGATCAAGGCGGTGCCGTGGCGGCGCTTGCCGTTGACCAGGAACAGAGCCTGGTCGCCGTTCAGGCCCCGCATGGTGATGGCCCGCACCGTCCACGAGGTGCCGCCGCCGTTGATGCCGGGCAGGTTGAACGACGGGATCAGGGTGTTGAGCACCTCCTTGAGGCCGACCTTGCCGGTGGCGGTCAGTTGCTCGGCCGAGATCACGTCGACCGGGGCCGGGTTGTCGGCCACCGTCCGGCGGACGCCGCGCACGCCGGTGACGATGACGCCCTCCACGGCGGTCGCGCCGTCCACGTCGGCCGGCGCGGCGTCAACGACGGGCGTGGCCGCGGCCGGCGCGTCGGCGGCTCGCGCCGGAGCCGCGAGCGCCGCCACGGCGAGGATGGAGGCGCAGGCCAGCAGGCCGGCGCGGAAAGTCGATCTGAACGCAGATTGGGCCAAGGACCCGGTCGAGTAAGGCAACAGTGCATCCCCCGCGCGGGACCCGTGGCCGCCGCGTCGTGTGTTGGTCTCGGAAAGAAGAAAGGACGCCGCCGCCCGTCCCATGGGCGTGGCCGGCGGCGCCGGTTCAGGCCTTGCGGCGCTCGCGGTACGGAATGTCGTCGGAACCGATCAGCACCCGCTCCATCACCCGCGGGAAGTCGCCGTAGTCGCGCACGGCGTAGTGCAGGCCGGCCCGGTTGTCCCACAGGGCCACGGAATTGGGCCGCCAGCGGAAGCGGGCGTGGTGCTCCGGCTTCTTGACCTCGTCATAGAGCCGCGCCAGCAGCGCCCGGCTCTCCTCCGGCGCCAGGTCGACGAACCGGGGCTTGAGGCTGAAATTGATCCAGAAGATGTCCTCGCCGGTCTCCGGATGGGTGCGGATAGCCGGATGGGCGACCAGCGGATAGCGCTCGCCCGACCGGACCAGGGCGTCCTGGTAGTCGTGAACGACGTAGAGGTCGTCCACCGCCGCCTTCAGGTCGTCGGGCAGGCCGCGATAGATCGCGCCGCCGTCGGCCCAGATCGTGTCGCCGCCGACCTCGGGAATGTGCACGGCCTTCAGCACCGCCCCGAACGACGGGTTGATCCGCCAGCTGGTGTCGGTGTGCCAGTGGTTCTCGCGGACGCCGTAATCCTTGAACGCCTCGGCCGAGATCGGCTGGACCGCCCGGTGGGTCTCCACGCCGCCCGTGGGGTGGGCGTAGACCTCGCCGAAATTGGCGGCGAAGGCCAGTTGCTGGTCGCGGGTGATGTCCTGATCGCGGAAGAACAGCACCTTGCGCTGGAGAAGCAGAGCCTTGAGCGCGTCGCGCTGCGAGCGGTCCAGCGGCTGGCGCAGGTCCAGGCCCTCGACCTCCGAGCCGATGGTCGGGTTGAGCGGCGTGGTCTTCAGCCCCGCCGTGGTTTCGCGAATGCCGGTGATGGTGGCGCTCATGGCCTCTCCTCGCCTGATGGGTTCGACAAGCGACGACCAGCGTCGCGACCGGCTACACCATGAGCAATCGCAGGCAACGGCGCGAAACAGTAATCCTTAGACGTGACTTAGAGATTTATATATCTGATTTCGTAATAAGCCGAATTCCACCGATGCATACGTACAAGTCGATCCAGGCCCAACAATACTCATAAGCCATATTCGCCGAACTCCATTGCCCGACATGGCGTCCAGTGACAGTCATGCCGCCGAAACATCTCTCGGAGGCGGCCGTCATGGCGCAGCGCAAGCAACTGAAGCTCGGCCATATGATCGAAGGGGCCGGGCGCACCTGGACTGACTGGCGCCATCCGAACGCCCAGCCTGGCGCGAGCACGGACTTCAAGTACTACGCCCGCGCCGCCAAGCTGGCCGAACAGGGCAAGCTCGACTTCCTGTTCATCGCCGACAGCCTGTCGATCAACGCCAAGTCCAGCCCGCACTATCTGAACCGCTTCGAGCCCATCACCATCCTGTCGGCCCTGGCCGCGGTGACCGAGCACATCGGCCTGGTGGCGACGCTGAGCGTCACCTATTCCGAGCCCTTCAACGTGGCCCGCCAGTTCGCCTCGCTGGACCACATCAGCGGCGGTCGCGCCGGCTGGAACGTGGTCACCTCGTGGCTTGAGGGCTCGGCCGAGAACTTCGGCAAGGCCGAGCACCTGGCGCACGACACCCGCTACCGTCTGGCGGCCGAGTACCTGGACGTCGTCCAGGGCCTCTGGGACAGCTGGGAGGACGACGCCCTGGTCCACGACAAGACCAGCGGCGTGTTCTTCGATCCCGACAAGCTCAACACCCTGGGCCACAAGGGCGAATTCCTGTCGGTGAAGGGCCCGCTGAACATCGCCCGTTCGGCCCAGGGCCAGCCGGTGATCTTCCAGGCTGGCGCTTCGGAGGACGGCCGCAACCTGGCCGCCAAGCGCGCCGATGCGATCTTCGTCGGCCATGGCGACATCAACGAGGCCCGCACCTACTACGCCGACGTCAAGGCGCGCGCCGCCGGCTTCGGCCGCGATCCCGAGAGCCTGTTCATCCTGCCGGCCGCCGCGCCGATCATCGGCTCGACCGAAGCCGAGGCTGACGCGCGCTGGCAGGAGCGCGCCGAACTGGTCTCGATCGAGTCCGCCCTGGCCATGCTGGGTCGCGGCTTCAACGACCACGACTTCACCGTCTACGACCTGGACGCCCGCTTCCCCGACGTGTTCAGCCGCGGGATCAACAGCTCGCAGTCGGCGACCCTGAAGATCGCCAAGGCCGTGGAGCAGGAGAACCTGACCCTGCGCGAGGTGGCCCTGCGCTTCGCCACGCCGCGCGGCGACCTGGTGGGCACGCCCGAGCAGATCGCCGACAAGTTCGAGCTGTGGCTCGACACCCGGGCCTCCGACGGCTTCGTGCTCGGCGAGTCCCTGCCCGGTCAGTTCCAGTTGCTGGTCGAACAGGTCGTTCCCCTGCTGCAGAAGCGTGGGATCTTTCGCGAGGACTACGAGGGCTCGACCTTCCGCGAGAGCCTGGGGATCGAGGTCCCGGCCAATCGCTTCACCGTCCAGAAGACCAGCCGCGCGGTGGCGTGAGGCCGGCGGCCGGGGCGTCGCCGCTCGCCACGTCCAACCGATCGCCAACGTTCAGCTTGCCCTCTCCCCTGGGGAGAGGGAGGGTTGCGCGCCTAGCGCGCCGTCCCGCCGAGGACGCTCTCACTAGACGCAACAGCGCCGGTTCGGCACAACCGCGTTATGGCAAGCGAGCCTTCAGACCCCGCCGATGCTTGGAGCCGCCCCGCCGCCTTCCGGGTCGCCGACTTCTGGGTGGAGCCCAGCCGCAACGTCGTGGTCGGGACGGCGGGCGAGGCGGCGCTCGAGCCGCGGATCATGGATGTGCTCTGCTTCCTGGCCGAGCACGCCGGCAAGGTGCTTTCCCGCGATGACATCATCGATGCGGTGTGGGGCCGTAAATTTGGCGGCGACGAAAGCCTGACCCGCGCGATCTCCCGGCTCCGCAAGGTGTTTGGAGACACCAGGTCGCCGCCGCGGATCATCGAGACCATCTCAAAGCGCGGCTACCGCCTGATCGCCACGGTGCGCTTCGACGCCGCCGAGGCGACCGCATTGGTCGTCGATCCGCCCCCGGGACCGGCTGAGCGGCGACGACGCCCGACACGAGGCCTCGCGCTCGTCGCCATCGCGATCCTCGTGGCCGCGGCGCTCGCCGTGGGATGGATCTGGCGACGCGAAAACGACGCGGCGGCTGCGGTCGGTCCCATCGCCGTCCTGGTCCAGACGTTCGACGGGATCGGTCCCGGTCTGGAGGGACGCGGCGGCCTGGTCGCCGACCGGCTCGCCGGATCGCTCGCAAAATCCAACCTGCTGAGTCCGCGGCGCTCCGAACCGCGCGCGGCCAAGCGGCAGGCGCGCTTCGCCTACACGGTCCGCGGAACGGTGCAGCGGCTCGAGCCGGAGGGTCTGAGGGTCTCGGTCGAACTCGACGACGCGACGACGCACGCCAACCTCTGGTCAGGGACGTTCGAACGCCCACGCGCCTCCGGTCTGGAAGTCGGCGACGACCTGTCTGGCGCCATCGCCGGCGAGCTGGGCAATCACATCCTCAACGCGGCCAAGGTCAAGATCCGGGCCAAGCCGCTGATGACGCTGGAGCCGTGGGAGCTGGTTCTGCTGGCCACCTGGGTGGCGGGCAGCGACGAGGTGTTTCTCCAGCCCCATGGTCCCGGCGCCTTCTGGCTGCAGGAACGCGCCCTGGCGCTGGATCCGAACTACGCGCCGGCCCATGCCTCGTTGGCCAGCGCCATCGCCTATCGCGCGCTGTTCACGCCGGGCGCCGACGGCGAGGCCGCGCGCCGCAGGGCCCAGGGACACGCGGACAAGGCCCGGGCCCTGGCGCCCTACGACGCCGGAGTGCTGTATGAACTGGCGACCTACCATCGGCTGGTCGGCGATCGCAAAGGCGCCGTGGCCTTGCTGGATCGCGTTCTGGCGCTTCAGCCCGATCATGCCGTGGCGCGCTATGACCGCCTGTTCGTCGCCGCGCACTGCACCCCGGGCGGCGCCGATGCGGCCGACCGCCTCGAGCACGAACTGGCCGGCCTGGCGCCCGACAATCCCGTGCGCTGGGTCGTGCTTTCGCACATCGCCGATCTCGACCTCGCCGACGGCGATTTCGACCGCGCCGCCACGGCCGCCGAGCGTTCGCGGCAGATCGTCCCGATGACCTGGTCCGGCCTCACCCTTGCGGCGGCGTCGGCGGCGCGGGGCCAGGACGGCGAGGCGCGTCAGGCCTCGAACGAGACGCTGCGTGAATGGCCGGCGCTGGATTGGGCGTGGTTCGCGCGGCGGGGCGCGCCGCTCTGGTGTCTGCGGGGTCCTGACCAGGATCTGGCCACCCAGGCCTTTCGCCGGCTCGACGCGATCGTCGCCCGCCCGGCGCCCAAGCCGGCGATTTAAGAAAACCATCAGAAAAGCATCAGGCGCCCTTCAGGACCCCCGCGCCGGCCACGGACTATCCCAGCGGCTCTCTCTCGCAGCAGGGCCTGGACAGCATGTGGAAGATCGCGGGTATCGGCGCTTTAGGCTTGTCCGCATGGATTTTCGGGCCGGCCCAGGCCGCGCCGGAGTCGGCGACGGAGCCGAGTTTTCCGGCCAGTTACTTCGCGCCTTTTCACCCGACCAGCGCCCTCGCCATGGTTCAGCGCCTGCCCGGCTTCAGCTTCAATCCCGGCGATCCGACGCGTCGCGGGATGGTGGAATCGGCCGGCAATGTCGTGATCGACGGCAAGCGCGTGGCCGACAAGACCTTCACGCTCGATGAGGTGCTCGACCGTATCCCGGCCTCGCAGGTCGAGCGCATCGAGCTCATCCGCGGAGGCGCAGGCGGCGTCGACATGCTGGGACAGCCGATCGTCGCCAATGTGATCCGTCGCGCCGGAGGCCGAAGCGCGGCGGTGACCGCCGCCGCCACCGCCTATGCCGACGGCCGCACCGCGCCCAGCCTGACGCTCGAGCGCTCGAGCCGTTCGCCCGACGGCGCCAGTCTCTCGGTGAGCGCATCGGTGTCGCGCTATGTCGAGGTCAACAAGGGGGATGGAACGCGGCTGCGCACCGACGCGACCGGGCGCCGCCTTGAGGAGGCGAGGGTCGACGCCGCCGCGGGCGGTTTCACCGGCTACGCTCAGGCGACCGGAGAACGCCCCACGTTCGGCGGACAGTTGCGCGTGAACGGCACGCTGACCTGGACCGATTATCGTAACCGGCAGACGGATCGCGCCTTCTACCCCGCCCCCGTGACGACCACGCTCGACGAGAATCTGGGCGGTGTCGCCGGGGGGCAGACGGGGTTTGAAGCCGGCGCGCATTTCACCCGCGGTCTCGGCCGCCGGCTCGACAGCGAAACGACCCTCTCCGGGCGGGTCGGCCGCAAAAGCTATGAGTCTGTGCTCGTTGCCCCGGCGGCCCGCACGATCTTCTCCGAGCGCGACCGCAGTTCCGAGGCGCTGGCCCGCACCCTTGTCCACTATCGTCGCGGCTCCGCCCTGAGCCTCGCGTTCGACGCCGAGGGCGCCTACAACCGCCTCGACACCCAAAGCGCGCTCGCCTTCAACGACTATCCGATCCCCCTGCCGGACGGCGACGCCCGAGTCGACGAAACGCGCGGCGAGATCGGGGCCGTCGCCACCTGGCGGGCGACCCCCGCCCTCGAACTGGAGGCCGGCCTGCATCAGGAAGTCTCGCGGATCGAGGCGCGCTCCGACACGGACCTGATCGCGACCTATCGGTTTCTCAAGCCCAGCCTTCACCTGAACTGGTCGCCCACGGCCAGGCGTCAGCTTCGGCTGCGGGCCGAGCGCCATGTCGGACAGCTTGGTCTGAGCAATTTCGTGGCCGCCGCCAGCCTGGATAAGGGCCTGGTTTCGGCAGGCAACACCGCGCTGCGACCTGACAGCGCCTGGATCGCGGAGATCGTTCACGAATGGCGCTCGACATCGCGCCTCAGCGTCCTTCTGACCTATCGCCACAGCTGGCTGCGCGACGTGATCGACCGCGTTCCCGTCCGGGCGAGCGGCTCGACCGTCGCCAGCTTCGACGCGCCGGGCAATATCGGTTCAGGCCACGAGGACTTGATCAGCCTGGACGCGACGGTTCCGCTCAACAGCCTGTTTCCGATGAGCCAGCTCAAGGTCTCGACGACCTATCGCCGGGCCAGGGTCACCGATCCGCAAACCGGAGAGCGCCGCCCGACGTCGGGGCTCAAGCCGGTGATTTTCACCGCCGACTATCATCAGGACCTGCCGCGGTTCTCCGGCGCCTGGGGCGCGACGCTCGACGCCGGCTGGCGGACCCGCACCTATCTGTTCAATGAGGTCGATACCGACGAAGCCACCGTTCTGCTCACCGTCTTCGCCGACTGGACCCCTAGCCCGAACCTGGCCCTTCATCTGGAGGCCAGCGATCTGATGGGGCGCGACTATCGCCGCGGTGTGGATCACTATGACGGACCGCGCGGAGTTGCGCCGCTGGCCTACGATGATCGCCGCCGGCTGCGCCTGGGACCCGCGATCCTGTTGCGGGCGCGGAGGAGCTTCTAGCGACCCTGGCTGCAAAGATGCTCACCGAACAGACAAGTCTTCGCTGTCTTCCCTTGCATTCCACCGCCCTCATGGAAACGCTTCCGGGCAGCTTAAAGTGATCGGTTTAGGTCATCGCCTCTGAAAGCTTGGCCGCAGAACATGACGTTCACTGGCTCCGCTTGGCATCAACCGGTCACACCCTACTTAACAACTGGAACCACGGATTTAGAGGACGACCATGGCCAATGGCTGGGCCCAGGACGGCGCTGTGCTGGATCAGATCGAAGACACCGTCACCGACGGGGTGCTGACCGCCCGCGCCCGCCTGCCGACCGGGCCGGGGACCGAAGAGTGCGTCGAATGCGGTGACGTCATTCCCCAAGCCCGCCGGAACGCCGTTCCGGGCGTGACCACCTGCGTCAGTTGCCAATCGGGCCGCGACAGCCGCCTGGTTCAGGTCGGCATCAATCGCCGGGGCAGCAAGGACAGCCAGCTGAAGTGACCGTATCGCCCGCGCCCTCCACGATGCGAACGATTGATCTGCCCAGCGGAGCGCCTGTCGCCGCGCTCGGCCAGGGCACCTGGCGGATGGGTGAAGACCCGAGCCGCCGCGCCCAGGAAATCGCGGCGCTGCGCGCGGGCGTGGAGCTCGGCTTGACGTTGATCGACACGGCCGAGATGTATGGCGACGGCGCGACCGAGACGCTCCTGGGCGAGGCCCTGACCAGCTTGCGCGACCAAGTCTTCCTGGTGAGCAAGGTGTACCCGCAAAACAGCGGTCGCGGCCGTATCGAGCGAGCCTGCGAGGCGAGCCTCAGGCGGCTGAAGACCGACCATCTCGACCTCTACCTGCTGCATTGGCGTGGATCGATTCCACTGTCCGAAACCATCGAGGGCATGGAGGCGCTGGTCCGCGCCGGCAAGATCAGGGCCTGGGGCGTCAGCAACTTCGACACCGCCGACATGGCCGAGCTGTTCAAGGCTGGCGGCGAGGCCTGCGCCACCAATCAGATCCTCTACAACATCACCGAGCGCGGCCCGGAGTTCGAGCTCCTGCCCGAACTCGCCCGGCGACGCATTCCGGCCATGGCCTACAGCCCTGTCGGACAAGGCAATCTTCCGATCGCCGGTGCCTTGGCCAAGGTCGCGGACCGGCACGGCGCCACCGCCTATCAGATCGCGCTGGCCTGGGTGCTTGGCGACCCCAATGTCGTCGCCATTCCCAAGGCGGCGACGGTGCGGCACGTCGAGGAGAACCGGCGAGCCGCCGATCTTGTTCTGACGCCCGAGGATCTGGCGGCGCTCGACGCCGAGTTCACGCCGCCCACCCGCAAGACACGACTGGCCATGCTGTAGCCGCTGCGGGAGGCGGTCTGCGGCCAGGCACGAGCGGACTCCGCCCTGCTCCAGGACCCAGACATTGCGCCTGCGCCGAAAGAACCGAGACAAATGGGGACGCCGCGAAGGGAGCCCGCGTGACAAGTCGCTCATGAGAGGGAGCCGCTTGGGCCGTCGGGCTGGACGAGCCTGTTGTGTCTAGGAGGCGTTCAGACCCGCGGCGCGGAAGATGTTGACCGCCGCCTCGACCTGTTCGGCGGAAGGCGGCTGGGCGGCGTCCAGAGTGTAGTCCAGCCCGAGCCGGGCCCACTTGTAGGCGCCCATCTGATGAAAGGGCAGCACCTCGACCCGTTCGACCACGCCCAGGCCGGCGGCATAGTCGGCCAGCCTAGCCATCTCGCCCGGGACGTCCGTCAGACCGGGGACCAGCACGAAGCGCAGCCACATCGGCCGCCGCAATCGCGCCAACCGCTCGCCGAAGGCGATCACCCGGCCATTGTCCGCCACGCCGGTGACCCGCTCGTGCTGCTCGGAACTGAAGCCCTTCATGTCCAGCAGGACAAGGTCGATGGTGCCCAGTTCCTCGTCGGACAGACGCTCCGAATAGAAGCCGTTCGTCTCGATCGCGGTGTGCACCTTCATCGCCTTGGCCGCGGCGAACAGGCGTACGGCGAAACGGGCCTGCATCAGCGGCTCGCCGCCCGACAGGGTCAGCCCGCCGCCCATCACCTGCAGGCCGTGGGCGTAGGCCCTCAATTCCCCCACGGCCCGATCGAACGGCACGGGCAGGCCGTTGGTCATCGTCCAGGTGTCGGGGTTGTGGCAGAACCGGCAGCGGAACATGCAGCCGGCCAGCCAGGCCACGAGTCGGATCCCCGGGCCGTCCACCGCCGAGCCGGTGGTGAACGAGTGCAGGAAGCCGATCTCTCCGGTCGCCAGGCCCGTGCGGAGGGTCATGTCGGGCACGTGCCGGCTCAGCCCCACCCGCAACTCGAACTCGTTCTTCGCCTCCAGGGCGGGGAAGCGATCCGGGTCGGCCATGCCCCCTGCCCCGGCCATCTCAGGCGCCGTGGAAGGTGCGGTTGATCACGTCCATCTGCTGCTCGCGCGTCAGCCGCACGAAGTTCACCGCGTAGCCCGAGACCCGGATTGTCAGGCTTGGATACTTCTCCGGGTGGTCCATGGCGTCGATCAGCGTCTCCTTGTTCAGGACGTTGACGTTCATGTGGTAGCCGGTCGAGCCGAAAAAGGCGTCCAGTATGCCGGTCAGATTGGTGATCTGGTCGTCACGGGTCCGTCCCAAGCCACTGGGGACCAGGGTGGTGGTCAGGGAGATGCCGTCCTCGGCGTCGCGATAGGGGATCTTGGCCACCGAGGCCGCCGAGGCGTGGATGCCGTGGCTGTCGCGGCCGTGCATGGGATTGGCCCCCGGCGCGAAGGGCTCGCCCTTGCGCCGGCCGTCCGGCGTGTTGCCGGTGGCCCGGCCGTAGACCACGTTCGAGGTGATGGTCAGCACCGACTGGGTGGGCTTGGCGTTGCGATAGGTCGGGTGCTTGCGCAGCTTCTCCATGAAGCTGCTGACCAGCCAGGAGGCCAGATGATCCACCCGATTGTCGTTGTTGCCGAACACCGGGAACTCGCCCTCGGTCACATAGTCGACCACCAGGCCGGTCTCGTCGCGGACGACCTTCACCTTGGCGTACTTGATGGCCGAAAGGCTGTCGGCGACCACCGACATGCCGGCCACGCCGAAGGCCATGGTGCGGAACGGCGCATAGTCGTGCAGCGCCATCTCGATCCGCTCGTAGGCGTACTTGTCGTGCATGTAGTGGATCACGTTCATGGCGCTGACATAGGTCTCGGCCAGCCAGTCCATCATCCGCTCGTAACGGTCCAGGACGTCCTCGAACTCCAGATAGTCGCCCTGGACCGGCTCGAACGGGGGGCCGATCTGCTCGCCGCTGACCTCGTCGCGGCCGCCGTTGATGGCGTACAGCATGCACTTGGCCAGGTTGGCCCGCGCGCCGAAGAACTGCATCTGGCGGCCCATCCGCATCGGCGAGACGCAGCAGGCGATGGCGCCGTCGTCGCCCCACTCGCGGCGCATGATCTCGTCGCTCTCGAACTGGATCGAGCTGGTGTCGATCGCCACCTTGGCGGTGAACCGGCGGAAGCCCTCGGGCAGGCGCGGCGTGTACCAGATGGTCAGGTTGGGCTCGGGCGCGGGACCCAGGTTGTAGAGGGTCTGCAGGAACCGGAAACTGGTCTTGGTGACCAGCGGCCGGCCGTCGTCGCCGACGCCGCCGATCGACTCGGTCACCCAGGTCGGGTCACCGGAGAACAGGTCGTCGTACTCCGGCGTGCGCAGGAAACGCACGATCCGCAGCTTGATCACGAAGTCGTCGATGATCTCCTGGGCCTGGCTTTCGGTCAGGGCGCCGGAGGCCAGGTCGCGTTCGAAATAGATGTCCAGGAAGGTCGAGGTGCGGCCCAGGGACATGGCCGCGCCGTTCTGCTCCTTCACCCCCGCCAGATAGCCGAAATACAGCCACTGCACCGCCTCGCGCGCCGTGGTGGCGGGGACCGAGATGTCGAAGCCGTACTTGGCCGCCATCACCTTCAGCTCGGCCAGGGCCCGGATCTGCTCGGACAGCTCTTCGCGATCGCGGATGATCTCGTCCGTCGATCCGGCGTCGTCCAAGGCGGCCTTTTCCGCGCGTTTGACGTCGATCAGCCGGTCCACGCCGTACAGCGCCACGCGGCGGTAGTCGCCAATGATGCGCCCGCGGCCATAGGCGTCCGGCAGGCCCGTCAGGACGTGTGACGAGCGGCACCGCCGGACGCTTTCGGTATAGGCGTCGAACACGCCTTCGTTGTGGGTCTTGCGATACTTGGTGAAGGTCTCGACCACCGCCGGGTCGGGCTGGTAGCCGTAGGTCTTCAGCGAAGTCAGGACCATGCGGAAGCCGCCATTGGGCATGATCGCCCGCTTCAGCGGCGCCTCGGTCTGCAGGCCGACGATGACCTCGTTGTCCTTGTCGATATAGCCGGCGTCGTGGGCGACGATCGTGCTCGGGATCTGCGAGATGTCGAGCACGCCGCCCTTCTCGCGTTCCTTGGCGAACAGCGACTGCAGCCGAGCCCAGATCGCGCTGGTCCGCTCGGTCGGCCCCTCCAGGAAGGCTTCGTCGCCGTCATAGGGCGTGACGTGCTGCTGGATGAAGTCGCGCACGTCGATTTCGCGCGACCATAGGCCGTGGGCGAAGGGCGGCGGCGGGTGTCTGGCGGCTTCGGGAGAGGGCTTCAAAAGGGACTCGGTCATGCGCTCCTCCGAGAAACGGGGTCAGGCGTGGCTTGGGATGACGGGCGGCGGCGAGGCGGACCGGGCCCGGGTCCCGGTTTCTTTCAGAAGCAAGGTGAGCAGCACCGCCAGGACGACGCCGTAGAGCAGCGGCGAGAAGGCGGTCCGATAATGATCCAGTTCCCGCGCCCCGCCGCCCGACGCCTTCAGCAGCAGACCGCCGAACACCGGGCCCAGCAGCGCCGAGAAGGAGAAGTTGATGAAGTTGACCACCCCCGTCGCCGTGCCGCTGTGCTCGGGGCGGTTGGCCTCCTTGATCACCGTGTAGGGCAGCATGGCCGCCCCCGAGGCGATCCCCGTGAGCAAGCCCAGCAGGAAGGGCGGGAACAGGTCGGCGGGTGCGTAGAGGATCGTCGCCAGGCAGGCGGCCAGCAGGATCCCCGAGCCGACGATCACCGGCTTGCGTTGGCCCATACGGTCCGAGAGCATGCCGGCCAGCGGGCAACCGATGATCCAGCCGAACGGCACCGAGGCCGAGCGCAGGACCGCCATGCCATAGGGCATGTCATGGCCCTCCTGCAGGAAGCGCACGCCCCAGGTCATGTCGAAAATGGTGGTCGGGATGAAGAACAGGCCAGAGATCAGGCCGCAGAGGATCGATTGCGGGTTGGATCCCACCGCCCAGATCGCCGAGGCCGCGGCGCCCGCCCAGTTGCGATTGCCCGCCTTGCGACCAGGGGGCATGACGAGGAAGAGCAGGACGGCGATGGCCGCGCCCCCTACGCCCATCGCGATCCAGAAGATGTTCCAGGCCACGCCGCCGGCGATCGCCGGTCCGACCAGGAATTGTCCGGCCGAGCCGCCGGCCATGCCGAACATCTGGGTGACGCCGATCAGGGTGGCGGCGCGCGAGGCGGGAAAGTTGGTGGTGGCGATATAGGCCGCGCCGATCAGGGCGAAGACTCCGCCGACGCCCTGCAGCAGTCGGCCGGCCGCCGCCAGGTTGCTGTCGCCGGTCGCGAACAGCAGCGCGCCGACCGCCACGATCGCGCAGCCCAGCGGCACGACGCGCCGCGCGCCCAGCTGGTCCATGGCCACGCCCGCCACCAGGCTGAACGGCGCGTAGCCGTAGTAGAAAAGACCCACCAGGGTCGCCAGGCCCGCCGTCGACAGGCCCAGAGCGTCCGACAGCTGCGGCATCATCACGGCCGGCGCCGAGCGCAGGATGTACTGGTAGAAATAGAAGATCGAGGTCGCGAGCCAGGCGACCACGATCACGCCGCCCACACCGCCCGAACTGGCGATCCGCCGCGCCATCTTCGCCTCAGCAGAGGGTGACGGAGACGGCGGGGATGTTGGACACGTCCCGGAGCTTGCAGCCGGCCAGGGCGCTGCGCGTGAAGGCGCGACGGTCAGACCCGGCCGGCGGGTCGCGCGTGTCGAGTTCGGGGACGACCGCCCCCTCCATCAGCCTGGTCATCGCTTGCCCTTTCGGAGCGGGCCGCCGGAGCGCCGTCTCCCGTGATGCGGCGCCAGTCTCCGGCGAGGCTTGCGGTCAGGCCATCGGGGTAAGACCCGAGATCGCCGCCCGCGAACCCTGGGAGCGCCCCTCGGAGGACAGGCGCGCCGTCAATCGGCGGCGGGCGTCAGGCTCAGCAGCGACCGCGTGTGGCGGGCGATCATCCGCTCCTCGTCGGTGGGCACGACCCAGGCGGCGGCCGGCGAGCCGGCGAGGCTGATGCGCCGCGCCGCGCCGCCGGCACGGTTGGCGGCCTCGTCCAGCTCCAGACCCATCCAGCCGCAGGCCCGGACGATCGCCTCGCGCGCCTGGGCGTCGTTTTCGCCGATGCCGCCGGTGAACACCAGGGCGTCGAGACCGCCCAGGGCCGCCGCCATGGACCCGATCTCGCGCACCACGCGGTAGACGAACAGCTCGACCGCCTCGGCCGCGTGGGGCTCCGGCGAAGAGCGCAGGGCGCGCATGTCGGACGAGATCCCCGAGACGCCCAGAAGGCCCGAGCGCTTGTAGATCAGGTCCTCCAGCGCCCGGGCGTCCATGCCGTAGGCGTCCATCAGGTGAATCAGCACGCCGGGATCCAGGCTCCCCGAGCGGGTGCCCATCATCAGCCCGTCCACGGCGGTGAAGCCCATGGTGCTGGCCACGCTGCGCCCGTCCCGGATCGCGCACAGGCTGGCGCCGTTGCCGAGGTGGGCGACGATCATGCGGGCCGCCGCCAAGCCGGGCGCCACCTCGCGCAGACGTCCCGAGACGAACTCGTAGGACAGGCCGTGAAAGCCGTAGCGCTGCACCCCCGCCTCGTGGAACCGGCGCGGCAAGGCGAACATCTGGGCCACCGACGGCTGGGCGCGATGGAAGGCGGTGTCGAAACAGGCGACCTGGGCGACGTGCGGAGCCCCCTCGGCGATCGCCTCGATCGGCGCCAGGTTGTGCGGCTGGTGCAAAGGCGCCAGCGGGGACAGCTCGCGCAGCGCGGCGATCACCGAGGCGTCAACCCGCACCGGCGCGGCGAAGGTCCGCCCGCCGTGCACCACCCGATGACCGACGCCCAGCACCGGCCGTCCATCGATCCGCTGGATCGATGTGGCCAGCACCTCGTGCGTCGCGGCGGCGTGGTCGAAGCCCTCGGCCGGCCAGCCGCGCTCCTCTAGCGGCTCGCCCTGCGGCCCCTTCACCACGAGGCGGGGCGAGACGCCGATACCGTCCAACTGCCCCTTGAACAGCAGGGCCTCGCCGGGCGCGGCGTCGTAGACGGCGAACTTCAGGCTCGAGGAACCGGCGTTGAGGACCGCGATGCAGGCGCTCATCGAAGGTCGTCTCCGTCAGACGATGGCGGCCGAGGCCCGGCGCGCGGCCCCCAGCAGAGACGCCACGGCGCACGAGGCCAGGCGCGTCAGCTTGGCGTCGGCGCGGCTGGTCAGGATGATGGGCACGCGCGCGCCCAGCACGATCCCCGCCGCGTCGGCGTCGGAGAGGAACGACATGCACTTGGCCAGCATGTTGCCGGCCTCCAGGTCGGGCACGACCAGAACGTTGGCGCGGCCGGCGACCGGCGAGACGATGCCCTTGATGGCGGCCGCCTCGGGGCTGATGGCGTTGTCCAGCGCCAGTGGTCCGTCGAGCAAGGCGCCCTTGATCTGGCCGCGGTCGGCCATCTTGCACAGGGCCGCCGCCTCGATCGTGGACGGAACCTTGGGATTGACCGTCTCCATCGCGCTGAGGATCGCCACCCTCACCGCCTCGTCGCCCTCCTTGAGGACCAGGGCCATGTCGATGGCGTTCTGGACGATATGGACCTTGTCTTCGAGCGTCGGGATGATGTTGATCGCCGCGTCGGTGACCACCAGCGGCGTCGGATGGCCCGGGATGTCCATGATGAAGCAGTGGCTGATCCGCCGGGCGGTGCGGATCCCTGTCTCACGCGCGACGACCGCTCCCATCAGCTCGTCGGTGTGCAGGCTGCCCTTCATCAGGGCCTCGGCGCGCCCGGACCGGACCAGCGCCACCGCCTTGGCCGCGCTGTCGTGGCTGTGTTCGGCGTCGACCAGCTCGAACGGCGTGATGTCCAGCTTGCCGGCGGCCGCCACCTCGACGATGCGCCGGGCGGGTCCGACCAGGATCGGCTCGATCAGTTTGAGCCGCGCCGCCTCTATGGCGCTGTCCAGCGAGACGTGATCGCAAGGATGAGCCACGGCCGTGACGATCGGCGGCTCCTTCTGGGCGCGGGCCAGCAGGCGCTCGAACTTCTCGTGGGTGCGGCCGCCACCAGGCTTGGAGGCGCCAAGGACGTCGGACATCTCAACGCCCTTCCGCTGCGGCCACATCCTGCGGTTTGATCCACTGGTCGTCGGCGAGCTGCCAACCGCCGCCCAAGGCCTTATAGAGATTGACGACGGCGATCAATTGGTCGCGCTGGGTCTGGGCCAGGGCGTCCTCGGCCGGGAACAGCTGCTGCTGGGCCTCCAGCACCTCGAAATAGCCGGCGCGGCCGTTGTCGTAGCGGGTCTGGGCCAGGTCGACCGAGCGGCGCAGCGAGGCGACCTGACGCTCCAGCGCGGCGCGCCGGGCGCTCAGGGTCGTCTGGGCGGCCAGGGCGTCGGCCGTCTCGCCCAGCGCCACGAGAGCGGTTTGGCGATAGGCGGCGACCGTCTCATCCCAATAGGCCTTGCGGTTGTTGTAGATCTCCTCCAGTCGCCCACCGGTGAAGATCGGTCCGGCCAGGCCCAGACCGACGGAGCCCACGCCGAAAACCCCGCTGTCGCCGCTGACGTCGGCGCCGAGCACCCCGGCCAGGGCCGACAGGCCAAGCCGGGGGAACTTGTTGGCGACCGCCACGCCCATCTCGGCGTTGGCCCGCATCATCCCCTGCTCGGCGGCGCGGATGTCGGGGCGGCGCTGCAGGAGATCGGTCGTCGCGCCCACCGGCGCGGCGGGCAGGGTCTGGGCCTCCAGCGCCTTGCCGCGCCGGATCGGGCCGGGCGGAGCGCCCATCAGGACGCTGAGGGCGTTTTCCTGCACGGCGATGCGCCGCCGGATCTCCTCGATCCGCGCCTCGGAGGCGTCGCGGTTGGCGCGCGTGCGCTCCACCGGCAGGCGGCTGTCGCGGCCCGCTTCGAAGCGCCGGTTGAACAGGTCGAACGTCGCGCCGTAGGTGCGCGTGCTCTCCTGGGCGATGACGATCTCGCGGTCCAGCTCCAGCAGGCGGAAATAACCCTCCGCCACGTCGCTGGTCAGGCTCAGCAGGACGCCGCGCCGGATCTCCTCCTGTTGCAGCAGGCTGGCTTCGGCGGCCTCGTTGGAGCGCTTGATCCGCCCCCAGAGATCGAACTCCCAGGAGAAGTCGAGCGCCGCGCCGAGGCTGCCCAGACCCACGGTGTCGGGACCGCCGCCGTCGTCCGGCGAGAACGTGGACTCCGCGCCGACATTGCCGCGATAGCCCAGCTGCGGCTTGCTCTGCGAGGCCGAGACGCCGACCAGGGCGCGAGCCTGGGCGATCCGGGCCACGGAGACCTGCAGATCCAGGTTGTTGGCCAGAGTCTGGGTGATCAGCCCCTGAAGCGTCGGATCGTCGAACACCGCCCACCAGGGCAGATCGGCCAGGGAGGCCGATGTCTGGGCCGGCGCGTCGCGATAGGCGGGCGGCAAGGCCACCTCGGGTCGGACATAGTCGGGTCCCACGACCTTGCATCCGGCGGTCGCGAGCGCCCCGGCGATGAGGGCGGCAGTTGCGCTTTTACGGAGCGGGCTCATGTTCAAACGACCCTTCTCACTTGACTGCGGCCAGCATTTTTCTGAACCGCGACAGGGTGTAGACGCTGTAGGCGGCGCCGATCAGGAACATCTTCAGCAGCGACGGCCAGACCATCGCCGGCGTCGCGTCGCGGAACAGCACCGCCTGCGAAAAGGCGACGAAGTGGGTCGAGGGCACGAACTGCATGATCTTCTGCAGGATCATCGGCATGCTCTCGAGCGGCGTCTGCCCGCCCGAAAGCAGGCTCATGACGATGTAGACGGGGAAGGCCAGCAGCCCGAACTGCGGCATCGAATTGACGATCGTCGCCAGCATGATGCCCAGCGCCGTCACCGAGAACAGGTAGACGCCCAGCCCCAGGGCGAACAACGGGATCGAGCCGGCGATCGGCACGCCGATCGCGCCCTTCACCACCAGGAACAACGAGGCCATGGCGGCCAGGATCACGACCATGCCGTTAGCCCAGATCTTGGCGAACATCAGCTCGAACGGCCGCAGCGGCATGACCAGCAGATGTTCGATATTGCCGTGCTCGCGCTCGCGCAGCACCGCCGCCCCGGTCAGGAAGATCGCCAGCACCGAGATGTTGTTGATCACCTGGTTGACCGCGACGAACCAGCTTTGCTGCATGTTGGGATTGAAGCGGGCCCGGGTCTCCAGGCTGACCAGCGCCCGATTGGCCGGATCGGTGCGGCCGGGCCAGAGATCCCTGACCGTGCCTTCGATGATCTGCTGGATGTAGGAGGGCCCCCGGCCCGCCTGGCTCATCGCCGTGGCGTCGGTGACGACCTGGACCGTGGGCGGGTTGTTGTCGATGATGTCGGCTTCGAAGTTGGGCGGGATGTCGACCACGAAGGTGTAGAGCCCCCGGTCCATCGCGGTGTTGATGTCGCCAAAGCCGATCTCCTGGGCGGGCAGGAACAGCGGCGGCAACATGGCGTCGCCGATCATTCGCGAGGCCTTGGAGTCGTCCTCGTTCACGATGGCGATCGAGGCGTTGATCACGTCCATCACCGCGCTCTTGGCGGGCGTATAGACCGAGAAGGTGAAGACGTAGCCGATCAGGAACAGCAGCACCGGATCGGCGGCCAGGCTGAGCAGCTCCTTGAGGCCAAGCTGGAAGATGTGCCAGACCGCGCGCATCGCATCAGGCCTCCTGCTTCTTCAACAGCACGACCGACAGCCCGAAATAGATCAGGGCGATCAGTCCCAGCGCCAGGACGTTGGGCCAGAGGGCGGCCATGCCCAGGGCCTTGGTGAACGTGCCGACGCTGACGGCCTGGAAGTAGGTCGAGGGGAAGATCTTGGCGGCGATCGCCGCGCCGCCGGTCAGCGACGACACCGGCACGAACATCCCGGAGAACTGCACCGCCGGCAGGATCGAGATGATGGCGGCGGCGAAGATCGCGGCGGTCTGGGTGGCGGCGAACACCGAGATCAGCAGGCCAAAGCCGGTGCTGGCCAGGACATAGAGCAACCCGCCCAGCGCCAGAACGCCGATACTGCCCTTGATCGGCACCCCGAACACGAACACCGCCAAGCCCACGAGGGTGAGGAACTGCACCAGGGAGACCGCCACATAGGGCAGTTGCTTGCCCAGCAGGAACTCGGTCCGGCTGGCCGGCGCCGCGTAGAAGTTGGCGATCGAGCCGAGCTCCTTCTCGCGCACCACGGCCAGGGCCGTCAGCATGCTGGGGATCAGCATGATCAGCAGCATGATGTCGCCCGGCACCATGGCGTAGACGCTCAGGAAGGCCTGGTTGTACAGGGCCCGGGCGTTGATCTTCACCGCCGACTGGGCGGCGGGCAGGCCCTTTTCCTTGCGCACCTGCGCGTCGTGGACCTTGTGCGCGGTCTCGATGTAGCCGCGGGTCGTCTCGGCGCGGAACGGCACGGCGGCGTCGATATGGGCCTGGACCGTCGGCTGGCGTCCCTGCTGCAGATCGTTCTGGAAGCCCGACGGGATCTCGAGGGCGAAGCGCAGTTCGCCGTTGCGCAGGCGCCGGTCGCGATCGGCGTAGCTGTAGAGCGGCGCCTTCTCGTCGAAATAGACTGATCCTCGATAGGTGTCGGCATAGGCCCGGCTGGCCGGGCTGTTATCGTAATCCAGGACGGAAAAGGTCAGATGCTCGACGTCCAGCGAGATGCCGTAGCCGAAGACGATCATCAGCAGGATCGGCCCGATGACGGCGAAGATCAGCCGTACCGCGTCGTGTTGCAGCTCGATCGCCTCGCGACGGGCGAAGGCCCAGACCCGGCCGACGCTGAAGCCCTTGGGCGGGACCGAGTGGCCCAGATTCTCCGGCGGCTCCGAAGCCGGGGCGGCCGAGGCGTCGGCCGCCCCGCCCAGTTCCTCGGCGGCCTCTTCCAGATAGCCGATGAACGCCGCTTCCAGATTGGGCGCGCCGCGCTCGGCGACCAGGTCGGCGGGCCGCCCCTGGGCCAGCACCTTGCCCCGGTGCATCATCGACATCCGGTCGCAGCGCTCGGCCTCGTTCATGAAATGGGTCGACAGGAAGATGGTCACGCCGCGCTCGCGCGACAGGCGGATCAACAGCTCCCAGAAGCCGTCCCGGGCCACCGGGTCGACGCCGGAGGTCGGTTCGTCGAGGATCAGCACCTCAGGCTCGTGCAGCACCGCCACCGCCAGGGACAGACGCTGGCGGATACCCAGCGGCAGGCTTTCGGCCAGGGTGTCGGCCACCTCGTCCAGCCCGAAGTCGTCGATCAGCTCGGCGACCCGCGCCTGACCCTTTTCAGGCGGCAGGTCGAACAGGTGGGCGTGCAGCATCATGTTCTGCCGCACGGTCAGCTCGGTGTAGAGCGAGAAGGCCTGCGACATGAAGCCGACCCGCCGGCGGGACTCGATGTCGCCGCCCTTCACCGCCTTGCCGAACAGCAGCGCCTCGCCCTCGGTGGGCGGCAGCAGGCCGGTCAGCATCTTCATGGTCGTGGTCTTGCCGCAGCCGTTGGAGCCGAGGAATCCGAAGATCTCGCCTTGCTCGATGCGGAAGTTGACGTGGTCGACGGCGGTGAAGGCCCCGAACTTCTGGGTCAGGCCGTGGGACTCGATGGCCGGCGGACCTTCCGACGACACCCATGGCGTGATCACCGGCTCCTTGTGACCGCGCGTCTGTTCTTCAGGCAGTAGGCGGACGAAGGCCCGCTCCAGGGTGTCCTGGCCCGTCCGCTGGCGCAGTTCCTCGGCGGTGCCGGTGGCCATCACCTGGCCGGCGTTCATCGCCACCAGCCACTCGAACCCCTCCGCCTCGTCCATATAGGCCGTGGCCACCATGACGCTCATCTGCGGACGGCGGCCGCGGATGCGTTCGATCAGCTCCCAGAACTGGCGGCGCGCCAGGGGATCCACGCCCGTCGTCGGCTCGTCGAGGATCAACAGGTCCGGGTCATGGATCAGCGAGCAGCATAGGCCCAGCTTCTGCTTCATCCCGCCCGACAGCTTGCCCGCCGGCCGGTCGCGGAACGAGGTCAGGTCGGTGCTCCACAGCAGGTCGTCGATCCGCCACGCGCGCTCGTCGGCGGGCTGCCCGAACAGCCGGCCGAAGAAGTCGATGTTCTCGTAGATCGACAGGGTCGGGTAGAGGTTCTTGCCGAGCCCCTGCGGGAGATAGGCGACCCGCGCCGAGATGGTGTTGCGAAACCGCGCGTCGCCGATATCGCCGCCCAGCACCTCGACCTGACCCGATTGCATCTTTCGGACGCCGGCCAGGATGGCCAGCAGGGTCGACTTGCCCACGCCGTCCGGACCGATCAGGCCGATCGTCTTCTGGGCCGGGATGTCGAGGCTGACCCCGTCCAGGGACGTCACCTTGCCGTACTTGTGGGTCAGATTCCGGATACTGGCGACGTGTTCCAGAACCGAGGCGTTCATTTCTGGCCCGCCGTCGCAGCGCCGGTGCTTTGCCAGAGATTGGCCGGCGGCACGGCGGTTCCCTGAAGCCGGTCAGGCCAGGGAGCCTTTTCGTCGAACCGCACATAGCCCATGCCGGGCAGGCCCGACTTCACCAAGGGCTCGTACTGGCGCAGCCGCTCCTTGGGCACCTGCAGCTTGACCCGGAAGGTCAGGTTATGGCGCTCCTCGGCGGTCTCGACCGTCTTGGGCGTGAACTGGGCCGCGGGCGATACATAGGAAACGAAAGCCCGCACCGGGTACTGCTGGGCGGCGTCCAGCACGATGCGCGCTTCCGAGCCCAGGCGGACCTTGCCGGTGATCTTCTCGGGCAGGAAGACGTACATGTAGACGTCGGCCAGATCGAGCAGCGAGAACACCCTGCCACCGGCGGGCAAAACCTCGCCGGGCTCGGTCAGGCGGGTCTCGATCCGCGACCGGATCGGCGCGACCAGCACCGCGTCGGCGATCTCGGCCCGCAGCCGGTCGGCCGTGGCCCGCGCCGCGTCGATCGCCGAGGACGCCTGGACCACCTGGGCCTGGGCGCCGGTCAACTCCGCCTGGCCCGCCAGCATGTTGGCGGTGTCGGTCTCGGCCTCGCGCGTGCTGACCGCGCCGGTCTTCGCCAGCGCCCGGGAGCGCACGTTCTGCTGGGCGGCGAAGTTGTACTCGGCGCGCCGAACGGAGACCTGGGCCATGGCGACCCGGCGAGCGTCCTCGGCGGCGGCGATCTGGGCCTCGGCCTCGCGCAACTGGGCCTCCAGAGCGGAGGTATCCATCCGGGCGACGACCTGTCCCGCCTCGACGGTGGCCCCCTCGTCAGCCAGCATCTCCTTGACCCGACCGGAGTACTTGGTGGCGACGTAGATCTCGTTGGCTTCCAGCCGGCCGTTGCCTCCGGCGAAGCCCGGCGGCAGGTCGGGCCGCGTCATGTAGATGTAGGCCCCGACGCCGGCGGCGATCACCACCACGGCCGCCACACCGATCAGCAGCGGACGGCGCGACTTGGGCGCCGGCTTTGGCCCCGGGGATTTCGGCCCAGGCGGCTGGGAGCCAGGCGGCTGGGACTTGGTGTCTTGACCCAGGCGGCTGACCACGGCTGGTTCGGGCATTGCATCAACCTCGCCGAATGTTTCGACGAGGCTATGCCTGCCGCTCGGCGGGGCGATATCCGGTGAACTACCAAGCTCGCCTCGCCATAGACCGGGCGCGGCGGCGTCGACGCAACCGCCAGGGATGACCGCCAGGCCGCGCCGCTCCCTGTGGCGCGGTTCGGGGTTTCGTCGGATTGTTTGTCAGGTAGCGGAGCGGAAACTGGGCGAGCGCCGGATGACAGGCCGGGCGCCCCGGAGCCGAGCCCTTGAACGCGCTTTTGCTGAACCTGCTTGTGGCCTTGGGCGTGGGCCTGCTGATCGGGACCGGGCGCGAGCGCGCCATGAGCGACCCCAAGGCTCCGGCCGACGCGGGCGTACGCACCTTCTCGATCGCCGCCCTCGTCGGCGCCGTGGCCAGCGCCTGCGGCGGTATCGTGCTGTTGGCGGTGCTGGCCGCGGCCATCGCCGCTCTGGTGGGCCTCAGCTACTGGCGCAACCGTGAGCAGGAAGGCCCCGGCCTGACGACCGAGTTCGCGATCCTGCTGACGGTGCTGGTCGGCGGCCTCGCCATGAAGGCCCCGTCGGCCGCCGCGGGCGTGGGCATCGTCACCGCCTTGCTGCTGTCCAGCCGCGAGCGTCTGCACCACTTCGTGCGCTCGGTGCTGACCGAGGACGAGGTGCGTTCGGCCCTGATCCTGGGCGCGGCCCTGGTCGTCGTCATGCCCCTGCTGCCCGACCAGCAGATGGGGCCCTACGCGGCGCTCAATCCGAAGTCCGTCTGGCGGCTGGTGGTGCTGGTGCTGCTGATCGGAGCGCTCGGCCATCTGGCGACGCGGGTGCTCGGCGCGCGGTTCGGCCTGCCGATCTCGGGCCTGGCCTCGGGCTTCGTCTCCAGTTCGGCGACGATCGGCGCGATGGGAGCCCGGGCGGCGAAGGACCCGAAGGTCATGACCTCGGCGGTCGCCGGCGCCGTGCTCTCCACCGTCGCCACGGTGATCCAGATGGCCGTCGTGGTGGGGGCGACCAGCCCGCCCGCCCTGCAGGCCATGGCCGCCCCCCTGATCGGCGCGGGTCTGGCCGCTGTCGGCTATGGCGCGATCTTCACCGCCGCCGCCCTGCGCACGCCGCCGCCGGAGGGCGAACAACAGCCTGACAAGGCCTTCAGCCTGGCGGGCGCCGTGGTCTTCGCCTTGACCCTGTCGGTGGTGCTGCTGGCCTCGGCCGCCCTGCGCGCGGAGTTCGGGGAGACCGGCGCGATCCTGGCCGCGGCCGTCGCCGGTTTCGTCGACACCCACGCCCCGGCGATCTCGATCGCATCGCTAAGCGCCAACGGCCGGATGAGCGCCCAGGACGTCGTCGTCCCGATCCTGGCCGGCTTCACCACCAACACGATCACCAAGATCGTCGTGGCCGCCACCAGCGGCGGCCGCGCCTTCGCGCTGCGGGTGGCCCCCGGCGTGGTCCTGGTGGCGGCGGCCGCGTGGGCGGGCGCTCTGATCGGTCACGCCACCTACTGAGGAGCCTTTCCATGACCAAGACAAAACGCAGCGGCGAGGAGGCCTCCAGCGGGGGCAAGCCGGAGAGGATGAAAACCAAGGCCTATCTGGAACAGCTACAGAAGCTGCAGGTCGAGCTCTGCCACCTTCAGGACTGGGTCAAGCAGACGGGCGCGCGGGTCATCGTCGTGCTGGAGGGACGCGACGCGGCCGGAAAGGGCGGCTTCATCAAGGCCCTGACCGAACGGGTCAGTCCGCGCGTGTTCCGGGTGGCCGCCCTGCCCGCCCCCAGCGAACGCGAGAAGAGCCAGCTGTTCATGCAGCGCTACATCCAGCACTTCCCGGCGGGCGGCGAGATCGTGATCTTCGACCGCAGCTGGTACAATCGGGCCGGCGTCGAATACGTGATGGGCTTCTGCTCGGAGGACGAGCACCGCGACTTCCTGGAGGTCTGTCCCAAGGCCGAGCGCTGGATCATCACCTCCGGCATCGTCCTCATCAAGATCTGGCTGGAGGTGGGCATGGAGGAGCAGGACAAGCGCTTCCACGCCCGCGTCAACGACCCCCTGCGCCAATGGAAGCTCAGCCCGATGGATGTGGAGTCCTATTCGCGGTGGTACGACTATTCCCGAGCCCGCGATCAGATGTTGGCCGCCACCGACCGCGAGGAGTCGCCTTGGTTCATCCTGCGCTCGGACGACAAGAAACGCGCCCGCCTGAACGGCATCGCGCACATCCTCTCTCTGGTCCCATACGAGCGCATCGACCGCCCCAAGATCGAGCTGCCCAAGCGGTCGGGCAAACACAAGTACGACGACCAGAGCATCCTTGAGGGCCGGCGCCTGGTGGCCACACGCTACTGATCGGCGGCGCGCTTAGCGCGGGTCATGCCTCGCCTCACCTACCCCTCTCCGACATTGAGGCTGCGGTTTGGCGGGTTGCACCGGAGTGCCGCGCGCCCGGGCGACGCCCATAGGTGGCCCGTTCGCCGCCGCTGGCGCACAAGCGAAAAGGTTGTTGGACGATGAAAAAGGCAGTGGGCCAGCTGGTTGCGCTGGCGATGATCGGCGTGCCGTTGGTGCTCGGCGCGTACCCGCAGACCGCCCAGGCGCAGACCAACGGCATGGAGCGTCGGGATGACCGTCGCGACACGCGCCAGACCTCGAGATCGGTGAAACAGGCGTGCAAGGCCGGCGACGAGAAGAGCCGCGCCGAGTGCCGGCACACCAAGCGCGACGTGAAGCAGGAGGGCCGGCACAACGGCACGCCCGCCAACGGCACGGGCACCAACGCTCAACGCTAGCGGTCTATGGCCTCGCCCTGAGAGAGGTCTGGCTTGGGCGCCGACCGCGGTCCGCGTGATCCTCGGCTTTCGGTGCGGGTTCGTGCGCTCGCACCGGCTCGTCCTTGGCGTCCAGTTTGGCGGCGGAGGCCAAGGTCAGCAATCCTCTCCCTTCCGTAAGTCTGGGAGCCGCGCGCGGAGCACGGCTGACGCCGGCCAATGCGCCCGGGTCGTGATTCACATTTCATATCGGCGGCGTCCCTTGCGGCGGATGCGCGTTGTGATGTCGTCGAGCCCTTCGACGCGGGCTGAGGGGGCGCCCAGGCATGCACCGAGCTTCCGCGACCGGACTTCAGATCATGCGCGCCTCGGCGTGTCTGGCCGCGGCGTGTCTGGCCGGCTGCTCGGGCGGCGTGCTGGATCCGGCCGGCCCGGTGGGCGCGGGCGACGCGGCGATCCTGATCAACGCCACCCTGATCATGCTGGCCATCGTGGTTCCGACGATCCTGCTGGCCTTCTGGGTGGCCTGGCGCTACCGCGCGTCGAACACCAAGGCCAAGTACCTGCCGCACTGGTCCTATTCCGGCCGGATCGAGGCCGTGGTCTGGTCGATCCCGATCCTGACCATCATGTTCCTGGGCGGGCTGATCTGGATCGGCTCGTATCAGCTCGACCCGTTCCGCCCCCTGCCCTCCAAGGCCCCGCCGGTCGAGGTGCAGGTGGTCTCGCTCGATTGGAAATGGCTGTTCATCTATCCCGACCAGGGGGTGGCGACGGTCAATCAGCTGGTCGTGCCGGCGGGGCGGCCGGTGCACTTCTCGATCACCTCGGCCAGCGTGTTCAACGTGTTCTTCGTGCCGCGCCTGGGCTCGATGGTCTACGCCATGCCGGGCATGGTCTCGCACCTCCACCTGCAGGCCGACCGGCCCGGGCGGCTGTGGGGCACGTCCGCCCAGTTCTCGGGCGACGGCTTCTCCGACATGCAGTTCGAGGTCCGTAGCGTGCCGGAGGCCGAGTTCGGGGCCTGGGCGGCCGGACGTCGCGGAGCGGGGCCGACGCTGGACCAGGCGACCTACGCCGGTCTGATGCGGCAGAGCGCCCGGGTCCCGCCCCAAGCCTATGGCTCGATCGATCCGCACCTCTTCCACGCCATCGCCATGCAGACGATCGGACCGGCGCCGGGTCCCGAGCCCGAGAACCCGGCCCACGCGGGCCGCGAAGCCACCGCAGAAGGAAGGCGCTGATCATGGGAAAGCTCGACTGGTCGGCCATTCCCCTGGGCCAGCCCATCCCGCTGATCGCCTCGGTGGTGGTCATCCTGGCGCTGCTGGGCATGGTGGTCCTGGCGACGGTCAAGGGCTGGTGGCCCTATCTGTGGCGCGAGTGGATCACCAGCGTCGACCACAAGCGGATCGGCGTCATGTACGGCCTGCTGGGCGGCCTGATGCTGATCCGGGGCTTCGCCGACGCCATCATGATGCGGACCCACCAGGCCATGGCGATCGGCGGCGACGGCTACCTGCCGCCCGAGCACTACAACCAGATCTTCTCGGCCCACGGCACGATCATGATCCTGTTCGGGGCCATGCCGCTGGTGCTGGCCTTCATGAACTATCTGGTGCCGCTGCAGCTTGGCGTGCGCGACGTGGCGTTCCCGACCTTCAATTCCGTCGGCTTCTGGCTGACGGCCAGCGGCGCCCTGCTGGTCAATATCTCGCTGTTCATCGGCGAGTTCGCCCGCACCGGCTGGCTGCCGTATCCGCCGCTCAGCGAGACGACCTACTCGCCCGGGGTCGGCGTCGACTATTACCTGTGGGCCGTGCAGATCTCCGGGGTCGGCACCCTGATCACCGGCATCAACATCGTCACCACGGTGCTGAAGATGCGATGTCCCGGCATGAGCTATCTGCGCATGCCGATCTTCTGCTGGACGGCCCTGGCCTCATGCCTGCTGATCGTCGCGGCCTTCCCGATCCTGACCGCCACCCTGGCGATGCTGACCCTCGATCGATACTTGGACTGGCACTATTTCACGAACACCGCCGGCGGCAATCCGATGATGTTCGTCAACCTGGTCTGGGCCTGGGGACACCCCGAGGTCTACATCCTGGTGCTGCCGGCCTTCGGCATCTTCTCCGAGATCTTCCCGACCTTCTCGGGCAAGCCGCTGTTCGGCTACCGCTCGATGGTGGCGGCCACCCTGTTCATCTGCGTCGTCTCGATGCTCGTCTGGCTGCACCACTTCTTCACCATGGGCGCGGGCGCGGCGGTCAACACCTTCTTCGGCATCTCCTCCAGCATCATCGCCGTCGGCACGGGGGTGAAGATCTACAACTGGATCTTCACGATGTACGGCGGCCGGGTGCGGTTCGAGGTCCCGATGCTGTGGTCGATGGGCTTCATCTTCACCTTCATCATCGGCGGCCTGACCGGGGTGCTGCTGGCCATCCCGCCGGCCGACTTCCTGACCCACAACTCGATGTTCCTGGTCGCCCACTTCCACAACGTCATCGTCGGCGGGGTGGTGTTCGCCGTGTTCGCCGGGCTGGAGTTCTGGTTCCCCAAGGTGTTCGGCTTCCGGCTGCATGCGGGGTGGGGCAAGGCCGCCTTCTGGCTGGCCTTCGTCGGCTTCTGGGTGACCTTCACGCCGCTCTACGTGCTGGGTCTGCAGGGCATGACCCGGCGGCTGCAGCACGTGAACGTGCCCGACTGGGCGCCGGGGCTCTATATCTCCGTGGTCGGCGTCGCGATCCTCGCCCTGGGCGTCGCCGCCCAGGTGATCCAGCTGGTGGTCAGCATCCGCCGCCGCGAAGCGCTGCGCGACGTCACCGGCGATCCGTGGGACGGCCGTTCGCTGGAATGGGCCACGCCCTCGCCGCCGCCGTTCTTCAACTTCGCCGTCACGCCCAATGTCGAGGGCGAGGAAGCCTATTGGAGCATCAAGCTCCGCGCCGTGGAGACCCAGCAGCTGGAGGCCGAGCCGGACTACGCACCGATCGAGATGCCGCGGAACAGCCCCGTCGGCGTCTACACCGCCTTCTTCACCTCGATCTTCGGCTTCGCCATGATCTGGCACATCTGGTGGGTGGCCGTCGTGTCGCTGGTGGCCGCCTTCGCCGGCTTCGTGGTCTTCGCCTGGCGCGACGTCCATGAATACGAGGTGCCCGCCGCGGAGGTCGCGCGCATCGACCGCGCCCGCCGCGCGGCCCGCGAGGCGCTGTTGGCGCGGCTTTCCGCTCAGGACGCCGGCGCATGACCGACACCGGCCTTCCCGCCAGCCTCGAGGCGCTTCGGCGAATCCGCGAGGATCCTCATCGCCTGGGCCACGGCGGCCACGGCCCGACCGAACCCGCGCCGGGCGCGGGGCACGGCGCAACCGGTCCCGCCCGCACGCGCATCATCGTCGGCTACGGCTTCTGGATCTTCCTGCTCAGCGACATCGTGATGTTCGCCTGCTTCTTCGCGGCCTTCGCGGTGCTGCGTGGCGCGACGGCCGGCGGGCCGACGATCTCGCAGATCGTCGACACCGATCGCGTGGCCTGGGAGACCGCCTGCCTGCTGCTGTCCAGCTACACCTGCGGCCTGTCCTTCGCGGCCACCAACGCCAGGAACCGGCTGTGGACCCAGGTCTTCCTGCTGCTGACCGGCCTTCTGGGCCTGACCTTCGTGGTGCTGGAACTGCAGGAGTTCATCGAGCTGGCCCAGCGCGGGATCACGCCGCAACGCAGCGCCATGCTGACGGCGTTCTTCGGCCTGGTGGGCCTGCACGGCGTCCACGTCACGATCGGCGGCCTGTGGCTGGCGACCATGATGGCCCAGGTCCAGTTCAAGGGTTTCCGCCGCGAGATGATGCACCGCCTGCTGTGCTTCAACCTGTTCTGGCACGCCCTCGACATCGTCTGGATCGGCGTCTTCACCATCGTCTACCTGCTGGCGGTCACCCCATGAGCGATCTCGAATACGACCCCCACAAACACTCCGGCGCGATCGACGAGCGCGAGGATCACGCCCCCGGCGACGAGCCCGAGGAGAGCGCCGGCCACTGGGTGATGAACGCCAATCTCGGTCTGGGCTTCTCGGTCCTGCTGACGGTGGCGGCCTTCGTGCTGGCCCGCGCCAACCTGGTCTGGGCGCCGGCCGTCCCCGTCGCGCTGATCGTGCTGGCCATCGCCCAGATGGGCGTGCACCTGGTGTTCTTCCTGCACGTCACCACGGGCCCCGACAACACCAACAACGTGCTGGCCCTGGCCTTCGGCGTGATGGTGGTCTTCCTGATCGTCGTCGGCTCGATCTGGATCATGGGCCATCTCAGCCACAACATGATGCCGATGGACGACCTGATGCGAATGCAGCGCTGACGGGTCTAGTAGGGGCTGGCGCTCTTGGGCGGCTGGGCGCGCGGTGTCGGGGCGGGATGCGCCGTCGCGACCGTCGGCGACCGCGTCAGCGGCGTCACCCGCCAGACGGTGTTGGAAAGGTCGTCCGCGACGATCAGGGCGCCGCGCGGATCGACCGTCACCCCGACCGGACGGCCGTAGGTCTTGCCGTTCTGCTCGTGGAAGCCGGTGACGAAGTCGATGGGCGGCCCCGCCGGCCGACCGTTGCTGAACGGCACGAAGACCACCTTGTAGCCGGACGGGTCGCTGCGGTTCCAGCTGCCGTGCTCGCCGACAAAGGCGCCGTCGGTGAACCGGCCGCCCATCGCCGGCGCCGAGAAGGTCACGCCCAGGGCGGCCACGTGCGAGCCCAGGGCGTAGTCGGGCCGGATGGCCTTGGCGACCATCTTTGGGTCCTGCGGCCGCACCCGCGGATCGACGTTCTGGCCCCAGTAGCTGTAGGGCCAGCCGTAGAAGCCGCCGTCGCGGATGGAGCTCAGATAGTCGGGCACCAGCTGGGGACCCAGCTCGTCGCGCTCGTTGACCACCGCCCAGAGCTTGCCCGTGCCGGGCTGCATCGTCAGGGCCGTCGGATTGCGCGTGCCGGTCGCATAGGGCCGGTGCGCCCCGGTGACGGCGTCGACCTGCCAGATCCGCGCGCGCTCCAGCTCGGCCGGCATGCCCCGTTCGGTGATGTTGCTGTTCGAGCCGATGCCGACATACAGGAAGCGCCCGTCGGGGCTGACGGCCAGCGACTTGGTCCAGTGGTGGTTGATATAGGCCGGCAAGTCCGTGAGCTTGACCGGCGGGCCGGCGGCGCGGGTCTGGCCGTCCTGGTAGGCGAACCCCACCAGCGAGTCCTGGTTGGCCACGTAGATCAGCCCGTTGGCGAAGGCCAGGCCGTAGGGCGCGTTGAGATGGTCGGCGAACACCGTCCGCATCTCGTAGGTCCCGTCGCCGTCGGCGTCGCGCAGCAGGGTCAGGCGGTTGCCGCTCTTCACCGAGGTCGTGCCCTTGGCCTTGATGAAGCCGGCGATGATGTCCTTGGGCCGCGAGGCCGGCGCGGAGCCGCCCCGGCCTTCCGCCACCAGGATATCGCCATTGGGCAGCACCAGGGTCTGGCGCGGGATGCCCAGGCCCGTCGCAATGGCCGTGACCTTGTAGCCCGGCGGCACGATCGGCCGACGGTCGCCCCAAGACGCCGGGTCGGCGATCTTCATGCTGGGGACCAGGCCGCGCTGCTGCTTGGGCAGCTGAGGATCCGCGCCATATTGATTGAGCGGCGCCTCGCGGCCTCCGCAAGCGGCGAGGAAGGCGCAAAGGCCCGCCGCCGCCAAAAGGCTGGTGCGCTTCATGTGGCGTCTCGCGAGCGAAGGGTGGAGAAGCCGGTCCAGACGGCGACGATCGCCAGCACGGTCACGATCAGCGACAGCACCAGGCCGTCCGGCATGGTCCCGTAGGCGTCGCGGGCGTGGACGAACGAGTTGACCAGGCCCAGCACGAACATCGCCAGCAGGAGAAGGAAGGTCGCCAGCGCCCGGCCCCTTCGCTGGCGCAGCAGGCCGATCAACGACCCCAGCAGGGCGAGACCGGTGAACACCATGGCCCCGGCGATGATCCAGGCCGCGAAGTTGTTCCACTGCACCTGGTAGTCCCGGGCGTAGGTCCAGTCGCACAGGAGACCGCCGAGAAACAGCGGCAGGGTCGCCGCCAGAAGGACCGCGTGGAGGGGGTGGATCGGCGTGGAATGTCGTTCAGGCTTGATCGCCACGGCGGACCCCATTTCATCGGCGCTCACGCCTTGCTGACGATAGCCAAATGTCTGCGACGGGCCGATGTTCCAGGACGGCTCAAAGGGCGAAGGCCCTCGCAAGCCATGCGATGCGGCGACGGGCAATTGATGCGGTCCGCAACGCCCGCTGCTACGCCGCGTTCGGCGCTTGGCGCCTCAAGCCATTTCGGGAGACCTCGCCTTGGACAGCCTCTCGGCCTTTGACGCCGCGGCCATCATCGTCGTCCTGATCGCCGTCCTGGGCTACGCCAATCATCGCTGGCTGAAACTGGCGCCCAGCATCGCGCTCACGGTGATGGGCGCGGTGGCTTCGGTGCTGGTCGTGCTCGCCGACCGCCTGACGCCCGCCGGCGATCTGGGACCGACGGTCCGCGGCTTCCTCGAGGGGATCGATTTCAAGACGGCGCTGATGGACGGCATGCTGTCGTTCCTGCTGTTCGCGGGAGCGCTTCACGTGAACCTTGACCAAGTCCGCGTCGGCCGCGGCCCGATCGCGGCGCTCAGCACCGTGGGGGTGATCGCCTCGACCGTCCTGATCGCGACGGGCTTCAAGGCGATCAGCATGGTCGTGGGCCTGGAGGCGCCGTTCGCCTGGTGCCTGGTCTTCGGAGCGCTGATCAGCCCCACCGACCCGGTGGCCGTGCTCGCCATCCTCAAGGAGGCGCGGGTCCCCAAGACCTTGGAAGCGACCGTCGGCGGCGAGAGCCTGTTCAACGACGGCGTGGGCGTGGTGGTCTTCTCGATCCTGCTCGCCGCCGCGACGGCCGGACAGCCGCTGACGACGCTCGACGCTCTTAGGCTTTTCGCGGTCGAGGCCGGGGGCGGCGCCTTGCTGGGTCTGGCGGCGGGATACATCGCCTTTCGCGCCATGTGCTCGATCGACAACTACAATGTCGAGGTGATGATCAGCCTTGCCGTCGTCATGGGCGGCTACGCGATCGCCCATCCCCTGCATGTCAGCGGCCCGGTCGCCATGGCGGTGGCCGGACTCATGATCGGCAACAAGGGCGTGGCCCTGGCCATGAGCGACACCACGCGTGACTACCTGCTGAAGTTCTGGTCGCTCATCGACGAGATCCTCAACGCGGCTCTCTTCCTGCTCATCGGGCTGGAAGGCGTGGCCCTGACCTGGAGCCCCGCCCTGGCGTTGGCGGGCGCGATCGCCGTGCCGATGATCCTGGCCGCGCGCCTGGTGTCCACCGCGCCGTTGCTGGCCTTGTGGCGCAAGCTGCTCCCCCCGCGCCTGGCCGTACCGATCCTCACCTGGGGCGCCATGCGCGGCGGCATCTCCATCGCCATGGCGCTGTCCCTGCCCGCCGGCCCCATGAAGGACCTCATCCTGGCGACCACCTATGTCGTGGTGCTGTTTTCGGTGATCGTTCAAGGGGGAACGATGTGTGGTCTGGTGCGGCGGCTGCAGCGGGATTGAATTTCACGCCACCGTGGACAGCTCCGTGGACAGCCTCCGGGCGCTTGACGGTTTCGAGGCTGACGCCAGAGGCCTGGGCGAGTTCGGCCTGGGCGACCCGCCCCAGCGCCTCAAGCGCCGAGACCGCCTTGGCGGGCCCGATTGCTTCGCTCGTGATGGCCGCTCCAAGCCGGAGAGCCGCGTTCCGATAGGCCGGGTCGTTCAAGATGCGCCGGATCGCACGGCGGATACGCCATTTGCTCGCCCAACGCGGCAAGCGGAGGCCGGCGCCCGCCGCCGCGATCCTCTGCGCGTTTTCGGGCTGATCTCGGCCAGTCGGCAGACAGATCACGGGTTTGCCGTGCATCAGCGGGCGCATGACCGTCCCGTGGCCGCCGTGACAAACCATCAGGTCGCAGAGCGGCACGAGAACATCGTGGTTGGCCCGTTCGACCACCTTAACATTGGCCGCGTTCGGAAGGCCCGCCTTGGCTATCGCCGGTCCAAGGGTGACGATCGCGTTCACGGACAGCTTCGAGAGCGCCTGGATCGTCCGGCGCACCGTGGCGTGCTGACCCTGATGGGTGGTGCTGAACGACACCAGGACGTTTGGCCGATCGTCCTCGACCAGCTTGGCGTCGGCTGCGTCGTCCCCCACCCAGTCCGGAACCTGGCCGAGCGGTCCGACATAGACGAAACCCGGGGGCGGCGCGGCGACGCCGTAGTCGAACGCCTGGCTGACGCCGAGCAATCTCATGGCGCAGGTATCGAGTTGATCCAGGCACCGCGCCAACGGCGCCAGCCCGAGCTTTGATCGCGCCGCGTTGAGGTCCTTCAGACCCGCGTCGTACCAGCCGCTGATCATCCGACGCACGATGTCATCACGCTTTTGCCCGCTCGCGGTCCGCGACGGCGCGAACCCGGGGCCGAACGGCGGTACGTCGTGGCGCGTGGGGTAGCACCAGACATTGGAGGTGAGCAGCACGGTGGACGTGTTGGTCGCCTCGCCGGCGGCCATGACGCCCAGCAGCAGCTCGTTGGTCACGATGACGTCGGGATGAAAGCGCGTGATCAGGGCCAGTGTGTCGGTGGCGTAGTGCTCGGCGGGGCCGGTCATCACCCCATCGCAGACCTGGCGGACGATCGCGCTGGGAAGCAGCGGCTTCCAGTCGCGCAAAGGATCCGCGCTGTCTCCCAGCCTGCGCCGGTTGGGGGCGTTCACCCAAGATTCGAACGCCAAGCCCAAACGGCGCGCGCTCAGGCGGTTGGCCTCGTCGGACACGAACAGGACCTGATGACCCCGCGCGTGCAAGGCCGAGGCGACCGACAGGGCCGGCGGCACATGCCCGCCGCCTTCGAACGTCGTGAAGAGAAAGCGCATGCGGTCAGCTTTCCTGGGTGGACGAGGCAAGGGCCCCTGTCGAAGTTGGAAAACGCACGGGTTCCGCGCCGCGCTGCAGACCGTGTCCATCGAGGGGCGCCGCAACGGCGGCTACGCCCAGCGCGCCGCAAGGTCTCGAGCTCACCGGCGCGTGCGGCGTAGCCGGACGGTCCGACCCCTCGGTCCTCGCGGCCGGGGCGCCCCGGACCGCCTTATCGCCTCCGGCGCCGCGGGCCATCAGCCGCCCGAACGCCGCACGGCGGCCAGGAACTCGTCCCGGGTTCTGGGATCATCGCGCATCTGGCCCAGCAGACGGCTCGTGCTCAACATCGACCCCGGCGTATCGACGCCGCGCAGGGTCATGCAGCTGTGCTCGGCTTCGATGACGACGCCCACGCCTCGGGGTTGGAGCACGTCTTCGATGGCGCCGGCGATATCGGCCGTCAGCTTCTCCTGGATCTGCAGCCGCCGCGAAAAACCGGCCACGACCCGGGCGAGCTTGGAAATTCCCACCACCCTGTCGCTCGGCAGATAGCCGATATGGGCCCGTCCCACGACCGGCAGCATGTGGTGCTCGCAACAGCTGACCACGCGGATGTTGGACAGCACGATCATGTCGTCGTAGCCGCCGGCTTCCTCGAAGGTCCTGGCCAGGTGGTCGCGCGGATCTTCCCCGTAGCCGCTGAACAGCTCGGCATAGGACCTGGCCACGCGCGCCGGCGTGTCGAGCAGACCTTCGCGGCTTGGATCGTCACCGGCCCAGGCGATCAGCAACCTGACGGCGTCTTCGGCCTGGGCTTGGGTTGGACGCAGGTGAGCGTCCTGCAACGCGGCGATTTGAAGGGGCAAGGCGGACATCAGGCGCTCCACGAGGCGCTAGAGCGCCTTGCGGAGTTTTATATCTCACATGAGATACAGAAAACCCCTATTCGGCGGCGAGCGCCACATTTCGCGCCGCCCCGCCGGGCTTCGCCGTGACCGAATAGGCCCGCAGGAACGCGCCAACGACGTTTTCCATCAACGTTTCCAGCTTCAAGGGACTGGTTTCGTCGCCGCATAGTTGCTGTTGATGCAAGCAGGCGAGAAGAAGCGGCGAGACCAGCATCAACGCCGCCGCCCTAAGGTCCGTCGCGATCATCTCGCCGCGCTCGACATGCTGCGCCAGGCGCGCAATCAGCGCGTCGACGGTCGGATCGACAATATGGGTCAGGGTCGAGGGGCCGATGCGTGGGTCGAGAAAGCCTTCGGCCAGGCTGATGGCGAAGATGTCGCCCAGGCGCACGCTTTTCGGCGCGGTCAGGGCGTTGACCAAATCCATGGCGTAATGCCGGATCGAGGTTTCGAAGGGGCGGGCGTCCTGCCTCTGGGCGTCGAGCCCCGGGCGGCCACGCCGAAGGGATTCGGCCAGGACGGCGTCGATGACCTGGCTTCGGTCGCCAAAGTAATGGCGCAGGGTCGGCACGGAGACTTCCGCCGCGGCGGCCAGTTCCCGCAGGCTGGCTCGCCCGCCGTCCCGCCGCACCATGTGCAGGGTCATTTTCGCCAACAGATCCTGACGCTTGGCCTCGTGGCCTATGTCGCGAGAACCCTTGGGTCTGGACACCTGAGATCCCTCAAACAATGGCTAAGGCTAGCCGCCTTATAACCACAAAATACGGACGGGGCGGCAAGGCTTGGCGCGATCGGTCATCCGATGGAGGCCCCGAGAGCGCCCGCCACCGTGAAGATGTCCTTGTCGCCGCGACCGCAGAGATTCATCACCACGACCTTGTCCTTGCCCAGCGCCTTGGCGATGTCGCCGACCCGAGCCAAGGCGTGAGCCGGCTCCAAGGCCGGGATGATCCCTTCCAGGGTCGAGCAAAGCTGGAACGCCTCCAGGGCTTCCTCGTCCGTGGCCGACAGATATTGGGCGCGCCCGACGTCGTGCAGGAACGCATGTTCGGGTCCGATGCCGGGATAGTCGAGGCCCGCGGAGATGGAGTGGGCGTCGATGATCTGGCCCGCGTCGTCCTGCAGCAGATAGGTGCGGTTGCCGTGCAGCACGCCGGGCCGTCCCCCGGTCAGCGAGGCGGCGTGCTTGTCGGTGGAGACGCCGTGGCCGGCCGCCTCGACGCCGATCAGCCGCACGCCTTCGTCGGCCAGGAAGGGGTGGAACAGGCCGATGGCGTTGGAGCCGCCGCCGATGCAGGCGACCACCGCGTCGGGAAGGCGGCCTTCCATGTCCAGGATCTGGGCGCGGGCCTCGGTCCCGATGACGCTCTGGAAATCGCGGACCATCACCGGATAGGGGTGCGGGCCCGCGGCGGTGCCGATCAGGTAGTAGGTGTCGGAGACGTTGGTGACCCAGTCGCGCATGGCCTCGTTCATGGCGTCCTTCAGGGTGCCGGTCCCAGAGCTCACCGGGCGGACTTCCGCCCCAAGGAGGTTCATGCGGAAGACGTTGGGCTTCTGACGCTCGACGTCGGTGGCGCCCATGTAGACGACGCACGGCAGACCAAAGCGCGCGCAGACGGTGGCGGTGGCCACGCCGTGCTGGCCCGCGCCGGTCTCGGCGATGATCCGGGTCTTGCCCATCCGCATGGCCAGCAGGATCTGGCCCAGAGCATTGTTGATCTTGTGCGAGCCGGTGTGGTTCAGCTCGTCGCGCTTTAGATAGATCCGGGCCCCACCGAAGTGCTCGGTCAGCCGCTCGGCGAAATAGAGCGGGCTGGGCCGACCCGCATAATGCGTGTTGAAGCGGGTCAGCTGCGCCTGGAACGCCGGATCGGCCTTGGCGGCGGCGTAGGCCTGGCCCAGTTCCAGCACCAACGGCATCAGCGTCTCGGGCACATAACGGCCGCCGAACTCGCCGAAGCGACCCTCCGCATCGGGGAAGGCCGCGTAGTCGTTGGGCCGCGCCGGCGCGAGGTCGGAGGGTTTCAGCGCTGAGTTCAAGTTGGATCCGATCGGTAAAATCCGTTGGCCAATCTTATGGCCCGTTTCGCGCCGAAAGACGATTCTATATATCGACTGAGATATATAAAACATGGCCAGCGGAGACAGGCGACCGCCGCCGAGAAGATTTACCTCCGTGCTCCGACGGATCGCCGACCAGCCGGACCCAAGTTTTCCCGGCGCCCTGGCCCGTCATGACAAAACGCCGCTGTCTACATGACGTCGACTTTACGTGGACAAAACGTCGGCGCCTGGCCCGGCCTTAGAACCGCGATACAAGCCGAAAGCCGGTCGTGCGCGGCCGCAGCGGAGTGATGGCCTGATCGCTTCGCGGGGCGAACGGATTGCCGAAAGCAAAGGTGTTGGCGTGGCTGTCGAAGGGATTGTCGACATAGGCGGAAAGGGTCCAGCGCTCGGTTTCAAGCGCCGCGCTGGCCGACGTCGTCCAGTAGCTGTCCAGGTGTCGTTCGCTGGCCTCGTCCAACCCGCGTCGCGCGCTCCCTGTGTGGGCGGCTTGAACACGAACGCGCAAGGTGGGACCCCAGGCCAGAGGGCGGTGATAGTCGATATTGAGATTGGCCGACCCGCTGGAGATCCTCGCCAAGCCCGCGCTGGCGACCGACGCCGGATCCAGGCTCGGTCGCGATAGACGGGGATTATTGACGAGGAGCGCCAACCTCAGTTCCAAGTGATCGCTGGCCCGCCAGGCGCCTTCGACTTCAAGGCCGGTGTTGTCGCCGTCGCCGACATTGACCGTGTAGCCCAGGCCGTCCGCGAGGTACTGGTCGCTCTGGATCGAATCCCACTCGGCATAGAAGGCCGCAGCGCGCATCTGCAGGCGATCATCGAAAGCCTTCAGCTTGACGCCAACCTCGTGGTTCCAGAGCTGGTCGGGACGGTACTGGCGTTGCGGGGCGCCGGGATTCCCAAATACCTGTCCCATCCTGCCGCCGGTATTGAACCCGCCGGGGCGATAGCCTTCGGAAAGCTGCAGATAGACCAACAGCGAGGACTTGGGCGCATAGCTGAGCAGGATCTTGGGTGAGGCTCCGCGCTCGTCGCCTTCGCCTGTGAAGGCGCGGGCCTCCCCTGCCTGAACGACGCTGGATCGGACACCATAGTGGTAGTCGAACCAGCGCAGGCCGGCCGTGGCCGAAAGGCTCCACGGCAGGTCCAAGGTGGCCTCCCCATAGACGGCCGTTTCGCGGATGTCGTCGGCGCGTGCTTCCTGATAGCCGGGCGCCGCGCCCGTCGTGGTCGGCGCCATGGCGCTGTCCAAGCGGGCCTCGGTGGAGGAGAAGAAGGCGCCGACCAGGCCATGCAGCCGCCGCCCCGACGGCGTGGCGTAGGTGACTTCGCCGACCACCAGATCCGTGCCCCGCGCGTCGTCGAAGGCGGCCGGGCCCGCCGGCAGGCCGAACAGGGCCGTCTGGCTGGTAGCGTCGTAGCGACTGGAGAAGTCGTGTCCCAGGCGTGAAACCGAACCGGTCAACCGGCCCCAGTCTCCGTCACCCGTCAGGGTCAGCGAGTACTGGTCGAAACTGTTGGCATGGGGTTCGCGCACGGCGTTGTCGCGCATCAACGGTCCCAGCCGCGCCACACCGTACTGGGTGTCGCGGTTGTGGATCACCTGGTAGTTGGTCACCGCCATGACCTGCCAGCCGGGCGACAGGACGGCGCGAAGCGACAGGCGTGCGCCGCTCCGTTCGGAGGCGTTGACGTCGTTGCGCGCCAGACGGGCGTTGTCGATATAGCCGGGCGATCTCTCAACATAGCCCACGGCCCGCATCGCCACCTTTCCCGGCAGCAGCGGAAGATTGATCGTGCCCTCCAGCTCGCCGCCCACGCCGCCGTGACGGGTGGCGGAGGCGCCCGCCAGCACCTGACCGGACATCTCGTCAAGATTGGGCTTTCGCGTAACCAGGCGAACGACCCCGCCGATCGTACCGCCGCCGTAGAGCGTGCCCTGTGGGCCGCGCATGACTTCGACCCGCTCGATGTCGGCCAGCCGCAGATCCGGGTCTGGCGCGTTGTAGGTGATGGGTACGTCATCCAGATAAAGAGCGACGATCGATTGGGTCTGACCCGTGAAGGCCCCGTCCGAAAGGCCGCGCAGCAGGATCTTGTCCCGGCCAGGGCCCAGGTTGGTGGTGGATAGTCCGGCCACCTGAAAACCGATGTCGGCCAAGCTGGAGGCGCGCTCGCGGGCGATCGCCTCGCCGGGGACCGCCGAGATGGCGTAGGGGGTGCGGCCCGGGAGGTTGGGAAAGCGCTGGGCGGTGATCACCACCTCTCCGAGCGCGATCTTGCCCTCCCCCTCAGCCCCGGCCTTGGGGGCCAGCCGCGGCGCCTGGGCGGGCGCCGGCGAGACCTGCGGGAGGGCCCTGCGCACCAGGACAGTGCGCTGATCCAGGATCACGAAGGTGCAGCCCGACCCGGCCAGCATGCGAGAAAGGGCGGTCTCCAGCGACATGAGCCCCGCGATCGCCTGGCTGTCTCCGCGGCAGACGTCGAGATCGCCGCCCAGCGACACCTCCGCCTGAAGCGCCAGGTCAATCAGCGCCGCGCGCACGGGCTTGCGCGCCACCCGCAGCCGAACCTCGGGCGACGCGGCCTCAGCGGCGGAGCCAAGGCTGAGCGCCGCAGCGAGAAGGGCGGACAAACCCGCCCATCGCCGCGCGGGCCGACTCACGAAATCCATGAACGACAACGGACGATCATTGTCCCTTCAGAACGATTTCGTTGGGACGCGTGACGACAACCACCCCGCTGAACCGCGCCAATCGCTCGACCATGGCCTGCTGTCGGTCGACGAGGAAGACACCGCTGACCTTCACGTTCCCCGCGCTGGGATCGATGCGGATCGGCGCGCCGCCATAGCGGTTGAAGTCGGCGACCACGTCGGCCAGCGGCGTGTTGTCGTAGACCAGCCGTCCGGAGCGCCAGGCGAACACCGCGTCGGGATCGGCGCCGCGCACGTCCTGGACCGTGGAGCCCTCGGTGTGGAGAACCTGCTGGCCCTTGGTCAACCGCACCTCGCCGCCGCTCGCCTGCGCCACCGCGACGACGCCGCGACGCACGGTGACGGCCGTGCGTCCCTCATGGCGCGAGATATTGAACTCTGTGCCGATGACCCGAACCCGCTGATCGCCCAGGGCCACCACGAACGGACTATCAGGGTTGTGGACGACGTCGAACGCGGCCTGGCCGTCCGCGAGGATCACGTCCCGGCGTCCGGCGCGCATCGTGACGCTGACCCGCGTGTCGGCGCCCAGGGTCAGGCGCGAGCCGTCCGCCAGGGTCACCGCCCGCACCTCGCCCTTGGCGGTGACATAGTTCGTCGGGGCGGAGGGCAGCCATTTCGGCGCCAACAGCAGGACCGCGATACTGGCCGCGATGGCGCCGCCCGCGATTAGCCAGGGCAGTGGGCGTCGTGAGCGCGGCTTGAAGGCCGTGACCGTGGATCTGGGCTCGAGCGGCTCGGCGCCGGTCGAAGGCGTCGCTGTGGCGCTCGCCAACAGGGCTTCGGCCGCCAGGTCTTCGAGGTCGAGCCATAGCGCCTCGACCTCCTCGTAGGCGAGGCGGTGGGCCGGATCGGCTTCGAGCCAGGTCTGGAAATCCGTCCAGGCGTCGAGGTCGGCGTCGTCGCGCAGGCGGGCGAACCAGTCTGCTGCGGTTTGCCGGATCGGATCGATCGGAGAAGCGGTCATGGGCGATCACCTGAGGCTTCGCGGCCGAACGCGGGCCAGCCTCTCCGCAACGACGTCGCCGCCCAGCCACCGCCTCCCCGGTTTGCGAGCGGGTGATGCAGATTGGTCGCACTCATCGGGTCACCCTGGCATGAAGATGGCCCAGGGCCAGGCTGATCTGCTTTTCGACCAGGCTTTTGGAGACGCCCAAGACGGCGGCGGTTTGGGCGTACGACAGGCCGTCGATCTTGTGGAGCTTGAAAATCTGTTGCGTGCGCGGCGACAGCGTCGCGAGGGCGGCCATGACCTTGTCCAGCCGCTGTCGCGCCATGACCGCCGCTTCCGCGTCGGGCGCGTCGGTGACATCCACGGGCCCCACCGAGGTCTGGTGAGCGCCGCGCCAGTCGGCGTCGCGCGCCCCGGCGCGGCGACGCTGCCGCAGACGGTCCAGCATCAGGTTGGAGGCCAGCCGGTAGAGAAAGGCCGGCGGATTGTTCACCGGCTCGTCCTGCAGGGCGATGACCTTCAGATAGAGGTCCTGCACGAGGTCCTCGACATCGGCCTCGGGACCCAGCTTGGCCAGGAAGAATCGCCGCATGTCGTCGCGGCGTTCGAGATAGGACGCCAGAAGAGGCGATTGGCTCTGCACCTGCGGCTCTTCAGCTGGACGTCAAGCAAGGGGCGGGCGGAAGCAGGGCCACGGCGAATCCAAATCGGCTGGCGCGGTTAGAGAGGCCGCCTGTTGTGAAGCTTATCGGGAAAGGTCCACGGCGAAATGTCACAACTATGGCCGTCTGTTTAGAGAAACCGCCCCTGCGGCTGACCGGCGACCCGAAGAACGCGGACGCTTCGCGATCACCTTCCACGATCATGTTGCGAGCGCCCACCAGGGCGGATGGGAGGGCTATGGGGTCAGACCATCGAGGTCCACGCAACCGGAAAGCCGCCACCTCGAGGCAAAGGATCAATTCGGTGAGTGGGCGATGGCCGCTTGGCGTCATTGGGTCATGGCTTCACGGAGTATGGCCCATGACCGACGCCCTCTTCGCTCACGGCTTCCTGACCGATGGCGATATCGCCGATCTGATCTCCAGCAATGCGGGCTTGGCTCGATCCAAGCTGCACCGCACGACGAGGATCTGTGATCTGCAGATTTCGTTGGAGGCGTATGCGGCGGTGCTGGTCGCGATCGAGGATCATTTCGACATCGAGATCGACGACCTGGTCGGCGCCGACTGCGACACCCTCGGCGCGCTGATGGACCGCCTCAAGGATCGCGTCGCCCGCTCCCAGCGTCCTTTCGCCGGCGGGCGAACGGTCGATCCATGCGGGAGAGGCGGAATCGACCGCCAGCCCCTTGCCGACGTCCTGGCGGGCCAAGCCTATGGCGACCTTGATGGTCACCGGTTTGCACCGGGCGGCCCCGCCGACGACCGCCAGCGACGTCCCGACCGCCAGGCTGAGGTTCATCCCGTCTAGGACTAGCCGGTCGAAGCGCTCGCCGACGCTCTTCCATTCGAGTTTCGGCGTGTCGGTCATGCGGCGACCAAGGTCAGCAGCGGCAAGACCCGGCGGCGGCGCCTCCTCCGCCGCCCTGTGGTGGCCGAACCGAACCGATCGGGCCGAACAGGCCGAGCGCGCCCTGGGTGTTCTCGATCTCGTCGCCCGGCTTGATGTCATCGGTTGCGCCGCCAGGCGTGATCGCCACGTGGACGCCGCCCAGCAGGCGGTCGCTGGTGATCTTGGCGGTGGAGTCCGAGGGCAGCTTCACGTCCGGATCCAGGCTGAGCGTGGTCTCGGCCACATAGGTCTTGGGGTCCAGTCTGATCTCCGAAACGGCGCCGACCTCGACGCCCGCCACGGTGACGGCCGCGCCCGGCTCCAGCGATCCGACTTGGCTGAACTTGGCCGTGATATGATAGCCGCCCGGCTTGGCGCCCACGCCGCCCGCCATCAGCGCGTAGACCAGAACCCCCACCGCGAGGACGAGGACGAGAAGACCCATCAGGGTCTCGGCCCATTGTTCGTGCAACCCGATATCCTCCCGAAATCCAGCAAGCCCGCCCGTCGTCGCCTACCGGCCGGCGAGACGCGGGACATCGCGCTGCGATTTGGAGATCAGCACCTCAATATCGCCCCCGGACCTCGGCGCCGCGGGCGCAGCCGTCGCAAGGGGAAAGCGGCGTCTGTCCATGTGACTCTTCCGGTTGTGTGACGCGTCGCCGCGCCGTCCTGCCCAATGACGCCGCCGCCCCACAGCCCCCACACACAATTGTCGCCGCAGGTCAGGCTGGCTCGCGCGGCAACGTCCGGAGCGCGGCGTCCGCGCGGGGGCCTGGGGCGTTTTCGGCGTCACAGGGCGGCGTCCGCTCACCGACCGGCCAGCTGATCTGACACCGCGCGCGGCATCCGTTGCGCCAGAGCGGAAGCCGCGACGTTGGCGATGGCCGGGACGGTTTCGCACCGGCGCCTCACGACGGATCCACCCACATTGTCCCGTGTCAGCGGAACGGCCGCCGGCCGATCTGCAGTTGGAAGACCACGGCCTGCGCGTAGTGGAACCGAAGTCGCTGGCTAAAGCCGGCAGGGCCTGCGGCGACGACCCGAAGCGCTGTCGTTGCATTGTTAGAATGGCTCACGCTGAATGAAACAATCTATCGTTCGGATTCGGGGCCGAGACTGACTATCCAATCTGGACCGTTCTCAGATTGTGCAGCTTTTACAGATGCTTGAAGATGATTTTGCGTGTCGAGGCGAGAGCCTCGTCCGAGCTGAACCTGCGCGATCCGCGCATCGGCCCGGCGGGCCGCCAGGATGGCCGGCGCGCCACGTTCCGCCTCATGAGCCCCGATGGGGGACCTGACCCCGTCGCCGGCTAGTCGAAGGCCTTGAGACCGCCGCCCTGGTGCAGGAGCCCCGCCGCTCTGCCTGGCGTGGCTCAGGCCGCCCGCTGACTCCCGATATTTTTGAAGTGCGGCTCCCAGCCGCGTGCACAATGGAGATTGCACATGCCCAAATTCGTGATCGAGCGATCCATGCCCGGCGTGGGCGCGCTCGGCGCTGACGACCTGCGCGCCGCGTCCCTGACCTCATGCTCGGTGTTGCGAGATCTCGGACCGGATATCCAATGGGTCCACAGCTACGTCACCGACGATAAGGTCTACTGCATCTATCGAGCGCCGAGCGAGACCCTCGTGCGCGAACACGCCGCGAAGGCGGGCTTTCCGGCCGAGCAGGTCAGCCTGATCCGCACGATCATCGATCCCACCACGTCCGAATAGGCGGCTCGGCGTCTCGCATCGGGGCAAGCGGCAGCGCGCGCCCGTTCGCTGTCGCCATCACCGCCAAGCTATCGCGTTCACAATATCAGCAAAGAGAAATCGGAGCCTCCATGAGGAACACTGAAAATACCGTAGTCGATATGGGCAAGATGGACTTTCGCGTTGCGTGCATGCTGAGCATCAGGGTGTTCATCGCTTGTTTTTTCTTTATGGCGGCCTTGATTTCGATGAAATCCGAAGCGCTCGCCCAGACATCGATGAGACCATCCGACAACTCCCTCGCTGCGGCGGTCCGTGAGGCCAATGTCCGCTTCAAGAACGTCGCCGCCGCGGTCGCGGAAGGCTACGCCCCCATTCCCTGCACCAGCGGCGTCGACGGCGGCGCGATGGGCGTTCACTACGTCAACGCCAAGTATCTCGAGGATGAGACGCCCGATATCCGGCGCCCCCAGGCCGTGATGTACGAGCCAGGCCCGAATGGGAAAATGGATCTTGTGGCCGTCGAATTCATCTCGTTCAAAGGTCCGGCGTCGCTGAAGGGGCAATTGTTCAGCTTCACGAACGCGCCCAACCGCTATGGGCTCAAGCCGTTCTACGAGCTGCATGTCTGGGCGTGGCGACCGAACCCCAAGGGCGTCTTCGCCGACATGAATCCTAATGTGAGCTGCGAGCACGCGGGCCTGCACTGACCGGCGCCGGATGAATGCTCGAGGGCTGGCGGGGACGGGCGTCGCTCGTCTCGCGCCAGCCCGAACGCGTCAGTGGCTCGCGGGAACCGGATCGGTTCCGGCCGCCTCCGCGATCAGCCAATCGCGCAGCGCCGCGATGCGGGAAATCTTGCGGCTGTCGTCTCGCCAGACCAGCCAGAAGCCAAGGTCCGACGACGTCCGCGCGCCCAGCGGCTCCACCAGGCGGCCAGAGCGCAGGTCGGCTTCGGCCATCGTGTCGCGCGCCAGGGCCACGCCCAGGTCCTGGGCGGCCGCCTCCAGCAACATCACCGAGTCGTCATAGACCATCCCTTGCTGCGGCGGGGTCTCGAGACCGACGGTCGGGAACCACAGAGACCAGGGGCGATGGCCGTGATGCAATAAAGGCGTCCGCAGAAGATCGCGCGGCTCGGCGATCGGGTGTCGTTCCAGAAAGGCCGGGCTGCAGACCGGCAGCAGAGTCTCCATGAACAGGCAGGCGCATCGCAGGCCAGGCCATCTGCCATCGCCATAGCGAAGACCCAGGTCGACGCCATCGGTGACGAAGTCGGCGAGCCGGTCGTCGACGCGCAGGTCGAGGTGTGAGCCGGCGGGAGCGGCGAGCAGGCGAGACAGGCGCGAAGGCAGCCAGCGGTTGGCGAACTGACTGTCGACGCTGACCACCAGCGGATCCTGCTCGGCCGCCCCCTTGAACGCCAAGACCGCCGCCTCCAGGTCGCCGAAGGCTCGCCCCACCTCGTTGGCCAACTTCAGCGCGCCGGCGGTCGGGATCATCTCGCCGCTGCGGCGCTCGAACAACCGCGAGCCGAGTACGCCCTCCAGGCGCCGGATCTGCTGGCTGATCGCGCCATGGGTTACGCATAGCTCTTCGCCGGCCCGCGTGTAGCTGCGATGTCGGGCGGCGGCTTCGAGCGCGCGCAAAGCGAAGAATGGCGGCAGGCGAACCATGGTTGGGTGTTATCGCCCGCTATGGTTGTCGGCAAGCTCGGGGCGCATTGGATGGCCAAATCCTCGAAGCGGGTTCGGCGCGCGCTGTCGCCCCCGTGCGCCTCAGGGGGACAAGCGCTGCCTTGACCAGCCGCTTGCGTGCGCGGCATACGCGTGTTCGATGACCAATGTACAACCAGAATCGTCGTCGGGCGCACGGTCGGTCGCTGACGCTCATCCCTCGCCCCACTACGTCGTGGTCTCCTTCGGCACGCTGGGCGATTTCTTGCCGCCGCTGGGCTTGGCGCGGGAGCTCGCGGCCCTCGGGGCCAGGGTCGACATGGTGGGCCCCAGCTATTTCGCACCCTACGTCCAGGCCCCGGGGCTGCGGTTCGTCGGGTACGGCCACGCCGAGGCCTACGCCCGGGACCTGGCCGATCCGCGCGGCATCGATCCGAGCCTCGCCTGGGTGGCGGAGTTTTGCGGCGGCGCGGGCCTGGCCTCGCATATCGCGGCGGTGGAAGCCGCGGTTTCTGAAAGCGGCTCTGAGGTCGTCGTGATCGCGCCCCTCCACGCCGTGGGCGCCTTGTTCGCGGCCAAGCGACATGGGTTGAAATCGGTCGGCCTGCTGACCGCGCCGAACCTCATGGCCATTTACCGCAATCCTCGGCCCATCGCGGAGACCGCCTATCGTGCGGCTTTCCGCGGCGCGGGAATGGACGATCCGCCGCCGCCCGTCATCGACCCTTCCCGCACCTTCCTGGGCGACTACGTCCTGAGCTTCGACCATATACTGGAGCTCTTCCCGGCCTGGTTCGACGCCTTCGCCTTCGAGCGGCCGGACAACAGCTTGGCCGGGACCTTTCCTGGCGAGACAACGACCCAAACCCTGCAGGCGGTCCAGGACTTCGCCACGGCCGCCGAGCGGCCATGGGTGTTCTTTCCCGGGTCCGGGGGCGGGATCCTCAAGGTGAGACCCGACCTCTTCGAGCTGGCCGCGACGGTCTGTCGCCAGTCTGAGCGGCGCGCGATCATGCTCGACCCTCGCTGGAAGGGTCCTGTCGAGGTGATGGCCGACGGGGTGATCCGCAGCGGCATGACCGACCTCAACGCGCTGCTGCCGCTGGCCCGCGGGTTCTTCCACCATGGCGGGGTCGGCTGCACATCGCAGGCCATGGAGGCCGGTGTCGCCCAGGTGGTCGCTCCGGTGGGCTACGACCAGCCGGGCAACGCGGCATGGGTGACCGCCAGGGGCCTGGGGACAACGGTGGATCCCAGGGCGCTGAGCGCCGAAGGCCTAGGTCGGGCCCTGGACGTCGCCGAGCGGCTGCCCGACGCGCCTCGCCAAACCATCGCCAATCGACTTCGACAAGAAGGCGGCGCGCGCGCCCTGGCGGCCCAGGTCGCCGCCTTGGCTGGAACGCCCGTCCGCGCGGCGGACGGCTGATGAGCGCGGAGCTGGGGCTGAGCCTGCGCGAGCGCCTGGCCCTTCCGTACTTCTACATGCGCTTTGGCCCGACGGGATCGGGGCCTCACACCAATCTTGTGTATGGCGCGCGGCTCTCCGGCCGCCTCGATCTGTCGGCCCTGCAGGCCGCCTATGAAAGCCTGGTCGCCGAGAGCTCGACCCTGCGGGGCTGGTTCAGCGGCCCCGATGCGCCGCCGGCCCGGATGACAGGCCAGGCCGCACCCCCGTTCGTCTTCGTCGACGCCGCCGGGAATCCGGCCCGGTTCAAGGCGGCGGTGCGCGCCGCGGCGAGCCGGACCTTCAGGCTGGCCGAGTTCCCGCTGATGGCCTTGACGGTGGTCCGGCATGCCCCGGATCGCCATATCCTCGTCCTGGCGGCCCATCACCTGCTGATGGACGGATGGTCCATCCTGATGTTCCTGCGGGCGTTGTCCCAGCGGTACCGAGGGCGCGTGCGCCCTACCCGCGACGCGGCGGCATGGAGTCCCGGCGCCGACGCCGATGCGCGCGCCGAGTTCCTGGCCTCCGAAGGCGCCCGGCAGCTCCGCGAAGCCGCCGCGGCTTGGCTGAGGCCGGCGGCCGACGCGCTGAAGCCGCGCATGACCGTGGGTTTTCCCAATCCAGCCGAGACGCATGGCCTGGTGCGGCTGCCGGCGGCTCCACTGCGGGCGGCGAGCGCGGCGCTTCAGCTGAGCGCCACGGGTCTGCATCGGCTGCTCTTCGTGCTGTTGCAGCACGTCCTGACCGGGAGCCGAGACCTCGCGTTCAGCGAGGCCCATGCCAATCGCCCTCGACATGGCCTGGAAACCTACGGCTTCATCTCGGACGATCTGCTTCTGCGGCTCGACCTGACTGGCGCCGAGACGGCGCAGGACCTGTCGACGCGATTGGCGGCGGCCGGCGACACGGCCAGGGGCTTCGCCACGATCCCCGCCTCACACGTGCTCAAGACGCTCGATCCAGCAGCGCCGCCGCTGCCTCGCTTCCATTTCAATCCGCTCTCGGTCGCCCCGAGCGCCCTTCGCCTCGGCGCGGTGCGAACAAGCCCTATCAAGCTGATGCCCGCGTTCGGCGTGGCGGAAATGGTGTTTGTCTCGGGCGACCTCGACCGCGCCTTCATCGCCCTGGCTGGCGGAGCGGTCGAGGGCGTCGGACTCGCCACGATGCGCCGGCAGCTCGCGACCTTGGCGGAAGGCTTGGCCGAGCCTGGACGCAGCGTGGTCGATCTTGTTGCTGCGACACGCGGCGTAGCGCGAGATTGACGACACCTACCGCCCCCTCAGGCGGGCCGGTCGACGCCCGGGTGGCGCCAGTGCGGACCTTGGCGCAGCGCGAGCTCTAGCGCCCGCTCCCAGCGCCGAGGGTTGTGAATGACCGCGCCGCCCCTGGCATCGAGATCCAGGAAAGCCCGCCCGATCTCGACGCCGCGCTCGCCGATCGGACCGCCGCCTTCGCCGCCCCGTTATCCCGAACAGGCCTCGCATGGCGTCGGCACGGGCGCCTGGCGCGCTCGCAGCACGGTCAGAACCAGCCCGACGCCCAGGATCGCGGTCAGACCGGCATAGGCCGAGGCGCTGACCGGGCCCAGGTGATCGACCAGCACCCCGCCGAAGATGGCGCCCATGGCGATCGCCACCTGGAAGGTCGAGGTGAGAAGCCCGCCGGCCAGCTCGGCTTGGTCGGAAGCCTCGGAAGTCGCCCAGGCCTGGAAGCCGACCGGCAGCATGGCGAAGGCGAAGCCCCACACGGCCATGGCGATCGCCACGACGATCGGCGAAGCGCCGAGGGTCACGATCGCCAAGGCCGAGGCGGCCAGCAAGGCCGCCCCGCCCAGCACCGCCAGACGCGGATCGCGCTCGGCCAGGAAGGCCCCGGCGAAATTGCCGAAGAAGCCGGCGACGCCGAAGGCCAGCAGAGCCAGCGAGATCGCCCCGACGCCCAGGTGGGTCACTTGCTCGAGCACCGGGCGCACATAGGTGAAGCCGGCGAAGTGACCCGAGATCACCAGCAGAACGCCGACCAGCGCCAAGGAGACGCTGGGCCGGCGCGCCACCTGCAGCAGACCGCGCAGCTTTGGCGGCGTCGTCGGCGCCAGTCTCGGCAAGGTCAGCATCTGGGCCAGAAGCGCCAAGCCGCCGACCACGCCGGCGATCACGAAGGCGGCCCGCCAGCCCAGGGTGTCGCTCACATAGGCCCCGACCGGCGCGGCGGAAACGGTCGCGACGGAGACCCCCGTGAAGACGATCGACATCGCCCGCGGCAAGGCCTTGGCCGACACGAGCCGCATGGCCAGGGCCGCGGCCATCGACCAGAAGCCGCCGAGGCTGGCGCCCAACAGCACCCGCGCCGCCAGCAGCATCGGCAGGTTGACGGCGAACACCGTCAGCAGGTTCGAGGCGCACAGCAGCGCCATCAGCCCCCACATCACCAGCCGCCGATCCCAGCGCCCGGTCAGCACCGGAACCAGCGGCGCGGCGATGGCGCCGACCACCGCGGTGGCGGTGACCGCCTGGCCCGCCGCCCCGACGCTGACCCCGAGGTCGGCGGCCAGCGGCGTCAGCACGCTGGCGGGGAGGAACTCGGACGTCACCAGGGCGAAGACGCCCAGGGTCAGGGCGCCAACCGCCGCCCAGGCGGCCGACCCTTCAGGGGCGCCCCCGGGCGTCGAGGCGCCTTGCACGAGTTTGGCGGTCGTCGAGCCATCCATGGCGATCTCCGGTAAGCTTGCCCTGTCGGGCGGAACGAGAGGGAATGGGGCGCTTAGTCTGGGAAGAAGCGGTTGGCGGGTCGCTTCAGGCCGAGATTCTCGCGCAGGGTCGCGCCCTCGTACTCCGTGCGGAAAACGCCCCGCCGCTGCAGTTCGGGGATGACCTTGTCCACGAAGTCGTCGAGCCCTTCCGGGAGGTAGGGGAACATCACGTTGAAGCCGTCCGAGCCGGCCTCCTCCAGCCAGCGCTGCATCTCGTCGGCGATGGTCTGGGGCGTGCCGACGAAGGCGGGGCCGCCATAGCTGCCCATGCGCGCGGCGAGCTGGCGAATGCTCAGGTTCTCGCTCCGCGCCAGGTCGATCACCCGTTCGCGAGCGCTCCGGCTGGCATTGGTCGGCGGGATCTCGGGCAGCGGACCGTCTGGATCATAGGCCGAGACGTCGTGGCCCAGCATGCTGTTGAGCGTGCCGATGCCGCTGTCGTAGTGCACCAGGCTGTCGAGCTTCACCCGCTTGGCCTTGGCCTCCTCCAGGCTGTCGCCCACCACCACGAAGGCGGCCGGCAGGATCTTCAGGCTCTCCGGGTCGCGGCCGATCAAGGCCATGCGGCGCTTGATGTCGGCATAGAACGCCTTGGCCGCTTCCAGGTTGGCCCCGGCCGCGAAGATCACCTCGGCGGTCTCGGCGGCCAATTGCCGCCCGGCCTCCGACGCGCCGGCCTGGATGATCACCGGCCAACCCTGAACCGGACGGGCGATGTTCAGCGGCCCGCGCACCGACAGGGCCGGTCCCTTGTGGTCGAGCACGCGCATCCTGGCCGGATCGACATAGATCCCCGCCTCGACGTCGCGGACGAAGGCGTCGTCGGCGAAGCTGTCCCACAGGCCAGTGACCACGTCGTAGAATTCACGCGCCCGCACATACCGCGCGTCGTGCTCGACCTCCTCGGTGAGCCCGAAGTTCAGGGCCGCGTCGGGGTTGGCCGTGGTGACGATGTTCCAGCCGGCCCGGCCGCCGCTGATGTGGTCCAGCGAGGCGAAGCGCCGGGCCACGTGATAGGGCGCGTCATAGGTCGTCGACGCCGTGGCCATCAGGCCGATGTTCTCGGTCACCGCCGCCAGGGCCGACAATAGGGTGAAGGGCTCGAACGAGGTCACCGTATGGCTGCGCTTGAGCGCATTGATCGGCATGTTCAACACGGCCAGGTGGTCGGCCATGAAGAAGGCGTCGAACTTGCCGCGCTCCAACGTCTGGATGAAGCGCTTCATGGCGGGGAAGTTGAAATTGGCGTCGGGAATGGCCCCGGGGTAGCGCCAGGCGCCGGTGTGGATGCTGACCGGCCGCATGAAGGCGCCCAGCTTCAATTGCTTCTGACTCATCGCAACGTCTCGTCGCCGGCGAGGCCGACCCTCGCCTTCCAGCGCAGATAGGGTCGCGCCCGGCTCATCGCCGGGGTTACGCCGCGCAAATTTCCGCAGGGCCGGCGCAGCATTTCTGACTGGCTCTCCACGCCCTCGCCCGCTCAGCAGCGCGGCTCAAGCCTGGGTTCAGGGATCGAAATATATCCACGGTCCGGCGGCCGAAGCGCTTGGCGTCGATCGAGCCTGAGCCCGCCTGTTGGGTCCGCTCGCGTGAGCTCAGGGACTGGCGAACACCCGCACCCAATCGACCAGCAGGGTCGCCGGAAAGACCCCCTCGTCGACCCGGCCCCGGCCGCTGGTCTCAGGCCAGCGTCCGCCGACAGCCAGGTTGAGGATCAGATGGAAACGCTGGTCGAACGGTTGCCGCGTGGGCTCGGAGAAGTAGGGCTTGCCGTCGACGGACCAGGTCATTTTCGTCGGGGTCCAGTCCAAGGCGAAGACGTGAAACGCCGCGACGTTTCGCAGGCCCACGGCGCCGCTGCGCATCTGGTTGCGCGCCAGGTCTGGCCCGTGATGCAGCGCGCCCTGCACGCGATCGACGCAGCCCAAGCACCGCACGCCCAGGTTCACCGCCTCGGCGACGTCGATCTCGCCCGACAGCGGATAGGGGCCATAATTGTCATGCTCGGGCAGCATCCAGATCGCCGGCCACAGGCCCTGGCCGATCGGAAGCTTGGCTCGCACCGCGATCCGGCCATAGCGGAACGACGCCAGGCCCCGCGTCTCGACGCGCCCCGACGTGAAGTCGCGCGACACCCGCTCCAGAGACGGATCGCCCTCGGGCCGAGCTCGCCCGACGACGGCCCGGCGGCGCGCGGTGATCCGCAGCAGGCCGTCCGAAACCACCACGGTGTCGGCGTCGTCCACATAGCATTGGCGCTCCTCGTTGCCGCCGCCCCAGCAGTCGCGGCGCGCCGTCCACTTGCCGGCGTCCAGCTTGCCGCCGTCGAACTCGTCGGACCAGATCGGGACAGGGTCGTGCGCCGCCGCCGGGCCGGCGAGAAGCAACGCCAGCAGCCCGCCGAGGACGATCCATCTCATGGAAGGGGCACCGCGGCCTGACCGCCGGCCGGCAGGTTCACGGCGACCCTGCGGCCGCCCGCCTTGGGCAGGATGATCTCGACGCCGGAGACCGCGCGGGGCGCGCGGATCTTCAAGGCGGCGCCGCCGCCCTGCTGCGCCACGTCGATGTCCAACGCCTCGCGTCCGGCCCACCAGTCGCCGAAGTCCTCGACGGATCCCATCCAGGCCCGACCCCGCCAGTGATCGACGAGCCGCGTCTCGAACGCCAGCTTGTGACCGGTGATGTTGGGGTGGATCAGGATGGTGGCCACGCCCTGCCGACGCGCGATCTTTTCGATCACCCCATTGGCCGCGTCGAATCGCTGCCCCAGCGGCGGGCCCGCCTCGTCCTCGATGGTCACTGGAAATTCGAACACCGGCAGCAGGGCGCTGTCGGCGCGATCCTGCGTCAGCTGAAACGGCAGGTGGGACAGGACGGTGTTGGCGGTGATCGAGGAGGAATAGCCGTAGCCCGTCGCCTGCAGCGCCTGGGGCAGGGAAAAGGGATAGGACAGGCGGCCCGGCCGGAAGGAGACCACCTTGGCGCCCGCCAGACGTTCCAGCAGGAACTTGGACACCCGCAACTCGCCAAGAACGCTCGCGCCGCGCACGTCCGCCACGCTCTCGACGAAGGGCCTATAGCTCGGATAGCGCTCTTTCCCCGTCCCGAACGGCATCGTCTCGAACGCCCCCGAATGGGCGACGGTATGGCTTCCCACCTCCATGCCGTGGTCGACCAGGGCGCGCACGTTCTTGATGGCGGCCTCGTCGAAGAACGGGCGGTCGTTATAGTCCTTCATGTACTTGGTCTGGACGAAGAACGTGCCGCGTACGCCGCGCTCCCGAAGCACCGAGGCATAGGCCGGGGCGTTGTCCATCGACGGGCCGTAGTCGACGTCATGGGTCAGCAGGATCGACACCGCCTTGCCGGCCGGCGCGGTCGACACCAACCATGGGGACGGCTCGCCGGCCACGTAGAGGTCGCCGATCCACCAGAACAGCGTGTCCAGAGACGGCTCGTAGGCGTTGACATAGTCGCGAGCCATCGACTCGGCCCGGCCGTTCATCGCCTTCTGCGCGAGAGATCCCAGATCGACGCCGAGCAGGCAGGCCTGACCGCCGACCGTGCGGCAGCTGGCGGCGACCGTGCCGTCGTCGAACCGCGCCAGAACCCTCGCCGAGCCGGGCGCATAGCCCACGCTCTGGACCTTGGATTCCCCCCGGCTGGAGACCACGATCGTCGCCTCCTCGGGCGTCGCGGTCGGGCCCGTCCAGCTCATGCGGGACCGGGTTGCGGCTTCGCGGCCTTCCCCCACGCCGAACAGTTCCGACAAGCCGCCGCCCGCCAGGTTGAAGGCGACGACCGTGCCGCCCGACCGGACATGCTGGGCCAGAGCGCGGATCTCGTCGCCCGAAAGGACGCGGCCCGAGATGATCGGATAGGCCAGCACGACCTTGTGGCGCAGGGCCTTGCGCACGTCCCGGGTCACGGTGAAGGGCACGCCGTGGGCCTGCAGACCGCGCACCAGTCCCAGCCATCCCGAATCCGGATCGGTGACCAGGATGGCCAGCCGATGGTCCCCGCCCCGGTCGAACCGCGAGATTTCGGTGCGCGGCGGCGTCACGATGGTCGTCGCCGCCTTCGGGCCCTGGACGCCGGCATAGACGTTCATCACCGCCGGGTCGGGCCGCGATCGCCAGAACCAGACGCCGCCGGCGCAGAGGCCCGCCAGCAGAACGACGATCAGAAGACGGGTAAGCTTCATGCGCGGTCAGCGTCCGATACGTCGCCAGAGAGCCGCCCTGGTCGGGCCGCCTGCCCTAAACACCCAAAGGCCGCGACGCGCCATTGCGCCGATCCGCGCAGGCGAGTCTCAGGCGGCTGTGGCCGCGGCCTCGTCGGCGGGCGGAAGCGGCAGGCTGAGCGTGAAGGCCGAGCCTTGGCCGACGACGCTCTCGGCGATAAGCGCCCCGCCCAGGGCGCGAGCCAGGCGTCGTGAGATCGCCAGGCCCAGACCCGTGCCGCCGTAGCGCCTCATCACGGTGCGATCGGCCTGCTCGTACTGTTCGAACACGCTCTCCAGGCGTTCCGCCGGGATGCCGGGGCCGGTGTCCTCGACCCGGAAATCAAGGTGGGCGCCCTTTTGCGTCACGGAGACCACGATCTCGCCGTGCTCGGTGAACTTGACGGCGTTGCTCAGCAGGTTGGTCAGGATCTGCTGCAGCCAGCTGGCGTCCGTTTCGACCCGTTGCGGCGCGTGGAGGTCGATTTCCAGCCGGAGCCCCACGCCCTTGGCCTCGGTTTGCAAGGTGAACAGGCTCGTGACGTCGCGCAGGAAACTCGGCAGCTCGACGGGCTGGCGGATGATCTCGACAGCGCCCGCCTCCAGCTTGCCGAGGTCGAGCACGTCGTTGACCAGAGCCAGCAGGCCGCTGCTGGCGAACTGGATCCGCTCGGCGAAGTGCTTGTCTCGGCCCGCCAACAAGCCCGAGGCGTTGAGCATGCCTGAAAAGCCGATGATGCTGGTCAGGGGTGAGCGAAGCTCGTGGGTCATGGTGGCCAGGAACTCGGCCTTGGCCTTCGTGGCGAGTTCGGCCTCGGCCTTGGCCTGGTCGAGATGACGCGCCACCAGTCGCAGTTCGATCTCGTCCACCACGACCTTGGCCAGGGTCTCAAGCCGGCGCTTCTCGGCGTCCGTCAGGCCTTCGCGCGGCTCGGTGTCGATGACGCAGAGCGCGCCGAGCTTGTGGCCGCTCTTCAAGCGAAGCGGAGCGCCGGCGTAGAAGCGGATGTGCGGCTCGCCGGTGACCAGGGGGTTGTCGGCGAAGCGCTCGTCGTCCGTGGCGTTGGTCACCACCATGACCTCTTCACCCCGAATGGCGTGGTCGCAGAACGACATGCTGCGCGGCGTCTCGCTGACCGCCAGCCCGACCCTGGACTTGAACCACTGGCGGTCGGCGTCCACCAGCGAGACGGCGCAGATCGGGGTTTCGAACAGCTCCGAGGCCAGGCGCGTCAGACGGTCGAAGGCCTCCTCGGCCGGCGTGTCGAGGACCTCCTGCGACCGCAGGGCCATCAGCCGCTCGATCTCTACCCCTGGCATTTAAACTTCTCCGGCGCGCGCGTGCTCCAGCATGTCAGGCCCGGGTTTCGCGTCGGTTAAGCCCTTCCCGCTCGGCCTCCTGCTCCCGGCCGGCCGCCTGGAGGAAGTTCGGATGCTCATGCCGGCGACTGATCCGCGACGGGACTAGTCACCGTTCGCGCGGCGCATCAGATCACGCATCCAACCAGAGCACCGGCTGGCGGACTGGAAAGTTGCGGACGATCTCGGGATCCGAGGGGTCGGGATCCAGCCGCGCCCACAAGGCGAGATAATCCCGACGCCCCAGTGCGAGCCCGCCAAACAGCAGGCTGGGCTGGCGAACGGGCCAGCCGGCCCAGGCCTCGACATCCGGCGGTTTGGGCCAGGCGCTTTTGTCGGCGATGAAAGGCGCGATCCAGGCCAGGGCGTTGGCGATCGAGCCGCCCGCCTCGCCCTTGTAGGTCCACAGGTCGTCGGCCGGCGTCGACAGGACGTGGGCGCAAGTGGCCAGAACATCCAGGTTGAACAGGCAGTAGCCGTAGGGCTTGGTTCGGGCCAACTCGAGGGGCTGCGAACCGTCGGCGGCGATCTGGCCTGGTATAAGCGCCTTGATCCGGGCCCGCGCCACGTCCAGTTCTGCGGAGCGCCCCGTCAGCCGCGCGAACTCGGCGGCCTGCAGCGCCCAGCACGTCCCGTGATTGTTCCTTTGGTTTCGCTCGTCGACGCCATTGGGCGAGGTGGTCATCCAGGTCAGGTAGGCGTCGAACCAGGCCACGGTGGGGCCATAGACGGCGACGTTGGAGCGCGCCGCTCCCAGCACCGAGACCGCCCGCGCGACTTCAACGAGATGCAATGTATCGATGACGCCGATGCCGCGGCCGGTGTTCACGCCGATAATCGCTTGGGCGTGTTCCAGGTTCGGATTCATCCGCGTATCCGGCGAAACGAACCAGGCTCGCAGGTGCTTCTCGGCGTGCTCGGCATAGCGGGCTTGGCCCGTCACCTTGAAGGCCGCGGCCAGGGCGGGCAACTGGACGCCCAGCCGGATCACGGCCTCGCGGTGGGCCGTGAACTTGTCGGGGTTGGAATAGCCGTCCCTGCGGACGTACGGCCCCTGGGGATCGGCCGGATTGGGCCACCAGTAGTCGGCCTCGGAATAATAGTCGTGGCGGCTTCCCGGGCTGCGCGGCGCGGAGAAGGCGGTGATCGTCGTCGGCGCTTCGAGGAGATAGCGATTGGCGGCCTTCAGGATCCGTGCGCGGTCGACGGCCTCAAGGTCGAGGCTCCCCGGCGTCGCGAACGCAGAGCCGAAGGCCGCAGCGGCTGCGGCCGTCCCCAGGCAGAAATCGCGTCGCTTCACACCGCACGCTCCGAGAAGGTCCGCGAGAGCGGCGCCATGCCACGCTCGCGGAAATTAAAGACGTCCCGTTCGCTGTCACGCTTGGTGACGGCTCATCATCCGGTCGGATGCTCTGTCCAGGGAGGTTTGGAGCAGATCCTGGCGACCGGCGACCGCGATCGGTGCGGCGGGACAGGGATCGGTCCGGCGAGGAGAAGAGGAAGAAATCGCCGGACCGATGGACCTAGAAGCGCAGGCGCGCGCCGAAGTAAATCTGCGGGCCGTTGTCGCTGACCTCGGTGATCGAGTCCTCTCCGGCCTTGTACATGATGTCCCGTGTATTGGTGACGTTCAGCGCCTGCAGCTTCAGCTGCACCGACTTGGTCAGGTCATAGGAGGCCGACAGGTTCAGGTAGCCCGAACCCTTGACGCTGCGGTTCGTGCCGCTGTTGGGCTTGAAGTAGTCCGAGCGATAGCGGTACGAGGCCCGCAGCGAGAGTTTTTCGTTCTCCCAGTAGACAGACCCGCTGGCCGTGTACTTCGACAGACCGATCAGGTTGTTCTCGTCGACATAGGGCGCGACCGTGGATGGATCGGGGAACTTGAAGTCGGCTTCCGTGATCGCCAGGCTGCCCGACGCGCCCAGGCCGCTGAGGAGGCCCGGCAGGTAGCTGAACGCGTGGTTGCCGCTGAACTCCACGCCGTACAGGTGCCGGGTCTCGGGGTCGTTGGCCGGCGCGATGGCGTTGATGGTGATCAGCTGGCCGTTGGCGACGATGGTCGTCGGCAGCGGTTGGCGAGCATCGAACGCCGCCCCCGTCAGCCACTTGTAGTAGGTCGCGATCGCGAACGAGGTGTCGCGATTGACGTAGAACTCCAGCGACGCATCCAGATTCCAGCCGCGGATGGGCTTCAGGTTGGGGTTGCCCGTGGTGCTGTTGGCCAGCACGCCCTCGACGGTCGTGGCGTTGGCGTCGGCCGCCGGCGTGATGCCGACGTTGAAGTCCTCGATGCCGGAGCGCGACAAGGCCTTATAGCCGGCCAGGCGCAGCTTCGTGATGTCGTTCAGGTCGAAGGCGACGTTCACGCTGGGCAGGAAATACTCGTACCCGCCCGTGCCCGAGATCTCCTCCAGCGGCGTGTTCGGCGTACGGACCACGGTCGCGGCCGAGCCGCCGGTCGACGGCACGACCGTCACTTCGCCGCGGAAGCCCTTCGACAGCACCCGGGTGCGGACATAGCGGACGCCGGCGTTGCCCGAGAAGGGCGTGTCGCCCAGCTGCGAGCGGAAGGTGGTCATCACGTAGGCGGTGCTGATCCGCTCACGGATGTTGGAATCTTCCGGTCCCGGCGCGTTCTCCGGCAAGGGGCTGCTGTCGCGGCCCGTATAGGTGCGGAACAGGCAGTCGTTGTCGAACAGCGCCCAGGACTTCACGTTCGACTTGCCGTCCATGAAGTTGGACGTCGAGAACGGCACGCGGCAGTTGGTGTTCGCCGCCGAGACCAGCTGGGCGGCCGTGCGGCCGTCGTAAGGCGTCGGGATCGGCACGTCGGCGTTGTTGTTGGCGTCCTGCGTGCGGCGGTGATCCGACAAACGGCCGCCGACCTTGATGCTCTGGAAGAACGTCCCTTCCAGGTCGTAGGTGACGTCGCCCCGCACCGCGCCGATCTTGTCGAAGCGGTCGGTGACCATGCGATAGCGGGCGTAGTTGCTGTTGTTGGTCGGCGTTGCGATCAGGAAGTTGGCGGGATCGTTGACGTCGAAGTTGGTGAAGGTGACCGACGGCACCTCGTCGCCCGTGCCGTCCAGCGTATAGGCCACGCGCGACTTGGAGCGCATGTTGGTGGCCTTCTGCAGTTCGGTGCGGTGCGACTGCGAATACGACAGGTCCCCGCTGATCGTCAGGCGATCGGTGGGCGTCCAGGTCACCGCGCCGCCGCCGCCGATGTATTTCTCGTTCCTCTGGCGATCCTCGACCTGGATCTCGAGGTTCGAATTGCCGCTGTAGCTCAGCAAGGCGCCGTCGCTGGCGTCGGCCGACACGCCGCCGACGACCAGCGGCTGGATGCCGCGCAGACCCTCGGTGATGGCCAGCTGGTTGCGGTACTCGCCGCTCTTCCGGGTCGAGTACTGGCCGTCCAGGCTGATATCGAGGTCGGGAGTCGGCTTCCACTGGAAGGCGCCGATGAAGGCTTCACGCACCTCGTCGGTGACCTTGGCTTGGAAGGTGCGGGCGCTGGTGGCGAAGTAGCGCGTGCCGACGGTCGCGCCGGCCGGTGCGGTCGTGGCGTTCGAGCAGTTGGCCGTGGAGGTCCCCGGCGCCGTGGCGTAGGTGGTGCACGGCACGAAGGCCGAGTTGGTGATGTAGTAGTCCTCGGGCGTGGCCTGATCCAGGCGCTGATAGCCGAGGCTCACGCCCATCTCGCCCAGCTTGGTGTCGAAGCTGTCGGTGTAGGAGACGTTGCCGCGATAGCCCAGACCGCTGCGGCCGCGAATGTCGTCGTCCTTGGGCAGGTAGGCGCCGCGCACCTCCATCTGGATGCGGCGCTTGCCGTAGTCGACCGGCCGGATCGACTTCAGCTCGATCACGCCGGCGATGCCTCCGTCCAGGAAGTCGGCCTGCTGGGTCTTGTAGACCAGCACGCCGTTGACCAGCTCCGACGGGAACTGCTGGAAGGCCACCGAGCGGTCTGGACCCGCGGTCGAGACCTCGCGGCCGTTGAAGGTCGAGAAGCTCAGCGTCGGGCCCAGGCCCCGGACCGACAGTTCATTGGCGTTGCCCTTGAAGCGGTCGGCGGTGACGCCGGTGATCCGCTCCAGCGTGTCGCCCACCGAGTTGTCCGGCAAGGCGCCGATCTCGTCGTTGACGATGCCGTCGACGATCACGCTGGCGTTGCGCTTGGTCTCGATCGAGTTGCGCTGGGTGGCGCGGGCCGAGGTGACGACGATCGCCTCGATCGTGGAGTCGTCCGCGGCCTGCGGCGCGGGCGCGGGCGCGGTCTGCGCCAGCGCGGGGGCCGGCAGCACGATGGCCGCGGTCAGGAGCAGGCTCCGATAGAACGACGAGCGCTCGGTCGACGATGTGGACTTCATGGTTCTTCCCCTTGTTTATTGCTTTGTGGGCCGAGGCTTCCGTCCTCAGCGGTAGTCCAGACGCCAGGTGATCTTGAACGGCGTCGCTTGGGCGGTCGGCGCGCCATGGCAGACGACCTTGGTCGTCATGGCGCCCGTCGCGGATCGGTATTCCTTGTCCTGGCCCGTCGGCCCCGACTGGCAGGTCTTCAGCCCCTCGACAGCGAAGCGGCGCACTGCGCCTTCGCGGAAAGCCGTCGTCGTTCCGGACTGGCTGGCGCCGCCCGAGAACGATCCGAACTGCAGCTCGACGTCCTTGACCTTCACGCCGGGAGCCGGGGTGAAGACGTCGGTGCGGGTGATGCGGCCAGGTTCCAGGACGTAGGTCGTGGCGACCGAGACGCGCTTGTCGGCGACCGGCGCGTTCTTGCCCATCAGGTCCAGCTCGTCCTGGCGCCAGGACACGGTCGTGCGTGCGCCCTTGGTCTCGACCTTGGCGTCCTTGATGTAGGCCAGCGGCATCAGGGTCGAGCCGTCTTCCAGCGCCAGGCGCGGCGTCAGGAACGGCGCCACGCCGTCCGGAGAGCCCTCCAGCATCCCGGGCGAGAACGGGATCGGGAAATACGGATTGTGCATGTGCTGGCTGGCGCCGCCGTTGATCACCGGCAGGCTGATCATCCGGTCTCCGTCGCGGACGCTGACCAGGAGCCGGTCGTAGGCCCCGCGCTGAAACCAGGTCACCTGACGGCGCGGCAGGATCGACAGACCCTTGGCCCAATCGGCGGCGGGCGCCTTCCCCGCATAGCTCATGCGCGCCCAGTGGGCGCTGGTGTAGGCGTACTGATGGGCCAGCGACAGGTTCTCGCCCAGGATCCGGAACTTGCCGCGATAGTCGTCGGTGCGCCGGCCGCCGTCCCAGAGATTGACCGACCCGGTCTTGGGGTCCTGCCAGAAGTCGACATAGCGTTGGGCCGCCCTCGCCGAATAGGCGTAGGCGAGATCCTTCTCCTGCGGGGTCAGTAGGTCCAGCACCGCGGCGGCGGTCAGCACCTCGATGATCGCCGTCTCTCCGTACGGGCCGATGCTGCGGCCGTACTCGAAGCCTCGGCCCTCGGCGTCCAGGCGCATCATCATCACGTCGGCCGACTTGCGCAGCCAGGTCAGGACCTCCTGCGGAGGCTTGCCGCCGGTCTCGATGAAGCGTTGGGCGATCTCGCCGGCCAGCAGCACGCTGTAGCGGTCGAAGCGCCCGTCGCCGTCGGTCTCGTCGGCGAAGCCGTACTGGCCGGAATAGAGCGCGTAGTGCTCGGCGATCTTGGCGTAGAGCTTCTCGGCCGGCGCGGCGTCGTCCCAGCCCATGCGGGCGCGCAGGCGGGCGATGGCGAAGGCCACGCAGTAGTAGTTATTGGGGTGGTCGATCAGCTGGTAGGTGTCGACGTCGACGAACATTCGCCAGTCCAGCCGCACACGCAGCTTGGCCAGGGTCAGCGGATCGACCGCCTCCTTCAGCAGCCCCGCCTCGCGCAGCTTGTTCAGAGCCGACAGGTAATAGTAGGCGCCCCAGCTGTCGTTGGCGTCGTCGGCGGTCAGCTTGGCGATCTTGCGGAAGTCAGCCAGGTAGGTGGGCAGGCGCGGATCGTCCTTCGGCAGGGCGACCAGGAAGTCGACGAGACCCAGGGCGATCTTGCCGGGCAGGAACTTGTCGCTGCCGTTGAACACGGGCGTGCCGTCCAACTCCAGCTTGCGGCCGTCCTTGACCAGCTTCAGCAGCAGCTGCTCGGTCTGGGGCTGGATACGATCGCGAACCGTGACGTCGTATGCCGGGATCGGAGCGGACGCCTCGGCCGCCTGTGCGGCGGTCCCGGCGCCCAGAAGGATCAGGACCGCGATGGAAACGCCACGCGCAACGCTGGTAACCGGTGTCAGGTACAAGTCGACGATCCTCCCGAAGGGCCGCTTCGCCCCTGCTCTTGACCGTTCCGACGCGCCTGCCGGCGACCTCCTCAATGGAATTCGAAAGTTTTTTGCTCGAGCCCTACGGCGCGGCGTGCAGCTCGACCGTGGTGGCGGTGCTCTGGACGCGCACCGGGAAGTAGGTCTGCACGGCCTCCACAAAGGCGCGGCTGTCGCCCGCATTGAACGTGCCGCTGAGCCGCAGGCCCGCCAGGCTCCGATCGGCCACGACCACCTGCAGGGTCGAATAGTGGTTCATTTCGGCCGCCGCGTCGGCCAGGGCGACATCCTCGAACACCACCTGTCCCTTGCGCCAGGCCAGGGCGCGCTCGAGGTCGACCGTCTTCGGCCCCTCCCCTCGCAAGCCGTCGACCAGCACCAGCGACTGGCCCGGGGTCAGGGTGGCCAGGGTGGCGGCGCTTTCATGATTGCTGACGGCGACCTTGCCTTCCGCGAGCACGATGGTGGTCTCTCGCGGCTCGCGGCGGACCGAGAACGCCGTGCCGACGGCCGTAACCGTACGCGGACCGGCGCGCACCCGCAGGGCGCGGCTCGTGTCATGGGCCACTTCGAAATAGCCCCGTCCGGCGACCAGATCGATCGAGCGCAGCGAGGGGGTGTAGCGCACCCGCATCACGGTCAGGGCGTCGAGGGTCACCCGGCTGCCGTCGGAGAGGGTCAGGGTGCGCTGTTCGCCCAGCGCCGTCTGGATCAATTCGTCCTGACCGCCGCGATGACGCAGCCACCACAAGCCGCCCACCGGCGCCGCGACGGCGGCGACCAGGCCGGCGGCGATCATCCGTCGATCCGGCCAGACGGGCTTGCGACGCCGCGCCCGCGCCAGGGCCTCGCGACGGACGGCCAGCAGATCGTCCGTTCCCGCGGCCTCGCCCATCAGGCGCCACACCGACTCGGCGCGATCATAGGCCTCGCCATGGGCGGGATCCTGCGCCAACCAACGCTCGAAGCCTGCCGGATCGGAGGCGTCGCCGCCCAGACGCCTGGCGGCCCAGCCGGCAGCGGTCTCGTCGATCAGGGACTGTTGGAGCGGGTTGGACAACGGCTCAACTCTTGGACGGACCGGCCCCGCGCATCAGATGCGCCAGGGCCTTGATGATGTACTTCTCGACCGAGCTGACGGATACGCCGAAAGTCCGGGCGATCTCGGCGTGCTTCCACCCTTCCAGCCGATGCAGGATGAAGGCGTCACGTGTCCGCTCGTCCAGCTCGGCCAGTCGCCGCATCACCGCCTGCAGCGCCTGCCTGTCCTGTAAGACGCGCTCGGGCGAAATACCCTCAAAGCGGTCCTGGCGAATCTCGGTCTCGTTCAGGTGGCTCCGGAAGGTCTTGTCGCGCCGCGACCGGTCACGGAGCAGGTTGACCGCCGTCCGGAACACGAAGGCCTCGGGATTGTCGATGTCCGCCCCGTCCGGTCGCCGCACCAGCCGCAGGAACACCTCCTGCGTCAGATCCTCGGCCTCGTCGCGCGAGCGCACGCGGCGCTCGAAATAGGCCGTCAAAGGCCCCCGGTAGGCCTCCGACAGGCGCTCCAGGAACGCCTGCTCGCGCGGATCGAGTCTGGGCTGCGCGGCCATGACTAGGACGGTTCCTCCTTGGGCTGGTCTCCGCCACGCCCAACGAGTTCCGACGCGCCAGCCCCGCGGCTCCTCAAGAAAAAGATCACGCGCGATCTCATCCTCAGTAGTCCAAAGCCAGACGCAGACCCAGATGCCGGCCGCTGTCCCGAGCCGGTTTCCAGTAGGTCGCCACCGCCGGAAGACCGTCGGCGCCCTTCAGGTTCCATTGCACGGCGCGCCCGCGCGTCAGGGCGAAGCGTTGGTCGAGCACGTTGTCGACGAAGCCGGTCACCCGCCACCCGTCGCCGCCCAGGCCGATCGAGGCGTCCAGTACGCCGTAGGCGGGTTCGATCGAGGCGGGGTCCTGCAGCAGGTTGTAGAAGACGCGCGAGCGCCAGCGGTAGCCGGCGTTGACCTCGAGCCGGCGATCCGCGCCGAGCGGCCGCTGGTAATAGGCGTTGACGTTCAGCGACCACCGCGGCGCGTTGAACAGGGTCTTGCCCGTCAGGTCCTGCCGCCCGCCCACGCAACCCTGCGCCGCGGTCTGGCCGAAATAGCAGGCGGCGTTGTCGAAGTCCGCCATGACCGCCCGGCTGTAGGCGGCGGCGCCGGCCAGGGTCAGGTCTTCCGTCAGCCTCGCGCTGAATTCGCTCTCCACGCCCTCCGCGCGCACGCTGCCGATGCTGTTGAGCACATTGAGGCCGACGGCGGTGTCGCGGCTCTGGGCCTGGAGGCCCGCGAACCGTTCCCGGTACGCCGTCAGGTTCCAGCTGAGATTGCGATCGGCCGAGATCATTCGCAGGCCCAGCTCGTAGTTGGCCACGGTCTCGGAGGCGACGGGCTGCTGGGCGGCGATGGCGTCCGCCACCGGCTGTCCGGCATAGGGTCCGGAGGTCAGCAGCGCGCGGGTGGTCAGGCTGCTGGTCAGGTCGTAGGCCCGCCCCTTGTAGCCGGTCGAATAGGTCGCGTAGGCGGTGACGCCCGGGGCGAGCTTGCCCTGCAGCCCGATGCGGCCGCTCAAGGCGGTGTCGTCGTGGCAGGTCTCGATCGGCGTCGTCGGGCTCATGCGGGAGCACGACGGCGCGCCGTAGACCACGCCGTTGCCCAGGTCCTCGAACCGGTAGCCGATCCTCTCATGGCTCAGCCTCAGGCCCGACAGGATCGAGACCCGGTCGTCCAAGGCGTAGGCGCCCTGGCCGAACACCGCGAAGGTCTCGCTGAAGGTACTGGCCCTGTAGCGCGAATAGGCAGTGCTGTTGGTGGTCGGCAAGGCCGGCAGGCCGCCGTAGTCGCCAAGCTCGTTGGAGCCGCGCACGAAGTATCGCAGCGACCGCGTCCGGCCGGCATAGACGCCGCCGACATAGTCCCAGCGCCCTCCCGAGGGGCTGTTGAGCCGCAGCTCCTGGCTTTCGGCTCGAACCTGGAAATAGCCGCCGTTGGCCGATCCGCCGCGCGGCGCCTGAGGCGCCAGGAGGCTGTAGTCGAGGTCCGTGCCGTCGGTGTCCTGGCGGTCATAGAGAGAGTAGCGGTCCAGGGCCGTGATCGAGGTCAGCCGCCAAGAACCGACGGCCCCCACCGCCCGAAGGGTGACGCCCTTTTGCTCGGCGTTGCCTCGAGCGCTGACGTCGAAACGGGCCTCGTGGTTGTCGGGAGCGGGGACGACGCCACGCAGCACCGTCTCGCGCGGGATCTGGTCCCGGCCCAACGTGGCGTTCGGCGAGACATAGGTCTCCGCGCCCACGCAGCACGAGGCCAGGGTGCGGGTGAGATAGGGTGCGATCGAGAACGTCCAGTTGTCGCCCGGCGTCCACACCAGCTTGCCCCGCAGGTTGAGGTCCGACTGACCATTCAGCCATTCCCGTGCGGCCAGGTTGAAGACGTTGCCCCGATAGCGGGCGTAGGCGGCCGAGACCCGGAACTTCAGATCCGCGGACAACGGTCCGGTCACCGTCGCCTGCAGCCGTTCCTCGTGGTCGTCGGTGATCATCGTCTCGACCCGCGCCCCGAAGATGTCGCTGGCCGGGTTGGTGGTGATGTAGACGACGCCCGCCGAGGCCGCCTTGCCGAACAGGGTGCTCTGCGGCCCGCGCAGGATCTCGACCTGCTGGACGTCGGCGAGGGCCGTGAACGCCATGGCCTGGAAGGCCTGCGGCACGTCGTCGACCACAACGACCACGCTGGGTTCGGTGCCGATCGAATAGGAATAGGTGCCCACGCCCCGGACGTTGATGCTGTTGTTGCCAGGCTGGGTCGTCTTCGAGATCGTCAGGGTCGGCGCGAGCCGCGTGAGGTCGTCGAAGTCCCGCACGCCGGCCCGATCCATCATCTGGCTGGACAGCGCCTGAACCGATGCGTCCGAGCGGCCCAGGGTTTCCAGGCGCTTGCCGGAGGTGACGACCACCGCCTCAAGCCCGACCACCGGTTCGATCTCCTGGACGGGACGCGGGGCCTGCGGCTGAACCTGGCGCGGCGCGCGGGCGGCGGACTTGACGCGGTAGATGACGATGACGCCCGAGGGCGTCCTTCGAAACGCCAGGTCGGCGCCTGCCAACAGCACGTCCAGGGCGCGTTCGACGGTCATCGGTCCGTGCAGGGCCGGCGCGCGCTGGTTCGCCGTCAGTTCGGGGGCGTACAGCAGCTGCGCCCTGGCCGTCTGGCCCAGGCGCTGGAGCGCGACGCCCAGGTCGGAGGCGTCCTGGTTGAAATTCACGGCGGCGTCGGCGCCCAGCGCCGTCCCCGGCGCGAAAGCGAACGCAGCCAGGACCGCCAAGCCCCCCGCGCCGGGAGGGCGAACGGCGCGCCAATGCATGTTCAACCTCCCCTGCGCGACTCTTCGGCCGCTGTCGGATCGTCACGAAGACGACTCCATTCCCTTACGACGCGCGACACCCTCGCGCCCTCAAGAAAATATCGCGATTGCTGAACCTCTCTCTGGGCCGCCCCACTGCGGCGTACTGGTGGATCCAACGACGACGCTGTCGCCAACTCAACGCCCCGACCGAGGCCGGCGGTCAGTCCGGCCAGACCGCGTAAGCTCGAGATATGGATGTCGGGCCGTGGCGCCATCGATGGGCGCCATTTGACGCAGCCGCATCCCGCAGGTCGAGAAACGGCGACCGAAGGCGACACGGACCAACTCGACCTCGTTGCTTCACATAAGCAGCCTTGGAATCATCGCCGGGCCGGGGACGGCAATGGTCAAGCTGCGTCGCTCGACGACAGACGTCGCCGGTCTCGGCATCTCAGGGCGCCGCTTGGTAGATGATCTTTCCGGCTCGGATCGTGTAGGCGACCTTCGCAAAAGCGCGGGGATCGGCAGCTGGGTCAGCCGACAGGACGGCCAGGTCGCCGTCCGCTCCGGTCACGATCCGGCCCTTGTTTGGAGACTTGAATCTCTGGGCCGGCGCCGTGGTCAGAGAGGCCAGAATCTGGCTCCACGACAGTCCGGCGTCCGCCATAAGCCTATATTCATCGGTCGTTTCGGCGACGTCTGTGTAGCCGACGTCCGTTCCGAACAGCACTTGGCCGCCGGCGTCGGAGAAGGCTTTCAATTGCACCTGCGCCACCCGCGTGAAGCGTTCGGTCTCGGCCGGAGAGGCCTCGCCCTTTTTCAGTTCGACGCCCCAAAGAGTGAGCGTCGGGATCAGGGCCATGTGTCGCGCGGTCAGGCGGCTGGCCATGTCCGACGGCCAGGGGCCGCCGTCGGGCGTCGTGTGGGCGAGGACGTCGACGTTGGAAGCGATGGCGACCTCGAGGCCTTCGAGGTTGGAAGGGTGGGCGAAGGCCGGCTTGCCGACCCGGTGCGCCTCGCCCACCACGGCCTTGGCCGCATCGATCGGCATGGGCAACACCCCGACCTTGCCGCCAACGGCCGAGCCGGCGAATATCTTGACCCCGTCAGCCCCGGAGGTCAGCTGGCGCCGGGCCCGCGCCGCCGCCTGAACCGGCGTGCCGACCTCGAAGGACGGGGCTCCCGCCAGCAGGGCTTTCGCGTAACCCGGCATGCCGTCGTTTGGATAGAATGGCGCGTCCACGGTGAGGATGTTTGGCCCGACCACCTCGCTCGCGAGGATCCGCTTGCGCAGGGCGATCGCGTCGCCGGGGAGCGATGCGATGTCGAAGACCGTGGTGAAGCCCCAGCGCGTGAACATGGCCTTGAGTTGATCCGAGACCTGGTCCGGGGCGCTGGGCTTGGAGGCGCTGAAGGCGGGCCCCATCAGATGAACATGGCTGTTCCAGAAGCCGGCGGTCACTACCAGGCCACGGCCGTCGATGACTTGAGCGCTGCGTCCTGGCCGCACCTTCGCGGCAGGCCCCACGGCGACGATGCGGCCGTCGCGCAGGATCACCGCGCCGTCTTCAATCGCCGGCGCTGTGGGCGAGGGATAGATCTTGGCGTGCACAATGGCCAGTTCACCCGCGACGGCGGGCGTGACGATCAGCGCCGCAAGAGCGGCGATCCAGCTAAAACGAGCCATCGTGTTCCTAACTCGGAAAGTAAAAAAGCCGGTCCAGCCAGCGCGCGCCTGAAGCTGTCGTATCATCCCGCGGGCTGGAAAACGGCGCCCATCTCCAGGCTCAAATCGGAGCCGGTCGCGCCGAGGATCTTTGACGCAACCTGGCCATCTTGTGCACGGCGCCGCAGGTCTGCATCGAACACCACCGGCGCCGACCGTTCTTGGATGTGTCGGCGAAAATCCAGCCGCACGAGCTTTGGTTGTCGCAGTGCTTGAGCTTGAATTCACCGCGGCGCGAGGCCGCCAGAACCTCGACCAGATCGAGCGTGACCCGTTTTAGCGGAAGGCGCGCGTCCCCGGGTCTGGCGCGGACCGTCAACTGTCCGTCGCTTGTGATCTTCTGATCTTTCCGAACGTCCAGCAGCCGTTCGTTCAGCGTCCGCAAGGCGGGCGCGGGAAGCGGCGCGCCGTCGATGTGCGCGGCCAGGACGCGAAAGGTTGTGTCTCGCAGCACGCGAACGTCGTCCATCAGACGGGCCCTGGCCTCAAGGCCGTTCGGCAGGCTGACATGCTCGTCGGGGCCTAGCGCTCCGACGCGCCGGGCCCATTCCACATAACGCTCGGGCGTCGCCAGATAGTCTTCGGCGGGCGTGGCGAAACGATCATGGATCGAGTTGGCGAAGTCGATGCACAGCCGTCCGCCATCCAGGCGAACAGCGGCGACAGGCCGGGGCGCTGCAGCGTTCATGTCGTCAATCTAGCAGGTTTGACTCTACCATTGAAACCGAAATAGACGGTAACAATGAAACTCGACCTTGCAGCGCCATCCTCGGATCGGCCAGACCCTAGCGCACACGATCGGCGGCGCGAGCTCCTGCGGTCGATGCGGAATGGGTTCTGGATCCTGTGGCTCGTCCTCGGGCTCGGCGTGGCCGGCGCGCTGTGGGTGGGCGGCCAGCCTGATCCACGGGGCCTGGGGCAAGCGCTCGACGGCGCCTGGCGCTTCCATCCGGGCGACAATCCAGCCTGGGCTGCGACCGGAGCGGACGATCGAGACTGGGACCGCTTGGCCCTGGTTTCGGATCCGAGCCTTCGTGATGGCGACGTCGGCATTCCTGGTTATTTCGACGGATGGCGCGCGCGCGGCCACCACCAGCTCGAAGGCTATGGCTGGTATCGACGCCAGGTGATCCTGCCCCAGCAGGGCGACCTGGTGCTCGCCGGTCCGCCGGTTGTCGATGACGGCTACGAAATGTTCTGGGACGGCCAACGCATTGGCGGGGTCGGCGAACTGTCGGGTTCGCCCAAGGTCGGCGCCACGCGGCCGTTGCTGGTGAAGCTGCCGCCCTCGGGCGGGAAGTCGACGGCGTTGCTTGCGATCCGAACCTTCATGCAGCCCCACATGAACCGCGACGGGCTGAGCGGCGGCTTGCGCACGGTTCCGGTGCTCGCATCGCCGGCCCAGGGCCAGGCGCTGCATCAGGCTCAGTGGCGGCGAACGATCGCCGGCTACATCGTCGACGCCGTCGAGCCGCTGTTGATGCTGCTGCTGGTCGTCATGGCCACGTTTGTCGCGCGCGCTCCGGACCACCGGGAATTTGCGCTTTGGATCGGCCTTGCTCTGATCGCCTCCGCCGGGTTGCGACTTGGCAACGCGGTCACGGCCTGGTCCGACCTGGTCAGCTTGCCCAGGCTGTCGTGGCAAAACGGCGTGATCCTCGCGCCCGCCGCCAAGCTTGCCTGGACGCTGGGTTGGAACGCTTGGGTCGACGGCAAGGACCGCCGCTTGGTCGCGTTCATCGCGGTGGCGGCCTGGGTTCTTTTGGTCGTGGGCGCCCTTGTGGAGAACCCGTCGCTGGCGGCGGCAGGGCGAGCGCTCATCGCCTTGTCACTTGCGGTCATCGGCGTTCGCATCGCCTGCTTTGGGCGGCGCAAGGTTGCGGCCTTGAGCGCCATGGCGCTGACATCGGTGGGCCTGTTCGCGTCCGATCTATCGGCGATGGGCCTCCCCGGCATCTGGTTTCCCTTCAACATCGGGGTCTCGCGTTCGCAGTACGCCTACGCCTTGGCCCTGCCGGTGCTTGCCTATGTGGTCGCGGCGGCGGGCAAGAGAGGAGATGCCTTCGAAGGGCGGGTGACCTAGCGTAAGCAGCGCCCTCACGCTCCTCCGTGGTCGGCGACAAGATGTTGCAGCACCCGCTTTTCGAGCACCAGAAACGCGCCGACGTAATTGGTGCGCATGACCAGGCCCTCGCTCAGCGGCATTGCGGCCGCGCGCACGGCGCCCGCCAGACGCAGGAAGTCCGCTCGACCTTGTCCGCCAGTCCCGTGCAGCGCGCACAGCTGTCGCCAGTCGAGCACGAAACTCTCCAGCATCAGGTTGAGACGCGCCGCGCGCGTCCTGGCCCCAGGAGCATCCGCGGCGACCGTCAGCTCCGCGCGCAGGTCGTCGATCAGCAGTTGCACCTCGGCGGCGGGCATCACCGGAGTGCGCTGGTCGCCCTCGGTAAGCAACTGCGGACTGGCTGCGGGATCCCAGGCCAGCGTCCGCCATTGATCGCGCGGCGGCGCCTGTCCGCGGGCGAGCCGCCAGAACGCCGCCGTGCCGGACGTGTCCGCGACAAGATGGATGCGTTCCGCGCTGGACCTGTTCTCCACGTGATGGCGACGCCAGTTGTCGAAGATCCAGGCCTCACCCTCGGCCATGTGCACGGATTGCCCGTCACAGTGAAAGCGCACCTCCGGCCACGTGAAGACCGGGATGTGCAGCCGCACCCTGGTATGCCAGTGGTAGTTGATGTCGGCATGCTCGGGCACGGTGGCGCCGGGCGCCAGCCGCATCAGCCGTGAGCGGCTCCAGACCACGCCAAAGCTCGCGAGAACCTGGCGTACGTAGGGCATGTCCGCCAGCCAGGGCGTCGGCGACATCTGGCCGTGAACGGAATCCGTCTCGGCCCCGCCGGCGCTGATCAGCCGCGCGGCGCTGTTGCCCGGCAGGCTGTCCGGGTGGGAAACCCAGGCCCGTATCGGCAACGCCGCGACCTCGGCCTGCAGGCGCGCGGCGTCGAAAAGCACGGGAAGCTGGAAGAAAGGGCGCGACAGCCGCATCGGTCAGTCCCTGTAGCCGGTCAAGGCGTCGCCCAACCCATCCTGCAAGGCGCCCAGCCAAGGCGCGTAGTGTCGCCATTGGTCCAGCCCCTCCCGGCCGATGGGCTGGCGCACCTGCTCGGAACTGGGCGTCCGTACAGCGCGCCGGGTCTGGTGAAAGGTCAGGCACGCCGGCTCGAAGGCCAAGCCGCAATGCTCCAGCATGCGCCGCGCCCCGCCTTCGAGATCCTCGACCACGTCCTCGTACCGCACCCTGAGCACCCTGCCCGGCAGCACCTCGTCCCAATGGCGCATCAGGTCGAGATAGGTGCGGTAATGGCGGGCGATATCGTCGACGCCGTAGGTGAATTCCTGGTTGGTCGTGCCGAACAGCTGCTTGAGGTTGCTGAAGCAACAGGCCATCGGTTCGCGCCGCACGTCGATGATCGTCGCCTTGGGCAGCATCAGCTGGATCAGGCCGATGTGCCGGAAGTTGTTGGGCATCTTGTCGATGAAGAACGGCTTGCCCAGCCTGCGGTAGACCCTCGTTTCGGCCAGGAAACGCTCGCCCAGCAACCGCGCGTCCTCGACCGTCAGGCGCAGCAGCGCTTCGGGGTGCAGCAGCGAACCACGGTCTGGATCACGCCCGCACAGTTCGCCGACATAGCGATCGATTTCCGTCAGCTCCTGCGTCCCTTCCACACCGGAATGGGAAGCCAGGATCTGCTCGATCAAGGTCGAGCCCGACCGCGGCAGCCCCAGGATGAAGATGGGCGCGGGGTCCTCCACGCCCCAACCGGCGCGGGCGGCGAAGAAGTCGGCGGTGAAGACCTGCCTTGATCGAAGCGCGTAGGCCTCCGCCAGGTCGGGGCGATAGCGACTGTGGAGACGCCGCGCCGCGTTGCCGCGCTCGTAGTATCGCCACGAGGACGCGTAGTCGCCCTGGTCTTCCAGGGCCTTGCCCAGGGCGAAGCACAGATAAACGCGGTCCATGTCCTGAACCCCGGGCCGGGATACCGCCGCGCGCATGCTCGCGATCTCATCGTCGGTGAAGCGATAGGTCTTGAGGTTGGCGAGGCTGAACCACGCCACCCCGTGGTCCGGTCGCGCCGCCAGCGCCGCGCGATAATCGGCGATGGCTTCCGGCTGCCGGCCCATCACCTTCAAAGCGTTCGCCCGCCAGAGGCGCAGGTCGGCGACTTCCGAGCTGGACCGAGGCTGGCCGGTCAGCAGTTTCTCGTAGAGATCGATTACCGGCTCATGGTCGCCCATGCCGATGCAGGCCGCGCCGTATTGCTTGAGATAGTCACGGTCGTCCGGGTCGTGCGCGAGCAACTGCTCGGCCTGCGTCCGGGCCTGCGCATGCTTCTGCTGCTGCAGCAGCACGACGGCGTAGTCCAGGCGCGCCGCGTGGTAGTCGGGCGCGTGTCCGAGCGCCGCTTTGAGCAAGGCCTCGGCCTCATCCAGGGCGTTGCTGTCCTTGCGAATGCGCGCCAACAGACGCAGGGCGCCCACGTTGTCGCCATCCCCGCGCAGATAGTCCCGCAGGATCTGCTCCGCCGGCGCAAGGTCGCCGTCAGCGAACAGGCTGTTGGCCGCCACCACCTCGGAAGGCAGCTGCTTCAGCGCCGCCAGATGCTGGGCCACCATGGCGGCCTGGGCGGTGTCGCCCAGCCTTCGGTAGAGCTGATCCAGCATGTCCCAACTGGCCGGGAGCGTCGGGTTCAGGCGCACCGCCTCCCGCAGCGCCTCGATGGCCGCGGGTCCATCGCCGAGCAGAACATGACAGTGGCCGCGCTCCTGGTGCAGGCGGCTGAACCGGGGATAGTCTTGCCGCATCCGCGCCAGGATGGCCAAGGCTTCCGGGACGCGTCCGCAAGCGCGCAGGTCCCTCGCCTCCCGCAACAGGTGGTCACGCTGCTGGGCCCCGGCGGCCAAGGTCACCGCGCCCCGCCGGCCGACAGATACGGCTCAAGCCAGCTCGGCTCCGGCTGATCGGCGTCGTAATATTCGAAGATCAGGTGGACGCGGTCGGTGTCGCCATTGTTGCGCACCCAGTGCGGACCAAGGTTGTTGACCTCCACCGCCTGGCCTACCGGGAAATGGTGTTCGCCGCCGCCGAAGAACGACACCACGCCGGCGTTGGTCGACACCGGCACGTGGATCTTGTGCGGCCACTTGGCCGCCGGGTTGGCGTCGATGTGCGGGTGGATCACCCCGCCCGGCGGCATCCTCGCCAGCATCACCCGTGGGAACACCCCGCGCGCATATCCATAGGCGCGGACAGCTTGCGCCAGCAGCGGCTCCAGCAAGGGGCGCCATTGGGACCAGGCCGGGCGATCGTGGGAACCGCGCCAGTCCCGAGCATCGTTGATGAAGCGGAAGACGATGTGTTGCGTCGCGTCCAGCGCTTCGAACCTGTTGGGCTTGGCGGCGTTCTCGGCCGTCCAGACGGCCTCGGGAACGGCCAGGGCGGCCGCTCGCAGCGCCGCGATATCGACCGCGCCCAGCCTGCGCACGCCCGTGGTCTTGCGGGGGTTGGCGGCGGGCTCGACAGGGACGGCGCTCATCGCAGGCCTTCGAAAGTGTAGTCGAAAAGTTCCAGGTCCTGCGCGTAGCGTGCAGCGACGCCGTCGATCAGGACCTGGTCGTAGTAGGATCGATAGTCGCCATGGCTGCTGCCGTTGACGCGGTCGAGCGGGCGCGAGGCGATGCCCACGCCTTCGCAGATCGCATCGTACGACGCCTGCATGTCTTCCACGCGACCGACCCTGTCGGTCAGCAGAGTCCGGCCGTCCTCGTCGACCAGCAATCTAGCTTGCGGCTGGAACAGGATGTGGTGCTCCGGCGGCTCGCCGAACAGGAAGTGGCGCATCGCTTCGCGCGGCTGCCGCTGGAAGAGATCGCCGCCGCGCAGCATGAAGGCGCAGTACGAGACGAAGCGGTCGAACGGATTGCGCACGAACGCGAACTTGAAATAGCCGTCGAAGGCCTCCTCGCCGAGATAGGGCCGCACCTGCCTCAGCGAGAGATGGCCATGCCGGATCGCCGCCAGATCCGCCCAGGGGAAGCGCTTGTCGACGAACAGCCCCACCTGCTCGACGTCCTCGTCGCCCAACTGCTCTCGCAGGGCCTGTCGCACCGAATGGGTGCCGGTCTTGGGAACCGCGGCGAAGATGAAACGGTGGCGGTGGGAAACGATCATGTTTCTGGACACGCAGAAAAGGCGCGCCCCTCATCATGAGGGGCGCGCGGTCTGAGTTGCTTAGAAGGTGTAGCTGAGACCCATCATGTAGGTCGTGCCGCTCTGGGTCTGATTGTAGAGATACCGGTTCTGGCCCCAGAACTGCGTGTCCTTTTGGTTGGTCAGATTGACGGCGTCCAGCGAGACCTGGAGCTTGTCGTTGATCTTGAAGAAGGCCGCGGCGTCCACATAGGTGGATCCCTCGAAGCCGCGCGTGCTGGCGCTCATCACATCGTCGCTGCGCCCCGTGTACCAACGGTCACGATGGTTCAGCGAACCCCGGACGCCCCAGCGATCGGTCTCATAATAGAGGGTCACGTTGTAGCTGGTCTTCGATATGCCGGTGAGTTCAGGCGGGGTGTCCACGTAGGTGTAGTTGACCACCGCGCCCAGTTTGTCGAAAGGCGCCGGCAGGAACGAGAACTGGCTCTGCGCGGCCAGTTCCACACCGGTCAGCTTCTTCTTGCCCGAGACGTTGATCGGCATCGAGAATTCCGAGACGATCGTGTTGCCCGCCGCGCCCGGGATCGTGCCGAACGGAACGCCCGTCTCGCTGAAAGGGACGTCCTCGAGGGTTTGCGAGCCGATGAAGTTCTTGATGTTCTTCTGGAAGACGCTCGCCGAAAGCAGGCCCACCTTGCCGAAATAGTACTCGACCGCCAGATCCAGCGTGGTGTCCTCGTAGGGCTTGAGGTTGGGATTGCCGCGCGACGCGGTGATGTCGCAATCATTGGCGCCGCTCGCGGCGATCGTGCAGGTCTCGACGCCCTGGAACGCGCTGCCCTCGGCCGCCATCGACCCCAGTCCAGGGCGGTTCACGTTCTTCGAAGCGGCGAAGCGGACCAGAACTTCCGGCGTCAGTTCCAGCACCGTGTTCAGGGCCGGCAGCACGCCGTCATAGCTTCCTTCCACATCGGTGGTGCCCAGATAGGCGTAGCTGTCGCCCTGGATCCAGCCGGTGCTGTGCGTATCGGTCTGGTAGCCACGCAGGCCGATATTGCCGCGGAAGCTCTTGCCGAACAGCTCGTGGTCCCAATCCAGTTGCACGTACTCGGAGATGGTCTCCTCCGAGGTCTCGTACACGTTCTCGATGTCCTGGAGCGCGCCGCCCGTCCCGTCGGTATTGGGCCCGAAGCGGTGGTACTCCTTGTACTTCGCGAAGGCCTTGTCGTAGTCGCCGATCAGCCACGAACCGCCGTCGTTCTTGAACACCGAGGTGATGTCGGCGACGGAGGTGCCGCGCGTCTTGGACCGGGTTCCGTTGACGTTGTCGTCATAGAAGACGTCCCGGCCGCCTTGCGTGAACTTGTGGTAGGCGACGCCTGCCCGCAGGGTCAGGGTGTCGTTCAGTTCGTAGCGCGCGTTCAGCACGCCCTCCCGCAGCTCCGACTGATTGTTGAAGCCGCGATAGTAGAAGGAATCCATGGCGTAGTTGGCCGGGTTGGTGGGATCCCAGCCCGGATATTGGAACGAAGCCGACCGGCCGTCGGCGCCGTAGTCGGCGATCAGGTTGCCCTTGGCGCGCATGTAGAGCTTGTCGTCATAGGGCGTCTTGTAGGTCGACTTCTCGTAGCCGACATGGCCGTCGATGGAGAAGCGCTCGGAGAGGTCCCATTTGCCGGTCAGCGCCAACTGATCGAACCGGTTTTCGTTCAGCGACCGGCGGTGCTCGCTGCCGAAGGTGGTGCCCGTGACGTCGGTCTTGGTGACGTAGTTGTCCTTGTCCCAAGCCAGATTGTTGATGACCGAGGCCTTCTGGAAGATAGCCGGCCAGACCCCGCCGGCCGGCCCGTCGAATGCGATCGAGCCGTCGGAATTGAGAGGCCGCGTGGCCAGGTGCATTTCGTTGCGGTGAGTGGTGAACTCCCCGTGCAGGACATCGAGGGTCAGCAGCAGGTTTTCAACGGGCTTCCATTGCACCGCGCCCGTCAGGCCGAGGCGCTCCATCTTCGAGTTCCACGACGATATGCGGTTGCCGTCGGCGAAGATCAGGTCGCCGGACAGGAACTTGGTCTGCTGTGCGGCCGTCAAATGGGAGATATCCAGGCCGTCGGCGACCATCTCCTGCAGTCGCGAGGCGTCGGGCTGGTCGTAATTGTAGGTGTTGTAGCCCTGCTCGGTGGTCTGGCGCTTGCTGTAGGCGACCGAAACCGCCACGCCGAACTTGTCGTCCCAGTTGTGGCTGAACAGCGCGGCGATGCGCGGCTGGGTGTCCTTGGTATATTCGTTGGTGCCCAGCTTGAGCGACAGCGCGCCCTTGGAGCCCGGTGCGTAGTCGAAGGGCTTGCCGGTGAACAGGCCGACGGTGCCGGCCATGCCGCCTTCGTTCTGGGATGCCTGGAAGGTCTTCTCGACTTCCACGCGCGAGAACAATTCCGAGGCGAAGATGTTGAAGTCGAAGGCGCGGTCGCGCGAGCGCTGGCCGCGGCTGTCCTGCGCGGAGTCGACGTTGCCCAGCACTTCCATGCCGTTCAGCTGCACGCGGGCGAAATCCGGACCCAGGCCGCGCAGCGAAATGCGACGGCCCTCCCCCGCCTCGCGGGTGATCTGCACGCCCGGCAGGCGCTGCAGCGACTCCGCCAGGTTCAGCTCCGGGAACTTCGCCATGTCCTCGGCGACGATCGCGTCTTTCTGGATCACCGAGTCTCGCTTGATGGCGCGCGCATCGCTCAGCGACTTCAGGTAGCCGGTGACGACCACCTCATCGACCTGAGTGTCAGGGGCGCGATCGCCCGAGACCTGCTGGGCGAGCGCCGACGAGCCGGCGCCGGCGACCAGCACCGAGACTGTGGCCAGCAAAAAGTTCTTCAGGTTCGAGCACGCGGCTCGAACGGGATATCGCTTCGACATGAGAGAGCTCCCCGCTCCGACTGGTATGGACCAGATTCGGTTTAAGCAGCTTGCGGCGACACCTGCGTGACAGTTCCCGTCCCCAGGAAGGAATTGGTGCGGCGACAAACGCAGGACCTTTTGCCACCCTTCCTACTCGCGGCGGGGTAGTGCGCTGGCGGGCATGACTGAACAGGCGCCCGACCGGCAGATCCACTGCCTCTTCGCCCGTCGGAGCCGTCCGCTAATCGACCTCGGCGCCTGGGATGGAGCTAACGCCCGTCAAAGACGGACGATTTTTGGACTATACCAAAATGAATCGAGCACCGATGACGTATCTGTCGTCTCTCTGACACGCGCCGTGGCTAAGCAACGATTTCGCACGCCTTCCGGGGGTCACTCATGCTTTTCGCAGATCGTCGCGCCTTCCTGCTCTCGGCGACAGCCGCCCTGGCCATGCCGCCCGCCATCGCCAAGGCGCTGACCATCGACGCCGACGCGCGCTCCGGCTCGCTGGAAGACGTGCAGCACGTGGTGATCCTGATGCAGGAGAACCGGGCCTTCGATCACTATTTCGGCGTGATGAACGGCGTCCGGGGTTTTGGCGATCGCTTCCCGATTCCCATGCCCGAGAGTCCAGGCGCGCGCCGCAAGACGGTCTGGACCCAGGTCAACGACACGACCAACGGCGGCCCGCCATTGGTCTCGCCCTTCCCCTTGAACACCCTCGCGACCTTCGCCCACATGCGGGTCGAAGGCACGCCGCACAGCTGGTCGGACGCCCACGCGGCCTGGAACGAAGGTCGCATGGACCACTGGCCGGCCGCCAAGACCGAGCGGTCGATGGGCTACTATCGCCGTGAGGACATCCCGTTCCAGTACGCGATGGCCGACGCCTTCACCATCTGCGACGCCTATCACTGCTCGACCCAGACGGGCACCAACACCAACCGCCTGTTTCTGTGGACCGCCACCAACGACCCTTCCGGTCGGTTCGGCGGCCCCTCGATCTCCAACAGCCATGACAGCCTGCCGGCCGATGGCGGGGCGGCCGATCCGTATCGCTGGACCACTTATGGCGAGCGGCTGCTGGCGGCGGGCGTGACCTGGCGCATCTACCAGGACATGGCCGACAATTTCACCGACAACCCGACCGCCGGGTTCAAGGCCTATCGCGACAGCCACGCCGCCCTGCCCGGTTCGGATCCGCGCCTGGCGGCGTTGGCGCTGTCCACCCGCAAGCTGGACGGCCTGCGCGAGGACGTGCTGGCCGGGACTCTGCCCCAGGTGTCCTACATCGTCGCTCCGGCCGCGGATTCCGAACACCCAGGCCCTTCCAGCCCCGCCCAAGGCGCGGACTACACCGCCCAGGTGATCGACGCCCTGACCGCCGATCCCAAGGTCTGGGCCCGGACCGTGTTGCTGGTGATGTTCGACGAGAACGACGGCTTCTTCGACCACGTCCCGCCGCCCGCCCCGCCCTCGAAAGCCGCCGACGGAACGATCCTGGGCGCTTCGACCGTCGATACCGCCGGTGAATATCATCTGGTGCGAAACCCCACCGAGGCCAAGGCCGAGCGGGACGAACTCATGGGCCGTCCCTATGGCCTGGGGCCACGGGTGCCGCTGTATGTGCTGTCGCCCTGGAGCCGGGGCGGCTGGGTCAATTCGCAGGTCTTCGACCACACCTCGGTGATCCGCTTCCTTGAAGAGCGGTTCGGGGTCGCCGAGCCCAACATCTCGCCGTGGCGACGGGCGGTTTGCGGGGACCTGACCTCCGCCTTCGACTTCAAGACGCCCAACGACACGCCCTTCGCGAAGGCCTTGCCGGCGACCCAGGCGCTGGCCGGACGCGCCGCGGCGCTGAAGGACACGACCATACCGCCGACGCCGCCTTCGCCGGCGGTCCCGGTCCAGGCGACAGGGCCTAGACCCTCCCGCGCCCTGCCCTACGCCCTGCGCGTCGACGAAGGCGCCCGCGACGGCGGCCTCACGCTGACGCTCGCCAATGACGGTCCGCAGGCCGCGGTGCTGCACGTGTATGACCGCCTGCGCCTCGACCAGCCGCCGCGTCGATTCACCATCGAGCCGGGCAAGCAGATCAGCGATGTCTGGCCCGCTGGCGCCTACGACCTTTGGGTTCTGGGTCCGAACGGCTTCCACCGCCACTTTATCGGCGCCGCCCCTGGCCACGATCCCATGCTGCGCGTCCTGAGCTCCCCGACCGCGTCTCTGGTAAGCCTGAGCTTGCGCAATGCGGGTGAGAAGGCCCGGACCCTGGTCGCCACGCCGCAGGCCTACAAGTCCGTCCTTCGCCCCTGGAAGGCGACGCTGGCCCCGGCGCGCGAGATCCGAAAGGATCTGAGCGTGAAGGCGACCGGCGGCTGGTACGACCTTTCGATCGAGACCGACGGCTATCTGCGTCGGCTCGCCGGACGTCTGGAGATGGGCGTGGATTCCATCAGCGACCCGGCCATGGGCGGACCCGCGATCATGGATCAGCCGCATCGCGGGTGACGGGCTCGTCGGCTAGTCCTGTTTTGCCGGCGGCGGACCTTCGAGGTTGCGGCGACGCGCCCCGATCTCTTCCAGGACCGGCCACAGGTCCGCGACGGTTTCCACCACGTAGTGGGCGCCGGCCGCTCGCAGGGCCTGGGCCGAACTGTCGATGCGCCGGGCGCGTTCCTCGGGCGGCAGGGCTTCCAGTTCTTCCAGGGAAAGGCCCACCCCGTTGCCCGAGGCCGACAGGCCGACCGTCCAGGCGCCGGCGGCCAGGCCCTCGCCGATGCCGACCACCGCGTCGTCGATCTTGACGCAGGCGCCGGCCGGCCAGGCGCCCAGCTCGACCAGCGCCTTCCACATCATCAGCGGCGACGGCCGGCCCTCGATCGTCTCCCCAGCGCAGACCACCGCCTGCGGCGCATAGCCCTGGTCGGCGGCCAGCGGCAGGATGTCGGCCATCATGGCGCGCGTGTAGCCCGTGGTGGAGCCGATCTTCACGCCCGCCGCGCTCAGCCGGGCGGCGAGGTCGGCGGCGCCCGGAATCAGCCGCGCATGGTCCCTGGCGGCCGCCCGCATCATCGGCTCCACCGCGTCGTGCAGGCGCGAGACATCCGCCTCGTCCGCCGGCGCGCCACGGGCGCCGCGCCAAGCCTCGGCGACGCGCGGCAGGGCCAGAAGCGCCCGGATGTGGTCGCGCTTGGCCTTTCCCATATCGATCCGAGCCTCGGCCTCGGTGATCTCCACGCCGGCCTTGGCGAAGACCTCGCGCAGAGCCGTCACCGGCGCGCGGCAACCGAAGTCGATCATCGTGCCGGCCCAGTCGAAGACGACGGCCTTGAGGGCGTGCAGGCTCATGCGGCGGCTCCCGGCGTAAGACCATAGGCACCGGCGACCACGTCCTCGGCCAGGGCGAAGGCGGTCGAGGCGCCGGTCCCACTGGTCACCGTCACCAGACGGACGTGAGCCATCGGCGCTTCCACCAGGCTGTGACCGCGCGCCGAGGCGTAGGTGCCGGTCCAGCGCTCGACCACCGGCGGCGGGGCCTGCCCGAACACGGCGGCGAACTCGTCGAGGATCAGCCGGTCGACAAGCTCGTGGGCGAAGGGATCAGGCGTGGCGGCGTAGTGATGGCTGTCGCCGACCACCAGAGAGCCGTCCGCGCTCTGGACGACGATCAGGTGGACACCGTGCTCCAGATGCTCGGCCTGTTCGGCCTGCAATCGCCGCAGCAGCGGCCCGGCCTGCGGGAGATCGGCATAGCCCAGGTAACGCACCAGGCTGAGGTCGGACATGACCGGGGCCGGCAACCGCCAACCGGGGTCGGCCAGCCGCAGCATCTGCAGCTTGCAGCGCGTCACGTCAGCCTGGGCGAACTGGTCCGGAAACAGGGTGCAGAGGTCGTCGCCCGGGCAGACAACCACGACGTCGGCGCGGAGGTCGCCGGCCGAGGTCTCCAGCCGGCCCGTCTCGACGCCGTGCACCGCGACCCCGCGCAAAAATGTGACGCCGTGAACCGTCTCCAGCCATCGCGCCAAACGGGGAACGGCCTCGCGAGACTCCACGCGCAGGTCGACCGTGCTGGTCAGGGCGCCCTGTCCGCTCGCACTGATCGGCAGCCGTCCGTCGAACCGGTCGACGTCCAGCCATTGGCAGCCTTCGCCCATCTCGGTTTCGAGGAAGGCCTCCAGCACCGTTCGGGCCTCGGGTCGCTGGGCCAGCAGGGTCAGGCCGCGCTGGAGGACCGGTATGCCGGCCTGGGCGGCCACCTCGCGCCAGACGGCGCTCGTGCGGCGAGCCCGACGCCAGACCTCGCCCCGCGCTTGGCCGGTCACGGTCACGAAGCCGAAGTTGCGCACCGAGGCGCCGTTGGCCTGGGCGTCGCGGTCGACCACCACCACCCGCTTGCCCAGCCGGACGGCCGCCAAGGCGTGGGCCAGGCCCACGATCCCCGCGCCGACCACGGCCAGGTCGAAATGCCTATCCGTCACGACCTATCGTCCCTTGGCGATCGATCAGGTCGCATAGAAGCTCGCGATAGGCCTCGAAGCCGGCCACCTCGACGTCGGGAGCCTTACCCAGCTCGTCGTAGCCGCGCAGCCGCAGAGCCGCCCGCGCCGCGGGCTCGGCCAGGAAGTCGGCGACCTCGCCGGGACTCATCGGTCCGCCTTGCAGGGCCAGGCTTTGCAGCGAAGCCTGGCTGAGGGTCGCCAGATAGCCCGGCTGGGTGGCGACCAGATAGCGCTTGGCCGCGACGTGAAGGCGGACCGGCTCGGTCACTTCGGGACCAAAGCCCCTCGCCAGATAACCGGCGCTGATGCGCTCGTGACGGGTGTCCACGCCGCGATCGGCCGCGTCCTCGCCGGCCTTCTGCATCATGTGCCCGACGTCGTGCAGCAGGGCGGCGGCGATCAGGGCCGGCGGCGCGCCGTCCATGCTGGCATGGTGGGCCGTCTGCAGGGCGTGCTCGAGTTGGCTGACGTCTTCGCCATAATGGGCGTCGCCTAGCCGGACGAACAGGTCCGACAGTTCGGTGACGAAAGCGTCGGCCGGGGAACTGGAAATCATCTTAAATCCGCAAAAAGACTAGAACGAGATAGGGCCGCGCCTCAAAGCCGCATGCGACCGATGGCGGGATCCGTGCGGCTGGGCCGGCCGGTTTCCAGATGGCCCGCCAGGCGCTGGGTGAACGAGGGATCGCCCGGCAGGCTCAAGGTCAGATCATACCAGTGGTCGCTGCCGCGCAGATCCCAGACGGAGCGCGAGGGGGCCTTGGGCGTCAGCGCGACCTCCCTGCGGGCCTGCCCCTCGCTCAGGGGATAGTCGCCATTCATTTCGAGGGTCGCTACGGCGCGCTCCGCGCCCGACCTAGTCAGCGTCACGACCAGCCGCCCCTGCCGATCCGCGGAGACAGCGACAGTCGGTTGGGCCTTTGAGGCGTCGCCCGCGAAGCGACGATAGAAGCCGTTGGGGCCGTGGACGGTCAGGTCGTAAGGGCCAACCCCCTGGCCGCCTTCGTTCCACTGGCCCGCCGTGTAGCGCTCGCCCGCGCCAAGGGTGAAGCGCCAGGGACCGGCCCGGTCGGTGTTGTCGAACACCTGGAAGACCGCGCCGGCCTTGCCGGTGTTGGCCAGGTCGATCCACATCCGGCCGCCCTCGACATGGGCGTTCGCCGCCAGAGCATAAGGCAAGGGCCGTGCGCCGCGCCGAGGCCCGTCCTGCCCCCCCGGCGTCTGACGCACAGGGATCCGCAAGCTGGGCGAACCCTTCGAGCGCGTGACGCGCTGCATGTAGTCCGCGGTGGCCGGCAGAGAGAGGCTCAGCCAGTCCTGGTTCGGCGTCGCGAAGTCGAAGGCCGAGGTCAGGTCGCCGCACACCGTTCGTCGCCAGTCGCTGATGTTGTCCTCGCGCACGCCGAACCGCTTCTCCAGGAACTGGAGCGTGGAGGTGTGGTCGAACACTTCGGAACAGACGAAGCCGCCCCGGCTCCAGGGCGAAACGATGATGGCCGGAACCCGGATGCCCAGGCCCAGCGGATAGGCCCCCTTGTTGGGCCCTTCGGAGTCCGGGCCGTACTGCTTGATTTCGCCGGCGACCGAAACGGTGCTGAACCCCTGCTCGGGCGTCAGCGGCGGCATCGGCGGCTGCATGTGGTCGTAAAAGCCGCCCGCCTCGTCGTAATTGACGATGAATACGGTCTTGGCGAACACCTCGGGGTGATCGACCAGAGCCCTGATGAGCTCGGCGCAGACGTGCTCGCCCTTGGAAGGCTCGGCCGAAGGGTGCTCGGACAGGTCGGCGGCGGTGACGATCCACGAGACCTGCGGCAGCCGGTCGGCGGCGATGTCGGCTCGGAACGCCTCGACCAGTTGCTCGCCGTCCGAACGGGTGCGATCCGCGCCGCTCTTGTGCTCGGCCACCCAGGAGCGCCCACGCTGGTACAGCGGCGAGTCCTCGGGACAGGGGCGGAACGGCTTGAACACCGAAAGGATGTTGTCGCCGAAGTTGTCGTACTCCTGATAGACCTTCCAGCTGACGCCCGCCGCCTGCAGACGCTCGGCATAGGTCGTCCAATCGTGCGGACCCTTGGCCATGACCTTGTCCGTAGCCATGTCGGCGCTGGGCGTTTCGTCCTCGCCGTAATTGCTCATCTCCGGGTCGCCGCCGACCTTGCCCCCACCATTGCAGCCCGTCCAAAGATGCAGGCGGTTGGGATAGGTCTGCGTCAGGGTCGAGCAGTGATAGGCGTCGCAGATCGTGAAGGCGCCGGCCAGGGCGTGATAGAATGGCAGGTCGGAGGCCTTGTAGTAGGCCATCCGCTTGTGCAGCTCGCCGGAATGGCCCCACTGGTCGTAGCGGCCGCCGTTGACGATCGTGATCGCCGCCTGGTGGCCTTGGTCCGAACCATCGACCGTATAGGCGTTGGTGGTCTTGGAGTCGCCGTGGAACGGGGCGACGAAGCCATCGGGATGTTCGGCGCTCGGCTGACGCCAAACCGAGCCGCCGCCCGGCAGGCGCTGCGGCCGCGGATCGCCCAGGCCGCGCACGCCGTTGAACGCGCCGAAGTAGTGATCGAACGAGCGGTTCTCCTGCATGAAGATCACCACATGCTCGACGTCCATGATCGTGCCGGTGACATGGCGCGCCGGGATGGCCATGGCTTTGCGAACGGTTTCCGGGAGCAGGCCTAGGGCCGCGCCGGCGGCGAGGCCGCCTGCCGCCACCTTCAGGAAGGCGCGCCTATCCGTCTTCATGGTTCCGATCTCCATTTCGTTTTGGTATAGACCAGATGGAAACCGAATTCGACGAAACTTTCGTGAACCTTGAGGACTTCGACCCCTCCCCCGCCCTTGGCCTGATCCGGTCGCTTGACCGCGTCCGCGCCGCTTCCCATCCTCCACTCCGGCGGGATTCGACCGTCGGCCAGGCCACCCCATGCAGCAGCCGGACATCCTCCATTATCTTGGGGTGCGCGACGACATCGCCATGCGGATCAGCGCCGGCGAGTTCAAGTCTGGCGAGCGCCTTCCCTCCGAGCGCCAATTGCAGGTCGGCGGCGGCGTCGCCCGCGGCACCATCCGTGAAGCGCTGTTCCAACTGGAGGCCGAGGGGGTCATCTACCGCAAGGACCGCAGCGGCTGGTACGTCTCGCCGCCGCCGGTGGTCTACGACCCGACCCGCTGGGAGGGCTTCATGTCGTATGTCGAGGCGCAGGGACGGCGACCGGAGACCGAGACCCTCAGCAAGACCGATATCACCTGCGACGGCGTGCTGGCCCAGATCTTCTCACGTCCCGTCGGCACGCCGATGTACCAGATCCGCCGCCGCCGCTCGATCGATGGTCGCGCCGTCCTGATCGAGAACATCATCGTGGACGCCGCCCGGGCGCCAGGCCTGCTCGACCACGATCTCAACGGCTCGCTGACCAGCGTCTTGAAGTCGGTCTACGGCATCGGCGTCTCGCGCAACGTGGTCGACATGCAGCCCTGCGCCCTGACCCGCGACGAGGCCGAGGCCCTGCGCGTGAAGTCGGGACTGCCGGGACTGAGCCTGGTCCGCACGTGCTACGACGCCCAGGGCCAGGTGGTCGAGTTCGATCGAGAATACTGGCGTCACGACGCCTTGAAGATCAGCGTCGACATCCGCGTCCGCTAGAGCCTCGGCGCACCCCGCCAGCGGTGCGCACTGTCATCGAACCGCCACGCAGTTGGTCTAGACCAAGCCCCTCACTATGGGGGTTGTTCCATGATGTCGGGTCCGCGGCGCTGGCTCGAGCGATCCAATCCGCTCGTCTTCACGATGTTCGCCGGACTGGCCGGCTTCTGCGCCTATTTCTCGATGTACGCCTTCCGAAAGCCCTTCGCCGCGGCGACGTTCGGCTCGGTCGACGGGTGGACGTTCGCGTTGGACTACAAGATCGCCCTCGTCCTGGCGCAGGTGGCCGGCTACGCGGTGTCCAAGCTGATCGGGGTCAAGCTGATCTCCGAAATCCCGCCGGCCCGGCGCGGCGCGGCGATCCTGGGCCTGATCGGGCTGTCTTGGCTGGCGCTGGTGCTGTTCGCGATCACGCCTGCCCCTTGGAACGTCCTGGCTCTGTTCCTGAACGGACTGCCGCTGGGCCTGATCTGGGGGCTGGTCTTCGGCTATATGGAAGGCCGGCGCACGTCCGAAGTGCTGGGCGCCATCCTCTGCGCCAGCTTCATCCTGTCGTCTGGCGTGGTGAAGTCGGTGGGCAAGTGGCTGATGATCGACCAGCATGTCGGCCCCTTCTGGATGCCGGCCGCCACGGGCGTGCTGTTCATGCCGTTGCTGGCCCTTTCGGTCTGGGCCTTGATGCAACTGCCGCCGCCCAGCGCCGCCGACGAGGCCGAGCGCGTGCGCCGCCAGCCGATGGACAGGACACAGCGCCGGGCGTTCCTGACCACCTATGCGCCGGGCGTCGTCCTGTTGGTCACGGCCTATGTGCTGCTGACCGCTTTCCGCGACTTTCGCGACAACTTCGCCGCCGAGATCTGGAACGCCCTGGGTTTCGGCGACGCCTCGGGCGTTTTCACCGCCAGCGAACTGCCGGTGGCCGTCCTGGCCTTGGGGATCATGGGCGCGGTGATCGTGGTGCGCGACAACCTCCGGGCCCTGCTGGTCATGCACGGCGTCATCCTGGCCGGCTTCGTCCTGCTGGGCGGCTCGACCCTGGCGTTCCAGGCCCACCTGCTGACGCCGCTGACCTGGATGATCCTGACCGGCGCCGGGCTCTACATGGCCTACACGCCGTTCAACGCCATGCTGTTCGATCGGATGATCGCCTTCAGCGGTCAGGTCGGGACCGCCGGCTTTCTGATCTACCTGGCCGACGCCTCGGGCTATCTCGGCAGCGTCGCCCTGCTGGTCTGGCGCAACTTCGCCATGGTCGATCTGGATTGGCTGCGGTTCTTCATCGCCAGCGCCTACGCCACGAGCTTGGTCGGGACGATCTGCACCTTGCTTGCCGGCCTCTACTTCCTGCGAGGACGGCGAAGGACGCAGCAGACCGCCTCAGCGACCCGGATGGCCCAGACCGCATCAAGTTGACGCCTGGATTTGCCGGCTCGTCGGCGCCTAGGGTCCTTCCACGATTTGCCGAAGGGCGTCGAAACGGGATCGCCAGAGCGACCGCTGCAGCCGCGCGAAGGCCTCCAGGCGCTCCAGCCCTGCAGGGTCGACCCTGCATCGCCGCTCACGGCCAATCTTTCGGCTGCTGACGAGCTGCGCCGCCTCGAGCACCCTGATGTGTTGCCCAAGGCCTGTCAGGGTGATCCCCAACGGCGCGGCGAGCTCCTTGATCGACTGCTCGCGCTCCATCAACGAAAAGAAGATGCTTCGCCGGGTATGGTCGCCCAGGGCGACGAAGATCCCCTCGACGGCGCCAGGCGACAGGGCCTGCAGGTCGGGCGACATGGTCAGCCGCCCAGATGGCGTCGCAGGTCGGAAAGCAGCTGCTCATGGCCGCGCCGGCGCAATTCCGGACCGTCCGAGCCCTCAAGGTAGGCGCCCTGCTGGGTCAGGCGCAGGCGCGCGCCGGCGCCGTCGGCCGCGAATTCAAAGGTCTCGTTGCTGATCGAGACCACTTGGCCACGCGCGCTCATCCGCGAGGCGTAGACCAGCAGCGCATTGTCGACGCGCGCCACGCACTCCCCCACCATCTGGATTTCCAAGCCGGGGACCGGCGTCTTGTCGTTCAACACCAGGCGGAAGACCTCCTTGCCACCGACTTGCGGATCGAGCGTGTACTCCGCGGTCTCATGCGTTTCGGCGTGTGCGCCGTCGACATACCAGGCGCGCTTGATCACCGGATCGGTGAAGGCCGAAAAGAGCTTGTGCACCGGACAGGCGAACGCCTCATCCATCTCGAAACTGTCGAACTTGACGGTCATAGCGCCCTCTCAATTAGTGAAGTCCACACTTCACTAATTCGCCACTCTAAAACAGTCAAGTCCACACTTCACTTTTTGGCCGACGAGGTTGCCTGCCGGTGCGGGCAATGAGGCCCGGTAGCGCCTTTCGGACTTCGGCATGCCCGGCGCGGCGCCAGGCGCTGACTCGAGACTGCTCCAGAAAGACGACGTCCAGCCGGCCGGCGCGCCGCGGCGATCGAGGAGCCGCTCGAGCGGTTGCTCGGCGGCTCCTCGACGCGCTTCGGAACTAGAACTGCAGGTTGGCGCCGACGAACACGGTGCGGCCGCTGGTCGTGTCGTTCCACAGCCGGCGGGCTCCGGTCGCGCCGAAGCCGTTGTTGTAGCTGTTGTACTGAGACTCCCGCTCGTTCGAGAGGTTCACCGCGTCGAGAGACAGCCGGATGCTCGGCGTCAGCTGATAGAAGGCCGCCGCGTCGATATAGGTCGTGGCTTTGAAGCCGCCGCTGTCGATCGTGTAGTCCGAGCGATAGTTCGAGGAGACCCGCGCGCCCCACTTGGCCGTCTCGTAGTAGAGCGTGACGTTGTGGTTCAGGTCGGACATCCCATAGATCGCCCCCTTCTCGTTCTTGCCGTTGACGAGGTTGATCGTCTCGGAATCGATGAAGGTGACATTGGCCACGACGCCCATGTGCTTGAACGGGCCCGGCAGGAAGAAGAAGTCGCTCTGGGCGCTGAGCTCCAGCCCCTTCAGCGTCGCGTCGTTCAGGTTCACCGAGCGGGTATAGGACGCGACGTTGGTGGTTCCGGTAACACCCGGATACAAGCCTTCGGCCAGGCCGGTGCTGGCATAGGGGACGTTGGTGATGGTCTGGCTGCTGACCAGTCCGTCGATCTTCTTGTGGAAGACGCCGGCGCTCAGCATGCCGATGCTGCCGAAGTACCATTCCGCCGCCAGGTCGAACTCGTCCGAGGTGTAGGGATCCAGGTTCGGGTTGCCGGTCGACACCGTCACCGTCGCGCCGTCGACGCTGATCGTGCCGTTCATGGCGTAGGCTGCCAGCGAGGGACGGTTGATGTTCTGGGCCGCCGCGGCACGGATCTGGAACTGGTCGGACACCTCCAGCACCGCGTTGAAGGCCGGCAGCACGCCGGAATAGGTCTTCTTGGCCGTGGTCGGCGTATTGACGCCCTTGACCGCCATCACGCCCGACGAGGTCAGCTCGGTGTCGTAGCTGCGCAGACCCGCATTGCCGCGCACCGGCTTGCCGAACAACGTGGCTTTCCAGTCCAGCTGCACGTAGCCGGCGGTGGTGTCTTCCTCGACCTCGTAGATGCCCTTGGGCGCGCCCAGGACGCGCGTCACGCCGTACTTGGCCAGGGCCTTGTCCCAGTCGACGATGACCCAGGCCTGGTCCTTATGCTGGCTGAAGACCTTGTAGTAGTCGTTGACCCGGTCATCCAACGTGCCCTTTTCCCAGGCGGTCTTGTTCAGGTCGTCGGTGGCCTGCTGGTAGCCGGAATTGCTGAAGCCGCGATACGACAGGCCGGCCTTGAGGGTCAGGTCCTCATTGAAGGCGTAGGCGACGTTGCCCTCGGCGTTCTTCAGTTCGGTCGTCTGGTAGGTGGCCGAGAAATCGATCTCGTGGGCGCGGTAGTTGTTCGGGTCGGTGGTGTTCCAGCCGTAGGTGTTGCGCCCGGTCTCGCCCCGGTAGTCGGTGGTCATGTCGCCGAAGGCCTCGGTGTAGAACTTGTCCGAGATCGGGATGTCGTAGTCCGAGGTTTCCTGGCCGATGTGGCCGTCGACGGTCAGCTTGTCGGAGAGCTTCCACTCGCCCGTCAGCGCCACCTGGTCGAAGGTGTTCTTGGTCTCCTGGCGACGCGTCTCGGTGGCGAAGACGGTGTTGGAGACGTCGGCGAAGATCACCGAATTGTACCGGTCGTAGATGATCGAGTTCAGCACCGGCGGGGCGCTGACCAGCGCGCCCGAGTGCGGGGTGGCGGCGCCGATGATCGTCGAGCTGAGGGTGGCGCGGTTGGCCAGGTGGTTCTCGCTGCGGTCGTTGGTGAACTCACCGTGCAGCACGTCCAGGGTCAGGGTCAGGGTCTCGACCGGACGCCATTGCACGGCGGCGGTCACGCCCAGCCGCTCCTGGTCCGAACCCCAGACCGACAGACGGTTGCCGCGCTGGAAGATCAGCTCGCCGTTCGTCGCCTTGGCCCGGTCGGCCGGGCTCAGCTTGACGACGTTGGCGGGCAGGGCCTTGTTGGTGTTGGCGCCGTAGGTGTTGTAGCCCTGCTCCTCGGTCTTGCGCTTGGAGTAGGCCGCCGAGACCAGCACGCCGAACTTGTCGTTCCAGTTATGGCTGAACATGCCCGCCACGCGGGGCTGGAAGTCGTCAGTCGAGGAGTTGGTGCCGCCCTGCAGCGACAGGGCCGCCTTCTGGCCGTCGTATTCGAAAGGCTTGGCGGTGTAGAGACCGACCGTGCCGGCCATGCCGCCCTCGTCCTGTTCGGCCGAGAACGACTTGCGCACCTCGATCTTCGAGAACAGCTCCGAGGCGAAGATGTTGAAGTCGAACGCCCGGTCACGGGACGTCTGGCCCCGGCTGTCCATCGGCGAGTCGACGTTGCCCAGCACTTCCATGCCGTTCAGCTGAACGCGGGTGAAGTCGGGACCCAGGCCCCGCAGGCTGACCCGGCGGCCCTCGCCGCCTTCGCGGTTGATGGCCACGCCCGGCAGGCGTTGCAGCGACTCGGCCAGGTTCAGGTCCGGGAACTTGGCCATGTCCTCGGCGACGATGACGTCGGCGACGATGGCGCTGTCCTTCTTGGCCGCCCGGGCCACGCCCAGCGACTTGCGGAAACCTTGGACGACCAGTTCGTCGACCGCGCTGGCCTCCGCGTCGGTCGAGGTCGCCGCCGGCGGAACGTCCGCCGCCTGCACCGGTCCGGCCAGCATGATCGTGGCGAGAACGCCCGCGGCGGCGCTCGTCACGAGCGCCTTCTTGGTAGGTGACATTCGAAAACCCCCTTCTACGCCCGCCGGAGGGAGATGGCCCAGGTTGGGCGACCGGCGAGTGGCCGGGCGTTAGGGGCGTTTCGTGACCTCGGGGTCTCGTTTCGGAGAAGGGTTTGTGACGCGCCTCTTACAGACGCCCGACGTCAAACCGTCATCGACCTTGGCTAGGGCGGGCGCGACCTTCGGAGAAACCACCATGCTGAGTCTCGTCGCCGCCCTGCTGATCGGCGCAAACGCCGCCGCTTTCGATCCGGCGATGAACGACCTGACCGCCGTCGGGACGCACAACAGCTACAAGCTGGCTGTCCCGCCGGAGGAGATGGCGGCGATGGTCGCCGCTCGCGGCCAGGCCGCGCTGGGCCTGGACTACGCCCACCGCTCGCTGGGCGAGCAGTTGGACGCCGGGGCCCGGCAATTGGAGATCGACGTCGTCGCCGACCCGAAGGGCGGTCTCTACGCCAAGCCGCTGACTGCTCTTGGCGGCGGCGTGGTCCTGCCGCCCGTCTACGCCGCGGCCCTCGCGCGGCCGGGGTTCAAGGTCCTGCACATGCCGGACGTCGATTTCCGCAGTTCGTGTCCCACCTTCGTCGCCTGCCTGAACCAGGTGAAGGCCTGGTCCACGGCTCATCCCGACCATGTGCCGATCCTGATCCTGCTGAACGCCAAGGACGGCGGGGCCGCCATGCCGCGCGGGGTCACCCCCCCGCCGTTCGACGAAAAGACCTTCGACGCCCTGGACGCCGAGATCCGCTCCGTGTTCGAGGACGACCGGTTGATTACCCCCGACCAGGTTCGCGGAGGGCGCGCCACCCTGCGCGAGGGGGTGTTGGCCGGCGGCTGGCCCAAGCTTTCAGCGGCGCGGGGCAAGGTGTTCTTCGCCCTGGACGAAGGTCCGGCCAAGGTGGCGCTGTATCGCGGCGCGCGGGCGTCGCTGGAAGGCCGCGCGATGTTCGTCAACACCGACGAGGCCTCGCCGGCCGCCGCCTATCTGACGCTCAACGACCCGATCGCCCAGAAGGACCGCATCGCCGCCGCCGTGAGCGCCGGCTTCATCGTCCGCACGCGCGCCGACGCCGACACCTGGGCCGCCCGCCGCAACGACGTCGCCCAGCGCAGCGCGGCGCTGACCAGCGGCGCGCAGTATGTCTCGACCGACTACCTCTGGGCCGATCCCCGCTTCGCCGGCGGCTACGCCGTGCGGCTGACCGGCGGCGACGTGGCGGCATGCAACCCCGTACGGGCGGCCGATCGCTGTGACGGGCTGGCGCTGGAAGCCCTGCCCGGCGCCCCCGCCCGCGGCTATCTCCAGCCCAAGGCCAGGCCGGACCTGACGAAGATCCTGGCGCCGCCGCCCGCGACTGGCTCGCCTCGCGCCGTCGCCGACGCAGCCATCTTCGACCAGACCCGCGCGCTCAAGGACACGCCCCGATGGGCCCTGGCCGTCTCGGACGTCAACGGCCACATGTACGATCACTTCGCCCAAGCCCTGGGCGTGCGCCTGACGCCCCAGGCCGCGCCGATCCTGACGGCGCTTCTGGAACGGGCCGGAGAGGACCGCTCGGTGGTCGGTTTGGCCAAGACCCACTGGGCGACGCGGAGACCCTATCTCGGCAAGGACTCGTCGGCGATCTGCGAGGCCAAGAGCGACCACCTGGCCGGCAATCCAGACTATCCGTCCGGGCACGCGGCCCACGGCGAGCATGTCGCGATGATCCTGGCCGAACTCGCGCCGTCCCGCGCCGACGCCCTCTACGCCCGCGGCCGTGAATACGCCGAGAGCCGCTATGTCTGCGGTTCACACACGTTCAGCGCGGCGGAAGCGGGGCTCCAGGCGGGCGCGGTGATCTACGCGGCGGAACAGAGCTCCGCGATATTCCAACGCGACATGGACATGGCCCGCGCCGAGCTGGACGCGGCGCTCGGCTCCACCGCCACGGCGGAGAGCGGGTCGAGGAAAGGACTCTAAGCTCGTCGACGCGCTGAGGCCCGGTTCGCAGTTGAAGCCCTCGACAGAGTGGTCCGAGTTCTAAGGCCCGGATCATCAGGACGAGGGGAACCGTGATTTCGGGCTTCGGGCGATGACCGGAGCCCGTTTCACGTCATCTCCGCGAGCTTCCCGACTTCACTAATGAGTCGAGGCCCCTGCGTTAGACCGCGCTGCAGCGCCGGTGGCGCGCACCAAGCCGAGCGAATGTTTGGGGGTAGAGCTAATGGAGGGCAACTACTGCAACTCCTCACCTCCAGCTGTTATCGAGTACAGCTGAACGCCTTCGCTGCGCTGGGTTGTCTCAGTGCAGCGCCTCGGACGTCACGGATCCGGTCCTGATCCCCGAACGCCATTCGCCAGGCGAAACGCCGGCCCAATCCTTGAAGGCCCGGTAGAACGACGTGGTGTCCTGATAGCCGAGCAGGTAGGTCACCTCGTCGATGTGAATGGAGAGATCAGCGAGCAGCTGTTGACTGAGCTCGCGTCGCGCATCCGAGAGCAAGGCCCGAAATGTCGTGGCCTCTGCAGTTATCCGTCTCTGCAACGTGCGTTCACTCATCCCCAAGTCTTGCGCGACGTGCGCCACCTCTGGACGTCCGCTGGCCAGCGACCGCTTGACCGCCGACTTCACGCGGTCGGCGATCGTGTGGCTTTCATGGATCTCCGCAAAGGCCGCGGCCAATCCCGGCGTGACGAGTTCGAGAAACTCGGGACTGTGGCCGGGGAAGGGCGCGGCCAGATCCTCGGCATGGAAGGTCATGGCATTTCGCGGGGCTGCGAACACCAAAGGCGCGCCGTAGTAAGACTCGAGGTCGCGGTTTGCCGGACCGGCTCGCCGGTATTCAATTCGCGCTGGAGTAATACGCCTGCCGGTTCCTCGGCGCCCCAGCTCCAGTAGAAACATGAAGCTGAGGTCCACCGAGACCGCCGGTTCAGCCTCTGTGGCGAACGGCCAATCCTTGATGATCGTCCACCGTCCGTTCGCCTCCTCGGTTCTAAAGACCTCGCAGGCCCCCATCCGCTTGAAGCGCTCGATCCGCTGAATGGCGTCTCGAAAGTCGGACGCGTAGAGCGCGGAAATGAAAGCCGGCTGGTGCCCACAGCGATCCGCTCCGGCAAGCAGCCGCAGCGCCACCGCGGGGTCCCCGGCGATCGTCTCAAGCGCCTTCCAGATCGCAAATAACTGGGTGGTGGAAAGTGTTGCGGAGGCGTCGAGGTGCAGGCTCGATGGAAGCCCCGCCGCGCGCAGCACTTTGGGAGGCTCCAAACCAGCGCTCTGCATCGCTCGCCAAAGCGTCGGCGGAAACCGGCCTCTATCCACCACTGGCGACGTCATGTCCGTAGCTCCTTGCCTGTCATCTGCGCGGGGCCTGGCCATCCACCCGAGCATGGCCAGGAACTCGCTGCTCCGCTAGCGAAGGTCAACTCGCGCCTGCGACGGAGCATGGGTCTGCAACGCCGTTCGCGCGGCCGCCCAGGCGCGATCGTCACCATCGAACGCCGAGCGCAGGTAGGCCCACGTCATGCGTAGGACGACCTCCAGGCGCTCGGGGTCCTCGTCATCGGTCTCCCTGGCGTCGTAGCCGGAAATGCCGCCCAGTCCGTGCTTGCCGCCAAGGACGGTCATCAGGGCCTCAGCGCCAGGGCTGCCGTAGTAGGGGTCCGCATGCCAGGCCGGACCGCGAACCGTCAGGTGCGCCGACGCGTCGTCGCTGCCGATGACGACCAGATTCCTGGTCGTCATGTGGGAAAAGTCGGGATTGAAGAAGGTGTAGTTGCTGGCGGCCATCTCGCTCAGGCTGTCGCCGCCATTGCCAGGCGCGGTGAGAAGCACCCCGGCCTTGATGCGGGGCTCAAGCATGTTGACGTCTTGCGCCGTCGGATCTTTCGGATCCGTGAGCCGCGCTCCCAGCAACATGCCGGCGGTCTGTCCGCCCATCGAATGGCCCACGACGGCGACCTTGCCGTGATCAAGGCGCCCCTTGAAGGCCGGCGCCGCGGCCTCGATCTCGTCGAGGCGGTCCAGGATCAGGCTCATGTCCTCGACGCGCGAGCGCCAGAACAGCGGCCCTCCGGCTGCGCCGGCCGGTAGCCCCGCGACCCTGGAGTTCAGGTGAGTGGGCTGGATCACCACAAAGCCGCGCTGGGCGTAGAAGTTGACCAGCGGGCCATAACCATCCTTCGAGGGGATGTAGTTCGACGGGCCGTGGCCGTGCGACAGCAGAACGATGGGCAGCGCGTCGCCCGAAGCCGGCCCGGTAATGCGCAGCTCGAGCGGCAGGGCCCTGCCGGGGGCCTGGAGGGTGATCGGGCTGACCGACACCGCGGTCCCGGTATCGCCGATCGGAATGTGACGCGCATCTGTGATGAGGTTGTTCATGGCTGCCTTCTCCAGGATCAGGGCGCTTCGGCGATCATGGAGAGCGCCGGCGCCGAGAACGGGAAGTTAGGGCGGCGGAGAATTTGAACATTCACCAAGCGCGCCATTTGGCTGACGAAGAGCGCCAACTCGTCTGGTCGCTGAGCCTGATTTGACATCGGCCACTGACGGCGACAGCCGGAGAGACCCTCTCCAGCCATACCGACCGCTTGTGGACTCCAGTAGGCCCAGATGCCGAATTGAGATCCCGGAACCACTCAGGGGCCCGGAAGCCACGGCTTAGAGACTCCCAGGTCGCCGGAACTGACTCGCGCCGAGCAGCATGTCGCGTCGTGATAGGATCATCAGACTACTCCCGCCTTATCAGCCCTGCCCGCCTGGAGCCGATTTGCTGATGAGCGTTCGCCGGCGAGACCCTGGCGGCCGACCGGCCAGGATCGTGAGGTTAGGGGCCCGAGCGTTCGTATCGCAGCTGGCGGTTCGGTCAGGAAAAAACGATCTTGGCGCGACCGCCCGCCAGACCCGCGGCCATGCGGCGGACCTGGCCATGGGCCGGGCCATGCAAGACCACCGTGAAGCGGCTGGAGGCGTAGCCCGCGCCTGACCTGCCCGATGCCTTGAGCTCGAGCGTCTGGCTTGCATTCCGCCAGGCGCAGTCGACCACGGCGAAGTCCCCGTTCTCATAAGCGTAATCGAGACCATCGTCCTCATAGAGCCTGGCTGAGCCATCAGCCCCAGCGAAGACATGCAGTTCGATGCGATCGCGGATGGTCTCGGCCGTGGATTGCGTCACCGGTCCGAGGGGCAGGACGCTGCCAGCGCGAACATGCACCGGGATGCGGTCGATGGGCGCCGGCACCCGATGGCTGCGTCCGCCGTCGCGCCGGGCGTCCGTCCAGAAGTCGTACCAGCCGCCAGGGGTCGGCGGCAGGTAGACCGGCCATTCGGCGACGGCTTCCTCGATGACCGGCGAAACATGCAGCGCGCGCCCGAACATGTAGCTGTGCGCTTGTTCCAGCGCCTTGGCGTCGGTTGGAAAATCGAACACCAAGGGGCGCATCAGGGGCGCGCCGGTCCGCCACGTGTCCGCCGCCAAGGAATAGACATAGGGCAGCAGCTTGTAGCGAAGCTCGATATACGCCTTGCCAATACGCTCGACCTCCAGGCCATAGCGCCAGATCTCGGTCTTGGTCTGGTACCCGTGTACGCGCTGCAGCGGCAGGAACGTGGCGTACTGCAGCCACCGCAAGAACCGCTCGTGGTAGACCGGATCGGCGTACTGCCCCTCGCCGGGCCGGAAAAAGCCGCCCGCATCGACGGTCCAATAGGGGTAGCCCGCCGCGGCCATGTTGAGGCCCGCGGGGATTTGGCGTTTCAGCGTCTCCCAGTCGTTGCCGATGTCGCCCGACCAGGTCGCGGCGGCAAACCGCTGCTGGCCAAGAAACGCTGAACGCGTGAGGATCATCACGCGCTTTTCGGGGAAGGCGCCGCGCTGCCCTTCGTAAACCGTTCGGGACACCTGCAGGGGATAGGTAAGCCGCACCCGCTCGCCCGGGCCGGCGGCGGTGTCGCGGTTGCGCAGGTCGTCGTTTTCGGGCTCGGTGGCGTCCTGCCACCAAGCGTCGACGCCGAGCGAGCCCAACCGCTCGTTCTGGTTCTTGGCATAGAAGTCGGCGGCCTTCGGATCGAAGAAATCGATCCAATCGGTATCGGGGACGTAGAACCCGCGTGCGGCGATCTCTTGGCCCAGTTCGGTTTTGCGGTCGACCTTGGACCACACCGACAGCATCAGCCGCAGGTCCATCGCGTGCAGGGTCCGGACGAGGCCGGCGGGATCGGGATAGGCCGTCTCGTCGAACCGCATGGCGTTCCAGCCGTGCTTGCCCCAGTACTGCCAGTCCTGGACCATCACATCGACGGGGATCTTTCGGTTCCTGAACTCCCGCGCATTCTCCAGGATCTCAGCCGACGAGGTAAATCGCTCACGGCAATGGATGTAGCCATAGGCCCAGCGCGGAAAGAGAGGCGTCGCTCCAAGGAGGGCGCGGTAGCCCTCCATCACCTTGTCGGACGAGGGACCGGCGATGACGACATAGTCGATCGCGTCGGCGACGGGCGAGCGCCAGACAGTCGTTGGCTGGACCAGACCATAATGCAGCACGGGCGCGTCTTGGCTTGAGCCGATAACGCGGACCCTATGCTCGCCCGCCGAAAGCTGCACTTGCAGGCTGGTGGTCGGCGGAAGCCATTGGTTGGCGAAGTCGCAGACAACCTTGCCGTCGATTTCCAAATAGTGGCGAGAGGCCATGGCGCGGCCGACATCGAGTAACAGGGCATGCGGGCCGGCGGACTCGACGGTAAAGCGCCCTTCGAAGGTGGCGGGCAGTCGGGTGACCTTGGCTCCTCCGGTGGAGGTGGTCACGTTCACCTCGCTCGCCTCGGAGGCCGCGGCGACTTTCGTGAGGCTCACCCTGTTTGCCGGGGGGTTGAGCTCCGATAGGCCCGTGTTGTGCCACAGCAGCCCATAGCCCTTGTTGGAGAGCAGGAATGGCAGGCTGATCTGGGTGTTGACCTGTGTGAGACGACGCGGGAGACCTCGCAGGTCCAGCGCGCCGTCCTGGAAGCATCCAGTGCCGTAGAGATGCTCGTCGGCCGGCGCATCGAAGGCTTGCGACGCGATGAGGGTGGCGTGGCCTCTCACATCGGACGGGACGGCCGAACGGCCCCCCGCAGTCTCGCGCAGGAGCTCGCGACCCGCGGCGTCCTGAAATCGAAGCGCGCCTGTTCGATGGTCGAAGACGCATCCGATCTCTGGCAGCGAAAACGTGGTGGTGTTGGCGGCGCGCCTAATCTTCGGCAGCGAGGAAAGCTCGCCGGCCTGGACGATTTCAGGCATTCGCATCACGGATGCCGCTACCTTGGGCGTGAAGCGAACTCTAACAGCGCGGTCGGTCAGCCCGGTCAACGACAGAGTTCCGCCGTCCACGTTGAACGTGATGTCCGACCGAGAGCTAAGCGCCCATGCACGGGGCGTCGCCAGAGCTAGGACTGCGCCCGACGCGCAACTGGCCTTGAGCATCCCGCGGCGTGAGAATCCATGCGAATTGGCGCCGCTCATATTCCGCCCCAGTCACCTAATCGGACTCTTTCCGAGCCTCGCCCTCAACATTGGCAATAGAGGAAATCGGTATCAATCGATATTTTATAGGTGAATAGAAATTCAAGGGTGATTGGACGCGTCTCGATTGGATCCGCTGCCCCACCCTCAGCGCGTCCCATGATCCGTGCTTCCGGAGCTCCGCGCTCGGGAGCGGCAGTCATGCAACCCTCGCCTTGGACGACATGAACATGTTGGAAATGGCGATGGTCGGTTTGGAGATCTGTACGGGCATCTCAGAGACGTCGCCAACCTCGGCGGCGAGGTCGACCTTCTCTTGTGCTTCGTGCGGGTCCGCCGCACCGCGGAGATCCCCCTGCTCGACCGCCACCCAGGCATACGACCCGCGGACACATTAGAGCGGCTCTGACGGAACCTGTGGCCTTTTCGCGTTCTCACTCAAGGCGGAGCGGCGCAGCGAGGCGGACCTGTCCAAATCGTGTCCGTTGGGCCCTCCACTCTCACGAGCTTGTGGCCGCTCGTGCCTGGTAGGGGATCAAGGAGAATTACTGTTGGTTGACTCGGCAACGCTGAGTGACGTCGCGTTCCTCTCTGGAGGCGGTGAAATGGGTACGCACGTTCGCACCCACGCGTGGGCTCCAACCCCGCTGAGACGTCCAGAACACTGGACCCAGCCTCTGAAGACGTTGGTTGGCGTCATGCTCAGTTCCAACCAGCCGATGTTCGTGGCGTGGGGCGCAGAGCACACGCTGATCTACAATGACGCCTACGCGGACATCCTGGGCAACAAGCACCCCGCCGCCCTGGGAAAGCCCTTCCTTGAGGTTTGGCACGAAATCCAAGCTGACCTCCTCCCTATCGTCGAGCAGGCGTACACCGGGCGTCCTGTGCAGATGGACGACATCGAACTCATCATGCATCGCAAGGGTTTTGCCGAAGAAACCCATTTTTCGTTCTCGTACACGCCCGTACGGGACGAGGCCGGTGCGGTCGCCGGCTTCTTCTGCCCGTGCATAGAGATCACGGCGCAGGTGCTTGCCGAACGGCGACGGGCCTTCCAGCTTTCCCTCGAGGAGCGCCTGCGCGACCTGGCCGAACCGCGCGAGGTGATCGCCGCGGCGTCAGAGGCGCTGGGTCGATATCTCGATGTTGATCAGGTCGCCTATGCCGAGGTCGAGCCGGGCGAGGAGACGGTGGTCGTCGAGTGCGAATGGAACACCGGCGCCATGGCCGTGAATGTTCGGCGTCACCGTCTGGACGACTACGGACCGGCGTTCGGGGCGGACCTAAGGGGTGGCGAGACGATCGTCATCCCCGATGTTCGGCTTGATCCTCGCACGTCATCTCCTGACGCCCTGGCGACCTTCGACGGGTCTCTGATCAAGGGTTTTCTCAATGTGCCGGTGATCAAGGCAGGCCGGCTCGTGGCCATCCTCGCGGTCCACTCAGCAAGAGAGCGGGCCTGGGCCGCCGAAGACGTGGCGCTTGCGGAGGAGACCGCCGAGCGTCTTTGGGCCGCGGCCGGACGCGCTCGCGCCGAGGCGGAGTTGCGCAACAGCGAGACGCGCCTGCGAACATCGCTCCAACAGGCTGAACGCAGGGCCGCCGAAATGCGCGCGATTCTCGAGAGCATGCCCGATGCGGTCTATATCGGCGCGGCCGACGGCATCTCCATCGCCAACCAGCCGGCGCTTGATCAGTTAGGCTTCTCCAGCGCCGAGGAGTTGAACCGGCACGTCGCCACGCTTGCCGAAGAGATCCAGACTCGAGACTTCGAGACAGGGGTCTTCATACCTCTAGAAGACCAGGCCTTCACCCGGGCCTTCAGGGGCGAGCGTGTAGTCCAGGACGTGAAGGTGAGGCATCGCATCACGGGCGAGGATCGCATCGTCCGCTGCGCGGCCGCGCCCGTGCTGATCGACGGTGAGGTGATCGCTGCGGTGGCCGTGAACACCGACGTGACCGACCGGCGGCGCACGGAGGCCGCGCTTCGCGAGAGCGAGGGCCGGTTCCGCGAGATCGCCGACGCCGCGCCCGTGCTGATCTGGATATCGGACACGACGAAGGCCTGTACGTGGTTCAACCATGCATGGCTTGCCTTCACGGGCCGCACCTTGGAGGAGGAGTACGGCTACGGCTGGGCCGAAGGCGTGCATCCGGACGACTTCGATCGCTGCGTCGCCACCTACAACGAGGCGTTCGACAACCGCGCGCCCTTCCGCATGGACTATCGGCTTCGCCGACACGACGGCTCCTATCGTGTTTTCGACGACGCCGGCGTGCCTCGCTTTGCCGAAGACGGCGCGTTCCTTGGCTATATCGGCGCGTGCACGGACGTGACCGAGGCCCGTAACGCCGAGCAGGCCGTGCGGGAGGCCAACGAGACGCTCGAGCATCGAGTCGCCGAGCGGACCGCAGAATTGGAGAAGGCTCAGGACGCTCTGCGGCAGAGCCAAAAGCTTGAGGCGATGGGCCAGCTGACCGGCGGCGTTGCGCACGACTTCAACAATCTGTTGACCCCCATCATCGGCAGCCTGGACATGCTGGTGCGGCGGCGCGTTGGGAGCGAACGGGAGCGGCGGCTCATCGACGGCGCCCTGCAATCAGCGGAGCGGGCAAAGATCCTGGTGCAACGCCTGCTGGCCTTTGCCCGCCGTCAGCCTCTGCAGCCGGCAGCGGTCGACTTGAGACGGCTGGTTGGCGAAATGGCCGAGCTGGTCGCCAGCACTTCGGGCCCGAACGTGGATGTTCAAATCGCGTTGCCCGATGACTTGCCGCCCGTCCTGGCGGACGCCAACCAGATCGAAATGGCGATCCTCAACTTGGCGGTAAACGCGCGTGACGCGATGCCGGACGGTGGGGTGCTGACGCTCTCGGCCAAAACCAAAGCTGACCCTGCAGGCATGCGCCCTGGTCACTATGTTCAACTCTCTGTCGCTGACACAGGCGTTGGCATGGACGACGTGACACTGGCGCGCGCCGTTGAGCCGTTCTTCTCCACGAAGGGGGTGGGAAAGGGCACGGGGCTCGGGCTGTCCATGGTGCACGGCCTTGCGCTGCAGTTGAACGGCACGCTGGGCATCACGAGCCGTCCAGGCGAGGGAACCAGAGTTGACCTATTACTCCCGATCAGCGCCAGCCCAGCGGAAGCGGTGGACGAGAGGCGGGAGATCGAACCTCATAAAGGTCTAGGCCAAGCGCTGCTCGTGGACGACGAGGACCTTGTTCGCATGAGCACCGCCGACATGCTCGTCGATCTCGGGTACGAGGTCATCGAGGCCAGCTCGGCTGACGAGGCGCTCGCCTTGATAGCCGAGGGCTTGAGGCCTGACATCCTGGTGACCGACCACCTCATGCCCGGCATGAGCGGCGCTGAATTGGCGCACGAGCTGCGCGCGGGTCGGCCGAACTTGCGCGTTCTGATCGTCACCGGCTACGCCGAGGAGCAAGGTATCGAGGCGACTCTGCCTCGGTTGACGAAGCCTTTCCGACTTACCGAGCTGGCCGAAATGCTTATCGACCTGGGCCCAGCGCCAAATGAATGAGGCTGACGGTCGCTAGGGCTCAGTCACGCGCACGAGCAGGCCGGCGTTCGAGGTGGGCTCTCGGCCAAATCTTCAACACGTCTTTGGATCCAGGACGGATCAAGGTCCGCGCGGCCGCGTTGGCCTACTGATCACGACGCCAACGCCGCGGTCCGATGCAACAGGGAGTGGCGGATGGCCCATGTTGGAGTTCCTGGCGCGCCGGACGCACGACCGCCTCTAATGGTCGCCATCCGGCTTCGGGTGAACGGTGAGGACCACCCGCTGTCGGTCGATATTCGAACGACGCTGCTGGACGCCTTGCGCGAACACATTGGCCTGACAGGCTCGAAGAAGGGCTGCGACCAAGGCCAGTGCGGCGCCTGCACGGTGCTGGTCGACGGCCGCCGGACCAACAGCTGCCTTGTGCTTGCGGTCATGGCCGAAGGCGCCGAGGTGACGACGATCGAGGGCCTGGGCGAGCCCGGCCAGCTCCATCCCATGCAAGCGGCCTTCCTGCACCACGACGGATTTCAGTGCGGCTACTGCACGCCGGGCCAGATCTGTTCGGCCGTGGGGATGCTCGGGGAGGTCGCGGCGGGCGCGCCCAGCCACGCCAGTCCGGATCTCACCCAGCCGCCGGAGCTGACCGACGCGGAAATCCAGGAGCGCATGAGCGGCAACCTGTGCCGCTGCGCCGCCTATCCGAACATCCTGGCCGCCATCAAGGACGTGGGAGGCGTAGCTTGAAAACCTTCAGCTACGAGCGGGTCGAAACCGTCGAGCAAGCCTTGGAGGCGGCGCGGGACCACCCTCAGGCCAAGTTCATCGCCGGCGGCACCAACCTGCTCGACCTGATGAAACACGAGATCGAGGCGCCGACCCATCTCGTGGACGTCAATCGGCTCCGGCTCGATCAGGTTGAGGCGACGGACGACGGCGGCCTTCGTATCGGCGCCCTGGTCCGCAACAGCGACCTGGCGTCTGACCCGCGCGTGCGCCGCGACTATCCGGTGCTGGCCCGCGCCCTGCTCGCGGGCGCCTCGGGCCAGTTGCGCAACCGCGCGACAACCGCCGGCAACCTGCTGCAGCGCACCCGCTGCTACTATTTCTATGACCCCGCCAAACCCTGCAACAAGCGTGAGCCGGGCTCCGGCTGTTCGGCCCTGGGCGGGTTCAATCGCATCCACGCCATCGTCGGGCAGAGCCAGGCCTGCATCGCGACCCATCCGTCCGACATGGCGATCGCCATGCGCGTGCTCGACGCCAAGGTCCACACGGCCAGCCCGGCGGGCGGCCGGGCGATCCCCGTCGCGGAGCTTCACCGCCTGCCCGGCGAGCAGCCCGAGCGCGACACCATTATCGAGCCGGGAGAGTTGATCACTCATGTGACCCTGCCCCCGCCGTCACCGGGCCGGCAGGTCTACCGCAAGGTTCGCGACCGCGCCTCGTACGCCTTCGCCCTGATCTCGGTGGCCGCCGTGGTGGAGGTCGAAGAGGGTCGTGTGCGCGCCGCGCGTATCGCCCTGGGCGGCGTGGCTCACAAGCCTTGGCGACTGGACGACGCCGAGCAGGCCATGGCCGACCTGCCCGGGCCGGACGCCGCACGGGCCGCCGCCGACCACCTGCTGGCCGGGGCCCAAGGCCATGGGGCCAACGACTTCAAGATACCGCTGGCGCGCAACACCCTGGCGGCCGTGATGGACGAGGTGGGGGGATGACGATGGAGTTCACCACGCCCATTTCCGAGACCGCCCTGGACTGGCGAACCGACGCGGCGGTGGGCAAGCCCCTGGACCGCGTGGAAGGCGCGCTCAAGGTCACCGGCCGCGCGCCCTACGCGGCGGAATATGCCGGCTTCGGAGCGGTGGCCTATGGCTACCCGGTGCCCGCGACCATCGCCAAGGGTCGTATCGCCGAGATCGACGCCGACGAGGCCGAGCGACAGCCTGGCGTGCTGACCGTCCTGACCTGGCGCAATGTCGATCCGCCGAACGGTCAGGCGCCGCGGACGCCCGACGGCCCGACCTCGGGCAAGAAGGCCGCGCCGGAGCTGATTGACTCCCACGTCCATCACTATGGCCAGGCTGTCGCCCTGGTGGTCGCCGAAAGCTTCGAACAGGCCCGTTCGGCCGCGCGGCTCGTCAAGGTGACCTACGACGCGGATATCCATGAGAGCGAACTGCGGCCGCACCTCGCCAAGGGCGCGCCGCCCCCGGACGACGACACGGCCGACAGTCTGGTCGGTGATTTCGAGGACGCCTTCGCTCGAGCTCCTGTCCAGTTGGACGCGGAATACACCACGCCCGTGCAGAGCCACGCGATGATGGAGCCGCACGCCACCATCGCGGAATGGACGCCGGAGAGGCTGACCCTGCACACCTCCCACCAGATGGTCGCCCCCGCCGCGGGCAGCGTCGCGGCCACTTTCCAGCTGCCGAAGGAGAAGGTGAGACTGGTCAGCCGCTATATCGGGGGCGGGTTCGGCGGCAAGCTCGACGTCTGGCCCGACGCGATCCTGGCCGCCCTGGCGTCGCATAAACTCAAGGGACGGCCGGTGAAGGTCGTGCTGCCCCGCACCCACATGTTCGAGATGACCGGCCATCGGCCCTCGACCATCCAGCGCTTGCGACTGGGCGCCGACCAAGACGGACGGCTGCAGGCCATCGCCCATGAGGTCTGGTCGGAGAACAATCCGCAGGAGACCTTCAACGAACCCGCCGCCGAGGTGACCCGGACCCTTTATGCGGCGGCGAACCGGCGGACCACCCATCGGCTGGTGCTGCTGGATGTGCCGGTGGGTTGCTCCATGCGCGCGCCCGGCGAGGCGGTCGGCATGCTGGCCCTCGAAAGCGCCATGGACGAACTGGCGGAGGAATTGGGCCTGGATCCCATCGAGCTGCGCCGCCGCAATGAGCCCGCCGAGGATCCGGAAAAGCACGTCCCCTACTCCACCCGCAACCTGATCCCCTGCCTCGAAGACGGCGCGCGGCGCTTTGGCTGGGAACGGCGACAGGGCAAACCCGGCCAGACGCGCGAGGGCCGCTGGCTGATCGGGATGGGGATGGCCTCGGCCAGCCGCAGCGTCCTGCTTCAGCCTTCCAAATGCCGCCTCACCCTCAACCCCGATGGTTCGGCGGTCGCCGAACTGGCGATGACCGACATCGGCACGGGCTCCTACACCATCCTGACCCAGATCGGCGCGGACCTGCTGGGCCTGCCGCCCGAGCGCGTCACCGTGCGGCTGGGCGACACCGACTATCCCGAGGCCGCCGGGTCCGGAGGGTCCTTCGGCGCCAACAGCTCGGGTTCCGCCCTCTATGCGGCCACGGAGCTGTTGAGGACCGAGCTCGCACGGCGGGCCGGCCTGGATCTGGACCAGGCTCGCCTCCAGGATGGCGCGATCGTCGCCGGCAACGTCTCGCGGTCGTTCGAGGATCTGGCGGCCGGCGCGCCCATCGAAGTGATCGGAGATTTCAAGCCGGGCGACCTGGCCGAGCGATATTCCCAGCAGTCCTACGGCGCGCACTTCTGCGAGGTCGCGGTCGACAGCGATACCGGCGAGGTCCGGGTCCGACGGTTCCTAAGCGTCCACGCGGCCGGCCGGATCCTGAACGAGAAGACGGCCCGATCGCAGTGCCTGGGCGGGGTGACCATGGGCATCGGCGCGGCCCTGACCGAGGAAGTCGCGGTCGATCACCGCTTCGGTTCCTACATCAATCACGACCTGGCGGAGTACCATGTCCCCGTCCATGCCGACATTCCCGAGATCGAGGTCGTCTTTCTGCCGGAACTGGACGACAAGGCCAGTCCGCTCAAGGGCAAGGGCCTGGGAGAGCTGGGCATCTGCGGCGTCGGCGCGGCGGTGGCGAACGCCGTCTACAACGCCTGCGGCGTTCGCGTGCGAGACTTTCCGCTGACGCTCGACAAGATACTGCCCAAGCTCGGAAGTGGTGGGCCGCAAGGGGAATCCCTGTCCTAACAGCGCCAGCGCGGAACTTGGTCCCTCCCCCGAACAGGACATTCGCCGGGCGGCGCATTGAATGATCTCGCCAAGAACGCCCTGCTCTGGGGGAAGCGCGATCGACAAATCGATGCCTCGGAATCCCAAGCGCCTCGTCCACCTCGATGCCGAGATATCGAACCGTGCTTTCGAGCTCCCGGCGCCCAAGGAGAAGTTGGCAGGCCCGCAGATTGCCCGTCTTCTTGCAGATCGGCGGCTGCTCCCCTCACCTCATCCCACCATGCTTGATCTCGGTACGGTCAGGCGCCGTGGACCTGCCCTTTGCGGCATCCGGTTTCTGGACATTCGCTCGCCATCGCCAATTCCCGGTTCCGACGGGGTCTAAAGTCGCGGTCGACCGGTGCTGAGGGTTACGCCTGATCGACGCCCTAGGCGCCGCGGCCCTAGCGTCGCCAAGCGTCCGGCCGCCCGGCTTGGCTCCCTTTGCCCATGGTGTCGACATGCATCCAGCCGCCGTAGCGATCCCCAAGAACGATCCCAACTGGGAAGTGGGCAAGTACGGGCCGATCTGGCCCAGGACGCCGGCCTGCTACGGCTTCACCATCATCGCCAGGGTCAAGCCGGGCACGGCCGAGACGATCCGCGCCCACGGCCCCAAGATCGTCGCGGCCCTGGAGGGCGATCCCGGCTTCCTCGCCCCGCTCAAGCTGCACTACCTGCGCTGGGTGCTGTTCGATGACGACACCCGGTTCATGTACCAGGGCATCTTCGACACCGATTTCGACAAGTACACCGAGGACGCCGTCGAGCTGTTCAAGAAGTCCGGGCTGAACACCGTTTTCGAGAACCTGGAAGATTTTCCCGAGGACTGGAGGACCAACCCGGAGGCGTTCATGAAGTTCGTCCGGACGCACCACTGCCCTAGCTTCATGGAATATGGCGAGTACCCGTACGTCAGCGCCGACGAGATCAAGAAGGCCCTGGCCCTGAAGACGGCCTTCACCACGATGCTCGACCAGATGCAGTAGCCGGCGAGCTCGAGAGACTGCCCATGAGCCCCTCGGCCGACACCGCGCTGGACCTGGCCGACATCCAGAGCGGCGTGCTTCGCCCGCGCCCCAGCCCCTACGCGGCGACCTACGTCCTGTTCCGGATCGACGACGCCACGGCGGGGCGGGAGTTGATGGGGCGCTTCAGCCGCGTCGTCGGCTCGGCCGCTGATCCCCACAGCCCGGCGGGCGACACCTGGGTCAGCGTCGCCCTCACCTTCCAGGGCCTGAAGGCTCTTGGCGTGCCCCAGGTCTCGCTTGAGGGTTTCGCCTGGGAATTCCAGCAAGGCATGGTCGCCCGCGCCGGCGCCTTGAGGGACACCGGCGAAAGCAGCCCCGAACATTGGGAGGCGCCGCTGGGCGGGCCGGACGTCCATGTCGTCCTAGCCGCCGTGGCCCCCGACAGCCAGACCCTCCAGGCGGCGCTGGACCGGGCCCGTCCGGCCTACGAGGCTCTGGCGGGGGTCACCGCCATCTGGCGGCAGGACTGCCACGCCCTGCCCGACGAGACCGAGCCGTTCGGCTTTCGCGACGGCATCAACCACCCGGCGGTCGAGGGCAGCGGCATCCCCGGCACCGATCCCCACGAGACGCCGCTGAAGGCCGGGGAGTTCGTGCTGGGCTATCGCGACGAGATGGGCGGCTTCGCCTCCGTTCCGCAACCCGAGGTCCTGGGCCGGAACGGCAGCTACGTGGTGTTCCGCAAGCTGCACCAGCGGGTCGCCGAGTTCCGCAAGTACGTCCGGGACACGGCCTCGGGGCCGGAGGACCAGGAGTTGGTCGCCGCCAAGATGATGGGACGCTGGCGCAGCGGCGCGCCCCTGGCCCTGTGCCCGTTCCACGACGATCCGGCGATCGGCGACGACCCCGGGCGCCGCAACGACTTCCACTATGCCGACGACCCGGTGGGCTATCTGACGCCGCTGGGCTCGCACGTCCGGCGCGCCAATCCGCGCGACGCCGCCATCGCCGGCGAGGTCCGGCTGCACCGGATGATCCGGCGCGGCGCGGCCTATGGCCCTCTGCTGCCCAAGGGCGTCACCGAGGACGACGGCGCCGATCGCGGGCTGATGTTCACCTTCATCGGGGCCCATCCCAAGCGGCAGTTCGAGTTCGTCCAGTCCGAGTGGATCAACGACGGCGTCTTCGCGGGCCTGGCAGGGGCGCGCGACCCGGTGGCGGCCACCACCGAGCCCGAGGGCGTTTTCTCCATTCCCCGTCGCCCGATCCCCCGGCGGCTGAAGGGCCTGCCTCAGTTCGTGGTCACGCGGGGCGGCGAATACTGCTTCATGCCCAGCCTGAGCGCATTGCGCTGGCTGGCCGATCTGCGAACCCCGGCGCCGACGCCGTGAGCGCGGAACGCACGGCCGCTGGAGAGATGGAGGTCGTCGTCATCGGCGCCGGCCCGGCCGGCGTGCTGGCGGCGTTGCGCGCCGCCGACTTGGGCGCGCGGACCACACTGGTCACCCGGGGCGCATTCGGCGGCATGGCCGCCAATGACGGGCCGACGCCGGTCCGCACCCTGGCCCACGCCGCGCGCCTGATGCGCGAGGCCCGGCAGCTGGAAGCCTACGGCGTCATGGCCGGCGCGGTCTCGCTGGACTATCCGCGCCTGCTGGCCAGGGTCGGCGAGGTGATCAAGGACGTGAGCCGCCATTCGGCCCTGCGCCCCCAGATCGACGCCCTGGGCGTGACGGTGCGCGAACACGCCGGCGACGTGCGCTTCGTCGACGCCCACACGTTGCAAACCGCCGACGGCCTGCGCCTACAGGCCGATCGCGTGGTGATCTGCACCGGCGGCGTCAGCCGGCGCCTGGACCTGCCGGGCTTCGACCTGACCTGCACCCACAGCGACGCCTGGAGCCTGACCGCCGCGCCCGACTCCATGCTGGTCGTCGGCGCGGGCGCCACCGGGGCTCAGGTGGCCTCGGTGTTCAACGCCTTCGGCGCCAAGGTCCAGCTGTTCCAGGCCGGCCAGCGCATCCTGCCCACCGAGGACGAAGCCGTGTCGACCGCCGTCGCCGCTGGATTTCGCGCGTCCGGCATTGATGTGCACGAAGGCTTCGGCGCGATCGACTCGTTCGAGCGCACGGCGACGGGCGTGCGGATGACCTATTCCAAGGACGGGATAAGCTTCTGCGCCGAGGCCGACCTCGTGGTCGCCGCCGTGGGCTGGTCGGCCGACACCGGTGCGATGAACCTGGCGGCCGCCGGCGTCGAGACCACCGCGCGCGGCTTCATCCAGGTGGACGAGACCCTGCGCACCACCGCGCCCCATGTCTTCGCGGCCGGCGACGTCACCGGCCACCTGATGCTGGCGCCCCAGGCGATGCGGGCAGGCCTGCTGGCCGCCGCCAACGCCGTCACGGGGACCGCGTCTGCGGCCGTGGAACAGGTGGCGCCCGTCGGCAGCTTCACCCAGCCGGAATACGCCCAGGTCGGCATGACCGAGGCCTCGGCCCGCGCCGGGCACGACGTCCTGGCGCTCAGCGTCGACTTCGCCTCCACCACGCGGCCGATCATCGACGGCCGCACCGAAGGGTTCTGCAAGCTGGTCATCGATCGGCCGACCCGCCGCATTCTCGGCTGCCACGTGGTGGGCGAACGGGCCGTCGACATCGTGCAGTTGGCGGCGGTGGCGATGGCGGGAGGGCTGGACGTGGACGGCCTGGCCCAGGTGCCGTTCTCCTTTCCCACCTATGCCGGCGTGCTGGGGCGCGTGGCGGCCAGCGCGACCTACCAACTGAACCGGGGCGCAGGGGATCGCGAGCTTCCCCCGGCCGCCGCCTTCACGTGAATGAGGGCATCGGCTTCAGTTCGAGGTTTCATCGGCACAGCGCTGCTGGCCTTGACGATCCTGGCTGGCGCGACTGGCGCACGGGCCCAAGACGACGGTCCCCGGGTCTATCAGCTGACGCCTAAAGGCGCCCAGGCCTGGACCGTCTTCGCGGTCGCCAAGCGCGGTAATGAGGAGCCGGAGGTCGGGACGGTCCTTCCGGGCTCAGACATCGACACCGACCTGCTGATCCCGCGCTACGTGACGACCCTCAGCCTGGGCGGACGACAGTTCGCCCCGTTCGTGATCGTGCCCACCGGCCGGACGCGTTTCGCGATCCACGACGGCGTCACCCCGCCGGCCTCGAGCTCCGGTTTCGGCGACCTGCAGATCGGCGGCGTCGTGGGGCTGGTCGGCTCCCCGGCCCTGGCGCCCGCCGACTACGCCAACTTCAAGCCCGGTTTCAGCACCGGCCTGTTCGCCAAGGCCTATTTCCCGACCGGCGCCTACAGCGCGGCCAAGGCGGTGAACCTGGGCTCCAACCGCTACGCCTTTCAGCTCGGCCTGCCGACCAGCTTCGCCTGGGGAACCTCGTATCGCGACCCCAGGCTGACGACCCTGGACGTCTTCCCCACCCTGACCGTCTACGACGACAACGACGATCCCTACGGGGCCGACAGCAGCTCGAAGGCCACGCTGTTCAGCGTCGAGGGGCACCTGACCCACAACCTGAACCCCGCGACCTGGCTGTCGGCCGACGTGCTCTATCGCCGGGGCGGCGAGACCACGACGGACGGGGTAAAGAGCGGCGACGCCACCGACGGCTGGTCAGCCGGCGGCTCGGTCGGCTGGGTTCTCAACCCGCGCGCGACGCTGATCCTGACCTATCAGCAGGTGATCGAGCGCGACGACGACGGCCCCGACGGCGGCTTCTTCCGCGCCGCCCTGGTCCTGCCGTTCTGAGGCTAGACGTGCGCCCGGACCCTCGCCCTTTGGCTGTCCATCAGGGCCAGGTTGCGCCAGAAGTTTTCCAGGCTGTCGGTGCCGCCGAACAGGGTGGTGAAGTGGGTTGAATCCACGACCAGGATGTCGCCGGCCCGGTCGCCCTGCGGCGGCATCCAGAGCAGCGAGTTGAACTCGGTGGCGCCGCCGGCGGTGAACGGATGCGGTCGGTCCAGCTCGACCGGCTGGCGGGCCAGCACATGGATCGAGGCGGCGTTGTCGCCGGTCACCTCGTAGTGCGGCAGGTGCGGGTGGAAGTTCAGCGTCGGCACGTCGGTCAGCAGCCCCAGCCGATCCAGGTCGCGCGCGGCGGTCAGCGGGGCGATGTCCCGCGTGCCCTTCACCACGGCCGGCCTCAAGCCCCAGACGTTGTGCACGGGTACTCCCAGCGCCTTGATCAGCGAGCGGGTGTAGCGTCCGAACCGCTGCTGACGCGGCACCAGGGCGTCGCCGTGATGCAGGTATTCCATCTGCCGCTGGGCCAGGTCGTCGGTGAAGCCGACGTCGTGATGCGGGGCCAGCAGCAGGCAGGTGCCTTCGCGCTTGAGCCATTGGCGTATCGCCTCCACCTCGGCGACGTCGGCTTCCAGGTCGGCCAGCAGATGGTCGAGACCAAACACCATCAGGGTGTCGGTGTCGTCCAGGATCCGCTCGTCGATCGGCTGAGAGTACCCGGCCTGGTCCACGCGCTGGAACACGGCCACCGCATGGCCGGTCGCCGCCTCGGCGATGCGCTGGAAGCTTAGGGTCGACCTGTGGAAGAGTTCCAGGGTTCCGGCGATGCCCTGAAGGAACCGCGCCGAGCTCCACTCGGGAGTCTCGTAGTGCGGCCAAAGCACGTTGCGGACCTCGGTCAGGGTGGAGAACCGGTTCTCCATCGCCGCCGGATCGCGTTGCGCCTCGAAGGGATAGCTCCACGTCCAGTAGATGCTCAGGCGCCGTTTCCCGGGCGTGCGCGGACGCGCCAGGTGGTTCTGATTGTAGGTCCGCGCGGACTGGCCAATCACGATTGGGTCTCCTCGCGAGCACCCTGGTGTCATTCGCGCGAGGCGACGCCCAAGGTCCCTCGTCGAACACCATGATCCACAGCGGCGCTCGGGCGGCTATCCGGCGTAACCCTGATAGCGGACAGGCTGTCGGGCCGCCCCTATGAGCGCCATGAGCGTCCCTTGCCGATACACCAGGAAACGGACATTCCCAGCTTCGGAAATCGCGCTCCGCAGCCGACTGCGCCATGGCCGGCTGATCGCACCTCCTACATGCAGCCGCTCTTCGCTCCGCCGAGGTTGGACTTGGCGCATAGCAAGATCGGCGACACCGGCACGAGCTTGAGGGATCTCACCATCTTTTCGGTCGTCGTCTTGTACTTGATGAAATGCGGCGCCTTGATGTGGGCCTCGTAGGCGGCGCGGCTGGCGTAGACTTCCAGCAAGCGTATCTGGTTTGGTTGGTCAGCGATGGCGACCGAATGCAACATCAGCACGCCTGGCTCGAGCCGCACCGAGGCTTCCTGCTCCTCGGCGAGGATCGCCTTGTAGGCGTCGAGCTGTTGAGGATCGATCTCGATTTCCGCGATACGAACCATCGGTCCTTCAGGATCGACGGCGGCGCTGGCTCGGGCGCCGAGGCCAAGCGCGAGGACGGCGCCGATCAGCAAGCCCGCCCCGCCCAGGGTCACTGTGACACCTTTCGGCATTGGCCCAGGCTGGCTTCAGCGAGGGTTGCGGTCATGACGGCGAGTCCTGCGATCAAGGCGGTCATGGCGGTCATGGCGGTCATGGTCAGTCCTCCGTCGCGCTAGCGGGGCTTCGGTCGGAGGGAGGACCGGCGAGGTACTGCTCGTCGGTGACGTGCTCCATCCAGGTGACGGGGGCGCCGTTCTGGCTTTCCTGGATGGCGATGTGGGTCATGGGCTGATGCGGCGTCGCGCCGTGCCAGTGCTTGTGCTCGGCCGGGCACCACAGGATGTCGCCGGCGTGGAACTCGAGCTTTGGGCCGCCCTCGATCTGGGTCCAGCCGACGCCCTCGGTGACGATCAGGGTCTGGCCCAGCGGGTGAGTGTGCCAGGCGGTCCGCGCGCCGGGTTCGAAGTGGACGATGGCGCCGCCCACCCGCGAGGGCGCCGCGCGCTGGAACTGGCCGGTGATCGTCACGCGGCCGGTGAAGTATTGGGCGGGGCCGTCGACCGTCTTCAGGTCCGCCTTGCGCGTGATCTCCATGATGGGCTTCCTTTCGGATGTTTCGATGGCGAGGGTTGAAACCGCCAGAAGGGCGAGGGCTTCGCCGATCATCACAACAACCCGCGGCGGAAGAAATCGGTCAGGTGAGATCGCACGGGCTCAGGCGGACTTCAGAAGCTTGCGGCCATCGCCGATGAGCAGGACGGCGGCCGCGGCCAGCACCACGCTGCCGATGAAGGTGGCCTGGATGGAAAGGCCGTCGAGCAGCCAGCCGCCAACGACGGCGCCCAGAAGGATCGAGGTCTGGATGGCCGCGACCATCAGGCTGCCGGCCGCTTCCGGCGCGTCGTCGGCGTTCTGCGACATCCAGGTCATCCAGATCACCGACATGGCGGTGTTCATCGCGCCCCAGAGCGCCAGGAGCAGGCCGGCGGCGATGGGCGAGCCGCCCAGCAGCAGAAGACCCAGGGTGCAGCCGCCCATCAGCAGGGCCGGCAGCTTCAGGACCGGGGCCACATCGCCCTTGAGGAAGCGGCCGGGCGCCCAGGTGCCGACGAAGCCCGCACAGCCCAAGGCCAGCAGCAGCGCCGAAAGCGTGGTCACGTCCGCCCCCGTCACCCGCTCCAGGAACGGGCGCAGATAGGTGAACATCGTGAAGGCCGAGCCCCAGGACAGCATCGAGGCGGTGAGGCCCAAGAGGAACGACCGGCGCTTCAAGAGGGCGAGCATCACCCCGAAGTCCTGCCGCTGGGACGCGGGCAGCGAGGGCAGAGCGGCGACATGCCAGACCAGGTTGGCGGCGACGATGGGCGTCAGCGCCCAGAACACCTCGCGCCAGCCGAAGAGGCCGCCCAGATAGCTGCCGATCGGCGCGGCGAAGGCGGCCGCGATGGCCTGTCCGCCGTACATCATGGCCAGGGCGCGCGGCACGTCGGCGGCCGGGACCAGGCGCATGATGACGGCGGTGGCCAGCGCCCAGAAGCCGCCGATGCAGACGCCGAGCAGGGCGCGGCCGGTGATCAGCACCGCGAAGTTGGGGGCGGCGGCGACCAGGACCAGGGACAGCAGCATCAGGCCCGTCAGCCCCACCAGCACCCATTTACGGTTCAGCCTGCCGGCCAGCGTGGTGACCAGCATGCTGGCCGCGACGGCGAACAGGCCGCTGATCGAGATCGCCTGCCCGGTCTGGCCTTCGGTCGCGCGCAGGCCTTCGGCCATCGGCGTCAGCAGGCTCACCGGCATGAATTCGGAGGCGATCAGCATGGCGACGCAGAGGGCCATGGACAGGACGCCGCCCCAGGCGGCGGAGGCCTGCGTCGGCTTGGCTTTGGGCGTTGAAGAGAGGGTCATGGTCATGCCGGATAGGTAGCGGCCGGCGTGCGAAACGATTAGCCGTCCCAATTGGGATGAACTAATCGATGAGAACGAATAATCGGCAGAGATGGAGAGGCGGCTTGGAACGGACCGACTTCAACCAGCTCACCTGGTTCCAGGTGGTGGCCGAGGAGCGCAGCTTCACCAAGGCGGCCGCGCGGCTGGGCGTGGCGCAGTCCACCCTCAGCTATGCGATCAAGCAGCTGGAAACGCGCATGGGCATCCGCCTGCTGACGCGGACGACGCGCAACGTCGCCACCACCGCGGCCGGTGAGCGGCTGCTGCAGACGATCGCTCCGCGGATGGGCGAGATCGAGGCCGAGATCGCCGCCCTGACGGCGCTGCGCGACAAGCCCTCGGGCTCGATACGGCTGACCCTGTCCGACCACGCGCTGGAGACCGTGGTCTGGCCCAAGCTGAAGCCCGTGCTTCGCGATTATCCGGACATCAATGTCGAAATCGCGCTCGACAGCACCTTCCGCAACATCGTCGAGGAGGGCTACGACGCCGGCGTCCGGCTGGGCGAAAGCGTCGAGAAGGACATGATCGCCGTCCGCATCGGTCCGGACTGGCGGCTGGTCGCGGTGGCCTCGCCGGACTACCTCGCCGAACGGGGCCGGCCCGCGCACCCTCGGGACCTGGTCCGTCACCGCTGCATCAACATGCGCCACGAGACCTCCGGCGGCCTCTACGCGTGGGAGTTCGAGAAGGACGGCGAGGCGCTGCGCGTGCGGGTCGAGGGGCAGCTGACGTTCAACAACTCCTACGCCATGGTCGACGCGGCCGTGAGCGGCTTCGGCGTCGCCTATGTGCCCGACAGCATCGTGCGGACGCAGATCGCGTCAGGCGCGCTGGAGCAGGTCCTGGACGACTGGTCGCCGCCGTTCGACGGCTACTTCCTCTATTACCCCAGCCGCCGTCAGAACCTGCTGGCGTTCCAGATCGTCGTCGACGCCCTGCGCCATCGCGCATGACGAAGGTCTTGGGCTCAGAACGGTGACCCGCGCTCCAGGTTTCACCAGTGGGCTGACCGAAGGCCAACTTCCGGCTGGAAAACTTCGTGTGCCGCCCCCTTCTTGGCCGTTCTAGGAGCGATGGCCGGCGGCGTTGCGCCAGTTCCAGACATCGGGTCAGCGCCGGCAAGCCGGCCTTTCAACTATCCGATGTCGACGTCCGCCCGTTGGGGCGACGCGAGACGGAGAGGCAGCAAGCCGACAACTCCCGCAGGCGCGAATGAAAGGCTAGGCTGCCCGCCCAGATCGGCGGTGAGGCCTTTTTCCAAGAGACGTGAACCAAAGCCCCTACGTTCAGGCGGGCTAACCAAGGGGCCGCCGCTTTCCTGCCAACGCACGATCGCCTGAGCGGGGGTGGCGGCGACCCAATCAATCTTGACCTTGCCATCGGGACTCGAAAGAGCCCCGTATTTGACCGCGTTCGTGGCCAGTTCGTGCAGCGCCATCGCCAAGGCGAGCGCCGCGATAGAGCCGACCTTGAGACCAGGAAGGTCCAGCTCAATTCGTTTGACGTCCTGATCGTCGACGAAAGGCCGAAGCGCCTGACGCGCGATCTCATCGATCGCCGCCCCTTCCCAGTTTTCGCGAGTCAGTACGTCGTGCGCCGCAGACATCGCCAACAGGCGATCGATAAAGCGTTCACGCACGTGTTCTGGCGTCTCCTCCGCGCGCAGGGTTTGCCTGGCGATCGACTGCACGGACGACAAGGTGTTTTTGACCCGGTGATTGAGTTCATTGATCAGCAGTCGCTGGCGAGCCTCGGCGACTTTGATCGTCGTGAGGTCCATGGCCATGCCGATATAGCCTTGGAACTGCCCATCGGCCCCGAACCTTGGCCTGGCCGTGGCTAGCATCCATCGGTAGCCGCCGTCCTGGTGGCGGAAACGGGCCTCGAAGCTGTATGCGGTAGGTCCGGCTCTCGCAGCAGTGCGTCGGGCAAGGACGTCCTGCATGTCTTCTTCATGGATCAGGCCGATCCATATTTCACCTAAAAGCGCGTCGCGGCTAAGGCCGGCGAAGTCGGCGAAGGCTTGGTTGGCGAAGATCACACCGCCCTGCGCCGAAGTCATCCATACGGGGGCGGGCGCCGCGTCGGCCATCGCGCGAAATCGAGCCTCGCTCTCACGAAGGCCTTCAACGGCTTGCCTTTGCTCCGTGATGTCGGTGTGAACACCGATCCATTCGTGGATAGAGCCATCCGGTTTCAGAGTGGGCGCCGCGCGCACCGCGAAAAGCCGCCAAACGCCGTCGGCACGGCGCACTCTATGCTCGAAGGCCACAGGCTTTCTGTCCGCCACCGCCGCGCTCCACGCCAAGACGGTATCTTTCACGTCGTCCGGGTGAACCGCTGTCGACCAGCCAAACCCTTCATATTCCTCACGAACTTGACCGGTTAGGGCCGCCCACCCGGCCTGCTCCCCAAGCATCTCGCCGGTAGGGCTATTGGTCCAAACGACGCCGTTGACGATGTTCATTGCGGCTTGGAACCGAGCCGCGCTGACCGCGAGTTCAACGACCACAGCCTTTCGCTTCGATATGTCCCGCACAAAGCCCAAGAACACCGGCGCCGCTACGCCGCCATAGGCTCTGATCGAAAGTTCAATCTCGATCTCTTCGCCGCCGGCCCTGACCGCGGGCAGTTCGAGCAATTGCCCTAGGCGCGCTCCCTGCCCCGTCACCAGATAACGCTGCAAGCCACGCTGGTGCGCCTGTCGGTGGCGCGGCGGCACGATTAGATCGCTAAGGTCTTTGCCCACGGCGTCCGCCTGCGACCAGCCGAAGATCCGTTCGGCCGCGACGTTCCAACCCACGATGAGACCGCGCTGATCCATGACGATAACGCCGTCTATGGCCGTTTCCAGAACGGGCTTCAGGGCAGCTAGGTCTAGCAACGCGATAAATCCAACTGGCAAATGATGGTCTAATCTGACGAGCTCTAGACGACTGTCCGGGCCGGGGAGCCTGCGTGAAGCTCGGTGGACAGCACCCGCCTCAGCAAGATCATAAGAGCAAAGGGCGAACAACTCCTCGAAGCGCGTCACCATGTCGCGGCTGCGGTCTGAAGCATTGGTGAGAGTCAGGGATGACATGCAGACGAGCGTCGCTTCCGTCGCAAGTGCCTTTTCGCGCCACTTGCCGACGTTGGCGCAAGCGTCGGCTTCCGAACTTTCGAGGGCCAGAGCTAATGCAGGGGCAACTACTGCAAATCCTGACTCCAGACTTTCGCCCGAGGTTTACTCATGACCGATTTTAGCGTCGCTCGCCGGCTGACGGCTGAGCTGCTGGGAACAGCCCTCTAATCCTGACCTTTTGGTTTCGGCCTCGTCTAAGGCCTGGTCTCTGCAGGCATGTCGCCACGGTGGTGGGCGGGGTGGTCACCCGGCGCGACGGCGAGCCCACCGGCCCCTTGCCGGGCGGGCTGGCGCGCGAGCCACCCGCCTCACGCACGGAGCCTATCGCAAGCGCAAGGCGGTGATGGTCCCGTTCGTCCGATGATGGGCGAACGGCGCCAGGCTCGCTTACCAGGAAAACCCGACGGTCGCCTTGGCCATGTTCTGGTAGCGCGACCCCGCCAGTCCGATCCCGGCATCCCAGCCGTCCTTCTGGTGGGTGTAGACGACCGCGAGACCGGCCTGGTCGTTGAACGTGCTGAGCCCCCCTCCGATGCGGTTCGTGCGTCCGTCCGCCGGCGAGATCATATCCAGCGCGGCCGACATCGCGACCCCGCCGGACACGACGTGCTCGGCCTTGCGTTGGACGGCGGCGAGCGCGTCGGTGGTCGAGGTATAAGCCAAGGACGAGGTCGGAATAAAATACAGCCCGATGCCTGAACCGCTCCTAACCCTGTCGCTCCCCTGGCAATTCGCCAGGTTCAACGACGTGTAACAGATTTCGACGCCGGGTGTCGTCGCGCCGCCGATTCCGGAAGGCGGCGGCGGGGTCGTTTGCGCCAGGACGTTGGCGGGCAAGATCGCAAGAGCGGCGACTAGCGGCACGACAAAGCTACGCATGACGTTCTCCTTCATCCTCAAGTATCGAGCGAGGTGTCGATGGAGGAGGATTGGGTATCAACCTTGGCGCGAAAGCTAGTCCCCATCCGCTCAGGTCTCGACGTCGGACCGGTCGCAGAGCTTCGAAAAACGCGACGGGATCGCGCAGGCCACCACGAGAGCTTCGGCCGGACATGCTCCACTCCATGAACGAAGGCGGAACATTATCCAGGACTAGTCCGGGGAATCGAGTCCCGAAGCATCCTGTTTTACCCAATTTGTTCCGGTTTCCGGCAGTGAGCCCATCGCCGTGTCGCAGCATTTTAGGGCCGTGCCGCCAAGCGATTGATATCACTCGATCAGGCCATCCAGACAACTTAAGCCGTACAACTTAACGCTGGCCCTGGAGACGCATTTCCAACCTAACGCCGTCCCTATTCCGCATCTGTGGCTACTCGTGGCCAGCCGAGCCTCGCTCCTTGAGCAACCGCGCTCGCTGGTCCGGTGAAACCGTCAAGGTCGTGTCGATCGTGAACTCCCAAAGGAGGAAGCCCACAACCAACGAGCGCGAGACGGTCCCCGCAGTCGAAAGAAGCCACGGGTTTCGCTTCGCAAGGCGGCGCAACAGCCAGAACGGCAGCTCGATGTCCATTTCGACCTCACTGCCCCGAGAGTTACAGACGAATGCGACAAAATCGGACGCACCCTGGCTCGTAACTAGATCGGCCGGCCCGCCGGGAACACTTCCGCGAAATATTCCTCCACGGCGACGCGAGACCAAAAGGGACCAAGAATTCTCTTGATGCCGCGGTTCTTCGCCATCGCCTCTCGAAATGAGGGTGAAACACGCCAACGCCAGCTGATCTCGCGAGAGCTGATCAGATTTCGCCCCAACTCTGAGATTGCGCGCCTGTCTGGGGAGTGCAGGTGCCCTTCGGCCATGAGCCACGAGAGATCGCGCGGAAAGCAGTTGAGATAACTTTCGGCTTCCGTCCGCGTCATCGAGAACTCCGTCCTGTAGGTATCAGGAAGCTCCGGCACCACCAGGAGTTCAGGACGCTGGCGTGCGAGGATCTCATGAGCAAGGTCGCGAGAAATCTGCAGCCTCTTGATGTGCATGTTAGCCGAAATCCGATCATCGCAATAGAGAATGATCTCCCTCTGAACAGCGGCCTTTATGATGGCGCCCCACGGCTTCTCCTGGGCGCCTATACCATGGAGAAGGTCTTCCAACGGACAGAGCGAAACCTCTGGCAACGGGACATGGCGCAGTCCGCGAAGCTTTCTCGCCAGACCTACGGCAACACTGCGATGTAGCTGAAGCTCTGGATAAACCCACTTTGTGATCGGATCTTGATTTAGGCTCAGCAAACCCAGACTGACCAACTGCCCGGCACCGGAAGCCGGGATTTGGTAAGTCTGAGAGAATTCTTCAAAGGACATCCGTTCATTCATCCGGCGTCCGGCCTCACGCACGCTTGCCGGATCCAACCACTGGATTTTGCGGAGGACACCGCGGCCAGCGGGCGCGCTGACCAGGCCGCAATCAATCATCTCGCGCAGAACGCGGTTTTCGATCCTCAACTCCCGCGCGGCTTCTCGGAGGGTCAGTTGGCCGGCCCCTTCTCGCTGGGCGCGGAGTCGCGACGGCCCGTGACTGCACGGCTCCCAGTCGTAGTAGAGCTCTCTCACAATCTCGAAGCAGGACTTTCCCGCTCGGGCTCTGGCCAACTTGAAGAAATTCGGCAACGCCACATTGCCGGACGTCATCTTCTCGTCGAAAGATTCTGGATACCGGGCCAAAATCTCCATGCCCGCAGCCATGTCGGCCGCACGCTGAGCGCCCCCCTTCACCGCATCAAAGGTCGCTGGTGTGTTCCTGCCCTCCATTAGAGCCGTGACCCGAGCGAACACCATCGCTACTTCAAAAGCCAGGGTTGGCGGGCAGTCGGCCAACAGTGGCGGAAGGGTCAGCCCTGGCGGGGCCCGACAAGATGGTTCAGGGTCAATAAGCGCCGCCAACAGGGCCAGCCACTTTCGTTGCCGCCCCGGAATCGTAGGCGTCGTGGCAGTGCGCAAATCGAAGCCGCAGTGCTCGCACAATTCGACGCGAAGTGTGCTGCTCCAGCCCAGAGTTCGATTACAGGTCGGGCATCGCTGAACAAGTATTTCCCAGGTGTTTGGGCAGTAAGGAAGCTTCAAAGCCCATCGCGCGCGATGGTATGGGGCGTTGCGAAGGCCCGCCGGAGATACGCGCCGATCACAGTCGATGAACCTCCTGTAGTGGTCTCCTTCCGGATCGCTTCGCGCAGTTAGCCGGTCGAGTTGTTTCTCCGTCAGCCGTAATCGCCAAGCCAGTTTACCCGGCGCCGCGAGAGCGGCTTCGAGGCCCTGCTTTCCGAGGTTCTCGAACCCCACGCGGGTGAGAAACCCGCTCCGAGTGTCGAAATGATTGTAGTTTGCCAATCGGGCGGTGAAGCCGAAGAAGCTTTCGTCGGGGTAGGGCTCCAGACCAAACAGTATGCGATCCTCTGTCTGGAGGACGTGCGCCGCGGTGTGGGTCATGCGGCTTCCTCCTTCAGGAATGGGTTTGATTTGGTGATGCCATTGGGGATCGCCCAGCGATCAACCGCTAGTGCCAGGTCGTAACGTTCAATCCGGCTGGCGCCTCTCGGCAGGGCGATTTCCAAGGCCGCCCCAATGAGCCGAGAGACACGCCCAATCACACCGTTGGTGATGGCGTGCAGGCAGCCCAATACCCAGGGATCGTCCAGCCCGCTCGACTCTTGTAGAATCCCGCGCTGGACCATCGACTCATCCAACAACCTCGCATAGCCGGCCAAAAGCCCGCGATCCGTTGGGCTGCGAAGGTCCAATGGCTTGAAATCACATGGCGCCACCAGCCGGCCGCCGAGCTGGACATTCCTGGTAAAGAGGCCATTCGCCTCCCCCGTGCCCAGGAAAATGATCGGCACCACGCCATCGTCCAGCAGCCTCTTGAGACTGTCGGTAACGTCACTTCTCTCGAAATTGCGGTAGTTGAGGTGCTGGATCTCGTCGATGATCAGGAGATCGGTCTGGAACCGCTCAAAGCATGCCTTCACCCGCATCTTCAGCGCGTGCTCGGTCCCTTGCGAGGCATAGGGATCTCCGAAGTAGTTCAAGATCGAGACCATCAACCGCTTGGGAGTCGCGGCCCGCTCCATAGGCACCAAGACGACTGGCACTCGGTCCGGCGTTCGCGGCGCCTTGGTGTGAATTTGACGAACCAGTTCGTCAGCCGCGGTGCTTTTGCCTGAACCTGATGGAGCCAGGACCCGCATTCCCTTTTGCGGAAGACCTCGCGTTGCTCGGCCCAGCTCCACCAGGTAGTGGGCGCGTCTTTGAAAGTCGGTGTGCGGCGGATACGGGATGTAGATCTGCTGGAAGCGGGCGATCTTCTCGGCGATGTCGTAGGCGTTCATAGTTCGATCTCCTTCCAGGAGCTGAGGTCGACTGAAAAGTCGGCGAGGTCGCCGGTCTCGGGCTTTAGGTGCGCGTGTTCCTGGACGGCCTTCGGCCGTCTGGCCTTGGGCGGTTGCCGCTTCTTCATCCGGCCAGGGCGCGAGGGCTTTTGGCCGCCATCGCTCCGTTCATGCGCAAGCAGATCGTGCTCGATGACAGGTGCAAGTCCGTCGTGGCGCGCCGGCGCATAGGCCAGCGCCACCTCGCCGCCCGGTGACTGGAGCTTTGGGGCGTTTTGCAAGCGCGCGAGAGCACGACGCTCCTTGCCCTTCAGAGTCGGAGCCAGCTCTTCAAGCTTGCTGATCATGTTCGCCCTGACGCGAAGACGGTCAGATTGGGTGCTAAACCCATCTCCGTTCCGAGCCGCCCATTGCTGAAGTTGCCGGTGATGCCAAAGCGATACGCCTTGGCCGTAGGTCTCGTCCGCACAAGGCAGCGTCACGTAGCGGCTGGTGCGGCGGTTCCAGACGTGGATCTCCGATAGGCACGCCGGATTATACTTCACCTTGACGGTGGCCGTTGCAGAGCCCTTGCGGCGACTCCTGACGGCCTCGTAGCCAACAAGATCCTCGAGAAGGGCCGAGACCTTGGCCTCGTCATGAAAGATCAGCCCAAAGAGCTCCACGCCTGATCGCGTGACGCGGCAGGGGTACTTCACCGCGCCGAGCATCCTGTCGAGCTGCGCATCGTCGCGGATCCAGTCGATGCCATGCTGTTTGGCGCTTTCTTTCCACAGCAGACCAGGCGGGGAGCCCTCTCCACGACGTGGCGTGATGTGATAGAGGGTGAGCGCCTCCCAGATCAGCTCTTCCAGCTCGGTAAGCGTAAGAACCGCCTCCTTCTCCGGATCGTATCCGAACTCGCGAAGCAGCTCGGGTTTCAGCACGCCGCCGGGCAACTTCGTGTTCAGCAACGAATTGATCGTACCGAACAACCGCTCGACGATGGCCTTGTAAGTAGGCGAGCCGACGGGGGCGAGGCGCAAGGAAATGCCCACGTCGATGAACGCATCCTCAGTCGCAACGCCGGCGAATTCCTTGCCATTGTCGACAACGATCTCGTCAAACCGGCCGAAAATACTGCGAAGGTCGGGGAACTCGTCCGCCGACCTGGGCAGATGCATCTTTGGCCGGTTGGCGCGCTTGACGCACTCCATGACCGAGTAGATCGACGGCGGCTCGAAGGTGAGGACGAACCCGACGACGCAGCCACTGTAGACGTCCACGAGCGCGGTGAGCCACGGGCGACCAAGCGGCAGCATCGCAGCGCCGTCGATTACCGCGACCCCGTCGAGGATCGTGTGATCCATAGCTCCGAGTTGGAGTATCCGGGTGGCGCTCAGGCCCTTCCCGCAAGCCTTGAACCGAGCGTTTGCGTATTTGAGGCCATACCTTTCGCGGACGGTCTCGAAGCACTCCGTCTGCCGCACCTCCCTTCGAAATATCTCGCGCGACGGCAAATCCAGTTGCGGCAGCGAAGACGCCTGATCCCTGCGTTCGAGATTGATTTTTTCGAGGGTGGAGCACAGGCGGGCAAAGGCATCAATGATCGACCAGCGCCGGCTCGACCAATACCAAAGCGCGGCTTGGCGCAGCTCGGATTTCACTTCGGAACAAAGGCGCGCTCGACGTTTCACGCGCCCGGACATCGAGACCATCTGGGCGATCGGCCGATCACCCGGGGTCCCTCGCTCATCCATCCAACGTCTGACGGCGCGAGGGCTCGGTTTGCGAGGGAACTTCTCGGCCTCGGCCGGGTGCGCGCCCCAAAGCTTGGCCAAAGCAATCCGATATGATCGGTCACTCCTCGGCATCTCGGGCATGGCGTCGAGGCCGCGAACCACGAAGGCCCGCATTCGGGCCATCTGGTCCATTTTAACCGTGTCTTCCAGGTCGACATCCTGGAGGGCGGCGATCTTCCGGACGGGCGGTCCTTGAGGGTCTCGCTCCCGCTTGAGATCGCCGGCCGCGAGCGCCCCCAACACCCAGTTTGTGTCGGGCGCGCGAAGCTCACCATCCTCATCTTCAACCTGGAACGGACCAAGCCTGGCCTCGTCCAGGAAATGCAGGAGGTTGTCGCCCAGGTAGCGCTCGAACCTCAGCCGCTGGCCGCGGTAGGTCCAGAGTTCACCTAGGTTGAATCGAATGGGGAGGCTCATCGGACAGCCCTCCCCGCAAAGCTCCACGAGGTGACTGCGGCTACCCGGGATTCCGCCGTCAGCAGACCGTTCAGGTCGATGGTGATTAGCCGGCGGACCATCATCGCTTGCGCGATCGCCAGGCCCCTCGGCTCGCCGCCAAGGACGTCGGAGAGATCTCCGAGCGTGGTTTCACCTGCGGCCTGTTCGAGCAATTCCATGGCCTGGTAGGCGTGGACCTGATCGAACTGAACCATGCGCCGCGACTGGATCAGGTCGATATTGGCGTAGACGATGTGGGGCTCGAAAAGCTGTTGGCGCCCCAGCACCCGAAAACGCCAACCCAGACTTTCGCAAACGTCGCGCACAGCCGCGAGCTTCTCGGCGTATTCGGGCGAGGAGAGCTGCTGAAGACGGCCTTTGACTTCGACCACCTCGACCGTTCCGTCGTCAAGCAGACGAACGCAGTCGGCGATGTAGATCCGCTTGGCGCCATTGATGACGAACTCGAAGCGGAAGGGTTGGGAGCGGTAGTCGACGACATTCGTATCGACCTCAGACCGCTTCAGCAGCGCCAGCTCGTTCATACCCTCGTAGGGCAGGGCCCGCCCCGCCTTCCGGCTGATGTAGAAGCCGGTGACCATCACGCGGCGGCCGGTCAGCACCGAACGAATAGGACTTCCGTCTGGCGTCATGACGACAGTCGCCGCAGGCAGAGTGACGCGGCTGTCGCTGTCCCGACCTGGTTTGGTCAAAGGCTCCAGGATTGTGTCCAGCAGGCCAGGACCGGGCGAGCGCAGCTCTTCAGAGAGCGCGTGGTTGGGAGGCGGGCCATGCGGCCAGCCTGTGATTTGCATGTTCATTGAACCTCTCCATTTTTCGAAGAGGCGGAGCACTGGCGTGCGACATCGATCGCTCCGGCAGGAGTCGTCGTTGACATCATCGCGCTGTCAGGGGAGAGTTCCGGTCGCCGCAAAGCGTGTTTCGGATTCTCTCCGGAACTGGGGCCTGAGGAGTTTCCACCTCCTCGGGCCCAGCTGCTCCGCCAGATGTGGCGGCCGTGGCCTAGATCATTTCATTTTGATTTCCTTCTCGCTCTAGGAAGCTGGTTCCGTTTGGACATAGCTCCGCCGTTCCTCCGAATAGGTCATTCGGCAAGGCTTGCTCGGCGAGCAAATCGAAGTCAGCGAGAAATTTTGAGTCCGATCAAGGCGTTATGAACTCAAAAGAGCAAAAATAAGCGCTTGATCATGACCGCCACCCAACTTGGGATTACTGGGCGATTGAATAATGTATTATAGTACATCAACTTCGCGGGGACCTATGGTCACCGCGCGCCATTAGGAATGCCCGCCCCACTCTATGGGCATTCGAAAGGCGCGCTTCAGCTCTTTAGCGACAATCAGCAGAATTTGGCTCAAAGGGGACCCACGAAGGTCCGCTCTGCCGCGATTCTGTCGAGGGCAACCGCTAGGCGCCTTCCCGGCGGCCAATACGCCTGGTACGTTGAATCCATGGACGGGCAGCTACCACATGGATAGAGTCGACCGGGCGACGCGGTCACGCATGATGTCGAGCATTCGCAGTCGTGACACTGCGCCGGAACGAGCCGTCCGAAGCTTGGTGCACCGCCTCGGCTTTCGCTTCCGCCTCCAGGCGCGCCATTTGCCCGGCACCCCCGATCTCGTGCTCCCTAGGCTGAAGACGGCCCTTTTCGTGCATGGCTGCTACTGGCATCGCCATGCCGGCTGCCGGTACTGCTACGAGCCGAAATCCAACGTCGAATTCTGGCACCGAAAGTTCAAGGACAACATGCACCGCGATGCGGCCGCCGAGGCCCAATTGCGGGACATGGGCTGGTATTCCGTTGTCGTCTGGGAGTGCGAGGTTCGGAACCGAGACGCACTCGCCGACCGGCTGAAGGCGACCCTCGAGGGACGGCAGGCAGCATGACGCCCGCAGACCTCCGTGAGGAAAAACTCGCCCGCATCAAGGCGGGAGCCGCGCCCCGCGTCCTGGAGCTTTGTTCGGGCTGCGGCGGCCTGTCGCTTGGTCTCCAGGCCGCCGGTTTCGACCTTGTTGCCCACGTCGAATTTGATGCGACTGCGGCCGCGAGCTATGCCCTGAACTTCACGCCGCCATCGACCGACCATAAAGACGGCTGGGCGGTGGCGCGGGACATGGAGGCAACCGATCCCGCGAAACTGGCCACAGACATCGGACTAAAAGGCGATGTTGGTGGTCACTTCGACATCCTTGCTGCGGGGTTGCCATGCCAAGCTTTCGCCCGCATCGGCCGCTCGAAGTTGCGCTCCGTCACCGGCGACGGCGATGCTTATCGCAATGACCCGCGCGCCAAGCTCTATCAACGCTTCTTGCACTTCGTCCGCGTCGTACAGCCTGTCGCAATTATAATCGAGAATGTTCCGGACATCCTGAACTTCGGTGGCCATAACGTTCCTGAGGAAATCTGCGACACACTGGACGAGCTTGGCTACGCTGCTCGATATACTTTGCTAAACGCCGCTTTCTACGGTGTGCCGCAGATGCGGGAGCGCCTGTTCCTCATCGCCATAGACAAGAGCCTCGGCTTCTTTCCGTCATTCCCGGAGCCTTCCCGAGCTGCGCTTCTCCCCCCAGGCTACGCCAGTGCCAGGGCTACCGCTCTCAAATATATTCCTAAGGATGGAGGACGTTTTACCCCTTCGCCCCCAGCCAAAACCGATCTCAATGGTGCCATTACGGTGCGCGATGCGTTGAGCGATCTTCCCAAGATCGTCGAGCACTTCAAGGCACCCAAGACCATGAAGCGGCGAAAGACGTCCGAGGTTGTCCCCTATCGAACCTACACCGGCCTCAATCCCTACGCGGCGCTTATGCGAAGCTGGCCTGGACACGCTCGGATGATCTTAGGCACCAACGGCCATGTCGTCCGCGTCACACCACGCGACTTCCCCATTTTCAACCAGATGGACCACGGGGGCGACTATCCGCACGCTCACAAGGTGGCGCTCAGCATTTTCGCAAAGCGTCTGAAGAAAATGAGAACGCCGCCTGCCGAGGGCTCCGAAGCATGGTCGGCTTTGCACGCCGACACTGTACCCCCCTACAAATCCGACAAATTCCCAAACAAGTGGTGGAAGCTGAACCCCGACATGCCTTCGCGGACCCTAACCGCACACATGGGCAAGGACACCTATTCGCACATCCACTGGGACAGCCATCAGAAGCGTACCATCTCAGTGCGCGAGGCCGCGCGTCTCCAGTCGTTTCCAGACAGCTTTCGGTTTGCCGGTGCCATGAACGCGGCGTTCCGACAGATCGGCAACGCGGTCCCCCCCCTGCTTGGCAAGGCGATCGGAGACGCCCTGAAAGCGGACCTCCTGAAGCCAGCCGTCGCACCACCGGTCGTTTCCGAGGAAGAAGCCGCCTAGTCGGATGATGATTGCGGCAGAAGTCTGCCGTTGAGGATCACCGACAGGTCTTGGATCGGAAACGCAAAGGTTTCGACACCTCGCTGTGATCGCATCTTGTTGGCGCGTCGCCGAATGTCCCGCGCCAGCTCACCTGGAGACCGCACCGAGCCATCCTGTAGGGTTCGCAAGAAATTGGCCCAATCCGACCAGACCGCGCGACTGTCTTTCTCTTCATAGCCGCTAAGGTGGGCATGGTAGCGGCCGAGAACGAACAACCTGATCTTCGGCTCCTGGATGACGTCGAAGCCAAGGCGCTTCGCCAGCTCACGCGAACCGTGCTTCTCAAGCCAAGCAAGCGTTGTCTCGATCCAGGCGTTGGAGCTGTCGATCAGCGTCGCCGCAGTGTTGCGTCGCAAGCGATTGTCCATCCCGACGGGGTGCTGCCATTTGAGCTGGAAGATGGCGACCTCCTGCGTGCGGATGTCCAGCAGAGCGAAGTCGATATCTGTCTGGTCTTGCGAGCCTTCCCGGAGGCGAAGGTTGCGTCCGTTGGTCTTCCATCGCGGCCCAGCGAACAGTTCGGTCAGCTCTTCAATCCAGCGAGCTTCGCGATTGTTCACGGCACGGAACCAGTCCTTTTCGAACCGCGCCTTCAGGTCGTTGATTAGGAACAGGTGCGGATTGATGTCGAGACCATAGATCGGAAGGATAAAACTGTCGGTTCCGGCCTGAACCAGGGGTGCCCAGGTCGGATCATTTGCGCCCGTATGGACCTTCCGATTCCCGCCGCTCAGCGTCAGCGACCGCAGCATCATCTCGATCTCGGCATAGTTAGCATCCAACTGGCCGGCGACCCCGCGCGTGAACGGTTCGATGGGCGCATGAGCGGTCAGCAGGTTGCGAATATGAAGTTCTGGATAGCGGGCTTTCAGCAGGGCGGCATATGCAATGTGCTTCTGCGAGCGGCCGGACAGGACAGCCAGAAGCTCCTGCCACCGTGAGTAGGGCCGGCCACCAATGATATCGTCGGGACCCAGCATGTCGCTGCCGAACATGCGGCTCAGATAGATCCGGCCCCATTCGAGGAAGTAGCCGTCGATCTCAGACGTTGTCGTATAGCCAATTCCCCAACCTGCGAACACGTCGACGCGCCGGCGCAGCTCAGGCAGTAGTTCGGCGTGCCGGGCCTCCAGAGCGCGCTCCGCCGGGCGGTTGACCCGTCGTCGGTTCTCGCTGGCCCAACGCAAGCCATCCATCCCGATCAGCTCATCGTAATGGGAGGCTTTCTGGGTCTTGAGGTGCAACAGATCGCCGATCATCGGCAGGTCTGTTCGGTTCGGCCGTTCGATCCGGCCGGCGACGAGCCCTTCCTTCAACCACCAATGGGTGCGGACGCCCAACTCAAGTGAACCCGCAACGAATAGGAAGTCGTCGGCCTGCGCCTGGTGCTCTGGCCGCGACTCATAGAGGCGGAAAGGCTTCGTCGCAGGCGTATCGGGAATAACGCGGCTTAGCGCTTGGTTGACGCCCCAGCCCATGATGAAGCGTTGCTTACGATCGTTCGCGGCAAGGTGTCGCTTCGGCTCGAACAGCTCGCGGCAGAAAAGATCATCGAGACAGCGAATCGTCTCGAATGCGGTGACGGCCGATGGCTGCTCCCAGGCCTTCAGGTAGTCCCGTTGTTCACCGATGGCGCGACCAAGACGGTCCACCGGCGGCTCCACATTCGGTCCGTCACCCGAAATGGCTAACCTCGATGTTGGGCTGGCCTGTCCGGCTGATCCAGGCGCCGAAGCGTTGGACAAGATTTGGCAGGAAGGCCGGCGCGATCGAGGCCTGTCGGTCGGCCAGGTTCTCGTTCAGCCACTTCAATGGACGAGTCTGGACATTCTTAAAACGCACCATCAGCGGGGGGCCATCCAGGAGCGGTGGCAGAAAGTGTTCAGAAACGTCGACGTTCTGGTTCACCAGCTTGGCGAAAAACTTGTCGCGCTTCTCAACTGCGGCGTTTGACAGGTCCGCCTGGGTTAGTTGGGCGACCTTGGCGTCCCAGTCTGGCTGGCTGGCCTCGTCGATGCCGGCAAGCAGTACGACGTCAGCCTTCTGGGTGGCCATGTCGCAGGCCGGGGTAAGGATCACCGTGAGCTGTCCGTCCAGCCGGAAGATGTCACCCGTGTGCGCCCGGCTTTCCAGGAGCGCCGGATGAATGTAGGCCTCGTAGGGGTGCCAGGACGCATTGCCGTTGCCGTCCAGGCCCAGCTTCTCCGCGACATGGCCGACATACTGTCGAGTCACAATCCGGGTTAGCTCGTCCTCATCGGCGCCGGTCAGGCCGGTGTAGGTCTCCCAGCGCGGCCACAAGCGCTTCAGGAAAATGTCGGCTCCCGACGCCTGGACTTGGCGGCGGGTCGATCGCAGCACAGTCATCAGCATCCATTTTTCGCCGAGCCAAGTAGTGACGGGCGCGTAGACGTTATCGTCGCCCTTGTCGAAGACCCGGACAAGCGGGAGATCCTTCAGGGACTGATCGAGATCAGCGGGGTTGCCGCTGATGATGCCGATAGGAACGCCAACCTCTTTCAGGCTGGTCTGGGCCAGTTCGTTGCCGCTCCTAGCCGCGCCCTTCTCCCCCTTGGCGGGCGGAAGCCGCAGGTCAAACAGGGCAGCGTCGATCCGGCGGAACGAAAGCATATCCTTTGCCTCGGCCACGTCCGCAGCCCGCACGATGGCGATCTGCCGGTCCGCGCGGGCGCTGTTCCAGTCGTCAACCGCGTCCTGAAAGAGCTGGACCTGACTGTCATCGTCCTCAACGAAAAGCACCTGCATCGCGCCCATCAGCTCGCCTTCCGTTCGGGGAGCGCGAATCTGATCTCGAATCGCGCGCCACCCTGAAATTCCATATGGAACAGGAGCGCGCCTTCTGACCGAGCCAGCGCCTCCTTTGCGATGTTCAGCCCGAGCCCCGTACCGTCTGGCTTTAGGCTGAACCCGACATCGAAGATGTCTTCCGCAAACTCCGACGTCACGCCGGGACCATTGTCATCGACCCAGATGACGAGCTCGTTCTTCTGTGTGAAAAGCCGCACGTTGATGCGGGGGTCGGGGGTCTGCGCTTCCTCCAACCAGTGGACGGAGTTGGAGAGCAGGTTGACCATCGCGGTCATCAGATCGTCGGGGTAACCGACGATCTCCGGCGCTTCAATGCCGCCTTCGATGTGTATGCGGGTTTCGTGGGTGTCGAACAGCGCCTTCGCCGCCGCGATCGGTTCCGCCGGCCTGAAGAACTGCGGCTGGCCGCGGCGGCCGCCCGACAGGGGACGCAGCGCCTTGAACAGCTCCGACAGCCGCATGGCATTCTTGCGCATGTGGTGAAGGCGGTCGGGAAAGATTTCCTCCGCCTTCTGCTGGCGCTCGCCCCCAACCTTCAAATCAGGGAATATGGTCTGTAGCCGGGCGCTGGTCGTGGATAGATAGGTTACCGCGGGCGCGCCTTCGTGCAGCACTTCGCTGATGATGGCCCCAAGTGAGGACTTGGCCTCCAGCACGCGCTGCCGCTCTTCGAGCACGCCGATCTTGTCGATGAGCTGCGCCGATTCCTTTGCGACCACTGCTTCGGCGGCGGGCTGATCCTCCGCTGGCAAGGTCGCAATGAGCTCGCGAATCTTTTCCAGGCCCGAGAGAACGCGCACTTCCTCGAAGGTCGTCGAGCTGGGACGGGAAATGCCGGTCTGCTTGCGGAAGGCGTAACGGCGCGGCTCTATCTGCTCGGTCAGAAGCTTCTGAATGATGCGAGCGAGCCGGACGAACGCGCCGTTCTGTTCGAAGCCTTCCCGGCTGCTTCGCTCAATCAAGCCGCTGCCGGATTGGTCATCGACGGTAATGTAGCCGGCGACTTGGTTGTGGCCGATCTTCAGGCTGGGATTCTGAACGCGCAGCCGGTCAAGCGTCAGCCAGTCGTTCTCGGGGTCGCCATAGGGTCTGACCCGAAAGCCTCTGCGATAGATCGCGACACCGGCGATTTCGTCGAGGATTTTTCGACCCTGCGTCGCCGTCAGCTCGCCAAGACCGGCGCGGCTCATAGTCTGTCGGACGGTTTGAGCCTCGCGGTCGAAAATATAGAAATGAACGCCGACGATACCGCAGGGCTCCTCGTCGTCGTCGAGTGGTACGCTCAGGTCGATCGCGATCGGGGCCTGACCGCCGCGTCTAATCTGCATCGTGCCGTCAAAGACGCCGGCCGCATCAAAGAAGCCCACGACTTCATAGTCACAGGTCGTAAGCAGCGGGAACGGCTGGACCTCGAACGCTGGCGGCGGCCCTCCTTCTGTTAGATCGGCATCTTCGGCGACAATCGCGCCGACGAGATCTGCGCCGTCGAAGCCGGCGTTGTCTTCCGTGCAGGCCGAGAGGTCGAGATAGATCTTGAAAGCCCGTTCGGGGTCCGATTGCTCCAGCGGTGAGATCAGGCGGCGCAGTTCAAGGTGAAGGCGCGCGAGCTTGGCTTCCGACCAGCTCTCGTTCAGCTCGCGGACCTCAATCTCAGTGCCGGTCGGTCCGGGCGTAGCCTGGGTCAGGTAGTCGATGGCGATATCGGAAAGGTAGGCGTCACCGTCGAAGATCGACCAGTCGATCTCAGGGATCAGGACTTCCTCAAGCGAGCCTTCGGCTTCGGCGGTTGAATTCAGCCCCATCTTCTGGCCAAGTTTGGCGGCGGCGAATCGGCCAATTCCCTTCGAGCCCATGAGGGGCCGTCGCAGTTTACGGGAAAACCTGAGCCCGCCTTTCGACGACGTCGCGGGCTCCATCCACTTATCCCGGACATCGGATAGCGACATGCCGTGACCATCGTCTTTGATAGTTATGCGGCCTTTGCCGGCTTCCAACGGCGGGGCGAAGCGAATCCAGACGTAGCCTGCATCCGCGTCATAAGCGTTCTTCACTAGCTCGATCACGGCGGCCTCAGGACCGCTGATCAGCTGATCACCAATCGTCCTGATGATCCGCGCGCGCGGCTTGAACTGAAGTTTTAGGTTGTCGCCGTCAGCCATCGCCCATCCCTGAGTAGCGAACCTAGTTCAGTTGTACTCGGTTCGCAAAGTGGCTTCGTTAGCGCGCTCGCTTTGGTCACTGTCTCTTATTGCGTTCGTGGCGGGCGGTAGGCGCAATGTCGGCTGCGGGACATTCTGACCTCCTGTTCGACAGACGAAACCATGCGACCCAGCGAGCGACCGGCCACCAACGGCCTAGGTCGCGTGCCTGATGAAAACTTTCCCCGCGCCAACGCTTTCTGCCTCGCTACCGGGCTCAGTCTGCATCGATTCCGCTGTTGTTCAGCTCCAGCAGCTTGCGTGCGATGGTCAGTTCTGTCGCGTAGGGTGGCAGGCCGTAGAGGTCCTTTATTGCGATGTCGGCCTGCTCCCGCGCCCGCAAGTATCCCTCCGTTGTCCAGCGCTCCGGCAGGTCAGAGGTGTTCGCGGCTAGCCAGGGATGGCCGAACCCGCAGATCGGGTGGTCCGTTTCAACTTTCAGCGCCAGTGTCCCAGCCGGTGTCGGAGTCGAATAGAACGGGCGCAGGATTGGGAAAGTCTCGAATGTCCTGGAAACGGCGAAGCGCTTGGTCCAGCCCGTGCCGCGCGAACGAGTCAGGCGAGCCCATACAGCGAAAACCGACGAGCCGAAGAGCAACGGGACCGCCATGTCACCATCGATCGCAAAACACGTCTGGACCGGCACTTCCTGAAGGCCGTCGAATTCAAGTACCCTTGGAGGAAGCGCACCGTCTTCCATGAGGAAGCGGCTGAATGTCGGCGCGCTCCACAAGACCGTGAGATCGGCAAGACGCCGTCCCGTCTTGGCTTTGCTGCGAAGCCGCGCCAGCAGACTCGCCGCAAGCATCTCCTCGGGCGCCATTTCCTCTAGCGCCTCAATCGGGATCGCTAGCTCGTCCGCCGCAGCACCGGGACCGGGCAGGTAAGCCCGGAGCAGGGGGGCGATCTTCTCATGACGGCGAATGGCCTCACTGAGCTCCGAAGTGATCGGTACGCGCACGATGTCACGAGGATCAACGCCGCGCGTCGCCAGCTTCCTGTTGGCCACAAACCGCTTGAGCGGCTGAAGCATGACCTCTGTGGGTATTCGCTCCTCGTCGGCACCGCGCTCGCTCAGGCGACGGATACCCGAAAAGTCGGTGACCCTGGCAAGCGCCCAACGTTCATCACGCGCCAATTCAAGTGTTTCAAGTTTTGGCGTTTCGGCGACTAGGGCGAGGGTGCCATACCGATGCTCCCGCATTGCGAAACCAGCAATGGCCGAAGGATGCTCTAGGGAGCCCATCACGGACTTCAGTGGACCGCTCGAAGCGCGCTGATAACCCAGTTGGCTTTTGGAATTACGATCTAGCCAAGTGAGCACGGCGTGGGCGTAGTCAGGAAAATCGGGTGCGGCGCGCCCGACGACCAGCCTCGCAGCCGGCGCAACGCCACGGCGCGACTGCATCTGGATGGTCTGATCGATCCAGGCCTCGGAAAGAATGGGGCGGTAGCATTCGCTGAGCAATGCACCTTCGCCGTCGTATGCGTCGCTAAAGTTCTCCGGACGCCATAGGGCAAGGCTCGCAACCCGAGGGACTCTGCTCACGCCGGCGTGGTTGGCGATTGATGTGTGGATTTTGCTGCCCGGAAGGCACGCATCGGCCGTCGTCAGAACCAGATCCGCCACCCGCCGGTCGAGCGATAGGCGGTCACTGAGGCCCCACATTGGAGACCTTGCCAGCGAGGTATCGAGAACTAGATCGATGCCAAAGCCCAGATCGCCAAGCTCCTGGGTCAGCATTTTTGGCGGCGCATCCTCCGGCAGCGCCGGGGCGAGCAGGACTACGCCTTCTTTGGCCGCAAAGGTCTGGGCCTCCTTGATCATAGTCGTGAGCATGCGGGAACGGTCCGCCATGGCGTCGTCGGCAAGTACGACCACGACGCCATATCCACTCGATCGAGGGGCGGCTTCGATAGAACAGATCTCAATCCAGGGCAGCCACGGAGGCGCGGCCCCCATGCCGTCCCGGATGATCTCGGACCGCAGTCCCGCTACCTCCGACCACACGGGCGTCCAGTCAGGCAGCTTTGCAGCCTTGGCTATTCTTTCCGCCCGTCGACCTGCTGTCAGGACCAGCACGCTGAGACCAACTGCATCGTGCCGCGGCTCGGCGATTTCCAAACGACGCGGCGGAGGGACCAAATCTTTCGGCGCAGGTCTGTGGGGCTCACCCCACGCGTCCGGAAACGAAAAATTCAGCTTGAGGTCAAGCTCATCGGCGGTGGCCTTGGCCGCCCGAAAAACCGCCTCCTGCTCAGGCTCGGAAAGGTCGATCCATTCGGGCTCATAGACCTCAAGCGCAGCACGGGGTGCGTCGCTCAAGACTCTGAAGATCTTAGGTCGGGAGCTTACCCCCGCATGGACAAGCCGACTGAGAAATCGCGTGCGTGCGACCTGCTGACGCCAGCCGCGCGCGTGCTCTTTGCCGTGACGACGCCGGATGTAGTCGCCGCCCGCGCGGGCCAGCTTGCGCCGAGTCTTTTCGTCGGCGCCGAAGGCCAGGTCCAGCGCCGAAAGCGGCGCTCGCTCGATGATGTCGTCGCGCACGGCGGCAACAGCGCCCCATAGCTGCGCGCGCGTGCCGACGTATGGCCGGCCGTTCCACACAAAGACATCAATCCACTGATCGTCGATGCCGACCGAGATCATGGCTTCGTCGTCGAGGACTTTGATGTCGCCTATCTCCGAAGGAATGAACCCGGTGATCCGCCCCTCAGGATCACCGCTGGGAGTGCAGGTCGCCACGTACCAGCGATTTGGGAGCCTGCTGACGCCGAAGCAGGGCACTGCGAACCCCACATCGGTTAGGCAGACATAGCCACCAAGAATCAGACTGTTCGGATTGTCATCGAGATCATTGCCATCCAAGTCAGCGCGCCGCATTTCTACAGCACGCCCGTATCGTTGTAGTGCTGCATCACGATTTCAGTAATTTCGTGGATGAAGTCATCCGGCGCACGGTTTGGCATCCAGTCGTAGACCTTCCACCCGATGCCAAGTTCATCGAGCTTCTTAATAAAGTCTTCGTTCCTACCGATTGGATCTTCGAGATACTGTTTCGGAAGAATCAGCAGTCGGACATTGCCCTTGAGCTTGATGTGACGGTCGTAGGCGACCTCGACCGCCGAAGCCCGATGGTCCGGGGCGTTCTTGCCGGAGGCGGCAAGGCCAGCGATGTCGATGAAGCCGCGCGTCACGGTCTCATGGACTGGCACGTCATCCAGGACGTCGGAGCGAAGGTCGCCGCGCAGATAGTTTTCAAGATCACCGAAAGCCCAGCGTATGTGCCCGCCAGCGGCTTCCAGCGAGTTCTCAAGCGCGTAGTCGTCGAGCGGAACCGTCCGGTCAGCCTTGTCGTCGAAGACGCCCCCCAGCGCCCCACCAGTATCAAAAGGGTAGACGTGGTACGGTGCCTGCAGCGCGTCGGGAGAGAGCACGAACACGCAAGGGAAGTAGTTGATTTTGTCTGTCTTTTCGGTGCCGTCTCGCAGCTTGTAGGCGGGCCGGAGCGCAAAAAAATAGACTAGCTCGTGCTTCTTCATGAACTTGCAAGGTCGGGTTTCCAGCTGCTCCGCTGCGATAATCTCTCGGCCGATGCCGACCGCGGTCACATGGATAAGAGCTTTGACATCGAGCCGGGCCGCCGCAGCAGCGCGCTTTGCAAGTTCTTGCCTGGCAACGCCTTGGGCTCGCCGCTTGATTGCCTTCGAAGCCACACATCCTCCATTGGTGTAGCTTCATGATGTACTCGATATGCGCGAGCGTTGCGATGGTTAAGCTAGAATCTTGGGCGTCGCCGTCCGAGAGGCACAGCGACCAATGCCGCATCTCCGGCCCGGTGAGCTGCGCAGCAAGCCCACCTGCGACCGCCTCGCATTATTGACGGTCTTAAGTTGCAAATGGGTACGCGTTAAGTTGCAACGACAGACAACTTAAATGGCGGCCCGGAAGGGACTCGAACCCCTGACCTTCGCTTTAGGAAAGCGCTGCTCTATCCTGCTGAGCTACCGGGCCGCGTTCGCGCGGGCTTGGGGTCCATAGCGCAAGTTTCCGGGCGTGCGAACCCCGGGGCTGAAATGTGCGCCGACCAGAAAAGCGAGGAATGGGCATGGGTGTGCTGCGACCGCTGAAGACGCTGTATGTCCAGGTGCTGATCGGCATCGCGCTGGGGGTGCTGGTCGGGGCGCTGTGGCCGGAGGTCGGCGTGCAGCTCAAGCCGCTGGGCGATGCGTTCATCAAGCTTGTCAAGCTGGTGATCGCCCCGGTGATCTTCCTGACCGTGGCCAGCGGCATCGCCCACATGGGCGACATCAAGGCGTTCGGGCGGGTGGGGATCAAGGCCCTGCTCTATTTCGAGGCGGTCTCGACCCTGGCCTTGGCCGTGGGCCTGGTGGTCGGCCACATCCTGCAGCCGGGCCGCGGCTTCAACATCGACCCGGCCGCGCTGGATCCCAAGATCGCCGCCGGCTACCTGGAAAAGGCCCACCACGCCGAGGGGCTGGTTCCCTATCTGCTGCACCTGATCCCCGAGACCTTCTTCGGGGCGTTCGCCGAGGGCAACCTGCTGCAGGTGCTGCTGATCGCCATCCTGACCGGGTTCGCCTGCACCCGCATGGGCGAATTCGGCGACCGGGCGGCGGCGGCGATGAGCGACCTGGCCAAGCTGTTCTTCGGGATCATCCACGTGGTGGTCCGGCTGGCCCCGCTGGGGGCCTTCGGGGCCATGGGCTTCACGATCGGCAAGTACGGGGTCGCCAGCCTGGTGCAGCTGGGCGCCCTGGTGGCGACCTTCTACGTCACCGCGATCCTCTTCGTGGTGGTGGTGCTGGGGGCGATCGCCTGGGCCTGCGGCTTCTCGATCCTGAAGTTCCTGGCCTATATCCGCGAGGAGCTGCTGATCGTGCTGGGCACCAGCTCGTCGGAAAGCGCCCTGCCTCAACTGATCGAGAAGCTGGAGCGGCTGGGCGCGCGCAAGTCGGTGGTCGGCCTGGTGGTGCCCACCGGCTACAGCTTCAATCTGGACGGCACCAACATCTACATGACCCTGGCCACCCTGTTCCTGGCCCAGGCCACCAACACCCATCTGGGCCTTGGCCAGATGGCCGCCCTGCTGGGCGTGGCCATGCTGACCTCGAAGGGGGCCAGCGGGGTGACGGGCGCCGGCTTCATCACCCTGGCCGCCACCCTGGCCGTGGTCCCCGACATCCCGATCGCCGCCCTGGCGGTGCTGGTCGGGGTCGATCGGTTCATGAGCGAGTGCCGGGCGCTGACCAACTTCGTCGGCAACGGCGTCGCCACCCTGGTGGTCGCCCGTTGGGAAGGCGCGCTGGACCGCGACCGATTGTCACGGGAGCTGGACCATGGGCCGAACGCTTCCCGCCTTGAAGTTGTTGAGGATATTCCGAACCCTTAGCCGGCCCAGGGCGATCGCGGGCCAGCCGACGGCCTTTGCGACCGTCCCCGGAGCCCGAACGCGACCTTGTCGCGACCGAGGGCGATGCTTAGGCTTCGCCGCGTGGAAAAGTGCATCCAGGACAACCCAGAGTGCTGAACGTCGCGAACGCGGAGCGCTCGGAACAAGCTGACCACGTCGCCCTGATAACCCTGATCGAGACCATCGAGGCGCTGTCCTCGACGCGCACGATCGAGGACATCGCCGCCGTGGTCCGCTCGGCCGCCCGTCGGATATCCGAGGCCGACGGCGTCTGCTTCGTGCTGCGCGACGGCGACCAGTGCTGGTACCTGGACGAGGACGCCATCGGCCCGATGTGGAAAGGCCAGCGCTTCCCGATGAGCGCCTGCATCTCCGGCTGGGCCATGCTTCACGGCCAGACGGCGGTGATCCCGGACATCTATCTGGACGACCGCATCCCGCACGACGCCTATCGCCCGACCTTCGTCAAAAGCCTGGTGATGACCCCGGTGCGCGCCAAGGATCCGATCGCCGCGATCGGATCCTATTGGGCCGTGGGCCAGATCCCGTCGCCGGACACCGTGATCCGGCTGGAGACCATGGCCCGCGCCACCGCGGCCGCCATCGAGAACGCCAGGCTCTACGCCTCGCTGACCGACTCCCTCGAGCGACGCACCTTCCTGCTGCGCGAGCTGGACCACCGGGTGAAGAACACCCTGGCCTCGGTGCAGTCGATCGCCCGCCAGACCCTGCGCACCGCCCCCTCGCCCGCCGACTTCGCCGAGTCCTTCGAGTCGCGGCTGATGGGCCTGTCGCAGGCCCACGAACTGCTGACCCGCCAGGCCTGGGGCCGCACCGACCTGCGCGACGTCGTGGAGGCGGCCCTACAGCCGTTCGGCGGCCTGGCCGATCCGCGCTTCATCGCCCGCGGCCCGGCCATCGCGCTCACCCCCGAGACAGCGGTGGCGCTGCACATGACCCTGCACGAGCTGATGGTCAACGCCGCCAAGCACGGCGCCCTGACCACGGCCAGCGGCCAGGTCACCGTGGTCTGGCGGCTGGAGGACGTGAACGGGCGGCCCGGCCTGGTCCTGGAATGGGTCGAACGCGGCGGTCCCCCGGTCTTCGCGCCCAAGCGCCAGGGCTTCGGGACGCGGCTGCTGGAGCGCGGCATCGTCCGCGACCTGGCCGGCGAGGCCAGCCTGTCCTACCAGCCCAAGGGCCTGACCTACAGCCTGCGCGTGCCGCTGTCGGAGCGGATCGCGGCGACGAGCGTCGGCGCGGTCGCAAGACCCCCGGCATGAGCGCGGGTCGCGACGCGCCACGCATCATGATCGTCGAGGACGAGCTGTTGGTGGCGCTGATGGTGGAGGACCTGCTGACCGACATGGGCTGCCTGATCTCCGGCTCGTTCGGCGCGGTCGAGGACGCCCTGGCCTATCTGCGGGACGCGGCCTCGCCCCCGCCGGCCCTGGACGGGGCGGTGCTGGACGTCAACATCGGCGGCACGATGGTCTTTCCGGTCGCCGAGCGCCTGCGGGCCGCCGGCATCCCGTTCGTGTTCGCCACCGGCTACGGCGCCCTGCCCCGCGCGGGCTTCGAGGACGTGGTGGTGCTGAACAAGCCGATCAATCCCGCCTTGCTCAGGGACGCGGTCGAAGGGTTTCGCAAGGCGGCCTGACGGACTGGGAAGCGCGATCGCGCCGAGCCGGGACATCGCCGTCGAAGCCCAGGCTAGTAGGCCTTGCCATTCACCTTTCGCACCGGCAGGGCCGCCCAGTCGAAGTCGATGAACAGCCGCGCGTTGAGGCTGATGCGCGGGTCGTCGAAGTCGGGCGCGCCGCTGTCGAAGCTGGGGAATTCCGAATAGGTCGGACAGCCGCAGACGGCGCAGTGGTGGTGCTGGCCGATGTAGTGGCCCCACTGATAGGTCGAGACCCGGTCGCGGGCCGTGGTCAGCTTGAACTGCGCCGGCTTGTAATAGGCGTGCAAGGCGCCGCGCCGCGAGCAGAAGGAGCAGTTGCAGTCGGCCAGTTCGGTCGGGGCCTCCGTCACCTCGAACTGCGTGGCGCCGCAGTGGCAACGGGCTTTCAAGGGCAGGTCGGTCATGGCGCGATCCTCCGTCGAATGACACCGGGACCTTAGGCGCCCGCTGCTGATAGCCTGCTGTCAACATACTAAGCGCCGCGCCCCGCTGGAGGCGTGCGCCTGGGTCCGCTATCGTCCGATTCACGAAATCTCCACGCGCCGGCGAAGACACTGCGAAGCGTTGCGGAGACGTCGGCGAAAATCGGGCGGGTGCATGGTCGGCAAGAGACGGATCTGGTCGGCGGCCGTGCTCGCCGCGATGCTGGTCGGGCCCGTGGCGGCCGGCGCCGCCGATCCGGGTCCCGCCAGCCCCATCGACGCGCATTTGGCGGGCGCCAAGGACGCCATGATGGGCGATCCGGCCAGCGCCCTGACGCTGTCGACCCAGGCCCTGCAGATGGCCAAGGCCGACGCCGGCCCGCGTCGCGACCAGGAGATCGCCACCGCCCAGTGGCTGCAGGGCGAGGCGCTGTTGCGGCTGAACCGCCCCGACGACGCCGCGCCAGTGCTCGCCGCCGGCCTCGCGATGGCGGTCGCCAAGACCCCTGACACCAAGCTGCACGGCGACCTGGTGATGAGCCAGGCCTCGCTGGAGGCCGACCGCGGCCAGGTCCAGCTGGCGCTGCGCGACTTTCAGGCCGCCTATCGCATCTTCGGCAAGGCCAACCAGCCGCGCAGCCAGGCCGTGGCCCTGCAGAACATCGGCTCGATCTACCAGGACGCCCACGACTACAAGAAGGTGCTGCACTACTACGCCCAGTCGGCCGAGGCCTATCCGGCCGACCAGTTGCTGGCGCTGAGCGCGGCCAACAACATCGGCAACGCCCTGATGTCGGACGAGCAGTTCGATCGCGCGGTGACGGAGTTCCAGAAGGCGCGCGAGATCGCCCACCGGATGGACAGCCCCCAGCTCGAGACGCTGATCATGGCCAACCAGGCCATAGCCGAAGCGCATAGCGGCCGCCCCGACGCCGCCAAGGCCTTGCTCGACGCGGCGAACGCGCTGCTGCGCCCGGTGCCCGACGCCCAGGGCGCGCGGCGCTCGGTGATGAAGGCCATGGTTCAGGTCGAGCTGGCGCGCGGTCGCCCGACAGCGGCGGCCCAGGTGCTGGTCCCCCTGTTCGAAGGGGTGGATCTCAAGACCACGGGCCGCGACTACGCTGACCTGCACTCGGCCGCCTACAAGACTTACAAGCAGCTGGGCCAAACCAAGCTGGCCCTGGCGCATCTCGAAGCGTTCAAGCGGCTGGACGACCAGGGTCAGGCCCTGGCGGCCTCGACCAACGCCGCCCTGATGGCCGCGCAGTTCGACTACGCCAACCAGGCCTCGCGGATCGCCAAGCTGAAGGCCGGCCAGCTGGAGCGCGACATCAAGCTGGCGCGGTCCCGCAATCTGGTCGTCACCCTGCTGCTGGCCGGAGCCTGCCTGCTGGCCGCCGCCCTGCTGGCGGCGGTGGTCGGCGTGCGACGCGGCCGCAACCTGGCCCGCGCCGCCAACGAGCGGCTGCGCCAGGTCAACCAGGCCCTGGCCAAGGCCCTACGGGCGCGGACAGAGTTCCTGGCCAACACCAGCCACGAGATGCGCACCCCGTTAAACGGCATCCTGGGCATGACCGAGGTGGTGCTGGGCGAGCCCGACCTGGACCCCAAGCTGCGCGACCGCGTCTCGGTGATGAACGCCGGGGCCGAGACCATGCGGGCCATAGTCGACGACATCCTCGACATGGCGCGCATCGAGACCGATGGCGTGACCCTGAACCGCGCCGCCTTCGACCTGCCGAAGCTGGGTCGCGAGGCCGCGCAGCTGTGGTCGGTCAGGGCCGCCGCCAAGGGCCTGGTCCTGACCTGCGACCTTTCTCAGGCGCCCGGCCGGATCATCGAGGACGCGGATCGCCTGCGCCAGATCCTGTTCGCCCTGCTGTCCAACGCCGTGAAGTTCACGGCCGAGGGCACGGTGCGGTTGACGGCGTCGGTCGAGCCGGCGGCGAACGGCCAAGGAACGAGGGGCGAGCGCCTGATCCTTCGGGTCGCCGACACCGGCCCCGGCGTCCCGCCCGAAAAGCTGGCCGAGGTGTTCGAACCGTTCGGCCAGGTCGATTCCAGCCGAACGCGAGCCCATGGCGGGGCCGGGCTCGGCTTGGCGATCTGCCGTCGCTTGGTCGACGCCATGGGCGGCGAGATCCGCCTGGACAGCACGGTGGGCGTCGGCACGACCGTCACCGTCGACCTGCCGCTGCAGCGGGCCGGCGCCTCGGTTTCGCCGAGGACGCCGGCCTTCGAGGACTGCGCCCTGGTGTTCTGCGACCCCAATCCCCTGACGCGGTCGGTCATCGCCGGCGTGCTGCGCGCCAAGGTCCGCGACCTGACCGCCGTCTCCGACCGCCAGGACGTGCTGGACGCCGTCCGAGACCAGGACTTCGACGTGGCGCTGGTCGAGGCGGCCGCGCTGGGCGACAGCGCCGACACGCGGCAGGCGGCCTTGGCGACGTTGCGCGACGCCCTGGCGGCGGCGCCGATCGCGGTGCTGCTGGCCGAGCCCGACGGCGACTCCGAGACGGGCCTGCGGGAAGCCGGCGCGGACTTGATCCTGCGCAAGCCGATCACGGCGGCCGCCCTCGTCGAGGCGCTGACCACCCTGCTCGACGCACAGTCGTCCGACGACCGCGACGCCATGACGATTGCCATGGCCTGAACGCCGTCTAAGCTGTCGCCTGGCTTCACCTTGAATCCGTCATCCTGGAAGCCTGGGGGATGCTCCGCGATGCGGGTGTTGTTCGTCGAGGACAATCGAATGAACCGCCGCGTCATCGCCGAGATGCTGCGGGCCGGCGGCGTCGAGATGGACGAGGCCGAGGACGGGCCGTCCGGTCTGGCGATGATCGACGCCAACGCCTACGACCTGATCCTGATGGACCTGCGCATGCCGGGCATGGACGGCCTGACCGCCATCCGCAAGATCCGCGCCCGCAGCGACGCCAAGGCCGAGCTGCCGGTGATCGTGGTCACCGCCGACAGCGGCGCGACGCTGGAAGCCGAATGCCAGGCCGCCGGGGCCGACGACGTCATCCGCAAGCCCGTCGACCTGTCGACGCTGTTCACCACCATCGGCGACCTGATCGCCCGGCGGGGTGAGGGCGAACTGATGCTCAGCTAGGGTTGGCTTCAGCCGGTTGAAACCGCCTCGCCCTTGCAGACGGCTGGATCGTTGATGACATCGAGGAAGCCGTGAAAAATCGCCCCGGCGGCCGGCGCGGCCTCGGCGTCGATCAGCCGGGCCGATAGCTCGCAGAAGTCGCGGTCCGCGCCGAACCCCAGGGTCAGTTGCTCGGCCAGCCGGAGCGGGCGATCCTTGGCCGAATAGACCACGATGAAGAAGCCGCCCTTGGGGGTCATCGGCGCGATCGGCAGGAACGACAGCGTGTCGAAGCCGGTGATGCAGCCGCCCTCGACCGGCGCCAAATCCACCGCCTTGGCCGCCAGCCGCGTGCAGACCTTGCGGGGCGTCTTCAGCGTGCAGATGGCGAAGGCGTTGTTCATCATCGCCTTGGCGGGGCCGCCCAGTTGACCCTTTTGCCAGACTGGAAACCCACAGCTGTCGGGATCGACCCTGGCGTGGCGGGTATAAGCCTCGAACGCGTTCTTCAACTCGGCCGGGGTGGACTCCAGGCTCTGGGCGGACGCTTGCCCGGCGCCGACGGCCAGAGCCGCGGCCAGAATCGTCGCGGTACGCCATCGAAAGAGTTTCATCGCCGCCCCCGGAATTCCAAACCCGGAGCAGGTTATCAATCGCCACCACTTTAGGAAGAGCGATCGTGCGGAAAAGGCTCCGAACGCAAAACGCCCCCGGACCGAAATCCGGGGGCGCTTTGATCGGCTCGGCTTGGACGCCTCAGGCGGCGGCGGCGGTCTTGACCAGCGACTTGGTCAGGATGCCGATCGCGGCTTCGCGGTCGATGCGTTCGATGGCGGCGACTTCGCGGGCCATGCGGTCCAGGGCCGATTCATAAAGCTGACGCTCCGAATAGGACTGTTCCGGCTGGTTCTCGGCGCGGTGCAGGTCGCGGACCACCTCGGCGATCGAGATCAGGTCGCCCGAGTTGATCTTGGCTTCGTATTCCTGGGCGCGACGCGACCACATGGTGCGCTTGACGCGAGCGCGGCCCTTCAGGGTGGTCAGGGCCTGCGACACCACATTGCCCTCGGCCAGCGGCCGCAGGCCCGCGGTCTTGGCCTTCTTGGTCGGCACGCGCAGGGTCATCTTCTCGTGGTCGAAGGTGATGATGTAGACCTCGAGCGACATCCCGGCCACTTCCTGGGTCTCGACACCCTGGATGCTGCCCACGCCGTGCGCGGGATAGACGACGTGATCGCCGACCGAGAATTCCAGACCGCTCTTGCTCATTCGTTCGTCCTCAATAAGTTCGGGCCAAGCCCAAAACACCGTGTCTCGAAGGCATCAAAAGGGCGTCCAAAACGGCGACAAGGACCCGTCCGCGAACCGCTTGCGGGGCCAGTACCGATCAGGATTTGGAATAGTTCTTAGGTCACCCTTCGCCTTCGATCGGGCGCGCCGGTTTCCCGGCTGACATCGTCCACATGACGGACAGCGCGAAGGATCGCGACCGTTACGTCGGAGGCGACAATATCATAAAATTCAGCTTGATGAAAGGCTTGCGACCTGTTTAGCCGCCCGAACCAGCGTGTTCGGCCGTTCTTTCCAGGCTTTTCCGTCGAATTTTTTCGAGATTCGCTCGGTTTCTCGCCTAACGACGTTACCGGACCGCAAAAGCTTGGCCGGCGAGTCGCGCCGGCCGGCCGACCGCCTGCGTCAGCTGCCCTTGCCGGGCTTTTCGCTGAAGTATTTCTCGAACTTGCCGGTCTCGCGCTCGAATTCCTCGCGGTCGGCGGGCGGCACGCCCTTGACGGTGATGTTCGGCCAGATCTTGGCGTATTCGGAATTGATCCGCAGCCACTTGCCGTCCGGCTCGTCCTCGGTGTCGGGCTTGATGGCGTCGATCGGGCACTCGGGCTCGCAGACGCCGCAATCGATGCATTCGTCCGGATTGATCGCCAGGAAGTTCTCGCCCTCGTAGAAGCAGTCGACCGGGCACACCTCGACGCAGTCCATGAACTTACATTTGATGCAGGCGTCGGTAACGATGTAGGTCATCGAAGGCTCGGTGTGTTCCGGGACGAGGCGAGAGAGGCCGCGTTTTCGAAGCCGGACGGCCGAATGTCAATGCGGCTTGGCTGGGCGCGAGGCCAGGAATTCTCACACCGGGTCGGACGAGACGCCTCAGCGCCGCCCTAAATCGCGGCGGATCTCCATATAACATCGTTACGTTACGCTTTCTTATCGAAGCATGGTCACAACCAAGCCGAGGAAATCAAACGAGAAGTCAGTAACCCGACCGATGACGAGTACGGCCGTGCGCACCCAAGTCTCGACCCCGACCGACACCCTCAAAACCTCGAGCGCCCGGATGGACGCCTTCGAGACCTTCGTGCGTCATGCGCCGTTCGCCGCCGCCCTGGTCGACAACGGCTTTCGCCTGACCGCGGCCAGTCCCGACTGGGAAAGCCAGGGCCTGAGCCCGGGGCTCAAGATCGGCGACGATTTCCGCCGCGCCCTGGTCGGCCCCGAGGATGTCGACAGCCTGGAGCGCTGCATGGCGTTCGGCGAGCCCTTCTCGCGCTATCGCTCGATCGCCTTGCCCAAGGCCGACGGAACCTTCGCCGAGCCCCGGATCTGGCGCACCGAGTTCGCCGCCACCCAATTCCTCGAAGACGGCGCCGAAACCGGCCGAACCCTGGCGGTGATCGTCACCGCCCGCGACGTCAGCGGCTTCGCAGAGACCGCTCTCAAGGCCGAGCGCGACCAGCAGCGGCTGAAAATGGCGCTGGAGCTCGACGATCTGATGGTCCGCGAATACGACCTGCGGACCGGGGAGATCTATTGCTCGGGCACCTCGCCGGAGCTGGAGAAGTGGTGCCTGTTCAAGGACGACCCCCTGGAGATCGTCCATCCCGACGACCGCGAGAAGATGGCCGAGCTGGTCCGCAACCGCCGGGACGGCGAGGCCCAGGTCTTCGAGTTCCGCCTCAACCGCGACGACGGCGTCGAGACCTGGGTGCGGTCGGTCGGGAAGAAGTTCCTGGGCGCCGACGGCAAGCCCGAGCGCCTGGTCAACCTGTTCAAGGATATCACCGACCGCCGCCGCCAGACCGAAGCGGTCGAGAACCTGGCCTTCAAGGACAGCCTGACGGGGCTTCCCAACCGCGCCTATTTCCAGCGCAAGTTCCAGGAGGCCGTCGACGCGTCGGAGATCATGGGCGAGCTGTTCGGCCTGATCATGATCGACGTCGACCACTTCAAGGACATCAACGACACCCTGGGCCACGACGCCGGCGACGCCCTGCTCAAGCGCCTGGCCGAGATGCTGCACGCGGCCTTCCGCTCCGGCGACACCGTGGCGCGGCTGGGCGGCGACGAATTCGCGGTGATCCTGCGCGGCCTGCATTCCGAGGCCGACATGATGCGCCCGGTGAACGCCCTGCAGGATCTGCTGCGCCGCCCGATCGAGCACGGCGGCCGCAGCTTCTCGGTCAGCGCCAGCATCGGCGCGGCCCTGCACGGCGACCCCGACGCCGATCCCAGCCACATGATCAAGAACGCCGACATCGCGCTCTATCGGGCCAAGGACGAGGGCCGCAACCGCAGCGTCGTGTTCGACCCCTCGATGCGCTCGGCCCTGGAGCGGCGGGTCGAGCTGCTGCGCGACGTGCGCGCGGCGATCACCGCCAAGGAGTTCGTGCTCTACTACCAGCCGGTGGTCGAGATTTCGCGGGATGGGGTTTCCCACAGCGTCACCGGCTTCGAGGCCCTGATGCGCTGGGACCACCCCGAACAGGGCGTCCTGACGCCCGACCGCTTCATGGCCGCGTTCGAGGACCAGGACCTGTCGCTGAAGCTGGGCGACCTGGCGTTCGAGACCGCGCTCAAGCAGATGCGCGAGTGGCTCGACCAGGGGGTGGAGTTCGGCCGCGTGGCCGTCAACATCTCGGCCGCCCAGTTCCGCAGCGGGCGTTTGGCGGAAGAGGTTCAGGATCGCCTCAAGCGCTGGAACGTGCCGTGCTCGCGCCTGACCATCGAGGTCACCGAGAACGTCTATATGGGCTGGGGCTCGGACATGGTCAGCGAAAGCGTCCGCCAGCTGCACAAGGCCGGGGTGATGATCGCCCTGGACGATTTCGGCACCGGCTACGCCAGCCTGGCCAACCTGCGCCAGTTCCCGATCGACCGGCTGAAGATCGACAAGTCGTTCGTGCAGAACACCGAGGACGCCGCCATCGTCAAGGCGGTGATCACCCTGGGTTCGTCCATGGGCATGAAGGTCGTGGCCGAGGGCGTCGAGGACCAGGGCCAGCTGGACGCCCTGGCCGACTACGGCTGCGACCAGATCCAGGGCTACCACTTCTCGCGGCCGATGCCGGCGGGGCTGGTGCCGGGGTTCTTGAAGGGTTTCGGGCGCTAGCCAGCCGACCTCGCGGCGCGGCGGCGTTCACCAGCTCTTCACGGAAAGGGCGCAGGCTGAAGGTCCGATGAAGATAGATCAGATCTCGGCGACGGCCGGCGGCGGCCAGGAGGCCATCGCCTTTCCCGGCGGCGTCGCGGCCGCCTCCGCGGCCGTCAACGACGCCAGCGGCGCCACCGATGTCGGCCGCCAGCTGGACGCCTATCACGCCCTGTCCAGCCGCTGGGTCGGGGCCGGCCACGGCGAACGCGCCGCCCTCACCCAGGCCCTGACAGAATCCCCGTTCGCCAAGACCATCCAGACGGCGGTCAACACCTTCACCCGCGCGGCCTGGGCCGGAGCCGGCGCGGTCCCGCCCGCCCCGCAGCAGCGGATGAAGGACGCCTTCGAGGGCCTCTCCAGCGACCACCAGCAGATCATCGCGTCTCTCCAGGTCGGCGTGCCCGGCTCGCCGCCGCCGGCCTCGGTCGAGGACTATCGCGCCCGGCTGCAGTCCGATCTCGACGCCGTCCAGGCCCCGGCGACGCCCACCGACACCGTCACCCTGTCTGCCGAAGCCCGGGCCCGCCTGGCCGGCGCGACACCGACCGAGCCCGCCGCGCCCGCGGTCGAACCCACGCCGCAAATGGCCCCGGCGATCACGGCCTACACCAAGGCCGGGCGGTAGAACGCGCTCCCCTCCCCACGAAGGGGAGGCAAAAGGCGGTTTATCCCTCGACCGCCTCGTACAGCTCCCGCGCCTCCGTCGCCGGGCCGCGTCGCTCGCCGAATCCCAGAACCCGCACCGAGACGATGCGACCGCCGACGGCGAAGACCAGGGCGTCGCCGACCCGCAGTCCGCGCGAGGGCTTGTCGACGCGGCTTTCCACGCCCGTGCGGGTCAGGCGGATGCGGCCTTCCTCGACGAAGCGGCCGGCCAGGGAGCGGGTCTTGAAGAACCGCGCCCGCCACAGCCAGATGTCAGCGCGGCAGTGGCCTTCGTCCTCGTGGCTCATGGGGACGCCTTGGCGGCGGCGACGCTCTTGCGGCGGCGCGGCTTCTTCCGCCGGGCCGGCGGCTCGGTCAGCCTGGCCAGGGCGGCGAACGGCGAGTCCGGACGCGGCGTGACCCTGGGCTCCGGCCGCTGGGCGCCCCGCCGCTTCCACAGGATCGGGTCGCCTTCCTTGGGGCGCAGGGCGGGGGTGTAGTCCAGGGCCCGCAGCACGGCGGCCGCCTCGGCCGGGGTCCAGCCAAGGGCCTCCCTGGCCGTCTCGGTCAACACCACCCCGCCGGGCCGCTGCCCCTCGCGCAGCAGGGCGTCCAGCTTCTCCAGCATCTCGACGGGCGCCAGGTGCCTGCCGACCAGCCGCAGGCCGTTGGCGGCCAGGGCCCGCGCGGTCGGGGCCGGGCTGGGGGCGGCGGCCAGGCGCTCGCTCTCGCCGCGCCAGCCGCCGGGGGTCAGGGCGCGGGCCGTGGCCAGGGCCTCAGGCCGCAGCACCGAGGGCAGGAACAGGCTAAACGCGCCGATCCGCACGCCCAGGGCCTTGAGATTGCGCCGCTCGGCCTGGCTCATGGCCTTCAGGTCGGTGTCGACGGCGCGCTTGTCCAGCACGCCGCCGGCCTCGAGAAGCCGGTGGGCCAGGCCGCGCGGCAGACCCTTCAGCTCGCCGCCGGACAGGGCGCGCTCCAGCTTGCGCAGGCCGTGAAGCTTGCGGTCGACCTCGCCGGCCAGGAAGGCGTCCAGCCGCCGCTCGGCGCGCTCCCGCGCGGCCGCATCGCCCAGGTCGCCGAGCAGCCGGGCGCGCGGCGCCAGCAGGTTCCCACCCGAGCGCACGGCCCCGGCCGCCTCGCCGTTCCACAGCACCGCGCCGTCGGGCGTCAGGGTGAAGGCGCTGTCGGGCTCGGCCGCCAGCTTGCCCAGCCGCCTGGCGATCTCGGGGGTGACCGCCCGCTGGGCGGTGTTGCGCAGCGCCTTCTCTTCCAGAGCGCTGCCGCCCTTCTCCTGGACGAAAGTGACGCCGGTCAGATGGCCGACCACATGGCCCTCGACCGTCACCGCCCCGTCGGCCCCGACCCCGGCCAGCATGGTCTCGCGGTCGCCCAGCTGACGCATCAGGACGCTGGTGCGCCGGTCGATGAACCGGGCCATCAGCTTTTCGTGCAGGGTGTCGGACAGCCGATCCTCAAGCTGCCGTGTCGTGCCCTGCCAATGGACCGGGTTGTGCAGCCAGTCGCCGCGGTTGGCGATGTAGCTCAGCGTGCGCACGCCCGACAGCCGGGCGGCCAGGCTGTCGATCTCGCCGTCGGTGCGGTCCAGCGCCTTGAACTGGCCGGCGATCCAGTCTTCCGGCAGGCGCTTCCTGCCCGTGGTCAGGTCGTCGAACAGGGTGCGGACCATGCGCTGGTGGTCGTCGTCGGTGGTCTTGCGGAAGTCCGGCGTCTGGCACACGTCCCACAGCCGGATCAGGGCCGAGCGGTCGGCCTTGCAGCGGGCGACGACGTCCTCCTGCTGGGCCAGCTTGCGCAGGGTGCGCTCGTCCAGCGCCTCCTCCGACAGGCTGAGCCCGCTACGCTGGGGCGGCTGGGCCAGCGAGCGCAGCAGGCCGGGCAGCGAACCGAAGTCCAGTCGGGCGTTGCGCCATTCCGCGCCCATCACCGGCTCGAACCGGTGCTCGACGACGCTCTCGACCAGGTCCTCGTCCATCTCCTCGCAGTCGCCCGTCACCCCGAAGGTGCCGTCGCGCGTATAGCGCCCGGCGCGGCCGGCGATCTGGCCGACCTCCTGGGGATGCAGCCAGCGGGTGCGCTTGCCGTCGAACTTGCGCAGGCCGGCGAAGGCCACGTGGTCGACGTCCATGTTCAGACCCATGCCGATGGCGTCGGTGGCCACCAGGAAGTCGACCTCGCCGGACTGGTAGAGCGCGACCTGGGCGTTGCGGGTGCGAGGGCTCAAGCTCCCCATCACCACCGCCGCCCCGCCGCGCTGGCGGCGGATCAGCTCGGCGATGGCGTAGACATTGTCGGTCGAGAAGGCCACCACCGCCGAGCGGCGCGGCAGGCGGGTCAGCTTCTTGGAGCCCGAATAGGTGAGGTTGGAGAACCGCTCGCGGGTCACGATCTCGGCGTCGGGCAGCAGGCGGCGCACCAGCGGGGCCATGGTCCCGGCGCCCAGAAGCATGGTCTCGAACCGGCCTCGGGCGTGCAGCAGGCGGTGGGTGAAGATGTGGCCGCGCTCGGGATCGGCGCACAGCTGGATCTCGTCGATCGCGAGGAACTCGACCTCTCGGGTCAAGGGCATGGCCTCGACCGTGCAGACGAAATAGGCGGCGCGCGGCGGGACGATCTTCTCCTCGCCGGTGATCAGGGCCACCGAGGCCTTGCCGCGCAGCTTGACGATGCGGTCGTAGATCTCGCGGGCCAGCAGGCGCAGCGGCAGGCCGATCATGCCCGAGGCGTGGCCCAGCATCCGCTCGACGGCCAGGTGGGTCTTGCCGGTATTGGTGGGGCCGAGCACCGCCGTCAGCTTGGAAGGGGCCAGGCCTGTGGAACGGTCACTCATGATTTGAAAGTGGGATGGGAATCGCGGTGGGGCAAGCGGAGGCGTGGGATTGGCCGCCGTCGGCGCGCTCGGCGACGATGGTGGGGCGCTTCCTTCCCATCCATTCATCCCGGCGAAAGCCGGGACCCAAGCTGATCGTCCGGGTTGGCGCTTGCGAACGGGACGGCCGCGATCTCCTGGCCCTCTCGGCTTGGGTTCCGACTTTCGTCGGGATGAAGGGAGGTTTGTGAAGGTGAAACCGCCCTCCCCCTACTTCTCGAACACCACCTTGCCGTCGACGATGGTCATCACCGCGTCGGCCTTGAGGATCTCCGGCGGGGCCACGGTCATCAGGTCCTTCGAAAACACCGTCATGTCGGCCTTCTTGCCCGTCTCCAGCGTGCCGCGGTCCTGTTCGGCGAAGGCGGCGTAGGCGGGGCCCCAGGTCAGCATGCGCAGGGCCTGGTCGCGGCTGACGGCCTCGTCCAGATGCCAGTCGGCGTTGGCGAAGCCGGTCAGGCTGTGGCGGTAGACGGCGGCGTAGAACTCGATGCGCGGGTCGCCGACCTCGACGGGGGCGTCCGAGCCGGCGGCGATCACCGCGCCGCTGTCGAGGAAGTCCTTCCAGCGATAGCCCTCGTGCAGCCGGTCCTTGCCCAGGCGGGCGGGCGCGAAATAGAGGTCACCGATCGCATGGCTGGGCTGCATCGAGGCGATCACCCCCAGCTTGGCGAAGCGCGGCACGTCGGTGTCGGCGACGATCTGCGAATGCTCGATCCGCCAGCGGGCCTGGGTGTCGCCGGCCAGGCTCTGTTCGAACCAGTCCAGGGTCATGCGATTTCCGCGGTCGCCGATGGCGTGCATGGCCACCTGGGCGCCGACCGCCTTGGCCTGCTTCATCAGGGCCAGACCCTTGTCGCGCGGGGTGAGCTGCAGGCCCAGGCTCTTCTCGGAGTCGCTGTAGGGCTCCAGAAGCGCCGCGCCGCGCGAGCCGAGGGCGCCGTCCATGTAGAGCTTGATCCCCCGCACCCGGATCAGGCCGGTCGGGTCGGCGGACGGCCCCTTGGCCAGCACCTGCGCCGCGCCGCTGGGGTCCATGTAGTTGTCGACGCGGAGGCTGAACTTCCGGTCGGCGGCCAGGCCCTGGAGGATGGCCAGGTCCGGGGCTTCGACGCTCATGTTCCCAAGGCCCGTCCAGCCGCGTGAGGCGTAGAGGGCGCCGGCCTTTTCCAGGGCCTGGCGTTTGAGCGCCTCCGACGGCGGCGGGATGACGGCGGCGACCAGGCTCTGGGCGTGATCGATCAGCATGCCGTCGGGCGCGCCGTCCGGAGCTTTCAGGATCTGCCCGCCGGCCGGGGCGGCGGTGTCGCGGGTCACCTTGGCCGCCGCCAGGGCCGCGCTGGAGGCGACCATCGCGTGACCGTCGGCCCGCTCCAGCACCACCACCCGGCCGGGCGCGGCGCGGTCCAGGTCGGCGCGGTTGGGGAAGCGCTTCTCGGGCCAGTGGGTCTCGATCCAGCCGCGTCCGAAGATCGGGCCGTCGGGATGGGCGGCGGCGTAGGTCTTCACGGCGGCGACCAGGGCCTCGACGGAGTCGGTTTGGTCGAGGTTCAGCGTCAGTTCGCGCAGGCCGACGCCCGTCAGGTGGGCGTGGGCGTCGACGAACCCGGGGAAGGCCGCCGCGCCCTTCAGGTCGATGTCCCGGACGTCCCTGGCGGCCTTGGCCCTGGCGGCGGCCAGGTCGCCGACGAAGGCGATGCGATCGTCGCGGATCAGCACCGCCTGCGCCGTCGGCGCGGCGGCGACGCCGGTATGGATCGGGCCGCCATGGATGAGGAGATCGCCGGCCAGCGCAGGCGCCGGGCTGGTCGAGACCAGCCAAGCTACGAGGGGAAGGATGCGGCGCACGATGATCTCCCGACAGCAAGAACTGGGAAATCGTAGGGGCGAACCGAGCTGTTGGAAACAACCCTTGCCGTGAGTTGGCCTTGCTCTCTTCAATTGCCGTCCCGGACAAGACCCAAGGCCGCCGATCCAGGATGACGGACGGCGGCGCGCCGCCCCCTCCAAACGCCACACAGCCCTGCTATATTGCCGCCATGACCCCCGCCTCTTCGCCTCAGGGCTTCACCCTCTTCGGAACGCCGATCGGGCTGTGCGGCCTGGCCTGGGGCGAGCGCGGGCTGGTCGGCGCGCAGCTTCCGGAGGCCGCGCCGGGCGCGGCCTGGGCCCGGCTGCGCCGGCGCTATCCGGACGCGGTCGAGACCTCGCCGCCGCCGCCCGTCCAGCGGACCATCGAGCGCATCAACGACCTGCTGGCCGGCGGCCGCGACGACCTGGTCGATGTCGAGTTGGACTTCGGCGTCGTCTCGCCGTTCAACCGCCGGGTCTATGAGATCGCCCGCGCCATTCCGCCCGGCGAGACCCTGACCTATGGGCAGATCGCCAAGGCCATGGACGATCCGGGCGCCGCCCGGGCCGTGGGCAAGGCGCTGGGCGAGAACCCTTGGCCGATCATCGTCCCCTGCCACCGCGTGGTGGGCGCCGACGGCAAGAGCGGCGGCTTCTCGGCGCCCGGCGGGGTCGAGACCAAGGCGCGGATGCTGACGATCGAGCGGGCCAGGACCAACGACGTCCCGACCCTGTTCGACCTGGAATTTTCGGTGGCGCCGTCGCGCAGGCGGTGACCTCGCCCTCCCGCGGCCTGATGACAAGCTTGACCGGTTAACGCGGGTTCACTGTTCGCCGAACACGAGCGAAACGAATCATGACCGAATCAGCGACTTCGCCCGATTCAGTGTTTGTTCCCTACAAGCTATTGTAGCTTAAAACCGATTAACCACAATTGGCATGGCGAGGCTTCGGCGGGAAACGCTCTCTCATAGAGAGGGGCTGGTTAGCCCGGCCCCTACTCCGCCTTGCACTCGGCGCTGACCCGCCTGGCGTCCATGACCCCGGCCAGCGGCAGGCCGTTGATGGTCTTCATGTGGACGTTCAGGCGGAAGCTCTCGGGCGTGTAGGCGCCGTCGGCCGTCACCGGGGCCACGCGGCCCTTCTTGTCGGTCCAGGTGCCCTTCAGGGCCACCTTGCCGTCGCGCACCACCCGGGTCTCGTAGTCGCAGGTGTATTTGCGCGTGCAGATGCCCTTGGAGAACTGTTCGACATCGGCCTGCTTGAGGCAGCGGTCCTCGCTGCCCGCCGGGATCGGGCCGATCCGATAGCTGTACTCCCACTGGCCCGGCAGGATCGTCGTCCGCGCGCCGGCGGCCCCTGCGCTTTGCGGCGCGATCTTGGGCGCGGCGATCGCTGTCACGGCGCCCAGAATCAGCGTTCCGGCGATCAGGGCGGGGGCGAGCAGACGCATGCGATCGATCTCCTTTGGGGATGCACTCTATATAAGGGGGCAGATGAACCGCGTTTGAAGGCGATGTTTGGGCGCAAGATCGTCTGGTTCTTCTGGGATCGGCTTGACTCGGCAAGCGCCCTTCGCCTATATCGCCCGCTCTCGCGCGGCGGTCCGTCCATCGCGCGCCGAATTCATGTTGCGGAGCCTGTTGGCTTCGCCCAAGCCCAAGGTATCCACCATGTCGCGCCGTTGCGAACTCACCGGGATCGGTCCGATGGTCGGCCACAATGTGAGCCACTCGAACATCAAGACCAAGCGCCGCTTCCTGCCGGCCCTGTCGCCCGCTTCGCTGCAGTCGGACTCGCTGGGTCAGACCTTCAAGCTGCGGATCAGCAACGCCGCCCTGCGCACCCTGGACTTCAAGGGCGGCCTGGACGTGTTCCTGCTGGGCGCCAAGGACGAGCAGCTGTCGCCGCGCGCCCTGAAGATCAAGGCTCAGGTCAAGGCCAAGGCCAAGGCCGCCGCGGTCGCCGCCGCCGCCTAAGACTTCTCAGCCTCACGGCTGAACGGAAAAGGCCCGCGAGGTTCGCCTCGCGGGCCTTTCTGCGTCTGGAGACTGGCAGAGGACCACTCTGATCTCCGGCGGCGGCCAGACGCTTGCCTTTATCCCTGGGCGCTCTCGAGGGCCTGAAGCCTGAGGTCCATGGAGCGTGTGAACTGCCAAAGGATCCACATCAGTTGGTCAGGACGCAACGAATGGACGCCATCTTCCCCCATAACATAGGCTCCGAAATCAACACCGGCATGATCGAACGCGGCCTTGACCTCGTCAGCCATGGCGCCGACGTGCGTTCTGCGACCCTCACGAGGCTCATAAATGGTCTGCTTGACCATGCCCGGCTGCATGCGCGGCTTTAGGACCGTCTTGAGCACAGGTTCAGTTGAAGTCTGGGGTCTGTTGGGCTCCGAGGTGGGCGGTTTTCGGGTCATACTGTTAACCGGCTGAACCCACTGCTCTCGACCATTTTCGTCCAAGTCCGGTTCAGGTTCGAGAATGGGATGCCCTCGCTCGTCAAGCACCTGAACCGTTCCTGGTGTCTCGATTTCCCGCGCCTCGTTGCCGCCTACGCGCCACCGGAAAGTCTTGGCCGGCACCGCGCGCACAATCTTCTCCGCGACATCCGCCGGCAGTTCGCCGGATACGACCTTCAGGCTTGGATCCGACGTTTGGATCACACCGTTTGTGGCCCAAACCGACGACCATCGGAATGAGGCGTTGCCGTTGGAAAATGCGTTGTCCGCGCCAGGCGCAATACGGGCCCCAAACGAAATTCCATTGGAAACCCCGTAACCGATCAGGAATTGGTTTGCTGCATTGAATTCCAACACATCGAGCCGAGCCCCAACGTTGTCCCTCCAACTGATCTTCGCGCCGTTGGCCATATAGAACGCTGAGCCCGATATGCTGGCCTCGCTAGCATCGATCCCGTGCGTGTGAGCGCCTCGTATGCGCATAGACACGAAGGCGTTGGAGTTGTCATTGAAGGCTGCCCAAACGACGCCGCCCGCACAGTTGAAACCTCGGTTCCACAAGTCGCCGTGGCCGGGCGGCGTTTCAATCTGAAGCGCGGCCGTAAGCGGCTTTGCGCCCGCACTAATTAGATTGAGACCGGTAGCCCAAGGAATAAGCGGATCGTAGACGCTATCCTGGTTACGACCGTCTCCAAAGCCGACGCTGCTAAGATTATCGACGTTGATCTCGCCCCCGCAGCCCGACGGGCCCGCCGTGCGGTAAACGGGATTAATTCCGTAACCCGCACTAGCTCCGGGACCGCAGTACATGTAGGGCATAGTCGCCACAGTATACTGTTTGGTTGCGCCCGGACCGAGCACCACGGTGTTGTCGAGCGCGAAAAGCGCCACAACGTCGCTATACGCGTCAGACACCGAATAGGCTTTGGTGCGATAGCAAAATAGATTTTCGGTACCGTCACTTGGCGAGACGCCAGGGATTATGGGCGGACCGTCGATGGGAATACCGTGAACGGTAATCGTGGGGTCAGGCATGCTTTTCCTTCAAGGAACCAGCTTCGACGTAAGCTCGTCGAGCTCTGCTTTTCGACAGCCGAAGGTGACATGCAGCGAAAAGTTCTCCAATAGGTAGCGTCCAAGGAGGCGCTGGCCATCCAAAGACTTCATCGCCCACGAAAAAGCCCTCCCCGTCGCCGGGGAGGGCTTTTCCAACGCGGTACAGGATGGAGGCGGCGCCTCCGCGCGGCTTTAGCGCGCGGCGACGGCCGGGTTGGCGCCGTTATAGGCGACCAGGTCCGGGTTGTTCAGCTTGCTGACGGCGTCGTTGACCGAGGCGCGCACGCACGAGGGGTAAAGGTAGGTGGCCAGGCTCTCGCCGCGGACGTTCTGCCAGCAGACGGTCGAGGCCGCCTTGACGATTTCGGCGCGCAGCTCGGCCGGGGCCTTGCCGGCGGTCTTGATGCGGATTTCGGCGGCGCCGGCGGGAGCGGCGGCGAACAGGGCGGCGGCCGAGACGGCCAGGACGATGGAGCGGATCATGGGACGGATTCCAGGACAGCGTTGATTTTCAACCCATCCGAAATGCGTTTCCCCGTGCGGCTGGTCCGGGATCTCGCCCGCTCTGCCGCCCTGCTTAAGCTGTAGCGCGTCGCAAGTAGGTTATCAACGGTTATGTTGCAGTGCGGTCGCGAAACCGATTGTCGCGAGACGACGTGCAAATGGCTCATCCATGCGGAGCACACGTCACGTCTCACCCGGGGGCGACGGTAGAGAGGTGGGGCGGCGGGACCAGGATCCCACCGCCCACCAACGATCTTTAGTAGCTGGCCTTGATCAGGCCGTTGGCGCGGAACGCCTGGCGGTCATAGGCTTTCAGGGTGGGGCTGCCGACCTTGAGAACGGCGTCGCGGGTCACTTCGCGGACGCAGTAGGCGTAGAAGTCGCCGGCGTGATCGCCCAGGTCTTCGCGGCAGATCGACGAGGCGGCCGAGACGATGTCGGCGTGGATGGCGGCGTCGGTGCGGCCGCGAACCTTGACGTGTTGCTCGGCGGCGAAGGCCGAAGAGGCGGTGGTCAGAGCCATGGCCGTGGCGGCCAGAACAAACAGAGTTTTCATGATGTCAGTTCCGAAAGGGGGTTGGGATCAACCACCTCCCGACGCGTTCCTCTGATGACCGTTGGGATCTCGCCCTGCTCAGTCATCGAAGGTACCGGTAACATGACAACGCTGTCGTTTGAAGTAAAATACTGAGTTTCAAAGGAAACTAGTTCTGGGGAGCCCGAAATGCTCGTTTGGTGGGCGCCGCGCCCGCGCAATGCACGTCTCCCGATAAAGGGGGCGGGAGAGGGTTACCTTCGCCGAACCGGCTTCTTCGCCGGCGGCGGCGTGGGGACCGGCGGCGGGGCGGTCCAGTCGAAGGCCATCAGCAGGGTGCGTTCCAGCGGCGTGTCGTTGTCGTCCGACAGGATGTAGATCCGCGTCGCGCCCGCCATGGGCGAATTTGGCGGACTCTTGCTCAGGGCGATCCCTTCGAAATTGTCGCGGGTCACGGCCCCGTCCAGGGTCAGGGTCGCGGCCAGGAACTGCTTGGCGGCCGGGGCGCGCGGGTCGACCACGAACCGCACCTGGCCGCGCCAGCCGCGGATCGGGTCATAGGCGCGATAGAGAGCGGAGATCGCCTGGCCCTCGAAGGCCGCGAAGCCGGTCAACCCCCAGGTAAAATCCGGCGGCGACTGCGGCGCCAGGCCCACGCATGGCGTCGACACCCGGCACAGCCATACCTCGCCCTCCTCGCCCCCCACCAGATAGGCGTCGGGGCCGGCGATCGGATAGGCGGCCAGGGCCTCCATGCCTTCGTTGTCGGGGAAGGTGGTGGCCGGCTTGTTGACGGCGCGCGGCGGGCCGTACGAACCGTCCGCCTGGCGCGGATAGAGCCAGATGCGGTGCTGGCGTTCGAAGCTGACCAAGCGGTCGCCATTGGCCAGGATCGCCAGCCCCTCGGCGTCGGACTGTTCCTTGCCCTGCAGCGGTTGGCCATCCAGGCCCTTCAGCGGCTGAAGCTTGCCGTCGGTCAGGCCGACCAGCCGGCCGGTCTCGTCCAGCTTCAGCCGGGCCTCGAACAGGTCGCCGTCATCGGTGACCGAGACCAGGGCGCCGTCGGGGCCGAACTTCAGGTCCGACAGCCCGTGCAGGCGCTGGGTGTCGGAGCTGCTGATAACGATCCCGCCGGCATAGACGAACCGGCCCAGCGCCGTCGGCGGCGGATTGGCCGAACTCAGCGGAACGGGCGTGGTCGTCAGGCTGATCTCGGGCCCGACCTTGACCGGGGCGATCGGCAGGACGGCCGGCTGCGGCGGGGCCTTGGCGCACTGGCCCAGGGCGGCGGTCGCCAAGCCCAAAACCAGGACGCCGCGCAGTCCGATCACGCGGGAACCTTGCGGGCCGCCTTCGGCTGCGACGGCTGGACCGTGGGCGGAGCGGCCAGCAGCCCCCTCGCCCGCTTGACCGCCTTGGGCTCCTCGTCGAACAGCCCGGCCAGCTGGTCGACCAGGGCGCCGCCCAGCTGCTCGACGTCGACGATCGTCACCGCCCGGCGGTAATAGCGCGTCACGTCGTGGCCGATGCCGACGGCGATCAGCTCGACCGGGCTCTTGGTCTCGATCTCGGCGATGACCTGCCGCAAGTGGCGCTCCAGATAGTGGCCCGAATTGACGCTGAGGGTGGAGTCGTCCACCGGCGCGCCGTCCGAGATCACCATCAGAATGCGGCGGGCTTCGGGCCGGCCGATCAGGCGCTGGTGAGCCCACATCAGGGCCTCGCCGTCGATGTTCTCCTTCAGGAGCCCCTCGCGCATCATCAGGCCCAGGTTCTTGCGGGCCCGCCGCCAAGGCGCGTCGGCGCTCTTGTAGATGATGTGGCGCAGGTCGTTGAGGCGGCCGGGGGCGGGCGGCTTGCCGGCCTTGATCCACTCGTCGCGCGCCGTGCCGCCCTTCCAGGCGCGGGTGGTGAAGCCTAGCACCTCGACCTTGACCGCGCAGCGCTCCAGCGTGCGGGCCAGGATGTCGGCGCAGACCGCGGCCACCATGATCGGCCGCCCCCGCATCGAGCCGCTGTTGTCGATCAGCAGGGTCACGACCGTGTCGCGGAACTCGACGTCCTCCTCCTGCTTGAACGACAGGGGAGCTGTGGGGTCGATGATCACCCGGGTCAGGCGGGCGACGTCCAGCATCCCCTCCTCCAGGTCGAAGGTCCAGGCGCGGTTCTGCTGGGCCAGCAGGCGGCGCTGCAGCTTGTTGGCCAGGCGCGAGACCACGCTGGAGAAGGCCGCCAGCTGCTGGTCAAGATAGGCGCGCAGGCGGGTCAGCTCGTCGGCGTCGCACAGGTCCTCGGCCGGCACCACCTCGTCGAACTGGGTGGTGAAGACCTTGTAGACCGGCTCGTTGGCGCCGCCCTGGCCGCCGTCGGGACGGGCCGGCTTGGCGCCGTCGCCCATCTCCGGGGTTTCCTCGGTGTCTTCCGGATCGCCGTCCTGCTCGGACTGGACCATCTCCTCGTCGCCGGCCTCGGTCTCGCGGTCGGAGGTCTCGGTCTGCTGGGGATCGGCGCCTTCGGACTGCTCGCCCTCGCCTTCGCCGGAATCGTCCTCGGAAGCCTCGGTGTTTTGGTCCTCGTCGCCCTCGTCCTCGTCGGACGCCTCGGTGGCGTCGGACATGTCCTCGCCCAGGTCCAGGTCGCGCAGGATCTCGCGGGTGACCTTGGCGAAGGCGGCCTGGTCGTCGATGGCGGCGGCCAGGCGATCGAGGTCCTTGCCGGCCCGGGCCTCGATGTCGGCGCGTAGAATGTCGACCAGGGCCTTGGCCCCGTCGGGCGGGGCGTCGCCGGTCAGGCGCTCGCGCACCAGCAGCGACAGGATCTCGGCCATCGGGGCCGACTGGCGGTCGGTGGCGACGGCGCGGGTCAGGCCCTGTTTCTCGAGGCGGGCCTCCAGGGCGGCGGTCAGGTTGGCGCGCACCCCGCCTAGGGCGTTCGACCCGATCGCCTCCAGCCGAGCCTGCTCGATGGCCTCGAAGGCCGCCTGGCCGTCGGGCGAGCTGGGCCGGGCGCGAGCGTGGGCGACGGTGTCGTGGTGGGCCAGCCGCAGGGCCATCTGGTCGGCCAGGCCACGAATGCGGGCGGCCTCCTTGGGGTTAAGGTCGCGCGGTGGATGGGGCAGCACCGCCCGGTTGCCGACCAGGCTGGGACCCTCGCCCGAGAACACCACCTCCAGGTCGGGGGTCTCGGCGAGCGAGCGCGCCGCGTGGGCCAGGGCGCGCTTGAAGGGTTCAGTCGGGCTTTCGGGCTTGGAGGCCATGGGAATGGGTTACCCAGCCGAGACGGCGAACACAAGGCGCGGAAGCGGCCAAAGGGGAACGGTGAGCGCCGAGGCGGCGTTTGCCTTAGCGAAGCTCGCGACGGGCGGGCGGACTGTTCGAGGAAATCATCATGTTGAAATGGGCCATCATCCTGGCGGTCGTCGCCCTGATCGCCGGCGCCCTGGGCTTCGGCGGCATCGCCGGCGCGGCGGCGGGCATCGCCAAGATCCTGTTCTTCCTGTTCCTGATCGGCTGCATCATCTTCTTCGTCCTGGGCCTGACGGTGTTCAAGACGGTGTCGAAGTAGACTCTGCGTCCTTGGAGGCTCGGCTACGCCTCGCACCTCAGGATGAGGAATTCAGCAATAGAGTTCCTCATCCTGAGGCGCCCGCGCAGCGGGCCTCGAAGGACGCAATGTATTCAAGCTGTCATCCCGGACGCAGCGAAGCGAAGATCCGGGACCGACGCGTGAACTCAGCGCTTCCGGCGGTCCCGGATCTTCGCGCTACGCGCTCGTCCGGGATGACAGTTGAATTTACTTGGCCGCCGTATAGGCCTTCGACTGTTCCCCAACCACGGCCACCAGATCCCCCATCGTCAGGTTCACGTCGACCAGGTGCAGCCCCCAGTCCTTCAGCGGCTGGCCCAGCACCAGCAGGTCGCCGGGGATGTTGTCGGCGCGCGGGTCGGCCTTGTCGGGATGGACCGTCACGGCCAGGTAGTCGAAGCCGCCCTGGCTGACGCATTCGGCCGACACCAGGCCGGGCAGCTCCACGAACGGCGTCGAGACCGTCACGTCCTTGGCCCACACCGTGGCCGGTCGCATGGCCGTACCCATGATCGTGCGGTCGCTGAAATAGCTGCGGACCGGGGCCGAGCCGCCGGCCAGGGCCGCCGGATTGACGCAGGCCGCCTTCATGCCGGGCTCGGCGACCTTGCCGAAGAACTTGCTGGCGGCCGGCGGCGGGCTGTCGGCGCGGAACGAGACGTAGCTGATCACGCAGCCGGTCTGGCCCGCCTTGCGGCACAGGGGCAGCGAGCCGTAACTGTCCTTGGCCGGATCGACCGGCGTGTTCATGCCCAGGATCAGGGCCGAGACGACCTGCTTCTGCACCGGCTTGCCGTCGATCTCCTCCTTGATCAGCCGCAGCAGGACGCGCGAGCCCTGCGAGTGGCCGATCAGCACCACGCCGCGGCCGTGGTTGTCGCGGGCCAGGTAATCCTTCCAGGCGGCCAGCACGTCGGCATAGGCCAGCTCGCCGTCGCCGGGCGAGGCCTGGCCCATCATCACCTTGCGCAGGGCCGCGATCGTCACCTGGCGGTAGCTGGGGGCGTAGAGCTTGCAGACCGATCCGAAGCGGGCGAACTGCTGGTCGGCCACGGCCTTTTCCGGCAGGTCCGGCGTCATGTCGCTGTTGCCGCCCGGGTCGGAGGACACGGTCGGATAGACGTAGAAGCAGTCGATCGGGGCGTTGGCGTCGGCCTTGAAGGTCTCGACGCTGGTCGCGCCGTTCGCCTGGATCACCGTGGCGGTCTGGTCGGCGGCGCAGGCGTCCTGGCGGCCGGGCCGGCACAGCCAGTTCTCGTCCTTGGTATAGTCGTTGGGCGTGGCCGGTGCGGCGGGGGCCGGCTGGGCGCAGGCGGCCGTGCTCAGGCCTAGACCGGCGATAAGGCCCAGAGCGGCCCAGAGCTTGCGTGACATCCGACATCCCCTCCAACGTTTGTTTGGCGCGGAGGATGGCTTGGGATGGGGCGGAAGGGAAGGCCTCACAAAGGGCTGCGCGACGCCCCCTCCGTCATGTCGCGTATCCGCGCCATGCCACCTCCCCCGTTTCACGGGTGAGGAGGATGCGGCGTCGTCTTCTCCTCACCCGCGCAGCGGGGGAGGTGGCGCGAGGCGCAGCCTCGTGACGGAGGGGGCGTCAGCTCACGCCGGCAACCACCGCCGCGGGAACTTGTCGCCCAACGCCCGCGCTTCGCCGACCTTCAGGCCAAGCTCGCGCATGCGATAGGCCACCACCTCGCGCAGGGCTTCAACCGGTTCGCGGCCGCCGGAAGGGCTGGAGGCGACGGAGCCGGCCTGCATGGCCAGGTCGACGGCGGCCCATTCGGCCTGGGCGCGGTCGGGCTTGCCGACGGCGAAGTAGTGGCGGACCGGCAGGCGCTCGCCGGCCACCTCGACCATCACCCCGACCACCCAGCCTTGAACGATCAGATCGGTGTCGGGGCGCTGGCGAAACATGGCGCTAGTTGGCCTTACCGATCGGCGGCGTCAACCGCGACGGGCGCGCGGCGCGCGGCGATTTCCCGGTCGGCCCGAACGGCTCAGCCCAGATATTGGAACGCCGCCTGGCTGACCAGGCCCAGGGTCAGCCACAGCCCCAGGCCCAGGGCGATATAGACGCCCTTCTGCGTACGCCGATTACGGAACTGGTGGATCTCGTGTCTCGCCATGCCCTGACCTCCGGAACGCATTTTGCGTCAGCGGAGTCAGGAACGAGCTTCGCCACGAAAAGGCTGCAGGCGTTAACGCGGCTGTGATCGGTTATCCACAGCCGGCGGCGGTTGTGATCGAGCTCCGAACCGGGCCTCGCATCCAATGATGAAGATGGGAACCGCTCCCTTTCCAGCGATTTACGCGTCGGTAGGGCGCAAGATGGAGAGACCTCCCATGAAACGCTTTCGGCTAGCCGGCGTGGTCGCGATCGGCGTGGCGGCCTGCGCCTTGTATTCCCCGGCTTCGGCCCAGAGCGACGAGGCCCGACATTTCCTGGAGACGGCGCTGAAAGGCGACAATTCCGAGATGATGCTGGGCGAGATGGCCTCGAAGCGGGGCGAAAGCCGCGCGTTACGCGCCTATGGCCAGACCCTGCACGACGATCACGCCCGTGCGCGCGAACAGGTCGTCCCGCTGGCGCGCCGGGCGGGTGTCGCCATTACGGACCAGCCCATGCCCGAAGCTGCGGCTGAGCGGTCCAAGCTTGAACGGCTGCACGGACCCGCCTTCGATCGCGAATTCGCCGCCTATATGGTCAAGGACCACAGGAAGGACATCGCGGAGTTCGAGAAGGAGGCGCGCCGTGGCGGGGCGACGTCCGAACTGGCGAAACAAACCTTGCCCGTGCTCCGAAAGCACCTGGGCACGGCCGAGCGCCTGAGCCATGGCTGACGATGCGTCGACCGGGGCGTAGCCTAGTCGCCCCGCGCCGCCTTGCGCCTCGCCAGGGTCGCGCTCTCCCAGGCCGTCCGTGCGGCCACGACCTTGGCGGTGAACGGGTCGCCGTACAGCCGATAGCAGGAGAAGATCACCTCCACGCCGCGCGGCAGCGTCTGGGCGATCGCCTGCAGGCCCGGCGTCACGTCGGTGCGATGGATCAGCCGCCCCTCGTCGAGACCGCACTTGAACGGCGGCTCGCTGACCTTGGCCAGGTGCGGACAGGCCTGGCGGGCCCGCGTCGCGCAGGCCCGATGCATCGGCGGAACATTGCAGCCATACTGCTGTGAGCCGTCGTGCAGGGTGACGAGCCCGCCGGACGCCACCGGAAAGATGTAGCGGTCGTGCCGGGCGGTCGGCTTGCCGCAGACGTGGCAGAGCAGGTCGATCATCCCGCGCCGCAGCCGGGTGACGTTCATCGCGCCGAACAGCGGCTCCCCCGCTCCGGGCGCCTGTCTTTGGTTGAGCTCCAGGAAGCCGGGGAAGTCGGACGACACGCCGAGGCTGAACGCCTGCTCCCCGCTCCAGGCCGCCGACCATGGCGCAATTTCCATCGCCGCCTGGCTCAAGATCACGCTCCCCACTCGACCCGCGGCCCCGGCGCCCGGGCGGCCGCCCACGGCACGCCGTGATCTAAGTCCCAGCGGTTTGGAGCGTCAACGCCGGCTTTCGGCCAAGCTGGACCTGATCCGAACGCGGAAATGCGTGACGCCGAAAGAAAAAGGGCGGGACCTCTCGGTCCCGCCCTTCTCCATGACAATCAGCGAGAGCTGACGGGGCTTCTTAGAAGTCCATGTCGCCCATGCCGCCCATGCCGCCGCCCGGAGGGCCGCCGGCGCCGGCGTTCTTCTTCGGCGCTTCGACGATGGCCGCTTCGGTGGTGATCAGCAGGCCGGCCACCGAGGCGGCGTCCTGCAGGGCGGTGCGGACCACCTTGGCGGGGTCGATGACGCCGTCGGCGATCAGGTCGACATACTGCTCGGTCTGGGCGTTGAAGCCGAAGGTGGCCGAGTCGTTCTCAAGGATCTTGCCGACCACGATCGAGCCTTCGACGCCGGCGTTTTCGGCGATCTGGCGGATCGGGGCCTGCAGGGCGCGACGGACGATGGCGATGCCGGCCGTTTGGTCGTCATTGTCGCCGGTCAGGGTCGCCAGGGCCTTGGAGGCCTTCAGCAGAGCCACGCCGCCGCCCGGGACGATGCCTTCTTCCACGGCCGCGCGGGTCGCGTTCAGGGCGTCGTCGACGCGGTCCTTCTTTTCCTTCACTTCGACTTCGGTCGAGCCGCCGACGCGGATGACAGCGACGCCGCCGGCCAGCTTGGCCAGACGCTCTTGCAGCTTTTCCTTGTCGTAGTCCGAGGTGGTGTCTTCGATCTGACGCTTGATCTGCGTGATGCGGGACTCGATGGCTTCCTTCTCACCGACGCCGTCCACGATGGTGGTGTCGTCCTTGGTGATCGAGACCTTCTTGGCCTTGCCCAGCATGTCGAGCGAGACGTTCTCGAGCTTGATGCCGAGGTCTTCGCTGATCACTTGAGCGCCGGTCAGGATGGCGATGTCTTCCAGCATGGCCTTGCGGCGGTCGCCGAAGCCCGGAGCCTTGACGGCGGCGACGCGGAGACCGCCGCGCAGCTTGTTGACCACCAGGGTGGCCAGGGCTTCGCCCTCGACGTCCTCGGCGATGATCACCAGCGGACGGCCCGACTGGACGACGGCTTCCAGCACCGGCAGCAGCGGCTGCAGCGACGAGAGCTTCTTTTCGAACAGCAGGATGAGCGGCTCTTCGAGCTGAACTTCCATCTTGTCGCCGTTGGTGACGAAGTAGGGCGACAGGTAGCCGCGGTCGAACTGCATGCCTTCGACGACGTCGAGTTCGGTCTCGGCGGTCTTGGCTTCCTCGACGGTGATGACGCCTTCGTTGCCGACCTTGTCCATGGCCTTGGCGATCATCTCGCCGACGTCCTTGTCGCCGTTGGCCGAGATGGTGCCGACCTGGGCGATCTCGTTGTTGGTGGTGACCTTCTTCGACGACGCCTTGATGTCGGCGACGACGATACCGACGGCCTTGTCGATGCCGCGCTTCAGGTCCATCGGGTTCATGCCGGCGGCGACCGACTTGAGGCCTTCCTGCACGATGGCCTGGGCCAGGACGGTGGCGGTGGTGGTGCCGTCGCCGGCCTTGTCGTTGGTCTTGGAGGCGACTTCGCGGATCATCTGCGCGCCGAGGTTCTCGAACTTGTCAGCCAGTTCGATTTCCTTGGCGACCGAGACGCCGTCCTTGGTCGAGCGCGGGGCGCCGAAGGACTTTTCGATCACGACGTTGCGGCCCTTGGGGCCCAGGGTCACCTTCACCGCGTTGGCGAGGATGTTGACGCCGCGCAGCATCTTGTCGCGCGCGTCCGAGGAGAAATAAACGTCTTTAGCGGCCATTTGAGAGCCCTTCTAAAAGAGAAACTTGGGGTCGAAGCTTGGTCGGACGGAGGAGGCTTAGGCCTCGACCACGCCCAGGACGTCGCTTTCCTTCATGATCAGCAGGTCTTGGCCGTCCACCTTCACTTCGGTGCCCGACCATTTGCCGAACAGGATGCGGTCGCCGGCCTTCACGTCCAGGGCGACGATATCGCCCTTGTCGTTGCGGGCGCCGGGACCGACGGCGACGACTTCGCCTTCCTGCGGCTTTTCCTTGGCGGTGTCCGGGATGATGATCCCGCCCTTGGTCTTGGTTTCTTCTTCGACGCGCTTCACGAGGACGCGGTCGCCGAGCGGGCGAAATTTCATGAGTTCTCTCCGTCAAGACGGTTTTAAAGCTATGGTCCGTAGCAAGCGGGGAGCGTCGCTGTTAGCAGTCGCTCCCATCGAGTGCCAACGCCGGGCAGGAGTTAGGACCGCCAGTGGGGGGAGTCAAGAACGCCGCTGAATTTGCCTGGGGTCGATTTGTCCTAGCGAAAGCGGCCCCAAGTCAGATCACGGACATTCGGTAGGGAGCCTGGAGGGCGGCATGAAGACGATCCTGACGGTGGCGAGCCTGCTCCTTCTCGGCGCCTGCGCCACGGCCCCGCTGCTGCCGGTGCGCACGGTGACCGACGTCGACGCCGACGCCGGCGTGGTCGAGCTGGTCAGCGGCCAGGACCTGGAAATCGCCCTGCCCCTCACCGCCGGAACGGGCTACGCGTGGCGGCTGGACGACGAGCCGCCGGCGGTGCTGGCCGGCGGGTCCAGCTTCATGACCGATGACCGGGCTCCCGGCGCGCCGGTGCGCACGGTCTATCGCTACACGGCCGCGGTCCGCGGCAGGACCGACCTGGCCTTCACCCTCAAGCGGCCGTGGGAGTCCGACCGACCCGGCGACCGCAGGGTCATCTTCCACATCAGGGTGCGCTGACTAGGTGTCGAAACACCCGGCCTTCGGGTCTGTTTCCATTGTTGCAGCGCCGCAGCTCGACCTTGCAAAGTGGGCTAACGACGATTCACCCTCCTGTGGATAAAAAAAGCAAAAGATTATTGAGGGTGACCGGTTTCCGGGACGTTTTAATGGGCGTTTTGCCCCACACCGAACATTGGTGTGTCTCTAGCGCGACAGCGTTCTCTTAGTTTTATGACCGTTCTGTAATTTTTATTGACCCCTTTCGCGGCGGCCGATTAGGTCCGGGTCGGGGCATATCTTCGACTCCGTTTCGCTTGAACATCCCACGCGTGAAGCCGTTCGCGCGTGCTAGGGGGCAATTTTGCAAAATTCATCCACTCGCGCGCGTCTGCTCGCTTCTTCGCTGCTGTGCAGCGTCATCCTGACCGGACCCGCGCTCGCTCACGCCCAGACCGCCGACAACACCCCGGTCGAAGAGGTCGTGGTCACCGGTTCGCGCATCAAGCGCGACACCTTCTCGGCGCCGTCGCCGATCGCCACCGTGTCGAGCGAGACCATCTCCGAATCCGGCAATGTGATCCTCGGCGACGTGCTGATGGACCTGCCGATGGTCAACGCCAACAGCAACGCCCAGAACACCTCGTCGACGCTGTTCAACGCCGGCCAGGCCCGCATCGACCTGCGCGGCCTGGGCGCCTCGCGCACCCTGGTGCTGGTTGACGGCCGCCGCCACGTGTTCAGCGACGCCGCCTCGCCGGCCGTCGACCTGAACATGATCCCGTCGCTGATGGTCGAGCGCGTGGACGTCGTCCCCGGCGCCGGCTCGGCCGTGTACGGCTCCGAAGCCATCGCCGGCGTCGTGAACCTGATCATGATCAAGAAGTACGACGGGCTGAAGCTCGACGTGCAGACCGGCATTTCGCAGGAAGGCGACGGCGAAGAGTACCGCATCGGCGGCCTCTACGGCGGCAAGTTCCTGAACGACAAGCTGAACGTCGTGGTCGGCGCCGAACTGGCCCGCCAGGAAGGCATCATGCAGAAGGACCGCGACTGGGCCATTCCCGGCGTGCGTCGCGACACCACCAAGGCCTCGCAGCCGGTCATCATGGCCAGCCGCTCGAACACCTCGCCCTTCGCGACCTTCCAGCTGATCGGCGGCAACACCCTCGGCACGGCCCGCGCCGTGACCCTGGACGCCCGTGACCGGACCCAGGTCGTGCGCCTGTCGGCCCCTTGCTCGACCGCCACCGTCCAGCCGACCTGTCAGGATGAATCGCTGATCTACAGCGCCGTGCTGAACCAGCTGCAAGGCGAAGTCAGCCGGGGCTCGGTGCGCGGCTACGCCGACTACGCCCTGACCGACCATGTCACCATGTTCGGCGAGTTCAGCTACGCCCGCGCCAAGGCCTACGGCATCTTCCAGCCGGCCTTCTCGTCGGCCGTCGGCGGCGGCACCATGCCGGTCACCCTGAAGGGCGACAACGCCTACCTGAACGGAACCGGCTCCACCGCCGCAGCCCTGCGCACCGAATGGCTGGCGGCTGGCAAGACCCTCACCGCCGCCCAGACCGCTCAGGTCGGCAAGTTCTGGGTCGAGTTCGGCGGTCGTAACGTCGAGACCGACCGCGAGACCGTCCGCGCCGTGGTCGGCATGAACGGCGACTTCGACGCTGTGGGCCGCAACTTCTCGTGGGACTGGTACGGCCAGTTCGGCAAGACCACCGGCGACACGACCTCGTTCAACGTGCCGAACGTGCAGAAGGTCCAGTGGGCCACCGACGCCATCCTGGTCGGCGGCAACGTCGTCTGCCGCGCCACCACCTCGACCGACGCCGACATCCGCGCCAAGGCCGCCGGCTGCCAACCCTGGGATCTGGTCAACGGCGCCTCCAAGGCGGCGATCGACTACACCAACGCCCAGGCCACCTCGACCTCGACCATCAAGCAGACGGTCGCCGCGGCCAACATCACCACGGACCTGTTCCGGCTTCCGGCCGGCGCCGTGGGCGTCGCCGCGGGCGTTGAATACCGCAAGGAAGAGAGCTCCTTCGTTCAGGACCCGATCAGCGCGGTCCCTGGCGCGTTGTTCTTCAACGCCATCGGCACCCGCGCCGGCAAATACGACAGCAAGGACGCCTACGGCGAAATCCGCGTTCCGATCTTCAAGGATCTGAAGTGGACCTATGACCTGAGCGTCGAGGCGGCCGGCCGCATCAGCGACTACTCGACCATCGGCACCGCCAAGCAATGGCGTCTGGCCGGCGAGTGGGCGCCGATCCGCGACATCCGCTTCCGGGCCAACAAGGGCACCTCGGTGCGCGCGCCCAACATCGTCGAGCTGTACTCGCCGCAAAGCGTCAACTTCACCGGCACGGCCCAGGACCCCTGCGACAAGTCGCAGTACGGCGGCCTGAGCGCGTCGCAAGTGACGACCCGCGTGGCCAACTGCTCGGCGGCCATCGCCGGCTACGACAAGAGCACCTTCACCTCGAACATCGGCACCGGTCGTTCCTCGCTGCAGCTGCAACAAGGCGGCAACCCGGACCTGAACGAGGAAAAGGCCAAGACGACCCAGATCGGCGTCATCCTGCAGCCGCGCTTCATGCCCGGCTTCCAGTTCGCCTTCGACTGGTACAAGAGCGACATCGACGGCGAAGTCGGCACCATCCCGACCCAGACCCTGCTGACCGACCTCTGCTACAACTCGAGCACGGCCTACGCCTCCAACCCGTTCTGCGCCCAGATCATCCGTGACGCGACCGGCACCTCGCAAAACCCGCAAGCGGGCGTCCCGGGCGGCATCAGCCGCGTCATTCTGCTGAACCAGAACGTCGCGGCCGTGAAGATCGAAGGCTGGGACTCGACGGCCCAGTATCAGTTCCCGCTCGCCAGCCTGCTGCAGGTCGGCGACGACATCGGCGACATCAACCTGCGGGTCGACGTCACCCGTCAGTATCACTGGAAGCTGCAGGGCCTGCCCGGCCAGGCCTTCACCGAGCTGGCCAACTCCATCCCGAACGCGACTCCGGAATGGAAGGCCAACATGGCGGCGACCTGGTCCAACGACCACCTGCGCGTCCAGTGGCAGACCCGCTACATCGGCTCGATGGCTGTGGCGACCCCCGCCACGCCGGTCTCCTCGCTCGACCCGTACTACACGGGCTACCACCTCGAGCACGACGTGCGCGCCACCTACCGCTTCAACGAGAAGCTGGCGTTCCGCGGCGGCGTCGTGAACGTGACCAACGAGCGCCCGCCGTTCCTGCCCGAGACCTTCTCGGGCACGGGCACCGGTTCGTCGACCTATGACAACCGCGGCCGGTTCTTCTTCATCGGCGCGTCGATGACCTACTAGGCCTCGCGCCCGTCTTCGGACGGGTTCGAGAGGAACAGGGCGGCGGACCGATCGGTCCGCCGCCTTTTTCTTGGCGCGGAGCGGAAACTTGGTCTTGATGGACCAACGCCGGAGGAGCCCGCGATGATTGACCCTATCGGAGTGACGGTAAGGGACCTTGACGCCTCAAGGCTTTCCACGGCCCCGCCCGCGCCCCGGGGCGTCGAGGTGGTGATCAGCGTCAGCGCCGAGACGGCGGGCGCCAGGGATAATGGACCGCCGGGCGTTCGGCCGCATTATCACCCCAACTACTATGGACCTTTCGGGCTCGCCCGGACGGCCGCAATGTCGAGGCCCCCTGCGCCCGTCTGAAGCCAAGGCCGAAGGATTGGCGACCGCGCCCATGGAGACGGAACCCGCGTGATCATTTCGAGCTACGGCCTTTCGCTGCTCCTGGCGATCATCGCCTGCGTCATCGGCGGCGCGCTGGGCGGCCTGACCCTGACGCGGCCGGGCGCGGTGCTGGGCCTGACCGCTTTTCGCCGATCCGACGACGAGGCCGACGCCGCCTCGACCGCCGTGCCGCCGACCGTCCTTCCGCCGACAGCCTTTCCGCCGGCCGAGGCGCGGGCCTTGGGCGGCCTGCTGATCCTGTCGCACGCCACCGCGGCCCTGTTCCTGGGCTATCAGTCCAGCGTCGGAGCGGCCATGGCCTTCGCGCTGGCCATGGCCTGGATGGGCGCCGCCGCCGGCCGGGCGGTGTCCGCCCTGGTCGACCGTCCGCCCGCCGGCCAGGGCCGCCGCCTCAACCTGGGCAGCCTGGCGTTCGAGGTCCTGATCGCCGTCACCCTGTCGCTGCCGTTCTTCAACCCCGGCCGGCTGGTGGTGCTCCGCGGGCACGGGATGCTGGTCTAGGCGCGGCTTTCCGCCGTCGGGTCAGCCCATGGGCCGTTTTCTCGGCCCTCGTGCGCTGAGACCCGCGCGCGTTCCAGGCCGCCTTCAGCGCCACGCAGCGTCTGGGACGGACTCTCGCCGAACATCATCCGATAGGTCACGGAGAACCGCCCCAACTCCCAGAAGCCATGGTCGAGCGCCACCTGAGTCACCGAGGCCCCGGTCTCGCGGCCGGCGATCAGGGCCTTGCGGGCGGCCGACAGGGCCCTGAGGCGCAGATAGGTCTTGGGACCCACGCCCAGTTCCTCACGGAACGCGCGGTGCAGGGAGCGGCGCGACAGGGCCAGGGCCTGACAGAGCTCGAGCGTGCCCACGGCGCGTCCGGGACAGCGGTCAAGGTAGTCCTCGACCTGGCGCAGGATGCGCGCGCAGTTGATCCAGTTCCGGCGGCCGGGTTCTCGCCGCACCGCCTCGGCCGCGCCGGTCAGCAAATCCTCGATCACGGTCTCGCGCAGGCCGTCCGCCGCCTGGGGCGACAGGCGGTCCCCCGCCGCCGCCAGGATTTTCAGCCGGCGCCGAACGGCCTCGCCCAGCACCGAGCCGCTCGGCGGTCGCAGGCGCGCCCCGTCGCGCCAGTGGCGGTCCTCGGCCAGATCGTCGAAGGCCGCGACGCGGCGCATCAGATCGTCACGCGGAATCTGCAGGGCGGCGTAGCGCGTCAACCCTCGGTGCTGAGCCTCCTGCTCGCCTCGCGGAGGGAAGACCAGCAGGTCGCCGGCCAAGGCGTCGTGACCCCAGTGGGTCATGACCTCGGTCTGCTCCAGGATCAGGGCCAAGGTCACGGCCTCGGCGGCCATCGACCCGCGCAGGCGCAGATCGCCGGTGAGGCGGCCCAAGGTGGTGGTGATGTCGCCGAAAGCCGCGTGAGACAGCTCGCCTCGGCAGGGGGCGGCCGTCAGCTGCGTGACCAGCAGGTCGGCCCCGGGCGTCGGGCGGGTGAGATCCTCCATGCCGTAGATCACGTGGTGGGAAAGAGACGGCCCGGCGTGCGAGATCTCAGTCTTCCCATCCGGCGGCGATGTATCCATGCACTACAGTGGTCGTGATTTCCCACGTTCGTAAATCCGGGTTTTACCCCAGAAAACTCGTAAGGCTCGACGCTGAGTCTAAGACATTTGGGATTCTGAGCAAACAAGACCCTTGAGATCAGTTCTCAGAGTAAAATTCACTCTAAATGTCCGACAAAAAGACAAACTGCTTTTGGCGCAGGATGCATAGCGGCGCCCTGGGCCCGAGCTAGACAATCGCCCTCGCATCAGCTCGGGAGGCGATGATGCGTCCGCAAACCTGGGACGGGATCGAGCACTTTGGCACATTGGACAGCGAGACCCTGGCCGGCGGGCCGAGCACGCAACATTGGACGCCGGCCCAACGGGCGCTGAAGGCCGAACTCGACGGCCAGCGCCGCCAGGAACGCCAGATCGCCGAGAGCACCGCCCGCCTGGTGGCGCGGCTGGTGGCGGAGAAGTTCCTCGAGGCGGAGGCCGAACCGGCGCCGGCCAGGCGGGTCGCGGGGCGATCCTAGACGGCGAAGGTCGCCGACAGCGCCGAGCGGGGACTCTTGCGCCGCCCGCCTCCCGCGCTAGTCTCGCGCCATGACCCAACACCTCCCCGCCCGCCGCGACGTCCTGGTCGGCGCCGGCCTGCTGGCCGCCTTTCCCGCCGCGGCCCAGGTCGCACCGGCGCCGCCGGTGCATGTCGCGCTGGAGACGCCGCAAGGCCGGATCGTCATCGCCCTGGCCGTCGCCCAGGCCCCGATCACCACCGCCAACTTCCTGCGCTATGTCGACCGCAAGCTCTATGACAAGGCGACTTTCTTCCGGGCCTCGCGCGCGCCGGGCGCGGTCGACTACGGCCTGATCCAGGGCGGGCTGCAGGGCATCGGCGCCTTGCCGCCGATCGCCCACGAGCCGACCACCCAGACCGGTCTCAAGCACACCGACGGCGTGGTCTCGATCGCCCGCACCGCGCCGGGGACCGCCACCTCGGACTTCTTCATCTGTATCGGCGACGCGCCCTATCTGGACGCCAACCCCGCGGGGACGGGCGACAATCTGGGCTTCGCCGCCTTCGGCCGGGTGGTCCAGGGCATGGACGTGGTCAAGACGATCCTGGCCCTGCCGACCCCGGGAAAGGCGATCAATCCGGTGATGAAGGGCCAGATCCTGGACCCGCCGGTGCCGATCACCTCGGCCCGCCGCGTCGCCGCCCCCGCCGGTCCGGACGTCACCGCGCCGCCGAAGCTCTGAGTCCTCTCCGGAGACATCCTGCCGCCAGTCTGCTGACAGTCTGTGTCAGCAAGTCTCGGACGGACTGTCGCGCCCCTCTAGCCTTCCAGGCCTCGCGGACCTACGTTCTCGTCATGGCCCGATCCTCCCAGACCGATGCCGGCGGCGTTTCCGACGTCTCCGCGAAGTTCATCCATGACGTCGCCGTCGAGGCCGAACTCGACGGCTCCATGCCCATGCTCTGGACCCCGCACCGCCCCACGCGGCCGGACAAGTCCGAGGGCGGCAAGCGGTTCAAGCTGGTCAGCGACTATCAGCCGGCCGGCGACCAGCCGACCGCCATCGCCGAGCTGGTGGCCGGCCTGGAAGGCAAGGAAAACGACCAGGTGCTGCTGGGCGTCACCGGCTCGGGCAAGACCTTCACCATGGCCAAGGTCATCGAGGCCACCCAGCGCCCGGCCCTGATCCTGGCCCCGAACAAGACCCTGGCCGCCCAGCTCTACAGCGAGATGAAGAGCTTCTTCCCCGACAACGCGGTCGAGTACTTCGTCAGCTATTACGACTACTACCAGCCGGAAGCCTACGTCCCGCGCACCGACACCTACATAGAAAAGGACAGCTCGATCAACGAGCAGATCGACCGCATGCGCCACTCGGCGACGCGGGCGATCCTGGAGCGCGACGACGTGATCGTCGTGGCCTCGGTCAGCTGCATCTACGGCATCGGCTCGGTCGAGACCTATACGGCCATGACCTTCACGCTCGAGGTCGGCCAGACCATCAACGAAAAGCAGATGATGGCCGACCTGGTCGCCCAGCAGTACAAGCGCAACGACGCCGCCTTCGAGCGCGGCACGTTCCGCCGCCGCGGCGACACCATCGAGATCTTCCCCGCCCACTACGAGGACCGCGCCTGGCGCATCAGCCTGTTCGGCGACGAGGTCGAGGCGATCAGCGAGTTCGACCCGCTGACCGGCAAGAAGACCGGCGACCTGGAGACCATCAAGGTCTACGCCAACAGCCACCACGTCACCCCGCGCCCCACCCTGCGCCAGGCGATCATCAGCATCCGCGCCGAGCTCAAGGAGCGCCTGGCCTGGCTGGAGGCCAACGGCAAGCTGCTGGAGGCCCAGCGCCTGGAGCAGCGGACCAATTTCGACCTCGAGATGATCGAGACCACCGGCTCCTGCGCCGGCATCGAGAACTACAGCCGCTACCTGTCGGGCCGCCAGCCGGGCGAGCCGCCGCCGACCTTCTTCGAATACATCCCCGACAACGCCCTGCTGTTCACCGACGAGAGCCACCAGACGGTCCCGCAGATCGGCGCCATGTACAAGGGCGACCGCAACCGCAAATGGACCCTGGCCGAGTACGGTTTCCGCCTGCCCTCCGCCCTCGACAACCGCCCGCTCAAGTTCGAGGAGTGGGACGCCATGCGGCCCCAGTCGGTGCACGTCAGCGCCACCCCGGCCAAGTGGGAGCTGGAGCGGGCCGGCGGCGTGTTCGCCGAGCAGGTGATCCGCCCCACCGGCCTGATCGACCCGCCGGTCGAGGTCCGCCCGGTGTCCAAGGACGGGGCCAGCCAGGTCGACGACGTGGTCGACGAGATCCGCCAGACCAAGGCCAAGGGCTACCGCACCCTGGTCACCGTCCTGACCAAGAAGATGGCCGAGGACCTGACCGAATACCTGAACGAGCAGGGCATCGCCGTGCGCTACATGCACAGCGACGTCGACACCATGGAGCGGATCGAGATCATCCGCGACCTGCGCCTGGGCATGTTCGACGTGCTGGTCGGCATCAACCTGCTGCGCGAGGGCCTGGACATCCCCGAATGCGGCCTGGTCGCCATCCTCGACGCCGACAAGGAAGGCTTCCTGCGCTCGGAGACCAGCCTGATCCAGACCATCGGCCGCGCCGCCCGCAATGTCGACGGCAAGGTCATCCTCTACGCCGACCGGGTGACGGGATCGATGGAGCGGGCCATGGAGGAGACCGCCCGCCGCCGCGAGAAGCAGCACGCCTACAATCTCGAGCACGGCATCACGCCCGAGAGCGTCAAGCGCGACATCAAGGACATCCTCGACAGCCCCTACGAGCGCGGCGACCGCATCCTGGTGCCGATCGGCGGCATCGGCGAGGGCAAGGACGCCAAGCCGTTCAGCGGCGACAACTTCAAGGCCGCCCTCAAGGACATGGAGGCCCGGATGCGCGAGGCCGCCGCCAACCTGGAGTTCGAAACCGCCGCCCGCCTGCGCGACGAGATCAAGCGCATGAAGCTGATGGACCTGGAATTCGCCAACGAAGCCCTGACCGCCCCCGGCGAGGCCGTGGACAAGGCGATGCCCAAGCGGGTGCGCGCCGAGCTGCGGGCGGAGCAGGCGGAGGCGTTTCGGAAGGCGCGGCTGTAGGGGGCCCCTCCCCTTCCCCTTCAACCGTCATCCCGGGCCTTGTGCCCGGGAACCCTCTGTCCACCGCAGGTGCGGGAGGGGCGGTTCGCTGGCGAACCGCTTGCGTCTCACAGTTCAGCTGAAACAGGGGTCCCGGGCACAAGGCCCGGGACGACGGTTGATAGGGTGGTGAACGAGAGCCCTCACATAACACCGGTTGATCAACCGCCCCGCCAAGCTCAAGCTCCCCGCGCCACCGCAGGGGAGCCCCACGCCATGACCACCGCCCGCATCCTGATCCTCGGCCAGAACCCCGACACCGTCGACTTCAACGCCCCGGGCATCATCCCCGGCATGACCGCCGAAAAGGTCCGCGCCGGCGTCAACGCCTCCCAGACCCGGCTTGAGGCCCAGAACTACGCCGTCGACCAGCTGGAAGTGCTCCCCGACCTCGCCGCCGCGGAGGCCGCCACCGTCGCCCAACTGACCGGCCGCGACTACGCCGTGGTCGTCATCGGCGCCGGCATCCGCAACCCGCCGCCTAGCCTGCCGCTGTTCGAGACCGTCCTGAACGCCGTGCACCGGCATGCACCCGGGGCGCGGATCGCGTTCAACACGCGGCCGGACGATAGCGACGTGGCGGCGGGGCGGTGGTTGGGGCGGTAGGGGGTACGGCGGCCATTTTCAAAAGATTGCCATATCCATTTTGATTGGAGCTGCGTGAGCGGGTTGTCGCTTCATATCGCTACAGCCCTTTGCGAAATGGCAGAGAACTCCTACGCTCACCGCCAGGGAGCGAGTCATGACCACACCATTTTCGCATGATAATCTCGGCGAGATTTTCGGATCTGATGCTGCAGATACTGAAGATCCAGCACGTCTCTATTCTGCATTTGTCTCGAATGAATCGTATTACGAAGTTCGAGCCCCCAATCCCATTACCTTGGTGGTTGGTCAGAAAGGAATTGGCAAAACCGCCCTGATGCTCGTCTCCTCAATGGATGATAGGCGAGATCAATTCCCCAATATCTTTATTCGTGGATCCAATATTCTTTCTCGCTCAACGGAAAAAGATGGAGCATCTATCTCAATTAATAGTTTCCGAATGGCCATAGAAGAATCCTTGTTGTCTGAGGTTGCCGGAAAGCTCGCTGAAGATGCGATGGAATCTGTCGGCATCCCCGGCGGGGCAGGCGGACTCATTGGGAGACTTTCACAGCTCGGCACCTCAATATTAATTGGGCATAACGAGAAAATTCAAAGAGCAGCTTCCAAGATAGCGCCTTGGCTGCTCAGGGATATTCCATCCATCAATATTTACATTGATGACACAGACGTCGAGTGGGACGGCAGTAAAAAGAGTGCAGATCAGATCGGCCGCCTCGTACAGGCTTGCTTTCAAATTGCCGCAGATAGCGGCGGCGACATCAGATTCAAAATATCAATCAGATCAGATCTTTTTAACTACATGTCCGTCACCGCAGACATAATTGATAAAGTTCAAAGCGGTGTTGTAAGAGTGCGGTGGACTAATGACGATATATTTCGTGTGGTAGCTAAGAGGATAACGCTCTATGAGGGTCGAGATTTGGCCGACCTTATAGACAATGGCAGTCAAGAAGAAGTGTTTCAGGAGATATTCAGCCCATATTTCGAGGATAAATTTAGAGCTACTGGGGCTTGGGAAAACGCGCCAATGCGACACGTTATGATGTCGTTTGTGCGACAACGCCCCAGAGACCTAATTGGACTGTGTCGACTGGCCGCGAAAGAGGCTCTGAAGCAAGGAGGAATTATAGACACAGCCGCTCTTCAAGCCGTGATTCCGGAATACTGCACGAAAAGACTAAACGATACTGTTGTGGAGTTCAGAAGCGAACTTCCGGATGTAGAAAACTTTCTGTACGAAATGCGCCCGGCGGAAATAAAAAGAACAAAAAAAATCGAGGCAAGAAGCTACGCCGTTCCCAAAAAACGAAATTACTATACCAACGATCAACTTATTGCCAAAATTAATGGCATCAAGGAACGTTTAAATTTACGCTTCTCATACAAAACTATGACCGCTCCGTCGTCGGAATTGGCCGAGTTTCTATTTCGGATCAACTTTCTCGTCGCCAGCAGACAGGATGAAATTGGGCACATTGAGCGCCTTTATTACGACTTTTCAGACCAACGCCTCCGAGAGGTTCGTCTTGGAAAGTGGGATTGGGAGGTGCACATGGCCTATCGGTGGGCAATTCAACACGACGCCGACGCAGTATGGCGAGAAATAGAGGCTTAGTCATTCTTCGGGCACCTACTCCGCCCTTCATCTCATGGAGGCCAAGCGTGCCGGTCTGGACAGGTCAGTCCGCCGACACTGGCCTGCGGCCAGCCGCGACGCGGCGGCGCGGCGCGCCGTCCTTGAGCAGCCTGTCCAGACCGGCGATCGTCTCGCCGTGAGATGAAAGGCTGGCTCCCCTTCGCGAGGAAGGGCGCGACCGACGGGGACGCGCACTCACGGCAGGGCCATCGGGGGTTCGCACGGCGATCGGGTTGAGTGCGTGTCCCCTTCTTCGTCCGCTGAGCTTGAGACCTGGGCGCGATAGGCCGTGGGCGACTTGGGGGACACGCACTCACCCTAGCCTGGGCGGATCAGCGCGCATGGGGCTTGCCGTGAGTGCGCGTCCCCGACGCCCTACTCCACCCCCGCCACCAGCTCCGCCACCCGCACCCCCAGCGTCCGGGCCAGGCCGAAGACCGTGGTGGCGCTGGGGTTGCGTTCGCCGCGTTCGAGGAAGCCGACATAGTTGCGGTGCAGGCCGGCGCGCTCGGCCAGGGCTTCCTGGCTGAGGCCGAGCGCCTTGCGATGACGGCGGATTTCGCGCCCCAGGGCGATGAGATCGTCTTTGTCGGCCACGCCGGACCGTTGCCTTGGTCGGCGTTGCGTTCTACATACTGTCAGTGTGTATTTTCTCAGCCCTGAGGCAAGCGCGCCATGAAGCCCCTCGCCGCCCGCCACCCCGTCGACGTCCATGTCTGCCGCGCCGTGCGGTGGCGGCGCAAGCTGCGGGGGCTCAGCCAGCAGGCGCTGGCCGAGCGGATCGGCCTGACGTTCCAGCAGGTGCAGAAGTACGAGACCGGCGCCAACCGGGTCAGCGCCTCGGTCCTGCACGCCATCGCCGGGGCGCTTGAGGTTCCGATCGCCGTCTTCTTCGACGGCCTGCCCGAGACCGCCGCGGCCGGGCGTGAAGCCGAGGCGTCGTTGACCGCGCGGATGCTCGGGGCTCCTGGCGGCCTGGCCCTGGCCGAGGCCTGGCTGGACCTGCCGCCCGGGCCGCTGCGTCACCGCCTGGCGGCGCTGGTCCAGGCCACGGCGGAGACCCTGCGGGCCTCGCCGGCCGGAGCGTCCGCCCCTAGGGCAGGTACGCCTTGAGCTCGGCCAGGCCCTTCTCGTCCACCCAGTCCGAGACCGTCTTGCCGTAATGGTCGACGGCGCCCAGGGCCTTGGAGCTGGCCGCGAGGGTCTGGAACGCCAGGCTGTCGCGCGAGGCCTCGTAATGGCTCAGGGCGTACATCAGCGGCGTGGTGCCCTTGTAGTTGCCTAGGTCCGGATCGGCGCCGCGCTCCAGCAGCGCGCGGATGACGGGAACGTGGCCGTGATAGGCGGCGATGATCAGCGCCGTCCAGCCTTTGGGATTGCGCAGGTCGACCTCATCGACGAACGCCAGGCCGCGCGCGACCGCGTCCAGGTCGCCCGCCTCGCAGGCCGACCACAGGCTCGGGTAATAGTCCTTGTGGAGATCCAGATCGAAATCGATCGTCGCGATGCGATAGCGGGTCTCGGTCTCGCTGACGATCTTGCCCGGCTTCAGGGTGCTGCGGATCGCGGTGGGCGTGGTGCTGGCGATGCTCCAGTCCGCGAACCGGGGCATCTGGAATTCACGGAAGGTGAAGGCGCGGAACTGGTTGTGCACCTCGAAGGCGGTGCGATTGAAGTCGATCACCAGGTTCGCGTAGTTGATCGAAGCCTTCGAATAGTAGGACGCCCCGGACATCTCCTGCGGGCGCGCCACGAAATCCCCCGACAGCAGCCTGGCGACGTTCTCCTCGAACAGCGCCTTGGCGGCGTTCAGGTTCTTGAAGAAGACGTCGCGAACCGTGTCGTGCAGCGAGATGTCCACCGTCTTCTGGTCGATGATGTCGCCGGTGTCGATGCCGCTGTCCATAAAGTGCAGGGTGACGGCGGTCTCGTCATCGCCATTGAGAATGGGATGGGCGGCCGTGAACATGCCCTTGTATTTGGGCAGCTTCGAAAAGTGGAAGTTGAACAGGTTCCTGGTCTTGAACCGGTCCGTCTTGATGATGGTGTCGAATTCCAGGGAGATCAGGATCAGGTCTTCGAGGCCGTAGATCTCTTCAAGGCTGACCTGGCGAACGCCCCAGGCGCGGGCCTGCTTGGCGAAGGACGGCTGCCAAGTGTCGATTCCCGCGTCGCCGGCGTTGGGGATGAAGCACAGCGGATAGTCCGGGTAGTGATCCAGGAAATGGCGAAGGCCATGGACCGCGATCTCGTTCTTTCCGGCGATGCAAACGGTCGGATTCATGCAGGCAGCCTAGCCGAGAGCGTGAGACGAAGTCATCAGCGCGTTTTGATGGGGCTTTTGCCCGCTCCGCGCCGGCGGGCGGTCACGCGGCTTCCCCGGCCGGTATGGTCCGGAACCCGGCCTTGGCGCGGTCCGCCTCCGAGGGCAGGCGATCGGCGGCGCCCGCCAGCTTCAGATAGTCCAGGCAGCGGCCCTGGAAGCTGAAGCTTTCGTCGACCAGGGCGTTGCAGGTTTCGACGATCGCCCGCCGCTCCGCCTCGTTGTTCAGGTAGTGGGCGCAGATGTCGTGCAATTCGCCCAGGGTGTCGAACATCGGCACCGGCAGATCGCCGCCGAAAACCCGGTAGAGGTCGGGGTTGGGCGTCTTCTTCGTCACCAGCAGGGCGTTCGAGGACATGATGTCCAGGAGCCGGTACTGGAAGGATTCCATGATGAAGGATTGCGGCAGGTTCACCGAGATCCGCGACGAATTGTAGATCCGCATCAGGTCGTCATGGCCGCTCACCGACGGCCCGGACTGGAAGGCCCTGAAGGCGCCCGCGCCCAGCACCATCGCCTTGGCCCAGGCCCGGTTTCCGAACAGGGCCAGGCCCAGAGGCGCCAGCCGCTCGACCAGCTCGACCCGTTGCCGCGAGGTGACGATGTCCTGCAGCAGCATCTCGAAGCTTCTGGCGTCCAGTTGCAGGTGGCCGGCCAGCAGGTCGAGGTTCTCGCCGTGCTGGGCCCTGACGGCCTGAAGGTCGCCGGTCTCCTCGATGGCCTCCAGCCAAAGGTCGACCAGTTGGTGGGCGCCGGGGTGTTCGGTCAGCAGGCCCATCAGGTTTTCGGCGCCGGGGCCGGTCGGCAGGCTGGCGATCCAGGTGATGGCGTGGACCGGCGGCGTCTGGGCGCGCGGCGACAGCATGCCGTTGGTGGCCGGCGACATCATCGTCATCCGATCGGCGACGCCGGGCACCTGGGCGATCAGGTCGCGCTCGAACTGGCTGCCGATGGGGGCGAACCGCGCTTGCGTCCGGAACGCCGCCAAGGGGTCGGCGTCGTCATAGCGGAAGAGGTGATTGAAGCCGTCGACGATGACCGAGACCACCCGGCCGTCCAGCGCGGCGACAATCTCCGGCAGGACCAGGGCGTTGTTGATCGACACGGCGGCGACGTAGTTCTGCGCCCGGATGAAGTTCGCCAAGCGCTCGACGCTCAGCGAGCTCTTGAAGCCCGAGACGGCGCCGTCGGCGCTGAAATAGTTTCCAAGAAAGATGTCGACTTCGTATCCCAGGCCAACATAGCCTTGAATAACTTCACGCATATATCCGTCAACCTGGGCTTCCGGACCCCAGGCATATCCAAAAAATGCGATCTTCATCACTACTCGTTATGAAAGAAGCCGGCCGGCGACGAGGATACGCGGTTCGTTCGGGAACGCCCGCGTTTTTTCCGGGCTGAGGCGACAAAAGGCCAAGCTTCCGTTCGCGCTCTTCACACCCCCCGCTTCAACCGCTCCCGATAGGCCCCCGAGCTGGCCACATAGCCCTCGGCGTCGCCATAGGCCTGGAAGTCGCGATAGCGCTCGTGGCTGCCCTTGACCTTCAGGGCGTGCTTGATCGGGCACCAGTACTGCTCGGTGCGGGCGGTGATCTCGCGGGCGTAGGCGATCACGCCGTTGCCGTAGCCGCAGAACACGCAGTTCAGCTTCTGGATCGGGTTCAGGTAGCCGAGGCGATGGCGGTCGATGACCACGTACTCCGAGCGCTTCACCCGCACCACGCCCCAGGCCGTGAAGCAGCCCAGCTGGTAGAGGCTGACGCTGAGATCCAGGATCATCAGCGGCAGGGCCATGCCGTAGATCAGCGGCATGGTCAGCAGGGTCGGCCACGGGGTGCGGGCGACGTTCATGCCCTTGCGGTGGGCCTTCTGGCGGCGCAGGGCGTCGGCCTTGAAGCACGGCTTGCCGGCCTCGATGACCAGGCCGGCGGCGGCGGCGCGCTCGGCGTCCCGCGCGGCGAAGGCGGCCTCGATCTGGGCTTCCACGGCCCGCAGGCGGTCGATCAGCTGTTCGAGGGTTTCCTGCGCCATGCCGGCAGCATGGGGCGAGTCGGCGAAAATGGGGTCTCTCCCCTTGTGGGGACCGGATTTGCGCGCGGGGCCATCCATCTTGGCCGTTCGCGCGTTGCAGCAGCATGGGACGGGGGCGGACGGCATGGGGCCTTCCGCGCCCGCCCGCGTTCGCGGTAGGATTTCGCATGCGTTTCTCGGCTCCCAGTCTCCGCGCCCCGACCTCGGCCATGCGGTTCGCGGGCCCGACGGCGGCGCTGGGCCTGCTGGTGATGAGCCCCCTGGCGCTGGGCCTGGCCGCCTGCTCGCGCACCGACGACAAGGCCGCCTCGCCGCCCGCCGCCTCCAACGCTTCCGGCGTGGCGCGGCCGGAAGGGGCGCCGGTCGCCGGCGGCGCGTCGACGCTGAAGCCGGGCCTGTGGAAGACCGTCACCCAGACCCCGGCCGGCCCAGAAGACTCCACCCAGTGCGTCGGCGAGGGCTACGACCCCGCGGCCGAGGCGGCCCGAAAGGCCTCGCCCTGCGGCGCCCCGACCGTGACCCGGGTCGCCGACGGCTTTCATCTGGCGCTGAGCTGCCAGAAGGACCACATCGACTACGCCCTGACCGGCGCGGTCCAGGGCGACTTCACGACCACCGCCACGACCGACCTGGAACTGGTCATCTCGGCCTTTGGACGCAAGCAGGCCCTGCACATGAAGGCGGTCAGCACCTACCAGGGCCCTTGCGAGCCGGGGGCGGCGAAGGCCGGCCAATAGGCGCGCCGCTCGCCTCTCAGGCGTTAAGTGTCCTCCACGCCACAGCTTGGCTCCGATCGCCGGGATCAGGGTTAACCCCGGGAACGCTGGACCGCGGCGCCGCTTTGTATTGGCGAGGGCCACGCCGCGTTCGGACGTCGCCCGAGGAGTTGAACACCATGAACGGTCCGCTTTTGACCGTGGTCCCCGACACCGCCGGCGCGGTCGAGGTCTACAATCTGAGCCGAGGTCCCGAGACCACCACCCAGCGCGTCCAGCGCCTGCAGCGCGAGGCGCGTCTGCTGGCCCGCGAGCAGGTCGAGGCCATGAGCCGCGACCTGGAGGAGCTGGCCCGGCGGGCGGCCGAGATCGCCGACGGCGGCGACGCCTATGCCGTGGGCGTGCGGGAAATGGCCTCGCGCCTGGCCGCCGACCTGCCCCAGAAGGCGCAGGGCCTGCTCGTCATCCTCAACCGTTCGGCCAAGGACTAGGCGGCGGCGCGCAAGGCTGGTCAAACCGTCACATCGGCGCGCTAGATGGCGGCCATGACCCTGCTGACCCGCCGCGCCCTGACCACCCACGCCCTGGCCACCGCCGCCCTGGCGGGAACCCTGGCGTCCGGCCCGGGCTTCGCCGCCGCGAAGCTCAGGAAGCCGATCGTCATCGCCCACCGGGGGGCCTCGGGCCTGCGGCCGGAGCACACCGAGCTCTCGTACAACCTGGCCATCGACCAGGGCTGCGACTTCATCGAGCCGGACCTGACGCCGACCAAGGACGGCCACCTGATCGCCCGCCACGAGAACGAGATCGGCGGCACCACCGACGTCGGCGCGCGCCCCGAATTCGCCGACCGCAAGGCGACCAAGACCATCGATGGCCAGCAGATCACCGGCTGGTTCACCGAGGATTTCACCCTGGCCGAGATCAAGACCCTGCGCGCCCGCGAGCGGCTGCCGCAGCTGCGTCCCGGCAGCGCGAAATACGACGGACAGGCCCAGCTGCTGACCTTCGACGAGGTGGTGGCCATCGCCAAGGCCGGCAGCCAGCGCACGGGCCGGACGGTCGGCGTCTATCCGGAGATGAAGCACCCCAGCTACTTCGCGAGCATCGGCCTGCCGGTCGAGGACCGCCTGGTCGCCCTGCTGAAGAAGAACGACCTGGACTCGGCGACCGCGCCGGTTTTCGTCCAGTGCTTCGAGGTCACACCGCTGAAGACCATCCGCGCCAAGACCAAGGCGCGGCTGGTGCTGCTGACCGCCGGCCAGGGCGGCCCGGCCGACCTGCCGAACGTGACCTATTCCCAACTGGTCAGCCCCTCGGGCCTGAAGGAGGTGGCGCTCTATGCCGACGGCCTGGGTCCGGAGAAGACCCAGATCGTGCCGCAGGACGCGACCAACCTGCTGCCGGCCACCTCGCTGGTGAAGGACGCCCACGCCGCGGGCCTGGTCGTCCACCCCTGGACCGTGCGGGCCGAGAACTACTTCCTGCCGTCGTCCCTGCGCCGCGGCGACCCGGCGGCGGCCGACTACCTGGCCCAGCCGGGCGAGGTGTCCGCGGTGTTCAGGGCCCTGTACGCGGCCGGCGTCGACGGCCTGTTCAGCGACTTCCCGGGCCTGGCGGTCGCCGCGCGGGGGTAGGCTGCGGACATCGGAAAGCCTGTCATCCCGGACAAGGCCCGCAGGGCCGCCGATCCGGGACCGCGGCAAGCGCCGAGTTCACGCCCCGGTCCCGGATCTTCGCGCCGCGCGCTCGTCCGGGATGACAGCCCAAAGACCTCCAGCGCTCTTGCCGTGGGCAACACAGCGATGCAGCCTGCGCGTCTTCTTCGCCCAGAGACGCGTCCATGATCCTTCGCCTCGCCGCCGCGACCGCCGCCCTCGTCCTGCTCGCCGCCCCCGCCTGGGCGGCGCCGGAAGCCGCCAAGCTGCCTGAGGCCGCGAAGCTGGACGTCATCGCCAAGGACTTCGTGCGCCTGACCCTGGAGGCCGGCGAGCGCGAGCCCGGCTATGTCGACGCCTATTACGGCCCCGCCGAATGGGCGACCGCGGCCAAGGCCAAGCCCCGCGACGTCCCGGCCCTGCGCGCCGAGGCCGACCGGCTGGCCGCCGCCCTCAAGGCGATCGACACCCAGGCGCTGGGTCGCGACGAGGTCCGCCGCAAGGCCTTTCTGGCCGGCCAATTGAAGGCCGCCCAGACCCGGCTGGCCATGCTCGGCGGCGTGAAGTTCAGCTTCCAGGACGAGGCCGCGGGCCTGTTCGGCGTGCGCCCGGCCCTCAAGCCGCTCAGCGCCTATGATCCAGTCCTGGCCCGGATCGAGGCCCTGCTGCCCGGCGACGGCGACCTGGCCGCCCGCGCCGACGCCTTCAACGCCAGATACGTCATCCCGGCCGACAAGCTGGAACCGGTGATGCACGCCGCCATCGCCGCGTGCAAGGCGCGGACCCAGGCCCACATCAAGCTGCCGCCGGGCGAGCGCTTCGAGATGGAGTTCGTCACCGACAAGCCCTGGAGCGGCTACAACTGGTACAAGGGCGACGCCCACAGCCTGATCCAGATCAACACCAGCCTGCCGGTCTATATCAGCCGCGCCCTGGATCTGGGCTGCCACGAGGGCTATCCGGGCCACCACGTGCTCAACGCCCTGCTGGAAGAGAAACTGACCAAGGGCAAGGGCTGGGTGGAGTTCAGCGTCTATCCGCTGTTCTCGCCGCAATCGCTGATCGCCGAGGGCAGCGCCAATTACGGCATCGGCCTGGCCTTCCCGGGCGCGGAGAAGGTCAAGTTCGAGCGCGAGACGCTGTATCCGCTGGCGGGCCTGGATCCGGCGAGCGCCGACGCCTACGACGCCTTCACCAAGGCCAAGGCCGAGCTGGCCGGCGCCGAATACACGATCGCCGACGACTATCTGGCCGGCCGCATCACCCGCGACCAGGCTGTGACCCTGCAGCGCAAGTACGGCCTGATGAGCCAGGCCCGCGCGGACCAGCGCATGCGCTTCGTCGACACCTATCGCAGCTATGTCATCAATTACGGCCTGGGCCAGGACATGGTCCGCGAGCACGTCGAGCGGGCCGGCCCCTCGCAGGCCGCGCGTTGGGCCCGGATGGAGGCGGTGATCTCCCAGCCGACCACGCCGGCGGATCTGGCCAACTAGACCGCGAAGGGGACTCACCTCGCCTCCATTGTCACCGGAGACAATGTTTTCGTTGCGGCGCCGGACACGAACCGCCAAGTCCGAGGGACTGTCCAGCTCGGATCGGAGACGGCCATGACCGACACGCCCCTGCCCTTGCGCCACTTCCTGCTGGCCCTGGCCGTGGTGGCGGTGTGGGGGACCAATTTCGTGGTCATTCGGGTGGCGCTGGACCACCTGCCGCCGCTGCTGTTCGCCACCCTGCGCTTCACCCTGGTGCTGCTGCCGATGGCGTTCCTCGTCCGGCGGCCGGCCGTGCCGTGGAAGAACCTGGCGGCCTACGGCGTGCTGATCGGGGCGGGGCAGTTTGGCCTGCTGTTCGTGGCCATGAAGGGCCACATCTCGCCGGGCCTGGCCTCGCTGGTTGTGCAGACCCAGGTGTTCTTCACCATCGGCATGGCCATGAAGATCAGCGGCGAGCGGGTGCAGCCGTTCCAGATCGTCGCCCTGCTGCTGGCGGCCTCGGGCATCGTGCTGATCGCCGCGCACGGCGGCGGGGCGGCGACGCCGCTGGGCGTGCTGCTGATCCTGCTGGCCGCCGCCAGCTGGGCCGGCGGCAACATCGTGGCCCGTCAGGCCGGCACGGTGAACATGCTGGCCTATGTGGTCTGGGCCAGTCTGTTCTCGATCCCGCCGCTGTTTTTGATGTCGCTGTGGCTGGAGGGCTGGCCGGCCATCGTCGCGGGCGCGACCCACGCCGACGCCCTGACCTGGGCCGCGGTGGCCTGGCAGGCGGTCGGCAACACCATGTTCGGCTACGCGGCCTGGGGCTGGCTGCTGGCCAGGCACCCGGCCGCGACCGTCACGCCCATGGCCCTGCTGGTGCCGGTGTTCGGCATGGGCGCCTCGGCGATCCTGCTGCACGAGAGCCTGCCGCTGTGGAAGCTGGCGGCCGCGGCCCTGGTGCTGACGGGCCTGGCGGTCAACATGCTGTGGCCGAAGGTCCGGATGCGGTTCCTGGCTCCGGTTTGAGGCCGGGGACATGCCCTTTTGATCCGCTCTTCCCGGCGAAGGCCGGGACCCAGATGGAATGGCTTTGAGGCTGACGCCGAAAGCTCAGAGGTCTTCCAATCAACCACACCGCTTCGGGATCTGGGTCCCGGCCTTCGCCGGGAAGAGCGGCATTTAGGGAATGCGCGGAATCGGCTGACCCTCCTTGCGGAGGCGGGCGCTCATCCCACCTCCGCAACTGTGGACAAAGTCGGAAACCCGTTAACGCCTCTTGCCGGAGGTCTGGGCTCGGACCCGACCAATCTCCATGGTGCCGCCCGTAGAGCCCTAGCCGCCAACCATGCGTTTCGACGACCACTTCCTCGACGAACTGAAGACCCGTCTTCGCCCTTCCGACGTGATCGGAAAGTCGGTGAAGCTGCGGCGGCAGGGGCGCGAATATGCGGGGCTGTCGCCATTCACCAAGGAAAAGAGCCCCTCGTTCTTCGTCAATGACGACAAGGGCTTCTACCACTGCTTCTCCAGCGGCAAGCACGGCGACATCATCTCCTACCTGCAGGAGACCGAGCGGCTGACCTTCACCGAGGCGGTCGAGCGACTGGCGGCCGAGGCGGGCATGGCCCTGCCCGAGCCCGACGCCCGCGCCGCCCAGGAGGACAAGAAGCGCTCCACCCTGACCGACTGGATGGAGACCGCCGCGGCCTGGTTCGAGAGCGAGCTGCGCCGCCCGGTCGGCCAGGCCGCCCGCGACTATCTGGCCCGGCGCGCCCTGCCCGAGGACCAGTGGAGCCGTTTTCGCATCGGCTTTTCGCCCTCGGGGCGAACCGCGCTGAAGGACTATCTGATCGCCAAGGGGGCCAAGCCGGCCGAGCTGGTGGACGCCGGCCTGCTGATCGCGCCGGAGGACGGCGGCGCGCCCTATGACCGGTTCCGCGACCGGATCATCTTCCCGATCACCGACACCCGGGGCCGCGTCGTCTCGTTCGGCGGCCGGGCCATGGATCCCGCCGCGCGCGCCAAATATCTGAACGGCCCGGAGACCACGCTCTTCCACAAGGGCCGGCTGCTGTATGGCCTGTACGAGGCCCGCAAGCTGCTGCACGCCGCCCAGGCCGCCGCCCCCACCGAACAGACCCCGATGCTGGTGGTGGAAGGCTACATGGACGTCGTTGCCTGCCAGCGGGCGGGCCTGCCGGCGGTCGCGCCGATGGGCACGGCGATGACCGAGGAACAGATGGAGGTGCTGTGGCGCCTGCATCCCGAACCCACGCTCAGCTTCGACGGCGACAAGGCCGGCCAGCGCGCCGCCGCCCGGGCCATCGACCGCGCCCTGCCGCTGCTGAAGCCCGGCCGCTCGTTCAAGTTCTCGATCGTGGTCGGCGGCAAGGATCCTGACGACGTGCTGCGCGAGCAGGGTCCGGCGGCCCTGAAAAGCCAGCTGACCCAGACCACCTCGTTCGTGGAGGCGCTGTTCAATCGTGAGCGCGACCTGGAGCCGCTGGACACTCCCGAACGCAAGGCCGGGCTCAAGCAGCGCCTGCGCGCCGCGGCCGCGACCATCGCCGACAAGGACCTGGCCGCCGCCTACCGCGACGATCTCTACGCCCGGCTGGACGCTCTGTTTCCCAAGCCGGCGTTCGGCGGCGCCGCCAACGGGTTTGGCGACGGCGGCGGCCGGCCCTTCACGCCGCGCGGCCAGTGGAAGGGCGGACGCGACCGGGGTCCGCCCGATCCCGGCATCCGCGGCGTGGCCCGGGCCGAGATCGCCACGCGGCTCAATCCCTTCCACGCCGCCGTCGCCGTGGGCGCGCTGCGCCATCCGGCCTGGGCCCGGCCCTATGACGAGGCGATCGAGCGGATCGGTTTCGGCGACCCGCGCCTGACCCCGCTGGCGGCCGAGCTGTTCGAGGCCCTGGCCGACGAGATCAGCGACGACAGCCCGTTCCGCGCCATCCTCGACCGCAAGGGCCTGGGCCCTCAGCTGGCCGAGGCCGAGCGCGTGGCGTCGGCGATCAAGGCGCCGTTCCTCGACGAGACAATGGACGCGCCCCGCGCCAAGGCCCTGTGGTCGGCCTGCTACGAGGCCCTGATCGAGATCGCCGACAGCGAACGCGCGCTGGAGGCCCTGCGCCGCGAGGCCGTCACCGCCGGCACCCTGACCGCCACCCGTGACCTGCGCACGCGCATCGCCTTCCTGGAGCGGCAGATCAGCGGGCTGGAGTTCTGGCAGGCGGCTTCCTGAACCGCCTCCCCGGCGAAGGCCGGGGCCCAGGTCGAACCCACGGGCGCTAGCGAGTTGGCTTCGCCCGATGGCGGATCCACACCAAAACGCTCCGGATGGGTCTCGGCCCTGGCCTCCGCCGGGGAGACGGGCTTATTGGTTCAGGGTTACATAGAGATCGAGCCAATCGGGGTTTCGCTCTTCGATCGCCCGAAGCTTCCAACCTCGCTTCCACTCCTTCATGCGACGTTCGAGCGTCAGCGCGGCTTCACGACTGTCGCAGACTTCATACCAGACCAAGATCTTGCAGCCGTACTTGGCCGTGAACCGCGAACCGTTTGCTTCCTTATGTTCCCAAACCCGTCGCTGAAGATCATCGGTCGAACCGATGTAGAGCGTGCCGTTTCTCTGGCTGGCGACGATGTAGACGAAGAAGGCCATGGTTGAGCCTTGCCTGCCGCCCATAAACCGCCAAGCGCAAAAACTTCCGTTTCCCCGGCGAAGGCCGGGGCCCAGATTCATCCTGAGACTTTGGGGTGGACGCGCCACAGGGCCTCGACCAATCGCCAGCGCCCTGGGTTCGATCTGGACCCCGGCCTTCGCCGGGGAGACGGATTCAAGATCGAACCCATCTTGACTCCCGCGTCATGCAACGCCATCTGGCGACTCAAGGATTTGCCACGCTGCTGATTGACATCGCTCGGGCCGCCATTTCCATGCGCGCGCCCTCCTTGAAACAGGATGTCACCCTCGCCGCCGCCAGGTCCCAGTGACGGCCGAAACCTCTCCGGAGGCGACGCGGATCATGCTCGAAGACCACGCCTCCGCAAAGAGCCTCGCTCGCGGAGCGTTAGCCCATGGCTCTTCGGCGTGTTTCAGGCGTTTGTCTTGAGAGAATTTTCAGCGGTTTGCTGGACAGCTTGAACGGACGACAGGGCGCGATGAGCGGGCGACCCATCACGGACACATTTCTCGACGCGCGCCCCGTTTGGCGCCGCGTCGTTTCGGAGACCTGAATGAGCACCAATTCCTCGGCCGAGACCGAAGCGCCGGAAACCACGGGCGGCGACGGTCCCCTGCTCGACTTGACCGACGCCGGCGTCAAGAAGTTCATCAAGCAGGCCAAGGCCCGCGGCTACGTCACCATGGACGAGCTGAACAAGGTGCTGCCGTCGGAAGAAGTGACTTCCGAAGCCATCGAAGACACCCTCGCCATGCTGAGCGAGATGGGCGTCAACGTGGTCGAGGCCGAAGAAGACGCCGAGACCTCGGAAGGCGGCGAAGTCGTCGCGCGCGAAGACAACCAGGCGGTCATCACCAGCGACAAGCCGGCGGCCTACGACCGCACGGACGACCCGGTGCGCATGTACCTGCGCGAGATGGGCAGCGTCGAGCTGCTGTCGCGCGAGGGCGAAATCGCCATCGCCAAGCGCATCGAAGCCGGTCGCGACACCATGATCCGGGGCCTGTGCGAAAGCGCCCTGACCTTCGAAGCGATCATGGTCTGGCGCGAGGAGCTGGGCACCGGCCGCATCCTGCTGCGCGAAGTGATCGACCTGGAAGGCACCTACGCCGCGATCAACGGCGTGGCCGCCGCCCCGGCCGCCGACGAAGAACCGGCCGAGCCGGTCGACGAGGAAGCCGGCGGCGAACCCAAGGCCGAGGGCGAAGGCGACGACGACGACGATTTCGACGACGGCGCCGGTCCCACGGTCAGCGCCATGGAAGGCGAGCTGCGCGAAGGCGTGATGGCCATCCTCGACGCCATCGCCAGCGAGTTCGAGACCTTCCGCAAGCTGCAGGACAAGCTGGTCGGCAGCCGCCTGAAGGGCACGGACCTCAGCGACGCGGACCGCAAGGCCTATGAAGGCCTGTCGAACACCATCATCCAGCACCTGAAGACGCTGAAGCTGAACAACAACCGCATCGAGGCGCTGGTCGAGCAGCTGTATGCGATCAACAAGCGTCTGATCGGTCTGGAAGGTCGCCTGCTGCGCCTGGCCGACAGCTACGGCATCAGCCGCAGCGAGTTCCTGAAGGCCTATTTCGGCTCCGAGCTGAACCCCAACTGGGTCGAGCAGGTCAAGGCCATGGGCGTGCGCTGGACCAAGTTCGTCGAGAACGACGTCAACTCGGTCGGCGACATCCGTCAGGAGATCGCGGCCCTGGCCACCGAGACCGGCGTGCCGATCGACGACTATCGCCGCATCGTCCAGACCGTGCAGAAGGGCGAGCGCGAGGCCCGTCAGGCCAAGAAGGAGATGGTGGAAGCCAACCTCCGTCTCGTGATCTCGATCGCCAAGAAGTACACCAACCGCGGCCTGCAGTTCCTGGACCTGATCCAGGAAGGCAACATCGGCCTGATGAAGGCCGTCGATAAGTTCGAATATCGCCGCGGCTACAAGTTCTCGACCTATGCGACCTGGTGGATCCGTCAGGCGATCACCCGCTCGATCGCCGACCAGGCGCGGACCATCCGCATCCCGGTGCACATGATCGAGACGATCAACAAGATCGTCCGCACCAGCCGCCAGATGCTGCACGAGATCGGCCGCGAGCCGACCCCGGAAGAGCTGGCCGAAAAGCTGGCCATGCCGCTGGAAAAGGTGCGCAAGGTCCTGAAGATCGCCAAGGAGCCGATCAGCCTCGAAACCCCGATCGGGGACGAAGAGGATTCGCACCTGGGCGACTTCATCGAGGACAAGAACGCCATCCTGCCGATCGACGCGGCCATCCAGAGCAACCTGCGGGAAACCACCACCCGCGTGCTGGCCTCGCTGACCCCGCGCGAGGAACGTGTGCTGCGGATGCGCTTCGGCATCGGCATGAACACCGACCACACCCTGGAAGAGGTCGGCCAGCAGTTCTCGGTCACCCGCGAACGGATCCGCCAGATCGAGGCCAAGGCCCTGCGCAAGCTCAAGCACCCGTCGCGGTCGCGCAAGCTGCGCAGCTTCCTCGACTCCTAGGGTTCCTAACCGCACGGACGTCAACGCCCGCCTCGGTCAGCCGAGGCGGGCGTTTTCGTTCGAGGCTCTTGTCGAGACCTAGTTGCGGACCTTGGCGTCCGTCGCGGCGCCGGTGGTGACCGAAGCGCCCGCGCCGCTCTGGTTGGCCGAGCCGGAGATGCCGAGCGAGCCCGAACCGTCGGCGCCGCCGCGGTGGGTCCCAACCCCGGTCCCGGCGCCGCCGTTCACCGAACCCGACACGCCCCCGCTGGACAGGTCGCCGGCGGCGTTGGCCGCGCCAGAGGTGTTGGCGCTCGCCGAACCGGCCGTATCGCTGGCCGAGCCCACGACGGCGCCGGCCGTCGAGCGACCCGTGGCGGCCGTCCGACCGGTGGTGTCGCGCGTGGTCTGAACCGTGTCGCCGGCCCGCTGGCGGGCGCGCTCGGTGGTGGTCTGCAGGTGTGAGGTCAGGCCGTCGGCGTCAGGATTGACCTGGCCCGAGCCGGTCAGCCCGCCCCCGACCTGGCCCGTCAGCCCGCCGACCGAACCGCCCAACCCGCCCGCAGCGCCGCCCGATCCGCCGAGGATTTGGGCCTGGGCCAGCGGAGCCGAAAGCAGAACAACCGCCGTGGCGGCGCCGGTGAGGAACGAGATCTTGCGCATCATCTTCTCCTATCGATCGATGAGGCCAGGGCCGCTTCCGCGGCGGCCTCTCGCTCCGTTTGAACGCGGCTGAGGCGGTTTGCTTCCCTGTCGCCTGGATTATTTCGCCGCCGGCGTGGGGGCCTTGAGACCGTCCGCGAGCGGTGCTGGCCGAGAAACGCCCGCCCCCGCACCGCCGAACTGGCGACCCGCCCGCCTCGCGGCTAAAGTGGGCCCAGCGACCCAGGAGCCCCGCCATGACCGTTCCCGACGAAGAGGTCTTCGCCTTTGTCGACGGCGAACTGCCGCCCGAGGCGATGGCGCGGATCGAAGCGGCCATGGCGACCGATCCGCAGCTGGCCCTGAGGATCGAGACCCAACGCTCGCTCCGCCGCCTGCTGTCGGGCGCCCATGCCGGCGTCGTGCGCGGCGCGCCGCCCAAGGCCGGAACCTCGACCTTAGGGGCCAAGGCGCCGCCAGACGCCAAGCCGGCCGAGGTGATCGCCTTTCCGGGCGCCAGGGCCAAGGCGAAAGCCAAGGCCAAGCCGCGCGAGCCGAAGCCGCCCAGGCCGGCCGGAGCCGGGTCCAGTCGGAGCATGCCGGTGTGGGCCGCCATGGCGGCTTGCCTGGTCGTCGGGCTGTTCGTGGGCCGAATGGCCGACCCGCCCCCCTTGACCCTGAGCGGCGCGGACGATCCCGCGCCCATCGCCGCCGGCCCCCTGGCCAAGGCGCTCGGCGCCCAGGATTCACGCCAAGCCGTCACGGGTCCGGTGCGCATCGGCCTGTCGTTCACGTCTCGGTCGGGCGCCTATTGCCGCACCTTCCAGGTTTTTGGGCGCTCGTCCCGAGCTGGCGTGGCTTGCCGCGATCCCGCCGCCTGGCGGGTGCTGGCCGTCAGCCCGATCGACGCCGGCGCGGCCGGTTCGCAGACGCCGCCCGCCGTCCTGGCCGCGGTCGACGCCATGATCGTGGGCCAGCCGCTCGACGCGACCGGCGAGGCCAAGGCCCGGGCGGCGGGGTGGAAACCCGCCCGGGCGCTCGTCCAAAAGGGGGCCGCCCCCCGGTAGGACCGGGAGGCGGCGGGTCCAGGCCCGCGCAGGGGGGAATGCGGATGGGCCCGGACCGGCTGGAGCCGGCGCGGCGGGACCCGATCTAGACCTTCATGTCCAGCAGGGCGCCCGTCATCTCGTCGGCGGTCTTGATGACGGCGGCGTTGGCGGCGAAGTCTGTCTTGGCCGAAACCTGCTCGACGGCCTCGTGGGCCAGGTCGATCTTCTGTTCGGTCTGGCCCTGGTCCAGGCCCCAGGCGGCGGTGCGCTGGGCGCTGGCGTTGAGACGATCAGCGGCGGCGAACATGCCGGCGGCGGCGGTGTTGAGAGCCTGCATCGCTTGTCTCCAGGGTTGCCGGGTCAATGTCCGGCGCGGCGGTTAATCCGCCTCCAGCAAAGAAGGTGAAGTTCCGCTTTAACGGGGGCGGGATCGGGCTTGCGCTCTAGGCGCTGATGTCGACGAGGACGCCGGTCAGTTCGCCCGTGCTCTGGGCCAGGGCCGCGCCGGCCGAGAGCGTCGCCTTGGCGTTGCTCTGGGCCACGGCCAGTTGAGTCAGGTCGGCGGGCGGCGCGCTCGGGGCGGCGCTGGAAGGGGTCGGGTGCGGGGAGCGGGCGATGGCGGCGACTTGCAACGGCTTATCCTCTCGAGCGCCGCCAGACTCTCGCAAAACCCTTAAACCCCGCTGATCGAAGATGATGAACGACGCCGATCCTAGCCCTTCGGCGCGATTTGGGACGAAATTCCAAAAGGTTCGGGTTCGAAAATCTCGACAAGCCGCCCTTGTCTGGCCAAGATTCGCGCCTTGTCGGGCTTGGCCCGTATTTGGAGCCTGCCTTGATGCCGTTCTCACGTCGCGCCGCGCTCGCCAGCGTCGCCCTCTTGCTGACCATCCAACCCGCCGTCGCCGCGCCGTCCTCTAAAGCCAAGCCCGCCGCGTCCCGGGCCGCCCCGGCCGTCTTCACGCCGTCCGCCGCCGCCATCAAGGCCCATATGAGCTTCCTGGCCGACGACCTGCTGGAAGGCCGCGAGTCCGGCACGCGCGGCTACGACATCGCCGCCAACTACGTGGCCTCGCAATATGCGGTGATGGGCGTGAAGCCGGCCGGCGACAACGGCTCGTACCTGCAGCAGGTGCCCCTGACGGCGTTCCGCGCGGCCAATGAAGGCGGCGTGTCCTTCACCGGCGCCGACGGCAAGTCGGGCTCGCTGGTCTTCGGCGAGGACTACCTGCCCTCGGCCCAGGCTCGCCAGGCCGAGACCAAGATCACCGCCCCGCTGGTCTTCGTGGGCTACGGCATCGTCGCCCCGGAACGCGGCCGCGACGACTACGCCGGCCTGGACGTGAAGGGCAAGATCGTCGTCCTCCTGAACGGCGCCCCCACCGGCCTGCAGACCGAGATCCGCGCCCACTACAGCAACACCAACGTCAAGCGCGCCGAAGCCGCCAAGCGCGGCGCGGTCGGCGTTCTGACCCTGCCGACCACGGCGTCCGAGAAGACCCGCCCGTTCGCGCGCGGGGTCGGCAACTACCAGGAATGGCGGATGACCTGGAACGACGCCCAGGGCGTGGCCAATGTCCGCGGCGCCGAAGCGCCGGGCCTGGCCAGCCTGAGCCTGAAGGGCGGCGCCAAGCTGTTCGCCGGCGCGCCGACCTCGCTGGACAACGCCCTGGCCGCGGCCGCGACGCCGGACGGCGTGGTCAAGGGCTTCAACCTGCCCACCAACGTCACCGTCCAGCTGAAAACCGAGATCGAGAAGCGCCAGAGCAGCAACGTGGTCGGCCTGATCGAAGGCTCGGACCCGACGCTGAAGGCCCAGACCATCATCCTGTCCGCCCACCTCGACCACCTGGGCATCCACGGTAAGGACGCCGACAAGATCAACAACGGCGCGCTGGACAACGCCTCGGGCATCGCCACGATGCTGGAGGTGGCGCGCGGCTTCAAGGAAGCCAGGACCAAGCCCAAGCGCTCGATCGTGCTGCTGGCGGTGACGGCCGAGGAAAAGGGCCTGATCGGCTCGGACTACTTCGCCAACAACCCCACCGTGCCGAAGGCCGGCATCGCGGCCGACGTCAATCTGGACATGCCGGTGCTGCTGTACGACTTCCAGGACGTTATCGCCTTCGGGGCCGACCGCTCGTCGATCGGTCCGGCCGTGGCCCGCGCCGCCGGTCGCGTCGGCGTCGGTCTGTCGGCCGACCCGCTGCCTGAAGAGGGGCTGTTCACCCGTTCGGACCACTACCGGTTCGTCGAGCAGGGCGTGCCGTCGGTGTTCCTGATGACCGGCTTCAAGAACGGCGGCGAGGAGGGCTTCAAGGACTTCCTGGCCACCCACTACCACAAGCCCAACGACGACCTGAACCAGCCGATCAACTACCAGGCCGGGGCCCGCTTCGCCCTGGTCAATTACGAGATCGCCCGCGAGCTGGCCGACGCTCCGGCCCGGCCCAGCTGGAACAAGGGCGACTTCTTCGGGACCCTGTTCGGCAAGAAGTAGGGCCCGACCCACGATCGGGGACAGGCGCATGCGCCTGTCCCCATCAGCTGTCGCCGCCGCATCTTGACCCCGCCCTCGCCCGGCGCGATCTAGATCGCTCCACCCGCCGGAGGCCGGACAAGTGAAGAGCGTTGGCGTCCTGCTGAGGATCGGCCTGATCGTGCCGGCGATCATGGTGGCCGACGTCCTTGTGGCCCAGCACCTGTTCCCCGGTTTCGACGCCGGCGCCCAGTTCATCAGCGAGCTGGGCGGCCCCAAGGCCCCCAACCCGCTGATCTTCAACATCGGCATGGTGCTGGCCGGCCTGGCGGGCGTCGCGGCCGGAGCGGGCTTCGCCCACGCCCTGGAGCACGCCGGCGGCCGTCGGCAGGTCTCGGCCTTCGCGGGACTGTGGGTGGCGATGACCGGCCTGGGCGCCCTGTTCGCCGGCCTGTTCCATTGGCCCGACCCCATGCACCGGGCCTGCGGCGTGGGCCTGGCCATCCAGTTCGCCCCGCTGTTCACCGCCTGGGCCCTGTGGGGCAAGCCGCAGCACCGCCGCCTGGCGCGGTTCTCGCTGGGCTGGTTCTTCTTCCTGCTGCTGGTCCTGGCCCTGCTGACCGGGGTGTGGAACGTGCGCACCGGCAACGATGTCGGCTTCTGGCAGCGCGGCCATGCGGCCCTGGGCCTGCTCTGGCTGGCGATCGCCGCCTTCTGCCTGGACCGGCACTGGCGGGCGCGCGATCTTGTCCCGCCCCTGCCCTTGGCCGAAGCCGAGGCCGAGCCGGACTACGCCCCCGCCGCCTCGTAGGTGACGATCAGGTCGTCCGACGCCAGGGCGTCGCCCTTCAGAGCATTGATCAGGTCGGCCAGGGGCGTCTTCTCGTCGAACGGCAGCCGCTCGGCCAGGGCGAAGATCTGGAAGTGGTAGTGGTGCACGCCGTGGCCGACCGGCGGACGGGGTCCGAAATAGCCGACCGTGCCGTTGTCGTTCACCCCCTGGGTGGCGGCGCCGATCAGGCCCAGGCTGGGATCATTGGGCAGGCCCTCGGGCAGGCTGGTGGCCTCGCCGGGGATGTTCCAGATCAGCCAGTGCAGGAACGGCCGCTCGCGCGGGGCGTCGGGGTCCTCGACGATGATGGCGTAGGCCGCCGCCCCCTCCACCCGCGTCCAGATCAGCGGCGGCGAGAGATTGTCATGATAGGCGCTGTGGCGGTCGTCCAGGCGGCCGTCCAGATCGGCGGCCGTCGTGGTCAGGACCAGATCGTCCTCGCCGTACGGCTGGACTTTCAGGATGGCGATCGACGCGCCGGAATGGTCGGGGGTCTGGGCGTGGGGCATGGCGGCTCCTTGTCGTGAGAGCTAAACCCGCCCGACGCACGCAAGGTTCACGGCGCAGGTCGATGGCTCGACAGGCGCCCGGCAAACGCTAAGGTCAGCGCCGGGGTCACGGGATGGAACCATGCTGAAGAAGATCTTGATCGCCGCATGTTGTCTGTTGGTCGCCGTCGTCGCGGTCCTCGCCAGCCCCGCCTGGAGGGCGTACCAGAACAAGCAGCGGTTCAACGCCGTCATGGCGGAGTACACGAAGAGCCAGCCGGCTCACCCCTGATCGGGGCTAGCGCCAGGCGTAGTTGAAGCTGAGGCTGATCCGCTGTTCCTCGGCCTGATTGGGCGTCACCTCGTGGCGCAGCCAGCTCTCCCACATCAGGATCGTGCCGGGCGCCGGCTGGACATAGACGAACGGCCTCAGGCCCTCGGGGGCGTCGTCCTGACGGGTCGGGGCGGCCATCATCATCGGCAGGCGCGGATCTTCGAACTTCAGCGCCGAGGCGCCGGGCGGGATGGTTACGTAGACCGTGCCCGAGATGACGCTGTGAGGGTGGATGTGGCCGCTGTGCTGGCCGCCGGGGTCCAGGATGTTGATCCAGAAGCTGTCCATCACCAGCTTGCCGCCGGCCAGGTCGAAGCGCAGCTCCCGGGCGAAGGCCGCCGCGTGCTTGTCGAGCTTCTTCTTCAGCTCGGCGAACAGGCTGTCGCGCTGGGCCAGGTCGTCCAGCGAGGCGTAGGAGGTGTAGCCCACATAGCCCTTCGTCTCGGCCCAGGCCTGGCCGGCCTCGTCGTCCTCGGCCACCGCGATACAGGCGTCGTGCAGGTCGTCGATGAAGGCCTCGAAGCCTTTTTCTCCAGCGAGACTGGCTTCATAGAGCGGCGTGACGAAGAGCGGGCGCGTGGTCATGAAGCGGCTCATACAGCCCCGCCGCGTTGACGACAAACGGCGACGGGCGGATGATACCGGCATGGCCGACGGCGAAATCACCCTGAAGATCGATGGCGCGCGCGCCGAGCGTCTCAGAGCGCGGGCGGAAGCGGCGGGCCAGAGCGTGGAGGACTTCGCTCTGCGACTGCTCGAGGAAGACGCGGCGATCTGGGAAGAGGTCGATGCGATCTGCGACGCAACGATCGCGAATGACGACGGCATTCCCCTCGAAGACCTCGAGCCGTGGATGCGCGGCTGGGGCAAGGCGGACGGTCCTTCGCCGCCACGATGAAGCCCGTCCTCGTCACGCCACGCGCCTATGCCGATGTGCGACGTCTGGAAAACTGGCTGACCGACAAGGACCCCACCGCGGCCGAGCGCGTCGGTCCTCTGCTCTTCCAAGCCATGATGTCGCTCTCGGAATTTCCGGAACGCGGCGTTCAGGCGCTGCGGGCCCGTGGCCGAGAGCTGTTCTTCCCGTTCGGCGGCAACGGCCATGTCATCCGTTATCGGGTCGAAGCGACGCGCGTGCTGATCGCGACCGTTCACCACAGCCTCGAAGATCGCTGACCGCGCCAGACTCGCCTATATGTCGCTCGTGACCGATACGACCGCCGACATTCCCGCCAACGCCCTGAAGGGCGCCGCCCTGATCAAGGACGAGGTCTCGCGCCTGCCCGACGCGCCGGGCGTCTACCGGATGATCGGCGAAAACGAGGAGGTCCTCTACGTCGGCAAGGCCAAGAGCCTGAAGAAGCGCGTGGTCCAGTACGCCCAGGGCCGCTTCCACACCAACCGCATCGCCCACATGGTCGACGCCACGCGGTCGATGGAGTTCGTCACCACCCGCACCGAAGCCGACGCCCTGCTGCTCGAGATCAATCTGATCAAGTCGCTGAAGCCGCGCTTCAACGTGCTGCTGCGCGACGACAAGAGCTTCCCCGAGATCATGATCCGCCGCGATCATGAAGCCCCGCAACTGCGCAAGCACCGCGGCGCCCACACGATCAAGGGCGACTATTTCGGGCCGTTCGCCAGCGCCTGGGCGGTGAACCGCACGCTCAACACCCTGCAGAAGGCCTTCCTGCTGCGCTCGTGCAGCGACAGCGTCTACGAGACCCGCTCGCGGCCCTGCATGCTGCACCAGATCAAGCGCTGCGCCGCGCCGTGCACGGGGCTGGTCGGCAAGGACGACTACCAGGCCCTGGTCGACCAGGCCGAGGCCTTCCTGCGCGGCAAGTCCCGCGCGGTGATGGCCACCATGGCCCAGCAGATGGAGGCCGCCGCCGAGGACCTGGAGTTCGAGCGCGCCGCCCGCCTGCGCGACCGGATCCGCGCCCTGGCCTCGGTGGCCCAGGAGAGCCAGATCAACCCCGAGACCGTGGACGAGGCCGACGTCGTGGCCCTCCACGTCGAGGGCGGCCAGGCCTGCGTGCAGGTGTTCTTCTTCCGGGCCGGCCAGAACTGGGGCAACCGCGCCTATTTCCCGCGCGTGACCGGCAACGCCGAGGACGAGGACGAGACGGCCACCGAGGAACAGCGGATCCTCACCGCCTTCCTGGGCCAGTTCTACGACGACAAGCCGATCCCCCGCCTGATCCTGACCAATCTCGCGCCGGCCGACTGCCAGCTGCTGTCCGAGGCCTTCTGCCTGAAGAGCGGCCGCAAGGTCGAGATCAGCACGCCCAAGCGCGGCGAGAAGGCCGACCTGGTGGGTCACGCCCTGACCAACGCCCGCGAGGCCCTGGGCCGGAAGATGGCCGAGGGCTCGGCCCAGACCAAGCTGCTGGCCGGCGTCTGCGAGGCGTTCGGCCTGGAGGCTCCGCCCGAGCGGATCGAGGTCTACGACAACAGCCACATCCAGGGGACCAACGCGGTCGGCGGCATGATCGTGGCCGGGCCCGAGGGCTTCATGAAGGGCCAGTACCGCAAGTTCAACATCCGCTCGACGGAGCTGACGCCCGGCGACGACTACGGGATGATGAAGGAGGTCCTGCGCCGCCGCTTCTCGCGCCTCGTGAAGGAAGAGGAAGAGGGCGACGGCGACAACCGCCCCGACCTGGTCCTGGTCGACGGCGGCAAGGGCCAGCTGGACGCGGCGCTGGAGGTGATGGCCGACCTGGGCGTCGACGACATCGCCGTGGTCGGCGTCGCCAAGGGCCCCGACCGCGACGCGGGGCTGGAGCGGTTCTTCATGCCCGACAAGACGCCGTTCATGCTCGAACCCAAGTCGCCGGTGCTCTACTACCTGCAGCGCCTGCGCGACGAGGCCCACCGGTTCGCCATCGGCGCGCACCGCACACGCCGCTCGATGGACCTGAAGAAGAACCCGCTCGACGAGATCGAAGGCGTGGGCCCGGGGCGCAAGAAGGCCCTGCTGCACGCGTTCGGCTCGGCCAAGGGCGTGGCCCGGGCGGGGGTCGAGGATCTGGTCAAGGTGGAGGGCGTCAGCCTGCCGCTGGCCGAACGGATCCACGCGTTCTTCCGGAAAAGCTGATCCGGCCTACTCCCGCGCCGACAGCTCCAGCCAGTCGAACTCCTCCTCCAGAGCCCGATAGGCGTCGTCGCCGATCTCGCCGCGCCGGCGCAGGTCGGCGATCGCCGCCCGCGACACCGCCACCACGCGGCGGCGCAGGGCGTTCTCGGTCGAGTCGCGGGCGTCGGCGCCCTTCTTGGTCTGGTGCAGCGCCGCGTCATATTCCCGGCGCAACGCCTCGGCGGCCTTGGAGCGGTCGCCGTCCAGCTCGGCCAGGGCCGCCTTCAGGGCCATGGCGCGGGCGACCTTCAGCTCCTTGCGCACCGGATCGTCGTCGGGCAGGCGCAGCAGGGCCATCAGCGGCTTCAGGGTCAGCCCCTGGATCACCAGCGTGCCCAGCACCACCGCGAAGGCGGCCAGCAGGATGAAGTCGCGATAGGGGAAGCCCGCGGGCAGGGCCAGGGCGGCGGCCAGGGTGACCATGCCGCGCATGCCGCACCAGGCCACCATCAGCCCGCCCCGGCCCGTGGGCGCGGCCATGCTGGAGCGAGCCACGTGCAGGCCGAACCAGTGGTTCTTCAGCCGCACGGCGCTGTTGTAGGTCATCACCCAGGCCAGCCGCACGGCGATCACCGTGGCCAGGATCACCCCGGCGGCGCGCAGGTAGTCCGCCCGTTCGTGCGGCGACAAACCTTCCAGGATCGGACGAAGCTGCAGTCCGATCAGCGTGAAGGCCAGGACGTTCAGCACCACCACCACGCTTTCCCAGACCGCGAAGGACGGGATGCGCAGCCGCGCCGACAGCTGCGCGCCCGGCCGCCAGGCCACGGTGACGCCATAGACGACGATGGTCACCACCCCCGACAGGCTCAGCCGCTCGGCCAGGATCCACACCCCGAACGTGGTGACGAACTGGACGATCACCGAACTGGGCACGTCGGTGATGCGGTGGAAGAACAGCCCGGTCAGCCGCGCCAGGCCGTAGCCGACCACGACGCTGCCCACCGCCACCAGGGCGAGGGTCGGGGCCGCGTGGGCCAGGCTGAACCCGCCGCCGATCGCCCCCACCGCCAGGCGGTAGATCAGCAGGGCCGAGGCGTCGTTGAGAAGGCTTTCGCCCTCCAGGATCTTCAGGATCCTGTGCGGCGGACGGATGTCGCGCAGCACCGCCAGGGCGGCCACGGCGTCCGGCGGCGCGACGATGGCCCCCAGGGCGATGGCCGCCGGCCAGGGCATGTCGGGAAACAGCCAACGCGCGACCACGGCCACGCCGATCGTCGTCAGGCTGACGGCGATCAGCACCAGCGACGACACCGGCCGCCAATTGTCCTTCAGGTCCCGCAGCGAGGAGTCGTAGGCCGCGTCCAGCAGCACCGGGGCGATGAACAGGGCCAGGATCAGGTCCGGCTCCAGCTCCAGGCGCGGGGCGCCGGGAAACAAGGCCACCGCCGCTCCGCCCAAGGCCAGGAGGGCCGGATACGGCGCGCCGATCCGCCGGGCCAGGGCCGACAGCCCGACCGCGCCCAGCAGCAGGGTCAGGATCCATTCGAAGATCAGCATTCGGCCAGGGTTACCGCTGGCGCGCGACTTGGCAAATGTTAAGCACCCCAGGCCTCGCCGGCTATGGGAGTTCGGTCAAAGCGGCGTCAGCACCAGAAGCGAGACACCTTGGCGCGGCAGCGCGAAATCCAGCCGCGCCGCGCCGCGCGTCACCGCAATCGCCGGCGGCTCGAGATCCAGCGTCGCCAGCCGGGCGGCCTCGATCAGTGTTTTGCGTTGCGCGTCCGAAGGCGCGATCGGCGACCCCATCGCCAGCCAGGCGGCATAGCTGTTCGAATGGTCGCGATCGATCCGGTAGTGGACCAGCCGCGCGCCACGGGCGAACGCCTTGGGCAGATGCGTCAGGTCCAGACGCACCTGCGCGTCCGGGCCGGCCAGATCGTCGTCGTGATAGTGCCACACGAGGACCGACAGCTTGTCGCCGTCCCGTGTCGCCACGCTTCCGACGTCGGCGCCGTCGCGCACCCCGTCGCGCATCATCGCGTCGAGCGGGATTTCGTGATCGGAAACGGCGGCGACATAGGCCCCGGTCATCTTCGAAAACACCTTGAAGACGTTCATGACCGGCAGGTCGATCCCCGCCGAGGTCAGTTGCCGGAAGCCGGCGAAATAGGGCTGGTCCTCGAACTCGAACGCCCAGGTCAGGACGCCCTCCAGATTGAGGCCGCGCCGCTGCGCCAAGGCCTGGAGCCGGGGGAAGGAGGCCGCCGTATAGGACGAATACATGGTCCCGTTGCGATAGGCGTTGGCGGGCCCCTGGCAGGCGGCGCAGCCTTCCGGATCGGATTCGCCGATGACGATGGGCTTGTTCCGGAACGCCGGATCGGCGGCGATCTGGGCGAACTCATGATCGGCCGCCTTCAGCTGCGCGCCGACGCCCATGCGAACATGGCCGCGATCGCCGCCCTCCACGAACTTGGGACTGCCCTTGGCGTGGAAGGACAGGAAGTCGACGGGCGTTCCGGCCGCCTTGGCGTGGTCCATGAAGGCGGTCAGGTAGGTGTCGCCGGCTCCGGCGATGTCGGGTCCGCCGACCCGGGCTTCCGGCAAGGCGCGGCGCACCCCTCTGATGGCCGTGTCATGCAGCCGGAAGAACTCCTCCTGGCTTCCGCCCCAATAGTACTGGGGCAGATTGGGCTCGTTCCAGGTCTCGAAATACCAGCTGGCGACCTCGGTTCGGCCGTAGCGATCGACGCAGTGGCGGACCCACTGATAGACCAGCTCCTCCCACTTGCCATAGTCCTTGGGCGGATAGGCCCACCCGGCGCGCAGCGCGCCGCTGCCCGGGCGGAAGTCATGCTGGTAGGGCTGGGGGCGGGTCGACAGCGCCTCGGGCATGAACCCGATCTCGACATAGGGCTTCACGCCGCGGGCCCGGTAGGTGTCGAAGATGCGGTCGACGATCGTCCAGTCATAGACCGCCCGCCCCTGGGCGTCCTCGGTATAGGCGTTGGTCGAGCCCCACTTGAGCGCCGGCGCGCCGTCGCCCGAGGTCAGCAGGTTATGCGTCCGGAAATAGACCTGGTCGGGCGCCAGTTCCCCCAGCGTCGCCAGGGTGGAGCGCCCGTCCTTCATCGTCGCGTAGTTCGGCTCGTCCGCCCCGAAGAACCGCCAGACCGGGCGCACCGACCCTTGGGTCCGCGCGGCGTCGACGGCGATGGTCACGGGAAAGGCCTTGTCCTGGGCCTCGGCCCCCGCCGAAACCAACAGGCCAAGCGCCAGCGCGAGGGCCAAGACCCGCTTTTCCATGAGATGTCGCTCCGAGTGTTCTTGTCTTCCAGACGGGCGGACTCTCCACGCGCGCTTTCATCAGACAAATAACTTGGATCGGCTGTCAATCACCGGCCCGGCCCGCCCTCCTCCACCGCGAACGCCAGTCCCGCCTTCGCCTGCAAGCGCTCCACCAGCTTTCCCCGCAGCGCCGCGCCGGGCGTCCAGATCCCGCCGGCCGCCTCGGGGGTGTCGATCAGGCACAGGGCCGTCTCGGCGATCATCTTGCTGGTCGAGCCATAACCGGGATCCTTGTCGCCCTTGACGCTGGCCCGGACCTGGCGGCCGTCGCCGCCCAGGGCGACGAACAGCAGGTCGTAGAAGCCGGCCTCGCGCTCGGCCTTGCTGGGGCCTTCCCCCGGCTTGGGACCGCCCTCGGCGCCCATGCCGGCGTTGGCGGCCGCGACCGCCTTGGCGGCGGCCTCGCCCGCCTCGCCGGGCCCGGTCAGCATCATCTCGTCATAGACGAAGTCGGCGCCGTACGGCTGGTCCATCAGCCAGTTGGAGCGGTGGACGTTGCGGGTGTTGATGGCCGCCATCACGAACGGCGCGGTCCAGAGATCCAGATCCTCGTCATAGGCCACCGTCGCGCCGTGCGGCTGCTTGGGACCGGCGAAGTCGGGCGTCAGGGCGAAGGGATCCTTCAGATACTCCAGGATCTGCGGGTCGCGGGCCGCCGCGGCCAGGGTGGCCTTCAGGCTGGCCGCCGTGCCGCCGGAAAAGCCGCCCCGCATGGCCCGCACCCGGCCCTTGACCCGAGGAGCCGGGGCGCCGAACCGCCGGGCCGCCTCCTGCTGCACGAACCAGACGCCCAGCTCGAACGGGATGGAGTCGAAGCCGCACGAGAAGACGATCCGCGCGCCGCTGTCCTGGGCGGTTCGCTCGTGGGCGTCGATCATCTGGCGCATCCAGGCCGGCTCGCCGCACAGGTCCAGATAATCGGTCCCGGCCTGCGCGCAGGCGGCGACCAGGTCCGAGCCGTACAGCTGGTAGGGGCCGACTGTGGTCAAAACGGCCTTGGTCCGCTGGACCAAGGCCCGCAGCGAGGCCGGGTCGTCGGCGTCGGCGACGATCAGCGGGGTGTGCACCATAGGGGCGCCGATTTGGGCGCCGATCTCGTCCCGGACGGCCGCCAGCTTCCCGGCGTTGCGGCCCGACATCGCCCAGCGGACGTCCGGGTGATGCCTGGCGAAGTGCTCGGCCACGAGGCGGCCGGTGAAGCCGCTGGCGCCGTGGACGATGACGTCGAATTCCGCGTTGGGGTTCATGAGGTCGCCTCCCGAGATCTTATCGTTGGAGGCAGAGTGGCTCGGATGGGGGACGGAGGCAAACAAGCGTTCGCCACCCAATAGCTGTCATCCCGGACAAGGCCCGAAGGGCCGCCGATCCGGGACCGCCGGAAGCGCCTGCGTTCACGCGTCGGTCCCGGATCTTCGCGCTGCGCGCTCGTCCGGGATGACAATCGTGTTGAGGTTAGGCTTGAGCCTTCGGCTTCAGCGCCAGCAACCCGCCAAAGCTCAGCGCCGCCGCCACCGCCAGGTAGATCCCCACCGGAACCAGCCCGCCCCGGTCCGCCAGGGCCTGGGCGATCATCGGGGCTAGGCCGCCGCCCAGGATGCCGCCGACATTGAAGGCGGTCGAGGCGCCGGTATAGCGCACCCGGGCCGGGAACAGGTCGGGCAGGAAGGCGCCCAGCGGTCCGTAGACGAAGCCCATGACCAGCAGGCCCAGGGCCAGGAAGGCGCCGATCAGCGCCAGCGAGCCGGCGCCCATCATCACCGGCAGCAGGGCGCCGACCGCCACGGTCATGGCGCAGCCGGCCATCAGCACCCGGCGCGGGGTGGTCGCGTCGGCCCAGTAGCCGGCGGCGACGATGCCGACCGCCATCAGCAGGATCGCGCCCAGCTGCACGCTCAGCATGGCCGTGCGGCTGTAGCCCAGGGTGTTGACCCCGTAGCCCAGGGCGAAGGCGGTCATCAGGTAGTAGACCGCGAAGCAGCAGATGGCGGCCAGGGTCCCGCACAGCGTCGCCTTCCAATGGTCGCGCAACAGCTCGCCCAGCGGCACGGCCGGCGGCGCCTCATGGGCGATGGCGGCGGCGAAGGCGGGGGTCTCGGTCAGTTTCAGTCGGACCCACAGGCCCACCCCGACCAGAGCCGCGCTGCCCAGGAACGGCAGGCGCCAGCCCCAGGCCAGGAACTGCTCGGGCGTCAGGATCAGGCCCAGGATCAGGAACAGGCCGTTGGCCGCGATGAAGCCCACGGGCGCGCCCAGCTGCGGGAACATGCCGAACCGCGCGCGCCAGCCTGGAGGCGCGTTTTCCACCGCCAGAAGCGCGGCCCCGCCCCACTCGCCGCCCAGGCCGAAGCCCTGTCCGAACCGCAGCAGGCACAGCAGGGTCGGGGCCAGCCAGCCGGCCATGGCGTAGGTGGGCAGGAAGGCGATGGCCAGGGTCGAGCCGCCCATCAGCACCAGCGAGGCCACCAGGGTCGACTTGCGCCCGACCCGGTCTCCGAAGTGTCCGAACGCCACCGCGCCGAGCGGCCGGGCCAGGAACGCCACGCCCAGGCTGGCGAAGGCGGCCATCTGCTGCAGGCTGGCCGACTTGGACGGAAAGAACAGCTGGCCAAAGACCAGCGAGGCGGCCGTGGCGTAGATGTAGAAGTCGTAGAACTCCACCGCCGTGCCGACCAGGCTGGCGGTCAGCACCCTGCGGGTGGAATTGGTCGCGGTAGGTTGCGTGGTGTTGGCCATGACGCCCTCGAAAGACTTGGCCATGGCTTGGCGGCTGGAAGTCGCTGCGTCAACCGACGAGACGCACGAAGCATCCTCGGTGAGGGTGTTTTCACCGTCGCCACGAGCACATCCAACCGTTGTTTGGACTTCGACCAGCATAGTTTTGCGAAATCAGCCGCGTCGCGGGGCGCGCGCCACAAGAGCCACGACCTCTTCCTCAGGTTAGGGTGATCTGCTAGCGACGATCCTCGGGGGAATCATCCGATGTTCAAGCCGAGTTCTATTCTCGTCGCCGCTCTGTGGCTGATCGCCGCCACTGGCGCGCGAGCACAGGAGGCGCCGGTCTTCGATACACGGCTGGCTCCCCAGGCTCCGCTGGATTTCGCCATGTCCGCGAACGATCCCGATCCGGCTCATTACTATCCCGATCGCGCCCAGCGCATGGAGAAGGGCGGCTCCGCGCTCATCTCGTGCATTGCCGACCCGCAGGGCGTGTTGAGCGGCTGCGAACTGGTCAGTGAGGCGCCCGAGGGCTGGGACTTCGGCGCCGCAGCGCTGAGAATGGCCCGGGCCGGCTTGATCCGGAAGCCGCCGGCGGCTGGCGTGGCCGGCAAGGTGATCGTGCCGGTGGTCTTTGAGCCCGAGGGGGTCAGGGGGCCTGGAGGCGCCAGGAAGCCCGCCCTGCCGCGCCGCGTGGTCGGCGTTCCGCCGAAACCCGCCTCGAGCGTCGCTCCGGGCGAAACCATCGTGACCTTCCCGTTCGCCTTCAATCGGACCTCAGTGCTGAGCGCCGATCTCACCGGCTTCAGCATCTGGGTCAAAGGTGTGATGGCGCCGGCGGGCAGCCCGGGCTTTTACGCCGGAACCTTCTATTGGGGTCTAGCCAAGACGAGCGGAGAGGTCTGGTGCTTCCTGCCGTCTCCGACCACGACCCCGGCCAAGGCCGTCTGCGTGATGGCGTTCGCAAAGTTGGCGATCATCCTGCCCGACATCAATCCCTACGTGATCACCAACTTCGCGTCGTCGACCGGGACCTTCAACTACGCCAACACGCCGAGCTTCGAAGAGAAGACCGTCGAAATTCCCGGCGACCTGCGCCTGGAATACCGTTTCCGCCGCTGGAGAAAGACCGACGTCCAGGTCGAAGAGCTGGCCGGGGGCCGGCGGGTGACGATCCTGACGCTGCCGCTGGGCGCTGATGGTCGGGCGAAACTGGAGACCCTCGCCGGCGACTATTGGCTGGCGCGGGCAGCCAGCGCGCCGAACCGGGCCGAGGTGAGCGCTGCGGCGCCCTAGACCGGGTGTCCATCCAGGTCGCGACACCATCTCTGAGGAACCGAATGTCCAAGATGCTCCGCGGCCTGACCGCAATGATGGCCCTGGCGGCCGCCGCCTTGATCGGCTCGTCGCCGTCGGTCGCCCAGGTTCAACCCAGCACGCCCTCCGGGTTCGACACCGACGTCGCGTCCCAGTCCCCGGCGGCCGTTTCCTCACCGCCGCCTTCGAGTTCGGCCTTTTTCGTCTACGGAGCTCCGCCACGACAGCGGCCCATGGCGGTGCGTCGATTGGTGGGCGAAAAGCCGACGCCAGCGGCGCGGGTCAAGCCGGGCGGGGTGATCGTCGCCTTTCCCTTCGCCTACAATCGGACCGCGGTGCTCACCGAGAACTCCGAGCCGGGCAAGTCCAAGCCCCTCCTCCGGGCGGGAGCGCCGGGCTATTACGCCGGCGCCTTCGGACCGGCCGGCCAGGTCCAGGGTCTCGACATCTGGTGCTTTCAGTATGCGCAGCCGCCGCTGGGCTATGTCTGCGCTAGCCCCTTCGTCAAACCCAGCAAGCAAGCCGGAATCGCCAACGTCAAGAATACCTATGTCTTCAGCGAGGTGGCCCTCACCCGAATGCGTCTCGATGCGTTTGTATTCGAGGAAAAGCCGGTGGAGATCGCCGGCGACCTGCGCATGGAATATCGCTTCAAGCGCTGGACCAAGACCGAGGCTTTGGTCGAGCAATGGGCTGGAGGCCGGCGGGCCGACGTGTGGATCCTCAAGCGGCGCCCTGACGGCAGCGCCCGCCTGTCCACGCTGGCGGGAACCTACCGGCTGGCGCCGGTCGCCGATGCGCCGAACGAGGCCGAGATCAGCGAACACTGAGCCCGCCGCCATAGCCCTTCGGCGTCTTCATGCGTTAGAACCTGAACCATGAAAGCCCTGCCCAACATCCTGACCTCCGCGCGCCTGGTCATCGCCCTGTTCATGTTCGTGGCCCTGGCCGCGGCGGCCGGCGGCGTGCCGGTGCTGAGCGACCACCTGACGATCGAGCAGCAGATGTCGCTGCAACGCTGGGCGTTCTGGGCGTTCGTGGTGGCGGCGGTGACCGACTTCTTCGACGGCTGGCTGGCCCGCAAGCTGGACGCGGTCAGCATCTGGGGGGCGATCCTCGACCCGATCGGCGACAAGATCCTGGTCTGCGGCGCCTTGCTGGGCCTGATGGCCCTGGGCCCCAATCCGCTGGTCATCCTGCCGTCGGGCCTGATCCTGTTCCGCGAATTCGCCGTCAGCGCCCTGCGCGAGGTCGGGGCCGGCAAGGGAATCAAGCTGCCCGTCACCCTGCTGGCCAAGTGGAAGACCACCCTGCAGCTGGTGGCGATCGGCGCCGAGATGATCCTGGTGTCCTGGGGCGCCTTCCACCTGCCCAACGATCCGTCGGTGGTGAACCCGGCCACCTACGCCACCCACGGCCTGCTGTGGCTGGCCGCCGCGGTCACCCTGATCACCGGCGCGCAATATTGGGAAGCGGCGCGCAAGGCTCTGGTCTAGAGGTTCGAGCGCCGGGGCTGCGCGAGCTCAGCGCGGTGGCGTGAGCCCCTACTCCGCCGCCAGCAGCAGCGGCGGGGCTTCGGCCCCTTCGACCGCGTCCGAATCGGTGGGGCCATGGAGCAGCCATTCGGTGTCGCACCACTGGGCGTCCGGCGTGTCCTGCCCCGTCCGCGTTCGCTCCGCCCGCATCATCAGGGCCAGCCAGCCGGCCCCCGTCGTTCGAAACACCATGATCGCCTCCTCAGCGCACCCACTTTATTGAGAATGACTCTCAACAAAGTGGGTGGCAAGGCGTCTTTGGTTCGGAAGGGATCAGGCGGCTTCGGCCGCGGCCTTGCGCCGGGCGGTGGCGGCCCCGCGCTTCTTGGTCGCCGCTTCCAGGGTCAGGGCCCGGCGCTTGGAGGCTTCCAGTTCGAGCACGGGCAACACCTCCGCCGCGCCTTGGCGCTGGGCCGGGGTGCCGACGATGTCGAGACGGCGGGCGTTGGCCAGAAGCGTAACCAGCTCCTGGTCGTTCAGCAGAGGAATCCGCTCGATCAGGGTCATGTCGCGCTCCTTGAAGATCAGAAAATCCCGCAGTAGCGCGAGAGAACTGGTTCAACGTTCAAGGCGGCGCTTAGGGTCCAAAACTATTGGGGATTCTAGTCGATTTACGATTTCACTTGCCGCACGACATTATTCGGCTCATGGTGGCTTATCGAAATTCGCTGACGTTCGGCCTGCTTTTCCATGCTCTCTTCACGAGAGCGCCGGACGCGCCCACCGACCCCCAACGAAATTTGATCGTCGCGCGGAACGACTCCACCGACGAATATTGACTGCAAGGACTACCACTATGGCTACCGGCACCGTGAAATGGTTCAACGGCACCAAGGGCTTCGGCTTCATCCAACCTGACGACGGCGGCGCTGACGTCTTCGTGCACATCTCGGCCGTTGAACGCGCCGGTCTGCGTGGTCTGGACGAAGGTCAGAAGATCACCTACGAACTCGAGCGCGACAACCGCTCGGGCAAGATGTCGGCGGGCCAACTGCAGGCTTAATCGCCTCACGCTCACGAGATTTGGAATGGGTCGGCGCCTGGCGCCGGCCCATTTTTCTTGCGCGCTTTCCGCCTTGCGCGGCCTGGCCGGGCGTAACAGGGTGCGCGGGTTCCGGCAGTCCGTCCCGAGCCCCACGAGCCCATGCGACCAGCCCGCCTCTTCGCCCCTGCTCGCGTGCTCGCGATCGTCCTGGTCGCCCTGAGCCTCTCCGCTTGCGGATCGCTGTCGCGCGACGCCTATACCGCCAGTGACCTGGCCGGGCCGCCGCCCAAGGGCCTGGCCGAACTCCGCTTCAACGCCAGCGACAGCGACGCGGCCATCCGCTTCGCCGAGCCCGCCCGCAAGCGCGCCTCGGCCCAGCGCACCTTCGACGTCCTGGCCCTGTCGGGCGGCGGCTCGAACGGCGCCTACGGGGCCGGCGTCCTGGCCGGCTGGACCAAGCGCGGCGAGCGGCCGGAATTCGACATCGTCACCGGCGTCTCGACCGGCGCCCTGACCGCGCCCTTCGCCTTCCTCGGCCCCACCTGGGACGACCGCCTGGCCGAGGCCTATACCGGCAAGGCGGCCGGCAAGATCCTCAAGCCCCGCGGCCTGGGCCTGCTGTTCCACACCAGCCTCTACAGCAGCGGCGGCCTGCGCGACCTGGTCGACGCCAATGTCACCGACGACCTGCTGCAGGCCATCGCCGCCGAGCACCGGCGCGGCCGCCGCCTGCTGATCGCCACCACCAATCTCGACACCGAGGAGACGGTGATCTGGGACATGGGCGCGATCGCCAGCCGGGACGACGCGGCCTCGCGCCAGTTGTTCAAGGACGTGCTGGTGGCCTCGGCCAGCATTCCCGGCGTCTTCCCGCCCGCCCTGATCGGCGTCGAGCGGCCCAATAGCGCGAAGGGCGGCCGGCGGCTGTCGGAGATGCATGTCGACGGCGGCGTCACCACCCCGTTCTTCGTGGCCCCGGAATCGCTGCTGCTGTGGACCGCGGCCAAGGGCCAGGCCCGGCCCGGCCGGCTGTATGTGATCGTCAACGGAAAGGTCGGCGGGGCGTTCGGCTTCACCAAGGGCACGGCCGGCGCGATCGTCGGCCGCTCGTGGGACGCGATGAGCAAGGCCCTGATGCGGACCCACCTGGCGGCCAGCAGCGCCTTCGCCCGGCGCAACGGCGGACAGCTGTTCTACGCGGCCATTCCCGACAGCGCCGACGTCGACACCTCGGGCCTGGATTTCGCCAACGACAACCGCAAGGCCCTGTTTCGCATGGGGTTCGAGCGAGCGGAGGCCGGCTGGGCCTGGAGTCTGGTCGACGCGCCCGCCGAGGTCCCGCAAGGAGCGCCTACCGTCCCGGCGCCGCCGGCGATCAGCGGTCGGTGAAGCCCTCTTCTTTCAGCCGTCATTCCCGCCCTTGTGGCGGGAACCCCTGGCCCAGCCCGCACGTGAAGCGCAAGCGGACCGCCGGCGGTCCGCCCCTCCCGCACCTGCGGCGGATAGAGGGGTTCCCGCCACAAGGGCGGGAATGACGAACGGGAAGAGGAATGACCGGCGTTTGGTAGAACGACGGCTGACTTAAAGCAGGGTTGCGCCAGACCGACTCCCTCTCTAAACGGGCGGCTTAACCTGCAAGATGGTCGGCAGCGGGCGCGCGGATGTGCGCGACCGTGTCTCTGCGCGCGAGTTTTCGTCCTATGCCCAAAAGAACAGACCTCTCCTCGATCCTGATCATCGGCGCCGGCCCGATCGTCATCGGCCAGGCGTGCGAGTTCGACTATTCGGGCGTCCAGGCCTGCAAGGCGCTGCGGGCCGAGGGCTACCGGATCATCCTGGTCAATTCGAACCCGGCCACGATCATGACCGACCCGGACGTGGCCGACGCGACCTATATCGAGCCGATCACCCCCGACATGGTCGCCAAGATCATCGAGAAGGAGCGCCCCGACGCCCTGCTCCCGACCATGGGCGGCCAGACCGCGCTGAACACCGCCCTGGCCCTCGAAGCCAACGGCACCCTGGCCAAGTTCGGCGTCGAGATGATCGGCGCCAAGGCGGAGGTGATCGACAAGGCCGAGGACCGCCAGAAGTTCCGCGACGCCATGGACAAGCTGGGTCTCGAGAGCCCCAAGTCCAAGGCCGCCCACAACATGGACGAGGCCCGCGACGGCCTGGCGTTCGTCGGCCTGCCGGCGATCATCCGCCCGTCCTTCACCCTGGCCGGCACCGGCGGCGGCATCGCCTACAATGTCGAGGAGTTCGAGGAGATCGTCGCGCGGGGCCTGGACCTGTCGCCGACCACCGAGGTCCTGATCGAGGAAAGCGTCCTCGGCTGGAAGGAATACGAGATGGAAGTGGTCCGCGACACGGCGGACAACTGCATCATCGTCTGCTCGATCGAGAACATCGACCCGATGGGCGTGCACACCGGCGACTCCATCACCGTCGCCCCGGCCCTGACCCTGACGGACAAGGAATACCAGTGGATGCGCGCGGCCTCGATCGCCGTGCTGCGCGAGATCGGCGTCGAGACCGGCGGGTCGAACGTCCAGTTCGCGGTCAATCCGGCCGACGGCCGGATGGTCGTGATCGAGATGAACCCGCGGGTGTCGCGCTCTTCCGCGCTCGCTTCGAAGGCCACCGGCTTCCCGATCGCCAAGGTCGCCGCCCGCCTGGCCGTCGGCTACACCCTGGACGAGCTGAAGAACGACATCACCGGCGGCGCGACCCCGGCCTCGTTCGAGCCCAGCATCGACTATGTGGTCACCAAGATCCCCCGCTTCGCCTTCGAGAAGTATCCGGGCAGCGAGCCGCTGCTGACCACCGCCATGAAGTCGGTCGGCGAGGTGATGGCCATCGGCCGCACCTTCAAGGAAAGCGTCCAGAAGGCCCTGCGCGGCCTGGAGACCGGCCTGAACGGCTTCGACGAGATCGAGATCGCCGGGGCCGACGATCCCGACACCGGCCGGGCGGCGGTGATCCGCGCCCTGGGCACCCCCACCCCCGACCGCATCCGCGTGATCGCCCAGGCCTTCCGCCACGGCCTGACCGTGGAAGAGGTCAACGCCGCCTGTTCCTACGAGCCCTGGTTCCTGCGCCAGATCGCCGAACTGATCCGCCAGGAGGGCTGGGTCCGGGCCGGCGGCCTGCCGACCGACGCCGCCGCCTTCCGCGCCCTCAAGGCCCAGGGCTTCTCCGACGCCCGCCTGGCCAAGCTGGTCGGCTCGGACGAAAAGACCGTGCGCAAGCAGCGCCAGGCCCTGAACGTCCGCCCGGTGTTCAAGCGCATCGACAGCTGCGCCGGCGAGTTCGCGGCCACCACGCCCTACATGTACTCGACCTATGAGACCGGCGCGCTGGGCCAGGTTCCCGAGTGCGAAAGCCTGCCTTCGAACCGCAAGAAGGCGGTGATCCTGGGCGGCGGTCCCAACCGGATCGGCCAGGGCATCGAGTTCGACTACTGCTGCTGCCACGCGGCCTTCGCGCTGGACCAGATCGGCATCGAGTCGATCATGGTCAACTGCAACCCCGAGACCGTCTCGACCGACTACGACACCTCCGACCGCCTGTACTTCGAGCCCCTGACGGCCGAGGACGTGCTGGAGCTGCTGGACGTCGAGAAGTCCAACGGCACCCTGGCCGGCGTCATCGTCCAGTTCGGCGGCCAGACGCCGCTGAAGCTGGCCCACGCCCTGGAAGAGGCCGGCATCCCGATCCTGGGCACCAGCCCCGACGCCATCGACCTGGCCGAGGACCGCGAGCGCTTCCAGCAGCTGCTGAACGGCCTGGAGATCGCCCAGCCCGAGAACGCCATCGCGCGCACCTGGGACGAGGCCCGGGCCGAAGGCGACAAGATCGGCTTCCCGTTCGTGATGCGCCCGTCCTACGTGCTGGGCGGCCGGGGCATGGAGATCATCCGCGACCACGAGCACCTGGAACGCTACATCGCCAACACCGGCGAGATCTCGTTCGAACACCCGATCCTGCTGGACCACTATCTGAGCCGCGCCACCGAGGTGGACGTCGACGCCCTGTGCGACGGCCAGGACGTGTTCGTGGCCGGGGTGCTGGAGCACATCGAGGAAGCCGGCGTCCACTCGGGCGACAGCGCCTGCTCGATGCCGCCCTTCTCGCTCAGCGCCGCCACGGTGGAAGAGCTGAAGCGCCAGACCGTCAAGATGGCCCTGGCCCTGAACGTGCGCGGCCTGATGAACGTGCAGTTCGCGATCGAGGAGCCGCACTCGGCCAATCCGCGCATCTATGTGCTGGAAGTGAACCCGCGCGCCTCGCGCACCGTGCCGTTCGTGGCCAAGACCATCGGCCAGCCCGTCGCGGCGATCGCCGCCAAGATCATGGCCGGCGAGACCCTGGCCAGCTTCGGCCTCAAGGACGTCCCCTACGACCACATCGCGGTCAAGGAAGCGGTGTTCCCGTTCGCCCGCTTCGCCGGCGTCGACACGGTGCTGGGCCCGGAAATGCGCTCGACCGGCGAGGTCATGGGCCTGGATTGGATCCGCGAGGGCGAGAACGGCCTGGGCCCGGCCTTCGCCCGCGCCTTCGCCAAGAGCCAGCTGGGCGGCGGCGTCAGCCTGCCGACCTCGGGCACGGCCTTCGTCTCGGTCAAGGAAAGCGACCGTCCGTGGATCGTCGAGCCGGTGAAGCTGCTGCAAGCCGCCGGCTTCAAGGTGCTGTCGACGGTCGGCACGCGCGGCTATCTGGCCGAGCAGGGCGTCGAGGTCGAGCTGGTCAAGAAGGTGCTGGAAGGCCGCCCGCACATCGTCGACGTGATGAAGAACGGCGGCGTGCAGCTGGTGTTCAACACCACCGAGGGCAAGCAGGCGCTCGAGGACAGCTTCGAGATCCGCCGCACGGCCCTGATGATGAAGGTGCCCTATTACACCACCTCGGCCGGCGCCCTGGCGGCGGCCCAGGCGATCTCGGGCGCGCCGGCCGAGGCGTTGGAAGTGCGCCCGCTGCAGAGCTACCAGTAGGTCCTTCTCTTCTCCCCCTTGCGGGAGAAGGTGGCGCGCAGCGCCGGATGAGCGATCGAACACCAGAACCGCCGCGATCCGCCGCAAGGCCGGTCGCGGCGGTTTTGGTCTTGAGACTGGCTCGCGGCCTGGGACGGCGAAAGTTATCCACAGGCCTTCCGCTCCTCCCCGTCTCCCCGGCGAAGGCCGGGGAGACGAGGGTTTGGCCTCGCGCTCGGGGACATGCCCTTGCGGCGTGTCCCCACGATCCGCCGCGGGAGGGCGTTCTGGCGCCTTTTCGAGATCACCCGGGGGACACGCCGCAAGGGCATGTCCCCGCTCTATCCCCGCGAATTTCGAACCCGCCCTCAAGGAATTCAGCAACTTACAGGAAAACGCACGTTTCCCGTCCCCACCCTCCAGGGTGGCCGCATACTCTCGGCATGACCCAAACCGACATCCCCCACTGGTGCCACACCTTCCAGCTCAAGCTGATGGCCGCCCTCGACGCGGCCTGGGCGATCCTGGAGCACAGCCACGACCCGGCCGAGATCCGCCGGGCCCGCGACAAGGCCAAGGCCGTCGGCGACCTGGCCGCCATGGCCCGCAAGGTCGCCCTGATGATCCCGACCCCGCGCGGCAAGCCGAAACTGGCCGAAGCGATCGCCGGAATGGCCACCACCCAGGCGGTGGCGACCGTGCAGGAGATGGTGGCGTCCATGACGCCGCCGGCGGCCCAGGCCGAACCCGCCCGCCGCGCCCTCGACAAGCTCAAGGGCGGCCGGCGCGGGCGGTTGTAACGCGACGAGCAGGACCCGCCGACACCTAGAGATTGCGACAATGCTGACGCTTTGGTATCGCCCGATCTTCGGGGGAGTTTGTCATGTCGCGTAAGCGTTCGTTTTTTGTCCTGGCCGCGATGTTGGCCGTCGCGGGCTGCGCCAGCGGCGGCGGAGGTGGCTCCGGCGGCGGCGTGGTGACGCCCCCTGTCACACCGCCTGTCACACCTCCCGTGACGCCGCCCCCGCCCTACGCCTCGAACTGCACCGCAACGCCGGGCGCGATCTCGTGCGCCAAGACCGGCACGCTCCAGATGGACGGCCCGCAGATCGGACTGCGCTTCGACTCGACGGTCAGCACCTCGACCTTCGACGTCTTCCAGATCTACCGGAAGGACGCGCTGCCGCAGATCGCCCAGGAAACCTGGGTCGCCGGCTTCCTCGGCGGGGCTAGCGTCATCTACAAGTACTACGCCAATTTCCAGAGCAAGGACGACGGCCTGGGTCCGGTGCGGGTCGGTGAGAGCTACGTCAACGACATCGCCGGTCTGCGGCCAGGCGGCACGGGCAGCATGACCCTGTTCGACATCACCAACGTGCTGCAGGGCGGCCTGGACTACGTTCAGCTGGGCGAGGTGGCGCCCAACCCGGTCAACGGCGCCTACACCTTCTTCGCGATCGGCCGCTCGACCGGCGCGCCCATCATGCCCGCCACCGGCTCAGCGCGCTATGACGGCGGCACGCGCGGTGTCTATGTCGACGGCGCGAACGCGGTGTTCTCCACCGCCAGCGACGTGACGATGACCGCCAACTTCGGCACGGGCGCCGTGAGCGGATCGACCTCGAACTTCAAGATGACCAACGCCGCGGGTGCGGCGGTGGCGGCGCCGGCCACCCTGGCCTTCACGTTCAACGGCAATCTCATCGGCGCCAAGTTCTCCGGCGCCGCCAGCAATGCCGGCATGACCGGCGCGGTGAACGGCGCCTTCTACGGCGAGCCCGGCGGCGCGCCCGTCGAGGCGGGCCTGAGCTACAACCTGAGCTCCACCACCGGCGGGGGGGCGATGATGGGCGTCGGCGGCCTCAAGAAGAACTAGTGGTTCCGGTCTTTTCGCGGGCGCCGGTCCTGGCGCTCGCGCTGATCGCCCTGGGCGCCCTGGCCTCGGGCGGGACGGCCCGCGCCCAGACGTCGGCGTCGATCAGCGACCAGGCCTTCGCCGAGGCCCTGACGCCGGCGCTGCGCGACGGCGACTACGCCGCGGCCCTCACCCTGCTGGATGCCCGGCCGGACATCGCCGCCCTGCCGGCGGGCGTGCGCCTGCGCGCCGAGCTTCTGGCCCGGCTGGGCCGGGCTTCCGAGGCGATAGCCTTGCTGGAAGGCCATCTGGCCCGCGACACGACCGACGCGCTCGCCCGCTTCCAGGTGGGCGAACTCCATTTCGCCGCCCGTCGCGACCGCTCCGCGACGCTAGCCTATCGCCTGGCGTTGGCGGGAGCCCTGGACCCGGCTCGCCGGGCCGTCGTCCAGGCCCGATTGGACGCAATGGAGGCCCGGCGCGACTTGCGGATCACCCTGTCGGGTTCAATCGCTCCGGACAGCAACCTCAACGGCGCGACCAGCGCCACGACCGTCGATCTGTACGGCTTGCCGTTCAGCCTATCCGATGACGCCCGACGCCGAGCCGGCGTAACGGCCATGGTCAGCGGCTCGCTGGAACGCCGGATCCACGTCGCCGGACCGTATTCGGCGAGTTTCGGCGCCTCCGCGGTCGTGCTCGACGCTTCGGGACGCGCCTTCGATCAGAACCAGGTCAGCCTGTTCGCGGGCCCTGAAATCAGGCTGGCGAACCACGGCCGGCTGGGTCTGCTGGCCACCTATCACGACATCGACTACGGCGGCGCCGATCTGGAGACCTGGCGGGGACTGCAGTTGGGCGGCGAGGCGTACGGCGACCCCTACACCCGATGGGACGGGTCCACCCACCTGGACCGCATCGACAACGCGCGCTCCCAGGCCTTCGACGGCTGGACCTATGGACTGCAGATCACCCGCACGCGCTTCCTCGGGCCAAGCGCCTTGTGGCGCGCCGGCGGCAGCCTCGACGCCCACGACCTGGCCGCCGCCGAGCTCAGCTACCGCGAGGCCCGCCTGGCCGTCGGACGACTGTTCGCCATGCCGCTGTCCACGCTCGGCTATGTCGAACCCTACGGCCAGCAGCGCGCGTTCGCGGGACGCTCCTCGGTGTTCGGCGTGAGGCGAACCGATCGCGAAATCGGCCTGTCGTTCAGAGTCTCGCGGCGTGACTGGCGGGTGATGGGCGCCTTTCCGTTCGCCCAGGCCGTCCTCGCGCGCGCGACCTCCAACGTCGCCCTGGGCCGCTACACCCGACAGCGTCTGGAATTCGGCTTCACGCGCGACTTCTAGCCGTGCTAGCGCGGAAGCATGACCGCGCCCCGCACCGACGCCCCTTTTTCGGACGCCCAGGTCGCCGACCTCGCCGCCCGCCTGCTCGACCACTCCTTGCCCAAGGACCAGTGGACCCACGCCGCGCATCTGAGCGCCACCCTGCGCCTGGTCCGCACCCGGAACGAAGGCCTGGAGCGCGACATGCCCGGGATCATCCGCGGCTATAACGCGGCGGTCGGCGGGGTGAACGACGACCATAGCGGCTATCACGAGACCATCACCCAGGCCTATCTGGCCGCCATCCGCGCCTTCGCCGCGACCCTGCCGGCCGAACTGGGCGACGGCGAGGCCTGCGCCCGGCTGCTGGCCACGCCGATGGGCGACAAGGCCTGGCCGCTTACCTTCTGGTCGCGCGAGCGGCTGTTCAGCATCGCGGCCCGGCGCGGCTGGGTGGATCCGGACCTGCGGCCGCTGGAAGCGCCGGTGCACGCTTCGGCCGGAACGCCCGCGTGATCACCTTCACGGCCGTCTATCTGGGCGTGCTGAACCTGCTGACCTTCGCGATCTTCGGCTTCGACAAGGCCGCCGCCGCCGGCCGGCGCTCGCGCGTGCCCGAGCGCGCCCTGCTGACCCTGGCTGCGCTGGGCGGGAGCCCCGCCGCCCTGCTGGCCCGGCCGGCGTTCCGCCACAAGACCCGCAAGCAGCCGTTCGGCGCCTGGCTGACCCTGATCGTCTTCCTGCAGGCGGCGGCGGTCGTCGCGGGGCTGGCGACCTGGTGGAGCGGGCGCGGGAGCCCTTGACGGACGCCCGCGTCACCCTGCCACCGTAAGGCCCAGCCTCGGGAGCCGCGCCATGATCGTCGTCCATCACCTGAACAATTCGCGCAGCCAGCGGGTGCTGTGGCTGCTGGAGGAACTGGGCGTTCCCTACACGGTCCGGCGCTATGAGCGCGACGCCCAGACCATGCTGGCCCCGCCCGAGCTGCTGGCCGTCCACCCGCTGGGCAAGTCACCGGTCATCACCGACGGCGACAAGACCATCGCCGAGACCGGCGCGATCGTCGATTACCTGATCGAGACCTACGGCCAGGGCCGGCTGATCCCGGCGGCCGGAACGCCCGAGCGTCGGCGCTATACCTACTGGCTGCACTACGCCGAGGGCTCGGCCATGACGCCGCTGCTGCTGAAGCTGGTGTTCACCGCCCTGCCCAACCGGGCGCCGGGCCTGCTGAAGGGCCTGGTCAGGACCATCGCCGCCAAGGCCCAGACCGGCTTCGTCGATCCGCAACTGAAGACCCACATCGACTATTGGGACGCCGAGCTGGCCCGGTCCGCCTGGTTCGCCGGCCCCGACTTCACCGCCGCCGACATCATGATGAGCTTCCCGCTGGAGGCGGGGGCGGCCCGCGCCGGGGCGGGGTCGCGGCCCAAGGTCCGGGCGTTCCTGGACCGCATCCACGCCCGCCCGGCCTACGAGGCGGCGCTGGAGCGGGGCGGCCCGTACGACTACGCCTGACGGGACATGGTCTGGTGGGTTGACGGGCGGACGGGCGCGACGCCTGCCGCCGAAACGTCAAAAGCGGCCCTGTGGAACCCGTTGCGTGCAAGCGCGCTTGATCCCCGTCTGTAACCGGCCCAAGCTTCACCTCAGGGGCGGGCACTTGCTTATCGCTAACGCGGCGCCTATCCTCTCAGCCCCCGGTCGTGCGCGCCAACGCCCGGGAGTCTTCCTCCCTTTGGGCGAACCGAGCTAAAATCCGCAATGGAAAAAGTGCCGATGACCGCCGGGGGTTACCAAACCCTCGACGAAGAACTGAAGCGTTTGAAGACGATCGAACGGCCGGCGGTGATCGCCGCGATTTCCGAAGCGCGCCAGCATGGCGACCTGTCGGAGAACGCCGAGTATCACGCCGCCAAGGAACGCCAGGGCTGGATCGAAGGCCGCATCGCCGAGATCGAGGACAAGATCGCGCGCGCCCAGATCATCGACGTCTCGAAACTGTCGGGCAAGCAGGTGAAGTTCGGCGCGACGGTCAGCGTCGTCGACGAGGACACCGAGGAAGAGGCCCGCTACCAGATCGTCGGCGAGCACGAGGCCGACGTGAAGTCGGGCCGCATCTCGCTGAGCTCGCCGCTGTCGCGCGCCATGATCGGCAAGGAAGTCGGCGAAGTGGTCGAGGTCAACACGCCCGGCGGCGTGAAGGCCTACGAGATCCTCAAGGTCGAGTGGGTCTAGCTTAAGCCCCATTCCAGGGACATTGCATGCGACGCGTCAAACGGCCTAGCTTGGCCGGCGCGTCGCTTTGCTATGGCCGGGATCCCCGACGTGGTTGAAAAGAAAACATCCGGACCGGCCAAGCCCAGGGCGCGGAAGGCTGCGACCCCGCCAGCCGCCAAGCCGGCCGCTCCCAAAGCCGGCCCGACAACCGCCACGCCGCCGCCCAAGCCGCGGGCCGCGCCGCGCCGCAAGGCCGCCGAACGGCCCGCACAGCCGGCGTCGGCGCCCGAGCCCGCGCCCCAGGCTCCCGCCCGCGAACCGCTGGCCATCTGGGCCATCTCGGATGGCAGGGCCGGCATCGAGGCCCAGGCCGTGGGCCTGGCCGAGGCCGTCGCCCGCCAGGTTCCAGCCGTCGTCGTCGTCAAGCGGGTGGGCTGGAGGGGCCGGATCGGTCGCCTGCCGTGGTGGGCCAACTGGCTGCCGCGCCGCTGGCTGACGCCCGAGAGCGGCGTCGAGGCCCCCTGGCCCGACCTGTGGATCGCCGCCGGCCGCGCCACCCTGCCCCTGTCGATCCGGGCCCGGCGCTGGTCGGGCGGCAAGACCTATGTCGTGCAGATCCAGGACCCGCGCGTCCCGTCCACCATGTTCGACCTGGTCGTTCCGCCCAAGCACGACCGCTTGTCGGGCGACAACGTGCTGCCGATCACCGGCTCGCCGCACCGGGTGACCGCCGCGCGGCTCGAGACGGAATACGAAAAGTTCCGCGACCAGATCGACCCCCTGCCCCGGCCGCGCGTGGCCGTGCTGCTGGGCGGCAAGTCCAGGGCCTTCGACCTGTCGGCCGTGCGCGCCGCCGAGATGGCCCACCAGATCCAGCTGCCGCTGGAGCAGGAGGGCGGCAGCCTGCTGATGACCTTCTCGCGGCGCACGCCCGACCCGGCCAAGGCCCTGCTGACCGCCCGCCTGAAGCACCTGCCCGGGATCATCTGGGACGGCCAGGGCGCCAATCCCTATTTCGCCTTCCTGGCGGCGGCCGACTACATCCTGGTCACCGAGGACTCGACCAACATGGCCACCGAGGCGGCCTCGACCGGCAAGCCGGTGTTCATCCTCAAGATGGACGGGGCAAGCCTGAAATTCCGCCTGTTCCACCAGGAGCTGGAGGGCATGGGCGCGGCCCGGCCCTATGGCGGAGCCTTCCACGGCTGGACCTACACGCCGGTCGACGAGACCGGCCGCGCGGCGGCCGGGATCGTGGCGCGGATGGACGCGCGGCGCGGGGGCGTGACGACCGCCTGAGGCGAGCCGTAGCGCCTGTTGCGCGCGGCGGTTGTTCTTGTTATGTTCGCGCCATGACCGAGCCCGCGCCTCCCATGCCGAGCCTAACCAAGGCCAGTCGCAACGCGCGACGAAGGGCGCTGGCGGCCACGTTCAACGCGGCGTCCGTCGCGGTCGTGATTGCCGCCGTGCTCCAACCCCTGACGTCGGGAAACCTCGATCTGGCGCGGGTGGTGCTGGCCACGGGCATCTTTGTTGTCCTGCAGATCCTGCTGCACTATGTTCTGGCCCGTGTGGAGGACTGAATGGATCCGTTCGTCCAAGCGATGCTCGTCCTGCTCGGCAGCGCGCCACTGGCCTTGCTGGCCGCCTGGCTGGTCGAAAAGTTCCACCGCCGCTGAGCGCGCCATCCCCCTTGATCCTCGCCGTCATCCAGGCCCGCATGGGCTCCGAACGCTTGCCGGGCCGGCCGCTGATGCCGCTGGTCCGGGCGCCGCTGATCGCGCGGATGATCGAGCGCGTGGCCCGGGCCGGGCGGGTCGACAGGATCGTGGTGGTCACCACCACCCTGGCCGAGGACGACGCGGTCGCGACCGCCGTGCGCCGCGAGGCCATTCCCGTGCATCGCGGGCCGCCCGACGACGAGCTGGCGCGGCTGATCGGGGCGCTGGACGCCCATCCCGCCGACCACCTGTTGCGGCTGGACGGCGACAGTCCGCTGACCGATCCGCAGGTCCTGGACGCGACGCTGGAACTGCACCTGCGCGAAAAGGCCGATCACACCAGCAATCGCTCGCCCGGCGCGGCCTATCCGATCGGACAGGCGGCCGAGGTGATCACCGCGGCCGGGCTGCGGCGGATCGCGTCCGAGAGCGCGGCCTTGCGGCTGCGCGGGGCCGGGGCCGACGAGGCCCGCCTGCCCGAGCGCTGGTCGTCCCTGGCCCTGCTGGCCCCGTCCGACCAGGGCGAGGTGCGCTGGGCGGTCCAGACCCCGGCCGACTACGCCTTCGTGGCGGCGGTCTATGACGCCCTCTATCCCCTCGACCGCGCCTTCACCTCGGCCGACGTCCGCAAGCTGCTGGCCGACCGCGACGACCTGGCGACCTTCGGCGGGGTGCGGCGGCTGTGAGCGTCCTTAAGCCCCCCCGCATCCTGTTCGTCGCCGACGCCGGACCCCAGGTCGGCGGCGGCCATGTCATGCGCTGCCTGACCCTGGCCCAGGCGCTGGAGGCCCAGGGCGCGGCCTGCGCCTTCCTGGCCACGCCGGCCGCGATCGCGGTGCTCGACGCGTTCGGGGCCGACCGGGCGCGCGTCGTCACCGACGCCGTCACCCCCGCCGACCTGGTGGAGGCGGCCGCCCAAGCCCAGGCCTTCGACGCCGTCGTCATCGACCATTACGGCCTGTCGGCCCCCGACCATCGCGCTGTCGCCGGCGGCCGCCCGACCCTGGTCATCGACGACCTGGCCGACCGGCCGCTGGCCACCGACCTGGTGCTGGACTCCGGTCCGGCCCGCCAGGCGATCGACTACCGGGACCTGGTCCCGGCCGGGGCCGAACTGCTGCTGGGCCCCCACAACGCCCCAGTCCGACCCGCCTTTTCCGTCCTGCGCAAGGACGCCCTGGCCCGGCGCGCCGAGGCCGCGCCGGTGCGCCGCGTCCTGGTCTCGCTGGGCCTGACCGACGTGGGCGGGATCACCGGCCGGGTGGTCGAGCGGATGCTGCCGATCGCCGGCCCGGTCGCCATCGACGTCGTGCTCGGCTCCGGGGCCGCCAGCCTGCCGCGGTTGCGCGACCTGGCCAAGGCCGAGCCCCGCCTGGCGCTGCATGTCGACAGCCAGGACATGCCGCGCCTCACCCTGCGGGCCGACCTGGCCATCGGGGCGGGCGGCTCCAGCAGTTGGGAGCGCTGCGTGCTGGCCCTGCCGACCCTGCTGCTGGTGCTGGCCGACAACCAGCGCGCGGCCAGCCAGGCCCTGGCCAGGGCCGACGCGGTCCTGGCCCTGGAGGTCGCCGCCCCGGACTTCGAAACCGCCTTCACGACCCAGCTGTCGCGCCTGCTGGCCGACCCGCTGCTGCGCGACCGCCTGTCGACCGCCTCGGCGGCGGTTTGCGACGGACGCGGCGCGGCGCGGGTCGCGGCCCGCTTCCTGGCGTCGATCGCGTCGCGCCGCACTGGATAACGCTGTTCACCTACCCCATCTTGACCTTAAGCACAGGGGAGGCAGGCTCATGGGCCAGACCAGGAAATCCGTCGTCGTCACCGGCGCGTCCACCGGCATCGGCTGGGCCGTGACCCAGGTGCTGACCGAGCGCGGCTTTCACGTCTATGGCAGCGTGCGCAGGAGCGCCGACGTCGAGCGGCTGATGGCGGCGTTCGGCGACGCGGTCACGCCCCTGGTCTTCGACGTCACCGACGAGGTCGCCGTGCGCATCGCCGCCGCCCGGGTCGAGGCCGAACTGGACGGACGCCCGCTGGCCGGCCTGGTCAACAACGCCGGCGTCGCCGTGGCCGGTCCCCTGCTGCACCTGCCGATCAGCGAATGGCGCCAGCAGCTGGAGATCAATCTGACGGGCGTGGTGATCGCCACCCAGGCCTTCGCGCCGCTGACCGGGGCCCGGGGCGCCGACCTCAAGGCCCTGCCCGCCAAGGATCCGGGCCGCATCGTCAATATCGGCTCGGTCGGCGGCCGCAACGCCAGCCCGTTCATGGCCCCCTACTGCACCACCAAGTTCGGGCTGGAAGGCCTGTCGGAATCCCTGCGCCGCGAGCTGCTGCCGTTCGGGGTCGACGTGATCGTGGTCGCGCCCGGCGCGGTGGCCACTCCGATCTGGGACAAGGCCGACCAGGCCGACACCGCCGCCTATGCAAACACCGTCTACGCCCCGGCCCTGGACCGGCTGCGCGCCTTCATGCTGTCGCTGGGCAAGTCGGGCCTGCCGCCGGAGCGGATCGGCCAGGTGGTCCACACCGCCCTGACCACCGCCAAGCCCAAGGTCCGCTACGTCGTCTCGCCCGACCCGTTCCAGGTGCTGATGACGCAGATCCTGCCCAAGCGGACCCTGGACAGGATCGTCGGAAAGCGGCTGGGGCTGTTGCCGGGGTAGGCGGAGGGGCGGCTTCCGCGGCCCTGAGGCGGACGTTCCCTGACCCCCTCTCTCATAGAGAGAGGGAGGGGCCCGCCGCCGCAGGCGGTGGGAGGGTGAGAGGTTACAGCCTGTCGGATCGAAGCACCGCCAGGATGTCTTCCGCCGTTCCGCCCGGATCGGCCAGGACCCGCTCGTTGCGGAACCGCATCACGATGTATCCGAACAATTCCAGAGTCTCGGTGCGGCGGGCGTCGTAGTCCTCGCGCCCATCGTGGACGGGGCCGTCCAGCTCCACGATCACCTTGGCCGCCTCGCAGACGAAATCGGCGAAGTAGCGGTCGATCGCCACCTGTCGCAGAAACCTGAACCCGCCCAGGCGGCGGTTGCGGACCAAAGCCCAGAGCGTCCGTTCGGCGAGGGTCTGATCCCGGCGAAGGCGACGGGCGGTGGCGGTCTTGTCCATGGCCGGAGCCTGGCTGGCCGGAGGGGGTCGATCAACGACAGGAATCGGGATTTTCCGGCCTAGGGTGAAACCTCTCACCCTCCCACCGCTTCGCGGCGGGCCCCTCCCTCTCTCTAAGAGAGAGGGTTTCGCGTACGCCTCGGGCCAGCATGGGGACCAAGCGTCCGCTTTCCACCTTAGCTGACAATGGAAACGTCCACTTGTGGGCGGAGGCGAGGCGTCCTGTTACAGGCGACGACCTGGCTTCAGATCCCGCCCGATCCGGAGCCCGCGGAGCGCGCCGGCGATCCTGCTAGCAGCCTTGCCCATAGACCAGCGGGCGGCAGACGCCGTCGATGTCCGCTGGCGGTTTGACGCCGGTGACCGCCGCGAGGGTCGGGGCGATGTCGACCGTGTCCAGCGGCAGGATGCGCTCGTGCGGCGTCGCGCCCTTCCACCAGAACAGGATCGGCACGCGACGGTCGTAGTCCCAGGGACTGCCGTGGGTCGAGACATAGGTCAGGCCCGGCGTGGCTGGAACCCGGTTGGGCTTGAAGGCGATGACGATGTCGCCCGTGCGGCCGGGATAGACGCTGCGGCGCATCCGCTCGGCCAGCGACAGCTCCTCGGGCGAGGCGTCGGCCGGCGCGGGCTCCAGGGTCAGCAGGGCCTGGGCGTCGAAGGCCTGGGCCACGGCCGGGTCGCGATTGATCAGCGGCAGGGCGGCGGCCATGATGCGGGCGCGGTCGGCGCTCAAGGGCGTCGCACGGTTGGGCCCGACGACGTAGAGCTGATCGACGCCGCCGTCGGCGATCAGCGGGTCCCAGCTTAGGCCCAGGTCGGCGCGGAGCCGCCTGTTCAGCTCGGCGGCCCACGGCTTGGCGATCACCCGCTCCATGTCGTAGCCCTCGCCGTGCAGGCGCTCGGCGAAGTCGGCCCCGCCATGGTCGGCGGCCAGCACGACCAGGACCCCGCCCTTGACCTTGTCCAGGCTGGCGAGGAACACGCCCAGCCGGTCGTCGAGGCGGGCGATCTGGTCGCACATCTCCGGTCCGCGCGTGCCCCAGCGGTGGCCGATGAAGTCGGTGGCCGACAGGCTGATGGTCAGGACGTCGACCTGCGGCCCGTCGCCCAGCCGATAGTCGTCGCGCAGGGTCCGGGCGGCCTCCAGGGTCGCCGCGTCGGTGTAGGGGCTGGCGTAGAGGTCGCGCTGCCGGCCCGCATCGTCCGGCGCGACGGGGATCGGCAGGGCCGCGCGCCACTTGCGGCCGCCGGTCTCATAGTCGGCCTCCAGCGCGCGGCAGCGCTTGGCCGAGGCCTTGTTGTAGGTCCAGGTGAACGGGCGCGTCTTCAGGTCCGCCGCCAGCCGGGCGTTCAGGGCGGCGACCGGCTTCAGGCGCTCGGCCGCCGTCTGGCCCTGGCGGACATAGGTCGTGAAGCCGAAGCCCGGCTGATACCAGAACTGGCCGTCGGCCTGGTGGCCCGACATGGTGATCGCCCCGCGATCCTTGCCCGAGACGCCGAACACCCGGCTGGCGGGCGAGACCGCCTTCAGCCAGTCGCCATAGGTGGTCGCCACGAGGTTGGCGGGGCTGACGGCCCGTCCCTTGGGATCATCGGCCAGGGTCACGCTGGGGTCGCCCAGGCAGTAGGCCATCTTGCCCGTGGCCCGGTCGTACCAATCGTTGGCGGTGATGCCGGTCTTGTTCGGATGCTTGCCCGTCAGCAGGGTCGAGTGCCCGGGACAGGTCTCGGTGAAGGCGTGCGACTGGTAGCCGTTCGGATAGACGATCCCCTGGCTCAGGGTGGCCAGGCCGCCCGTGAACTCGGCCCGGTGCTGGGCGTAGAGATTGGCGCTGAACTGGTCGATCGAGATGACCACGACCAGCTTCGGCTCAGGCTTGCCGGAGGCCGCCTGGGCCGAGGCTGTCGAGGCCTGAGCGGCGAAGGCGGTCGACAGGGCGACGGCGAGGACGCCGGAGAGGAAAGTCGTCTTCATACGGAACGCTTGGCGCGTTCCGGCGATCTGCGCAAGCGGTCGAAGCGGTCTCGTCGCGAGAGGTCTGTTCCTGTCAGCAATCCACGCGGAGGGCGGGATAAGCTGCGCCCTACCCGATCATGTCCCAGGCCAGGGGCTCGCCGCGCTTCAGGGCGCGCGCCGCCGGCTTGCCCAGCACGGCTTCGTAGTCGGCCGGCGGCAGCCCGTTGCCGGGGCGAACCGAGCGGACATTGGCCTTGGTCAGGGCCTCGCCGGCCGCGACGTCGGCGGTGACATAGAGCGAGCGGCGGAACTGGCGGTTGCCGCGCTCGCTGCCCAGCAGGTCGTAATTGACGCCGCCCAGGGCCTTCCAGGCGTTGCGGGTGTCGTCGCAGAGGGCGCGGAACTCGGCCGGCTCCAGGCTGAAGGCGGCGTCGGGGCCGCCGTCGCTGCGGGCCAGGGTGAAGTGCTTCTCGATCGCGCAGGCCCCCAGCGTGGTGGCCGCGACCGAGGCGGCCGTGCCCGGGGTATGGTCCGACAGGCCGATCGGGCAGCCGAAGCGCGCGGCCATGTCGGCGATGGTGCGCAGGTTGGCGTCCTCGAAGCTGGCCGGATAGCTGGACACGCAATGCAGCAGCAGCACCCCGGCCGCGCCGGCCTGCAGGGCGGTGTCGAGGGCCGTTTGCATCTCCTGCAGATTGGCCATGCCGGTCGAGATGATCAGCGGCTTGCCCTGGCGGGCGGCGTAGCGGATCAGCGGCAGGTCCACGGCCTCGAACGAGGCGATCTTGTAGGCGGGGGCGTCCAGGCCGGCCAGCAGGTCGACGGCGGTCTCGTCGAACGGGCTGGAGAAGATCGTCACGCCGCGTCGGGCGGCCCGTTCGAAGATCGGCCCGTGCCATTCGTAGGGGGTCTGGGCCTCCTGGTAGAGCTCGTGCAGGCTGCGCCCGTCCCACAGGCCGCCGTGGATCTTGAACTCCGGCCGGTCGACGTCCAGCGTGATGGTGTCGGCGGTGTAGGTCTGCAGCTTGATGGCGTCGCAGCCGGTGTCGGCGGCGGCGTCGACCATCTCCAGGGCCCGATCCAGGCTGCCGTTGTGGTTCCCCGACAGTTCGCAGATCAGATAGGGCGGATGGTCGGCCCCGATCTTGCGGCCGGCGATCTCGATGAAGGGGGCGGTCATGGGCGAGGGCTCAGAACTAGGAATTTCCGTACATTAACCCTGAAATCGTGGACGAGAGGTCAAGATGCTCCCCCTCTGGGGGAGCTGTCGGCGAAGCCGACTGAGGGGGCTCTCCCGGCCGACGCCGCGAAGCCCCCTCCGGCCCTCTGGGCCACCTCCCCCAAAGGGGGAGGATCGAGTCCGCCGTCCCCAAAAACACGTCGCTGTCGCATCGCGCTCCGCCGGAATCGGCCCTATATCTTCGCCATGTCGACTCTCGAACCCCGCCACACCCGCTGCCTGATCATTGGATCGGGTCCCGCCGGCTACACCGCCGCCATCTACGCCGCCCGCGCGCTGCTCAAGCCTGTGCTGATCGCCGGCATCCAGCCGGGCGGCCAGCTGACGATCACGACCGACGTCGAGAACTATCCCGGCTTCGCGGACGTGATCCAGGGCCCGTGGCTGATGGACCAGATGAAGGCCCAGGCCGAGCATGTGGGCACCGAGTTCGTCAGCGACATCGTGCTCTCCGCCGACCTGTCCAAGCGCCCGTTCCACATCAAGACCGACAGCGGCCAGGAGTGGTTCGCCGAGACCCTGATCATCGCCACCGGCGCCCAGGCCAAGTGGCTGGGCCTGGAGAGCGAGAGCAAGTTCCAGGGCTTCGGCGTCAGCGCCTGCGCCACCTGCGACGGCTTCTTCTATCGCAACAAGGACGTGGTGGTGGTCGGCGGCGGCAACACCGCCGTCGAAGAGGCCCTGTTCCTGACCAGCTTCGCCAGCAAGGTCACCCTGGTGCACCGCAAGGACGAGCTGCGGGCCGAGATGATCCTGCAGGAGCGCCTGCTGGCCCATCCCAAGATCGAGGTGATCTGGGACAGCGCCATCGACGAGGTGCTCGGCGACTCCAACCCGATGGGCGTCACCGGCGTGCGGCTGAAGAACGTCAAGACCGGGGCCACCCAGACCGTGGCCTGCGACGGCGTGTTCATCGCCATCGGCCACGCCCCGTCGTCGGAGCTGTTCAAGGACCAGCTGGAAACCCACGCCGGCGGCTATCTGTCGGTCAAGCCGGGCACGACCTCGACCGCCGTGGCCGGGGTCTATGCGGCCGGCGACGTCACCGACGACGTCTACCGCCAGGCGGTCACCGCCGCCGGCATGGGCTGCATGGCCGCCCTGGAGGCCGTGCGCTTCCTGGCCGAGGAAGACCACAAGAAGGCCCATCATCCGATCAGCCACCACGAGGCCGAGAAGATCGGCGTCTGGTGACGCCGGTCCGTCCGTGTTGATCCGCGAGGCCATGGCGGAGGATCGCGCCGAGATCCACGCCGTGGTCGCCGCCGCCTTCGGTCAGCCCAACGAGGCCGATCTTGTCGACGCCCTGCGGGCCGACGGCGACGCCCTGATCGAGTTGGTGGCCGAGGAAGACGGCTTCCTCGTCGGCCACTTGCTGTTCAGCCCCCTCGCCACCGACATCGGCCGGCGCTTCGCCGCCCTGGCCCCGCTGTCGGTGATCCCGTCGCGCCAGAAAGACGGCGTCGGCCTGGCGCTGATGCAGGTCGGCCACGAATTGTGCCGCAAGGCGGGCGTCGAGGCGCTGATCGTGCTGGGCAACCCCTACTACTATCCTCGCGCCGGCTATTCGGCGCTCGCCGCGATCCGCGTGAAGGCCCCGTTCTGCGGCCCGTCCTTCATGGCCCTGGCCCTGACGCCGGACGCGCTGGACCAGCCGGTGACGGTCACCTACGCCAGGGCGTTCGGAGCCTAGCGCGGCCCTAGTTCAGCGGATTGACCAGGCTGGGCGGGCGCGGCCTGGGCGGCGGCGGCGGGGGAGCCGGCGGCGGCGGGGCCGCCTCGACGGTCTTGACCGTGGTGTCCACCACCGGCGCTTCGATCGCGCCGAGGGCCTTGTTGATCCTCTCGATGTCCTCGGGGGTCGGCAGGCGGCGGCCGCCGCGCATGGCGGCGGCGGGATCGCCGGTCATCGGCGGCAGGATCTCGACCACGCCCTCGGGGCTGACGACCTTGGCCGGTTCGCCGGTCGCGACCGGGACCAGGCCCTCGCCTCCAGCCGCGATGGCGGCCAGCGAGCCCGGCGGGGCGGCCTCCAGGGTGCGCGGATCGGCGCCCATCAGGATGTCGGCCGACACCGTCTCATTGCCCGAATACCGGCCGCGGAACGCCGTCTGGGCGCCGGAGGGTCCGGTCCAGCGATAGAAGATGTGGGTCCCCACCGTGCGCAGCTTGACCAGGGTCGGCGCCCAGTACGGATAGACGTAGTCGGCGTGATAGTGGGTGGCGGCGCCGACGTCCTTCATCACGAAGCCGGCCAGGGCGCGCTTGGCGACGATCTCGGCGTTGGCCCAGACGACCGGGCTGATCGCCCGCTGCAGCGAGCCGTCGCAGGTGAAGCTGAACTGGCAGCCCGTGCCCCGCGCCGCGCCCTCGTAGACCACGCCGCAGACCGACTTGGGGTAGCCCGGATGGCGCACCCGGTTGATCACGGTCTGGGCCACCGCCTGCTGACCGGCGATCGGTTCGAAGCCGGCCTCGAAATAGACCGCCTGGGTCATGCAGCGCAGGGCCTTGTCGCGCTCCGACCTGGCCCCCGTCAGCATGAAGGGGCGGGAGGGCTCCAGCGGCAGGGGCGAGGCGGCCTTGAAGCCGTTGATGATCCGGGCTTCCTCGAAATCCGGCTCGCGGTCGCCCAGACGCGGGATCAGGTGGAGGTCCAGCTTCTCCCAGCCGGGCACGCGGCCCCAATAGTCCTTGTGGGGGCGCGGATCGTGCCGGCGGGCCAGGGCCAGCATGGCGGGGTCCATGTCGGCGACATAGCGGGCCAGCCCGCTGTCGGACAGGGAACCGGCGAGCCGGGCCACCCCGGCCGCCCGCCCGGCCCCGGGCGGCAGATAATAGGTCGCGCACGCGGAAAGGCCGCCGAGCGCGACGAGCGCGCCGACGGCCTTGATGGACCTTATCCCGCCTGGATCAGGCACGCCCCGTCCGAACAATCACTTTCCGCCGAGCGTGGATCGGATCATCCAGGCGTGCTTCTCGTGGGCCGCCAGGCGCTGGGTGTAGAGGTCGGCCGTGGCCTCGTCTCCGGCCTCGTCGGCCGCCGCGAAGGCGTCGCGCAGGGTGGCGATCACGGTCTCGTTGTCGGCGAGCAGTTCCTTGAACATGCCCTCCCACTCCTTCTCGGCGTCGCCGTCCTTGATGCTGGAGAGGTTGCCGAAGGCGCCGTAGCCCATCGGCGCCAGCTCGCCCAGGGCGCGAATGCGCTCGGCGATGGAGTCCAGCGCGGCCCACTGCTCGGTGTACTGACCTTCGAGCAGCACGTGCAGCGACGCGAAGGTGGGGCCCCGAACATTCCAGTGGTAGCCGTGTGTCTTTAGATACAGCGCGTAGCTGTCGGCCAGAACCTTGTTCAGGCCGGCGACGATGTCGGCGCGCTGTTTCGTCGTGAAGCCGGTATTGAGGTTCGCGGCCATCGTGATCTCCCGTGTTGCGTGTCCTAGGTAAGCGTGTCCATGTTCTTGGCAAGACGTATGTGCGCGTGGAGCCCCATGAAGACAGAAGAACCACCCGCAATGAATCGTCGGCGCGCGGCGCCCGACGCGATAAGCGCGTGGCTCATCCCCAGGATCCCGCCGCCGGCCTGGCGAGCGGCCCTGGTGACCTTGGGCGTCGTCGCCGCGGCGATCGGACTGCGAATCGCCCTCCTGGGCCTGAGCAGCGGCATCGGCGTGACCCAGACCCTGTTCCCGGCCATGATTCTGGCCACCCTCTACGCCGGCTGGCGCTGGGGCGCGGCGGCCATAGCGGCGGGATCGCTCTTCGCCTGGTGGTTGTGGCGCGACCCCGGCGGCCTGGGCCTGAGCGGCGACGAAATCGCCACCCTGGCGCTGTTCGTGCTGTCGGGGGCGATCACGACGGCCGTGGCCGCGGCCCTGCGCGCCAGCATGGTCAGCCTGGCCGAGGCTCGACGCCGCCAGACCGAGGCCGAGGCCCGGCTGCAGGTCACCCAGAGCGCGGCGGGCGTCGGGCCCTGGGAGTGGGACCTGCGGAACGACCACGTCGAGCTGTCGCCCACCGCGCGGCGCAATCTTCGCATCCCGGTCGAGGGTCCCATCGACATCGACATCCTGACCGCGGCGGTCCACCCCGACGACCGCCCGATGATCCAGGACGCCCTTCGCGGGGCGGTGAAGAGCGGCCCGTCCTACGAGGTCGAGTATCGCCTGGCCGACCATCCGGACGGCGAGCGCTGGATTCATGGCCAGGGCGAGGTGATCCGCGACGAGAACGGCCGCGCCCTGCGCATCGTCGGCGTCAATTACGACATCACCAAGCGCCGCCGCGCCGAGGAGAGCCTTCGCGAGAGCGAGGCCCGGTTCCGCGCCCTGGCCGACAGCGCTCCGGCCCTGATGTGGATCAGCGGCGAGGACGGCGTGCGGGTCTTCGTCAACGCCGCCTATGTGAACTTCGCCGGCGTCACCTATGACGAGGCCCTGGTTCTGGACTGGCGCTCGCGCCTGCACGCCGACGATCTGGCCAGCATCCTCAAGGCGCAGATCGCCGGCGAGGCCTCGCGCAAGCCGTTCGCCCTGGAGGGCCGCTATCGCCGGGCCGACGGCGAGATGCGCTGGCTCAAGTCGTTCTCGCAGCCGCGCTACGGACCGGGCGGCGCCTTCATCGGCTTCATCGGCATCGCCTTCGACGTCACCGACGCCAAGGACGCCGAGGCCAAGCTGACGGGTCTGAACGAGCTGCTGGCCGACCGGGTGCAGGAGGCGCTGTCGGAGCGCGACGCCGCCCAGGCCGCGCTGACCCAGTCGCAGAAGCTGGAGGCCATCGGCCAGCTGACCGGCGGGGTCGCCCACGACTTCAACAACCTGCTGACGGTGATCATCGGCGCGCTGGATGTCCTGCAGCGCAATCCCGACGACGACAAGCGACGCGAGCGGATGCTGAGCGCGGCCCAGTCGGCGGCCCGGCGCGGCGAGAAGCTGACCCAGCACCTGCTGGCCTTCGCCCGCCGCCAGCCGCTGCATCCGGAGATCTGCCGGATCGACGCGATGATCACCGAGAGCGAAGGCCTGCTGCGCCGCGCGGTCGGCGAGGGCCTGGACCTGGGCCTGGACCTCAAGGCCGGCGGCCGGACCACCCTGACCGACTCCGGCCAGTTCGAGGCCGCCCTGCTGAACCTGGTGGTCAACGCCCGCGACGCCACCCCGTCCGGCGGCAGCGTCACCGTCAGGTCCGAGGGCGTCGACCTGGCCGAGCCCAAGGGCGAGCTGCCGGCCGGCCGCTATCTGCGCGTGGCCGTCACCGACACGGGCCAGGGCATGGACGCCGAGACCCTGGAGCGGGCCTTCGAGCCCTTCTACACCACCAAGCCGGTGGGCAAGGGCACGGGCCTGGGCCTGTCGCAGGTCTATGGCTTCGTGCGCCAGAGCGGCGGCGAGGTGACCATCGACTCGGTCGTCGGCCAGGGCACGACCGTGGCCATGCTGCTGCCGGTGCGCGAGGCCTTCTCGCCGGTCGAGGTGCTGGCCGTGCGGCCGCCGGCCACCCGCGCCACCGCGCACGTGCTGCTGGTCGAGGACGATATCGAGGTAGGCGAGCTGATCGCGGCGATGATCGACGAGCTGGGCCACATGGTCAGCCGCGCGGCCAATGTCGACGAGGCCCTGGCGATCGCCCGCGCCGACCCCACCCTGGGCCTGGTGATCGCCGACGTCATCCTGCCGGGCGGCAAGAGCGGGGTCGACCTGGCCATAGCGCTGGCCGAGGACCGGCCCGAACTGCCGGTCCTGCTCAGCTCGGGCTATAGCGGCGAGGAGTTGGTCCGCGCCCACGAGACGCCCTGGCCCCTGCTGCACAAACCCTACGCCCTCGACGCCCTGGCCCAGGCCATGGCCGACGCCTGGGATCGGCACACGCCCGTCAAGATCGCCAAGACCGCCGACAAGCCCAAGGTCTCCAAGTCCAAGGTCTAGGCCCTATCGACGTTCGAGCGCTCTAGCTGGTCGCCGCCTGCGATTTTTCCGCTCGCGCTTTGCAATCGGCGCCGGAAGGTCTATATGTGATCCATCCCTTTTGCTCAATTTCAGCATAAGGGGCGACGCCGAAACGGAATTTAACGATTTATCCTCCGTTTCCGGCGTTTTTTGAGGCCCTGGAAATGCTCAGTTTGAGCATAAGAGAGGATCACATGGCCGACGGCTTCGCGTCTCCCGGGGCGCCCCTCGCGTTCACGCCCGATGTCGAAGCGGCGACCGCCGCGATGTGGGACAAGGTCAAGCACCATGTGACCCCGCTGGAGTGGCAGGTCCACGCGCCGCTGATCGCCGAGATCAACCGGCTGAAGCGCGAGAAGAACGCCGTCATCCTGGCCCACAACTACATGACGCCCGAGATCTTCCACGGCGTGGGCGACTTCGTCGGCGACAGCCTGGCCCTGGCCCGCGAGGCGGCCAAGTGCGACGCGGCCGTGATCGTCCAGGCCGGCGTGCACTTCATGGCCGAGACCAGCAAGGTGCTGGCCCCCGAGAAGCGCGTGCTGATCCCCGACCTGCGGGCCGGCTGCAGCCTGGCCTCCTCGATCACCGGCGCCGACGTGCGGCTGATCAAGCAGCGCCACCCGGGCATCCCGGTGGTCACCTACGTCAACACCACGGCCGATGTTAAGGCCGAGACCGACATCTGCTGCACCAGCGCCAACGCCGTGCAGGTGGTCGAGTGGGCGGCCCGCGAGTGGGGCGTCGACAAGGTCATCCTGATCCCCGACGAGTTCCTGGCCCGCAACGTCGCCCGCCAGACCTCGGTGAAGATCATCGCCTGGGCCGGTCGCTGCGAGGTGCATGAGCGCTTCACCGCCCAGGACATCGCCGACATGCGCTTCGCCTGGCCGGACGCCGAGATCCTGGCCCACCCCGAGTGCCCGGCCGAGATCCTGGAAGCGGCCGACTTCGCCGGCTCGACGGCGGCGATGAACGACTATGTCGCCCTGCGCAAGCCCAAGCAGGTGGTGCTGATCACCGAGTGCTCGATGGCCTCCAACGTCCAGGCGGAGTCGCCGGGCACCCAGTTCATCGGCCCTTGCAACCTGTGCCCGCACATGAAGCGGATCAGCCTCAAGAACATCCACGACGCCCTGCTGTACGACCAGTACGAGGTGACGGTCGATCCCAGCGTCCAGATCCGCGCCAAGCTGGCCGTGCAGCGGATGATCGACCTGCCGCCGCCGCTGGTCCCCGCCCGCTACGACCTGGTGAAGGCCAAGCACCACGTGGACGTGGAGCTGATCTGACGAACACAGAACCCCTTTCCCCCTTGCGGGGAAAGGTGGCCGCGAAGCGGTCGGATAGGGGGTGTCGGCGCAGGCGTCAGACGCGGAGCCGACACCCCCGCCCCAACCCCTCCCCGCTAAGGAGAGGGGCTTCGGAGTGAGCTTGAGATGATTGAGCGTCGCATCACCTTCGACGGCCCCGTGATCCTCGGGGCGGGCCTGGCGGGCCTGACCGCCGCCCTCGCCGCGGCCCCGCGCAAGGCGCTGGTGCTGTCACCGACGCCGCTGGCCACCGGCTGCTCCAGCGCCTGGGCCCAGGGCGGCATGGCCGCGGCCCTGTCGGACGAGGACGCCCCGGCCCTGCACGCCGCCGACACCCTGGCCGCCGGCGCGGGTCTGTGCGATCCGCAAGCCGTCGCGCTGCTGACCACGGAAGGCCCGGCCGCCGTTCGCGCGCTGGCCGCGCTCGGCGCGCCGTTCGATCGCAAGGCCGACGGCCAGTTCGTGCTGAGCCTGGAGGCCGCCCACGCCAAGGCCCGGGTCGCCCGGGTCGGCGGCGACGGGGCGGGCGCGGCGATCATGGCCGCGGTGATCGCCGCCGTCCGCGCCGCGCCGTCCATCGAGATCCGCGAGAACGCCCGCGCCCGCCGGCTTCTTCAAGACGCGACCGGCCGCGTCGTGGGCGTGTTGGCCGACATCGACGGCGCCCTGGTCGAGATCCGCTGCGCCTGCGTTATCCTGGCCACCGGCGGGGTCGGCGGCCTCTACGCCGTGACCACCACCCCGGCCCAGGTGCGCGGCGAGGGCCTGGGCCTGGCCGCCCTGGCCGGCGCCGAGATCGCCGATCCGGAGTTCGTGCAGTTCCACCCCACGGCCATCGACATCGGCCGCGACCCCGCCCCCCTGGCCACCGAGGCCCTGCGCGGCGAGGGCGCGATCCTGCGCGACAGGACCGGCCGCGCCTTCATGGCCGACTACCACCCGGCCCGCGAGCTGGCCCCGCGCGACGTGGTGGCCCGCGCCATCCACGCCGAGCGGGCGGCGGGTCGCGGCGCGTTCCTCGACGCCACGGCGGCCGTGGGCGAGCACTTCCCCCACGAATTCCCGGCCGTGTTCGCCGCCTGCATGAGCGCCGGCGTCGATCCCCGCGTCCAGCCGATCCCGGTGACCCCGGCCGTGCACTACCACATGGGCGGGGTGGCCACGGATCTGGACGGCCGCACCAGCCTGGAGGGCCTGCTGGCGGCGGGCGAATGCGCCAGCACCGGCGTCCACGGGGCCAATCGCCTGGCCTCCAACAGCCTGCTGGAAGCGGCCGTGTTCGGGGCCCGGGCCGGCCGCGCGGCGAAGACTCTCGCCCTGGGCGCCGAGCCGCCGCCGGCGGCGACGCCGACGCCCGACCTGCCCGACGCCGCCCTGCAGATGCTGCGCCAGGCCATGAGCCGCGACGCCGGGGTGATCCGCGACGCCGAAGGCCTGGACCGCCTGATCGCCGTGCTGGACGCCCTGGAAGCCGCCCACGGCGCCGCCCCCACCCTGGTCGCCGCCCAGCTGATCGCCCGCGCCGCCCTGGCCCGCCAGGAAAGCCGCGGCGGCCATTTCCGCGCCGACTTCCCGGCCACGGCCTCGCCGGAGCGGACGTTCGTGACCCTCGCCCAGGAGTCGGACCGCGCGGTCCGTTACGCCGCCGAATGATCACCCCTCTCGACGACCTCCTCGTCCGCCCGATCATCGACATGGCCCTGGCCGAGGATCTCGGACGGGCCGGCGACATCACCGCCCAGGCCTGCATCGACGCCGACGCGCGCCTGTCGGTGGTCTGGGCCGCGCGGCAGGACGGCCGGATCGCGGGCCTGTCCTGCGCCCGCCTGGCCCTGGCCGCCCTGGACCCCACCGCGTCGTTCCAGGTCGTCACCCCCGACGGCGCCGACGCCGCCGCGGGCGCGATCCTGGCGCGCGCCGAGGCCAACGCCCGCGCCGTGCTGGCCGCCGAGCGCACGGGCCTGAACCTGCTGGGCAAGCTGTCGGGGATCGCCACCCTGACCCGGGCCTATGTCCGCCTGGTCGAGGGCACCAGGGCGGTCATCGTCGACACCCGCAAGACCACCCCGGGCCTGCGGGCCCTGGAGAAGTACGCCGTGCGCTGCGGCGGCGGGATCAACCACCGCTTCGGCCTGGACGACGCCATCCTGATCAAGGACAACCACGTCGCCGCCTGCGGCGGGGTCGGCGAGGCCGTCCGCCGGGCCCGCGCCTTCGCCGGCCACCTGGTCAAGGTCGAGGTGGAAGTGGACGGGCTCGACCAGCTGGAGGACGCGCTGAAGCACGGCCCCGACGTGGTGATGCTCGACAATTTCAGTCTCGACGACCTGAAGACCGCCGTCGCCCTGGCCAAGGGCCGCGCGGTGCTCGAGGCCTCGGGCGGGGTCAACCTTACCACCGTGCGGGCGATCGCCGAGGCCGGGGTCGACGTGATCAGCGTCGGCGCCCTGACCCACTCGGCCCTGGTCATGGACATCGGCCTGGACGCGGTGTGAGCCGAGGTTTCGAACGCCCGGGTCCCGGCGGATGATCAGGGCTTGGGGCAGCGACCGATGGGCTGGGCCGAGCGAATGATCGAGCCCGTTCCATCAAGCTGAGCCGGACTCCCAATCCCGCAAAAGCGAAGCGCATCCTCTACAACAGGTCTCGTGCAGCGCACTTGTTCGCCGCCGGGCTTGAAGCACTTCGGGTCGTCAGGGCAGCGACCGAATTGGTCGGCCGCACGGCACTCGCGCCATGCGGCGGGGTTGGCGCCGCAGTTCGCGTTCAACCCTCGGGCGTCACGGCAGATCTTCTCGGCGACAGGCGCCATGCAGCGAGTCTGCTCACCAGCCGACGTGAAGCATTTCGGGTCATCGGGACATCGGCCGAACTGGTCGGACGCGTAGCATTCATGCCATTCGGATGGACTTGGGCCGCACTCCGCCTCGTGTCCCATCGCGTCGCGGCAACCCCGGGCGGCCGATGGCGCCGGCATCAGCGGCGGGGCCTGTCCGCCAAGACCTGCGGTTCCAACGAACGCGGCAAGCACCATGCCAGCAAGAGGCATCGCATTTCCCCACCCTGAGTTGACCTACTGTGCTCAACGACTTTGTCCGCAATGGGTCTGGAAGCGGAGACGGGCCCGTGATGAAGTCGGACGTCGCGCCGCGCGCCGCCGCGACAATGCGCCCCACCCCGGGCGCGACAGCGGTTTCTTAACCAGGTTCGGCGATACGGTAACCGTCCCAAAAAAGTTCGCGGGACGAGGGGGCGTCGGGGCTTGCAGCCGAGTCAGTACATCAATCTCGACAAGGCTCGGGCGTTGATCGTCGATGACAACCCGCAGTCGCTCGACATCCTGGTGGGCGTGCTGACCAGCTTTGGACTGCGCAACGTCGTGCGCAAGGCCGACGGCCGGGAGGCCCAGGAAGAGCTGAAATACCACGCGTTCGACCTGATCCTGACCAACGGCAACCTGCCCGAGCTGGACGGCTACGACCTGACCCACTGGCTGCGCCGCGAGGCCGACGAGGCCAATCGCATGACGCCGGTGATCATCGTCACCTCGCACACCCGCCGCGGCCAGGTCGAGAAGGCCCGGGACTGCGGCGCCAATTTCATCGTCACCAAGCCGATCTCGCCGACCATCATGCTGGAACGCATCCTGTGGGTCGCCCGGGGAGACCGGATGTTCATCGAGTGCGATTCCTACATCGGCCCCGACCGGCGCTGGCGCAGCCAGGGTCCCCCCGTGGAGTTCCCCGACGGCCGTCGCCGCGACGACAAGTCGATCGAGCTCGGAGACGGCGGTCACAACATGTCCCAAGACGAGCTGGACGCCCTGATCAAACCTATGAAGTCGATCGCATGACCGAGGTCAAAAAGAGCCGCATGAAACCCCGCCTGGGCCAGTTGATGACCCAGAAAGGCGGCATGTACGTGGTCGACGCCCTCAAGCGCGCCGACGCCACGCTGGAGGTTCTGCGCGAGCCTTCGCTGGTCGGGATCGACGACTACATCACCGCCCTGGATACGCTGCTGACCTCGGGCCTGAAGGACTCGGCCGTGATCGAGGGCCTGTACGCCCGGGCCGGCGACATCATCAGCCTCAGCGGCGCCGAGCGCAGCGAGGCCGTGCAGATCGCCGCCCGCTCGCTGTGCGACCTGCTCGACGAGGTCGATGAGCTGACCCCCTCGGTGCTGGCCGGGATCAAGGTCTATGTCGCCTCGATCAAGCTGCTGCACCGCGCGCCGGACAATCCCACCCTCCAGCAGCCGATCCTGCAGGGCCTGGCCAGCGTGCTGGAAAAGCACCGCGCCGAGCACCGGCCGACCGTCGACTAGACGGGGACGTCGGCGGGGACACGCACAAGCGCATGTCCCCTAGCGCTTCCCCCGCAGCCACGGGGCCAGGCGGTCCTGCAGGGGCTGGTCGACATAGGTGTGGAACAGCCAGGCCGCACCCATGGCGATCGGGAACGAGGCCAGCCACATCAGCCACTGCCAGCCGATGCCGATCGGCACGGTCTCGATCAGCTTGTGGATCGCGCTCCAATAGATCACCCCCACGAAGATGTGGGTGATGAACAGGGCGAACGACAGCTTGGCGCCCTCCTCGATCCAGGCCTTGGGGTGGCGGACCGGCAGGCGGCCGGCGCCCAGCACGATCGCGGCGATCGAGGCCAGGCAGGGAATGTCGAAGATCAATTCGTCGGGCAGGGCGTAGCGGTCCAGCGGCTGCATCGCCGCCAGCACGAGGCAACCGCCGACCAGCAGGCGCTTGGCGGTCTTTTCCGAGGGCCAGTTCATCTCGACCGCCCGCGCCAGGCAGACGCCGAGGACGAACAGCGGCAGGGCGCGCACCACGCCGTAGCGGAACTGCAGATCCGACAGGGCGTGGTCGAAGACCGTCCGCGCCACCACCTCGCAGGCGGCGAAGGCCAGGGCGCCGACCAGCGGCAGGATCCAGGGCCGGCGGACCCTGTCGGCGGCGCGCCACAGCCAGGGGAAGACCGCGTAGCAGACCACCAGGGCCGACAGCGACCAGCTGGGCAGGTTCCAGCCGTCGCTGTTGAAGCCCCAGGCATGGACCAGCAGGGCCTGGACCGGCAGTTGGTCCCAGGCGAAGCGCGACGGCTTGTGGGCGTCGGTGCCCAGGCTGTTGAGCACCAGCACCAGCACGGCCATCATGGCCAAGACGATCAGATGCCCGGGCCAGACCCGTCCGACCCGGCGCACCCAGAAGCGGCCGTGGCTGATCCGTCCGGTCAGGGTCGAGGCGCCGTAGGCCCGGCCCAGCGCGTAGCCGGACAGCATCAGGAAGAAGTCGGTCGCCAGAAAACCGCGCGAGAACACCTGGCCGAAGCGCTCGATCCGCATCGGCCCCTCGGCCCCGTAGTGGTAGATGACGATCAGCAGCGAGGCGAGCAACCGCAGCAGGTCCAGCGCTCCGCCGCGCGTCGAGGCGCTAAGCGGAGGCGCGACGACCGGCGACACGGTCGCGGGCGAGACCTCGTCGGTCGGGATCGGGGGCGGGACGGGCACGTTCACAACGAAGCTGGCTTAACAAAGCCGGGCGTCCTGGGAAAGCATGGTCGGCGGATGAACGCGCGACACCGCGACGCGGCGCTCGGCTGTGACCGAATGGTCGCCTTTGATGTCGTCCCGAGAGGTGCGGTTGCTTGGTCCTAACTCTAGGCGGTTGTCATCCCGGACAAGGCCCGCAGGGCCGCCGATCCGGGACCGCCGGAAGCTCAGAGTTCACGCGTCGGTCCCGGATCTTCGCGCTGCGCGCTCGTCCGGGATGACAAAGCTTTGGTGAAGGACGATCAGCGGTCAGGCCTGTTGAATCGCGCCATCGCCGCCCCCATCTGTAACTACTACAGTATCTAATTGGACCCCCACCCTATGACCGCCCGCCAACCCGTCCTGTTCCTCGGCCACGGCTCGCCGATGAACGCCATCGAGGACAACGCCTGGAGCCGCGCCTGGGCCCGGCTGGGCGCCGAGCTGCCGCGGCCCAAGGCGGTGCTGATGATCAGCGCCCACTGGGAGACGCGGGGCGCCAGCGCGGTCGGCGCGGCCGACCGGCCCGAGACCATCCACGACTTCGGCGGCTTTCCCCAGGCGCTGTTCGACGTGCGCTACGACGCGCCCGGCGATCTGGCCCTGGCGCGGCGGGTGGCGCAGATCCTGTCGCCCGATCCGGTCGTGCAGCATCCGACCCGCGGCCTGGACCACGGGGCCTGGGGCGTGCTGCGGCCGATGTATCCGGACGCCGACGTGCCGGTGGTGCAGCTGAGCCTGGATCGCGGCCGTCCCGACCGCTGGCACTACGAGGCCGGCCGGCGCCTGGCCGCCTTGCGCGACGAGGGCGTGCTGATCATCGGCAGCGGCGACATCGTCCACAATCTGCGGGCCGTGAATTTCCGCACCGGCGCGGTTCCCGACTGGGCTCCGCGCTTCAATGCTACGGCCAAGGCCCTGATCGCCGCCGGCGACCACGACCCGCTGATCGACTGGCGAACCCTGGGACCCGACGCCGACGCCGCGATCAACAGCGCCGAGCACTACCTGCCCCTGCTCTACGTGCTGGGCGCGCAAGAGCCGGGCGAGCCCGTGTCGTTCTTCACCGACGACGTGTTCGCGGCGATCTCGATGACGAGCGTGCGGGTGGGTTAGCGGGCAGACGCCCCCTCCGTCGGGCTTCGCCCGCCACCTCCCCCGTTTTACGGGGGAGGAGAAGGCGCGGCATCCTCCTCACCCGTGCAACGGGGGAGGTGGCGCGAGGCGCAGCCTCGTGACGGAGGGGGCGTCCCGCCGCGCATCCTTTCCGCCCCCTCGCCGGCTCTCCCTGCCCTCACGACTGTCATCCCGGACAAGCCCGGCGAAAAGCCGGGCGCCGATCCGGGATGACAGCCTTGGTTAGGAGCGCTCAGGCCTATGAACTGGGCGTGCCGCTGGCCGCCACGTCCACCCGCCGCCAGGTCTGCGACTTGCAGAACAGCAGCAGGCAGCCCTTGGCCTTCATGGTGCTGGCGTTGGGGAAGTCGGCGGTGCCGCTGAGGGTCATGTTGAGGTCGGGCACGAACACCTTGCCCTTCCAGCTGCCGTTCTTCTGCAGCTGGAAATCGCGCAGCAGCTGCAGCCCGATCAGATTGGGCGTGCCGCCCTTGCGGGCGTCTTCCTGGGCGTCCTCATTGGCCCAGACCACGTTGCCGCAGGCGCGACCGCCGCCGCAGGGCTTGATCTCGACATGGACGGTGTTCTTGGGATTACGCCAGACGCCGTAGGTGAATACGTCCTGCGCCGAGGCTGGCGAAGCGGCTACGGCCGACAGGCCCGCGGTCGCGGCCAGCACGACGAGAAACGACTTGATCCGACGCATGCACGAGGTCTCCACCTGCACGCTATGTGAGACAGGTTCACGTCCGGATCAAGTCGGGGCGGGAAGCGCGCCGGCGCGCTGTGGGACGATCGGCGGCGTGAGCCGATCCCAAAACTCGGCTCTTCCCGGCGAAGGCCGGGAAGAGCGGACTTGGAGGCCAGGCTAAGCCTCCTGAAAAATCCGCGCCGCCGCCGCCCGCGCCGCCGCCCAGCGCGCGTCCATGCCGCGGCCGTAGACGGTCGTGATCCGTTCCAGCACAGCCGGCGGGGCGGTCTCGGGACGGCCGGCGTCGAACGGCGGGTCGGGGGCGTATTCCACGGCCAGTTGGATGGCCTGGGCGGTCTCGTCGCCGGCGATCTCGGCCACGACGGTCAGGGCGAAGTCGATGCCCGCCGTCACCCCGCCGCCGGTGAAGACATCGCCGTCGCGCACCACCCGCGCCGGATCGGGCGTCGCGCCGAACAGGGCCAGCTGGTCGCGCCACGCCCAGTGGCAGGCGGCCCGCCGGCCGGTCAGCAGGCCCGCCGCGCCCAGCAGCAGCGAGCCGGTGCAGACCGAGGTCACGTAACGCGCCCCCGCCGCCAGCCGGCGGATCTGGGCCAGGTAGGCCGCGTCGCCCATCGCCTGGGTCACGCCGAAACCGCCGGGCACGCACAGCAGGTCGCAGCGCTCGATATGGGCCAGCCGCGCCACTTGGGCGAACACCAGGCCCTCGGCCTCGATCTCGCCGCCCGCCTCGCTGGCGACCACCACCTGGGCGCCGGGCAGGCGGCTAAGGATCTGGTGGGGTCCGGTGAAGTCCAGGTGGGTGACATCGGGAAACAAGGCGAACACGATGTGGAACGGCTCGGGTCTGGGCATCGGCGGGGCTCCTATTGACGCCGCAGCATCGCCCGCCTAGCGTCTGACAGAAATGACATAGTTCCCTCGATATCCGCCAACCGCAGGAGCGGCGCAGCATGACCCGCGACATCGGCTTCCTGATCTTCCCGCAGTTCCAGTTGCTGGACGCGGCGGGGCCGATCGCGGCGTTCGAGATCGCCGGACGTTTCGCGCCGGGCGCCTATCGCCTGCACCTGCTGGCCCGCGACCCGGGGGCCGTGCCCAGCTCGTCGGGCGTGGCGATGACGGCCGTGGGCTTCGCCGACGCGCCGCCCCTGGACACGCTGATCGTCGCGGGCGGCGAGGGCACCCGGTCTCCGGCCATCTGCGAGGCGACCCTGGCCTTCGCCCGCGGCGCTTTCCGCACCGCGCGGCGCACGGCCAGCGTCTGTTCCGGAGCCTATGTCCTGGCCGCCGCCGGCCTGCTGGACGGGCGCCGGGCGACCACCCACTGGCAGCGCTCGCGCGACTTCCAGCGCCGCTATCCGGCCGTGCGGCTCGAGCCCGACAAGATCTTCGTCCAGGACGGGCCGCTGTGGAGCTCGGCCGGCATCACCGCGGGCATCGACATGGCCCTGGCCATGATCGGCGCCGATCTGGGCGAGGACGTCGCCCGCCGCACCGCCCAGCAGCTGGTGGTCTATCACCGCCGCCCCGGCGGCCAGTCGCAGTTCTCGGCCCTGCTGGAGATGCAGGGCGGGCGGTTCGACGACCTGCTGGCCTGGGCGCGCGAGAACCTGGCCCTGCCCCTCACGGTCGATCAACTGGCGGCGCGGGCGGCCATGAGCCCGCGCAACTTCGCCCGGCTGTTCGCGATCGAGACCGGCGCCACGCCGGCCAAGGCGGTCGAACGCCTGCGCGTCGAGGCCGCCCGCGCCCTGCTCGACAGCCAGCCCCTGCAGGTCGAGGACATCGCCCTGGAGACCGGTTTCGGCGACCAGGAGCGCATGCGGCGAGCCTTCGTCCGGGCGTTCGGTCAGCCGCCCCAGGCGCTGCGTCGGGCGGCCAAGGTCACGCAACCCGGTGTTGCAACGGCGCCATAGGGCTCCCCAAACGGTCAAGCTTGCGCGACCCCTGGTTTACAACGCCCAGCGAAGCCCCCTAGGGCGCGACCCGTCCGATCACGGACCAGTATGACTTCGGGGGAATTTCTTCATGCGTCTGTTCATCACCACCACCTTGGCCGCCATGGCCGTCGCCGGCGCCGCGTCGGCCCAGACCGCTGGCCCGGCGCCCGCCCCGGCCGCCGCCGCCGCGCCCGCCGCCGGCCAGTACATCTCGATCTCGGGCGGCCTGATCGGCAAGACCGACTACGACTACGGCTTCGCCGGCGGCATCGTCGCCAAGAGCGACGTCGATTCCGGCGCCCAGGGCGCCCTGGCCTGGGGCGCGACGATCGGCGGCGGGTGGCGCACCGAGCTCGCTGTGGGTTACCGCAGCCAGAAGACCGACACCGTCATCAGCCGGAACGGCGCCAAGCTCGGGACCACCGACGGCAAGATCAAGACGCTCAGCCTCGACATCAACGGCTATTACGACTTCCCGGTGGCCGGTCCGGTGAAGCCTTATCTGGGCGCCGGCATCGGCGTGGCCCAGGTGAAGATCCATGACGGCCTGATGGACGACAAGGGCGACGCCTTGACCCTGCAAGGCATCGCCGGGGCCAGCTTCGCCGTCTCGCCGACCCTCTCGCTGTTCGCCGAGGGCCGCTACCAGTACACCGGCTCGATGAAGATCAAGACCACCAGCCCGTCGGGCGAGCAGACCGAAAAGCTCAGCATGACGGCCCCGGGCGCGTTGGTCGGCGCGCGCTTCGCGTTCTAGGTCGAAAAGGGGGACACGCGCCCGCGCGTGTCCCCATTCCCTCGCTCAGCCTCGGCCTTCCGACATCCGCGCGACCTCGGCCTTGAGGATCTCCAGCGTCTCTGTGTTGCAGCGCAGGATTTCGACCATCTCCTGCTCGCGCAGGGCGTCCAGCTTGTCGTGCAGGCGCATGATCTCCAGCTCGGCGCGCAGGTTGACGACATAGTCGTGCTCGGCGTTCAGCCGGTCCTTCGTGGACTGGCGGTTCTGGCTCATCATGATCACCGGCGCCTGCAGCGCGGCCACGGTCGACAAGATCAGGTTGAGGAAGATGAAGGGGTAGGGATCGAAGGCCAGATGCAGCGGCCGCAGGCCGATGTTCAGCGCGATCCACAAGGCCAGGCAGAGGGAAAAGCCGCCGATGAAGGCCCAGGAGCCTCCGATCGCCGCGACCGTGTCGGCCAGCCGGTCCCAGTAGGTGCGGTCGTCGGTGACCAGCGCCTTGTTCAGGCCCGTCGGCGCCTCGGCGGCGATCAGGTCGATGACGCTCCGCTTCACGTCGGTCAGTTCGGCATAGGCGACGCCCAGCAGGTCGCTGGACAGTTGGTCGAGACGTTGATCGGGGCTCATGGCGCTCGTCCTGTGAAGGTTCTTAGAAGATGAGTCTTCCCGAACCCTTGGCAAGTCTTGTCCGATTGACGCCCTTCCTCGCCGGGAGGAGGCTGCCGCGTCGGCTTGACGACACAGCCAGAGCACAAGGAGCCATTTCCATGGCCCATGAATTCCACATCAAGAAGAACAAGTCCGGCGAGTACGTCGCCTACTTCGCCTACAATGGCGAGACCATCTTCTGGACGGAAGGCTACGCCTCCAAGGCCTCGGCCAAGAACGCCATCGAGTCGATCAAGAAGAACGGCCCCATGGCCCAGACCGACGACCAGACCGACTAGACGCCGTCTCGGGGACACGCAGGCGCGCGTGTCCCCGTCTCGTCTCGTCCGGCGCTTGACCACCCCGCCTCCCGGGCGTCTGATCAGCGATAACAAACAATAACGGGAGGGACGCCATGGACGCTGTCGCGGCAGGCCGCAAGGCCGTCTTCATCACCGGAGCCGCCAGCGGCATCGGCCTGGCCAGCGCCAAGCGCTTCGCCGCCGAGGGTTGGTTCGTGGGGCTTTCGGACATCGACACGATCGGGCTCAAGGCCGCCCTGCTGGCGATCGGGCCGGACAACGGCGCGACCTTCAGGCTGGACGTGCGCGAGCGCGCCGACTGGACCGCCGCCCTGGCCGACTTCGCCAAGCTGACCGACGGTCGCCTGGAGGTGATGATCAACAACGCCGGCGTCGCCAGGTTCGGGCCGTTCGACAGCCATCCGGACGCCGAGATCGACCTGCAGCTGGACATCAACATCAAGGGCGTGATCAGCGGGGCCCGCGCCGCCCTGCCCTGGCTGAAGGCCACGCCCGGCTCGCGGCTGATCAACATCTCGTCCTGCGCGGGCCTGTACGGCTCGCCCAGCCTGGCGGTCTATTCAGCCACCAAGTTCGCGGTGCGCGGCCTGTCGGAGGCGCTGGACGTCGAGTGGAAGCCGTACGGCGTCAGCGTCGCCTGCGTGATGCCGTGGTTCGTCGAGACGCCGATCCTCGACGCCGGTCCGCCGGGCAGCAACCAGAGCATGGCCGACACCCTGCGCGGCGGCGGCCTGCCGGTCTATCCCGTGGAGGACGCCGCCGAGGGGGTCTGGCGCGCCGTCCACGGCAAGGACCTGCACTATTTCGTCGGCAAGCGAGCCAGGCAGATGCGTTTCGCCAGCAGCCACATGTCGGGCTCGCTTAGGAAGCAGCTCCGGTCCCGACCGCTCCTGCGGACTTGATCGCCTCGTTCGAGGTCGAGGTCTTGGTCGGGTGCATGGCGGGCGCCGAGGCCGGCTCGGAGACCGGGCCCAGCGGGCCGCCCATGCCGCCCGCGACGGTGGCGGGCTTGTCGGGCGAAGAGATCACCACGGCGCTGGCCAGCTGGATCGGCGCGGACTTGCCGTCGGCGGCGGCGGCGATCTCGGTCGAAGGCAGGCTGGTCAGGGTGACGGTCGGCAGGTCGTCGGCCGTCGACGGACGCGGCGTGCGGCTGAAGGCGTCCGGCGCGCCCGAGCGACCGCCGAAGCGGTAGAACACGTGCATGCCCACCTGGGCGACGCGCAGCAGGCGCGGGCCCCAGCCCGGCGCGACACCGGTGGTGTGGAAGTGGGTGGCGGCGCCGACCTCGCTCATCACCGCGCCCGACAGGGCCCGGGTGGCGATCTTCTGGGCGCGGTTCCAGGCGCCGGGCTCGCGCGAGCGACGCATCGAGCCGTCGCAGGCGAAGCTGAACTGGCAGCCGGTGTGGGTATAGGCGCCCTGGAACACCACGCCGCAGATCGATTTCGGGAACGAAGGATGGCGCACGCGGTTGAGAACCACCTGAGCCACGGCCGCCTGGCCGCTCGGGGTCTCGCCGCGGGCCTCGTAGTAGACCGCTTCGGAAAGACACTCGAGTTCACGCGAGCTTTCCAGGGCGTTGGTCAGGCGGAACGGCGCGACGGCCGGATTGAACGGGCCCCCGAAGCTGGCGCGCAGCATCAGGGAACGGCGATCGGCGTTGGATTGCTGACGTTGCTCGAGGCGTTCGACCAGGAGCGCCGACTGCCGGTCGCGCTGGGCGCCGCCGGTGACGGTATAGGGATCGTGACGACGGGCGATGGCGAGGGCGCCGGCGTCCATCCGCGACGCGGCCTGATACAGCGCCGCGTCGGAGAAGTTCCCCTCGGCGCCGTCGGCCAGGCGAGATACGCGAGCGTGCTGACTGGCGGTCTGGGCCATGCCCCCCGCAAGGTAAACGCCGCCGAGCGCCACGCCGGTGGCGGCTCCAACCAATACGGCGCCGATCAGCGCGCGCGCGTCTGCGCACGTCTGCGACTTGATAAACAAAACTCGTGTCCTGCGCGGCGAGGGCGTACCGCCCCCCGACAAAAACGCCTTCAGAAAACCCGGAAAAATACTGTCGGGCGGCTCTGAAAGCGGAGGCTCGGCCGGTTCACGATGGTGGCCGAAGTCCTACTTATGACCGCCTTATGACGCATCAGCCCGCGACTCGCAAGCGGGCGCGGACCCAGAGTCTGAATTTTCGATGACCGCGCGTCAGATGGAATGGTTAATTCTTTGATTCTAACGAAAAAACGCGACAGTCCCGTTTTTCGTCTGAGAGGCGAATATTCACCCTTGGCGATAGAGTTCCGTCGGGTCGCTCTCAAAGGAAACCCAGCCGCATGACGCCGTTACTCTAGCGCGGCGTGTAATTGTCCCGCAGGACATAAGGTCTGCTCTGCGGCGGGTTTCGTTAGGGGTTACGGCGACGTTAACGACGTTGGGACGAGGCACGCCCGTGGCGCGCCGGGCGCCCGTCGGAGCAGTCGTCAAAGCAGTGGTCGGAGGCCGTCGTCGACGCCGTCGCGAACTCGGGAATTTTCCCTAGCCGCCCCGCTCTAGGTCGCCGGCGAAAACGCCGGCCGGGCGCCGCGAAACAGCCGCCAGAGATCGCCCGCGATCTTAACCATAAGGATGACGATCATGACGATCACGGTGATATGGAAGCCGCGGTCCAGCGCGGCCTGCAGGGTGGCGATCTGCTCCGGCCCGGCGCCGCCCGCCCCCTCGGATCCGACCACGACCAGCCGTCCAGCCTGCCAGAGCACGGCGGCGAGCATCAGGCCGGCCAGACCGCAGACGACGTCCAGCGCTGCGTGCGCCCGCTCCCAGCCGGGACGAAGGAGGCCGATCAGGCTGGGCAGCAACTGTGCGCTCGCCCAGGCGAGGATCGCCCAGTGCAGCGTCGCCCAGATCGCGGCCGGTTGCAGGACCATGCCGCCGCTGACCGCACGATGGGACCAGGGCGCGGGAACCAGACCCGTCCACCACAGAATGAACAGCGCCGTGAGGATCACCTCCAGCAGGGCCTCGAACCGCCGCTGCATCGGGCCCTTGGGGACCAGACCCTTGTCGAACATCCCGGCGGCGCGCGGGTTCAAGGCGTCCAGCCGCGGCAGGTCGGCGACCTTCCAGTCGGTCGCGCCGCCCAGCGGGATCCAGCCGCGCTCGACGCCGGCCGCGATCACCGTGGCGACGCCGATCATCGTGAAGCCGCTGGTCATGAAGCCGGACAGGAACCGCGCCAGGCCGCCAGCGGCGTGGGCGGGATCGGTGATCGTTGTGATGACCACCGGGATCGCGGAGACCACCGCCGCCACGACCAGCAGCGCCTTCACCCCGAACAGGTAGAACGGATAGAGCTCCGGTCCGACCAGGGCGCGGGGATTGGCGAACCGCCCCGCCACCGCGATCGGATGGCCGAACGCCTTGAGCACGGCCTCGCGCTCGGCGGCGGTCAGCGGCCGGCCCAGCTCGGCCTCCTTCCCCTCCATCTGGTCGAGCAGGGTGTCGCGCAGCTCGGCGATGATGTCCTCGCGCTGCGACTTGGGCAGCAGGGCCGCGACGGCGGCCAGATAGCGATCGAGCAGGTCCATGGTCTTGGCCTCCGTCATCAGATCAGGTTTTGCAGGGTGTCGTTCATCATCCGCCACTCGGCGGACAGGCGGGCCAGCACGGCCTCGCCCTCGGACGACAGGCGGTAGAAGCGCTTCTTGCGCTTGTCTTCCTCACGCCACTCGCTGGTCAGCAGACCCTGGCTCTCCAGACGGCGCAGCATCGGATAGAGGGCGCCCTCGTCGATCTCCAGCCCCACCTGGGCCAGGGCCTGGCGCAGGCTGTAGCCGTAGCGCTCGACCTTCAGCTGGGCCAGCACGGCCAGGATCAGGGTCCCGCGCCGCAGTTCCTGGCGCAGGGTTTCGAAGATGTCGGCGTCAATGGGCATGGTGTACGTCGCATGGTGTGCGCCACTTGGTGTGTGACATACACTGTGTGACATACAGGTTATGCCCGAGTCAAGCCGACTGAACGCGGTTCGATGGGCGCCGCTTCAACAATCGACCGCGCGGTGGCACTCTGGTCCCATGACCCAGCTCTTTCGGCTCGCCGGCGCCGTGCGCAGAGACCCGGATGTCGGCGCCTGGTTCGCCGCGTCGGACCATCCGCTGCGACGCCTGGCCGAGCCGTGGTTCGAAAGCCTGCGCGCGTGCGGGCCGGACGTGCGCGAGCTGCTGCACGACGGACATCCCACCGCCTGCGTGGGCGACGCGGCGTTCGGCTATGTCGACGCGTTCAGCGCCCATGCAGGCGTCGGCTTCTTCCACGGCGCGTCCCTGGACGATCCGGCCGGCCTGCTGGAAGGCGCGGGCAAGCGCATGCGGCACGTGAAGATCCGCTGGAGCCGACCGGTGGACGAGGCGGCGCTGAACGACCTGATCGAAGCGGCCTATGCCGACATGCGCGCGCGGCTGGAGGCGGAGTGAGTTTGGCTGGCTCGGCTCAAGCTTGCCCCTCCGAGGATGAATTGAGGTATGAGCCGTTCCAAAATATCCGCCCGTCCCGACGAAAGTCGGGACCCAAGCCGACTCGTCGGATGGGATCGCTGACCCTGCAAGCGACGATGCGCCTTGCTGAACATCAGCCTGGGTCCCGACTCTCGTCGGGATGAGCAGATCGATTTGAGACCGAACGCCTTAGGACCACCCGATGACCACCCTCCCCTCCGCCGTCGCCGAAGCCCGCGTCCTCCTCGGACGCCTGGGCGTCGATCCCGCCAGGCTGGACGGCGGAACCTTGGCGGCCCGTTCGCCGGTGACCGGCGAGGTGTTGGCCAAGCTGACCCAGCACACCCCCGACCAGGCCGCCGCCGCCATCGACGCGGCCCACGCGGCCTATCTGGCCTGGCGCAAGGTCCCCGCCCCGCGCCGGGGCGAACTGGTCCGGCTGCTGGGCGAGGAACTGCGCGCCGCCAAGACCGACCTGGCCGCCCTGGTCACCCTTGAGGCCGGCAAGGTGGTCTCCGAGGGCCTGGGCGAGGTGCAGGAGATGATCGACATCTGCGACTACGCCGTGGGCCTGTCGCGGCAGCTGTTCGGCCTGACCCTGGCCACCGAGCGACCGGCGCACCGGATGATGGAGACCTGGCACCCGCTGGGCGTGGTCGGGGTAATCAGCGCCTTCAACTTCCCCGTCGCCGTCTGGTCGTGGAACGCTGCCCTGGCCCTGGTCTGCGGCGACAGCGTCGTGTGGAAGCCCTCGGAAAAGACCCCGCTGGTGGCGCTGGCGACCCAGGCGTTGTTCGAGCGCGCGGCGGCAAGGTTCGGCCCGGAGGCGCCCGCTGGCCTGTCCACCCTGCTGATCGGCGGCCGGGAGGTCGGCGAGGCCCTGGTCGACCATCCGAAGGTTCCGCTGGTCTCGGCCACCGGCTCGACCGCCATGGGCCGGACGGTGGCCCCGAAGCTGGCCGCCCGTTTCGCCCGCGCCCTGCTGGAGCTGGGCGGCAACAACGCCGCCATCGTCGCGCCGTCGGCCGACCTGGACCTGACCCTGCGCGGCGTGGCCTTCGCGGCCATGGGCACCGCGGGCCAGCGCTGCACCACCCTGCGCCGGCTGTTCGTGCACGACAGCGTATATGAGGCCTTCGTCGGCCGGTTGAAGAGCGCCTATCCGTCGGTTCCGGTCGGCGATCCGCGCCAGGCCGGGGTGCTGGTCGGTCCGCTGATCGACAAGGCGGCCTTCGACGCCATGCAGTCCGCGCTGGACCAGGCGCGCGCGGCCGGCGGTCGGGTGATCGGCGGCCAGCGCATCGAGGTCGCCGGTCCCGACGCCTTCTATGCGGCCCCGGCCCTGGTCGAGATGGACGCCCAGGCCGATATCGTGAAGTCCGAGACCTTCGCGCCGATCCTCTACGTGATGCGCTACACCGAGCTGGCCGACGCCGTCGCCGCCCAGAACGATGTGGCCCAGGGCTTGTCGTCGTCGATCTTCACCTTGAACGTCCGCGAGGCCGAGCTGTTCGTCTCGGCCGAGGGCAGCGACTGCGGCATCGCCAACGTCAATATCGGCCCCTCGGGCGCCGAGATCGGCGGGGCGTTCGGCGGCGAGAAGGAGACCGGCGGCGGCCGCGAGGCGGGCTCCGACAGCTGGAAGACCTACATGCGCCGCGCCACCAACACCGTGAACTACGGGACGACCCTGCCGCTGGCCCAGGGGGTGACGTTCGAGGTGTGAGGCCGCTGTTCCGAACGCTCGTCATTCCCGCCCTTGTGGCGGGAATGACGAAAAAAAAGGAAAGGCCGGCTGTCCGGTGGGACAGCCGGCCTTTCGGCGGCGGGATTCTTGGGGGAGGAGGTCGCCGCTAGTCTCGACCTAGCCGAACAGCTTCGCCGCCGTCTTGGCGACCAGTTCGCCCTGGTGGCGGGCGCCGTCCAGCTCCAGCTGGCTGGGCTGACGCGAGCCGTCGCCGCCGGCGATCGTCGTCGCGCCGTAGGGGGCGCCGCCGGTGATTTCCTCGAGCGTCATCTGGCCCTGGTGGCTGTAGGGCAGGCCGACGATGGTCATGCCGAAGTGCAGCAGGTTGGTGATGATCGAGAACAGGGTGGTCTCGTTGCCGCCGTGCTGGGTGGCCGACGAGGTGAAGGCCGCGCCGACCTTGCCGTTCAGCGCGCCGCGGGCCCACAGGCCGCCGGCCTGGTCGAGGAAGTTGGCCATCTGCGAGGCCATGCGGCCAAAGCGGGTGCCGACGCCGACGATGATCGCGTCGTAATTGGCCAGGTCCTCGATCGTGGCGATCGGGGCGGCCTGGTCCATCTTGTAGTGCGACTTGACCGCGATCTCTTCGGGCACCAGCTCGGGCACGCGCTTGATGTCGACGGTGGCGCCGGCGGCGCGAGCGCCCTCGGCGACGGCGTTGGCCATGGTTTCGATGTGGCCGTAGGCGGAATAGTAGAGAACGAGAACCTTGGCCATGGCGGCCTCCTTGGGTGTTGGGTTGAAGAGAAGAAAGCCCGCCCTCGACTTCCGTTTCCCCGGCGAAGGCAAGGAAAACGGAAGAGAAGAGAGCGAAGAAAGAGGGAAGAGAGCGTAATCCTAGGCGGCGTCGACGAGCACCAGTTCGGCGTCTTCCAAGGCTTTAACGCGGATCACCGCCTCGTCTTGGATGGCCGCGCCGTCACGGGTGTTCAGGGACACGCCGTTCACTTCGACCTTGCCGGTCGACGGGACCAGATAGCCCTTGCGGTCGGCGCCGATGGCGTACTCGGTGGTTTCACCCGCCTTCAGCGTGGCGCCCAGGACGCGGGCGTCGGTGCGGATCGGCAGGGCGTCGGCGTCGCCCTCGAAGCCGCTGGCCAGGGCCACGAACTTGCCCGAGCGGTCGCCCTTGGGGAACGGCTTGGCGCCCCAGGCCGGACCTTCGCCGCGCTTGTTCGGGATGATCCAGATCTGGAAGATCTTGGTCGCGGTGCTTTCGAGGTTGTACTCCGAGTGGCGGATGCCGGTGCCGGCGCTCATCACCTGGACGTCGCCCGCCTCGGTGCGACCCTTGTTGCCCAGGCTGTCCTGGTGGGTGATCGCGCCTTCGCGGACATAGGTGATGATCTCCATGTCGGCGTGCGGGTGGGGCGGGAAGCCCGTGCCGGCCTCGATGGTGTCGTCGTTCCACACCCGCAGGGCGCCGTGATGAACGCGCGAGGGATCATGGTAGTCGGCGAACGAGAAGTGGTGCTTGGCGTCCAGCCACCCGTGGTTGGCGCCGCCGAGGCTGTCGAACTTTCTGACGTCGATCATCGTCGTATCTCCTGGAGACCAGGCCCGATGGCCGTCTCTGTTGAGGAGAAGATGGCCTCTTGCTTTGTGATCCGAAATGGAAATGATCGAAACTCATCGTTTCTGATTCAGCTATTACGGTCCGCCCTTCCCGGCGAAGGCCGGGACCCAGATCCCTTAGCGGTGTGGATGATTGGAGAGGCTCGGAGCCCTTGGCGTCAGCCTCACCGCCATTCCATCTGGATCCCGGCCTTCGCCGAGAAGAGCGGAGATTAGAGAGGGCCCATGAAACTTCCCGACTTCGAGGCCTGGGCGGTGTTCGCCAAGGTGGCCGAGACCGGCTCGTTCGTCGGTGCGGCGCAGCAGCTGAACCTGTCCAAGGCCACGGTGTCCAAGGCCGTGAGCCGACTGGAGACGCGACTGGGCACGACGCTGTTTCACCGGACGTCCCGGCGGCTGTCCCTGACCGAGGCGGGCCGCGCCTCCCTGCACCGCGCCAGCCTCATGCTGCAGGAGGGCGAGGCGCTGGAGACCGAGGCCTCGGCGCAATCGGCCACGCCGCGCGGCCTGGTGCGGGTGGCCGCGCCGATGTCGTTCGGGATCGCTCATCTGGGTCCGGCCCTGCCCGACTTCTTCGCCCTGTATCCGGAGGTCTCGGTCGAGCTGTCGCTGTCGGACCAGTTGGTCGACATCGTCGAGGAGGGCTTCGACCTGGCGCTGCGGATCTCGGCCCTGGAGGATTCCAGCCTGCTGGCCCGGCGGCTGTGCCCGGTGCGGGTGATGCTGGTCGGCTCGCCCGCCTATTTCGACCGCCGCGGCCGACCCAGCCATCCCAAGGACCTGACCGCCCACAGCGCCATGGTCTACACCAACAGCCGATCCAAGGATGTCTGGCGCTTCGAGCACGCCGAGCACGGACAATATGCGGTGACCGTGCCTTCGCCCCTGAGGGTCAACAACGCCGACATCCTGCGCCCCTCGCTGCTGGCGGGGCTGGGCCTGGCCATGCAGCCCGACTTCCTGGCCTGGCGGGACGTGAAGGAAGGCTTGCTGGAGGAGGTGCTGGTCGACTGGGCTCCCCCGCCCATCGCCCTGCACCTGGTCACCCCGCCCAGCACCATACGGCCGGCCCGGGTGGAGGTGCTGATCGCCTTCCTGGCCAAGCGGATGGCGTCCGCGCCCTGGTTGGTGAACTGAGGCCCATCGGCTCGGGGAGGGCTCAGGGACGTCTGGCGTCGCAAACGCCTGTCATCCCGGACAACCGAAGCGCAGATCCGGGACCGCGGAAAGCGCTGAGCTCACGCGTCGATCCCGGATCTTCGCGCTGCGCGCTCGTCCGGATGACAATAATTTAGTGCAGTGCAGGGCCAGCGCGGGAGTTTCCGCTAGGCCCTAACCGCCGTCCTGCAGCAAGGGAAAAGCGATCAAGCCATCTCGTGCTTGTCGTTGAGACACTCGCCGATCGCGCGGGCGCAACCGGGAAGCCCCAGGGCGCCGATGAACGACATGGCGACCGCGCAGACCAGCATCACGGGTTGGAAGAAGCGCATGCGATATTCTCCACCGGCCAAATCAGTCTTCAGGCGAGCTTCAACCGAGATAAGGCCGAAGCTTGACGTTTGTTCCTGTCCGCGGACGGTCCACGTCGGAAAAGCTCAGCATGCGGCAGATATGTCTCACCTGTATGTCAGTCTCCCAACGCATAGGCGACGCGAGCCGCCTCAATTCGCTTCAGCTTGGCCTCCAACGGCGACCAGTCGTCGGCTGCGGCGATCGGCGCCCACAGGGCCTCGACCTCGTCGATCAGCATCTCCACGGGTTCGGGACGGCCGAACACCGGGCTTTGCAGCCGTTCCGGACGGTCGGCTTCGAACCCGGCCAGCTGGCGACGAAAATCCAGGAACGCCTCCTGCCCGTAGAGCTCGGCGCGCGGACCGGCCAGGGCCCGGGCTTCCGACGCCTCGCCGCCGAACCAGTCGAAGAAGAACGGCTCCCAGCGCAGCAATTCGCCGTCGCTTCGGCTCTTGGTCGCCAGGGCGGTGAAGGCGGCCTGGATCAGGGCGAGGTCGTCGGCGTCCGAACGGCTCCTCACGCCCAGGCGGTTCAGCATCGCCGTGCGCAGGGCGTCGCGATAGAGGTCGGAGAAGCTGTTGAGGGCGGCGATCAGTCCGGCGTCGTCGGTGACGAGGGCCAGGCAGCCCGCCAACTGCTGGAGGTTCCAGAACACCGCCTCGGGCTGGCGGCCGAAGCTGTAGAGCCCCGAATGGTCGAAATAGGCGGCGGTGAAGTTCGGGTCGTTATACGGCAGGAACCGCCAGGGCCCGTAGTCGAAGCTTTCGCCGGTGACGACCATGTTGTCGGTGTTGAGCACGCCGTGCACGAAGCCGGCGGCCATCCAGCGGGCCAGCAGGCGAGCGCTGGCGGCGACCACCTGCTGCAGGAGCGCCCTGGGTCGGTCGGGCTGGTCGGCGACGTGCGGGAAGTAGGTCTCGACGGCGTGGTCGACCAGCAGGGTGAGATTGTCGCGCCGCTCGAGGAAGGCCTGGCGCTGGAAGGTTCCGAAGCGGATGTGGCTGTACGACAGGCGGGTCAGCACCGCCGACCGGGTCGGGCTGGGCTCGTCGCCGCGCACCAGGGCCTCGCCGGTCTCGATCAGGGAAAAGGCCCGCGAAGTGGGAACGCCCAGGGCCTCCAGCATCGCGGCGGCCAGGATCTCGCGCATGCCGCCCTTCAGGGTCAGCCGTCCGTCGCCGGCCCGCGACCAGGGGGTCTGGCCCGAGCCCTTGGTGGCCAGGTCCAGAAGGCGATTCGTTTCCTGCTCCCGAAGTTGGGCGAACAGGAAGCCGCGCCCGTCGCCCAGGTCGGGGTTGTAGCTGCGGAACTGATGGCCGTGATAACGCATCGCCAGCGGCCCGGGCTGGTTGTCGGGCAAGGGTTGGAAGCGCGCGAAGTGGGCCAGCCATTCGGCGTCGCTCAGTCCCGCCAGCCCCACGCTCGCCGCGGCGCGCTCGTTGCGGAAGCGCAGGATCGTCTCGGGGAAGGGGGCGGGCGCGACCGGATCGGCGAAGTCCGGCCCCAGGCGCATGAAGATCGGATCGGGGCGATAGGTGTCGGAGATCGGCATGCTCCGGACATGAGCCGCCGGCCTGGCGGACGCAAGCGCGACCGGCGCTTTTCGAAGACGCCGAACACTGGGGATGGTCGACAGGCCCTGTCGCATCCGCGCAACAGGCCTTCGCGAACCGTTAATCCATAAGGTTTTTTCTTGCCGTGTACGCAGCAGGGCCATAACCCTTGCGTGTCAATTCGAACAATCGTTCGGGTGAAGACCAAATCAAAAGGCGGGGGCGATGCAAGCGCTCTCGTCATAAAACGAACCGAGGTAGGAAATGCGCTTTACTCAGGTGCTTTGCGGCACGGCGTCCGCCGTCGTGCTCGCCGGTCTGACCCCGCTGGCGGCTCAGGCCCAAACGGCCGCCCAGGATACCGAGACCCTAACCGTCGACAGCATCGTCGTCACCGCCCAGAAGCGCGAGCAGAACCTGCAGGACGTGCCGGTGGTGGTCACCGCGGTCGGCGCCAAGCTGCTGCGCGACACGGGCGTCAAGGACATCAAGGATCTGACGATCCTGACCCCCGGCCTGACCGTGACCTCGACCTCGTCGGAAGCCTCGACCACCGCCCGCATCCGCGGCGTCGGCACGGTCGGCGACAACCCCGGCCTGGAAAGCTCGGTCGGCGTCGTCATCGACGGCGTCTATCGTCCGCGCAACGGCGTCGGCTTCGGCGACCTGGGCGAAATGGAACGCATCGAGGTGCTGAAGGGCCCGCAAGGCACGCTGTTCGGCAAGAACACCTCGGCAGGCGTCATCAACATCATCACCAAGGAGCCGGAGTTCGGCTTCGGCGCCGAGGCCGAGGCGACGATCGGCAACTACAACGCCCACGGCTTGGCCGGCTCGGTGACGGGTCCGCTGTTCGGCAGCGAGACCCTGGCCGCCCGCCTGTACGTCGCCGCCCGCGAGCGCGACGGCTACAACGACGTGGTCACCGGCAAGGGCCCCAGCACCCGCGACCAGGACGCCGACCAGGGCTTCTACACCGTCCGCGGCCAATTGCTGTTCGTCCCCAACGACAGCGCCACGTTCAAGCTGATCGGCGACTACAGCAAGCGCGACGAAAACTGCTGCGGCGCGGTGCAGATCCGTCCCGGCCCGACCACGGCGATCATCAACGCCCTGGCCGGCGGCAAGGGCGTCGGCGCCCTGACCGACGACCCGTACGACCGGGTCGCCTATTCGAACCGCGGCGCGCCGTCCTCGATTGAGGACAAGGGCGTTTCGCTGCAGGGCGACATCGACCTGCCGATCGGCACCCTGACGTCGATCTCGGCGATCCGCCAATGGCGCACCGACAACGGCCAGGACGCCGACTTCACCACGGCCGACATCGTCTACCGCAACAAGGACGGCACCAACTACAGCGAGTTCACGACCTTCAGCCAGGAACTGCGCCTGGCCGGCAAGACCTCGAATTTCGACTGGCTGGCCGGGGCGTTCCTGGCCGACGAGCGGTTGGATTCGAAGGCCAACTTCCTGTACGGCAACGATTACGAGGCCTATCTCGGCACGATCCTGCTGTCGGGCATCGCCGGCTCGCTGGCCCCGGCCGGCGTCACCGTGAACCAGGCCAACAGCGCGACCTTCATCTCGCAAGCCACGGGCCGCCCCTACAGCACCAGCTACACCGGCGGCCAAGGCCTGCATGACCAGTACAAGCAGCGCGCCACCACCGTCGCCCTGTTCACCAACGACACCTGGCACGTCACCGACGCCTTCGACCTGACCGTCGGCCTGCGCTACAGCATCGACAAGAAGGACCTGGACACCTACCAGTCGACGAGCGACGGCGGCGTGGCCTGCGGCATCGCCCTGACCCCGGCCGGCCAGGCCCGGATCGCCGGCGCCCTGGTCGCCCGCGGCGTCCCCGCCGGCCTGTTCGCCCCCGGCAACGCCACCGGCGCCAGCCTGGTGTCGACGGTCGCGGGCAACATGTGCCTGCCCTGGGCCAACCCGCTGTTCAACGGCCGCGGCACGAAGCAGAACCGCGAGGACAAGGAATGGTCGGGCACGGTCAAGGCCTCGTACCGCTTCTCGCCCGAGGTGTTCACCTACGCCTCGTACGCGCGCGGCTATAAGGGCGGCGGCTACAATCTCGACCGCACCCAGTCGTCGAACGGCCTGCAGAGCGGCGGCAACGGCGTCCTGCCGATCTACGACACCTCGTTCCCGGGCGAGTTCGTCGACAGCTACGAAGTCGGCATGAAGAACACGCTGTTCAACCGCACGGTGCTGTTGAACCTGACGGCCTTCTACCAGGAATACAGCGACTTCCAGCTGAACACCTTCCTGGGCACCTCGTTCGCGGTGCGCTCGATCCCGGAAGTGACGTCGCAGGGCTTCGACGCAGACTTCCTGTGGTTCACCCCGGTTCACGGCCTGTCGGTGCAGAGCGGCTTCACCTATGCCGACACCAAGTACGGCAAGCAGCCCATCCCCAACGACCCGGGCAACGCCCTGGCCCTGTTGCCGGGCAGCCGCCTGTCGCTGGCCCCCAAGTACTCGCTGTCGGCCTCGGTCAGCTACGAGCACCCGGTCGGCGATGGCCTGAAGGCCCGCTACAACGTCGGCGCCAAGTACTCGTCGGCCTACAACACCGGTTCCGACCTGTTCCCGCCCAAGATGCAGGACGCCTTCACCGTCGTGAACGCCCGGATCAGCCTGGGGGCCGCCGACGACAAGTGGACCGCCGAACTGTGGGCCCAGAACCTGCTCGACGAGGAATACGCCCAGGTCGCCTTCAACGGCACCCTGCAGGGTTCGTCGGGCCTGAGCGCCACCAACAACACCTACAAGCCGGCCCTGGACACCATCACCTATGATGCGTTCCTCGGCGCGCCGCGCACCTACGGCGTGACGCTGCGGGCCAGGTTCTAGGCCTGACGATCCGCTCATCCCGACGAAAGTCGGGATGAGCGAAGACAGGGAAAGGGCGATCCGGGCGACCGGATCGCCCTTTTCTGTTTGCGTCCTTTTCATCCTGGCCGAGCTTTCAACGAATCCCGAACCGCCTCACCTTCGGCGGCGGGGGTTTCGTCGCGGAGGCGCATCATGAAGACCGTCCGGCTGCTCGGCGTCTGGGTCTGCCTTTTGCTGGGTCTGGCGATCGCCAACCTGGCGCTGCGAACGCCGCCGCCCCTGCCGGCCAACGCCCCCGCCGACCAGTTCTCGGCCGGCCGCGCCATGGACGACGTGCGCGCCATCGGCCGCAAGCCCCACCCGATCGGCTCGGCCGAGATCGTCCGCGTCCGCGACCATCTGATGGGCCGGATCAGCGGCCTGGGGCTGGAGGTGTTCGTTCGTCCCGGCGAGGGCGTGCGCGACGCAGCCAAGTGGGCGCCTCGCTCCGTGGCCGTCGGCGCAGTGCAGAACATCGTCGCCACCCTGCCCGGGACCGACCGCGACGCCGCGGCCGTGCTGGTGATGAGCCACTACGACACCGTGCCCAACTCGCCCGGCGCGGCCGACGACTCGGCGGGCGTGGCCGCCGCCCTGGAGATCGCCCGGGCGCTGAAGGCCGGCCCGCAGCCGGCGCGCGACGTGATCTTCCTGTTCACCGATGGCGAGGAGCCGGGCCTGCTGGGGGCCGAGGCCTTCTTCAGCCGCGATCCGCTGCGCGAGCACATCGGCGTGGTGGTCAACATGGAGGCGCGGGGCGACGCCGGCCGCGCGGCCATGTTCCAGACCGGACCCGACAGCGGCGACCTGATCCGCCTCTATGCCGCCAGCGCTCGCCAGCCGACCGCCAATTCCCTGGCCGCCGCGGTCTACCAGCGCATGCCCAACGACACCGACTTCACCCACGCCCTGCGCCAGGGCCTGCCGGGGCTGAACTTCGCCTTCATCGACGACCAGCTGGCCTATCACACGCCCCTGGCCACGCCCGAGCATCTGAACCAGGGCAGCCTGCAGAACCTGGGCGACCAGGCCCTGCCGGTAGTCCGGGCCCTGGCCGACGGCGCGGCCCTGCCGGCCCGGTCGCCGGACCTGATCTATTCCGACGTACTGTCCCTGGGCCTGGTCGCCTATCCGGCCAATGTCGGCTGGGCGATCCTGGCGCTGGCGGGCCTGCTGATCGCCTTCACCGGCTATCGCGCCCTGCGCGGCCGGGCCGTCAGCGCGATCGAGATCCTGCGCGGGATCGCCGGCTTCCTGCTGCTGGCGGCCGGCGCGGTGCTGGCCCTGCACCTGGCCGGGCGGCTGATCGGCGTCGCCGACCAGCAGCGCTACTACGCGGTGCTCGGCCAGTTCAACGCCCTGCTGCCGGGGGCCGGACTGCTGCTGATCGGGGTGTGCTTGAGCGTCCTGATCCTCCAGGCCCGCGGCCTGGCGCGGATTGGGGGCCGGGTCTGGGTCAGCCTGGCGGCCCTGGCGCTGGGCGGAGCCTGCAGCCTGGTCGGCGGCTTCGATCCCGTGGGCCTGGGGCTGGGCGTCGCGGTCGTGGTCCTGGCCTGGCTGAGCCTCGGCCGCGGCGTGGGGGTGTTCGGCGCCTGGCTGGGCGCCCTGCTGGTGGTGCTGGCCCTGGCGGTCACGGTCCAGGCGCTGGTCCCCGGCGGTTCGGTGATGCTGGCCTGGCCGCTGCTGGCCGCCAGCCTGGTGGCCGCCCTGGTCATGGCGGTCGGCGGGGCCCGCGACCGTCGCGTCGCCTGGGCCCTGACCCTGGTCGTCTGCCTGGTCGCCATCGCCGTGGTCGCCCAGCTGGGCGCCTGGGGGGCCTGGACCTTCGCGGGCGTGGGCCTGATGGAGCCCGCCGTGCTGGCGGTGTTCGCGATCCTGGCGGCCCCGGCCCTGCTGCCCCTGGCCTTCGACTTCGCCGCCTATCGCTGGGCCCCCGTGTTCGCGGGCGTCGCGGCGGCGGCGGGCATCGGCCTGCTGCTCTTCGCGGGCCTGGGCGACGGCGGTCCGACCCGGCCGCGCCTGGCCGAGGCCAGCCACCTGGCCGACCTGTCGACCGGCACGGCCTGGCGGATCTCGCCCCAGCCGCGCCTGGACCCCTGGTCGACCGTGGTGTTGTCGGACAACGACGCCAAGCCCGTGCGCCAGGCCTATCCGCCGCTCTATCGCGATCCGGTCTGGATGGCCCCGACCCAGGTCCTGCCGGTCGAGCGGCCGGTGCTGAGCGTCGCCCGGACCGGCGACCGCCTGCTGGTCCGCGCCGTGCCCACCCTGGGCGCCGAGGTCCTGACCCTGCGCCTGCGGCCCAGCGTCGACCTGGACCAGCCGCGCCTGAACGGCCGCCCCATCGCCCTGCCGACCCGGGCCGGAGAATGGAGCAGCCTCAGCTACCACGCCCCCGACCCCAACGGCGTCACCCTCAGCTTCACCGCCCGCGAGGCCGGCAAGATCGAGGTGGCCGTGATCGAGATCCGCGACGGCTGGCCGCGCGGCGCCTCGGCCATCCCCGACAAGCCGCCGGGGCTGATGGGCGCGGGCTATTCGGACAAGACAATCGTCCTGGACCGCGGGGCGCTGAGCTGGACCGGGGATGCGGACACGGAGGCAGAACAATAGGTCCGCTCTTCCCGGCGAAGGCCGGGACCCAGATCCCGTGGCGGTGTGGCGGGTTGGAAAAACTCCGCACTCACGGCGTCAGCCACGCCGCCATTCCATCTGGGTCCCGGCCTTCGCCGGGAGATCGGGTTTTGATTGTTTGAGATTTGGGGCCTCAAACGACGATCACCCCGTCCCCCGGCGTCTCCGCATACAGCCCCTCGACCACCGCCGACCGCCGCTCCAGCGTCGCGCGCTGGTTCACATAGCCCTTATCGGTGATCTCGCCCGCGTCGATGGACGGGGGCTCGGTCAGGATCGCCACCCGCGCCACGCGCCGCGACGAGCCGCCGGCCGCGGCGTTGAACGCCCCGATCCGCTGGCGCAGGATCGCGGTCAGCTTGTCCAGCGGCGTCCCCGGCCCCGGGTCGGCGACCAGGGCGGCCAGGCCGGCCGGCGAAGGCCAGACCATGGCGGCGATGAACGGCTTGTCCTGGCCGGCGATCACCGCGTCGTGGACGTAGGGGCTGCAGGCGGCCACCAGATCGGGACGCAGCACGCCGACGCTGACCCAGGTGCCGCTGTCCAGCTTGAAGTCCTCGGTCACCCGGCCGTCGAACACCAGGCCCTTGGAGGGATCGTCCGGATCGACGAACCGCGCCGCGTCACCCAGCTTGTAGAAGCCTTCCTCGTCGAAGGCGGCCGCGGTGCGTTCAGGATCGCGGTGATAGCCGCTGGCCACCGTCGGTCCCTTGACCCGCACCTCGTACTTGGACCCCCACGGGGCCAGCTTCAGGGCGACGCCCGGCAGCGGCAGGCCCACCAGCCCGACCCTTTCGGTGATCCAGTGCGTCAGGGTGATCCCTTGCGTCTCGGTCGCCCCGTACATGGTGGCCAGCGGCACGCGATGGCCGGTCTCGGCCACGGCCAGGGCCTGCATGCGCCGGTAGACGTCGTCCGACAGCGTCGCCCCGCCATAGGCCATGTAGCGCAGGTTCTTGAAGAACGAGGCCCGCAGCACCGGATCGGCCTCCATGGCCCCGGCCAGCATCGAGAAGGCGATCGGGGCCGAACCGAAGACCAGCGGCGAGACCTCGTAGAGGTTCTTGATCGTGGTCTCGAACATGCCCGGCAGCGGCTTGCCCTCGTCGATCCACAGCGTGCCGCCGTTCCAGAGCACGCTGTTGAAGCCGATATTGCCCGCCGAGATGTGGCTCCAGGGCATCCATTCCAGGCTGTCGGTCGCTTCGCTGGGCGGGTCCTCGGCCCGCAGGCCTTCCTGCCCGGCGATCACGCCGGCCATCATGGCGTGGGTCTGGGGCACGCCCTTGGGCATGCCGGTCGAGCCGGAGGTGAACAGGTACTTGGCCACCGTGGCCGGCGTCAGGGTCTCGCGCTTGGCGGCGACCTCGCGGGGCGCGGTGGCGGCGACCGTCTCGAAGGCGATCGCGCCGGCGCCGCTATTTTCGTGATTTGGTCCATCGGCGGTGACCAGCAGCAGGTCGGGCCGGATCGTCCGCAGGGCGGCGATCGCCTTCTCGAACATCGCGCCGGATTGGGCGAACACCACCTTGGGCGCGACCGTATCGAAGCAGTGCTTGAGCTTGCCGTGGTCGGTCGACATCAGGCTGTAGGCCGGGCTGACCGGCGCGGCCGGAACACCGGCCCCGTAGGCGCCGAGGGTCATCAAGGCGTGCTCGATCGAATTGCCCGACAGGATCATCACGCTGTCGTCGGCGGTCAGGCCCTGGTCCAGCAGCCATTGGCTGATCCCCTCCACCGCCCGCTGGGCCTGGCCGTAGGTGACGCCGCGCCACGGACCGTGGCCGGGCTCGCGCTGCTTGAGGTACGGCCGGTCGGGGTGAAGCGCCGCCTTCTCGGCCAGCAGGTGGCTGATGGTGCGCGGGCCCTCGCCGGGCGGATGGTTGGAGGTGATGACGATCGTCCCGTCAGGGCGGCGGTCGACGCTGATGTCGGGCCCCTTCATCGCCAGGGGCTTGAAGGGCGCGCTGCTCGGGTCCGCGGCCACCAGGGCGTCGACGCCGTCCATCGTTCTCTCCCGATCGGTTATCGTTGTTTACCGGAGAGCGTACGCCGCCTGACGCGGGCGTAAAGGCTGCCGGTGCGTAAGCGTGTCCCATCACCGTCACCCCCTCTCGTCCGTCATTCCCGCCCTTGTGGCGGGAACCCCTCTCTCCGCCGCAAGGGCAGAGGTGTGGCGCGCCAGCGCGCCACGGTGCTTCACCGTCAGCTGAACGAGGGGTTCCCGCCACAAGGGCGGGAATGACGAAGCTTATATGTTCATATATTGTTCCAAGAGCTGGGGAGCGCCGCCATGGTCTCGCAGGACGCTTGGATCGCGGTCTACATGATGACCGATGACTACCGAGGTACGATCTATGCCGGTGTGACGGGTCAGTTCTTCACGCGGATTGGTCAACACCGAGAAGGCGTCATGCCCGGGTTCACCCGGAAATACGTCCTCAAGCGCCTCGTCTGGTACGAGATCCACGACCTCATGACCGAGGCGATCCAACGTGAGACCTCGATCAAACGCTGGCCTCGGCAGTGGAAGATCAATTTGATCGAACGCGACAATCCTCGCTGGGACGACCTCTACGCATCCGTCTTCGAATGGACGCCCGTTCCGCGTCAGGTCTGAGCTCGGCCAAACGAAAAAGGGGCCGCACGGCTTTCGCCGGTGCGACCCCTTATCGGTCAGCTTCGTTGGCGCCTTTTCCCGCAAAAGCGAGACGGACGTTCCCTACTCCGCCGCCGCCTTGGCCGAGTAGCCGAGCACGGCCTTGGTCTCGAGGAACTCGCCGAACGCGTGGTCGCCCCATTCGCGGCCGTTGCCGCTCATCTTGTAGCCGCCGAACGGGGCCATCAGGTCGGGGCCGGCGCCGTTCAGGATCACCTGGCCGGCCCGCAGCTTGGCGGCCACGGCGCGCACTTCCGACACGTCGTTGCCGGAGACATAGGCCGCCAGGCCGTATTCAGTGGCGTTGCCGATCTCGACCGCCTGGTCGACGCCGTCATAGCCGAGGATCGCCAGCACCGGGCCGAAGATCTCTTCCCTGGCGATGGTCATGTCCGGGGTGACGTTGGCGAAGACGGTCGGCTTTACGTAGTAGCCGGTCTCCAGGCCTTCGGGCTTGCCCGGACCGCCCGAGACCAGGGTCGCGCCCTCGTCGACGCCCTTTTGGATCAGGCCCTGGATCTTGTTGAACTGTACCTCGGAGACCACCGGGCCCAGCTTGGAATTGCCGTTCGGGTCGCCCACCGTGTGGGCCTCGGCGGCGGCGCGGGCGATGGCGATCACCTCGTCCATGCGCTTCTGCGGGACCAGCATGCGGGTCGGGGCGTTGCACGACTGGCCCGAGTTCATCATCACCGAGGCCACGCCGCCGCCGACCGCCTTCTGGAAGTCGGCGTCGTCGAGGATGATGTTGGGACTCTTGCCGCCCAGTTCCTGGTGCACGCGCTTGACGGTCGGGGCGGCGTTCCTGGCCACCTCGATCCCGGCCCGGGTCGAGCCGGTGAACGACACCATGTCGACCTCGGGGTGCGAGCTGAGCGCCGCGCCCACGGTGGGGCCGTCGCCGTTGACCAGGTTGTAGACCCCGGCCGGCACGCCGGCGGCCGCCAGGATCTCGGTCCAGATCCAGGCCGAGAACGGGGCCACTTCCGAAGGCTTGAGCACCATGGTGCAGCCGGTGGCCAGGGCGGGCGCGACCTTGCAGGCGATCTGGTTGATCGGCCAGTTCCACGGGGTGATGAAGGCGCAGACGCCGATCGGCTCCTTGACCAGCCGGGTCGTGCCGCGGTCTTCCTCGAATTTGTAGTCCTTCAGCACCTGCAGGGCGGTCTGGACGTGGGCGACGCCCATCGCCGCCTGGGCGCGCTGGGCCAGCCACGACGGGGCGCCCATCTCCTCGGTGATGGCTTTCGCCATGTCCTCGAAGCGCTTCTGGTACTCGGCGATGATCCGCTCGAGCAGGTCGATGCGCTCCTCGCGGCTGGTCTGGGAATAGCTGGCGAAGGCCTTGCGGGCGGCGCGGACGGCCAGGTCGACATCGTCGGCCGTGCCCAGGGTCACCCGGCCGGCGACGGCCTCGGTGGCCGGATTGATCACGTCCACCGTCTTCGAGCCTTTCGGCTGGACCCACTGACCATCGATGTAGAACTTCAGGTAGTCGCGCATGCCGTGCTCCTCCGGTTGGGGTCGTTCGCGTCCGGCGGACGGCGGCCCTTCGTTCAAACATCCATTTTAATGATCATTGATCACTGGGGAAGCCCCAACGGTCGCTCCCTCACCACATCGGGTCGCATTCGGCGCCGTTCAACGCCTCGGCGATCCGTCGGCGGGTGCTGGGCGTGGTGTCGGCCGGCAGGGCGTCGGGCGCGAACCAGCCGACCTCGTGGATCTCGCCCTGGGCGCTGGCGGCGCAAGGCTCCCAGGCGTGGACGCGATAGACCAGCACATGGTCGCCCGGGTGCCGCGGCTCGTTGCTGTGGACCGAAACCAGGGTCGGACGGCCCAGCACCCGCACGCCGGCCTCCTCCTGCATCTCATGCGCCAGGGCCTGCTCGGCCGTCTCGCGCCGCTCGACCCCGCCGCCGGGCAGGTACCAGCCGGGAACATAGGTGTGCTGGACCAGCAGCACCCGGCCCTCCGCGTCGGTGACCACCCCGCGCACGCCCAGCGTCAGGCCGCGTCGGAAGCGGAACCAGGCATAGACGAAGGGACGGGTGAAGGGTTCGACACGGCGACGCCAGAGCATGGGCGGAGCGTACTTTTTACCCCCTCTCCTGTCATCCCGGACAAGCCCCGGCGCAGCCGGGGTGAAGATCCGGGACCGCCGGAAGCGCTGAGCTCACGCGCCGGTCCCGGATCGGCGCGCTACGCGCTTGTCCGGGATGACAGACGTTTAGTCGCCGCCAGCCTTGCAGACCGCCCCCGCCCCCGGTAAAGCCCGGATCACCTTTCAGTCTGACAACGGACCCACGCTCATGCTCGCGATCGGCGTCATCGCCATCTTCCTGGTGGTCTTCCTCGGCCTCAACAAGTTCGAGTTCGGCCGTTTCGACTAAGACCATGACTCCGCGCGGCGCGGCCCTGGTCACCGGCGCCGGCCGCCGGATCGGTCGCGCCCTCGCCCTGGAGGCCGCGCGGGCCGGGTTCGACGTCGCCGTCCACTACCGCACGGCCAAGGCCGACGCGCAGAGCGTGGCCGACGAGATCGCCGCCCTGGGCCGTCGCGCCGTCATTCTCGACGCCGAACTGACCGACGAGGCCCAGACCGCCGCCCTGGTCGGCCGCGCCGCCCAGGCCCTGGGCCCCGTCGCCCTGCTGATCAACAGCGCCTCGACCTTCGAGGACGACCGCCTGGCCACCGCCGACCGCGCCAGCTGGGACGCCCATCTGGACGCCAATCTGCGGGCTCCCGTCGTGCTGGCCCAGGCCTTCGCCGCCGCCCTGCCCGGCGGCCAGGCGGGCCAGATCGTCAACATCGTCGACCAGCGCGTGCTGCGCCCCAACCCGCAGTTCTTCAGCTACAGCCTGTCCAAGGCCGGCCTGTGGTGGGTGACCCAGACCCTGGCCCAGGACCTGGCGCCGCGCATCCGCGTCAACGCCGTCGCGCCCGGCCCGGTGCTGGCTTCGGTGCACCAGGCGCCCGGCGAATTCGAGCGAGAGGCGGCCGGAACGCCGCTCGGACGCCCCGTTTCGCTGGACGACCTGGCCGCGGCGCTGCGCTACCTCATTGACGCGACCTCGGTCACGGGCCAGATGATCGCGGTCGACGCGGGTCAGCATCTGGGCTGGCGCACGCCCGACATCGTCGGTTCCTGAAGGTCTCGCCCGTGTCCGCCCAGCCCCTGCAAAACTCGCCGGCGCCCGCGCCAGCCCGTGTCATCGTCACCAAGGTGTTCGTGCGCGGCCTGAAGGTCGACGCGTGGATCGGCGTCTACGACCACGAGCACGGCCGTCAACAGCCCCTGGTCATCGACGTCGAGCTGGACGTCGCCGCCAGCCACTGCGAGGCGCTGGGCGACACGGTCAATTACGAGACCATCCTGCAGGCCGCCCAGGCCATCGCCGCCGACGGCCACATCGACCTGGTCGAGACCTTCGCCGAGCGCCTGGCTCAGGCCAGCTTCGCCGACAGCCGCGTCACCCGCGCCCGGGTCCGGGTGGAAAAGCCGCTGGCCCTCGCCCCCCACGCCGCCGCGGCCGGGGTGGAAATCACCGCCGTCCGGGGGTGAGCGCGCTTCGGCATAGCGCCCGGCTCTCGCCTTTCCAGCCCGAGACGGTCTGGACCCTGGAGGGCGCGGAGCTGGTCGAACGCCGGGGTCCCCGCGAGCAACGCTTCCCGCTTTCCAGCTTGACCGTGTTTCGCCTGGCCAAGCCGCGCGAGGGCGGGCGGCGGCGCGTGCTGAGCCTGGCCTTCGGTCGTCGCAAGACCCTCCTGACCGCCCAGAGCTATGTCGGCCCCGGCCGGTTCGACGATCGGCTGGAGAGCTTCTCGCTGTTCGCCCGCGCCGTGGCGGCGGTGGCCGCCGACCTCGCTCCCCGGGCCCGGTTCGAGCTGGCGGGCGTCATCGCCGCGCGCGAGGGACTGACCTGGGTCATGGGTCTGCTGGCGTTCGGAACCGGGGTCATGCTGCTGTTCGCGTTCAGCCCCGGCATGGGCGGCGTCGCCATCGCCATCGCGGCGCGCATGGTCTTCGTCCTGATCCTGCTGGCGGCGGTTCTGCCTTGGCTGGGCCGTGGCCAGGGGCTGGATCCGCACGCCTTGCCGGACGACCTGCTGCCGAGCGCCTAGGCCCGCCTAGTTGTACTGAACGGTGACCGCGAAGCTGGCGCTGTAGGCGCCGGGCTTGGTGGCGCTGGTCAGCGGCAGCGTGCCGCCGACGCTGAAGGCGTAGCTGCCGGCCGAGCCGATCGCCGAGCTCAGGGTCTTGGCCCCGCTGGCGGTGCTGGCCAGGTTGACGGTGATGCTGCCGCCGCTGGTGGTCAGGGCCAGGGAGGTGGGGACGGTGATCGAGATCGCCTGCCCGCCCTCGCCGGTCACCGTATAGGCGGCGCGCGACGGGGCGGGGCTGCCCAGCGTCAGCACATTGGTCGAGGTGCGCGCGCCGGTGGCGGCGTCGATCACCACCGAACCGCTGCCGGTCGCCGGCCGCACCAGGGTGCCGAACACCAGGCCGGTGGGGTTGGACACCGACAGCGGGCGATAGACGGTGACCGACGCGGTGTCGGTGTCGCCGGTCGTCGGGTTGGTGTTGGGATAGTCGTCGACATAGACATAAAATCCCGAGGCCCCCACTCCGGAGGCGAGGCCCGAATTGTCGCCGGCGACCGGATAGTCGAAGCCGACATAGAAGGTCCGGGTGCTGTATTTCGGGATCGGGTTCAGGCCGACCAGCATCGGGTTGGAGCCGATCGGACCGCCGGAGAGGGTCGCCGTGCCCATGGCCACGGTGAAGTTGGTCAGGGCGCGGGCCCGTCTGGTGGGCGAGCCGATGGAGCCGATCTTCACGACCGGATAGGCGCCGTTGCACGAGTTCTGGCCGCCGCAGGTGACGCTGACCATGGCCCGGATCGCGGTGTTGGCCAGGCGCAGGCCTGTGCCGCTCTCGCGGGTCACCGCGCCCGTCGCCGGATCGATCGAGAACACCGTGTCGCCGCTCGCCGCCGACACCACCTTGCCCAGGTCGGGCGGGCTCGAGATCGAGACGGTGTAGGTCTGGGCGCTCGCCGCTCCGGCCGTCAGGGCGACGGCGGCGGCGGCGGCCAGGGCTTGGCCATGTCTCATAGCGGTCCTCATGGTCGAGCTTATCGCCGATAAGCGCCGGAGGCGCGACGTCGTTCCATGGGGCGGGGGCGCGTCATGGCGTCACAGCGGCGGGCGCGGCGGCGTCAGCGGCCGGCGCGTCGTCGGCGACCGGCGGCCGGTCGAACACCACCTCGGCCGCCAGGTCCGGCAGGAAGCCGCCGTCGGCGACGATGTTGAAGCTCATCGGCGTCTTCAGGCGCATGTGCAGGCGGGCGGCCTGCTCGGGGTCGAGTTCAAAGCGATAGGCGCCCACGGGCAGGTGCTCGAAGCTGACGCTTCCGTCGAACTCGGTCGAGGCCTCGATCGGCGGATGGTCGCCGCGCATCAGGCGCACGTGCACGGCCGACAGCCCGACCAGCTTGCCGGTCGGCTGGCGCAGGCTGACCACCGCCATGATCTCGCCGGTCGGGGTCAGCGGATAGGGGACGCGCAGGACCTGGCCGGCCCGGGGCGAAAACTGCACGGTGCGCGGCGGCGCCTCCACATAGGGGTTCTCGATGTCGTCGAGCCCGACCTGCAGGCGGCCGACCGGCGCGGTCCCCAGGCCGGTGACGAACGCCCGTCCGTCGGCGCCGGTGGTCACCTTCTTTTCACCGCCGTCGACGGCCACCTTGGGCATCGCCTCGTCGCCGGCGTTGAACACCCCGTCGCCGTTGTGGTCGACAAAGGCCTGGAAGGCGACGTTGCCGCCAGTGGCGGGGCCCGGCCGGGTAAGGCCGTAGCGGCGGCTGTTGGGGTCGAAGACCAGGCCGAAGGCGAACTGCAGGCCCAGCCGCCACTCCTTGGTGGGCGTGGTATAGTCGCCCGACAGCGACAGGTCGCCGTAGCGGGTGCGATAGATGGCGCCGGCCTGGACGCTGGTGACCTTGGAGCTGCTCAGCGACTGCCCCACGCCGAAACGAACGGCCAGGCGCTCGGAGATGTCGCGGTCGGCGGTGAAGTTGGCCGAGTTCAGCTTCAGCTTCGGCATCAGGGCATAGTCCAGCGAGCCGCGCAGCTGCCACTTGTAGCCGGCGAACTTCGAGGCCGAGAACACGCCGAGCAGGCGCTGCTGGACGGCGACGTCGACATCGTGGATGCGCTCATAGTCCAGACCGCCGGACACCAGGACATTGGCGACGGTGCCCGACGCTCGTCCGGAAGCGGTCAGGTTGTTGCCGCCGCTGGTGTATTCGTCGCGTTGCAGGCGGGCCGACAAGGGCAGGATGTGGGCCCTCAGCGACATGGCCCCGTCGACCGACAGTTCGCTGTGGCGGCGCAGGACGTGGCTGGCGTCGTTCGGAAAGGCCTCGTCGATGAAGCCGCCGCCGTATTCGGAATGGCGGCCGACGAGCGAGACGCCGAACGGCTGCCCGGCCAGGGCCAGGGCCATGCCGTGGCCGCCCTTGTCGTCGCTGGCGGCGTCCAGCTGGGTGGCCAGGCCCAGGATCGAGGTGCGCAGGCCCAGGCTGTACAGCTGGCGGTCGTCGTGGACGGCGGCGGGATACAGCGCCACGCCGGCCACCAGGGTCAGGGTCTGGGTCAGGCCGTGGGTGAGGCTGGCCACCGCCCGCATCCGCCCGGCGGTCGAGGCCGGGTCGACGATGTCCAGGGCGCCGGGCCCCAGCGACACCAGGGCCCGGTCCTGCTGGACGAGGCCGAAGTCGAAGGTCGTCTGGTGGGCCTTGGCCTGGCCGCCGCTGACATTGACGACCTTGGTGGACTCCGACCGCTCGCCGCGCGGGCCGTAGCTGACGATGCGGATGACGTTGACGCCGCGCACCAGAGGCACGGCCAGGAATTCGTAGCGGCCCTGGACGGGGGTGCGCGAACCGCTGCGCAGGATGTCGTTGACGTACAGCTCGACGTCGTAGCCCAGCGGCAGTTCGCCGCGCAGGTCGATGCGGTCGAAGACGTTGGTCTGTTCCAGCGGCGCGGTGGTGAAGGCGAAGCCCCGGCCGCCGACGCTGCGCGCGCCGATGGGCAGGTTGGGGGTGAAGACGTCGCCGGCGGTGACGCTGGTGGCGTTGATCGGCCCCAGCAGGCCGCCCTGCACCTGGTGGCGCTCGACCGCGGCGCGCACCGACGAGACCTTGCCCTTGTCGTCCGAACCGACGAAGCCCTGGAAGCCGGTATAGAGCAGGTCGCCGCCGACACGCACGTCGTAGCGGCGCACGGTGTTGGCCGTGAGGCTGCCGACCCCGGCCTCGACGCCGACGTCGAAGGCCGGCGGCGTCAGCAGCCGGTAGGGGGAGGCCACCTTCAGCACCGGCTCGTCGGTCTCGACATTGGCCCCGACCCCGCGCGCCCGGGCGATCCGCTGCAGCCGCGCCTGGATCGGCAGGGTCTCGAGGGCGGTGATCTTGATCTGCAGACCCTCGGTGTCGAGGGCCAGGCTGATCGGCAACAGCCGCTGCAGGGCCGAGGCGCGGAAATAGATCTCGGACGGGGTGACCGCCACGTCCTCGGGCGACAGGGCTATGGGCTTGCCGGCGATCCGCGCCGTGCCGCTGGCCAGGTCGATGATCACCGAGCGCTGGGCTTCGCCCAGGCGGCCGGTGACCCGACGCTCGGCGGCCGAGACGTCCAGGTCCAGGTCGAGCAGGCGGGCCAGTTCGCCCAGGGGGAGCAGCGGATCTTCCGGCGCGCCGTAGGCCGCCAGGCTGTCGGTCAGGGTCAGGCCGTCAAGCTCGACCGCGAACAGCAGCAGGTCTTCTTCGTGGATCGCGCTAGAGGCTGGGATCGGGGTCGGGGCCGCCGCCGCCGACGTGATCGCCGGCGGCGTCTGCGAACGTGCGGCGTGTGGGGCTGCCAGGCCCCCCAGTAAGGTTAGGGCTAGCCACGCCGCACGGCTATGGTCCGACAGCACCCTTGGCCAGAACGGCGCCGGGCGAGGTGTCGTCGTCGCTGAAGGTGATCTCCAGCGCCTCGCCAGGGGTGGGGGCGCGCGATAGCGGGATCTGCATCGTGCGCCGCTCGATCTCGGTATAGACGCCGACGCCGCGGGCCACGCCCAGCGGTTCGCCGCCCTTCTTGACGCCGCGGATCTCGACATTGCCGAACAGCGAGCTGCCGCCCTTGCGGACCAGATCGAAATTGACCACCGGGGTGCGCTTGGCGGCGGTCACGCCGTCGGCCGACACCTCGGCATAGCCGAGCTTGGCGTTCTCGATGGCGGCCTTAACGTCGGGCGCGCCGACCCGGACGATGACCGGAATGCTGAGGCCGAACACCGAGTTGATCACGAACTGCAGTTGGCCGGGCTTGGCGGCGGCGGCCTGTTCGGCGGTCAGGCCGATATCGGCCGGCGGGATGGTGGTGACCGTCAGGTGGCTGCGGAACTCGCCGGTCGCGTCGGGGGCGGCGGGGTCCGGGGCGATGCGGATGCGGATCGTCTGACCCTTGCCGGGCGCGAGGGTCGCGCGGCGCGGCGTGACCATGATCATCGCCTTGGCCGACTTCTGGCGGGCGACCAGGTCCTTGAGCTCGGGCCGGGTCTCGGCCTCGGCCAGCGGCAGGATCTGGCCGTCCGGCAACATCACCCGGTCGACGACCGAGATGTCGAAGGCGCCCGGGGCGCCGCCCTGGTTGAAGATGTAGACCGTGGCCGACTTGCCGGCCCGGTCGAAGGTCACGCGCTTGGGCGAGATGTTCAGATTGGCGGCGACGGTCGCGCTGGCGGCCTGCGCCGCGGGCGCGGCGGGCGCCGTCTGGGCGGCGGCGCGATCGAGGCCGAAACCCAGGATCAGGCCGGTGAACGCCAGGAGAGAGACGAGGGCGCGTTGGCGGCTGAAGGCAGCCGACGCCGACGCGCGAATGACGCCCTGGTTCATGGACAGATCCCCGAGAATGCCCGCGCGCCCCAAGCCGCGGCATTGATCAGCGTTATCGTAGAAGGGTGTTACCGACAAGCTAAGCACTTCAATCAGTTGTACTGCGCCACGACCACCAGGAAACCATGATAGGCGCCCGGCGCCATGGACACGCCGAGCAGGGCGACCGTGCCGCTGACGTCGACGCTGAGCGCGCCGTTGGCGCGCAAGGCGCCGCCGACCACGGTCCGGTTCAGGGTGCTGAGGGTGTTGACGGTGTTGACGGTCAGGGTTTCCAGACCGCCGGCCCGGGTCAGGTCGAACATCGACGGCACCGCCAGCGAGACGCCGTCGGTGGCCCCGGTCAGCCGCACGCGGGCGGTGCTGCCCGGCGACAGGACGATATCGGTCGGAACCTGGGCTTTGAAACTGAGGTCCTGAGTCACCGCGATCCCGGCGCTCTGGACGATCTCGGCGCGGCTGGCGGTCTGGACCACGGCCGAGGCCCGGGCGCCCGAGGCGCCGAACAGAGCCAGGGCGGTCAGACAGAACAGCGGGCCGAATTTGACGCTCATGGCGCGAACCTTAGCAATATTGCGCCCTGGCGGGAAGGCGGCGCCGACCGGGCGAACCCGGTCGGCGCCGATCGCCAGACTAGTTGTAGGCGACGGTGACGGCGAACGAGCCGGTGTAGGCGCCGGTCGGCGACGTGGCCGCGATCGGGAAGGTGCCGCCGACGGCGAAGGTCGCCGCGCCGGCGCCGCCCAGGGTGCCGTCCAGAGCGGTCGGCAGGGTGGTGGTCGACAGGGTCACCGGAATGATCGTGGCGCCGTTCACCAGGTTGAAGCTGGCGGGGACGGTGGCGGTGATGGCTTGGCCACCTTCGCCGGCCACGGTGTAGACCGGGTGCGAAACGGCCGGGGCGGCCAGGGCGACGACGCCGCCGTCGACGCTGCGGGTGCCCGAGGTGCTGATGGTCACGTTGCCCGCGCCGGTTTCAGGACGCACCAGGGCGCCGAAGGCCAGCGAACCGGCTTGGGTCAGCTTGATCGGTTGGACGAGGGTCGCCGAACCGTTGGTGGTGACGCTCGAGGTGTTGACTTGAGCGAAGGCCGAACCGGCGATCAGCGAAAGGGCGGTGGCGGCGATGGCCGATTGGACGAGCAGCTTCAAGTTCAATTCTCCATTTGGGAAAACTAGGGGTGATGTTGGTGGGGTGACTGCAAGCGGCGGGCCACGTCAGGAAAGCGACGGCGCCCGGCTGTTACTCAGTTGTAGGCGACGGTGACCGGGAAGGTGCCGGTGTAGACGCCGCTGTTGGTGGCGTTGCTGACCGGGAAGGTGCCGCCGATGCCGAAATCCAGCGTGCCGGGCTGACCCGAGGTCGAGCTGAGCACGGTGGAGCCGGAGGCCGTCGACGACAGGGTCACGGTGATGTTGCCCGCGCCCGCCATGATCATCGTGGCCGGCACGGTGATGGTGAAGGCCTGAGCCCCCTCGCCGGCCACAGTGTAGGTGGCGCGCGAGAAGCCGGTGCCGACGATGGTCACGCCGCCGTCGGAGGTGCGCGCGCCGGTGGTCTTGTCGATGATGACGTTGCCGTTGCCGCTGGCGGGCTTCACCACGGTGCCGAACGCCAGCGAGGTGTTCTGCGTCAGGGTGATCGGGCGGATGATCGTGGTGTTAACCGTGGTGTTCACCGTCGCCGTGGCTTGGGCGAAGGCCGAACCGGCAAACAGCGAGAGCGCGACCACCGCCGCTGCGGTTTTGAAAATCTGCTTCAAGTTCATATCCCCAGGAACGTTGGCCAGGGTGATGGCCCACGCCGGGCGGCGCGAAGGAACGCGACGCTGCCCGGATCACACACAAAAAGGCGCGATCGAGGCACCTCGACCGCTGAGCCGGGTCTATAGCCGCACTGCAAAAACGGTCAAGAGTTATTTAGTTTTGATTAACCGTAAATAGGCAAATAGCCCTCGCCTATCTGGTTAATTTCGAGAGTTGATCCGCAACCTGTGGGGGAAAACGCCGTATATGATTTGTTTATCATAAACTAGATCGCTAACTATAAGTTGTCCTCTAGTGAGACGAAGAAATCCACCGCTTTGGACTGAATTCCCAAAATGGATCATGCTGTCGAGATCTTGTCGCTCGCGAGGAAATCGCACCAGTGCTGCCGGCGATCTTGGTCGGCGGCGAAGCGCGCCGGTTCCGTAACAGCGTTCGAGACAGAATGTCGCACGGCCCAGCTTTTGACCCCGACGGGTCGAGTTGACGCTGCGGCGCCCACTCCAGATAGCGCCGATTTCGAAGGCTTCCGAATCCCTGCGAACGCCGCCAGCCCGCCCGCCTAACAGCACCTTCATTTGCATCGGCCGCCGTTTTTGACGACCATCGCGCCATGACCAGCCCGGACCCCTCCGCCGATCCCGCCGTCCCGCCCGCCCTGCAGGACGACAAGACCATGCCGCTGGTGATCTACGCGCTCTATCTGGCCAGCCTGCTCTCGGCGGGCATGACGGCGTTCGTGGGCGTGATCCTGGCCTATGTCGGCAAGGGCGCGGCCCCCGAATGGCTTCAGAGCCACTACGTCTTCCAGATCCGCACCTTCTGGCTGTCGCTGCTGTTCGGCCTGATCGGCCTGGTGCTGACCCCCGTGGGGATCGGTTTCGTGATCCTGCCCGCCGTATGGGTCTGGATGGCCGTGCGATGCATCCTTGGCCTGTCCTGGCTGTTGAAGATCCAGCCCTACCCCACGCCCCGCAACTGGATGATCTGATGAGCGACGGCGCCCAACCTCCCGAGACCGCGCCCGCCGGCGTCACCGAGGACAAGGTCCTGCCGATCGTGGTCTACGCCCTCTATCTGCTGGGCTTCACCAACGGCCTGACCTTCCTGGCCGGGCTGATCGTCGCCTATGTCAGCCGCGAGACGGCCGGCCCGATCAACGCCAGCCACTACACCTTCGCCATCCGCACCTTCTGGATGTCGATCTGGTGGTTTCTGGCCGGCCTGGCGCTGTTCCTGGTGGGACTGGCCCTGGCGGTCGTGCTGATCGGCATTCCGATGCTGATCGCCGGCGGGACGATCATGAGCCTGTTCAGCGTATTCTTAGTAGTCCGCACCATCATGGGCCTGGTCTATCTGCTGAAGGGCGAGGCCTACCCCCGCCCGACGACCTGGCTGGTCTAGGGCGCATAAAAAATCCCGGAGAGCCCAAGCCCTCCGGGATCTTCCGTTCAGTACGTCAGCGCCGCTTCAGGCGTCCACCAACTCGCGGCGCACCAGGCGGGCGTACTCGTCCATCAGCGACAGCGACAGCTTGCCGGGGGTGAACCGGAACTCGCCGATCTCGGACACCGGCGTGACCTCGGCGGCGGTGCCGACGATGAAGCACTCGGTGAAGTCGGCCAGCTCGCGCTTCTCGATGTGGCGCTCGACCACCTGGATCCCCCGCTGCTTGGCGATCTGGATCACCGTCTGACGGGTGATGCCGTTCAGGATGCAGTCCGGAGTCGGGGTGTGCAGCACGCCGTCCTTGACGAAGAACACGTTGGCGCCGGTCGCCTCGGCGATATAGCCGCGATAGTCGACCATCATCGCGTCGGCGTAGCCGTCCTTCTCCGCGGCGTGCTTGGAGATGGTGCAGATCATGTAGAGGCCGGCGGCCTTGGCGGCGGTCGGGATCGTGTTCGGCGCCGGACGGTCGTACTTGGCCCAGGTCAGGCGGATGCCCTTGGCCTTGGTCGCCGGATCGAAATAGCTGGGCCATTCCCACACGGCGATGGCCACGTGGATCTTGGTCTGCTGCGCCGAAACGCCGATCATCTCGCTGCCGCGCCAGGCGATCGGCCGCACATAGCAGTCGGTCAGGCCGTTCTTGGCCGCGGTCTGCTTGCACGCCTCATCGATCTCGGCCACCGTGTAGGGGATCTTGAAATCGAGGATTTCGGCCGATTTGAACAGGCGCTCGGTATGCTCGGTCAGCTTGAAGATCTCGCCGCCATACATCCGCTCGCCCTCGAACACCGACGAGGCGTAGTGAAGGCCATGGGTCAATACGTGCACCTTCGCGTCCCGCCAGGCGACGAACTGGCCGTCCAGCCAGATCCAACCATCGCGATCGTCGAAGGGAACGAGAGACATCGGTCCAAGACCTCCTTATTTGGAACCCGGTTCTTAGACGCTCCGAGCCGCGGAAGGTCAAATAAAATGGACGCAATCTGATGGCCGCGCCGCTGTCGCCCAGCCCGATCGGGGGCCTCTCCGGGGGATCGACCGACCCGCGCCTGATCCTGGGCGAAGAGCAGCTGGACAGCGGCCTGGAGCTTCTGCTGCTGGCCGAGGCGGCGCTGTGGGCGGCGGTCGACGCGGCCCTGGAGGGCGAGGGTCCGGGCCTGGGCCGCTCGCACTGGCGCGCCGCCTTTCTGCTGCGCCGCCGGCCCGGCATCGGCGTCCAGGACCTGTCCAAGCTGACCAGCCTGTCCAAGCAGGCGGCCAGCAAGACCTTGTCGGACCTGCAGCGGCTGAACCTGGCGCACAAGGCGTCCGGCGACCTGGACGCCCGCCGTCGTCCGGCCGAGCTGACGCCGGAGGGCGTGGCCTTCGAGCACCGCGTGTCCGAGCGGCTGCGCACCCTGCTGGGCCGCGCCTACCGCGCCGGGGGGCTGGACGGGGTGGCCGGCGCCCGCCGCATCCTGGCCGCCCTGGCCGGACCCCGCCAGGGTGTCGGCCTCAATCGCCGAGACGGCCTATGAGCGGCGAGCCCCGTGACTCCAAAGCCAATGACTCGCAAAGCCAATGACGCCTGAAGATCGCGCCGAGCGCCACCTGCTGATCGTCGACGACGACGACCGCATCCGCACGCTGCTCAAGGAATTCCTCAGCCGCCAAGGCTTCCGGGTCAGCGCCGCCGCCGACGCCGCCCATGCCGACCGACTGACCGGATCGATGGACTTCGACCTGCTGGTGCTGGACGTGATGATGCCCGGAGAGGACGGCCTGTCGTTCACCCGACGCCTGCGGGCCCGGGGCGGCGAGGCCGGCCGGACGCCGATCCTGATGCTGACCGCCCGCGACCAGACCAATGACCGGATCGAGGGCCTGACCCACGGCGCCGACGATTATCTGGCCAAGCCCTTCGAGCCTCGGGAGCTGCTGCTGCGCATCGAGTCGATCCTGCGCCGCGCCGCGCCCAAGCCCTCGGGGCCGCGCCTGCTGAACCTGGGGATCTGCGCCTTCGAACCCGAGCGGGGCGAGCTGACCCGCGACGGCGAGCCGATCCGCCTGACCGAGGCCGAGGTCGCCCTGCTGCGCCGTCTGGCCAAGGTCGCCCACGAGCCCGTGGACCGCCTGGAGCTGGCCCGCGACACCGTCGACGCCACCGGCCGCGCCGTCGACGTCCAGGTCACGCGCCTGCGCCGCAAGATCGAGCCCGACCCGAAGAACCCGCGCTACCTGCAGACGGTGCGGGGCGTCGGATATCGCCTGGCGCCGGATTGATGGGAGCGCCCCGCATCGTTTTCCCGCAAGAAAGCCTGTCGTCCCGGACAAGCGCGCGGCGCTACGCCCGGGACGACAGACCTTTTGGGCGCGCGACCGCTCTCCCCCACGGGGAGCGGATCTAGATGTTCCGTCTCCGCGCCCGCCTGCACATTCCCCGGCCGATCAAGCGCTGGCTGCCGACCTCGCTGTTCGGCCGCAGCCTGCTGATCATCGTGCTGCCGGTCGCGGTGATGCAGATCGCCGTCACCTGGGCCTTCTTCGACGCCCACTGGGACGCGGTCACCAGCCGTCTGTCCGAGGGCCTGGCCGGCGACGTGGCCTGGGCGGTCGAGAGCTATCGCGACGATCCCTCGCCCGCCGCCCTCGAAAAGCTCGCCGAGCGGGCCCAGGACTCCATGGACCTGTCGATCGCCCTGCAGAAGGGCCGCGACCTGCCGGCCGGGCGGCGCAACTCGCTGTTCCGGGTGGTGGACCGCTCTCTGGACCACGCCCTGTCCGATCGGCTGGACGCGCCGTTCTGGTTCGACGCCAGCGGCGACCACTATCCCGCCCACGTCGACATCCGGGTCAAGGTGAACGAAGGCGTCCTGCGGATCATCGCCCCGCGCGACCGCGCCTTCGCCACCCAGGGCCACATCTTCATCCTGTGGATGGTGGTGGCCACCCTGCTGCTGACGGCGGTGGCGATCCTGTTCATCCGCAACCAGGTGCGGGCCATCGAGCGGCTGGCCGACGCCGCCGACGCGTTCGGACGCGGCATCGACCAGGCCGCCTTCAAGCCGCACGGCGCGCGAGAGGTGCGCCAGGCCGCCGCCGCCTTCCTGGCCATGAAGGCCCGCATCCAGCGGCACATCGAGCAGCGCACCGCCCTGCTCGCCAGCGTCAGCCACGACCTGCGCACGCCGCTGACCCGGCTGAAGCTGGAGATCGCCCTGGCCGAGCCCAGTCCGCAGCTGGAGGCCATGGCGCGCGATCTCTCCGAAATGGAGCACATGATCGACGAATATCTGGCCTTCGCCCGCGGCGAGGGCGGCGAAGAAAGCCGCCAGGTCCTGCTGCGGCCGCTGATGGAGGGCGTCTGCGAGGGCGCGGCCCGGTCCGGCGCCAAGGTCGAGGTGTCGATCGGCGACGACCTGACGGCGATCCTGCGGCCCCAGGCCTTCAAGCGCGCCCTGGCCAACCTGGTCGACAACGCCGCCGCCCATGGCGAAACGGTGCGGGTCTCGGCCATGGCCGCGCCGACCGGCGGGGTGTGGATCTTCGTCGACGACGACGGCCCCGGCATTCCGGAAGACCGCCACGAGGAGGCCTTCCGCCCGTTCAGCCGCCTGGACGAGTCCCGCAATCAGAATGAGAAGGGCGTCGGCCTGGGCCTGGCGATCGCCCGCGACATGGCGCGCGGGCTGGGCGGCGAGCTGACGCTGCAGCGCTCGCCGATGGGGGGGCTGAGGGCGGTGCTGAGACTTCCCGGCTAAACTTTAATCTGCTCTTCCCGGACTATAATCCGCCCTTCCCGGCGAAGGCCGGGACCCAGATGGAATAGCGGTGTCGCTGACGCCAAAGGCTCCGTGATCTTCCAATCAACCACACCGCCATGGGATCTGGGTCCCGGCCTTCGCCTGGAAGAGCGGATCTGAAAGTGGCGCCATGACTTGGGGACAGGCGCATGCGCCTGTCCCCGGCCACGCCTACCGCATCGCCGCCTCGATGAATCTCGGCCCCGGCTCGCGCATCGCCCGGCTCATGGCCTCATCAAACGCCTCGGCCGTCTCCACCCGTTCGGCCGGCATGCCCAGGCCGCTCGCGACGGCCACCCAGTCGATCCTCGGATCGCCCAGGTCCAGCAGCCGCGAGGCCGCCGGGCCGGGGTCGCCGCCGCCGGTCCGGCCCATCTCGATGCCGAGAATGCGATAGGCGTGGTTGGCGAACACCACCACCGTGACGTCCAGCCGCTCGCGGGCGATCGTCCAGAGCCCCTGCACCGTGTACATCCCCGCCCCGTCGCCGGTCAGGGCCAGGACCTTGCGGTCGGGACAGGCCACGGCCGCGCCGATGGCCAGGGGAACGCCCTGGCCGATCGCCCCGCCGGTCAGGGACAGCCAGTCGTGGGCCCGGGCGTTGCGGGTCTGGGTGAAGATCGGCAGGCCGGCCGTCACCGCGTCGTCGGAGATGATCGCGCCCGCCGGCATGTGGCGGGCGATCGCCGCGCCCATGGCCCAGGCGTCCAGCTTGCCGGACGGGGCGGCGGCGGGGGCGTAGGGCTCGACGGTCCCGGTCGGCGGCGCGTCCAGCGCCTGGGCCAGGGCCTCGAGGGCGGCGGCCGCGTCGGTCCCCCGGTCGCTCAGCGTCAGGGTCGCGCAGCCCTCGGGGACCAGCACGCTGGGCCGGTCGGGATAGGCGAAGAAGGCCACCGGCTCGGTGGTGGCGACCAGGACCATCAGGTCGACGCCGTCGAGATCCTTCAGGGCCTGCTCGCCGAAATAGGGCAGCTTGTCGGGCCGGAAGCGCCCCTCGCCGCGCGCCTGGCGGGCGGTGAAGGTGTCGGTCAGCACGCGGACGCCGGCGGCCGCGATCCGGCCGGCGGCGGCGATCGCCGCCTCGCCGCACGCGCCGCTTCCCAGCAGCAGCACCGGTTTGGCCGCGGCCTTCAGGGCCTTGGCGACTTCGGCGATCAGGGCGGGGTCCGGGGCGCGGGGCTGGGGCCGCTCCAGGGTCGGGCCCGAGACGTCGGTCTCGTTCCAGGCGCTGTCGGCCGGCAGGATCAGGCAGGCGTTGCCGCCCGGCGCGCCGAAGCTGGCGGCCACGGCCTCGGCGGCCAGGGGCCCGACCGAGTCGGCGCTGTCGGCCGACTCGACCCAGATGGAATTGGGCGCGGCCAGGGCCGCGATGTCGGAATTGAGCGGGGCGTCGTACTTGCGGTGATCGGTGGCGTGGTCGCCGATGATGTTGACGATCGGGGTGAACGCCCTGCGGGCGTTGTGCAGGTTGGCCGCCCCGTTGGCGTAGCCGGGACCCAGGTGCAGCAGGGTGCAGGCCGGCGTTCCGGTCATCCGCCCGTAGCCGTCGGCCGCCCCGGTCGCCACGCCCTCGAACAGGCACAGCACGCTGCGCATGCGCGGCTCGCGGTCCAGGGCCGCGACGAACTGCATCTCGCTGGTGCCGGGATTGGCGAAGCAGGCGGTGACGCCGTTGTCGGCCAGGGCGGTGATCAGGGCGTCGGCGCCGTTCATGGTCTTCTCCGTACCGTTCGGGCCAGCTTCCGACATTTCGCGGGCGACGCCAACGGCGGTTGCGCGCGCGGCCCGGCTTGCGCAGTCTGGCGCGGTCCAGGCGCCGCCGAAGAGCGGGCCGGGCGGGGGGAAGCGAAGATGGCTCAATCAAATCGTCTGGCCAAGGCCGTGCTGATCGCCTCGATCATCGCCGGGGTCAGCTATGTCGCGGCCTGGGACCGGGGCTTGCCGCAAACCGCCGAACTGGCCTGGAAGGGCCTGGGGGTCGGGCTGCTGGCGGTCTATGCGGCGCTGAACGCCCGAAGCCTCGACGGCTGGCTGCTGGTCGGGGTGATGGCGTTCGGCGCCCTGGGCGACGTGCTGCTGGGCGCGGCCGGCTTGGCGGTCGGGGCGCTGGCGTTCCTGGCCGGTCATCTCGTCGCGATCACGCTGTATCTGCGCAACCGCCGCCCCGCCCTCGCCCGCAGCCAGGTCGCCCTGGCCATCGTGCTGGTCCCGGCGGTGACGACGGTCGCCTTCCTGCTGCCCGCCGACCGGGCCGGCGCGCCGGGCGTGGCGGTCTACGCCCTGGGTTTGGCGCTGATGGCCGCGACCGCCTGGCTCAGCCGCTTTCCGCGTTTCCGGGTCGGGACCGGGGCCCTGATGTTCGTGGTCTCCGACCTGCTGATCTTCGGCCGGGGCGGCCCGTGGCCCGACAGCTTCCCGGTCGGGCTGGCGGTGTGGGGGCTGTACTATTTGGGGCAGTTGCTGATCTGCGTGGGAGTGGTGGAGACTCTTCGACGGCCGGGGGCCGAGAAGGGGACACACACTCACGCCAATCTCTCGGCAGGATGAATACGGATCGTGGGGTGAGTGTGTGTCCCCACCTTCGCGCGTCGCGCTAGGAAAACACCATCACCCCGTCGTCCGGCTCCTCGGCGAACAGCCGCTCCAGTTCGGCCGGCCGCCGTTCGCGCGCCAGGGCCTGGTTGATGTAGCCCTTGTCGGTCAGTTCGCCCGAGGCCGCGTCGGGCGCGCCGTCCAGCACCAGGGCGCGCATGACCTTGCCGCCGCCCTTGGCCAGGCTGTTCAGCCGTTCCAGTCCGGCGCGGATCGCCGCCTTCACCGCCTCGGGATCACCGATCCGCAAGGCCGCCTTGGGATCGAGGAACAGCATCAGCCCCACGCCCTGCTGGCCCTCGCCGCAGACCACCGCGTCCGCCGCCGCCCCGGCGATGGCCGAGACCGCGGCCACCCGCAGGGCGCCGGCCACCACGAAGGTGCCGTTGGCCAGCTTGAAATTCTCGACCAGCCGCCCGTCGAACACCAGCCCGGCGGAGGGATCGAACCGGTCAGCCAGCTTGGCCGCGTCGCCGAGCCGGTAGAAGCCGTCCTCGTCGAAGGCCTGGCGCGAGGCCTCGGGCATGTCCAGATAGCCGGGCGAGACCTGCGGCCCCTTCACGCGGATCTCGAACTTCTCGGGCGGGCCGTCCGGGGCCGGGACCAGCTTGACCGAGGTGCCGGGCGTGGGCAGGCCGATCATGCCCGAGCGGGCGTTGAGCCAGTGGATGTTGCAGGCCGTCGGGCCGGTCTCGGTCGCGCCATAGCCCGCCGCGAAGGTCACCCGGCCGCCGGTGACGCGCACGGCCACGGCCTGGACCCTGTCGAGGATCGACTGGGCCATCGAAGCCCCGCCGTACTGCAGCACCCGCACCTTCTCGAAGAACCGGGCCGCCAGGGCCTTGTCGCGCTCCAGCTCGCCGACCAGCAGGCCCCAGCCGGCCGGGACCATGTTGTGATAGGTCGTGGCGATCTCGCGTAGATTCCGCACCGTCTCGTCGAACCGGCCGGCCACCGGCTGACCGGCGTCGATGTACAGCGTCCCGCCGCGATGCAGCACCATGTGCAGGATGGCGTTGGCGCCCAGGCTGTGGCTCCAGGGCGCGGAATTGACCAGCACCGGCGGGTCGGGATCCTCGTAGCAGGCGGCGATCTGGGCGGCGTTCAGGGCGACGTTGGCGTGGGTGCAGATCACCGCCTTGGGCTGGCCGGTCGAGCCGGAGGTCAGCAGCAGCTTGGCCACGTCGTCCGGTCGGCAAACGGGGGAGCGGGGGTGCGCGTCCTGGAGGGCCTCGAACCCCACGTCGCCTTGGCGGGGATTGCGGCTGGCGATCACCGGCAGGCCCGCCAGGCAAGGCGCGCCCAGGGCGTCGGCGAACGCTTCGGCGTCGTCGACATAGACCATCGCCGGCTTCAACCGCTCGACCGCGAAGGTCAGCCGGGTCAGGTCAGCGCCCTTCAGGCCGTACTGCGGCGAGACGGGCGCAATCGGCGCGCCCAGGCTCATGGCCGCATAGCCGATCAGGGCGTGGTCGACCCCGTTGCGCGCCAGGATCAGCAACGGCTTGCCCCGCGACAGGCCGAGCGCCGCCAGGCCGCCGGCCAGCCGCGCCACCTGGTCGGCCGCCTCGGCGTAGGTCACCGTCCGCCAGCCTTCCGCGCCCGGGCTCGGCCGCTCGGCCAGCCAGACGCGATGGGGAACCTGGGCCGCCCAGCGGGCGAGCGGGGCGATCACCGTCCGCACGGTGCTGGAATAAGGCGTCGGATTGGTCAGGATCAGGACGTCGCCGCGTCGCTCGACCTCCAGCGCCGGGGGGGCGTAGCGGGCGTCGCGAAACGGCGCTTGGGTCTCTGACGTCCCGTCCATGAGTCGAAGTGTTGACCGGAGTTGGGCCCGGCGCAATCCACCCTCTTTGATCCGCTCATTCCATCTCCTTTTCCCTTCATCCCGACGAAGGTCGGGAGCCAAGCGGGCGGTCAGGACAAGCCTGAGCGGATGGATCATCCATGGGCCAACTTCGGACTCCGCTTGGGTCCCGGCGTTCGCCGGGATGAGTGGAGTTTAGGGAGGACCCGCCGCCATCCCCCGTCGCCGCTCCAGCCACAGGCGCTCGGCCGGGCCGGGATCCAGGGCCAGGGCCCGGTCGTAGGCGGCCAGCGCCTCGCCGCCGCGGCCCAGCCGGGCCAGCAGATCGGCTCGGACCGCATGGAACGGGCCAAAGTCGCGGAAGGCGGTCGAATCCAGCCAGTCGACCTCGGCCAAGGCCAGGGCCGGACCCGACACCTCGGCCACGGCCACGGCGCGGTTCAGCCGCACCACCGCGTCGTCGCGCCAGCGCAGCAGGGCGTCGTACAGCGCCAGCACGGTCGGCCAGGGCGGCGGCTCGTCCAGTCCCTCGCGCGCGCACCAGGCCGCGTGGATCGCCGCCTGCAGCTGGCGCGGCCCGGGACGTCGCCAGCGCGCCGCGCGGCGCAGCAGGGCCTCGGCGGCGACGATCAGCGGGCGGCGCCACAGGGTCGGATCCTGCTCCGACAGCGGCGTCATCGCCCCGCTGTCGTCCATCCGCGCCGGGCGGCGGGCCTCGGCGTAACGGACCAGGGCGGCGAAGGCCAGGCACTCGGGCTCGCCGGGCAGCAGGTCGGCCAGGACGGCGGTCAGGTCCAGCATCTCCTGGGCGTAGCCGGCGTGCTGGCCGGCCCCGGCCGCGTCCTCGTGGGCCTTGGCGTAGGCGATCTCCAGGGTCGACAGCACCGCCCCGATCCGCTCGGGCCAAGCCTCGGGACCGGGCACCTCGAACGCGATGCCGGCCTGGGCGATCTTGCGCTTGGCCCGCACCAGTCGCTGGGCCAGCGTCGGTTCAGGCACCAGGAAGGCGCGGGCGATCTCCTGGGTCGAAAGCCCGCAGACCAGGCGCAGGGTCAGGGCGGCGCGGGCGTCGGGCGCCACGGCCGGGTGGCAGCAGACGAAGATCAGCCGCAGCCGCTCGTCCGGGATCAGGCGCGCATCGTCGATCATGGCGTCCTCCGCGCTGGGCGGCTGGGGCGGCGGATCGGGAACCAGCCGGGTCCGCACCCCGCGCCGCCGCAGCATGTCCAGCGCCCGACGCTGGGCGACGCTGTAGAGCCAGGCGGCCGGGTCGCGCGGCTCGCCATCCTTCGGCCAGGCCTGGGCGGCGTTCAGGCAAGCCTCGGCGAAGGCCTCCTCGGCCAGGTCCAGGTCGCGGAACTTGGCGGCCAGGGCGGCGATCACCCGCCCGCCGTGGGCCCGCGCCGCTTGGTCGAGGAGACTTCTGGCCACGGCTTAGGTCGTCCCGTCGATCACCGGCCGGACCTCGACCGCGCCGTCGCCCGACAGCGGCAGCTTGCGGGCCCAGGCCAGGGCGGCGTCGAGGTCGGGCGCCTCGATCAGGTAGAAGCCGCCCAACTGCTCCTTGCTCTCGGCGAACGGCCCGTCGTGCAGGCCGCACTGGCCGGCGGTCCGGCGCACGGTCGTGGCGGTCGTGGCGGTCTTCAGGCCCGCCCCGCCCCGCAACAGGCCCTTCTCGACCAGTTCGGCGGCGAAGGCCTCGTGCTGGGCGATGATCTCTCGCCAGGCTCGGCCGTTCTCGTCGCGATAGGCGGTCTCGTCCTCGTAGATCAGCAGGGCGTATTGCATGGGTTCGTTCTCCTGAACGATCGGGCCGGCGACGCGCCGCCCGATCATGCCCCAGAGACGCGGCCGCTTCTCCGGACTCGACATCGGCCGGTCGGTTTTATTTTCGGCCCCTTGGTCGGACCTCGTTCAGCTGGGGCTGTGGATGATCTCGCGGATCTCGACCTTGCCGCCCACGATCTGCGGGATCTTGCGCGCCCAGGCCTCGGCGGCGGCCATGTCGGCGGCCTCGACCAGATAGAAGCCGGCCAGTTGCTCCTTGGTCTCGGCGAACGGCCCGTCGTGCGCCACCTGGCCCTGGGCGCCCTGAGCGACGGTGCGGGCGGCCGAGGTGTTGGCCAGCCGCGCCGCCAGCACCCCCTGGCCGTCGGCCCGCAGCTCGCCCTGCAGCGCCTCGTGCCGGGCGACGATGTCGGGCAGGGCCGCCTGGTTCTCCGGCCGCGCCAGGTCGGCTTCGCTCGAATAGATCAGCAGCAGGTACTTCATCGGACCCTCCATCGACGCACGGCGCGGCGCTTTCGCTGAAAGACGCGCGAGGTGGAGCGGATTCGACAGGGGCTGGAGACGTTTTTCAAGCTCCTCCCCGTTGGGGAGGATCTGAGGGTCAGCCCGCCAAGGTCTCCAGGAACCGCACCGGCGCCCCGGTCCCTTCCGCCACGATCTCGTCGTCGCGCATGACCACCGTGCCGCGGACGATCGTCGCCACCGGCCAGGCCTTGGCCTCGAAGCCGTCGAACGGGGTCCAGCCCGAGCGCGTGGCCATCCAGTCGTGGGTGATCGTTCGCTTAGCTTTCATGTCGACGATGGTGAAGTCGGCGTCGAAGCCCTCGGCGATGCGGCCCTTGTCGGCCAGGCCGAAGATGCGGTTCACGCCATGGCTGGTCAGGTCGACGAAGCGCTCCAGCGACAGCCGGCCGTCGACCACGTGGGTCAGCATGATCGGCACCAGGGTCTGCACCCCCGGCATGCCCGAGGGCGAGGCCGGATAGGGCCGGGCCTTTTCCTCGCGGGTGTGGGGGGCGTGGTCGCTGCCCAGCACGTCGGCGATCCCGGTCTCGATCCCGCGCCAGACCCCGGCGACATGCTCGGCCGAGCGGATCGGCGGGTTCATCTGGGCGAAGCCCTTCAGCCGCTCATAGGCCTCGGGCGCGACCAGGGTCAGGTGCTGGGGCGTGACCTCGACCGAGGCGACGTCCTTGTGCTTGGCCAGGAAGTCGATCTCCTGGTGCGTGGTCACGTGCAGCACGTGGATGCGCTTGCCCAGGCTCTTGGCGATGCGCACCAGGCGCTCGGTCGACTGCAGGGCGGCCTGGGCGTCGCGGACCTCCGGGTGGCTGGTCCAGTCGCCGGGCCGGGCCAGGCTGCGGCGCTCGGCCAGGCGGTACTCGTCCTCGGAGTGGAAGGCGGCGCGGCGGTTGACGTGCCGCAGCACGTTCTCGACGCCCTCGTCGTCCTGGACCAGCAGGGTTCCGGTCGAGGCGCCCATGAACACCTTGATGCCGCAGCAGCCCGGCAGGCGCTCCAGCTCGCCCAGGAAGGTGGCGTTCTCGTGGGTGCCGCCGACATAGAAGGCGTGGTCGGTGTGCATGCGGCCCTTGGCGCGGGCCAGCTTGTCGGCCAGGGCGTCGGGGTCGGTGGTGGTCGGCTCGGTGTTGGGCATCTCGAACACGGCGACCACGCCGCCGAGCGCCGCGCCGCGCGACCCGCTTTCCAGGTCTTCCTTCCACTCCAGGCCCGGTTCGCGAAAGTGGACCTGGCTGTCGATGACGCCCGGCAGGACGGTCAGGCCGGCGGCGTCGAAGATCTCGCCCGCCGAGGCCTGGCCAAGATCGCCGATCGCCACGATCTTGCCGTTCCGCACGCCGATGTCGGTGAAACCCCGCCCGGCGTGATTGACCACCTCGCCGCCGCGCACGATCAGGTCGAAGGTCTGGGTCATGGCGCGGCTCCTGCGAGGGTTTGGGGCGGTCTAGGAGGCCACCCTAGTCGCTGCAAGACCAAATATCGCCCGCTTCCGACATTGACCGTCGCGCGCGGCGGGCGCACCTCCCCCCAAGTTCCTTCAGGCATTCCTTCAGCGCACGAGGCTCCCATGGACTTTTCCAGACTCCAGGCCACCAGCAAGGTCACGGACGAGTGGAAGTATCCGCAAGCGGCGCCGAACCGGACGGGGCTGCTGCCCGTCGACAAAGACCCCGACCACACCCTCTACTGGGAGGAATACGGCGATCCCGAGGGCGAGCCGGTGATGTTCCTGCATGGTGGTCCGGGCGGGGCCTGCGCGCCGGTGATGTCGCGGTTCTTCGACCCCCAGCGCTACCGCGTGATCCTGTTCGACCAGCGCGGCTGCGGCAAGAGCACGCCCACCGTGGCCTCGGCCGGTCCTGAGGTCGCCCTGCGGAAGAACGACACCGATCACCTGGTCGCCGACATCAACCGCCTGCGCGCCGCGCTCGGGATCACCGGCAGGATGCATGTGTTCGGCGGCAGCTGGGGCAGCACCCTGGCCCTGGTCTACGCCATCCGCCATCCCGAGCACGTGGCCTCGCTGATCCTGCGCGGCATCTTCCTGGGGACGCGCGAGGACCTGCTCTACATGTACCAGGGCAATGCGGCGGTGTTCGACAAGACGCCCTACGCCCTGACCGAGCCGGGCTCGTACATCGCCTATCCCGACGAGTGGAAGGCCTTCGTCGAGGTCATCCCGCCGGAAAAGCGCGGCGACATGATGGGGGCCTACAAGGCGATCTTCGACGCCAAGCCCGAAGGGGGCGCGGACCGCCAGGCCCAGCTGCGCGCCGCCCTGGCCTGGTCGGTCTGGGAGGGGACGATCTCGAACATGATCCCCGAGGACGGCGACCCGGGGAAGTTCGGCGAGGCCGACTTCGCCCTGTGCTTCGCCCAGATCGAGGCCCACTTCTTCGCCCGCGACCTGTTCCTCGAGCCGGACTACATCACGCGGAACGTCGACAAGATCGCGGGCTTGCCGATCCACATCGTCCACGGCCGCTTCGACCAGGTCTGCCCGCTGACCCAGGCCTCGCGGCTGGTCGCGGCGCTGGAGGGCGTGGGCGTGAAGCCGGCGAGCTACGTGCGCACCAACGCGGGGCACAGCGCCATGGAGGCGCAGACGGTGATCGCGCTGACGGCGATCATGGACGGGCTGGCGAGGATCTAGATCCCTTTCAAATCCCCTCATCCCGGCGAAAGCCGGGACCCAAGCGGGTCGTCAGGACAAGGCTTGGCCGATCGATCGTCCGGGACGGACGCCCAAACTCAGCTTGGGTCCCGACTTTCGTCGGGATGAGCGGAGCCGGGAGAGGCGTCCTCAAGAACCGGCGCGTCATACTCGGGCGCCGGCTCGACCACGTCCTCCAGCACCGCCTGCAGCTCCGGCGTCACCGCCGCGTCTTCGACCGTCGGTTCCTCAGCGTCGGCTTCGGGCGCGGCCGCCTTCGCCGCCTTCACGTCCGCCAGCAGCGCCTTGGCCGCGCGGACCACGGTGGTCACCGGCAGGTCGCTCATGTGGCGGATGGCCTGGGACAGGTCCGGGTCGACGGCCAGGAATTGCTCGAACGTCCGCGGACCGCGCACGGCGCGGGTGTGGGGCCCCCAGGGCGCGTAGCGGCGCTCGTCGGACGGACCAAACAGGCCCACGGTGGGAACGCCGGCCGCGGCGGCGATGTGCATCAGACCGCTGTCGTTGCCGATGAACAGGTCCGCCCGCTTCAGCGCGGCATAGGCGGTCAACAGATCCACCTTGCCGGTCAGGTCGACATAGCGGCCGCGGGCCGAGGCCATGCGCAGCTCCTCGACCATCCGCCCGTCGCCGGGACCGCCCAGGATCAGCAGCCGCCCGCCCGCCAGCGGACCGCCGGGACCCAGCAGTTGCTGGGCGGTCTGGGCGAAGCGCTCGATCGGCCAGATCTTGCCGACCCAGTTGGAGGCCGGGCCGACCGCCAGGATCGGGCCGTCCGGCTCGCCCCGGCGCGGGGCCAGCAGCTGGTCGGCCAGGGCCTGGACTTCCGGCGTGATGTAGAGGTGCGGCGACGGCGGATCGCCCTCCAGCTTCAGCACGCGGGCGGCGTCGATCACCTTGTGCATCGTCTCGCTGGACTTCTTCCAGATCGCCCGCTTCTCGCGGCGCAGGAAGAGCGCGGTGCCCGAGCCGCGCAGGTCGACGACCAGGCCCCACTTCTTGTGGCGCACCTGGTTCCACAGCTTGAACCAGTGCCCCTTGCCCTTGCCTTTCTCCATGACGATCACACGGTCGAGGCCGGGGACATGGGCGAACAGCGGCGCGGCCAAGGGTCCGGAGACGATGGTGAAGCGGGCGTTGGGGATCTGGTCGGCGAGCAACTTGATCAGGCCGGACGACAGCACGGCGTCGCCGATCCGCGTGGCGGTGATGAAAAGAATCGGGAAGGCCCGCTGTGTCATCGGAGCATGTATAGGGCGCGCGGCGAGTCGGCGCATCCCTCGATAACGGCTCAGCTTTCTATTCTTGGAAGGGTGGCGCGAAGGCGTGCGACTTGCCACATGTGGGGCATGAGCCAGAGCCATATCGCCCGCCTCGACAGCCGCGCCGTGATCGCCGTTTCCGGTCCCGACTGGAAAAGCTTCCTGAACGGCTTGCTGACCCACGAGATCGAGACCCTGGCGCCGGGCCAATTGCGCTTCGCCGGCCTGCTGAGCCCGCAGGGCCGGCTGCTCTACGACCTGTTCGTGGCCGGAACGCCGGACGGCGGCCTGCTGGATGTGGCGGACGAGCACCGCGACGCGATCCTGGCGCGGCTGACGATGTACAGGCTGCGGGCCAAGGTGGAGCTGGCGGCGTCCGCCCTGAACGTCTTCGCGCAATTCCCCGCTCCGCCCGGATCGCAGGACGAGGGATTCACCGATCCTCGCCTCGCGGCGCTCGGCTCGCGACACTATGCCGACGATCTCCCGGCCGACGCCACGGAAGACGCCTATGAAGCCCACCGCCTGGCGCTGGGCGTTCCTGGCCCCGGCGATTGGGGGACGGACAGGACCTATCCGATCGAGGCCGATTTCGACCTGCTGAACGGCATCGATTTCAAGAAGGGCTGCTTCGTCGGCCAGGAGACCACCAGCCGGATGAAGCGGCGGGGCGCGATCAAGAACCGCATGCTGCCGATCGCCTTCGAGGGCCCCGCCCCGGCCTTCGGGGCCGAGGTGCTGGCCGGGACGCTGCGGGCCGGCGAGGTGCTGTCGGGCCGCGACGGTCGGGCCATGGCCCTGCTGCGGCTGGACCGGATCGAAGGCGCGGACCTGACCGTGGACGGCCGCGCCGCGACCGTGGATCGGCCGGACTGGGTTCCGGCTTGACCACGTGTCACCTCAAGGTTACAAGTAACCCATAGGTGACATCCAGGAGCCGCCAGACATGCCCTCCAACGCTTCCGCCGGCCAGATCGCCGAGCGCGTCCAACGCCGCCGCAACAGAATGCTGTGGGTCCCCATCCTGTTCTTCATCTGGCAGGGGGTCTATTTCAGCGGCTTCGCGACCCCGCACACGCCGCTCCGGACGGTCGAGCTGGTCTCGCTGGGCTCGCACCTGTTCCTGGGCGTGGTGCTGCTGGTCCTGCTGGCGACCGGCGGAGGCTGGCGATACAGCAAGGCGGTCCGCGCCATGCTCGACGACGAGGCCACCCGCGCCCACCGCGCCCAGGCCTACGCCTGGGGCTTCTGGGCCCTGGCCCTGTGCATCCTGGCGCTCTATGCGGCCTCGCCCTTCGTGCGGCTGGAGCTGGGCGAGGTCGCCCATATCCTGCTGTCGGTGGCCGTCGCCGTCCCGGCCCTGCGCTTCCTGATGCTCGAGCGCCGCGCCGATCGTGAGTGAGGCCCCGCTGCTCAACAGCCTGAAGGCCGCGCGCACGGCGGCGGGCCTGACCCAGGCGGACCTCGCCGAACAGGTCGGGGTCACCCGCAAGACGATCAACACGGTGGAGAACGGGGTCTTCGTCCCATCCACCGTGCTGTCGCTGAAGCTGGCGCGCGCCCTGGGCGCGCGCGTCGAGGACCTGTTCCGGCTGCCGGACTGAGTTCACGAAAAGTTCTGGAAATCGGGGCCGACCTCGGCCAAGCTCGACCCATGACCGAGATCCAACGCTGCACCTGGCGCGGCATGAACGGCGACCCGTTCTACGAGGCCTATCACGACACCGAGTGGGGCGTTCCGGAGTACGACTCCCGCGCCCTGTGGGAGAAGCTGGTGCTGGACGGCTTCCAGGCCGGGCTCTCGTGGATCACCATCCTGAGGAAGCGTGAGGCCTTCCGCGCCGCCTTCGCCAATTTCGACCCCGACAAGGTGGCCCGGTTCGGCGACGCGGACCGCGCCAGGCTGATGGCCGACGCGGGGATCATCCGCTCGAACGGCAAGATCGACGCGGCCATCTCGGGCGCCCGGATCTTTTGCGACATGCGCGAGCGCGGCGAGGACTTTTCCAGGCTGCTGTGGGACATGGTCGGCGGCAAGCCGATCCAGAACCATTGGGTCGGCGGCGACGTCCCAGCCCAGACGCCCCTGGCCGTCGACATGGCCAAGATGCTCAAGGCCAAGGGCTACAAGTACTGCGGCCCGGTGATCGTCTACGCCTTCATGCAGGCGACGGGCCTGGTCAACGACCACCTGACGACCTGCTTTCGGCACGAGGCATGCCGCAGGCTGGCGCGGTAGGGTCGAGCGCGGCGCGCGGTTGATCTTTCGCAAGCCGGCCACAGGCTTGATGATCTAGAACGTCAGCAAAGCTTCCCCTCTCGGAGACCGTCTTGAGCGATCAAAACACCCCGGCCGACCGCAAGACCGCTCGCCCAGGGCTCACGCCGCGAACCTTGCGGGACCTGCACCTGTACCTGGCGGTGTTCTTCGCGCCGTCGATCCTGTTCTTCGCCCTGACCGGCGCGGTGCAGCTGTTCGGCCTGCACGAATCCCATGGGACGACGTACCGACCGCCCTCGGTGATCGAGAAGCTGTCGCAGGTGCATATCCACCAACGCTACGCGCTCAAGCCCGTCCGTCCTCGCCCGCCCGCGGCCAAGCCGACCGACGCCGCGGCCTCCGCCGCCAAGAGCGCGCCGCCGAAGCCGCAGGAGAAAAAGGCCTCGACCCTGGCGATCCAGATCTTCTTTCTCGGCACGGCCGTGGGCCTGACCCTGGCCTCGCTCCTGGGACTGTGGATCGGTCTGACGCAGGGGCGGCTGCGCAAGGTTTCGGCGGTGCTGGCGGTGCTTGGCGTGATCGCGCCGATCGTTCTCGTGGCGCTCGGCTAAGGCCCGAACGCGCGCTCGGGATTCCCTCGACGCTGGAATCCGCCTAAGACTGCCGTCGATGCCAAAGTCCCCCGCCCTGGCCCGCACGGGTCCCGACATGATGCTGGAAGCCGCCTGCGGCCCCGGCCATGTCTGCGGCGTGGACGAGGCGGGCCGCGGGCCCTGGGCCGGTCCAGTCAGCGCCGCGGCGGTGATCCTGGATCCCAGCCGCGTCCCCAAGGGCCTCAACGACTCCAAGAAGTTGACCGCCAAGCAGCGCGCCGCCCTCGAGATCGAGATCAAGTCGGTGGCCATCGCCTGGTGCGTTGGCCTGTCCAGCATCGAGGAGATCGAGGAGCTCAACATCCTGCACGCCGCGGGCCTGGCCATGTGCCGGGCCATCGAGGGACTGGGCGTCAAGCCGGCCATGGCCCTGGTCGACGGCAACTACCGCTTCAAGCTTCCCTGTCCGATCAAGACGGTGGTCAAGGGCGACAGCCTGTCGTGCTCGATCGCGGCGGCCTCGATCCTGGCCAAGGAAGCGCGCGACCGGATCATGGTCGAGATGGACGCGGTCTATCCGGGCTATGGCTTCGCCGGTCACAAGGGCTATCACGCCGCCATCCATGTCGAAGGCCTGCGCCGGCTGGGCCCCTCGCCGATCCACCGGATGAGCTGGGCGCCGGTCAAGCTGGCGCTTTCCGGCGAGCTCGACCTGGGCCTGGGCGACGCGACGTTCGAGGACGAGCTGGGCGCCTAGCTATTCCCTGGCGGGGGCGTCGGCTTTTTTGGATCTCCCGAAAAATCGTCGGGGACCAAGAACTTGAGTCTAATCAGACTCATTCCACAGGTTTCGGGGGCGGTTAACAGGCCGGTAACCACGTCCATCAACACACTCTTTACTACCTAGACTCATGATTCCGCTCAGTGTTTTTGACGGGAAGCGGACATGTCCTTCGGGCCTGAAACCATCATCCAGGGCGACTGCATCGAGACGATGAACGCCCTGCCCGAGAAGTCCGTGGACCTGATCTTCGCCGATCCGCCCTATAATCTGCAGCTGGGCGGCGACCTGCTGCGTCCGGACAATTCCAAGGTCGACGCGGTCGACGACCACTGGGACCAGTTCGAGAGCTTCGCCGCGTACGACAAGTTCACCCGCGAATGGCTGAAGGCCGCCCGCCGGGTGCTGAAGGACGACGGCGCGATCTGGGTGATCGGCAGCTACCACAACATCTTCCGCGTCGGCGTGGCCGTGCAGGACCTGGGCTTCTGGATCCTCAACGACGTGGTCTGGCGCAAGTCCAACCCGATGCCCAACTTCAAGGGCACCCGCTTCGCCAACGCCCACGAGACCCTGATCTGGGCCTCCAAGAGCCAGGGCGCCAAGCGCTACACCTTCAATTACGACGCCCTGAAGATGGCCAATGACGAGGTGCAGATGCGCTCGGACTGGACCATCCCGCTGTGCACCGGCGAGGAGCGCATCAAGGGCGCGGACGGCAACAAGGCCCACCCGACCCAGAAGCCCGAAGCCCTGCTCTACCGGGTGATCCTGTCGACCACCAAGCCGGGCGACGTGATCCTGGACCCGTTCTTCGGCGTGGGCACCACCGGCGCGGCCGCCAAGCGCCTGGGCCGCCGGTTCGTCGGCATCGAACGCGAGGCCGAATACATCGCCCACGCCAAGAAACGCATCGCCAAGGTCACGCCCATCGCGCCGCAGGACCTGGACGTCATGGGCAGCAAGCGCGCCGAGCCGCGCGTGCCGTTCGGCACGATCGTCGAGTCCGGCCTGCTGCACCCGGGCGACACCCTCTACTGCGCCAAGGGCTCGCACGCCGCCAAGGTCCGGGCCGACGGCTCGATCACGGTGGGCGACCTGTCGGGCTCGATCCACAAGGTCGGCGCCCTGGTGCAGTCGGCCCCGGCCTGCAACGGCTGGACCTACTGGCACTTCAAGACCGACAAGGGCCTGGCTCCGATCGACGTCCTGCGCAGCCAGGTCCGGGCGGGGATGAACTAGGCGCCGCTCAGCCCTTTCCGCCCTGGCGCTTGATCGCGCGGACATAGGCGGCCTGCCAGTAGTCGCCCCCGACATTGTCCAGCCGGTCGACTCGCCAGAACCCGCTGCGGTTCAGCGCGAAGGCCGGTTCGAAATAGCTGAGGCTGGTCGCGTCCTCGATCATGTGCACGAGGTTGTAAAGCACCACGAAGACGTTGTCGGCCAGCCGCACGGACAGCAGGGCGTGCCCCTCGGGCGGACGGGTCAGCAGGGTCATGCCCATGACCAGGAACAGGCTCTCGCGGTCGAACTTCAGCCGCTTCAGGCCCCAGTACTTGACCAGGGCGATGTCTTCGCAATCGCCGCCCTCCATCAGGGTCTGGTAAGGCGCGGCCCAGACATCGGCCTTGCCGTCCGGCTTGCGGACGACGTTGGCGTTGACGTAGCTGTTGACCGCCTTGATCTGGCCGAGGGTTGAACGCTTCTGCGTCGCCAGGCGATCGAGGAACTCGCGATATTTCCGGATCGGCCGCTCGGTTCCGGTTTCCATCTGCGGCTGGGTCTGGTCGGCCCGGACCATCACGTCCTTGAGCTTGGCCACCACGTCGGGCGGCGACGGGATCTTGATGGTGATCCAGCCGCCGGCGATCGAGGGCCGCGCCACGGTCGGCAGCATCGCGGCGAGCAGGGTCCCCGCGGCCAGCCGATGGAAACGCCGACGGGGAACGTCCTGGATTGCCGACATGGCGCCACGCTCAGCTGTTTGCGACGCGTCAGGCTAGGGGTCCGCGCCCCTCCCACCTATCGGGCGTTTGCCGCACAAGCCGCGCAGTATTCCCTCGAGAGGTCTTGAGCGACCGCGCCTTCCCGGCGAGAGGGAACCTCGGGAGAACCAGCATCGCCCTTTGCGGGTTACCTCGCCATGGAACAGCGTTGGCCACACACCCTCTGGATCGTCCGCCACGGCCAGAGCGCCGGTAATGTGGCCCGCGACGCCGCCGACGCCGCGGGGCTGGGGCGCATCGACATCGCCGACCGCGACATGGACGTGGCCCTCAGCCCGCTGGGGGAGGAACAGGCCGACGCCCTGGGCCGATGGCTGGCGTCCTTGCCGCCGGACCAGCGGCCCCGCACCCTGATGACCTCGCCCTATCGCCGGGCCATCCAGACCAGCCAGCGCGTTCGCGACGCCGGCGGCATGGCCGCGCCGGACGCCAAGTTCTGCATCGACGAGCGGCTGCGCGAGAAGGAGTTCGGCGTCCTGGACCGCCTGACGCGGGTCGGCATCGAGTCGCAGTTCCCCGAACAGGCCGAGTTCCGCCGCCTGCTTGGCAAGTTCTATCACCGGCCGCCGGGCGGCGAGAGCTGGTGCGACGTGATCCTGCGGCTGCGCAGCGTGCTCGACACCATCAGTCTGCACCACGGCGGCGACCGGGTGATGATCGTCGCGCACCAGGTGGTGGTGCTGTGCCTGCGCTATCTGTTGGAAAGCCTGACCGAAGAGCAGATCCTGGCCATCGACCACGAGGCCGACATCGCCAATTGCGGGATCACCGAATACCGCTTCGATCCCGCTTGCGGCCCTGACGGCGGGCTGAAGCTTTGCCGCTACAACTTCACCGCTCCGCTGGAGGCGCAGGCCGCGCCGGTCACCGCCGAGCCCGACGCCAACGTGGCCGCGCGATGAGCGCCCCCGTTCGCGAAGTGGCCGCCCTCGACTGGGCCTGGATGCGGGCCCACCCCCTGCCCATGCCCGGCGACGGCGGCAAGGAGGAGCGCGGGCGGGTCTTGGTGGTCGGCGGAGAACTGGCGATGGCGGGAGCCGTGAGGCTGGCCGGCGAAGCGGCCCTTCGCGCCGGGGCGGGCAAGCTGCAGCTGGGCGTGGCGGCCGACGCCGCCGTGGCGCTGGCGGTGGCGGTCCCCGAGGCCCGGGTCTTTTCGTTGGCCCAGACGACGGAGGGACGGCCGATGGCGCAGGGCGCCCAGGTCCTGGCCGAGCCCGTGGAGAGCTGCGACGCGCTGCTGATCGGGCCGGGCATGATGCGCGACGACGAGGGCCTGGCCCGCACCCTGCTGACCCTGGCGCCCCGCCAACCGATCGTGCTGGACGCCGGGGCGCTGAACGCCGTCGCCGAAGGGCCGCCCTGCCCCGGCGGCCTGGTCCTGACGCCGCATTCCGGCGAGATGGCCAAGCTGCTGGATCGGGAAAAGGCTGAGATCGAGGCCGATCCGCTGGCCGCCGGACGCGAGGCGGCGGAGCGGTTCGGCGCGGTCGTCGTCGTGAAGGGCGCCCGCACCCATGTGGTCGGGCCGGACGGGGCGGCGGGCCTCTATGCGGGCGGCGGCGTCGGGCTGGGGGTGTCGGGCTCGGGCGACGTGCTCGGCGGCGTGATCGCCGGCCTGCTGGCGCGCGGCGTCCCGCCGTTCGAGGCGGCGGCGTGGGGCGTCTTCCTGCACGGCGAGGCGGGGGCGCGGCTGAGCAAGCAGGTCGGCACGCTCGGCTTCCTGGCGCGCGAGATCGCAAGGGAGATTCCGGCGGTGATGACAGGGCTGGAACACTAAGCCTGTCGTCCCGGACAAGGCCCGAGACGGCCGGAAGCGCTGAGTCTACGCCCCGATCCCGGATCTTCGCGCTGCGCGCTCGTCCGGGATGACAAACCTTTTCAGACCAACCGGTCCCTTCCCGCCTTCGCCGCCTTCAGGAAGACGCTCGGCAGCGCCGCCAGCCCCTCCGGTCCCGTCCAGACGAACGCTCCCTCGCCGTTGCTCTCGGCCCGCAGCACCCGCAGCGTCAGGGCGAAGTGGGTGAAGACGTGCTCCACCGTCCCGAAGTCTCGCCACGCGCCCGCGGCCGGCGCCGCCTCGGCGGCCTCCTGATCCGTCCACGGACGATCGCGCCAGTCGCTGGTCGGCAGGCCCAGCATGCCGCCGAGCAAGCCCTTGGGCGGCCGGCGGACCAGGGCCGTGGCGTCGCCGCGGGTGAGGACGTAGGCCACGCCGAACCGACGCGGCCGGTCGGCCTTGCGGGTCTTGCGCGGATAGGCCTCGGGCGCGCCGGTCCTGAAGCCTTCGCACCAGGCGGAGATCGGGCAGCGGTCGCACAGCGGGCCCCTGGGGCGGCAGATCGTGGCGCCCAGGTCCATCAGCGCCTGGGCCCAGTCGCCGGGACGCTCCGCCGTCACCAGGTCGCCGGCCAGGCGCTTCAGCTCCGGCTTGGCGTCGGGCAGGGTCTCCTCGACCGCGAACAGCCGCGCCGTCACCCGCTCGACATTGCCGTCGACCACATTCGCCGCGCGGTCGAAGGCGATGGCGGCCACGGCGGCGGCGGTGTAGGCGCCCACGCCCGGCAAGGCGCGCAAGCCTTCTTCCGTGTCGGGAAAGACGCCGCCGTGGTCGGCCGCCACGGCTCGGGCGCAGGCCAGCAGGTTGCGGGCCCGGGCGTAGTAGCCCAGCCCCGCCCAGGCGGCCATCAGCTCGCCGTCCTCGACCGCCGCCAGGTCGGAGACGGTGGGCCAGCACCGGGTGAAGCTCAGGAAATACGGCGTGGCGTGCGGCACGGTGGTCTGCTGCAGCATCACCTCCGACAGCCAGACCCGGTAGGGATCCGACCGCTGCCCGGCCTTGCCCGCCGCCGGCCCGGTGCGCCAGGGCAGGTCGCGCGCCTGGGCGTCGTACCAGGCCAGCAGGGCGGCGCGGAGGGCGGGGATGTCGAGCATGGAGGGAGCTATGACAGACCAGCGACTTGGTTGGGAAGGGCAAGCGCCAAGCCAATTTTTCACCGTCTTCCCGGCGAAAGCCGGGACCCAGATTCCTCCAGAGCCTCTCGTGGGTTTCACCTGGGCCCCGGCCTTCGCCGGGGAGACGTAGATTTAGTTCAATCCGCACGGATGATGTTCTAACCTCGCCCCATGCGCCGTCGCCCGCTGCCCACCACGCAAGAAGCCCTCGAGATCCTCAAGCGCCGCCGCACGCGTCCGCAGGTGCGGCCGCCGCCGCCGGCCGGCAAGTCCCTGGCCCCGCTGATCAAGCAGCTGGACGCCAAGTTCGGCCAGGGACCGGCCGTGCTGCAGGCCCGTTGGCGCGAGATCGTCGGCGAGACCCTGGCCCGCCGGACCGAGCCGGTCCGCGTCATCAAGAGCCGCACCGGCGAGGGCGGCACGCTGGAACTGCGGGTCGACGGCCCGGTGGCCTCGCTGATCCAGCATCAGGTCCCGCAGATCACCGCCCGTCTGGACCTGCTGCTGGGCAAGGGCGCGGTCACCAAGCTGCGCATCGTCCAGGGCCCGGTGAAGGTTAAGTCGGCGCCCGTCGCCTCGCGCCCCCGGGCCAAGCCGCCGCTGGACGCCGCCCAGGAACGCGACCTGGCCGACGGCCTGGCCGACCAGCCGGACGGCGGCCTGAAGGACGCCCTTCTGAAGCTGGGTCGCGGCGTCCTGCGCGATCCGCGCTGAAACCCCGTCTGGATTGACAACGACGCCTTCGATAGGCTGATGCGACGCCTTGTCCGCGCCGTTTTCACGCGCCTAAAGAATCGCGCTTAACTCCACCGTTCACGCCTATCCCAGGGAAGATCACATGCGTTCGCTGACCCGCCGGCTCCTGACCGCCGTCGCCCTCACCGCCTCTCTGGGCGTCGCGCTCGCCGGCTGCGGCAAGAAGGGGGACGCCGCCACGGCCGACGACATGTCGCTGGGCAATCCCGCCGCCAAGGTCACGGTGATCGAATACGCCTCGGCCTCGTGCGTGCACTGCGGCCGCTGGAACAACGAGGTCTTCCCGGCCTTCAAAGCCAAGTACATCGACACCGGCAAGGTGCACTACGTGTACCGCGAGTTCCTGACCCCGCCCGTCGAGGTGGCCGCCGCCTCGTTCCTGCTGGCCCGCTGCGCCGGCAAGGACAAGTACTTCTCGGTGATCGACAGCGTGTACCACTCGCAGGAAGAGATGTTCCAGACCGGCGACTTCCGCGGCGTGCTGCTGCGCATCGCCCAGTCGGCCGGCATGAACGAAAGCCAGTTCAACGCCTGCGTCAGCGACGAGAAGAACCTCAAGGCCCTGAACGCCCGGGTCGAGAAGTACGCCGCCGACGCCAAGATCACCGGCACCCCGACCTTCGTCATCAACGGCAAGAAGGCCGGCGGCGAGGACGGCGGCGAACAGTCGATCGCCCAGTTGGACGCCGCCATCGCCGAAGCGCAGGCCGCGGCGAAATGATCCTCGATCGGCGCGCCCTGATCGGAACCGGCCTGTCGATCTCGGGCCTGGCGGCCACGGGCCTGACCCTGGCCGCGCCGACGGTCGCGCGCGCCGCGCCTTTGCCGGCGGCCGAGGGCGACATGGCCCTGGGCTCGCCCAAGGCCCCGGTGCAGGTGGTCGAGTACGCCTCGCTGTCCTGCACCCATTGCGCCCACTGGAACAACGAGGTGTTCCCGGCCTTCAAGAAGCAGTTCATCGACACCGGCAAGGTCCGGTACGTGTTCCGCGAGTTCCTGACCCAGCCCTACCAGTTCGCCGCCGCCGGCTATCTGCTGGCCCGAAGGGTCGGACCGGCGCGCTATTTCGAGGTGATCGACGCGATCTTCAGGCAGCAGGACGCCATCTTCCAGAGCGAAGACCTGTGGGGCGGGCTGCTGAAGATCGGCAAGAGCTTCGGTCTGACCGAGGCCCAGTTCACGGCGGCCCTGCAGGACCAGAAGGCCCTGGACGCCGTCAACGCCCGGGTCGACAAGGCCGCGGCCCGCGACAAGGTCGAGGCGACCCCCACCTTCTTCGTCAACGGCGACCGCATCGAGGGCGGTCAGCCGATCGAGATCTTCGCCGCCGCGATCGCCAAGGCGGCCTCCAGCAAGCCCGCCAAGGGCTGAGAGGCGGGCGCGCGTGCAATTCCAGCGCCTGCGCCTTTCGGGATTCAAATCCTTCGTCGAGCCGACCGAGTTCCGGATCGAACCCGGTCTGACGGGGGTGGTCGGCCCCAACGGCTGCGGCAAGTCGAACCTGCTGGAAGCCCTGCGCTGGGTGATGGGCGCCAACTCGGCCAAGGCCATGCGCGCGGGGGGCATGGACGACGTGATCTTCGCCGGCAGCGGCGCCCGCCCGGCCCGCAACCACGCCGACGTCACCCTGACCATCGACAACGCCGACCGCACCGCCCCGGCCCAGTTCAACGACGACCCGGTGCTGGAGGTCGTGCGACGCATCGATCGCGGCGAGGGCTCGACCTACCGCATCAACGGCCGTGAGGTGCGGGCCCGCGACGTCCAGCTGCTGTTCGCCGACGCCTCGACCGGGGCCAACTCGCCGGCCCTGGTCCGCCAGGGCCAGATCAGCGAGCTGATCGGCGCCAAGCCGCAGAACCGCCGCCGCATCCTGGAAGAGGCCGCCGGCGTCTCGGGCCTGCACACCCGCCGCCACGAGGCCGAGTTGCGGCTGCGGGCCGCCGAGGCCAATCTCTCGCGTCTGGAGGATGTGGCCCGCGAGCTGGAGACCGCCCTGAACCGGCTGCGGCGCGAGGCGCGCCAGGCCGAGAAGTACAAGCGCCTGTCGGCCGAGATCCGCGCCGTGCAGGGGGCGGTGCTCTACGCCCGCTGGACCGAGGCCCGCGACACCCTCAATCGCACCCAGACCGAGGCCACCGAGGCGGCTCGCGCCGTCGAAGACACCGCGCGCGCCGCCGCCGCCGCCCAGACCGCGATCCTGGCGGCCGAGACCGCCATGCCGCCGTTGCGCGAGGAGGCCTCGATCGCCCAGGCGATCCTGGGCCAGCTGGCCATCCAGAAGGACCGGGCCGAGCGCGAGGCCGAGGCCGCCCAGGCCGAGTTCGAGCGGCTGTCGGCCGACCTGGCCCGCATCGACGACGATCGGGCCCGCGAAGCCCAGGGCCTGCAGGACGCGGTCCAGGCCCTGTCTCGCGCCGACGCCGAACTGGCCGAGTTGCGCGCCCAGATCGCCGCCGCCCCGGCCCGGGGCCCCGAGCTGGCGAACGCCGCCAAGACCGCCGAAGACAATCGAGCCAAGGCCGACAGCGAGGTCGAACAGCTGGCCGCCCGGGCCGCGGCCGAGGAGGCCCGGGCGCGCGCCGCCGCCCAGCGCCTGGCCGAGGCCGAAAGCCGCCTGGCCCGCACCGTCCGGGCCCTGGACCAGGCCAAGGCCGAACGGGCCGCGGTCGGTCCGGTGCTCGATCCGGCCGCCGCCGAGGCTCGCCAGCGCTTCGCCAACGCCGAGGCTGGTCTCGCGTCAGCCCGGCAGGCCCTTGAGGAGGCCGAGGCTGTCCGCGTGAAGGCGGCGGCCGCCGAGGCCCAGTCGCGCGATCTGGCCCGCAAGGTCGAAGACCAGCTGGGCCGCCTGCGCACCGAGGCCCGAGGCCTGGCCCAGCTGACCGCGCCGCGCGCCAAGAGCGGTTTCTCGCCGGCCCTCGACGCGGTGACTCCCGAGAAGGGCTACGGCGCGGCCCTGGCCGCCGCGCTGGGCGACGACCTGGAAGCCGCCCTGGATCCGCGCGCCGCTTCCTACTGGGCTCTTCTTTCGGACAAGAGCGCCGACGCCAAGTCCGTGACCTGGCCCGACGGCGCCCAGCCGCTGGCGCCGTTGATCAAGGCCCCGCCCGAGCTGGCGGCCCGCCTGTCGCACGTGGCCGTGGTCGAGCGCGCGGACGGCGACCGCCTGGCCAAGGGTTTGCCGGTCGGGGCGCGGCTGGTCTCGAAAGAGGGCGACCTGTGGCGCTGGGACGGCTTCGTGGCCCGCGCCGACGCGCCCAAGCCGGCCGCCGTCCGCCTGGAGCAGCGCACCCGCCTGGTCGAGGTCGAGGCCGAGATCGACCAGGTCGCTCCGCGCGCCGAAGCCGCGACCGCCGCCCTGAAGACCGCCGCCGACGCGCTGAGGGCCGCTGAAGAAGCCTTGCGGGACAAGCGCCGAGGCCCGCCCGAGGCCGAGCGCCTGCTGACCGGGGCCCGCGAGGCCGTGGCGCGCTACGAGCGCGAGGCCGCCCAGCGCGAGGCCCGCGCCCAGTCGCTGGACGACACCATCGCCCGCTTCGAGGCCGAACGGGTCGAGGCCGACGCCGCCCTGGCGGCCGTCCGCGCCGAGACCGCCGGCGCCCAGAGCGTCGCCGACCTGGCGCCCCAGTTGACCGCCGCGCGCCAGGCCGCCACGGCCGCGCGGGAAGCCGCCGCCGCCGCCCGCTCGGCCCTGGACCAGGAAACCCGCGAGACCGCCGGCCGGGCCCGTCGCCTGGAGAGCCTGGAACGCGACCACGCCGACTGGGCCAAGCGGCGCGAGGCCTCGGCCCGGCGCGAGACCAGCCTGGAGGCCGACCGGGTCAAGGCCGCCGCCACCCTCGAGGCGGCCCGCGAGGCGCCGACCGTGCTGGCCGGGAAGCTGGTGGTGATCGTCGAGCAGTTCGCCGCCGCCGAGGACCGCCGCGCCAAGGCCTCGGACGCCCTGGAGGCCGCCGAGACCGCCCGCCTCAACGCCGACCGCGCCGCCCGCGCCGCCGAACAGGCCGCCTCGGAGGCCCGCGAGAAGCGCGCCGGCCTGGTGGCCACCCTGGACGCCGCCCGCGACCGCTTCGCCGAGGTGGCCGGCGCCATTCGCGAGCAGGCCCGGATGGAGCCCGAGGAGCTGGGCCGCCACGTGGCCGGCGAGGCCGTGGCCGTCCCTAAGGACGCGGCCGGGGTCGAGGCTCACCTGTTCGCGCTGGAACGGGAGCGGGATTCCATCGGGCCGGTGAACCTGCGGGCCGAGGAAGAGGCCAACGAATACGCCGCGCGCCTGGAGACCATGCGCACCGAACGGGCCGACCTGTCGGGCGCGGTGGGCAAGCTGCGGGCCGGCATCGAGGAGCTGAACGCCGAGGGCCGCGAGCGCCTGCTGGCCGCCTTCGAGGTGATCAACGCCCACTTCCAGACGCTCTTCCAAGCCCTGTTCGGCGGCGGCCAGGCCGAGCTGCGGCTGATCGAGAGCGACGACCCCCTGGAGGCCGGGCTGGAGATCTTCGCCTGCCCGCCCGGCAAGCGCATGGCCTCGATGAGCCTGATGAGCGGCGGCGAGCAGGCCCTGACCGCCAGCGCCCTGATCTTCGGCGTCTTCCTGGCCAATCCCGCCCCGATCTGCGTGCTGGACGAAGTGGACGCGCCGCTGGATGACGCCAATGTCGACCGCTACTGCAACATGCTGGACGAGATGCGCCGGCGCACCAAGACGCGGTTCATCGCCATCACCCACAATCCGGTGACGATGAGCCGGATGGACCGATTGTTCGGCGTCACCATGGCCGAGCGGGGGGTCAGCCAGCTGGTCAGCGTCGACCTGTCGACCGCCGAGCAGCTGGTGGCGGCGCAGTAGGGCTCAGCGGCTCACTCACTTGCCCCCACCTGGCGACTTCGTCGCCTGTCCGCCCCCATCGGGGGCGGAGCCTTTGCGCGACGCGGCTCTTCCCCCTATGGGGGAAGACGATCGCGAAGCGATCCGTAGGGGGCAAGTGTTAGCCGCCGAACAGCCCGACGACCGCATGCCTCAGCGGATTGGCCGGATCGCTCAGCAGCTTCACCGCCATGGCGCACGACATCACCACCAGCAGCGGCCGGATCAGGCGCGCTCCGAACCGCATGGCCAGCCTCGAGCCGATCTGGGCGCCGATGAACGCGCCCGCCGCCATGGCCAGCCCGACGGGCCAGACGACCGCGCCCTTCAGGATGAACAGGCTCAGGCTGCCCAGGTTCGACGCGGCGTTGGCCAGCTTGGTATGGGCCGTGGCCTTCAAGGCGCCGTAACCCAGCAGGGTGACGATGGCCACCATGTAGAAGGCCCCCGCCCCCGGCCCGAAGATCCCGTCATAGAAGCCGATCAGCGGCGCCACGCAGAAGGCGAAGACCGGCAGGGTCAGGCGGGGATGGACGTCCTCGCCCTTCAGGCCGCGCGAGAAACCGAAATAGAGGGCGATGACGATCAGCAGGATCGGGACCAGCGCCGCCAGCACCCGCGGCGACAGCAGGCTGGCGCACAGGGCGCCGCCCAGGCCCGCGACGGCGGCCGCGCCGGCCACCGGCAGGGCGGTCTTCCAGTCGATCAGGCCGCGTCTGGCGAAGGCGCCGGTGGAGGAGATGGCGCTCACCGCGCCTTGCAGCTTGTTGGTGCCGAGCGCGGCGACGGGGTTCATGCCGGTCAGCAGCAGGGCCGGGACCGTGAGCAGGCCGCCGCCGCCGGCGATGGCGTCGAACGCCCCGGCGACCAGCGCCACGGCGAACATCGTGGCCAGCAGGGCGAAATCGACGTGCATCAGCTCAAGCCCTCGCGTGGTCCGCCCTCAAAGAGAAGCCAGGACCACGCGATAGGGCGAGTCGTCGTTGGACTACTTCTGGCGCGCCTTGCGGGCGGCGTATTTGGCGTCGCGAGCGGCCTTCTGCTCGGCTTGCGTCAGAGCCTTGCGCTCTTTGCGGTCAGCGCGCTTCTCGGCCAGGGCGGCCTCCTCCTTCGCCAGGATCTCCTGGCGGGCGGCTTCCTTGATCGCGGCGCGCTCGGCGCGGACCCGTTCCAGTTCGGCTTCGCGCTCGGCGTGGCGCTGCTCGAAATTCGGGTCCTGAACGGTGGGCTTCACCTTCATCTTGGCCAGCATGGCCTTCTTGGCTTCGGCGGCGGCGGTGATGCGATCGGCGAAGCCGGTGTTCTTCAGGTGCGACATGAATCTTCTGGTTGGTGGAAAGTGCGCTCCTAAGACCCCAAAACGCCGAGAAAAGCAATTGACGATCCCTTCATCGCCGCTTGGACGAATGGACGCGGGCCCGACTCGGCGAGCTTTTCTTCTCCATCTGGAAGCGCGCCCCCAGCTTGGCCGCGGGTTCCGCCGCGGAACCGTCCGCTCCGAAGCCGTCGTCGATCAGGGCGCGGGATCACGTAAGGGCCCGCTGATTCCGAGGCATGGCTCGAAAAACTCCAAAAGCCTTTATAAGACAGTTAGTTGACGCGATCCCGGCCAACCTTGACGCACCGCAGCGCGCCCTATAGGTTCCGCCGCGATCAAGCCGGCCGGAAAACCGCCTCTATTGGGGCGGCCGCGGGCGTTTTCGGACCTGACCGCTCCCATGCCCAAGGCCGACGAACCGAACGACGAGGCTCCGCAAAGCCTGGACGCTCGGATCGCCGCTTTCGAGGCGCGGAAAGCGGCGGAACAGCCGATGCGCGCCGAGCACGAGAAATCGTCCCAGGACGGCTATCGTCTTCTGGCGGATCTGATCGGGGGCGTTCTGGTGGGGCTCGGCTTTGGCTGGCTGCTCGACCGTTACGCCGGCACGGGGCCCTGGGGCATGGTCGGCGGCCTGCTGATCGGCATGGGATCCTCGATCTACATCGTCGTCCGCAAGGCGACGAAACTGAGCGCGCAGGCGTCGGTCCGGCCCCCCAAGGGCGAGACCGACGGAGACACGGGAGGCGGGTCTACCGCCCCCAAGCAGAAGAGAGACTAGGGCCTTGGCCACGCCGATCGACCCGATGCACCAGTTCATGATCCAAAAGATCGTGGCGCTGCCTTCCGTTACCGTCCCGGGCCTGGGCGCGATCGACCTGTCGATCACCAATTCGGTCGCCGCCATGCTGCTGGCCGCGACGCTGATCATGGTCTTCTACGCCTTCGCGGGCCGCGGCGCCGTCATTCCCGGCCGCCTGCAGACGACCGGCGAGCTGCTCTATGGACTGGTCGACGGCCTGACCAGCTCGATCATCGGCCACGACGGCAAGAAGTATCTGCCGTTCGTCTTCACCCTCTTCGCCTTCGTGCTGTTCTGTAACCTGCAGGGCATGCTGTTCGGCTGGACCGGCAACTTCCTGGGCTTCACCGCCACCTCGCAGCTGGCCGTGACCCTGACCCTGGGCATGCTGGTCATCCTGACCGTGATCGCGGTCGGCTTCGCCAAGAACGGCGTCAAGTTCTTCAAGCTGTTCGCCCCGTCGGGCGTGCCGTGGCCCCTGTATTTCCTGCTGGTCCCGATCGAGATCATCTCGTTCCTGATCCGCCCGATCACCCTGGCCCTTCGTCTGTTCGGCAACATGCTGGGCGGCCACGTGGTGCTGAAGATCTTCGCGACCTTCGTGGCCATCCTGCTGGCCATGGCCCCGGCCTACTGGCTGGTGGGCCTGCTGTCGCTGACCTCCGTCGTCGCCCTGACGGCCCTAGAGTTCATGGTGGCCTTCCTTCAGGCCTTCGTGTTCGCGGTGCTCACCTGCGTCTATCTGAACGACGTCGTGCACCTCGACAGCCACTGATCAACCTTTAGTCTTTCAACCAACACATCGTTTTCCAAGGAGTCTCAATCATGGACGCTTCCGCCGCTAAGTTCATCGGCGCCGGTCTGGCTATGCTCGGCATGGTCGGCGCGGGCATCGGCCTCGGCATCATGTTCGGCAACTACTTCCAAGGCGCCCTGCGCAACCCGACCGCGGCCGCTCAAGAGCGCCCGATGCTGTTCCTGGGCATGGCTCTGACCGAAGCCCTGGGCATCTTCGCCCTGGTCATCGCCTTCCTGATCCTGTTCTCGTAATCATTCTTAGCTGAGAGGCGCCTTCGCCCATGGCGACGGAACATCACGGCACGGTCGAGTCGACTGAAGCTCCCAAGCACGAAAGCGGCGGCCTTCCGCAGCTGCAATTCGAGCATTGGGGCGGTCAGATCGTCTGGCTGCTGCTCATCTTCGCCGTCCTCTTCGCGGTGCTGTCCAAGGTGCTTCTGCCCCGGGTCAGCGGCGCGATCGAGACCCGCGGCGCCAAGATCGCCGGCGACATCGCCGACGCCCGTCGTCTGAAGGACGAAGCCGAGGTCCAGGCCCGCGCGGCCGCGGCCGAGGTGGCCGAGGCTCGCGCCAAGGCCCAGAAGACCGCGGCGGACGCCAAGGCCAAGGCTTCGGCCGAGGCCGCCGAGCGTCAGGCCAAGGAAGAGGCCGCGCTGGCTGAAAAGCTGACGGCCGCCGAAGCCCGTATCCAGGTCGCCCGCGACGAGGCCATGGGCCACGTCCGCACGGTGGCTTCGGACACGGCCGGCGCCATCGTCGAGAAGCTGACGGGCAAGGCGGCTTCGGCCGCCGAGCTCAAGGCCTCGTTGGCGTAGGGAGAGACGAACGATGGAACACGAAGCCCTCTTCGATCTCGCCAATCCCGAGCTGTGGGTCCTGGTCGCCCTGGCCCTGTTCATCGGCCTGCTGGTCGTGCTCAAGGTCCTGCCGGGCGCCCTGTTCGCCGGTCTCGACGCCCACGCGGCCAAGATCAAGGCCGAACTCGACGAGGCTCACCAGCTGCGGGAAGAGGCCCAGGCCCTGCTCGCCGAGGTGAAGGCTCAACGGGACGAGGCCGAGCGTCAGGCCGCCGGCATGCTGGAAGCCGCCAAGGCCGACGCCGCCCTGATCGCGTCGGACGCCAAGGCCAAGCTGGAAGAGCAGATCACGCGCCGCGCCGAAATGGCTGAGCGCAAGATCGCCCAGGCCGAGGCCCAGGCGGCCGCCGACGTCAAGTCGGCCGCCGTCGACCTCGCCGCCCAGGCCGCCGAGCGCATCCTGGTCGCCCGTCTGGCGACCGGCGCCTCGGACGGCCTGGTCGACACCGCGATCGGCCAGGTCGGTTCGAAGCTGCAATAGCCGGTTCGCCGGACGAAACATCAAGGGCGCGCTCCTCGCGGGGCGCGCCCTTTTTGCATCCGCCCCCCATGGGGGCGGACAGGCGGCGAAGCCGCCAGGTGGGGGCAAGTGGGAGACGGCAAGACGACAAGCGGCCAGCGTCCTGCGGCGAACACTTGCCCCCTACGGACCGCTTCGCGGTCGTCTTCCCCCAGAGGGGGAAGAGGCTCGACCTAAGCCGGTTGTTTCTTCAGCCACCGCCGCTTCAGCCTCTTGCGCCCGCGTTTCAGCACCCGCCAGGACGCCTTGCGCAGGAAGACCTTCTCCGACCGCAGCAGCTGCTGCCAGGCCACCAGCATGATCTCGGGCTCGCGGCGCATCAGCCGGCGGATCGGGAAGATCAGCTTGGGGTGCCGGCGCTGCCAGCGCAGGAAACGGCGCTTGGCCTGGAACGAGTTGCGCAGCACGATCATCAGGCCGACGACCAGCAGCGGCAGCCCCAGGTGTCCCGGCAGAGGGGTCAGGATCACGCCCGCCAGCAGCACCAGCACGCCGAAGGCCAGAGCCGCCCAGCGGGCCACGCGCCCCGCGGTTTCCCGCAGGACCAGAGCCAGACGGCGACGGCGGCGATAGAGCCTCGAAGGCAGTCTGGCGAGCGTTTCGGCCGCCGAGCTCACGGACGCCGCTTGAGCGCTTGGCGCCTGAGCGACCGGCGCCAGCGCTTGGCGACGCGCCAGCCGCGCGGCAAGATCAGGCGCTCCATGCGCAGGACCTGCTGCCAGGCGACCGGCAGGACCTCCGGCTCGCGGCGCAGCAGGCGGCGCAGCGGGAACAGCAGCTTGGGGTGGGCGTGCTGGAAGCGGACGAACTGCTTGCGGGCCCGGAACGAGTTTCGCAGAACCAGCATCAGCCCGCCCACGGTCAGGGGCACGCCCAGCGGGCCAGGCAGCGGCGCGATCAGGAAGCCCGCCACGATCAGCACCAGGCCCAGCGTCACCAGCACGACGCGCGAAATCCGCCCGAGAAGCTCGCGGGCGAGTTCGTCGGCGGCGGAGAAGCGCACGGGCGGCATGGCGAAAGCGAGGTTCATGACAGGTCGAACGGGTTCCGTGGTCCGTTCGATCCCGGCGACGGCCGGCCTCACCGGCTCACTGGACCCGATATGAGAACGGGGCGCCCTTCCGTAAAGGCGCCCCGTTGTCGCTTTGTACGACTGTGTCGTCTATTCCGCAGCCAGTGGCGCGGCGGCCACAGGTTTCCACCGCAAACGGGGTTTACGCGCCGCGAGGGTCTCGTCCAGGCGCTTGAGCGGCGCATGGTACGGCGCGCCCTTGAAGCGGTCGACATCCCCGCCTTTCGCGGCCCCCGCCAGGGCTCGCAAAGCGGTGACGAAGCGGTCCAGCTCCTGCTTGCTCTCGGTCTCGGTCGGCTCGATCAGCATCGCGCCGTGCACGACCAGCGGGAAGTACATGGTCATCGGGTGGAAGCCCTCGTCGATCATCGCCTTGGCGAAGTCGAGCGTGGTCACCCCGGTGCCCTCCAGCCAGGCGTCGTCGAACAGGGCCTCGTGCATGCAAGGACCGTTCGGGAAGGCCGGGGTCATCAGGTCCGACAGGCGGGCCTTGATATAGTTGGCGTTCAGGACGGCGTCCTCGGCCACCTGCCGCAGGCCGTCGGCCCCGTGGCTGAGCATGTAGGCGTAGGCCCGCACGAACATGCCCATCTGGCCGTGGAAGGCGCTCATCCGCCCAAAGGCCTGGGCGGCCGGGCCCTTGGCCTCCTCGATCAGCTTGAAGGTGTGATCCTTGCTGACCACCCATGGGGTGGGGGCGAACGGGGCCAGGGCCGCCGACAGCACCACCGGACCCGCGCCCGGACCGCCGCCGCCGTGCGGGGTGGAGAAGGTCTTGTGCAGGTTGATGTGCATGGCGTCGACGCCCAGGTCGCCCGGGCGCACCCGGCCGACGATGGCGTTGAAATTGGCGCCGTCGCAGTAGAAGTAAGCCCCCGCCGCGTGGGTCAGGCGGGCGATCTCGACCACGTCGCGCTCGAACAGGCCGCAGGTGTTGGGGTTGGTGACCATGATGGCGGCCACGTGGTCGCCCAGCTTGGCCTCGAGATCGGCCAGATCGACCCGGCCGTCGTCGGTCTGGGCGATTTCCACGACCGTGTAGCCGCAGAAGGCCGCTGTCGCCGGGTTGGTGCCGTGAGCGCTGGTCGGGGCCAGCACGGTCTTGCGGTGGCCGTTGCCGGCCGCCTCGTGGGCGGCGCGGATGGCCAGCAGGCCGCACAGCTCGCCGTGGGCGCCGGCCTTGGGGCTGAGCGCGACGGCGGGCATGCCGGTCAGGGTCTTCAGCCAATGGGCCAGACGGTCCATCAGCTCGATCGCGCCCTGCACCGTCGACTGCGGCTGCAGCGGGTGGATGTCGGAGAAGCCTGGCAGGCGGGCCATCTTCTCGTTCAGGCGCGGGTTATGCTTCATCGTGCACGAGCCCAGCGGATACAGCGCCAGGTCGATGGCGTGGTTCTTCTGGCTCAGGCGCACATAGTGGCGCACCGCCTCGGGCTCGGACAGGCCCGGCAGGCCGATCGGATCCTGGCGGACCAGGTCGCCGAGGTCGTCAGCCGCGGGGGCGTCCGGCAGGTCGACGCCGGTCTTGTCCCAGGCGTTCAGTTCGAAGATCAGCGCCTCGTCCTGCAGCAGGCCGCGGGCCCCGGTCAGGGTGGGGTGGAGGTAGTCGTTGGCGTCCGCACTGGCGGCTTCGGGACGGGTGGGCCGTCCGACGGAATTCATGCTCATTGGGCCAGCACCTTGGTCAGGGCCTTGGAGAAGAAAGCGATGTCGCTGTCGGGCGTGGTCTCGGTGACGGCGACCAGCAGGACGTCGTCCAGGCCCGCGGACGGGTCCAGGCGGGAGAACGGCACGCCAGCGATGACGCCGTTGGCGGCCAGGGTCTCGACCAGTTCGGCCGCGTTACCCGGCACCTTGATCGCCAATTCGTTGAAGAAGCGCGGGGTCAGGATCTCGACGCCGGGCACCGCCGCCAGGGCGTCGCGCAGGGTCCTGGCCTTCTGGTGATTGATCAGGGCCAGCCGGCGCAGGCCCTTCTCGCCCAGCAGGCTCATGTGGATGCTGAAGGCCAGGGCGCACAGGCCGCTGTTGGTGCAGATGTTCGACGTGGCCTTGTCGCGGCGGATGTGCTGCTCGCGGGTCGACAGGGTCAGGACGAAGCCGCGCCGGCCGTCGGCGTCCACGGTCTCGCCGCAGAGGCGGCCGGGGGCCTGGCGAACGTATTTTTCCTTGCAGGCGAACAGGCCGACATAGGGGCCGCCGAAGTTCAGGCCGTTGCCGATCGACTGGCCCTCGGCCACGACGATGTCGGCGCCCATTTCGCCCGGCGACTTGAGCAGGCCGTACGAGACCGCCTCGGTGGTGACCACGATCAGCAGGGCGCCGGCGGCCTGGGCGGCGGCGGCGATCTTGCTGACGTCGGTGGCGGTGCCGAACACGTTGGGGGTCTGGACGACGACGCAGGCGGTGTCGGCGTCGATGGCGGCGATCACCGCGTCCTCGGCGTCGACGGCGGGCGCCAGGCGGTCGGTGGCGACGCCGGCGGCGTGGGCCAGGGTCTCGACCGTGCCGACATATTGCGGATGCACGCCGCCCGACAGCACCGCCTTGTTCCGGCGGGTGACCCGGGTGGCCATCATCACCGCCTCGGCGGCGGCGGTCGAGCCGTCATAGAGCGAGGCGTTGGCGACTTCCATGCCGGTCAGGGCCGCGACCTGGGTCTGGAACTCGAACAGCACCTGCAGCGTGCCCTGGGCGATCTCGGGCTGGTAGGGCGTGTAGCTGGTCAGGAATTCCGACCGCTGGATGATGTGGTCGACCGTGGCCGGCACATGGTGGCGATAGGCGCCCGCCCCCACGAAGAACGGACCTTCCGAGGCGGCGCGGTTGCGGCGCGACAGGGCCAGCATCTCGCGCTCGACCTCCAGCTCGCCGGCATGGAACGGCAGATCCACGGGCTGTGCGCGGCGAGCGACGGCGGGCACGTCGACGAACAGGTCGTCGATCGATTCCGCGCCGATGACGCCGAGCATGTCGGCGCGATCTTCAGGTGTGAGGGGGAGGTAGCGCATGGGCAGAACCTAAGCTCTGTCATCCCGGACGAGCGTAGCGAAGATCCGGGACCGACGCCTGGACGCAGGCGCTTGCGGCGGTCCCGGATCGACCCTTCGGGCCGTCCGGGATGACAAGGAAAATTAGAGGGTCGAGAGGAACGCTTCGTAGGCGGCGCGGTCCATCAGGGCGTCGACCTCGGCGGGGTTCGAAAGCTTGATCTTGGCGAACCAGCCGCCGGCTTCCGGCACGGCGTTGACGGTCTCGGGGGCGTCCGACAGCTGGCCGTTGGCCTCGACCACCTCGCCCGACACCGGGGCGTAGACGTCGGAGGCCGCCTTGACGCTCTCGACCACCGCCAGGGCCTCGCCCTGCTTCACGGTCTTGCCGACGTCCGGCACCTCGACGAACACCACGTCGCCCAGCTGCTCGGCGGCGTAGCCGGTGATGCCGACGGTCGCGACGTCGCCGGCGACTTCGACCCACTCGTGATCCTTGGTGAACTTCATGGTCTGGGCCCTTTGTGTCTGGAGCTAGATCTTGCGCACGTAGCGGGTCGGAACGAACGGCGAGGTGACGACCTCGGCCGCCTGCGGCTTGCCGCGAACGATGACTTTCAGCTTGGAGCCGACCACCGCCAGGGCGGGGGGCACGAAGCCGATGGCGATGGCGCCGCCGAAGCTGGGGCCGAAACCGCCGCTGGTGACCACGCCGACCACGGCGCCGGTCTCGTCGGCGATCTCCGCGCCTTCACGGGCGGGGGCGCCTTCCAGCACCTTCAGATTGACCCGCACGCGCTTGAGGTCGCCGGCCAGTTCCTTGAGGATCCGGTCGGCGCCGGGGAAGTCGCCGGCCTCGCGGCGGCTCTTGCCGACGGCGAAGGGCATGCCGGCCTCGATCGGCGAGACCGTCTCGTCCATGTCGTGGCCGTAGAGCGGCAGGCCGGCCTCGAGGCGTAGGCTGTCACGGGCGCCCAGGCCAATGGCCTTCACGCGCTCGTCTTCCAGCAGGGTGTTCCAGATGCGCTCGGCCTCGGTGGCCGGCACCGAGATCTCGTAGCCGTCCTCGCCGGTATAGCCAGAGCGCGAGATGATGGCGTCGGTCCCGAAGGCGGTCAGGGCGGCGGTGTCCATGAACACCATGTTCGCCGCTTCCGGCACGTGGGCGGCCAGGACGGCGGCGGCCTCGGGGCCCTGCAGGGCCAGCAGGGCGCGGTCTTCCAGGCGCTCGACGGTGGCCTCGTCCTTCAGAGCTTCGGCGATGATCTTGTAGTCGTTGTCCTTGCACGCGCCGTTGACGACGATGAACAGGCCGTCGTCATCGGGGCGCGCGGTCATCAGGTCGTCGATCACCCCGCCCTGGTGGTTCAGCAGCACCGCGTAGCGCTGCTTGCCGGGCTTGAGGCCCTGGTAGTCGGCGGAGACCAGCTTCTCGAAGCTCTTGGCCGGGTTCTCGCCGCGCAGCCGGGCCTGACCCATGTGCGAGACGTCGAACAGACCCGCGTGCTCGCGGGTCCACAGATGCTCCTTCAGCACCCCGTCCTTGTACTGGACCGGCATGTGATAGCCGGCGAACGGCACCATGCGGGCGCCGGCCGCGACGTGCGCGTCGTACAACGGAGTCTTCTTGAGATCTTGGCCGGAAAGGCTTGGGTCGGACACGCTTTGGGCTCCAATCGGGGTCGGCGACGCCGCCCGGCTTTCGCCAGGTGGTCTCGCCCCCGCTGTCCCTTTGACCTGAGAGATTCCGGTCGAGCCAGCTCGACCTTGCTCCTTCGGCGGACCGCGCTTTCACACGGCCTCTTTCCAGCGTTCCTAAACCCGCGCGGTCCTTTTGCCTGAGCGTTTCCGGGGCGGTTGCGCCTTCGGCCTCGGGACCAGAATCCCGATGTCTCCCGCGAGGGTCGAGGCGTGTTTGGGCGACGGCGCCTTCGGAGTCAACCGAAGAGCGCCGTCGGCGGCTACATCCGCTGCGGCGCTTCGATGCCCAGCAGGTCCAGGGCCAGCTCCAGCTGCCTCAGCGTCGTCTCGGCCAGGGCCAGGCGCGAGGCTCGGACAGCGGGCTCGTCGGCGCTGAGGATCGGGCAGGCGGCGTAGAACCTCGAGAAGGTCTGGGCCAGCTTGTAGGCGTGCTCGGCGATGAAGTTGGGGGCCTTCTTGTCATAGGCCTCCGACAGCGCGCCTTCGAACGCGTCCAGCAGAAGGGTCAGGTCGCGCTCGGCGGGCTCGGCGACGACGATGGCGCCCGACACGACCTTCTGTTCGGCGGCCTTGCGCAGGATGCTCTTGATGCGCACCGACTGGTACAGCAGGTACGGCCCGGTCTTGCCCTCGAAGCTGGTGAAGCGGTCGAGATCGAAGACGTACGAGGTGCCGCGGAAGTTCTGCAGGTCGGCGAACTTCAGGGCCGCGATCCCCACCTTGTGGGCGGTGTCCTCGAAGATCTCGGGCGCCAGATCCGCGCCGAGGCCGGCTTCACGCAGGCGCTCGCGGGCCTTCTCGCGGGCCATCTCGATCAGGTCGTGCAGCTTGAGCACGCCGCCGGCGCGGGTCTTGAACGGCGTGCCGTCGGGACCGTTCATGGTGCCGAAGCCGATGTGCTCCAGCTCGCCCGGCTGGGCGTAGCCGGCCAGGTAGGCGGCGCGGAACACCTGCTCGAAATGGTCGGCCTGACGCTGGTCGACGCAATAGAGGACCAACTGCGGGTCGAACGACTTGCGACGGTCGAGGATCGTGGCCAGGTCGGTGGTGCCGTACATGGCCGAGCCTTCCGACGAGACGATCAGCAGCGGATCCGGGCTCTCGACCTCGACCACCGTGCCGTCGGGCAGCTTCTTCTTCTTGGTCTCGCCGGGCCGGGCGACGCGAACGATGCGCGCGCCCTGGTCTTCGACCAGCAGGCCCTTGGCCTCCAGTTCGGCCACCATGCCGGGGATCAGGTCATTGGCGTCGCTTTCGCCCTTCCACAGATCGAAGTCGACGCCCAAGGCGTGGAATTCGCGCTCCAGGGCCACGCGGCTGACCTCGACGAAGCGGGTCCAGATGGCGCGGTAGGCCTCGGCGCCGCCCTGCAGCAAGGCGGTGGCGCGGCGGGCGCGGTCGCGGAACGGCACGTCGGTCTTGGCCCGCGCGGCGGCGGCCGGGTAGGCCCGGTCGAGATCCTCCAGGCCCAGGTCGGCCAGCTTCAGCTGGACCTTGCCGCCGGCTTCGGACCCGATGAACTCGCCGGTCTCCTCGGCGATCAGTTTGGCCTCGAACAGGCCGCGCTCATCGCCGACCGAGACGATCAGCAGCCCCATCTGGAAGCCCCAGTCGCCGAAGTGGGCGTCGCCCAGCACCTCGTCGCCGCGGAAGCGATACAGGCGCTTGACCGACTCGCCGATGATCGAGGCGCGCAGGTGCCCCACGTGCATCGGCTTGGCCACGTTGGGACCGGCATAGTCGACCAGCACCCGGCGCGGACGGGCCAGGGGCTCGGCCCCGGCGCGCGGATCGGCGGCGATCTCGTTGGCGCGCGCCGCCAAGGCCTCGCCGTTGACGCGCATGTTGATGAAGCCGGCGCCGGCGATCTCGACGGAAGCCAGGCGCGGGTCGGTCTTCAGGATGTCGACGACCTGCGCGGCGATCTCGCGCGGATTGCGCTTGGCGCTCTTGGCGGCGGCCAGGGCCCCGTTGCACTGGAAGTCGGCCAGGTCGGGGCGGTCGGACGCGGTGACGCGGCCGAAGTCGGGGGACAGTCCGGCGGCCTGGAAGGCGGCCGCGGCCGCCTCGCTCAGGGACCGCTTCAAATCACTCATGGCTTGGGCGTATTTCCGATTTGGGTCTGGGCCTGCTGCGTCTGGCCGGCGTTGACGCGGAAGCGCTTGCCGTCACGGTTGAAGGCGGCCATTTCCGGGGTCACGTCGAAGCCGATCAGGACTTCGAAATTGCCGCCGCTGACCTTTTCGTCGGCGCGGGGGATGGTGATGGTCTTCAGGGTCTCGTTCGCATAGACGCGGTCCTCGCCCTGCGGGAACTTCACCGGCAGGTCGAAATATTCCTTGGCCAGGACGCTCTTGTTACGCTCGGTCACCGCGACCCAGTAGCGGTAGGTCTTCTGGTCGCTCGTCGCCTGGGGGCCGCGCCCCAGTTCGAACAGCAGCTGGACCTGCATCTTGATCGGGTCGCTGCTCTTGTAGGCGCAGCCCGAGGTCAGGCCTTGGATCTCGCCGGTATAGGCCGTCTGGGCGGCCGATTCCTTGCCGTCCTTGAACTCGACATAGCGGCTGGCGTCGTACAGCACCTTCACATAGGGGCACGGGCCGGCGTTGCGCAGCTGGGCCAGCGGGGCCTTGGGCTGGTTCCACTCGTCGTCGCGCTTCTTCTTCTTGGACGCCTGGTCATCGTCGCCGCCCTGGCCGCCGGGACCGCCGCGGCCGCCCTGCTGGGCGTGGACGGTGGTCGCCGTGGCGGCGATCGAGAGAGCCATCAGAGCGCTGAGGGCGACGGAAAGATTGCGGCGCATGAAACGTCCGGTTCGAGAATGGAGCTTGAGCGGGAATTCCCGCCAGCGTCTTGGAGCCTGATAAAGGCATATGCGTGACGTCGCAATGTACAGCGCACGCACGGTCCCGTCGCGGTCTCATGTCGTGTGGTCTTTGTGTGGACCGGCGCTGGCGCGAGCGGCCCGGAACCCTTAGGTTCGGCCCATGAACGCCCATTCGCCCATCCCCAGCCCCGGCCGCCGCGAACTCCGCGTGGTCCTGGCCAGCCCGCGCGGCTTCTGCGCCGGCGTCGATCGGGCGATCCAGATCGTCGAGCGGACCATCGAGAAGTTCGGCGCGCCGGTCTATGTGCGCCACGAGATCGTCCACAACCGTCACGTCGTCGACCGCCTGAAGGCCCTGGGGGCGGTGTTCATCGAGGAGCTGGACGAGGCGCCCGCCGATCGTCCCGTGGTGTTCTCGGCCCACGGCGTGCCCAAGTCGGTGCCCGCCGCGGCCAAGTCGCGGGAGATGGTCTATCTGGACGCCACGTGCCCGCTGGTCTCGAAGGTCCATGTCGAGGCCCAGAAGCATTTCGACGCCGGTCGCGAGATCGTGCTGATCGGCCATGCCGGCCATCCCGAGGTGGTCGGCACCATGGGTCAGCTGCCCGAAGGCACGGTGACCCTGATCGAGGACATCGACGACGCCCGCGCCTGGATTCCCAAGAACCCGGCCAACGTCGCCTTCCTGACCCAGACCACTCTGTCGGTCGATGACACCGCCGAGATGGTCGATCTGCTCAAGCAACGCTTCCCGGGCATCGCCGCCCCGCACAAGGAAGACATCTGCTACGCCACCACCAACCGCCAGGAGGCGGTGAAGCTGCTGGCCGACGCGGCGGACCTGATCCTGGTGGTCGGCTCGAAGAACTCGTCCAACTCGGTGCGGCTGATGGAGGTCGGCAAGCGGGCCGGCGCCCGGGACGCCCGGTTGATCGACGACGCGCGCGGCATCGACTGGTCGTGGTTCGAAGGCGTGTCGAGGGTGGGCGTCACCGCCGGCGCCTCGGCTCCGGAGGATCTGGTCCAGGGCGTGATCGACGCCATGGCCGCCCGCTACGACGTGACTGTCGAGGAACTGATCGAGGCGCGCGAGACGGTGACGTTCAAGCTGCCGCGGTTGTTGACGGCCTAGACCCGCCCAGTTCAGGTTTTCTCGGGGTCGACCGACGAAACCCGCCCTTGACCGTCGACGCGCCGTCCCGCATCCCCGCGCCATGGCCGTCTATACCGACATCACCGACGACGAACTCGCCGCCTTCTTGGGCGATTACGACCTGGGGCAGGCCCTGGCCTTCAAGGGCATCGCCGAGGGCGTGGAAAACTCCAACTTCCTGCTGGAGACCGAAGGCGGCCGGTTCATCCTCACGGTCTACGAGCGGCGAGCCAAGCCCGAGGACCTGCCCTATTTCCTCGACCTGCTGACCTGGCTGGCCGATCGCGGCTATCCCAGCGCCAAGCCGATCGCCGACCGTTCGGGCGCCACCCTGAAGACCATCCGCGGCAAGCCGGCCGCCCTCGTCGAGTTCCTGCCCGGCCTGTCGGCGCGCCGCCCCACCGTCGCCCACTGCCGCGAGGCGGGCGAGGGCCTGGCCTGGCTGCACCTGGCCGGAGAGGGCTATCGGGCCCGCCGCGCCAACGACCTGGGCCAGCCGCACTGGGCACCGCTGTTCGCCAAGCACCGCAAGGCCGCCGACGGTCTCAAGCCGGGCCTGTCCGCCGTCATCGACAAGGACCTGGCCGAGCTGGCCCTGGCCTGGCCGCGCGGCCTGCCGTCAGGGGTGATCCACGCCGACTACTTCCCCGACAATGTGTTCTTCAGGCCGGACGGCAAGTTCGCGGCGGCCATCGACTTCTACTTCGCCTGCGACGACGCCTTCGCCTACGACATCGCCGTCACCCTGAACGCCTGGTGCTTCGAGGCCGACGGCAGCTTCAACATCACCGCCGCCCGCGCCCTGGTGGCCGGCTACGAGCGCCGGCGGCCGCTGAGCCCGGCCGAGCGCGAGGCCATCCCGATCCTGGCGCGCGGCGCGGCCATGCGTTTCTTCCTGACCCGTCTGGCCGACTGGGGCGCGACCCCGGCCGGAGCCCTGGTCAAGCCGAAGGACCCGCTGGAATACGAGCGCAAGCTGGCCGTGCACCGTGAGGGCCTCAGCCTGTTCGGAGCCGGCGCGTGACCCCCAAGCTGATCATCTACACCGACGGCGCCTGCCGCGGGAATCCCGGCCCCGGCGGCTGGGGCGCGCTGCTGATGTACGGCGACAAGAAGAAGGAGCTGTGCGGCGGCGAGCTGGCGACCACCAACAACCGAATGGAGCTGATGGGGGCGATCCAGGCCCTGGAGGCCTTGAACAAGCCGACCAAGGCCGAGCTGCACACCGACAGCCAGTACGTGATGAAGGGCGTCACCCAGTGGATCCATGGCTGGAAGGCCAAGGGCTGGAAGACCGCCGACAAGAGCCCGGTCAAGAACGTCGACCTGTGGCAGCGCCTGGACGCCGCCCGAGCCCGGCACGAGGTCGACTGGCGCTGGGTCAAGGGCCACGCCGGCCACGTCCACAACGAACGGGCCGATGAACTGGCCCGGCTGGGCATGGAGAAGACGCTGAAGGGCGAGATCTAGCGGAACACTTCGGCCGCTTCACGGATTCGCCTTCAGACAGGAGGTGAACCATGTCCAAGCGTGAACTGATCGAGCCCACCCCCGGCGACAAGCGATACGTCCGGCGCGACGACGCGGGCCGCTTCAGCGAATCCGACGATGTCGGCAAGTCGCTGGCCGCCGACCAACGCCAGCATTCCAGCCATGACGCCGGACCCGGCCAGGGCGACAAGGGCGATCGCAAGCAGAAGCACTGAGGGTCCCGTCATGCCCTCGTCGGTCATCAAGGGCTGGCGGTACGATCCGGAGGACGCGGTCCTGACGATCACCTTCGTCAGCGGCCGCGCCTACGCCTACCAGGCCGTGCCCGCCCACGTCGCCGAGGGCTTTCGCCTGGCCTTCGCCAAGGGCGAGTACTTCAACAGGGCCATCCGCGACCGTTATCCGGCCATCCGCGCCGTCGCGGCCGAGCCGACACAGCCGTCGCTACTCTAGGGCGCGCCCATCGGCCGCATGACCCCGCAACGGCGGCCTTCCCATATGTCAGGCATGGCCAAGAGAACGGCGGCCCGGGCCGCTCCGGACACCATCGATCCCGCGGTCGAGGCGCTTCAACCCCAGACCGTTGACATGCTGGCGTTGGACGACGTCGCCGCACGGCGCGAGCGATTCCTGGCCTATGCCCAGGCTTCCAGCCGGGTCGCGGCCTATTGGTTCCGGATTCCTGAGGGCGCGGTGGTCGCGTCAATGGCCGATCCGGCTGTCGAGCGCGACGTCCACGACCAGTTGCACCTCGTCACGGCCTTGGTCGGCGGCAGCCTGGGCAAGATGCCCGGCGGCGTGGTCGTGCGCGTGCCGCTGTCGGCTCACGGGCGGTTCGAGACCCTGGCCCGGCCGATCCTCGACGCCTGGCTCGTCGCCTTCGACCGCGGCCCGTGCTAGAACAATCACGGAACATCCGGAGTCGACATGGCTAAACGCGCAGGTAGCGCCGACCTTCCCCTGCATGGCGGGCGCGTGCCTCCGTGGCTGGGCCAGCGCATGACGCGGCTTGGCGCGGTGATCAGCCAGGCGATCGTCCACCACTACGGCCGCGACGAACTGCTGAGCCGCCTGGCCCACCCGTTCTGGTTTCAGTCGTTCGGCGCGGTCATGGGGATGGACTGGCACTCGTCCGGCGTCACCACCAGCGTGCTGGGCGCCTTGAAGCGCGGCTTGGCGCCCCTGTCGGGCGAACTGGGACTCCATGTCTGCGGCGGACGCGGCCGCCATTCGCGCCAGACCCCGGCGGAGTTGATCGGGGTGGGCGAACGCGTCGGCCTGGACGGCGCGGCCCTGGCCCAAGCCAGCCGGATGGTCGCCAAGGTCGACAGCGCCGCCGTCCAGGACGGCTTCGACCTCTATCTGCACGGCTTCATCGTCGCCGACGACGGCCAGTGGGTGGTGGTCCAGCAGGGCATGAACGACGAACGCCGCCAGGCCCGCCGCTACCACTGGCGTTCGCGCGATCTGAAGAGCTTCGTCGACGCCCCGCACGCCGCGATCGAAGGGCGCGGCCAAGGCCGGATCGTCAACCTGACCGACCAGCGGGCTGACGTCTCGCGCGCGGCCCAGATCGACCTGCTGCAGGATCTCGGCCCCGACGGCGTGGCGCGCGAGGCCGCCAGGCTCGCGGCCGCCGAGGCGCCGCCGCCCGCCCAGGCGACGCTGCCCCACCTGGTCATGCCCGACCATCACGATGTCCGGGCCGAGAACGTCGTGACACGCCGGCTGCACGGGGCCCTGGCGGCCGCCGCCGAGCAGGGGCCGAAGGACTTTGCCGACCTGCTGATGGTCCCCGGCGTCGGCGCGCGGACGGTGCGGACCCTGGCCATGGTCGCCGAGGTCGTGCACGGCGCCCCCTGCCGGTTCAGCGACCCGGCCCGCTTCTCCCTGGCCCTGGGCGGCAAGGATCGCCATCCCTTCCCCGTGCCGACCAAGGTCTATGACGAGACGATCCGCGTCCTGAAGGCGGCCGTGGAAACCGCCAAGCTGGGTCACGAGGAGACGCTGGGCGCCATCCGTCGCCTCGACGACCAGGCCCGACGCCTGGAGCGCACGGCCGACGGCCCGTCGGTCGACGCCTATATCGCCCAGGAGCGCGCCGCCTCGGCGGCGTATGGCGGCCGCAGCGTGTTCGGATGGGAGCAGGACCCGGCGCGGAAGGCCGGCGTCAAACCCTGAACGGCTTGCTCAGATACCGCGACCCGGCCAGGCCGAACCGCCAGGGCGTATCGGCGGCCTTGGTGAGCCCGATGCGCGGCCCCACGACCACCGGCGCTCCGGCCGGCGCGGCCTCCAGATGGAACGGCGGCGCGGTCATCGGCGTGCCGTTCTCCTCCAGGCCGATCCCCAGCGCCTGGCACAGCCGTCCAGGTCCGGACGCCAGGAGACGCGTGTCCATCAGGCCCCGCCGCTCGACCATCCGCGCCACGCCCGCCGTCGGCTCCAGCGCCCGGAACAGCACCGCCCCGCCCGGACGCGGCCCGCACACCAGGTTCAGGCACCAGTGCAGACCGTAGGAGCGATAGACATAGGCCAGGCCCGGCCGCCCGAACATCACCGCGTTGCGGGCGGTCTGACCGTTGAAGGCGTGGGAGGCGGGATCGTCGATGTCGTAGGCCTCGGTCTCGACCACGATCCCGCCCACCCCGTCGAAGGTCAGCAAGGCGCCGATCAGCTGGCGGGCGAGGTCTTGGGGCGGCAGGTCCAGGTCGATCATCGGATCGCAGAACGCCCGGCGACGGGGTTGGGTGTCAAGCCGCCAACGCCCCCGGCGCCTCGCCCGTCGCGAACGGCAGGCCCTCGTCCGCCCAGCCGGTGACGCCGCCGATCATCAGCTTCACGGGTCGGCCCAGCTGGGCCAGTTTCAGCGCCGCGCGGTCGGCGCCGTTGCAGTGCGGGCCGGCGCAATAGACCACGAACAGGGTGTCGGCCGGCCACTCGGCCATGCGCTCCGCGTCGATCTCGGCATGGCGCAGGTGCAGGGCGCCGGGCACATGGCGGCGGGCATAGGCCTGCGGCGAACCCACCACGTGCAGCAGGACGAAGTCCGTCTCGCCGGCCCGCATCGCCGCCGCGACGTCGGCGCAGTCGGTCTCCAGGGTCAGCCGGCGGGCGAAGTGGGCCGCGGCCTCTTGCGACGGCGCGGCGGGAATGGCGGAAACAAAGCTCATGGCGGCCTCCTCTGTTGGCCAGCAACACTTGCCCTGGGCGGCGGCTCGGCGTTAGCTGGCGAGATCGACAACGACCGTAAAGATCATGCCAAACCCGCTCCCCCGTCCCGGACCCGCCAACCGCCACGTCGTGGCCCTGGCCTATGACGGCCTCTGCACGTTCGAGTTCGGGGTGGCGGTCGAGCTGTTCGGCCTGCCTCGGCCGGAGATGGGGCCGGACTGGTACGACTTCGCCACGGCGGCCATCGAGCCAGGCCCCTTGCGCGGTCTCGGCGGCGTCCAGGTCGTCGCGGGCGGCGGGCTGGAACTTGTCGAGGCGGCCGGCACGATCATCGCCCCCGGCTGGCGCGGCGCCGATACGCCGGTTCCCCAACCGCTGATCGACGCCCTACAAACCGCTCACGCCCGTGGCGCGCGGATGATGTCGATCTGCTCGGGCGTGTTCGTGCTGGCGGCGGCGGGCCTGCTGGCGGGCCGGCGGGCCACCACCCACTGGCGCTATGTCGACACGTTGCGCGCCGCCTATCCCGACATCGATGTGCAGCCCGACGTGCTCTATGTCGACGAGGGCGACGTGCTGACCTCGGCGGGCAGCGCCGCGGGGCTGGACCTGGGCCTGCACCTGGTGCGCCGCGACTTCGGACCCGAAGCGGCCAACACCGTGGCCCGACGGCTGGTGATCCCGCCGCACCGCGACGGCGGCCAGGCCCAGTTCATCCAGCGGCCGGTGCCCATCGCCCACGAGGCCTCGCGCCTGTCGCCGATCCTGGACCGCATGCGCGCCGATCTGGCTCGCGACCACACGGTCAAGGCGCTGGCCGACGCGGCCGGCATGAGCCCGCGCACCTTCCTGCGCCGCTTCGAGGCCGCCACCGGAACGACCCCGGCCCGATGGCTGCTGGCTGAACGCCTGGCCCGGGCCCGCGAGTTGCTGGAGACCACCGCCGCCGGCGTCGAACAGATCGCCCAAGCCGTCGGCTTCGGCGCGCCGGCCCTGCGGCATCACTTCCGCAAGTCGCTGGCGACCACGCCCCAAGCCTATAGGGCGCGGTTCGGGGGTTAGGCTTGGCTTCGCGGGCGAAGCGAACGCGCTCCAGCGTCCGGCGATACGAAGACCGCCGGAAACAACTGCCACCTTTTGCAACGATCCCGCCGCGAAATGACCTTGGTCGCGCCGTTGCGAAGTCCGGTTCGGATCCCAATCTCTTATTCGACGCGGACAACCCGGCTCTCCCCCCCGGCCGGCCCCAGCGTCCTGAAGCGCAGCGTCCGTGCCCTCCCCCCTCGGCACGGACGCTGTTTGCGTTCAAGGCCGACGATGGTCGGTCAATATTGTTGTGGTAACGCTACCACTCTGCTCTATCGTGCGTTCTGAAACCTTCGTCCGTCACCGAGAACGAAGGGTCACGGGAGCGAAGCGGCCATGCGGGCCTTGTCCTACGCCTTGGCGATCCTGGCCTTCTGCGGAGCCGCCCAGGCGGCCGCGCCCACCCGCCCGCCGATCGTCTCGGTCTCGCACCTGGCGGTCCACGCGACCGACCCGGCCAAGAGCGAGGCCTTCTACGTCCACGACCTGGGCGCGGTGAAAGGGCCCGATCCCGAGAACCCCGACGGCGCGCGCTACTATTTCAGCCCGACCCAGTTCGTCGAGGTGCTGCCCCTGCCGCCCGGCGCGCCGTCGATCGATCGGCTGGACCACGCCGCCTTCAACACCGCCGACGCCGAGGCCCTGCGCGCCTATCTCGCCGCGAAGGGCGTCAGCGTCCCCGCTCAGGTCGCGGCGAGCGCAAACGGCGAGCGATGGTTCGACGTCGTCGATCCCGAGGGCGCGAAGATCCAGTTCGTCCAGCCGCCGGCCGCCCCGCCCGCCGTCGCGATCAATCCGCTGTCGAGCCACATCATGCACGTCGGCTTCATCGTCCACGACCGCGCGCGACAGGACGCCTTCTATCGCGCCATCCTGGGCTTTCGACCGTACTGGTTCGGCGGCATGACCGACGCCAAGCCCACCTGGGTTTCGCTGCAGGTTCCGGACGGAACCGACTGGCTGGAATACATGATCGTCGGGACGCCCGACGGTCGCGGCCCGCCGCCCGGCATGAGCCAGGCGACCCTGGGAATCCTGAACCACTTCTCGCTGGGCGTGCCCGACACCCGCCTGGCCTACACCCTGCTGTGGAACGGCGATCGCCTCGAAGGCCAGAAGGAGACGCCGAAGATCGGGCGCGACGCCAAGTGGCAGCTGAACCTGTTCGATCCCGACGGCACGCGCGCCGAGATCATGGAGCTCCACGCCATCGGCAAGCCCTGCTGCTCGCCCTTCACGGCCGCCGATCCGGAAAAATAGCCCGCGACCACCGCTTCAGGCCCCCGTTCAAGAGGCTGCTCGTGCTCAAGCTCCACGCCCTGCTCGCCACCACCGCCTGCGCCCTGTCCGCGACCGCCGTCCAGGCCCAGACCCCGCCGGTCGCGCCCGACTGGGCCTATCCGGACAGTCCGACCCACAAGCAGGGTCCGCCGCCGGCCGACTTTCACCGGCCCACCACGGTGATCGCCACGCCGATCGGCGTGTTCGACGGCCAGGCCGACGTCGGCTCCGCCCTCGTTCCGGGCTCGGCGGGGTACAAGAACGGCGCCTACACCATCAGCTCGGCCGGCTATAACCTCTGGTACACGCGAGACGAGTTCCGGTACCTGTGGAAGAAGATGTCGGGCGATGTCTCGCTGGCCGCCGACATCGTCTATCCCGACGCCAAGGGCTACGGCGATCGCAAGGCCGTGCTGGTCATCCGCCAGACCCTGGACGACGACTCTCCCGAAGCCCTGGCGGCCCTGCACGGCGAGGGCATGATCCACCTGGCCCGCCGCCCGACCAAGGGCGCGCGGATCGACGACATGGAATATCGGATCGGCAGCCGGGGCGGCCTGCCCGGCGGCGCCAACCCCGACAGCCTGGTCACCCTGCACGCCAAGCGCGTCGGCATCCAGAAGTCCGGCGACGAGTTCACCCTGTGGGTCAGCGAGCGCGGCGAGCCCATGCACCAATACGGCGCGCCGCTGCGCCTGCGCCTGGACGGGCCGTTCTATGTCGGCATCGGCTTCGTTTCGCACCTGCCCGTCACCTTGGACACGGCGGTGCTGTCAGACGTCGTGCTGGAAAACGCGGCCGGCAAGGTTCGCTAGGAAAACCGGGAGGAACTCATGGCCAATCAGATTTCCAGACGCAGCCTGATCGGCGCGGCCGCCGTGGCTCCCGTCGCCGCCAAGGCCCAGGCGCAACCAGGGGCCAAGGAGACCGCCATGCCCTCGTCCGACAAGATCGGCTTCGCCATCGTGGGGCTGGGCAAGCTGAGCCTCAACCAGCTGATCCCCGGCCTGAAGGTGGCCAAGGGGGCCAAGCTGGCCGCCGTGGTCAGCGGCCATCCCGAAAAGGCCCGCCGCGTCGCCGCCGAGAACGGCCTGCCGGCGGACGCGGTCTACGGCTACGACGACTACGACCGGATCGCCAAGGACCCTCGCATCCAGGTCGTCTACATCGTGCTGCCCAATTCGATGCACGCCGAGCACACGATCCGCGCCTTCAAGGCCGGCAAGCACGTGCTGTGCGAGAAGCCGATGGCGACCAGCATCGCCGACGCCGAGGCGATGATCGCCGCCGCCAAGGCCGCCCAGCGCCAGCTGATGATCGCCTATCGCTGCCACTACGAGCCGCTGAACCTGGACGTCATGCGCCGCCTCCGCGCACGTTCGATGGGCAAGGTCCGGCAGATCAACACCACCATGGGGCGGCACGCCGACCTCTCCGATCCGTCCGACGTCTGGCGGGTCGACGGCGAGATGTCGGGCGGCGGGGCTCTGGCCGACATGGGCGTCTACGGCGTCAACGCCGCCCGCTACCTGTTGAACGAGGAGCCCGTCGCCGTCCGCGCCTGGGCGCAGACCGATCGCTCCGATCCCCGGTTCAAGGAGACCGAGGACCTGATCAACTGGCAGTTCCGCTTCCCGTCGGGGGTGATCGCCAACGGCTCCACCTCGTTCGCCTACGCCGCGACCATGGCCTTTGAGGTGATCTGCGAGCAGGGCCGGCTGGTGGCGGATCCGGCGGCCTTCTACGGCGGCAACCGCCTGACCGTGATCCAGAACGGCCCGCCCCAGGCGCCGATCCCCGCCCCGCCCAGCGACCAGTTCGCGCGCGAGATGGACTGGATGGCCGACGTGGTGCGCGGCAAGGCGCCGATGGTCTCGCCCGGCGAGGAGGGCCTGCAGGACATGCGGCTGATGCAGGCGATCCTGGAGTCGGTCGCCAAGGACGGGGCGACCGTGAAGACCGACTGGGGCTACCGGCGGGCGGTGGATCCGGCGGCGGTGGTGGATGTGGCGCGGAAGGCGTGAGCCGAGATCACCGATTGGCTCGAGCACCTCCCAACCTCAGCTCATCCCGGCGAAAGCCGGGACCCAAGCGAAGGCGGCCGGTTCGGGCTCAGAGCGAACCTTCAAGCTCGGCTTGGGTCCCGGCTTTCGCCGGGATGAGGGGAATATAAGGATGGGCGAACGCCCTAAGCGCCTCGCAGCAACCGCCACCAGCTCTCCGCCAAAGCATCCAGCAGCGGCTCCAACGGCGCCGAGGCCCGCTGGACCACCATCACGTAGGACAGGCGCTCGAACTGGACGAGCTGCATCAGCATCCGCGTGCGGGCCGCCGGCCGCTCGGCCTCGGAGAACCGCGCCAGGTAGTTCGGCATGGCGTCGATGAACAGGTTGATGAAGCGCAGATAATCGTCGGCCAAGTCCGGATCGGCGACATTGGCCTCGGTGGCCACGGCCAGCAGGTTGCGCCGCTCGTCGGTCTGCTCGGCCATGCCCTGGGCCAGCCAGGCGCGGACTTGCTCGAAGGTTGGATCCTCGAAGCTGTCGAGAGCCGCGAAGGTGGCCTGGATGTTGGGGACCAGCCGGTCGCCGATGGCGTTGGCCACGTCCTCCTTGTTGCGGAAGTGCAGGTAGAAGGTGGCGCGGTTGGCGCCGGCCTCGGCGGCGATCTGCTCGATGGTCACGGCGCGAAAGCCGCGCCGGCCGAACAGGGCGACGGCGGCGTCGATCAGCCGCTCGCGGGTCAGCTGGCGCTGGGCCTCGCGCAGGCCGCCCGTCTTTTCAGCCGCTCTCGCCAAGAGTTTCTCCGCCGTGCGTGAGGTGGGGACACACACTCGCCCTCGCAGTCAGGGCAGACGCGAGGCGCTCGAGAGCGAGTGTGTGTCCCCGTCTCGATCCACGGCATTTGTGCCACGCCCCCAGATTCGACACCAGTCGATTGACACGACAGGTGTCGTCTGAACTATTCGACGGCGTCACGCGACGGAGTGCGCGGGCTCACAGGGAAGAAGCGCATGGCCATGCAGCTCGTCAGCGAAACCGCGACCGACGGCGTTCCGGGGCCCGGCGCGCCGGTCCTTTTCCCGACGCTGGACGGCGTCGACCTGTCCAATATCGAGCAGTTCACTCGCGGCCAGCCCTATGGCGACTTCGCCAAGATGCGCGCCCGGGCGCCGGTGATGTGGCATCCCGAGCCATATGGCGGCCCGGGCTTCTGGGCGGTCACCCGCCATGCCGACATCATGGCCGTCGAGGCCGATCCCCAGACCTTCTCGTCGCGCAAGGGCGGCATCCTGATGGCGCACGGCGATCCGCAGAAGCGTCACGCCCTGCTCTATCGCGCCTCGATGGACACCATGATCAATCTCGACGGCGCCGAGCACCTGCAGCTGCGCCGCGAGCACATGGCCTATTTCACGCCATCCTACCTGCGCGGCGTCACCGAGGCGGTGCGGGCCGAGGTCGGCCGGCTTCTGGACGAGATGGCCCCGCTGGGCCGTTGCGACCTGGTCGAGGCGTTCTCGTCCAAGCTGCCGCTGTTCACCCTGTGCGAGATCCTGGGCGTGCCGCCGGAGGACCGCGGCAAGTTCCTGAAGTGGATGCACTATCTGGAGATGGCCCAGGACCTGGCCCTGAAACAGGCCCTGGCCCCGATCACCCCGACCCTGGAGCTGATGCAGTTCGTCCAGGACTTCAACACCAATGTCGAGGAGATGTTCGAGTACGGCCGCGCCATGCTGCACAAGCGGCGGCTGGACCCGCAGAACGACCTGATGAGCGCCATCGCCCGGGCCCAGGTCGACGGGACCCTGCTGAGTGACGAGTACCTGGACGGCTCGTGGCTGCTGATCGTCTTCGCCGGCAACGACACCACCCGCAACACCCTGTCGGGCACGATGAAGCTGCTGACCGAGTTCCCCGACCAGAAGGCCCGGCTGATCGCCGACCCGTCGCTGATCGGCGGGGCGGTCAACGAGTTCATCCGCATGGTCAGCCCGGTGATCTACATGCGCCGCACGGCCACGCGGGACGCAGAGATCGCCGGCCAGGCCGTCCGCGAGGGCGAGAAGGTGGTGATGTATTACGGGGCGGCCAACCGCGACGAGGCGGTGTTCGACAAGCCCGACCAGTTGGACGTGACCCGTCCCAACGCCGACAAGCACATCGCCTTCGGCTTTGGGCCGCACGTCTGCATCGGCAAGCGGGTGGCCCAGATCCAGCTGGAGGAGGCCTATCGCCAGATCCTGGGCCGTTTCCCCGACATCCGCTGGACCGGCGAGATCGACATCGCGCCCAACAACTTCGTCCACGCGATCAGCAAGCTGGGCGTGGAGTTCACGGCCGGCGGGCGGGCCTAGGGCCGTGCTGACCCGGGGCGACGACTACCCGATCCACCAGACCGCCGAGCCGGTGGCCTATGCCGGCACCGACCGCAATTTCTACGACCGTTACTTCTTCAACGGCTACGAGAGCACAGGAGATGGCGACGCCTTCTTCGCCGCCGCGTTCGGGGTCTATCCGCACCTCAACATCGCCGACGCCGCCTTCTGCTGGATGCAGGACGGCCGCCAGGTGAACCTGCACGCCAGCCGCTGGCTAGAGATGGAGCGGATGGACCTGTCCGTCGGGCCGATCCGCATCGAGGTGCTGGAGCCGCTGCAACGCCTGAAGATCGTGGTCGAGGCCCCCGACCAAGGCCTGCGCGCCGAGGTCGTCTTCGAGGGCCGCTCGTTCCCGATCGAGGAGCCGCGCTTCACCCGCCGGATCGGGCCGCGCACCCTGCTGGACTACACCCGCCTGACCCAGAACGGCTCGTATAGCGGCTGGATCGAGCTCGACGGTCGGCGTCATGACCTGGCCGGCTTCGTCGGCACGCGCGACCGGTCCTGGGGCGTACGGCCGATCGGGGCGCGCGATCCGCAGGAGATGGCCCCTCAGGTCCTGCCGCAGTTCTTCTGGCTGTGGACCCCGTGCGCCTTTCCGGACGGCGACCTGTTCTTCCACACCAATGACGACGAGCACGGCCGGGCCTGGAACCGGCGGGCGGTCTGGGCGCCCTTGGGCTCGGAACGCGAGGGGGCGACCGACTTCGACGCGGTGGACTACGGCGTCGACTGGCGCTCGGGCACGCGGCACGCCGCGCGAGGAGCGATTCACCTGCCGGACGGCGGCGAGATCGTCATCGAGCCCCAGGCCGAGTTCTTCATGCTGGGCCTGGGCTACGGCCATCCGGTCTGGGGCCACGGGCTGAACCACGGACGACTGAAGGTCGAGCGCGAGGACCTGGTCCTGGCGGACCTGGACCGCGCCTTGCCGTTTCACCTGCACGTCCAGGCGCTGTCGAAGGTGACCTGGCGGCGGCCGGACGGCTCGACCCGGGTCGGACGCGGGGTGTTCGAGCAGCTGGCCCTCGGGCCGCACGCGCCCTCGGGCTTCACGTCGATCCTGGACATGGCCCCATGAGCGATCTGCGGGCCGGTCTGGAAGCCTATCTGACCGAGCTGTGGGGCGCGCCGACAGCGGTCACCAACCTGTCGCGGATCCCCGGCGGGGCCAGCCGAGAGACCTATCGCCTGGACGCCGACACGGGCGGCGTGGCGCGCAGCATGATCCTGCGCCGCGATCCGCCCGGCAGCCTGATCGAGACCGACCGGCGGCTGGAGTTCCTGGCCTACCGCACCGTGCACGGCCACGTGCCCGTGCCCCAGGCCATCGCCCTGGAGGAGGACGGCGGCCCGCTGGAGCGGCCGTTCTTCCTGATGGAGCGCATCGACGGGGGGACCGTGCCCTCGCCGTTCGTCTTCGATCCCTACGGCGAGCACGCTCAAGCCCTGGGCGAACAGTTCTTCACGACGCTCGGCAAGCTGGCGGCGCTGGACCACGAAGGGACGCCGATCCGCGAGGCGGCGTCCGCGCCCGCCCCCGAGGACTGCTGGCGCATCGCCCTGGATCACTGGTCCGGCGTGATCGAGGCCGACGAGCAGCATCCGCAGCCGATCGTCCGGGCCGCCATCCGTTGGCTTTATCGCCACCCGCCGCCCCCGGCTCAGCGGGTGAGCCTCGTCCATGGCGACTATCGGTCCGGCAATTTCATGCATGACGGGGCCGGGAAGATCCTCGCCATTCTCGACTGGGAGATGGCTCATCTGGGCGACCCGATCGAGGACCTGGGCTGGGCGTTCGATCCGCTGTGGAACCACTTCGACGAGGGCAAGGTGGCGGGGCTGGTCCCCCAGGCCGAGGCGATCGCCCTGTGGGAGACGGCCAGCGGCCTGACGCTCGATCCGCTGGACCTGGCCTGGTGGTCGCTGTTCAACGCCGTGAAGGGCCAGGCGATCTGGACCTCGGCGGCCAAGGAATATCGCGACGGCGGCTTCACCGATCCGATCCTGGCGATCTCGGGCTGGTACACCGCGCGGCGGCACGACCTGATCCTGGCCGACCGCCTTGCCGCTCTGGAGGGCATCTGATGACCCCGGCCCTGCCCGATATTCTGCGCGGCAATTTCATGTGCCTGGCCATTCCCGCGCCGGTGGAATCCCAGGGCGAGTTCATGACCGGCCGCGTCGGGGTGATCGCCCTGCTGTCGCTTTTGGCCGCGCAAGAGGTCGAGCGCGGGACCACCGCCCGGGTCTGGGAGAACGCGGCCATCGGCGCCGTGCTGGCGGAGGCGGCGGAGATCTATGGCGTCCAGTACGCCGAGCTCGCCTTGAGCGAGTCCGCCGACCTGTCACTGGAAGCCCTCGACGGCGCCAACGCCGCCCTGCGCCGCGGCTTGATCGCCCTGCACGAGGCGGTGGAGACAGCCGGCGACCTGGCCCGGCATCGCACGATCGTGGGGCTGTACGGCGAGATGGCCGAGCGGCGGAGATTGGACCTCCCGCCGTTGCCGGCCCGGTAAGCCTTCGCCTTCAGCTATCGCTCCAGCGTTTGTCATCCCGGACAAGCTCGGCGAAGCCGGGCGCAGATCCGGGACCGCCGGAAGCTCTGAGTTCACGCGCCGGTCCCGGATCTTCGCCTTGCGCGCTCGTCCGGGATGACAGGGTTTTTTGCTCATAACCCTTATCAGCCCTAGCCAAGTTCGCGCCACGGCCCCATCTGGCTCTGGCGGCTCAGGTTCCAGGGAGGGACGGCCGCTCACCAGGGGCCCCATGGCGATCATTTCCGTTTCCGGTCTGACCAAGACCTATGCTTCAGGCCATCAGGCCCTGAAGGCCGTCGATCTCGACATCCGCAAGGGCGAGATCTTCGCCCTGCTCGGTCCTAATGGAGCCGGCAAGACCACGCTGATCAGCATCATCTGCGGCATCGTCAATCCCAGCACCGGCACGGTCACCGCCGACGGCCACGACGTGGTCAAGGACTACCGCGCGGCCCGCACCAAGATCGGTCTGGTGCCGCAGGAGCTGAGCACCGACGCCTTCGAGACGGTCTGGGCCACCACGCGGTTCAGCCGCGGTCTGTTCGGCAAGGCCCCGAACGACGCCTATATCGAGAAGGTGCTGCGCGACCTGTCGCTGTGGGACAAGAAGGACGCCAAGATCATGACGCTGTCGGGCGGCATGAAGCGGCGGGTGATGATCGCCAAGGCCCTGAGCCACGAGCCGACCATCCTGTTCCTGGACGAGCCCAGCGCCGGCGTCGACGTCGAGCTGCGCCGCGACATGTGGGAGATGGTCCGGGGCCTGCGCGAGAGCGGCGTCACCATCATCCTGACCACCCACTATATCGAGGAGGCCGAGGAGATGGCCGACCGGATCGGGGTGATCAGCAAGGGCGAGATCATCCTGGTCGAGGACAAGGACGTGCTCATGCGCAAGCTGGGCAAGAAGCAACTGACCCTGCAGCTGCAGAGCCCGATGGAGACGATCCCAGCCAAGCTGTCGGACTACGCCCTGGAGCTGAGCAAGGACGGGACCGAACTGGTCTACACCTTCGACGCCCAGGCCGAGGAGACCGGCATCGCCGGCCTGCTGCGCCGCCTCGGCGAGGAAGGCGTGGACTTCAAGGACCTGCACACCAGCCAATCCTCGCTGGAAGAGATCTTCGTCAGCCTGGTGAGGGACGCGAAATGAACCTTTACGCCATCCAGTCCATCTACCGTTTCGAGATGGCCCGCTGGTTCCGCACCCTGGCCCAGAGCGTGATCTCGCCGGTGCTGTCGACCAGCCTCTATTTCGTGGTGTTCGGCTCGGCGATCGGCTCGCGCATGCAGGCCATCGACGGAGTCAGCTACGCGGCCTTCATCATCCCGGGCCTGGTCATGCTGTCGCTGCTGGGCGAGAGCATCTCCAACGCCTCGTTCGGCATCTACATGCCCAAGTGGGCGGGCACGATCTACGAGCTGTTGTCGGCGCCGGTTTCCTGGATCGAGACGGTGATCGGCTATGTCGGGGCGGCGGCGACCAAGTCGGTGTGCCTGGGCCTGCTGATCCTGGCCACGGCTCGGCTGTTCGTGGCCTACGAGATCGCCCATCCGTTCTGGATGCTGGGCTTTCTGGTTCTGACCGCCATCACCTTCAGCCTGTTCGGCTTCGTGATCGGCGTCTGGGCCACCGATTTCCAGAAGCTGCAGATCGTGCCGATGCTGGTGGTCACGCCGCTGACCTTCCTGGGCGGCAGCTTCTACTCGATCAGCATGCTGCCGCCGATCTGGCAGAAGATCACCCTGTTCAACCCGGTGGTCTATCTGGTCAGCGGCTTCCGCTGGAGCTTCTACGGCGTCTCGGACCTCAATCCGATCGTCAGCTTCGGCGCGACGCTGTGCTTCCTGGCGGCGTGCCTGACCGCGGTGTGGTGGGTGTTCAAGACCGGTTACCGGCTGAAGGTCTAGGACGACGAGGGGGACACACACTCGCTCCAAGGCCTCGCCAGCTTGGCGAAGAGCTTGCCGCGAGTGTGTGTCCCCCCTCTTCGCGCGCGGCCTCACCGAACCGTCAGCACCGCGCCGTCGACAGCCACGACCAGCACCTTCTGACCGGCGGCCGGCGGCGCGCCGTCGGGGGCGACGGCCGCCCATTCCTTGCCGTCGACGAACACCCGGCCCCGGCCGTTGTGAAAGCCGTCCAGCACCTCGCCATCGCGGCCGACCAGGCGCAGCGACGGGTCGTTGAGGTCGGGGTTGTCGGCGTCCAGCACCGGTCGCAGGAACCGCCGGGCCAGATAGGTCGTGGCGATGGTCAGCACGGCGAACACGCCCAGCTCGATGGGCGGGCCGGGCGCGGCGGCCAGGGTCAGCAGCCCCACCAGGAAGGCGCTGGCGGCCGGCCACAGAAGCCAGCCGGTGCCAGTGGCCACCTCGACGGCCAGGAAGATCGCCGCGACCGCCAGCCAGACCCAGAACGGATGGGTCGCATAGAACAGCATCAGGCCGTGCATGGCGTCAGGCTCCGCGTTTCGGGGTCGGCGGGACGGCGGGCCGCACCGCGCCGTCGTCGCCGCCCAGGGTCTTCACCAGCTGGGCCACGCCGGCCACCGTGCCGGTCAGGCCGGCGAAGTCGGCCGGCACGATGACCGTCTTCTGCTGCGGGCTACGCGCCAGCTCGCCGAACGCTTCGACGTACTTCTGGGCGATGAAGTAGTTGATGGCGTTGACGTCGCCCTTGGAGATGGCCTCCGAGACGAAGGCCGTCGCCTTGGCCTCGGCCTCGGCCTCGCGCTCGCGGGCTTCGGCGTCGCGGAAGGCGGCTTCGCGCCGGCCCTCGGCCTGCAGGATGGCCGACTGCTTCTGGCCCTCGGCGCGGGCGATCTGGGCCTGCTTCTCGCCCTCGGCCTCGGTGATCACGGCGCGGCGCTCGCGCTCGGCCTTCATCTGGCGGGCCATGGCGTTGGTGATGTCGGCCGGCGGCGTCAGGTCCTTGATCTCGATCCGCGCCACCTTGACCCCCCAGGGGCCGGTGGCGTGATCGATGGTCGACAGCAGCCGGGTGTTGATCTGGTCGCGCTGGGACAGGACCTCGTCCAGCTCCATCGAGCCGACCACCGTGCGCAGGTTGGTCTGGGCCAGCTGGGTGATGGCGTACATCAGGTTGTCGACGCGGTAGGCCGCCTGCGCGGCGTCCATCACCTGGATGAAGACGATGGCGTCGACCTTCACCGAGACGTTGTCCTTGGTGATGACCTCCTGCTGGGGGACGTCGAGCACCTGCTCCATCATGTTCACCCGCCGGCCGATGCTCTCGACGAACGGGGTCAGGATGCTGATGCCGGGCTTCAGCGTGCGGGTGTAGCGGCCGAACCGCTCGACGGTGAACTCGCGGCCCTGCGGCACGATCTTGATGACGTTGAAGACGAACAGGAACGCCAGCACGACCAGCACCAGCGCGACGACGGAAAACAGCACGGCGAACGCCTCCCACAACCGATGGAAGAGACTCTAGCGCGTGGCTCAGTTGTCCGCCACGGTTTCCGGCGGCGCTTGATCGGCGGGCTGCCGATCGGCGGGCGGGCGGGTCCGCATCGACTGGGCCAGCTTGCCGGCCAGGGCCTGGCCCTTGCGGGCCGTCTGCTGCTGGGCCTGGCGGATCGTCTCGTCGCAGCTGGCGAACTGCCCCTGGCGCGCCGCGAAGCCATTGTTGAACCGCTCGCGCAGTTGGGCGTCGAAGGCCGGGTCGGCCTTCTCGACCTCGGTCAGCCGCGCCATGCGCGAGCGCCAGTACTGATCGTCCATGCCCTCGCAGACCTGCCGCAGGGCGTGGCTCTCGCCCAGGGTGAAGGCCAGGTCCAGCAGCTTCTGGCGTTCGGCGGGGTCGCGATCCTGGGCCCGCACCAATCCGGCCGGCGCCAGGAGCGCCAAGGCGAGGGCAAGAGCGGTCAAGGCGTTGGCCGGCAAGCGTTTCATGGGCCGCACTATCCCTGGCGCAGGCGTTCCTGTCACCGTCCGGCTCGCCCTAGGCCGCTTCCGTGGCCGAACCAAGACTCCGATAGGCCTTGCGAAAGCCACGGATCGGAGCGACCCTGTGGATAACGTGGGGAACAACACGCGCAGGGAGGTCATCATGGCTGAAGTGCACTATGGCGTCATCCGGACGGGGGAGACCTGGGCGATCATCGGCGACCAGCTCCGGGTCGGCGCCTACGCCACCCGCCGCCAGGCCGAGACCGCGGCCCACCGCCTCGCCGAACAGGCCACGGGCGTCGGCCTGCCGGTCCGCCTGCACCTGCAGGACGACAGCGGACAGCTGCACAAGCCGACGCTGCTGAGCTGAGACATTTCGGACGGTCCTAGGCCGTCACCCCGGACAGCGCACCGCGCCGATCCGGCACGACGCCTGGGCTCGGCGCTGCAGAACTTTGCTTCGCCACGTCCGGATGACATCCTTTGACATGCGGTCCGCGCCGCCGCGACCAAGGCGTGAATTGACGATCAGCGCCGCGGCCTGAACAGCGCCTGCCTGCAGCCAAGCGTCGCCGGGCGAGGAACCTTGGCCGGAAGGAAACTGATCGCCCCGTCGCGCGCTTTGTTATGGAAAAGCTTGGCTGTCTTTCAGGAGGCGAAAATGGCCGACACCGCAGAAATAGGCGTCGTGGGCACGGTGTTGCCGCCCGGCTGCACGGGAAACCGACTGCTGGCCGCCCTGCGTCCCAACGACGTTGCGATGCTGGCCCCGCACCTGTCGCCGGTCACCCTGGCCACCGGCGCGACCCTGTTCGACGCGGGCGAGGACGTCGTCAGCACCGTCCTGCCCTGCTATTCGACCATGGTCTCGCTGCTGGTCGTCACCCGCGACGGCGACGAGATCGAGGTCGCCTCGATCGGCCGCGAGGGCGCGATCGGCGGCATCGTCAGCGCGGGCTTCAAGCCCGCCTATGGCCGCGCCGTGGTCCGCATTCCCGGCGCCGCCCTGAGCATCCCCACCGCCAGGCTGGAGGACGCCAAGCTGCGCTCGCCGGCCTTGGCCGACCTGTTCGCGCGCTACGCCGACGTGCTGCTGGCCCAGATGATGCAGTCCTCGGCCTGTAACGCCCTGCACAGCATCGACCAGCGCATGTGCCGCTGGCTGCTGTCGACCTACGACCGGGCCAACGACACCACCATCCGCCTGACCCAGGAGGCCCTGGCCGACATGCTGGGCGTGCAGCGCACGACCGTCACCGCCGTCGCCAAGGCCCTGCAGGACGAGGGCTTGATCCGCACGGGCCGCGGCCGGATCGAGATCCTCGACCAGCCCAGGCTGGAGCGACGGGCCTGCGAGTGCCACGCCCAGGTGGAGGCGCACTTCCAGCGCATGCTGCCGGAGGTGAAGACGTAGGGCGTTTGGGCGGCTAGCACTTGCCCCCTACGGGTCTTCGGCCGTCTTCCCCCACAGGGGGAAGAGCCTTCTTTGCAGACACAACGCGAGGCTCCGCCCCCTATGGGGGCGGACAGGCGGCGAAGCCGCCAGGTGGGGGCAAGTGGGTGAGCCACTAACCTCGCAACCTGGCCACCCGTCCGATCGCCGCCTCCGCCTCGTCCATGATCCGGGCGACGATCTCGCCCGCCGGCAGCACGTCGCGGATCCCGCCGGCGCTCTGCCCCATGGCGAAACAGGACCGGTCCGGGTCCAGCCCCTCGATCTGGCCGCCGATGCCGCCCATGGCTCCGGCCTGGATCGAGACCATGGCCTGTTGCGGGAAGGGCTGGATGTCGGCCGCTCGCGACTCCCAGTCGTCGACCCAGGCGTTCTTGCGCACCCGCATCGGCTTGCCCGAATAGGATCGGGTGCGGACGGTGTCCTCGTCGGCCGCCTCGACCACCGCCTGGCGGTAAAGATGGCCGGCATGGGCCTCGCTCGAGGCGATGAACCGGGTGCCCATCCAGACCCCCTGGGCGCCGAGCGCCAGGGCCGCCGCCAGGCCGCGCCCGTCGAACAGCCCGCCGGCGGCGATCACCGGGATGTCGACGGCGTCCACGGCCTGGGCCACCAGCGGCAGGGTGCCGACCAGACCGGTGTGCCCCCCGCCCTCGCCGCCCTGGCAGATCACCGCGTCGCAGCCGGCCGCCTGGGCCTTGACCGCGTGCTTGACGGCCCCGCAGACCACCATGACCTTAAGCCCCGCGTGCTTCAGGCGCGCGATGATCGGCGACGGCACGCCCAGGCCGGCGACGAAGCTGCTGGCCCCGCCCTCGATGATGATCTCGACGGCCGAGGTCAGGGCGTCGGGCGTGGCGGCCAGCAGGTCGACGCCGAACGGCCGGTCGGTCAGGTCGCGCACTTGCGCCATCTGCAGGCGGATGAAGTCCGGGCTGGTCCCGGCCATGCCCAGCACGCCATAGCCGCCGGCGTTCGAGACCGCCGCCGCCAGCGGGGCGTAGGAGACCCCGCCCATGCCGGCCAGCAGGATCGGATGCTCGATGCCGAGCAGGTCGCACAGGGGGGTGCGCAGGGCCATTGGGTTTCCTCCCGGATTTCGGGGAGGATGGGCGCGGTCAGGCGGGGTGCAAAGCGTGCCGCGAGGGCAGGCTGCGCGCGGTGATCAGTCCCGCCGCAGGACGTCCGGCTGGGCTTCGGCTTCCGACGTCCAGAAACAGGCCGCCATCGAGGTCAGGATCATCGCGATCAGGGCCAGCATGCCTCTGGGCGGGGCTAGGCCCATGACGTCTTGCGGAGTCATCGTCGTTTCCTCTGGCGACGCCCGGATCTGACGCCCGGGCTATCGACAAGGGAAGCTTCTCACCGGCCCGAAGGTTCCGCAAGCCCCTTGTTTTCGCAGGGGAATTCTTGGACCAAACCGTCCAGCTTTCATCCGGCTTCAGAAGATCGAATAGGCCCCGTCGATCACGAAGGTGTCGCCCGAATGGTAGCTGGACGCCCCGGACGCCAGATAGACGGCGATGCCGCCGAAATCGGCCGGCTCGCCCCAACGCCGGGCCGGGACGCGGGGGATGACCTTCTCGGCGAAGGCGGGGTTGTCCTGGGCGCCCTGGGTCATGTCCGTGGCGATCCAGCCGGGCAGGATGGCGTTGGCCCGCACCCCGTAACGGGCGTGCTCGACGGCGACCGACTTCATCATCGAGATCACCGCCCCCTTGGTCGCGGCATAGGCCTGGTTGCGGGCCGCGCCCTCGATGGCGGCCAGCGAGGCGACGCCGACGATCGAGCCGCCCGGATCGCCGCCCTTGGCCCGCTCGACCATGTGGCGGCAGGCCTCGCGGAAGGTGAAGAACACCCCGTCCAGATTGACCGCCAGGATCTTGCGATACGTCTCGGTCTGCATCTCCACGAAACTGGGCGCGCCATAGCCTACGCCGGCGTTGGCGAACACGCTGTCGACCCGGCCCATGGCGGCGACGGCCTCTTCCATGCCCTCGCGGACCTGATCTTCCTGGCTGACGTCGACCACCTGGGCCTTCACGCGGGTCCCGTGCTTGAGGAGTTCGGCCTCGGCGGCCTGATTGCGCTCGGCGTTGCTGCCCCAGATGACAATGTCGGCGCCCGCCTGGGCCAGGGCGCTGGCCATGCCCAGGCCGATGCCGCGATTACCGCCGGTGACGAGGGCCGTGCGGCCGGTCAGGTCGAAGGGTTGGTAGGCCATGGCGTCTCGCTCCCGGGCGTTCTTTTGGCGAACATTTGTTTGAGAGGAGCGGTTGGCGGGGGCTGCGTCAAGGCCGAGTCCGCCCCCTAAGGCGGAGGCAAGGGCGCGCGCTACAGCCCAAACCGCCTGAACGTCTCGGCGATCACCTCGCGGGTCACGTCCCACTCGACCAGCGCCAGCGCCTCGTCCAGCGACACGAACCGGGCCTCGGCCGCGTCGTCGCCGGCCACCGGTTCGCCCGAGATCCACCGGGCGGCGTAGTCGATCATCACATAGTGCCGCGTCGTCTCGCCCGTCGTGCGCGAGGTGAACAGGCCGTCGACGACATCGACCAGGCCCAGCAGCTGCGCCTGCACGCCCGTCTCCTCCGCCAGTTCGCGCAGGGCGGCGGCCGTCGTGGTCTCGCCGCGCTCGAGGCGGCCGCCGGGCAGGCTCCATTGGCCCAGGCGCGGCGGAGTCCCGCGCTTGATCAGCAGCACCCGGTCGCCGCGCAGGCAGATCACGCCGACGGTGGCGACGGGATATTGAGCTGAGCCGGAAGACATGGGCGTGAGATACGCTCCGTTCGGGCCGCGTCAAGCAAGTGGGATGTTCGCTCTCAAAAGTCTGTCATCCCGGACAAGCGCGCAGCGCGCCGATCCGGGATGACAATCGATTTTGGAAGAGCAGCCTCACGGAAACCCCGCCCTCAGATCCAGGCTCGAGCTCACCCCGACCTGGGTCAGGCAATGGCCCAGCCAGTCGTCCGCCGCCTTGCGCCCGCGTTCGCGCAGGTCGGTCAGGAAGCTCCATTCGGTGTCGAACTTGCTGCCCAGCGACAGGTCGGCCAGGGCCTTGTCGGCGGTGATGGCGTGCATCAGCATCTTGCGGTAGCGGCCGCGGGCGTTGTCCTTCAGCAGCCCCTCGTCCAGCAGCTTCTGCACGAAGCCGATGGCCCGCAGCTCGCTGGCCAGGGCGGCGTTGAAGGTGATCTCGTTGAGCCGGTCCATGATCTCGCCCGGGGTCTTGGGGGTCTCCTCGCGGACGAACGGGTTGAGGCTGACCAGCAGGATGTCGTCGGGCGTGTCGTCGTAGAACAGCGGCCACAGCGGCGGATTGGCCAGGAACCCGCCGTCCCAATAGGGCTCGCCATCGATCTCGACCGCCTGGAACACCTGGGGCAGGCAGGCGCTGGCCATGATGTGGCGGGCGGTCAGCTCCGTCTCGCGGAACACCTTGGCCTTGCTGGTCCGCACCTGGGTGGCGGCGATGTAGAGCTTGATCGGCGAGCGCTCGCGCAGGGCCTTGAAGTCGATCTCGCCTTCCAGGGCGTCGTGCAGCGGGTTCAGGTTGAACGGATTGAACTCGTAGGGACTCATCGACAGGGCGAAGGTCTCGGCCAGCCGCCAGCCGGGGCTGTTCTTGATCCAGTCCGCGCCGCCGGAAAAGGCGCTGGTCCAGATGCTGGTGTCGCCGAACACGTTGCGGCCGCCGTTGCGGTTGACCTGTTTCCAGAAGCGCTCCAGCCGGGTCTTGGCGCCCTCCCGCCCCCCGTCGATCAGGCCCTGGGCCAGGCAGACAGCGTTCATCGCCCCGGCCGAGGCGGCGGTCACCGCCCGGATTTCGAGGTCTTCTTCCTCGAGCAGCCGGTCCAGCACGCCCCACTCGAACGCCCCGTGCGAACCGCCGCCCTGCAGGGCCAGGGCGAGCGGCTTGGGCCCGGAGACCTTCTTCTTGAACGGACCGATGGGCATGGATGGCTCCGTCAGACGACCGGGGACATGCCCTCGCGGCGTGTCCCCATCAAAGAGCGCCGCGCCCGGTCAGGGGACACGCCGCGAGGGCATGTCCCCGGCCGCTACTGCGCCGTCCAGCCGCCGTCGATGCTGAAGGCCGAGCCGTTGGCCGAGGCGCCGGCGTCGGAGACCAGGTACAGCAGCAGCCCGTTCAACTGCTCGAAGGTGACGAACTGCTTGGTCGGCTGGGCGGCCAGGATGACGTCCTTCATCACCGCCTCTTCCGAGACGCCCCGCGCCTTGGCCTGATCCGCGATCTGGGCCTCGACCAGGGGAGTCTTCACGAACCCCGGGCAGATGGCGTTGCAGGTGACGCCGAAGGTGGCCAGTTCCAGCGCGGCGGTCTTGGTCAGGCCGACTATGCCGTGCTTGGCGGCCACATAGGCGGCCTTGAACGGCGAGGCGACCAGGCCGTGGGCCGAGGCGATGTTGACGATGCGCCCGCGTCCCTGCTCCTTCATGATCGGGATGGCCGCCCGGGTGGCGTGGAAGGCCGACGACAGATTGATGGCGATGATCAGGTCCCACTGGTCGATCGGGAAGTCCTCGATCGGGGCCACGTGCTGGACGCCGGCGTTGTTGATCAGGATGTCCAGCTCGCCGAATTCGGCCTTGGCGGCGGCGACCATATCGGTGATCTGGCCCGGCTTGGTCATGTCGGCGCCGTTGTAGAGCACCTCGACGCCGTGCCTTTCAGCCAGTTCGGCGCGGGTCTTCTCGATGGCGGTCATCTCGCCCAGGCCGTTGAGGACGATATTGACGCCTTGCGCCGCGAGGGCGTCGGCCATGGCGTGGCCGATGCCGCTGGTCGAACCGGTCACGATGGCGACCTGTCCCTGCAAACCGAAATCCACGGCCATTCGGCGTCTCCCTGCGTTCAGCGCCCCGTCACGCCTTAGCATGCTGCAACGCAGCATGCATCTCGCTGTTGCGATCAGCGAGCGCCTATAAATTCATCGGTAGATGAATTCAGGGCTGGAGGCGAGCAAAAACCCAGTCGGCCGGCGTGGAGAGGTCGGCGCGGTACTTGTAGCCGTCCAGGTCGAACGCCTTGAGGTCGGCGGCCTTGTCGATGCGATTGTCGATGGCGAAGCGCGCCATGCGGCCGCGGGCCTTCTTGGCGAAGAAGCCCAGCACCCGCAGGGCGTTGCCCTTCTCTTCCTTGAAGTGGCAGGTCACGGTCGGCAGCTTCAGGGCCTTGGCGTCGACGGCCCCGAAATATTCCTGGCTGGCCAGATTCACCAGGGTCGGGTCGGCGTGGTCCTTGGCCGCGGCGTTCAGGGTCTTGGCGATGGTCTCGCCCCAGAAGTCATAGAGGTTGGAGCCCTTCTTGGTCTTCAGGCGCGTTCCCATCTCCAGGCGGTAGGCCTGCAGGGCGTCCAGCGGCCGCAGCACGCCGTACAGGCCGGACAGGATGCGCAGGTGGTCCTGCGCCCAGTCCAGGGCGGGACGGTCGAGTTCCCTCGCGTTGAGGCCGGCATAGACGTCGCCGTTGAAGGCGATCACCGCCTGCAGCCCCTCCTCGACCTGGGCGTCGAAGGCTTGAAAACGGCCGTGGTTCAGCTCGGCCAGCTTTTCGGAGATGTGCATCAGGCGGCGCAGGTCGGCGGCGGTCAGCTTGCGCGTCACCTTGGCCAGTTCGGCGATCTGCGGCTTCAGCTCGGGCGTGGTGAGCGGCAGCACCTGGTCGGGCGCGGTGAAGTCCAGCGACTTGGCGGGGGAGATGACCATCAGCATGGCCGTGCAGATAGAGGCTTGGGACGGCGGCGGCTAGTGTGGCGCTGGACAATGGCGCTGCTCGCCGCGATGTTGCCGACAGTAAAGCTTTGGGGGACGGCATGATCGATTTCGGAGCGGCCCGGCGTACGGCGGGGCTGATGGCGGCGTGCGTCGCGGTGATCGCCTTGGCCAGTTGCAAGGCGCCCGCGCTGGACCCCGAGACCGACGCCGTGGCCCGCGCGGTCTACAGCGACCTGAGGACCCACTCTCCCGCGGTGAAGGCGAAGCTGGCCCCGGAGCTTACGACCCCGACGACTGACGCCGAAATCGCCAAGGTGGAGGCGTATATCCCCTCGGGCGAGCCTAGCCTGGGGAAGGCCGTGGGCTGGAACTACGTGTCCATGGTCGGCCAGGGTAAGACAGCCGCCCTGAATCACGAGTACGACTACCCGGGCAAGGTCGTCTTGGCCCAGGTATCGCTAAAGCGCCCTGAAGGCGCCAAGACCTGGACGGTTACGGGCTTCCACGTTCAGACCGCCACGACGCAGGAGCTCAAGGCCCTTGAGTTCTCTATGATCGGAAAATCCTCCACCCACTACGTCTTCCTGGCGACGATGGTCGCCAGTTTAGGTCTGATGCTTGCCGCTGCGCTCAAGGTGATCCGCACCCCAGGCCTTAAGCGCAAATGGCTGTGGATAATCGCCTCCGCCTTCTGCGTCCTGGGCTTCCAGATCAACTGGTTCAACGGCGCGGTAACCTGGAAATTGAACTTCGGACTGATAAACGCCGGCGTGCTGAACGGGACGTCGCGTTTCGATCCTTGGATCCTGTTCTTCTCGCTGCCCTTGGGCGCGATCTTGATTCTGGCCGGTGTCTGGGCCAAGCCCATGGCCGCTCCGCCGGTAAACACCGCGCTCTGATGCCCGCTACCCTTCCCGCCGCCTTGGGCCTCCTCGCCGCCCTCGTTTCCCCGCTGGTAATGTGCGTGGCCCTGTTCCTGGTGATCCGCACGCCAGGGCTGAAGTGGCGCATCGCCTGGGCGGTGCTGTGCTTTGTCGGGGTCGGGGCGTTCTGGTTGCGAGCCTCGGACGGCGCGTGGGGCTTCGTGCCAGCCGCGATCAACATTCTGGGGACAGGCCAGCAGGCGGGGTTCTTCAAGACCTCGATCCCGCTCGGCGCCCTGGTCTCGATGTTCATCTGCGTCAGCGTTCGCAGAGCCCGCCTAAAGGCGGCGGCGCGTAGGCAGATTGATCACGCCTAGAACAACACGCGCGGGTTCATGATCCGCTTGGGGTCCAGCGCCGCGCGGACCGCGCGCAGGGCCTCGACCTCGACGGCGCTCTTGTAGCGCAGGGCCTCGAGCGACTTCATCGCCCCCAGGCCGTGCTCGGCGCTGATCGAGCCGTTCATCGAGGCGACGATGTCGTGGACGACCCGCGCGCCCTCGTCGCGCAGGGCGTCGTGGGGGGCGTCCGCGGCGCCGTCGGCCCGCAGCACGTCGTAGTGCACATTGCCGTCGCCGACGTGGCCGAACGCCACCACCCGCGCGCCCAGCCAGCGGCTCTCGACCGCCGCCGTGGCCTGGTCGATGAAGTCGGCGACCTTGGAGACTGGGACGGAAACGTCGTGCTTCCAGGCCGCGCCCTCGGGCTTCTGGCCGCCGGACTGGTTCTCGCGCACCGCCCAGAAGGCGTGGGCCTGGGCGTCGGACTGGGCGACCGCGGCGTCCTGGATCAGACCGGTTTCCAGCGCGCCCGCCAGCAAGCGCTCCATGGCCGCCTCGGCCGCGCCGGGCTCGCCCGAGGCGGTCTCGATCAGGACGTACCAGGGATGCGTCGCCTCCAACGGCTCGCGCAGGCCCGGTATGTGCTTGAGCGCGAAGGCCACGCCCAGGCGGCTCATCAGCTCGAAGGCCTCGATCGCGCCGCCGGTCTCGTCCTTGGCGCGGGCCAGCAGGGCGATGGCGTCATGCGGCGTGGCGACGGCGGCGACGGCCACGCAGCGCGAGGCCAGCAGCGGATGGAGCTTGAGGCTGGCGGCGGTGATGATCCCCAGCGTGCCCTCGGCCCCGATCAGCAGGTGCTTGAGGTCGTAGCCGGTGTTGTCCTTGCGCAGGCGCTTGAGGCCGTTCCAGACCTCGCCGTTGGGCAGCACCGCCTCGATCCCCAGGATCTGGTCGCGCATCACGCCGTAGCGCAGCACCGCCGTACCGCCGGCGTTGGTCGAGGCCAGGCCGCCGATGGTGCAGGATCCCTCCGACGCCAGGCTCAGCGGGAAGCGGCGGTTGACGCCCAGGGCGACCTCATGGGCCCTGGCCAGGGTGACCCCGGCCTCCAGCACCATCACGTCGTCGAAGGCGTCGACGTCGCGCACGGCCGTCAGCTTCTCGGTGGACAGCAGGATCTCGCCCTGTGGGATCTGGCCGGCGACCAGGCCCGTATTGCCGCCCTGCGGGGTAATCGCCACGCCCTCGGCCGCGCAGATGCCGACCACCGCCGACACCTGTTCGACGTTGCGCGGCAGGGCCAGCAGCGGCGTCTCGCCGGTCCATCGGCCGCGCCACTCCTGCAGCTTGGGCGCCAGCCGGTCGGGGTCCTGGCTCCATCCGCCCTCGCCGAGCACGGCCTTGAGGCGGGAGACGACGTCTGCGGGAACGGGCTTGGTCATGGGCGCCAAGGATACGCCTCGCGGGCCGAGGCTGTCAGTAGATACCGTGGACGCCTAGTCCGCCGCCGGGTCGGGCATGCCGCGAACGTCGCGCCAGTATTCCTCGCGCACGTCGTCGTCGATCACCGGCGGGTCGCCTGCGCCTTTGTACAGCCGGTCATCGCCGCCCTTGCGGGCCTTGGCGATCCAGAAGGGCTGGCCTGTTTCCGCATCGCTGAAATTGGCCTTCAGGCCCGAGTTGCGCAGCGCCTCGAACGTGCGGCCCCCGTAATAGAGGGTCTCTCCGGTCTTGGAGAGCCGGACGCGCCCGATCCTTGCCGGCCCGTTGAGGCCCTTGGACTTGTCTTCGAGATACATGATGCGGAATTTCATCGGCCCTTATCCCACGAACCCGGCCGCCCGTCTCAGGCGGTCGTTGATCGCCTCGCCCAGGCCCTCGTCGGGGATCGGCGCGACAGCGATGCCGACGGGCTTGGTCCGGTCCGCGGCCCGCAGCAAGGCGAACAGGTTCGCCGCCGCCTCGGCCAGGTCGCCCGAGGGGCTGAGGTTGAAGACGCCCTCCCCGTCCGGCCAGGGTCCAAAGGCCAGGAACGCCTCGCCCGCCTCGGGCGCGATCGCTTCGATCCGCACCGGGGCGTCCGGGGCGTAGTGCAGGGCCAGGCGGCCGGGCGAGCGCTTGGCGTCGTTGTCCGCCTCGGCCAGCGGGCCGACCACGGCTTCCAGTTGGGCGCGGGTGACGGCGCCGGGACGCAGCAGGCGGACGGGACCGTCGAGCACGGCGACGACGGTGCTTTCCAGACCGACCGCGCACGGCCCCCCGTCCAGGGCGGCGGCGGCCTTGTCGCCCGTCTCGGCGAAGGCGTCGGCGAAGGTGGTCGGGCTGGGCCGGCCCGAGCGGTTGGCCGAGGGGGCGACCACGGGCCCGCCGAACGCCGCCAGCACGGCGCGCGACAGCGGATGGCCCGGCACCCGGATGGCCACGGTGTCGAGCCCGGCGCGAGCCAGGTCGCAGACGGCGGCGGTGTCGCGGACCGGGGCGACGATGGTCAGTGGACCGGGCCAGAAGGCCTCGGCCAGGGCGCGGGCGCGGTCGTCGAAGACCGCGATGCGCGCGGCGGTCTCGGCGTCGTGAACGTGGGCGATCAGCGGGTTGAACCGCGGCCGGCCCTTGGCCTCGAAGATCGCCGCGACCGCCGTGGGGTTCGAGGCGTCGGCGCCCAGGCCGTAGACGGTCTCGGTCGGCAGCAGCACCAGGCCGCCGTCGCCGAGAGCCCGCGCGGCGGCCGCTACTTCTTCTTGGCCGTGATGGCGAAGCTGACCTTCACCTTGCCGCCGATCTGATCCGTAGACGCCCATTCGCCCTGTCCAACCCCGAACGCCGTCCGGTCCAGGGTGGTTACACCGCGCGCCGTGGCCGTGTCGCCGTCGATCTTCAGGGTGAAGGGCAGGCTGAGCGGCTTCTTGACGCCGCGCAGGTCCAGCGTCCCGTCGGCCACGAACCTGCCGTCGCCGGTCTTGCGGAACTTGCTGGCCGTGAAGGTCGCCCTCGGATGGGCCGCCGTGGCGAAGAAGTCGTCGCTGGGCAGGCTGGAGTCGCGCTGGTCGTCGCCGGTGGCGGCCGAGCTCATGTCGATGCTGACGGCCAGCTTCGAGCGGTCCAGGGCCTCGGGCGAAAACAGGATGTCGGCGGTCCAGCGCTTGAACTGGCCCTCGATCGCGTCCCCGGCCCAGGTGGCCGAGAAGTTCAGGGTCGAGCCCTTGGCCACCGCCCAGGCGACCGGATCCTTCAGCGCCTTGTCCGGTTCCGCCGGCGCGACCGGCTCCGTTCCCGCGGCCGGCGGCGTCAGAGGGGTCGGGGCGGCGGTCGCCGCCTCGGCCGGCGTGGCGGGTTCGGCGCTGGGCGTGCCGGCCTGGACGTCGGCGATGTCGGCCGGCGCGGCGGGGGCCGCGTGCTTCACCGCCGGCCTGTAGAGGTAGCCTGCGGCGACCACGGCGATCAGGCCGGCGGCGGCCAGCCAGGCGCGCGGCTCCTTGAAGCCCGGCTTGGCGCCTGGCGCCATGTGGCCCAGCACCGCGTCGCGGTCGAGGATCTGGTGCTTGGCCACCGCGCCCAGGTGCAGGGCCAGCAGCAGATAGGTGGTCTTGACCAGCAGGCCGTGACCGTTCTCGCCGATCTCGTGCCACAGGTGCTTGGGACCGGCCGCCAACTCGGGCAGGCCCGGAATGTGCGGCCAGGGCACGACGCCGTAGAGGACGGTCGGGATGGTCAGCTTGCTGGTCGAGACCATGATCCAGCCGGTGATCGGCAGGCCGATCATGATCACGTAGAACGCCCAGTGCACGACCTTGGAGACGATCCGCTCCCAGCGCGGCTGATCGATCAGGACCAGGGGCGCGGGATTGAACAGCCGCCACGCCAGGCGCGCCAGGCTGAGCAGCAGGATCGTGATGCCGATCGACTTGTGCAGTTGGAAGATGGCGTAGGTGGCGGGCCCCTTGGCCTCGTCGCCCATCCGCCAGCCCAGGATGATCTGGAAGATGATGGCGGCGGCGATCAGCCAGTGCAGGATGATCGCCACCGTCGTGTAGCGCGTGCGGGGAAGACCCGCCGCCGAAGGGGTCTTGATAGGCGCTTCGGCGGTCATGGTCGTCCTCGTCTCAAGTTCTGCGTCTTGTTCTGGCTGAAGTTGTTCGTTTGAGAACTTCCATCAACCTCCGTTTTCCCGGCGACGGCCGGGACCCAGATTCATCCAGAGCGTCTCTGGGCTTCACCTGGGCCCCGGCCTTCGCTGGGGAGACGGGGATGGGAGGGCTTCCAGTTGCTCACCTGAAACCGCCCCACAACCCTTACTTCTTCGGATTGAACTCGGCTTCGATCAGCAGGTCCACGTCGTCGCTGACCATCGGCACCAGGTGGGTGAACCCGAAGTCCGAGCGCTTGATCTTGCCGGTGGCCGAGAAGCCCATGATCTGCGAGCCGAACGGGGTCTTGGCGTAGCCGTTGTACTTGACGTCCAGGGTGACCGGCTTGGTCACGCCGCGGAAGGTCAGGTCGCCGGTCAGCTTGCCGGGCTCGACCTTCGTCGAGACGAAGGTGATCTTCGGATACTGGGCGGCGTTGAAGAACTTCGGATCCGTGCCGATTTCCTTGTTGAAGTCCGGCAGGCCGGTGTCGACCGACGCGGCGTCGATGGTGATCGAGACCTTGGTGTCCAGCGGCTTGGCGGGATCGTAGGCGTAGGAGCCGTCGATCGCGCCCTGGGCGAAGCGGAAGGTGTAGTGCGACGTGCCGAAGTGCACGACCTTCATGGTCACGCTGGCGTGACGCTTGTCGAGCGTCCAGGTCCCGGCCGGGGCCTGGGCCGGATCGGTGGCGACCTGGGCGGAAGCGACGGCCGGCAGAACGGCGACGGGCGCGGCCAGGAGGGCCCCGACCAGAAGGGCGGAGGCGAAGCGGCGGCTCATGGGAACAGTCTCCAAACTGCAATAGTTGTAGTTGCTGATACCCCAACTTAGGAAGCTTGGCCCGGGGCGGAAGGGATCGCGCTTCACGAAGCCGTGATCGCTTCGGCTTTGCACGGTGCGCCGCAGCATCTAAACGAAGTTCAGTTGAGTTGAGCCCGCCAGATCGGACCCGTCCCATGACCTACCGCGCGCCCGTCCGCGACCTCGCCTTCGCCCTGAGACACGTGGCCGGCTTCGATCGCCTGGCCGCCGCCTTTCCGGAGGCCGACGCCGACACCGTCGAGGCTGTTCTGCAGGCGGCGGGCGTGTTCGCCGCCGAGGTCCTGGCGCCGCTCAACCGCGCCGGCGACCTAGTCGGCGCGAAACTCGAGAATGGCGTGGTGCGCACCGCGCCCGGCTTCGCCGACGCCTATCGACAGTTCGCCCAGGACGGGTGGACCAGCCTGGCGGCCGCGCCCGAACACGGCGGCCAGGGCCTGCCCAAGACGCTGGAGGTTGCGGTGCTGGAAATGGTCCAGGCCGCCAACATGGCGTTCGGCCTGTGCCCGATGCTGAGCCTGGGGGCCATCGAGGCCTTGGCCCACCACGGCTCGGACCATCAGAAGGCCCTCTATCTCCCGCGGCTGGTGTCGGGCGAATGGACCGGGACCATGAACCTGACCGAGCCCCAGGCCGGTTCGGACCTGGGCGCCCTGACCACGATGGCCACGCCGGACGGAAACGGCGGCTACACCCTGTCGGGCCAGAAGATCTTCATCACCTGGGGCGACCACGACGCGGCCGACAACATCCTGCACCTGGTGCTGGCCCGCACGCCCGACGCGCCCGCGGGCGTGAAGGGCATCTCGCTGTTCCTGGCCCCAAAGGTCATGGTCAAGGACGACGGCGGCCTGGGCGCGGCCAATGCCCTGCGGGTCGGCGGGCTGGAGCACAAGCTGGGCATCCACGGCTCGCCGACCTGCGTGATGCTGTACGAGGGCGCCCAGGCCGAGCTGGTCGGGCAGTTGGGTCAAGGCCTGGCCCACATGTTCACGATGATGAACGCCGCGCGCCTGCAGGTCGGCGCCCAGGGCGTGGCCATCGCCGAGCGGGCGTACCAGCAGGCGCTGGACTTCTCGCTGGAACGCACCCAGGGCCGCTCCGCCTGGACCGGCGCCTATCCCTCGCGGCTCTATGACCACCCCGACATCCGCAAGACCCTGGTGCTGATGAAGGCCAAGATCGAGGCGGCGCGCGGGATCTGCCTGTCCACCGCCGTGGCCGCCGACCTGTCGACCCACGCCGCCACCGAGGAAGAACGCGCCAGCGCCAAATTGCGCGAGGAGCTGCTGACCCCGATCGCCAAGGCCTGGTCCACCGACATCGGCGTCGAGGTGGCCTCGCAGGGCGTGCAGGTGCACGGCGGCATGGGCTTCATCGAGGAGACCGGCGCGGCCCAGCACTATCGGGACGCCCGCATCGCCCCGATCTACGAGGGCGCGAACGGCATCCAGGCCATCGACCTGATCGGCCGCAAGCTTCCCCTGTCGGAAGGCCAGGCGATCGTCGACCTGATGGACGACATGCGCGACACCCAGGAGGCGCTCGAGGCGGCCGGCGGCGCGCTGGGCGGGGTGGCCCTGCGCTTCAAGGCGGCCCTGGACGCGACCTCTTCAGCCACCGCCTGGCTGATCGAACGCCGGGCGCGGGCCATGCCCGACGCCCTGTCGGGGGCGACGGCCTATCTGAAGCTGCTGGGCGACACCGTCGGCGGCTGGATGCTGGCCAAGGGAGCCCTGGCCGAACCGGAGGGCCTGCGGCTTTCCCTCGCGCGGGTCTATGGTGAGAACGTGCTGGCCGGCGTGCCGGGACAGGTGGCGGCGGTGACGGGCGGGGCGGCGGATCTGGAGTCGGTTACGCCGGAGATGCTGGGGACCTAACCCCCTCCGGCCCTCCGGGCCACCTCCCCCAGGAGGGGGAGGATCTTGGCTGACGCCGCGCTTCTAGATGCTCCCCCTCTGGGGGAGCTGTCGCGGAGCGACTGAGGGGGTCTTCCCGCGCAATGAAAAAGGGCGGCTCCCTCGGGAGCCGCCCTTTCCATGTCCGTGAGGCCTGACCCTACAGCTGACCCAGCATGTAGTCCGCCGACGAGACCTTGAATTCCCCGCCTTCCTCGACGTTCAGCGTCTGGACCACGCCGTCCTTGGCGATCAGCGAGTAGCGCTGCGAGCGCAGGCCCATGCCGAACTTGCTGCCGTCGAATTCCAGGCCGATCGCCCGGGTGAACTCGCCGTTGCCGTCGGCCAGCAGCAGCACCTCGTCGGTGATGCCCTGGTCCGCGCCCCAGGCCTTCATCACGAACAGGTCGTTGACCGAGACGCAGGCGATGGTGTCGACGCCCTTGGCCTTCAGGTCGGCCGCGTGGTCCTTGAAGCCCGGCAGGTGCTTGGCCGAGCAGGTCGGGGTGAAGGCGCCGGGCACCGCGAACAGGGCGACGGTCTTGCCCTTGAACAGCTCGTCGGTCGTGACGGGAGCCGGGCCCTCGGCCGTGCTGGTCATGAAAGTCGCAGAAGGAAGCGTGTCGCCTACCTTGATCGCCATGTGCGGTGTCCTGTTCGTTGCCTGAGCTTGAGAGCGCGCAACCGAGATAAAGGCCCGCAAGGCGATCGCCAAGGGAAGGTTGGACTTGAAACCGACGCGTTCCGATCCGATCCTCTAGTCATGAACTCATCTCGCACGGATCAGGGAGACAACGACCAGACCGGGTTCCTCGCCGGACAGATGCTGGTGGCCATGCCCGGCATCGAGGATCCGCGCTTCGAGCGCGCCGTGCTGTACGTGTGCGCCCACGACGCCGAGCAGGCCATGGGCCTGGCGGTCAACCGCCCCGTCGAGGGCCTGACCCTTTTCGAACTGCTCAATAACCTGGGGGTCGCGCCCGAGATCGAGGCCGGCGGCGACCTGGTGATGCTGGGCGGCCCGGTCGAGCGCGAGCGCGGCTTCGTGCTGCACACCGACGACTATGTCTCGCCCGACTCCACCGTGCCGGTGGCCGACGGCCTGGCCCTGACCGTAACCCGCGACGCCCTGGACGCCCTGGGCAGCAAGATCCGCCGCCCGCGCCACGCCATCCTGGCCCTCGGCTATTCGGGCTGGGGCCCCGGCCAGCTGGAGCAGGAGCTGCGCGACAATGTCTGGCTGATCTGCGATGCCGACGAGGCGCTGCTGTTCGGCGACGACTACGACAACAAGTGGACCATGGCCCTGGCCAAGATCGGCGTCACCGCCGATCACCTGTCGTCGCAGGCGGGTAGAGCCTAGCTGATCCTCGGCAGGGCGGCGGCGCTGAAGCTAGCCCCGCGCCCTGACCGGCGCGGCGCCGTCGACATAGGCCTCGTTCAGATAAACCTCGGCCTCTTGCGGCGACAGGGCGGGGGCGTAGCCGAAGCCCTGGCCGTAGTCGCAGCCCAGGGCCTGCAGGGCGCGCGCCATGTCGGCGTTCTCGACACCCTCGGCGACGACCTCCAGGTCCAGGTCCTGGCCCAGCTTCACCACCGAGCGGACGATCTTGGCCGAGCCGGCGTTGCTGCCCATGGTCCGCACGAAATAGCGGTCGATCTTCAGGGTGTCGAACGGCAGGCGGGTCAGGTACGACAGCGACGAGAAGCCGGTGCCGAAGTCGTCCAGGGCCAGGCCGGCGCCGGCGTCGCGCAGGGTCTTGAGGATCGTCGCGGCCCGCTCGGGATCGCGCATGATGTCGCTTTCGGTGACTTCCAGCTTCAGGGCGCCGCGCGGCAGGCCATGCTCCTTGATCACCTGGCTCACGTCATGGACCAGGCCCGGGCGGTCGATCTCGCCGGTCGACAGGTTGACGCTGACGGTCAGGGCCCCGACGGCGGGATGGGTGGCGCGCCAGGCGGCCAGCTGCTTGGCGGCCGTGCGCATCATGTGCTCGCCCAGCTCGCTCATCAGGCCCATCTCGTCGACCAGCGGCAGGAATTCGTCAGGCGGCAGCATGCCGCGGCGCGGATGTATCCATCGGGCCAGGGCCTCGAAGCCTGACAGCGCGCCGGTCGACAGGCGCACCACGGGCTGGAAGAAGGGGGTGATCTCGCCGCGCCCGATGGCGCCGCGCAGGTCGGCCTCCAGGGCCAGGCGCGACAGGCCGTCGGTCTCCATCGAGCGGCCATAGGCGGCGGCGCCGCCTCGACCGGCCGAAGCCGCGGCCTCGACGGCCAGCTCGGCGCGACGCAGCAGCTCGGCGGCCTCGGGCGCATCCTCGCCGCCCTCGGCCGAGACCGCCCCGATCGACAGGGTGGGATGGATGTCGAAGCCGGCCACGCGCAGCGGCTGCTCCAGGGCGGTGCGCAGCAGCTCGGCGGGCTCGAAGCCGACCGGGTCGCACAGCACCGCGAACTCGTCCTCGCCGATGCGGCCCAGCAAGCTCCCGGGCGGGAAGGCGGCGGCCAGGCGCGAGCCCAGGGCGGCCAGCACCAGATCGGCGCGCTCGTGGCCCAGGGCCTCGTTCAGGCGGCGCAGGCGATCGACGTCGGCGACGACCAGTTCGTGTACGCCGCTCTTGCCCAGTCGCTCGCGGGCCTGGGCGATGAAACTCTTGCGGTCCAGCAGGCCCGTCAGGACGTCGCGCTCGGACGCGGCGAACTTGACCTCGGGCGCGATGACGCCGGCGGCGCGCACGCCGTCCTCCAGCCAGGTTCCGCGCCAGATGCAGATCTCGCCGTTGCGCATGCGCAGGCGGGCGACGATCTCGCTGCCGGGTTCACGGATCTTGAGGATGTCCTCGGCCTGGGCCCGGTCCTGGGGCAGGGTCAGGGCGCGGAAGGCGGCGGACGAGCAATCGGGGGCCAGAGGTCCCAGGCCAAGGGCCCGCGCCGCGCCGTTGACCCGCAGGCGGTCGGCCTCGGGCTCCCAGAGCCAGAGCGCGACTTCGGCGGCGCCCAAGGCCTCCAGCGTGGCCGTGGCGTCCCATACGCGTCGCTGACTGATCTTAAACGACATGCCCTGATCCCACGCCCGAAGGCGTCGCGCCCGGGTCGCGCGCTAACTGGGCGCGACCAACCCGAACAGACGATGATCTCGCCATTCGCCGTTAATTTTCAGATAAGCGGGCGCATATCCCTCCTCGGAGAAGCCCGATTTCAGCAAAACAGCCGCCGAAGGGGCGTTTTCCGGCATGCAGGCGGCCTCAAGCCGATGCAGCGCCAGCTCGCCGAACGCGAAGTCGATCGCCACCCGCACGCCATCCTGCATGTAGCCCTGCCGGGCGTAGGGCTGGCCAATCCAGTAGCCCATCACCCCGCTCTGGGCCACGCCGCGCCGGATGTGGAACAGCCGCACCCCGCCGATCAGGGCGCCGTCGTCGCGGCGGAACATGAAGAACGGAAAGGCCTCCCCCACCTCCAGCTCCCGGGCGTAGGCGTTGAGCCGCTGGCGGAAGGCCGCTCGCGTCAGATCGTCCTCGGGCCAGGTCGGCTCCCAGGGCTTGAGGAAGGCCGCCGACTGGGTCCGCAGTTCGGCCCAGGGCTTGTAGTCGTGCAGCCGGGGCAGGCGCAGGAACACCCGGCTTCCCTCAAGGCGCGGGCCGGGATCGGTCTGAAACAGGCGGAGAAAGGCGGTCAAGGCAAGCCGGGTCTCGTTGAACACCGCACCTTCGGGGGTGGCGGGGCCGGAGGCAATAGGGGGAAGCCGCACACAGCCCCCTTCCGTCTCAGTTGGAGCCGACGGCCGCCGTTCAGCCCAAGGCCGTCTCGAATGTCTGGCCGGCCTTCAGCGCGGCCTTGGCGCCGAGGATGGCGCTGGCGGCCTTGGCGGGACCCAGGATCGTGCGGCCCAGGCGCTGGAGGTCGTCGACGCTGACCGCATCGACCGCCTGGGCCAGTTCGGCCGGGGCGTAGAGGCGGTCGAACATCAGGGCCTGGCCCGCGGCCTGCTCGGCGCGCGACAGGGGCTGCTCGCGGGCCATGAACATGTGGGCCTTCAGCTGGGCCTTGGCGCGGGCCAGTTCGGCGTCGTCGATGCGGTCGGCCAGCAGGCGGATCTGCTCGGCGCAGACCTTGGCGGTCTCGGCCGCGTCGCCGGCCGCGCAGCCGGCATAGATCCCCAGCGCCCCGGCGTCGGCGTAGGTGTCGGCATAGGCGTCGATATTGTAGGCCAGGCCCCGCTTCTCGCGGGCCTCCTGGAACAGGCGCGACGACATCCCCCCGCCCAGGGCCTCGGCGAAGATGCGCAGGGCGAAATAGTCATCCTCGCGGGCGCTGACGGCCGGCAGCATGAACACCAGGTGCGCCTGCTCCAGCTTGCGGGCCTGGCTCTTGCGGCCGCCCACGAAGCCCGGCGCATCGGAGGCCGCCGCGCCCGGCGCGGCGGGCATGGCGCCAAATTCGCGGCGAGCCAGGTCGAGCACCTCGTCCAGTGCGACCGCGCCGGAGCAACTGACGATCAGCCGATCGGCGGCGTAGAGCTGGCCGCGCCAGTGCGACAGCCCTTCGACCGTGGCCGAGTTGACGCTGTCGACCGTGCCAAGGATCGGCCGGGCCAGCGGGTGGTCGCCCCAGGCGGCGGCCTGGACCAGGTCAAACACATAATCGTCGGGGGCGTCGGCCGCCTCGGCGATCTCCTGGGCGACGACCTGCTTCTCGCGGGTCAGGTCGGCCTCGTCGAGGGTGGGCCGCAGGACCAGATCGCCGAGCACCGCCATGCCCAGGTCGAGGCCGCCCTTCAGGGCGCGGACCTGGAAGCTAGTGCGCTCATAGCCGGTGGCGGCGTTGATCTGCCCGCCCTGGGCTTCGATCACCTCGACGATGTCGCGCGACGAGCGCTGGCCGGCGCCCTTGAACACCATGTGCTCCAGCAGGTGCGACCAGCCCGACCGCGCGGGATCCTCATAGGCCGCGCCGCGCCCGGCGACCACCGAGAGCGCGATGGTCTCCAGGCCCGGCATCGGATCATGGACGACGCGGACGCCGTTTTCGAGGGTGTGGAGGGTGGTGGTCATTCGGTCTTTCTCCTCCCCCGCCGCACGGGGGAGGTGGCCGCGAGGCGGCAGGAGGGGGCGCTGGAGAGGTCGGACGTCCCCTCCGTCACGATGCCGCGCATCGCGCCGCCTCCCCCGCTGCGTGGGTGAGGAGCAAAACGCCCCGTATCACGAACCCGCTGAGGCGAACACCCGCACGAAGGCCTTCACCGTCTCGGCGTCGGCCGGCAGGCGGTCGAACCTTTCCGGCTTCCTGGAGTGGTCCGGCGTGGCGCGCGGGGTCGGCGGAACGACGCCGGCGGCGGCCGCGACGGCCTCGGGGAACTTGGCCGGGTGGGCGGTGGACAGCACCACGACCGGGGTCGTGGGATCGGCCAGGCGCAGGCTGGCGGCGGCCGCGACGCCGACCGCGGTGTGCGGGTCGATCAGCTCGCCGGTCTCGTTCAGGGTCGACAGGATGGTCTTGGCGGTGTCGGCCTCGCTGACCGACGCGCCCTGGAACAGCTCGCGCATCTTGGCGTGGGCGGTGGGCGGGATGTCGAGCATGCCCGTGCCGGCGAAGGCGCGGAAGGCGCGCCCGGTCTCGGTCCCGTCACGGCCGACGGCCTCGAAATACAGCCGCTCGAAATTGGAGGCGACCTGGATGTCCATGGCCGGGCTCTGGGTGGCGGCGACGGCGCCGCGCGAATAACGGCCGTCCTCGAAGGCCCGGGCCAGGATGTCGTTGCTGTTGGTGGCGGCGACGATCCGGGCGATCGGCAGGCCCATGCGGGTGGCGACATAGGCGGCGTAGGCGTCGCCGAAATTGCCGGTCGGGACCACGAAGGCGACCTTGCGCGCCGGCGCGCCCAGGGCGACCGCGGCGGTGAAGAAATAGACGCTCTGGGCGGCGATCCGCGCCCAGTTGATCGAGTTGACGCCCGACAGATCCACGGCGTGGCGGAACTGGTCGTCCTGGAAGGCCTGCTTGACGATGGCCTGGCAGTCGTCGAACGAGCCCTGGATCGAGACGCAGGCGACGTTCTTATCCGTCGCCGTGGTCATGAACCGGCGCTGGACCTCGCTGATCCGGCCTTCTGGGAAGAGCGCGACGATGCGGGCGTTGGAGCGGCCGCGGAACGCCTCGACGGCCGCGCCCCCGGTGTCGCCCGAGGTGGCGCAGATGATGGTCATGGTCCGCGACTGGCGCGACAGCACGTAGTCGTAGAGCCGCCCCAGCAGCTGCATCGCCACGTCCTTGAACGCCAGGGTCGGGCCGTGGAACAGCTCCAGCAGGTGACGGCCCGGGGCCAGTTGCTTCAGCGGCGCGACGGCGGCGTGGGCGAAGGAGGCGTAGGCCTCGTCGCACATCTCGCGCAGATCGTCGGCCGGCACGTCGTCGCCGACGAACTTGCCGATCACCGTGGCGGCGACCTTGGCGTACGGCTGGCCGGCGAAGGCGGCGATCTCTTCGGGTCCGAAGGTCGGCCAGCGCTCCGGTACGTACAGGCCGCCGTCGGGCGCGAGGCCGGCCAGGACCGCGTCCAGGAAACCGATCGAGGGGGACTCGCCCCGGGTCGAGACGTAACGCATCAGGATCTCATCTTCCGCCAGAGCATGGCGGCATAGATAAACAGCAGGGTTACGGCAAGACCGAACCACGTCAGAGCATATTCCAGGTGCCGATTGGAAATTTCTGCCGGAAGCGGCGCGGGGGTGATGCCGGGCGGAACGGGGGTCGCGGACTCGACCATCAGGATGTAGGGCGCGGGCTGGTCGGCGGCGAAGCGGGCCACCGTCGCGGCGCGATTACCGCCGAGCTGCTGGGGCGCCATCAGCACGCCGACGGCCTGGGCTGGGGCGACCATAGCGACCGGGTTGGGCGCGGCTTGTCCGGTCAAGGCCTTGACGACGCCCAGGTCCAGCAGGATCGCGCCGTAGCGGGACTCCGAGGCTTGTCGGCAGATCGCCGTAGCGCGCCAGACGATGTCGCCGTCTCGCACGCCGTAGACCAAGGGCAGGGTCTGCGGCTTGTCAGGGGCGCAGTCTACGGACACCCGGGTCCAGGCGACGTCCTCGCCCTTGTCCGCCCGAGCCAGGACCTTGCCCAATGGCTGGGGCGCGGCGGTCTTCAGCAGCTCGATCCGCGCCAGAAGGTTTTCCTTCCAGGCAAGGCGCTTCACCTGCCAGACGCCCAGGCCGCACAGGATGGCGAAGGCGATCAGGGTGGCGAGGGTCAGGCCGATCGGGAAGCGGCGGTCCTTCGGCGGAGCGGAAACGTCAGACATCGTGGCGGCCGGCCTCGGAGGCGTTGTTGGCGATATGGGCGGCGACCATCAGGCCCTTGGCCGGGCGCATCAGGCCCAGGCAGGCGACCAGGGTGATCGGCAGCCAGACCACCAGCAACAGCCAGGCCGGCCAATTGAAGGCGAACATCGAAAAAAGCGCCCCGAAGGCGCACAGGAAGCCGGCGATCAGGATCACGAAGGTGGCCCCGCCGTCGCCGGTTTCATGGGCGCCCAGGTCGAAGCCGCAGGCCTCGCAGGTCTGCGAGACCTTCAGGAACCCCTCGAACAGCATCCCCTCGCCGCAGTGCGGACAGCGGCCGGTCGCGCCGGCGAGGTAGGGGTTGGTTCTGTTGTGGGCGGTCATGGCCAATCCTTAGAGCGTGTTCGCCCTTGGATGAAGCGCGCACTTCCAACGCCGTCTTCCGGGCGAAGGCCGGGACCCAGATCCATCCGGAGCGGCTCGTGGGTTTCACCTGGACCCCGGCCTTCGCCGGGGAGACGGGGGGGAGCGTTCCCGCACCTCCAAAACGAAAAAGGCCCGGAACACCATTTGGTGTTCCGGGCCCTCTCGAAGCGGATGATCTAGTGCGGCGAAGCGCCGAAGATCACGTAGACGAAGGCGAACAGGAACAGCCAGACCACGTCGACGAAGTGCCAGTACCAGGCGGCGGCCTCGAAGCCGAAGTGCTGCTTGGGCGTGAAGGCGCCGTTCATCAGCCGGATCAGGCAGACGATCAGGAACAGGGTGCCGACGAACACGTGGAAGCCGTGGAAGCCGGTGGCCAGGAAGAAGGTCGAACCGTAGAGGCCCGAATTGGCGGCCGCTTCCGAGTAGAACAGGTGCTCGTGGTTGATGTGGCTGTACTCGTAGATCTGGATCGTCGTGAACAGCGCGCCCAGCAGGATGGTCAGGATCAGGCCCCACTTGGCGCCCTTGCGGTCGCCTTGCTGCAGGGCGTGGTGCGACCAGGTGATGGTCGTGCCCGACAGCAGCAGGGTCAGGGTGTTGACCAGCGGCAGGTGCCAGGGCGAGACGGCCTCGACGCCGGCCGGCGGCCAGGTGGCCCAGGCGGTGCGGACTTCCTCGATCCCCGACAGGGTGCGGTGATGGTGGAACAGGGCCATCTCGAAGAAGATCCAGAACCACGCCACGAAGAACATCACTTCGGAGGCGATGAACAGCACCATGCCGTAGCGCAGGCCGATCGAGACGACGGGGGTATGGTCGCCGGCGTTGGCTTCCTTCACCACGTCGCGCCACCAGCCGAACATCGTGTAGAGCACGCCGGCGATCCCGGTCGCGAACAGCCACCACTGGCCCTTCTCGATGCCGAAGACCCCGCCCTTGATCCAGGCGATCAGGCCGATGGCCATCAGGGTCGCCGAGGCCGAGCCGATGAACGGCCACGGGCTGGGGGGCAGGATGTGATAGTCGTGTTTAACGGCGCCGTGGGCCATGTGCGTGCGAACCCTTTAAATCCCTCGAAGCGTATCGGCCAGTTCCCCCGCCGACGCGCTCATCTGTGTGAAACGCTATAGCGCCCTCGGCGGCTTGCCGCCAAGGGGTTCGACGATGCGCGGCGGCGACGCCGCCTGTTTCGCCCCGGCCGCGTCAGGAACCGCCGGGAAGAAGGTGTAGGAAAGCGTGATCGTCGCCTTGTCCTTGGTGTCGGCGTCGGTGACGAAGCCGGGGTCGACGAAGTAGACGACCGGGAACTCGACCGTCTGGCCGGGCTCGATCGTCTGGTTGGAGAAGCAGAAACATTCCAGCTTCTGGAAATAGGCGCCGGCTTGCTCGGGGACGACGTTGTAGAGCGCCCGGCCGGTGAACGGCTTGTCGCCCCGGTTGGTCACCTTGAAGAAGGCCAGGCCGGTGTCGCCGATGCGAATCTGCTGGCTGGTCTGCATGGGCTGGAAGTCCCAGGGCAGGGTCCGGACATTGGCGTCGAATCGGATCTCGACCTTGCGGTCCAGCACCTTGGTCGGCTTGGCCACGGCCTTGCGCACCGTGCCGTCGAAGCCGGTGGCTTGGCAAAACAGCTTGTAGAGCGGCACCGCCGCATAGGCCGCGCCGACCATGCCGAAGAAGGCCAGGCCGCACAGGGCCGCCACCTTGCCGTGGCTGCGCCGGGCGGGGCGTTCGGCGGTCCCGGCCTTGTTGTCCGCCTCGATCTTGGCCAGATCCTCGGGGCTGAGGTCGTCCCTAGAAGTGGGGGCCAACATTGCCTCCCAGCTTCACGACGGTGACCACGAACACCAGGATGACGAAGGCCGCCAGGCCCAGGCCCAGGGCGATGTTGCGGCCGCCGCGCGCCTTGGCGGCGGGATCGAGGGCCTTCTGCGGCTTGGGACGCGGGGTCATAGCGGCAGCTCCAGGACGTGCAGGTTCAGGATGGGCAGGCCCAGCACCGCCTCGGCCAGCAGGGCGGCGAACAGGGCGAACAGATAGAGGATCGAGAAGGCGAACAGGTTGCGGGCGTGGCGCGCATCGCCGACCACGGCTTTCTGGCCAGGCTTGTCGCGCTTCGCCTCAGTCTCGCCGACCTCGTAGAGGTCGCGGTCGGCCGGGCGCGGGTCGGCGGCGTCGCCGGCCGTGCTGCGGAAGACGCGCCAGGCCAGGGTCAGGAACACCAGGCCGCCCAGCCCCGAGACCGCCAGGTACAGCCAGCCGCCCAGGCCGGTGAACGCCGGGGCCAGGCACACCGGGATCAGCACCAGGCTGTAGAGCAGGATCTGCTTGCGGGTTTCCTTGGCGCCCTTGACCACCGGCAGCATCGGCACCCCGGCCTTGGCGTAGTCGGTGCTGATGTACAGGGACAGGGCCCAGAAGTGCGGCGGGGTCCACAGGAAGATCACCAGCACCATCAGCCAGGCGTTCAACGGCGCGTGGCCGGTCGCCGCTGCCCAGCCGATGGCGGGCGGCAGGGCCCCGGCCAGGCCGCCGATGACGATGTTCTGAGCCGTCCAGCGCTTGAGCCACATCGTGTAGACCACCGCGTAGAACACGATGGTGAAGGCCAGCAGGCCCGCGGCCAGCCAGTTGATCGCCATGCCCATCAGCATGACGGACAGCAGGGACAGCACCACGCCGAGGGTGGCGGCTTCCTCGCCCTTGACCAGGCCAGCGGGCACCGGTCGACCGCGCGTGCGGCGCATCTTGGCGTCGATGTCGGCGTCGTACCACATGTTCAGCGCGCCGGAGGCCCCGGCCCCCACGGCGATGCAGAACACCGCCACCGCGCCCAGCAGCGGATGGATCGGCGTGCGGGCGGCCAGCAGGCCCGTGAGCGCCGTGAACACCACCAGCGACATCACCCGCGGCTTCATCAGCTGGAAATAGTCCTGCCAGCGAGCGTGGCGGACCGTGGGGGTCGCCTCGTCTTCAGGGTTCAGGACGGTCGAACGGGCCATTTTACTTAAGGGTCTTCGGATCTTGATGGGCGAAGGGCGCGGGCTGGATTTCCATCCGGCCCGCGCCCCCGCGTTTTACGTGTCTAGACGACTAAGCTCAGTGGCTGTCGGCCTTGATGACCGGCGGATCGCTGAACTGGTGGAACGGCGGCGGCGACGACAGGGTCCATTCCAGGGTGGTGGCGCCTTCGCCCCACGGATTGGCCTCGGCCTTGCGGCGACGGATGGCGGCTTCCAGCAGGATCACCAGGAACACCACCACGCCCACGGCCGTGATCGCGTAGCCGACCGACGAGACGTAGTTCCAGTGCGAGAAGGCGACCGGGTAGTCGACATAGCGGCGCGGCATGCCCTGCAGGCCCAGGAAGTGCTGCGGGAAGAAGATCAGGTTGACGCCGACGAACATGATCCAGAACTGCGTGCAGCCCAGGAACTCGTTGTACTTCACGCCCCACATCTTCTCGAACCAGTAGAAGAAGCCGGCGAAGATGGCGAACACCGCGCCCAGGCTGAGCACGTAGTGGAAGTGAGCGACGACGTAGTAGGTGTCGTGCAGGCTGTAGTCGATGCCGGCGTTCGACAGGACCACGCCGGTCACGCCGCCGACGGTGAACAGGAAGATGAAGCCGATCGCCCACAGCATGGGCGTCTTGAAGCTGATCGACCCGCCCCACATCGTGGCGATCCACGAGAAGATCTTCACGCCGGTGGGCACCGCGATGACCATCGTGGCGGCCACGAAATAGGCGCGCAAGTTGATGCTCATGCCGACGGTGTACATGTGGTGGGCCCACACGATGAAGCCGACGAAGCCGATGGCGACCATGGCGTAGGCCATCGCCAGGTAGCCGAAGATCGGCTTCTTGGAGAAGGTCGAGACGATGTGGCTGATGATGCCGAAGCCGGGCAGGATCAGGATGTACACTTCCGGGTGACCGAAGAACCAGAACAGGTGCTGGAACATGACGGGGTCGCCGCCGGCGGCCGGGTCGAAGAAGTGGGTGCCGAAGTTGCGGTCCGTCAGTAGCATGGTGATGGCGCCGGCCAGGACGGGCAGCGACAGCAGCAGCAGGAAGGCGGTGATCAGCACCGACCAGGCGAACAGCGGCATGCGGTGCAGGGTCATGCCCGGCGCGCGCATGTTGAAGATCGTGGTGATGAAGTTGATCGCGCCGAGGATCGACGAGGCGCCGGCCAGGTGGAGGGCCAGGATCGCCAGGTCCATCGAGGGTCCGGTGTGGCCGGTGGTCGAGAGCGGCGGATAGATCGTCCAGCCGCCGCCGAAGCCGCGGCCCGGGCCGCCGTCGACGAACATCGAGGTCAGCAGCAGGCACCAGGCGGCGACCAGCAGCCAGAACGAGATGTTGTTCATCCGCGGGAAGGCCATGTCCGGCGCGCCGATCATGATCGGCACGAACCAGTTGCCGAACCCGCCGATCATCGCCGGCATGACCATGAAGAAGATCATGATCAGGGCGTGGGCGGTGACCACGGCGTTGTAGCCGTGCTTGGACTGCTCGACGAGGCCCATCAGGCTGACCGACGAGTTGGGGCCGAAGATCTGGATGCCCGGTTCGGCCAGTTCCCAGCGGATCAGGCCCGACAGGGCGCCGCCCACCAGGCCCGCCATGATGGCGAACAGGATGTAGAGCGTGCCGATGTCCTTGTGGTTGGTCGAGAAGAACCAACGCTGGAAGAAGGGCGGCTTTTCGTCGGCGCCGTGTCCGTCGTGGGAGGCGTCGTGGTGATCGATGTCAGCGGCGTGAGCCATCGGACTTAATCCTGCAATCGTATCTTAGGCCGCCGGCGCGGCGGGAGCCGCGGCCGGAGCGGAAGCGGGGGCGGCGGCCGGCGTCGTCGCTGCCGGAGCGGTCGCGGGAGCCGGGGCGGCTGCGGCCGTGGCGGCCGGCGCGGGCGAGGTCTTGGACCTCACCCAGGCGTCGAAGTCAGCCTGGCTGACGACGTGGATCTCGATCGGCATGTTCGAGTGGTCGACGCCGCAGAGTTCCGAGCACTGGCCGTAATAGACGCCGATCTTGTCGGCCTTGAACCAGGTTTCGTTCAGGCGACCGGGAATGGCGTCGGTCTTCAGGCCGAAGGCCGGCAGGGCGAAGGCGTGGATCACGTCGGCGCCGGTGACCTGCACGCGGATCACCTGGTTGACCGGCACCACCATCGGCTTGTCGGCGGCCAGCAGGTAAGGCACGCCCTTGGCGTCGGCCTCTTCCTTCTTCAGCGGCACCGAGGTGATCTCGCTGATCTTCTGGTCGGGATATTCGTAGCCCCAGTACCACTGGTAGCCGGTGGCCTTCACCGTCAGGTACGGCTTGGGCATGTCGTTGTAGGCGAACAGCAGCCGGAACGAGAAGATGGCGATGATCATCAGGATCAGCACCGGGCCGATCGTCCAGATGATCTCGACGGTGGTGTTGTGGCTGAACTTGGCCGGGACCGGGTTGGCCTTGGCGTTGTAGCGGATCACGATCCAGACCAGCAGGCCCAGCACCAGCAGGGTGATGGCCGTGATGATCGGCATCAGGATGTGGTTGTGGAAGGCGATCGCCTCGTACTTCAGCGGCGAGGCCGCCTGCTGAAGGTCGTAGGCCCCGGGGGTCGGCTGACCCAGCAGTTCGGCGCCCTTGGCGAGGGCTTGCCCCGCGAACATCCCCGAAAGGGCCATCGTCGTGGCGGCGACGGCGGCTACGCCCGTCAACTTCCGCCGCATCCCCTGAATTTGCGCCTTCATATCCCTCACGGCCCGTTTCGGCGGCGATCTGGCGTCGCGATGAACCCCACGCCGCGCCGACATGCACAATACGACCAGCGACGCGGGCCCAAGGCAATCGACTTCGTCATGAAACGAGGAATCGAAGGCAAGGTCCCGGCGTCTCCGGCCGGTCGCTGGCGTGCATACGCGCTCCAAACCCCGTTGCCAAGCACCAGAGGCGTTCACGCAACGCCGTGCGCGAGGCCAGGGCGGCTCGGCTTGCGAGCAGCTCTCAACAACGGCCGCCTCGGGCCTACGTACCATTACTAACATGTAATGACAGCTACCTTGCAATAGACACTACCTTGCGTCACAAGAGTGGCAGCAACGGGAACACAAACGCCGTGACGGAAGCCATCGAAGTTCAATTGAAGAAAGGCGTGCTGGCGCTGTGCGTGCTGGCCCTGCTGTCGAAGACCGACAGCTACGCCTACGAAATCGCCAGCAAGCTCGCCAAGGATATCGATATGGGGGAAGGGACGATCTACCCGCTGATGCGCCGCATGCAGTCGGACGGCCAGGTCGAGACCTATCTGGTGGAATCCCAGAGCGGTCCGCCACGCAAGTACTACCGCCTGACCGAGGCCGGTCGGGCCAGCTTCACGGCCCAGAAGGCCGAATGGGCGGCCTTCGTCTCGGCCGTCGACAACATCCTGGGAGCCGCCGCATGACGCGCGCTGAATTCCTCACACGCCTCAAGCGCGGCCTGGCCGGCCTGCCCGCCGCCCAGATCGCCGACATCGTCGCCGACTACGAGGCGCACTTCGCCGAGGCCCAGGAGGCCGGGCGCAGCGAGAGCGAAGTGGCGGCCGCCCTGGGCGACCCCGAACGCCTGGCCCGCGAGCAACGCGCCGAGCAGGGGGTCAAGCGCTGGGAGGAGACCAAGAACCCCTCCGCGGCCGCCGGGGCGATCTTCGCCATCCTCGGCCTGGGAGCCTTGGACATCTTTTTCCTGGCTCCCCTGCTGATGGGGGTTCTGGGGACGCTGTTCGCCTTCTTCATGGCCGCCATCGTCGTCTTCATCGCCGGCGGCGCGGTGACCACCGTGGGTCCGTTCGCCGGACAGCCCGGCGGTCCCGCCGTGGCCTTTCTGCTGGGCATCGGCCTGATGGCCGCCGCCACGGCCCTGGCCGCCGTCACCGGTCTGCTGACCATCTGGCTTGTCAACGGCCTGGTCTGGTTCGGACGGCTCCACTACCGGCTGCTGAAGCCGGCCATCGAAACCCAGGTCTGAGGGGACCGCCATGATCCGCAACCTGACCATCGTCGCCGTCGCCAGCTTCGTGCTCGCGCTCGGCTGCTTCGCCGGCGCCTTCGCGCTCGGCGGTCCCAAACTGCTGCAGCACGGCTGGACCTTCCCGTCCGACTGGAACATCCAGATCAGCGACGACGACGACAACATCCACATCGGTCCGGCGCGGGGCCATCATGAGGACGAGGAGACGGCCTCCCGCCAGCTGGCCTGGAGCGGCGCGAACGCCCTGCAGGTCGACGTGCCCGCCCAGGTGATCTTCACCCAGGCCGCGGCCGGCGCCGGGGGCAGCGTCAAGGTGACCGGCCCCAAGCGCCTGGTCGACCGGGTGGTCGTAGAGAACGGCCGGGTCGCGCTTCGCGACAGCGACGGTTCGGTCTTCGTCACCGGTCACGGCGTGCACGTCAGCCGCGACAGCGACGATCTGTCGATCGAGATCGTCGCTCCGAGCGTGCGCAGCTTTACCCTGAACGGCAGCGGCGACCTCTATCTCAAGGCCTATGACCAGCCGGACATCGTTCTTGAGATCAATGGCAGCGGCAACGTCGAGGCCGAGGGCAAGACCCGCAAGGTCGACCTGCAGGTTTCGGGCTCGGGCGAGGCCGACCTGCGCAGCCTCGACATGGGCGACGCCAAGATCGCCGTGGCCGGCAGCGGCGAGGTCCACGCCGCTCCGCACGGCGCCGCCGAGATCGACCTGGCCGGCAGCGGCGACGTCTATCTGACCAGCAAGCCGACCACCCTGACCTCGAACGTCGCCGGTTCGGGCGAGGTGCACCAGGACTGGTAGGTTTTGCGGGCGACGAAGGGGACACACACTCACGGTCTGCGCCAGGTTCTCACAGGGCGCGCCGTGAGTGTGTGTCCCCCTCTTCATTCCCCCCTCCCCGGCGTCGAATCGTCGCCGGGGTGATGACGAAGGCGGACGAAACGCTTACCTGTGAGCCATGACCGCTCTCATGAACGCCCCCTCCCTGCTCGCCTCGGCCAATGTCGATCCCGAACGCGCCCGCGCCATCCTGGGCGAGGCCCTGGCCGGGGCCGACGACGGCGAGCTGTTCATCGAACGCTCCGAGAGCGAATCCTTCGTGTTCGACGACGGCCGCCTGAAGAGCGCCTCCTACGATTCCGGCGAAGGGTTCGGCCTGCGCGTGGTGGCCGGCGAGACCGCCGGCTACGCCCACTCGGCCGAGATCTCCGAAGCCGCCATCGGCCGCGCCGCTGATTCGGCCAAGCTGGCCCGCCGCGGCTACGCCGGCGTCAGCGCCGAGGCCCCGCGCGCCACCAACGAAAAGCTCTACGGCGAGGACGACCCGGTCTCGTCGCCCGCCTTCTCGGACAAGGTCGCCCTGCTCCAGGAGATCGACGCCTTCGCCCGGGCCCGCGACCCGCGCGTCGTCCAGGTGATGGCCTCGATGGCCGGCGAGCGCCGCGTGGTCGAGATCCTGCGCGCCGACGGCCGGCTGCTGCGCGACGTGCGGCCGCTGGTCCGCGTCAATGTCCAGGTCACCGTCGAGAAGAACGGCAAACGCGAGGCCGGCTCTTCCGGCGCCGGCGGCCGCGCCGGCTTCGCCGCCTGGATCAGCCCCGACAAGTGGCAGGACCAGGTCGACGAGGCCCTGCGCATGGCCCTGGTCAACCTGGACGCCGTGGCTTGCCCGGCCGGCGAGATGGACGTGGTGCTGGGCCCGGGCTGGAACGGCGTGCTGCTGCACGAGGCCGTCGGCCACGGCCTGGAAGGCGACTTCAACCGCAAGGGCATCAGCGCCTTCTCCGGCCGCATCGGCGAGCGCGTCGCCGCCAAGGGCGTGACCGTGTTCGACGACGGGGCGATCCCCGGCCGCCGCGGTTCGCTGACCATCGACGACGAGGGCACCCCCACCGAGCGCACGGTGCTGATCGAGGACGGCGTCCTGGTCGGCTACATGCATGACCGGATGAGCGCCCGGCTGATGGGCATGGCCCCGACCGGCAACGGCCGCCGCCAGTCCTACGCCCACATGCCCATGCCGCGCATGACCAACACCGGCATGCTGGCCGGCAACGACGATCCGGCCGAGATGATCGCCTCGATGAAGCGCGGCCTCTACTGCGCCAATTTCGGCGGCGGCCAGGTCGACATCACCAACGGCAAGTTCGTTTTCCAGTGCACCGAGGCCTACCTCGTCGAGGACGGCAAGATCACCGCCCCGGTCAAGGGCGCGACCCTGATCGGCGACGGTCCCTCGGCTCTCACCAGAGTGACGATGATCGGCAATGACTTCGACTTCGATCCGGGCATCGGCGTCTGCGGCAAGTCGGGTCAGGGCGTGCCGGTCGGCGTGGGCCAGCCGTCTCTGAAGATCACCGGCCTGACGGTCGGCGGCACGGCGGTCTAGCCGCCCCCACCCTTCCGGAGCGCTCGGCATGACGACGGACAACGGCCTGCGTCGCGCCGTCCAGCTGGTGGCGGCCTTGAACCTGGCCTATTTCGGGATCGAGTTCGCCGTCGCCCTTCACATCGGCGCGGTGTCGCTGTTGGCCGACAGCGTCGACTTCCTCGAGGACGCCGCCGTCAACTTCCTGATCTTCGCGGCGCTGGGCTGGAGTTCGCGGCGCAAGGCCCAGGTCGGCATGGCTTTGTCAGGCGTGCTGCTGCTTCCGGCGCTGGCCTTCGTCTGGGCCCTCTGGCGCAAGTACGCCGATCCGGCCCCGCCCGAGGCGATTTCGCTGGGCCTGACCGGCGGCGGGGCCCTGGTGGTCAACCTGTTCTGCGCCTTCCTGCTGGCGCGCTTCCGCCACCAAGCCGGCAGCCTGACCAAGGCGGCCTTTCTGTCGGCCCGCAATGACGCCCTGGCCAATATCGCGATCATCGCCGCCGGCCTGGCGACCCTGGCCACCCGCTCGCCGTGGCCAGACGTGATCGTCGGCCTTGTGATCGCCGGCATGAACATCGACGCGGCCAAGGCGGTCTGGACGGCGGCCCGCGACGAGCACAAGGCCGCGCGACGGGCGCCCGCGCCTTAGCTCAAGCGCCGCGTTCCGGGTGAAATCGAGGGCCCGCAGGTGATCGGCGGAAACATTTCACAAATGTAACCTATCTTTCGGTTTTGTAACTGGTCCTGATGCATCCACGCCGACAGGGTCGCGGCAACTAGAGCGGGGGCGCTTTGGGGGATCCGCTTATGAACCTTGCTTCCGTCGTCTTCGCTCTTGGACTGGCCGCGCCGGACGGCCAGGCCGCCGCGCCCCCCGTCGGGTCTGAAGTCGTCGCGCCTGAAGTCGCCGCGCCCGTCGCCGAGGCTCAGCGCGGCGTGATCAGCTATCCGCCCAGCTTTTTCGCGGAGCAACGCCCCAGCACCGCCCTGGACATGATCGCCCGCCTGCCCGGTTTCCGGCTGGACAACGGCGACAGCGCCCGCGGCTTTGCGGGCACGGCCGGCAACGTGCTGATCAACGGCGAGCGGCCGACCACCAAGAGCGAGGACCTGGACGCGATCCTCACGCGTATCTCGGCCTCGGCCGTCGAGCGCGTCGAACTGATCCGCGGCGGCGCGCCGGGGATCGACATGCAGGGCCAGACGATCCTGGCCAATGTGGTGATCAAGTCGACCGTGCAGGTGGAGAAGGTCGCGAACCTGCAGACCTATCTCTATCCCGACGGGCTGTTCGGCCCGCTGCTGGAGTTCCAGGCCTCGCGCCGCGACGGGATCAACGAGATCGAAGGCTCGCTGAAGGCCACGATCGACCGCACCGACCAGACCTTCGACGGCGGCTCGCGCGTGACCAGCTTTCCCGACGGCCGCCCCACTATCAAGGAAGCCCTGAAGGGCTACGACCAGATCCAGAACTATGCGGCGCGCGGCGCGATCCAGCGCGCGGCCCTGGGCGGCAAGATCCGGGTCAACGGCAAGATCGAGTACTTCTCCTTCGACCGCGACGTCACCTACACCCAGTACGAACCCGGCCCCGGCCGCCAGGACAGCGGCGAAACCGACGAGGACTGGACCGGCGAGTTCGGGGCCCGCTACGACCGCAAGCTGGGTCCGCGCACCGACCTGCAACTGGTGTTCCTGCAGAACCTGGGTCAGGACACCTACGGCTCGACCTTCGTGGCCCCCGGTCGGAACGAGATCTATTACGAGCGTGACAAGACCGGCGAGAGCATCCTGCGCGGCGAGCTGAAGCAGCGGCGGTCCGACACCCTGTCGCTGGAAGGCAGCCTGGAGGGCGCCTACAACTTCCTCGACGGCGCCACGCGCTACAGCGCCAATGGCGCCCCGGTCGACATCGGCGCGCCCCAGGTGACGGTCGAGGAGCTGCGGGGCGAGGCGGCCGGCAAGGCCGTGTGGCGGGCCAATCCGAAACTGACCGTCGAGGCCGGCGCCCGGATGGAGGTCTCGCGCATCACCCAGAGCGGCGGCGTGGATCTGGAGCGCAGCTTCTTCTATCCCAAGCCCCGCGTGCTGGTGACCTGGAACCCCAGCAGCGTCGACCAGCTGCGCCTGCGGGTCGAGCGCGAGGTCGGCCAGCTGGACTTCGGCGACTTCATCGCCTCGGCCGACCTGGTGGCCGGCAGCCAGGACAGCGCCGACGCCAATCTGGAGCCGCAGCGCTCGTGGGTCGGCGAAGTCGCCTGGGAACGACGTTTCTGGGGCGCGGGCTCGCTGTCGCTGACCCTGACCCACTCGGAGATCCAGGACGTCGTCGACTACAAGCCGCTGCCTACCGGCGGCGACGCGCCCAGCAACATCGGCGATGGCCGGTCCGACCAGTTCGTGATCGCCCTGACCCTGCCGACCCAGAAACTGGGCGTCTCCGGCGGCCAGGTGAAGACCCGCCTCAGCTGGTTCGACAGCGAGGTCACCGATCCGGTCACCTTCGAGAAGCGCCGCATCACCAACGCGACCCCGTTCGTCTGCAATGTCAGCTTCACGCGCGACATGCCCGGCGGCAGGTGGAGCTGGGGAGCCTCGACCAACTGCAAGACCGAGAGCAGCCGCTTCCGGCTCAACGAGGTGCGCACCAACCGCCAGGAGCAGTATTTCGAAGGCTTCGTTGAATGGAAGCCCCGCCCCGACCTGACGGTGCGGACCACCCTGTCCAACTGGACCTCGCGCAACGTCACCCGTGAGCGGGTGATCTACAAGGGCTCGCGGGCCGACAACACCGTCGACCGCATCGAGTACCGCACGCTGCCGTTCGAGCCCTATCTGTTCCTCCAGGTGCGCAAGCGCCTGGGGTAGCAGCCGGACGCTGAAGTCAGGTGATCGCCTGATGTGCGCGCCCATGCGCGGCGTCCAACCTGCCGGGTGGGCCAAGAAGGCGCGCGGGGGTTAGGAGATCGGGCCTGACGGCCTGTCTCCGGGAAACCCTGAGCCGCGACGCCAGGCCAGGAGCGCGCCGGTGAAAGCGTCAGCCTTTCTGTCCCTCGCGGCCACGCTCGCCCTGGCCGCGGCGATGGCCGCGCCCACGAGCGCCGCCGCCCAGTCCTGCTCGACCAAGGGCGACTTCAACGACTCCCACCTGCACATGACCAACTACATCCAGGAGGGGGTGACGCCCGCCAAGCTGCTGGAGGTCATGGGCCAGCGGACGCCGCGCGCGACCCTGTTCGGCATTCCCTTGCAGCAGGAGTGGTCGCACACCCTTACCGGCGACGCCGCCCCGACCTACTACCTGGAGAGCGACGCGCCGCTCTACTATTACAGCTTCACCGACGCGGTGATCGCCACCTCCTACATGGCGCTGAGCCCGGCCCAGAAGAAGCGGTTCGATCCGATGATCACCGGCTTCAATCCCGCCGACATGTACGCCGCCGACCATATCCGCCGGGTGCTGACGACCTTTCCAGGGGTGTTCGAGGGGATCGGCGAGTTCTCGATCCACAAGGAGTTCGTCTCGTCCAAGATCGCCGGCGGACCGGCCAGCCTGACCGACCCGGCCCTGGACCGCATCCTCGACTTCGCCGGCGAGGTCGGCCTGGTGGCGATCATGCACAACGACATCGTCATGCCCTTCACCAAGAAGGACAAGGAGCGGGGCTATTTCGAACAGGCCAAGCGGGTGCTGGCCGCCCATCCCAACACGGTGATCATCTGGGCTCATACGGGCCTGGGCCGCGTCGTCCAGCCGCCCAGTCAGCACCTGGCGTTCCTGGAGGAGATCCTCTCCGACCCCAAGCTGAAGAACGTCTATTTCGACATTTCCTGGGACGAGGTGGCCAAGTACGTCATCCGCAACGACCGGACGGTGGCCGCCACGGCGGCCCTGATCAACAAATATCCCGACCGCTTCCTGCTCGGCACCGACTGGGTCGCGCCCGACAACGCCGAGAAATACTTTTCGCTGTACGAGAGCTATCAGCCGCTGTGGGCCAAGCTGACCCCCGAGGCCAGCGCCAACACCCGTCTGTGCAACTACGAGCGCCTGTTCGACCAGGCGCGGATCAAGGTGCGCGCCTGGGAAAAGGCCAACGTACCGGCGGCCGAGCGCTGAGCCCCAGGCAGGGCGCTACTTGTTGACGATCTTGATGATCCGCTTGGACGACGGGCGGCCCGACAGCCCCTTGTCGGGGGCGTAGGTCACGGTCAGGTCGCCGCCCTTCAGGGCCGCGCCCGGCTTGTGGCCCTGGGCCAGCAGGACGCGGGTGACGCGGGCCAGCAGATTGCGGTCGCCGTCGCGCGCCATGCGCTCGAAAGCCTCGGCGGTGACGGTGGCGGTGTCGGCCACCAGCACCGAGGTGCCGGGGGTGGCGTCGTCGACGGTCTCGAACGAGACGCGATGCTGGGCGGCCCGGCTGGCGCGCGCGCTGGCCTGGACCAGGCGCTGGAACAAGGCGTTGACCGAGATGAACGGCGGCGGCTGGATCGAGCTGGCCTTGCCCATCAGGGCGGCGGCGTCGCCGGCCGGCCGCTCGCGGGTGAACAGGGTCATGCCGCCCAGCTTGCTAGCCCGCAGAACCGGCTCGCCCATCTCGTTCTTGTAGATGGTGTCGCCGCGCGGCGCCGGCTGGGCCGACAACACCCAGACCTCGGAGCTGTTCTCAAACTTCATCAGCGGCTGGGGCGCGGCCCGGTCCAGGATGAAGGCGTCGCCAGTCTCGGACACGTAGCGGGCCACGGGCGGGGCCGGCGCCTTGCGCGCCTCCGAACCGGAGCGGTTGCCGAACAGGGCGTCGCGCAAGGACGATTGCGCGTTGGCCGCGCCGCCGCTGGCCGCGAGGGCGAACGCCAGCAGTATCGCCCAGCGCCCTGGCCCCGTCGTCACAGCCGATCGACTCTTCATACCCAGGGTCATGCCCCGCGACTGGGGCGAATCTTGGACGCCGAAGACCTTGTTACCGCCACGCAATTTCCCGGAGGACGTCATGAAATGCTTGGAAGAATTTCCCCGCCGGCCGGAATTTTCGAACCGCCGGGGAGTCTTCGTCAAGTCGTCATGTCTTTTTTGCCGCAGGCTGTGGCTTTTAGGCGGCCCTAGGCGGCCATGTATTGACCGCCGTTGATGGTCAGAGTGGCGCCGGTCACGAAGCCAGCCCGCTCGCCGGCCAGGAACGAGACCATGTCGGCGATCTCCTCGCCCTTGCCCAGGCGGCCGACGGGAATGCCGGCGATGATTCCGGCCAGGACGTTCTCGGGCACGGCCGCCACCATCTCGGTGTCGATATAGCCGGGGCAGATGACATTGACCGTCACGCCCTTCTTGGCGTTCTCGAGCGCCAGCGCCTTGGTGAAGCCGATCAGCCCGGCCTTGGCGGCCGAGTAGTTGGTCTGGCCCATCTGGCCCTTCTGGCCGTTGATCGAGCTGATGTTGACGATCCGGCCCCAGCCGCGGTCGCGCATGCCCTCGATGACCGGACGGGTCATGTTGAAGGCGCTGTCCATGTTCACGCGGATGACTTCCGACCACTGCTCGTAGGTCATCTTGTGCAGCATGCCGTCGCGGGTGATGCCGGCGTTGTTGACCAGGACCTCGATCGGACCCAGCTCGGCCTCGACCTTCTTGACGGCGGCGGCGCAGTCGTCGAACGAGCCGACATTGCCCTTGACGACCATCACGCCAAGCTGCTCGGCGCAGGCCGCGGCGGCCTCCTCGTTGCCGGAATAGCCGGCGGCCACCTTCAGCCCGTCGGCCACCAGCCGCTCACAGATCGCCCGGCCGATGCCCCGGGTGCCGCCAGTCACGAACGCCACTCTCGCCATGTTTCTCTCCCGCTGAGTTTCTTATGGTTGCACGTGGGTGACGTAGGGGAACAAGCCCCCACGTCGCCCGTCATGAAGATTTCGTCGAAGTTGGACTTCAGACCGCTTCGACGCACATGGCCACGCCCATGCCGCCGCCGATGCACAACGTGGCCAAACCCTTCTTGGCTCCCGAGCGCTTCATCTCGTGGACCAGGGTGGTCAGGATGCGCGCGCCCGAAGCGCCGATCGGGTGGCCGATGGCGATGGCCCCGCCGTTGACGTTGACCTTGGCCGGGTCGAGGCCCAGCTCGCTGACCACGCAAAGCGACTGGGCGGCGAAGGCCTCGTTGCTCTCGATCAGGTCGAGGTCCGACACCTTCCAGCCGGCCTTTTCCAAGGCCTTCTTGCTGGCGGGGATCGGGCCGGTGCCCATGATCTCGGGCTCGACGCCGGCATTGGCCCAGGAGGCGATGCGGGCCAGCGGCTTGAGGCCGCGCTTGGCGGCTTCGTCGGCGCTCATCAGCACCAGGGCGGCGGCCCCGTCGTTGAGGCCCGAGGCGTTGGCGGCGGTGACGGTGCCGTCCTTGGTGAAGGCTGGCTTGAGACCCGACACCGCGTCGAGGGTCACGCCGTGGCGGATGAACTCGTCCTTGTCGACCACGGTGTCGCCCTTGCGGCCCTTGATGGTGACGGGGACGATCTCGTCGCCGAACTTGCCGGCCTTCTGGGCGGCTTCGGCCTTGTTCTGACTGGCGACGGCGAACTTGTCCTGGGCCTCGCGGGTGATCTGCCAGCGGTTGGCGATGTTCTCGGCGGTCTGGCCCATGTGGTAGCCGTGGAAGGCGTCCCACAGGCCGTCCTTGATCATGGTGTCGACGAACGACAGGTCGCCCATCTTCTGCCCGTTGCGCAAGGCCTGAGCGTGCGGGGCCTGACTCATGCTCTCCTGGCCGCCGACCACCACGATGTTGGCGTCGCCCGCGGCGATCTGCTGGGCGCCAAGCGCCACCGCGCGCAGGCCCGAGCCGCACAACTGGTTCAGGCTCCAGGCCGGGCTTTCCACCGGGATACCGGCATTGACCGAGGCCTGGCGGGCCGGGCCCTGGCCGGCGGCGGCCTGCAGCACCTGGCCCAGGATCACCTCGTCGACGTCGGCGGGGGCGATGCCGGCCCGCTCGACCGCCGCCTGGATGGCGAGTTTGCCCAATTCGTGGGCGGGCAGGCTGGAGAGGGCGCCGAGGAACGATCCGACCGGCGTGCGGGCGGCGGAAACGATGACGATGTCGCTCATGGCGAAAATAGCTCCCGTGACGTGTTTCCGGGCGCTTCTCGCAATGCGGCGCCCATGATTTTGCAGTGCAATATCACCTTGCATAAACCTGCTGGGTTCGTCACGCGCACATTTTCACGGGATGTTGCGAGCTCCAAGCGCCGCCAGTACTGGCGTCATGCCTTTGCATCCGCGATAGTGCGATGCGAAAAGGCGGAGACAACGCTGTCCTAGGGAACGAAATGTCCGAGAACAACGAAAACGGCGAAACGGCCTCGGGTCGCGCCCCTGGCGAAAAAGCGGCCGGCCAGAAGGTCGTCATCAAGAAATACGCCAACCGTCGCCTCTACAACACAGCCTCTTCCTCTTACGTCACCCTCGAGCACCTTTCGGACATGGTGAAGGAGGGGATCGACTTCGTCGTCTACGACGCCAAGACCAACGACGACATCACCCGCTCGGTCCTGACCCAGATCATCTTCGAGGAAGAAAACCGGGGCGGCGGCCAGAACCTGTTGCCCATCCAGTTCCTCCGGCAGCTGATCGGTTTCTACGGCAACTCCATGCAGGCCTTCCTGCCCAGCTATCTGGAAATGTCGCTGGAGAGCTTCACCAAGCAGCAGGAGCGCATGCGCACCCAGTTTGCCGGGCTGACGCCGGGAACCCTGGGGGCCAAAGGCATGCCGGGCATGGGCGTCTACGAAGAGCAGATCCGCCAGAACATGGCGCTGTTCGATCGGGCCATGAAGATGTTCTCGCCGTTCGCCTACGCCCGGCCCGAGGACGCCGCCGCGCCGGCCGCCCCGGTCGAACCGCCGCCGCCCGCGCCCGCCGCGCCCAGCGAGGACTCCCTGGCCGACCTCAAGCGCCAGCTGGAAGCCATGCAGCAGCAGATCGAGAAACTGGCGACCAAGCCTTAAGGCGTGAACGCTCCTTAACCATGACGGCCCATCCGTTCTTAACCGTCTTGGCGGTACGGCTAGGCTCATGACCGGTCCGATCGACCCCATCAAACGCGCCCAGGCCGGGCGTCGGGCGCTGCCCGCGCCTCGTGACGACGACCGCCCCGAGGCGGACGGCGACGAGGACGTGATCTATGTGCGCGACGAGCAGCCGCTGCCGCCGCCGCAATCCAGGGGCTCCAGCCGGGCCCAGGACGCCTTCGCGACCTTCGCCGCCCACCTGATGGGCCAGAGCGGCCAGAAGCGCGGCCTGCGCGGTGGGCAAGAAGTGCTCGACACGGCGCGTTCGACCTATCTCGGCACGGAATATTCCGGTCCCGCCGACCGTCGCCCCAAGGCCGGCCTGATCAAGAAGACCGAAATCTAGGCCTTCAGCCGGGCGAGCTCGGCCTCGAGCGCGGCCACCCGCGCCTCCAGCGCCGCCACCTTCTGGTCCAGGGACGAGGTCTCGGCCCCGGCCGCGCCGGGCGAGGCCGCCGCATGGGCGCCGACGCCGGCCCGGCGCGCGGCCTCGGCCAGCGGAACCCCCAAAAGCTCGGCGAAGGCGGCGATCTGGGCGGCGGTCAGCTCGCGCTGGTCCTTGTAGACCAGGGCCAGCTCCTCGTTGTTCATGCCGGCCACGGCGGCCAGCACCGCCCGCGCCAGCCCGCGCTCGGCGAGCCGCGCGTCGTACCAGGTCTGGTCGAAGAACAAGGCCATGGCGGCAGGCTAACGCGTAGAACCGCGTTGGCGCCAGTCTTGCTTAATCGCGAGTAGCCGTCTTGCGAGATCCCCCATGCTGCTCACCGTCGTCACCCGCTTCCTCGACATCGCCGTGGTGACCCTGATCTTCACGGCGCTGACGTAAGCGCGCAGCCGGGGACATGCCCTTGCGGCGTGTCCCCAAGTCCAGGCGCGGCGCGAGCCACTGGGGACACGCCCCAAGGGCATGTCCCCCTCCGCAATTACGCGTTCTCCAGCAGCATCATCGTGCCTTGGCCGCCGTCGGCGCAGATGCTGACGATGGCCTTCTCGCCCTTGGGCCGCGTGGCCAGTTCCTTGACCGCTTGGCTGAGGATCCGCGCCCCCGTCGCCCCGAACGGGTGGCCGACGGCCAGGCTGCCGCCGGTGGGGTTCATGCGCTCGCGCGGGAACTTGCCCAGGTCGACATCCACCCCCGCCCTGGTCTTGCGGAAGGTCTCGTCCTCCCAGGCGGCGATGTGCGACAGCACCTGGGCGGCGAAGGCCTCGTGAATCTCCCAGAGGCCGATGTCCGCATAGCCCAAGCCATTGCGGGCCAGCAGACGCGGCACGCCGTAGGCCGGAGCCATCAGCAGCCCCTCGTGGCGCAGGTCGATCGAGGTGACCTCGTAGTCGACGATTCTGACGCGCGGAGTCTTGGCCGGGAGGCGCGCCAGACCCGCCTCGGACGCCACCCAGATCGCCGCCGCCCCGTCGGTCAGGGGCGAGGAATTGCCGGCCGTCAGCGTACCCTGGCCGCTGGTCTTGTCGAAGGCCGGGCCAAGCTTGGCCAGCTTCTCCAGCGTGGAGTCCTTGCGCGGGATGGTGTCGCGCTTCACGTCGCCAACGGGGATCACCAGGTCGTCGAAGAAGCCGGCCTCCCAAGCCGCGACCGCGTGCTGGTGGCTCTCGAAGGCGAGCTGATCCTGGTCGGCCCGCGACAGCTTCCACTCTTTGGCGGTGATCTCCGTGTGCTCGCCCATGGAAAGGCCCGTGGTGCGATTGGCGACCTTGGGGATCCACAGCTTCAGGTCCGAGGCCTTCAGCTTGCCCAGATGCGCCAGCTTCTGGCCCGGCGTCTTGGCGGACTGGAAGCCCTTGAGCCAGTCAGAGAAGCCCATGCTGGCCCCGACCTGGACCTTGCTCATGCTCTCCACGCCGCCGACCAGGGCCAGGTCCCGGCCGCGTCCGTCGATCATGCCGGCCGCCTCGATCACCCCGATCATGCTGGTCGAGCAGGCCATGATCGTCGAGAAGGCGGGGATGGTCGGGTCGGCCCCGGCGTCCAGCAGCACCTCGCGGGCGATGTTGCTCCAGGTCAGGTTGGGGATGACCGTGCCCCAGATCGCGAAGTCGGGTCTCGCCCCCTGGGCCAGCATGGCCTGAACCACCGGGACCGACAGGGCGATGGCGTCATGGGTCTTCAGCGGCCCGTCGACCTTGGCGAACGGCGTGCGCAGGCCGGCCGCCAGCCAGATGTCGGGTTTGGACGCCATGATCGTGATCCTCTTGGGAAAGCTGTGATGTCAGCATCAGCAGGCTTCGCCACAAGGGTCTTGTCGAATTTCACGCTGGGGACACGCCCAGGGGGCATGTCCGCGCGCTCAGCGCGCGTCGCCGAAGTCCACGTCCCGCCGGGCCGAGACGATGGTCACGATGAAGCCGGCCAACACGTCCAGCAGCACCATCACCGTCAGCAGGAAGAACACCGAGGTCCCGAAGGCGGGGAACAGCAGGAACTCGACCAGGCAGACGATGAACAGCACCATCGACAGCGAGTGGTTGATGATCGCGATCCTTCGGCTGGTGGTCGACTTCAGCAGCTCGACGAACAGCACGACCAGCGAGGCGGCGAGCAGCAGGTCGCCCAGGCTGACGATCCAGTCGGCCTTGGAGGTCATGCGGATCGTGAACAGCTGCTCGGCCAACCGATACTGGGCGGCGTCGGACTTGAATCCGCCCGCGAAGGTCAGGACGATCAGGTTGTAGACCAGCACCGGCAGGGCCAGCAGCGGAAACGCGGCGAACATGGTCTGGCTCCCCCTCGAAGGCCGACGATAGGGCCAGGGTTAGCCGTTTTTCAGAGTCGCGGAAAGATCGAGGCCGCACGACGGGCGGAGAAGGACGCCTGGCCTTCAGCCGTTCAGACCTCGTCCACGCCCTGGGGATTGCGGGCCCGGGTCTGCAGCCACATCACGCCCAGCAGGTCCGAGACCGAGGCCTTGAGCCGGCCGAAATTGGTGTATTTCGACACGCCGCTTTCGCGATGACGGTGGTTCACCGGCTGGAACTCGACCTGGTAGCCCTCGCGCAGCATCAGGGCCGGGATGTAGCGGTGGATGTGATCGAAATAGGGCAGCCGCAGGAAGGCCTCGCGGCGGAAGGCCTTCAGGCCGCAGCCGGTGTCGTTGGCGGTGTCCTTGAGCATGCGCTTGCGAACGCCGTTGCCGAACTTGGACGCCAGGCGCTTGGCCGAGCTGTCCTGGCGCTTGACCCGTTCGCCGCCGACCAAAGCCAGCTCCGGCGGGGCGGCCTTCAGGGCCCGGGCCAGGCGCGGCGCGTCGGCCGGATCGTTCTGGCCGTCGCCGTCCAGGGTGACGACGATAGGCGCGCGGGCGGCGAGCACGCCGCTGCGCACGGCGCGGCTCTGGCCCGAATTCTTGCGGTGTCCCAGCACCCGCAGCTGCGGGATCTCGGCCTTCAGCGCCGTCAGCAGGGCCTTGGTCTCGTCGCGGCTGGCGTCGTCGATGAAGATGATCTCGTGGTTCTCGCCGGCGAAGGCGGCGGCGATCTCGCGCGCCAGGGCGGGCGCCGCGCCGCCTTCGTCAAAGACGGGAACGACGATGGAGTAGTCGGGATTTGCGGAAGCAGAGGCGTTCATCGCCCCCTAATACCTGAAAAATAGCCAGAAAGAAGGATCGTGCTATTCCACTGTGATGACGCTTGAATCTCGCCTGGATGACTGGAGCCGCGGCTGGCGCGGTCCGCTGTTCGCCGCGCTGGTGGCGCTGGTCGCCGGCCTGCCCGGCCTGTTCGCCATGCCGCCCCTGGACCGCGACGAATCGCGCTTCGCCCAGGCCACCGCCCAGATGCTGGAAACCGACGACATGGTCGTCATCAAGTTCCAGAACCAGCCGCGCTTCAAGAAGCCGGTCGGCATCCATTGGCTGCAGGCGGTCAGCGTCAGCGCCTTTTCGGCCCCCGAGGACCGCGGTATTTGGGCCTATCGCATCCCGTCCCTGCTGGGGGCCATGCTGGCGGCGGCGGCTTGCGCCTGGGGCGCCTCGGCCTTGCTGGGGCCCAAGACCGGCCTGCTGGCCGGCGGGATCCTGGGCGCGACCATCCTGCTGTCGACCGAGGCCTTCATCGCCAAGACCGACGCGGCCCTGTGCGGCTTCACCACCCTGGCCATGGCCGCCGTGGCGCGGATCTACGCCGCGAACCTGGCGGGCGAGACGGTCAACCGCTTGACCAAGCTGGCCTTCTGGATCGGCCTGGCGATGGGCGTCCTGATCAAGGGGCCCGTCGGGCTGATGGTCGTGGCGCTCAGCGTCGTCGCCCTGTGGATCTGGGATCGCAAGGCGCCGTGGATCAAGGACATGGGCTGGGGCTGGGGCCTGACCCTGATGGCGGCCATCATCCTGCCCTGGGCGATGATGATCACCGTGGCCACCGACGGCGCCTTCTGGTCGACCGCCGTGGCCGGCGACCTGGCGCCCAAGCTGGCCGGCGGGCAGGAAAGCCATGGCGCGCCGTTCGGGGCCTACGCCCTGGCCGCGTTCCTGCTGGTGTTCCCCGCCAGTCTGCTGCTGCCGGCGGGCCTGGTCCAGGGCTGGACCGGCCGCCGGGAGCCCGGCGTGCGGTTCGCCCTGTGCTGGCTGATCCCGACCTGGCTGGTGTTCGAACTGCTGCCGACCAAGCTGGCGCACTACACCCTGCCCGCCGTGCCCGCCCTGGCCATGCTGATGGCGGCCGCTTTGCGCGGCCCGCTGGGCCCGATCTCGCGGGTCATCGGCGCGATCCTGTCCGCCTTGGCCGGCCTGTTGTTCGCGGGGGTGGCGATCTATCTGCAGGTCGAGCACGGCGACCCGACCGACATGCCGTGGACGGTGTTGACCGCCCTGCTGTTCCTGGCCTCGGGCGGGGTCGGCGCCGTGCTGCTGATGCGCAAGACCGCCGCCATCGCCCTGATGACGGCCGGCGCGATCGGCGTCGCCGCCCACGCGGCCCTGGTCGGCCTGTTGGTTCCCAGGCTGGAGCCGCTGCTGCTGGCGCCGCGCCTGGAGGCGGCGCTCGAGCGGGCCGACCTGGCCCCTCGGGGCGGCGCGCCGGGTCCGGTGGCCGTCACCGGCTACGCCGAGCCGAGCATGATCTTTCTGCTGGGCACCACCACTGAACTGACCGATCCGGTCGGCGCCGCCAAGGCCGTGGTCCAGGGGCGTCCCGCGGTGGTCGAGGCGCGGCAGGAGAAGGCCTTCCGAGCCGCGCTCGCGGTCTTGGGCCAGACCCCGCGTCCGGCCGGCGTGGTCGCGGGCTTCGACTATTCCGACGGCGACCAGGAGCGTCTGACCCTCTATCGCGGCGCGCCGGTGCGGCCGGACGACGAGGCGGGCGAGGACGAAGACGCCGCGCCCGCCCCGGAAACGCCAGCGGAGGTCCGCCCATGAGCCGCTTCATCCAGATCGTCGAGGTCGGTCCGCGCGACGGGCTGCAGAATGAAAAGCTGTCCCTGGCTGTCGACGACAAGCTGGCCCTGATCCGGCGCCTGGAGGCGGCCGGCGCCAAGCGCATCGAGGCCGTCTCGTTCGTCAATCCCAATCGCGTGCCGCAGATGGCGGGAGCGGAGGAGATCATGGCGGCGCTGCGGCCGGATCTCGAGCATTCGCGGATCGGCCTGGTGCTGAACATGCGCGGCTGGGAACGATGCGTGGCGGCCCAGTGCGACGAGGCCAATGTGGTGGTCTGCGCCACCGACGGCTTCGGCCTCGCCAACCAGGGCGCGACCGCCGCCCAGCAGGTCGACGCCCTGGCCGCCATCGTCGAGCGCCAGGCGGTCGAGGGCGGCCCGCCCATCACCGCGACCCTCTCGGTGGCGTTCGGCTGTCCGTTCGACGGCGAGGTCTCCGAGGATCAGGTCGTGGCCATCGCCCGCGACGCCGCGTCTATGGGGGTGACCGAGCTCGCCATCGCCGACACCATCGGGGTCGCCGATCCGTGGACCGTGCGCCGCCGGATCGAGGCCGTTCGCGCCGCCGCGCCCGACGTGCGCCTGCGCATGCACTTCCACGACACCCGCAACACCGGCCTGGCCAACGCCTATGCCAGCGTCGAGGCGGGGGTCGACGTGCTGGACGCCTCGGTCGGCGGCCTGGGCGGCTGCCCTTTCGCCCCGAACGCCACCGGCAATATCGGCACCGAGGACCTGGTCTACATGCTGGAGCGCGCCGGCTTCGAGACCGGTTACGACCTGAACGCCTTGATCGAGATCGGCCGGGATATCAGCGAGACGCTGGGCAAGGCGGCGCCGGCGTCTTCGCTGGCCCGGGCGGGCGGCTTTCCGGCCCGATAGGCCCGCTCACCCTGGCGAAAGGCGGGGGTGAGCTCTGAATTCTAGATCGGCCGCCCGGTGATCTTCCAGATCAGGGGGCGTGACACGCTCATCAGCAGGATGGCTGGGGCCAGGACGACGGCGATCACGTAGCGCTGGACGGTGTCGGCCCGCTTGATGAAGTAGCGCGACAGGCCCACGCCCTTGTGGAACTCGACCTTCAGCGGGTGCTCCAGGCTGGTATGACCCAGATGGATCACCCGGGCGGCGGGTTGGAACAACACCTGGCCGCCCGCCTGGCGGGCCCGCCAGCACAGGTCTATGTCCTCGACGTGCAAGAAATAGCCCTCGTCGAAGCCGCCCAGAACCTCGAAGTCCTGGCGACGCAGCGCGAAGCAGGCTCCGGAGATGGTCGGCATCGGCACGGGCGCGTCCGGAACCGGCTCGTGCTCGCGGTGGATCTCGAACTTGGACAGACCGGGGAACCGCGCCGTCAGGTGGCCGAAGCTGAGCAGCGTGGTGACCGGCGTCACCTCGCCGCGCCGGCCGCCGCGCTGTTCGGTGCCGTCGGTGTTCAGCACCCGCGCGCCGACCACGGTCGGGACGGGCTGGTCCTCGAAGGCCGCGACCAGGTTTTCAATGCAACCCGATTGCAGGTTGGCGTCGGGATTGAGGAAGACGATGTATTCGCCCCGCGCGGTCTCAGCGCCCATGTTGGCGCCCCGCGCGAAGCCGACATTGCCGTGCCCCTGCTGCAGCACGACCCGGGGTTCGGTCCGGCCCAGGGTCCGCAGACGCTCGGCTTCATCCGCGGGCGAGCCGTTGTCGACGATGACGAACTCTTCGACGAGCGGCTCGGCCAGCACGTGCCGGATGCTTTCGATCAGCGCTTCCCCGGTCTGGTAAACCACCATGACCACGGAGACGTGCGGCCGAACCGGCCGCACGCCCGAGACGAAGGTCGAATGCGAGCGATGTATGCTGTTCATCAGGCCCGCGCCAACTCCGCGGGCGCCGCCACGGCGCGATCACGGGCCAGGTCAGGCGGCGTGGCTTCTTCGGTCAAAGCGCGCACGGCGTCTTCCAGCGACAGCACCTTCTGGCCCTCGCCGCCCAGACGACGCAGGGCGACTTCTCCGTTTTCGGCTTCCTTACGCCCGACCACTGCAATCACCGGCACCTTGGCGAGGCTGTGCTCGCGAATCTTGTAGTTGATCTTCTCGTTCCTGAAGTCGACCTCTGCGCGAACGCCCATCGAAGTCAATCGCTCAGCCACACGTTGCGCATAGTCGTCGGCGTCCGACGTGATGGTGGCCACCACGACCTGGGTCGGCGCCAGCCACAACGGCAGGTGACCGGCGTAGTTCTCGAGCAGAATGCCGATGAAGCGCTCGAACGACCCCAGGATCGCCCGGTGCAGCATGACCGGACGCTTCTTGCCGCCGTCCTCGGCGACATATTCGGCGTCCAGGCGCTCGGGCAGGACGAAGTCCAGCTGCAGCGTGCCGCACTGCCAGACCCGGCCGATGGCGTCCTTCAGGGAGAACTCCAGCTTGGGGCCGTAGAAGGCGCCCTCCCCAGGCTGCAGCACCAGGGTCTCGCCGGCGGACTCGGCGGCGGCCGCCAAGGCCTTTTCGGCCTTGTCCCAGACCTCGTCAGAACCCGCGCGAAGCTCCGGACGCGTCGAGAACTTCACGTCCGCCAGCTCCATGCCCAGGTCGTTATAGACGCTGCGCAACAGCTCGATGAAGCGGGCGGATTCCTCCGTGACCTGCTCTTCCCGGCAGAAGATGTGGGCGTCGTCCTGGGTGAAGGCCCGCACCCGCATGATGCCGTGCATGGCCCCCGACGGCTCGTAACGGTGGCAGGCCCCGAACTCGGCCATGCGCAGCGGCAGCTCGCGATAGCTCTTCTGGCCGACATTGAAGATCTGGATGTGGCCGGGGCAGTTCATCGGCTTGACCGCCAGGACCTCGCCCTCGGCGCTCTCGCACATGAACATGGCGTGGCCGAACTTCTCGGCGTGGCCCGAACGCTCCCACAGGCTCTTGTCGAGGATCTGCGGCGTCTTGACCTCGCGATAGCCGGCCGCGTCCAGCCGGCGGCGCATATAAGCCTCCAGCGCCAGGTACAGCGTCCAGCCCTTCGGGTGCCAGAACACCATGCCCTTGCCCTCTTCCTGGATGTGGAAGAGGTCCATGGTCTTGCCCAGCTTGCGGTGGTCGCGCCGCTCGGCTTCCTCGATGCGCAGCAGATAGGCCGCCAGGTCGGCGTCCGACGCCCACGAGGTGCCGTAGATGCGCTGCAACTGCGCGTTGTTCTGGTCGCCGCGCCAATAGGCGCCGGCCAGCTTGGTCAGCTTGAAGGCCTTGCCGACATGCTTGGTCGAGGGCAGGTGGGGACCGCGGCACAGGTCCTTCCACTTGTCGCCCTGGTGATAGACCGTGATCGTGTCGCCGGCCGGCAGGTCGCGGATGATCTGGGCCTTGTAGCTTTCGCCCATCTCCTCGAAATCGGCGATGGCGACGTCGCGGTTGACCTCCTCGCGGCGGATCTTCTCGTCGCGGTCGACGATCTCGCGCATGCGCTGCTCGATGGTCGCCAGGTCGTCCAGGCTGAACGGCTCGTCGCGGGCGAAGTCGTAATAGAAGCCGTCCTCGACGTTCGGGCCGATCGTCACCTGGGTGCCGGGAAACAGCTCCTGCACGGCTTCGGCCAGCACGTGGGCGGTGTCGTGGCGGATCACCTCCAGCGCCTCGGGCGCCTCGCGCGTGATGATTTCGAAGCCGTTGCCGTCGATCAGCAGGTCGGGCGTCAGCGGACGGTCCAGGTCCAGCAGACGGCCGCCCAGCTTGATCAGCAGGGCTTTCTTCTCGAGCGACTTAGAGATCGAGGCGGCCACGTCGCGGCCCGTCGAACCGTCAGCATACTGGCGGGCCGAGCCGTCGGGGAAAATCAGGTCGATCATTCTTCACATATCCACTTGCGCGGCGTCTTCGGCGGAGGTGGCGGGTCATACCCCGAACCACCGAACGGATTGCATCGGCAAATCCGTCCCACCGCGAGCCAGGACCCCTTCAGGGGTCCGTGATCCTTGAGCGCCTGGGCCGCGTATTCCGAGCAGGTCGGCAGATACCGGCACTGACGCCCGATGAAGGGCGAGAGCGTCGTCTTGTAGGCCCGCAGGCCCAGGTCGACGGTGCGTTCGTAGAGTGTCATGCCGGCGCTTTCGCGAACGGAGTCGAGGACTTATCGACTAGCGAAAAGTCTCGATCAAGCGGCGCCGACGCGGCTAGTTCGGGTTTGGGCGGCGTCTGTGGCCTTGCGGACAGCCTCGACCGCGGCTTCGAACGCCAAAAGCGTCGAGGCATGACGGGCGGGATAGTCCTTAACCGGCTCCAGCACGGCGAGCTCCGAAAATCGGCCCGTGGGAGCCGGGCCGTCAGACTTGAGCATAGACTGCAAGGCGTCGCGGGCCAACTCGATCTCGGAAAGATCCGCCCCGATCACCTGGGCGCCGAGAATCGCGGCCGAGGCCTGGCCCAGGGCGCAGGCGCTGACATCCTGGGCGAAGTCGGCGACCTTGCCGTCTTCGATCGTCACGTCGACCACGATCCGGCTGCCGCAAAGCTTGGCCGTCTTCTCGGCGCTGGCGTCCGGCGCGGCCAGGCGACCGGCCCGGGGCATATTGGCCACCAGGCCCAGGATCCGGGCCGAATAGAGGTCGTCGATCATGGCGCTTAGGTGGGGTCGTTCTGGCGCTGAGACCAGAGGGCCTCGGCGCGATCGCGCACCGCCTCGCCCATGCGGGTATAGGCCGCCTTCAGGCGCCGACGCTCGTCACGGCTGATCCAGCGCACCAGCGGGCCCATGAACAGCTCGCCGTTCGAGAAGGTCGCGTTGGCGGGGCCCATGTTCTCGATTTCCAGATAACGGATGGCCGTCACGAAGCCGTTCAGCCGCTTGGTGCGCCAGTGCAGCTGCTCATAGGGCACCCAGTCCTGGACGGTGGGCTGGATCGTCGTGAGCTGGCCCTCGGCGTGCACGAGATCGACCGTCAGCATCGTGCCGATCCGCATCTCGCCTTCGATGCGGGGATGGACCGGGTTCCAGTCCCTCCAGGTCGTGAAGTCGGAGATCACCTCCCAGACGATCTCGGCGGGGGCCTGCACCCCGGTGCGATGTTCTACGGCGCGTTGCATGGCTCGAAATCTAGCACTTTCAGTCTGACGATCGGAAGCCGGCCAACCTAGCCCGGGAAAACGGAGGTGGGGACCGACGCCGGAATATGAAGGGTGAAATCAGTCCTTCATGCGCCAGGTGGCGCCGGCCGGACCGTCCATGACCACCACGCCCAGGCCGTCCAGCTCGGCGCGGATGGCGTCGGCGGCGGTCCAGTCCTTGGCGGCGCGGGCCTCGACCCGGCGCTTGAGCAGGTCCTCCACCTTGGCCTTCAAGTCGTCGTCGGCGTCGCCCTCGAACCAGGCGTCCGGGTCGGCCTGCAGGAAGCCCAGCAGTCCGGCCGAGGCCAACAGCCGGCCCTTATTGGCCGCGATCGCCGGTTCGTCGCCGGCCGTCACCGCCCGCTCGATGGCGCTGGACAGCTCGAAGAAGCCCGACACCGCCAGCGGCGTGTTCAGGTCGTCCGACAGGGCGGCCAGCACCTCGTCGGAGGGCTCGGACTCCCCGGCCTCGACGGTCTTGGCGCGACGCAGGGCGCCGTACAGCCGGTCCAGCGCCTTGCGGCTCTGCTCGACCAGCTCCGGCGTCCAGTCCAGCGGCTGGCGGTAGTGGCCCGACAGCAACGCCCAGCGGATCACCTCGCCCGGCGTGGTCTTCAGCAGTTCGTGCGGGATGATCACATTGCCCAGGCTCTTGGACATCTTCTCCCCCGACATGTCGAGGAAGCCGTTGTGCAGCCAGTAGTTGGCCAGCACCGCCTGGCCATGGGCGCAGCGGCTCTGGGCCAGCTCGTTCTCGTGGTGCGGGAAGGTCAGGTCGATGCCGCCGCCGTGGATGTCGATGGTCCGGCCCAGCGCCTTGTCGATCATCGCCGAGCACTCGATGTGCCAGCCCGGACGACCCGCGCCCCAGGGGCTGTCCCACTCCGGCTCGTTCGCCTTCGACGGCTTCCACAGCACGAAGTCGGCGGGGTGGCGCTTGTAGGGCGCGACCTCGACCCGGGCTCCGGCGATCATGTCGTCCAGGTCGCGGCCCGACAGCTGGCCGTAGTCGGGGAAGGCCTGGGTGTCGAACAGCACGTGGCCCTCGGCCGCGTAGGCCGCGCCCTTGTCGACCAGTTGGCCGATCATCTCGACGATCGGACCCATGTGCTCGGTGGCCTTGGGCTCCAGGGTCGGGCGCAGGGCGAGCAGGGCGTCGGCGTCCTGGTGGTAGGCGGCCAGGTAGCGGTCGGTGACTACCTTGATCGCCACGCCCTCGGCCGTGGCCTTGGCGTTGATCTTGTCGTCGACGTCGGTGACGTTGCGGGCATAGACCACCGCGTCCTCGCCATAGACATGGCGCAGCAGGCGGAACAGCACGTCGAACACCACCACCGGCCGGAAGTTGCCGATATGGGCGTGGTTGTAGACCGTCGGCCCACAGACATACATCGTCACCCGGCTCGGATCGGCGGGAACGAAGTCGCGCTTTTCGCGCGCCATGGTGTCGTGAAGCTTGAGGGTCATGAGAACGGGGCGGCCTGACGTCGCGGAGTGTTGCGGGGATGCGGATTGGCCCCATATAACGAGAGCACGCGCACACGACCACGATTGATTGGTTCGATCTGCGCGACGGGTGGCACGCGTCATTCCGGAGCGAAAGGCGTTCCGGCGCAACTCAGCCCGTGGAAAGACCTTCCCGCACATGGACGCACGGACCCGCGAGGGAACCCTGATCGGTCTCGACACTGACGCCGGTCTTGATCTTGAACCCGCCCAGCGCCCGACCCGGGACGAGGCCATGGCCGCCGTCCGGACCCTGCTGGCCTGGGCCGGCGACAATCCCGATCGCGAAGGCCTGCTCGACACGCCCCAGCGGGTGGTCGACGCCTATGGCGAGTGGTTCGCCGGCTATCACGGCGATCCGGCCACGGAGCTTTCGCGCACCTTCGAGGACGTGCAGGGCTATGACGACATGGTCATGCTGCGCGGCATCGACGTGCAGAGCCACTGCGAGCACCACATGGCCCCGTTCCTGGGCAAGGCCTGGGTGGCCTACATGCCGACCGGCAAGGTCGTGGGCCTCTCCAAGCTGGCGCGCCTGGTCGAGATCTTCGCCAAGCGCCTCCAGACCCAGGAGACCATGACCATGCAGATCGCCGACGCCATCGAGGACCACCTCAGCGCCGCCGGCGTGGCCGTGCTGATCGACGCCGAGCACCAATGCATGTCGACGCGCGGCGTACGCCACCACGACGTCTCGACGATCACCACCCAGTTCCGCGGCGTGTTCAAGACCGACAAGATCCTGCAGCAGCGCTTCATGGACCTAGTGACGCGGAAATAGTACGCGCTTCGGCACGGGGACATGCACTCGTGCGTGTCCCCAATGAAGTCTCGCCACGGCCGGGGACACGTCCAAGGGCATGTCCCCGTCATGAGCTGGGAGCCGGAAGGGCGTAAAAGATGTTGAAGACGGGGCTGGCGGCTCTGGCCGTCGCGATGACGGCGAGCATGACCATGGCTGAGACACCGAAAGCGCCCTGGGATTCGGAAATCCTTCCGCCCACCCTGGCGTGGCATGGCACGAGCGAGAAGCTGATCGCCAAGCCGTCCGATCCCTGGATCACGCCGTCGGAACGGACCGGCCTGACCGCCTCGCCCAACTATGAAGAGACCCGCGCCTGGCTCGCCAAGCTGGACGCCGCCTCGCCGCTGATCCGCATGGAGACCTTCGGCAAGTCGCCCGAGGGCCGCGACCTGCTGGTGCTGTACGTCTCGAAAGACGGGGCCAAGTTCGATCCCAACAAGCCCGTGCTGCTGGTCCAGGCCGGCATCCATCCGGGCGAGATCGACGGCAAGGACGCCGGCATGATGCTACTGCGGGACATGGCTTTCCACGGCAAGGACAGGCTGCTGGACGGCGTGAACCTGGTCTTCGTACCGATCTTCAGCGTCGACGGCCACGAGCGGGCCAGCCCCTACAGCCGCCCCAACCAGCGCGGCCCGGTGATCCAGGGCTGGCGGCACACGGCCCAGAACCTCAATCTGAACCGCGACTACGGCAAGCTCGACTCGCCGGAGATGCGGGCGATGATCGGCCTGATCGGCCGCGTGAAGCCCGACCTCTACATGGACATCCACGTCACCGACGGCGAGGACTACCAGTACGACATCACCTACGGCTGGGCCGGCTATCTCGGCGACTTCGCGCGCTCCAAGGCGACCAGCGCCTGGCTTGACCACACCTTCCTGCCGGCCACCCAGGCCGGGCTGAAGGCGGCGGGGCACATCCCCGGCCAGCTGGTCTTCGCCCTGGACGACCGCGATCCGAAGAAGGGCCTGGGATCCTCGCCGGCCTCCCTGCGCTACTCCAACGGCTATGGCGACGCCGCCAGGATCGCGACGGTGCTGGTCGAGAACCACTCGCTCAAGCCCTATCGCCAGCGGGTGCTGGGAACCTATGTGCTGCTGGAGGAGAGCCTGAAGGTCCTGGCCAAGGACGGCGCCGCCTTGCGCGCCGCCGAACAGCGCGACCGCGCCGCGCGCCCCACCGTGGTCGAGGCCAATTTCGGGACCGGCTTCGGGAGCGGCGGCGACAAGCCGTTGCGCACCGTCAATTTCCTGGGCGTGCAGTTCGAGACCTACGAGTCCCCCGCCTCGGGCGGCAAGGAGGTGCGCTGGCTGGGCAAGCCCGATCCCACGCCCTGGAGCCTGCCGCTCTACGCCGCTGAACCGTCGCTGCGACTGACGCCGCCCAGGGCCTATTGGATCTCGTCGGCCAAGCCCGATGTGATCGAGCGGCTGCGCGTCCACGGCTTGGCGATGGAGACCCTGACCGCGCCGAAGACCGTGTCGGTCGACATGATCCGCCTGTCCGCCCCCAAGATCGCGCCCCACCCCAGCGAAGGCCATGTCGAGATCGCCGCCGGCCCGGCGACCCACGAGACCCGCACGGTGACCTGGCCCGCCGGCTCGGTGCGGATCCCGACCGATCAGCCGCTGGGCGAACTGGTCACCCTGCTGCTGGAGCCGGAAAGCGACGAAAGCTTCTTCGCCTGGGGCATGTTCCCCGAGATCCTGCAGCGGGTCGAATATATCGAGGGATACGCCATCGCTCCGCTGGCCGAGAAGATGCTGGCCGCCGATCCCGAGCTGAAGGCGCAGTTCGAGGCCAAGCTGGCGGCCGACCCGAAGTTCGCGGGCGATCCCGACGCCCGGCTGGCCTGGTTCTATGAGCGGACGCCGTACTACGACGATCACTACCGGCTCTATCCGGTGGGTCGGGAATTGTAGCTTCTTGGGAAGCAGTACAGTGTTCTCGCCGATTTACGGTCGCTAATCACCTCTGGTGGGAACATGTCTCTTATTAAGAAAAGAACGGACTTTAGGAAGCCGCGAACTCAGAGATCAAACGCCGCCTATAAAACTGCGGTGGATAATTTTCGGACCACGTTGGATTCGATGTATGCGGTCTCAAGGGCAGCCGCTGGACGTAACGCTGGAGAAAAGCGTGCTTGGGCGTCAGCCCTCTTCACACGCCTCTGCGCGCTCAGCACGAGCGTAAATCGTCTCCTTCCTGAGATTTCAGACGACGCTGACGAAAGCGATCACTGGGATTTTAGCGCGATCGCGTCTCTTACGCGTGCAGTTTTGGAATGCCATCTGATGTTCTTCTACCTTGGAGTCGAAGAAACCTCAGAAGAAGAGCGAAGAGATAGGATAAATTTGATCCATCTTCACGACTGCACCGCACGAATCTCCTTGTTTCGCAATCTATTCGAAGATGAGAAGCAAGCGGTTGGTTTTGAATCACAGCGTGACGAACTTAAGGCTCGTTTTGATAACTCGGCGATGATGGCAGCCAAGACGAAAAAGCAAAAAATGCACCTTCTTCGCGGCGACAAGGTTATGTTTGTAATTCAAGATGAGGTTTTAAATTCCATGGAAATGAACACCGTGGAGTTTCGTTCGTGGTACGAGGTTTTGTCAGCGCATCTGCACAGCTTTCCGTTGGCATTTCATAGGATGTTGACCGACGGGTTCGGTAACGGTGTCGAGAATAATCGCGAAAAGGACTGGACGACCGCTGCGTTGAGATACTTACAGACCTTTTTGTCTAAGGCGGTTACCCAGATGCTCGGCTTATTTCCTGATATTCCTGATCCAAGGATGAAAGCCATATCGGCGCTGCAGAAAGCCTAATTCGAAGCAAACCCCTTAGTCGCCTGCTCGACGATCCGGCTTGCCAGCTCTCGCGAACGCTGAACCTTATGCGGTCACGTTCGATCCTGTTTCACGAGTAAAGCCCGATGGACACCATCGCCCCCGGACACGCCGCCGCCCTTTGGGTGGGGCTGCACGTCCTGCTGCTGCTGACCCTGTCGCTGCTGGTCGTGCGCCTGCGGCAAAAGCACAAGGTCGCCCTTGGGGATGAAGGCATTCCCGAGCTGGCCCGCGCCATCCGCGCCTTCGGCAACGCCAGCGAGTACATCCCCGTCGGCCTGGCGGCGATCATCGTCCTGGCCCTGGTCGGCGCCCCGCCCCTGACGATCCACGTGGTCGGGCTGGTGCTGTTCGCCGGACGGCTGATCCACGCGGTCGGCCTGTCCAACAGCGGCGGCGCCTCGATCCCCCGCGCCCTGGGCATGATCTGCACCTGGGTGGCCTATATCTTCGGCGCGGTGGCCCTGCTGTTCTACGCGATCGGCTAGCTTCCTGGAGCGGGCGCCTTGCCCCCGCCCGCCCGCCTCGTCCATAAGACCGCATGGACGAAAACCTGTTGCATGACGTGCTCGCCGCCGCGCGAACCGCGGGCGCCGACGCCGCCGAGGCCGTGTTCGCGCAGCGCCAATCCCTCTCCGTCGGCGTTCGCCTGGGCGAACTGGAGGAGGTCGAGCGCGAGGAATCCCGCGACCTTGGCCTGCGGGTGTTCATCGGCAAGCAGAGCGCCACGGTCTCGGGTTCCGACATCTCGGCCGAGGGTCGCGCCAAGCTGATCGACCGCGCCGTGGCCATGGCCCGCCTGGCCCCTGAGGATCCCTACGCCGCCCTGGCCCCGGCCGAGCGCCTGGCGCGCACGCCGTTCCGCGACCTCGACCTCTTCGACCCGACCGAGCCCTCGGCCGAGGGCCTGGAGGCCCAGGCCCGCGAGGCCGAGGCGGCCGCCCGCGCCACTCCGGGCGTGACCAATTCCGACGGCGGCTCGTCGTCGTGGAGCGCCTCGACCTGGCGGCTGGTCACCACCGAAGGCTTTTCGGGCCTGCACCAGGCCAGCGGCTTCGGCGTCTCGGCCTCGGCCATCGCCGGCGAGGGCGCGGGCATGGAGCGCGGGGGCGAAGGCCGCTCGGCCCGCCACGCCGCCGACCTGCCGACCCCGCAGAGCATCGGAGCCAAGGCCGGCCAGCAGGCCGTCGCCAAGCTGAACCCGCGCAAGCTGGACTCGACCACCGCCCCGGTGATCTTCGAGAACCGCCTGGCCATGTCGCTGCTCAGCCCGCTGATCGGCGCCATCTCGGGCCCGTCGATCGCCCGCGGTACCTCGTTCCTGAAGGACAAGCTGGGCCAGGCGATCTTCGCCAAGGGCGTGAGCCTGCTGGACGATCCGTTCCGCATGCGCGGCCTGGGCTCGGCCCCGTTCGACGACGAGGGCGTGGCCTGCGAGGCCCGGGCCCTGATCGACGACGGCGTGCTGACCACCTGGCTGATGAACATCAGCTCGGCGAGGCAGCTGGGCCTGGAAAGCACCGGCCACGCCTCGCGCGGCCTGGCCGGACCGTCGGGGGTCTCGACCCATAACCTGACGATGCAGCCGGGCGCCCGGGACCTGGCGGGCCTGATGGCCGACGCCGGGACCGGTCTGCTGGTGACCTCGATGTTCGGCCCCTCGCTGAACGGCAACACCGGCGACTGGTCGGTGGGCTGCTCGGGCTTCTGGTTCGAGAACGGCGTGTCGACCGGCCCCGTCACCGAGATCACCGTGGCCGGCAACCTGATCGACATCTACGCCCGCCTGGTCCCCGGCTCCGACCTGGAGATCCGCGGGGCCAGCAACAGCCCGTCGCTGCTGGTCGACGCCCTGGCGATCGCCGGCAAATGACCAACGACCTGGACCTGATCCTCGAGGCGGCGCGCGAAGCCGGAGCCCTGGCGCTCTCGGCCCGCGAGGGCGGCCTGAAGATTTGGTCCAAGGAGGGCGGCTCGCCGGTCACCGACGCCGACCTGGCGGTCGACACCCTGCTGAAGACGACCCTTGGCGCGGCGCGGCCCGACTATGGCTGGCTGTCGGAGGAGACCGCCGACGACCCGGCCCGGCTGGCCACGCCGCGCCAGTTCGTGGTCGACCCGATCGACGGCACCGTGGCCTTCATGAAGGGCAAGCCCTGGTTCGCCGTGTCGATCGCCGTGGTCGAGAACGGCCGCCCCGTGGCCGGCGTGGTGCACGCCCCGGCCCTGGACGAGACCTATGTCGCCACCTTCGGCGGTGGCGCCTACCTGAACGGCAAGGCCATCAGCCCTAGCGATACCGAGGATCTGGAAGACGCCGCCATGCTGGGCGACGCCAAGATGTTCGTCCATCCGGCCTGGGTCGAGCCGTGGCCGCCGATGCGGGTGGAGAGCCGCAACTCCATCGCCTACCGCCTGTGCCTGGTGGCGGCCGGCGCGTTCGACGCGGCGGTCGCGCTGTCGCCCAAGAACGAGTGGGACCTGGCCGCCGCCGACCTGATCTGCGCCGAGGCCGCCGCCGTGCTCAGCGACCATAAGGGCCGCGCCTTCACCTACAATCGATCAAATCCGCTGCTTCCAAGCGTGGTTTGCGCCAATAAGGCGCTTCACCCGTTGATCCTGTCACGCGTCGGGCATATCGACCTGCCGCAACGATAACTTCCGCGCAGGAAATTCCACGCCATGAGCGACAAGCAGCTTCTTCACCTCGTGATCGGCGGTGAACTGAAGAACGTTTCCGACATCGAGTTCCGCGACCTTTCGAAGGTCGAATTCGTCGGCGCCTACGCCAACTACACCGAGGCCCACGCGGCCTGGAAGGCCAAGGCCCAGGCCACCGTCGACAACGCCCATGCGCGGTACTTCATCATCCACGCGCACAAGCTGCTGGATCCTAGCCTGGACTGAGGTCTGCGTGGCCAACACTTGCCCCCTACGGGCCTTCGGCCGTCTTCCCCCAAAGGGGGAAGAGCCGCGCCGACGCTTTGCTTGAGGCGCCGCCCCCCTATGGGGGCGGACAGGCGGCAAAGCCGCCAGGTGGGGGCAAGGGGGCGAACCCTCTACTCCCGCCGCAAGATCCCTTCGGTCACGATCCCGCCGATCATCCCGGCGCGGAAGTCGGCCTTGAGCTTCACTGGGTCGTAGTCGGGGCTCTCGACCCATTCGGTGAAGGTCAGTCCCTTGGGCGCGGCGTCCTTCAGATAACGCTCGAAGGTGTAGTCCAGCACCCCGGTCTTGCCCTGCTTGATGTGCAGGTATTTCAGCGACAGCTGCTCCACGGCCTCCTCGATCGGCAGGCCGAGGCGATAGTGGGCGTAGAGCACGCTCATGATCCCTGCCCGGTCAGCGCCGGACTTGCAGTGCATCAGGGCTGGATATTCGATGCTTTGGAACAGGTCGCGGGCGCCCAGGACCCGTTCCTTGATCGGGACCTCCCGCGAAGTGATCACGAAGTCGACCATCTTCAGGCCGACCTTCTCGCAGGCGTATTTCTCCAGCGCGTAGAAGCTGCCGTCGAACCCGCCGCGCAGGTTGATGACGGTCTTGACGCCCTTCTTCTTCCACTCGGCCAGCTGGTGCGGCCAAGGCTGGTTGGTGCGCACCAGTTCGGGGCTGATCCAGTGGTCGTTCTTGAAGCCGAGACGCAGATAGGCGTGGTCGTTCCACAGATAGGAAAGATAGGTCTTGAACCGTCCCCAGCGGGTGGTGGTGTCGTAGCTGGGCAAGCGGGCGATCCTTGGCTGGAGACGTCTAAGTAGGCGCCACAGCCCTGTAATGCAAAAGCCACAGCGCCGCACCCTCGCCGTAATGACAACCCATAGCCGAGCTTGACAGTCCGGCCCCGAAATCCGACCCCTGCCTCATGACCGATCCCGCCGCGCCGCAAGCCACCGACCGCGCCCTCGCCGCGCGGATCTGGCGCGAGTATCTCCAGCCGCGCCGGGGGACCCTGGCGACAGCGATGCTGAGCGCCGTGATCATCGCCGCGTTGAGCAGTTGTCTGCCCCTTGTCACCCCCCTGGCCGTCGACCGGCTGATCACCCACCCGGAGGCGGGCGCGCTGGCGTGGATTCCGCTGCTCATCGTCGCGATTGCCGTGGTGCGCGGGCTGTTCCAGGTGCTGCAGACGCGGTCGATCAACCAGATCGGCAACGGCGTGGTCGGCGACATGCAGGTGCGGCTGTTCGGCAAGCTGGTGCGCTCGGACCTAGCCCGGCTGCGCGGCGCCCATTCCGGTTCGTACGTTTCGTCTATGCTGTACGACGCCACCCTGATCCGCGAGGCCGCGACCAACGGCGTGGTCAACTACACGCGCGAGATCCTGACCGTGATCGGCACGCTGGTCGTGATGTTCCGGCTGGACTGGATCCTGGCGACCGGGGTGCTGGTCATGGCCCCCATCGCCAGCCTGTTCATCCGGCGGTTCTCCAAGAAGACCACCAAGGCCGCCAAGGGGGCTATGGGCGAGACCTCGAACCTGTCGACCGCGATCATGGAAAGCCTGGACGGCGTCAAGATCGTCAAGATGGAGAACCGCGAGGCCTATGAGGAGGCGCGCGTGGCCGCCGTGATCGAGCGGCGCCAACGCCACCTGATCAAGGGCTCCAACGCCAAGGCCATGGCCGCCCCGGCCACCGAGACCTTCGGCGCGGTGATCACCGCGGGCGTCTTCGCCTATGCCGGCTGGCGGGCCAGCACCGGGGGCATGACCGCCGGGACATTCACGGGGTTCCTGCTGGCCCTCGGCATGGCCCTGCAATCACTGCGGCAGGTCGCCAACCTGCAGACTGTCTTCAGCGAGGGTCTGACCGGCGCGCGGCGGCTGTTCGAAGCCCTGGATGTTGCGCCGGCCATCGTCGATCCCGTCGACGCCAGGGTCCTGCCGCTCGGCGAGGCGACGATCGCCTTCGACCGGGTCAGCTTCGCCTATGGCGAAAACGCGCCGGCCCTGTCCGACGTCAGCATCACCGCCAGCAAGGGCGAGACCGTCGCGCTGGTCGGGCCGTCGGGCGGCGGCAAGAGCTCGATCCTCAACCTGATCCCGCGCTTCTACGACGTCGCCGCCGGGGCGGTGACCATCGACGGCCACGACGTGCGTTCGGTGACCCTGGCCAGCCTGCGCGACCGCATCGCCCTCGTCACCCAGGAGCCGTTCCTGTTCGACGACACCATCCGCGCCAATATCGCCTACGCCCGCCCCAGCGCCGCCGAGGACGAGGTCGAGGCCGCGGCCCGCCAGGCGGCGGCGCACGACTTCATCTCGGAACTGCCGCTGGGCTACGACACCCTGGTCGGCGAGGCCGGGACCCGGCTGTCCGGCGGCCAGCGCCAACGCATCGCCATCGCCCGCGCCTTCCTGAAGGACGCCCCGATCCTGCTGCTGGACGAGGCGACCAGCGCGCTCGACACCGAGAGCGAGGCCCAGGTCCAGGCGGCGCTGGAACGGCTGATGGCCGGCCGCACCACCATCGTGATCGCCCATCGCCTGTCGACCGTGAAGGACGCCGACCGCATCTATGTGATCGATCGGGGCCGCGTGGTCGAGACCGGAACTCACGCCTCGCTGGTGCGCCACAAGGGCCTCTACGCCCGCCTGGCCAAGGCCCAGGACCTGGACCAACTGCCGGAGACTTCCGCTTGAGGCCGCTGCGTTCGCCTTGGGTGATGGCTGTGACGACCCATCTCCTGGCCGGCTATCTGCGCCTGGTCTACGCCACCCTGCGCTGGACCCGGGAGGGCCAGGAGAACGCCCAGGCGGTCTGGGCCCGGGCCCTGCGCGAGCGCAGCGGAGCGATCCTGGCCTTCTGGCATTCGCGGGTGCCGGTGGGGCCCACGACCTGGCCGCAGGGCCCCGACAAGCCGGAGATCCGCGTCCTGGTCTCGCAGTCGCGCGACGGCGAGTTCATCACCCGGGTGATCGCCAAGCTCGGCTTCCCGGCGATCCGCGGTTCATCGATCAAGAAGACCGACACGGCCAAGAACAAGGGCGGCGAGCAGGCCTTCCGCGACATGGTCAAGTGGGTGCGCGACGGCGGGGCCATGGCCATCACCCCGGACGGCCCCCGCGGCCCGGTCGAGCAGATGCAGAAGGGCGCCTTGGCCCTGGCCCGGATGACTGGCGCGCCGGTGCTGTTCGTCGGCGTGGCGATGAAGCCGTGCATCCGCCTCAAGACCTGGGACCGCACCATCATCCCCCTGCCGTTCGCCAAGGCCGCCATGGTCTGGGACGAGCCGGCGACCATGGCCCGCGACGACGATCCCGACCGCCTGCTCGAGACCTGGACCACGCGGCTGTCGGCGGTGACCCGGCGGGCGGAGGCACTGGTGGGCGCAGAGGGCTGAGCCTCCTGGGTTGAAAGGCCGCGGGCGAGGTGGGATGTAGACCCATGCCGCACGACCACGCCGACCACGACCACGACCACCATGACCACGACCATGGTCACGGCCACGCGCATGGCCATTCCCACGATCACGGCCATCACCATCACGGCCCGGGCGGCCACAGCCATGCGCCCAAGGACTTCGGCAAGGCCTTCGCGATCGGCGCGGCCCTGAACATCGGCTTCGTCGCGGCCGAGACCGTCGCCGGCCTGGCCACCCATTCGCTGGCCCTGCTGGCCGACGCGGGCCACAATCTGTCGGACGTGCTGGGGCTCTTCATGGCCTGGGGCGCGGTGGTCCTGGCCAAGAAGGCTCCGGGCGGCCGTCACACCTATGGTCTGCGCAAGGGCACGATCCTGGCCTCGCTGACCAACGCCGTGGTGCTGCTGGTGGCGGTTGGTGCCATCGCCTGGGAGGCCGTCCGCCGCTTCGCCGACCCGCAACCGATCCAGACCGGCCCGGTGATGATCGTCGCGGCGATCGGCATCGTCATCAACACCGCTACGGCCCTGATGTTCATGCGCGGCTCCAAGGACGACCTGAACATTCGCGGGGCCTTCCTGCACATGGCCGCCGACGCCGCGATCTCGGCCGGCGTGGTCGTGGCCGCCGCCGCGATGTGGGCCACCGGGTGGCTGTGGCTGGACCCGGTGGTCAGCCTGGGCATCGTGGCGGTGATCGTGCTGGGCACCTGGAGCCTGCTGCGCGACTCCCTGGACCTGGCCCTGGACGCGGCGCCGCGCGGCATCGATCCCAAGGCGGTCGGCGACTGGCTGGCCGCGCGGCCGGGCGTCAGCGAGGTCCATGACCTGCACATCTGGGCGATGAGCACCACCGAGACCGCCATGACCGCCCACCTGGTCCGTCCCGAGAACCCGGACAACGATCAGTTCCTGCACGATCTGTGCGGCGAGATGTCCAAGCGCTTCAACATCGGCCACGTCACCATCCAGGTCGAGCGCGGGGGCGTGGCCACCTGCCACCTGGCCGGCGCGGACGCGGTGTGAGTCTTCCGTTATCCCTCCAGCTCTACCGCGCGGCGACCGCCGCGCTGGAGCCGTTCGCGCCCCTGCTGCTGGCTCGCCGGGCCAAGGCCGGCAAGGAGGACCGCGCACGGCTGCACGAGCGGCTGGCCCGGCCGAAGATACCGCGGCCTGAAGGCCGGCTGGTTTGGCTGCACGGGGCCAGCGTCGGCGAGAGCCTGTCGATCCTGCCCCTGGTCGAACGCCTGCGGGCCGAGCGGCCGGACGTCGCCGTGCTGGTCACGTCCGGCACCGTCACCTCCGCGCAGCTTCTGGCCCGACGCCTGCCGGCCGGGACGATCCACCAGTTCCTGCCGGTCGACACGCCCGGCGGCGCCCGGCGCTTCCTCGACCACTGGCGGCCGGACATGGCGGTGTTCGTCGAGAGCGAGCTGTGGCCGAACCTGCTGCTGGCCGCCAAGGCGCGCGGCGTGAAGCTGGCGCTGGTCTCGGCCAAGCTGTCGGACAAGAGCTTCGCCGGCTGGCGGGCCCGGCCGTTCGCGGCCCAGGCGCTGTTCGGCGGCTTCGACCTGATCCTGGCCCAGGACCAACGCGCGGCGGAACGTCTGACCCTGCTGGGCGGACGGGTGGCCGGCGAGGCCGACCTGAAGTTCGGCTCGGAGCCTCTGCCGGTCCACGCGGCGGCCCTGGCGAGCTTGCGCCAGCGCCTGGGCGAGGGCCCCATGCTGCTGGCCGCCAGCACCCACCCGGGCGAGGACGAGATCGTGCTGGAGGCCTGGCGCGGCCTGCCCCAGCGTCCGAGCCTGGTGATCGCGCCCCGCCATCCCGAGCGCGGCCCGGCGATCGCCGACATGATTTTGGCGAGCGGGGCCCTGGCCGCCGGCGCCCCGGTCAGCCTGCGTAGCCGCGAGCCCGACGGCGGCGCCGAGGTGATCGTCGCCGACACCCTGGGCGAGCTGGGCCTGTGGTACCGCCTGGCCGACCTGGCCCTCGTGGCCGGCAGCCTGGTGGCCGGCATCGGCGGCCACAATCCGCTGGAGCCGGCGCGGCTGGACTGCCCGATCGTCTCGGGACCGCACATAGAGAACTGGCTGACGGCCTATGCCGACCTGCGCGACGCCGACGGCGTGGCCTTCGCCGACGCCTCGGTGCTGGGCGCGCGCCTGGCCGACCTGCTGGGCGACCGCGAAGGACTGCGGCTGCGGGCCGATCGCGCCAAGGCCCTCGTCGCCCGGCGCGACGCCGAGGTCCGGTCGGGGCTGGGCCGCGTCCTCGACCTGCTGGACGAAGAGGTCGCGACATGAAGCTGGCCACCCCGCGCTGGTGGTATCGCCGCGACGACGCCCCCAGCCCCCTCACCCGCGCCCTGCTGACCCCGCTGTCGTGGATCTGGGCTGCCCAGACTGCGCGGCGGATCGCCCGCACCACGCCGCGCGGCGCCGACTGCGCGGTGATCTGCGTCGGCAACTTCACGGTCGGCGGTGTGGGCAAGACCCCCATCGTCCGCGAGTTGCTGCTCACCCTGACCCATCGCGGCCGCCGAGCTCACGGCCTGTCGCGCGGCTATGGCGGCAGGCTGAAGGGCCCCGTCCGCGTCGACCTCAGGCGCCACACCGCCAAGGACGTCGGCGACGAGCCGCTGATGCTGGCCCAGGACTTCCCGATGTGGGTGTCGCGGGACCGGGTGCTGGGCGCGCGCAAGGCCGCCGCGGCCGGCGCCGAGGTGGTGGTCATGGACGACGGCCACCAGAACCCCGACCTGCGCAAGACCCTGTCGCTGGTGGTGGTCGACGGCGAGACCCGCGAGGACGAGTGGCCGTTCGGCGACGGCAAGGTGTTCCCGGCCGGGCCGATGCGCGAGCCGCTGGCGGTCAGCCTGGCCCGGACCGACGCGGTGATCGTGCTGCTGCCCGACGACCTGCCCACGGCCGATCCCGAACTGCTGGCCCTGTTCGGCGACACCCCGGTGCTGATCGCCCGCCTGGAGCCCGCCGCCCCGCCGCCGCGGGGTCGCCAGGTCGGCTTCGCGGGCATCGGCAAGCCTTGGAAGGTCGAGCGGGCCCTGAAGGCGGCCGGCTGCCACCTGGTCGACTTCGCGCCCTATCCGGATCACGGCGATTACGACGAGGCGACGCTGAAGTTCCTGTGGGAGCGGGCCCAGACCTTCAGCGCCGGACTGGTGACGACCGAGAAGGACTGGGCGCGGTTGCCGCGGGAATGGCGGGATCGGGTGACGCCCTGGCCGGTGCGGGCGCGGTTCGAGGATGAAGAGGCGTTGGGGGCGTTGCTGGCGTCAGTAGGGCTATAAATCCTCCCCCTGTGGGGGAGGTGTCGGCGAAGCCGACGGAGGGGGGAGTGATCCGTTCTCTCAGCAAACTCCCCCCACCGATCGCTGCGCGATCGCCTCCCCCACAGGGGGAGGTCCTTTTCGTGGGACTTACGCCCCCGCCTTCTTCGCGAACTCCCAGGCCCCCCGCGCCAGAACCGGCACCCGGGCCTCCATGATCTCGGCATGGGCGCTGGCCGCCGTGCCGTCGCGCACCCGCCCCACGATGCCCTGGCAGATGCCCGCCAGCCGGAACAGGTTGTAGCTGAAGTACCAGTCCAGGTTGGGCAGCCCGTCCCGGCCGGTCGCCGCGCAGTACTGGGCCACGGCCTCGTCGATGGTCGGCACGCCGTAGGCGGTCAGGTCCTTGATCTCGGCCAGGCCGCCGCGCTGGTCGGACGGCATCACCCAGTTCATCAGGAAGTAGCTGAAGTCGGCCAGCGGGTTGCCCAGGGTCGACAGCTCCCAGTCCAGCACCGCCACCACCTTAGGCTCGGTCGCGTGCAGGATCATGTTGTCCAGGCGATAGTCGCCGTGGACGATCGAGGTCTGGTCGTCAGGCGGGCAGCTCTCGGGCAGAAACGCGATCAGCCGGTCCATGTCCTCCAGGGTCCGCGTCTCGGACGCCTTGTACTGCTTGGTCCAGCGGTCGATCTGGCGGGCGAAGTAGTTGCCGGGCTTGCCGTAGTCGGCCAGGCCGACCGCGGCGTAGTCGACGGTGTGCAGGGCCGCCAGGGTGGCGATCTCGGCCTGGTAGATCGCCCGACGCTCGGCCGGCTGATAATCGGGCAGGGTCCCGTCCCACAGGATCCGGCCTTCGACATTGTCCATCACGTAGAAGATCGTGCCGATCACGTCCTCGTCCATGCACAGCGCGTAGGCCTTGGCGACGGGGAAGTCGGCCTTGTTGAGGCCCGAGATCACCTTGAACTCGCGGTCGACGGCGTGGGCGCTGGGCAGCAGCTTGCCCGGCGGCTTGCGGCGCAGGACGTATTTCTTCGTGGGCGTCACCAACTGGTAGGTCGGGTTGGACTGGCCGCCCTTGAACTGGCGCACCTCCAGTGGACCCTGGTAGCCGTCGACATTGGCCTCCAGCCAGGCCGCCAGCCTGGCTTCGTCGATGGCGTGGCGCGGGTCGACGGGCTTGGTCCCGGAATTCAGATCCTGGGCGGACTGTTCGGCCACGGCCATGCGCTAACTCCCCAACGCTTGTTTGAAAGGGACATTAGAGCGTGGGGCGAAGGGTGCAAGCACTCCTGTCATCCCGGAAACGGCGCAGCCGTTATCCGGGACCGCCGGAAGCGCTGAGTTCACGCGTCGGTCCCGGATCTTCGCGCTGCGCGCTCGTCCGGGATGACAAATTTAGGCGCGCTGGCTCAGCGCCCGCCAGCCGATGTCGGAGCGATAGAACCCGCCCTCCAGCGACACCGTGCCCAGGGCGGCGTAGGCCACGTCCCGCGCCTCGTGCAGGGTCGCGCCCAGGGCGCAGACGTTCAGCACCCGGCCGCCGGCCGCCACCAGCCGGCCCTCGGCGTCGCGCGCCGTGCCGGCGTGGAAGATCACCGCCTCGCCGCCGAACTCGCTGTCGGCGCCCTGGATCAGGCCGCCGGCCTTGGGGGCGTCGGGATAGCCCTCGGCGGCCAACACCACGCAGATCGCCGCCTCTTCGCGCCAGACCGGCCGGTCGGCGCCGGCCAGCTCGCCCTTGGCGGCGGCCAGCAGCAGCGGCACGAGGTCGCTGTCCAGCCGCAGCATCAGGGTCTGGCATTCGGGATCGCCGAAGCGGGCGTTGTACTCGACCAGCTTGGGACCCGCCTGCGTCAGCATCAGGCCGGCATAGAGCACGCCCACATAGGGACAGCCCTCGGCGGCCATGCCCTCGACAGTGGGGATGACCAGTTCGCGCCAGGCCTGGTCGATCAGGGCGTCGGTCAGGACGGGCGGCGGCGAATAGGTGCCCATGCCGCCGGTGTTGGGGCCCTCGTCGCCGTTGTAGGCGCGCTTGTGGTCCTGCGCCGCGCCGAACAGCACCGCGGTCTTGCCGTCGCAGATCGCGAACAGCGAGGCCTCCTCGCCGTGCATGAACTCCTCGATCACCACCCGCGCCCCGGCCGAACCGAAGCGTCCGCCCAGCATGTCCAGCACGGCCGCGTCGGCCTCCCGGCGCGTGGCGGCGATCACCACGCCCTTGCCAGCCGCCAGGCCGTCGGCCTTGATGACGAACGGCGCCTGCAGGGTATCGAGGAAGACCCCGGCCGAGGCCGCGTCGGTGAACACCCCGTAGGCCGCCGTCGGCAGGCCGTGGCGGGCGCAGAAGTCCTTGGTGAAGGCCTTGGAGGTCTCCAGCCGCGCGGCCTGGGCGCTGCCGCCGAAACAGGGGACGCCGACCTTGGCCAGTTCGTCGGCCAGCCCCGCTTCGAGCGCCGATTCAGGGCCGACGACGACCAGGTCGGCGCCGATCTCTTGGGCCAGGGCCACCAGGCCCGCCACGTCGGTCGCCTTGATAGCGCGAAGCTCGGCCACGGCGGCGATGCCCGGATTGCCCGGCGCGGCCACCAGGCGCCCGCACAACGGCGACTGGGCGATCTTCCAGGCCAGGGCGTGCTCGCGCCCGCCGGACCCGACGAGCAGAATGGTCAGCTTTTCCATGAGGCGGGGATGTCGCGTGGCCGGGCCCCGCGGTCAAGACATCTCACGCTTCCGCAGGCTCCGCAGCGCCAGATACGCCATCGCCGCCGTCGCGAAGGCCGGCAAGGTGGCGCCGACATCCGGCCCCAACCGGCTCAGCGCCTGATAGGCGGCGACGCCGATCGCCCAGGCGACCAGACCCGCCAGGTTCAGCGCGCCGCCGGCCTCCGCCCGGCGACGGCGGACGATGAAGTGGTCGGCCAGCAGCACGCCGAACAGCGGCGCGAACACCGAGCCGATCAGCAACAGGAAGGTCTCGTACCGCGCCATCGGGGCCAGCAGGGCGATGGCGGTGCAGACCGCTCCGAAGCCCAGGGCCAGCCGCGCCGGCCGCACGGGCGCCAGGGTGGCCGTCGAGACGGCCGCCGAATGGATGTCGGCGAAGGTGTTGTCGGTCTCGTCGATGACGATCAGCAGCAGGGCGATCCCGCCGCCGCTGGCCGCCAGGGCCGACAGCAGCAGCCCCTCGCCCCCATCCGCAGTGGCGCCGGCGACCAGGGCGTAGGCCGCGCCCAGGCCCATGAACCAGACATTGGCCAGCAGGTAGCCGAGGAAGGCGCCCCGGAACATGCCGCGCGGCGAGCGGCCAAACCGCGTGTAGTCGGCGATCAGCGGCAGCCACGACAGCGGCATGGCGACCACCAGGTCGACCCCGCCCGCGAAGCTCATCTCGCCCGTACCCGCCTTGGCCAGCAGAGCCGACAGGTCGTGCTCGGCCAGCAGCCGCCAGGTCAGCCAGCCCGCGCCGGCCAGCAGCAGCCACAGGCCCCAGGCGCGCAGGAACCGCCGCACGAACGACACCGGCCCCATGACCGCCAGGCCGGTGGCCAGGGCGCCGAAGACCAGCGTCCAGGCAAGGGGATTGGAGAGTCCGAACGCCTGCTTGGCCAGGGCGTCGGCCGAGTCGCGCATGGCGATGATCTCGAACGCGCCCCAGCCGGTCAGCTGCACGGCGTTCAGCACCGCCGGGATCGCGGCTCCGCGCGCCCCTAGGGCCAGGCGCAGCGACCCCATGGCCGAAAGCCCGGTGTCGGCCCCGACCACCCCGGCCGCCGCCAGCAGCAGCGCGCCCAGCACCGAGCCGGTGACGATCGCCGCCAGCGCCGCGCCCAGACTCAGCCCCGGGACCAAGAACGCACCGGCCTGCAGGACCAGCAGGCCGATGCCCAGGCTGAACCACAGGGAAAAAGCGTCCAAGGCCCCGAACGCCCGGCGTTCGGACGGCACGGGCGTCAGGGGGTCATAGGAGTCGTCGAGCTGGGCCATGGGCCAGCCTTAGCAGGTCGGCTGCCCGACGCGAAAGCCGAGCGCTCCAGAGCTCCGATCCCCCAAGGCTCTAAGGCGCGACCCATCTGGAGCGGACGGCGTTTGTGAGAAGCAGGTCTTCCGAAGGTCTGCGAAGGGTGGTTAGGAGACCCCGCCGTGATCGGCGCGAGCTATCAATACAGCTAGAAGAAAGATGCCCGAAAGTGCCGCGAGAACGAAAAGGATAGCCCCTGTCACGCGCTCGATCCTGCCAGGGCCCACTGCCTTGCTGAGCGCCACCAGTGACAATCCCGGTAGGATTGGGAGGGGCAGCCAAATGCTCCATTCGGGCAGATGCAGGCTGTAGGTGTTCCCCGAAATAAGCAGCGCGAGAACCGCCGCCACGAAGCCGCTCACAATACCGATCGCGAAGGCCAACACATGCCATCGGGCGCTTTTGATTAGCTGATCGTTCATGGTCTCCACATTGGCGACAATGGTGGAGTTACGGGAGGGCGCAAGCAGACAAAACCGACTTCCGCTGGGGTGGTTAGCTGCCCTTGCCCAGCTCATCGCTGGCGGCGTTTTGGGGGCCCTGAGGATTGTTCTCGGTCCGACCTCGCAGGGCGCGGAAAAGGCCGACGAAAATCCAGAATATTGGGATCAGAAGCCATGGCCAAGCCCACGTCGGCAGATGATCTGAGACGGTGAACGTCCCTGCCATCATCAGCACGGTTGTCGCGATGAACGCGCGCCACAAGTCGCTTCGATTTATCCAGATGGGCAACCACATATTGCGAAGCTAGTGCTTTGAATGAAGGTCCGCCATGGGTCGAAAGCAGAAGCTGACACCACGTCTGCAACGGCCCCAAAACGTCAACAGCCCCGACCTCTCGGCCGGGGCTGTCGCACAATCCAGGCTGATCCGACGCCTACGCCGCGTCCAGGTCCAGCGAGTACCCCGCCGAACGCACGGTGCGGATCGGGTCGCCGTCGATGTCGCCGTTCAGGGCCTTGCGCAGGCGGCCGATATGGACGTCGACGGTCCGCGCCTCGACATAGACGTCCGAGCCCCAGACGGCGTCCAGCAATTGCTCACGGCTGAACACCCGGCCGGGATGCTGCATCAGGTAGTCGAGCAGGCGGAACTCGGTCGGGCCGAGGTGGACTTCCTTGCCCTGCCGCTTCACGCGGTGGGCGACGCGATCGATGACGATGTCGCCGACCGTGATGCGGTCGTCGGCCAGGCCCGGACGGATGCGGCGCAGCACGGCGCGGACCCGGGCGGTCAGCTCGATCATCGAGAACGGCTTGACCACATAGTCGTCGGCCCCGGTGTCGAGGCCGCGAATCCGGTCGCTCTCCTCGCCGCGCGCCGTCAGCATGATGATCGGCACGTTGCGGGTTTCGGAACGGCCCCGCAGGCGGCGGCAGACCTCGATGCCCGAGACCTTGGGCAGCATCCAATCGAGGATCACCAGGTCCGGAGCGCGCTCGGAGGCCATGGTCAGGGCCTCCTCGCCGTCGCCGGCCACGCCGACCACATAGCCTTCCTTGTCGAGATTGTAGTGCAGCAGGGTGGCCAGGGCGTCTTCGTCTTCGACCACCAGAACGTACGGAGTCACTTGGGCCTACCCTCTGGCTAGTTCGACAGCTCGAGCTTGGGACGCTGGGAGATGATCTCCTCGCCGGTCAGCTCGAAATGGATGATCTCGGCGATGTTGGTGGCGTGGTCGCCGATGCGCTCGAGGTTCTTGGCGACGAACAGCAGATGGGCGCACGGATTGATCGTCCGGGGATCGCCCATCATGTAGGTCAGCAGTTCGCGGAAGATGGCGTTGTAGTGCTCGTCGACCTCCTCATCGCGGCCCCAGACGCCGATGGCGCGCTGCAGGTCCGAGGCGGTGTAGGCGTCCAGCACGTCCTTCAGACGCCCCTGAACCAGCTTGCCCATGCGCTCGATCGAGCGGGTCAGGGCGGTCATCGGGTCGGCCTCGGTCAGGATCAGGGCGCGCTTGCCGATGTTCTTGGCCATGTCGCCGCAGCGTTCCAGGCTCATCGAGATCTTCAGGGCGGCGACCGCGTGGCGCAGGTCGACGGCCATCGGCTGGCGCAGGGCGATCAGGCGGAAGGCCTTGCGCTCGATCTCGGCCTGCAGGGTGTCGAGCCGCTCGTCGCGGGCCACGACCTGTTGGGCCAGGGGTGCGTCGCGGCGGGCGATGCAGTCGATGGCGTCGGCGACCTGGGCCTCGGCCAGGCCGCCCATGCGGGTGACCTCGGCCGTGAGGTGGTTCAGCTCTTCGCCGTAGGACTTGACGGTATGTTCGGTCATCGGAGGTCCCTACCGGTTAGCCGAAGCGGCCGGTGATGTAGTCTTGGGTGCGGGTGTCGCGAGGATTGGTGAACATCTCCTCGGTCGGACCGCTCTCGACCAGCTTGCCCAGGTGGAAGAAGGCCGTCTTCTGCGACACGCGGGCGGCCTGGGCCATCGAGTGGGTGACGATGACGATGCAGAACTGGTTGCGCAGCTCGTCGATCAGTTCCTCGATCTTGGCCGTGGCGATCGGGTCGAGGGCCGAGCAGGGCTCGTCCATCAGGATCACTTCGGGGCTGACCGCGATCGCCCGGGCGATGACCAGGCGCTGCTGCTGGCCGCCCGACAGGCCGGTGCCGGCCTGATGCAGGCGGTCGGCGACTTCGTTCCACAGGCCGGCCTTCTTCAGGCTGGCCTCGACGATGGCCTCCAGCTCGTCCTTGCGCGTGGCCAGGCCGTGGATCTTGGGACCGTAGGCGACATTCTCGAAGATCGTCTTGGGGAACGGGTTCGGCTTCTGAAACACCATGCCGACCCGCGAGCGCAGCACCACCGGGTCGACGCTCTTGGCGTTGACGTCGGCGCCGTCGATCTCGATCGAGCCCGCGACCTTGGCCGAAGGGATGGTGTCGTTCATCCGATTGATGCAGCGCAGGAAGGTCGACTTGCCGCAGCCTGACGGACCGATGAAGGCGGTGACCGACTTGGCCGGCACGTCCAGGCTGACGTCGAACAGCGCCTGCTTCTCGCCGTAGAACACGTTGACGTCGCGAGCCCGGATCTTGAACTCGCTGGTCGTCACGTGACCATGGCCAGCGGGAATGGCCGCGGCGAGGGTCGGAGCCCCGCTCTGATATTGGGAGGCGGCGATCGTGTCGTCGCGGTTTTCGGTCGGCATGGCGTGTCCCAGCGAAAGGGAGGAAGCGAGGGGATTGAGGAAGGTCATGACCTTACCACCGGCGTTCGAAGCGGCGACGCAGGATCACGGCGGTGGCGTTCATCAGGATCATGAACACCAACAGCACGATGATCGCCGCGGCGGTGCGTTCGTGGAAGGCGCGCTCCGAAGCGTTCTCCCAGATGAACACCTGCACCGGCAGCACGGTGGCCGAACTGGTGAAGTTTTCCGGCGCGCCGGGCACGAAGGCGACCATGCCGATCATCAGCAGCGGCGCGGTCTCGCCCAGGGCGTGGGCCAGCGACAGGATGGCGCCGGTCATCACCCCGGGCATGGCCAAGGGCAGCACGTGGTGGAACACCGTCTGGGCCTTCGAGGCGCCGACGCCCAGGGCGGCTTCGCGGATCGAGGGCGGCACGGCCTTCAGCGAGCTGCGGGTGGCGATGATCACGGTCGGCAGGGCCATCAGGGCCAGCACCAGGCCGCCGACCAGCGGTGAGCCGCGCGGCACGTGCAGCCAGTTGATGAACAGGGCCAGGCCCAGCAGGCCGTAGACGATCGACGGCACGGCGGCCAGGTTGTTGATGTTGACCTCGATGACGTCGGTCCAGCGGTTCTTCGGGGCGAATTCCTCGAGATAGACCGCGGCCAGCACGCCCACCGGAATGGCGATCACGGCGGTGATGACCAGCATCATGGCCGAACCGATCACCGCGCCCCAGACGCCGGCCTGCTCGGGTTCGGTCGAGTCGGAGTTGGTGAAGAACTTGGTGTTGAAGCCGGTCTTGACCGTGCCGTCCTTCTTCAGGCGGTCCAGCCAGTCCAGCTGCTGGTTGTCGAGCTTGCGGTCGCCCTCGGCGGTCGATCGCTTGATCTCGCCCTTGTAGTAGAGGTCGGCGTCCGCCTTGACGGATCCCGTCACCTGGACGGTCTTGCCGATCAGCGAATGATCCTTCTTGATCATCTGCAGCAGCTGGTTGCCGAAGTCGCGCGAGACCAGGTCTTGGACCTTGCTGGAGGTCGTTCCCAGGTCGTCGTCCTGGACGCCCAGCTTCTTCATCATCGCCTCGGCGACGATGTAGTCGTAGTTGACGCCTTCCAGCGCGCTCGTGTCGATGCGCTCGGGGTTCAGATAGACCGGCACCGTCAGGGTGTGGGTCTCGAAGGTCGAATAGCCCTGGGTGACGATCCGGCCGACCAGCACCACCAGGAAGATCATGGCGACGACGATCGCCGCGATGCCCTGGGCGCGGAACAGCGTCTCGGAGCGGTGGCGCTTCTTGAGCAGGGCTTCGCGGGCCGACAGGGTCGGGCGAGAGGCGGGCGCGCCGGGGGTGATGGCTGCGTCAGTCATATTGTTCCCGGTACTTCTGGACGATGCGCAGGGCGATGATGTTGAGGCCCAGGGTGACCACGAACAGGGTCAGGCCAAGGCCGAAGGCCGACAGGGTCTTGGGACTGTCGAACTCCTGGTCGCCGGTCAGCAGGGTGACGATCTGGACGGTCACGGTGGTGACGGTGTCCAGCGGGTTGGCGGTCAGCTTGGCCTGCAGCCCGGCGGCCATGGTGACGATCATGGTCTCGCCCACGGCGCGGGACACGGCCAGCAGCATGGCGGCCATGATGCCCGGCAGGGCGGCGGGCAGCACCACCTTCTTGACGGTCTCGGACTTGGTCGCGCCCATGGCGTAGCTGCCGTCGCGCAGGCTCTGGGGCACGGCGTTGATGATGTCGTCCGACAGCGACGAGACGAAGGGGATCAGCATGATGCCCATCACCACCCCGGCCACCAGGGCCATCTGGTTCTGGACCTGCATCAGGTACTGGGCCAGGCCATCCATCGGACCGCCGGCCAGCTTCTCGCCGATGCCGTTGAAGAAGGCGCGGAACAGCGGCCCGACGGTCAAGGCGGCGAAGAAGCCGTAGACCACGGTCGGCACGCCGGCCAGGATCTCGAGCAGCGGCTTGATCGTCGAGCGCAGGCCGCGATTGGCGTATTCCGACAGGTAGATCGCCGAGTAGAGGCCGATCGGCGCGGCCACCAGCATGGCGATCAGCATCACCAGGAAGGTGCCGGCGAACAGCGGCACGGCGCCGAAGGCCCCGGACGAGGCCACCTGGTCGGCGCGCATGGCGATCTGCGGGGCCCATTCGGTGCCGAACAGGAAGCTGAGCGGCGAGACGCTCTCGAAGAAGCGCCAGCTTTCCCAGATCAGCGACATGACGATGCCGAGCGTCGTCAGGACCGCGGCCACCGAGCACGCCACCAGCACGCTGGAGATCCAGCCCTCGACGCGGTTGCGGGCGCGGAATTCGGTGTTGATCCGGGGCGTGGCCAGCAGGAAACCGGCCAGGGCCAACAGGCCCGCCAGGCCCAGGACCGAATAGCTGACGATGCCGTCGATGCGCTTGGCCTCGACGACCTTGGCGTCGAAGGCGGCCTTCAGGGGACCATCGTAAGTCACCTCGCTGGCCGCCTGACCCTTGGCGATCGCGTTGACGTCGCTGAAGAACACGTCCTGGCGATCGGGGGTGAGGGCCTGCACCGCGGCCGGGCGCTGGGCCTGGAGCATGGCGTCCTCGACCCGGCCGCCGAAGGCCGCGCCCAGCAGTAGCAGCAGGGCCGCCGGAGCGCCGGCCCAGAGAGCGGCGTACAGGCCGTAATAGTTCGGCAGCGAATGGAGCTTGGCCGCCGAGCCGCCGGACGACTTCAACGCGCGGGCGCGGCCGGCCATGAAGGCGGCGCCAGAGAACAGCGCCAGGAAAATGAGCGAGAGCCAGGTCAGCATGCGTGCGGCGGGGTCTTGCGCGAAGGGATGCGATGACGACGCACAGCGCGCCGTACCGCCCACACCGATCTATGCCGGGCGGGCGCCCACCTTATGCGACGTTTTCACGACAGTTTCGCGACAGTGTCCGAGACGGCCGGTTCCGGGGCGGCCCGGGGCGCTTCGATGGTCGCGCGAGCCATCGGGAAATAGACGCCGAACGTGGCGCCCTCGCCCTGCACGCTCTCGACCGTCATGCCGCCGCGATGGCGGTTCATGATGTGCTTGACGATGGCCAGGCCCAGGCCGGTGCCCGAGCGCTCGCCGCTCTTCTGGCCCTCGACCCGATAGAACCGCTCGGTCAGGCGCGGCAGGTGCTCGCGGGCCATGCCTGGCCCCCGATCGCTGACCCGGAACGAGGCGTAGCGTTCCTCGAGCGCATGGTCGGGGGTCAGCAGCGACATGCGGGCCGCCCCGGGATCGCGGGGAGCCGACGCCATGTCGGCGGTCAGGCCCGAAAAGATCTCCACCCGCACCACGCCGTCGCGCGGGGTGTACTTGATGGCGTTGTCGACCAGATTCTGGATCACCTGGACGATCTGGTCGCGGTCGCCCTCGACCACGGCCGCGCCGCGCGGCGGCAGCACCGGGTCGAAGGCCACGGCCTTGTCCTTGGTCTGGGGGGCCAGGGCGTCCAGCACGTCGATCGTCGCCATGGCCAGATCGACCTGGCCCGAAGGCGCGATGTGCTCGTTGAGCTCGATTCGCGAGAGGCTCATCAGGTCGTCGATCAGCCGCGCCATGCGCTCGGCCTGGGCCTGCATGATGCCCAGGAACTTGTCGCGGGCCCCGACGTCGTCCTTGGCGTGGCCGCGTAGGGTCTCGATGAAACCCGACAGCGAAGCCAGGGGCGTGCGCAGTTCGTGGCTGGCGTTGGCCAGGAAGTCGGCCCGCGTGCGTTCGCTGCGGCGCGCGTCCGTCTCGTCGCTCAGCACCAGCAAGGCCAGGCGCGAGCCGCGCTCGTCCAGCCCCAGCGGCGCGCAGTGCGCGGCCCATTCCCGACCCTGGGCCCCGCCGCTGACATAGTCGACCGAACGACGCACGCCGCCGAACAGGCTTTCGTCCACGGCTTCCAGAACCTGCGGGCTGCGCAAGGCCGAGACCAGCAGGCCGCCGCGCGGCTGCAGCTTGAAAAGGTCGCGCGCCGCGGCGTTGGCGAACACGAATCGCCGTCCGGTCAGGTCGTCGGCCTCTTCGGCGGCGATGACCATCAGCGGGTCGGGCAGGGTTTCGAGGATCAGGCCGAACGGCGGCTGGTCGCTCGTCGTCGGGGCGGGGAGCGGCGCGGATCGATCGACCGGCCGGCGCATGGCCCGTCGGGCCAGCACATAGCCCGTCGCGCCCGTGCACAAGGCCAGCGGCACCGCGGCCGTCGCATTGGCGCCGCCCGCCGCCGCAAGGGCCAGAAGCGCCCCGGGGCCGGCCAGAACGGCGGCCCACAGCCCCAGCGGCGTAACGGCGGTCTCGTCAGAGCGGGCTGTCGAGGACGGCGAGGCCATCGGCATGCGGCAGTCTCGATTTGTGGCGAAGGGAGGATTCGTCGAACCAGATATGGCGCCCCGGGAACGCTTGCGATAGACCGTCAAACGCCTGGAAGCACGTCGGCGTCGGAAAGCACCGCAATTTCGCCGCAACGTGCCGCAATCTGGGGGTCTCGGGTTTGTCTCTAAGGTGTCGTACGTAATGCAGCGCAAGGTCCTGGTCGCGACGGTCGCAACCGCTCCTCTCCTGGCCATGGCGTTCGGCGCTTATGCTGAGACGGTCATCAACACGGCCCGCACGACGCCGATCGCCACGGCGACCGCCACGGCCACGGGCCGCGACGATATCAAGATCGACGCGGCGGGCTCGATCAAGCCGACCGCGGCCGGCGCGATCGTCACGGTCGACAGCGACAACAAGGTCACTAACGCAGGCGCCTTGGGGACGGTCGGCGTGAACGACTCCACCGGCATCTCCATAACCGTTGGCGGCGCCGCCGGCTCGCGGACCACCACGATCCTGAACTCGGGCTCCATCAATCTGAGTGAGGACTACACGGCGACGGACACCGACAACGACGGCGACATCGACGGCGCGTTCGCGGTGGGTCAAAATCGCTACGGCATCTGGGTCTCGGGCGCCCAGGACCAAGGCGTCAGCGGCTCGATCGAACAGGACGCCGCGGGCACGATCGTGGTCGAGGGCAACAACTCCGCCGGCATCCTGGTCGAGGACTATCTGACGGGCAATCTGATCAACAGGGGCTCGATCACCGTCACGGGCGACAACAGCTATGGCATCCGCGTGCGCGACGCCGTCGGCCCGGCCGTCAGCGCCGCCGTGAACGGCAACGTCATCGTCAACGGCGCCACCAGCGTGCTGGGGGCCAACTCCACGGGCGTGGCCATCGACGCTCAGGTCAATGGCGCCATGGTGATTCAAGGCGCGGTCACCGCGACCGGCTATCGCTACACGACCCGTCCGAGCACGGCCGCGCTGCGCGCCGTGCTCGACGCCGACGACCTTTTGCAGGGCGGTTCGGCCGTTCGCATCAGTCGCTCCATCACCGGGGGCCTGTTGCTGGACGCCCCGCCGATCGACACCGACACGACCAAGGCCGACGAGGATGGCGACGGCGTCGCCGACGCCAGCGAGGGCACCGCCGCGCTCATCAGCTACGGCAAGGCCCCGACCCTGCTCATTGGTCGGGACGCCACGACCAACGCGGACCCCCTCAGCCTCGGGCTCGGCATGGTCGGCACGGGCGACAACGCGTATGGCCTGATCGCCAAGGGAGGCATTACCTCCAACGGCGTCTACGACGGCATCAGTTCGACCGCGATCCAAGTCGGCGATAACGACGTTACCTCGGGCGTCAGAGAGATCTCCGGCGGCATGCGCCTCGACAGTACGGTGACGGCTACCGCCTACGAGGCCAACGCCACCGCTATTCTGCTGAAGCCTAACGCGGTGGTCCCAACGATCTGGAATCGTGGCGCGATCACGTCCACCAGCGTTTCGGAAGGCTCGCTCGACTCTCGCGCCATCGCGATCGACGCCGGCGCCAGCATCACCACCCTTCGGAACGCCGGTTCGATCTCGTCCACCGTGGGCGGCGAAAAGGGCAACGCCTACGGCGTGCTCGACAACGCGGGCTCGCTGACCACCATCGAGAACACCGGCCGGATCACCGCCTCGGTCGTGGCGACCGACGACGCCGACGACAAGGACGACGCGGACACCGACGCCAGCAACGAAGTGATCACCGGCAAGGCGATCGCCATCGACGTGAGCAAGAACACCTCTGGCGTCACCCTGACCCAGAACGGCGTCAACGACGGCGACGACCTGAAGGATGGGATCGCCGATGCGGACGTCGACGGCGACGGCGTGGACGACGCGGACGAGCCGTCCATCGTGGGCGCCATCAACTTCGGCTCGGGCGCCGACACCTTCAACGTCCAGAACGGCGTGGTGGTCGGCGACATCGCCTTCGGCGCCGGGGCCGACACCCTGAACATCAGCGGCGGCGCCACGGTGCTGACCGGCCTGCGCGACTCGGACGGCCTGCTGGCGATCAATGTCGGCAAGGGCTCGCTGGGCCTGACGAACGCCGAGACCATCAACGCCACCAGCCTGAACCTGGGGGCCGACAGCAAGGTGGTGTTCACGGTCGACCCGACCACGGGGACGAACACGCGCCTGGTGATCTCCGGCGCCGCCAACATCGCCTCCGGCGCCCAGTTGGGCCTGCGTCTGACCAGCCTGCTGGCCGCGCCGACCAGCTACACCGTGATCACCGCAGGCTCGCTGACCGCCGGCACGATCAACCAGGACCTGCTGGGCGGCACGCCGTACCTGTACGTGGCCTCCAGCCGCACCGATCTCAACAACGTCTATCTGGACGTCCGTCGCCGCACGGCCGCCGAGATCGGCATGAACCGGGCCCAGACCGCCGCCTACGACGCGACCTTCGCGGCGCTGAGCAAGGACAAGGACATCGCCACGGCTTACCTGACCCAGTCCACCAAGGACGGGTTCCTGAGCCTCTACGACCAGATGATGCCCGACCAGGGCGAGGGCTTCTTCGCCGCCCTGCAGGACGTCAACCACGCGATCTCGAACGCGACCTCCTTCCGGCCCGATCCCGGCGACCGCTACGGGCCCGACAGCCTGTGGATCCAGGAGATCAACACCCTGGTGCGGCGCGACACCGACGACACCATGGGTTCGGACACCCAGGCCTTCGGCTTCGTCGGCGGCTACGAAGCCATGGGCGACGCCGGCGGCGCCCTGGGCCTGACCCTGGCCTATGTCAGCATCGAGGAGCATGACATCGCCGCCAAGGTGGGCGAGCAGACCACCGGCAACTTCGTCGAGCTGGGCGGCTACTGGCGGCGGTCGATCGGCGGCTGGCGCATGAACCTCGGCGGCGGCGGCGGCTACGGCTGGTATGACGGCGACCGGGCGTTCAACTCGGGCGACCTGAACGGCGACGGCGTCGCCGATGTCCAGCGCAAGAACAGCGCCAAGTGGAACGGCTACACGTTCAACGCCTTCGCCGGCATGGGCTACGAGGCCAAGTTCGGCCGCTACTTCGCCCGTCCCGAAGCCTCTCTTGACTATCTCTATCTGAGCGAGGGCGAGCGCAAGGAAACGGGCGGCGGCGACGGCTTCGACCAGAACATCAAGAAGCGACAGTCCGACAGCCTGACCGGCGATGTCGGGGTGGTGTTCGGCGCCGACTATGGCCGCGACATGTGGTGGCGGCCGGAAGTGCGCGTCGGCTATCGCCAGCTCCTGGCCGGCGAGATCGGCGACACCGTGGCTCAATACACCAACGGCGGCACGCCCTTCACCCTGGTCGCGGGCGACAACAAGGACGGCGCGGTCACCCTGGGCTTCGCCCTGCGGGCCGGCACGCCGATGTCCTACCTGGCGCTCGAGGCTAACGCCGAGGCCGCCAAGAAGCAGAAGCGCTATAATCTCAAGCTCACCGGGCGAGCGATGTTCTAGGATTCCGGGCGCCCCTGGACTTCAGGGGCGAATATGACGAACACTGACGAATAGGGCCCACGCTTCGGCGTGGGCCCTTTTTCGTTTTGGATTCCAGTAGCTTGACCATGGCGGGGTCATCAGCCTGAAGGAAAACTCAAAGCCCCGCGCCCTTATCTCTATTTAACGAGTAGGAATAATCGTCTTTTGTCCCACGCAACGGCGACGCCGAACGAGGCGTCGAGAGGGGAAGATCATGACCAAGACTCAAAAGACCGCCCGCGCCGCCCTACGAGCGGCCTTGATCGCCGGGGCGTCGCTGGCGGCCATGACCGGCGCGGCCCACGCCCAGTCGGCCGCTCAGACGTCGGAGCAGCAGCAGGCCCGCATCGAGGCGCTCGAAGCCCAGCTCGAAGCCCTGTCCAGCCAGATCGCCGACCTGAAGGCCGCGACGGCCGCCAGCCTGAAGGACGTGCGCACCGCCCAGGCGGCCACGACCGTCAGCGTCGCCAACGGCAAGCCCAGCATCACCTCGGGCGACGGCGCCTTCAGCGCCAACATCCACGCCGTGATGCAGCTGGACGCCACCTGGTACAACCAGGACAGCGGTCTGCCGGCTTCGACGGTCGGCCGCGACCTGAACAGCGGCACGAACTTCCGCCGCGCCCGCCTGGGCGTCGACGGCAAGGCCTTCAAGAACTTCGACTACGGGATCCTGCTGGACTTCGGCGGCTCGGGCACGGACGGCCCGGGCGTGCTGCAGGAGATCTACCTGCAGTACAACTACGCCCCCTTCAAGGTGAAGGTCGGGGCCTTCGCGCCGAACCTGGGCCTGGAAGACGCCGCCTCGACCAACGGCTCGCTGTTCCCCGAGCGCCCCGCGGGCGCCGAGGCCGCCCGCAGCCTGGCCGGCGCCGACCGCCGCATCGCCCTGCAAGGCCAGGCCGTCGGCGAGCGCTGGATCATCTCCGGCGCGGTGACCGGCGCCAAGGCCGGCGACGGCGCCACCTTCGACGAGCAGCTGGGCTATGTGGGCCGCGTCGCCTTCATCCCGTTCAAGGGTTATGACTGGCTGACCCACGTCGGCGTCAACGCCAGCCGGATCGCCCAACCCGCCCAGATCGCGGCGGCCGGCGCCTATCCGATCACCGTCGAGGACCGTCCCGAGCTGCGCACCGACGGCACGCGCCTGGTCAGCTCCGGCGCCATCGACTCGTCGGGCGCCCGCCACTACGGCTTCGAGCTGGCCGCCCAGAAGAAGAACTTCCTGATCCAGGGCGAGTATTTCGACATCGCCCTGGACCGTCGCAACAAGCCCGCCAACGTCACCGATCCTAAGTTCTACGGCTGGTACGTCGAAGGCGGCTGGGTGTTGACCGGCGAGCAGCGCAAGTACAACCCCGCCAACTTCGCCTTCGACGCCCCGACCATCGACAACCCGTTCGATCCCAAGGCCGGCAAGTGGGGCGCCTGGGAACTGGCGGCGCGCTACTCGGTGCTCGACGTCAATCACCACGAATACGCCACCGTGGCGGCCGACCGGGTGCGCGGCGGCGTCCAGGAGATCGCCACCGTCGGCCTGAACTGGTTCCCCAATTCGGTGACCAAGTTCTCGCTGGATTATCTGGACGTCGACGTCGACCGCCGCGACGCCGCGGGCGTCCAGATCGGCCAGAGCTACAAGGCCGTCAACCTGCGCAGCCAGTACGCGTTCTAGATATCAGCGGAGCCACGTTCCCGCCCTGGCGGGGACGTGGATCGGCGCCGCGTACGGCGCCGCCAGCCAGGGCCAGGCTGGTCGTAAGGCGTTCCAGACCAACCTCCTCAAGCGAGCGAAATCGCCATGACCCAAGATCTGAAGACCCCCACGCGACGCGGCCTGCTCGGCACGGCCACGGCCGGCGCCGCGGCCCTGGCGGTCCCCGCCGCCTTCGCTGGCTCGGCGCACGCCCAGGGCGGCAAGCCGCTGACCCTGCTCAATGTCAGCTATGACCCCACCCGGGAGCTCTACAAGGACATCAACGCCGCCTACGCCAAGTACTGGAAGGGCAAGGTCGGCCAGGACCTGACCATCAACCAGAGCCATGGCGGCTCGGGCAAGCAGGCCCGCTCGGTGATCGACGGCCTGCAGGCCGACGTCGTCACCCTGGCCCTGGCCTACGACATCGACGAAATCTCCGCCAAGGCCAAGCTGCTGCCGGCCAACTGGCAGTCGCGCCTGCCAAACAACTCGACCCCCTACACCTCGACGATCGTGTTCCTGGTCCGCAAGGGCAATCCCTGGAAGATCAAGGACTGGGGCGACCTGATCAAGCCGGGCATCGACGTGATCACCCCCAATCCGAAGACCTCGGGCGGCGCGCGCTGGAACTATCTGGCCGCCTGGGCCTGGGCGCTGAAGCAGCCGGGCGGCAACCCCGCCAAGGCCGAGGCCTATGTCACCGAACTGTTCAAGCACGTCCCGGTGCTGGACACCGGCGCGCGCGGCGCGACCACCAGCTTCACCCAGCGCGGCCTGGGCGACGTGCTGCTGTCGTGGGAGAACGAGGCGTATCTGGCCCAGGAAGAACTGCCGGGCAAGTTCGACATCGTCTATCCGTCGCTGTCGATCCTGGCCGAGCCGCCGGTGGCCCTGATCGACAAGAACGTCGACCGCCACAAGACCCGCCTGGCGGCCGAGGGATATCTGAACTTCCTCTACAGCCCCATCGCCCAGGACCTGATCGGCAAGAACTACTACCGTCCGCGCAATGCGGCCGCGGCGGCCAAGTACGCGTCGCGCTTCAAGTCGATCCCGCTGGTCACCATCGACGACACCTTCGGCGGCTGGAAGAAGGCCCAGGTCACGCACTTCAACGACGGCGGCGTCTTCGACCGGATCTATCGTCCGAAATAGACGGCTTACCGAGTCTTGCCTCCATGGCGGCGGAAACCCTCGCGGTTTCCGCCGTCGGCTATTTCGGGCAGTGTCTGGAACCCGACCCGCAAACCCGCGTTTGGGGTCGACGGGGCATGCCGAGAGAATAACGGGTCGGGCGTTTACGAATGACGGACTTTTTGCAGTCGGAACGCGCGGCCGACCGGTTGGCCGCCGAGCACGGCTCGGACGACCCCTTCGCCGCCGCGATCCGCGCGACGCGCATGGCCATGATCGTGACCGACGCCCGTCAGAGCGATAATCCCATCATCTTCGCCAACGACGCCTTCCTGGCGCTCACCGGCTACCAGCGCGACGAGGTGATCGGCCGCAACTGCCGCTTTCTGCAGGGTCCCGACACCGATCCCGTCCAGGTGGAACGCCTGCGCCAGGCGATCGACCGCGGCGAGGACGTCTCGGTCGATATCCTGAACTACCGCAAGGACGGCACAACCTTCTGGAACGCGCTGTATCTGTCGCCGGTGCGCGGCAAGACCGGCGAGATCGCCTATTTCTTCGCCTCGCAGCTGAACATCAGCGACAAGAAGCGGGTCGAGTTGGAGATGGGCGACACCCGCGAGCGGCTGGAGGCGGCCGTCGCCGCCCGCACCGCCGACCTGACCCAGGCCCTGCAGCAGAAGACCGCCCTGCTCCACGAGGTGGATCACCGGGTCAAGAACAACCTTCAGCTCATCTCGTCCCTGCTGCTGCTCCAGAACCGCCGAGTCACGGACCCGGGGGTCAAGAACAGCCTGCGCGGCATGCTGGAGCGGGTGAGCGCCATCGCCACGGTTCACCGCCGCCTGTTCCAAAGCGACGACGTCGAACGCTTCGACGTCTCGGCCTTCGTGCGCGACCTGGTCAGCGACATGATGGGCTCGGCGCGGCGCGACGACATCAAGGTGCGCCTGGATCTCGAGCGCATCGACATCGCCGCCGCCAAGGCCGCGCCCCTGGCCCTGGTGATCAGCGAACTGTTCTCCAACGCCCTGCGCCACGCTTTTCCACCGGAAACCCTGCAAGGGCGCACGGGCGAGATTCTGGTCGCGATCACGCGCCAGGACGCCGACTTCCGGATCGAAATCACGGACGACGGCGTTGGGATGGAGAATTCCGCGTCGTCGGGTGGATTCGGTCTGACCATCGTCCAGTTGCTGTGCCAGCAACTGAAGGCGCGCGCCCAGACCACGCCCGCCGATCCCGGAACGCGCGTCGTGGTGTACCTGCCGGTCAATGGCGTTCATCACTGAGAGAGGTTGGAGTGGTGATGAACGAGCGTCCGCTCGACGTCTTGATCGTGGAAGACGAAGTCCTGCTGGCCACGGAATTGGAGTTCCTGGTCGAGGAGGTCGGCTGCAAGGCTATCGGCCTGGCCATGAGCTCGGACGAGGCGGTGGCCCTGGCGTGCGACCTGCGTCCGGACCTGGCCCTGGTCGACGTCCATCTGCGCGACGGCCCGACCGGGATCGAGGTCGCCCGGACCATTCATGACGACTGCGGCGGCGTGGCCCTGTTCATGACCGCCAACGTCAAGCGCCTGCCCGACGACTTCGCCGGCGCCTGCGGCGTGATCGGCAAGCCCTATTCCGAACACGGCGTGAAGACCGCCCTGACCTATCTGAAGATCTGTCTGCGCGACGGCCAGGCCCCCGGCCCGCCGCCGATCGGCCTGGAACTGGCGCCGGCCTACGCCCAGCGCTGGGGCCTGGCCGCCCAACCCCGCGCGGGCTAGGCGTGAGCGTCAGCCTCGCAGCGTCCGTCGTCGGCACCGCCGCCGCCCTGCTGTCGATCACCAGCTTCGCCCCGCAGATCGTCAAGATCTGGCGCGAGAAGGACGCCTCGTCGGTGTCGCTGCGGACCTATGTCGTCACCGTCACGGGGTTTTCCTGCTGGATCGCCTACGGCGTACTGATCAAGGCCTGGCCGGTGATCGCCTCCAACATCGCCTGCCTGCTGATGTCGGGCGCGGTGCTGGCTCTGAAGTGGCGGTTTGATCGGAAGGGCTCGTAAAACCCCTCCTCTCCTCCACTCATCCCGACGAAAGTCGGGACCCAAGCGAAGCATCCGAATTGGCGCTCACGAACGGGACGGTCGCGCCCTCTCTGCTGTCTCGGCTTGGGTCCCGACTTTCGTCGGGATGAGTGGATCGGGAAGGGCCAGCAAAACTCAGCCAGCGCGTGACAGGGGGGGCGGTGTCCGCTATCGAGGCGCGCCTTTCGCCTCACAGGACCGCCGCCTTGACCGATGTCGCCGAGGAAGCGGGCTGGGCCACCGCCAAGACCCTGGCCGAAGCCCTGCCCTACATCCAGATCTACGACCGCGAGACGGTGGTGATCAAATATGGCGGCCACGCCATGGGCCAGGAACAGGTGGCCAAGCTGTTCGCGGCCGACGCCGTGCTGCTCAAGCTGCTGGGCGTCCATCCCGTGGTGGTGCACGGCGGCGGCCCGCAGATCAGCCGGATGCTCGACAAGGCCGGCGTCAAGTCGACCTTCGTCGACGGGCTGCGGGTCACCGACGAGGCGACGATGGAAGTGGCCGAGATGGTGCTGTCGGGCGCCATCAACAAGGAAATCGCCAACTGGATCACGCTCGCCGGCGCCGAAGCCGACGTCCGGGGCGTGGGCCTGTCGGGCAAGGACGCCCGGATGATCACCGCCGAAAAGGTGACCCGTACCCGCAAGGATCCGGACAGCAATATCGAGCAGGCGGTCGATCTGGGCTTCGTGGGCGAGCCGACCAAGGTCGACCCGCACATCATCCAGGCGCTGCTGACCTCGGAAACCGACTACATCCCGGTCATCGCCCCGATCGGCGTCTCCGAACAGGGCCAGACCTTCAACATCAACGCCGACACGGTGGCCGGCGCCCTCGCCGGCGCGCTGAAGGCCAAGCGGATGCTGATGCTGACCGACATCGCCGGCGTGCTGGACGGCGAGGGCAAGCTGATCCGTCAGATGACCATCGCCGAGGCGCGCGGCCTGATCGAGAGCGGCGTGGCCAGCGGCGGCATGATCCCCAAGCTGGAGAACGCCATCCATGCCGTCGAGAACGGCGTCGAGGCCGTCGTCATCCTGGACGGCCGGCGGCCCCACGCCATGCTGGTCGAACTGTTCAGCGAACACGGCGCGGGCACGCTGATTTCCAAATGAGCCAGAACGCACTTCTCCTCCCCCGTATAACGGGGGAGGTGGCGGCGAAGCCGACGGAGGGGGCGTCCGCCACCGCTCGACGCCCCCTCCGTCACGATGCGTATTCGCATCGCGCCACCTCCCCCGCTTCGCGAGGGAGGAGTTGATGACCGCCGACCTCACCCACGTCGAGACCTGGCTGTTCGACCTCGACAACACCCTCTATCCGGCCGAATGCGAGTTCATGGCCCTGATCGAGGGCAAGATGACCGACTTCATGGAGAAGGCCACCGGCCTGCCCCGTGAAGAGGCCCGGGCGATCCAGAAGCGCTACTACCACGAGCACGGCACCACCCTGGCCGGGCTGATGGCCCATCATGGGATCGAGCCCAAGGCGTTCCTCGACGAGGTGCACGACGTCTCGATGGACCGCCTGACGCCCGATCCGGCGTTGCGGGCGGCCATCGACGCCCTGCCCGGCCGCCGGCTGATCTTCACCAACGGCTCGCTGGGCCACGCCGAGCGGGTGCTGGGCCACCTGGGCCTGGCGCATCTGTTCGAGGACGTCTTCGCCATCGAGACGGCCGACTACCTGCCCAAGCCGGCCATGGCCACCTTCGAGAAGGTGGTGGCCCGCCATGACTTCCAGCCCGAGGTCACGGCCTTCTTCGAGGACAGCGAGAAGAACCTGGCCCCCGCCGCCTTGCTGGGCATGACCACCGTCCTGGTCGGCGCCCACGCGGCCGCCTCGACCGCCGATTTTGTCCATCACCGCACGCACGACCTCGCCGGGTTCCTGACCTCGGCGCGCCTGAAGGAAGCCTAAGATGACCGCCCTCACCCTCGCCGATCTGCAGACCGAAGTCGAAGCCGCCTGGGAGGCCCGCGACGGCGTCTCCACCGCCACCACCGGCCCGGTGCGCACGGCGGTCGAGGAGACCCTGCTGCTGATCGACGCCGGCAAGGTGCGGGTGTCGGAAAAGATCGACGGCGAATGGACCACCCACCAGTGGCTGAAGAAGGCCGTGCTGCTGTCGTTCCGCCTGAACCCCAACAAGGTCATGCACGCCGGGACGCTGGGCGGCGCGGTCGGCCCGTGGTGGGACAAGGTCCCCAACAAGTTCGACGGCTGGGACGCCCCGCAATTCGAGGCGGCCGGCTTCCGCGCCGTGCCCGGCTCGATCGTCCGTCGCGGCGCCTATGTCGGCAAGAACGTCATCCTGATGCCGTCGTTCGTGAACATCGGCGCCTACGTGGACGACGGCACCATGGTCGACACCTGGGTGACGGTCGGCTCGTGCGCCCAGATCGGCAAGCGCGTCCACCTGTCGGGCGGGGTCGGCATCGGCGGCGTGCTGGAGCCCTTGCAGGCCAATCCGACCATCATCGAGGACGACTGCTTCATCGGAGCGCGTTCGGAAGTCGTCGAGGGCGTCGTGGTCGGCGAGGGCAGCGTCCTGTCGATGGGCGTGTTCATCTCGGCCTCGACCAAGATCGTCGACCGGGCCACGGGCCAGGTCCACATCGGCAAGGTGCCGCCCTACAGCGTCGTCGTGCCCGGCAACCTGCCCGACCCCAAGGGCGGCCCCGGCCTCTACTGCGCGGTGATCGTCAAGACGGTCGACGCCAAGACCCGCTCGAAGACCAGCATCAACGACCTGCTGCGCGACTAGGCGCGAGCAGGCGGCGCAGCGACCATGACCCCAACCCTGGCGGCCCTGCGAGGCGGCGACCTGGCGGGCGCCCGCGAGCTTCGGCTGCGCGAGGGTCTGACCGAGTTCCCGCGCGAGATCTTCGGCTTGGCCGAGACGTTGGAGGTGCTGGATCTGGGCGGCAACGCCCTGACGAACCTGCCCGACGACCTGGGCCGGCTGAACAAGCTGCAGGTCCTGTTCTGTTCGGGCAATCGTTTCGAACGCCTGCCGCCGAGCCTGGGCGACTGCCCGGAGCTCAGCCAGGTCAGCTTCCGGGCCAGCGGGGTGCGGGAGATCCCCGCCGAAGCGCTGCCGCCCAAGCTGCGCTGGCTGACCCTGACCGACAACGCCATCGAGGTCCTTCCCGAGGCCCTGGGCGAACGCCCCGCGCTCCAGAAGGTCATGCTGGCCGGGAACCGCTTGTCCGCCCTTCCCGAAAGCCTGGCGGGGCATGGGCGGCTGGAACTTCTCCGCGTGGCGTCCAATCGCTTGGAAGCCTTGCCGCCCTGGCTGGCCGAGATGCCCAGCCTGGCCTGGCTGGCCTGGGCCGGCAATCCGTTCGACCACGGCGCCCCGGCTTCCAGCCGCTCGATCGCCTGGTCCGACCTGCGGCTCGGCCGCCTGTTGGGCGAAGGCGCCTCAGGCAGGGTTCACGCGGCCGAATGGCGAGACGGCGCGCGGATTCGCGCCGTCGCCCTCAAGCTGTTCAAGGGCGCTATGACCAGCGACGGCCTGCCCGACCGGGAGATGGCCGCCTGCCTGGCCGCCGGGGCGCACCCCAATCTGACCGGCGCCTTGGGCCGCGTGATCGATCATCCCGATCAGGTGGAGGGTCTGCTGATGCCGCTGCTCCCTGACGACCGGCGTGTCCTGGCCGATCCGCCCAGCCCGAAGGGCTGCAGCCGCGACGCCTACGCGCCCGATCTGCGGCTCGACCTCGCCGTCGCCGTGCGCATCGCCCGGGACGTGGCGGCCGGCGCCGCGCATCTGCACGCGAACGGCCTGTCACACGGCGATCTCTACGCCCACAACACCCTGTGGGACGGGGCGAGCGGCGCGGCGGTGCTCAGCGACTTCGGCGCGGCCTCGTTCCTGCCCAGCGGCCCCGGGGACCCGCTGAAGCGCCTGGACGTCCTGGCCTGGGGCCGGCTGCTGGGCGAGTTGCTCGACCGCTGCGACGGCGAGGTCCCGGCAGCGCTCGCCGATCTCCGGCGCGCCTGTGAGGCCCCGGTTCCGGCCGACCGCCCGAACCTGAACGAGGCGCTGGAAAGCCTGACCTAACCGTCGGGATAAAGCGTCCCGTCGCGGTGGCGATAGAAATCCTCTCCGGCCCGCGTCACCATGTCGATGTCGGCATAGGTGCACGTGTCCTCGCTCGGCCGCCGCGAGCCCATCTCCAGCAGCACCGCCTCGCGGTCCGAGCGGTTCTCCAGGTGATGGCCGTTGGCGACGCCGGCCTTGAAGCCCGCGCAGTCGCCGGCCCGCAACACCGTCTCGACTCCGTCCTCGACCAGCACGACATCGCCTTCCACCACCCAGACGAACTCGTCCTCGGCGCTGTGCCAGTGACGCTGGCTGCTCCATTGGCCCGGCGGCAGGCGCATCAGATTGACGCCGAACTGGTCGAGCCCCGCGGCGTCGCCGAGCGCCCAGCGGCGGCGTCCCTGGCACGGCGCGTCGTGGGGCGAGGGATAGTCGCTTCCGATGCGCGTGGGTTCGGCGGCGATGTCGATCTTGGGCATGGCGGTGTTCTCGGGTTTGCGTCGGGCTCCAGGGGAGCCTAAAGCCAGGACAATGACTGACAACAACCTCTCCCTCGCCGCCGTTCCTGGGACTGAGCCAGCCGCGCTCGACCCGGTGTCCCTGGCCCAGGCCCTGATCCGCCGTCCGTCGGTGACTCCGGCAGACGAGGGGGCGATGGACGTCCTGCAACGGCAGCTCGAGGCGCTGGGCTTCACCTGCCGCCGGATGAAGTTCGGCGAGATCGAGAACCTCTACGCCCGGCGCGGAACGGCGCGGCCCAATCTCTGCTTCGCCGGCCACACCGACGTGGTGCCGGTCGGCGACGGCGAAGCCTGGACCGCCGGGCCGTTCGAGGCGGAAATCAAGGACGGCGTGCTCTACGGCCGCGGCGCGGTCGACATGAAAAGCGCCATCGCCGCCTTCGTCGCCGCGGTTTCGAACCTGCCGCGCGACCTGCCCGGCTCGCTGAGCTTCCTGATCACCGGCGACGAGGAGGGCGTGGCCGAGGACGGCACCGTCCGCGTCGTCCAGGCCCTGACCGCCGAGGGCGAGGTCATCGACCACTGCATCGTCGGCGAGCCGACCAGCGCCAACCTGCTGGGCGACATGATCAAGATCGGCCGGCGCGGCAGCATCAACGCCTGGATCGCCGTGGACGGCAAGCAGGGCCACGTGGCCTATCCGCACCGCGCCGCCAACCCGATCCCGGTGATGGTCGACATCCTCTCGCGCCTGCAGAGCCGGGTGCTGGACGAGGGCTATACCGGCTTCCAGCCGTCGAACCTGGAAGTCACCACGGTCGATGTCGGCAACACCGCGACCAATGTCATCCCCGCCTCGGCCAAGGCCCGGATCAACATCCGCTTCAACCCGGCCCACCAGGGCAAGGACCTGCAGGCCTGGATCGAGCAGGAGTGCCGCGACGCCGCGGAGGGCTTCTCGGGACGGGTCGAGGCGCTGTGCAAGATCAGCGGCGAGGCCTTCCTGACCGAGCCCGGCGCCTTCACCGACGTGATCGTCGGGGCGGTCGGCGACGCGACGGGCCGCGTGCCCGAGCTCTCCACCACCGGCGGCACGAGCGACGCGCGGTTCATCCGCAGCCTGTGCCCCGTGGTCGAATTCGGCCTGGTCGGCGCCACCATGCACGCGGTCGACGAGCGCGTGCCGGTGCAGGAAGTGCGGGACCTCGCCAACATCTACCAGGCCCTGATCGGCCGCTATTTCGCGGCCTTCGCCTGATGGGCCGCGCCGCCCTGGCGAGCTGGCCCTTCTGGGCCCTGGCCTCGGCGGTGTTCGCGGCCCTGACCGCCATCCTGGCCAAGGTCGGGATCGACGGCGTCGGCTCCAACCTGGCCACCTTCATCCGCACCGTGGTGATTCTCGGCTTCGCGGGCCTGATCCTCACCGTGGCCGGCGAGTGGCGCGCGCCCGGCTCGATCGCGCCGCGCTCGTGGCTGTTCCTGGTGCTCTCGGGCCTGGCCACCGGGGCGTCGTGGCTCTGTTACTTCCGCGCCCTGAAGCTGGGCGAGGCGGCCAAGGTGGCGCCGGTCGACAAGCTCAGCGTCGTGTTCGTGGCGATCATCGCCGCCGCCTTCCTGGGCGAGAAGCTGTCGCCGCTGAACTGGCTGGGCGTGGCCCTGATCGCGGCCGGCGCGGTGCTGGTGGCCGTGCGCCTGTAGCATCAAGCGCCGGGCAGGTCCGGCATGGTCGTGCGGTTTCGAACCGCCGGGAGTCCGGCGCGTTGGTGTGGCTCCTCAATTTCTCAGGAGCGTCGCGACGTGGGCATCTTCAGCAACATCATGGACAAGATCTTCCATCACAAGCCCAAGGCGGCTCCCGCCCCCGCTCCGACCCAAGCGCCAGCCCCAGCCCAAGCCGCCC